>Ga0268356_10779_pt1 | contig 942197 bp, 807 predicted proteins | sample BioMet10_FD_194415 | JGI IMG/M metagenome (GOLD analysis project Ga0268356, IMG submission 194415) | Sewage microbial communities from Oakland, California, United States - Biofuel 10 (PacBio Assembly) | ecosystem: Engineered > Wastewater > Sewage > Unclassified | place: USA: California...
ACCTTTGCTCTATGCCGGGCACGGCGTTGCCGCCTCCGGCGCTGAGGATCTGTTCCGCACCCTGGCGCGGCGGCTGGGCGCGCCTGTGGCCGCGAGCTGGCGCGGGCTGGGCATTATGGACGGCGACGACAGGCTGTTTTTTGGCAGCCCGGGGCTGCAGGCCCCCCGTTATGCCAACATGATCACGCAGGCGGCGGATTTTTTGCTGGTGCTGGGTTCGCGTCTGGACAACATGATAACGGCCTTTTCTGAACGCAATTTTGCCAGGCGGGCTGCCAAGGTCGTTGTGGACCTGGACGCGGCGGAGATGGACAAACTGGACATGCCCGATGTTGTACGCGTGCGCGGCGATGTGCGGCAGTTTCTTGAACGGCTGCTGGCCGCGCTGCCCGAGCAGCCCCGGCAGGTCGCCGCTGAATGGCGCGAATTCTGCACCGGTTTGCGTTGCCGGTTTCCCCTGCTGGAAGAAAAGCAGGCGGCCCCCCTGCGTGGAACCGACCTTTACCGGCTGACGGCGGCTGTGGGCCGTGCCGCCTCGGCAGATGACGCCGTGGTGGTCTCTTCCACCAGCCGTTGCAACACGGCCGGGCACCTGGCCTTTTGCTACAGACAGGGGCAGCGGCCTGTTTCGTCCATGGGCATGGGGTCCATGGGTTTTGCCTTGCCTTCGGTAGTGGGCGCATGGTTCGCCTCGGGCAAAAAAACGCGTGATCATGCTTGAGGGCGACGGCTCTTTGCAGCTCAACATCCAGGAATTGCAGACGATTATTTATCACGGCATCGACGCCAAGCTGTTTGTTTTTTCCAACAGCGGCTATGCGGCCATTGCCACCATGCAGGACCGCAATTTCGACGGTCGCATGTGGGCAGCGACGCGCCCAGCGGCGTGAGCATGCCCAGTCTGCAGCGCATTGCCGGGGCCTACGGGCTGCCCTATGTGCGCATTGAGGACGACAGCCAGATAGAAAAGGGCGTTCAGTCCGCGATGCAGACAAAAGGCCCGGTGCTGTGCGAGGTACTGGGCGATATGGCCTTTGACGAAATTCCCAAGTGTATTTCGTATGTGAACGCAGAGGGCAAGCGGGTATCCGCAGCGCTGGAAAATCCCTTTCCATTTTTATCGGAATCAGTGGTGCGCGAGATTTTTGAGCGCTTTGACACAACAGAATAAGGACACGCAGCATGGAGAGTTCTTCATTGCCCCTGTTTGTTTTTGAGATGGCCAACAACCATCAGGGCAGCCTTGAGCATGGTCGGCGCATTGTCGAGGGCATGGCGCGCAGCGCGGCCCCCTATGCCGGACGCTTTCGCTTTGCCGTAAAGTTTCAGTACCGCGATCTCGACACCTTTATTCACCCGCGCATGCGGGGCAGAACCGACGTAAAAAACATCAAGCGCTTTGAAGATACCCGGCTGAGCCGTGATGAATTTTCCAGCCTGTTCGACTGCGTGCGGCAGCACGGCATGCTGACCATGTGCACGCCCTTTGACGAGGCCTCTGCCGTGCGCATCGGCGAGGAGGGCTTTGACATCATCAAGATCGCAAGTTGCTCCTTTGCCGATTGGCCGCTTATGGAGGCAGTGGCGCAGACCCGCTTGCCGGTCATAGCCTCTGCGGCCGGGTGCGGGCTGGAGGTTATCCGCAATGTGCTGTCGTTTTTTCAGCACCGGCGCATCCCCATTTCGCTGATGCATTGCGTGGGTGAATACCCCACGCCCAACGAGCACCTGCAGATGAACCAGATTGATGTCTTCAGGCGCGAATTTCCCGAGGTGCCGATTGGTTTTTCCACTCATGAGGCCCCGGACAACCTGGAACCGGTAAAAATTGCCGTGGCCAAGGGCGCGCGCATATTTGAAAAGCACGTGGGCCTGCCGACGGAGAGCATCACGCTCAACGGTTATTCGGCCAATCCTGATCAGGTGGCGGCGTGGCTTGCGGCGGCTGCCGAGGCCTATGACATCTGCGGGCAGGAGCAGGGGCGTTCGGCCCCGCAGCCCAAGGAGCTTGCCGACCTCGCGGCCCTGCGGCGCGGGGTGTTTGCAAGGGTTGATCTGCCTGCGGGCAGCGTGTTGGACGGTTCGAACATCTATTATGCTTTTCCTTGCCAGCCGGGGCAGGTCATTGCGCAGGATATGTCCAAGTACACCCGGTTTGTGCTTAAAGAGCCGCTGGCGGCCGACGCCGCCGTCATGCAGCCGCAGGTGGATATTGACCGCAGCCTGCAGCGCCTTGTGGCCGGGTACGTTGAGCGCATCGCCGCGCTGCTCAAGAGCAGCAACGCTGTTGTGCCTTTTGACAGCGAATGCGAGCTCTCGCACCACTACGGCATTGAAAGGTTCACCGAGGTTGGTCTTGTGCTTATCAACTGCGTCAACAGGGAATACTGCAAAAAACTGCTCGTGCTGTTGCCCGGTCAGACCCACCCGCTGCATTATCATGTAAAAAAAGAGGAAACGTTTATTATTCCTGCACGGCGACCTCACGGTTATATGCAGCGATAACGAGCGCACCCTTACCCGTGGCGACACCATGACTGTCGAGCGGGGCACGCCGCACAGTTTCTCGAGCAAACACGGCTGTGTTTTTGAAGAAATTTCTTCCACGCACTGCTCTGGCGATTCGTTTTATGAACAGCAGGATACCTTTGTTTCACCCCGGAAAACGCAGGTTTTTCTTACCAAGGATGTTTTGGGATAGTGTTCATTGGGCGGCAAAATGCTAAGGAGTGTGAGACCCCATGCCCGCGTGCGTTGTAACTGGAGGAACCGGCAATATTGGTCAAGCGCTGGTACGTCTTTTGCTTTCCGAAGGCTGGCGCACCTACGTGCTTTGTAATCCTTTATCGTTAAGAACGAAATTTCTGCCCGATTCTCCCCAGTGCCGCATTGTTGCATGCGATCTGGGTAATATTGCTCAGGCCAAAAGCAGCATTGACGAACCGTGCGAGCAGTTTTTTCATCTGGGCTGGCGTGCGTCTTACGGCGTGGAGAGGGAAAATCCCCAGGCGCAGATCAGCAACATCGAAGCCTCGGTCGAGGCTGCGGAATTGGCCGCCCGGCTTGGATGCGACGTATTTGTGGGGGCTGGTTCGCAGGCGCAATACGGCGACACCAACGATACGCTGACAGAAGACACGCCCTTACGCCCGACAACGCACTACGGAATTGCCAAGTGCTGCGCCGAGCAGATGACCCGCAAGGTTTGCGCGCAACGGGGAGTGCGGCACGTGTGGGGGAGAGTTTGCAGCGTCTACGGCCCTTGCGATGGGCCTTATACGCTGGTTACGTATCTGATGTGCTCTTTTTTGCGTGGGCAGGAGGCCGTGCTTACCCCCTGCCTGCAGGAATGGGATTTTATGTATGCGGAAGATGCCGCCAGAGCATTTGTTGCGCTGGCCGAAAAGGGGCATGACTCGCAGGCCTATTGTCTGGCGACAGGGCAAGCCCGGCCGCTCTGGCAATATATGCTGGAATGGAAGCGTGTTACAGAGGGCAAAGCTCTGTTGCGGCTTGGCGGCAGACCGTATCCGAAGGGTGCTCGTCAACGCCTGTGCGCCGACATCAGCAGGCTTGTGGAACATACCGAGTTCAGCTCCGCGACACCGTTTGCAGAGGGCATGCGCAAAACGTTGGCCTGGTACAGGGAACACCTGGACGCGCTTAACGCGTAATAGGCGCGCAATCCCTTGCAAGTATGCTTAAGAGTAGCGGCGCAGCGGCTGGCTTAACCGCGCTGCTGCAAAATACAGGCAGTCTTGCTGGGCAATTTGTGCCCGCGATACATGTTTTAGAGTGAAATGGCGAAAGCCAGAGGTATGAGCGATGTGTAATGTTGCTACGGTCACTCTGGACGTTTTTGCAGAAGAAAATTGTTGGATGAATGATTTTGTGAAGGTTATTATTGTGTACGCAGCGCAATATATGCATTGTAGTGTATAGGAAACTATGCAAAATACGTTAAAAATTTTATATATCATATATATCATGTATTATAGTAATAACGTTGCTATAAAATTGAATTATATGTAGATATATAATATTTAGTAATTGATGTAAACTGCACGTACATAAAAATTTAGAGTAAGAACGATTGCAGAAATAAATTCTGTGATGCGTTCATATGCAATTTATATAGAAGCAAGGACTACAATATGTCACTTAATCAACGAGAACAGAGCAACAGGAATCATCTAAAGGATACAAAACCGTATGTACACAAAAAAATACAGCGGTTTGAAGAAAAAATCCGTCGTGGAGAATCCATCGCCATTATTCAGATGCAGTACAATTATCAGTGCAATCTGACCTGCGAGCACTGTTGCGTTAAACGATTGCAGGGGCAGTCGTCAAAGCGAAGCATGACGGTTGAGGATGTACGCTCGCTGGCCCGGCAGGCTGATGCCATGGGTCTTGCCCGGTTTGTGATTACTGGCGGCGAGCCCTTGACCTTCAAGGATCTTGACGAGGTTGTAGCGGCCATCAATCCGCAGAAATTCTTTATCAATATTGACACTAACGGCTGGTTTCTGGACGCTGCCCGCGCCCGACATCTCAAGGCCATTGGTGTTGACCGTGTGCAACTCTCCATCGACAGTTTTGACGAGGCGGGACACGATGCCTTCAGGCGGCGCAAAGGGTCGTACCAGCGCACCATGGCTGCTGTTGACGCCTGCCAGCAGGAAGGCATGGATTTGTTCATCCAGACGGTAGTGACGAAAGAGCGTCTCTATTCTAAGGAATTCATTAATTTTATCGAGTACTTTAATGGGCGGGGTATTGGCGTTTTTGTTTCGTTTGCTAAACCCGTGGGGGCCTGGGAACGTCGCTATGAGGGATGCATAGACAATAACAGCCGTGAGGTGCAGGGCAGTGACCTTTATTATTTCAGGCAGCTGGAACAGAAATATCGTCTTTTTTCGCACCTTACGCCTGGGTATGGGCTTGATATGGGCTGTATTGCCGTTAAGGGCATGTTTTCCGTAACCCAGTTTGGGGATGTTCTGCCCTGCCCGTACATGCATGTAAGCCTGGGCAATATTTTTTCCGAACCTCTGCAAGATATTGTGCAGCGCGGGTTGGGGTATAAGTATTTTGGCGAGCGCATGGAAACCTGTGTAATCGCGCAAGACCGCAATTTTTTTAAAAAAATCCTTGAAAATAAAATATATGACAAGCCACTGCCTGTGGCATGTGCAGACGTCTTTACAGATGAAGACAAAACAAAAATTCCGTTTAATACGGTAATGAAATCTTTATGAAAGCTGCCCTCCTTGAAAATCAGGCCCCAGGCGGAGCAAGAACGCCGTTGGAGGAAAAACTGCCGCTGTCAACGCCGTATGTTTTGCAGTTTTTTCCCATATATGCCTGCAACTTTGTATGCAAGTATTGTCATTTTTCCATAGAGAAAGAAAAACGCTGCTTTGTTACAGACAGAATATCCATGAGTATGGATCTGTACAAAAAGTGCGTAAATGATATTGCAATGTTTCCTGAAAAAATTCGTACGCTACGTTTTGTAGGCATGGGCGAACCGCTTATGCACAGGAACATTGCCGAAATGGTGCATCTAGCCAAACTGAAAAATATAGCCAACAGGGTTGAAATCCTCACCAACGGGTCGTTGCTGAACCAGCGGATGACTAACAACCTTGTTGCAGCAGGATTGGACAGATTGGTAATTTCCCTGCAAGGCGTCAGTGCGCGGGCCTACAAAGAGGTGTCCGGTATTGATCTTGATTTCGATCATTTCGTTGAACAGATTGCCTATTTTTATGCGCATAAGGGGCAAACGCATATGCACCTCAAAGTGGTGGATATTGCCCTGCATGGTGAAGATGACAGACAAAAATACTTTTCTACTTTTGGTGATATCTGCGACAGTATCGGTATCGAAAGCGCCGTGCCAATTTTTCCTGATGTAGCATATAACAGCGAACTTGAGCAAAAGGCCACCACAACTCAGTTTGGCACAAATATTATTGATGCAGAAATTTGTCCGCAGCCGTTTTATACTTTGCAGATAAACCCCGACGGAAAAGTTGTCGGTTGCTATTCTGTGGCTTACCCAGAGATTCTTGGGGATTGTAATCATATGGCTGTCAAGGAAATATGGAATGGGAAAAAATATAATTCATTTCGCAAAAGGATGCTGCGTGGGCGTAAAGACGTGTGCATAGTCTGCCGTGAATGCAATATAAAAACATACAGGATGCAGACAGAAGACGCAATATATAATAAAAATGGCAGGCTAAATATGGTATACTAGTTTTTAGTTAGATTAATATATAAATTAAATGGAGTGTAGCATGAAGTTCGGGCGGTACTTAATTAGTGCTGGCAATATGGGTGATCAGGCGCAATTGATTGGCCTTGATTCGCTATACTCGTATATGGGCATTAATAAAGAAGACACTGTAGATTTACATTTCAATAGCCTTCATACATATAGGGGTGAAAAAGTAATTTGCCCTGTATATGGGTGTCATATTTCTACTCAAGATATGCTTGAGTTTGCGCGCTACCATAATCCGTCGCCAGATGTAGTGCCGGTTTTTATTGGTTTTTTTTCCGCAGATTTTGGCATTCCGGAAATATTTGCAAAGTTTTTATCCAGAACGAGCCTGCCGATATTGTGCCGTGACAAGTTTTCGGCAGATGTTTTCAGCAAGTGGGGCCTCCCTGCAAGTTTTTGGGGTTGTCTTTCGTTACTTACCCCTGAATGGCCCAAAATTGAGCGGAAAAGAGATACCGTTTTTTTTGAAGAAAGCACCTGTAACCACGGAAAAACAATTGATGGCTTCATACCCCACTCCTTACGCAACTGTAAAATAAGAGCATTGCACGGGCAAAATTTAATGGATTCGGCCGAGCATATGGCCCTTGCGCCTCTAGAAAAAAATGCCCGTGAATATGACATGATGCTAAATAGAGAGAAGGTTTTGTTTGAGCATGCTGCTTTTGTGATTGCTTCTTCACTACACCTTGTCCTTCCATGTATTGCCATGGGTATTCCAGTGTTGTTTTTAAGAAATAGCACGGGCTCACCAAGAAATATCGTGCCGTATTCTTTATATCCTCAGTGTGACTTGGATAATTTTGACCCCCAAAAGTCCCCGACTGTTCCGGATGTCGGCAGCGTCAAAAAATATTTATTTGAATCAGCAGGTAAGCTGTTAACAACGGCCTTTAAACAAGCTGAAGAAAATCATGAGGCCTATTCTGTTACAAAAAAGGCAGAAAAGATATTTTGTTTAGAAAAGCACCATTCAAAAATGCCAATAATAAATCGTGGATATAGCAGGCTTAGTCATGCAAATTTATCAAAAGATTTTTTTTATCGAATGACGGGGAAATTATCATCTGAAACGGATCTTTTTTTTTACGGTGCGGGAGAAATTGGAAAAACAACATTACAATATGTTTATGAGTTTGTAAAAGAATGTCGCAGTTTTTCTTTTATAGATACAGAGAAAGGGACGAGGAGCGAAAAATTTGGCGGTATATTCCCAATTCTGCCTCCAGATGAAATTAGAAAATACGATGAAAATAATATTGTAATATTTATCACGGCATATGGTAGCACAGGTGGAACAGCAGAAAATATTGCACGCTATTTAGAAGAAGAATTGAATCTTATTCATGGTGTACATTTTTATTATTATGAATATATTATTGCAACAATGTTCCAAGCATGTTTTGGTTCTTCTGGGCAGGTTCCTTCGTTTTACCCTCCAACAGAGCAGCTTGTATGATATATTAATCGGTGTTTATTTTTGTATTCTTTAAAGAAGATAATGTCGTTTTAAAATGTTAGTGTTCCTCGCCATTGGCGTTTTACATAAATTTTATCCAACCAAGTGAATGATATGAAACTTACTAAAAACTGCCTTTATCCATGGCGCTTCCTTCAGGTGCACGCGGGCGGGATGGTTCAATGTTGCGCTGTAGGAAATGACACGGATTTAGGTGATCTTATTATAGACCACTGCCAGAAAATTGAACGCGGCGAATATTCCGATGTACTTAATTCTCCAGGTCTGCAAGCCCTGCGGCATGGTCTGCTTACGGGTAATTTGAGGCCCATGTGTCGCAAATGCTTTTTTGTGGATGATCGACCCGTATCCACAGACTTTTTGCGTAAGCGCCTGATGGGGCTGTTGCGAAATCGCTTGCCGGAGGGAACTGATCTTGAGAACCTGGATCTGACGCGTGTTCATGCTTACGAAGAAATCGCCATTTCCTTTACCAATAAGTGCAATTTGCGCTGCGTCTATTGTGTTCAATCTGTTCATGGCAACAGCAATCCTTACTTTAAAATGGATTTTCCATCACAGTACGCTGCAGATGTTCTCGAGTTTTTGCTGCACAGGGAATTGTGCAACTTCGCACTTGTGTAGAAGGAGAACCCACTATTTATAGCAAATGGCACGAAGTCTTTTCGCGATTTCATGCGCGCCATCCCCATATTAAACTCAGAATGACAACAAACCTTAGTCGGCCATATACAGATGAAGAAATAGAATTCCTCACTCAGTACAGTGAGTTGGACATTTCTTGCGACACGCTTGATCCTGTGCTTTATGCCAAGTTACGCAGGGGCGGGCGGCTTGATTTGGTGCTGGAGAACATTCGAAGAGTCTGCGAAAAAGCTGACGCGCTGAAAGTCAGGGGACCGTTTATTACTCTTCACGCTGTTGTTTCTGATGTTACATGGTCGGGGCTAGAAGACCTGACCGACTATGCGCTTGCCAATGGATATCTTGTTTTGTTTGGTAATTATGAAGAGAGATTTAACACTGTTGCCTTTCGGGAAAATATATGTCGCCCGTTGGGGCAAATGACAAGAGAAGAACAGGTTGAAGCTCAAAAATGTTTTCAGCGCATTTTGCTTAAATTGCGCGGTTTGACTGATGCGCAGCGAGGCGGTCATGCGGTTGAAGACTTTTTTCAGGGAAATTTGTTGTACAATTTGGATGCCAATGTCGCTATGGATTATAATCATTTTAAGCCCTACGATAGTAATCCACTGCACAGTGCTTTTTTTAAACAGTACCCCCTGGGTAAAAATTATATGCACCTTGATATTGTCTATGATTATGACAACATATCTTATTCTGGTGTGTTATTTTTGGAGCCAGTAAAGCTAGAGTTACATGGATTCTTTGCAACACATGTTGTTGTAAGGGAGGTTTCAATATTTAAAAAAGGAAAATGTTCCAGTAAATATGACAGTGTTGTTCTTCCTGGGTACAGGAAAACTATCAAAATTGAAAATGACTATTTTGCTTATGAGCCAAAATTTGGTGAAGATGTAGAAAAGGTATTGTTAGAAATTTCGGAATATTGGTGAAATGTGCTTCTTAAGCTTGGAGATTTTATATGAACTATGAAGTGCTTACGCAAATTTTTTCTTCTGGGGGTAAAATTGATAAAGATGCAATTATTGAATGGTTAGACACTTATGAAGAAGTTGCAATCTACGGCTGCGGAAGTTTGGGCAAATTATTGTATGCTAAACTCGCTAATTGTGGCGTTAATATTTCGGTTTTTTTTGATAATAATGCCGACTGCATCGGCCAATACTTGGGGGTTCCGGTCACCCGTCCAACTGTTGTCTCAAGCAACGACCTGGTAATCGTTTGTATTGATAATGTTGTTACTCCTGAAAGATATATATTTAAAGAATTAAAAAATTCTGGTTATAAAGGCTTCATTATCTCAGGAAAGATTCTTTTAAATGCCCTTTGCTGTACGTTAAGTGTCGGGATTGAAGGTGTTAATCCCGCAGATTGCAGTGGAGTGTGCGCTTGCGAGTATAGAAATTGTGAAAGATATGCAAAAATTTTTACAAAAAATAACGTGTCTAGCCTGATTGCAAAAGGTATTTGTATACAGGTTACATTCAGATGCAATCTGCACTGCAAACATTGCGTTGAGGATGTTCATAATTATCCCCAACATCTGAAAAAATTTCTTGATACCGCAACTTATTCAAAATATGTCAACAATATTTGCTTAGCGTTTGATTATGTTGGCACCCTCAGTCTTGCTGGTGGCGAGCCATTTTTGCATCCTCATCTTTTAGACCTAGTTCAATTTGCACTGCAAAAAAAGACAATTGGTGCTGTTGTAATTGTATCTAATGGTACTGTTCCCATCGATAAGCAAATGTTAAAATTAATGTCAAATGATAAGTTGATAGTTGAATTCTCAGATTATTCTATGAGCTTAACAGTTGAGCAGCTGGCTGTAAGAGAAAATAATATGCGGCTGCTTAAATTGTATGGTGTTCGTTTTATATTATACCCAATACAGTGGTGGGAACGGCCTGAAATTCGTCATTATGATAACTCTATTGAAGAAATGTCTGCAATGAAACAGCGATGCCCTATTGAGTGTTCATCAATTGTTGATAATAAATATATGTTTTGCCCAATTATTCGCAGAAGAATTAATATTCTAAATAATGCCAGTGGATCAGATTACGTCGATTTTTCAACAAATGTGAACATTAAAGAACGAGTGCGGGAATACATTAATCGCCCTTTTTTTGATTCTTGCCAATACTGTGATTTTAAAAATTTGCAAAAGTTACAGAATGCCGGCGAACAAGCTGAATAATGTTCATAGCTAAGAGGGTATACAATGCAGTATCGTGAATATGGCAATACAGGCAAGATGGTTTCTGTACTTGGGTTTGGTACTTCCCGTTTTTTGCGTGAAGACTATGCAACAGATGCAGGGCAGGAAAAAATAGTCCGTCTCCTTTGCAAGAGTAATGAGATGGGTATTAATTTTTTTGATACTGGTGCAGCCTATGGTGATGGGCGCTGTGAGAAACTGTTGGGACAGGCCATCAAACAGATGCCCAATGAATGTTATATCTCCACAAAATCACATGACTGCCGGATGGATGCCACTGAAATGCGCAGGCGGCTTGACTGTTCACTTAGAGCGCTGGATGTCAATAAAGTACACTTTTACCATATGTGGCGCGTCCTTAATATGGATCAGTTTAATTCGTATATGCGCAAGGGGGGGCCATATGAGGGGGCGCTGGCTGCCCAGAAGGAAGGGCTGATTGACCATATCTGTTTTTCTGCCCATTGCAGCGGAGATGAGATAGCAGAAATTGCAGCAAGCGGGTATTTTGAGGGCGTTATTCTGAGTTACAACCTTCTTAATTTTAAATACAGGGAAGTTGGGCTGCGAGCGGCAAAAAAATATAATTTAGGTGTCGCAATAATGAACCCTTTGGGTGGCGGGGTTATTCCCCGTTGCGCGTCAGCTTTTTCATTTGCTGCGCGTGAGGGAGTTGAAAATATTTCAGATATCGCCTTAAATTTTTGTTCTTCTCATTCTGAAGTTTCATTGGTTCTTTCCGGTATGACAAACGAAACAGAACTTGAAAACAATATATCCGCCATGGACAAGGCGGCTGTTTTTTCCGATCAGTGGCTAGAAGAAGTTAAATCAAACATTGTTGAAGAGTTTAATTCTCTATGCAATGGATGCCAGTATTGCCGAGGTTGTCCACAACATATCGATATTTACAAGCTTATGCTCTCGTATAACAATTATACGCTCAGGGATGCTGCACCTCGGGCTTTTTTTGAAGAAATTGTGAACTGGGGTTTTCTCCCTCGCGGGCCCTTCCCTTGCATCGGGTGTGGTCTGTGCGAAGAAAAATGCAGCCAGCATATTCCTATTCGGGAACGTATTCGGGAGCTTAATAGCCTCATTGAGCAGCGAGAAAGTAATTTGTGCCAGGGTATGGAACGCTGTTTTGGGCTGTCAGAAAATAAAAAAATCGGGATCTATGGTGCAGGAGAATATGCAAGAGAGATGCTGCTCCAGGCCAAAGAATTTTATGGCACTATAAATTTTGAATTTACAGTGTTTGATTCCAGCCCGCAGAAAGTTGGTAAAAAATTTTCTCCATACTCTTGTATTGTTCATCCTCCTGAAGACATCCCTGTATTGGGAATCAACAGGCTTATTATTGCGTCTGAGGATCATTACAATTCAATTTACCAAAATGTGGCGCAGTACCAGGCAGACGGCGTGGAGATTGTCGGCTTTACGCTTGGCAAGCAGTATCAAAAGCTTTCCAGTGCTGCCTTAAAGTAAGATTTTGTTCCTGGCCTCCAGCGTCGGCTGTCAGCTGTGCATGTTGCTGCACAAGCTGGGCAATGGAAGCTGCAGCGCGTTGAAAGGGCTTGGAGGACAGCAATAGGTTGCAAACAAGAGCACATGGCTGTGCAGAAAGCTGGAAAAAAATATTTAAATATAGGAAGCTTGAAGTGCCGGATCTTCCTCTTGTCAGCATTTTGATACCCAATTACAATCATTCAAGATATTTGGACGAGTGTATTCAAAGCGCCCTTGACCAGACATACCCGAACGTAGAAATACTTCTGCTCGATAACCAGTCTGCTGATTCTTCCGTAAGCGTTGCGGCAAAGTATGCATCCCGGGGGGTGCGCATTAACCGCAACATCATCAATATTCTTAACCGATCATACCGTGTTCTTGCCGAGCAGATGGCCAGTGGCGAATATTTGCTGCTTATGGGGGCAGATGACGCCATTCATCCTGCATTTGTGGAAAAAGCGGTGGACATTATGCAACGCCACCCGCAGGTGGGCTATGTGCATGGCGAGCGGGATTTTATGGACGAGCAGAGCAACCTGATCGAGCTCGACCCGTTTTTCAACTGCTCGTTTGTGGCCCCGGGGCGCAGCGTTATGCCCATTTATATGGTAACGACCATAGCTCACCCTGCGCAGGGCATTGTGCGGCGCAGCGCGTTTGAACGTATTGAAGGATATCAGCGTGAAGTTGACCATATGAACGCCGATAAAAGCTTGTGGTTCTATCTGTCTGCTGTGAGCGATTACGCTTACATAAGAGATAAGATGTGCCGCATCCGGGTGAGCACCAACAACCAGACAGCCTTGACGCAGCAAAACTTTCAGCACCCTGTCCTTTGCCACATGATTATTAATGAATTTTGCCGCTATGCTGAGCAGCACGGTTTTGAGGGGGTGGCCGCCCGCAAGGAAGAAGCTCTGCAGCGTCTGGCAGTTGACTTTCTTGCCTATGCTGGGGGAATGCTTGCCAACGGCAATTATGAGGGGGCATGGTCCTACCTTGCATACGCGAAGATTCTTTGGCGTGGTGTAACCGGGCAGAAGCGCTGGCAGTGTCTTATGGGCATGTGGAAGTCTAAAAAGATCGATATGGAGTACATTGCACATTACGACACCATGTTTGCTGCGCGTAAGCGCAATTATGAGCCTCCAAGTGGATTTGTCCCCATAGACATGGGGGCGCTGCAATGATTTCTCACCCACCTATCCGTGTGCTTGTTCCTACCTGGAATAACGTGGATGAAATTGACGCCACAGTTCAGAGCGTGCTGGAGCAGGATACAAACCCCGAAAAAATACATCTGGCTTTTGTTGACTTTGGTTCCACTGACGGCACGATGGAAAAACTGCGTGCCTTGCCCTCGCAACGAACCGGGATTTTTTCCATCAGCGGGGCAACTCGCGGCAGGACCATGGTGGCGCAGGCCGTGCGTATGTTGGAACTGCAAAGTGTGCCCGGACGACTTGTATTGCTGTGGCCTGGAGATATTCTGTATCCTGACTATGTCAGCAGCGCTGAGCTGTGGTTGAATACAATTTGGAAGCAGCAGCTCAATATCGTAAGCCTGGTTCAGGAAGTTGATATAAAAAAAGAAGACGGCTCTGTAGAGCGACAAGTACCGTTGTTCTCCAGCCCATGCGTGCTGCGCGCATTTTCATCTGATTCTACAGAATACCTGCAGCATGGCTACCGTCATCAGGTTATGCTGTATAATTTCCCCTTTTCCAAGGCCACGGATAAAGTAGGCACATATGCAAACCATCTTGTCCATTGGAATCAGCTTTCGCATGCTGGACTTTACAAAAGCTTTGCCTACACCCCGCACCCGGTTGCCTGTGTAAGAGAATTTACGCCGCCGGATGAACTTGATGACCTGCTTTTTCGGTTCGAGGTGGGGCTTACCAGCTTTCGCATGGGGCACGAAAATTCTACTTCGCATGTACTTGGCAGCCACTATGAGCAGTGCTTCCGGCAAAGCCTGGCTAAATATTCGCTATGGCGTGCATGGTTGTTGCACGCCCAGGGGCGGGCAAAGATCGCGGAAGATTGTTTTATTCTTGCCCGTGTGATTGATCCCAGCATGGATGAAAATGAAGCATGGCTCTGTATGGAACGATATCTTGATAGAGGCGGCACTGAAGACCGGACTTGGCTTGAAGCTTGGTTTGCAGCCCTGGAAGCTCCACGCGCGCCAAAGTGGTGCCTGGGCGGCATAGTTCGCCGCTGGCAGCGTCAATGGAAAGAATGGCGCACAAACGATCATCCCTCTGTTTTTGGGGAGTAGGCTAACGTTGCAAGGTGGTTGCTGATGTCAAGATCCATTGTGCAACATGGTGTTATGACTTTATTCCGCGAAGTATATCATTAAAAAGTTAGTGCCCCTAACAAAGGCGCACAACAATGAAATGAAGCAGATCCGCCGAAGAGCACATTGCTGGGGTATTGCGCAAAATCGCTGCGCCAGCCCACTGCCTGCAAGTTGGCCCACAGTATGCTGCAGTTGCTTGTGCGTGTGAAATATTTGGATGATGCTGCGTTGGGGAGGATGAGTGCAAGCGGTGTTTCCTTCTATGGGTGCCCTTAACTGCCGACAGGGCGTTGGAAGTATGGGGGCAAATTTAAAGCGGCCTTTCCGCGGATGCAAACAAAACGCATAAGCCACTCAAAAGATCGTTTGCTGCTCAGTATATACACCTCTGCGCTTTGCAAGAAATCTGGGAACGGTGGAATCTTTGCAGTATTCCCCTTGCAATTGAATGAAAACAAGGGGGGCATTGCCCGAGTTGCGCCAGTGCGCCGTAAGTCGCAGAGGTTGAGAACCGGTTTTGTCGTCAGGAGCAAAAGTGTTGCCGTCCAGGCCGACGACTTGGAGTTCCGATTCTATTTTCATGCCTTGTAGGCACAATATCTTTATCGCATACGCTGATATTATTTTTGTTTTAGAAACAGGCAGGAGCAGGTCATGAATGAACTTCGCGCGCTTTCGGGGATGTATGCCGGGCGACGGGTGCTGGTGACGGGCAGCAGCGGGTTTAAGGGTTCGTGGCTTACGCTGTGGCTGCAAGGCTTGGGCGCGCGCGTTTTGGGTCTGGCGCTCGACCCGCCCAGTACGCCTTCCATGCATGAGGAGCTGGCCCTTGGCGACATCGTTGCCGCAGAGCACGCTTCCATCACAGACTTTGCGCGCCTGCAGGCCATAATGAAGGACTTTCAGCCAGAGATCGTCTTTCATCTGGCAGCCCAGGCACTTGTGCGCGAATCGTACGCGCATCCGCTGGAGACCCTGCAAACCAATATCATGGGCACTGCCCATGTGCTTGAAGCAAGCCGTCATGTACTGTCACTGCGGGCTGTTGTTATTGTCACCAGCGACAAGTGCTACCGCAATAACGAATGGGTATGGGGATACCGTGAAAACGACCCCATGGGCGGCCACGACCCATACAGCGCAAGCAAGGGTTGCGCTGAGCTGATAACGGCCTCGTATATCAAATCATTTTTTTCTGCCGACAGGTATGGTCAAGACCATCAGGTGGCCGTGGCATCCGCCAGGGCGGGCAATGCCATTGGCGGTGGCGACTGGGGCAAGGACAGGCTGATACCCGACTGCTTTCGCGCGCTGCATGCAGGGCAACCCATCGTGATCCGTTATCCTCAGGCGGTACGGCCCTGGCAGCATGTTTTGGAGTGCCTGAGCGGGTATTTGCAGCTGGGTTGCCGTCTGCTGGAGCATGGCCCCAGTTATGGCTGCGGCTGGAACTTTGCTCCCATAGATATGGGCGATGTCTGGCCGGTGGAGCGGGTGGTGCGCTACATCTGCACCTTGTGGAAGGACGGGCGGTATGAAGTGCAGCAAGGCAACCAGCCGCATGAGGCCAACATGCTGTGTCTTGACTGCACCAAGGCCAACATCGAGCTTGGCTGGCGGCCCCGCTACAAGGTGGCTGAAGCCCTGCGTGTAACCACCGCGTGGTATCAGGCCTGGGCTGCAAGCCGGGATGCTGCCCATATGCGGGCCTTTACTCAGGAGCAGATAACGGCCTACACCCAACGCCAGCTCCCGCAGGAAGACGAACTGTAATCGCTGTTGCAGCCAAAGCTCTCAATCATGGACAAACGCTATATTATCTGGGCGCCGGCCCTGACCAGAAGCGCAGGCACAAAGGCGCTGTATGCGCTCTATGGCAAGCTGCGCGACAAGGGCTGCACAGCCCTGCTTTTTTGCCCCGAAGAACATCGCGAAGAATACGAATATATAGATGTTCTTGATGAACATACCTTGCGTAACGATATCGTGGTGTACCCGGAGATCGTGTGGGGTAACCCTTTGCGTTTCAGTAATGTCGTCAGGTTTGTTCTGTATTTTGCAGGTAAGCTCGCGGGCGAGAGGGAGTATCACCACAGCGAAAAAATTTTTACATGGTGGAGCGGCTACTACAAAGCGCCGGAATTACGCTGGGCGAACTTAGATGTATCACTTTTTTTTGATGAGCATTTACCGAAAACCCAAAACTGCTATTTCATAAATAAAAATAAACCTTGGAAATATTTTCAAGAATTTAAACATGCGGTAGAAATTACTATGGAGTATCCCGCAACACGGCAGGAGCTGGCTCAGTTGTTGAAAACAACGGGAATATTGTACACTTTTGACCGCTATTCACTAATGAATGACGAGGCCGTCGCGTGCGGGGCCAAGGTCATGGTCGCAGAAAACGATTCCTTTGTGCCCTATGTGCCGGGAATAATGGTTGAAGGGGGTGAAGCGGAGGCCATGCTGGCCAGCTTTATTGCCGCCACCCAGGCTATGAACTACGTCGGCGAGCTGCAGGACGACACGCCGTTTCTGGATAAGTTTGGCGGCCTCAATTACAAAACTGCCATGCGGTGCGCCGCTTGCGGCGCCTGGGAGCAGGCCTTGACGTTTGCGCACAAGGCTTTTTGCGGCAGGCCGCTGCTCAGGCCCGCGCTTGCCGATGCAGGCAGCGAAACCCCTGCGTCGCCTGGCGGGCATGATGATGCGACGGGCCCCAAATGGCGTATGCTGCTTGAAAGATATTCCGCGTTTGTGCAGCGCAAGCAGGTTGGTCAGGCGGACGCTGTACTGGATGAGGGTATGATGTCGGCCATTGCCGACAACAGGCGCGAGGTTTTTGCCCTGCTGGCCGCCCTGCGAAGCGTGCTGCGCGATAATCGTGGGCAGGACAGGGCTTCGCTTCGGTACGCCGAGCTGGCGTTGCTGGCAGACCCGCTTAACGCAATGGCCTCGCAGATGTGCGTTTATCAGTATCTTGCCGAGGGCAAGGTCAATCTGGCGGCCATGACCGCCTGCCGCATGTGCTGTCTGTTTTTGAAGCCGCTGGTGTTTGAGCGGGCGTTTTTTGGCACGGCCCTGCTTGGCCTTGTTGTTGCGCAATCCGGGCAATCGCCGGTGCAGCTTGCTGCCAAAATGCCTCAGATTATGCAAGGCGCTTTGGATGTCGTAAAAAAGCAGGTTGCCTCGCCCACCTCGCCGCGCGAGTGGGGGGCAAAACTGGCGGAAGCGGAGCAGAGTCTGTAAATTTGTACAAAATATATTGTGGAATCTTTGCGAGGCGGGGCCTCCCTGCAGTGCTTTTTGCTGGTTTTTTTATATAATAACAGCTGATTACTTGATTGATAACCGGTAACTGACTTCGAGGTATCGTGCCGGGTTTGCCGCGCGCGGCATGTCTTGTCTGATTATAAATAGCATATTTTTATAAATTTACTGCAATATCATCATTATATGTGTATAATTGAAAAGGAATTGTGTTATTTTTTTTAAAAAAATGTTCCATCTAAATTTTTACTGCTGGTATATTGCTAAAAAATAGAACTTTAGTATGTATGTTTTATATGTAGCATTATAGTATTTAAAAAATAAATTATTATATTTATAAAATTTTTGGAGCTAATAATTTGTATATTCGATATTATTTGGTGTCGCATTTAAAAATTGCTGTACCTGCATAAAAAAAAGCCTATATATATCTGCAACCCCCCAGCTTGCACGGGCTATGTTTGTGGCAAGCTACAATCTGTCCCCTTTTTTCATCTGGGTAAGTCCTGAGTCAGCAATGCAGCGCAGTAGTAATCACCAGTCGTGGGAATGGGTAGCCGGTCCTGATTTGTGTTATTGCGATGATGTGCCGCTCAAGTCGGCAATCCTCGGCGTTCCAACCGTCAAAGGGCAGACTCTTTTTTTCGGCATGGATGTGGCCGACCAACAGATGGCCATGGAAACGCTTATGGACGAGTACGGCGAGCCGCGCGCTTTTGCCAATGTCGTCGGCCACTATGTGCGCAAGTCTGACGGGGTTCTTTTTCTGCTTGAGATGAGCGGCGTGCCGCTCTTTGACGACGGCTACGGCCTTATGGGGTTCAAGGGCGTTGAGCGCGTAATTGCCAGCATCTCGCTCTATTCCGCAGGTATTTCCACCTCCATCGATCTCGATACCATTTACGCCACAGCGCCCATCGCCATGTGCGTTGTCGACCGCAACGGCCTGCTGATCTCGGCAAACGAGCACCATGTGCTGCTTTCGGGCCGGTCTCTGTTTGATACCAGCGGCGAGCACATTTCGTTGCTGCACCCAGAGCTGGAAGAAAAAATCCAGAGCGACTTTTGCAGACTCGAAGAGGGCGGGCAGGTTTCTGACCACGAAGTACGCATTGACGGCAGGGATTATGCCGTCTCAGTCACGCCTGTCCGCAATGCCTCAAGCTCCATCACTGCGCTTTCGTTGGCATATTTTGACATTACCGAGCGCAAATCGCTGGAACACAAGCTTAAGGAAGCCAACGAACGGCTGCGGCATCTGTCCATCCACGACCACCTCACAGGTGCGTACAACCGGCGGTTTTTTGATGCCATCCTTCGGCGCGAAACCGCGCTGTGCAAGCGCCGGTCGGGCAATCTTTCTGTAATTTTGATGGATATCGACTTTTTCAAATTTTATAACGACAGATACGGGCATGTGGCGGGCGATGAATGCCTGGTGCAGGTTGCCAGCGCAATGCAAAGCTCTCTGGACGGCGTCGGCGGCGAGCTGTACCGCTATGGCGGCGAAGAATTTGCCGTTGTCCTGCCCGAGTACGACGCTCCAAGCGCCCATGATGTGTGCGAGTCGTTGCGCACAGCAGTGTATGACCTCAAAACGCCGCACTCTGGCAACGTGTGCAGCTATGTGACCATCAGCGCGGGGGTGGCAACCCTGCGGGATGCGGTGGACGACGTGTCTTCTTCCGGCCTGGCCGCCAAAATTGTCAAAGCTGCGGATACCGCGCTCTATCAGGCCAAAAACACCGGGCGCAACCGGGTAGAGGCCATCATTATCTAATTGCTCCCCGGAGCCCCGCACAAACCTGCCTTGCCGCTTTGCCGGACAGACAGGTTTTTGTTGTTGCGGGCGGGCAGGGGGCTACGCGTCTTTTTTGCCGCGCGCGTTTTTGCCGCTCTTGGGCGGAGCGTTGCGGAACACGCAAGGGCGGGACAAAAGCTCCCTTACCTGTTCACTCATATAATCCACCAGCGCGCGAACCCGCAGCGGCAAGCCCTTTTGCACCGGGTACACCACATGGGCGGGCAATTCCTGCGCTCGCCATTGCGGCAGCAGCCGCACCAGCCTGCCAGCGGCCAGATCGTCTGCCACCAGCCAGCCCGGCAGGGGGGACACGCCAAGGCCCTCCAGCGCCGCCTCCCTCAGGCCGGTCACGCCCTCTGCCGTGAGCACCGGGGCGACGTGCAGGGTTTGCTGCTCGCCAGACTCGTGAAAAAGAGTGATATTGCGTGCACCGCCAAAAACTTCCGTGCCCAGCGTAAGCCACGGCCATGCCGTGATGTCGTCCGGCGTCGCAGGCAGTGGCCGCCCGTCCAGAAAGTGCGGCGAGGCTACGGGATACCTGCGGATCACGCCCAAGGGCCGGGCAATGACCGTATCATCCGCAACCGTACCAGCTACAACGCCGGCATCGCAGCCTTCTTCGAGCATGCGCAGGGGCCGGTTTGAATAAACCAGGTCAACGGTAATATCCGGATTTTGCAGCATAAATTTTGCCAGCAACCGGCTTACCACGCCTTGCCCAAAATCAATGGTGGAAAAAAAGCGGATGTGTCCCATGAGAGCTGTCTGATCGACCCGCAGACGGCGCTCGCACTCGTCCGCCATGTTCAGCATGGCGCGGGCGTCTACCAGAATCTTTGCCCCCATATCTGTCAGGTGCATGCGGTGCGTATCGCGCCGCAGCAGCACAGTGCCGCACTCCGTCTCAAGCTGCGCCAGCTGTCGGCTGAGCGTGGGCTGGGTGGCACCGAGGTTGCGGGCCGCTGCCGAGATGCTGCCGCTCTCGGCTATGCTTACAAAACTGCGCAACAGGGCAAGGTTTGAAAATATTGTCATACGTAATGTGTATAACCAATATAACTGACATGCGTCTACCAATTATCCGCGCGAATTTTCATGGTGCTTCCAGCAGAGCAAAACACGCAGGAGGCAAACATGAACATGCATAATGCCGTCTATGGAGCCATTGTAACCGGCGCTTCGCGCGGTATAGGGGCAGCCATTGCCCGCAGGCTGGCAAAAGAAGGTCTGGGCGTTGTGGTCAATTACGTCAGCAGCGCCCATATGGCCGAGGCGCTGGCAGCCGACATAACCGCGCAGGGTGGACGGGCTGTGGCCGTAAAGGCGGACGTGACCGATGCAGGGCAGGCGGCAACGCTGTTTGACGCATGCGAGGCCCGGTTTGGCGGCGTACGCGTGCTTGTAAACAACGCCGGGCTGATGCAGCCGGGCATGGTCCCCCTGGCGCAGACGGACGGTGCGCTTTTTGAACGCATTGTGTCCACCAACATCAGGGGGGGGCAACATGCTGCGCCTTGCGGCGACCCGCATGCACGAAGGGGGGCGCATCATCAGCCTTTCCACCAGCGTCAACCGTATGGCGCTGCCGGGGTATTCCGTTTACGCGGCCACAAAATCGGCTGTTGAAACCATGACCGCAATCTTTTCCAAAGAGCTGCGGGGCCGCGACATCACGGTAAACGCGATGGGCCCCGGCCCCACGGCAACAGATCTGTTTTTTGAGGGCAAAACCGAGGGACAGATAGATGCCATGGCAAAACTGCGCCTCTGGAGCGCCTTGCCCAACCCCAGGACATCGCCTCTGTGGTGGCCTGTTAGGCTGGCGACGACGGCTGCTGGATCAACGGGCAGACCCTGCTGGCCAACGGCGGCATGGTGTAACCCCGGTTGTGGTTCAACACGCCGATAAACCCAATCCTGCGCATTGCGCGCAAGCACATGCACACATTGAAGGATAACATCATGGCGACTGTAAACATCACCGATCGGCAAAACTGGTCAACCATATACATGCTGGCCCTGGCCGCCGGTCTGGCGGTAGCCAATCTCTATTACAACCAGCCCGTGCTGGGGCTGGTCGCGGCAGAACTCAAGGGCGGCGACCATGTGGCCCTTGTGGCCACCATCACCCAGGTAGGCTACACCCTCGGATTGCTGCTGCTTGTGCCGTTGTGCGACACGCTCAACAGAAAAAAGCTGGTTCTTGCACTTAGCGGGCTGCTCGTTGTTTCCGCAGCCGCCGCTGCGTTGGCCCCAGGCATGACCGTGCTGCTGGCCGCCTCGGCAGGCATGGGGGTAGCCGCCACCATTACGCAGATGGTGGTGCCCATGGCTGCTGACCTTGTAGCCGACGGGCAGCGCGGCAAGGCCGTGGGTATTGCCTTTAGCGGCGTGTTGTGCGGCATACTGCTTGCCCGCGTGGTGTCTGGCGCTGTGGGGCAGTGGCTTGGCTGGCGCGAAGCCTTCTGGCTGGCCGACGCCCTGGCCGTGCTGCTGGGCGCGCTGCTTGCCTGGCGGTTGCCTGATCTGCCGCGCAAATCCAGTTTGCCTTATGGCAGGCTGCTGGTCTCCATGCTGCAACTCCTGCGTTATTATCGGCCGTTACGCTATGCCGCAGCCATTCAGGCCTGCATATTTGGCTCATTCAGCGCATTCTGGTCGGTACTTGCCTTGTATCTGCAAAGCCCGGCATACGGTCTTGGCGCAGGCGTGGCCGGTTCATTTGGACTGGTGGGGCTTATGGGTGTGCTGGCAGCGCAGGCCGGGGGCAGACTGGCCGACCGCTTTGGCGTACGGTTTGGTGTGCTGCTGGGTACGTTGACGGGTATTGCGGCCTTTGGCCTCATGAGCCTCAACGGCATGGCCGCCCTTGTAGCGGGGGTTGTTATGCTCGACTTTGGCGTGTCCATTGCGCAGGTGTCCAATCAGTCGCTTATTCTCGGTCTTTCGGAATCGGCGCGGGGTCGGGTCAATACCATCTACATGACGGTATTGTTTATGGGCGGTTCTCTCGGTTCGGCAGCAGCCAGCCATGCCTGGGCGGCGTATCGCTGGCAGGGCGTTATGCTGACCGGCGGCGGTTTTGCCCTTGCGGGCCTTGTTTTTCACCTGCTTGAAAGGCGCTGCTCCAGCCCTGCAACGGGCAGACAGCCGCAGGGGTGCTGCTAGGCCGTTGCACGCGGCGTCGAGCATGCGCGCTTGGGGCGTTTGCACCGGCTCTGTCGCCAATCGGCGCTGTTCGTTGACGGACAGCGCCGATTGGCGTTTTTAGCCAAAACTCTCGGTCTCCCAAGCTAATGGAAATGCCTACGGTTACAGTTTTGTGCTGCGTGCCGTAGCAGCAAAACAATTTCAACCTGTTAGCGCCCGCGCGGCAGAGCTGAAAAGCACACGAAACTTCACGCTGTCAGCACACAAGCGGTCTGGAAATTTTCTATAGTTCGCCCATGCAATACCCAGTACGCATCCGCATCATATCCGGCACCACGGCAAATGGCGGGCGCATGACGCCGTTGCAGGGGCGTGGTTGCTGAAGGCCGAGGATGACGGAAGCGCGGACTGCCTACGCACACCCAGGAGGATGCCGCATGTTCCAGAGCATTGCCGGAGACAAAAAGGATTCCAGCCCGTTTCAAGCCTCGTTTTGTGTTGATCTGCATGTCCATTCCTGCCATTCAACCTGCCCTTCGCAGTGGATTTTGCAAAAGATCGGCTGCGGCGAAAGTTACACCCCTCCACGCAAGATATACGACATCGCCAGAGCCAGAGGCATGAATTACGTGACCATAACTGATCACGACACCATCACCGGCGCGCTGGAAATAGCCCACCTGCCGCAGACCTTTATCAGCGAAGAAATTTCGGCCTACTTTCCCGACGACAGATGTGAAGTCCATGTGCTCGCGTGGAACATTACCGAAGCCCAGCACAAGGAAATAACACGCCTGAGGCAGAATATTTTTGAGCTTGTGCCCTACCTGACGGAGCAGGGCATAGCGCATGCCTGCGCACACCCCCTGTGCGCGGCCAACAACAGGCTTACCCTGAGCCATGTGGAACAGCTTATCCTGCTGTTTTCGATATTTGAGCTCAACGGGGCGCGCAACAATGTGCAAAACGAGGCGCTGCGCAAAATTGTTAGCGCTCTTACACCCGAGGCCACGGCCAAAATGGAAGACAGGCACGGCCTTGACGCCCATGTCGCCCAGCCATGGCTCAAAAGTTTTGTGGCTGGCTCTGACGACCATTCGTCGTGCAATATCGCCAGAAGCTCCACCGTGGTCGCAGTGCCCCGCGCGGATGTCGGCCAGTCGGGGCATGCGCCCACAGCCTCTCTGTTGCGGTCCGTTATGGCGGGCAGAACCACCCCCCGGGTTATTCCGGCCACGCCGCTGGGCTTTGCCCACAACCTGTACGCGATCGGCTATCAGTTTTACAAAAACTCCACCGGCCTTGCGCAGGATATAAACAACAGCACCGTACTGCGCTTTGCGGAAAACATGCTCACGGGCCAGCCCGATACGCGCAGCCGCAGTATACGAACGCGCGTCATGTCCATAGGCGGATTTTTGCTGCAATGCGGCCGCTGGGTGGCGCGGTCGGAAAAAAGTATGCAGGAAAACATGCTCGAGGCGGCAGGCCGGGCCATTGGCCGCTCGCAGGATCTGCTGGCGGCTGCGGACAGCGTAAACGTCATCCTGCCGCAAGAGCGCATGCCCCAGCGCGAGGCTCTGCTGGCCAACTTTGTGGCCGAAGTAACGGAAAGCGTGCAGCTGGCCTGCTCCAATGCCGTGCTGGCCGATGTCCTCAAGGGTAATTTTTTCAATGTATTCAAATTGGTAGGGGCCATGGGCTCGCTATACGCCATGCTCGCACCCTATGGCATCGGCTACTCGTTGTTTGCACAGGACAAGATGTTTGCGCGCGAGTGCCTGCGGCGTTTTGCCCCAAACGGCAAAAAACATGAAATAAATGGCGACAGGGCCGCCATAGCGTACTTTACCGACACTTATCTTGAAGTAAACGGCGTTGCCAAAACGCTGCAGTCCATGCTGCCTCTTGCCAGAGAGCAGGGTAAAAAAATGGATATCCTTACCTGCGTGCGCCCTGACAGCGCGTCCGATACCCCAGGCAGCGATCTTGGCCCGGTGAATTTTTGCCCTATCGGCAGTTTTTCCATACCGGAGTATCCCGAGCTTACGCTCAATTATCCCCCGGCGCTCAAGATTGTGCAGCACTGCTACGAGAGCGGCTACACCCTGCTGCATTCCGCGACCCCCGGCCCCATGGGCCTGGCCGCCCTGCTGACGGCAAAAATGCTCAAGCTGCCCATCCATGCTACTTACCACACGGCTTTTCCGCAGTATATTCTTGAGCTTACGGGCGATCCTTCGCTTGAGGAGGCCACGTGGCGTTACGTGTACTGGTACTATAACCAGATGGATGTGGTTTTTGCGCCTTCGGCGGCCACCATGAAGGAACTCATTGCTCACGGCCTGCCGGAAGAAAAAATACGCCTGTACCCCAGGGGCGTGGACGCCTCGCGCTATACCCCGGCATGGCAGGGCAGCCAGCAAGGGCAGGATTCAGCCGTGCGGTTTTTGTATGTGGGCCGCCTATCGCGGGAAAAAAGCGTAACCCGCCTTGTGGACGCCTTCAGGCTTGTTCTTGAGCAGATGCCTTCAGCCCGGTTGAGCATAGTGGGCGACGGGCCGCAGGCCGAGGAGCTGCAAAGCCAGGCCGCTGGCATGCCTGTTACCTTTACTGGCTATCTGAGCGGCGCCGCCCTGGTACGGGCCTATGAACAAGCCGATATTTTTGTCTTTCCTTCCACTACCGACACGTATGGCAAGGTAGTGCTCGAGGCGCAGGCCGCTGGTCTGGCGGTGGTGGTGAGCGGGCAGGGCGGCCCCAGAGAAAACGTCATCCCCGGCAAGAGCGGGCTGGTGGTCAGGCAGGAAACAGCCGAGGCCTACGCCTCGGCCATGCTGGCGCTGGCAAGCGACGCCAGCATGCTGCTTGCCATGAAGCACGAGGCGCGCTGCTATGCGGAGTCGCGCAGCTCGCAAAAGGCCTTTGCCGCTCAGTGGAAGCTTATTGAAACCCTGAGCCCGCAGGCCTGCTGGTAAGTGCTGCTGCGCACTGCCATGTGTACACCCAGCCCGCATCAGGCTGGTTTGTGAGTCATGGCGGGCCAGGGCAGGTTGGGCCTGGGGCCTGCAAGCGCCATGTTGACGACCGCCTCCGGCAATGCGCCGGAGGCGTTTTAATTGCTGATTCTGCTTACCAGACGGGCCAGCACGTCCGGGCCTTCCTTGACCAGTCGCTCGCGCAGGGCCGAAGCCTCGCCGAACGAGAGTTCCGTCAGCATTTCCTTGCCCTTTTCAGGGTTGGCAGAAAGTATGGTTTCAAAGGTCTGGGCCACGGCTTCTTCATCTCGGCCGGTCAATTCGCTGAGGGCGCTGACCAAAACATCAAGTCTACGCATGTGAGGTTTCCTTAAGCCTTGTGCTGGCGTTGGGCATGTAAATAGCCGCAACGCTGGGCAAGATTTTGCCGAGTGCGGAGAACATGCCGGAATAGTAAAATTTATTTGCTGTCAGCTGTATAGCGTCAACGCGGCGTGCGGGGCAAGCCCCCAAAAGTCCCGAAAAGGAAGAACAAGGGGGGACCGACTGCGGCAGCCTGACACGGGCAAAACAGAAGCCGCGTCTCCTGCCTGCGAGGGCGAGCGGCTTGCGTTATGCCGGGCCGCCCAGCAATGCCGGGATGTCAAAGGCTGCGGATTCGGCCGCAGAAAGCGAGCGGGTAATGCGCAGCCCGATAAAGCGGGTGAGGTCCACAAACTGCGGCTGTATAGCGCGTCCATCGGGGTCTTGCGCCACAAGGATGCACGGTTGCGCAGGAAAGTTGGTGTTGGAGCGGCACACAATGCCCCTGTGCTCGTTGGATAGCTCCACCGCTGTACCCACGGGAAAAATGCCCACCATTTTTATGAAGCGTTCGACATAGCCTGGGGCCCATGCCTGACCACGCATTTTGTACATCATGCCCAGTGCCTTGTTGGGGGGCAATGGGTTTTTGTAAACGCGCTTGGACGAAAGGGCGTCGTACACGTCGCTGAGGGAGAGCACCCGGCCAAAAACGCCGATCTGCTTGCCCGAAAGGCGATAGGGGTAACCTGTGCCGTTGTGTTTTTCGTGGTGCTGGGCGATACCTTCAATAATTTCTGGCTCAACGCTCGAGAACTGTTTGATTTTTTCAACACCCAGCAGCACATGCTCGCGCATGGTCTCGAATTCCTGAAAGGTCAGCGAGCGTGGAGCGGTAAGTATTTCATGCGGAATCAGCGCCTTGCCGTAATCGTGCAGCAGACCGGCCAGCCCCACGTTGTGCAGGCGGTCATCGGGCATGCCCAAAAAGTTGGCAAAGGCCACGGCAAAAATGGTGACGTTGACGCTGTGGGCGTACGTATATTCGTCAGTCTTTTTCAGCAGCGAAAGCGTGACCAAGGCGTCAACGTTGCGGGCAAGACTTTTGATGATGTCGCCCACCAACGGCCGGGCAAAGGTCAGGTCAAGCGCGCCGCCACGTGCGGATTCAAGAAAGTTTTTTACGTTTGCGTAGGCGTCTTCGTAAATTTTGTTGGCGATTAGCAGTTCTGCGGCAAGTGGAGTATTGGGCAGCGGGGTAGCTGGGGTTTCGTCAAACGAGCGCTCGGGGTCGTAGTAGGCCTCGGCAAATCCCTGCAGGATGATGTTGTTGATCTCATCCGCCGATGCCAAAATGCCCTCCTGCATGTAGAGCAGGGGAGCCTTCAGCCACGAGATTCCGGGGTCGACAATATACATGCCGGGGCGGAGGGTAGAAACGGGTATTTTGATGTGTGGCATCTGTCGCTAATCGCTTGGGGTAAGAGCTTGCCTTTTCCTTGCTGTTTGCAAACGTTGCTGGCTCCGGCATTGGCCTGCTCACTGTCGCAAATAGTCTTTTGTATCATGCGACATTTGACTGATAAATTCAATACGCAAATTGCTAAAAAATAATCCTGTAATTCCGGTGAAATACATATTCTGTCTGCCGTGCTTGTGGGCAGATGGCGTAAGGGATATAGACCCAGCGTGACGGTAATGCCGCACTGCGGGTTGGCCCTGCTGGGCAACCGGCAAAATCCCGTTTTGCGTGAGCTGCTGATGCCTTGGCACCGGCGGCGCAGGAGGATCAACCCATGTTCATGCCATTTGCACGGTTAGGGCGTTATTGCGCCATGTGGGCGGCGTCATTGCTTATTGCGGCCGTCATGCCCTCAATAGTGTACGCACAGCAAACCGCGTCCGCAAACGATGCGGCCTCTTCATGGCTGCCCGACGCCCAGGACGCCCGCAAGGCCCTGCCCAACGATTCCACTCCTCCCGCGCGGCGCGAACCCGCTACAGTGCTTCCGCCGCTGCCTGCCGCGTCTGTGGGCAATATCCGTCGGGTGGCCATTGCCGACGGGGCCAAGGTCGTCGCCCTTACCTTTGACCTGTGCGAGCTTGATACCGTCACCACTGGCTGCGATATGGATATACTCGGTTTTTTGCGCAGCGAACGCATACCAGCCACGCTGTTCATGGGCGGCAAGTGGATGCGCACCCATTCGCGCCGCGTTTTGCAGATCATGACCGAGTCGCAGTTTGAAATTGCTAACCACGCTTGGTCGCACGGCAATTTTGCGTTGCTCTCGCCTGCGGGGTTGCGCGCCCAGGTGCTGTGGACGCAGGCGCAATATGAGTTGCTGCGCGACGAAGCCTTGCGGCAGGCGCGGGCTCAGGGCCGCCCTGAACCAAACATTGCGCCCGTGCCCACCCTGTTTCGCCTGCCCTACGGGCGCTGCAACGATCAGGCTTTGCAGGCGCTGGCAAACCTTGGCATGCAGGTAGTGCAGTGGGATGTGGTGGCCGAGTCGGGCGGGGACAATGCCAGGCCCGAGCACGCGCGGCACGAGGCCCAACTGGTAGCCTCGCAGGTCAGGCCGGGTTCCATCCTGCTGTTCCACGCCAACCTTGTGCCCAAGGGGTCGGCCCAGCTGCTGCGCGAGACCGTAGCCGAGCTGCGCCGCAAGGGATACAGTTTTGTCTCTGCCGGTACGCTGCTGGGCATGGGAACGCCGCAACGCACCATGAACGGCTACTTTACCAGGCCCGGCGACAACAAGGCGCTGGACAGCCAGTTTGGCGTTGACGGCACCGGACGGCACACGCCCTTTACCGGCGACTAGCCCCCGCAATCAGACCCAAGGAGCGCCTGTGAAGCAATACTTATTTTTTGATCTCGACGGCACTGTGACCGATTCCAAGCAAGGCATTATCCGCTCTGTGCAGCATGCGCTGACGTATTTTAACATTGCGCGGGCGGATGAAGATCTGCTGTACTTTATCGGCCCGCCCCTGCGCGATTCGTTTAGCAAGCTGTTTGACGGCGACGCAGCCAAGGCGGAGCTGGCCGTGAAGAAATACCGCGAATATTACTCCGTCAAAGGCATTTTTGAAAACGCTCTTTACGACGGTATTGCGGATTTGCTGGCCGATCTGCGCGCCGCCGGGCGGGTGGTCTCGCTGGCCACCTCCAAGCCCGAACCTTTTGCGTTGCGCATTCTTGAGCATTTTGGCATTGCCGGGGTATTTGACCATGTGGCCGGGGCTGAGCTGACAGGCCCGCGCAACAGCAAAACCTCAGTGCTGCGGTACGCCTGCGGGTTGTGCAATGTTGCGGATATGGAGAGCTGCCTGATGGTGGGCGACAGAGAGTACGACGTACTGGGAGCCCACGCCGTGGGCATGCCCTGCGCCGGGGTGCTATACGGTTACGGATCGCGCGGCGAGCTTGAACAGGCCGGCGCCGACAGCCTGTGCGCCGACGTGCCCGCGTTGCGGCAATTGCTGCTGGCCTGATGCGCTGCTGCCGGCGTGCGCGGCGCGGTTGTGCCGGATGTGCGGCGGGCGGCAGTCACGACGGATGCGGTGCTTTGCGGATGCAGCCCGGCCAGCGTCTGCCGCAGGCTGGGGATCCCGCCCGCAGCCAGCGGGTGAGCATGTCTGCCGTGCGTGGCGGGCTGTGTATTTGGCGCAAAAAAACCTCCCCGCAATGCGGGGAGGTTTTTTTTGTTCAGTCTGCTGTTTGTCCATCAAACGGGCGGAGGCAGGGCCTAGCCCAGGTCCCAGTCCAGCCCGAAGGTGTCGTGTAGAATGCGCACGGCAAGCTCGACGTATTTTTCCTGGATCAGGATGGTGATCTTGATTTCAGAAGTGCTGATCATAAGAATATTGATGCCTTCCTGAGTCAGAGCGGCAAACGCCCGCGCCGCGACGCCGGAATGGTTGCGCATGCCCACGCCGATGGCCGAGACCTTGGCCACGCTCACGTCGTGCAGCACTTCGCGCGCGCCGGTCTTTTGGGCGACTTCTTCCATCATCTCCAAGGTCTGCTTGAGTTCCTTGCGCGAGACGGTAAAGGTCATGTCGGTGTGGCCGTCCTGGCTGGTATTCTGCACGATCATGTCGACCAGAATGCCTTTTTCGGAAAGCGGGCCAAACACCGCCGCCGCCGTGCCAGGCACATCGGGGAGGTCGCGCAGGGTCACGCGGGCCTGATCTTTGTCATATGCAATGCCGGAAACGAGTACGGCTTCCATGGTGGAGTCCTCCTGAGTGACAAGCGTGCCTGGATCATTGCTGAACGTGGAGCGCACGCGCACGGGAACCTTGTATTTTTTGGCAAATTCCACAGAGCGGATGTGCAGTACCTTGGCCCCCATGCTTGCCATTTCAAGCATTTCCTCATAGGCCACGCGGTCCATTTTGCGGGCCGTGGAGCAGATATTGGGGTCGGTGGTGTAGACGCCGTCAACATCTGTGTAGATGTCGCACTCCACAGAGCCAAGCGACGCAGCCAGCGCCACAGCCGAGGTGTCCGAGCCGCCTCGGCCAAGTGTGGTAATGCGGCCGTCTTCGGTGCAACCCTGAAACCCGGCTACCACAAGCACGTCATAGTTCTGCAGGAATTTACGCAGGGAATTGCTGTCGATGGAGCGGATGCGCGCACGGCCAAAGTCGTCGTCCGTGGTGATGGGAATCTGCCAGCCGAGCAGTGAGCGGGCGCGGATGCCCGCGTCTTTCAGCAGCATGGTAAACAAGCTGATGGAAACCTGCTCGCCCGTAGAGACGAGAGAATCAACTTCCGCGCGGTCAGGCGTGGAAGACCATTCATCGGCAAGGGCAAGCAGCTTGTTGGTGTCGCCAGCCCGCGCCGAAAGCACCGCAATGACCTTATACCCCTGGGCAAGGCCTGCCAGTACTTTCTCACGCACCTGCTTCATGCACTCCAGCTTGGCAACGGAAGTGCCGCCAAATTTCTGGACCAATATTTTCATGCCTGTATCCATTGTCCTCAATCCTTGATGGGTACAACAGGTCAGCCCGCCCCAATACCTAGCCGTGGGCAGAACTGTCCACAGGCCAATTTTGGCGCAGGTGGCGCAAAAGCTTCGCGGCAATAGGACCGTGAGCTTGCAGCGTCAGTAGGCGACTTTCTTCGCACGGTTGCAGGGATATGTCCAGATAATCTTGCGGCATTTCCGCCTCGGGCAGGTATTCGGACCACTCCAGCACAGAAAAAATTTCAGGTCTGTCAAGACCCTCGGCAATCTCGTCGGGCAGGCTGCCGGGGCTGCGGTAAAGGTCGCAGTGCATTACCGGCGGCGTGGTTGGGTAGTAGTTGCAGAGCGTAAACGAGGGGCTGGCGACCTCTGCCTGGTCGCCGCCAGGCAGAGCCTCTACCAGTGCGCGGGTAAGCGTTGTTTTGCCGCTGCCGAGCGGCCCGCGCAACAACAATGCCGCAATGCCGCAACTGCCTACTGCTTCGGCCAGCATGGCCCCGAGACGTTCTGTTTCTGAGAGATTACGCAGGGTTATCTGGGCCATGGCAAAAAATCGTCCTCCGGCGCAGGGGTAGCGGTGTACGCGGCAAGGGCCGCTGGCAGTGCGTCGGCCACGGCCGAGGGGGTGTTGCCCCGCAGGGGCCATTGCCCGGCAAGGCTTTTGCCCGCCAGCGCGTGCAGGGCCACGGCCTGACCGGCCAGCATGTGCGCTGGCTGCAAAACGGTAGCTGCGGCAGTGTCGGTCTCCGCAGCGGCGTATTGCGGCGTTTGCGGCTGGGGCAACATGCGGGCAAGCAGGCCGCCCATGCAGCCCGCCAGTACGTCGCCAGAGCCGCCTACGGCCAGCTGCGGCACATCATAGGGGCACAGCAGGGTTGGCGCTTCGCCTTGCCCCACTAGGCTTGCCGCGCCCTTGAGCACAACAACCGCCCGGCTCAGGCCGCACAGGCGCTTCAGCGCGCTTTGCCTGTCAGCCTGCACATCTGCGGCGGAGCTGCCCAGCAGCGCGGCTGCTTCGCCTGGGTGCGGGGTTAATACATCGTGCACGCGCAGATGGGCCTGCAAATCAAGCCGTCCCGCCATCAGCATCAGGGCGTCGGCGTCAAAGACCGTGGGCGGTCTGTGCGGCAGGGCCAGCAGCGCGGCCATAAAGTCCGCCGCGTCAGCCCCGCGGCCCATGCCGGGCCCGACCACAAGCGCGGCGCAGCGCCCGACAAGTTCCACAAAGTGCTCTGGCAGGCTGGCAGGCCAGCGGCCTTGGGTTTCGCCGAGCGGCAGCGTCATGATTTCAGGCCAGCCGTTTTTTATGTCGGCAATGCCTGCTCCCGGTGCGGCTGCCGTCACAAGGCCCGCACCAGCGCGCAGGGCGGCGCGGGCGGCAAGGTGCGCGGCGCCGCCAAGACCGGGTGCGCCCCCGACGACCAGTACATGGCCGTACGAATTTTTAAAACCGTCGGGCTGTATCCGGGCCAGCGGGGCCAGGCTGCGTCCATCTACCGCATAAAAGGAGCAGGGCGCGCGGCGTTGGGCCGCCAGCGGAATGCCGATGCCCCGCACGTGCAACTCGCCAGTCCAGGGGCGGGCAAGGGGCAGCGCAAGGCCAGGCTTGGCGGCGGCAAAACTTACTGTTGCGGTTGCGCGTATGGCTTCGGGCATGGCGAGGCCTGTGCGGCCGTCAAGACCGGAGGGTATGTCGATGGCGAGCACAAAGGGCTGTCCTGGCAGGGCGTTGACCCGGCGGATGATTTCCAGCGTTTCGGGCCGCAGCGTGCCGCAAAATCCTGTTCCCAGCAGGCCGTCGACAACGATGTCCGGCAGGGTGGCCCCTTGCGGAGCCAGGGCCGTGTACCGCGTAAATATTACCCCGGCTGCCCTGGCAATGCGCACATGCTTGCCGCAGGCCCCCTTGTAGGACGAAAGGGGGCGCGTGTGCAGCACCAGCGGATGCGCGCCCGCATCCAGCAGATGCCGCGCAAGGCAGGCAGCGTCGCCGCCGTTGTTGCCGCCGCCCATCAAAAGCCACACCCGCAACCCGGCAAGGTGTGGTCGGTAGAAGCGCAAAACGTCCAGCGCCGCGCGTGCGGCGTTTTCCATCAGCAGTTCTTCGGGCAGCCCAAGGGCCATGGCCTGCGCATCCCATTGGCGCATTTCGTCCGGCAGCGGAAGCGGGGGAAAAAGATCGCAAAAACGGCTTGGCATGGTTATGCCTCCAGCACCACAACCGCCACAGCGGCATTGCGGTCATGGCTTATGGAAATGTGGGCGTTGCGCATGCCCAGGGCCTCGGCGCGCCGACAGGCCGGGCCGTGCAAATGCAATAGGGGTTGGCCGGCCGGGCCGCGCAGCACTTCTACATGCAGCGGGCCAAGCCCGTCGCGAAAGCCCGTGCCCAGCGCCTTGACGGTTGCCTCCTTGGCGGCAAACCGACCTGCAATGTAGGCAATGGGACTCTCCGGCAGATGTTTCTGCTCCTCTTCAGTGAGGATTTTTTGTAAAAAACGTCGGCCAAACCTGTCGTAACTGGCCTTGATGCGCGCCAGTTCAGTAATGTCCGTTCCAAGACCGATAATCATACAGTGGTCCACCAGGCGCAGTACGGTCAGAATGTACTGCAGGTTGGGCTGTTGCCCATTTATGGGAAATAGCGTATTGATTTGCTTTCAACCTAAACTATTCTGACCCGTTCCCTGCCGTAACGTCAAGGGCGTTGGCCGTGGGAGCGAACGGAGAAATTTTGTTATGAAGTTGTGCATTATCGGGACAGGCTATGTTGGTCTGGTCAGCGCCGCGTGTTTTGCTGAAATGGGCAATACCGTGACCTGCGTGGACGTTAATTCGGCTGTGGTGGAAAAGCTCAATGCCGGTTCCGTGCATATTTTCGAGCCTGGCCTTGAACCCATGGTTCGTCACAGCCGCACCGACGGACGGCTGAAGTTTACCACCAAGCTCGAGGATGGCATTGCCGAAGCCGATTGCGCATTTATCTGCGTGGGTACGCCGCCCCAGCCCGACGGCTCGTGCGACCTGAGCTACGTGCGCCAGGTCGCGGGCGAAATTGGCCGCCATATGCAGAAGGACCTTGTGGTTGTCGACAAGTCCACCGTTCCGGTGGGCACGGCCGACGAGGTGCGCGCCCTTATTGGCAAGGAGCTTGCCGCCCGTGGCGTGTCCTTTACTGTGGATGTCGTTTCCAACCCCGAGTTCCTCAAAGAAGGCGACGCCATCTCCGACTTTATGAAGCCCGACCCGCGTTGTGCTGGGCACGGATTCGGAACGCGCCGCCTCCGTTATGCGCGAGTTGTATTCGCCCTTTGCCCGCACCCGCGACAAAATCATTGTCATGGGCGTGCGTAGCGCGGAAATGACCAAGTATGCCGCCAACTGCATGCTGGCGACCAAAATTTCGTTTATCAACGAAATCGCCACCATCTGCGAAAAAGTGGGCGCAGACGTGCGCGACGTGCGTACGGGCATCGGTTCCGATACGCGCATTGGCTACCAGTTTATCTACCCCGGCGTGGGTTACGGCGGCTCATGCTTTCCCAAGGACGTCAAGGCGCTTATCCACACTGCCGAAAAGGCTGGCGTGGAACCCAAACTGCTCAACGCGGTTGAAGACGTCAACGCCAGGCAGAAAAAACACATGGCCGGGCGCATCATGGAATATTTTGCGCCTCAGGGCGGCGTAAAGGGCAAAACCCTCGCCCTGTGGGGGTTGGCCTTCAAGGCCAACACCGACGACATGCGCGAGGCCGCGGCCATCAGTATCATCAACGAGCTCACTGCTGCGGGCATGAAGGTCCGCGCCTTTGATCCTGTTGCCGCCGACAATGCGCGCCACATTTTCAAGGACAACCCGCTGGTTGAGATCGTTGAAGGTCAGTACACCGCTTGTGAGGGCGCTCAGGCCCTGCTGGTGGTGACAGAATGGAACCAGTTCCGTAATCCCGATTTTGACAGGATCAAGAGCCTGCTGACCGTCCCTCTGCTGTTTGACGGGCGCAACCTGTACTCTCCCAATTTTATGGCCCAGCGCGGCTTTGCATACTTTTGCATTGGTCGACGCACTGAGGCCTAGCCTCGCCATCTGCCCGGCAACGGGCCGACGGATGACATGACCCAAACCGCCCGGAGCTTCTGTTCCGGGCGGTTTTTTGTATGTAGCCCCCCCGCTAGAGGTATGGCCCCCATCATGTTTTCAAAGTTTAAGCCTCGTGGGGCTTTTTGGCTTTGTCTACCTGATGGGGGTCATACCTCTATGCCGGGGGATATTTATTGTCTGTGCGCACCGTGCCCGGCCAACGCATGGCAAAGGCAGCCGCAGTGAAAGGCTGGCGTCAATTCGCGGCAGCCGGGGCAGCTGAAAGAAAGGGCTGCGTTTCTATTCGTTCGTTCTACTTTACCGTCTCACTTGTTTATACATTATACACAGATATGTTTTATGGTGCGCGGTTTGTTCCATAGATTGGCTACCTAAAAACGCTTGTGGGGGTGTGGCAAGCAATCAGGCAACTGGGGTTGCTGCAGTTATTTTTTTACATATATTTCAGCTGAATTTATGTTACTTACCGATACTTGTTTATTGTTTATTGGTTGCGCCCGTGTTATGATAAGCCATGAAAAAATTATCTTTTTGGGCAAAAACCCATGGCGCGTCGCAACCGGGAATTTCTGTTGATCAGCATGGGCGCTTTGCCAGCGCTGTGGGGCAGCAGCTTGTGCAGGCCATGTTTCCACAAGCATGGCAAAATCTGCAATCTGCCATTGCCTTTCTGCTAGCCGTGCACGACGTTGGCAAAATCAGCCCGCAGTTTCAGATCAAATGCGAGGCATGGGTCGAGCAGTCGGGGCTTGCCAAAGAAGCCGCCAATAACGCATGGGCTACTATCGGCGATCCTCACGCCCGCGTCTCGCAGGATGTTCTTGATTATTTCTGGCAGCAAAAAAGCGCGCTGTCCGAATCACACGCATTATGGAGCGCCATTGTCGGCGCGCACCACGGCAAGTGGGCAAAGGCAAGGCCCTACGGGTACGGGCCGGTTTCGCCCCCTTGTCTGGCCCCATCGCCTTCCATAGACTGGTTGCGGGAAGAGCTGGATTTTGTGGCCCGCCAGTGGGAGCGGCAGGGCAGCGTTGAGCTGCCCCCCGTTACCGATGCCGATGGTTACCTGTATGCCGCCTCGGGGCTCATAACCCTCGCTGACTGGATAGCCTCTGACGAACGTCATTTTTCCGCTGATCCCGCATACGCTCCTGTTGATGATGCTCAGATCGCCCATCAGGCGCGCGATGTGGTTGACGCCCTCGGCCTTGGCGCATTGACCGTCCGTCCTGGCCTGAGCTTTGAAGAAATATTTGGCAACGCGCCGTACCCCATGCAGGAGGCCGCCTGGCAAACCATAACGGAGCCGGGCGTTTATGTTATTGAGGCTCCCATGGGCATGGGCAAAACAGAGGCGGCGCTTATGGCCGCCTACAAGCTTATGGAGCAGGGCAAGGCGCGGGGTCTGTATTTTGGTTTGCCCACGCAGGCCACGAGCAACCGCATTTATGAGCGCGTGCGGGACTTTGTATGCTGCATATCGCCCACAGCCCAGCGGGTGCAGCTCATCCACGGCAATTCGTGGTTGCTGGACGATCTACTTGCCGCACCCTACCAGCAGCAACACTCGCCTGCAGACTTTGCCGCTGCCGAGGCGGCGGCTGACCCGTCGCGCTGGTTCTGCTCATCACGCCGCGCCCTGTTGGCCCCTGTGGGCGTGGGCACTGCCGATCAGGCCATGCTGGCGGCGCTTGCGGTAAAACACTTTGCCCTTCGCCGCGTTGCCCTGGTGGGCAAGGTGGTCATTCTGGACGAGGTGCACAGTTACGATCACTACACGCGCGCCGTTATCCGCGAGTTGTGCCGTGTGCTCGCCGACCTTGGGGCTACGGTCATTGTGCTTTCCGCCACGCTCACGGCGTCCGCCCGCACGGCGCTGCTGCAGCCCGGCGGCCCAGTGCCCAGCATGGATGCGGAGGGCGACAGCCTGCCGTACCCATGCATCAGCGGCCGTGTTTATGGGCAGGATGCTGTGCAGCTTTGCCCGTGCGAGGCCCCGCCGTCCCGCTCGGTACTGGTGGATTTTTTGCCGCAGCAACTGGCGATCGATCAGGCTGCGGATATTGCGGCCTCCGGCGGTCAGGTGCTGTGGGTGTGCAATACCGTCGCCGACGCGCAGGAGACGTTCAGCCACCTGAAAGACCACGCTGCAACGGCTGCCCAGCATATTGATATGGGCATTCTGCACGCGCGGCTGCCTTTTTTTATGCGCGAGGAGCGCGAAACAGAATGGATGCGGCGTTTGGGCAAGGACGGCCAGCGCCAGCGCGGCTGCATCCTGGTTTCCACGCAGATTGTGGAACAGAGCGTTGATCTGGATGCCGATGCGCTGTTTACCCAGCTGGCTCCCACAGACATGCTGCTGCAACGCATGGGCAGGCTGTGGCGGCACAATCGGCGTGACCGGCCAGTTGATCAACCCTGCCTGCATATAATTGCCGAAGACTTTGCGCTTAACGACCTGCCATCCATGAATGCAGCGGCTATCAAGCAGGCACTGGGCAGCAAGGCCAACGTGTACGATCCCTTCATATTGCTGCGCACGCTCGAGGTGTGGGGCAAAGTCTCGTCGGTAACCCTGCCAGACGACATCCGTAGTCTTATCCATACAACATATGCAGAACCAGAATATCTGTCTGATGCTTTGCAGGAGCTGTATGACAAACAGTTTGGCAAAAATGTTGCCATGAAAATGCAGGCAGATATGAACACAGATGTGTGGCGTCTTGCGGGGTCAGATGTGGAAGAGTACGCTCCAACAAGGCTGTCAGACCATCAGGAATACGGCTTTGTCATGTATCGCACAAAGAAAAATGGCCAGATAACGCTGCTTGACGGCAGCATCATCAATTCCCGCAGTACAGACTTTGTAAAAGATACAGCCCGCAAGCTGCACCGCAACGCCCTCAAGCTTCCAGATTACCGACTTGCGGCAAACCCTCCTCAATCCCGCTTTTTGGCAAACTACAATCTGCGGCACTGGATACAGATTTGTGATGACGGAAAGATGGACGTCTTGGGTCTCAAGGATGGCGAGCATCCGTATTGGGATCAGGAACTGGGCATCGTTGGCCCAAACAAAGGAAGCAACCATGAACCTTGTGTCAGAAAAGTGGATTCCTGTGCTGAACACGGGTGGCCGCCGCCAGCTTATAAGCCTGCGCGAGGCCTTCTGTCAGGGGGAGCAATGGCGAGATCTGGCCGTGCGCCCGCACGAGCGGGTGGCCCTTATGCGGCTGCTGCTGTGCATTGCCCAAGCTGCGCTTGAGGGGCCATCACCCGACGAGTGGCCGCTCGTGCCCAAACTGTTGCCGAAAAAGGCTGAAGAGTATCTGAAAAAATGGGAGGGCAGCTTTGACCTGTTCGATGCCAAAAAACCCTTTTTGCAGATAGCAGGGCTGAAAGCGGCGACAAAAAATGTCAAGGATGGCGATGATGCAGACGGCCCGCTGGTCAACGCCAGCAAGCTGGATTTTGCCCTCGCCACAGGCGATCAAAGCACGCATTTTGATCATGAGGGCAGCTTGCCCCAGCGGTCTGTAGAGTTGGCGGCGCTCGCGCTGAATCTGCTGACCTATCTGTGCTTCAGCCCCGGCGGTCTGATTGGGTCCGTCACCTGGAGCGGTCAGGCCACAGCCCGTACATCAAGCGATGCTCCCTGCGCCGTGGGGTCCATGACGCACACCTTTTGGCGCGGCGGGCATCTGCTCCAGACGCTGCAGCTCAATATGTGCGACCGTGCAGCCATTGAAGCGCATTTGAAGTGCATCGGAGCGGGCTGGGGAAAACCCGTGTGGGAACAGATGCCCAAGAGTCTGGACGACAAAGCCGCATGGGATAACGCCACCCAGACCTATCTTGGTCGGCTGACCCCGCTTCCGCGTCTTGTACTGTTTCAGTGCGAGGGGGCATCCATCATACTTGGCACAGGGCCGGCTTTCCCCAATTTTAATAATGAAAAGGCCCCCTTTGTAGAAGAACCTACTTCTACCGTTGTCTCAAGAATTAGAAACGACAAGCCGACTCAGGCGCTTTTGGCTGTAACACCCGGCAAGGCCCTGTGGCGTGAGCTGCATGCCATTGTAGCCCACCGCAACAAGGATAATGTAGGCGGTTTTTGGGCGGTAGGATTATCGTCGTCAGAAGGCCCTGCAGATCGGGATATCATTGTGGCAGGCATGGCCAGAGATAAGGCCAAGGTGGTAGATACGCTCGAATCTGTCTACCACATCCCGCAAGCCATGCAAAATACGCCGGGGCAGGAGATTTATGAAAAAGGCGTGCAACATGCCGAGTCTATGTCCCGCAGGCTTGGGTGGGCGGTGGAGACCTACCGCGCAACTATTGACGGCGGTTGGTCTGGCAGGCTCAAGGGGGCTGGCGCAGGCAAAGCCGGTCTGCTGAGCAAACTCAGGCAAAAGGCCTTCATCCAATACTGGACAGCTGCGGAGCAGAATCTGCCCCTGCTTTTTGCCTGCGTGGAGAGCCTCGGTACCGATAACCTGCCAGATGCGCAAAAAGCATGGGCAAAATCCCTGTTTGCCGCCGCCCGGCAGGCCTACGCCGCCGCCTGCGCACCGCAAACGCCCCGTCAGCACCGGGCGTACGCCCTTGGCCTCGCCAAACTCAGCAAACCCGTTGATGATGCAAATTCTTCAACGGCGGCTTCAGATACATCTTCCGACACATCCCATGAGGAGGACGACGAATGACAGCACTGGTGCAATGGCTGCGGACACAAAAGGAGCGCCGTGGGGTTTTGGCCCAATTGCGGTGCGGCATTGTGCCCGGCAAACAGCAAAGGGCGTGGCCCCTGCTGGCGCGTTTTGACGGCATTGAAGGGTACAAGGGCGAGGTAGTGCGCACTATCGCCGCCCTGTATGCCGCACACCCTGATGAATCCCCTTCCGGCAGTATGGGGAGCGTGTGCCGAAAACTGTGCTCGGGCGACGAAAAAACCGACGATGAAAAGCCCGGCCCCATTGGCGTGCGCTTTCAGCTCCTGCTCGCAGCCGAGACGGCAGAGGTGTGCCCCAGAGTGGTGCGCCTGATTTTGCGGGCCAAGGTGCGGGGCATACCCGTAAACTACGAGCAGTTGCAGGAAGACCTGCTGCAATGGGCGTTTCCGCAAAAACGCAAATATGTGCAGGAGCGGTGGGCGCAGCAGTTCTGGGCCCCGGCCGCGGCATCTGCGGCGTCTGACGATGTACCCGGCCAACAGGCGGAAACCCCGCAGGATACCCCGGAGACAATGCCATGACCTGGATGACCCGTTTTATGGTGGATATGCCCGCCATGTACCGCCACCGGCTGAGCGACTGCTATGCCTGGCATCAGGCCATCTGGCAGTGCTTTCCGCATCGGCCCGACGCTGACCGCGATTTTTTGTTCCGGTTGGATGAAATTCCCACAGGGGTTCTGGCGCATGTGCTCAGCCCCCTTGAACCGCAGCGGCCGGATTTTTGCGCGGCGGAGCACTGGCAGGTCAAGGCTGTGCCGCCCAGGTTTCTGGAGCACGACAACTACCGGTTTGACGTGGTCTGCAACCCTGGCCGCAAGGTCAAGGCTTTTACCAGCGACGGGCAACGCAAAAAGAACAGCCGCCGCGAGGCCATCATCAAGCCGGATGAACAGCGCGAGTGGCTCGACCGCAAGGCGGAGGCCAACGGTTTTGAAGTGCTGCCCGGCCTCCGCGTAGACCCGTCAACAAGTTATTCTTTCAGAAAAGGCCAACAGTCGGGAACCCACATAGGCGTGCGGTTCAGCGGCGTGTTGCGCGTCACCGGGCGGGACGCCTTTTGTCAGGCATTTACTAACGGCCTTGGCAGTGCGCGCGGTTTTGGTTTTGGAATGTTGCTTCTCTGCCCCGTGCGATAATAATTATACTAATTCAGGAGAGTAATCATGCGCCATCTTGAACTGCATATATTGCAATCTGTTCCTGTTGCCTGCCTCAACCGGGATGATCTTGGTTCGCCAAAGACCGCAATTTTTGGCGGCGTGCAGCGGGCTAGGGTCTCAAGCCAGTGCTGGAAGCGGGCAATACGTGAATACTGCAACGAGCTGCTGCCCCAACGCTTTAGTGGAGAGCGTACCCGATTGATAGTTGAGCCGCTGCGCGATATTTTTATACAAAAGCATGGCATGGATGAGGCAACCGCCCTTGGCAATGCCAAGAATCTGGCGGAAGCAGTGGCAAAGTTTGACGCAGGCGCCGCCCAAAAGGGCAAACTGCAAACCAAAACACTTTTCTTTACCAGCAGGTCAGAGCTGGAGGCCTTGGCCGCTGGCCTTGTCGCCAACCAAAATGTTAAAAAACACGCCAAAAACTTTGCCCAGTCCCTATGCACGGACGCGGCGGATATAGCCCTGTTTGGGCGCATGGTGGCCAGTGCGCCCGATCTTACGCTGGAAGGCTCGGCCATGTTTTCTCACGCGCTTTCCACGCATAAGGCAGACAATGAAATAGATTTCTTTTCTGCCCTGGACGACATGCAGCCAGCGGAGGACACCGGGGCGGGCATGACCGGCACGCTGGAATTCAACGCCGCCACCTACTACCGTTTTTTGCGCCCTCAATCTGGACATGCTGGCGGATGCCGCCCACCTTGGCGCGCTCAGCCCGGAGGAGCGGCAGGATATTGTTGCCGCCTTTGTGGAAGCGACACTCAAGGCCATGCCCGGAGCCAGAAAAAATTCCATGAACGCCACCACCATGCCCGCCTATGTGCTGTGCGTGCTGCGCGATAGCGGGCATCCTGTGCAACTGATCAATGCCTTTGAAAAAGCCGTGTATTCGCCCGACGGCAGGGGCTATGTGGATGCCTCGGCCAAACGCATGGATGAGGAATACCAGCGGCTGGAAAATACCTGGGGCCTTACGGCGGCGGAGACCATACGCATGCCGGAAAAGGGCCTTGCTGACCTGCTGCAGGGGGTGCGGCGGCATGTGCGCTGACCTTTGCTGCCTTGCCCTGCGCTTGCAGGCCCCAATGCTTTCGTTTGGCAACGAGAGCCGGTTTAACCGGCGGCTGACCGCCTCGTTGCCGTCAAAAAGCGTGGTGGCTGGTCTGCTGTGCGCTGCCAAGGGGTTGCACAGGGGCAGTGATGAAGAGCAGACCTTTTTGCGGCTGCTTGCGTCCATGCCCATGCTGGCCGTGGCTGTGCCGCGCAGGCTCGCTGCAGGCGGCAAGGGCTGGGTTGTGCCCGCCGGGCGTACAGTGGATTATCATACCGTACAGGGGACCCGCAAAGCTGCAGGAGGAATAAAGGACTGCCATATCACCTTGCGGCACTATCTGCACGACAGCGCCTTTGGCGTATTTCTTACCGGCCCGCGCAACGTGCTGGAAGAGGCGGCCATGGCCGTGAAAAATCCCGTGTGGGGTCTCTGGATAGGCCGCAAATGCTGCATACCCAGCGCACCGGTTTTTGGCGGAATTTTTGATTCCGAGGCTGCGGCGTTGCACGATATGCTCGACAGCCCGCTGGAGTACTACACCCACGAGCGGGAGGTGGATAAGTTTGAAGACGGCAACGACTCCCTGCCTGATCAGGCTGAGAGTTTTAACTCTGCCGCGCGCAGGTTTGCTCCGCGGCGTGTCATGCGGATACGCGCCAAAGCGCACGGCGGGCAGCACACCGAGCAGACAACCGGTGGTGACGGCTGATGCGCCTTATGTCCGAAACCGTGCCCATTAAAGAAAGAAACTCCATGCTCTTTCTTAAATACGGGCGCATTGACGTGGAGGACGGGGCCTTTGTGCTCATAGACGCATCGGGCGTCCGCATGCAAATTCCCGTAGGCGGCGTGGCCTGCCTGTTTCTTGAGCCGGGCACCACGGTGACCCACGCCGCGCTGGCTCTGGCTGCCGATTGCGGCACCTTGATGGTCTGGGTAGGCGAGGGCGGTGTGAGGTTGTACTCAGCCGGGCAACCCGGTGGAGCGCGGGCCGACCGGCTGTTGTATCAGGCTCGCCTTGCCCTGGACGACGAGCTGCGCCTTAAGGTGGTTCGGGCCATGTACCGTATGCGTTTTAATGAAGAACCCCCGCAGAAACGCAGCATAGAACAGCTGCGTGGCATAGAAGGCGCTAGAGTGCGTGCGCTGTACAAGTTTCTTGCCGCGCAGCACAGGCTGACCTGGGGAAAGCGGTCTTACGATCCCAAGGAGTGGGATGCCGCTGATATAGTAAACAAGGCCGTAAGCGTCGCCTGCCACTGCTTGTACGGAATCTGTGAGGCGGCGGTGCTTGCGGCAGGGTATGCGCCTGCCATCGGGTTTATCCACTCGGGCAAGCCTCTCTCGTTTGTGTACGATGTGGCCGACCTGTTCAAGTTTGAAACCGCCGTGCCAGCGGCCTTGTCGGTTGTGGCCAAAAATTCGGGCAAGATAGAAAGTGAGGTGCGTTTGCGCTGCCGTGATCTGTTCAGGGAAACACGGCTGCTGCAAAAAATTATCCCAGCGATCGAAGAGGTGCTTTCTGCAGGGGGAATCGCCAAACCAGAAAGCCCCCCCGAGGCAATGCCCATAGCCATACCCAACAAAAAGGGGCTTGGTGATGCTGGTCATCGTAACTGAGGCGGTACCTCAACGGTTGCGGGGGTATCTGTCCCGTTGGCTGCTTGAGGTCAGGGCGGGCGTGTACGTTGGTAACTTCTCTGTGCGAGTGCGCCAAAAATTGTGGGAGGTTGTGTGCAAGCAGATAGGCGACGGCAACGCGGTGCTGGCCTGGACATCGAGCCATGAATCAGGGTTTGAGTTTTTAACTGTCGGTACTAATTGTCGCACGCAGGTTGATTGGGATGGGCTGCCGCTCGTCGCCTACACCCCTAGGGTTGATGAGGGGGATGCATCGGTAGATTTGTGATGTGGCTGTAACATGCTGTTATAATAACTGTATTAGCGAAGAGTGTTCCCCACACGCGTGGGGATGAACCGGAGTTTATTATGGCATTTGCATCCGGTTCCAAGTGTTCCCCACACGCGTGGGGATGAACCGCCGTACACGCAGAGCACAACCAGTACAACAAAGTGTTCCCCACACGCGTGGGGATGAACCGGGGTTTCAGACTTTGGCGAAAACGTATGGTAAGTGTTCCCCACACGCGTGGGGATGAACCGACCACTATCACGCTCGCGCCATTCGCCGCCGCGTGTTCCCCACACGCGTGGGGATGAACCGAATCCATCCTGCATCTTGCTGGCATCGTGCGCGTGTTCCCCACACGCGTGGGGATGAACCGCCGACACAAAAAGTAACAGCCGGGAACGTGAGGTGTTCCCCACACGCGTGGGGATGAACCGCAGCTTGCACTTGACTGCAACTGCCCGGTTTGTGTTCCCCACACGCGTGGGGATGAACCGCTGGAAGTGCAGGCCTTCCCAATCCGCAGTTTGTGTTCCCCACACGCGTGGGGATGAACCGACGGCCTGCGACGCCTCCAGCCATGCCATGGAGTGTTCCCCACACGCGTGGGGATGAACCGGTCATTGAAGGAAAGTACAGCCGAAGGGAGGCGTGTTCCCCACACGCGTGGGGATGAACCGATCATTGATGGCGGCCACGGTCTTCCCAAAACGTGTTCCCCACACGCGTGGGGATGAACCGTTTGGGACAGAGCACGGAAGGGCAACCTGGGCGTGTTCCCCACACGCGTGGGGATGAACCGTGCTCGACCAGTTTATGCAACTGCCAATTGAAGTGTTCCCCACACGCGTGGGGATGAACCGGAGCGGTGGGGGGTTACGATGATCGTAATACCGTGTTCCCCACACGCGTGGGGATGAACCGATACCGCAAACTCCGATCATTGCCTCGTTGAGGTGTTCCCCACACGCGTGGGGATGAACCGCCCCACGAAGACTATTACCCCAACCCCTGCAAGTGTTCCCCACACGCGTGGGGATGAACCGATTGCACTAGACCAGCGAGGCATGACGTGCCGGTGTTCCCCACACGCGTGGGGATGAACCGCTCAGATAGCCGAAATGGTGCGCCACCTTAATGTGTTCCCCACACGCGTGGGGATGAACCGGAACAGTTCTTCGGACGTTACGCACAACGTGTGTGTTCCCCACACGCGTGGGGATGAACCGAATATCTGCCGCTGAGCCTGATCCCCTACAACGTGTTCCCCACACGCGTGGGGATGAACCGCTGGGAAACCTTGAGCGTGTCGTGGGCCGTTGGTGTTCCCCACACGCGTGGGGATGAACCGCCACACGTTAAGATAAAATGTGTCCATTGTGTGTGTTCCCCACACGCGTGGGGATGAACCGGCGAGATTGGTTATACCGTTCACGTCCGTAATGTGTTCCCCACACGCGTGGGGATGAACCGCACTGAACTCCCCGCCGTTGTTTTTGATTGGGGTGTTCCCCACACGCGTGGGGATGAACCTAGTTATGGGTTAGTCAACGCGATTTTGTTTCCGTGTTCCCCACACGCGTGGGGATGAACCGTCCAACCTGGCAGACCAAATAAACATGGGGGTGTGTTCCCCACACGCGTGGGGATGAACCGATGGTCCGCCTCACGCCCGCAGAGGTTGAGGCGTGTTCCCCACACGCGTGGGGATGAACCGCCAAACTCAGTCGCCGTGAAACGGGGCCTGCCGTGTTCCCCACACGCGTGGGGATGAACCGTACAACAGTGAGGATGCGTGATGGGCAACCCAGTGTTCCCCACACGCGTGGGGATGAACCGCACTGCGTCACCCGCAGCCGTCCACCACAGGCGTGTTCCCCACACGCGTGGGGATGAACCGGCGCGGTTGTGCCGTGTGCGCACCTGCCCAATGTGTTCCCCACACGCGTGGGGATGAACCGCGTGACCTTGAATCGGCGCGCGCTGTGCTGGCGTGTTCCCCACACGCGTGGGGATGAACCGACATTTGCACGATTGCCCACAACCTGGGGTTTGTGTTCCCCACACGCGTGGGGATGAACCGGGCATTCAATGCGTCAGAGCCAACTGCAAGAAGTGTTCCCCACACGCGTGGGGATGAACCGGGGACGACCTTCGCGCCCTTTCTCTTTGCAAAGTGTTCCCCACACGCGTGGGGATGAACCGCCGTATCATCGGTATCTCCCTACACACTCGCCGTGTTCCCCACACGCGTGGGGATGAACCGTTGGTGCGCCTCGGTTTTCCCGCTGATCTGCTGTGTTCCCCACACGCGTGGGGATGAACCGCAATGCGGCCCGCTCCTGCTGCTGTGCTTGGCGTGTTCCCCACACGCGTGGGGATGAACCGCGGCAGCGGCGGCGGCGCATGGCCCTGCTTGGGTGTTCCCCACACGCGTGGGGATGAACCGGCGACGGCATCCAGCTGCTGCGCGACTACGCCGTGTTCCCCACACGCGTGGGGATGAACCGAGGGCGGCAACTACGTCAAAACGCTGGAGATCGTGTTCCCCACACGCGTGGGGATGAACCGGTGGTTATGCGCCTGAACTTGGAAAACACTTTGTGTTCCCCACACGCGTGGGGATGAACCGTAGATGACACCGCCAACGGCCATGTCGATTGTGTGTTCCCCACACGCGTGGGGATGAACCGTTTTTGCTCAAGCCTTCGTCAACCTGAATGCCGTGTTCCCCACACGCGTGGGGATGAACCGTTTTTGCTCAAGCCTTCGTCAACCTGAATGCCGTGTTCCCCACACGCGTGGGGATGAACCGTTTTTGCTCAAGCCTTCGTCAACCTGAATGCCGTGTTCCCCACACGCGTGGGGATGAACCGTTTTTGCTCAAGCCTTCGTCAACCTGAATGCCGTGTTCCCCACACGCGTGGGGATGAACCGCTGTTTCTTATTCCTTGAATTGTGTTGGTAAAGTGTTCCCCACACGCGTGGGGATGAACCGATTGTCAGCGTCTGAGCGTAAAATGCGGCACAGTGTTCCCCACACGCGTGGGGATGAACCGTAATGTAGTGCGTGGTTGCATATGGTATTACCGTGTTCCCCACACGCGTGGGGATGAACCGCGCGGCCCACAACATCCATAATATCACCACCAGTGTTCCCCACACGCGTGGGGATGAACCGTCGGTAGCCGTGGCCTCGCCTGTCCACAGCGGGTGTTCCCCACACGCGTGGGGATGAACCGCTTTAAAATGTTCTACCTTGCACTCGCCTTCCGTGTTCCCCACACGCGTGGGGATGAACCGTTTCAATTCTCTGCCATCAAAGAAAATCTGGAGTGTTCCCCACACGCGTGGGGATGAACCGGCCGGAGAGCCGCACTTGTGGCAGGGCTTCAAGTGTTCCCCACACGCGTGGGGATGAACCGCCTGCCTCAACCCCGGTCACGGCCACGGGCAAGTGTTCCCCACACGCGTGGGGATGAACCGCATGAAACCGTTGTTGGGGCTGTTCAGGTCGTGTGTTCCCCACACGCGTGGGGATGAACCGGTGGCGTGAGCGGTGGGAGGCAAAGGCCTTCTGTGTTCCCCACACGCGTGGGGATGAACCGTGGTGAGTGAGTGGCCCAGGAGGGGAGGGCAGGTGTTCCCCACACGCGTGGGGATGAACCGGATTTGCGAGGCTCTAAAATACACCGTCAAGCGTGTTCCCCACACGCGTGGGGATGAACCGGCAATCTTGGCCAGCTCGGAAACCACACGGTCGTGTTCCCCACACGCGTGGGGATGAACCGACTCCGACGACTTGTCTACAGGCAGCACGTTGGTGTTCCCCACACGCGTGGGGATGAACCGCAGTGTGGTGGTGCGTGGTTGCATATGGTATTGTGTTCCCCACACGCGTGGGGATGAACCGCGGTGTTACAGCCAGCGGCTACGGCTCAAAACGTGTTCCCCACACGCGTGGGGATGAACCGCAAGGCTTGTGAGTTGCGATGGAATAGCAACAGTGTTCCCCACACGCGTGGGGATGAACCGCCCGGTTGATTGGGCCGTACCTGCCAAAAATAGTGTTCCCCACACGCGTGGGGATGAACCGTAAACTAGCTGGAATAGGCTGGATTTTTCTTCGTGTTCCCCACACGCGTGGGGATGAACCGGATTGCTTACATAGCCGCCGCTTGCAACTCTGGTGTTCCCCACACGCGTGGGGATGAACCGCCGGGCATGCTGGCCTTTGAGGAGGTGCGCCGGTGTTCCCCACACGCGTGGGGATGAACCGAATAGACGTTGCGTGTCCCTGGGCCATTGGCCGTGTTCCCCACACGCGTGGGGATGAACCGTGGTGAGTGAGTGGCCCAGGAGGGGAGGGCAGGTGTTCCCCACACGCGTGGGGATGAACCGTTGCCCCTGGACAGATTGCAACCAGCGTTAAAGTGTTCCCCACACGCGTGGGGATGAACCGGCCGAGCATGCCGAGCATGAGTTCCCACAGGTGTGTTCCCCACACGCGTGGGGATGAACCGATAAATGTTAACCAACCCTCTTTCGCTTCTCGGTGTTCCCCACACGCGTGGGGATGAACCGGGCCGAATCACAAAATCCCCCACGGTTGGCACGAGTGTTCCCCACACGCGTGGGGATGAACCGCCGTTTCAACGGTGTCACCCTACACACTCGCCGTGTTCCCCACACGCGTGGGGATGAACCGCCGTATCAACGGTATCTCCCTACACACTCGCCGTGTTCCCCACACGCGTGGGGATGAACCGCCTTGAAGACGGAAAGCGCTTTTTCAAGCCCCGTGTTCCCCACACGCGTGGGGATGAACCGATTTTTGCGCGCGCGGGAGAGCGTTTCTATGTGTGTTCCCCACACGCGTGGGGATGAACCGTGGAATGAAACGCAGATCAAATTGCGTGACGTGTGTTCCCCACACGCGTGGGGATGAACCGTCTGGGCTGCAATGTTTGTGGGGCTATCAGCGGTGTTCCCCACACGCGTGGGGATGAACCGCAGGCGGTTGAACTCTCTGGCGTAGATGGTGGGTGTTCCCCACACGCGTGGGGATGAACCGTGCTGCCATGAGTCGGGGCTTATGTGGTGTTTGTGTTCCCCACACGCGTGGGGATGAACCGTGCCCACCAGCGTCCTGGGCGATGTCTGGCTGGTGTTCCCCACACGCGTGGGGATGAACCGTGCTGCTGGACGCATACAATACGGCAGAAGCCGTGTTCCCCACACGCGTGGGGATGAACCGACCTGGCAAAGCTGAGCAGGATGCCGGAAGACGTGTTCCCCACACGCGTGGGGATGAACCGGGCCGCATAGAACCCATCCAGCAAATCCAGCCGTGTTCCCCACACGCGTGGGGATGAACCAACAGGCATTTTGTCTTGACCCGCATGATGCCCGTGTTCCCCACACGCGTGGGGATGAACCGCCTTGCGGCCTGCCGGGGTGCATATTGCCGCGGTGTTCCCCACACGCGTGGGGATGAACCGCCGGTCAGCTTGTGGAGGTAGTCAGACGGGACGTGTTCCCCACACGCGTGGGGATGAACCGGTATGTTCACCTGATGGATTCTGCCCGGCGTGGTGTCCCCCACACGCGTGGGGATGAACCGCTTGCTCCATGCCTTGAGCTGGTGTTGTATGCGTGTTCCCCACACGCGTGGGGATGAACCGATCAATCGAGATCACGCGCGGGCGTGGCCACAGTGTTCCCCACACGCGTGGGGATGAACCGGTACTTCTCCTTGAATCGTACCAGCTGCTCAGGTGTTCCCCACACGCGTGGGGATGAACCGCGCATTTTTGTGGGCAGCATGACTGATATGTTGTGTTCCCCACACGCGTGGGGATGAACCGGCACATGTCAGATTCATATTTGCGGCGCTTGAGTGTTCCCCACACGCGTGGGGATGAACCGCGTAACGCCCTTCGCCCGCATGTACCCATTCCGTGTTCCCCACACGCGTGGGGATGAACCGTCCCGCGCATTGGTGAGCGCGTATCGATTGATGTGTTCCCCACACGCGTGGGGATGAACCGCATGGTGTCGCGCGATTTGCTGGTCAGGCGACGTGTTCCCCACACGCGTGGGGATGAACCGGGGCAGCATATGAGCACAACAACAGTTTTCAAGTGTTCCCCACACGCGTGGGGATGAACCGGCCAGTGCGGCCCTCCCCTTTATGCTGTCAGGGTGTTCCCCACACGCGTGGGGATGAACCGCCTAGACTTGCGCGTTGCGTAGAGTAACAGTTGTGTTCCCCACACGCGTGGGGATGAACCGTCATGCCGCTGCGTGGCGAGCCGACCATGAAAGTGTTCCCCACACGCGTGGGGATGAACCGCAGCTGGTTGCTCGTGTGGTTGCTCGTGCCTTGTGTTCCCCACACGCGTGGGGATGAACCGCAACCCTGCTGCCTTTGCCGCCAGTTGAAAGCGTGTTCCCCACACGCGTGGGGATTATTCCCCTCCACCACAATCATTCCGTTGAAAGCCAACGCATTCTGACATATGAGTACAACAATGGGGTGAGCGCCGTTACTGTTGGGGCGGCGTAATAAAAATCGCGCAGCATGCCGACCAGCGCTGCTTTCGCCTGCAGGCTGTCTTTTGCGGATGAGGATTACATGGAACTGAAACGAATTTTGGGCATTTTACGTGATCTCTTCTTGCCGCAGCCCCGCAACGCCTGCCCGCATTGCGGCGGAATACGTTGCATCGGCGTATGCCAGTTTAATGAAAAACAGCCCGTGGCGGCAGAAGACAAGGCCGCCCCGGCGGTTGCGCCGACCGAACCGCCCGCAGCGCCTGCCGCGCAGGCAGCATTACACCCGGCAGAGCAAGCAAAAACAGAGCAAAAATAGCTTCAGTCCGTTCACAGGGCACAAAAAAAGCCGCTGTGCAAACAGCGGCTTTTTTTGCGGGAAATTTGCTGTCTACCAGCGGCGGGGCGCAGGGCGGCGTTCTTCCGCCTGATTGATGCGCAGGGTACGTCCGCCGAAATCAACGCCGTTCAGGGCTTCGATGGCCTTGTGAGCGTCGGCTTCGTCCATTTCAACAAAGCCAAACCCACGGGGGCGGCCGGTTTCGCGGTCCATGATGAGCTTGACGGAAAGGGGTTCACCATAAGGGGCGAAAAGGGCTTCAATGCCTTCCTGAGTGGCGGAAAAGGGCAGATTGCCGACATAAATGGAAACGGCCATAACGACTCCGTTGTTGAGGTGGGTAAACTTTCCGCTTGAAGCCTTACCCACGCAAAGTCTCTGGCAAAAAGAAGTACTGCACCCTATGAATAATGGCGAACACTACTGTCAAGCGGTAATGTCGTCAAGAATTATCTGCAACGGTAAAGATATGATCGGCAAAACGGCAAAATAGACTGAATTACTAGTATTGAAATATTTTTAGTAAAGCCGATATAATTTACATTATTGCAGTGTGCATGGCGCAATGTGCAAAGAAGCATTGCCTGTACTGCAAAAGGCCGGTAAAACCGGCCTTTTTGACAGCAAGATCTAGATAGCCTGCGTCTTTTTCTTTGCAGGAGATTTCTTCGCCTTGGCTGAAGACTTGGCAGAAACCTTTTTTGCTTTGGCGGGAGCCTTGGCCTTGCTGGCTTTGGGCGCTTTGGTTCCACTTACAACAGGAGCATTAGCATTGCTTGCAGCGTTGGCTTCGCTGCTGATCCAGCAGGGGGCGGTGATCAGCGAAAGAGCCATGGCGGCCAAAAGGAGCTTTTTCATGTTTATTGTCCGTTTCTTCTGGTTATGCCACATTCACAACGATATGGCTGTACGTCTATGGCATGAGCTGACGCAGGACGCAATAACAAATTTGATCTTACGCAACCGCGGGTTTGCGGGCATTTTTTTGCAGGTTGCTGTTTATGCGCTGCTGGTTTTCGTCTTGCTGGCCCAATGTTGACAAAAATGCAGCTTGAATGCTTTAACGAAAAACTGCGTAGTGGGTCTCGTCCCATCCGTCCCTCAGTGTTGGCTCAGGCGCGCGGCAGTCAGCGGCATGCGGATCAAACGCGCCGTTTGCGCAACTCGCCCGCAGTGCGCCGCGTTCGGTTTACTCATCTTTTACACACAGAGTCGTCATGGCTTTTTTTGCCCCTCGTGATGCCAAAACTACCCTTGCATGTCCTACCTGCGGCGCGTCCCTGCATATCGCCCGTACCTGCCATGAGGTGTACATGCACTGCCCGGCCTGCAAGGCCCAGTTTCAGCTTCAGGATTACATCCGTCAAGCGGATGAAGCCATGGAGCATTTTTTGGAAAACGTCTACTGCAACCGCATCTGACAGCCATTTGCCCGGCGCGCGTCAGTCTGGGTACGTGTCCGCCTGCTGACCCGCCTGCGGGGTCGTGCGACCGCCGTGGCGGCATTTTACCAGCTCTCTGGCTGCGGCCATGCCGCTGGCCCAGGCCCAGTGCAGGTTGTACCCGCCCAGCAGGCCCGCAACATCAAGCAGTTCGCCAACCACAAATAGATCTTGCCGCACACGGCTGCGCATGGTTTTGGGGTCTACTTCGTCGGTATTCACGCCGCCGGAGCAGGCCTCTGCCTTTTTGAGCCCTGCGGTAGCAGCAGGGGTTACGCTATGCCGCTGCACAGCCTCCACAATGGCCAGCCGCGCGGCGCGAGATAATTCCGCCGTTTTGCGGCGTGCCCACTCCTGCGGCAGCAGGGCATCCACCAGGCGTTGCGGCAAATGCCGGGCCATTAGAGCGCGCGGCGTCTGCTTGCCTGTCTGGGGCGCATCCAACAGGGCGGCCACATCGATAGAGGGCAAAAAGTTCAGTTTCAGGGTCGTGCCCTGATCCCAGTAAAGCGAGGCCTTGAGCGCAGCCGGGCCGCTAAGCCCGTCATGTGTAAAAAGCAGGTCGTCCTGCCATTGCCGCTCGCCCAGTTCTAAGCGTACCGGCAGACTTATGCCTGTAAGGTCCAGCAGGGGGGAGTCGGCGTTGAGCCGCAAAGGGGTCAGCACCGGGCGGGGCGGTATAACGCTGTGCCCAAGATCCGCCGCCAGCCGGTAGCCCGCGCCGCTGCCGCCAGCCTGCGGCCAGGCGGGGCTGCCCAGGGCCAGTACCAGCGCCTTGCCGCGCCACTGGCCGCCTTCGGTCTGCACTGCAAAGCCGTCGGGCATCGTCTGCACCCCGGTAACGGCACTGCCGCAGACAATGTGGCAGCCGTGGTTGCGGCAGTCGTCCACCAGCGCCCGCACAAGCCGCTGGGCGGCGACAGTAAGAAAAAGCTGCCCGTGCGAACGCTCTTCAAAAGGCAGGTTCCACGCCTGCACCATGCGCAGCATATGCTCTGGCGTAAAGGCCTTGAGGGCCGGGGCGCAAAACGCGTTGCCCCTGCTGCCGTCGCAGCGGTAATCACGCGGGGCCACCGAGAGGTTGGTAAAGTTTGCCTTGCCGCCGCCGCTCACGGCCAGCTTGCGGCCCGGCGCAGGCCCGCGCTCAAGCAGCACGACGCGCATACCGTTTGCCGCCGCCTCTCTGGCGCACATAAGACCGGCCGCGCCCGCGCCCAAAATCAGCACGTCAACGGTTTCATGGGCGGCAGAGGCATTGCCCCTTTGAACTGAACGTCCGTCAGGGCTGCCGTCGAAGGGCGCTGTTTTGCCGCAATTGGCGGTCTTGCGGGCAGCGGGTTTGTCCTTGCCGCAGTCGGCCTGGGGCGTGGCCCGGTTGGGTTGCGCCTGTGCAAAGGCCTGCCGGGCGGGATTTGACAGAATTTTACGCGCGGCGCTATTTTGGGGAGCTTTGTTATGCATGCGGCGAAAATATACGAGGCTTTGGCGGCTGCCAAGCCCTCATTTTCCCGCTTTTGTCTGACACGACCTGTGCCCCGACGCAGGCCCATTTTACCGGAATTGCCATGCCTGTTCTAGATTCATCCTACGTTGCGCCCTGGTACGTGCGCAACGGCCATGCAAATACCATGTGGCCGGTTCTTTTTCGCAAGCGGCCAGCAATTTCGCCCTCCATGCGGCGCGTGCGCATCGACACGCCCGACGGGGATTTTCTTGATCTGGACCAGCACCCGGCCTGCGAAAAAAGCGGCACGGCGTGCGGGGCGGAGCGCCCGTTCGGGCAGGGACGCGGCGTGGCTGTGGTCTCGCACGGGCTTGAGGGCAACAGCCGCCGCAAGTATGTGCTGGGTATGACCAACACCTTGCGGGCCGCCGGTTTTGACGTGCTGGCCTGGAATATGCGTTCGTGCTCTGGCGAGAGCAACCGCACGGCCCGCCTGTACCACATGGGTGAAATAGACGACCTGGGAACAGTGGTGCGCTACGCCGAAAGGTTTGACCGTCCTGTGCTGCTGGCTGGGTTCAGTATGGGCGGCAACCAGATTTGCCGCTATCTGGGCCGGGGGCCGGTTTCCCCGCTTGTGCGGGCGGCTGTGGCGGTGTCCGTTCCCTGCGATCTGGCCGCTGCCGCGCCTGTGATGGACGGCCCCGCCTGCCGCATCTACATGGAGTATTTTTTGCGTACCCTGCGCAACAAGGTGCGCGAAAAGGCCGGGCGTTATCCGTCCTATCCGTCGGTGGAGGGCGTGGACAAAATCCACACGTTTGCAGAGTTTGACGAGCGTTTTACCGCGCCTGCCTTTGGTTTTGCCTCCGCCCGGGACTACTGGCAAAAAAATACGGTTCTGCCCGACCTGCCGCGCATTGCCGTGCCGACGCTGCTGCTCATGTCGGCGGATGACCCGTTTTGCGCGCCCTCGTGCTATCCGTGGCAGGTGGCCGAGCGCAGCGAGCATCTGTACCTTGAGGTTGCGCCGCACGGCGGGCACGTGGGCTTTGTGCGCCCCGGTCAGGAATATTACAGCGAGCGGCGCGCGCGCGAGTTTGTGCAGGGGCTTGTGGATCGCGGCGTTTACTAGCACGCGGCTTGCACTGCATGCTGATGCCTGTGCGGGCAGGGCCGCAAGCGGGCGGGGGCGTTCCCAGTTCGCGAAGGTCAGCCTTTTTGCCGCTCGGCCATACGTTTTTTGGTCAAGACCGTGGCTGGGGCGCTCAAAGGGTCTTCCGGCCAGGGATGTTTGGGATAACGACCCCGCATTTCGGCACGTACAGCCGGGTAGCCGTTGCGCCAAAAACTGGCCAGATCGCGCGTAACCTGCAGCGGGCGGCCAGCGGGGGAGTTGAGGCGCAGCACCAGGGCCACGCGGTTGTTGGCAATGCGCGGCGTATCCACGCAGCCGAAAAGTTCCTGCAGTTTGGCGGCCAGCCATGGGCCGCCGTCGTCACCATACACAATGGGGCGCATGGCTCCTGACGGAACCTGCCACTCCGGGGGAGCCTGCCGGTCAAGCATGCGGTGCAGATTGCCCGGCAGCAGCCCGCGCAGGGCATCGCACAGCCGTGCCGGGGCGAGCGTTGCCAGCGCGTTGGCGCGCGACTGTTTTTCGCTCTGCCCAAGGGCCTGCGCCAGCGCGGGCGCAAGCCAGTCCTCCAGCCCAGCCAGCAGGGCCGCGTCCGAAACATCCGGCCATGCGTCTCCCTCAAGTTCGCGCATCAGGCTTACCCGTGCGCGCCACTGGCGTGCCGATTCGTCCCATGGCAGACATTCCAGCCCTTTGCTCCGCACATGTTCGCACAGGGCCGTAGCGCACTGATCGGGCAGGGGGCGGGGCAGGGGGGCGTCTTCCAGCACCAGCGCGCCAAGGCTGCGCTGGCGTCTTGCGCTGACCAGCCCTGCGTCGGAAACCGAAAGCCTGTCTTCGCTACGGATGTCCGCGCTGAAAAGTTCCGTCAGATCCTGTTTCGCCAGCGAAGCCGCAAGGCGTATACGTCCGTGCGGGGCGGCCCCGTCCACCTCCGCCACAGCCAAAAAATCCTGTCGTGCAAGCGGGTCGTCGCTCGCAAGCTGTGCTGCCCGGCCGCTGCGCAGCAAAAAGGGCGTGCTGGCGGCAAGACCGCCGCTGGTTTGCTGCCCGTCGCTCTGGCGCATGGCGACCTGCTCCGGCCAGGCAACGGCAATAAGCCGACCAAGATTGGCCGCCTGCCCCAGCGCCTGGGAAAAGAGATTGTCCCCGTGTTTCAGCTGGCTTTGCTGGCCGCATGACGAACCGGGTTTTGAGCCAGCCTGTGAGCATGGTTTGTCCGTCCGCCCCGGCTGGCGCGCAAGCCGCTGGGCCAGACTGCGCAGACGTTCACGTGCCGCGTCAGCGTTTTTGACCGCACCGGTATCGCGGCAGAGCCAGTCAAGGCGACGCAGTACGTCGCAACCGGCTCCGGCTGCGGACATGCCGCTGCCTTGCTTGCCGGTTGCGCGCGCAAGGGGGTCGCGCTCTTCGAGCAGGGCCGCCGTGCAGGCTGCCAGAGGGGCAAGGCCGTTGTCGCGGCCCCACAGCAGCAGTCGGGCTGTACGCGGGGCAAGGGGCAGGGCGGCCATCTGCCGCCCAAGGGCTGTTGGCCGCAACTGGGGGTCAATGGCCCCAAGTGCCTGCAGGCTCGCTTGCGCCACCGTCATGCGGGCGGCTGGCGGCGTATCCAGCCAGGGCAGGCATGCGGGATCCGTTACGCCCCACACGGCCAGTTGCAGCGCAAGGCCGCTAAGGTCGGCGTCGAGAATTTCCGGCCGGATGTGTGGGCGCATGCCGTGCTCCTGCTCTTTTGCCCACAGGCGGCAGCAGATGCCTGGTTCAATGCGCCCTGCGCGTCCCGTACGCTGGGCGGCGCCCGCCAGCGAAACACGCTCCGTTACCAGACGCGTCAGGCCGCTGGCCGGGTCAAACCGCGCCAGACGGGTCAGGCCGCTGTCCACCACCAGCCGCACGCCTTCAATGGTCAGCGAGGTTTCGGCAATGGAGGTGGCCAGCACCACTTTGCGCAGGCCCTTGACCGCAGGCGCAATGGCGGCGTCCTGCTCCCGTGCGGAAAGGTTGCCGTAGAGCGGGCACAGCGTCGCATCCGCTGGCAGCGTGCCTTCAAGCAGGGCCGCAAGGTGGCGTATTTCTCCCGCTCCGGGCAAAAAGGCCAGCAGGCTGCCCTGTTCGGTCTGCAACAGGTGGGCAATCACGTCGGCCATATGCCGCCACAACAGGGGACCCGCCCCTGCCGTGGATGCCGGGCCGCCGCCCACCACCTGTCCGGCCCGGATTTTGGGCGGCAGGTGGCGCAGCTCTACAGGATAGGTCTTGCCCTCGCAGGCGACGGCGGGGCAGTTGCCAAGCAGCGCGGCTACGGCAGCCACATCCAGCGTGGCAGACATGACGAGCAGCCGCAGGTCGGGGCGCAGTGCCGACTGGCTTTCAAGGCAAAGGGCAAGGCCCGTGTCGGCGATGAGCGAGCGCTCGTGAAATTCGTCAAAAATAACGCAGGCGACGTCCGGCAGGTCGGGGGCCTGCTGCAGCATGCGGGTAAGCACTCCTTCGGTGACGACCTCAACACGGGTGTCTGGCCCCACGCGGCTTTCGTCCCGCATGCGATAGCCAACAAGCCCGCCGGGCTGCCCACCCGTCAGAGCCGCCATATAGCGGGCCAGCGCCCGCGCCGCCACCCGCCGTGGTTCAAGCAGCAGAATGCGGCGGCCCTCAAGCCATGGCTGGTTGACGAGCCACAGGGGCACGCGGCTGCTCTTGCCCGCGCCGGGCAGGGCGCTGAGCACCAGATTGCGGCCTTGCGCCAGCGCATCAAGAATTTTTTGGCGCGAGACGTCGAGCGGGCAGGGGGGCAGGGACAAATCGTCAAGTAGGGCTGTGGAGTGCGCTGGGCGGTCGGTCATGGCAAAAGGCCGCAGGGCTGAGGGTAAATACAGAGTAATAGGCGCATTTTTACTGGTAATCCAATGCGTGTCAGTGTATTGACACAGGAAAGGACATGCACGCGGAGAATGCACACATGGAGTTGAATACCAGCGGCATTATCGGCCAGAGCACGACTCTGGCTGAAGTCTTCAAGGTTCTCGGCAAAGTTGCGCCGACAGACAGCACTGTGCTTGTAACCGGTGAATCGGGAACTGGCAAGGAATTGCTTGTGCGCGCCCTTCACGCCAACAGCCGCAGGGCTGACAAGCCCTTTGTGCCCATCAACTGCGGGGCCATACCTAAAGAACTGCTTGAAAGCGAACTTTTCGGACACGAAAAGGGCGCCTTTACGCACGCCATCCGCTCCAGGCCTGGCCGGTTTGAAATGGCCGACGGCGGAACGATCTTTCTTGATGAGATTGGCGAGATGGAGCTGAGCCTGCAGGTCAAAATCTTGCGCGTGCTGCAGGAAAAAGAAATAGAGCGCGTGGGCGGCACGGGCAGCAAAAAGGTGGATGTGCGCATTGTGGCCGCCACCAACCGCGATCTTGAGGCAGAAGTTGCCGCCGGGCGCTTTCGCGAGGATCTCTATTATCGCCTGAACGTCATTCCGCTGCATCTGCCGCCTCTGCGGCAGCGCGGCAACGACGTGCTGCTGCTCGCCCGATACTTTCTCAACCATTTTTTGCGTCAAAAAAAATCGCGTGCCCCTTGGGCTGGACGAAACCACCCGGCGTATCCTGGCTGCCTACGCCTGGCCGGGCAATGTTCGCGAGCTTGAAAACTTCATGGAACGCCTGAGCATCCTTGTGGACGGCGACACGGTTTGCATGGAGGATCTGCCGCCCAAGATACTGGACCATGTGGGCGACGTCTCGCTGCTGCCCCCTGTGGATGAAGACCCCCCAGCAGTGGCTGCGGAACAGCCCCCGGCTGCCCATGGAGAAGCTGCCGCCGTCGCGGGGGCGGACGCCAGCGCTGCAGTTGCAGGGGCGGCCACGGCTGCCGCGTCACCGCCCGATGCGGCTGCGCCAGTGGCAGCTGGCGGGGTGTTTGTGTGGCCCAATCTCGGCGTTTTGACAGAACACGGGCTGAACCTCAAAGATTTTTTGGACACCATTGAGAACCGCCTTATTGATGAGGCGCTGGCCAAGGCGGAAGGCGTTAAAAACCAGGCCGCAGAGCTTTTGGGCATCAAGCGGACAACGCTTATTGAAAAGCTCAAAAAGCGTGGTTCTTAGCGGCATAAAATTTGCATGAATTCTTGCGGCTCACATGCCACGACTTTTCCTGCGAAGTGCAAGTGAAAACACAACTTTTTGCCGCCGCGCCACGGCCTCATATCTCCACCCGCAAGGGTGCGCCTGCCAAGCCCCTCTTTTGCCTGGGGCCTTTGCTGTTTTTGCTGAGCTTTTTGCTGCTTGCCCAGCCCGCCCACAGCATGAGCTGGAGCTGGACCCCCCTTGACGAAAACGGCGGGGCCCCGTCAGCCACTCACCCCGCCAGCGAACGTCTGAGCCTGAATCTTGACAACCCCGGTCAGGTGCGCAGACTTGTGCGCAGCGGCACCAATACCCTGCTGCTTTTTCTTGAAGGCCCCGCACCCGAGCTTGTGCGTCATGGGGCGGCGCCCGCGCCTGGGGCGATGCTCGAAAGCGTTGGCGTTTCCAACGGGCAGGTGCGCATTACCCTTTCGCCCAGGGCTGTGAACCATGTGATGCGGCGGTCGTCGCCTGCGGTTCTGGACATAGAAATTTTTGCCGCCGGGGCACAGCACGAGGATGCTGCCGCCCGTCAGGGGGGGCTTAACCAGACCTCTGGCGATGACGTTGCCAGCTCTGAAGGACAGGAACCTTCGTTTGCGGTTAATTTGCCGGCTGAAGCCGCCAAAGGCTTTTTGCGTAGCGCCGTCGCAATGCTGGAGGATGTCCAGCGGGGCGTCCGGGCCATGTCGGCCTCTGACATGATGTCGACTGCCAGGGCCCGTATGGAGGGCTTTGGCCAGTCATTTTTCAACTTTTCCGCTACTGATGCCGCCATTGCGGCGGAGGTTCCCGCACAGCGGACAGCGGCGGGCGCAGGCGGTTCGACGCTGCAGGGGCCGAGCCTGATGAGTAGGGTGAACCCCGGCGGGCCGGAAAACTGGCCTGACGAAAAGGGGCTCTCCACCTCTATTCCCGTCAATGCTGCACCGGCCGCACCGGCTGCATCGGCAACGCCAGCGGCAGCGGCTCAGGGCGCTGTCTCGGCAGGCTCCATCCAGCCCGCGCAGCCCGCGACTCAGGCGGCGCCACAGCCCGCGTTGCCCGCGTCCCCGGCCCGGCCTGCAAATGCCCCGGCTGCCGCAGCCCTGCCCGCGCAAACGCCAGCTCCCGCTCCCGCGCAGGCCCCGGCCCAACCTCCTGTGCAAATGCAGGCCGCCCCTGCGGCTTCTCCGGCAAAACCTGCCGACATCATTGGCAATGTATCTGGCAAGGTCAGCGGTGACATGGTGGGGCTGCCCAGCCCGGCCGACAAGGGCGGGCACGGCGGCGGAGGCGGCGCGCACGGGGCCAAGGAAGAACCCGCCCGCCCCGTGGTCTATGTGGACGAGCAGGGCAACCCTGTGGAAAAGCCCGCTGATCCGCTCAAAATGATGGACGATGTGGAACGCCTCATCAAGGAACGCAAATTTGTCGAGGCGTTGCCCCAGCTGGAAAAGCTCAAGGAGATGCCCTCGCTCAGCGCCGAATTGCGTGAAAAAACGCTGTACTACATAAGCGACTGCACCTGGGCCAGGTATTCAGACAATCCTCTGGCGGGGTTTGAACCCATTGTTTCCGCCACCAGCGAGGCCATGAACTTTAACCTGCGTTCCATACGCGTGCCCGAAGCCCTGTTGCGGCTGGGGCTTGTGAACGTCAATGTGGGCAATCTGGTGGACGCCAGCGGCTACATAGTGGCCATGTACCGGCGGTATCCCGATTATCCCGGCGTGGCGCAAGGCTTTACAGCGCTGGGCAAGGCGCAGCTCAAGCGCCACATGGACGCGCAGGCGGAAGTGTCGTTTGCCATGGTGCTCGACAAGTATCCGGAATCTTCCTTTTTGCAGGAGGCCTCCGTGGGGCTGGCCCAGGCCTTGAGCAACCAGCACAAGTATCAGAATGCACAGGTTATACTGGACTTTATCAGCAAGCGTTGGCCCCGCTATTATATTGAAGACCCGTTGTTTCTCTTTTTGCAGGCTGGCAATGACGAGGCCTTGAACCGGCCCGCCGACGCCCTCACCCTGTACTGGCTGTACTATAACCTCGTGCCTGCGCAAAAGGGCAACGACGAGCTGCTTTCAAAATGGGCGACATGTACGCCCGCCTTGGCAACAAGGCCGCCGCCGATTTTCTTTACACTTATCTGACGCGGCTTTTTGCCGACAGCCCCGTTGCGCGGATGGCCAACCTTCGGCTTGCCGAGGGCGGCATATATGACGCGCCCATCAATTACGAAGCCATGAGTCAGGTTTTTGCCAGAGCTGCCAGCGGCAACTTGCAAAAGGTATATACAGACCTTGCCGCAGCCTCGCGCACCGCGCCCGAGTCGGTCACCGCGCGCATCAAGGAGGCCATGTGGCTTTACTGGAGCAAACGTTACACCGAGGCCATGGGCAAGGCCGCTGATTTTATTGACAGCTACCCCGAAAACGTCAACGTGGCGCAGGCCCGCGACATCATCTGGCTGGCCTTTCAAAAAGAGTTGGCCAACTCCATGGCCGAAAAAAACTACGGCCGCATTCTTATTCTCTGGAACGGTTTTCCGCTGGTGCGCGAGCGGTATGGAGCCATTGACCCCCGCATGCGTTACGCCCTTGCCCAGGGCATGCTTGAGCGCGGAGAGGAAAAACCAGCCCTCGACATGATGGCCGAATTTTTAAAGTCGCCCATGGATCCGCAGTACGGCGAGGCGGCCTTTACGGAATTTTTCAATCGTTACCTCAAAGCCGGGGACTGGGCCAAAATACTTGATCTCGGCAAAATTGTGTCCACCTGGCCGCTCAAACCCCAGCTGCGCAGCCAGCTTGATTACGCCATGGCGCTTTCGGCCCAGAATCTCAACCTGACCGGCCCCGCGCTTGTCATGTGGCGCAACCTTGCAGACCGGCAGGATATTCCCGTGTACCAGCGGGCTTACGCCACGTATTTTCTGGCCCGCGATGCGGAGCAGCGCAAGGACATCCGTAATTCCTACACGCTGAACCGTAAGGTTATCGAGCTGTTTACCCAGTTGCAGGACGAGCGCTCGGACAAGGCGGATCCGCAACGCATCAAGGACGCCATGCTCTCGCTTATGGATATCTGCGAAGTGGCCAACCGCGTGCCTGAAGCGCTGGAATGGCTTGCGCGGTATAATGCCTTTGTGCCGCAGAATTCGCCGGAGTATCCCGGGCTGCGCTTCCGCGAGGCGCGGTTGTACCGCAAGCTCGGCGACGCCACGCGGGCGCAGGCTCTGCTTGAGGATATTGTGCGCAACTATGCCGATTCTCCTTTTGCCAAGGCCGCCACTGCGGAACTGCATACCTTTGAAGTGTCGCGCGACCTGCAAAACTACCTGCCCGGCGGGGCTGGCAGTCAGGCCGCACCTGCGGGCAAGCCTGCGGGTAACCCCTGATTTAATCCGTCAAAATACGGCGCGTACGGGTGCTGGCTGTCTCCTGACGCGCGCCGGGCGTGCTCTGCGTTTGCGCCGCGCCACGCCCTCGCCGCAGACCTTGCAGAGCGTTGGCATACTTTGTTCCGCTCGCCGTTTGTGTGCCGGGGGGGGAGTTTTGCGGTTTTGTGGCAAGGCTGCGAGATGCGCATTGCATGAGGTTTGTGCTTGGAATATAGTAAAACAATACTAGAGGCCTTGCGGTTATCCGTGGCCTGATGCATGCAGATTGATGCAATATGATAGGGCGATATAGCTGCCTGCGTTGGCGGTTTGCGCCGTCAGCCTTGGAGGTGCATATGAACAGAGTACTTTTTTGCTTTGCACTCAGTCTGGTTGCCTTGACGGCAGGATGTACCGGTGCGCTGCAAAGGGGAATGCAGGGCAATGCCTACGTTTCCACTGCCCGCCCCGCCATCAGCATGCAGGCGGTCAATATGCCCCTGCTCACCGGCGGAGAGGGCAAGGCCAAGCTTGACGGTGCTGGCATGCTTGGCGGCCTGTTTCTCAATTCATGGGTAGCGGTGTACGGCAAGGGCGACCCTCAAAGCCCCATGGCCATCGTCGCCATGGCTGAAGTGCCGCGCGGCTGGTACTGGGACAGCGACGGTCAGCGTCCCTTTAGCGTCGACCGGGGCGTCGAGGTATTTAATAATGACGGCTACGCAGCCTGCACCTACATTGCAGACAGCAAAAGAGACGCCTTTACCACTCTTGCCGGGCTGAACGACGAGGCCAAGCCCATGCGCTGGCTGGTGCGCAATTTTGCAGCCAGATACAATTTAATGACACCAAGGTAGTCATGGAGTACAGGGAACCCCTGCCCGAAAATCTGGCAGGGCAGGAGACCCTTACCGAGAGCATGACTGACCAGCTCAAGGCCTTTGAAAAGCGCGCCAGCGCCGCATTTGCAGTGGCATCGCTGCCGCAGAACCTTGCTGGCATAAAGCCGGTATACGCCAGAGATGTCCGCTGGCAGTACCTTGATCAACGCTTTTGGGGAACGGTGTCAAAGTATGAGGTATTTGACACAAAGTAGCGCCTGATATTGGCAATCTGTCATAGAACAGGCATGCCGCAAAGACGGCCGTTTGAGAAGTTTTTTTCAAACGGCCTTTTTCAATTTTGCATATGTTGCGCGTGCATCGACTCCTGAAAACTGCAACAAGTTATTACATTCCGGATTAGTGGTTATGCAAAATTTGCAGTTGAATTTTATATTATAGGGTATAGTACATTGACGAAACAATAGCTGCTGTGTATGTTCTCCCCACCAGGGCAGGGGGGTGACCGACTGTTCTGTCAGTGAACCAATCAGGCGGGTTCGCAGCGCGTCAGATTGAGTATGTTGAAGACATAAAAGGGGTAATTATGGACGATTATCTGAAAGAAGCGCTGGAAATTACCAGAGCGCAAGCTGGCGTTCGAGTAATGAGTGAAGAAGAAATAGCCGCCTTTATACAGAAAGTGGCTCAGGGGATCAGGGCTGTTGCAGAGGGCGAAGCGCCCGTTGAACTCGACAGCGGTGAAATGGCTGTCGAAGCCCGCAAGTCCGTCAAAGAAAAGTCCGTTACCTGCCTCGAGTGTGGCAAGAGTTTCAAGATTCTTACCAAGCGTCACCTGGCAAGCCATGGTATAACCTCTGCCGAATACCGCGAAAAGTGGGGCTTTAAAAAAGACGCACCTCTCGTGTGCAAAGCCCTGCAGCGCGAGCGCCGCAAAAAGATGAAAGACATGAAGTTGTGGGAAAAACGCCGCAAAGTTCAGTAGTTTTCGCAGAATGCCCGCCGCAAAGGCGGGCATTCTGCGTACTGACGGAGTCAACGTGCGCCAATCCGCTAAACGCGGTCCCTCGTCGGTTTGAAGGCCCACCCGTAGGTTGGGCTTTTTTTTTGGCCGGAAAAGTGGCATGTTGCGAACCTGAACAGCAGTATTGGCTGCCTGTCAGAGCGGTTTTAGCCGGTATCAGTATTTTGCTCTGCATCATCGTTTTTTCAGGATTGCGATATGACTGAATCTCTGGCGGTTGCAACGCCCGCCCAGGCCTTGGCCCTGCTTTCCTTACCACAGGGAGAGCTCTTTGCCAGGGCCACTGCGCTGCGTGAGGCGTCATTTGGCCGCAACATAGTTTTGTGCGCCATCATCAATGCCAAAAGCGGCAACTGCAGCATGGACTGCCGTTTTTGTTCCCAAAGCAGGCATAACCACACGCCCATTGAGGTTTTTCCTCTGCTGCCCGACAGCGAGCTGCGCGAGCGTATTTTGCAGCTGGCGGCCCTGCCGGTGGCCCGCATCGGCGTTGTCACCAGCGGCTCGGCCCTGAGCGGCCCTGAGCTGCAGCGGCTGTGCAACGTGGTTGCCTCCCTGCCCGAGCCTGTGCGCCAGCGCGTCTGCGCTTCGCTGGGCAAACTTGCGGCTGATGATTTCAGCAGTTTGTCCCGGGCGGGGCTGACCCGTTTTCATCACAATATGGAAACCTCGCGCGATTATTATGCGAGCGTCTGCACCACGCAAACCTGGGAGCAGCGCCGCGATACGGTGCGCAGGGCTGGCGAATCGGGCATGAGCGTTTGCTCAGGAGGCCTTTTTGGCCTGGGCGAAAGCTGGGAAGACCGGGTGGATTTTGCCTTTAGCCTCAGAGATATGGGCGTGGAACATGTGCCCATGAATTTTTTGCATCCGCATCCCAGGACGCCGCTTGCGGGGCAACAGCCCCTTTCAGCTGATGAAGCTCTGAGCATCATTGCCTTGTTCCGGCACATCCTGCCTGGGGCCACCCTGCGTATCTGCGGGGGCAGGCCTCTGGTACTTGGCGACAGACAAAATGAAGTTTTTGCCGCTGGCGCCAATGCCATGATGACTGGCGATTACCTGACGACCCACGGGCAAACCATAAAGCATGACCTTGAAATGATAGCCGCCCTTGGGCTTGAGGTTACGTGCGATGTCGCCTGCTAAAAATACCCTGCTGCCCCTGCGCCCTCTCCGGGGTCTGTTTGTAACCGGCTCTGGTACGGATGTGGGCAAGACCGTAGCCACGGCGGCGCTGCTGCGGGCCCTGCTGCTGGCCAACGTAAGAGTTCAGGCCATCAAGCCGGTGCAGACGGGCGTCGCGCCAGCAGAGGCGCGCACGGCCCCACTGGCTGACGCGCGGGTTTACGCCGAAGCCGTGGCAGGTCTGCCTCAGGCGGCATCCATGCAACCGCCCACAGCCCTGCGTTGTTTTACCCTGCCCGCCTCGCCGCATCTGGCTGCGGCGCGTGAAGGCGCGCACCTGACCTGCGCCGGGCTGCGCAACGATATTGAGGCCCGCTGGCAGTCGGGCGCTGCGGACATGCTGCTGCTCGAGGGGGCAGGCGGCCTGCGCGTGCCCCTCAACAAACGCGAGGACATGCTTGACCTCATGGCGGCGGTGAGTTTGCCCGTGCTGCTGGTGGGCGGCAACTATCTGGGCGGTCTCAATCATATTTTGCTTTCGCTTGACGCCTTGCGCCACAACGGTCTGCAGGTGGCCGGGATTGTGCTTGCGCCCCCGGTCGACCCGGCTGCCGGTTGCCCCGGCGTGGATGTGCAGGCCATGCTTGCCGATAACGCCGCCATGCTGCGCGAGCGCATGCAGCTGCAGGGTATTGAGGCTCCGCTAGTGGAGCTGCCCCGTCTGGCGCGGCTTGACGCCGCAGGCTGGCAGACGCTGGCCGAGCGCCTCACGCCGCTGGTCGGGCATGTGCTGCCCAAATGCGGGGATTGCGAAGCGGAGATTGTGCGCCGCGACCATCAGGTCATATGGCATCCCTACGCTTCGGCCATGCAGCCGCCGCTGCTCAGCGCTGTTGCGCGCACGCGGGGCAACCGCATTGTGCTGGCGGATGGCAGGGAGCTTGTGGACGGAATGTCGTCCTGGTGGGCCGCGGTGCATGGGTACAACCATCCCCGGTTGATGGAGGCCCTGCACGCCCAGGCCGGGCGCATGCCCCACGTGATGTTTGGCGGCCTGACGCACGAGCCGGCAGTTGCGCTGGCCGAAAAGCTGCTGCAACTCATGCCTGACGGGCTTGAGCGCGTCTTTTTTGCCGATTCCGGCTCTGTGGCGGTCGAGGTGGCCCTGAAGATGGCCCTGCAGTACCAGCAGGGCCGGGGAGAAACCCGGCGCACCATGTTTTTGACGCCGCGCGGCGGATACCACGGCGACACCTTTGGGGCCATGTCGGTATGCGACCCGGTCACGGGCATGCACAGCCTTTTTACCGCCATGCTGCCCCGGCAGATATTTATGGAGCGGCCCGGCTGCCGTTTTGATCAGCCCTTTGACCCCGCCAGCCTTGATGATGCCCGCCGCAGCTTTGCCGAACACGGGGCGGAGATTGCCGCCGTTATTCTGGAGCCGGTTGTGCAGGGCGCTGGCGGCATGTGGTTTTACCATCCGCAGTATCTGCGCGGTCTTGCCCAGCTGTGCCGCGATGCGGGCGCGCTGCTGATATTTGACGAGATAGCCACAGGCTTTGGCCGCACGGGCAAGATGTTTGCGGCGGAATGGGCTGGCCTTTCGCCTGATATTTTGTGCTGCGGCAAGGCGCTTACGGGCGGGGTGCTCACGCTTGCAGCCACGGCCTGCAGCGGCGAAGTGGCGCAGGGCATCTGCGGCGGCGGCAACGTGTTTATGCACGGCCCGACCTTTATGGCCAACGCCCTTGCCTGCGCCGTGGCCTGCGCAAGCCTTGAACTGCTTGAAGAAGAAGGCTGGCGGCAGCGGGTGGCTCAGCTTGAGGATGGCCTGCGCAAGGGCCTTGCCCGCTGCGCGGGGCTGACGGGCGTGGCCGATGTGCGGGTTCTGGGCGGCATTGGCGTTGTGGAAACGCGCGAGCCGGTCAATGCGCAGGCCTTGCAGCGGTATTTTGTGGAGCACGGCGTCTGGATCAGGCCGTTCAACCGCCTTGTTTACCTGATGCCGCCGTACATAAGCCCGGCGGAGGATGTGGAACGGCTGTGCTCGGTAGTGACAGGGGCCTTGAGCGCGGGAGTGCATGTGCAGTAAGGCGCACGTACGGCAGCCTTGCCCGTATGACGCGGTGCGCTGGGCATGTCGGCGCGGACGGGCGCGGGCAAGTTATTTGTCGGTCGGCGGCGGGGGGACAGGCAGCCCCTTGAAGATGATCCTTGTGGCGGCGGCATCGGCAAGGTCCCCAAGATCCATGAGCTTTTCGAGCAGTTCGAGCAGGTAGTGGCGGTCATTTTCGCAACCGTCTTTAAAGTCCGCTTCAAGTTCGCCGCTACGGATGTAATTTTCGAGTTCTGTAAGATCGTTTGCCGTAAGCATTAACAGTCCTTTTGCAGTGAAATAATGCAGCGTTGCGTGAGATCGCGGGTCATTTGTTCGACCTGCGTGATTTCTTCACGGGTGATGTTGTCGTAATGAACGCCCGCGCTGACGCATACGGCGCAGTTGAGCGCCTGGGCCATGCTCTCGGCCATGTACTGCGCCAGGTCGGCCTCCTTGTGGCCGGGCAGACCCAGAAGCTGAACCTGAATTTGCGCATCGTGCTGCGCCTGCCCCTGTGCCTGCCCCTGCACTGGGGGGTGATCAGCCACAGGCGCGGCAAGGGCTACCGCGCCGATATGGGTTGCTCCGCCCCCGCAGAGTACCTGCAGGTCGCGCCCCTGGCGAAATACGCGCAGATGTATGGTTAACCGGCCTCGCTGGGCGGTAAATCGCATGCTGGTCCTGCCGTGCTGGCTGGTAGTGATGTTTGCCTCGGGTTGTCGCAAAAACAGAGGCAACTACGGGGCTCCCCCTTGTTGCCTGTCGCTACGGGCAGGCAAGGCCGCCCTACGCAGGGCGGAATTGTTGTGATATATCCAATGCGGCCAGCCGCCGCAAGGCTGCAGGCTGGCCCGCTGTTTCAGGCTTGACGCCCCTGCTGGCGGTCCGTAACATTTTGCCAATTCTATGTTGTATGGAGAACGCATGACCCTTGATCCTACCAAGCACCCGGACTGGCAGATTGCCCTGGATGCGGAAAAGAATATGAAAACCTTTGAGGCCCTCACAGCAGAGATGGGCCTGGAGCCTTCAGAAGTTCTGCCCTACGGGCGATACATGGGCAAAATTGAGCAGCAGGAAGTGCTGAACCGACTCGAAAACCGTCCCAACGGTAAATATGTTGACGTTACGGCCATTACGCCCACGCCGCTTGGAGAGGGCAAGTCAACCACCACCATTGGTCTGGTGCAGGGCCTTGCCCGGCGCGGCCTGCGGTCTTCGGCGGCCATACGGCAACCCTCGGGCGGCCCCACCATGGGCATGAAGGGCTCCGCCGCTGGCGGCGGGCTTTCGCAGTGCATCCCGCTGACGCCGTATTCCCTCAATTTTACGGGCGACATTCATGCTGTCGGCGCAGCGCACAACCTCGCCATGACGGCCCTGACGGCCCGTATGCAGCACGAGCGCAACTACGACGACGCCACGCTTGAGCGGCTCTCGGGCATGCGCCGGCTGGATATCGACCCCACGCGCGTGAGCACCGGCTGGGTGATGGATTTTTGCGCCCAGGCGCTGCGTAACGTCGTCATTGGCATGGAAGGCGACGGCAGGCGCAACGACGGTTTTATGATGCGCTCGCATTTTGACATCACCGTGGCTTCCGAGGTCATGTCCATTCTTTCGGTCGCGCGCGATCTGGCCGACCTGCGTCAGCGCATGGGCCGCATGGTTCTGGCCCTTGACCGCAACGGCAGACCCGTGACCACTGCTGACCTTGAGGTGGACGGGGCCATGACCGCCTGGCTTGTAGAGGCCATCAAGCCCAACCTTATCCAGACCATCGAGGGCCAGCCCGTGCTGGTGCATACAGGCCCCTTCGGCAACATCGCTCTGGGCCAGAGCTCGGTTATCGCCGACAGGGTGGGCCTCAAGCTGGGCGACATCCATGTGACGGAATCCGGCTTTGCCGCCGAAATGGGCTACGAAAAATTCTGGAACCTCAAGTGCCATTACAGCGGGCTTGCGCCTGATGCGGCGGTGATTGTGGCCACTGTGCGCGCCCTTAAGCATCACGGCGGCGCGCCGCAACCGCGCCCCGGCCAGCCCCTGCCCGAGGAATACCTGCGTGAGGACGTGGGCCTGGTGGAGGCCGGGTGCATCAACCTGCTGCACCATATTGGCATTGTGCGCCGCTCCGGCGTGCCCTCGGTTGTGTGCATCAACAAGTTTTATACCGACAAGCCCGCAGAAATTGCCGCTATCCGCCGTATCTGCGAAAAAGCCGGGGCCAGCGTGGCTGTGTCGGAACATTGGGAAAAAGGCGGCGAAGGCGCGCTGGAGCTGGCGGACGCCGTTATGGACGCCTGCAATTCGTCCAGGCGCGGCTTTCGTCCGCTCTATGACTGGAAGCTGCCCCTTGCGGAACGCATTGTCTGCATTGCCCGCGAGGTCTACGGCGCGGACGGGGTCGATTTTGAACCCATGGCTGCCCAGCGGCTCAAGAGCCTGCAGGAGCGGCCAGACGCGGACGAGCTTGGCGTATGCATGGTCAAAACCCAGTACTCGCTTTCGGACGACGCCAAGCGCAGGGGCGTGCCGTCGTCGTGGCGGCTGCACGTGCGCGATGTGCTGCTGTTTGGCGGCGCTGGGCTTGTGGCCCCGGTGGCGGGCGATATCAGCCTTATGCCGGGTACGGGCTCCAAGCCCTCGTTCCGTAATATCGATGTGGATGTAACCACCGGGCGGGTCACCGGCCTGTTCTAGCCACCAGTGATTCTGACCGCATGCGATCTATACCCGCGTTATCTGCCCTGTTTTACCGGATAACGCGGGTATAGATTTCCATAAGTAAAATTTTTTTAAAAAAAAGATTTTTGAGTAATATATCTTATTCATAGGGGATTGTAATACTTGGCTTTAGATAACCTGAATTCCTCTCTTGAAAAAAGCCACAGATTCAATACTATTAATAAAATATTTCCGCTGTATAGAGCCATTGGGAGGCCCCATGGAAGTTGTGCTCAGAGGCGTGCGAGGCAGCATAGCCACGCCAGCTCCGGCCATGTCTTTTTACGGTGGCAACACCTCATGTGTTGAACTGCACACCGACAGCGGGGTGCTTGTTTTTTTTGATGCAGGTACAGGCTTGCGCGAGGCAGGCGAAAACCTGCCGCCAAGCGGAACCTGCCATCTTTTTATTTCGCACGGGCATACCGACCACATCCAGGGGCTCGGCTTTTTTCGTCCCTTGCATTCGTCCCGCTGGACCACCCACATCTATATCCCCGTCTGGCTCGAAAACGTGCTGGACAACCACTTTGCCCACGGCATGTTTCCCATTGCCTTCAGCGACTTTGCCGGAACAGTGGTGCGGCACTGCCTTGAACCAGGGGATGCGGTAACCATTGACGCGGCCACCACCATCACGGCCATAGCGGCGAATCATCCCGGCGGCGCGCTGGCGTACAAGGCATGCGGCGACGGCGCAGTTTTTTTGTATAGCGGCGACTACGAGATTACCCGTGACGACAATGTGCGGCAGGCCACGCGCGCAATGCTTGAAAATGTTGATCTGGCCGTTGTGGACAGCATGTACAGCACGTCCAGCTATATCGAGGGATGGGGGCACTCCCGCTGGGAGGACTGGCGCGATCTTGGCCTTGAGGCGGGGGCTGGCTGCGTTGTCCTTTCGCACCATTCGCCCCAAATGACCGACAGGCAGATAGACGTGCTGCAGCGCGAGGCTCTGCAGAGTTGCCGTCTAAACGGCCTGCGCCTGTGTTTTGCGCGCGAAGGCATGCGCTTTGACCTGCCCATGGGCAAAGACCGCACCTGCAACGAATGCTCTCTTGTGCAGTTCAGCGACTGGCTTGACAAATTTGTTGACGACCTGTCGCAATACCAGGATGAAAATACGCTGCTGGACCGCATACTTGCAAAATCGCGCGAAATCACCAACGCCGACGCCGGTACTATTTTTCTTGTGGACGGCGAAGACCTGCTCTTTGCCTACACTCACAACGACAGCCTGTTTTCTGTCAACACCGCTTCAAAGTTCGCCTATTCATCGGCACGGCTGCCCATCAACACCCACTCCATTGCTGGCTATGCCGCCTGCACAGGCGAGCTGCTCAAACTTGCCGATGTGCGGGCGCTGCCGTCTGGTCTGCCGTTTTCGTTTCGCGATGATTTTGACAAGGTTACGGGCTACCGCACCGAATCAATGCTGGTGGTTCCGTTTCATGATCACGCTGGCCGCGTCTCGGGCGTCATGCAGCTCATCAACAGTCTTGACCCGCGCACGTGCAGGCCGCGCAGGTTTACGCACGATATGGAAGGGCACATACGGGTGCTGGCGCGCGAGATCGCCAACGTCCTCGAGCGCAGCCACCTTGTGCGGACGAGCATCAACAGGCTTATCCGTCTTGCTTCGGTGCACGACCCCCTGGAAACCGGCCCCCATGCCGAACGCGTAGGGGCCATCGCCGCAGAAATGTATCAGGTAAGGGCCAATCAGCTGAATCTCGACCCTGACGTAACCCTGCACGTAAAAAGCCAGATACGCCTTGCCGCCATGCTGCACGACATTGGCAAGGTAGGCGTGAGCGACCTGCTGCTGAAAAAGCCGGGCAAGCTCACCGACGAAGAAATGTCCGCCATGCGGGCGCATACCATGATCGGGGCTGGCATACTTGCGGCAGAAGCCCAGGGTGGTGGTTTTATGGCTTTTGCCCGCGACATTGCGCACCACCATCACCAGAAATGGAACGGCCAGGGCTACGCCGGTCCCAGCGACGCGGGCAGGCTGTCTGGCGAGGATATCCCCATTGCGGCCCGCATCACGGCCATTGCGGATGTTTTTGATGCGCTGGTTTCGCCCCGCTCGTACAAGGCCGCCTGGCCCCACGCAAAGGCTCTGGCGCTGATGCGCGAGGAGGCGGGCAAGCATTTTGACCCCAACCTGGTGGCCTGCCTTGAAGAAGTAATGGATGTCGTGGCCAAGATTTACGAGCGTTTTCCCGATGCGGAGCCGGTGCAGGTCAGCCGCGACGCCGCCTCATGAGCATAGGGCGCGCCCTGAAGCGGCTGCTGCGGCAGCCATGGCTTTTTACCGCCATGGCGGGACTGTGCGGGGGGCGTGGTCATGCTGGCGCTGTATGTGGCGCAGCCTGTGGCGTTGCAGCGCCTTGACCTGAAAATTTATGACGCATTGCTGCCCCTGCGCAAGCTGAGCCAGCCATCGGCTGTACCTGTTATTATCGACATCGACGAGCAATCATTGGCCCGCTACGGCCAGTGGCCCTGGCCGCGTTATCTGGTGGCCGATCTTGTGGACAGGCTCACGCAAAGCGGCGTTGCCTCCATCGGGCTGGATATCATGTTCGCCGAGCCGGACAGAACATCACCCGCGCGCATGCAGCAGGATATTTACCGCAACAGGGGCATATCGCTTGAAATTGCTGGCCTGCCTGCAGCGCTGGCAGACTTTGACGCGCTTTTTGCCGCATCGCTGCGCGCCGCGCCAGTGGTGCTGGGCGCATTTGCACGCTACACCGGCGAGCCCGGCGGCGGCCCTCAACCCCGCCCCCCGGCCATGATCGCGCGCGGCGGCAAGGATGCCCCGCCGTATGACCAGTTTTTGCCCCTTGCTTCAGGCGCGGTTTTGCCGCTGCCGCAGTTTTTTGAACAAGCCCCGGTGGGATTTGTAAATGTTTCACCCGATGTCGACGGGCTGGTGCGGCAGATTCCGCTGCTGATCAGATTCGGCGATGCCGTTTATCCTTCGCTGGCCCTGCAGTCGCTCATGCGGGCGCTGGGTACGGACTCCCTCAGGCTGTACACCGGGCCGGACGGGCTGTTCAGCCTTGCGGCTGGCAATTTCAAGGTTCCTGTGTCGCGGGAGGGGTATATGCAGGTTCCCTTTCAGGGGGCACGGCATACGTACAGGTACATCAGTGCCGCCAGGGTGCTGGAGGGCACAGCCGACAAAACCGACCTTGGGGGCTGCATAGCCTTTGTGGGCACATCGGCCCCCGGTCTGGCCGATATACGGGCCACGCCGTTTGACAGGGTAATGCCGGGCGTGGAGGTGCACGCTGCCGCCATTGACGCCATGGTCAACGGCAACTTTGTGCACACGCCCGCGTGGGCCCCCGGCGCGCAGATGCTCATGATCGCCATTGCGACCTGTGCCGCAACACTGGCTTTTGGCTTTGCCGGGCCGAGGGTGTATGTGCCCGCCGCCGTCGCCCTTATGGGGGCGACAGTGCTTGCGTCGCGGCAGCTGTTTATGACGGGGCTTTTTCTTTCACCCCTGTATGGCCTGCTAACCTCGCTGCTGTGCGGCGGCCTGCTGCTGAGCGTGCGCTTTTGGCACGAAGAAAAGCAGAAACTTGTGCTGCGGCGGGCTTTTTCGCGCTATGTGTCGCCCGAGGTGGTCAGGCAGATCAGCAAGAGGCAGGGGGATTTGCTGGCGGGCGAAAACCGTGAGCTTTCCATCCTGTTTACGGACATCCGGGGGTTCACCAGCCTGTCGGAGTCGCTTTCGCCCCAGGATGTGGTGCAGCTGCTGAACCGGTACTTTACGCCCATGACGGCCATTGTGCGCAACCGTTGCGGCACGCTGGACAAATTCATCGGCGATGCGCTCATGGCCTTTTGGAACGCGCCTCTTGATGTGCCCGGGCACGCCGCGCTTGCGGTGGATGCGGCCCTGAGCATGCAGGAGCAGCTTGAGGCCCTGAATGCGGAAATTGAGGAGAGTTTTGGCATACGGCTGGCCATGGGGGCGGGCATCCATACGGGGCAGGCCTATGTGGGCAACATGGGCTCGGACGATCTGATCAATTACACGCTTATCGGCGACAATGTTAATCTTGCTTCACGCCTTGAGGGCCTGTGCAAGCGCTACGGCGCACCTGTGGTTGTCAGCGAGGATACGATGCAGGGCTGTGGGGAGACTTTTGCCTTTGTTCATCTTGATTTGCTGCGGGTCAAGGGTAAAACTCGGCCTGTAAGCATCTACTGGCCCATGCGTCCGGGTACGGATGAAATTTTTCAGCAGGCCATGCCGCAGTGGACAGCCGCCCGCACATGCTACGAGCGGGGCGCGTTTGCCGAGGCTGCGGCGCAGTTTGCCGCTCTGGCGGCGCGGTACTCCGGTGTGCGGCTGTTTGAGCTGTACTGCGAGCGATCACGCATGCTCGCGCAATCGCCGCCCCCGGCATGGGACGGCATCTGGACCATGGAAGATAAGTAGGTCTTTTATACTGTAGAGTTGGGGGAAATCATGATTCGATACACGCTTGGGCATGGGGCGCTGGCCCTGTGCCTTATCTTGCTGGCTGGCACCATGTGCGCGGCCAAGGATGTGGGACAGGTCATTTCCTTCAAGGCGGGTGTTACCGCCCAGCGGGAAGGGCAACCCGTCGCGCTGGGCATGAAAAGCCCTGTGGGCGACAGGGATGTGCTGTCCACCGATGCCACAGGTCGGGCGCAAATTCTCTTTGACGACGATACAACGGTTGCTCTTGGCTCCAACACGTCGCTCAGCCTTGAGACCGTGGTTGCCGAAGGCCCCAACCCCGCCTTCAAGGCTAGACTGGGTGAAGGCGTGGCCCGTTTTATAACGGGCAAGATTGTTGAAAAGAACCCTGATGGTTTTTCTGTGGTGACGCCAGACGCAACCGTGGGCATTCGGGGCACTATTTTTTCTGTCAAAGTGAGCAACGGAACCACAGTAGTTTTTGTGACCAACACGACCAAGCAGGTCTTTGTCAACGGGGTGCTGGTTCCTTCCGGCTTCAAGATGTCCCTGCCGCAGGGGACGGTAAGCCCCATGACGCCAGCTGATACCAATACCATCATGGGCAGCGTGGCAACTCGCAGTTCTGCCCCTGGCAGCCCGGCGCCTCTTGCGCCGCCCTCCACCGCATCGGTGGGCGTAACTGCTCCCACATCGTTGGCGCAGGCGCCGCTTGTGGCGCAGGCGCAGACCAACCAGCAGGGATTTGGAATAGATACGTTCCGGCGGCTCAACAATGCCGTTGTTTCAGGAGTGCTGCAGAACAGTGATTATCAGAATGCAGGTACGTTCAACTTTCACGTCAATCTTGCAAACGGCGCCGTCAGCAACGGGATGATGAAGCCGGATGGCCTGGGCACGCTTACTGGAGGCAGCGGGTCAATTTCCGGATCTTCCCTGAGCGTGACCAATTTTACGAACCCCAACTATAGCGGCAGCATGACTGGTACTGCGGCAACCAGCAGCGGCATAATATCCGTGAACGGCAATTATACAATTTTGGATCTCTCTGATCTGTCAGCAGTCAGATCTGCTCAATTTTACGGAAGCCAGCACAATTAGGGGAACTGAGGCATGAAATCTTGCGTCTCAATCAACCCAGCTGTGCAGTTTTTTGCTTTGCTGCCCCTTCTCTTGCTGTTGGGCTGCTCATCAGCCATGGCGGCAGAGGATTCGCCCGCTCTGCGCACGGCTGTTGGCTCTGCCAAGGCTGACGCGGCAACGCTCATGCAACAGGGCAAGTACGCGTCGGCCTACGAAATGTATATGCGCCTGCTGCGCGAAACTCCGGATGATGACGAAGTCAACCTTAACCTTGCCCGCACCTCCATGCATACAGGGCGTTACAACCAGGCTGTGATGGCCTATGAGCGGCTTACGGAAAAATATCCCAGCGAGCCTGTGCTCTTTGGCGAGCTGTCCCAGGCCTACATGGCGCTTGAAGACCGCCGGAGCGCGGAAAGCGCCATGGCTACAGCGCGCGCCCTTAACCCCAATATCAACAAGGCCGACAGCGACAGGTTGCTCGACTCGCTCGAAAAGCGCTACGAGCACTGGCAGATACACGGCAAGGTGCGCAGCGGTCTGCTGTACGATTCAAACGCCACCTTTGGCCCTGCAAGTACAAGCATGGATCTTGGTTCGTGGCGTATTGACGTGCCGGATTCCGGGGCAAAAAGCACATTTGGCGCGTATCTTGGCAGTAATCTTGATGTCGCCTGGAAGGCCGAGCGCGACACCCCCTGGTGGATAGTGGGCGATGTGCAGGGGCTTGCGCGCGGCAACGGCAATGCCTCGCTTGACAACGTACACAGTCGCACTTCGGAGTGGGGCAGGGCCGCAGCGGGTTTTCGCCATCTTACGCCCACAACCATGCTGGACGTGCGGTTTAAAAGCGAGGTTTTTGACTACCAGTGGTACCAAAACGTCTCTGCCTCCGGCACGGAAGCTACCTGGCTGTGGGCTGCAACCCCGGCGTGGCACCTGATTACGCGTGGAACCCTTGATTCGCGCGCCTATTCACGAGACGGCGACCGCAACGGCGCGTACTGGACGCTGGGGCAGTACGTGCGCCGCTATTTTGGCGAGAGCAACCATGAGATAATGCTGGGTGTGAGCTACCTTGGCGGCAATACGCCTGAGAAGGCCGACTATTGCTATACCGGCATTGAAACCAGCGCTCGGGTGGTCTTTAAGCTGCCCAAGGATTTTGAGTTGTCGCCCTTCGTTTCTTTTGAAAAAGACTGGTATAACGGCCCGGCCACAGCGCTGGAAACCTCAAACCGCCTTGACCAGAAGTGGCGCACTGGCGCTGCGCTCACCTAGCGCGTTACCGAGGCCTGGTCTGTGGAAACGTCGTACCAGTACACGCACAACGCCTCTGAAAGCGCGATCTACAGGTTTGACCAGTCGCTGGTTTCACTTGGGGTTGCCTGGTCATTTTAGCCCGGCATATGACGCGCGCCAGCGAGCATTGATGATCGCAGCGCGGCGGGCTGTCTGTGCGTCTGCCCTGGTAAGGGGCGGGCGCACTTTTTTTGCGAATAGCTCACTGCTTTTTTGCACAGTAAAAAATGGCAGTACCCACAAGCCGGATAGGTTCAGTTATCGCCAAGCTACCATCAAACCAGCATAGGGCTACGTGCAAGCTATTAGGCGAAGTAAAGAGAAGGCCCCGACAAATTACGTCGTATGGCTATTGCGCGCAATAAGCAGGCCCCACTGGCAGATGTATGGGCAGGCGGGCAAGAAATGTCAAAACCGGTCAGTTTTGTCTGCAATGTGCAGAAAAACTGACCGGTTTTTGGTTTACGCAGAAATGTTACGGAATGGTAAGTCAAAAAAACCGTCTGCGCGTGCCAGACTTAGCGGGCGCAAAGGCGCTCGGCCGGGATGATGACAAAGTTGTTGGCTTTGAGCACTTCAATGGCCTGATCGATCTTGTCGAAGCGAAAGATCATAACGGCGCTTTCGGCTTCTCGCTGCACAAAGGCGTACATGTATTCCACGTTGATGCCGTTTTTTGAAACGGTTTGCAGCACAGAATCAAGACCGCCGGGAGTGTCGGGAACCTCCACAGCCACCACGGTTGTGCGGCCAAGGGTGAAGCCTTTCTCTTTCAGTACGACCTTGGCTTTTTCATGATCGCACACAATCATGCGCAGGATGCCAAAGTCAGATGTGTCGGCCAGCGACAGAGCGCGTATATTGATGCCCGCCTCGGCCAGGGTGTGCGTAACCTCGGCCAGACGTCCGGCCCGGTTTTCCAGAAATACAGAGAGCTGTTCCGTTTTCATGACAAATCCTTTGAGTTCGTCAGGCGGGTTTAGGCCTTGTGATTGGGATCGTCAGAGGACGTGGGCTGTTTTTTGTCCTTGGGAGTAATGTCGATTTCATCCGGTTCGGACGACGCGCGGCGAAAGTTGCGGATTGCCCTGCCAAGCCCACCACCGATTTCCGGCAACTTGTTAGACCCGAAAAGAAGCAAAACAACAACCAGTAAAAGCAACAATTCAGGCATGCTTACGCCGAACATGCGGGGAGCCTCCGTTGAGAGTTGGGCAAATAATGCAAATTACACCTTAAAGATAAGCCCTGCGGAACACGAGGTCAAGGTTAATCCTGAAGCCAGCCAGTGGCTCATGGCCTCCGTCGCGGGCAGCGGGCAGACACGGCTGTGCCGGGGCGGCCTATTTGCCCATGGCGTTCATAAAGTCTTTGTTGGACTTGGTAGCGCGCATTTTGTCGAGCAAAAATTCCATGCTGTCGATGGACGACATGGGGGCAAGAATCTTGCGCAGAATCCACACGCGGTTGAGCACGTCGTCGGCCAGCAGCAGGTCTTCCTTGCGCGTACCGGTGCGGTTGATGTCGATGGCGGGGAAAACACGCTTTTCCGACAGATGACGGTCGAGGTATATTTCCATATTGCCGGTACCCTTGAACTCTTCAAAAATGACTTCGTCCATGCGGGAGCCCGTGTCGATAAGGGCCGTTGCAATGATGGTAAGGCTGCCGCCTTCTTCAATATTGCGGGCCGCGCCAAAAAAGCGCTTGGGCCGCTGCAGGGCGTTGGCGTCAAGACCGCCGGAAAGCACGCGGCCTGACGAAGGGGTAACCGCGTTGTAGGCGCGCCCCAGACGGGTAATGGAGTCGAGCAGGATGACCACGTCGCGCTTGCGTTCCACAAGGCGCTTGGCCTTTTCGAGCACCATTTCGCACACCTGCACATGGCGCTGCGGGGGCTCGTCAAAGGTGGAGCTGATAACTTCGGCCTTTTTGACCGTGCGCTCCATGTCGGTGACTTCTTCGGGGCGCTCGTCGATCAGCAGCACAATAAGGTAAACATCGGGGTTGTTGGCGTTGATGGCATTGGCCAGCGCCTGCAGCAGCATGGTTTTACCGGTGCGGGGCGGCGCCACGATAAGGCCGCGCTGTCCGCAGCCAATGGGGGCCATGATGTCGATAACCCGGTTGGAAAGGTTTTTCTCGCCATTTTCCATGACGAGCTGGCGATCGGGGTAGATAGGGGTGAGGTTATCGAAAAGAACGAGGTTTTTAGCGTGCTCCGGCGGTTCAAAGCCGATCTCGGTAACCTTGAGCAGGGCAAAATAGCGTTCGCCCTCCTTGGGAGGACGTATCTGCCCCGAAACAATATCACCCTTGCGCAAAGAGAAACGTCTGATCTGCGATGGCGATACATAGATATCGTCCGGGCCGGGCATGTAGCTGCACAGCGGCGACCGCAAAAAGCCAAAACCATCGGGCAGGATTTCTAGCACACCATCGCCGTAGATGGAGCCATTTTGCGAGGCGCAGGTAGAAAGCAGTGCAAAAATGAGCTCCTGCTTGCGCATGGAACTGGCATTTTCAATTTCATACTGCTCAGCCAGCTCCATGAGTTCTTGCATGCTACGCGTCTTCAGATCCGTGAGGCTTAAGGCGCTGTCGGTCAACAGAGTGGAAGTAGCTTTCTTTTTACGCATAACAGTCCGATATTTTGATAATACACAGGGTAACACTTACAGTATTTGTATACTGTAGTGTGGTAGGCGGATGATATTGGGAACAAAAAAGATGTGTGAAATTGCGATTAGCCCATCTTTCCTGTAATGGCAAGGAAAAAATGCGTTATGGCCCACAAAAAAGTTGGTCATGGTTCCAGAGCGCTAGCTGACAGGTTCCTGCGGGACTGGCGGCGGGGCATAAATTTCAAGCAGCTCGTCGCGTACCTTGTCTTCTCCGACGCCCAGAACTTCAGACAATTCGCCAGTAACAAGGCTCATGGCCTGCTCCTGAAGGCGTCGCTCGCCGAACGAAAGCTCCTTGCTGCGGCCTATCAGCAGCAGCTCGCGCAGCACTTCGGCTACCGTGGCAAGGCTGGGGCTTTTGAGTCGCTCGGAATATTCGCGAAAGCGGCGGTTCCAGTTCTGGCCGGTGTAGACGGCCTTGCCCGAGTCGTTGCGCAACGATTCGAGTATGACTTCCGCCTCGTCCTTTGGGGTAAGCATGCGCAGGCCCACATGGGCGGCATTGTTCACCGGAACCATCAACGTGACGTTGTTTGCCCGTATGCGCACAATATAGAGCTCACAGACAAGACCCCCAACGGTTTTGCTGTCTATGCGTTCTATTTTGCCCACACCTTGGGCAGGGTAAACAACGAGATCGTCCGAAGTGAACATGATGCCACCAACACGCCCCACAAGGGCGCAACTAAACGAGACCTGGAGCGATTTAGCTGGAAGTCGCGAATTAACTGAAAAATAGGAAGAGTCTGAAACCAACTCTTCAAACACCTTAGTCCAAGAATGGGCAAGAGTCCAGTTGAAAAAGCATTTTGCTCATATTCATGCAGCATGCCGCCGCGTAGTACAAAAAGAACTCGTGCGCACTGCAGTTTTGTCTGGGATGCAGCGCGTTGGAGCGTATTGTTGCCGCAATCGCACTCGGTACAGTTGTAATTTACATGCGCTGCGACGGCCCCGGTAAATGTCAGGCTGTTTTTTTCGAGGCCCTGACCGCGCTTTCCAGTCCTTTATCCGCAAAGGCAAACAGCGTCTCCGCTGCCTGCGACATGGATTTTTGGATATTTTGCGCATCTTCGCCCTCGGGGCGGCCAAGCACCCAGTTGGTCACATCGCCCTTGTGCGGTGGGCGGCCAATGCCCATACGCAGGCGGTAAAAATCGGGCGTGCCCAAAAGTTCGGTAATGGATTTGAGCCCGTTGTGACCGGCATTGCCGCCGCCAAATTTGAAACGAAGCTCGCCGGCGGGGATATCCAGCTCGTCGTGCACCACCACCATGTCTTGCGGCTTGAGTTTGTACCAGGCAAGCAGGGGCTGCACGCACTGGCCGCTCAGGTTCATAAAGGTTTGCGGCTTGGCCGCAAGCCAGCAGCCCCCCGAGCATTGGCAGGCGCAGACGCCACAGCTCGCACGAAAACTTGCCCCCGTTTTGCTGGCTGGCCTCCCCCTCGCGGCTGGCAAGATCCACAAGGTACGAAACAAAGTCAAAACCGCAATTATGGCGGGTGTGGTCATATTTAGCGCCGGGGTTGCCCAGCCCGACGATTACGCCTTTATAGTCCATCAGGTGCGCCTCCAGACGCGATAGAGCTGCGTTCAAGCCGCAGCGGCAGCTTGAGCCCCGCGCAAACGGCAGCGGCGGTGCAGGCCATAAAACGGCAGAGCGGGGGATTCATGGCCGCCAGATGTCCTCCTCCGGCAAGCCACACCAGACGTTTTGACGGGGCTTCAAGGGCGTCAAAGGTCGCCTGAATGACCGAGGGGGGTAAACAAGGCGTCGTTGCGCGCACTGAAAAGGCACACAGGACAGCCCAACTTGTGGGACAACCGGGCGTTGAACAGGCTGGCTAGAAATTCGAGCGGATAGGTAAACCGGGCCTTGCGGCGGTCGGTTACTGTGTGCCTCGCCCGGCGAGTATCTTGCCCGGTTCAAGATATGCGTGCAGCGGCAGGGGCAGTCTTGGCAACCAGCGGGCCAGCGCGGCAAAAATGGCGGCTATTTTTTGTCTGCGGTCGGCCATGGACGCAAAGCGCGTAAGATAAATGGCCTCGCACATCTGCGGCAGTATGCCCGTTATGGGAAAGGCCGCCATGAGCCTGGACGAGGCTGCGGCGTGCGCCAGCGCAAGTATGCCGCCCTGGCTGTGCCCGCACACGGCAATGTCGCTGTGCCCCTCGGCCCTGAGCCAGCCCTCCGCATCCAGACCGTTTTGCAACAGGTCGCCAAAGGTAAAGCCGGTGCTGTGCCGGTTGAGGCCGTGCCCTGTCAGGTGCAGGGCCGCCACGGCAAAGCCTGACTGGCGCAGTGCCGCAAGTAGGGGCCGATACTGAAAGGGCGACAGCATTGTGCCAGGGTAAAACAGCATGACCCCGGCACCCTGGTTGGGCCAGATTTCCAGCTGCAGCTCCCGGTGGCGGGAAGGCAGTTTGCGAATGACAGTGGCGAATTTGTGCATAAAACCGCGCGCATAAAAAGGAGGCCGGCTCCGTGAGGAACCGGCCAGTACAGTCGCGCAAAGGCCGGAAACAACCGGCTTTGCAACAAGCAGTATTACTCTGCGGCCTCTTCAGCGGCATCCTTGGCCTTGGACAGAACGCTGACGATGGCAAAGTTTTGGTCGTAAACAGCCTTGACATTTTCGGGCAGCTGCAGGTCGGCCACGCAGATGGTGGTGTTGATGTCCATGGGGGTCACATCAACAACAATCTTTTTGGGCATTTCCAGGGGCTTGCTGTTCAGGCGCACGATTTCGCGGTAGGTTTCAAGCTGGCCGCCAAGCTTCACGCCGCGCGACACGCCAACAAATTCAACGGGCACGTCAACGGTGACGGGCTTGTCGAGGTCAACGCCGTAGTAGTCGATGTGGCTGAAGACCTTCTTGTAGGGATGGTACTGCACGTCCCAGATGATCACGGGATGGACGGTCTTCTGGCCGTTGTCGTCGATCTCCAGGTTGAACACGGAGGTACGGCCGGCTTCGGCATACAGCTTTTCCAGCGGCAGGGCAGGGGCCTGCACAGAGATGTTTTCGCCCTTGGCAGTGTAGAACACGCCGGGGATCAGATTTTCGGTACGCAGACGGCCGCTCGCGCCTTTGCCGCTACCCTCGCGCTTCTGCACGCTCAACGTTTTTTCAATATTCATGTCCTGCTCCTTGGCTTACCGCCGCCGAAACGTGCGGAAAAAGTTCTGTTATTATGGAACCGGCCCTTGCGGGCAGGTTTGGGTCTACACGCTTGCCGCCCTCAGCGGGCTACACAAACAACACGCTTACCGAAGAACCGGTATGAATGTTGTGAATGGTCTTGCCCAGAAGGGCAGCCACAGAGACAACTTCAAGCTTGGGACAGCGTTCGAGCTTGTCGCCCATGGGGATGGTGTCTGTGACAAATACCTGCGAGAGCGCCTCAGTGCTGTTGATGCGCTCAATAGCCGGACCGGACAGCACAGCGTGGGTGGCGCAGGCGACGATTTTGGTGGCGCCGTTTTTCAGCAGCACATCGGCACCGGCGCACAGAGTGCCCGCAGTGTCGATCATGTCGTCAACCACAATGGCCAGTCGGCCTTTTACATCGCCGATAACGTGCATGGCCTGAGCCTGATTGGGCTTGTCGCGGCGCTTGTCCACAATGGCCAGGGGCGCATTGAGCCTTTTGGCGTAGGCGCGGGCGCGTTCAACGCCGCCAGCGTCGGGCGAAACAATGACGATGTTGTCGTCGTGCAGCCGCCGCAGCGATTCAAGCATGACAGGCACGGCAAACAGGTTGTCCACAGGGCAGTCAAAGTAACCTTGAATCTGTCCGGCGTGCAGGTCAATGGTGACCACGCGCTCCGCACCGGCAACGCTGATAAAGTCTGCCACCATCTTGGCGCTGATGGGCGCGCGGGGGCTGACCTTGCGGTCCTGGCGCGCATAGCCGTAGTACGGAATAACGGCTGTTATCCTGCCTGCGCTGGCCCTTTTGAGGGCGTCGAGCATAAGGCAGAGCTGCACCAGGTTGCGGTTGATGGTCGGCGGGCAGGTGGGCTGCACCACAAAAACGTCATCACCGCGAACATTGTCGCCTATTTCAATCCGCAACTCGCCGTCGCTGAACGTGGTAGCCAGCGTGGGCGTGAGCTGACAGCCCAGATGGTTGCAGATGGCCTTGGCCAGATCCGGATTGGAAGACCCGGTGACGATCTTGAGATCGCTGTACATGAACCGTCCTGCCTTGCGCGCCAACGTGCACTTACGGTTATATATCCTTGCTGCCGTCGCCGGAAGAAAGGCGGCGCATTATTGCCATGCCGCCGAAAGCCGACGGAAGGCGCGTGATAGCGCCCAAAGCGCTGAGCAGCAGTGCATGGCTGGGATGGAAGGGTTCGAACCTTCGAATGACGGAGCCAAAACCCGTTGCCTTACCACTTGGCTACATCCCAGTATTACAGCACATGCGCGTATACGCGCCTGTTCTCTCCCTGCAGCATGGCAGCCGCCGCCTGCGATTCCACATGAAATTCGCGCGCGAAAAGCGCCACAATGCCTGAGCCGCTGCCACTCATGGCCACGGCTCCAGCCCCAAGGCGCAGCAAGTTCGCCTTGATTTCTGCAAGTTGCGGATGGCGTGAAAACACAACGGCCTCAAGGTCATTGTGCATGTCCAAAGCTGTCCGCACCCCGGAGAGAAAAGTTCCATTAGCCTTGCTTTGCGGCTTTGTCAAGCAATTTTGCCCAGGAATAGTGTTTGAAGCCTGCATGGCGGCGTCATAATCAGCATATGCCTGCGGGGTTGAAGCGTGAATATCAGGACATACCAGAACAAGGTGCATGCCTGCAAGCTCATCCTGCGCATACGGTTCAATAATTTCACCAATTCCGCGTACGCGACAGGGCGCGTTTTTAAGAAAAAACGGCGTGTCCGCGCCCACGCTGAGGGCGACCTCGGCCAGCGTGGCCTCATCAAGGGGGTGCGGCAGCCTGCCGTTGAGCCAGCGCAGCAGGGCCGCCGCATCGCTGCTGCCGCCGCCAAGACCGGCCCCTGTGGGTATGCCCTTGTTGAGCTTGACTTCAAGACCGGGCAGCCCCGGTACGCGATCGGCCAGGGCTTTGTATGATCTGGTCAGAGTGTTGCGGGCAAGGTCTATGCCCGGCGTGTCGCAATGCACCACAAGCCCAGCGGGGCCGCCTGTCTCCCTGATATGCAGCCTGTCGCAGGGCCGGGGCAGGGGCCAGAAAAGCGAATCAAGCTCATGATAGCCGTTTGCGCGCACGCCCGTGATGCGCAAGCCGAGGTTAACCTTGCACCCTGCAACAACTACGCTCATGTGGTTTGTCCTGCCGAAGCAACATTACAGGTTTTCAACAGTCAGGTTGCCGTTGGTGTACACGCAGATTTCGGAAGCAATGCGCATGGCCTCGCGGGCGATGGTCTCCGCGTCCATGTCGCTGTGCCGCGTGAGGGCGCGGGCCGCTGCAAGGGCGTAGGGGCCGCCGCTGCCAATGGCCGCCACATCGTCGTCGGGCTCGATGACGTCGCCCGTGCCCGACAGAACAAGGATGTGCTCGCTGTCGGCAAGCAGCAGCATGGCCTCAAGCTTGCGCAGATACTTGTCCTTGCGCCACTCCTTGGTCATTTCGACAGCGGCGCGGACCATGTTGCCGCGCAGCTCCTTAAGCTTGGCTTCAAACAGCTCAAACAGCGTAAATGCGTCGGCTGTGGCCCCGGCAAAACCAGCCAGAACCTTGCCGTCATACAGCCGCCGCACTTTTTGCGCGCCGTGCTTCATGATCATGTTCTGGCCAAGGGTCACCTGTCCGTCGCCCGCAATGGCCACGCGGCCATTTTTGCGCACGGCCAGTATGGTTGTGGCATGTGTGTCCATCATATCAGTTCTTTTCCCATATTTCCTTGCGCTCTTTGTAGGCGGCTTCGAGCCGCTGAAAAGGCCGCTGGTCGGCTGATCTGCCCGCAAGCGACTTGGCCTGGTTAAAGTAGCGCTCGGCCTGTTTTTTGTTGTTGGAATACAGGGCGCTGTAAGCCATGTGGATGTAAGCTCCGGCGGTGTCGCCGCTTTTGCCGAGCGAGCGGGCATAGGCCTCGTGCACTTCGGCGTCTTCAGGCACGTAGCGCAGCACTTCCTGGTAGTATTGCGCTGCCTGGGCCTGCCTGCCGGTCTCGTCCAGCATGCGGGCATAGAAAAACGAGGCCATGTAGTCGCGGGGGTCAAGGCGCATGGCCTGACGCAGCAGTCCGTCAGCCCGGTTCATGTCTCCCTTGCGGTAATGGAAGGCCCCTGCCTCGCGCAGCACAAGGGGGTCGTTGGGCGAAGCGGCAAGGGCATCGTCAAAGGCCTTGTTGGCCTCGCTGACCCGGTTGATGCGGGCCAGCACAATGCCGCGCCCCATGCACGAAAGGCCGTCCTTGCCCGAAAAACGCTGCTGGGCCGCCTGCTCGTCGCCATAGCGGGCCCACAGCAGCGTCTTGACGCGGACAAAGCGCTTGTTGTCCTGCGTGCGGCCCTGCACGACCTTGCCCATGCCCTGTATACGGGCCTGCAGGCCGTTGATGCGGTCGCCGATGGCAGGGTGGGTAGAAAGATATGTGGGCACGCTGGAGCCGCTCATCCAGCTTTTCTGGCGCAGGACCTTAAAGCCGTCCACCATGCCCTGCGGGGGATAGCCCGCAGCCACAAGATATTGCAGGCCTATCTGGTCGGCTTCGGTTTCGTCCATGCGGCTGTAGTTGAGCATGGCCGACTGACCAGCTCCCAGAGCGCCCACGGCTAGCGCGCCGCCGCCCGAGCCGCCCACGGCAACGCCAGCAATGGCCAGCAGCAGCGAGCCAACAGTTACAAACTGCGCCCGTTCAAGCCGGGTGGCCACATGGTGCTGGGTCACGTGCGCCAGTTCGTGCGCAAGAACACCGGCAAGATCTTCTTCCTTGTCCAGATTCATGATCAGGCCGGTAAAAACATACACATAGCCGCCGGGCACGGCAAAGGCGTTGAGCGAATTGTGCAGAACCACCGTCGCCTTGAAGGTAAACGGCTGCGGCGGGATGGTCTTGACCAGCCTCTGCACAATCTGGTTGACGTACTGGCTCACTTCAGGGTCTTCAACAATGCCCATGTTGGAGCGGATCATTACGTCAAACTTGTGCCCCATCTCCTTTTCGTCCTTGATGGTGACGCCGCCGAAAAAGAAGGCCTGGGCTGGCGCCGCCACAAGCTGGGCCGACAGAAACGACAGTATGATCAACAGCGCCATAACGCGGCGCACGGCAACACGTTGCAACATGTATTCCTCGCTGGGCCGCGAAAAAAACGCCCGCGCGAAAACCGACGCGGGCAGCGGCTTATTCCAGATCCCAGACCTGACCTTCGGGGGTGTCGCGTACGCTGACGCCAAGGTCGGTAATTTCCTGCCGCAGCGAGTCCGAGCGGGCAAAATCCTTGCTGGCTCGGGCTTCGTGCCGTGCAAGCATAAGCTGTTCCACGCGGGCCACGTCAATGTTTTTGCGGCGGGCGCGCTGACCGCGCAGGTCGGCCAGAAAAACCTGCGGGTCCTGGCCAAACAGGCCAAGGCGCTCATTCCATCCCCGCGCGCGCGCAATAAACTGCTGCAAAAGGTCGCGTCCGGCTTCGCCAGCGCGCAGTCCCTTGTCTTCAAGCAAGCGGTTGACCAGGCGCACCTGAGCAAATACCTGCCCCAGGGCCTGGGCTGTGTTGATGTCGTCCTCAAGGGCGGCGTCAAAAGCCTTGGGCAGAGATGCCCACTCATCGGCCATTTCGGGGGGCAGGGGCGTCTTTTTCCACTTGTCGCGGGTAAGAGCCTTGCCCGCCTCAAACAGGGCCGTATAGACGCGGTGCTGGGCTTTTTCCGCCTCGTCCATACTGTCGGCTGTAAAGTCGATGGGGCTGCGGTAGTGCTTGCCCAGCAGAAAAAAGCGCAGGGTTTCGGGCAGATAGTTTTCGAGAATATCGCGTATGGTCTTAAAGTTGCCCAACGACTTGGACATCTTTTCGGCGTTTACCTGCACAAATCCATTGTGCACCCAGTAGCGGGCCAGCGAACAGGCGCATGCCGCCTCTGATTGGGCAATTTCGTTCTCATGATGCGGAAAGATAAGATCCTGCCCGCCGCCATGGATATCCAGGGGCAGATAGGGCTGGCTCATGGCCGAGCATTCGATATGCCAGCCGGGTCGGCCCTTGCCCCAGGGGCTTTCCCAAAAAGGTTCGCCGGGTTTGGCCGCCTTCCAGAGGGCAAAATCGAGGGGGTCTTCCTTTTCCTCGCCGGGGGCAACGCGCGCGCCCGACAGCAGATCGTCAAGGCTGCGGCCCGAGAGCTTGCCGTAAGGCTCGTATGCCCGCACCCTGAAATACACGTCGCCCGAAGGCGTGGGGTAGGCCTTGCCCTCGTCCACAAGGCGGGCGCACAGGGCCTGAATCTGCGGGATATATTCGGTGGCGCGGGGCTCGTCGTCGGCCCGCAGCACGCCGAGGCGGTCCATATCTTCGTGAAAGGCGGTTATGTAGGTCTGGGCGACCTCGCGCCAGTCGCGGCCTTCCTTGTTGGCCCGGTTGATGATTTTGTCGTCCACATCGGTAAAGTTGCGGACAAAGCGCACCTCAAGGCCCATGTGCCGCAGCTGCCGTACCAGCACGTCAAAGACAAGGGCGGAACGGGCATGCCCGATATGACAAAGATCATAGGCCGTGATGCCGCAAACATACATGTTTGCCTTGCCCGCGTGCACGGGGACGAATTCTTCCTTTTTGCGGCCCAGGGTATTGTAGATCAGCATGTATATCCCTTACCCGGCCTAGCCGGGAAGATTGATCAGGTCAATGCGGCGCTGATGCCTGCCGCCCTCAAACGTTCCTTCCAGAAAAGCCTCGACAATGGCCTGGGCCAGTTCGACGCCGATAATGCGCGCGCCAAGGCAAAGCACATTGGCGTTGTTATGCTGGCGCGAGAGTCGCGCCTGCAGCTCGGTGCTGCACAGGGCCGCGCGGATGCCGGGGTGGCGGTTGGCGGTAATGGAAATGCCTATTCCCGTGCCGCAGATAAGAATACCCGTGCCCTGTTCCTTTTCAACCTCGGCGCACAGCTTGTGCGCCAGCACGGGGTAGTCGCAGCTTTCGGTGGAGTGGGTGCCGTCGTCCACCACGTTGACGCCCTTTTGGGCGAGAAACTGCACGAGGTGATCTTTTAGCGCGTAGCCTGCGTGGTCTGAGGCGATGTGGATGGTTTGCATGTGTGCTCCTGCAAAGTTGCGGGCGGTGCGCCCGGACTGGCCGGACGCACCGCGTAATGGCTGTAGATACAGACCGCCCATATGCTGCAAGCGCCAAAATCAGCGCTGCGCCAGCAGGGAGCGGCTATTGCTGCTGCTTGAACTTGGCAAGAGGCAGCAGGGGTGCGTCTTCCGGAAGGGGTAAGGCCATCTGCTCTTTTGTAAAGGGCTGGGAGGGCTTTTCTCTTTCCTTGATAAGTACAATGGCGCGTTTGCCGTTGCTGTGGGCGAGGTTCAGACGGCGGGGCAGCGGTACTGCATCGTCGGAGTACTGGATTTCCATGCTCCAGCCCTTGCCGTTGGGTTGTTCCTGCCACGCTACGGGCAGACCCTGCTCGTTGAGGGTCAGGCGGCCTCCCGGCTGTCCCTCAAGGTCGTACACGGCCTTGCCGTCGGCAGAAAAGGCGGTTTTACCAAACTGTTTGCCAAATACCGCAGCGTACCTGCCGTTGAGCAGATCGGCCAGGTGCACGAGGTTGAAGGGAACCGGCACGCCAACCTGCAGCAGAGGCTTGGTTGCTCCCTGATAAAAGTAGGCCTTGTTTTCGCTGGGGCTGTAAACAAGAAAATGCTGGCCGTCCTCAAGAATTTTGGCAACCGTGGTGCCAACGCCGGCCATGACGTCAAGGCGCAGCTGGCGCTGGCTGTTGCCCCAGAACAGCGCAGTGACGCGACGCGTGTCGCCCTCCGTGCCAAAGCGCAGGCTCATCTGCAGGCGGTAGGGATCGGCTTTTTCAACAGCGCCTATGGTGGCGAATTTTTGCCAGCGTTGTTCGAGCGCCACGCGGTTTTCAGGCGTGGTTTCCAGCACAGGCTGACGGGCGCATGCGCAAAGCAGCGCCAGGCAGCAGAAAATAACGAGTTTTTTCATAGGTGTGAAAGCCGCTGCCGCAATGCTTCCGCATTGTCGGGTTTGAGTTCCATGGCCTTTTGATAGGCTGCGCGGGCTTCGTCCTTAAGACCAGCGCGCGCCGCGATATCGCCATAATGCTCCCATATGGAGGCATCCGTATGCTCGTCCAGCGTAACGGCGCGGCGGATTTCCTTCAGAGCGTCGTCAATTTTTCCGGCCTTGAAATAGGCCCAGGCCAGAGAATCAACAATGTAGGACTGGTTGGGCGCAATTTCGTCCGCCCGGACAAGCAGCGTCAGGGCGCGGTCAAGATCGCGGTTTTCCTCGGCAAGGGTGTAGCCCACGTAGTTGAGGGCCTGATAGTTGTCGGGGTGTTTGGTTATGAGCTGTTCCATGGTCTTGAGGGCGGCTTTTTTGTCGCCGGTCTCATCCTGCAGGGAGCCAAGCAAAAAAGATACATCGGCATCGTCGGGCCAGCGTTTTGCTGCGTCCAGGGCAACCTGCAGGGCCTGCGTTATCTGCTTTTGCCGCGCCAGCAGCCGCACTTCAACTTCCACAAGCTCAGAGGAGTCCGGGCTGGCGCTTATGGCCTTGCGCACAGCGGCGAGCGCCTCGGCGTCGCGCCCGGCCTCGGCCAGCAGCTGCGTGCGCAGCAGCTCGCCGCGTACAGCCGCCTTGCTGGACGGAGGTATTTTGTCCAGCCACGAAAAAGCCAGATCAAGGTCGCGGCGCTGGTCGTAGGCCAGCTCGGCCAGCAGCAGATAAACGTCCAAAGGCGCGTCGCCCTGGGCCACAATCTGTTTGAGCAGACTCTCCGCCTGCAGAAAGTGGCGCGAATCCATAAACATGCTGGCGACAGTGAGCCTGAAGGGCGTGCTATCCGGCCCCTGCTGCATGTATTTGAGCGCCTTTTCAGGCTGGCCCATGCGCAACGAAATGTTGATCAGCCGCAGCAGCACGTCCTGGGAGGAAAAGTGGAGCTTGAGCAGTTTTTCGTAGATGGCGCGCGCAGCCTTGAGGTCGGGCTTTTGCTCGTACACAAAGGCCAGCTCTGCCATGGCTTCCACAAAATCGGGCATTTCCTTGATGGCGCGCTGCAGATAGCTCACGGCCTCGTTGGGCCTGTCCATGCCGATGAGCGCCCGCGCGTGGTAGTAATCCACCAGCGGGGTGCGCTGTTTGCCGGTGACGCTGTTGAGCAGCCCCTCCGCCTCTGGATATTGCTTGCTTTTGACCAGCAGCAGAGCCAGCTCCATGCGGGCATCCACAGAATCGGGATGCTTTTTAAGGTATTCGCGCATGAGCTTGACGCCCAGTTCGGGGGAGCCCTTTTCCATAAGGGCTTCGGCGTACAGCAGGTTGAGCGATATGTCGTCGGGCCAGACGCTGAGCGCCTGCTCCATTACCGCCGCCGCGTGGGGCGACTTGCGGCCCAGCAGCCACACGCCGCCCTCGAGCCAGATGTTGACGGGCATGTGCGCCTTGGCCAGCAGCGGGGACGCCGCTGCAAGCGCGTTGTCGTCCTCATTGTTCATGGCCTCGGCAAAGACCAGAAATGCGTAGGTGTTGAGCGCATTGGGCGACAGCTCTGCTTCAACCGGGCGCAACGAAACGCCCTTGAGGTCGTGTTGCTGCGCCTTGGCTGCGGCGGAAGGGGCGGTTGATTCTGCCGCAGGAGCATCCGTGTTTTGGGACGCCTGGTGGCGTGCGCCCGAGCAGCCGCCGCACCCCAACAGGGAAAAAGACGTGGTGGCGGCAAGGGCCAGAGCGCACAACAGCGCAACGTGGTTACGTTTCATATCAGGATTGTATCCATGTGTCTGAAAAGTCCTTGATGTCCACAGCAAGATGCTGCCGGATTTTTTCCAGCAGTCTTGCCTCAAGCTGGCGGACGCGTTCCCGCGTGACGTTATACCGTTCGCCTATCTCGCGCAAGGTTACCGGCTCGTCCGTGAGCAGGCGGTTTTGCAGAATATACAGCTCTTTTTCGTTCAGTTTGGGCAGTATGGTCTTGAGGCGGCTGCGCACAAGCCCCGCGATTTCGTTGCTGGCAAGGGTGTCTTCTATGCCGGGGCCGAGAGCGGGCAAAAAATCCATGCGGGTGGCCCCGCCCGCATCTTCGCCCACGGGCACGTTGAGCGACATGTCGGTGGAGGCGAGGCGCTGGTCCATCTCGTTGATCTGGTCTTCGGTAACGCCCAGCCGCTCGGAAAGCATGGCCGCATCAGGGTCAAAACCCTGTACCATGAGCTTTTGACGTTCGCGGTTGAGGTTGTAGAACAGCTTGCGCTGCACCTGGGTGGTGCCGATCTTGACCATGCGCCAGTTGTCCATGATGAACTTGAGAATATAGGCCTTGATCCAGAACGAGGCGTAATACGAAAACTTGATGCCCTTGTCGGGATCAAATTTGTTTACCGCGCGCATGAGCCCCACGTTGCCCTCCTGCACAAGGTCGAGCACGTTCTGCATCCAGCGGCGCTGAAAGTCCATGGCGATGCGCACCACAAGGCGCAGATGCGACGACACCAGCCTGAAGGCGGCGTCGGGGTCGTTGTGGTCGCGCACGCGCAGGGCAAGCTCATGCTCCTCGTCGGGTTTGAGCAGGGGAAAGCGGCTCACTTCGCGCAGGTAGAGGTGCAGGCTGTCGCGCGGGCCGACGGCGGGCAGGCGAGGAGTGGAGGGCGCAGGCAGGTCGTTCTGGCTGTCCTCTTCAAGCGCGAGCGGGTCAAACTCATGGTCGACGGGGTCAAGGTCAAGATCGATATCCGTGGCGGAATCGGCCAGCGCCTCGTCGTCCTGATCTTCCACCGGCGAATCGACGGTTGGTTCCGTTACATCGGAGGCTTCGACATCAAGAATATTGCGGGAGGCAGATTTTTTTTCACCAGACCGGGGTCGGGGAGCTGCAGCCGCGACGCGAGAGCTTCCCGTGCCGACGGCGGTACGTTTGTCCGCCTTGGGAGCATCCAGAATTTCCACCTCTGGCGCGGAAATTTCGGACTTCGCCGGGGATTGGGCACGTCTCGTGCGTGGGGGAACTATCGGACTGTCTTTTTTCATGATATTTATGTCAGGGCATCGCAGCCTGTAACTAGCTGCAATGTTTGATGCTATAGTTTTGATTTGTTCTTTTCAACGTTTTTCAGTAGTAAAAGGCCTGCCGGGGTCCACGGCGCGGCTGAATTATTTGGCCCCGGCAGCATGCTGCCCCGGTTTCGGCTTGCGCGTGCTGGTCCGCAAAATCTGCGCAGCCAGCGGCTGCAAACAACTGAAGCCCCACCATACAGGTAATGCAGGCGGAAGGCAAAGGTGCTCTTTCGCTTGCGGCAGGTGTGCTGGGAACACTGCGAGACGATGATGACATTCCGACAAGCCCTCGGCCTTGGCAGGCCTCTTTTGCTCGACGGCGCCATGGGAACGATGCTTCAGGCATCGGGCATGCCCGCTGGCGCCACCCCCGAAGAATTCTGCATGGAAAACCCCGACACCCTGCGAGGTATCCATAAGGCCTATCTGGACGCGGGCGTCGACCTGCTGACCTCGTGCACCTTTGGCGGCAACATATACAAGCTGCCCAAGAGTCTGGATGTTTTTTCGTTTAACCGCCGTATGGTCGAGATTGCCAGGCAAGCCGCGTCGCAGGCGGGGCGGCCTGTCTTTGTGGCGGGCAATGTGGGGCCAACCGGCCATTTTGCCAAGCCTTTGGGGCCGGTGGAGCCGCGCGACCTTATCGCCGCCTTTGCCACGCAGATTCGCGGTCTTGTGGCTGGCGGGGCAGACCTCATCTTTATTGAAACGCAGTTTGACCTGGCCGAGGCCAGAGCCGCCGTCGCCGCTGCAAGGCAGGAGTGCGACCTGCCGGTCATGGTCTCCATGACTTTTGAGCAGGGCGTGAGCCTTACCGGGTCGAGCCCCGCAATTTTTGCCGAAACCATGCAGAACATGGGCGTGGATGTGGTGGGCACCAACTGCAGCCTTGGGCCGGATCAGATGCAGCCCGTGGTGCAGGAGCTGCTGACCGCCTGCGAATGCCCCGTGATGGCCGAGCCCAACGCGGGCCTGCCCGAGCTGCGCGACAATGTAACGGTGTTTCCTCTCGGGCCGGAGGACTTTGCGCAAAAGACCGCGCCGTTTGCCCACATGGGGGCGCGCGTGCTGGGCGGCTGCTGCGGCACGACCCCCGCGCATCTGGCCGCGCTGGCGCAAGCCCTGCGCGGTATGGAAAGCGTCGACCCGCCCAAGGTGACGCGCGCGGGCATCTGCCTGACCAACCGCTCGCAGATGGTGCGCATTGCCGCAGGGCAGCCGCTGACCATTATTGGCGAGCGCATCAACCCCACCGGCAAAAAAGCCCTTACCCAGGAGCTGCAGGCCGGGCTGTTTGATGTGGCCATGCAGCTGGCCGACGCGCAGGTGGACGCAGGCGCCACGGTACTGGACGTGAACGTGGGCGCGCCGCTGGTGGATGAAACCCAGCTGCTGCCAGAACTGCTGCAACGTCTTGTGGCGCGGCTGCCCATGCCGTTTTCCATTGATTCGTCCAATGCGGAGGCCATTGCCAACACCCTGCCGTACTGCCCGGGTTCCTTTTTGGTCAATTCCATCAGCGGCGAGGCTGGGCGTATGGAGCTGCTCGGCCCGTTGTGCCGCGATTTTGGCGCGCCCTTTATTTTGCTGCCCCTGCAGGGGGCGCAGCTGCCGGAAAAAGCCGCCGATCGCATCCGCACGGTGGAAAACCTGATCGAAAAAGCCGAAGCCATGGGTATCTCGCGGCGGCTGATGATGGTGGATATTCTGGCTCTGGCGGTCTCCTCCAGCGCCGACAGCGCGTTGCAGTGCCTTGAAATGACGCGCTGGTGCGCCGCCAACGGCCTGCCCACAACGCTTGGGCTTTCAAATCTTTCTTTTGGCCTGCCAGCCCGCGAGCTGCTCAACGCCACTTTTTTGTCGCTGGCGGCGGGAGCGGGGCTTACCTCGTGCATTGCCAACCCTTCCGCGCAGCGTCTGCGCGAGGCGACGGACGCGCTCAAGGTGCTGTGCAACCACGACGCGCACGCCTCGTCGTTTATCGCCTCCTACTCTGGCTGGAAGCCCGGCGAGGGCTCGGTGCAGGTGCGGCAGGGCACTGGCGCGGCGGCAAAACCCTTGCCGAGGCCGTGCTCAACGGCGACAAGGAAAACGTGCTGTCCCTGCTTGACGCTGAGCTTGCCAAAGGCTCGGACCCGTTTACCCTGGTGCAGGAAACGCTCATCCCCGCCATTACCGAGGTGGGCGCGCGTTATGAGCGACGCGAATACTTTTTGCCCCAGCTCATCCGCGCGGCGGAAACCATGCAGACGGCCTTTGCCCAGCTTAAACCACTGCTTGAAGCCGGGCGCGGGGCCGAGGTGCGCCCCGTGGTGGTGATGGCCACGGTGGAGGGCGATATTCACGACATCGGCAAAAATATTGTTTCACTCTTGCTCGGCAACCACGGTTTTGACGTGGTGGACGCGGGCAAGGACGTTCCGGCCGAGGCCATTGTTGCTTGCGCACTCAAGCATAACGCGCGTATCGTCGGCCTGTCGGCGTTGATGACGACCACCATGGTTCGCATGGAAGACACCATCAAAATCGTCAGGGAGCGCGGACTGCCCATCAAGGTTATGGTGGGCGGCGCGGCCGTTACCCAGGCTTTTGCCGACGCCATCGGCGCGGATGCATATTGCGCTGACGCCGTAGGTGCGGTAAAGGCCGCCAAGCAGTTTGTGTAGCCGCGCCCTGCGTGGTCCGTGCTTCTACCCTTAAAACTTCGGGTGAATTATGAAGAAAGTCATCCTCGCCTTGTTGCTGTGCCTGGCTTTGCCGTGCTCTGCACTGGCGGCTTCGTCTGTTCCTACCCTCAATTTGGCCGGGCTTACCGACATGCTTGCCAAAAACAAGGGCAAGGTCATCATGCTCAACTTTTTCGCCACATGGTGCCCTCCGTGCCGCGTTGAAATTCCCGAGCTTGTGAACGTGCGCAAAAAATATGCGGAAAAAGACGTCCTTATCGTGAGCCTTTCGCTTGACGAAGACGCCAAGGTTGTGCCCCCCTTTGTGGAAAAGATGAAGATGACCTACCCCGTCTTTATGGCCGACCGCGAGATCGCCAAGGCATTCAGAATTTCGCAGATTCCGCACAATGCCTTTTACAGCAAGGACGGCCAGCTCATACTCTCAGAGCCTGGCATGGCCGATGCTGAAATGGTCGAAATGGTCTTTAAAAAGTTGCTGGAACAGAAATAATGGAAAGTACCCTTGTGGTGCGCAAAGCCCACATGGACGACGTCAAGTCCATGCATGGGCTTTTGCTGCAATGCGCCCAAAAAGGGCTTTTGCTGCCCCGTGCCCTGATCCATCTGTACGGGCATGTGCGCAATTTTATGGTTGCCGAGAACGCAGCGGGCGAGATTGTGGGCTGCTGCGCTCTGGCGCCGGTTTGGGAAGACCTTGCCGAAATATGCTCGCTTGTTGTACGCGACGACCTGCGCCGCATGGGCGCGGGCAGGGATCTGGTAAACGCCTGTCTGGTGGAGTGCCGGGACCTGCACATCAAAAAAGTGTTTGCGCTTACATACCAGGAGGCTTTTTTTGCCCGCCTGGGGTTCAAGGTTGTGGACAAGAGCGTTTTGCCGCAAAAAATCTGGGCTGACTGCGTGCACTGCGCCAAGTACCCCAACTGCGATGAAACCGCTGTTTATTTTGAACTGGATTCCGCTGCACAGGAAGCAGGAGAAACACATGCCCAAGGCTAAAGAGATCAAGGTCAAAGAACTGAAACCGGTGTTTACGCCGGAACAGATAGCAGCCCGGATACAGGATCTGGCCCGCGAGATTGACGCAGTCTACGGTGACGAACCGGTAGTGGCGGTATGCGTGCTCAAGGGCGGCTTTATGTTTTTTAGCGATTTGGTTCGGTCTTTGCATAACACGAATCTGGAGCTGGATTTTGTTCGCCTTTCCAGCTACGGCAAGGGATCCTCAAGCTCCAAGCATGTTATTTTCAGCAAGGATGTAGAGATTGACATTTGCGGCAAGCATGTGCTGATTATTGAAGATATAGTGGACAGCGGGCACAGCATGCGCTTTTTGCTGGGCCAGTTTGCGGCCCGCAAGGCCCGCAGCCTGCGCCTGGCAGCTCTGGTCGACAAGGACGAGCGCCGTGAAGTTGACGTTAAGGTCGATTTTGCGGGCTTCAAGTTGAACCAGGGGTTCATTGTGGGCTATGGCCTGGACTACGCCGAGCGTTACCGTATGCTGCCCGGCGTGTTTGAAGTGATTCCCGAGTAGGCTTTTCCCGGCTCCGGCAGCCGGTAGGTTTGGAGTATTGGCATGGAAATAAAATGTCCCAGTTGCGCTAGCCGCTTTAATTTGCCGGATCAGCTTGCCAAGCCGGGCGTCAAGCTGCGGTGCTCGGTCTGCAAAACGGTTTTTGCCTACGAGCCGGAGGTTCCTCTGGCTGAGCAGGGCCCCCTGCCCGACATGCCCATAAAGAAAAAACTGCCGCTGTTTAAGCTGGCGCTGGTTTTTGTGCTTGTGCTGGCGTGCGCGGGCGGAGGCTGGTGGTACTACACCACAAAGGGCGCTGCCAAGCAGCAGAGCGAGCAGGACATAGCCAAGCAGGTCGAACTGCTTACCATGCGCAATGTGCGGCAGTACTATGTAGATAACGAAAAAGTGGGCAAGGTCTTTGTTATCGAGGGCAGGGTGGTCAACGAATTTCCGCAGCCAAAGGAACTCATAACCATCGAAGCCGCCATTTACGACAAGGATAAAAAAGCCCTGGCCGTTAAAAAACAGCTGGGCGGCGTGCAGCTGTCACTTTTTCAACTTCAGGTGCTGAGTGAAAAGGAGATGGAATCCTTCCTCAACAACAAGGTGGAGATTCTTTCCAACAACACCAACGTGCCGCGTGGGGGCGAGGTGCCCTTTATGGTGCTTTTTTACTCCCCGCCCGAAGGTGTGGCTGAATTTGGCGTACGGATAATTGATGCCAGGGATGTGTCCGAACAGGCTGCGTCTGCGGCTGGCGGGTCCGAACAATCCAAGTAAACCAAGCGGCTCCCGGATGCTGTCGCCTGTGCGCGCCCTGCATCGGGGAGCCGTATTGCGTGCATTAGCCAGATATCCGGCTGGCAAGCCGGATCACCGCCGCGACAGCCATGGCGCGGGCGGAGTTTTGCTTTTGTTGATGGTCATGCCTGCTGCGACGCGGCTGGCGTGAAGATGGTTTTGTGGCGTTGGGGCAGCGACTGGTAGGGATACACCGCCCGTGACGCTCTAAGGATGGGGAGTAACCGGCCGCATACCGGGTATGGTGCAACAGGACCACTCTGGCGGGGGTAGTCGCAGCCATTTTTTTGCGAATGAAAAACAACACACAAGAATTAAAAAGAGCCTTGAAAAACAGGCATGTACAGCTCATTGCCTTGGGCGGGGCCATTGGTACGGGGCTTTTCCTCGGCTCGGCGGGCACCATCCAGATGGCTGGACCGGCTGTTTTGCTGAGCTATTCCCTGGGTGGTTTTATCGCCTTTATGATCATGCGCCAGCTTGGCGAAATGATGGCCCAGGAGCCTGTTGCCGGGTCGTTCAGCAACCTTGCCCATAAATACTGGGGCGATTTTCCCGGTTTGCTGTCCGGCTGGAACTACTGGATACTCTACGTGCTCGTGGGCATGTCCGAGCTGTCGGCTGTGGCAGTGTATGTGCAGTACTGGTTTCCCAGTATCCAGCCCTGGCAGACGACGGCATTTTTCTTTTTGCTGATTACGGGCGTCAATCTTTGTCATGTGAGCCTGTTTGGCGAGATGGAATTCTGGTTTGCCTCCATCAAGATTGTGGCCATTGTGTCCATGATTCTGCTGGGCACTTTTTTGCTGTTCAGCGGTCAGGCCGGGCCGGATGCCGCCGTCAGCAATCTGTGGGCGCACGGCGGCTTTTTGCCCCACGGCTGGGAGGGCGTGTTTACGGCGCTTGCGGTAGTGGCCTTTTCGTTTGGCGGGCTTGAGCTTGTGGGCATCGCCGCAGCGGAGACCGACAACCCGCGCGTGACCATCCCAAAGGCTATAAACCAGATCATCTACCGTATTCTTATTTTTTACATCGGCGCGCTGCTCGTGCTGCTGACCCTGCATCCCTGGAGCCAGCTTGGCGCGCCTGTGGACAAGAGCCACTGGGCCCAGGCCATGGTAGCCAGCCCCTTTGTGCAGATTTTTGACCTTATCGGCATCCCCGCCGCCGCGCATGTGCTCAACTTTGTGGTGCTTACAGCGGCGCTTTCGGTTTACAACGGCTGCGTTTACTGCAACAGCCGCATGCTCTACGGTCTTGCGCTTCAGGGCAACGCCCCCAAGGCGCTGGGCACTGTCAGCGCGCGCGGCGTACCGGTGTACGCGCTGCTGATTTCGTCGCTGGCCACGCTGATCTGCGTGCTCATCAACTACGCCATGCCCGGCAAGGCTCTGGGCCTGCTCATGTCGCTTGTGGTGGCCGCGCTGGTCATCAACTGGGCCATGATCAGCCTGACCCACCTCAAGTTTCGCGCGGCCATGGTGCGCGCGGGGGAACTAATCTACTTCAAGGCGTTTTGGTATCCCTTTACCAACTACCTTTGCCTCCTGGTCATGGCCATGGTGCTGATCGTGCTTGTGATGATCGGCGAAGGGTTGTCGGTGATGCTGGCGCCTATCTGGATTGCCTTTGTCTGGGTGGGCTACAAGCTGAAAAAGCAGTCCAAACACTTGCCGCCCAGCGCATAGCGGCTTTGCCGCAAGCCTCCGCTCTTTTATACGGTTCAGGCCCGTTTGCCCGCATGTTCAACTGCATGCGGGTAAACGGGCCTGACTGTTTTGGGGACGTGCAGGCTGCCCGCAACTTGTGCGCTGCCTGGCTTGGTCACCCCAGAATATACAGGCTAGCATTGTCTGTCCTCGGCACCCCCTTGCCGTCGGATCTTCCGGCTTGACCGCCAACGTCGTGGTTGAGCACGGTGTGGAATAATTCTTTTACGCACAAGCGGCGCTGTTGGCATCAGCAGCAAAATTGGGCTCTACCTCAAAGACGGGGGCATGGCGTCCTCCAAGAAAAAATGGGCATACCAATTAAAGTTGGTATGCCCATCAGGGCAGCTTTTATTTTCCGACCAAAGAAAAGAAGAGAAGGCCCTGTGGAAGGATTGTTAATTGGCTTGCGGGATTTTGCAATCGAAAAAGTGGTCAGCCACGTTCCCCCGGTGTTTGAGGCCAGATGGACGGGCAAGAATACGTGCCCGCACTGCGGATGTGAAAAGCTGCGTATCAAGGACTCATTCTGGCGGACGATCCGTAATATTTCCATTCATGGAAGGGCGTCACGCCTGTTAATTCGCTGCCATAAATACCGATGCGAAAGCTGCGGCAGATATTTAATACCAGACTTGCAGGCATAAAAGTGTGGAGCAGAACAACAGAGCTGCTTAAGCGCAACATTTTTCAGGCCTACAACAAAGGTGTTTCCTGTAAAGACATCGCCAATGAGCACCGCATCGGCGTGGCCAGCGTGGAGCGCTACTACCACCAGATGATGCAGCACAAGAGCAGCCACTGGGCAAACCGCACATGCCCGCGCATTCTGGGCATTGATGAGCATAGATTTACGCGCAGACAGGGCTTTGCAACAACGTTTTGCGACTTGGCCCGCCGCAGGGTCTTTGATGTGGTTAAAGGTCGTAGCGCCGCTGATATGCGCGACTTTTTGCAATCGCTGCAAGGCCGCCATAAAGTTAAAATGGTCTGTATTGATATGAATTCTGCGTATCGGCGACTTGTGCGGGAATGGTTTCCCAATGCGCGCATTGTTGCGGACAGATTTCATGTTATCAGGCTGGTGAATCAACACTTTTCAGAGCTGTGCAAGGCAATTGATGAAAAACAACTTGCTTATGGGCGAGGCGGTATGATGCGTCTCTTGCTGACTCTCCGTGATCGATTAACAGACTCACAGAAAGAGCGATTACGAACATACTTTGCTGACAGGCCGGACATTGAATCGCTGTACGAATTTTTGCATGACACAGCTGATTTATTGCGTGTGCGGGGCGCAAAGTGTCGATTCGTGCCGCAGGTATGCGGCTGAATTATTAGATAAAATTGAGCAACTTCGAAAAACTAGCTTCGCGCCGTTGCGTACCTTGGGCAAGACGTTGCATAATTGGCGGGAAGAAGTGGCCCGAATGTTCCGTTTTACCCGGAATAACGGCATCACAGAAGGCTTTCACCGAAAAATGAAGTTGATCCAGCGGCGTGCGTATGGCTTTCGTAACTTCGAAAACTACCGCCTGCGTGTGCGCGTTTTGTGCTGCTGAAATGGCTGGGGAATCGTTCAGAAACCTGTCGGAAAAACTGCCCGCTGAAGGGGCTTGCCCCCGTCTTTGGTGTAGAGCCCAAAATTGCTGGCAGACCGTGACGGGTTGTGGGCAGCGATGCCCAGAGCGAACACCTGCGCGTAAACGCCGATCTGCGTTGGCGTGACGAAATTTCAGGCCGTAGTTGCGGCGCGGGGGCAGGGAGAGGACGTGCGCAGACAGCGATTGGTCAGGCAAAGATGAAAGGCGCAGATTTCACAAGTAAGGTGGACAATTTACGGTAGTCTGGACTTGTTTTAGACGAGCGGCTATTGTCTTGGAACAGGTGAACGGCCATGGAAAAACACAAAAGGACAATAAAAAAAGGTTCGCGGCTGAACCGCGAACCTGAATTTTCTGGTGGGCCATCAGGGACTCGAACCCCGAACCAACTGATTAAGAGTCAGCTGCTCTACCAATTGAGCTAATGACCCGCATTGCGTGAAGAGGTGTTTACGCTCAAGCGCCCCTGCCTGTCAAGCAATTTGAAAAAAATCAGCAAAAAAGAGATATCGCTTTGAAATATGACAAGTTGGTTGCAACGGCAATCGTTTTTGCCGACCTGCGCTGGCGCGTGCTGTGCGCAAGCCTGGTCGCGCTGATTGCCGCCCTGTTTATGGGTACTGCAGCGCGTGCGGAAAACCTGCACCCGCAGCTTGAAACAGCCCGCGACGGGCAGAATGTGATTGCGGCCCTGCACATTGCGATTCCCGCCGAGTTTCATGCCTACGGGCATGAACCAGGCGAGGCAGGCAGGCCTACCACTGTGGACCTGCTTTTGGAGGGCAGGCGCGTACTCCCCGTGTTTTATCCGGACGGGGCGGTGCAGCGGGATTATTACGACCCCACGGCCACGGTAAACGTGTACGAAGGCGATGTGACCTTTTTTATCCCTCTGCCAGACAATGCGGAGGGCAAGCCCTTTACGGCCGAGCTGAGCATGCTTTTGTGCTCAAACCGCAAGTGCGTGCCGGTCAACGAAGAGGCGTCGGGCGTGATACCCGCCCCAGCTGGCGCTGTAGGCGACATGCCCTGGGGGGCCCAGTGGCAGGCTCTGCGGCATAAACCCCCGGTTGATGCCTCTGCCGCGCAGACCGGCGACCCGCATGACGAGCCGGGCAGCGACGATGCGGCCTCCGAGGTATGGGCTAAAGAAACGCAGTCCTCCGACGGTGCATGGGCGGATGAGGGCACCCAAAAACTGCCGCCGCCCGACGGTTTTGACGTGCGCCTTGCGCCTCGCTTTTTGGACGACTCCCTTGAAATTTCCGGCTTGGGCAAAGCCCTGCTGTTTGGCATCATTGCCGGGTTGCTGCTCAATGCCATGCCCTGCGTGCTGCCGGTGCTCACCTTCAAGGTCAGCGGTCTGCTGCTGGTGGGCGGGCGCGGCGCCGCAGGGCTCAGGCGCTTCAGACAGCACAATTTGTGCTTTGCGGCGGGGGTGATGACGCTTTTCAGCGTCCTTGCCCTTGTGCTGGGGCTGGCCGATCTCATGTGGGGGCAGCTATACCAAAACCAGGCAGTGCTCATGGTAATGCTGCTGGTGGTCTTCCTTATGGGGTTGTCCACGCTTGGGGTGTTCAGCCTGCCGGTCATTGACCTCAAAACCGGGGCGAGCAGCAAGAATCCCTGTCTGCAGGCCTATTTCACCGGCCTTGTTTCGACTTTTCTGGCCACTCCTTGCAGCGGCCCCCTGCTGGGCGGGGTGCTGGGCTGGGCTTTTACCCAGCCGCTGATCATTGTCATGGTGGTCTTTTGGGCTGTGGGGCTTGGTATGGCCCTTCCGTACATACTGTTTTGCCTTTGGCCCGACCTTGCGCGCATTCTGCCCAAGCCAGGCGCCTGGATGCACGTCTTTGAGCGCATTGTGGGCTTTATGCTTATGGGTACGGCTCTGTATCTGCTTTCTGTGCTGCCGGTCGAGCGGCACATGCAGGTGCTGACCGTGCTGCTGGTGCTCTCGCTGTGCGCCTGGCTGTGGGGCCAGTATTGCGGCATAACTGCGCCCCCGCTGCGGCGCAGGGTCATGAGCGTTTTGGGTGTGTGCCTTTTGGTGGCATCCGTTTTTTGGGTGTTGCGTCCGGTTGCGCCCCTGCCCCAGTGGCGTCAGTTCACGCCGGAGGCCTTTGAGGCCAACTTGGGCAAAAGCCCATGCTGCTTGAATTTACTGCCAACTGGTGCCCCAACTGCAAATTTATGGAAGCCACCGTGCTGACAGATGAGCGCATGCGCAAACTGCAGGCACGCTATGGTATGGAACTGGTGCGCGTTGACCTTACCAATGCCAATGCATACGCAGTGCGTCTGCTTGATGCCCTGGGCAGCAAAAGCATACCTCTTACAGCGCTTTTTTCCGCAGGCGAAGACGCCAATCAGCCGCTCGTGTTGCGTGATGTGTACAGCGCCCGCACACTGGAGCAGGCCCTGAGCGAAGCGTATGAAAAATAATGCTCTTTTTTGCGGCATGCCCTATGGTTCTTTACTGCACTGCCGATATTGTCTAATGTGTGACCATACAGCAGTGCTTGAGAAGCAAATGAGAGTTTTGACCCTGCGGCGATACCCCGTTTGATTTTTGGCGCACGACTGCGGCCTACTTGCGACAAGGGAGCAGACATGGATCTGAGTCAGAAAAAACAGGAAGACGAACTTCTGCAACTGGTGACGTTCAGCATCGGTGAAGAAGAGTTCGGGGTGAATATCCTGAAGGTTCAGGAAATCATCCGCACCATGGAAATTACCAAGGTGCCCCGCGCTCCGGAATTTGTGGAAGGCGTCATCAATCTGCGCGGCAAGGTGATCCCGATCATTGATCTGCGTCGGCGCTTTGGTCTTGCCCCCAAGGGGCACGACAAAAACACGCGGATTATTGTCATTGAAATCAACAATATTATCGTGGGCTTTGTTGTGGATGCCGTTTCCGAGGTGCTGCGCATACCCGCGAGCACGGTAGAACCGCCGCCGCCAGTCGTGGCCGGGGTGGACTCGGACTACATCAGCGGCGTGGGCAAGTTGCAGGATCGTCTGCTTATCATGCTTGACCTTGATAAGCTGCTTTCTGGCGACGACATGGAGCTGTTGACGACCATCTAGTCAGCAGTGCCTGCCTTGGCTTTGTCTGACCTGCTGCTTGATGCGCAATAGCGCATGCTGGCACCGGGTATCTCTGATGTCGCCCGCAGAGCGCCGTTGCGGCAGCGTGAGCAGCAGGCGCGGCGCAGACGGTTTGACAACGGCAGACAGCTGAGGATGCCGTAAGATGCCAAAGGGTATTTACCAGACAGGCCGGGCTATTGCCCGGCCTGTCTGCGTTTAAAGCAGAGCATGCCTCACGAAGCCTGAATGGCCCCGGCCAAAATACGGTGCGCTGGAATACCAATGCAGAGTGCGCCGTTATCTGCTGGTAGATGCGTGCCAAGCATGCGGAGCTGATCGGGCAGTCTCGCCCCGGGCGGGGCAAGCGGCCCTGCCGCACAGCTGGCATGGAGGCAGCTCAGTACCTGCCTCATACTGGTTTTGGCGCTCTATACAGCTGCAGGGTGGCGATAATGGCGGCAGCGGGGCCATTCTGCCCTACTTGCAAAATATAAAAACAGACGCGGCTGTGGGCGAGGCTGACCGTACCGACTGCGCGCAAGCACATTTACGGCGAGCGGCCTTCAGGCAAGGTCTATTTGTCCAGCGGGGCTTGCCGCACGCGGCGGCTGGAGCGCAAAAAAAGCTCTTCGACAATGACCTTTTCATAATCCGGGGCAAGGGCCAGGTCTGCATGCAGGGCGCTGCAAAGCAGGTTCTCGAGCTGTTGGGTTTCTTCCCAGATTTCGAGCAGTTCATCGTCCGCCATGGTTTTGACACGTTCCGCAAAAGGCTGTTCGTCTATAAAGGGGATACAGGAACCCATTGTGTTCTCCTACGCTGTCCGCATAAAGGCACTTACGCATTGCTGCGCTAAAAGTATTTGCGCCATCAGGGCGCATCCCTGCGAACCAGGGTGCAGCCCGTCACTCAGGTCATTTATATAGTCGGGGTTGTTTGCCAGCAGGGTATACACCTGGGCAAACGGTATGCCGCGCCTCTGGCATATGCGCCGCTGCAGGTCGACCAGCAGCGCAATGCGTGCGTTTGCCCGCGTTTCCGTCACTGGCGGCGGGCTGATAGCCAGAGTCGGCGCGACACTAGCCGCCTGGGCCAGCAGATTGTCAAACTGGTCGGCAATCCGCGTTGGGTCGGCAGCCACGCCACCGCCTGGGGCGGCCATGTCCACCACGCCAGTGCAAAACACAAGGCGCGGCTCCATGCCGGGTATAAGCCTGCTTTCCAGCTCAGACCGCCAGCGGGCGGCAATGGTCGCAGTACTGTGCCGCCGTGCGCCCAAGTTGTAAACGTGGCGCGTGGTATGGAGCACAGGCCAGCCTCGTTCGCCAGCACGGCAAGCCTGCTTGCCCAGCCGCCGGGCATGAGCTGGTCGTTGACGCCTTGCGTCAGCGAATCTCCAAAAAAGAACCAGGCGGGTGTGGCATGCGGCATTGTTTACTCTGGATAGCTCTGGCCGTCTGCAAAAATCTGCGCAGTTTTGAGCAGGCCTATGCGTTGGCGCAGTTTTTCCGGCGTTCCCAATGTTTCAAGCACTGCCATGCAAAATACCAGCGGAGAGAGATAACCGTTACCCCAGTCCGCCACAAATGTCACGGCTTCAACAGCGCCAGTCTCGCTGTGCCGTGGCGACCAGCTGCGCAGCATCAGGCGTATGTCGGCCGTGCGCGGGCCCTTTTTGGTGTCGCGGGTGAACATGCGTTCTGGCAGTTCTGCAAAATCGGCAAAGCAGCTGGCTGCGGCGGCGGTTTCATCCTCTGTGGGCATGCGCAGGGTAAATGCCTCGGCAACGGCCTGCTCGGTGCGGCGGCTTTTTTCCACCGGCTCCACCCGCATCACGTTCATGCCGGGGGGCAGCAGGGGCCTGAGGCGATCGGCCACTTCCTGCGGGGGCAAGGCCTCGTGCAGGGTAAGCGCAAACCATTCGGCCTGACTTTCTACCCCCGACCGGCAGCGCGCGGCCAAACGAAAGCAGCGGCATGGGGTGAAAGCCCTGCGAAAATGCCAACGGCATGGCGGCGCGCCGCAACGCGCGGTCAAGTACCGCCTGCAACTCAAGCTGACTCAGATAGGCGCTGCCCTGGGCCTTGCTGTGCCATACGCGGTACTGCGCCGCCTTGACGGTCAGCTCTGCCGTAATTTGGGGCGGGCGGCTCGTCTGGGGGCGGCACACGAGGCGGCCCTCAGCATCAAGAGTAGGCGCGTGAGCCATCTGGTCGCGTTGCGGCAAGATAAGCCTGTTGCGGTGCAGGGGTTGGTCGGGGCCGTCATTTGCCGTGGGGGCGGAGGCGTGCTGCATGCGCGAGGGCGAGGCCTTGGTATCGCACGCGCCGCACTGGCGGCATGCCCCGTAGCGGCAGTCGTCGGTAATTTTTTCCGCCAGCGCCCGCTCTCGCTCGCGCAGCAAAAATTCTTCTGAGATGCCCGCTTCAAGGTGGCTCCAGGGCAGCGCAGCGCCCGGTTCGCGAGGGCCGGTGCAAGCGTCGGCGCTTATGCCGCATTCGTCGAGCGCTTCAAGCCAGGGCGGCAGCGAAAAATGCTCCATCCAGCTCGTAAACACCGCGCCCTTGCGGTAGGCCTTTTCCACCACGTCGGCCATACGCCGGTCAGCGCGGGACAGAATGCCCTCGAGGTGGCTCATGGCCGGTTCGTGCCAGCGCAGTTTGAGGAACTTTTGCCCTTTGAACTGCTGGCGCACAAGGTTGACGCGCCGCTGGATTTCATCCTGTCCTATCTGCGCAACCCACTGGAAGGGTGTAAAGGGCTTGGGCACAAAGGGAGACAGGGCAGCGGTAACCTGCAGGCGGGGGCCGCCGCGCCCTGCGGCGTCGCGCACCTTTCGGCAGATGTCGGCAATGGCTGTCAGGTCTGCGTCCGTCTCGGTAGGCAGCCCTATCATAAAATAGAGTTTTACCAGCCGCCAGCCGTGCTCGAGCAGTTTTTGGGCGTGCAGCAGCAGACCCTCCTCGGTGACGCCTTTGTTGATAACATCGCGCAGGCGTTGGCTGCCTGCCTCAGGGGCCAGTGTAACGCCCGTGCGGCGCAGGTCGGCCATGCGCTCGATGATTTCGTCGTCAATGGAGCCTACGCGCAGCGAGGGCAGCGAAAGGCTGATCTGCTCGCGGGCGCAGCGGTCGAGCACGCCGAAACTCAGAGTTTTGAGCGCCGAAAAATCACCGGTGCTCAGCGAAAGGAAGGAAATTTCGTCAAACCCCGTTTCGTTGAGGCATTTGCTCAGCAGCTCGTTGATGTTCTCAAGCGAGCGCTCGCGCGCCGGGCGGTAAACCATGCCCGCATGGCAAAAACGGCAGCCGCGCGTGCAGCCTCGGGCAATCTCGAGCGAAAGCCGGTTGTGCACTGCACCGACGGGCACAACCTGCCGGGTAGGGTAGGCGGCGTTGTTGAGGTCGGCCACAATACGGCGTGAGGGGCGCTGATAGTCGTCGCGCAGCGGCTTGAGCGGAAAAACCGGCTCACCCCAGGCGGTTGTTTCCTGCTTGAAAAGCGAGGGCACGTACACGCCGGGAATAGTGCGCGACTGCAGCAGCATTTCGCTGCGGGTCCAGCCCTGGTCAAGGGCTGTCTCGAGCATGCGCAGTACGTCGGGCAGGCTTTCCTCGCCGTCGCCAAGCACCATGATGTCTATGAAGGGCGTCAGCGGTTCAGCGCTCAGCAGCGCGCCGCCGCCAGCGATGACCAGCGGGCATTCGGTCAGGCTTTGCGGCCTGTCTTCCATACGCAGGGGGATGCCCGCCAGATCGAGCATGTAGAGCACATTTGTGTAGCAAAGCTCGTGCGTGATGGAAAAGCTCAGGCAATGCATGCTGGCAAGCGGCGTGTCAGATTCCAGGGTGGCCAGCGGGGTGTTGTGGGCGCGCAGTATGTCGGCGGCCTCTTTTTCGGGCGCCATGACGCGTTCGGCCCACCAGTGCGGCACGCTGTTGACGATATTATACAGAATTTTTTGCCCAAGGTAGGACATGCCCACATCATAGGTATCAGGAAAGGCCAGAGCCACGCGCAGGCGCACATCCTCAAGGTTTTTACGGCAGGCGTTGTCCTCAATGCCCGCATAACGGCTTGGTTTGGGCAGTAGGGGCAGCAGGTGGCGCATGTCTATCCTTGTGTGGGTTGGAGAAAAGGCGAAGGGGTGCAAAAAGGGCGGCGTTTAGCGCCGCCCCCTGAAGAAGCAGAAAAGCCGAAATGTCAAATGACTTACCCGGCAAATCCGTCCGGCAGGCAGCCGGGCCGAGGTGGCGAGTACGTGTGGGCTTTTCAGATGTTACTTGATAAGGCCGCTGCCAGAGCCGTTGAAGGGCTCGGAGCTGAACTGCATACGGCCAAGGCCGCCGGCCACGGTCAGATTGGTGCAGGCTTCAATATACTTGTCCTGCAGTTCCTTGGGGGTGTTGGCATAGCGATAGAGGAAATTTTTGCCCTCGATGCTGCCGGTAAAATCAGATTCAAAAGGATAGCCGTAGGGCAGCATCATCATTTGCACGCCCTGCTGGGTGGGGATGGTCTGAATGGTGGCCACCTCGTTAAGGCAGTCCTTTTCGGCGTCGTATTTGCCGATGATCAGTTCACCCGTCACCAGCTTCATCAAACGGATATCGTAAGCCATGCTCAACTCCTCGGTAGTCGTTGGTTTTACCTAGGCATTGGTGAAGCGCATGTCAAGGTATTTTATGTTGCCATCGGTCATGAAATGACTACAGTACGGCTATGCAAAATTTTGACGCTTCATCAAATATGCCGCCCAAGACAGCGGCAAAATTGCTGGAACCCGTGCTGGGCTACACCTTTGTAAAGCCGGAGCTGCTTGATCTTGCGTTGACGCACAGCTCGTGGGCCAACGAGTGCGGCATGGGGCAGAACCACAATGAGAGGCTTGAATTCTTGGGCGATGCGGTGCTTGAAATTTGCGTGTCTGCCCAGCTGTATCGTCGTTTTCCTGACGCTCGCGAGGGCGAACTGACCAAGATGCGCGCGCATCTGGTAAGCACGGTCAGCCTTGCGGAGCGCGCAAGAAAAATCGGGCTTGATACCATGCTCAAGCTTGGCCGGGGTGAAGAAAGCCAGGGCGGGCGCACGCGCGACGGCGTGCTGAGCGACGCGTTTGAAGCGATGCTGGCTGCTGTGTACGAGGATGGCGGTTTTGACGCGGCCAGGGAGGCTGTGGCGCGGCTTTTTGCCGACCGCTGGCCCACTGCGGCGAGCAAGACCATGCCCAAGGATTACAAAACCAGACTGCAGGAGGCCTCGCAGCAGCAGTTTGGCGAGGCACCCTTGTACACCCGGCTGGGCAGCAATGGCCCAGAGCATGCAAAGGTTTTTGAAATAGGGGTTAAACTGCCGGACGGCAGAGAATTTGTGGCTACAGGCAGCAGCTGCAAAAAGGCGGAACAAAATGCCGCCCAGCAGGCGCTGGATATGCTTGAGACGGCCAAGAGCACCAAAAACAGCTGACACATTCCCCAACATACCCAGCCTGTTACGTGGGCATATTCGGGAATGTCCCGGTCCGGGGGCACAGCCCCCGGACCTCCCATCTTTGGTCTACCACAGCCTAGTTTGTGATGGCCTAACCGCCAATAAGCTTCATGGCCATCTGCGGCAAGGAGTTGGCCTGCGAGAGCATGGCCACCGCTGACTGGGTCAAAATTTGTTCACGCACAAACTGCGTCATTTCCGTCGCCACGTCCACGTCCGAAATACGAGATTCGGCAGCCTGGAGGTTTTCAGCCTGAGTGTTCAGGTTGGTGATGGTGTTTTCCAGGCGGTTTTGCATGGCACCGAGGTGGGCGCGGATTTTGTCCTTGGAAACAATGGCTTGCGTAATGGCGTCAAGGGACTTTTGCGCAGCCTCCTGCGTGGACACCGTACCGCCGGCGCGCATATTGCCGCTGGCGTCAAGGGCCTGATTGCCCACGCCCAATGACGAGGCGGTGGCGCTGCCGATGGTGATGTAATAATAGTCTTCGGCAGAGTCGTTGCCCGTGCCAAAGTGCACTTTGAGCTTGCCGCTCGAATTCATGCCGCTGCCATCGTGCGTATCAGACGAAAGCCCGCCGTTGAGCAGATGGATGCCGTTGAAGTCGGTGGCGTTGGCGATACGGGTAATTTCCGACGCCATGGCCTGATATTCCGATTCGATCATCAGGCGCTGGGTGGAGTCGTACGTGCCGGTTGCGGCCTGTTCTGCCAGTTCCTTCATGCGGGTGAGCTTTTCGTCAACGACACCAAGAGCGCCGTCGGCGGTCTGGATCATCGAGATAGCGTCGTTGGCGTTACGGGCGCCTTGCTGCAGGGTGGCTATATCGGCACGCTGCAGTTCGCGGATTGCCAGTCCGGCGGCATCGTCGGCGGCGCTGTTTACGCGAAGCCCGGACGACAGCCGTTGTGTTGATTTACCCAATGCTGAGTAGTGCGCATTTAAATTTCTGGCCGTGTTGGCGGCCATCATATTATGGTTAATGACCAAAGACATGGGACACCTCCTGGTGGTTGCTAAGCTGTACTCGCCAAGATGCAATCCATGTGCCAATAAAAAAAAATATAATTATTACAAATGCTTATAAAATAACAGAACAAGCGGGAAAATTTTTCCCCCGGCGAAGGGGAATTTTTGACAGTATATCAGGGCATTCGAAGGCTTGCCCGACATCGGTTTTGTGCATGAGGAACGGCGCAGCCGTCCACCGGCTGACTTGCAGACGACAAAGTGTTGCAGCGGCATGCGCGCCATGATTGGTCTGCGGATGCCCTGGCTTTGCAACGCCGCAACCATCAAACAGGTAAACCCAGTCTGCGGTTGAGGACAGACAGAAAAAAACGTAAAAGCCCCGGCCATGTCTCTTCAAACTGAGAGACATGGCCGGGGCTTTATCTATATAAGAAGGAAACTGTTAGTGCGGAATGATGTTGGCCAAAAAGTCTTTTGCACGCTGAGTGGCGGGGTTGTCGAAAAACTTGTCCTTGGGCGAGTCCTCAAGGATCACGCCGGTCTCCATAAACAGAACCCTGTTGGCCACTTTGCGGGCAAAGCCCATCTCGTGGGTCACAACCATCATGGTCATGCCCTCGTATGCGAGTTCAACCATAACGTCCAGCACTTCATTGATCATTTCGGGGTCAAGAGCAGATGTTGGCTCGTCAAAAAGCATGGCCACAGGGTCCATGCACAGCGCACGTGCAATGGCCACGCGCTGCTGCTGCCCGCCGGAGAGCTGCGAGGGGTATTTGTCCGTTTGCGGTTCAAGCCCCACGCGTTTGAGCAGCATGAGGCCTTTCTCCATGGCTTCTTCGCGGTTTGCGCTTGAGCACTTTTTCCTGCGCGAGCACAAGGTTGTGAATGATGCTCAAATGCGGAAAAAGCTCAAAGTGCTGAAAAACCATGCCCACATGGCTGCGCAGCCGGGCCAGATTGGTTTTTTGCTGGTAACCTCTGTGCCGTTAACAATAATCTTGCCATCCTGCACAGGTTCCAGGCCGTTGACGGTCTTGATAAGCGTGGACTTTCCCGAACCTGAAGGGCCGCACACAACCACAACCTCGCCTTTGTGTATGCGCGTGCTGCAATGGCTCAGCACATTGAAGTCACCGTACCACTTGGATACGTTTTCCATAATAATCATGGCTTCATCGGTAGGGTTGATCATAGCTTGAGTCTCTTTTTTACCATGGTTACGGTGACTGATACACAGAAGCAAACAACAAAATAGCCCGCGCCTGCAAACAGCACCATATCAATTTCGTTGCCGGTCGTCTTGCCAATGATGGAAGCGGTACGGAAAAAATCCGCCAGGCCGATGATGTAGACCAGGGCTGTATCCTGAAAAAGAATCATGCCCTGGGTCAGCAGCAGAGGAGTCATGACGCGAAAGGCCTGGGGCAGAATGACATAGGTGAGCGTTTGCGACTTGGTCATGCCGAGCGCCAGCGCTGCGGAATACTGCCCGCTGGAAACGCTGCGCATGCCTGCGCGGATGATTTCGGCATAGTAGGCCGCCTCAAAGGCGGTAAATGCCACAATGGCGGAGACCAGCCGAACGTCTGTTTGTGGCGAAAGGTTGAAAAACGAACTCAAAAAATGCGGCACGATAAGGTAGAACCACAGCAGCACCATAACAAGCGGTATAGAGCGGAAGCAGTTTACATAGCTCGCCGAAGCCAGCGCATGGGCGCATACACTGAAACGCGCGCGACCGCCAAAAGCGTGCCTATAACCATGCCCAGCGCAATGGCCGTGACCGTGATTTTAAGCGTGACCAGCGCTCCCTGACCGAGTAGAGGCAGGCTCTGCTGAATGATGCTCCAGTCAATGCTAAACATTTTTGCCCTCCTGCACCCGTGGAGGGCAAACGCATCTTGTTCTCCAGCAGTTTCATGGAACGCATGACCACAAAGTTCAGCAGCGCATAGGCAAGTGTCACCGCGATAAATGATTCGTAGGCATAGCCCGAAAATTCCAGCAGCCTGTTGGCCTGGGCGGTGAGCTCAATAAGACCGACTGTTGAGGCAACAGCGGAGTTTTTTACCATATTGAGCATCTCGGAGGTCAGCGGCGGTATGATGATGCGGTATGCGTTGGGCAGCAGCACATGCCGGTAGGTCTGGGGCAGCGTGAGGCCGAGGGCCAGCGCCGCATAGCGCTGCCCGTGCGAAAGCGCCTGAATACCTGACCGTACCTGTTCGCATACGCGCGCGCCCGTAAAGAAACCCAGCGCGCATACAGATATAATGAAAAATTGGATATTTGGGTTCAGCTCTGCTTTGAACCACACGCTTGCCTTGTAGGGCAACAGGTCTGGCGCGGCAAGATACCAGATAAAAAACTGAACAATAAGAGGTATGTTACGAAAAATGGTCACATAGGCTGCGCCGATGTTGCTGAGAATCTTGTTGGGCAATGTGCGTAGAATGCCAAATAGCGAGCCCAGAACAAAAGCCAGAATCCAGGCGCAGACAGACAGGGCCACTGTTGTCAAAAAGCCATCCACCAGCCAGCTGAAGTAGGTGACGTTTCCAAACGGCGCCTGTTCAAAAAATATGCCCCAGTTCCAGTTAGCCTGCATTCTTTGGTTCCATCCCTAGTGTAAAAACATATATCAAGTGCTGCGGGCTGAACCGCATGTGCTGACGCGCTGCAAGCAGCGCGTCAGCACACACCAAAATCAGTTCAGGGCCTTGTCGTTGGGGGCCTTGAAGAGAGCCTTCATTTCGTTGGACATTTCAAAGTTCATGTTCATGTTCTTGGGCGGAATGGGCTGCATGAACCAGCGGTTGTACGACTTTTCGGCGTTGCCGTTGGTCTGTTCGGCGGCGATGGTGGCGTCAACCAGCTTCTTGAACTGGGCGTCACCCTTGCGCACCATACAGCCGTATGCTTCAAAACTCTGCGGCGTGCCAACGATGATCCAGTCGGCGGGCTTTTTGGCCTTGGCGCGTTCGCCCGCAAGCAGGGCGTCGTCCATAAAGAAGGCCACAGCGCGGCCCGATTCAACAGTGCGGAAGGCATCGCCGTGGTCTTTAACGCTGATGATGTTGATGGCAAGACCCTTGTCGTCGTTCATCTTGTTCAGCAGTTTTTCGGAGGTGGTGCCCGAGGTCACGGCCACGTTTTTGCCCTTCAGGTCGTCAAAATCCTTGATGCTCGAATCTTTGTTGACCAGCAGACGGGTGCCGATGACAAAAAAGGTGTTGGAGAAGTCAACCTGCTGCTGACGTTCCAGATTGTTGGTGGTGGAGCCGCATTCAAAGTCAAAGGTGCCGTTTTGCAGCAGGGGGATGCGGTTCTGCGAGGTGATGGGCACGTAGCGAACCTGCAGGTTGGGCATGTTCAGCTGCTTTTTGACGGCGTCAACGATCTTGCTGGAGTAATCCTGGGCATAGCCGATAACATTCTGCTGCAGGTCGTAGTAAGAAAAAGGCACGGAGGATTCGCGGTGACCTACCACAATAACGCCGGTTTCTTTAATTTTTTGCAAGGTTCCGGTGAGTTCTTCTGCCTGTGCCTGACCGCCCTGAGCGGAGGTCAGAAGAAGCAGAGCCGCCAAAGCGGACAAAATGGATTTTTTCAGCGCCATGGGTTCCTCCTGAATTGGCATTTACAAAAGGCGACGCCACGTTTGCCAAATAATAGCGCCGCGCAATGAAATAGTTGAGCAAAAACGCGTCAGGAGCGCCCCGAAGCACCGCTCCTGCGGGCTGCTCCACGGGTGAATGCCTAAGGGCATTTTGCCAGACGGTTTTTACCGGTTCTCCTGCCAGAGTACACAGTCTGCACACATCAGACGCGCCAATATGGGCAGACAAACATGCCGGATGCGCGTGACGATTTTTACGCACGCCGAATCACGCCACTGTAAACGATAACGCAGCAATCAGCAAAGAAAAATACCATCAAGCCATACGGACGCAAACGACCCATGGCTCAAAGCTGATTGGTGCCTTGGGGGAAAGGCGCCTCCGCACGTAGGCGTGCAGAAACCACAAATGCTGGCGGTAAAATACCTGTTGCAGAATTGTCGCTAAAATACTTCGTTACAATTATAAATATTGAGCGTGGTGTCAATAAGTCCGTAGCCTGTCCATGGCTGTGCGGCCTTGATAACGGGTATTTGGGGGCCTTCGAACTGGGCGGCTTTTTAATTTTGTCCCTGCTGATCCCGCTTGTTTTGTCCGAAAAAGGATAATATGATCAAAATGGTTGGTATGTGACTTTTGCTATTGTTCGTAGCACCCCCGGGAGCCTGTTTCTCCAAAGGATGAGTTTATGGTTTTTATTCCACACGTCTTTGCCTTTATTTTGCTGATTATTTTGGCTTTTGCAGGCAATTGGGGCGGATTTTTATGGGTTGCATGGGCGGGGGTTGCTGCCTGCCTGGTCGGAGACGCGTTTTTGCGGGTGCGTTTACTGGCTGCCGCAGGGCAGATGCGCAGGCAGTTGGAGGCCGCAATTGATGATGCAGGTACGGGTTTGGGCGCAAGCGCAAGCAATGCCGATCTGCTTGCCCTTTGTCTTGAGCGTCTGCGCACTGCGCAATCGAACCTTGCCGCAGAGCGTGTGCGCGCGGCGGAGCTTGAAACCGCTGGCGGCGAACTTCAAAACAGCCTGCGGGATGCGCAGGCTGAAAAAAGCAGCGATGCTTGAAAAATTTGCCCGTGGCGACGCCGTGCTGCGCAAAGCCCATACGGTTTGCACCAAGCTCTCTGCTGAAGCGCAACATCTTGCGACGCTTGTTTCAGAGGTCAATCAGGGGGTAGGCGTGCAGCGTGACCGCCTGAACGAAACCGGCGGCGCCATGGAAGCGGTTGCGCAGGGGGCGCAGGAGTCCTCCATGCGCGTGCGAGAGGTTTCGGAAAACGCCCACAAGGCCAGCGCCAGCGCATCGGCCAGCAAGCAGGAGGTTGACGGTGCTGTGGCGTCCATTGATAAGCTCAAGGACACCATTGTACTGCTCAAGGAGGCCATGGCTGGCCTGGGCGAAAAAGCCAGCAATATTGGCAAGGTAATGGCGGTGATCAACGAGGTTGCCGACCAGACCAACCTGCTTGCCCTTAACGCGGCCATTGAAGCTGCCCGCGCGGGCGAGGCCGGGCGAGGGTTTGCCGTTGTGGCGGACGAGGTGCGCAAACTGGCGGAAAAAAACCATGGGCGCCACCAAGGAAGTTGAAGAAGCCGTACACGCCATACAGCAGGAAACCCGGCGCAATGCGGAAACCGTAGAGGCGGCGGCCCATCTGAGTGTTGAGGGGGCAACGTCGGCCTCGCTGGCTGGGGGGCGTCTGGGCGAAATTCTTGATGCCATATCGGGCACCGCCCAGCATCTGCAGGCCGTGGCCGCTACCGCAGGCGTGCAGTCAAACAATATCGAAGACGCCAACAAGGCTCTGGAAGAAATCCGTATAGTGGCCGAGCAGACCTCCGGCAACATGCAGGTTTTTACCGCCGCGCTTTTGACTTTTCAGGGCGGCATGGAAGAGCTGGACATGATTGTCAACGCCATGGTCAGCGGCGATTACGAGCGGGCGGCATCAAGCAAATTTGTGCAGTGGACGCCGCGCATGGAACTGGGAATCAGCGAGATAGACCGCCAGCACCGCATGCTTGTCGACTACATTAACGACCTGCACAGCGCCATGTCCAACCATCGCAGCGCAGAAGAACTGCTGGGCATACTGCACAAGCTGCGTGATTACACCAGCACGCACTTCAGGGATGAAGAAAAACGCTTTGTCCATACAGAATACCCGGCTGTTAAGGATCATCTCCTGATTCACAGAGAGTTTGAAGCAAAGGTTGATGAAGTGGAGCGCGGCATAAAGCAGGGCACAGTCACCTTGAGCATGGATCTGTTGTCCTTCCTCAAAGACTGGCTGGTGCAGCACATAATGGGCATGGATGCGCAGTATGTGCAGTATGTCAAAAAAGGTGCCAAAGCCCCAGTCCGCAAGGGACGATAAATTGAGCTGCGGCAGGTAGCTGGCTCATTGAATCAAGGCCCGTCTGGCCCCCGTGCACTTGTTGCGCTGGCGGTTCAGACGGGCCTTTTGCTGTTCAATGCGGCACGGCGGGCTTTAGCTTGCGCAATGCCCGTAAATTATTCATTGTGATCAGGCCCTGATTTGTCCTCGCAACCCCCAAAAAGGTTTGCCGGTCAGATTCGCCCCATTGCGGCATTGCAGCTGATCTTTAATTGCCGGGCTTTGGGGATACTGGACATACCGGCTGCGGCGGTGCGGACACGGCCCAGGTCAGTGCAAAAAATGCAGGCAAAAACAGGGTGATGATGGGCTAGGCTGTTTGTGCGCGCCGCCGGCAGACTTGCCGTGGCTGCTGCCAGAGTTTATTGTTAGCATGCTTGCCTGTAATGATATTTTGAGATAGATTTTTTTATAGATGACCTTCAACTAACAGCTATTCCAAGGGCCCTGAGCAAATTTCCTATGGTTTAATCCGCATGGCTTTTGTCGCGGCCATGTGCTCCTGCTGTTCTGCATGTGCTGCATTACACGAAATCCGTTGTGCGGGGTTCATATGCCAGAGGCCCATTCACACATTCGTTCGCACCCTTCAACAAATTATCCAGTCTGGCTGTGCTCATACAGGCCGTTGTGGATTATTGCCATAATTGACCTGCTTGTGCTGGGCATTATTGTGTTTGCCCTTACGGTGAGCAGACAACGTGATTTTGAAAAAATCGCCGCAACACTTGAAAATGTTTCCAATTCCATGGATCAAATCCTTTCGTGGCGGTTTGAAAAAATTCACTTTGCGCTGCTCTCCGCCATTGATGCGGTGGAGAGCCAGACCAGATCCGGCAATGCAGCATGGGATAGCTTTGACAGTCTTGGCCTGAGCCTGGACGAAAGGCTGCCTGAAACGCTTGGTTATGTGATTACCAACAACACGGGCAATGTCATTTATGCCTCACCCCGTGCTCTGACCGGCGAAATATCCGTCGCCAACGGCGAGCATTTTCTCCACATGCGCGATAATCTCATGACCGGGCTCGTTATCTCCAGGCCTTTTTACGGTCATTCGTGGCCGCACCCCATTGTGGTGCTGTCCATGCCGTATGCGCAGCCTGACGGCTCGTTTGGCGGTATTGTTGCCTGCGCTGTTTCCATCAACATGTTTTCTTCGGTCCTGCAGTCTGTCGAAATCGTCGGCCCCTCCGCCATGGCAACCCTGTGGGATAAAAAACTGGGGTTGATAACCCTGCACCCCGAGGGGCAGTTTGTTCTGGACGTCAAGCCTTCCGGCCCGCTGCGCAAGCTCATGATGCAGGATGCGGCCCCTACCATTTATTATCACAACCGACTTGACTTTAACAATAAAAACAGGATCGCCTTTTTTCGCAAGCTCAGCCAGTGGCCGCTGTATCTCTCCATAGGCTTGTACGAGCAGGACATACTTGGCAAGTGGCGACAAGACCTGTTTTCAATAGGCATTTTGGGTTTGATGTGCCTTGTTATTTCTCTCTGGAGCGGTCTTGCCTACACCCGGCACGTCAACGCCATTGAAAAAAGCGAAAAACGTTACAAAGGGCTTTTTGACAACATGCAGGCAGGTCTGGCCCTGTTTGAGCCGGTTTTTTTCGCCTTCGGGCGCAATCAGCGACTTCAAGTATGTTGAAATCAACAATGCTTATTGCAAAGTTTTTAAGGTGACGCCCGAAGACGTTTTGGGAAAAACCCTGCTGTTCCGCATTGCCAACAAAACATCCAAGGCCGGGCTGTGGCTGAACCCTCTCATCGTGACCGTTGAAACCGGCGAACCGAGGCATTTTGACTTCTTTCTTGAAGGCAACAACCTTTGGATAGACATCGTGGCCTACCGTCCGGAAGCGGGAAAGGTGGCCATTTTGTGCACAGACGTGAGCGAAAGTCGGTTTGCGCAGGAGAGGGCCAGCCGGGTTTCGCAAATGTACGCGGCACTCAGCCGGTGCAACCAGGCCATCGTACGCTGCAAGACGCGCGAAGCGCTGTTTTCTGAAATATGCCGCGCTGCGGTTGAGGCTGGCGGCCTGAAGGGCGCGTGGATAGGGCTTGTTGAAAAATCAACCGGCAGCGTGCGCCCGGTGGCCTCTTTCGGCCTTGATGCCGTCGATCTGCAACGATTGCGGGTGTCCATGCACGAGTCTGATCCCTTTGGGGCTGGCCCCACAGGCTGCGCCATACGTGATAACGAGGCCATCTGGTCTGACAATTCCACTGCAGATTCGCGTCTTGTCCCCTGGTGGCAGTTGATTCAGAAGACCGGTTTTCTTTCTGTCGGGGCGCTGCCCTTGCGGCAGCGTGGAGAAGTGCTGGGCAACATGACGCTCTACTCGACCGAGGTGGGTGCTTTTGACCCAGAGGCGCGCGAGCTGCTGGCCGAAATGGCCACCAACGTAAGCTTTGCGCTTGATAATTTTGCCTGGGAGGAAGAGCGCCAGCGCAACGAAGCCATAATCAACGAGCTGGCTTTCTATGACCAGCTGACCGGTCTAGCCAATCGGCCCCTGCTGGCGGACCGCATACGGCTGGCTATTGCGGCAGGCCTGCAAAATCACCAGTACAGTGCGCTGCTGTTCATCGACCTCGACAGCTTCAAGACCATCAATGACACGCTTGGGCACGATCATGGCGACAGCCTGCTCAAGCAGGTGGGCAAACGCCTGCTTACGCTTGTGCAGCCAGAGGATACCGTGGCCCGTTTTGGCGGCGACGAATTTGTGCTCTTGCTGCAGGCGATTTCGAGCAGGCGCGACAAGGCGGTAGAAAGGGCAGGGCTTGCCAGCCGCAAGATACTGAGCGCGGTGAGGGACCCCATCATTATTGAGGGCGTAACCTGCAATTGTTCGGCCAGTATAGGCGTCACCCTGTTTGGCGTAGACGCCATCACGCCCGACGAGCTGCTCAAGCAGGCCGACCTTGCCATGTATCAGGCCAAGGATGCCGGCAGAAACACCGTGCGTTTTTTTGATCCGCACGTGCAACGGGTTGTTTTGGAGCGCATAGCTCTGGAACGGGAGCTTGAGGACGCCATAGGGCTTGAGCAGTTTGTGCTCCATTATCAGCCGCAGATTAATGCCGACAATCGGGTTATAGGCGCGGAGGCGCTGATACGTTGGCAACATCCTGTGCGAGGGCTCATGAGCCCCGCCGAGTTTATCCCCCTGGCGGAAGAAAACGGCATGATCGTGCGCATAGGCAACTGGGTGCTGCGCCAGGCCTGCGCCCAGCTTGCCATATGGGCTGATCTGCCGGAATTTGCCGGGCTTTCTGTGGCGGTCAACGTGAGCGTCAGGCAGTTTCGTGAAAGCGGCTTTGTCAGGGATGTGACTGGGGCGGTGCGGCAGTCGGGCATTGACCCAAGCCTGCTGAAACTGGAAATTACCGAAAGTCAGTTGGCGCTCAACATGCAGGAAATAATCTCCACCATGGTCGAGCTGGGCAATCTGGGCATACGGTTTTCACTGGACGACTTCGGCAAAGGGTATTCGTCCATGACCTATCTCAAGATGCTGCCGCTGGAGCAGCTCAAGATTGATGGCTCGTTTATCCGCGATCTGCTCACCGATTCCAACGACGCCGCCATCGCCGCAACCATTATTGCCCTTTCGCAAAGTCTTGGTTTTAGCACGGTGGCAGAGTGCGTTGAAAACTCCGCGCAGCAAAACGCGTTGTTGCGCATGGGCTGTACGCTGTTTCAGGGGTATCTGTTCAGCAAGCCGCTTGCCGTGCAGGATTTTGAGCGGTATGTGGACGCGGCGGCAAAGGCCGCCAGCACCGTGCAGCAGGCATAAAATACGGCGGATAAAAAAGGCGAGCCGCAGCCCGCCCCATATGGCATCCGTCAGCGAGCGCTATACGTTGCTGCCATCCAGTTGCTGCCATTTGCCAAGGCAGCCTTCAATGTGCCTGCATATGGCGGCCTGTTCCTCGCGTCCCTGACCATTTACGCTCATAGGGTCTGCAAAGGTGTAGCGGATGGTCATGCCGGGCGTTACCGGGCCCAGCTCCTTGATTTTTTTGCCCTGACCCCAGGCGTCGGTTTTAAGCGCCAGCGGCACAATGGGAACCCCTGCCTTTTTGGCCAGCTTGACCCCGATGGAATTGAACATCTGGGGGTTAAACTCGCGCGAGCGCGTGTGCTGCGGAAACACAATAATGGAAATACCCTTCTTGAGGCGTTCGAGGCCGCCCTCAAGTACTGCGGCGAGGTCTTCGCGAGGGTTGGTGCGGCCAACCACGATGGGGTCGCGCGAGCACATCACCGGGCCAAAAAACGGCATGGTGGTAAGGCTGCGTTTGACCACAAAGGTAACGGGGCGGCGGGGGCGTATCAGGCCCGGCAGCATAAAGGTTTCAAGCGTGCTCATATGGTTGGCCACAAACAGGCAGGGGCCGTCGGTGGCTTCAATGGCGCTCATGCCCTCTACTTCGATGGGGCAGCCCATGCGTTCAATAAGGTCGGCAACCCATACGCTGGCGTACACCCATGCGGCGTCGTCGCAAAGACCCTTGGAAGCCCGCGCGCACAGCCAGCGTACCGGCCCGAGAAACAGGCGGCTGTAAAAGCTGAGCGAGGGCATCATGCGGCTAAAAAAGCCCGCACTGGCATGTTGGCTGCTGTATGTGTCGCCTGTAAGAAACTTGGCTTCAAATGCGCCGTCAACAAAGGGGTTCATGCCTATTCATCCGTTTTTTTGATTTTGTGCAATTTGCGCCACCACTGGCTGAGTCGGGGTTCTTCGCCGTTTTCGCGCGGCTGATAAAACCTTCTGCCCTCCAGCTCGGGCGGCAGGTATGATTGCTCTATCCATGATTCCGGGTAGTTGTGGGGATATTTGTATTCCTTGCCGTAGCCCCATTCCTTTTGCAGCTGGGTAGAGGGGTTGCGCAGGTGCAGCGGCACAGGCCGCGCGCCGTTAAGCTTAACCTCACGCGCCGCATTAAGGTAGGCTGCATAGGAGGCATTGCTTTTTTTAGCCATGGCCAGATAGGTAACAGTTTCGGCCAGTGGAATGAAGCCCTCGGGCATGCCCACAAACTCGACGGCCTGCTGGCAGGCTACCGCCAGCCCCAGAGCGTCGGGATCGGCCAGGCCGATATCCTCCGAGGCGGAGAGAATCAACCTGCGGCAGACAAAACGCGGGTCTTCGCCACCTTCAAGCAGACAGGCAAGATAGTAAAGCGCCGCGTCAACGTCGCTGCCCCGTATGGACTTGATGAGCGCCGAGGCCAGCTCGTAATGGTTGTCGCCGTCCTTGTCGTGGCGAATGAGCACCTCGGGCAGGGCGGCCTTGATGTGCTCCAGGTCGCGCACGTCTTCGGGCAGGGCCGCAACGTACTCCACAAGGTTCAGCAGTGTGCGGGCGTCGCCGTGCGACACCCCTGCCAGCAGGTCGGCCACGTCGTCGGGCATCTGTATCTGCAGGTCGCCCGCGCCGCGCCGCGCAAGCTCCATAAGCTCGGGGCGGCCCAGAGGGCGCAGCCGGAGCACGTGCAGGCGCGAGAGCAGCTGGCGCGTAACGCTAAAAGACGGGTTTTCCGTAGTGGTGGCCAGCAGGGTCAGGTCGCCCGACTCCACCAGCGGCAAAAAAAAGTCCTGCTGCGCCTTTGAAAAACGGTGCAGCTCGTCCAGAACCAGAATTTCCACGCCGGTAAGCGAGCGGCGCAGGTGCTGCAGCCCAGCCTCTGGCGCGCTCAGGCGCAGGTATGGTCTGCCGGTGGATTTTGCCAGCAGCAGGGCAAGGGTGGACTTGCCGCAGCCGGGCGGGCCAAAAAAAAGCAGGCTTGGCAGACGGCCCGACTTCATGATTGACCGCAGGCGGTCGGCAAGGTGGGTCTGCCCAAGAAAAAGAGCCAGATCGTCGGGGCGCATGCGCTCCGGCAGGGGCCTGCTTACGGTCACTGTTTGATCTCCGTGGCGGCGTCGGCCTTGCCCGCAAGCTGCGAGCCCCACCAGTGCAGGCCAAGGCAGAGCGTTGCCGCCGTTTCGCAGCGCAGTACGCGTGCTCCAAGGCTCACTGGGTCAAATGCCGCTTTTTGCAGGGCTGTGAGCTCCCGCTGTGAAAAAACCGCCTTCCGGCCCGATTACATAGACGGTGAGGCCGGGTTGCCCTGCCATCTGGGGGGTGAGCATGTGCACTCCGTCCTGCAGCTCCCATGGCAGAATGCGGTGGTCGGCCTTGCGCGAGACTTCGATGAGCTGATCAACCCCGCCCGAAAGGGCGCAGACCTCGGGCAACCATGGGTTGCCGCTCTGCTTGGCGCCAGCGATCATCTGGCCGAGGCAGGCTTCTTCCGCAGCAGCGGAGAGCTTGCCCTGACTGTGGTCGCCCTGCCACAGCCAGATGCCGTACGCGCCAAGCTCAACGGCTTTTTCCATAAAAAAACCGCGTCGAACGGCCTTGCTGTAGGCCAGTGCCACAACGGCCCGTGAATGGGGAGCTGGGGTGCTGGTTTCAGAAACACGCTCAAGTTCCACATGCTTTTTGCAGACCTTGCGCACCACAAAGATTCCTGACCGGCCCTTGCCGTCCAGCAGCCCTATCTCCGTGCCGGGCGCCGCCCGCAAAACCTGCCCTAAATGTCGGGCTTCCTGTCCTTCAAGACTAGCCGTATCTCCCCACTGCTCCGGGGCCAGATAAAAAAACGGTCCGCTCATGTGCCTGTGTTTTCCTTGCCGCTGCGCGCCTTGCGCACAGCCTTGAACCCGTCCTGCAATGAAACAAGACGCCTGTAGTTTTTGCGAATTTCCTGCCCGGCCTTGGTAAGCGTGTCTTCGGGCGGCTCTATGTACTTGCGCTGCAGGTAGCTGTCGCGCAGGATTCTTTCCACACAGTCGATGACGGCGTCAACCAGACCGGGAAAAAAGCTGACGATTTCAAATTTCAGCTCGTTGAGCAGGTTAAGGGCCTCGCGGAACATCTGCTGATAGGTGATGCGCGCGCCTTTGAAGGTGCGCAGGCACAGGTCTTCGAGGATGCGCACGCGCCGGGCCTGCTGGATGTAGCTGAAGCGCGTGCAGACCTCCTGATAGAGTTCGCGCAGGTTTTCAAAGGCCTCGTCGTTGTCGGGCGAGAACAGGTAGTTGCTCAGCACCTTGCTCACATTGGAAAAAAATTCGTCGCTGTAGCTGATCATGCGGCGCTGGTGCTTGGTCAGCCAGCTGTAGAGAAACTTGAGGCGTTTTTCGTGGGTGCCGGTGTTTTCCACCACCTCGGTGCGCTTATAGATGATGCGTCCTGTATATTCGCCGCGCACTATGTCGTTGAGGCGCAGAAACATGTTGGACGTATCCTTGATGATGTTAAGCCCAGTGAGCGCCTTGCCCGTAATTGGGTGCAAGACCTCCTGGGCCACCACCGAAAGGGCGCGGTCCTGCCGCACGTTGCTGGGGTCAAACGTGTGCTGGCGGTACTTGATGCGCAAAATAACCACCCGGCGCGGCTTGTCCAAAAAAAAGCCGTCGCGGTCAATGATGCTCAGCACTTCGTCCTGGTCGGCATCCACCGCCACAAGCGCCACCTTTTCCAGCAGGGGATAGCGCGTGTTTTCACCATTGGCCATGTAGGTGGTGAGGGTTCTGTCGGTCTGCCCGAGCACCCGCAGCAAAAATCGTTCGCCCATCTTGTGCAGCTTGCGGGCAAAGAGCGCGCTTGAGGTGCGCCGCTCGGAAACAATGGGGAAGCCGTAAAGCTCCATGAGGTACTGGTACACAAACATGCGGTTGCGTTCGTAAATATCGCTGTCGCCGTAGACAAACTTGCCTATGCGAATGCCAAAACGCTTGAGCTCGCTGTCAATGTCGGAGGGAAACGAGGCAAAAATGCCAGCCAGATGAAACTGCTTGTCTGCCCCCCAGGCCAAAACATGGGCCCTGTCCATGCTGAGCAGGTAGGGCATGAGCGATGGATAGGTTTCGAGCACCACCGTGTCGATAGAACGGAACTGCTGGCGAAAAATGTCCTGGTGCACGCGCGGCAGGCGCGAGGCCAGGGTTTGCAGGTTTTGTACCATAACCTGGTTTTCAAGCGGGCAGCAGGCCCCGTCGCCTTCAGTTATAACGGGGTGCAGTCGGTCAAACTGAAAAATTTCCGAAAAATAATCAAGCTGCCGGGCAAAGGCCACCATGGCAAAGCCGGGCAGATCCTTGTATTCAAACATGTCGTTGTCAAAAGAGGGCAGCAGCTCGCGCGCCTCGACAAGCGGATAGTTTTTGTTTTCCTGATACGGTTTGACCAGGCACAGGCGGATATGCACCGCGTCAAGCAGGCGTTTGAGGTCGTTCAGCTCGCTCAGTGCGATGGAAGAGGACAACTGCGTAGCGTCCTGCCAGGGCAGGCCGTCCTTGCTGAATACCTCTTGCCATTTGATCATCAGTTCATTCCTTATTGTAATTTGTTATTCAGTACCCGCTTTTTAGATTTTTTTCCAGTAGGAATGCGGCAGGTATCCGCAAAATCGGCGGCAGCAGCGGCAGCAGCGGGTTTAGCGCCTGCGGCGGCCTGTCCGTCCGGGTGGTATTGGCCGGGTTATGAGCCGCAGACGCTGCAAAAGAAGTTGCGGCGGCGCAGGCGCTTTGCTACAAGAAATGCGTTACCCAAGAGCCGTCGCGCAGGTGGCGGCCTCACCATCAACCCCATGTGCCCATGACCGCCAACTCTGTTGAAAAGCATATTTTGAGCATCGTTTGCAGCGTGTTTGACGCCTATTCCGTGGTTCTTTTTTTGCCGGATGAAGAAGGCGAGGCGCACCACCTCTCCTCAGCGTTCAGCCTTGGCGAAAAAATTGCGTCCAATGCTTCGGTGCTGCCCGGCAAGGGGCTAGTCGGCTGGATTATCCGCAACCGGCAGCCTCTGCTGGTGCCCAATTTTGACCAGCGCCAGAGCAACCTTGGTTATTACAGCAGCGGCGAAGAGGCCAATATCAAGGCCTTTATGGGCTGCCCTGTGCCAACGGGCGGCGCGCTGTGCGTGGACAGCAAGCGGCAGTATTCCTTTTCGGATAAAGACCACAAAATTTTGCAGATGTTTGCCGAGCTTATCTCGCGCCAGCAGGGTTCGGCCGGTCGGCAGGAGCTTGCGGGGGATATACCGCGTTATTTTGCCGAGCTGTCCGTCATTCAGGACCTGCGCTTTCGCTACAAGCGCTGGCCGCAGTTTTTGCAAAACTATCTGCGCATCATGGTCGAGGCCACGGGCTTTGACTACTGCGCCTTTGCCTCGGTGGACGAGCCGGGCGAAACCTACTGCGTGGAGAGCGAATCGGCCCGCCTGTTGCTGACAGGCGAGGATCCGCTTATCCTGCCCATGGGCAGCGGCATTACGGGTTGGGTGTTTCGCAACGACCAGCCGGTGATCGCCGAGGGTATTGAAGGCGCGCCCGCAGCCGTGCTGTTTGGCAAGCTGCCCGACATGCCCGACTTTCAGGCGGCCATCTGCATGCCGGTTATGGTCAACAAAAGCACGCGCGGCGTGCTGTGCCTTGCCCACACCACCCCCCGGCAGATAGACGAATCGCTGCGCAGTTTTGTGCGGCAGTCTGTGGATCATCTGGCTTTGTTTTTGGAAAATCTGTATCTTAAAATGCGGCTTAGGACCATGTTGCCCAGAGCGCGGGTACACAGCGACGGTCCTCAGGCTTACGATCCCGACACCGCGCCCATGCCGCCAACAAAAGAATACTGAGTATGCTGCTACGGCGTCTTTTCAGATTTTTGTCCAAAGACATTGCCATGGATCTTGGCACCGCCAACACCCTGCTCTACACGCGGGCGCATGGCATTGTGATCAACGAGCCGTCCGTGGTTGCCATTGACACGCACAAAAATTCTGTCCTCGCCGTAGGTGCGGCGGCCAAGGATTACCTTGGTCGCACGCCCCAGCGCATCAGGGCGGTGCGCCCCATGAAGGACGGCGTCATCGCCGACTTCGACATCACCCGCGAAATGATCGCCTACTTTGTGCGCAAGGCCATTACAGGCATGCGTCTGGTCAAGCCCTCCATGGTCATCTGCATCCCCACCGGCATTACGCAGGTGGAAAAACGCGCCGTCATCGACTCTGCCATAATGGCTGGCGCGGCGGACGTGGCAATGGTCGAGGAGCCAATGGCGGCGGCCATAGGGGCCGATTTGCCCATTCACGAGCCGCTGGGCAACCTCGTGCTTGATATTGGCGGCGGTACAAGCGAGGTGGCCGTTATCACCTTGGCGGGCATTGCCAACGCGCAGTCTGTGCGTGTGGCTGGCGACGCCATGAACATGGCCGTGCAGCGCTATATGCGCGATGTTTTTTCGTATGGAAGTCGGCGACAATACTGCGGAAAACGTCAAAAAAATTCTTGGTTCGGCCATGCCCATGCCCAACGCGCCGGTGCTTGAGGTCTCAGGCAAGGATCTGGTGCGGGGTGCGCCCCGCGTGGTAAAAGTTACCGAGGGCCACGTGCGCGAGGCCCTGCGGGAGCCGGTGCTGGCCATACTGGGCGCCGTGATGCGCGCGCTGGAAAAAACACCGCCCGAGCTTGCGGCCGATATTTACCGCAACGGCATGCTCATGGCGGGCGGCGGCTCGCTGCTCAAGGGGCTTGACCAGTTTATCGCACGGGAGACGCGCCTTAAGGTTTTTGTGGACAAGGATCCCCTTACGACCGTTCTGCGGGGTACGGCGCGGGCCATGCTTGACCGTCAGCTGTACCACTCTGTTTTTATCAACTAGCGCCTGCTGCTGCGGTGTTGCCTGGCCGTCTGGCTGCGGCGACAGCCTTCTTTTACGCCGGTTGCGCACCAGCAATGGCCGCTGACCGGGGGCATTCTTTTTCAATACGCCTGTCTGCCTTGCCGCAACGCACAACACCAGTTGGCAGCCTGGGCGCATTTTATCTTTGAAAATATGTCCTCAACGCTGTTTCGGCGCTCGTTTCTGCTCATGAGCAAAGGGGCGGGCGACACCGACCGCTTTCGGGCATTCAATTATTATCGGCAATTGCAGCGGGGCAATCAGCCCTGCGGCATCACTGCGTTACGGCATGTCCGTGAGGCATGAAGGAAAACCCATGTTTTCATCTCAAAAAGTTTTGCAAGACTGCATGGAAATTGTGCTGCAGAGCGGCAACATTGTGCGCGAGCACTGGGCGAGACCCAGCAACGTGATGCACAAGGGGCGCATTGATCTGGTTACGCAGACCGATCTGGCAGTCGAGGCTTTTTTGAAAGAAAAACTGGCCGGGCTTGTGCCGGGCGCAGCCTTTATGGCTGAAGAAAGCAGCCAGAGCGAGCGCGAGCCGGATGGCCTGTGCTGGATTATTGACCCTGTGGACGGCACAACCAATTTTGTTCACCGCATCCCGCAGGTCGCGACCTCTGTGGCCTTGTGGCACAATGGTCGCGCCGAGCTTGGCGTGGTCAACATCCCCATGATGCACGAGTGCTTCAGCGCGCGACGGGGGCAGGGGGCTTTTGTCAACGACGTGCCGCTGGCAGTGAGCAAGGCCCAAACCCTTGGGGACTCGCTGGTAGCTACGGGCTTTCCGTACGATTTTACGGGGCGTCTCGACAGGGTTCTTGAGCGGCTTGCCCTTGTGCTGCCCAAGAGTCAGGGCCTGCGCCGCATGGGCGCGGCGGCAGTGGATCTGGCCTATGTGGCCTGCGGCAGGGTGGACATGTTTTATGAGGAAGGCCTGAAACCCTGGGATTTTGCCGCCGGGATGCTGCTGGTTGAAGAGGCCGGGGGCAAGGTTACCAATATGCGCGGCGATCCCCTGCATTTTGGCGATGTGCTGCTGGCCTCCAACGGTCTGGTGCATGAAGAATCCGTTGCCCTGCTTGGCCCCACTGACGTGACGTCTGGCGCGGCGTAGCGGGTGTATGGCGGCTCAGCGCGGGCGTACCAGACCGGCCTGAACCGCCACGCGCAAAAAGGGCGACAGCAGCTCGCCAAAATGGATGCCAATGCCGCGCAGCTCATCGTAGTCCACCAGCATGTGGTGATCAGGGTCGCGAACGGCTGCGGCTGCCAGCAACGCAGGCACGCGCCCCTCATATAGCGCCACAAATGCGTTGGAGCTCTCCGGCCCCGGCGGACAGACCCCCAGCGGCAAGACCCTGCCATCGTGCCCCCAGTCGTCGTTAAGGAGCTGCAGGGCCCGGAGTTCAGTCGATTGCCCGGCTGGCAGACGCCCAAAGGACGACATGCCCCAGCCGAGCCCTGGCCTGTGGGTAAGCAGTGCGCGCCCTTGCCGGTCGCGTACAAGCAGGCCCACGGCCCGGTGGTGCAGTGCCTGGCGCAGTACGTCTTCGCTGCGCATGACGCACAGAGGCACGTTGTTTTTGTCCACAACCTCCAGCAGATCTGGAGTGGCGCTTGATGAAGGATAGAGGCTGATTTCCATGAGAGCTTCCACAGAGCAGGGCGAACGTCTTCAGATGCTTGGGCCGCAGCACGCCGCCGCCATGTACGAAATTGAGCGCCAGTGCTTTCCCCTGCCCTGGTCCCAGGAGCAGTGCGCTGCGGCTTTTGGGCAAAAGGCCTTTGCCGCGCTTGGGCTGTTCAGGCATGAAGCGCTGATTGGCTATATATCTGTTTACCATACGCTGGATGAACTGGAAATACTCAATCTGGCGGTGTTGCCGCAAGAGCGGCGGCGCGGTTACGGAAGGCGCATACTGGGCCTGGTCTTGCGCCTTGCCCGTAAAATGGCTATTAATAAAATCTTGCTTGAAGTGCGGGTGGGCAACAAGCCAGCCATTTGTCTGTATGAAAGCTGCGGCTTCAAGCGTGAGGGAGTGCGCAAAAAGTATTATACCGATACTGGTGAAGACGCACTTATCTATCTTTGTTCCATCTGATCGCTGAGGAATCCATGCAAAAGATTTTTGCCGCCAACTGGAAGATGTATAAAACCCGCTCTCAGGCAAGCCAGAGCGCTCAAGAACTGGCCAAGGGCCTTGGTCAGATGCCTGCGGGGCAGGAGATTGTAGTTTTTGCTCCCTTTACGGCCATCAGTTGCGTGGCCGACGCCTTTAACGGTCATGCGGGCCTTACTGCTGGCGGGCAAAACTGCTATCCGGCTGAAGAAGGCGCCTTTACCGGCGAAACCTCGCCCGCCATGCTGCGCGATGCTGGCGCGGCCTGGGTGCTGACCGGGCACTCGGAGCGGCGGCACATCATGGGCGAAGACGACGCCCTTGTGGCGCGCAAGACCATTTTTGCCCTTGAACACGGCCTTAACGTGCTGCTGTGCATCGGCGAAACCCTTGAACAACGTGAAGCAGGCAAGCTCAACGCCGTGCTTGAAAGGCAGCTTGCTGCAGTTTTTGCGGCCATGCCTGCCAACCTTGGCGGCGCTGCCCTTGTGGGCAGGCTGGCCGTAGGGTATGAACCCGTGTGGGCCATCGGCACTGGCAAGGTTGCCGGACCGCAGGAAGTGCTGGACGCCCACGCCGTAACGCGGGCCCTGCTGGGCAAACTGGTGGGTGAAACCGCGTCCCGGCTGCCCATTCTTTATGGCGGCAGCGTCAAGCCGAACAATGCCGCCGGGCTTATGGCCCTTGACAATGTGGACGGCCTTCTGGTAGGTGGAGCGTCTTTAGAAGCACAAAGCTTCTTACAAATTATCGGGGCCTAACCCCACTTCGGGCGCGCCATCGGGCAGTGGCCGGACGGCGAGGAGGAATTCGTGCAGACTCTCATTCTTACGCTGCATATCATTGTGTGCGTGTTGCTGGTGATTCTTGTGCTGCTTCAGGCAGGCAAGGAAGGCATGGGCGTAATTTTTGGCGGCGGCAACAGCTCTGTGTTCGGCAGTGGCGGCGCAGGCGGCATACTTGCCAAGCTGACCGCGCTGATGGCTGTGATTTTTATCATCACCTCCATCAGCTACACCCTTGTGACCAGCTCGCGCCCCGCTAATCAGTCTACAATTCTTGACGTCAAGATTGAAGAACCTGCCGCTCCCCGGCCCGCAGCCCCGGCCATTAAGCCCGGCGCTGAAGCAGCACCCGCACCTGCGGCGGCCCCTGCGGCTCCGGCAGCCCCTGCCGGGCAAACCGCCCCGGCTCCTGCGGCCCAATAACCGCACATACGTTTACTGTCAAAGCCGCGGCATGTGCTGCGGCTTTTTTTTATTAGCGCAACCCATGGGTGGAGCCTGTCATGTCTGATGCTGATGCCTTTGGCGCAAATCCCTTTCGCACGCTCAATGCCAAGCAGTTTCCGGAAAAGCAGAAACAGGGCGACAGGCATCCCAAACCTGCCCACCAGGGGCGCGGCAAGCGTGTTGTTGCAGGGGCGGCCAACGCCCAGCACGCGGAACTTTCGGATGAAGACTGCGACCTGTTTTTGAACGCCGTCAGCAGTGTGACCCCTGCAAAAAATTCAACAAAATCCTCACAGGGCGTGGCGCAGGGCTTTTCGCTTGATGAGCGCGGCGCATTGACCAGCATGGTCGACGCTCTGGCAGACGAGCGCGGCAAGGGCAAGGCAAAAAAAAACCGCCGGGCGTGCCAATTCTGCCCAAGCTATGCCCAAGAGCATGCCGCAGGCCGAGGGGCAGCCCCAGGCGCAGGGCAAACAGACTCAGCCGGCAGATGCCATGTCTGGGGATTTTGCCGCTGCCGCCCAGCAGGAGGCTGACGACGAGGCCGCCGCCTTTTTGACAGCCATGGGCACGGTAAGCCCCCTCTCCGGTAAAGGGCGCGACGTGGCCCCGGCCCCGGAAGCTGGCACGCCTCCCCCTCAGGGCGAGATGAGCCTGCAGGACTTTATGGACGGCAAGCTTGAGTTTGCCCTGACGTTTTCGGACGAATATCTTGAGGGTCATGTCGTCGGGCTTGACCAGATGATTCTTAACAAACTGCGGTCCGGGGGCCTCAGCCCGGAGGCGCACCTTGACCTGCACGGCCTCAATGCGCTGCAGGCTTTTGAGGCTCTGCGGGGCTTTTTCAAGGGCAGCTGGTACAAGGGGTTGCGCACGGTGCTGGTAGTGCCTGGGCGTGGCCGCAATTCGCCGGACGGCGTGGGTATTCTGCGCGAAAAGCTGCAAAGCTGGCTGACGCAGGATCCCTTCAAGCGGGTTGTGCTGGCCTTTTGCACTGCGCAGCCGCATGACGGCGGCCCCGGCAGCGTATACGTGCTGCTGCGCAAATACCGCAAAAAAGGCCGTATTTACTGGGAAAGGATGCCTGCGGATTCTGACCTGTACTAGAGCTGGTCAGTCCGGGATGTCTGGCAGGGGGCACTTGGTAAGGGGGAACCTTTCCAGAGCGCCGAACAATATATTCCCTTACGCTGTGGGGCGTCTCAGCAACAACACTGGGGTGAGCCGCCTTGCCAGCGAGAGGTCATGAAGTCAAAAAAGGCCGGGATTTCCCGGCCATTCTACGCGATATGGGGCGGGCGAGCTGGGCTCGCAGTCAGCCAGCCTTGCCCGGTTTGCCTGACATGGCAGTGAGCCTGTCCAGAAGGCGGTCATAATACGGGTCATCCTGTTCGAGGTGCAGGGGCCGCTGAAAGCGTATTTTGGCCCGCGTAACCATAAAGCGCACCTTTTGCATCTGCCGCAGGCGTTCCTGCTCGTCCTCGCAGTGTTCCAGCAGATCGACAAGCTTGTTAATTTCTTTGCGTTCCTCAAGCTCTGGCGGCAGGCAGCCCGCATTGCGCAGTATTTTATAAGCCATGCGCATGTCTTCCGGCACATGGCTCAGGTCTTCAATCTCCAGGGGTTTGCCAGCGCCGGGCAGATTGTCAAAGGCCCCTTGCGACAGTGCCTCCTCGATGCGGCGTTCCGCCACAAGCTGGATGACAGACCAGGGATTTGCGTTACTCATGGCTGTTTTCGTCCCGTTGCGAGGTGGTCGTTGCCTCGTTTGCGGCATCGGGGTCGTCGCCCCACAGTTTTTTCCATTCCACAAGCTGCCGCAGGGCATCCATGGGGCTGAGCTCGTCAGGGTTAAGCTCGCGCAGCAGCAGCACAAGGGGATGCTCTGTGCGGGGCGGGGCGGCGGCAATCTCCGGCAGGTCCGGTTCCTTTTTTGCGGGTTCCGGCAGGTTCAGACCGGGTAGGGCGACCGCCGACACCACGGTTTTACGGGCGTTTTCGCGGCCACGCTCCAGCCCCTGCAGTATGGCTCTGGCACGCTGCACCACCGGACCGGGCACGCCCGCAAGGCGGGCCACCTCCACGCCGTAACTGCGGTCTGAGGGGCCGGGAACCAACTTGTGCAAAAAGAGAATGTCGTTGTTGTACTCGCGTATGGCGATGTTCATAGTAAATACGCCCGCGATGCGGCCTTCCAGCGCGGTAAGCTCGTGGTAGTGGGTGGCAAACAGCGTGCGCAGTTCGCCGCCAGCCCGTTTTGCCAGGTCTTCCACCACGGCCCAAGCCAGCGCCACGCCGTCGTAGGTGCTTGTGCCGCGTCCAATTTCGTCAAGAATGACAAGGCTTCTGCGGGTAGCCTGACGCAGAATGCGGGCCGTTTCCATCATCTCCACCATAAATGTGCTCTGGCCCTGGGCGAGGTTGTCTGACGCGCCCACGCGCGAAAACAGACGGTCTACCAGCCCGAGGCGGGCTGCGGTGGCCGGAACCATGGACCCCATCTGCGCCAGAAGGCAGATGATGGCCACCTGACGCAGTACGGTTGATTTGCCTGCCATGTTGGGGCCGGTGAGTAGGCACAGACGACGCCCGGCATCCAGCCTGAAATCGTTGGGAACAAAGTTGGCCCGGCCAAGCATGGCCTCGACCACAGGATGCCTCCCCTCGCGGATGTCGAGGTCGGCCTCCTGGTCCAGCTCGGGCCTGCACCAGTTGTTGTTGCGGCCAACCTGCGCGAGGCTCTGCCAGTAATCAAGCTGGGCCACCATATCCGCCGCGTGGATGATACGTTCACGCTGGCTGGCCATATGGTTGCGCAGTTCCTGAAACAGCGAATATTCAAGGCTTTTGCGCTTGTCGGAGGCGGAGAGCAGCTCCTCTTCAAGCTCCTTAAGCTCTACGGTGGTGAAGCGCTCGGCGTTGGCAAGGCTTTGCCTGCGGATAAAATGGAAGGGCGCGGGGCCACTGTGGGCGGCGCGGCTAAGCTCGTAATAGTAGCCAAATACGCGGTTGAAGCCCAGTTTGAGCTTGCTGATGCCTGTCTTGGCCTGCTCGTCGGCCAGCATGTGTTGCAGTTTTTGCTCGCCGTGCTCCGCCAGATCAAGCAGGCGGTCAAGCTCGGCATTGTAGCCGTTTTTAAACAGCCCTCCCTCAGTGATGACAGCGGGCGGGCTGTCCACAAGGGCGCTTTGCAATAGGGCCGCGCAGTCTTCCATGCTGTCCCACGACTTGACCACGTCGGCGATGCTTTTGGGCATGCTGGCAGCGGCATTTGCCGTGCACAGGGCGGCATGAACGTCCGGCAGGGCAGCCAGACTGTTGCGCAGGGCGATAAAGTCGCGGGGCGCGCCCTGGTTCAGGCTGATACGGGTAGAGAGGCGCTCGAGGTCGTAGACGTTTTTAAGCGCCTCGCGCAGGGCGTCGCGGCGGGCGTCGTCCGCATAAAAAAACGCCACCGCGTCCTGAATACGCGTGATTGGGCCAAGCTCGCGCCAGGGGTGACGCAGCATGTCTTCAAGCAGCCTGCCGCCCATGGGCGTCATGGTGTCGTCCAGGGCATGGCGCAGAGTTCCCTTGCCTTTGCGTCCATTGAGTCGGGCAAATATCTCAAGGTTGCGCTCTGTCACGTCGTCGATGATCAGTCGGCGGCCAAGATCAAGCGGGGCAAAAGGCATGAGGTGGTCGGGGTTGCGCATCTGGGTTTGCCCCAGATAGGCAAGCAGCGCCCCGCAGGCGCGCGTGAGCTCCGGCTTGCCCTCAAGCCCCAGAGCTCCTGCCTCGCGCACTCCTTGAGCCGTCACAACGCGCTCTGTGGCGCGTTTAAGCTCAAACTGGCCCGCAGGCATGCGTACAAGGCGTATGCCCTCCAGGATGCAGCGTGGGGGCTGTTCTGTGCCTTCAGGTACGAGAAGCTCGCGGGGAGCAAGCTTTTGGGCCCATTGCCACAGCTCGGCCTCGCGTTTGAACTCCACCCCGGACCACTGGCCGGTGGAAATGTCCGCCCATGCGAGACCGCCACCGCCGCCTGCCGCAGCGGGGCAAAGCGCGGCCAGATAATTGTGGCTTTTGCTGGCCAGGTTGGCGTCTTCCAGTACCGTACCCGGCGTGATAACGCGGGTAACGGCGCGTTTGACCAGCCCCTTGGCCGCCTTGGGGTCTTCTGTCTGGTCGCAGATGGCCACGTGATAACCCTTGTCGATGAGCTGGGCCACGTAGCCCTCGACCGCGTGCCACGGCACGCCGCACATGGGGATGGGGTTTTCCGCATCCCTGCTGCGGCTTGTAAGGGCGATCTGAAGTTCGCGGGCCGCTACCTTGGCGTCTTCAAGAAACAATTCATAAAAATCACCCATGCGGTACAGCAGCAAGGCATCGGGGTGCTCGGCCTTGATGCGCATGTACTGCTCAAACATGGGTGTCAGTTTTGCGGGGGCTTCAGACATAGTGATTCGTGGGGTGACGGTGAAGGCGGCGCGCAAACGCAGCCATAAAAAAATCGTGGCGCTGCCCAGACGTTAAGCCGAACAGCGCCACAAAGCGGTTTGCAATAAGTCTACTGCTGCTTGTTGTCCGGGTCGGGCGCCAGGGTATCTTCGGCAGTGGCAGCGGTTGTGGCGCTGGTCGCTACGGCAGGCGGGGTCTCAGACTTGCCGTTTTTGCTCAAAAACTGCGCGCGGGCAGTGTCTGCGCCAATCTTTTTCTTGGTCTTTTCGAGCTCGCGCTCGAGGCTGCCGATCTGCCATTTTTGCTTCATCAGGCGGGCAGTCAGGTTGACCTTATCCCACACCAAAAAACCCAGCGTCATCAGCGCGCCACAGGCGAAGGCCGCGATGACGAGAAAATAGAAGGGCAAAGCAATGGAGGACATGGCGGGAATAAAAAACAGATTGAGCGTGAGAACCATGCTCTGGGAAAGAGCGCCCTGGTTCTGAAAAAAGAACACGAGCGCGAGAAAAAAGACGACCGCGAGCAACAATACCTTGATATACCGCATAGACATACTCCTCAGGCTAAATAAAGCTATCTCAAAAAAACTTCACGGGCTCTTTGAGAATGCCGCATCGCCCAAGAGGGCACAGCATCGCGCTCTCCAGCCGGTCTTTGTCGCCCCCAGCGAAAAAGACAATCCCCGCCATAGGGTCATTGCGGCACGCTACGTGCCGCTACCTTCCTGCCCCGGCGTGGAAGCGGCGCGGCCTTGCTTGCCGGCAGCCGCGCCATTCGTGAAATATGGTTTCAGGGCCGCGTAGGTGCGGCTTAGGTGTTCGGGCATGGTGCGCACTTCATCAAATACTGCCATAAATGACGAGTCGCCCGTCCAGCGCGGAACCAGGTGAAAATGCAGATGCTCGCGTATACCCGCGCCAGCAGCCTGCCCCTGGTTGAGCCCTATGTTGATGCCTTCACAGTTAAAGTGTTGCTTTAAGATTACGGTGCAAAGTTGGAGAAGGTCCATGATTTCATGGGTTTCCTCCGACTTCAGGTCTGCAAGCAGCATCACATGCCTGTAGGGACAAACCATGATGTGTCCGTTATTGTACGGGAACTTATTCATGATGACAAAGGCGTTCTGTCCCCTGTGCAAAACCAGTCTCTGTTCATCCTCTGCCGTATGATCGGGCAGGCAGAATACGCATGAATCCGGTTTGGGGCCAAGAATGTACTCAATGCGCCATGGAGCCCAAAGTTGTTTCATAGTTGTTTTCTATACACCTCTTATAAACGCTGGGCAAGTGAAGAATTCCTAGTAGCTTGTTCTTATTTTTCTGTGTCGGAATTTTCGTCAGCCTGGCGCGCCAGAGTGCGCGCCAGCTCTAGCTGTTGCTCGGTGGTGGCGGCCAGCCCGTCGAGCTTGGCGGTCAGCACGGCCTCAAGTATGCGTCCAAAGGCCGGGCCGGGCTGCAGCCCCATGGCGAGCAGGTCTTCGCCGCCCACGTCGGCCTGTTGTCTGCGCCACAGGGTGATGTAGCGCGAAATGTTTTTTTGCAGCGCCGCATTGGTGGTGTCGGCCATGAGACAGAGCAGAAATTCCAGCGACAGGGGCCGCAGCAGGGCGCACAGGGCGCTTATTTTTGCCCTGCCGGTCTCGTGGTCTTTTTGCCACGATTCCAGCTTGCCGCGTACAGCCCGCATGTGCTCGCGCTGCCTGAAAACATCTGCCCGTTGCGGTTCCGGCAAGCCCATGCGCTGGTAGTTGTTGGCAGTATCGGCATAGCTAAGGTTGTAGTTGAGGGCCAGAAAATAGGCCAGCCACGGCTGCGCGGCCTGCTCGAAATACAGCAGCCTGTACCATGTGAGCGTTTCCTGCAGCCGCAGCAAAAGCGACTTTTTTGTGGGGTTGAGCGCCAGCAGGGGCGATATGGCCTCAAACACGCCCAGCTGGTCGAGCCGGGTTATGCAGGCCGTGGGGTCGTTCTCGTCGCAGATGTGCTGAAATTCGTGGAACAGCCTTGCGCCCGAGAGCTTGTCCATAAGTTTGAGCTTGAGCGCGTTTTTGATGAGCTTTTCCGTGCCTGCCCCGATGTGGAAGTTGTAGCGCTGTTCAAAGCGCACGGCCCGCAGGCAGCGGGTGGGGTCTTCCACAAAGCTCAGGGTGTGCAGAACCCGTATGACGCGTTCCTTCACGTCGCGCTGGCCGCCAAAAAAATCCACCAGCTGGCCAAACGGCTCGCAGTCAAGGCGCACAGCCAGCGCGTTGATGGAAAAATCGCGGCGGAACAGGTCCATCTTGATGGACGAAAGCTCAACTGTGGGCAGGGCCGCCGGGTATTCGTAATATTCCAGCCGGGCCGTGGCTACGTCTATGCGCGCCTGCTCGCCGTTTTCGTCCTTGTAGATGACCACGGAGGTGAGGAACTTCTGATGCTCGCGCACGCGGCCGTTGAGTTCCCTTGCCAGCGCCCGGGCCAGGGCGATGCCGTTGCCCTCGACCACAAGATCAATGTCCTGATTGGGCCGCTGCAGCAAAAGATCGCGAACAAAACCGCCAACCGTGTACACTGGCAGCCCGAGCTCCCTGCCAAGCCTGCCCGCAAGATGCAGCAGCTCCCGGCTGGCGCGGGGCAGCCTATCGTTGATGAGCTTGCCGAGGTTGCGCTCTTTGCTGCTGGTGGTTCGCGGTTCGGGCATATGCCCCGGCTCTTGCGCAAAGACGTTGATAAGGTCGGTGCGCGTCACCACGCCCACGACCTTGCTGCTGTCCACAATGGGCACGAGCCGCTGACGGCCCCCCACGATGGTGGTGGTAAGGTCCTTGAGCGTCGCGTCGGGCGGCAGGGTGATGATGCGGCGCGTCATATAGTCTTCGACCGTGGACGCGCCCAGCCCGTGCGCGCTGGCCCGCGAGGCCGTCAGGGCGTCAAGCAGGCCGACGCACACGCGGGTTCCCGGTTTAAATACCGGCACGGCCTTGAGGCCGAAATGCAGCATGAGCTCGTCGGCATCGTGAATACTGGCTGCAGACTCTACACCCACGGCTGGGGACGACATATACTCGCGCGCTGTTTTGTCGGGGTAGGCCTGGGCATAAAGATGCCGCAGGATGACGTCGCGCACCTCGTGCACCGTCATGCTGCGTACCGAGGCCGAGGCCGCGTAAGCGTGCCCGCCGCCGCCGAGGGCCGCGCATATGTCGCCCACGTTGATGGCCTCGTCGCGGCTGCGGGCCACCACCTGAATACGGTCGTCCATGAGGCCAATGGCAAAGAGCACAGAGAACTTTTCCATCTCCATGAGCCGGTGGGCCAGATAGGCGAAATCGCCAAGGTAGTGCTCCATGGCCGCTTCCGAAATCGTCACCTGCACATTATTGATGCTGTACGTCTGGGTGGATTCGAGCAGGCTGTTGAGCGCCTGGATGTGCAGGCTCGTCAGCTCGTGGGCCGCCAGCGCATCGACGCGGTTCAGATCCATGCCCTGGCCGAGCAGCCATGCGGCCGACTGAAAGTCCGCCTGCGTGGTGGAAGAATAGGTGAATGAGCCGGTGTCGCTGTAAATGCCAAGCCCAAGCAGGGTGGCGTCGTCGGCTGTCAGGCTGAGGCCCCGGTCGGCGATGGCCTGCACAATCAGGCTGGTGACAGAGCCGATGTGCGCCAGATGCGTGTGCGGGGTGGTGATGTCGTCAGCGGTGTCCGGGTGGTGGTCCCACAGCTCGACGGCTACGTCCGGGCGGTCGAGCAGCTGCGATACGTGGCTTATGCGCCCGCGCTGGCGGGTATCGACCACCACCAGACGGTTGATTGTCTGCCAGGGGATGGCTGCGGTTTCCGTAATGCCCAAGGCTTTGCAATCCAGCCCGGCAACTAGTTTTTGCAGCCCGCGCTCCTGCGTGCCGGGAAACAGCAGCACGTGCGGCTCGTACAAAAAGCGGGCCGCCAGCATGGCCGCAAAGGCGTCAAAATCGGCATTGGCGTGGCAGGTGATGAGGGTGACGCCCTGAGGGCCGCTCCCGTCCAGTCTGGCTGCGTCTTGTGCGCTGGCAGGCGCACCCGGCTGATCGGGCATGGTGCGCCCGGCTTCGGCAGGGCTGACAGACTCAGCCGCTGCCGCCTCGGGCAAGGTATCCGGCGCTGGAATCACTGGCGGCTCCGGGGATGGAATTGGTGGTGTATGCCCCGCAGGCGCTCGGCCTGCACATGGGTGTAAATTTCTGTAGCGCTGATGTCGGCATGCCCCAGCAGCATCTGCACGGCGCGCAGATCCGCGCCGCCTTCAAGCAGATGCGTGGCGAACGAATGCCTGAAGGTATGTGGCGAAATGGCCCGGCGAATGCCCGCCTCAAGCGCGTATTTTTTTACCATCTTCCATACGTACTGTCGCGAGAGGCCGCGCCCCGACCTGTTGGCAAACAGCTGGTTGCCTGTGGGCGTAAAATCGGGCCTGCAGTGGGCGAGGTACTCGGCCAGCATCTGCTGCATGAGGTCGTGCAGCGGTACAAGCCGTTCTTTTGAGCCCTTGCCAAAAACGCGTACGAGGCCGCGTTGCAGGTCGAGGTCGGGAACGCACAGGGAGCACAGCTCGGACACCCGCAGCCCTGCGGCGTACAACAGCTCAAGCATGCAGCGGTCGCGTTTGCCGCACTTGTCGCGCAGGTCGGGCTGGGACAGCAGCGCGTCCATTTCATCTCTGGTCAGCACTTCTGGTAGGTGTTGGGGCAGCTTGGGGTTTTCCAGCAGTTCAGCCGGATTTTTTTTCAGCCTGCCTTCGTCAACGGCAAAGGCAAAAAAAGCCCTCAGCGCCGAGAGTCTGCGCGCGAGGGTACGACCCGTATTTTGCCGCGCCCGCAGCCATGCGAGATACAAAAAAATTTCCTGCTCATCAGGGTCGGCCAGCGTTTCGGGGCTTGCCCCTCCTGCAAGCTCCTGCCGGTAAAGAAAAAAGCTTTCCAGATCCTGACCGTAGGCCTCGACGGTATTGGGCGACAGCCCTCGCTGGGCCAGTAAAAAATCTTGCCACAGGGGCAAAAGGGTTGCCAGTGCAACGGCTTTGGTGCGTGGTTGTGCCATGCCGCCATGCTAGCCGCCTTGGCAGGGCGGGGGCAAGCCTTTTGCCATGGAAACGGCCAATATGTATTGCAATCGGCCAAGGCTCATTTGTGGGCTTTATACTTTGCGGCAAAATAGATATACTCATGAGATAGGAAATAGAGACGCGGACGCAAGGATTGGTAATGGCCGAACAACCAGCGATACGGGCTTATGTGAGCCTTGGGTCAAACTGCGATGCAGCGGCGGAAATGCTTGCTAAGGCCCTGGCAGAGCTTGCCTGTCTGCCTGATATACGCGTGGGGGCAACCTCGCCCGTCTACCGCACCGCACCTCAGGGATATGCCGATCAGCCCTGGTTTCTTAATCAGGTGGTTGAACTTTTTGTCGGCCCAGGCTGGCGGCCCTGCAGCCTGGTTGATGCGCTGCTTGGCCTGGAGGCCCGGCTTGGCCGTGTGCGCAGCGCAGACCCCGCGTTGCGCTACGGTCCGCGCGTGATAGATGCTGATCTGCTGGTATTTGGTCAGGAGAACAGTGACGACCCTCACTGCCTTGTGCCGCACCCTCGTTTGACGGGCAGGGCATTTGCCCTGTGGCCGCTGCTGGATGTGGCCCCACAGCTCGTTGTTGGCGGTTTGCCTGTCAGCAGCTGGCTGAAGCGGATTGATTACCGCGTGGAAGGGGACAGAATTTTTCAGTGACGCGTGTTGCCCTCTATGATATTGTCTTTCACGGTTTTTACAGATGCCTGAAAGGGCTGCAACCCAGCCGCATGCGACCCGTGCCACGGGATTAAGGAGCATTACAGATGGTAAAGTGGCTTATTCTGATTTTGGCGGGCTACGCCCTATATCGCCTTTTTGCCAATGATTTGAACAAGAAAAAGAAGGAAAACAAGCAGGAAAGCACTGCGGAAATGGAGCGCAAGGTTGCTGCTGGCGAAATGGTGAAAGACCCGGAATGCGGCGCATATGTGGCTGTTGACAGTTCTATCTCAGTGCGCGATGGCGAGAATGTCTACCGTTTTTGCAGCTACGAATGTCGGGACAAATTTTTGCAGCGTCTTGAAGAAGGCGGTCGCGAACTGCCCCCGCGCGAAGAATAGCTTTTTGCTTAGCAGCCGCTCTGTTCACTTGTGCTTCAGGCATGTTGACTGGGCATGATGTGCAAGTTTTGTGCGGCCAATCAAACCCCCCTGCATGCAGGCGGTTTTGATTGGCCGCTTTTTTGTTACTGCCAGTGTCCAAGATCTGCCGCCGCATCTCCGGTATAGGTATGGCGGGCGTGGCGGGCGGCTTCTTCCCTCTCCTTTTCCTTTTCTCTGGCGATGGCCATAAACAGGCGTATGCGGTTGAGCTGGTTGGCTTCGCTGCTGCCGGGATCATAGTCAAGCGCCATGATGTTGGCCTCTGACCGCTGACGGCGCACGGCCTTGAAGGCCCCGCGTCCCACCACATGGTTTGGCAGGCAGCCAAAGGGCTGCAGGCAGAGTATGTTGCTGGTTCCGTGTTCGAGAAACTCCAGCATTTCCGCTGGCAGCAGCCAGCCCTCGCCAGCGCTGTTGCCCAGCGACATGACGCTTTGTCCCAGACGGGCCAGGTCGTCTATGTGCGCCACCGGCATGACATGGGCGCTCAGGGGCGAGGTGTTGAGCGCGCCGCGCATATAGCGCCGCATGCCCTCTATGCGGCGCATGACAATGCTGTTGCCCAGGGCCGCCCAGGCGCTGCCGCCCTGAAAGCGCCAGTCGTACACCGCATCGCGCAGGCAGTAGAGCATAAAGTTGGCAAAGTCGGGCAGCAGCGGCTCGCCGCCCTCCTGCCTGATCTGCTCAACAATATGGTTGTTGGCATCCGCGTGGTAGGTAAGCAGAATTTCACCAACTACCGCAACGCGGGGCCTTGGGGTCAGGTCTGTGCGTATGGTGGCAAAGTCGTACACAAGGCGCGGCAACATCTGCCGCAGGGCTGATTCGTCCCCCTTGCGGATAGCCGGGGTAAGCAGCTGCAGCCAGTGCTGCAGGCGGTCTTCTGTCTGGCCTTTGCGGCACTCGTAGGTGCCTGTGAACAGCGAGAGCCTTTGCAGCATGTCTCCCGCCAGCATGCCGAGCAGCATGCGCCAGAGCATTGCCCGGTTTGGCCGCAGCCCGGGCTGGCTGTCAGCGCCCGAAGCATTGAGCGTCAGCACGGGGATGGGGTCGTAGCCGTATTCCTGCAGGGCCTTGCGCAGCAGTGCGGGATAATTGCTCGCCCGGCAGGGACCGCAGGTTTGCGAAAGCAGCAGGGCAGTACGGCGCGGGTCAAGCCCGTCATTGCGCAGGGCAAGCAGCAGCTGCCCGATGGCCACTATGGCAGGGTAGCAGGCATCGTTGTTGACGTAGGCCTGCCCAAGGCTCACAGCCTCGGCGCTGACGGTAGGTAACAGCCGCACGGTATGGTCGCTGCCCGCAATAGCCGCTGTCATAAGCGGAAAGTGCAGAGGAGCCATCTGCGGCACCAAGATGGTGTGCGTGCCCGCATCGCGTTTGCTGAACACCGGCGCGGCCAGCGAATGCGTCTCCTTGACGCTGCTGCCCCTGTCGGCGCGGCTTACCGCCAAAAGAGACCTGATGCGGATGCGTGCCGAGGCCAGCGCGTTGCCCTCGTCCATCTTGATGAGCGTGTACAGTTTGCCGTGAGCCCGCATAAGCTCGCGCATCTGGTCGGCCGTGATGGCGTCAATGCCGCAGCCAAACGAGGTGAGCTGCACAAGTTCCACGCGCGCCTGACCGTGATCGGCCTCGCAGGCCCATAGACCGGCCCGGTACAGCCGCGCCGCGTATGTCCACTGGTTGCGCGCCCGTAGCGCAAAGCTCATGCGGTGCGTCACCCAGCTGCGGGGCAGGGCGTCCTCGCTGACAACCGCAGCCCCCAGTGCGGCGATAAAATCGGGCAAACCGTGGTGCACCTGGGGGTCGGCATGGTAGGGACGACCCGCAAGCACCACCATGACGCCCTTGTTGCGCAGGGTTTCCGCATAGATATGCTCGGCCTCGGCGCGCAGCTCGCGCTGGTAATGGGCCTGCTCGTGGCGGGCTGCCCGCACAGCGGAGCGAACCTCGCCCCTCGGCAGGTTAAATTCGCGGCAAAGGTTGCTCACGAGCGATGCCGTATGCGTCAGGTTGACAAAGGGCGCGTGCATGACGGCCCCGGCATCCTTGATTTCCGGCAGGTTCTCGCGGATCACCTGCGGGTAGCCGCAGGCAACCGGGCAGGAAAACGAATCGCACATCTCGGCAAATTCCTGCGCCTCGCGTGGAATGCAGGGAAAGAATATGCTTTTGATGCCGCTTTCAAGCAGGGCCAGCACATGGCCGTGCGCCAGTTTGGCAGGGTAGCATACGCTTTGCGAGGGGACGGAGGACAGCCCTGCGGCAAACAACGCGCGGCTGGTGGGCGGCGACACCTCGACCCTGTACCCCAGCGAGGTAAACAGGGTAAACCAGAAGGGATAGTGGGCGTAGACGTTCAGCACCCTGGGGATGCCCAGCCTGCCGCGCGGGGCGGATTCAAGAGGCAGCGGCTCATAGCGGAAGATCCGCTGGTTTTTCCAGGCAACAAGGTTGGGGGCGGTAACTGTTGCGCCGCGTCTGGCCTCGCTGAACCTGTCGCACCTGTTGCCCGCAATGTGCCGCGAGCCGTGCGAAAAGCGGGTTTCGGTCAGCAGGCAGTTGTTGCCGCAGTCGCGGCAGCGAAAGCTGCGCGTGCGCATGGCCAGCCCCCTGATAAGGGAGGCGGTGATGCCCGAGCGTGTGCCCGTGCACTCTGACCTTTCCATGGCTTCAAGCGCTGCGCCGTACGCTCCCATGAGGCCGGAGGCCGCCGGGCGGTGCACATGCCGCCCAAGGGTGCGCTCCATGGCGCAGAGCAGTGCGTCATTAAGAAAAGCCCCGCCCTGCACAACCACATGTTCGCCCAGTTCCTGAGGATTTTTGATGCGCAGCACCTTGTCCAGAGCGTTGCGCACCACAGAATAGCAAAGCCCGGCGGCAATATCGGCAATTGGCAGACCGTCTTTTTGCGCCTGTGTCACGCGTGAATTCATAAATACGGTGCAGCGCGAGCCCAGATCGGCAGGATGCGCCGCAAAAAGCGAAATATTTACAAACTCCCGCATGCTCAGGCCAAGGCCCCGGGCAAAACTTTCAAGAAAAGCCCCGCACCCGGCGGAGCAGGCCTCGTTGAGGCTCACGTCGCTGATCACGCCGTTGTCAATCTTGAGGCACTTCATGTCCTGGCCGCCGATGTCTATGACATAGCTGACCTCTGGCACGAGGCGTGTGGCGGCTTTGAAATGGGCCAGGGTTTCCACCATTACGTTGTCCACCCCAAGGGCTGACTCAGCCAGATGCGCGCCGTAGCCGGTGGCTCCTGAGGCAGACAGCCATGCCCCGTCCGGAATGCGGTCAAGCATGTCCGCCAGGGGCGGCAGCAGGGTCTGCAGCGGGTTGCCGCCGTTGGACGCGTAGCAGGAATCAAGGATGCGCCGCTCCCCGTCCACCAGCACGGCCTTGACCGTTGTGGAGCCGAGATCAAGACCGAGAAACAGCGCTCCGCGCGCCTCCTGGATATTGGCCGAGGGCATGGCGTTGGCTGTCGCGTGCCGCTGGCAGAAGTGGGCGTATTCCCTGCTGTCGGCAAACATGCCGGGCAAAACTTTGTCTGTAGATACCTTGGGCGTGTGCGACAGGCTGCCTGCCAGCCGGGCGAGGTCGGCAAGGTTTTGCGGTTGCGCCGTGTCATCGGCGGATAAGGCGCAACGCGCCGCGCCAATGGCGGCCGTGCACTGCGCATGCGGCAGGTACGCGATGTACTGGGGTGGCAGGTCGAGATTTTTGACAAAAAGGTTTTTAAGCTCTGACAAAAAGTGCAGAGGCCCGCCCAAGAAGGCCACTTTGCCCGTAATGGGCCTGCCGCAGGCAAGCCCGCCGATGGTTTGTTCAACAACTGCCTGAAAAATGGATGCGGCTATGTCCTCGCGCGAAACGCCGCCGTTGAGCAGCGGAACAATATCAGTCTTGGCAAAAACCCCGCAACGCGAGGCAATGGGGTAAAGCGTGGTGTGGCGGGAGGCCAGCTCGTTGAGGCCTCCGGCATCCGTATTGAGGAGGCGGGCCATCTGGTCGATAAATGCCCCGGTGCCGCCGGCGCACGATTCGTTCATGCGCAGTTCCACATCCTGTCCCAGGTAGAGCAGCTTGGCGTCTTCGCCGCCCAGTTCCACCGCAACGGACGTGTCGGGGGCGCTAAAAGAAATGGCGCGGGCCGTGGCAAGCAGCTCCTGCACAAAAAGGATGGAAAGTTGTTTGCTGAGATCAAGAGCGCCCGAGCCGGTCATGGCGCAGCGCACGGTGGCGGAGGGGTAGAGCTGTGAAATCTCGGCAAGCAGGCTTGCCAGTGTGGCGCGAACCGCAGTGCCGTGCCGGCAGTAGCGGGTTTCGGCAATTGCACCATCCGGTTTGCAGCAAAGCCAGTTTGACTGTGGTGGAACCTATGTCTAAGCCCAAATAAAATAGTGGTGGAGACACGTACAAGTCCTCACATGAAACAGGGTTATGTGAATCGGGCCTGATGTCTTCATGAAAAATTAAAGAATTATTGCCAATTTTTCATTGATTCAGACTACACTCGAACGTGATAAAAATTCAAGGCCCTTGGCGCAAAAAAAAACCGGCCCGCGCAACCAGACAGTTTCCGCTGAAGCTGAACAGTTGCGCGGGCCGGTTTTTGTCGGCCGTTGGTTGTACGGTATGTTACATCTGCGCTATGCGGCAGTCAGCCAGCTATTGCTGGGTCATTGATGCGTCGAGGCGCCCGGTAATGTTGTCGCGGATCCACTTGGGGTCAAGCCATTCGAGGGGGGTTACTTCCACCCCGCCCACAAGAATGCCGAAGTGCAGATGGTCGCCAAAGGCAAGGCCCGTGCTGCCGGTGTGGGCGATGATCTGGCCCTTTTGCACCACGTCGCCCACTTTGACGAGCTGGTCGTTGAGGTGCGAGTACAGCGACATCAGCCCCAGACCGTGGTCGATGACAATCAGGTTGCCGTAAATGCCCAGATTGCCGCAAAACACCACGCGGCCGCTGTTGGCGGCGGGCACTTCGGCATTGCGTACAGAGGCGAGGTCAAAGCCCAGGTGGTACGACTCGCCCACCTGCTTGCCCTGATAGTTGAAAAAACGGTGGTCGCCAAAACCGGCTCGCGGGGCGGAGCGGGGCAGCCTTTCAAACACGCCGCTCCACAGCATGGCCGAGGCGGTGTCGTGACCAATCTCGCGCAGGGCCTGCACATTGCCGCTGCGAACCTGATTGTTGATGTACAGGTAACATTCCAGCGGGTTGGCTGCGTCGGGCGCCAGATCTCGCAGTTTGCTTTCCACAGCCAGCAAAAAGTTGTCGGACACTTCAATGCTGTCGCTCTTGAACACGCGCTCAAACGACATGACCGTCAAGTGGCTTTTGGTGACGTTGCCCGCAAGGTCGGTGGCGGTAATTTCCACGCTGTTTTTATAGTCGCGGGCCGTCATGGTGTACGGAAAGGGGAAAAAGCAGATATAGCTGCCGTCTTTTTGCAGGTAGCCGGGCACCAAATAGCCCGCCACCAGCACGCCGCTGCTTGTTATGTCCTTGTCGACCGTGTAGCGCACCACGGCGGTGCCGCCCCGGCGCACGTTGGGGGGCAGGGTTTTGACAGAAATACGGGGCGGTTGCGTATCGAGGCGCATGGGCAGCTGCACCGTGCGGGTATTGCCCTGACCAAAACCGGCAAGGGAACCGTCGGTGGCGCGAATTTCCAGTTCAAACGCGCCCTCGCGCAGGTTGGCGTCCTTCATGGGAACTTCAACCTCGCGTTCGGCGATGTATTGATCAAAATGCTTGCTGAAAATTACATTGAGAACATTGTTTTTACGCACGCCCACCGAAATGGAGCGGATGCCCGACGGGTCCTTCATGCGCACCTTGAGCACGCTTGCAGGCGAAACCCTGCCGGTGTTCGGCGTCACTTCGACGGTAGGGCCGTCAAGATCTTTAAAAAAAACATAGCCGCCCAAAACCAGCAGGGCGACCACTAGAATACCCAGCACCGAAGAAAACAGACTTCTTTTACGCATTGCCGACTCCTCGTTCTCGCTTCCCGAAGGGTTGCATAAAGAAAGGCAAGTTTCAAGGAAAACTCTGGAACTTCTCTTGATCTGCCAAAACTGCCGCCGGGCGCATTGACTTGACGTTAAAAATCTGTTTTCACTTCCGCAGTATGCAGTACGGTAAATATTCCGCGGCTGGGGGTGCTCCCCGCGAGCCTTTGCCTTCCGTGGATCCCAAACGTCTGCGGCGTCGAATGGTGCGTGAACAGCTCGAGGCCAGGGGCATCAGTGATCCAGCGGTGCTTGGGGCCATGTCTGCGGTGCCGCGCCATCTTTTTGTGCAAGAAGCGTTGCGCTCTCAGGCCTACGAAGACACCCCCCTGCCCATCGGCTACGGGCAGACCATATCACAGCCCTACATCGTAGCCCTGATGACCCAGCTGCTTGAAGTGCAGCGCGGCATGAGGGTTCTTGAGGTCGGCACGGGCTCCGGCTATCAGGCCGCCGTGCTTGCCACCATGGGCTGCACGGTGTTTACCGTCGAGCGCATGCGCGAGCTTTATCAAAATACATCAAGCCTCTTGCGGCAACTGGGACTTAGGGGTATCCACATGCAGCGGCGTGACGGCACGCTTGGCATGCCCGAGGCCGCGCCATTTGACCGCATAATTGTTACAGCCGGCGGGCCTGAAGTGCCGCGCCCCCTTGTTGACCAGCTTGACGAGGGCGGCATCATGCTTATTCCCGTTGGGTCAAAGCCCCGCACGCAGCGCCTCGTGCGCGTGCGCAAAGAGCAGGGGCGCGTCAGCAGCGACGACCTGGGCCCGGTAGTTTTTGTAGATCTGGTGGGTGACCACGGCTGGTAGACACGCCGCCGTGCGGCCCCGCCCAAATTGAAGGAGATGTCATGGCATCCTGTTCATCCTGTTCTTCTGCAACGTCATGCCCCAGTGCGACCGGCAAGGGCGGCAGCGGGAACTGCAATGACCCCATGGCCAAGCAGGACCGCGCCATAGCCGAGCGCCTGGGCCACATACGCCACAAAATATTCGTCATGAGCGGCAAGGGCGGCGTGGGCAAAAGCTCCGTTACCGTCAACACCGCCGCAGCCCTGGCGCGCCGGGGATTCAAGGTCGGCATTCTTGATGTTGATATCCACGGGCCCAGCGTGCCCAACCTGCTTGGTCTTACCAGCACGGTTGAAATCGACGAAGCCACGCAGCTGATGATTCCGGCGGCGTACGACGAAAACCTGTCGGTTATTTCCATGGATACGTTTCTGCAGGACAAGGACCAGGCCGTTTTGTGGCGTGGCCCCAAAAAAACCTCGGCTATCCGCCAGTTTATAGCAGACGTAAAATGGGGCGAGCTTGACTTTTTGCTTATCGACTCCCCTCCAGGAACGGGCGACGAGCACATGACCGTCATGCAGGCCATACCAGACGCCCTGTGCGTGGTGGTGACCACCCCGCAGGAAATTTCGCTGGCAGACGTGCGCAAGGCCATCAACTTTTTGCAGTACACCAACTCCAATGTGCTTGGCGTGGTGGAAAACATGAGCGGCCTTGTGTGCCCGCACTGCCACCAGGAGATCGACCTGTTCAAAAAGGGCGGGGGTGTAGAACTGGCAAAGCGCTACGGCCTCAAGTTTCTTGGCGCCGTGCCGCTCGACCCCACCACCGTGGTGGCTGCTGACAAAGGTATCCCTGTGGTGTACCTTGAGGCGGAAAGCGCGGCCAAGGCGGCCTTTCTTAATCTGGCGGATTCCATTGCCGCCGCTGCCGACGGCAGCCTGGAAGCTCTTGCCAGTTCGCGCAGCTAGATACGCCGCGCATATGGCCCGGTAGGAATGCAGGCTTCCCTGGCGGCCAGGTTCGGCCGCCGGGGGAGCTTTTTTTCTCCTTTTCTCCTGTATTGTTTTGTGGTAACGCATTAAAAAATTCGTACGGAACGCCTGAGAGGGAAAATGCTTAATCTTGCTAATAAAATTACACTGTTACGCATTTTGATGACCCCTCTGGTGGTTTTGCTGCTCTATTTTGAAGGGCCGATTGTCTGTATTCTGGCCGCTCTGGCCTTTATTTTTGCCTCTCTCACCGACTGGGCCGATGGGTATATTGCCCGTCGTTCCAACATGGTCACCAGCATGGGCAAGTTTCTTGACCCGCTGGCCGACAAGGTGCTGATCTGTTCGGTGCTGATCATGTTTGTCAAACTGGGCTGGGCGCCTGCGTGGGTGGTGATAGTCATTGTCTGCCGTGAGCTTGTGGTCACGGGCTTGCGCGCCATTGCCATTGACGAGGGTATTGTTCTTGCCGCCGACAAGTTCGGCAAGGCCAAGACCGTCATGCAGATTTTTGCCGTCGTGCCCCTTACGCTGCACTATCCCCTGTGGGGCATGGACCTGCAGCCGCTTGGCCTTGCGCTGCTGTATGCGGCCCTTGTGCTGGCCATTGTTTCAGGCTCGAACTATTGCTATGATTTTTACCGCAATACGCGTAAACAGGCTGGCTAACGGGAACAACGCATGAGCACGTTGCAGATCCGTCTGAAAAACTGCATCCAGACCATTCTGGAACTGGAACCCGACATGCGCGCCGGGGTCTGGGGACGTCACTTTGATGATGAGCTGAGCACGCTCAAGGATTATCTGCATCAGGTCGATCAGATGAATCTGGCGGAGGAAGATGTCACGCGGCTTGAAAAAGCCACGGCCACCTTTCTGGCCGAGCTGCGGCTCTCGGCTGGCAACGGATCCCAACCGCAACGGTTGCTGCAGTAATGTTTTGGCGTACGTTCATTCTCGTTGTGCTGGGTCTCGTCAATGTGGTGCTGTTTGCGCGCATGGTCTGGGGCCCCACGGGGCTTATCGAATACCGGGAGCTCAAACACCAGTACTCCGAACTTGAAAAGCAGATTGCAAGCCTTGATGCGGAAAATCTCTCTCTGAGCCGCGAAATTCGCCTTTTGCAGTCAGACAGCCAGTATATGGAAAAAGTCATTCGTCAGCGCCTCCATTATGTTCGTGACAACGAGGTGCTCTATCTTTTCGGCGATATGGCGAAACCGGGGCGGGAGCAGAAACCATGACGGAAAAAATTGAATGGTACAAAGAAGTCCTGGAGCTTGAGCCCAATTCCAAGGTCTTTTTTCCTTTGGCCCGTCTGCTGGCCGAGGCCGACCGCACGGACGAAGCTGTTGAAATTCTGGAGCAGGGCCTCGCCCGCCACGAGGAATTTCTCGAAGCCAGACTTTTTCTCATAGAGCTGCTGCATTCAGCCAACAAGCTCGAAGCCTGCGAAAAACAGGTTGCCCGCCTGACCAAGATGTTTTCTACCTATGCCGGTTTCTGGCAGGCCTGGGCCGCGTGCATCAATGCCGCGGGCAACGCCCCTGATACCGCAGCGGTGCTGCGGTTTTTGGCGCTCAATTTTTCAAAAGGGCCTGTATCGCTGCATGAGGTCATCAATCAGGGCCTTGCGTCGCTGTCTGGCCAAGGGGTTGAATCTCCCGTTCTGGGGCAGGCTGAAGCGCCTGGCGCAGCAAAACTCACGCACGCGGCTCCTTTGGCTGCGGCAGCCCCCGATGCGGTGGTCGCAGCGCTGTCGGAGCCGCAGGTTGTTGCCGCACCCAATGCCGCGTACGACGACGCTTTCCACGCTACCAGCCGTTACACTGCCGCTGGCGACGAAATTTTGCACGGTACTGTCGATTTTGACCCCGATCTTGCCATGGCTGATGACGAAGCGCTGCCGCCAGCGGCGGACGAGGGCGTTTCGCCCATGCTGGCCCGCGGGGCTGACGCCTACGCCGCTTACGCCCCCCCTGTGACGAAGGCCGATGCTGTGGTGGAAGACGCTGACGAAACTGAAGAACGTTTTTTCGCTGCGCACGCGTTCCATGGCTGAAGTGCTGGCTGAACAGGGAGATATCAAGGGCGCACTTGATATTTACCATGAACTGGCGGCTTCGGCGGTGCATCCTGAAGAAAGCGCCGATCTGCGCCAGCGTATAGCAACGTTGACCGCCCGGCTGGGCAACGCCCAGACGATGGATTCCGTCCAGCCCGCTGCCCCGGCAGAACAGGCTAGCGGTAAGGACAAGCTGATAAGCATGCTTGAAGCTTTGGCTGAACGTGTTGAAGCCAGGGCGCACAGTTAATGAGGGAGATCACTGTGGTGAAATCATATGTGCGTTATTTCTTTTTGCTGGTATTTGCTGCATCGCTTGTAGCAGGCTGCAGTTCATACCAGCCTACCAAGAACGTCTGGAAATCCACAAAGTCGTTCTGGAACACTTATGTTAGCCCCCCGGCTACCGTGGATTTTGACGAAAAGGGCGAGCTTTCGCCTCAGGCGCTTGCTCTCACGCACAGCATGATGGGTATTGACGTTGAGCTTACCCGCCTTGAGAGGACCATGCTCAATGCCGACAAGCCGCCGACGCGCGAGTGGCTTACCTCGTTCCTCACGTCCTTCCCCTGGGTCAGTGGTTTTGCTGGCGTAAAGTACGACGGTACCATCCTTGGGCAGGAACCCGCCAACCCCATGAAGCCGCTCGATTTTATTCCGCTGCTTTATGAAGACAAAAAGCAGAGCAGCCGCGCCCTGCGCGCCGATGTGCAAAATACGCCCTACGGCCCCGAAGTGCTGCTTGCCTCGCCCCTGTACGACGGTGTGGACTTTTTGGGCGTGGTCGTGACCAACTTCGACATGCGGTCGCTCATGCAGTACTCGCATACCCCGCAGGATGTGGTTATCCTTTCGCCCCAGGCGCTGCTCTGGCCCGGCAAATACGACTTTGCCTCGACGCCTCTCGCTGGCGTAAACTGGGACGAAGTCACTGCCAAGAGCACCTCTGGCACCTGCTCCAACGTAAACGGCACGTTCTACTATAATGTCCGATACCTTGGTAATGTGCCGCTGGTCTTTGCCGTGGCCGAATCGGGCAATTTCCCGCAGGGCAACGGCAGCGTCGATCAGGGCATGTCTTTCTTCCCCAAGGATCGCCCCAAGCTCACGCCGCCGCCGCACGTTGAGCGCAAAAACAAAAACCGTTTTGAAGAAAGCCAGAACGTGGACGTAACGCCCGAGCAGGCCACCACCGCACCCGCCCAGGCCTCCGGCAAGCCCACTGGCGGCGCGGACATCCAGCCCGGCAGCCACGACAGCATGCTGCTCAAGCACAAAAAAGCCGAGCGCCGCAAGGTGCAGGAACGTCAGCTTGAAGGTGAAAACACTTCTGTTGACCGCGCGCCCACACCTGCAAGAAGTAAAACCAAGGAGACCCCGCCCACCGGTCTTGGCATACAGCCCGATGCCGACGCGGCTACCTTGCCTGGCGGTCGTCCCAGCCCGTTTGGACCCAAGGATGGCGACAACGCCGCCCAGCCCGCAGACTCAGGCTCCGGCAGCGCAAAGCCCGCTGACACCGGTGCTGGCACCGCCAAACCCGCTGACACGGGAGCTGGCAGCGCAGCGCCTGCCGACAGCAGCGCAAAGCCCGCTGACACGGGTGCTGGCAGCGCAAAGCCCGACAGCTCGGCTGGCAAATCCGACGCAGGCGCTACTGGCAGTGAAACGCCAGCGGCCTTGCCGGGTGGACGGCCAAGCCCCTTTGGACCACGGAACTGACGCATTCAAGCTTAAACTTGCGCCGCCCCGGGGCGGCGCAAGTCTTTTGGTCTATGCTCTCCCTGATACGTAGCCCAGCTGGCGAATATGCTTCGCCAGCCAGCAGGTTGCAACGCGGATTCTGGCTGATCTTTGAGGCGGCGGATTTTCGCTTTCAGGGCCAAACGTTCTAATGTTCCTCTCAATTTTCTGGATGTTGTAAGGAGCCCCCCAATGGCTGACATCACGGTTACGGAACACCTGCTGCTGCACCAGAAGCGCACCCCCCAGGCAACGGGCCAGTTCACCGGCCTTCTGTACGACCTCATTTTGTCTGGCAAAAGCATTTCGCGGCGCATTGCCAAGGCCGGGTTGCTCGATATTCTCGGCGGCACCGGCGAGGTGAATGTGCAAGGCGAAAATGTGCAGAAGATGGACTCCATCGCCAACCGCATCATACTTTACCGTATGGAGCGGTGCGGGGCGCTTTGCGCCATGAGTTCCGAGGAAGAAGCCGAGCTTGTCCGCGTCAGCAAGGAATTTCCGCGCGGCGATTACATCCTTATTTTTGATCCGCTGGACGGATCGACCAATATTGATGTGAACATCAATGTCGGCACCATCTTTTCCATCCTGCGCAGGCCCGAGGGCCACACCGGCGAGGTGAGCATTGATGATGTGCTGCAGCCAGGCGTAAAGCAGGTGGCTGCCGGCTACATTTTATACGGCCCCGCCACAATGCTGGTGCTCAGCACCGGTCAGGGGGTTCACGGTTTTACCCTCGACCCCGGCGTCGGTGAATTTTTGCTTTCGCACCCGGATATGCGCATACCCGAACAGGGGCATATCTATTCCGTCAACGAGGGCAACTGGAAAAACTGGGACGCGCCCGCCCGCGAGACAGTAACCTGGTTCCACGGTTGCGAAACCTCTGACGGCAAGCCCTATTCTTCCCGCTATGTAGGCGCGCTTGTTGCTGATTTTCACCGTACGCTCATTAACGGCGGCATCTATATGTACCCGCCCGACGCCAACAAGCCCAACGGCAAGCTCCGGCTTATGTGCGAGGCCAACCCGCTGGCTTTTCTTGCGGAGCAGGCAGGGGGCAAGGCGAGCGACGGTCATGGCCGTATCCTTGAAAGGGTGCCGGACAAATTGCACGCGCGTACGCCTCTCTACATCGGCTCTACCAGCGATGTGGAAGCGGTGGAAAAGATTTACGCGAGGCATGCGGGCAGGTAGTTTTTTACGGCAGCCCCTGCAATTTGCGGGGGCTGCCTTCTCGTACCGGCCTTGAGCCGTAAATGGCGATACGCATGCTGTGCCTTGGAATTGAAAGTTCTTGTGACGAGACCGCGCTGGCGCTTGTGGAAGACGGGCGGCTTGTGGAAGCCGTGCTGGCAAGCCAGGCCGATGTGCACGCCCTGTTTGGCGGGGTAGTGCCGGAGCTGGCCTCGCGCGAGCATTACCGCTTTGTCGGGGCGCTGTTTGACGAGTTGATGCGCCGTAGCGGCAGGGCCAATGCCGACATTGACCTTATTTCTGTGGCCCGTGGTCCGGGCCTGCTTGGCAGCCTGCTTGTGGGCGTCGCCTTTGCCAAAGGGCTGGCGCTGGGACTTGGCAAACCTTTTTTGGGAGTCAACCACCTGCACGCCCATCTTTTGGCTGTGGGGCTGGAGCACGAACTGCGCTTTCCTGCTCTTGGCCTGCTGGTATCGGGCGGGCACACGCATCTGTACCGCATGGAGTCGCCGTGGGATTGCCGCCTTCTTGGCCGTACGCTGGATGACGCGGCGGGCGAGGCCTTTGACAAGGTGGGCAAATTTTTGGGGCTGGCGTACCCCGGCGGCAGACTCATGGATGCCCTGGCGCGCGCGGGCCAGGCCAAGACGAAACTGTTTCCGCGTCCATACCTTGATAACGACAACCTCGACTTCAGCTTCAGCGGGTTGAAAACGGCTGCCACAGGGCTTGCGGCGCAGCAGCTGGCAGGCCATGACTGGCCGCGCCCGCTCACCGATGTTGCCCACGCGCCGCAGGTTCTCAAGGATTATTGCGCCTCATTCAATCTCGCTGTCGTGGAGACGCTGTGCGCCAAAGCAAAGCGGGCGCTTGACCGCAACCCTGACCTGAAAACTCTTATTATGGCAGGCGGCGTTGCCTGCAATTCGCTGTTGCGCGAGAGTATTACAGCACTTATGCAGAGCAGGGGGGGCGAGGCCCTTATTCCTGGCTGGCAACTGTGCACCGACAATGCAGCCATGATCGCCCATGCCGGATGGCTTTTGGGCCAAAACGGCTACCACCACGATTTGTGTATGGAAACCATACCGCGCGGCAAGGCCATACCCCAAGACATGCAGTGCTGATTGTGCGGAAAAGCTCAAGAAACCTTGCAAAACAAGAGATTGTCTTGACAGAGGGCACATTGGTATCTACTCTTACTCAATACAGAAGCATACACAAAAATACGCTTCTGTTCGCGTCGTGGGTTAATTGTGGCCACGGCGCGACACAAAGCAACGTAAGGAGATAGTTATGGCTGAACAGGTCACTGACGCCACCTTTGAAAGCGTTGTGCTCAAGTCTGATCTTCCGGTTCTGCTCGATTTTTGGGCTCCTTGGTGCGGTCCTTGCCGCGCGGTAGGCCCCATCATTGACGAACTGGCAACCGAGTATGACGGCAAGGTACGCGTTGTAAAAATGAACGTGGACGAAAATCCGGCCACGCCCACCAAGTTTGGCATTCGCGCTATCCCGACGCTCGTTCTTTTCAAAAAGGGTGAAACGGTGGAGCAAATCACCGGAGCCGTCACCAAGGCTGCCCTGAAAGACCTCATCGACTCAAAGGCTCTGGCATGAAGGTATATGACGCCGTTGTCATAGGCAGCGGCCCCGCTGGTATTACGGCTGCCATGTATTTGGCCCGTTCTGGTTGCTCGGTGCTTATGCCCGAGCAACTGGCAGCAGGCGGCCAGATACTGCAAACTGAAGCCATGGAAAACTATCCAGGTTTTCCCAAGGGCATCAAGGGCTATGAGCTGGCGGATCTTTTTGATGCGCACCTGGCCGGTCTTGCTGTAGACCGGCCTGCCGCATCAGTTGAATCGGTGACCGGCTCGGCTGGGCATTTTGTAGTTCGCGCTGGCGGCGCAGAGCACCATTGCAAGACGGTTATTGTATGCTCTGGTGCGCACCATAAGCCGCTTGGGCTGGAAAACGAAGACAGGCTGCGAGGCCACGGCGTGTCGTATTGCGCCATCTGCGACGGCAATTTTTTTCGTAACCAGACGGTAGCGGTAGTTGGCGGCGGCAATTCGGCGTTGGAAGAGTCGCTTTACCTTGCAAAGATTGTAGGAAAGCTCTATCTTATCCACCGCCGCGATGAATTTCGCGGGCACAAGATTTATCAGGATAAGCTTGCCGCCTACGGCGACAAGATCGAGATCATGCGCAGCTGCGTTGTAAGCCGCTTGCACGGCGAAAACGAGCTGACAGGTCTAACGGTAAAGGAACTGAAGACCGGTCAGGAAAGCCATCTGCCCGTAGACGGGCTTTTCGTCTATGTTGGGTACGAGCCTTCCACCGCCTTTTTGCCCGCAGAGGTCGTCCGTGACGAACAAGGCTTCATTATCACCGATACGGAAATGCGCACGAGCATTCCGGGCATTTTTGCCGCTGGTGATATCCGTTCCAAGCTTTGCCGTCAGGTAATCACTGCCGCCGGTGACGGCGCAACTGCCGCGCAGGCGGCGTTTGTCTTTTTGGAACAGCTCCATGCATAAAAAAATGCTTCGCTCCCTTTTGCTTGTCATAAGCATGTTTGCGGTTTCCGGTTGCGGCATCATTGATATGATATACCTGCCGCCGGCGGAAGATACCGCCCAGGAGGTTTTTGAAGCCGCCAATGACGCCATGAGTGAAAAAAACTACGTGCGCGCCGTGGAGCTGTACAACAAACTTCGCGACACCTACCCCTTCAGCCCCTATACGGTTGATGCGGAGCTGTCGCTGGCCGACGCCTACTTCCTTGACGAGGAATACGAGCTTGCAGCCGAAACCTACAAGGATTTTGAGTCGCTGCATCCCCGTCATGAAGCTATCCCCTATGTTCTGTACCAGACAGGCATGTCCCTCATGAAGGAGTTCCGCTCCATCGACAGGGCCACTACAGAGCTTAAGGAAGCGTACGACTACTTTGACCGTTTGCGCCAGACCTTCCCCGATTCGCCCTATTCCAAGAGCGCGGAAGAGCACATGCGCACGTGCCGCCAGCTTATGGCCGAGCACGAGCTGTACATTGCCGACGTGTTCTGGCACATGAAGAAATACGGTCCGGCCTGGCATCGCTACGAGTACATAGTTGCCACTTACAAGGATGTGCCTGAAGTTGCCGAGCACGCCCAGGAAAAGAGCCTCGCTGCCTATCACAACTATCGTGAAGCGCAGTCGCAGGAAGTTCGCGAAAAGCGCGAGGGCAGCTGGAAGAAGTGGTTTACCTGGCTGTAAGCGTACGTAACAGGTTTTGCTGAAAGTTTGCACGCATTACAAACCGGCTGTTTTGAAAAAAACAGCCGGTTTGTGTCGCATTACGGCCACGTTCTTGTATTTGCACCGCTGGTCGCCTTGCGCAGTTTTGTGTTATCATTTTTTAACCCTCAGTAATATCTGCCAGATATAGGGATGCCCGATGACTATGCATGACAGCGGTGCAGACGAAAAAAGCCGTGCAGCCATGTTTTCGCTGCTGGCAGCGCTGGCGCTTACCTGTGTCAAACTTGCCGTGGGGCTTTATACAAATAGTCTTGGCATATTGTCTGAGGCGCTGCACAGCGGGCTTGACCTTTTGGCTGCGGCCCTCACGCTCGCAGCGGTAAAAATTTCTTCAAAACCTGCCGATTCGCGGCATCCCTACGGTCACGGCAAAGCAGAGAACCTCTCCGCCCTGGCGCAGACGGTGCTGCTATTCGGCACGTGCGCCTGGGTCGTTTATGAAGGCGTGCACCGCCTCACATCCGGCGCAAGCCCTGTTGTTCCCTCGCTTTGGGGGGTTGGGGTCATGGCGTTTTCCATGGCCATAGACATCAACCGGGTGCGCGTTTTGCGGCGTGTGGCCAAAAACTTTAACAGTCAGGCCCTTGAGGCCGATGCTCTGCATTTTTCCACCGATATTTTGTCCTCGGCCGTAGTGCTTGTGGGCGTGTTTGCCGTGTGGTTAGCGCAAGCCTTGCAGTTGCCAGCGCCTGTGAACAAGGTGCTTTCGCAGGCGGATACGGTGGCCGCGTTACTGGTGGCCGCCATTATTTTCAGGGCCAGCATGCACATGGCGGCTGATGCGGTGGACATGCTTATGGATTCCGGTTCTGCGCACGCCAGCGAGGCCATTGCCGCCGGAGTCAAAAAAATCGCGGGCATATCCGAAGTCACACGGGTGCGCGTGCGCACAAGCGGCCCACAGAGCTTTGTCGACCTGACGGTGGGAGTTGCGCCTGGTTTGAAGGTAAGCGACGGTCACAGGCTGGCGCACGAGGCGGAGGAGGCCGTCGCCGCCGTCTTGCCGGGCGCGGATGTGACCGTGCATGTCGAGCCGCGCAAATCGTGCCGTATTGACGAAAACAACCCCTTTGTCCTGGTGCAGCTTGCCGCCTCGGAGCACGGTCTGGCCGTGCACGACGTGCATGTACTGAGTGCGGATACGGCCTGTCACATTGAACTGCATGTGGAGCTGCCCGGCCAGATGCCCTTTGACCGGGCCTACGCTCGCGTCAAATCCTTTGAGGATTCGCTGCGCGAAACCTTGCCGGGCGTTGAGATCGTGAGCCATCTTGAGCCCAAGGCCCCAAGCGCTGCGCTCGAATCCGGGGCTTCGGTTTCACTGCCGTTTTCAGAAATGGCCTGGCGCGAGATTGAGGTAGCTGTGAAAAATGAACCCCTGGCGTGCACGCCGCACAAGTTTTCTACCTATGTGCTGCCCGAGCAAGGGGTGTGTATTTCATTCCACTGCAATGTCAGCGTGGCCCTGTCGGTTGAGGAGGCACACAACGTCTGCTCGCGCCTTGAAAAGCGCATCAGGGCTGCCGTGCCCCAGCTGGGGAGACTGAGCATACACATGGAACCCGCCGTAGATATGGGCAATGCCAAGACGTAGCGCCAAACGCTGTCCCTCAAAACAATCCGCCCGATCTTTCGCTGGCGCTTGCCGGCAGAGTATTGTCGGAACCTCAGTCTCAGAGCCCTTTCTCATGTCTTGAGCAATCGATGTAAGGCGCTGTGCTCAGGGCGGCAAATGGCGTGATCAGTCGTAACAGGGACGTATAATACGCCTTGGCAGAGCCATAGCTGCGTCCATATGTTTGCCGTGGCTGGGCAGCTTTGCGTGTGGGTCTTCTTGCGCGGGCTGTAAGCGCTGGCCGCAAGCTTGTGCCCGTTGATTTTAGCCCTGGTTTTACTCTTGGTCTTGCGCCGGGCTTTGAGCCATATCTTGCGCTTGCGGTTCGTCGCTGTCGCTATCAGCGTCAATACGCTGGGGAACGGCTGTTTCAACCAGCGCACGCCACAGATTGTCTATGCCGTATCTGTTGCTGGACGAGGTGACAATCGGACGCGTTCCGAGCAGTTCCTGCCATTCATTTTGCCGGTTGGCGCGCTCCCGCTGGGTGCACTTGTCGGCCTTGGTCAGTACGGGCACAATGTTCAGGCCATTGGTGCGGGCAAAGGCTGCAAGGTTTTTGTCGAGTATTTGCGGCTCAAGGCGGCTGTCGAGCAGCAGGGCCAAAGCTTTGAGGCTTGCGCATTCCACCAGATAGCGCTCAAGCAAATGCGCCCATTTTTCGCGCTCGGAATGGCTGGCGCGGGCATAGCCGTAGCCCGGCAGATCTACAAGATAAAAATTGTGGGGCGTGACGCGATAATAATTTACCGAGCGTGTTTTGCCGGGGGTAGAGCTGACTTTAGCCAGTTTTTTTCGTCCGGCCAACGCGTTGATAAGCGATGATTTGCCGACATTTGAGCGCCCGGCAAGGGCTATCTGCGCCTCTGGCAGCGATATGAGCTGCTCGAGGGTATAGGCGGTGGTTTCAAGGGTAAGAACGGGATTCATAATAAACCTCATGTAATACTTTAACTTTGTGTCTTGACAAGCAGGCTTGTTTCAGCAAATATTTTCAATTCAGGGCTGACATTTTCAGCCAACTTCCGTATAAGGTAGCCGCTCTTGCCGCCGTTGGCAAATGATCGGCTTTTCTGCCAGCCTGCGCCGGTTTGCGGCGACATGTAGGAGGACAAATGTATTCTACCACTGACTTTCGTAAGGGCCTGAAGATTGAAGTCGAGGGGACCCCTTTCGAAATCGTTGACTTTCAGCACTTCAAGCCCGGCAAGGGTGGCGCCATGGTGCGCACAAAACTGCGCAACATCCTTAACGGCCGCATGCAGGATATAACTTTCCGTTCCGGCGAAAAAGTGGGCAAACCCGACCTTGAAACCCGCGACATGCAGTTTCTCTATCGCCAGGAAGACGACCTTATCTTCATGGATATGACCACTTACGAACAGCTGCAAATGCACATCACCACCACCGACGGCAAGGAAGGCTTCCTTAAAGACGGGCAGGAATGCCGCGTGCTGCTGTACAAGGGCAACCCCCTTGATATCGACATCCCACTGAGCCTTGTGCTGACTGTTATTGAAACCGAGCCCGGCGCCAAGGGTGACACTGTAAGCAACGTCACCAAGGCCGCCAAGCTTGAAACCGGTATTTCGGTTCAGGTGCCCATTTTTGTCAACGAAGGTGACCGCATCAAGGTTGACACTCGCACCAAGGAATACCTGGGCCGGGAATGATAACCGGTTCGGGAGGGTAGCCCTACGGACGCCCATAAATTCAGCCGCGAGCTTCTTGGCCTTTTTCTTATCTTCTGGGCATTGCTGCTGTTGCTCAGCCTGCTCAGTTTTGACGCCAATGACCCTGGTCTCAACCATGTGGTCAGCGGCGTGGTCAAGGTCAGAAACAAGGCAGGCCTTTTCGGCGCGTATACTGCGGGTTTTCTTAACGACGTGTTTGGCGTGGCCGCCTATCTCTGCCCACTGATTTTCGGTGCGCTGGGGGCGGCCTACGTTTCTCCTGCGTACAGCCTGCACTGGTCGCGCTGGCTGGGCTTTTTTTTGCTGACCATCTGCCTGCTTGTTATCGGCTCGGCCACTGACATCACCCTGGGCGACATGTGGGGCGGCGGCATGGTGGGCAACGCCCTGCATCTCAATGCCAGCCGGTTTTTGAGCCCGGGCGGTTCGGCTCTGGTCTGGCTGTTCATTGCGCTTGTGGGCACACAGCTTGCTTTCAACATATCATGGTTCAATCTGACGGCCCGCTTTGCGCAATGGGCGCAGACGCGTCTTGCCGAGCGGCAGGGCGAATCAGCGCAGTCGGCCTCGGCGTCGGAGCGTCAGCCCGAGCCAACCGAGGGCAAACGCTCATGGTCGCTGCGGCAGTTGCACCTGCCTTCCATGGAATTTTGGACGCGCTGGCGTGACCGCCTGGGCAATATTCAGCCTACCGCAGATTCGCTACCTGAGGTTTTTGAAGAAAAAAAGAACCGCGCCGCCCAGCAGCAGACTGAAGACGCCAGCTTGAGCCGCACGGACGCGGACGATCCTTTTGCCGTGGCCGAAGACTTTAACGGCGTGCCCATCTCGCCCGGCCTTGAAGCGCCAGAAGCGGACGAGCGGCAGCATGAGGCTCAGCGCGAGTCTTCTGTCGTGCAGGCCCCTCCGGCAGCGGTCGTCCAGCCTGCTGGCGACAAGGCAAACGCCCCTGCAGCTCCCGCTGCCGAAGCACCCAAAAAACAGAACGCCCTGACCGGGCTGCTGTCGGGCATGACCGGCCGCAAGGCAGCCATACCCATGCCTGGCCTTGATCTGTTGGCCCCGCCGGTTAAAATTGCTGGCAACACCAGTAAGGAAGAACGCGAAGCCAGAGGCAAGACCCTTATTGCCTGTCTGAAAGATTTTGACATCCAAAGCGAGCTTGTGCATGTGACCCCGGGGCCAGTGGTCACCATGTATGAGGTGCGACCCGCGCCGGGCATACGCGTGAGCCGTATCGCCAACCTCAGCGACGACCTTGCGCTGGCGCTCAAGGCTGTGGCTGTGCGCATTCAGGCTCCTATTCCCGGTACTGATACCGTAGGCATTGAAATACCCAACGACAACCGCGAAACAGTCAATTTTAGGGAGCTGGCGGCCTCCGAGTCTTTCCGCAAGGGGTGCGGCCCCCTGACCATGATTTTGGGCAAGGACATTGCGGGCAAGCCTGTGATAGCCGACCTCACGCGCATGCCGCACCTGCTTGTGGCTGGCGCTACCGGCGCGGGCAAGAGCGTGTGCCTCAACGGCATTCTCATCAGCCTGCTGTACCGTACGCAGCCCAAGGACATGCAACTGCTGCTTGTGGATCCCAAGCGCATTGAAATGGCCGTGTACGCTGACGAGCCGCATTTGGTGCACCCCGTGGTCACCGAGATGAACGAGGCCAAAAACGCCCTTGACTGGGCCGTGCACGAGATGGATCGCCGCTACGAGGCCATGGCGCGCCTTGGGGTACGCAACGTGGCGGGCTTTAACCAGAAGCTGGCTGCCTGCAAAAATGACTTGCCGCCGGACTTTGCCGACCTTGAGCCCCTGCCTTACCTTGTTATTGTCATTGACGAGCTGGCAGACCTCATGATGACCGCAGCCCGCGAGGTTGAAACCAGCATCGTGCGTCTTGCGCAGCTGGCCCGTGCGGCAGGCATACACATGATAGTTGCCACCCAACGCCCCAGCGTGGACGTGGTGACCGGTCTCATCAAGGCAAACTTTCCGTGCCGTATATCCTTTCAGGTTACTTCCAAGCACGATTCACGCACCATTCTTGATCAGGTTGGCGCGGAGCATCTGCTCGGCAGGGGCGATATGCTCTTCAAGCCCAGCGGTGGGCGTTTGCAGCGCCTGCACGGGCCCTTCCTGAGCGACGAAGAGGTGCAGGGCGTGGTGGCTTACTGGAAACGTCAGCTCAGCCCCTCGTACAAGATCGACTTCGCCCAGTGGGGCCTCGACTCTGTGAACGGCGGGGGCAGCGCGGGCGGCGGCGACGCGGCGCAGGATCCCCTGTACGGAGAAGTTCAGGCGTTTGTGAGCGATCAGGGCCGCGCATCCATCTCGCTGGTGCAGCGCCGTTTTAAAATCGGTTTTAACCGGGCGGCCCGCCTGGTTGAACAACTCGAACACGATGGCATAATTGGCCCGGCAGACGGCAGCAAACCGCGCGCGGTGGTCAAATAATTGCAACTTCAGGCACAAGGCGGCTCAGTCCGTGGAGGTGTTATGCGCATAAATGGCATGTTGGCCCTGGCAGTTGGGCTTGTTCTTATTGCTGCAACTGCTGCCCAGGCTTCTGATATCGCTGCCACCATTCAGGCTCGGTACGAAAAACTGCGCACGTTTTCCGCCACATTTGAGCAGACGCTTACCCACAAGGAAAGCGGCTCGGTAGAAAAGCGACAGGGCAACCTGCTGTTTCAGAAGCCCTTGCTCATCCGCTGGCAGACAGACAAGCCCCACGAAGAAACCCTTGTGGTGACCGACAAGGAAATATGGGACTATCTGGCTGATGAAGAAATAGCCTACCGCTATCCTCTGGAGCTTGTGCGGGATTCGCGCAGCATTATTCAGGTGATAACAGGGCAGGCAGCGCTGACCAAAGACTTTGACGTCAAGGAAGACGGGCAGGAAAACGGCCTTGCCAAACTGCACCTCTATCCCAAGGAACCTGCTCCGCAGATGGTAGAAGCCCTGCTGTGGGTCGAACCCGGCACCGGCTACATCCGCCGGGCGAGCATTATTGATTTTTACGGCAATTCCAACGACGTGCGGTTTACGCAGTTTAAGCCCGACACCTCGTTGAAGACATCGGACTTTACCTTTACCCCGCCCAAGGGCATTGAGGTTGAAGACCGCATTGACCGCAAGGTGCAGGAACGGGAACTCTTCAAGTAACATCTGCCCCACAAAGCAAAAGGCCGTGGCGTTCGCAAACACCACGGCCTTTTGCTTTGAGTTGCGCATGGTTACACGCAGAGCTGTCTAAACACAGCTGCGGCGTCAGCATCCACAATGGGAAAGGCCGCCTGCAGCTCGTCCGGTACGCTGACGGGTTTGCCGTTGGTCATATCGATAAAAACCCACTGGGTTTCCGCCTCGGCAAGCAGGGTTTTTGCCGTTGCATTCCAAAAGACATAGCGGCGCAGGCTGCGACGCGAGGCATACGATGCTATCCAGGTCGCGGCGGTTATCATATCGCCCAGAAAGGCCGGGCGTTTGTAGGTAATGGTATGCTGGCGCACCACCCAGCCCTGCCCAATGCTCTCGTACCGCTCCATGGGCCAGCCGCAAACGGCGGAGTGCGCCACGGCCACGTCCTGCATCCATGCCACATAGCGCAGGTTGCTGACGCGGTGCTGCATGTCTATATCGTCCGGTTCTACGGTAATCTGCTGCGTGTATATGTTGATCTGAGCCATGTTGTCTCCTCATCAGTGATGGCGCAGAGCATATGCCTTGTGCGTAAAAAATAAAAGACACGCGGGCTTGCGATAATTGCTCCGCGTGTCTTCTGGTTGATAGTGGGCCGCCAGCGGCGGAGGATTTGCCGGGCAATGGGCCGGCATCTGGCGCGGACAGTTTCTGTACGCCGCTTTGTATCCCGGTTTGGCGTGTTACATCACACCCCGCCCTGCACAAGAGTATCAAGCACCGCTGCAGAAAGGTGCCTCGGCTGCGCCCGCAGGCTGGGGACGACGCCCCATTGCCGCAGTATGTCCAGGGCCATGCTCTGGGCGGCCTCAAAGCTTTCGCCAACTGGCGTGGATAGCGGGGCCGCGAGGGTCATGGCCGCCGGTTGCACGCCGATGAGAGTGCAGCTGCTTGGCGCTGTGCCGCGCAGGGCGGCCAGCCCCATGACCTCTGAAAAGCTGTTTTGATGCGGGCCAATCTTCTGAGCCGTCAGGTAGGCTGGCACGTTGTCCCGTAGCAGCAGCTGGCCCGGTTGCAGGCCAAAATCCACAGCATCAAGCACAAGCAGCCTGTCGGCACGCTCCACAAAGGTCAGCAGGGTCTGTCCTTGCGTGCCGCCGTCTACAACTTCCACGTTTTCAGGAAAATCCCAGTGGGCGTAGAGCCGCTGCGCCAACAGCACGCCAAAGCCCTCGTCGCCGTACAGAATATTGCCAAGACCAAGAATGATGATCTGTTCCATTAAAGTTCCCAGGTTCTGAAAGGGGCGGCCCCGCCGGGCCGCCCCTCAATGCTGTCAGGTTACATCAATTACTTCTTGCGGCGTTGACGATAGCCGCTGAACATGGACGAAACCAGCGTGGTCTTGCCCATGATTTCTTCGCGTATGACCATGTAGAGGTGCACTGTCACAAAGGTAATGAGCAGCAGCATGCCCAGACGGTGCAGGCTGCGGGTCATCTGGCCGTTGCCGCCAAACCAGTTGTTTATCCAGTCCTGCACAAAGGCAAAAAAGCGGATAAACGGTACGTGGCTGTCCTGGGCGTACATGCCAAGGCCTGTAAGCATGATGACAAGCATAAAGATCATGCCCGTGCCCATGCCTATTTGCGCCAGGGGGTTGTGGCCCACATGCGCGCCGCATTCCTTGTTGAGGAACAGATACCAGCGCACGTCCTGCCACAGATCGCTCCACCAGGCCTTGCTCCAGACCGGCACTATGATGAGCTCTCGCGAATAGCGATTGCCCCAGACAAGGCCGTATATGTAACGCAGTACAGTTGAAATAATCAGCACAAAGCCCGCAATAAAGTGGGCCATGCGCGTGTACCCCATATAAAATGTGTTATATGGCTCGCCAGTTACGGAAAGCCATGGTTTGCCGATGATGTAGCCAGTGACGATAAGTACAACGACGCAGGCTACCATAACCCAGTGCCATATGCGTATGGGCAGCTCGTACACATAAATGCTTTTGCCCATGGGCATTTGCGGAAGCAGATGTTGTTCGCTCATGACGTTCTCCCGGCGGAAGGCTTGTACTCCGCGGCTCGGATTGCCCGAACGCTAGAAGCAGTTGTCTGTTCTAACCGAGATCAGCTCGGATCCGTCCGGCCCGATAATATGCGTAGAGCAGGCCAGACAGGGGTCAAAGCTGTGCAGGGTACGCAGTATTTCAAGGGGCTGGTTGGGAACAGCCATCTTTGTGCCCATCAGGGATGCTTCATAGGCGCTGAGCTGTCCGTCGGGGCTGCGGGGCGCACCATTCCAGGTGGTGGGGACAACGCACTGATAGTTTTCGATTTTTCTGTCCTTGATGGTGATCCAGTGCCCCAGCGCACCGCGCGGTGCTTCGGTAAAGCCCACGCCGCGCAAGGTGCCGTTGGGCCAGCTTTCCGGCTTCCACAGCTTGGTATTGGCGGTTGCACGGTTGCCGTTTTTGAGGTTGGCCACAAGTTTGTCGTAAAAATAGCGCATCTTGTCGGCCGACCAGACAAGCTCGAGCGAACGCGCGGCAATGCGGCCAAGGGTCGACTGCAGGACAGCAACCGGAGCCTTGGCCTGACCAAGAAAGTCATCAATAAGGCCCTTGATTTCGCTGTCTTTTTTGGCATAGCCCACCAGCAGGCGGGCCAGTGGGCCCACTTCCATCTGGTGGCCGCGCCACAGCGGTGTTTTAATCCACGAATACCGGTTGCGTTCGTCCACCTGCTTGAGGTCGGTGGGCGTGCCCTTGATGTTGGGGCCGGGGGCGTAGTTGGGTTCTGTTACGCCGTCAAAGGGGTGCAGGCCGGTTTTGCCGCCAGGGTAGGGCTTGTACCACGAGTGGGCCACTGTTTCCTGAATTTCTTCGGGGTTGTGCAGGTCAACGGGCAGCACTTCGTTAAAGTTGCCGTTGATGATGGCCCCGGGCGGCAGCAGCAGGCTTTTTTCAGAATAATCGTTGGCCGTGTCCGGTATGGCGCCGTAGGCCAGAACCGAAAGCTTGGAAAGCCCGCCGCCTATGTTCAGCCAGTCGCCGTAAAAGGCTGCCAGCGCAAGGGTGTCGGGCATGACCACCTGCTGGGCAAAGGTGCGGCAGCGTTCAATAAGCTGCAGCACAAGCTCCAGGCGTTCCTGATTGATAACGTCTGAGGCTCCGTGCGCGTCCAGATTCAGCGAGCAGGGCACGCCGCCAACCAGCCAGTTGGGGTGGGGGTTTTTGCCGCCAAAAATGGTGTGTATCTGCACCATGTCTTTTTGAAAATCGAGCGCTTCGAGATAGTGGGCAACCACCAGCAGGTTGGCTTCAGGCGGCAGCTTGTAGGCCGGGTGACCCCAGTAGCCGTTGGTGAAGATGCCAAGCTGACCCGATTCTATTATACGGGTAAGGCGGTCCTTGATGGATTTGAAATACCCCGGCGATGAATTGGGCCAGGGAGTGAGCTTGTGCGAGAGCTCTGCGGTGGCCTTGGGATCCGCCTTGGCGGCAGAAATCACGTCTACCCAGTCGAGCCCTGCCAGATGGTACAGGTGCACCAGATGGTCATGATACATGAGGCACAGGTGCATAATGTTGCGGATGATGTTGGCGTTGTCGGGTATTTCAATGCCAAGGGCGTTTTCCACCGCATGCACAGAGGCCAACGCGTGCGTACCCGTGCACACGCCGCAGATGCGTTCCACAAAAGCCCAGGCGTCGCGCGGGTCACGTCCTTTGAGGATTATTTCGATTCCTCTGAATATGGTGCCGCACGATACCGCATTGGTGATAACGTTGTTGTCGTCAAGGTTCACCTCGCAACGCAGATGCCCCTCGATGCGGGTAACCGGGTCAACAACCACACGGCGGCCGGAGTCCTTAACTGCATAACCCTGTGAAGTAGTATATTCGTAGGCCATGGGGTATTTCCTCAGTTGTTGGAGTCGGTGTCAGAGGGGCCCTTGCCGCTTTTGCTGCCTGCATGGCGCACCATGCTGGCAACGCCGTGTACGGCCACGCCAGCGGCAACGCCCGCCACAGCGGCAACGCCCACAGTCTCTGCCGTGGCATTGGTACCAAGATGCGGGATAGTCGTTATGCGGTCATAAAACGATCCCTGATCCCAAAAGTTCTGTTCCGAGCAGCCAATGCAGCCGTGGCCAGACTGAATGGGGAAGGAAACGCCGTTGTTCCAGCGTGTTGAGGGGCAGGCGTTGTATGTGGTGGGGCCTTTGCAGCCCATCTTGTAAAGGCACAGGCCAGAGCGTGCGCCTTCATCGTCCCACGATTCCACGTATTCGCCCGCGTCAAAGTGCGCCCTGCGGTAGCAGTGGTCGTGCACGCGCTTGCCATAAAACATCACGGGCCTGCCCTGAGAATCAAGCGTCGGCAGCCTGTCGTAAGTGATGATGTAGGTCAGAATTGAGCTCATGACCTCAGGTATGGCCGGGCAACCGGGCACCTTGAGCTGGGGTTTGTTAGGAAACAGCTTGTGCAAAGGCGTGGCGCCGGTTGGGTTGGGGTGGGCGGCCTGCACGCAGCCCCATGATGCGCAGGTTCCCCAGGCCACCAGTGCCTTTGCGTTTTCCACGCCCTCCTTGAGCTTTTCATAAAACGGTTTGCCGCCGTCGATGCAGTACATGCCCTGGCCGTTGAGGGGGACGTTGCCCTCTACGGCCAGAATATACTGGCCCTTGTATTTGTGGATGGCCTCCTCGTAGGCTGCATTGGCTTGATCCCCAGCAGCCGCCATGACAGTGTCCTGATAATCCATAGTAATCATTGAAAGTACGATGTCTGTCGCCAGCGGGTGGGCTGTGCGCAAAAATGATTCTGTACAACAAGAGCAGGAAAGCCCGTTGATCCACAGCACGGGCAGGCGGGGTTTAGTTGACAGAGCCTGTGCGATGGCCATATCCGCGCCTGGGCCAAGGCCGAGCGCGACAGCGGTAAGCGCACAGAATTTCATGAAATCTCGACGGCTGACACCACGATTGCGCAAAACTTGTTCGGTGGTTTCGAGATGAGCCATAAGTACCTCGAGAAGAACATGGTTACAGGTTGGTGATTGCTGTTGCCAGGTGAGGTGCAAGTACTCCTTTTACATAGGTATATAGTTAAAATTTGCCGTATTGAGACATTATTGAGGCAGGGAGCACGTTTTTTGGCTGTTGGTGTCTTTGAGGTCGGTCATAACGCCAACCAGAATGTCAGTCTGGTTGCGCAGTTCATTTAGGGCGAGGGATGCCTGCTCCATGGCTGAAGCCGTTGAGAGAGCTAGGCTGTTGATGTCCTCAAGACTTTTGTGGATTGTTTCGCTTGCGGCGGATTGTTCTTCTGAAGCCGTGGCAATGGACTGCACCTGCGCAGTTGAAGCGCTTGCCAGATTGACCAGCTCATGCAGGGCATCTCCAGCCTGGCGTGCAAGGTCGGTCACCGCCTCGATGGTGCCCGCCGTCTGTTCCACATGCGTGATGTGCTTGCGGGTGCCGCTCTGTATGGCGTGTATGGCCTCGCCCACTTCCTTGGTGGCCAGCATGGTTTTTTCGGCCAGTTTACGTACTTCGTCCGCAACCACGGCAAAACCGCGGCCTGCGTCGCCAGCGCGCGCGGCTTCAATGGCGGCGTTAAGGGCCAACAGGTTGGTCTGGTCGGCAATATCGCTGATAACATTGAGTATCTGCCCGATGCCTTCGGCCTGTTGTCCCAGCAACCCCATGTCGACTTTCATATCATTGGACTGCTGTTGCACCTGTCCAATGGCAGCGACGACGTTTTCAACTACCGCCGCCCCAGCAGTTGCCTGCTGGTGCGAATTATCCGCTGTTTGCGCTGCATCGGTGGCGTTTTTGGCAACTTCAACAACTGTCATGCTCATTTCCTGCATCGCAGCAGTGGTGATGTCGAGTCTATTTGACTGGCTTGTTGCACCCTCATTGGAAGTCTGCACCTGTTCCAGCAGACTGTTTAAGGCGATGTTGAGCGATTCAACGACGCCATGAATTTTGTCCACAGCCAGCACGAGCGCGTTTGCCCGCTCACTGGTGGCCTTTTCGGCTTGTTCGGCAGTTTCGCGGCACTGATCTGCCAGTTTGCCGCGTTCTTCAGCGAGCAGCTGCTGGTTTTTTGCCGTTGCTATATGTTCTTTCAACCGGCACACCATATCGCGCAGCGCATCGGCAAGGCCGCCGACTTCGTCCTTTTGAGCAACGGCGAGTACGGCGTCAAAATCGCCCTGCGTGACGCTTTGCGCATAGCGCAAGGTGCTGCGCACGGGCCTGCCGATGGTGATGCATATCTTCCAGCCCAACACAACGGTAACAAATGCGATCAGCAGGGCGCTTGAGCAGGTAAGCACAAATTCTCGCTGGGCGGATTTTATCGCTGCGTTTTCCAACTCAAGCAAGCTGGTTCCCCATTGCGTTTCTACTTCCATCAACCTGTCGATGCGTTTGGTGGCTGCTGCAAACCATTCTTGCGGTTCAACCTCAAGATTTGATTTTTCCAGGTTTGCATAGGCTGTTTCTCTAAAACGGCTAACTTCATCCTCAGCGGATTTTATTTTGCTTTGCAGTAATGTTTCAGCATCTTTACCGCCAAGCTCTGCAAAAGAGCGCAAGTAGGTGTTTTGCGCACTCACACGGTAGAGCCAGTCGCGGTACAGCTGCTTGCTGAACGTACCGGCAGAAAAAGCGGCGTTGAGCGTGGCGCGTTCCTGCCCCGCAATTTCTTTGCCATGCATAAGCTGGAGAATTGATGTGAGCGTCATGTCGCAGCGTGAATTGAGCACAGCAACCGCCATGATCAGCTCATTGATGCTGCCGCTGTATGCGGCAATAGCCTGTAAGGCGTCTATGTTAACGCCCCTCGCGGCGCTCCGGGTGTTGGACAGGTCAGCAAATTTTGTCACGGCAGCAGCAAACAATGGCTGAAAAAAACCTTTGTTATGGCTGTCTGTTTCAGCAAGCACAGACAAAAACCGCTTGTGAGCCGCGTCAGACTTGACAATTTGTTCAGCAAGTTCAGCAGCAAATTTTTTACCTTTGCTGCCCAGATAGCCAGCGGTATAGCCGCGTTCCTTTTGAACCTCATGGATCAGTTCGCCTGCGGAAAGACTGACCGCGAGCGAGCGCCCAATAAGCTTGAGCCGGTCAATGGCCTCCCAGCGGTTAATGCTCTCAACCGTAACAAGAAGCAGAAAAGTTGCCATTGGCAATATGAGCAATAGACTGAGTTTACGAGCAATTTTGAGATCTGCAAGCATCTGCGGGCCTCCTTGATCAATTGCCTTTCCACAAACTGATTGCTTAACGGCGGGTAAAACTCCGTTTACTCGGTCAGAATTTAGATAGCCTGAAAATTAAAAGATTTAATTTAGTGGAATAAATTATCAATACCCATACCACAAATAAAACAAATAACAATAACTTAATTTATATAGTTATGCGCAACATGTTGCCGGTGCTGAGGATAAAGTTGTTACCCAAAAAAATATCTATATATTAGAATGTTATATTGCATAGTATGACAATATGATAATCATGGTATTTTATGGCAGTGTTTGAAATCTTGCGTAATACGCTGAATTACCTAAAATAATATTTTGTCTAACAGATGGTTGCGGTTAAAAAACAACCGTGAAAAAGGTTGCAGAAATATAGTAGCATTTATTTTTTTTTTGTATTACTCAGTCTGTGTTATGATTGTACAAATAGTAGCAAACAAGTGATAGCCTTGTATTTGGCGGCTTGAGTGCATGTGGTCTGGAGGTAGCCTTGCTGGAGCTAAAAAGTCCGCCCCCACGGAGCTGCAAACGTATTCTGGCAAGCGGGGTGGGGGTGTCCCTGATTTTGCACGGACTGGTGGTTGCTTGCATGCTGGGCTTTGGCGCGCTGCTCGCCAGGCAGGGAGCTGTGCTGCCTGGCGGAGCCGTGGTGGTAAGCTTTGTTGACGTAGGCAGCACAGCTGTGGGGCAAACAGGCCTCTCCAGACAAGCGGCGTCGGCGTCGGCAGCTGGGGGGGAATCTCCCACTGTACAAAACCCCGGGGAGCATGCCGCCCCGCTTGTGCGGTCAGAGTCTGACGCAGCCGTTGCTGTCAAAAGAACAGAGGTCAAGCCAGAACCAGCGGAAAAGGCGGAAAGGCAAGCCACCCGCAAACGCGTCGTTATCCCCAGGCCCCAACATCGGCAGCAGGAGGGAGGGCAAGCGCCCATGCAGCAAGACTTGCCAGCGCGGCAGGCAGATGCAGCAACTGCAGCGGGCGGAGACAGCGGCAAAAGCGCAGCAAGCAGCGGCACGGGCGCTGCCGGGCATGGCACGTCAAGCGCGCAAGGACAAGGAAATCCGCAGCCGCAGGTCATGTCCTGGAATGCGGCAGGCGGACCGGCCTTTATGCGGCAGGGGCCGTTGCACTACCCAAGGGCGGCCCAGCGACGCAACCTTGAGGGCAAGGCCGTGGTTGAGGCGTATCTTGATATGCAGGGAAAGCTGGTCCGCGCCCGAGTGCTGCAGGCCGATCATCAGGACTTTGCCGACGCGGCTCTGGCGTGCATTCAGGCTTCGTCGTTCAGGCCAGCCCAGCGCGAGGGCAAGGCCATCCCCTGCGTGGTGCGTATTCCCATGCTGTTTGTTCTTAAAGGAATGTAAGCTGGCGAATTTGTGGGTTTACCCTCAGCGGGGCGTTTTTTTGGGCGAAACTGCCATAGCCGCCATAAGCATGGCGCACGAAACCAGCACAATGACCGCACCGGGCGGTACCGCCCAGTGAAACGAAAGCCACAGGCCGCTCACGCAGGCAATAATGCCAAACAGGGCCGAGAGCAAAAACATGCGGCTTAGCCGGTAGGTGAGCTGCAAGGCCGTGGCGGCAGGGGTGACAATAAGCGCGTAAATGAGCAATCCGCCAATGGCTTTTAAAGCAAAGGCCACCACCAACCCCATGAGCGCAAGGCAGGCATAGTGGATGCCGCGTACAGGTATGCCCGCCGCCGCAGCAGCCCGCCGTTGCCCCATGATTGCCTCAATCTCCTTGAAAAACAAAAAGATAAAACCAAACAGAAGCAGGGCAGTGCCCGACATGAGCTGCAAGTCAAAGCCAGTTACGGTGAGCAGGCTGCCCCAGATAAGGCTGAGCCCTTCGGTGCGTGCGCCGGGCATGAGGCCAAGGGCCAGCATTGCCAGGCTCATCACCACCGAAAAAACCACGCCCATGGCCGTATCAAGGCTGAAACCGGGTTTTTGGGCCAGCGGTCCCACGGCGGAGGCTGCGCCAAGGCTAGCGGCCAGGCCACCCGCCAGAGGCGGCGCGCCCAGCCACAGCGCAACCAGCGCCCCGGCAAAGGCGGCGTGAGATACGCACATGCCAACCAGGCTCATACGCCACAACACCACAAATACGCCCATTGCACCGCACACGGTGCCGCCCAGCACCGCCATGAGCAGGGCGCGCTGCAAAAAGGCATAGTGGAAAAAATCATCCATACTTCACCTGATGGTTTAAACTGTGCGGATATTGCCGCCTAAAACAGCGCGGCCTTGCGCTGGCCGCTGCGGGCAATCTGGATAGGCACGTCGTACAGCTGGCTCAGCAGCTCGGGGGTGGCGGCATCATCGGCGCTGCCCTGCCAGAGCAGACAACCGTCGCGCAGCATGGCCACCTTGTGCGCCAGGGCAAAAACGGCGTTGAGATCATGGGTGACCATGATCACCGTAAGATTAAAAGCTTTGCGCAGATCGGCAACGGCATTGCAGATATCTCTTTGCGCACGCCAGTCGAGCGCCGCTGTCGGCTCGTCGAGCAGCAGCAGCTCCGGCTCCTGCGCCAGGGCCCGTGCCAGCGCCACGCGCTGCCGCTCGCCGCCCGAGAGCTGCCCGATGGGGCGCTGGGCCAGATGAGCCAAGCCGACCACCTCAAGCGACCGTATGGCAAGCTGTTTTTCCTTTTTGCCCGGCCAGCGAAAAAGCCCCAGCCGTCCATAGGTTCCGCTGAGTACCGAGGCAAAGACCGAAAGCGGCATCTTGGGGTCAAGGTCTGTAGCCTGAAAAACGTGCGCCACCTGCCTGCGCACCGCAGCCATGCCGCCCGGCTCAAGGGTTGCGCCCTTAAACAGCACCGCTCCCTGGCTGCAGCGGGTGAGGCCGTTAAACAGGCCGAGCAGTGTGGACTTGCCCGCACCGTTGGGCCCGATGAGCGTCCAGAAGTCTCCGGCTTCAATATTCAGGCAAATGTCGCGCAAGACGGGGCGCTTGCCGTAGTAAACGCCGACATGCCTGAGCTCCGCCAGCGGCGCGCTCACGGTTTTGGCAGCGCTTGCAGCTGCCGTACGTTGTGCATCAGCAGGCTGAAGTAGTCGGGCGCATCGTCGCTGGACCCTGGAAAGTTTGAAAGCACCACATGCGCGACCCCAAGTTCAAGCGCCAGCGGCAGCCCCGCGTCAGGCCCGCTTTGGTAGTTGTCCACCACGCCTGCCACCTGTATGTTTTTTACCGCGTTCAAAATTTCCGCCAGCTCACGGGCGTTGATGTCTTCGGCCCTGCCAAAGGTGCGCACCACCTCAAGGCCAGCCCAGCTCGCAAATTCGGCCTGCATTGTTGCCGCAATAACCCTTTTGCCTTGCAGGGGGGCAAGCAGCTCGCGGCACTGCGTCTCAGCCGCGTCGATGTGTTGCATCCGCTGGCGAGCCCTGAGCCGTATGGCCGGTGCAAGTTCGGGGGCAATGACCTCCAGCGCGGCGGCAATTTCGTTTACCGCCTGTTTTTGCACCTGGGGGATAAGCCAGCTGTTGCGGGGGCTGACCTCTGCAACTTTGAGCTTCGGGTTGTCCACAGCCGCCAGCATGGCGCTTACCTGCTGCAGATTGCGCTGAAAAGGATGGATAAGCAGCAGGTTTGCCCTGGCGGCAAAAACATAATCGCCCGTACTGGCATTTTCGTGTCCCGGGCAGCTGGAGCCCTGATTCAGCGTGAGAATTTCGCACCGGTTTTGGGTAAGATCGGCAACGATATCTGAGATAAGCGAAGTGCCCGCCACAACGCGCACAGCATCGGCCGCCTGGCTGGCGGTGGAGCAGAACAGCAGGACAAGCCAGAGAAATACGGCAGCTTTTTTCATGGCGGCACTCATTTTTTGACAGCGCAAAAAAAGTAATGATCTAGCCCTTCATGGGCCTTAATGGATGTAAACCCTGCTGTGGTAAAGATAATGCTCATGCCCGTAGGGCAAGGCAGGTGATCGCCTTCCACCGCGTGGTGGCTGTCGTGCAGCTGGTTGAGCTTTTCGCGGCCGTCGATGTGCAGCACGTAGGCCCGGCCTGTGGGACGAAGAATGCGGTAAAATTCTCTTGCTGCAGCCTGCTTGTCGCCAATATGCGGAAAGGCGGAAAAACAGATGACCATATCTGCGCTGGCATCGGTCAGGGGCATGGATTCCGCCCTGGCCTGATAGGTGCGCACGTGGGGAAACCGGGCCAAGAGGCGCTGCAGCATGTCAGGCGACGGGTCAAGCGCCAGCAGTGCTGCATCCGGGCGGGCGTATTTGCGCAAATACGGCTGCAGCACTCCCTCGCCGCAGCCTACATCAATAATAACCTCGGCTTGCGCCAGCGGCAGGCTGCTCATCAGCTGATCCACCTGACGCAGTTTTTCCGGCGGGTAGTTGCGAGCCTCCCAGCCCGCGGCGTGGGTGTTAAAAAATTCCTCTCGCTGAAATTCTTGGGCGCTGTCTGCATGCATGCTGCGTCTCCGCTCAATGCGCCGTCCAGCACTGCTGGACGGCGCATATTGGTTAAAACTTGAGGTCAAAACCGACCATGATGGTGGTTCCAGGCATATTGTAAAGCCCGCGATCGTTGCCAGCACGCTCCATGCTGTATGCGTATGGCGTGTTAAATATATTGTTTACGGCCACAAAGACCTTGCCTTCTTCAATATGCATATCGTCGTAGCTGAAGATGTAGTCGAGCCGGGCGTTAAATACATTGATGTCGGGCAGACGGTCTTTTTCCGTCAGGTTGGGGGCAGTGCTGGCCGGCGCTGCAGGAGATGTGGTACGCGCCCAGTTCTGGGCGTAATAGACATCCTTGAGGTACTGGTAATCGCCGCTGAGCTGGAAGTGCTCAATGAACTTCCATTTGAAGCCGGTTTGCAGGGCAAAGGCTGGCGTGTAGGGCATTTTGCCTGTGCTTACGCCATCGTCGCCCTTGGCCCATGCCTTAAGCCAGGTTGCGCCAGCGAACAGCTCAAGATTGTCGGTTGGCGTGACGCTGGCGGAGAGTTCGAGACCGTTGATCTTGTATTCCGCCGTGGAAGACGTAAAAAAATCGCTGGTCGGCATGGCGTTGCCGAACATATAGGCGCGCAGCCTGTCGCGGCCATCGTCGTGAAACACCGTGGCGCTGGCCGTAAACAGGCCTGGCTGGGTGTGGCTGAGCGATACTTCGTAGTGGTCCACCACTTCAGGGCGGATGTCCTTGGTGTCCAACCCTGCGGGCAAGGAGGTCTTGTTGGCCAGCAAGCCCTGCAGCACGACGGGGCTTGGATAGTTGACGCCCCGTGCATAGTTGAAGCCCAGGTTGGTGTTGTTGTAGCCGAGCACAAGTCCCGCCTGCGGAGCGGCCTTGTCTTCAAAAAGGCTGCTCGTATAAAGACGCAGCCCGGTGGAGGGCGTCACATGAAAGCTCTCCTTGCTGCCGATCATCTGGCTGATTGCCGCATAGGGCGAAAACAGCCTGTGCTGCGGAAATTCCCACGAGGTTGTGGCATTGGTGGCGTATCTGCGCTGGTCGTTGCGCAGGTCGCTGATGTCAAGGTCAAAACCGTTGACGATCTCGCTGCCCTCCCAGATGGTGTACGTTTCGCGGCCTCGCAGGCCGTAAAGGTTGTTTGTCTGCACCGAAGTGGTCGTATTGCTGTTTTCGCCGCGCAGATAAAACAGCGTGTCGTTGTAGTATCCCTTGAGGTAGCCGCTGGCGTTGCTGTACTTGTTGATGAGGCTCAGCGTGGCCAGACTTGTCTGCGTGTCAAAACGGTCTGTCGCGCGGGTGTTGGTTATGGGGTTGTTGGGGGCCTGGGTCTGGGCGTCAACCCTGTTGGCCATCATGCGCAATGTCCAGTTGTCTGAAAGTCCAACGCCCATGTTGCCGTAATAGCTGCTCTGATAGGCTGCGGTGTGGTCTTTGTGCCCAAGGGTGCTGATGAGGCTCTGGGCGGCGTAGATATCCACATTTTCTTTTTTCGCGCCCATGCCCACATTTTCGGCCACAGTGCCGTAGCTGCCGCCCTCTGCGCCGATGCGCAGTTCGTAGCCCTCTTCTGTCATGTATTTGGGGATAAAATTCAGCATGGCGTAGCCGCTGCCAAAGCGCGAAGGCTGGGGGTACTTGTAAATTTCCATACCGCCCAGAGCGTACACCGGTATGCCGTCGGCCAGCGACTGCCCGTACAAAACGCCGCTGCGGGGCACATCGTCAAAGTAGATGTTGACGTCGGGGCTTGGGTGGCTTGCGCCGCGCCCGCGCACATACAGGCTCGCACCCGTCTGCCCGCCGATGATGTTCTTTTTTTGGTACATGACGCCCGGCACGTTGCGCAGGGCGTCATAAAAATCGAGCGAATTCTGCTGGCGTATCTGCTCTTCGGTAACCACGTTGTATTGCGTGCCAAAGCGCGTCTGCACGGGGACGGTGGGGGGTTGGTCGACCACGCCAAATGCGGTAACCGCAGGCAGATCGTACGCCGACAGGCTGCCCTGCGTCAGATCGGTTTTGGGGGCCGGGGTAGCCTGCCCGTCTGGCGCTGGCGGCGCGTCGGCCGCCCAACAAGGCTGGGCGTAACTGCAGTGGCCTGCAAGAATTGCAGCCGCCACAAGTGCTGAAACCTTTTTCATTACACGTCATCCTCCTTCATATACCGGTAGCGCGGGGTGCGCAGTGGTTACCGTTTTGTGCAGGCTTTGGTGTGTATTTTCGCGGGTTGTGCGCACTCAAAAGCAGACTTGTGTGCTATTTATTTTAAATAGGTGTTACTGATAGGGCGCAACAATAACGCGGCTGCCCGGAAAAAGGGCAAACAGTACCGCTGGTCAGATGCGGTAGGCAATCAAGAGTATTACGTTTTTAAAAAAGATAACATTTGATACAAGCTGGGCAGCAAGCCGTCAAGCAGAGATTTGCCATGGTTAAAAAAATGTACGAAAGATCAGGAACAAGTCTGACCCGAACACGCAAACTACATGCGCAGCTGCTGTCAATATGCAGAACTCAATATACATTGTTTTTGATATTGTCAGATGCAAAGCAATACAGCCCTGCGCCTATGTAAGAGGTGCAGGGCTGCATTTTTCAGGCGCTGTGGCCAGCGCGCTACGCGTCAGGATGCCTAATTATCAGCAGTGATTGTGGGGTTGAGCGTAAAATATTCAATCTTTGCAGCATTGTCGCGCTGTACTGTGCGGGCATAACGCACATTGGGGTGGCCAAACAACATGGCATAAAACGGCGTTTGCGGACCCAAACCAAGGCATTGGCGCAATTGCGGGGCTGCATCCACAGCAAACTTCAAATAACCGCACCAGGTTGTGCCTAATCCTGCACTTTGCGCCAGTAGCTCAAAATAGGCCAGGGCAAGGTCAACATCTTCCTTGGGGCAGCTTGCGCTTTCTGCCTCGGAAACAACCAGCAAATGCGGCGCGCCGCGAAACAGCTCGTCAACGCCCTGCTGTCTGTATGCAGTCACAGCCGCAGACAAAAAATCCGGCATGGCGGCATGGCGCCGCATCTGCTCTTCCAGGGATTCAATGACCTTAAGACGCAGCCGCTGCATCATGTCGAGGTCACTTACCACAAGAAAGCGCAGCAAGCGGTCGTTGCAACCTGTGGGAGAATTTGCGAGCGTGGCAAGCAGCGTATCAATGAGATTCGACGGGACATTTTCATTTTTGTATTGGCGCACGCTTCGCCTCGCACGCAGCAAGGTGTGCATCTGCTCTGCAGCAGGGAGTTTTGCGGGTGTCAGTTCAATGCTGTTTTGCGGGTGTCGGCCAAGTATGCTCACTGCGCCGGTAGGGCATACCGCAAGGCAGTGCTGGCATTCAAGGCAGTTTTGCTCCTGCAGCGGCGGTATGGCTGGCAACCCGTCATTTTCGGTTTCCGTGCGACAGATTATGTGCCGTGGGCAGTCGGCAACACAGGCGTCGCAACGGATGCACTTGCTCGAATCTACGGTAAAATTTAGTTTTTTCATGGAGATGTCCTTACAGAATGTTCATGCAAGATCAACGGTCAGGTGCTGAATCATCACGCCATTCATGGTAAAGTCATAAGTGAATGCCAACGGGCTGCCCGGAAAGTTTCCACTTGCCATGGTTGAAAGTATTACATGGTTGTCGGCGCATTTTACGTCGCTGACTGCGACGACCAGCGCGAATTTATCCCGTGATTCCTTTAAAGAGCTCTTGATGGCTCTTGCTCCGCGAATCTCGCTGTTTTCCGGCGCATCGAGCAGAATTGCGTCCGCAGCCAGAAAAGCGTCGAGCCCAACGACATTGCCTGTATTTGTGGCATCCATAAAGATTTTTACCGCTTCGGGCATGGTTGCGTTCATAGTGTCCTCCAGATTTGACTTGATAATTACTTGTATCAGGTTAAATATGACACCATAATGTCATGGTTTAAAAAAATCTGGCGGAATCCAAGGTGAAAATCGACCGGCTGCTTTCTATTGTAATGATATTGCTTGAAAGAAAAAAAGTCAGCGCTTCTGAGCTGGCGCGAACATTTGAAGTCTCAGCGCGCACCATTTACCGGGATGTTGAAACCATAAATCAGGCGGGGCTTCCTGTGGTGGCTTACCCTGGGGTGCGGGGCGGCATAGGGATTCTTGAAAGCTATAAACCGGAAAAGCGGTTCTTTTCAGCGCAGGATGTGACCATGATCTTGATGGGGCTGGGCAGCGTGCGCAGCTCTTTTTCCAATGCCGAGGTGACCAGCGCCATAGCAAAAATTAAAGGCATGGTGCCGGAGGCCGACCGTAAGGCCATCGAGATCAAGGCCGGGCAGATATCTGTTGATCTGACTCCCTGGGGCCGCAACGGGCAAAACCTTGCATCGCTGACTGCAATTCAGCAGGCATTGGAGAACAACAGACTGTTGCGTTTTGGTTACCGAGACCGCAAGGGGCAGACGAGCGCACGCTGTGTTGAACCGTACAGACTTATATTAAAGAAATCTAGCTGGTATCTGGGCTGCTATTGTTTGATGCGACAGGAGGTTCGACTTTTTAAAGTGGTAAGGATGTCTAATGTTTCTGTTGAAGCTGAGACGTTTACTCCACGCGACATTGATGGTGAAAATTTTATCGTCGACAACTTTGATGATGCGGAATGCTTTGAAGGCCTGCTGCGCGTGCAGGCCGGAGCACGCGAAACAATTTTAGAATTGTTTGGCGACAGTGCTCTGAAACGCGAGAATGAATCAAACTGGCTGGCACGTATTCCACTTACCGACAACGAGCAGTCATATGGCTTTGTTGCTGGTCTTGGGAGTGAAGCAGAAGTGCTTGAGCCAATTTTTTTTAGAGAGAGGATGCTGCATTTTTTTCAAAATGCCATAGACAAGTACAGGTGATTTGTGGTTTATCTATTAGTATATGAACGACTACGACATGTTAATTTGCATGCTGCTATGTCATCTCTATGATTTATTGTTTGCCAGCCTCAAGAGAAAACTCTCAGAGACTTTTATTATCATAGGCGTTATATCAATATCAGCCAACAACATGAGTTGCACGTCAACGTTCCTGTGACTTGAACGCGGCAGCGCCACCACACACCACATTCAGGGGGACACATGGGCAGGTTGAGCATACTGAACGCCAGCACACGTAAAACGCTACTGGTTCCGGGCCTGTTGTGCCTGATGCTGTGCCCCGGCATTTTGGCATTTGCCGCGCCAAGGGCGGTTGGCGACTGGCGCGTGGAGTTGCCCGCAGGCTGGAAAACGCAGGAAGAAGGCAATCAGGCCTTGTTCAGCACGCCCAAGGAAGACTGCTTTGTAACCGTGCTGGAAAAAGACTGCTTTAACGGCGACCTCGACATTCTGGCCAAAGCCTCGGCCAACATCACTGGCGGCCACGATTTACGCACGCTGGGTGAGGGCAAGGGTGTTGTTTTTGCCGACAGGGGAGCCCGCTTTTGGGTGGGCCTTGTGGACGACAAGTATATGGAAGTATCCGTCGGGCATAGCTGTCGCGGGGTAGGGCCCATAGTAAAAAGTTTGAAAGTTTCCTCCGGGGTCGAGGGTGCGGCAGCGCTGGACAAGCTGTTGGCAGTGCTGCATAGCCCGGAAAACAGCAAGTGGCTTGTGACTGGCGACCGACCCGACAATGCCAGGCCTGTAGAGCCAGACGACCCCACCGGCGATATGCCCGACTTTGCCGCTCTGGGCGACGCATCTGTCGCCCCCGCGTCCCCGGAAAGGACTATCCCCGAAGGCTGGCGCACGACGCAAACTGGCCCGTGGACCATATACGACAAGCCCGGCGAAAAAGTATGGCTTGCCGTAGGCCTGTACCCCCTCAATAAGGACTCCGGGGGCCGCTGGGGCGTTTCGCTTATCGAGCTTGCCCGCAGGCTTGGCGGCATCAATATAGGCACCGGCGAAGGCACGGTCGACTTTGTGACCCGCGCGGGCGGCATCGGCTCGGTGCAAAACAGCGACGCCAATACTGTTGTTGAGCTTTATTACCCCGATGACGACGCCAGTCTGGCGCAGCTGCGCGAGGCGCTGCACTGATTGGTACTGTCGCCGCGCTCGTCGCCTCGACATATTGCGACTGCTGCATAAGGAGCCGCCAATGCAATTGCTCAAGCCATGTGTGGTATTGTGGGCGTCACTGTTGATATTGATGCCGTCTGGCGCGCACGCGGCGGTTATGCTTAAAAACAGCATGAGCACCGACATCAAATCCGTATTCTGCATCGGCAAAAATGGCGATAAGCTGCCCGTTGCCGATGGGGTGCCCAAACGCTCGTCCCGTTCCGTGCCTGCAGGCAGGTTTTCCGAACATTCATGCGTACGCATTGGCGTGACCGTGCAGACCGGCGCTGGTTGGCAGTACTATGTCGAGCCTGATCCGGGCCGGTTCAGGGAACTTGAGTTTTCGCTCGATGCCGCCGGGCAGTTCGAAACCCGCAAATATCCCTCGCTGCTGATCACCCTGCAGGGCGGCGACGCCTCTGTCGCTCCCGCAGGGGTGCCCATGGCCACTGTGGCCGAGCTTATGCGCAAAGGGCTGGATCAAACCCGCTGGAAGGCATGTGCCCTGCCGGGGTACGAAAACCTCAAGGATCCCGGCATATTTGCGGTATCTTTTGCCGATCAGTCGTGGAGCCTTGGCAGGCAGGGCATGCGTTTTCACGGCAAAAACAGCACGCTTGAAATGCTCAGCATGTTTGCGCCCTTTGCCAATGCTACACTTGGCGCAGGGTTTGACGAGTTGAAAATGAACGGCTGGTTGCCGCTGGTGCTAGAAGCCAACGGGCAGACCAGCGTGTTTAACGCGCAGGGCGCGGCCCTCGCCCCGCAAGGCAAACTGGTGGAAGGCCCCCAGAACGCCGAAGAGACGTGGCAGGCCTTTGAAGCCCTTTTTGTAAATAATGACGACCGCACCGGCAAAACCATGCGGGTGGTTTTTGGCAGCGAAGGGGTGACGCTTGTCATGAGCCTGAACCTTGACGAAGCACTGGCCGAGATAACGTTGGCGCGCTCGTCCGCTGCTGCGGCACAGCCCTGAAGGTAGCGGTGTTCGCCCTGACTGCAGATGCTGGGCCGCACCGGGCTGTTGCCTGAATCGCGCGCATCCCGGCACACGGACATCAGCATGTTTTGCGCCGGTCTTGGGGTGACGATACTGCCGCAAATGGCCGTACGCGAGCATCTGGCAGCCGGAATGTTGCGGCGGCCCTTTTGAAACAGCTGTATTTATGCTGTGGCACAAGGATAAGTGGATATCCCCATGCCTGCAGGGACTTATGCCCGTGTGCCGTGAGCGTTTGATGATGCAGCAGGTCTCGCCAGTACAAGTGACGCCTGCCGGGCCATAAGCTCGTGCCCGGCTTCGCTCGGGTGCAGGCCGTCGGTATACAGCCGGGCCAGCGGGTCAAGGGCTGCCCCTGCCGCTGAGCCAGCCTCAACCCCTGCCGCAGCGGAGGATTGCGCGGCCACGACCGCAAATGCCTGCGAAAAATCAACGCATTGCAGCAAAAAATCCTGTGCGAGCACCCGCAGCCACTGGTGCAGGGCGGCATACTCCGCGCAGGCGTGCTGCAGGTCAACGCTGCCCAGCAGTGGAAAGGTCACAGGCTCGTGTACAGGAATGGGCACCCCCAGCACCGGCCGCACCCTGTCGTTAAAACAATGCTGCACCAGTGCGAAAATATTGGCCTTTACCGCCCCCAGCCCCGCGCCCAGCGCCAGATCGTTAAATCCGCCCATCAGCAGCGCGGCGTCGGCCCCCGCCAGCACCACATGCTGTTGAAAACGGGCCAGCATGCCGCCCGTGGTATCGCCGTTGATGCCGCAATTGCGCACATCCAGCCCCGTGTGCTTTGCCAGCAGGGTTGTCCAGACCTTGGGCCGTGGAATGCCGTAGCCGTATGTGAGGCTGTCGCCCAGACAAGCAATAATCATGGTTGCAGCGTAATCCTCCGAGGCTGGTTGGGCAATGTTTGCGACAGGCAGCCCGCGCCGGCAGGGGCATACTGGCGCGGGCTGCCTGCGCCCGCTCTAGGCGGGCAAGCCCAGCTGAAGACGGATGTGGCGCACATCGGCGTCTTCAGGTTTGAACGGGTAATTGCGTATGCCGGGTCCCGGGCGCGAATTGGCGTAGGGGCGGTTGCAGGCCACCTCGCCGTCGCGTCCCGTGCAGCCGCAGGTGCGAAACGGTTCGCCGGAATCGATGGCGGTATCCAGATCGGCCCTGGAAATACCGTATCCCGTCAGTGCGTCGCGATCGTTGTAGGTAAAATGGCGCTCGTGGGCGAGGTCGCTGTCGATAAGCCAGCGCGCCAGCTGTATGCGGCGGTACTGGTCTATGGGCGGCGGCAGGCGGTCAGCCAGCGGCGACCCCCCTTCGGGAAAAAATGAAAACAGGTGGGTATTGCCGCCCATGTCGTGCACACGCTGCATGGCGCGGCACATGTCCTGCTCGGTCTCGCCCATGCCCACCATAAAGTGCGCCCCGGCCATGCCCTTGCCAAAAATATCCAGGCTTTCGCCCAGGCACTGCCAGTAGCGGTTCCACGAGTGCGGGCCGCCGACCCCGCTCCCCCGGTAGTGGTCAAACAGCTCGGGCGTGGCCAGGTCTACGGCCACGCCGATTTTATCCGCCCCGGCGTCGCGCAGTTCCTCAAGGTTCCTGCGCGTGATGATGGTGGGCGAGATAAGCATGGATACCGGTATATCTACCGCCTGCCGCAGGCGGCGACATATCCGGGCCGCATCCCGAGGGGCGCGGCTGTTGGTGAGCATGGATATGCAGATGCGCTTGACGCGCTCCTGACGGCGCACAATGCCCGCGACGATTTCCTCCACGGTAAAGGCGGGCCAGGTCACGCGGATAAAACTTTTGCTCGAACTTTCCTTTTTTTCTTTGGCGCCTGAAAGGCCGCAATAGGCGCAACGGGCTGCGCAGCCCGACCGGTAGGTCAGCAGCAGGTTGATGCACGAAAGGCAGGCGTTGCGGTAAAAAGCGCCGGGTGCAAAATCAAGCGTCATGGCGGCGGCAAGGCTCATGCGCGCCACTTCCGGGCTTTGAGGTTGGGTCTGTTGCCAGCAGGTGGGGCACTGGCTGTCGAGTTGCTTAGCTTGGCTCATGGTATTCTCCGGCAAGTATTTTGGCTGGTGCGGGGCTGGCTACCAGCCCTGTGTCCCCTCACCCAGCAGCACAGAACAGCAGGTTTTGCGAAATTCCGCCTTCAGGCCCATGCGGGCGGCAAGGGCTGCGGCCTCATGCGAGGGCAGCGCCATGCGGTTGATGCCCGCACGCAGCGAGAGCACCTCCAGGGCGCTGGCGTCTTTGCGCGGACGGGCGCAGCCAAGGCTTATCTGGCTGTTTGGCATAAGCTCCCGCGCACGTATCACCAGGCCGCACACGCCGCGCGGGTCAGGCTGGCGCACGTTTTCCATGGCTGTGCCCGGCAGGTTCATATAGGCCACTATCACCAGCAGCTCCGGCGGGTGGCGGGCCAGAATTTCCAGCGCGTGGTTTTCGCCCATCAGGCGGCCAAAATGCAGCCCGGCCACGATGTGCGGCACCACAGGCAACCCCGCGTAGGCCAGGGCCTCAAGGCTTTGCCGCAGCAGCCGCAGGCCGTCGGGCAGATGGTAAACGCTGGCATAGGTCTGGTCGCTGCCGATAACGTCAATGAGCGCCTGATCCACTCCCGCGCTCCGCAGGGCCTTGGCCTCTCGCTTGTCCACCATGCCGCAGTGCACTGAAATGTAGAGCCCTGTTTCCTGCTTTATAGCGGCGATGGTGTCGGTAAAATCCTGCCACGGCACCTGACCGCGTCCGTTGCACCCGCCGGAAAGCAGCACCCCCTGCGTGCCCTGGGCGACCAGCTCGCGGCATTTTTGCAGTAAACGCTGGGGAGAGCTTACGTCTGGCATGCCGAGCAGCAGCTTGCCGCCGCAGTGGGCGCACTGCTGCCGACAGACGCCCCCGGTGATGGAAAGAGCCGGATACTGCCCCTGCACGCCGTCGCGCACGTACATGCCCGGCAGGTAGAACAGAATCTTTTTTCCGTGAATTTTCCACGACAGCTCGCGCGCAGCGGTGAGCCGCGCGGAGTCCCAGCGCAGCTCCGGCGGGATATCTGCGGGCCATGACGAGCAGTAGCCGCCGTATGTTCCGGGTGCGGATACGCTAAGTTGTTCAGCTAGCTGCATAATATTCCCTGAATCCTATCCAGAATTTCCTGATTGCGGCGTCAAGCGAACCCGTGTGCGCCTCCCACTGCTGGCGGCGCTGATGCGCGTGGGAAAGGGCGTCGCCGTAAAAATCGGCCCATTCTTCCTCGTATTTGCGCAGCAGGGTCAGATCGTCCTCAAGCACGGCCCTTGCCGCCCAGCGGCCCGCCATCGCACCGCCCACCACAGCCTGAAAAATGCCCGCGCCCGTAATGGGGTGGGTGTGCCCGGCGGCGTCGCCGGCAAGGATGGTGTCGCCGTACACGTAGGAGCGGGGAGGGCCGGCGGGTATCCAGCCGCCAGTAAGGCCAAGCGGTCTGTCGCCCACAAGGCCGAGCCCGACCATGCCGCGCACAAACCGCCGCAGCGCCCAGCGCAGGCCCGGCGTGCCCGGTGTGGGCAGCATGCCAAGACCCACATTGGCCACGTTGCCCTTGGGAAAAAACCATGCGTAGCCAGCGCGGATGCTCTCGTCAAAATAGATGTGGGTGTGCTCCAGCTTTTCCTGCAGGGGCAGGCGCACCTGTATGGAGGGCAGGCAGTGCGGTCTGGGCAGGCCTACCCAGCGGGCCACGCGCGAGACAGGGCCGTCGGCCCCAATGACAACCCGTGCGGCCACGCCGATTGTGGCGTTGTTGGGCGCGGACAACAACACCCTGCTGCCCGCGCCGCCTTCGCGGCCCACAGCGGCATGGCCCGGAAGAATCCTAGCGCCGCTGCACACGGCGGCGCGGGCAAGAGCCTGATCAAACATTTCCCTGTCTATGACGCAGCCGGGGGCGACCATGTCCTGTATGCAGCGGCCATGCAGAAAGCTGCGCATGCCGGTTGTGCGCTGCACGATATATTCGTCGCCCACATCGGCCTGTCCAACCAGCATGGCGGGTATGTACTCGGCGCAGCGCACGGGCCTGCCTACAATATGCCGCCTCTCCGCCACAACGACAGAGGCCCCGGCCTGAGCCGCTGCGCGCGCGGCGCTTGATCCGGCTGGGCCGCTGCCCACCACAAGGACATCACAGGTTATGACCCGCATGACGTCGCCTCCCCGCCAGGAGCGTGCGCCTGCTGCGCCACACGTAAAATGGAATGCAGCAGGGGCATGTTCAGGCTTGTCTGGCTGCGAAACTGCCCCTTGTAGGCCGCTTCGCTCTGATCCAGCTCGTAGCAGGTTGTATTTTCTATATCTATGAGAATGCCCGGCAAACCCTGGCGGTCAAAGTCTTCGGCATGCTTGATGTAAAAAGGCTGGCAGCAGCAGCCGATAAAGGCGGGCACGCCCTGTTTTTTGAGTTTGGCCAGTTCTTCCATCAGGTCTTCAAAATTGGTTATGCATACGGTGCGCAGCTTGCGCTCGTGCCCCAGCGTCCAGGCCTCGCCCACGGAGCACTCGCCGCATGCGCGGCAAGCCTTGGTAAAGCGCAGGTCGCAGTCTTTGAGCTTGGCGCAATAGGGCAGCAGCAGTGCCTCTGGCCCGGCTGCCAGCACCTGGTCAAAGCTGCCGTTGGTGGTAAAGATGCGGTTGCAGTGCTCAAGCGGTATGCCGTGACGGGCAATGGCGGCTTTTTCCATGGCCATGCGCAGAGGAATGCAGATGTCCTCGGCATCCATGTCGGGTATGGCTATGCGGCCGTCGTTGAAAAAGTCGTGGATTCTGCCGCACAGCTGCTCCATATCCAGAGGCTGGCCGCGCAACGCCGCCTCAAGGTCAAACAGGGCGCGCGCGGGGAACGACAAAAAATCTCCGGTAATAAAGATGTTTTTGAGCACGCGGCGCGGCATGTTCAGCTGCATGGTCACGCGCACAAGGCCGTAGGGCGACTTGCGCGCGCCCTGCACAACCTCTGTTTTTTCATAGGTGGGGCGCACCATGTCTATCCATTGCTGAGACTGAAAGTAGGGCAGCCGCTCGGCCAGCAAGTCTTCCTCTTCTGCCGTAAGGCCGCCGGGCACAAGGTTTATGCCCATATGGCGCTCAAAGGCGTCGGCAAGGGCAGCTTTTACGTCCGCGCTGGCCGGTACGCGCCCAAGTTCCCACGCCAGGCAGGTGACGCGTTTTTTGACGGAATCGATCTCCTTGGCTTTGAGCTTTTCGACGGGCACGCGCAGGCATTTGAGCATGGTTTCCACGTCAAAATCTACCAGCAGCGTACCCTGAAACAGAAATGCCGCATCGCAGTCCGTGCCGCCGGTGCCGGAAATTTTGCGCCCGGCCACCTCTATGTCGTTGCGGGGACGAAAGGCCGCGTCTATGCCCATGCCGCGCAGGGCGGTGACGGTAGGTTCGCACAAGCGTCTAAACAGGTTGGCGTTGGGTATGCCCACGCCAAAAAACGCTTTGTCGCAGATAAGCTCCCAGCCTATCTGGCTTTCGTCAAACAACAGGCCGCCTCCGCCGGTGATGCGGCGGTTGATGTCGATACCCTGCTCGCGGCAGTAGGACAGGCGTATTTCTTCCTGTATGGACTGGTGAAAGCCCACCAGAACCGTGGCCGGTTTGAATTGCAAAAAGCGCAGGGTGTCCTGCGAGCGGCCGCTGCCGCGTATTTCAAGCAGCACCTCGTCAAGCGCCATATTTTCCGCCGCCGTAAGCGGCGGCAAATCAAGCAATCGCCACTGCATATGCGTCTCCTGATGGGGCGTTTGACGCCTCTACAGCCTGCTGGGCATCGCCCCGCAAAGCCGGTTCGTGATCCCTGTTGTGCCGCGTAACTGCTGTTTACACACCTTTGCCCCTGCACCGTTTTTTTCAGAGGCCTGCCCGCTCCGGTCAGGCCTGCGCGAGGGTTGCCCCGGTTTGAGCCTCTGCGGCCTTGCGTTTGGCCTCCCTGGCGTGGGCCTCAAGCGAGCGGGCCACAAGCTGAGTCATGTCCAGCACTTCTATGTTCACCTTGTTGCGCTTGGCGTAGGTGGTCATGGTGCGCACGCACTGCTGGCAGTTGGTGACAATGGCCTGCGCGCCGGTGCGCAGGGCTTCCTCGACCTTGCGTTTGGACATGGCCGCCGCAAGGTCGGGGTCGATCATCTCAAGGTTGCCCCCGCCGCCGCAGCACAGGCAGTGCCGACGGTTGTGCTCCATCTCAACCAGCTTGAGGCCGGGGATACGGGCCATGACCTCGCGCGGCTCGTCAAACACGCGCCCGCCGCGCCCCAGATCGCAAGGGTCATGGTAGGTCACGGTCATGGGCAGCTCGCCCAGGGGCAGCCTGTCTTCAAGCACAAGCTGTATGACCATTTCGCAGGCGTGGGCCAGCTCAAATTCCGGCGGGTACGATTCGCGCCAGATCTGGTAGCAGGAGGGGCAGGTAAACACGACCTTGCGCGCGCCCCGCGCCTTCACGGCTTCTACATTGTGTTGGACAATGGCGGGCAGGTCGGCGCTCTGCCCCGAGCCTACAAGGGGAAAGCCGCAGCACCACTCGTCGCCGGCCATGATGGTAAAGTCCACGCCTGCGGCTTCCAGAATTTCCACAAAGGCCATGGGAATTTTTTGCGCCAGTGGAAAGTAGGCCCCCACGCAGCCAGTAAAATAAACCACCTCCGCCTTGTCCTTTTGGCCGCCGCCCTTTGGGGGCTTGCGCATGTCGTCCACCCAGTCGCCGCGCTCGTCGTTGTCTTCGTCAAAGACATTGTGGCTTGCTTCAAGGTTGGTACGGATCATGCGGATTTTTTCCGGGGCGTCCCCCGTGCGCGACAGTTCTTCGCGCAGGGAGAGCCACAGGTCCTTGAGGGGCAGCCCGGCAGGGCATATCTCTTCACAATCGCCGCAGAGCGAACAGCGAAACACCGAAGTGCCGTATTCCTTGAGGCGCTCAGGCGTGGCTGCAGGCTCGCGGCCAATCACGTCGCACAGCGCCCGCCAGAAAAAGTTGCGGTCGCGCAACAGTTTTTTGAGATTGCCCATGCGCACCTGCGCCGAAAGATCCGCATCGCCAGAAGCCGCCACTGCCGGGCACACGGCGAGGCACTGCCCGCATTCAGTGCAGGCATCGAGCGCCATGCGCTGTCGTATGCTGAATGCTGATTGACGCATGGCTTAGTCCTTTTTGAACTTCTTGATGTCCTCTTGCAGCCAGGCTTCGAGAACGTCCTTGCCGCCGTGGATGAGCGAATTGATCTGGCTCATGTCGCTGGGCTTGATTCTGTACATCCAGCCCTTGCCGTAGCAGTCGGCGTTGATGACCGTGGGGTTGGCCTCCAGCTCTTCGTTGACGGCGGTTATCTCGCCATCGGCGGGGCTGTAGACCGTGCCCAGCCACTTGCCCGATTCCACCTTGGCAAATTTTTTGCCCGCAGTGACGGCCTTGCCCACAAAGGGCAGCTGCACAAACACGATCTGGCCTGCCAGCTTTTCGGCAAAGTCGTCCATGCCGATGACCAGCTCGTCGCCGTCGACGCGGGTCCAGAAGTGGTATTGGTCGTAGTACAGGTCCTCGGGCATATTGTATCCGGCAATTTCCATGACGATCTCCTTAATGTGATGGTTTAGGCCTGGTGGCGGCCACGCAGGGTTTGAACAAGTAGAAACAGGGGGGCCGTAACCATGTGCCGCAACTGGCTAAAGGGTATGTAGGCCACCGTAAGCGCGGTAAGTGCAGCGTGCGCGTACCAGCCCCAGCCGTAGATGCGCGCAAGGCCTGCCTGCCCCAGAGGGGCAAAAGCCTGGGCCAGCGCATAGCCCGCAAAGGCGTAGCCGCTGCCCTCGGGCATGCCCGCAAGGGCAATGCGCATGCCTTCAAGCACAAATCCGGTAAGGGTAATGCCCAGCAGCAGGTACAGGGCGGCCCAGTCGTGGCGGGGGGGATTGGCCGCCACGCTCTTTTCGCGTCGCCACAGGGCTGCGGCCAGCAGCAGGCCCAGCAGCAGGGCAAGACCGCTTATGTCAAAGAGCATGGCTCCACCCCCCCAGTTTTTGTCCAGCAACAGCCAGGGCCACTGGCTGGCCGGGGACAGCAGCGAGCCGGAAAGACCCAGCAGGCCCCAGACAAAGCGGAACAGGAAGGGGAAGAATATGAGCGCATGCACGGCCCAGCGCATGGGCGATTCGCGGTACAGCCGCCGCTGCAAAAACACGTCGCAGCACAGGGCGGCCCAGCGGCACTCGCTTGCGGCATGATGCCGGGGCGCAGGGCAGCCGTGGCTTTGACCCGCAGCGGCGGCGTGTCCCTTTTGCGGCGAGCCGTCGCCCAGATTGGCGCACGAGAGCCAGAACAGCCCAAGGCCCGCAAAGGCAAGCACGAATATGCCAAGGCCGATCTGAGAGGGCGTGTCCTGCACACTTAAGGTTGCCGCGTGGCAGCCCATGCACAGCACGCTCTTGGGCGGCAATATTGCATTGGCCGCGCCAACCTTGCCGTTGCCCGCAAAACCGCTTGCGGAACCGCCCTCACCTGTGCCGCCCGCCATGCCGCCAGCAGGGGCGGCGCTGTGGCAGCGCACGCAGGAGGCCGTACCGCTTGCAAGCGTCATGCTGTGCACGTTGAGCGGTCCGGCATTGACGGTAAAATCAACCTTGCCGTTGTTAAGCACCGGGGTAACGCCTGAGAGGTGGCACGCGCCGCAGCTCACGTTGCTGTGGGCGTCGTGGATGGTTTTTTCGTCATGTCGGGCGTGGCAGGTAAGGCAGTTGACGCGATCCTGTCTGTTGTGAGGGTAGCGGGCCGCATCCGTGTGGCAGGTGAGGCAGTTCATGTCGCCGTGGGTCATGGATTTCAGACCTTCGGCGGAAATTCGCGGCGTGGCTGTGCCCGGCGCTGCGGCGGAGGCATCCGGCCCGTGGCATGTAAGGCACATCACAGGCCCCTGCGGCTGCTTGCCCTTGCTGAACGTTGCGGGCGCGGCGGCCATGGCCCTGCCGGTCTTGAGGCCGTGGCACGAAAGGCAGGCGGCCACATCGGCAGCGGGCTTGGGCAGCCCGGTCTGGGCCTTGTGACACACGTTGCATGAGTTGCTCATGTCGCTGGCGGGGCGCAGACCCCTGGCCCGGGCCTCCGGCCCAAGAACATAGTGCGGGTTATGGCAGGTCACGCAATTGGCGTAGTCCTGCGTTTTCATAACGGGTTTGCCGCCGTGCGTGCCTTTGGCCAGATCGTCTTCGACCGAGCCGTGGCACTGCAGACAGGTATCCCGGTTAAGAGCCGTGCTTGCAGGTTTGTTGAGCCTGTCGGCCCCAGGGTGCGCGTGGTCGGCCTGCTCCGCGTGGCAGTCGGCGCACGACATGCTGGCGTGGGCAGAGGCGTGGAAGCCAGTTTCGTCAATAAACCACCTGCCCGGCCTGTCGGCGGGCATGCCGTCAGCTGGCTTGCCCTGTTGCGCCGCGCGGGCGTCGGCGGGCATAGCCGTCATGGCCGTCAGCACGCAGGCTGCCAGAAACATCAGTGCGGCAGTGGTAGAGCCGCGCTTGCACATCCTCAGCTTCATATCATTCTCCTCAGCACGCTTCACAGGTATGTGCTGCCAGTGGGGCCGTTTCCGTCATGTCCGCCAGCATGGCTTCGGCGCGGTACGAACTGCGCACCAAAGGGGCCGAGGCCACGCCCGTAAAGCCCATGGCGAGGGCTGTTGTCTTCCAGTGGTCAAATTCGTCCGGGGCCAGATACCGCGCCACAGGCACATGCGCATGCGATGGCGCAAGGTACTGCCCAAGAGTGAGAAAAAGGCAGCCGTGGGCCAGCAGGTCAGCCAGGGCCATGCGAATTTCGTCCCATGATTCGCCAAGGCCCAGCATGATGCCCGACTTTACGCGCAAACCCTGCCGGGACGCGTAGCGCAGAACCTCAAGGGAGGTCTGATAGCTGGCTCCGGGGCGCACCTGCGCAAAAAGCCGTCGCACGGTTTCGAGGTTGTGGTTGAACATGTCGGGCCGGGCTGCGCACACAGCCGCAAGTGACTGGGGGTTGCCCTGAAAATCCGGCACCAGCACTTCAATGCTCGTCTGCGGGCTTGCGCCGCGTATGGCCGTAATGGTGCGCACAAAATGTTCCGCGCCGCCGTCGGGCAGATCGTCTCGCGTGACCGAGGTTATGACCGCATGCTGCAGCCCCAGTCTGCTCACGGCCTGCGCCACGTTGCCGGGCTCCGCCCTGTCGAGCGGCTCGGGCGCGCCCTTGGCCACGGCGCAATAGCGGCAGCCGCGCGTGCATCTGTCGCCCATGATGATAAAGGTCGACGTGCCGCGCGAATAACATTCCCCCTTGTTGGGGCACTGGGCCTCCTGACACACGGTGTGCAGGTGCAGGTCGGCAAGCGTGTTTTCCACCGGGCGCAAACCGGCCTCAGGCCTGAGAGAAACCGTCAGCCAGCCTGGACGGTGCAAGGGCCGTCCGCTGCGAGGCGTAAAGAAAAACTCGCGGGCAAAGGCCTGCACAAAGCGCTGGGAGGCATCGGCAAAATCAACCTCTGATCCAAGCTCGGCGGCTATGGAGGTGATGCGTTCCGTAGGATTGCCGCATGGGGTGATGAGGCGGAACCAGTCCACATCGGTGTTGACGTTGAGGGCCATGCCGTGAAAGGTCACCCATTTGCGCACGGCAACGCCCACGCTGGCGACTTTGCCGCCGTTTATCCATACGCCGGGGCCGTGCAGGCCAAGCTGCGGCTCAAGCCCATAAGAGCGCACTACGTCGGCAATGGCGGCAAGCAGCTTGTCCATGTACAGATGCAGGTCTTTTTGGCGCAGACGTATGACAGGATAGGCCACCAGCTGGCCCGGACCGTGAAAGGTCGCCATGCCGCCGCGTTCCACCCAGTAAAGCCCTACGCCCAGCCGCCGCAGCGATTCCTCGGCAACGCGCAGGTGGTCGGCTGTGCCGCCGCGCCCCATGGTGATAACGGGGTCGTGCTCAAGCAGCAGCAGGGTGTCGTCCACCACGCCGCCGATGCGTGAATCGGCGCGGCGTTTTTGAAACTCGAGGGCTTCGCCGTATTCGATGCGTCCCAGCTCCAGTATTTCGAGAGGCAGGTTTTCGACCGGGGCAAAACCGGCATCGGCATCAGGCGGGCATGTGAGTAAGGCGGACATGGCTGATTCCTTGTAATGGCGACTGGTTCAACAGTTTTACGGCGGGGGGCCGGGGAGGCCTTTACCCCGGGCCCAACGGCTCCCCCGCCGGTTCCTTCAATGTGCGTCAGCCACGCTTGGGCAGGTACAAAGCCCAGCCTGCGGCGTCGCGGGCGGCGTCGACCACGGTTTCGCAAAATGCCGGATGCACGCGGAAGCCCTTGGCAAATTCGCGCACCGTGCACTCAAGCTGCATGGCCAGCACCGCCTCGCCGATAAGCTCGGAGGCATTGCTGCCCACAATGTGCACGCCCAGAATCTCGCCCGTGTCGGCGTCGGCAACCATCTTTACGGCGCCGTCCACCTCGCCGCGCAACATGGCGTAGCCATTGATGGAATATGGAAATCCACCTACTTCCACCTCGTAGCCCTTGCGCTCGGCCTGCTCCTCGGACAGACCCACGGAGCCCATTTCCGGGCTGCCCCAGATGGCGCGGGAAACAAGGTGAGCGGGGAACCTGGAGCTGAGGCCCATGCAGTTTTCCGCCGCGCAAATGCCCATGGCCGAAGCCGCATGGCTGAGCATCCAGCCGCCGGTGCAGTCGCCGATGGCAAATACGGACGGGCAGGCGGTACGGCATTGCTGGTCAACAGCGATACCGCCGTTTTCATTAAATTTTACGCCTTGAGCCTCCAGCCCCAATTGGGCTGTCACAGGCTTGCGCCCGGAGACGAGCACCCTGTCGGCTTCGACGGTCTGCTCCTTGTCGCCGCTCTTAAGCGTGCAGGTTTTGCCGGAAACCTTGACGAGGGTGTGGCGCGCCATGATCTGCACGCCGCGCTCGCGCAACGACTGGGACATGCGCTGGCCGGAATCCTGATCTTCATCGGGCAGAATGCGCGGGCCGGGCACGGCGTAGATCACCTTGCTGCCAAGGATGCTCAGCAGGGTGGCTACCTCCACGCCGATATAGCTCGGGTCGGTGATCAGCACCGAGGCCGGAGCCTTTGTCATGTCCAGCAGCTGGTCTGTGGTAAAGGCCGCCTGGTCCAGACCGGGAACATCGGGCTGGGCAATGGTGCTGCCGGTTGCAACGATGATGTTTTTGGTCTCAAGCTTTTTGCCGCCAACTTCAACCGTGGAGGGCGAGGTGATGACGCCCATGCCCGAAACCACGTCCACGCCGTTGTTGGCGAGCAGCGCTTCCATGCCCATGCGTATGTCGTTGGAGACTCCCTGCTTGCGTGCCAGAACAGCGGCAAAATCAAGCTTGCCCACGGTGAGCTCCAGGCCAAATTCGCCAGCCTTGCGCGCCTGCTCAAGCAACGTGGCGGCGCGCAGCCATATCTTGCTGGGAATGCAGCCACGCATAACGCAGGTGCCGCCCATATTTGCCCCCTCCACCAGGGCCACCTTGCCCTTGAGTTGCGAAGCGCGGATGGCGGCGGCATACCCGCCGGGGCCACCACCAATGACAACTACATCGTACATTGTGTTCTCCTGATCTGTGCTGGTTGTGCAGTATGGGCGCGGCATTGCCGCAGCCTTGCGGGGAGCGTGCTAAAAAAGCAGCAGGGCCGGTTCCGACAGATATTCCACAAGCGTTTTCAAAAATTCGGCGGCGGGTGCGCCGTCTTCCACCCTATGGTCAAAGGTGAGGCTGAGGCCCATCATCGAACGGGCCACTATGGCTCCGCAGCGAATGACGGGTTTTTCCACCACGCGGCCCACGCCAAGGATGCCGGTTTCGCCGGGTTTGAGGATGGGGGTGAAAAAGTCGACCACAGAGTGCGCCATGTTGGTAATGGTAAACGTGCCGCCGCTCATGTCGTCGGGCGTCAGCTCGCCCTTGCGGGCGCGCCCGGCCAGCAGGCGGGCCTCTTTGGCGATGTCGAGCAGGCCCAGCCTGTCGGCATTGTGCAGCACGGGCACCATCAGCCCCTCGGGCAGGGCCACGGCCACGCCCATGTGCACCTCGGCGTGGCGGGTGATGGTCGCGCCGTCAAAGGTGGCGTTCATGCGCGGGTGCTTTTTCAACGCTTTGGAAACAGCCAGAATCAGCACGTCGTTCATGGAAAGACGGAAGTCTTTGTTTCTCCTGTTGCGCGACTTGAAGTCGTTGATGACGTCCACGCAGGCCGTAACGTCCGCCTCGCTTACAAGCGTAAGCTGGGCCGAGTTCTGCAGGCTGCCCATCATGTTGTCGGCAATGATCTTGCGCATGCCCTCCATGGGCACGGAGCAGGGCACGTCCGCGCTGGCGGGCTGGCCTGAACTCAGGCCGGAACTTTGGGCCGCCGCCGCAAATTTTTCGGGGTGCAGGACGCGATCAACGTCTTCGCGCACGATCTTGCCGCCCTCGCCGGTGCCGGTGAGGGTCGAAATATCCAGCCCGGCCTTGGCTGCCACTGCGGCGGCCAGCGGCGTGATCCTGATTTTGCCCACCAGCTCGTGGCGCGCCCGCACGTCGCCCTCCACGATGCGGCCGTCGGGGCCGGTGCCGGTAACGCAGCCAAGGTCGATACCAAGTTCACGCGCCAGCCGACGCGCTGCGGGAGACGCTATCCCGCTAGTGCCAGAGGGTTGCCCGGCGGCTGGCGCGTTGGTTTTTTCGGGTTTTGGCGCGCCCGCTTCCGAACCAGAGGAAGCGGGGGAGTCAGACGCGCCATCCACCCGAGCAATGTTTTCACCAGGTTGGGCCAGAATGCCCAGCACTGCCCCCACAGAAACCTCCTGCTTGGGCTGGACGACAATTTGAAAGAGCACGCCGTCGGCGGGGCTTTCCACCTTGTTGGTGATTTTGTCGGTTTCCACTTCAAACAGATCATCGCCCTGCTTGACTGCGGCGCCTTCGGCCACAAACCATTTGGAAACCTTGCCGGTCTTCATGGTCAGACCAAGTTTCGGCATGGCAAGTTCTATGCTCACTGCTGTTCTCCTGCGATGTTATGTGTTGCGGCGGAAGGCTGCCTTTTTGCCGTCTGCCCGTGCCGTTGCGCGTCAGCGGTAAACCATGCCGCCGTCGATGAGCACGGCCTGACCGGTCATGTAGTCCGAATCCGGGCCAGCCAGATAGGAGACAAAGGCGGCGACGTCGTCGGGGGTTTCCGGTCGGCCAAGAGCGATGCCCTCGCAGTACTTCTTGTAGGTTTCGCCCTTGGGAGCGCCGGTGATTTTGGAAAATCCCTCGTCGATGGCCACCCACATGTCTGTGCCAACAACGCCTGGGCAGTACGCGTTTACGGTAATGCCGCGCGAGGCCAGCTCGCGCGCCGCCGCCTGGGTCAGGCCGCGTACGGCAAACTTGGTGGCGCTGTAAGCGCCGATAAGGGCAAAACCGTCGTGCCCGGCTATGGAAGACGCGCTGATGATCTTGCCCCTCTGCTTGCGGGCGATAAACTTTGTGGCGGCGGCCTGTATGCCCCACAGCACGCCGTTGACGTTGATCTTGAAGATGCGCTCGATCTCGTCGGGGGTGACGTCCAGCAGCGCCTTGACCTGGGCGATGCCCGCGTTGTTGACCATGACGTCAAACCCGCCAAGTTCCCTTTCCGCATGGTCCACGGCGGCAAAAACCTGCTCGCGGTCGCTTACGTTGGCCGTATAGGTGGCAACCTTGCGGCCAAGGGCGCGCACTTCGTCCGCAGTGGCCGTCAACTTGTCACTGTTCATGTCTACAAGGCAGATATCCGCGCCGTCCCTGGCAAGCCGCAGGGCTATGCCGCGGCCTATTCCCTGAGCGGATCCGGTAACCAGAACAACCTTGCCGTTGAGAGTCATAGTCATATCCTCCAGTTGAGCACGGCCTTGCAAAGCCGTGCAGCGGGGGGTGAACAAAACAGGACGTGAAACCGTGCCAGCGTCAGGCAAAAATGCCGTCGCCGCTGGCGTTGCCGAGGCCGGGATGGATGTCGAAGCGCACCACGCCCACAGGCACCTTGACGGCCCTGGCGACCATGGCCGCGCCCTCGTACCCGAAGCCGCCGCACAGCTCGATGGCGGCGCAGCCGTCGTCGGATACGGCCTTTGGGCCGCCTCAACGGCTTCCTTGTAAGAGGTCACGCCAATGGTCAGCAGCTCTACGCCGGGGGTGCGCGTCCAGCTGCGGTGCTCGGCCTTCACGCCGTTGCTTTCTCCACGGGGACTCAGAAAAATGAATGCGGCCTTGAGTTTCATAAACAAGCTCCTTGTGTTCGGGTGATCAGGCTTGTTGAGCGGCCTGCGCCTAATTGGCGTAGCAGACCTGCGCGCCCCGCAAAAACAGCCCGCGCTGCCGGGCGTATTCCATGACGCGGGCCACATCCACCACGCGCATGGTGTCTTCGGACAACCGCACGCAGGCGTTTTGCCCGCGCCGCACCTCAACCTCTCGCTCGCCGTCCAGCGCCAGCACGCAGGGCGTAAGGCCCACGGGCACATCGTCGCCCGGCAAAAGCTGGCGCACGCGCGAGACGCCCACGTCGGCAAACAGGCCGGGGCCAATGGCGGCGCGCACGCGGCAGGCAAAATCCGGGTCGAGGTCAAGGGCAAGGCCGCGCGGCTCTTCGGGCGATATGCTCATGAGCTGGCCAGCCACCGTTGAAAGGCCGATGCTGTCGGGTCTGCAGCGCGAAACAATGATCTGGCTGACTCTGGTGATGTCCCAGATGGCGCGCGAACCAAGAAAAATGTCGTCGTACACGGCTACGTCCACTAGGGCGATATCCCTGAACTGGCCCTCCACATGCACCTCAAGCAGGCTGGATTCGTAGCAGCCCTCGTCAAGGGTCACGCCGCCGCAGGCCAGCACGCCCGCGGCAAGCCCGGCCACCGTGGCCTCGGCCATAACGGGAAAAACGTTGTTGGTGCCGGTGGAGAGCGGCAGAATGGGCGTTTTGCGCGCGCCCTTGCAGGCTGCGCGGCTTGTGCCGTCGCCGCCCATGACGATGATGACCGCAACGCCTTCTTTTGCATAAGAGCGGCGGCGTTGACGGTGTCCTCCTGCGTGTTGTGCTGGTAGATATTCACCGGAGCCACGTTGACAGGCGTTTCAAGAGCTTCCAGATCGCCGAGTGCGCGCGGCACGATTCCGTAGCCCTCTGGCATGTACAGAACATCGCGAACCCCGGCGGCGGCCAGACCAACCAGAATACGGCGCACCATGCGCACTTTTTCCTGATTGTCAAAAACACTGCCGTGCGCGACGATGCGGCGTATGTCCTTGCCTGATGCCGGGTTGGCGATAATGGCTGCTTTCACGTTGGCTCCGGTGGATGTATGGCGCAGGCTTGGCCCGCAACTGTGCTTGCAGGGATGCCGCAACGGCCAGCCGCAGTGGTCAGGCGTTGCGGCGACGGGGCAGGCATTGTGCCTGTGCCTGCCCCGCACACTATGTCATCGCAGCGACTTGACTGCGGCGATGATCTGATCCGCGCCGGGAATGTAGGCCTTTTCCAGCGGCGGGCTGAAGGGTACAGGGCAGTAGGGCGCGCCCACGCGCACGATGGGGGCGTCCAGGTAGTCCAGCGCTTCCTCGGCCACCATGGCGGCTATCTCCGCGCCCGCGCCTGCGGTTTTTACGGCTTCGTGCGCGATCACAAGGGCGTGCGTTTTTTTGACGGAATTGAGGATGATGTCCTTGTCGAGCGGCACAAGACAACGGGGGTCAACCACTTCGGCGCTGATTCCCTGAGCTGCCAGGGCCTCGGCGGCCTGAAGGGCGGTGTGAACCATGAGCGAGGTGGCGACGATGGTCACGTCAGTGCCTTCACGCTTTACATCACCCTTGCCCAGCTCGATGGGGGTTGCCTCGTCGCCTACTTCGCCCTCGACGCCGTACAGAATCTTGTGTTCGAGAAAGACCACGGGGTTGTCGTCGCGAATGGCGCTGATAAGCAGGCCCTTGGCGTCAGCCGGGGTGGAGGGAATGCATACCTTGATGCCGGGAATGTGCATGAACCAGGCCTCAAGGCTTTGCGAATGCTGGGCGGCTGCGCCGACCCCAGCGCCCTGGGGCATGCGCAGCACCATGGGCACCTTGGCCTTGCCGCCAAACATGTAGTGCATCTTGGCGGCCTGGTTAAAGAGCTGGTCGAGCGCCACGCCGATAAAGTCCACAAACATGAGTTCGGCTATGGGGCGCAGACCTGCGGCAGCCGCACCGGCGGCCGCGCCGACGATGGCGCTTTCGGTAATGGGGGTGTCGCGCACGCGGCGCTCGCCAAACTTGTCAAAAAGGCCCTGGGTTACGCCAAAGCAGCCGCCAAACTTGCCAACGTCTTCACCAATGATGAACACGTTTTCGTCCCGCTCCATCTCCTGACGCATGGCATCGTTGAGCGCCTGCAGGTAGGTTTTGATCGCCATATTTTTCTCCATTCTGAAAAATCTGAAGGTGGTTTCCGCAGTTTCAGTCAAACAGATCAGGCGTACACGTCTTGCAGCAGGTCTTCCGGAGTGGGATAGGGGCTGCCCTCGGCAAACTGGACAGCGGCTTCAATGTCGGCTGCGACAGAGGCCGTGATGCCGTCCAGCTCCGCCTGCGTGGCTGTGCCTGTATCGAGCAGCTTTTTGGCAAAACGCGGGATGGGGTCCTTGGCCTTCCATTCTTCCAGTTCCTTTTCGCTGCGGTACACGCAGGCATCGCCCTCGAAGTGGCCGCGCCAGCGGTAGGTCTTGCATTCGATAAGCGATGGGCCCTGACCCTTGCGCGCGCGTTCCACAGCCATGGTCACGGCTTCGTACACGGCGAGCACGTCGTTGCCGTCCACCACCACGCCGGGCATGTCGTAAGCGGCGGCGCGGTCGGCGATGTCGGTGATGGCCATGGATTTGCTCTGCGGGCAGGAAATACCGTAGCCATTGTTTTCATTGATAAACACGACAGGGAGCTTCCAGGCGCTGGCCATGTTGAGCGATTCCTGCGTGGTGCCCTGGTTGGACGCGCCGTCGCCAAAAAAGCAGGCGCAAACGCCCTTGGTGTCCTTGTACTGGCAGCTGAAGGCCGCGCCCACGGCCAAAGGCCCGCCGCCGCCAACGATGCCGTTGGCGCCGAGAATGCCGATATTGAAGTCGGCAATGTGCATGGAGCCGCCCTTGCCCTTGCAGTAACCGGTGGAGCGGCCATAGATTTCGGCCATCATGAGCTTGAGGTCGCCGCCCTTGGCCAGGCAGTGGCCGTGACCACGGTGGGTGCTGGTGATCATGTCCGTCTGCTTGAGCGCGGCGCACGCGCCGGTGGCGACGGCTTCCTCGCCGAGGTAAAGGTGAACAAATCCTGGTATCTTACCGGCTGCGAAAAACTTTTGCAGTTCGGTTTCAAAAAGGCGGATCTTGGTCATCGTGCTGAACATTTCCAGCAAAACCTTTTTGTCGGGATGTTTCATGGTACTCTCCTCAGTTTGCTGATTTGTGGTGCCGACTCAGTCAATATCTACCGACACGGTCAGGGCCGCGCAGGCCATCACTATGTCGCTGCAACCGGGGCTGAAACAGGCAACCTCCAGACCGGGGGTGCGCAAGCCGCCGGCAACGACCTCAATGCTTTTTTCGCCAATGGGTATGACCGCGAGCACGGCTTCCCTGTCCACCAGGTCCGGCTCGGGCACGGCAATACGCGCATGTACGTGCACCCCCTGAAAGGAGTTGCGAGCCAGTATCTCCACCAGACCGCACAGGCAGCTGCGCGAAACGGCGTCCTTGACCGCGCGGCATGCCGCCTTGGTCATGTTTGCGCCGTGCAGGTCGGCTCCTGTGCCCAGTTCAACCACGTAACGTTGCAGCATCGCATACCTCGCTTGGAGTTGTTGTGCGGGGCCATGGCCTGTTTGCGTTACCCAAGCATGCGCACAGGCTGTTCGAGCATGTCCGCAAGGGTGCGCAAAAAGTTCATGGCCGGGCCGCCGTCGGTGACCATGTGGTTGAAGGTGAGGGAAAGGGTCATCATCTTGCGCACGCACACCTGCCCGTCAAAAACGCCCGGTTTTTCCACCACGCGGCCGACGCCCAGAATGCCGGTCTCCGGCGGATTGAGGATGGGGGTAAAACCGTCCACGCCAAGCATGCTCACGTTGGAGATGGTAAACGTGCCGCCGGAAATCTCGTCCATGGAAAGGCCGCCCTTGCGGGCGCGGTAGGCGGCATCGCGCACTTTGGCCTTGAGCTCTTCAAGGCTGAACGTGTCCGCATTTTTGACGTTGGGGACGATGAGACCCGTATCAAGGGAAACGGCAACGCCAAGATTTACATGCTTGTGCATGTGGATGCCGTCCTGCTGCAGGGTGGAGTTCATGACCGGGTGCTGCCTGAGGGCGCGGCATACGGCAAAGGCGATGATGTCATTGAATGAAAGGCGGTACTCGGCGTCTTTTTTGTTGCGGGCCAGCATGGCGTCGCGCAGGGCCACCATTTCGGTAACGTCCGCCTCCACAAAAACAGTCAGTTGCGCCGCGTTTTGCAGGCTGGCCTGCATGTTGTCGGCTATGAGCTTGCGCAGGCCGTCCATGGGGATGACCTCGTCCGCGCTATCAGCAGACGCAGCGCACGCCTGGGCGCATGGGGCCGCCGGGGCTGGGGGAGGGGTCTTGGCCGCAGCCTCGTGCGCGGTGCGCACGTCTTTTTCCGTAACAATGCCGTCGCGGCCTGTGCCCGTTACCGTGGCCAGGTCAACACCAAGCTCCTTGGCTACCCTGCGGGCGGCGGGCATTGCGCGCACCTCACCCTGATTGGCGTTGCCCGCAGCGGGCCTGCTCTGGCCCTGAGACGCGGCCGCTGCCGAACCGGCTGGCGTCGCCCCTACGGGGCTTGCGGCCTGGGTGGCTACTGCTTCACAAGATTCGCCAATTATGCCGATAACCTGCATGACAGGCACAACCTCTCCCTGGGGGCTGACGATCTGCAACAGCACGCCGCCTGCCGGAGATTCGACCACGTTGGTTATCTTGTCGGTCTCCACTTCCAGCAGGGGTTGTCCCACAGCCACCGCGCCGCCTTCGGCCACAAGCCAGCGCGCTATCTTGCCAGTTTTCATGGTGAGGCCCCATTTGGGCATCTGCACTTCGTAGGCCATCCGCTACCTCCTTGCGCCATGTGGCGCACGCGTTTATGCCTACGATGATTGCAACTCTGATACCACTTTATAAACGGCATTAATCAATGGCTATTTTGACTGCTATATTGATTGTGTGCTGAATAATGTTCGAAAATCGAACACATTGCTGTTCTGGTAGACCTGTTATGATACACTGCAATATGTAAAAAATTCATGTAGTTGTTTTTTTGCTCCATATATAGATTCATCTTGTCTGAAGGACCTATTCCATTTTTTTGGAGACGATGTTATTGCGTAAAGTAAAGCTGCAGGTCGCTTTATTCAGAATTGGGGCACAGGCCTTATCGCACTGCGGAGGGTCGGCGAACCGGCATGCTTGTTGAGAGGGCGTGCACGTCCGGGAGATAAGTCATGTATGTTCTGCAAAGAAATGGCGATGTCTTTGAAATGCGGCAGGAACCCCTGATGGCTGAAGGCGTCAACCGCTCCGGCTTTTTGTTTAACAGCTATTGCGGAACAAGGCGCGCCAACCGGCGTCAAACCTGGGAGTCCTTTATACGGACGGGAAAAATCGTCGACGACACCCTGCCGCAGCCCATTGCGGCCTCATGGATGCGCTGTCGAGATCTGGGGGTCGACCCCCTGTTGCCCAAATGCGCCGAATTTACGCCCATGAGCCAGATACGCACGCAGGCCGAGGTGTATGCCGAGCTTGCGGCAGGGGTGGAACGGCAGGTGTATGAGCAGATCAAGGACAAAGGCCTGCTCATGACTGTTTCTGAAGCCAATGGCCGCCTGCTGCGCACCTGCGGCAACAAGGACGTGCTGCTGCAGGCTGACCAGCTTTATTTTGGCCCCGGAGCCGTATGGTCTGAGCGGAGCGTGGGCACCAACGCCATAAGCCTGGCCCTTTCAGACGGCATACCCGCGCAGGTCATGGGCGAGGAGCATTTTTGCAACAGTCATCAGGCCTGGGGGTGTTCCGCCGCGCCAATATTTACGCCCTTTGGCCAGCTGTGGGGCTGTTTTGACATTTCTGGGCCAACGCAGGCGGATCACAGTCAGGCGCTGTGGTTGGCCATTGGCGCTGCCCGCGAAATAGAGCGCCTGTTGCTCAACGCATCGCTGAGCAACATGGAGAACAAGTCGCGCGCGCTGCTCAATACGCTTTTCAGTTCCATGCCCATTGGCGTGCTTATGGTTGATGAAAGCGGCGTCATTACCTACATCAACACGCAGGCCGAGCATTTGCTGGGCTTTAACGGCGACGTGCGCGGCCGTCGGGCCGAGGCGTTTTTTGACTACGGGCTGTTTGCCCGCCAGCAGGCGGAAAACAGCTGTCAGGCCGAGGGCGTGCCCCTGCGCTGTCTGACCAACCCGTCCCTTACAGCCTGCGTGATGCCCTTCATGACGGGCCGGTCTGATGCCCGTTACGCGCTTGTGACCCTGCAGGCCGCAGCCGAGGCGCGGCCCGTGCCTGCGGCTCCTGCGCCGCACGTTGCCCGCCGCGAAGGCGTACGCCCCTTTGGAGATATTGTTTACCGCAGCGAAAAGATGCAGCGTACGGTGGATCAGGCACGGCACATGGCCCAGAGCCCTGCGGCCGTTTTGCTGCTTGGCGAAACCGGCACGGGCAAGGAGCTGTTTGCCCGGGCCATACACAATGCGAGCCGCCGCGCCGACGGGCCTTTTGTGGCCGTTAATTGCGGCGCTCTGCCGCGCGAGCTTATTCAGAGCGAACTTTTTGGCTACGAGCGCGGGGCCTTTACCGGCGCGGTGGAAAAAGGCCGCCCCGGCAAGTTTGAGCTGGCCGACAAGGGCACGCTGTTTCTTGACGAAATTTCTGAAATGCCGCTTGAGATGCAGGTTAACCTGTTGCGGCCTCTTGAAGATCACTGCGTTACCCGCGTGGGGGGCAAGCAGACAAAGGAGGTTGACTTCAGGCTTATTACGGCCACCAACCGTAACCTTGACGAACTGCTTGCCACGGGTGCGTTTCGTGAAGATCTTTTTTATCGCATCCACGTGCTTGCGCTGGAGATCCCGCCTTTGCGCGAACGCAGGGAAGATATTGTCATTATTGCGGAATACCACTGCAAACGTCTGTGCCGCACCTACGGGCATCCTTTTGGCGGCTTTTCCGCCGAGGCGCTGCGCGTGCTCGAAGACTACGACTGGCCTGGCAATGTGCGCCAGCTCGTGCACAGCGTCGAGTTTGCCGTCAACATGGCTCAGGGCGGATGTATTTTGCCCGCGCACCTACCGGTGCACCTGCAACCCGCGCTGGCTGGTGGCGACGACTCCTGCGCTCAAAAAAGCGCGGAGGCTATGGCCGCGCTGCCGGGTATGACCGACTTTAACCTGGACAGTCAGGAGGCGCGGGTCATCCGATCTGCGCTTGAGCATTACAAGGGCAACATGCTTCAGGCGGCCAAGGCGCTGGGCATCGGACGAAACACCCTGTACGCCAAGCTGCGCAAGATTATGCCCTAGGGCCATCTGTTTGCGAAAGTAAACAAAAGATAAAAACAGGCCTGTTTTGGATCCGAGGTCCGCACTAGCGGCGCTGAAGGTCTGAAACAGGCCTTTTTTTTGCGCATACAGTTTGGCGGTAGGGTGGAATGGCGGCCCCCAGAGGTTTGCAGCCGTGCGCGTCTGCTGGTTACTGGTTGCAGCCGTGGCAAACGCATCAGGCCTGGCGCGTGGGCTTCAGGGTTAACCTTGATAGCGCAGTCGCCGGCGCAGAGGGGACCGGGCTGGCCCCTGGAAAGGGCTGTTCAACTTTGGCGCAGAGCGGGGAGCTGCTGTACCACTTCAGGACACTGCCATCCGCAGCGGTATGCCTGTCAGCATGTGCAATTTTTCTCGACCAAGCAGGGGCAGGGCCTACCGGTCATGTCATCCCAGCCGCACCAGGCGCGGATTTTACGGCATGACCTGTGCAAAGAGGGGGTATTGGCATTCAACTTTTAACAAGCGAGGCAGTTATGGCGGAAACCATGCAGGCGGTTGTTTGGCACGGCAAAAAAGATATCCGCGTTGAAACTGTGCCCGTTCCCACCGCCCCGGCCCCTGGCTGGGTTCAGATCAAGGTTGACTGGTGCGGCATCTGCGGCTCGGATCTGCACGAATACCTGGCTGGCCCCATTTTTATCCCCACCCAGGCCCCGCACCCGCTCACGGGCAAGCAGGGCAGCGTTATTCTTGGGCATGAGTTTAGCGGCAAGGTTGTAGCCGTGGGCAGCGGCGTTACCAACGTCAAGGTTGGCGACATGGTCGCCCCTGATGCCTGCCAGCATTGCGGCGAGTGTCAGCCCTGCCGTGAAGGGCGCTACAACGTGTGCGAAAAGCTGGCCTTTACCGGGCTGCACAACGACGGCGCTTTTGCCCCCTATGTGAATGTACCGGCAGAATTGTGCTTTATCATGCCCGAAGGCGTTTCGCCCGAGGCCGGTGCCGTGATGGAGCCTCTTGCTACCGGCTTTAAGGCAGTGCGCATGGCGGGCAGCATTTTGGGCCTCAATGTGGTTGTACTTGGGGCCGGCACCATAGGCCTTGGCACTATCATGGCCGCCAGAGCCGCAGGCGCGGGCAAGATTATTGTGCTTGAAATGTCCAAGGCGCGCATTGCCAAGGCCATTGAATGCGGTGCCGACATTGTGGTCAACCCCAAGGAATGCGAGCCCATAGTCCGTGTTAGGGAACTGACCGGCGGGTCGGGCGCTGATGTCTCTTTTGAGTGCATCGGCAACAAGTTTACCGGGCCTCTGGCCATCGACGTGCTGCGCAACACGGGCACGGCCATTATTGTGGGCATTTTTGAAGAACCCAGCTCCTTCAACTTTTTCAGTCTCAGCGGCACGGACAAAAAGGTTATGGGCACGCTTGCCTATACCATTGAAGATTTTAAAGGCCTTGCCGCGCTTATGGCCAAAGGCGTCATCAAGGCGGAAAACCTCATTACCGGCAAGATTGAACTCAAAGACATCATAGAAAAGGGTTTTCTTGAGCTTATCAACAACAAGGATGAAAACATCAAGATTCTTGTGCGCCCCTGACGTAGCGCAGGGATGATCTTTACACGCTGTTTCTGACTTGCCAGCAGGGGCAAACCTGCACGCGGCGGTTGGAAAATGAAAGAGGGGTTACGGAACAATCCGCAACCCCTCGGTTGTTTGGTGCATGCTGGATCAAATTATCCTGCGGCTTGTCAGGATGCGCTTGCTGCCTGCCGCTACAGGGTCAGCGGTTGTCCGACGATTTGAGTTGCCAGGACATTTTTGTGCTCTGTAATTAAAGTGATATATTGAATTAAAGCACAAGCTTGACGCATGGCAAATATAATGCTCACGCGGCGCTCAAGGTTTTGCATGAGCATGATGGTTGCAAGCATGGAGCATAAGCAGGAGCCCCAGCAATCGAGTACGCCCTGCCGGAAAGCTGCCGCAAATTACTGCTGTGCTCGAAACAATCTGCCAGTGGGGCAAGAAAGTGATGCTTGCAAATGAATTTCATGACAGCGGCAAGCAGAGTATTGAATGGCCTTGGAAACGTAGAAGCATTACTGCGAAGCGGCCGCCAGAACTGGGCTGAACTGTAGCAATGGCTAAAAAAAGTGGCTCATACGTCTTATGCAGACCGTATAAGCCACTTTAATTTTTGGGGGTGGTGGAGGCGGGGGGAGTTGAACCCCCGTCCGCGAACTGTCCACACGAAGCATCTACAGGTTTATGTCAGGAATTAATTTCACCGTGGTGGTAGCCCCTGACCGGGCGCATCACAGCAATCTCGCCGGTAAACTCCTCGCGGAAAACCCCGGTAAGAACCGATTTCCGCCAGCCTGATAAGTGTCGCCACTCAAGGTTATCAGACATGGCCCTGAATGACGTGACCGCCTAGGCGGTCTTTGCCTCGCTGTTTTTAGGCAGCGTAAGCGTAGTCGTAATCGTTGTTGGCAATTACTTTTGTTGCCGCTTTTTACGAGGCCTGCGGCGCCTCGACCTGCCGCTAAGGCTTTCACGTCCCCGTCGAAACCAGTGCGCCCCCATTTGGTCAATCAATACAATAAGGCGCTTATGCCAGTTTGGCAAGCTCTAACGGATATAGAAATGCGAGAGAGGGCCTTTGAGGCACATGTGGTAGTGCCCAAGCAAAGGGTTGCCGTCTTCGATCTGGTCCATAATGTCGTTGTGCATCTGGGCTGCCAGCTCCACGCCGTGCGACAACATGGCCACCTGCGCCATTTGTTTGAAGCTTTTTTGCAGATCAGGCTTACGGGCGATGATATCGCACAGCAGGTTGGCGTCGTTGTCGTTGCCCTCGACCAGCAGCGTGCCCTCTGGCGAGAGGTACAGATGCAGGCGGTCTTCCGGACGCAGATGGCGCTCTTGCAGCTGCGTGTTGAGCATGTCCATAAAGGCCTCCTGCAGCGAATCAAGCCTCGCCTCAAGTGCCGAAACAAGCCCCTCGCCGTCTTTGGCCAGACAATTCAGCGTCCTGATTGAAGTTTCGTCAAGCTCGGCGAGTGGCCTCTCCGTTGTCGGGGTGTGCCGCACCGTGGCCGATGCTTCGGAAGCGCCAGATTGCATGTGGAGCATGGCGCTTATATAGTTGTTATTTTCGGTAGTCACATGCTCCCCCTGTGGCTATGGTCAATTTTGCCTTACAGCCATCTGCCCCTGATATAAGCAAAATAAGTGCCATAACGCTCAAAAACCAAAATCAGGGGAAAAAGTTTAGAAAAAGTCAAAAAAATGTCGGCTGATCCCCTGAATCGGGCCAGGATTATAACGCCCATGGCCCTTGGCAGACAATCACGCCGACAAAAAAAGGATGGCCCGGCAAATTTTGCAGAGTCTCAGACCTCGAGGCTGCGGGCCATGGCCTCGCCCTGAGCGCCGCCACCGGCCATGCGTGCAAGCTCGGTATGTCGGTCTGCCTTGTTGAGGGGAGAGCAGAGAGTAAATGTCTCGCCGTCGCGTACGACCTTATTAATCTGAAAATGCCTGCGGGCACGGGCTGCCAGCTGCGGCCAGTGGGTTATAAGCAGCATTTGGCGTTTTTCGGCCAGTGCGTAGAGTTTTTCCGCCAGTTTGTTCAGGGTCATGCCGCCCACGCCAGCATCCACCTCGTCAAAAATAAAGGTAGCGCCTTCATCGTCCTGCTGCACGCTGGCAAGTGCCAGCAAAAAGCGCGAAAGCTCGCCGCCTGAGGCAATCTTGTCGAGGGGCTGCGGCGGTTGGCCGGGGTTGGGGGCCCAGAGAATGCGCCCGCGCTCGTCTGCAACCCCAGGCCATATTTCGTGGTTTGCAAAATCGGGGATAACCCGCACCTGGTCTGAAAAACCCAGCTGTCGCAGCTCGTTTTCGAGGTTGGCGGCAATGGCTGACGCAGCCGTGCGGCGGGCGGGGATGATGCGGGCTGTTACCGTTGCGAGCTCAGCAGCCAGCGCGGCCGCTTCCTTATCCAGCCGGGTGATGTCGAGGGCGCAAACATCAAGAAAGGAGAGGTTTTCCGCGATTTCTTCTCGCAGGGCCAAAATTTCCGGCAGGGTACGGTGCAGCTTGCGTTTGAGCTGTGCAAGGGCAAAAAGGCGCTCTTCCACATGGTCCATGTCGGGCATTTCGTCGAGGCCTGGCAACGCGGGGGGGCGGCGCAATCTGCCGCCCAGATGGGCCAGCTGCTGGCGCAACGCGCCGACGGCCTCGGCATCGGCCTGCAGTGATTCGTCCTCGCGGCTCATGCGCTGCAGCAGTTTTTCCAGTTGGCCAAGCTGGTCGATGACGCCTTCCTGCTCATCTCCCTGCAGCAAAACAAGGGCCTGTTCATAATTTTCGCGCTGGTGCTCCACAGAGCGGGCCAGTGTGCGCAGGTCTTCAAGGCGTTCTTCTTCGCCATTTTCAGGCGAGACCTTGTCGATTTCCTGCTGCTGCATTTCAAGCAGCTCGCGCCGCTCCGCAAGCCCGGCCTGCCTCTCCAGCAGGGCCGCGCGTTGCGTGGCGTTCGCCTGCAGGCGGGCGAGCAGGTCGTCGCGCTGGCCAAGTTGCTCGGGGCAGCTTATGCCGCTCTCAAGCAGCCGCGCCTGAAAGGAAACCTGCAGCAGTTTTTGCTGGGCATGCTGGCTGGTGTGGGCCACAAGGCGATTGCGCAGGTCGCGCAGGCTGTCTTGCGAGCGCAGCTCGTCATTGATGTACAGGCGGCTGCGGCCTGACTCCGCCACAATTTCGCGGCGCAAAACCATGTCGGCCTCGCTGGTGCTGAAAAGCGCCTCGACCTGCGCCCGCTCCGCGCCAGCGCGCACCATATCCGCCGAAAGTTTGTCGCCCAGCAAAAAACCCAGCGCTTTAAGAATAAAGCTCTTGCCCGCCCCGGTCTCGCCCGTGAGCACATTCATGCCGGGCGAAAACTCCAGTTCCATGTCTTCAATGAGGGCCAGATTGCGGATGCGCAGGTATTCAAGCATAGCTTCAACGTGTTGTTATAGCGGTTTGTTTGTGTTAAAGTTTAACTTTAACTTATATAAATACGCTGTATTTTCAAGCTATTGTCGCAGCCGTGGATCAAAAATATCCCGTAGGCTTTCACCCAGAAGGTTATACCCCAAAACCGTAATCAGGATGGCCAGACCGGGGTACACCGACAGCCAGGGCGCTGTTTCGATGACGGCCTTGCCGTCCATAAGCATGTTGCCCCAGCTGGCTGCGGGCGGTTGTACGCCCAGCCCCAGAAAGCTGAGGCTTGACTCTACCAAAATTGCCCCGGCAACGCCAAGGGTAGCTGTGATAAGCACCGGGGCCAGGGCATTAGGCAATATGTGCCGAAACAGTATGCCCGCCGTGGAGGTACCCGCAAGTCGCGCCGCGTCCACAAATTCGCGTTCGCGCAGGGTCAGGGCCTCGGCCCGTACAAGGCGGGTGACGCCCATCCACGATGTGAGCCCGATGACGACCATGATATTGGTAAGGTTGGGTTCGAGAAAGGCAATAACCGCCAGAATAAGAAAAAATGACGGAAAGCACAGCATGATATCAACCACGCGCATGATGCATTCGTCCACCCAGCGCCTGAAATAGCCGCTCACAAGCCCGAGCACCGTGCCAATGCTCACCGATATGCCCACAGCCACAAAGCCCACCCACAGCGAGACCCTGCCGCCGTAAAGCAGACGCGAAAAAACGTCGCGGCCAAGCCTGTCTGTGCCCAGCAAAAAGCGGGAGGAGGGCGGCTCGAGGATATTTTCAAGATGCAGGGCGTTGGGTTCAAACGGCGCAATCCACGGGGCCAGAATGGCAGCCAGCGACATGCAAAACACAATGCCAAGCCCCAGTACGAGCATGAGGTTGCGACCAAGCAGTCTTGCGACGGCACGGGGAAGCATCAGGCGTTGTCCTTTGCGTTGCGGATGCGCGGGTCAGCCAGGCCATAACAAAAGTCGGCCAGCAGGTTGCCTGCGAGCGTAAGCACAGCCCCAAGCACCAGATTGCCCATAATCATGGTATAGTCGCGCGCCATGACCGCGCCGTAAAAAAGCTGCCCAAGACCGGGCAGGGCAAAGATGGATTCAATAATGACGCTGCCGCCGATAAGCCCCGGCACGGAAAGGCCCAGCAGGGTAATGACCGGCAGCAGGGCATTGCGTAGCGCGTGCCGCCAGATCACGGCCCCCGCGCTCAGGCCCTTGGCCCGGGCCGTGAGAATATAATCCTGCCGCAACACTTCAAGCATGCAGGCCCGCATGTAGCGCGACATGCCCGCCAGCCCGCCAACAGTGTACACCAGTGTGGGCAGGGCCAGGTGCCGCGCCAGGTCGCAAAGTTTGCCCCATGCGCTCAACTGCTCGTAATTCATGGATGTAAGGCCAGAAATGGGCAACCATTGCAGATCAATGCCAAAAAACATCATCAGCAGCAGGGCCAGCCAGAACGACGGCATGGCAAAACCCAAAAAAACCAGCACGGTAACTGATTTGTCCAGCAGCGAATTTTGCCGGCAGGCCGAAAGTATACCCACAGGTATGGCGATCAGCAGGGTGAGCGCCAGCGAAACAACATTCATGCCCACAGTGAGGGGCAGTCGCTCAAGAATTTTGGTCAGTACCGGCCGCGAATCGGCGGACATCGAGTTGCCGAAATCGAGCTGTACTATGCGCGTAAGCCAGTCCCAGTACTGAACGTAGAGCGGGCGATCAAGCCCGTACAGCACCTCAAGCCTCTGACGCGCTGCCGCGCCAGCCAGCGGGTTGAGCGTTGTCTCCATGTCAGTGGGCGAGCCCGGCGCCAGGTGGATAACCCAAAAGCTGATAAGGGTAATGCCCCACAGTACGAGCAGCATCCACAGCGTTTTGCGTAAAACGTGCAGAAGCGGGCCGGAAAGACGGCCTCTTGCGGCAGGCGAGGGCAGGGTGGTCATGAAAAAAACTTACTCCGTGCGCGTCATCCACTGGCGCATGTCGTCCACTTCCTTTTGCCAGCCGGAAGAAAGGCGCAGCTTGAGAAAGCGGGCGTACAGGGCATCCAGCAGGCCCGTGCACACTTCCATAAGATAGAACTTTTCGAGCAGCAGGGCGTCGGGGTCGTCGTCGCTGTCGCCCTTGTCGAGCTTGGGCGTTTTAAGGCTGTTGAGGCAAAAATCCTCAGCTTTGAGGCTCACCTGAAAGGCCAGCTCTTCTTTTTCAAGCCGCAGTAGGGCTCGGCTGACCTGCTTGCCGTTACCAAGGCCAAAGCGGGCCTCGCGCAGAGGGGAGAGCGAGCCGGAGACAGAGGCCGTTTCACGGGCGTCGCCTTCGCCGCCTTCAACCACAATGCGCTGTTCCATGGAGACGGCAAAGGGCGCGCCTTCCTTGTCTGTGAACGCGCCGGGGGCGGTGTCGCTCTGGTACCAGAGCCAGGTCAGAAATTCCTTGCCGAGAATGCTGTCTGTGGATTCACCAAGATAAGGCATGTTCATGGGTGCTCCGTGCCGTCAATCAGGAAAGGGGCGCGAACTGCGTGGGTTCCAGCTTGTCCAGATGGATCAGGCTTTCTTCGTCCAGCATGGAGACCGCCAGATTGTAAGGCGTCAGTTGCTCCAGGTGCAGCTCAAAGGTCTTGAGAAATTCTTCCAGAAAAAGGTCGATCATCTTGTTTTGGGTAGATGCAAACCAGACCTCGTTTTTGTCCGTGGCCCACAGCACGTTGAATTCACCGGGAACGGGCAAAAAACGTGCGCGCAGACGCAGCAAAACCTGCTCCTTGAGCTCTTTTTTGCGCTCGCGGGCAATGTAATTTTTGCCCTGTTCGGTCATGCGCTTTTTTTCTTCCTTAAGCGCAAGGGCTACATGTTTTTTGACTACGCCCGCAGGTATGCGCCGCATATCGAGCCGCAGTGAAAAAACAATGTACGCGCCTTTTTGCGGCGGTGCCGTCACCCAATCCTTATCCAGCATGTCCTCAAAGCAGGTCCAGCCCTGGGCCTGCATTTCGGGGATATCATCAATGTCGCGCATGGCGAACTGCTTCAGCTTGTCCGGTATCTGCGGCCAGAGCGTGGCCGGGACAGGGTCAAGAATACGAAACCGTGTAAAGCTGCAAGAGCTGTTGGCAAAGCCCATGTAAACTCCTTGCTTTGAAACCAGTGTTGGCAGTGTTGTACGTCAGAGCCGCCCTGGGAGCAAGTGCGAGACTGACCTCGAGGGTGGCACAGCCAGGTTATGGTGAAATGCCTTTTGGCAAGCCCGCACAGCGGAATTAGGCTCTCTGGCAAGGGTTGGACGGGCTTGCATGGCCGGGAATCATGTGCATAGAGACCAGCGCTTCCTTATATAAGGAAAGGAAACGCCAAAGGCAAAAAAGAAAATACGTGGGTTGATCCGTTTTGGAATATGCAGCCAACAGGAACTGGCGGGCAAAAGTTCTCAAGTCAGAATAAATTTGCGAGCGGCCTTGTTTGGGATACTCGCCCGAGGACAGCGCCGCCAGTGTGCATTCCAGGCCTGATTTTGTGCTCGGATTACGTTGGACTCGTCCTTCGCACTATATTTACAAATGTCCCATAATGATAATTATGTAAACTTTTGAAGATGGGGAACCCTGGAATGCCGGCTCTAGAAGGACAACTCCCAACTGCTCTTGACGCCATGCCCCACTTCACGCACCATGTGCGCATCTTGCCAAGGAGAATTACCGTGCCGCCCAAGTATTCCGGCAATGCCGGATCAGCCACACCAAAACGACCCCAGGACGATTCGTCCAGCAGGTCTTCAAAAAAGGAACCGTCCAGAGGATCCACCGCGGAGTCTCCTGTGGGCCATACTTCCAGACGATCTGCTGGCGTAGGTAAAAAACGTGACTCGCGTGATGAGGGCCAGACTGCCCATCGAACCGGTGGACGGCCCGAATCGCGGTCTGATTCAAGGCAAGAGTCTCGCTCAGGCACGCGAAACAGTTCTCAGCCGTCGCGGCCTGACCAGCGTGATTACCGTTCAGACGGTTCACAGCGCAGGCCCTCGCAGCGTCCCGCTGAAGGCAATGCACCCGTTTTGCGCAATCAGCCTGCGCCAGAACCTGAAAATCAGGACGGCGTGCGACTCAACAAGGCCATTGCCGCTACTGGCCATTGCTCGCGGCGCAAGGCCGACGAGCTGATTCTTGCTGGCCGGGTGACCGTTGCCGGTCAGCCTGAGGTCAACCCCGCCCGCCATGTGCTGCCGTTTGAGGGCATTGCTGTGGACGGGCGCGTTCTTTCTGCCCCGCAGGCATTTACCTACCTTATGCTCAACAAACCCGTGCATGTGGTCTGCACCGTGAGCGATCCGGAAGGCCGGCCCACCGTGCTCGGCTGCCTGACTGCGGAATACAAGGCTCTGCGGCTTTATCCTGTCGGCAGACTTGACTATTTTTCTGAAGGGCTGCTGTTGCTGACCAATGACGGCCAGCTGGCGCAACGTCTTACGCATCCCCGGCATCACCAGCCCAAAACCTACGAAGTGCTGGTACGCGGCACAGTGCCCGATGAAGCCCTTAAAATCATGCGGCGCGGCATGCGCCTTGCCGAAGGTGACGAACTGCTGCCTGTGGATGTGACCGCCCAGACTGTCTCCGGCAATACTTTGCTGCAGATGGTGCTGCGCCAGGGGTTGAACCGCCAGATACGGCGTATGTGCCGTGACCTTGGCCTGACCATTTTGCGCCTGTGCCGCGTCGCCCAGGGGACCCTGCGCCTCGGCGACCTGGCCAGCGGCAAAGCCCGCCCGCTCACAGAGAACGAAATTGCACGGCTGCGCGAGAGCGCCGGGCTGCCCGCTGGCCGCCAGATGTAGACTGCCTGTTTACTGCTTTTGCGTGGACAAAAAACGCGCAGCCGCATAAGCCGGATGGCAGTGCAGCTGCGCGTTTGCTATAGTTGCCGGGCATCCGGCAACTACAGTGTATCAGTACCTTATAATATGTCTGCTTGTACAAAATCCGACGTCCGCCAGCGTGCTGAACGACGGAATTGCCCTTAGTTGCCGCCTTTGAGCAACTGCTCCAAAAAGTCAATGGCGTCCTTTTGCACGGCCTGCAGGTGGTCCTCGCCCTTAAAGCTCTCTGTATAGACCTTGCATATGGCTTCAGTGCCGGAAGGCCGCACGGCAAACCAGCCGTCTTCGCTGACCACCTTGACCCCGCCGATGGGGGCATCATTGCCGGGGGCGCGGGTAAGCACGCTGGTGACAGGCGAGCCCGCAAGAGTTTTGAGGGGGACGCTTTCGGGCGTGAGCGCGGCAAGCTTTGCCCGCACGTTGTCGTCAGCCGGGGCGTCCAGACGCTGATAGGCTGGCGCTCCAAGCCTTTCGGTCAGTCTGGTGTACAGCTCGTCGGGGGCCGACTGCTCCACAGCCATCATCTCTGCCGCCAGCAGGCACATGAGCGGGCCGTCCTTGTCCGTGCTCCAGGGCGTACCGTCAAAACACAAAAACGACGCGCCTGCGCTTTCTTCGCAGCCAAAGCCGCAACGTCCGTTAAGCAGATAGGGCACAAACCACTTGAAGCCCACGGGCACTTCCACCACCGGGCGGCCAATATCCTTCCCTACCCTGTCGAGCATGGCGCTGGTGACAACCGTTTTGCCGATGCCGCGCTGCGCTGGCCACTGTCTGCGGGTGCGGAACAAATACCAGGCGGCGACGCTCAGGTAATGGTTGGGGTTCATCAGCTCGCGCCGCGTCACAATGCCGTGGCGGTCAGAGTCGGGGTCGCAGGCAAAACTCAGGTCAAAATGGTCGTGCATGTCCAACAGACGGCTCATGGCATAGGGCGACGAGCAATCCATGCGGATTTTGCCGTCCTTGTCGCAGGGCACAAAGCGAAAAGTGGGATCAACAGCACGGTTTACCACTTCAAGGTCAATGCCGTAGGCATCGGCAATGGGTTCCCACATGGGCAGGCTTGCGCCGCCAAGCGGGTCCACGCCAATGCGCAGACCTGACGAGGCAATGGCCTTCATGTCCAGCACGCCAGCCAGGTCCTGCACATAGCTGCCGATGAAGTCGTATTCCTCAACCAGCGGCGACGTGCGGGCGGCGCGCAGGTGCGTGATTTTAACGCCCTTGTTGCCGCTTTCAAGGTAGGAGTTGGCGCATCTTTCGATCTGGCTGGTAACTTCGGCCTCCGCCGGGCCGCCGTGCGGCGGATTGTACTTGAACCCTCCGTCTCTGGGCGGGTTGTGCGAAGGGGTAATGACAATGCCGTCGGCCAGACCGTTTACACGGCCAGCGTTCCACTTGAGCACTGCATGTGAAATGGCCGGCGTAGCTGTATAGGCTCCGCCAGCCGCAATGCGCACAGACACGTTGTTGGCCACCAGCACTTCAAGGGCGGAGCGAAAGGCCGCTTCGGACAGGGCATGCGTATCGCCGCCGAGAAACAGCGGGCCGTCAATGCCCCTGGCGGCGCGGTAATCGCACACGGCCTGGGTTATGGCGTAGATGTGCTCCTCGTTAAAGCTGCACAGCAGGGAGGTTCCGCGATGTCCCGACGTGCCAAATGACACGCGCTGCGCCGCGAGTGCCGGATTGGGAAATTCCGTATAATAGGCGCTCATGAGCGCCGGGATATTTTCCAGCTTTTCCAGCGCGGACAAGTGCCCGGCATCGCTATGCACAACTGGCATTGATTATCCTCCAAAAGATGTGGCTGGTCAGACTATAGGCCCTATCGGGAACGGCCGCAACGCTGCACGGCAAGATCGCGCAATATGAGCCCGGCCAACCTGATTGTTGCTACATACATAATTTTTTAAAAAATTCGCGGTGTTCTTGCAAGCCTGGGTCAGTAAGCTCGCTGGCAAGTATGCCATAGGCCGCTTTGACCAGGGTTGTGCGTCTTTCAAGTGATTGTTCAAGTCTCTCTCTGTGGGCCTGCCCGGCGCACAGCTCGGACAAAATCTGGGTAAGGCTTACGGCGCGCACGGTGTCGGTATGGTGCTGGTGCACTGCCCTGCTCCCGGCCCTGGCGATCTGCGCGAGCTTTTGCGGCTGGCTGAGCGCGCTGGCCGCAATGGCTGCCGCAGCCTGCGCATTGTTACGCTCATACGTGGGCAAAATTTCTTCGCCAACTGCAAGCAGTTCATCAAGGCCGTTGCCGCAGTTTTCCATCAGCAGGGCCGCGCCGCAGGATATGGCTTCAAAACAGCGAAAATTCACTTCCGAAGCCGCGGTCTGGTTCAGCGCGATGCGGCTGCGTTCAAATATGGGTTTGTAATTGCCCGAAAGCATGACAAGGGGATGCTGGGCACGAAAAGCCCTGAGAAATGGCTCGCGGTCAGGGTTGTTTTTGTGGCCGAGCGTCCCCACAAAACTTACGGGGATATCGCGGGGAGCGGCATCCTCATCCAGCGGCGAAAACTGCGGGCAAAACAGGGGAAACCACTGCGCAGATATACCCTCGTTGCCAAAAAGACTCACGTAGTCTTTTTGGGCCACCAGGGTGACGTCAAAACCCCAGGAATACGGAACATGCCAGGGATTGCAGTAGGTATCGATGGAATAACGCACCGACGGCCAGGGGGCATCCTGCGGGTCAAGCAGCTGCGGCATGTTGCCGTCATCGCAGTAAAAAAGGGCGTCGGGTATGAAGCCGCGCGCTTCAAGACGGGCAGAGAGCTGCCGCACCGTATACGGATGCGGCGTGGGCAAATCGGCGTCCGTGCCCGGATGGACAGTAAACGTGCTGTGACCCAGCCGATTGAGTGCTGAAACCAGCAGAGGCCCGCCTATGCAAAGGATACGTAAGCTCATAGATAAAAAAAGGGCTGCCCCCCGCTTGGGAGGCAGCCCAGAAGGTTTGATGCCAGTTATTTGCTCAGGCTCACTGTGCGGAAGTAAACATCGCCACGCCGCGAAATTTGCAGCATCACAGCGCCACGTGCGACGCCCTCATCATTGACGATTTTTGTAAGTTCCGCAGCGCTGCGCACTGACTTGAGGTTGGCCTTGAGAATCACGTCGCCAGGCCGCAGATCGGCTTCGGCAGCGGGCTTGTCAGGGTTCACATCCACAATGAGCAGGCCTTCGTTCTTTTCTATCTTGAGGTCACGGCGTTCTTCGTCCGTAAGCGGGCGAACAGAAATGCCAAGCAGGCCTTCGTTTTTCTGTTTTTGATCCTTGTCGTTCTGCTCGGCAGACTGCGTGGTTTTACGCTCGCCAAGGGTCACTGTAAGCTCGGTGGTTTTGCCGTCGCGCCACACCTTTATGGAAGCTTTGCTGCCGGGGGTTTTGTCGGCAATCACCCGCAGCAGGGCCGCTGCGTCTTCGATTTCCTTGTTGTCCACGGCAACAATGATGTCGCCGTCCTTCATCCCCGCCTTGGAGGCGGGCTCGCCTTCCATCACGCTGCCCACAAGCGCGCCATTGGCGTCCTTGAGGCCCAGCGCCTTGGCGGTGTTTTCGTCAACATCCTGAATACCCACGCCAATCCAGCCTCGGCTGATCTTTTTGCCCGACTTGATCTGGTCGACAATCTTGGCGGCCATGTTGCTGGGTATGGCAAAGCCAAGGCCCTGCCCGCTGGCAAGAATGGCGGTGTTGATGCCTATGACCTGCCCGGCCATGTTCAGCAGCGGGCCGCCGCTGTTGCCGGGGTTGATCGAGGCATCTGTCTGCAGGAAGTTGTCAAAGGGCCCGGCGTGGATATTGCGGTTTTTGGCCGAAAGAATACCCGCCGTTACCGTATGATCAAGGCCAAAGGGGTTGCCAATGGCCAGCAGCCACTCGCCCACCTTGAGTTCGTCTGAATTGCCGAACGCAAGGAAAGGCAGTGCTTTTTTTGTTTCAATCTTCAGCAGGGCAAGGTCGGTCTCTTCATCAGCGCCAACCAGCTTGGCTGTTACAGGCTCGCTTTTGCCGTTGCTTTGATCAAGGGTTACGCGGATGACATCCGCATCGGCAACAACATGATTGTTGGTAACAATATAGCCGTCAGCGGAGACAATAAAGCCCGACCCCCAGAGACTTTTGCTTCTGCAGGGGGCGCTTGCCGCCGCGCTTGCCGCCGAATTGATCAAAAAACTTGTCGAACCCTGGCGGCATATTGCGGAACATTTCCCCCATGAGATCGTCCTGGCTGTTGCCGCTGGCTTTTCGCTCCGTGCCGATGTTTACAACCGCAGGGCCGCTTTTGGCCGCAAGGTCTGTGAACTCGGGCAGGTTGGCTGCCTGGGCAAGCTGCGATGCCGCAAAAAAAGTTACGGCAAGCATGGCTGCAAGACATTTTTTTATCATCATGGAAAAGCTCCTGGTTACTTATTTTTCAGAGCCTTTTGCAAAGCCTGTGCCATGATGTTCATTCCAGCGCCAGAGGAGGAGCTGCCCGAGGTCGCATGCTGTTTCCAGGCCTTGTCTTCCGCCGGGGAGGATGCCTGCTCGCCTTCAGGCGCAAGGCTGATGCGCCGGGCGGTGGTGTCCAAATTTTGTACAGTCAGGGTTACGGCGTCGCCCTTGTCCAGTTTGCTGTACAGCTTGCCCTGCTTGGAGTTTTTGATCACTCCGGCGGGCAGCAGGCCCGTGATGCCGGGGGCCAGCGTAATAAACAGGCCATAGGGGGTGCGGCTTTCCACCGTGCCGTTTACCGTAGAGCCCACGGCAAACTGCTGGGCGGCTTCCTTCCAGGGGTCGCCTTCGGCATCACGCAGGCTCAGCGAAATACGGTGGTTTTCAAGGTTGATTTCCTTGATTTTTACCGAAACCGTCTCGCCGGGGGTAAGCACGTCTTCGGCCTTGGCCACGCGCTTGGTCCACGACATTTCTGAGATATGCACCAGACCTTCGATGCCGGGCAACAGCTCCACAAAAGCGCCAAAGGGCGCGAGGCGCACAACCTTGCCGGTGACAACCGTACCGGTCTCAAGCCGCTCGGTCACGTCCTGCCAGGGATCGCCCTCGGCCTGCTTGCGCGAAAGCGAAATGCGCACGTGGCCCTTGCTGTCCTTGCTGATGGAGATAACCTTGGCGCGTGCTACATCGCCGAGCGAAACCGCTTCGTCGGGAGCGCCAACGCGCGACCACGAAAGCTCGGAAAGGTGGATCATGCCTTCAACAGAGGGCGCAAGTTCCATAAACGCGCCAAAGGCGGCAAAACGCGTAATTTTGCCTTCAACGGTGTCGCCTGGCTTGAGGCTTTCAAGCAGCGCATCAAGTTGCTCGGCGCGCTCGCGCTCAACGATGGCCCGGTGTGAAACCACGACGTTTCTGCCACGGTTTTCAACCCGGATAACCAAAAACTGCATGCTGCGGCCCACAAGCGCTGCGGCATCCTCAGACGCGGCAACGCCGATCTGGCTGCCGGGGCAGAATGCGGACTTGCCAAGCACGTCAACAGTGTAACCGCCCTTGCAGACCGCAGTTACGCGGCCATCGACCGGAATCGCCGCATCGCGGGCTTCTTCAAGTGCGGCAATACCGCTGCCGCCCATGGAGCGGGAAAGGCGGATCTCTTGCGAAGAAACGCCGGTAACCCAGGCTTCGAGGCTATCACCGGGCTTGACGCTTTCATTGCCCTCAGCGTCAAGAATGTCCTTGCGGTCAATGATGCCGTCAACCTTGATGCCTACGTCCACAAAAACGCTGTCGCCTGTGATGGCAATTACAGTTCCGGTCACTTTTTGGCCGGGCTGCAGGCGGCTAGATGCGGTTTCGTGGGCCGCCAGCATGGCGGCAAAATCCTCAGCGCCTTCCTCCGACATGGAGGTTGCGATCTTGTCCTCGGTCATAGTTTTCCTGCTCCTTACAAGCTGGGCTTATTGCTCAAGTCGGCTATATTACGCCATCCGCACGAGGAAAACAATTGTCTTTTTTCCTCCGGGTTTTTCAATCCGGGTGCAAACTGGCAGCTGAATCAATTTTATACAGGTGGATATTTTTTGAGCATGTTTTACCTGCCCCGGCATGCCAGGCTGGGTGCAACCTGCCCTCGCTGCCAAAATTTGATATACGTGTAAACTATCTGTTATATGACAGATGGTTAACAAATATTTTCTATTATATTGTGCAATCAAACAGCATTAATTGCGTTCAACTAGTTAAAAAAATATTTTGATTGCATTATTATCCCCTGCAGTGGTATGCCTAAAGCAGTGGAATCTTTTTTGGAGCATGCAGTTATTGATAGAATGAACAAACAGTTTTTCTAAAAAACATTTACAAAATGTTGCGTATTGAAAGATAATCTGCATGAAATTTTTAATTGACGCTTTTATGCTTAGTGTGATGTGGATAATCAATGATGTTCACTGAATTGTTATTGAAGAGCAAAGAAAACAAGTTTTATTGTCGCCGGATACTTCCCCCGTGAAATATCCGGCAGTAATTATGGCAAGGTTTTGATGATGCAGCAGAAGTTGTAACACCAGACTTTCAGTAGGCCAACAGCCAGGATAGCAACCATGAAATATTTGAAAATTTTGTATGTTCAGGTTCTCATTGCCATATTCATAGGCATTCTTTTGGGACATTTTTATCCTGCTCTGGCCGTCAAGATGCAGCCCTTGGGCAAGGGCTTCATCAACCTTATCAAAATGATTATCGCGCCGCTGATCTTCTCGACGGTGGTCACCGGCATAGCTGGCATGAAAGACCTCAAGGCTGTCGGCAAAACGGGCGGCATTGCTCTGGTCTATTTTACGGTTATTACCCTTACAGCTCTTGCCATCGGTCTTGTGGTGGTAAATCTGGCACAGCCCGGCGTGGGCATGAATGTTGACGTCAGCACCTTTAACGCAGCCGACAAAAACATTGCCGCCCAGTACGCCGGCAAGGCCAAAGACAACAATATTGTCAGCTTCTTCCTTAATATTATCCCCAATACCTTTGTTTCAGCCTTTACCAGCGGCGAGATACTTCAGGTGTTGCTGGTGGCCATGCTGTTTGCCTTTGCCCTGAACTACAGCGGCGAAAAGGGCAAGCTTTGCTTTGACCTGATCAAAAGCCTCTCCGAAGTGCTGTTCAAGGTCATCGGCATTATCATGCATGTGGCCCCCATCGGCGCTTTTGGCGCAATGGCCTTTACCATCGGCAAGGAGGGTATCGGCTCTGTGCTTGTGTTGGGCGAGCTGATCGTCTGCTTCTACATTACAAGCATTCTCTTTGTGGTGTTTGTGCTTGGGGTAATCGCTTTCAGCTGCGGTTTCAACATTTTCAAGTTTGTTCGCTACATTCGTGAAGAACTGTTTATCGTGCTTGGCACGTCTTCTTCTGAATCGGTGCTGCCAAACATGCTGCGCAAGATGGAAAAGGCTGGCTGCAACAAAAGCGTGGTGGATCTTGTTATTCCGGCAGGGTATTCATTCAATCTTGACGGCACGGCCATTTACCTGACCATGGCGGCCATATTTCTGGCCCAGGCAACCAACACGCCCATGCCGCTCGGTGATCAGCTTGTACTGCTGGGTATTTTGCTTGTTTCCTCCAAGGGTGCGGCAGCAGTGACGGGCGGCGGGTTTATCGTGCTCGCCGGCACGTTGAGCTCGGTGGGCAACATACCCCCCGAGAGCATAGCGGTTATCTTTGGCATTGACCGCTTTATGTCAGAGGCCCGCGCGCTCACCAACCTTGTGGGCAACGGCGTTGCCACCATTTTTGTCTCCAAGGTGACCGGCAACCTGGATGTGGACCAGCTGCACGATATGCTCGACCGCAAAAAATCCGTAGGCCAGCCTGTGCCCACCGTATAAAAGCCCTCAGTCTGCGTCCGCCTGTCAGGCAACACGGCAGGCGGGCGCGGGTTAGCTGGGCATCCATGCATCAGGAATGCATCAAATCGTCTGCTGGCGTTGAACGGCAGGCGATTTTTCTTTATTCTCACGCCGACACCCTGTACTCTTTGCATGAGCCGCGCTTGTCCGGCCATGCATGAACCCTTACCCGGCGGAACTATGAATATCAGCGATTTTGAAGCCTGTTGGGCAGAGAGACAGCCAGATCGGGCCGATATGGCAGATTTTTGGACCCGCCGCGCAGAGTCGTTCAATGCGCATGCTGGCGAGGAAGGCTCCCGCGTGTACCGGCAGCGTCTGGTGGAGAAACTGGCTGCCAGAGCTCATATTGGCAAGGCGGATGCGGTGCTTGACGTTGGCTGCGGCCCCGGCAGGCATGCCCTTTCCTTTGCCAGGCTGGCTGGAGCGGTTGAAGGCTGCGACATTGCGCCCGGCATGATAACGTGTGCACAGCAAAATGCCCTTGACGAAAACCTGCCCAACGCGAGCTTCAGGGTACTTGACTGGGCCGGAGCAGATCTGGAGCGGCTGGGGCTGGAAAAAACGGTTCAGGCTTGTTTTTGCCTCGCGCACGCCTGCGGTATACAACCGCTCTACCCTTGAAAAAATGACCGAGGCCTCCTCCGGTTACTGCTGCCTGCTGACGCAGGTTACCAGCGACAACTCAGTACGGCGCGAGCTGGCGCCGCTTGTGGATGATACATCGCATGAGGAGTTTACCCGCCGGGGGCTGTACTGCGCCTTTAATCTTTTGTGGCTGGAGGGGTATTACCCCGAGGTGGAATATCAGGAACGCTCGTGGGATTCGGAATGTCCGCTGGAAGAAGCCATTTTAATGTACACCCGGCACTTTAACAGCCGTGGACAGCTCTCCGGGGAGCAACGGGCTGCGTTGGCCCGCAGGTTGAGCGAACTCAGCACCAATGGAATGGTTAAGGAGAAAGGCAGCTCGCGGGTTGCCCTGTTGTTCTGGAATGCCCGCCCCTGAACAAAAGATGGTTGCTAGCCGCTGACAGCGGGGGCGGCAGAGCCATAGAGCGCCGCCGCGGTGCGTTTTCAGGCTTTTTCAACCAGCCATGTGCGGATAGGAAGGGCCTTTTCTGTCCAATGCGTCTTGTAGCCCATCTTTGGGCCGTCCAGAGGCCCCATGTCGTAGCGTTGCACGCCCTCCTCGCACAGCCAGCGTATTTTTTCTACCTGCATGAGATTGCCCAGTGAAAGCGCCTGCCAGTCCTGGGTGTAGCTGAACTGCTGCCCACGATAAATCTGGCCTGCCAGTCCGCCAAAGATAAAGCCGACATCCTTGTCGTCGCGCCGGGCAAATATCACCCGCGCCCCATTTTCCGGGGCCAGCCGTTCAAGCAGATTGGCGTAAAAATCGCATATCACAGGCTCGGCCATGCCGCAGTGATCCAGCCCCTTCCAGCTGGTGCGTTCGATGGCGATCATGCGGGCATAGGTTTGCCTGGCATGGTCTGCGGTGGTGGGCAACACCCGTTCAAAACAGATGCCCTGCTCCGCCGCTTTTTTGGCCGCGCGCTTAAGGTTGCGCCGCAGGTTGGCGGACCTGCGCGAAAGAAAACCGTCCAGTCCGCCCTCAAGTGAGGCCGCGCCCTGTATACCGGCCTTTACCAGGTGCGCCTGAAGCGGCATGCCGGTTTTGTTCAGCAGGTTCTGCACATACTCAAGCCCGGGTCCAAGACCGCCAATCAAAACCTTGGGAAAGCGCGGCGCATACGTTTGCGCAAAAAAATTCATGACTTCGGCAAAGAGGCTGGGCGCGGCATCGCCCAGCAGCGGGCAGCCAAAAAACCACGAGGGTTCAAGGGGCGTGACGAAGATTTCTTCTTCTGAAACAAGGCCTTCGGCAAAGGCAACAACGCTGCCCTCTGCTTCGGCTACCAGCAGTCGCCGTTTGGGGCCAAACGCGTCGTGAAAGGCCAGCTGCCACGAGGGCATGCAGCAAAAGGGGTCTGTCTGGTCGCAACGCAGCGCCGCGGTTTGCCATGCTGCGTACTGGTCTGGCTGGGCATTATGGGGCAAGGTAATAAACTGCATGCGAACAATCCAATATGATAGACACTTATGCCCCAGGGGCACCTGCGGACTCAGGCATAAGCGGACTTTGCATGGGCTGCAAGGCGGTTGCGCACCGCATGCACGGTAAGGTCAGCGTGCTGCAGTGTCAACGGGCCGTTGAGCATGCCGGCTCTACCTCAAAGACGGGGGCATAGCATCCTCAAGAAAAAATGGGCATACCAATTAAAGTTGGTATGCCCATCAGGGCAGCTTTTATTTTCCGACCAAAGAAAAGAAGAGAAGGCCCTGTGGAAGGATTTTTAATTGGCTTGCGGGATTTTGCAATCGAAAAAGTGGTCAGCCACGTTCCCCCGGTGTTTGAGGCCAGATGGACGGGCAAGAATACGTGCCCGCACTGCGGATGTGAAAAGCTGCGTATCAAGGACTCATTCTGGCGGACGATCCGTAATATTTCCATTCATGGAAGGGCGTCACGCCTGTTAATTCGCTGCCATAAATACCGATGCGAAAGCTGCGGCAGATATTTTAATACCAGACTTGCAGGCATAAAAGTGTGGAGCAGAACAACAGAGCTGCTTAAACGCAACATATTTCAAGCCTACAATAAAGGGATTTCCTGCAAGGATATCGCCGACGAGCACCGCATAGGAGTAGCCAGCGTGGAGCGCTACTACCACCAGATGATGCAGCACAAGAGCAGCCACTGGGCAAACCGCACATGCCCGCGCATTCTGGGCATTGATGAGCATAGATTTACGCGCAGACAGGGCTTTGCGACCACCTTTTGCGACTTGGCCCGCCGCAGGGTATTTGACGTGGTAAAAGGGCGCAGTGCCGCCGATATGCGCGATTTTTTGCAATCACTGCAAGGCCGCCATAAAGTCAAAATGGTCTGTATTGATATGAACTCTGCGTATCGGCGACTTGTGCGGGAGTGGTTTCCCAATGCGCGCATTGTTGCGGACAGATTTCATGTTATCAGGCTGGTGAATCAACACTTTTCAGAGCTGTGCAAGGCAATTGATGAAAAACAACTTGCTTATGGGCGAGGCGGTATGATGCGTCTTTTGCTGACTCGCCGTGATCGGTTAACAGACTTACAGAAAGAGCGGTTACGAACATACTTTGCTGGCAGACCGGACATTGAATCGCTGTACGAATTTTTGCATGACACAGCTGATTTATTGCGTGTGCGGGCGCAAAGTGTCGATTCGTGCCGCAGGTATGTAGCTGAATTATTAGATAAAATTGAGCAACTTCGAAAAACTAGCTTCGCGCCGTTGCGCACCTTGGGCAAGACGTTGCATAATTGGCGGGAAGAAGTGGCCCGAATGTTCCGGTTTACCCGGAATAACGGCATCACAGAAGGCTTTCACCGAAAAATGAAGTTGATCCAGCGGCGTGCGTATGGCTTTCGCAACTTCGAAAACTACCGCCTGCGTGTGCGCGTTTTGTGCTGCTGAAATGGCTGGGGAATCGTTCAGAAACCTGTCGGAAAAACTGCCCGTTGAAGGGGATTGCCCCTGTCTTTGGTGTAGACCCAGCATGCCCCACCGTATTGCTCAGGCTGTTGGGTGGTTGGCTATGGATGGGAGGATAAAAAACAAGTCGCTCATGCTTCCGTATGTATCTATGGAGGCATGAGCGACTCATATTTGCAGCACATTGGAGTTAATCATGTGCATAATATCTGGTAGCAAGGGAGGGATTTGAACCCCCGACACTGCGGGTATGAACCGCATGCTCTGACCAACTGAGCTACCTTGCCATGTTGCGCCTCGTTAGCGCGACGATCTAATTATAAATTTGTAGCCCCTTGGCAAGTATTTTTTTTTAGTTCACCATAAAATAGTAGATGAACGGGGCAATCAGCAGCCTATAGATGGCAAAGGGCACCAGCGTAAGACGCCCCATCAGGGCTATGAAAACCTTGACCGCCAGCAGCGCCGCCAGAAAAGAGCCGATCATGCCCACAGCAAAAAAGGGAATATCGGCGGCGCTGAACAAATGCCAGCTTTTCAGCATGTCGTAGCCTGTGGCGGCAATCATGATGGGCACGGCGGCGATAAACGAATATTCCGCCGCCAGCGAGCGCTTGGAACCCAAAAGCATGGCGCCCATGATTGTCGAGGCGGAACGCGAAAAACCGGGCCACAGCGCAAGACACTGAAAGCAGCCGATACCCAGGGCCAGCTTGGGGGTCATATCGTCAAGCGTAATGTACGAAGGCTTGAATTTGCGGCGTTCCACAAAAATCATCACCACCGCGCCCACCACCAGAGCGCCCAGCACAGGTAGCGGGCTGAACAGGTAAGTCTTGATGGTCGAATGCAGCAACAGCCCCAGCGCGCTGGCGGGCAGCGACGTGAGGATGAGCAGCATTATGCCCCGCATGCCCGCAAAACGCACGTAGGGCTCGGGCCGCACCAGACCCCAAAAGCGCTTCCAGTACAGCACTACAACAGCCATGATGGCGCCGAGCTGAATGACCACTTCAAACGTGGCGGCTCTTTCACCGGAAAAATTAAGCAGATCGCCCACCAAAATCAGGTGGCCGGAGGAGGGAAACGGGCAGAAATTCCGTTAGTCCTTCAACAATGCTGAGAATCAGCGCTGTAAACAAGTTGTCCATAAAACCCTCTGGCGCGCTATGCTGTCGCCGACTGAGGAATACGTAGCCCTTTGTAGGGCATGGCATTGCCAAAAGACGGCACAACGGCTATGGGTGAACAAAAAGGATAGCTCCATGACAACCATCATGCCCCAAGGCGAACTTGTGCGTAAGGCTGCCGCCTACCTGGCCGAGCAGCGGGCTTTGAATCCCTGCAAGAGCCTGGCTACTCTTCTGGACGAAGCTGGAATGCGTTTTAACCTTACCCCGCTTGATGCGGCCGCTCTTGAGCGTTTGTTCCGCGCGGAGCAGGCGCAGGCCAACTGATCTGCCAATTCTGTCTGTTTCAGGTTGTGCTTGAAGTACGTGGCAGGCGTCGCACCCCGCCGAAAAACGAGATGCGACGCCGCCCATATGCTATTATGCTATTTCGCTGCCGTCAGGTACATCACGGTCTACTGCCAGCAGGCCAAGCGCGTTGTCCGTACCCGCTGTAAGCACCATGCCGTGCGAGACCAGCCCGCGAATTTTGCGCGGCGCAAGGTTGAGCACTGCGCATACCTTTTTGCCCACAATATCTTCAGGCGCGTAATGCTCCGCCAGGCCGGAAAGTATCTGGCGAGGCTCGCCTTCGCCAAAATCAATTTCCAGCCGCAGAATGCGGTCTGCATTGGGGTGCTTTTCCGCCGTCTTTACCGTGCCAACCCGCAGATCAAGGGCTTTGAACTGCTCAAACTCCACATTGGGTTTGACAATGGATGCCGCCTGTACATCTGCGGCAACGGCGCTAGCGGTTTCGCTGGGCGCTGATTTTTCCTGCGTCTTGCACTGAGCGCTGTCCTGGGCTTTGTCCTGATTTTTCTTTTGCGCCTTTTGTTCCTTGGTCTGGCCCTTGATCTCCTGCGCGCCTTCTTTTTTTACTTCAATGCGCGGAAACAGGTTGGAGCCTTCGGCCACCTGAGTGCCGGGTTCAAGACCTTCAAAGTGGGCTATTTCATCTTCAATATTCGGCACGGGGGGCATGGTTTCGTGCACCTGCTGGCCAAGCTGGGTCAGCATTTTGCCCGAGGCCACAGGCATCACGGGCCAGAGGCACAGCGCGGTTTTGCGCATGGCGGCAAGCATGACGTACATGACGGTTGCGAGGCGCTCCATGTTGCCCTGCTTGTACAGCGTCCAGGGTGCCTGGGTGTCGACGTACTTGTTCAGGGCGCGTACCAGCTCCCACAGTGATTCCAGCCCCTGGGAAAACTGTACGTTGCCAAAAAGCTGCACAAAATTGCGCATGGAGTTGGCGCACAGCTCGGCAATGGCCTTGTCGTCGTCCTGCAGCGGCTTGGGCATGGGCACGCGGCTGCCAAAATACTTGGCTGTCATGGAAAGCACGCGGCTAAACAGGTTGCCGAGGTCATTGGCAAGGTCGGCATTGATGCGGCCCACAAGGGCCTCTTCGCTAAAGCTCGCGTCAGAGCCAAAGTGCATCTCGCGCAGCAAAAAATAGCGGAAGGCGTCCGGCCCAAAGCGCTGGGCCATGTCACTGGGCTCAACAACATTGCCCAATGATTTTGACATCTTGGTGTCACGTACAAGCCAGTAGCCATGCACGTTCAGGTGCTCGTACAGGGGGAGCCCCGCTGATTTGAGCATGGTGGACCAAAAAACGGCGTGGGGTTTGAGGATGTCCTTGGCCACAAGGTGCTCGCCCGGCCAGAATTTTTTAAAGTCGCCTCCGTCAGGCCAGTTGAGCGCGCTGATATAGTTGAGCAGCGCGTCAAACCACACATAGCACACGTAATCCTTGTCAAAAGGCAGTTCGATGCCCCAGGTCAGACGCGACTTGGGCCGCGAGATGCACAGGTCTTCCAGCGCGCCCGATTCGAGCATGGCCAGAACTTCGCTGCGGTAGCGCTCGGGACGGATAAATGACGGGTTGGCCTCGATATGCTCCTTGAGCCAGGGCAGGTACTTGGACATGCGAAAAAAGTAGTTTTTTTCGCTGATAAATTCCGGCTTGGTCAGGTGCTGGGGGCAAAGGCCGTTTTCCAGCTCTTTTTCTGTGTAAAAGCGCTCGCATCCGTAGCAGTAATGCCCGCCAAATTCGCCAAAGTAGATGTCGCCAGCGTCATAGACCTTTTGCAAAAAGCTTTGCACAGCCTTGATGTGCTGGGGGTCGGTGGTGCGCACAAAGCGGTCGTTGGCCACATCAAGCTGGGGCCACAGGGCGCGGAACCGGGCGCTGATGGCGTCCACAAATTCCTTGGGGGTCTTGCCCTCTTTTTCCGCAGCCTGAACGATCTTGTCGCCGTGTTCGTCCGTGCCGGTGAGAAACATGGTGTCTTCGCCTATCAGCTTGTGATAGCGGGCCATGGCGTCGGCAACCACCGTGGTATAGGCATGCCCCAGATGGGGCTTGGCATTAACGTAGTAGATGGGCGTTGTGATAAAGAAGCTGTTCACTCAAGGCTCCGTAAGCTTTTTGACTATTCGTTGTCAGGGCGCTGCGACGGCTTGCGGCGGCGTTTACGACGGCTTTTGCCCGGCTCGGCCTGCGCCTCCCCCCTCTCGCCCGCATCGGCCGACGCGGGGGCCTCTGCCTGGGCCTCGTGCTCGTCCTGACGGAATTCATCCATAAAATCAAGAGAATCAAGGGTGTCCGGCGTAGCGGAAACCACCAGCAGGCTATCGTTGACCGGCCCCTTGGGCGGCTGTTTTTGCTGCACGCTCTGAGGCGCTTCGGGCCGGTGCGGCGAGAGCGCCTGCCAGTCGTCGAGGCTCAGTTCGAGTTCCTCGTTGTTTTCGGTCAGCACGGAAAGGGAATTGCGAAACATGTTGGCCCGCAAAACCTTCATGGGGCCCTTGTCCGTCTGGTATTTTTTGCCCAGGCGCGGGCACATGCGGTGAAAATGGTCGTAGTTGTCCTGCTCGTACGAGAGGCAGCAAAGCAGACGGCCGCAGATGCCCGATATTTTGGCGGGGTTCAAAAAGAGGTTCTGCTCTTTGGCCATGCGGATGGTAACGGGCGCAAACTTGCGCAGGTACCGCCTGCAGCAGCAGACCATGCCGCAGTTGCCCACAGCGCCCACCATCTGCGTTTCGTGGCGCACGCCGATCTGGCGCAGTTCGATGCGCGCGCGGTATTCGCGCACGAGGTCTTTGACCAGATCGCGAAAATCAATACGCGAGGGGGCGGTAAAATAAAAGATGAGCTTGCTGCGGTCAAAAAAGACTTCCACGTCCACAAGCTTCATATCAAGGTCGCGGTCGCGGATGCACTGGCGGCAAAACTCCTGCGCTTCGCGGGCCAGCTGTTCGTTGGCTTCACCCCGGTGGATGTCCTCGGAGCTTGCGTGGCGCAAAATGGCGGGCAGATCCTGCCCCATCTGTCCGGGCAGTTCTTCTGCCGGGCCAGAAACTATCTCGGCCAGGGTCTGGCCCGGTTCGGCCTCAATAAGAACATGATCTCCCCGTTTGAAACCGGGAAGGCCGGAATAATAGCTTGTCTGTCCAAGCGTTCTGAAACGAAGGCCATATATGGGCATAAGTTGTCGCTTCGCCAAAGGTCGTAGAAAATGAGTTCTAAAAAGGTTCTTTTCCGTCATTACAGCCGTGCTGTCAACTGGGCTGCGGGCCCGGCCACGGCTGAGCATCGGAGTTTGTTCGTCCGCAGCTTGCCAAGCAGGGTTGCCTGATTTACATTTTCCAGCATACGGGAGTAATTGCCATGATACAACGTCAAACGGCCATTAATCTGTTGGCCGAGCATAATACGCCGCCTTCGCTGATGCAGCATGCCCTGGCCTCCGAGGCCATAATGCGCGCCCTTGCCAACCGCTTTGGCGAGAATGTGGAAGTGTGGGGCCTCACAGGCCTGCTGCACGACCTCGACTACCCCGCTACGGCGGAAACCCCTGCCCGACACGGCCTGGATACGGCCGAGATGCTGGCTGGCCAGCTGCCGGACGCGGCCCTTGCAGCCATACGCGCCCATAATGCGGAAATGAACGGCGCAAAAGGTCCGGCCACCCGCTTTGATTACGCCCTGCGTTGCGGCGAAACTGTCACCGGGCTGATCTCTGCCGCCGCGCTCATGCGCCCCACCGGCATGGAAGGCATGGAAGTAAAAAGCATAAAGAAAAAGATGAAGGACAAGGCCTTTGCCGCCAGCGTGTGCCGCGACAATATTCGCCAGTGCGCCGAGGCCGGGCTTGAACTTGACGACTTTTTGGCCCTGGCTATCGAGGCCATGCGCAGCCATTCCGCCGAACTCGGTTTAAACAAATAACCAGAGGTTCGCCATGCAAGAATGTTCGTTGCAAACGGAAATCCGCACGCTTGGCCCCTGCAAGCTTGATTCTGTACTGCCCTACCGTACATGGGCGGACAACAAGACCGTGCAGATTGTAGTTGATGAAGAACTGTCTGACGAAGTTGGCGCACCCGTCAGTGTATGCCTTGAGGCCGCGGGCCCGCGCAAAAAGCTCTATTTCGACACCACGCGCGCCAAGTGCGCCATCGTGACCTGCGGCGGCCTGTGCCCCGGCATCAACGACGTCATACGCGCCATAGTGATGGAAGCCTTTCATGCCTACAATGTGCCTTCCATTCTGGGCATCCCCTACGGCCTTGAGGGGTTTATTCCCAAATTCGGGCATGTCCCCTTTGAGCTGACGCCCTCAAGCGTGGCCGACATTCACCGTTTTGGCGGCACCATGCTTGGCTCGTCGCGCGGGCCTCAGTCTGCCGAAGAAATTGTCGATACCCTTGAGCGCAGCAACGTCAACGCGCTTTTTATCATTGGCGGCGACGGCACCATGAAGGCGGCCCTGGCCATCAGCGGCGAGGTGCAGGCGCGCGGGCTCAAGATTGCCATTATCGGCATACCCAAAACCATTGATAACGACATCAACTTTATCCCCCAGTCTTTTGGTTTTGAAACAGCCGCATTCAAGGCTACGGAAGCCATCGAATGCGCCCATACAGAGGCCTGCGGCGTGCCCAACGGCATCGGTCTGGTCAAGCTGATGGGGCGCGAGTCGGGCTTTATTGCCGCGCGGGCCGCGCTGGCCCTTAAAGAAGTAAACTTTGTGCTTATCCCGGAGGCCCCCTTTGCCCTGGAGGGCGAGGGCGGCCTGCTGCCAGCGCTGGAGGACAGGCTGCGCTCGCGCGGTCATGCCGTCATTGTCGCCGCCGAGGGCGCAGGCCAGCACCTTATGGAAAGCCATGCGGACAAAGACGCGTCCGGCAACCCGGTGCTCGGCGACGTATCCGACCTGCTGCGCAAAAATATCAGCTCGTACCTTGGCAAGCGGGGTATTGATCACTCCATAAAGTACATTGACCCGAGTTACATCATCCGCTCCATCCCGGCCAACGCCAACGACAAGGTTTACTGCGGATTTTTGGGCCAGTACGCCGTGCACGCCGCCATGGCCGGCCGCACCGACATGGTTGTGGGCAAAATTCAGGATCGCTACGTACACCTGCCGCTGGAGCTTGTGACCCGCAAGCGCCGCAAGCTCAACATCTATTCCGACCTGTGGCGGGCCGTGCTTGAGTCCACCGGTCAGGGGATGCTGCAGGGCATGCTGCCCCCGGAATAACCGGCACATGAAGCACCTCAGACAGGTAAAGGCCTCTGCCGGGTCAGGCAAGACCTACGAACTGACGCGCTGTTTTTTGCAAAGGCTCGTGCAGAGCGGCCCGCCCCTCAGCGCGGCGGCATCCTCGGCATGCGTGCTTTCGCCGGGGGGCGGCTGCGGCTGGGGCGATATACTGGCCATCACCTTTACCAATGCGGCAGCGGCAGAAATGCGCGACCGCGTTATACGCCAGCTCAAAAGCACGGCTCTGGGACATCCCATGGGCGGGCTGCCGCTTTCGCCAGATCAGGCCGCCCGCTGGGTGGATGTGATCATGCGCGACATGGGCGCTCTGAACATCCGCACCATCGACAGCCTGCTGCACCTCATTGTGCGGGCCGCAGCCCTTGAGCTTGATCTGCACCCCGACTTTCAGCCGGTCTTTGCAACCGACGAAGTACTGACCCCCTACCTTGACGTGCTGCTTGAACGCGCATGGCAGGGCGACGAAACCATGCGTTCGCTGCTGCGCGCGGTGTACCGGGCCATGGCCTGGCGCGAGAACAGCACGGGCTTTCTTGCGGGCGAAAAGCTGCTCAACCAGCTGCGCGGCCTGCTGGACGACGTGCTGCTTGGACGCTTTGACGATGTTTCACCCCCCGACGCCCTGCGCAAAAGGCTTGATGAGGTGGAGGGCCGGGCCGTCAGCCAGGCCAAGGCCTTCTACGCCCTTGCGGTCGCCAGCGGATTGAATTTTAACAAAAATGGCCTTGCCGCCGTGGAGGCCATTGCCGCCGGTTTGTGCAAGGAATCCAAACTCCTGAGCAAGGACAGCGCGTCCGACCTGTTTTTAAAAAAGCCCGTGGTCAGCGACGAGGTGCAAAAAGCCTACGAGGCTTTTTCCCACGCGGCCTGCTCGCTGGTTGAGACCGCACCGCTGCTGCGTCAGGCTCTGGGGCTTGGCCCGGTGCTGCTGCTGGCCCAGACGCTGGTTCAGGCATTTGTGCACAACCAGCAGCAGGAGGGCAGCCTGCCGGGCCTGTTGATTCCCCATATGGCGCGGCAGGTGCTTGAGAGCGAGAACGGCGTGCCGGAAGCCCTGTGCCGCATGGGGGCGCGGCTGACGCATTTTCTGGTGGATGAGTTTCAGGACACCAGCCGCGAGCAGTGGCAGGCCCTGCGCCCCCTGGTGCAAGAGGCCCTCTCGCGGGGCGGCTCGCTCACCTGGGTGGGCGACGTCAAGCAGTCCATCTACGGCTGGCGTGGCGGCGAGCCGGAGCTTTTTGACGGCGTTTTTGACGACGGCGGGCTTACGGCCCTTGCCCCCGACGGCCAGCGCGACAATCTGCCCTACAACTGGCGCAGCCGCCGCGAAATTGTGCTCCACAACAACAGTATTTTTGGCCCGCTGGCCCGGCCCGACACCGCCGCCAGAGTCATGGCCGCCCTTTTGCCCGGCTCTACCCCGCCAGATATCTGCGCGCAGGCAGCGCAAGGCCTGGTGCGGGCCTTTGCGGGCACGGAACAGCAGTGCCCCGACAACGCCCGCGAGGGCGGGCTTGTGCATGTGGAGACCATCCTTTCCGTTGACGCCGACGCCCTGGGCGAGGACGTGCTTGACCGCCTGTGCGCCCTGCTGCACGACGATATAGAGCCGTGCCATCCATGGGCCGATGTGCTCGTACTTGTGCGCAGCAACGACAAGGCCACGCTTGTGGCCGACCGGCTCATACGCGAAAATATCCCCGTGATTACAGAAAACAGCCTGCGGCTGGCCGCTCACCCTCTGGTGCTGCAGACCGTGGCCCTGCTGTCCTTTCTTGATAACCCTGAAGACGACATCGCCTTTATGAGCCTTGTGTGCGGCAGCATCTTTTGCCAGCATCCGGAGGCGGCCGCGCTGGACGAGGAAGACATTGCGGGCTGGTGCGCAACGTCGGGGCGCGGCCCGCTGTTTCAGCGGTTCAAAAAGCGCTGGCCCGAAATATGGCAGCGGTTGCTTGCACCCTTCCACGGCCAGTCCGGCCTGATGACGCCCTACGACATGACGCTTGAGTGGTATGCCAGGCTCGATGTTGAAAGCCGCTTCCCCGAGGCGGAGACATTTTTGCGGCGCTTTATGGAAGTGCTGTACAGCGCGGAGGAAAAAGGCCTCGCCACCCTGCCCACGTTTCTTGAGCACTGGCGGGCCAAAAGCGGCGAAGAAAAAAGTACCCATGCCGGAAACCATGGACGCAGTGCGCGTTATGACCATCCACAAATCCAAGGGGCTTGAGGCCCCTGTGGTCGTTGTGCCCTGGACGGACCTGCGCGCCCGCATGGGGCAGTCCACTGTAATGGTTGAGCGCGAGGGCCTGCGCATGGCTGTGGGCAACAAAAAACACCTTGGCGCGCCCTATCATGAAGAAATGGCCCGTCAGTGCCGCGAAAACGTCCACCTGCTCTATGTGGCCTTTACCCGTGCACGGGACGCGCTCTATGTGCTGCGCACAAGCACCATCGGCGGGCGTGGCTCCACCAGCGACGCCCTTGAGCTGCTGATGGCCGAGGCCGGTTACACGGCTCCCTACGCTGTGGGCGATGCCCCGGCGCCGCATGACGCGTCCCCGGCGACTCCCGACCCCGCACTGCGGGCTTTTGCCGCAGCCGCTCAGTCCGTGCCGCAGGGGCAGGCTGGCACGGCGCAAGAGACAGTTATTGCGGCTGCTGCCATTGCCGACGAAGCTGCGGGCTTTTTTGACCCGGCCTGGCGGCCCATGCAGTGGCTGCCGCGCCTCAAGATTTTTCGTAATCCTCTGGCTGGGTTCAGCTTCAGGGCTGACGACCGGGGCAGCTTTTTGCACCTGTGTCTTGAGCACCTGCACATTACGGGCGACCCGCAGGCTGACGCCCTTGCGGCGCTTAATTTCGGTCTGGGGCATTTTTCGCTGCCTGTGCCGGATGACGCCGCCCTGCGCGACAATGCTGCTGCGGCCCTGCAATGGTTTGCCTCGCAGCCGCAGGCCGCGCGCTGGCTGCATACCGGCTGGCCCGAGCATTCGCTTATGGATGCCGAGGGGCAGCTGTTGCGGGTGGATTTGCTGGTGCACGAACCGTGGGGCCCGCTGGTGCTCGATTACAAAAGCGGCCAGCCCGAGGCCGGGCATGTGGAACAGCTGCAAAACTACCTTTCCTGCCTTGAGGCGGGAGGCTGCTGCACGCAGGGCAGCGCGCGCGGTCTGCTGGTATACCTTGATTTACGGCGGTTTCAGCTGGTGGACGCGCAGAAAGTCTCGGCCCTGGCCGAGCGCTGCAGCGACCTTTTGCCCGCCATGGAGACTCTGGTATGAGCGCATCGCCCTTTCTTGTTTTTCCATGGCAGCGCCCCTTTCTGCCTGATCTCAAGGACTTTCTGTCCAGCGCGAGCAACGGGCAGCCCGGCACGGCCCTGCTTATTGTGCCGCACAACCGACCCTGGCGGTATCTTGCCCGGCTGTATGCCGAAGAAGGCTTTAAGGGTCTGCTGCCAAGGGTGATGACCCTTGCGGATGTTGTTTCTGCCTGGCGCTCGCAAACCAGCGCAACGCCCCTGCACACGGCCAATGTGCTCGACAGGGTCGCCCTGCTGCACGAGTGCGTGGTTGAGCTTGCGCTGCAGGATCAAGGCCTTGCCGCACGCTTTGCCAGCATGAAGATGGAGCATTTTTTACCCTGGGGCCTGCGACTTGCCAACCTGCTGGAAGAAATGCTGGGCCAACGCGTGGCGGCTGTGGACCTTACCCATGTGGAGCAGGAGGTGTCCGGCCCTGCCGCCGCCCTGCTGGGTGCGTTGGGGCGCATTGGCCGGGCGTACGTGGCTGCCCTGCAGGCCCGTCAGTGGACAACGCCGGGGTTTGACGCCTTTACCGTGACGGAAAACGGCGTGGAACTTCCCCGTTTTTTTGCCCCGGAGCAGCACCGCCCGGTGATCATGGCGGGTTTTTCGCTGCTCACCGGCAGTGAGGAGGCCTTGCTGCACAGGCTCTGGCAGGCGGGTGGGCAGGTGTGCCTGCACGCAGACCCGGCGCTGGCGCTGGGCACAGCCCCGCACTGGTCGTGCGAAGCGCAGGCCGCATGGCTGCGCCGCTGGAAGGCCAAGGCGCGGCTGGCCGTGGAACTCTCTGCGGATGAAGCCGCGCGCAAACCCCGGATATCCTTTTTTGCGGGCTATGACTGCCATTCTCAACTTAAAGCTTTACATGAAGAATTGACGACCAACAACAGCGCAACAAGCCAGGATTACAGACAAAAAAAATTTTCTACAGCGGTAGTTCTGACAGACAGCGCCCTCTTGATGCCCGTGCTGCACCACCTGCCCGACAAGGACGTCAACGTGTCCATGGGCTATCCGCTGGAGCGCTCGCCCCTCAACCGGCTGCTTGAAGCGCTGTTGCAGCTGCAGGAAAGCAGAACGGAAGACGGGCGATACTACTGGCGCAACCTGCTGCAGTGCCTGCGCCATCCCTACCTGAACCTGCTGCGGGCCGACGACGCCAGCGGGACGCCCCTGTATCTGCGGGAACTCCTGCGCCGCATGGAAAACACGATCCGTAGCGGCTCGCGTTTTGTGGATATGGACGACCTTGCCCAGCAGTGCGCCCCCGGCACGCATCCGGCGCTCAGGCAGCTGTTTGCGGCAGTGGTCGACGTGCTCATCCGCCAGCCGGGCGAGGCCGAAACTACCGAGTCCATGGCCCGCTGCCTGCAGAATATCTGCGACTTTTTGCTGCGCAACGGCGGCGACATGTGGCGGCATTTTCCGCTTGATGCCGAGGCCATGTACCGGCTCGCCCGGCACGCGGCCCCGGTGCTGCGGCAAAACTGTCTGGCGCAGACGCCCTTTCCGCCCAGCGTGCTGCACGGCATTGTGCGCGAGGTATTGCAGCAGGAGCGCGTGCCCTTTGAGGCCGAACCGCTCACGGGCCTGCAGGTGCTCGGCATGCTTGAGACGCGGCTGCTGCATTTTGACCGGGTGCTCATTGTCGACGCCACGGACGACAAACTGCCCGGCAATCCCGCCCAGGATCCCCTGCTGCCCGATTCGCTGCGGCAGGTGCTGGGTCTGCCCGATGCCCGCAGCCGCGAGCGGGCCACAGCCCACACGCTTTACCGGCTTTGCGCCGGTGCGCGCGAGGTACGCTTTTTTTGGCAGGAGGGCATCAGCCGCTCTGCCCTGTTTGACGGCAAAAAAAGCCGCAGCCGTTTTGTGGAGCAACTGCTGTGGGAGGAAGAACAGCGCCGGGGGCATCTGCTTGCGCCGGGGCAGGAGCCGTTGGGCATTGCCCGCTGCGTCGTACGCAGCACTCCCGCAGCTCCCAAAAGCCTGCCCCGCACGGCGGCCTTGCACAACGCCATGCTCGAGCTGCTGCAAAAACCTCTCTCGGCAACGCGTCTGGACGTTTACCAGCAGTGCCCCCTGCGCTTTGCCTGGCAGTACCTGTGCAGGCTGCAACCGCCGCAGGAGGTCAACGAGGGCGACGACCCCGCTGCTGTGGGCACATGCATCCATGAAACATTGCGGGCGCTTTACGAGCCCTACCTCAATAAGGAGGTGCGCCGGGGCGACATAAGCCGCGAGACGCTGCTGGCTCGTTTTCACGAGGCGCTCGAAAAGGCCGACCTGCGCCGCATTTTGCCGCCGGACAGCTGCCTCATGCTTGAAGAAGCCGCGCCGGTACGCCTGCAGCGTTTTCTTGAAAACCAGCCGGACAGCACCTTTGTGGCGGCTTTGGAAGAAGAACTCAACGTCACGCTGGCGCTGGCTGGCGGCGAGTATTCCTTTACAGGCATCATGGACCGCATTGACCGTCGCGACGGTTTTGCGCACATCCTCGACTACAAGACGGGCGGCCTCAAAAAACATGACGGCAGTTTGTGGGGCGACATCCTGTTTTTTCGGCGGGTGGAGGGCCTGTTTGCGGCCCTGCGCAGGGGGCAAGCGCCTGATAGCCAGACGCTTGAAGACATGGAGACCCTGTTTGACGAGCTGCGCCCCCGGCTGCCAAGCCTCCAGCTGCCCTGCTATGTCTGCATGGCCGCCGACGGCAGGTTTGGCCCTATAGGCGACGCCGCCCTGGTGGAACTGCGCGACGCTGGGCGCGAATACCCGCTGTTTGGCGGTCTGGTGGACGAAGACCTTGCGGATGCCGTCGCCTACTGTCATGCCGCGCTTTCTCTTGTACTGCGGCACATGCAGCACGCGCCAGCCTTTACCGCGCGGCCAGGCCGCCATTGCGACTGGTGCCCGTATGCTTCGCTTTGCGCTGGGTAACGTGCTGCAATAAATATAATAAAGATGGCTGTTGCGTCTTGTGACATTACCAGCTATGCTTCCTGCCAAACATAGGTGTACCCTTTAAATCTCAAGGTTCAACCGGTGCGCCTTTTTACGGACAGGACGGAGGTCTTGCAATGTCTTTTCCCGCACTCAAGATAGGTAATCTCACGGCTAAAGTTCCTGTGGTACAGGGCGGCATGGGCGTGGGAATTTCGCTTTCCGGGCTGGCGTCGGCTGTTGCCAATCAGGGCGGCATCGGCGTTATCGCCGGGGCCATGATCGGCATGAGGGAGCCGGATGTGGCCACTGATCCTATTACCGCCAATCTGCGCGCCCTGCGCAATGAAATACTCAAAGCCCGCGAGCTCAGCAGCGGCATTATCGGCGTCAATCTTATGGTGGCGCTGACCACCTTCAGCCAGATGGTGCGTACCGCAATTGAAAACAAGGCTGACATCATCTTTTCCGGCGCGGGCCTTCCTCTCGACATGCCGCATCATCTGCTGCAGCTGTGCGAAGAGAAGAAGGAAGAATTTAAAACCAAGCTGGTTCCCATTGTCTCTTCGGCCAGAGCTGCCACAGTAATTGCCAAAAAATGGGCTTCGCGTTTTGGTTACACTCCTGACGCCTTTGTGGTCGAGGGTCCCAAGGCTGGCGGCCACCTTGGCTTTAAGCCTGAAGAACTGCAGGACCCCAACCACGCGCTGGAGATTCTGGTTCCTCAGGTGGTTGATGCCGCCAAAGCCATGGAAGACAAGTGCGGCCGCGCCGTGCCTGTTATTGCCGCTGGCGGCGTCTACACAGGCGCCGACATCATGAAGTTTCTCGACCTTGGCGCTTCGGGCGTGCAGATGGGTACCCGTTTTGTGGCCACCCATGAGTGCGACGCCGACGACCGCTTCAAGCAGAGTTACCTTACGGCGCGTGATGAGGACATCACCATTATCAAAAGCCCGGTGGGCATGCCTGGCCGCGCTCTTGAAAACGAATTTATCACGGCCTCACGCGAAGGGAAGAAAAAAACCCTTCAAGTGCGTGTTTCACTGCGTGCATACCTGCGAGCAGGAAAAAACGCCCTACTGCATCGCCCAGGCGCTTATCAACGCCATGAAGGGCAACCTTGAACGCGGCTTTGCGTTTTGCGGCGCCAACGTGGCCCGCGTAAACAAGATCATCTCTGTGCATGAGCTGATGGACAGCCTGCAAAAAGAGTTTGACGAGGCCATGAGCAACCTGAGCAAAAGCGTGCAGCAGATGCAGAGCAGGCTGAACCTTAATTCAAAGTAATCGCCCTCTTTCACTGTATGTAAAGTCGGGTCTGGAAATTCCAGGCCCGGCTTTTTTTGTCTGCTGCACCAAAGCGCTATAGGTGCGGTGTCCTGTTTTTGGCGGCGCGCAGCCAACGCAGAAGCAAGGAAGGCCGGTCGCGCATGCTGCTTGTAACGCGGTATCAGCTTGAAGGATGGCAGCCTTGCATCCGTGCCGCGCAATCCGGGCAACGGCGCATCAGTTCTGTGAGGTTAGCGGAAATATCAATGGAAGCCCGCCCCGCATACCTTGCGGCTAGCGTAGCGCATTCCTGCGCGTCAATCGGCGAGGAGTGTTTAAAGCCTCGGCGCTCCATCTCTTCTACCAGTAGGTAGTGTCCAGAATTTTTCGCACATTTTGTAGCAGCCAATCGATGAAGCCTGGAATGTACCTGGCATCGAATGCCCTGGTTTTAAACCGATATCTCTTGGTTCATGTTCAGATACCGTTGCGTACCCCACTGTTGGCCTGCCATATAGCGCAGGCGGGCAGCCACCAACATCAGGGCAGCGTGACCATCCGGAAAACTGCCCACTACTCTGGTTCGACGGCGAATTTCACGGTTCAAACGCTCAAGCGGATTGTTCGTCCTTATGTGCCGCCAATGGGCTACGGGGAAATCATAGTACGAAAGCGTTTCGTCACAGCCGGATTCCACTATTCTGGCTGCCTTCTCAAGACGTTGCGCCCGTAATTTGCTTATCACTTCCACAGATTTCCGGCGTGCGGCTTCTTTATCCTCTTGGGCATGAACAGCTTTGAGCATCAAAGCAACTTCTTTGGCTTTACCGCGAGGAACCGCATGCAGTACGTTGCGATAAAAATGCACCACGCAACGCTGCCATTTGGCATCAGGGTAAAATTCTCCTAGCGCCTCCAGAAAGCCAAGACTTTTATCAGATACAACGAGGTCTATCTGTTTAAGGCCACGCTCTCGGAGATACCGAAGAAATTGCCGCCAGCTTTCTGCATCCTCACGTGATCCTTCTGCCACGCCGAGAATTTCACGGAAGCCGCTGGTGCTCACGCCAATGGCTACTAGCACAGATACGTTTTGAACTTCACCGCCCCAAGAGCGTTTCAGCCATATTCCATCCACAAAAATGTACGGGGATTTCGGCTCAAGTGGTCGATTGCGCCATTCCTCAACCCGCTCAAAAATCTTTTGATTCAAGTCGCTTATTGTGCTTGGACTGACTCGACTGCCCCAAAGAGCCTCGGTAATGTCCTCGACCCGACGCACCGACACGCCAGCCAGGTACATCTCTACCAAAGCCTCTTCCACAGAACTTTCACGCCGCCGATACCGTTCGATTATCGCGGTTTCAAAAGGCATGTGCCGCAGCTTGGGAACCTTGAGCTGAACCATGCCGGCCTTGGTCTGCAAATTGCGCTCATAATGACCAGCGCGAGTACTGGCTCGATCGGCATTACGCTCATAGCGTCGGGCCTGGCAGAGGGTGTCAGCTTCCGCATCAAGCAGCCCATTCAAAGTCTCCTCGACACTTTGGCGCACAACCTCGGAAACGTGCGTGCGTAATTCTTCTTCATCGACAGCAATCACCGGAACTTTCTTTTTACCGTTCGTCCTGATAGCTTCCATCTGTAGCCCTCCACGTTGGTTTGGTGGTTGTTTGGTGATAACCAAACCTAACCGACTTGGCGGGCTACTTCTATTTTTTCAATGTGCGAAAAATACCGTACGTTATCTACCAGTAGGGCATGGCGGGCAAAGACCATTTGCGGGTCAACCAGCCTGCCGCTGATAAAACCATCAATGCTTTTGCCTCGCCGCAAGCTGCCCAGCAGCATATGCAGCTCCACATGCTCGCCAAGCAGATGTTTGCGGCACATGCCCGCCGGGGGCGTCATCCACATACGCATATATCCTCCTGTATTGGCAATCCTGTGCGCTTGCCGCTACTTTTAAATACAAGGGGCTGTTTTGGTGCGTTGTCACCGTCGCAATGGGACCAGCCGTCCAATACTACCCTTTTGCAGTAGAAACCACCTCATAAAAAAGGCCCGAATCCGAAGATCCGGGCCTTTTGTCTCAGCGTGTCAGCGACTAATCAAAAACTAGTCGTTAACCTGGCGGGAGTATTCGAGTGCTTTGGCCTGTTCGTCAAAGTTCTCAAAGCCAGAGTGATGCAGCGCATCCTCAACAGTTTCATCCCAATTCCAGGTGGCGTAGATCACAGGCTTGTGGAAGGTGGAGCGGAAGCTCTGCAGCTCGGAGCGGTAGAAGGCCTCCTTGGGCGTGTCGAGATGCTCGCGGAACTGCTCGTGCCGACGCTGCAGCTCGCCTTCGTACCATTCCTGAATATCCTGCGGTTCCTTGTACTTCTTGAGGATATGACCGTAACCGGTCTTTTCCATCAGGTCGGCAAGGCGCTTGTGGTGCTGGGCGGCCAGCCACTTGCCGAGGTCGGCGGCAGTGAGGTTTTCCGCTTCGACGTTGGCGATGTCAAACACCGTGCGGTAGTACGTATCTGGCACAACCGAGGCAGAGGTAATGCCGGCAATGGCAACCAGACCGCGCAGGATGATGCTGTTGGAGACGCCCTGGCCGCAGAAGCCGACCTTTTTGGCGTACTTCTGGCCGGTGAAGATGCTGACAAGAATGGCCCAGACAACCGCCGGATCTTCCTCGTCATAGATGTGCGACAGACGCGCGTTGTCGCGGTCAGTGGCCAGCACCATCTGGGTCATGTCGTTGGAACCGATGGAGAACCCGTCGAATTCCGAGATGAACTGCTTGGCCAGAATGGCGTTGGAAGGCAGCTCGGACATGAGGATGATCTTCAGGCCGTCCTGGCCGCTCTTGAGCTTGTGCACCTGCTCAAGGTAGCTGCGCATGGAGCGGGCTTCTTCCAGCGTGCGCACAAAGGGCAGCATCATGCGCAGGTTGGAGCCGCCGTACACGCCACGGGCGAGCTTGAACGCCTCGATTTCCCAGTCGTGAATATTGCGCGAAACACCGCGGTAGCCGAGCATCGGGTTGTCTTCGGTATGTTCGAAGAGGCTGCCGCCCAGCAGGTTACGATATTCGTTGCTCTTGAAGTCGGTGGTGCGGTACGTGATGGGCTTGCCGTAAAAGGCCATGGCAAACAGGGCCAGGTTCTGGGCCAGGGTCTGAACGTAGTGCTCCTTGCCGGTACGGAACCCACGGGACTTGATGATGCCGCGGATTTTGTCCGTCAGGTTGCGCAGATCGTCCATTTCCTTTTTCAGGCCGGAACGCAGGCTCACTTCTTCACGCAGACGGTTGATATTTTCAAGCAGCTTGGTGACGGCGGGCAGCTCGCGGATGCGAAGCACCTGTTCGTCAACGCAGGCTTCTATTTCGGCAGTACGTTTGGCGGATTCGGGGTCAGCCGGGTTCAGCAGGGCCAGAGCGTCGTCATAGCCCATGATGATGCGTACATGGTCGGCCAGATCGTTGGAGGTCTTGAGCACTTCAATACGGCGGGAGGCCATTTCGAGGTGCTGGTCAACCTTGTGATCAAGCTCGCGCATCTTGCGGTGCTGCATCAGCACTTCTTCCGCATTGAGGCTCTTGTTGGAGTCGGCAAGGGCTTCAATTTCGGCAGCAAGACCTGTCACTTCACCAACGTATTCACGCAGGTTGAAGTTGAACACAATGAGGCCAGCGGCCATTTGCTCGCGCAGCACCTTGGAAAGGCGGTTTTCAAGCTCTTTCAGCTTGCTGTGAACCACATTTTCAAGCTCGCCGTTGTCAAAGGCCTCAAGTGCCTGCGGGTGGATGCTGATGTTGCCCAGCATAAATTCCGCGCGCAACAGGCCCACTTCAAACTGCGCAAAGTTGCGCAGACGCGAGAGAAACAGCGCCTGGCCCACGTCGGCCAGCACAAGGCCGACCTTGGTTTTGGTGGCGGGCAGTTTGGAGAGGTCCATTTCGCCGCCCACAAGGTGCAGGGGCAAAAGACCACGATAAACCTTGCCGCGCGTGCCGTCGACGGTCACCTCAACGCCGTCGAGCGCGCGCAGCACGTCGAGACGCTGAATGCCGATGACAGCTGCGATACCAAGCTCGCGCGAGGTAATGGCCGCGTGACTGGTGTCGCCGCCCACGTCGGCCATGATGGCCGAAGCCACGCGCATGCCGGGGACCATATCAGGGTCGGTGCGCTCGGCGGCAAGCACGTCGCCCTTGGCGATCTTGTTGAGCTCAAGTGCGGAGCGCAAAAAGCGCACCGTGCCCTGGCCCGCGCCGCGTGAAGCGCCGTTGCCTTCCACCAGCACTTCGGCTTCGGCGGCGGCTTTGGCGTCCACCTCGCGGCGGCGCATGAAGATGGTGTGCGGGTGCAGTTCAAGGTCGTCGTTCCAGCGGGTTTCGGGCCGCGCCTGAACGAACCAGAGCTTGTCGTTGGCGTCGATGCAGAACTCGGTGTCCATGATGATGCCGCCGTAAGCCTTGCTTACAGCACGCACGCCCTGGGCCACACGCTCTGCCTGACTGAGCGAAAGCGCCCAGCGCAGGGCCTCCAGCTCGGAGACCTCAACCTCGCGGGTGCCGCCGCGCTCGTCATAAATGATCTTCATGTCCTTGCAGCCCATCTGGCGGATGACAACTTCGCCACCGTCGTCGCGCTGGAAGACATAAAGCTTGTCAGGCGTAACCTTGCCGCCCACCACAGCCTCGCCGAGGCCGTAGCTGGCATCGATGCTCACCAGCTCGCGGCGGTCAGTGCCGCGGCAGCCGGTAGCCGTATCAGCCGAAAAGGCCGTGCCCGAAATGACCGGGTTGATCATCTGCATCATGCAGACCGAAAGCGAAGTGTGCTCAATAGCCCACTCAAGCTTGGCGCTTTCTGCAATGCTTTCGTCGCCGGTTTCCTCGGCCTTGGCCAGCGCGTCAAGGATGGCCTCGCGCCGGTAGGTCATGGAACGCAGGTTGTAGGCCGAAGAGCAGTCCCAGTGGTATGCTTCCACAACCTTATCTTCACCCACCATATTGAGGTAGGTATCCTGAAGCCCGGCAAAAGCCTTTTTGCGCGAGTCTTCACCCGCAGCTGAAGAACGCACGGCCACTGGGGTCATGTCGTCTTCATTTTCGCGGCAGATGGCGCGGTACGCACCGCGCACGGCTTCGGCAACCTCGGTGGGAACGTCAACAGACAAAATGGCCGCCTGCACCATAACCGAGCGCTTGCGCAGCTGGTCGATGCCCTCGGGGGAGGTGGCAAAGCCTTCTACTATATTGTTTATAAAAGTGCGCAGCTTGGTGTGCGACTGCTCACCTTCCGCCAGCGCGGCCTGATGGATCTGCTTGCCGAGCTGACGCACGAACTTCTGCAAGAAGTCCGGATCCTGGTTGATTTCCGGGTCGTTCCAGTCAATGCGCCCATATTCGCGGTCTACTACACTGCGTACCACGCGTCCGTTGACCTTTGTTTCATCCAGCAGATGATGAAAGGCAATGGACGAGATGGCGCGAAAGTGAGGCGCCTGAATCCCCTGAATCTGGCTGATCAGGGCTGTGTTGTAGTTCTTACCACCAACAAGCAACTCCGCTTCGGGACCAATCTGCACAATTTCGGCGCCATCAAGCACCAATTTTTTTTGAACGGCCTCAGTCGCGTTGACCTTGGGTTTGTTCTGCGCAGGTTTGGCGGCGGGACTCTTAGACATGTCTTCCTCCGGTTTGGGAAACAGAAGCTTTACAACCTTGGAAATTGTATATCGCCATGAAGTAACTGTCCACAAATTCCAGCACAGTGGGAGCTAATTAGCTTACCCGTGCTCCGCAGTAAGGACAAAAGGCGATATTATCCATAGGAATGGGCTGACCGCAGGCCTCGTTGCCGCACACGCGCGGCACAGGCCCAAGCTCCACAATAAGCTCACCTTCTCTGACCGAAACCATTTGCTTGTTTTCTTTAAAATCGGCGGTCTTGAGCACACGCTTCACCATGCCGTCCACAGGGGCCAGCACGGCCTTTTCCTGCTTCATGATCGACACGTTGAAGAGCTCCTCGCCAGCCTTGACCACATCACCAGGGTGCACATACATGACCCAAAGGTCGCCGTTGCTCGGCGCGGCCACATGGAACTTGTTGGCCGGGTCGGCCATGAGCGTGCTTTTGGCGCCATTGCCCGAAGGCTGCCGAACCTGAACCTCGCAGCTCATGAATTCAGAGTCGAGCACGTAGCGGCATATGGAAATTCCCGCATCGTTGGGAGCGGAAATGCTGAGCAGCAGCAGGTGGTGGGGCTTGCCGCTGCTGTCGTTAAAGTACAGATCCTGGCCCACTTTGAGCCCCTCAAACCACACATGCAGGGGCAGGTTGTTGGGGTCGCCAAACCTGGCCTTGAACTGGATGGTCTTGAGCGCGTCGGCCGGGTGGTTCAGGTAAAGCACGAACTCTTCGTCGTTGGGCTTGCGCTTGAGTATGTCGGCGCAGGCTTTTTCCTCGGCGGCCAGGTTGACCTCTGGCAGCGATTCGAGAGGAGAAGCCTCGGTGCGGGCGGCCATGGCGCTTTTCCAGTCGGAGCCAAAGGCGCTCTGATAGACCCAGTCGGCCGGAAAACCGAGCGGCAGTCTGCCAAACTTGCCCTGCAACAGGTTGCGGAAGGCGTCGTTGCAGTCCTGATAGATGTTCAGGCGTGCGCGGCGCATCTCGTCCGTAAGGTCTTTTTCGGGGGTACGGGTAACCTGGCCCAGCACCTCAAGCAGGTAGCGCACTTCGTCTTCGCCACCCCGCTTCCACGCGCCGGTAACCGCCAGAAATGCCGTGTTCCAGGTGATCTGCGAGCCGGGGGTAACGTCGTGATAGCGCACGATCTGGCGCGTTCCTTCAAGGAACTTGAGCATGTAGGGCAGCAGGTGGATGTAGCCCTGCTTCATCGCTCCTTCCTGTGAGGATGAAGTGGCCCCGCCGGGCATGCCGTGACGCGTCACGTCGTAGTCTATGCCCTGGAAGTACGGCGCGCAGTAGCGGTCGTAATAGGGCATGATCTGCTTGCAGACAAAGTTGGCGTCGCGGATGGCGTTTTTGTCGAGGTTGCACTTGAGGCCCAGCTCGTCTTCGATATAGGCCATGGTGGCAAGCACGTCGCCCTGCCCGTACGAACGCACGGCAGAACCCAGACCCACGTCGATGATGTGCGCTCCGGCCTTGGCCGCAGCGCCGCATGAGGGCACAAACAGACCGTCGGTGTAATGCCTGTGGTAGTGCAGCACCAGCTCGGGCCAGGCTTTGCGCAGGGCCGTGACCAGTTCGTTCATGAAGCGCGGCGGGCAAACGCCGGCCATGTCCTTGAGGCCGAGGATGATGTTGCGCGAGGCTTCCTTGTTGTTGGTGCCCATGATGTCGGCCACCATGTGCAGCATGGCCTCGGTAACGCCAAGGTAGTGCTTGACGTCAAAGCCCTTGGCCCACGACATGGAGATGGCGGGCTCAAAGATCACATCCTTGCGGTTCATGACCACTTCGGCAATGGGACGCATGTTTTCCACATGGTTCAAAAAGTCGAAACAACGCACGACCTGATAGTGGTCGCAGATCATCTCGCCAGTTTTGAGCATGAGGTTGCGCGGCTGCGGCGTGTACCCAAGCACGTTGGTGGAGCGCACCAGCAGCTGCTTGAGGGTTTTGGGCGCAAAGCAGTTCCATTCCTTGGCTTCGGTAAAGGGGTAGGTCATGTTGGCCAGCATGGCCACATGAAAGTGCGCCCCGCCGCCGTTTTCAAGCGAGAAAAAGCCCGCATTGTCAAGGTAGGGGCCAATGAGCCTGTCTTCGGCCAGGCGCAGCCTGTTGCCGGAGTTTGACTGCGTGAAGTCGCGGGTGGTTGTGTCGGTAAAGTGCACAAACCCAGAATCGCGAATATAGTCAAGCGTGGCTTTGCGGTCGCCCTGCGGATACGGCGAGGGCTGACGGCGCACAGCCGTGCTTACGGCCGGCAGTACCGGCTCAAAGGGTCCAAGACAGGGGGTGCTGCTTGAGCGGTATTCGCCCAGCTGCACATAGGGGTTGAAGCCCTTGGCCGAAATCTCGGCCACCAGCTTGGCAAGGCGCTCGCCCTCGGGCGCAAGATCGGTATAGACCATGAGCTCGGGATGCGCGGCGATAAAGTTGGTGTTGATGTTGCCCTGCCTGAACAGGGGGTGCTTGATCACCTGACGGAAGAAAGGAATGGTGGTCTTGATGCCGCCGATCACATATTCGCTCAGGGCGCGGTCTGTGATGCCAAGCACTTTTTCCCAGTCGGTTGCGTACGAAATGAGCAGCGCGCCCGCCGAGTCGTAGTTGGCGGGAAATTCGTACCCTGCGCTGATGTTTGAATCGAGACGCACGCCGGGGCCGCCAGGCGAAACGTAGCGCGAGATAAGACCGGAATTGGGAGCAAAGTTGTCCTGCGGGTTTTCGCAGTTGATGCGCACCTGCATGGCCCAGTAGGAGGGACGTTGGCTTTCTTCGCGGTAGCGCAGCTCAGCGCCAAAGGCCACGGCAATCTGCTCTTCCACAAGGTCAATGCCGTAACGACATTCGGTAATGCCGTGCTCGACCTGCAGACGGGTGTTTACTTCAATAAGATAAGGCGTGCCGTCAGGCGTAACCAAAAATTCGACCGTGGCGAGCGAATGGTAGCCCACGGCGCGCACCAGGCGGCGGGAATAATCCTTGAGCCGCTCGCGCAGGTTTTTGGTCATGCCCTGCCAGGGCGAAGGCGTGACTTCGATGAGCTTCTGGTGATTGCGCTGCACGGTGCAATCGCGTTCGTCAAAGGCAAACACGTTGCCGTACATGTCGGCAATAACCTGAATCTCGATGTGGCGCACATCGGCAAGAAACTTTTCAACAAACAGGCGCGGGTTGCCAAACGATGCCTGGGCCATGGTAGAAGCCTTGAAAAAGGCGTCTTCGAGGTCGGCCTCGTTATGGATGGCAAAAATGCCCCGTCCGCCTCCGCCGCCCTCAGCCTTGAGCATGATAGGCAGCCCGATTTCGTTGATAAGCTTGCGGGCGGTAGGAATATCCACGGCTCCTTCAGAGCCGGGCACAACAGGGATGCCCAATTTGCGGGCCACTTCGCGAGCCTGAACCTTGTTGCCCAACAGATTCATGGCCTCGGCGGTAGCGCCGATAAAGGTAATGCCCGCCTCCTTACAGCGTTGCGGAAAGCGCGTGTCCTCGGAAGCAAAACCCCAGCCTGGGTGAATGCCGACAACGCCACGTTGTTTGGCTTTGTCAATAATGCGGTCAATATCCAGATACGCGCGGGGGTCTGTCCCGAGCAGCATCAGTTCCTGCGCCGTTGAGGCCGCAGGGGCCGTTTTGTCCACATCAGTCGCAGTCATTGCCGCTACCGCGTCAAAACGTTCGCGGATAGAGCGACAAATGCGACGGGCCGGTATACCGCGGTTTGCAACCAGTATAACCTTGCCCTTCAAAAAATCCTGTACTTCCGAGAATGTCTTGTTGGCCATGCCTTTCAGCCCTTTTCTACCGGTGTATTTCTGCCCATGCACCGGCGTTAGACGGCGAAAACACGCTGACGTGCTTCGCATTGGGCGGCGATGTCCCCATGCCCGACCTGCAGAACTGACCGTAATCGTGCATCATTTCCGCGCAGGGTTTAGCCGGAGACTACCGCAAAAGAATTCCTCAAGCCGTCCGTTGATGTTTAGACACAGGCCGCCTGACGTTCCTAAACCCGCCAGCCAGCCGCGTACGATGCGTTCATCGTCACGCAGCTCCACGTTCTCGCCGCGCCAGAGCAAGAGAGACTCCGCGCGTGATCTCCACCCCTCAGGAAAAGAGTGGCAGTCAATATATGCCGAAAATATGCGCTTTACAAGGGTTTGCCATAGCTCTTCAGCCGTGGAATGCGCAAAATTGGCCAATTCGTGCAGATTTTTAAGGTATGTTGCTTCCAGCGCCGCGTCCGCGCGCATCTGTTCTGCTGGCGGAGCCCAGCAAACATTGATGCCTATGCCCGCCAGCAGCACGCCGCCCCGTTCTTCAAGCAAAATGCCTGCTACTTTACGGGGTTGGTTGTCGTTGCCGCACACAACAAGGTCGTTGGGCCATTTGAGCTTGATGCGCCAGCCGTCCCCGGCCAGGGCCTCGGCCAGCAGCGCGCCCACAGCAGGAGCCGCCGCCGAGCCGTCAAAGGGGGGGGTCAGGGGCAGCCGCAGGGCCGCGTAGAGGTTGCCCGCAGGCGAATGCCACTGCCGTCTGAGCTGCCCGCGCCCCGCTGTCTGGCTGCAGACCTGCACGCTGTCCCAGGGTTCAAGCCAGCCGCGAGCCGCAAGGTTGGCTGCGGTGTCAAGACACGAGCCAACCTGACCGAAGCGCCAGATGCGCGGTGTAAAATTTTTGTCCGCATCCTCGGCGGCGCTTCCCTCATGCCTGTGGCTATGGCATACTATGGACATGGAACTTTACCTCGTCGGCGGCGCAGTGCGCGACCTCTTGCTTGGGCGCGGGCCCACGGAACTGGATTATGCCTTTGCCGGGAGCATGGATGCTTTTATGGCCGCGCATGCAGATGCCATGTGCGTGGGCAAAAGCGTCAATGTCTGCCTGTGGCACGGGCGCGAATGCATGCCCCTGCGCGGCGGAACCCTTGCATCAGACCTTGCGGCCAGAGATCTCACCATAAACGCCGTGGCCCTCGATAGCTCAGGGCGGCTGCACATGCATCCCGCCGCGGTGGAAGACCTGCGCAACAGCATGCTGCGCCCGGCATCACCCAGCGCCTTTGCCGACGACCCTACCCGCATTTTCAGGCTGGCGCGGTTTGCGGCGCGCTGGCCCGACTGGCGCATAGCCCGCGAGGCTTTTACCCAGATGCGGGCCGTCAGCAGGCAGCAGCTTGCGGCCATACCGCCCGAAAGGGTCGCGCGTGAAATGCTCAAAGCCCTGGCCGCTCCCCGTCCGGCGCGTTTTTTTCGCGTGCTGGCGCAGGGGGGCTGTCTTGAACCCTGGTTTGAGGAGCACGAGCGCGCCCGGCACATTCCCGCCGGGCCCCGGCAGTGGCATGCCAACAGCGTGCTTGGGCACAGCCTGAGGTTAATGGACGAGCTTGCAGGCGATGCCCTGGCGGTGTGGATGGCCCTGTGTCATGACCTTGGAAAAATCGGCACAGACCCGGCCCTGCTGCCGCACCACTACGGGCATGAGGCACGGGGTGTGCCCTTTGTGCAGTCGCTGGCAAAACGTCTGCGACTGGCCGCTGTCTACGCCAAAGCCGGAACCCTGGCTGCGGAAGAACACATGAAGGCGGGCATGTTCAGCACGTTGCGGGCGGGCACGCGTCGCGACCTGCTCTGGCGGGTAAATCAGCTGGGACTTACGCAGCCTTTTTGGAAGCTTGCGGATGCCGACAGCAGCGCCGCCGTCAGCGCCCTGGCCTATCCCAGCCTCGAGGCCATTACCGCCATACACCTGCCGGAAGAATGGCGCAACCGGGGCGAAGATTCGGCCCGCAAGCTGCGTGAGCTTCAGTGCGCTGCTCTGGCAACGCTACGCAAAAAACAGGCCGTTTGACCCCAATGCCCTCCGCAATCTGGCGGCATCTTTGCAACGTCACGCCAATGCTGCTGCCGCAGCCTGCATAAACACGGCGCTTGCCGCATCCATCTGTTCGCCGTGATCAAGCCCGCACAAATGGGCCATGCCGTGCGCCAGCAAACGCAGGGCATGCTCTGCGGGCTCCTGTCCGTACAGCAGACATTCCCTGCGCAGCGTGTCCAGTGAAAACAAAAGTGAACCAGGGGCGTCGCTGCCACCCGGAAAAGAAAGCACATTGGTAGGGCCAGTGCAGCCCAGGCAACGCCTGTTTGCGGCGCTGATGGCGGCGTCATTCAGCAGGTGCAGTTCAACGGCCAGCGGCGTGCTGGGCACTCTGGCCTTGCCGCATGCCTCCAGCATTGCTGCTAGGGCCGCCACAAGCTGCCTCTTGTCCAGGGGCAAAAGCCACGCTGCTGCATAACGGCTGAAAATACAAACCCTTGCCTTCAAGTTAACCGGTTCGCCAGCGTGCATGGCCTCTATGCCTGCCCCTTATCTTCATTACTTGCAGCAGAATGTACGGGGGCGTCGGTTTTGCCGTTGGCCTTGGTTTCGGGCAAAGCTTTAAGATCTTGCGCGTGCGCGGTTTTATCACCGCACGGTTTGTCGCCGCAGGCCTTGTTATGCCCAGCGGGGGTCAGTACGGTCGCGCCCTGCGTGCCTGCGGCAGGCGCGGCAGCAGTGCCGTTTTTGCCGTTGGCCTTGGCGGCGTCGATGCGGGCATCGGGGTAGGCAATACGTTGATGGAAAATACCCGTGAGAATGCGCTGGAAGTTTTCGCTCAGGAAGTGCAGATCCTTGAATGTCAGCTCGGACTCGTCCAGCTGGCCCTCAGAGAATATGCCCTTGATGATGGTGTCAATGTGCGTCTTGATGCGCGCGGGGGTAGGATCATTAAGGGTGCGGCTTGAAGCCTCCACCGAGTCGGCCAGCATGAGAATGGCGGCCTCCTTGGTTTGCGGGCGCGGCCCCACATAGCTGAAATCGGATTCGCGCGGCTTTTCACCCAGGTTGATAGCCTTCTGGTAAAAAAAGCGTATGAGCCGCGTGCCGTGGTGCTGGCTGATGATGTCGGCAATATCCTGCCCCAGCTTGTAGCGCTCGGCCAGTTCCGTACCTTTTTTGACGTGCGAAAGCAGAATGAGCGCGCTCATGGAGGGGGCGAGCTTGTCGTGCTTGTTGGGGCCGCCAAACTGGTTTTCAATAAAGTATTCGGGGTACGATAGCTTGCCCACGTCGTGATACAGGGCCGCCACCTTGCACAGCAGGCTATTGGCCCCTATGGCCTTGGCCCCGGCCTCCACCATGTTGGCCACCACAAGCGAGTGATGATAGGTGCCGGGCACTGTGACCATCAGCTCCTGCATGAGGGGCTGCTCGAGACTCATGAGCTCCATAAGGCGGAAGCGCGTGCTGTAGCCGAAAGAAATTTCTAGCACCGGGCTGACGGCAAACAGCAGTATGAGCGAAAGCACGCTGTTGATAAACACGGCCAGCAGCTGCATGGGCATGACGCCGGGAGCGCTGTGGGCCAACAATGTTGCGCCAAACCAGATGATGGACTGGCCAATGGTGAGCGGCACAATGCTCCAGACCACATCCTGTCGGCTCTGTGCATTGGTCACAAGCCACGTGGCCAGCATGCCGCCGAGAAAATGCAGCAAAAACAGAGAAAACTGCGCCTGAAACATGAGCATGGTAAAGAACGACAGCAGCAGTGCCATGGTGCAGTAGCGCCGGGCCGCAAAAACCATGGCCACCAAACCTACCGCACCAGCTACCGGGTAGCCCACCGCCAGCGTATTTAGAAACGTAAGGCTGTCGTTGCGCATCCCCAGTACATATACGGCCTTTGCCCCAACGCTGAAAAGCAGCAACAGCAGCGAGATAAGCAGCATGTCCTTGCAGCGCAAGGGTGTGCCGGGCTTGCCGCTGGGCGCAACAAAAAAGCCGATGGAAAGCACAAGCGAGCACAAGAACGCGCCTGCGGCGATGTCCCAGCGCATGGGGTCAGAGGCGGATTTGTACAGGGTCTGCAGTTTGATCTGCTGTTCGCGGCTGACGCGTTCGCCCTTGCGCAGGACAATCTCGCCCTTCTGTATCTGGTAGTACACAGGCTCAACCATGGACATGACGGCACTGCTGCGTTTTTGGGTCGATTCCCTGTTCAGCGTCAGCGACGAAGGCATGGTGGCGGAAAGCAGAATATTGATGGCCCGCCGCGATTGCGGGTTGAGCGTGGATACCTGCCGGATCTGGGCAGAAATTTCTGCCAGATACGACTGCACGTCTGGCAGGTTGGTCACATCCGGGCGCAGCATTTCCGTGCTGGTATCCAGGTTGCGCACGATCACGCCTGAACGCTCTACACGGGCAGAGCGTATATCGCCTACCAGACCCTCGGCCATGTGGTCGCGTATCTGGGGCAACAGCACCTTGAGCAGATAGGTCTGGGCCTCTGGCTGAGCCAGTTCGGGCAAAATTTCATCGGCAACGGTGGGCGTCAGTTCTTCCACCAGTCGGTGCAGCGGCCCCTCGTGCCCGGCATGATAATCAATGCCGCTGTTGAGGCTGCGCATTATCTCCACAATACGGTTCTGAAACGCCGTAAAGGGTTCAAGGCTCAGATCGTAGACAGGCGGCTGCAGCAGCTGCACCTGTTTGCGCCTGGCCTTGGTGGCCTGCACGTCTTCCACCAGAATGTCGCGGTCGGCAATAACGTCCGACTCCGCAACCTGTCCTGCCACATAAACACGTGGCACTGCCTCAAAGTTGGCCCCTGCCAGCAAACTGATAAACAGCAGGGTAACCACCAGTACAGTAAGACCCAAACCGCAATGGTGTCGGGCGCGCAGCATTTGGATGAGTGAGAGGATGCTAGCTGGGCGAGCCGTTTTTTTCTGCATTATCATAGGCGTTTACAATGGCTCCCACCAATGGATGACGCACAACGTCGGCCTTGGTGAAGTGGTGCACGGCGATGGTTGGGACTTTGGCAAGAATCTGCAGCGCATGGATCAGGCCGGAACGCGGACGCTGACCCCCAGGCTGCATTGGCAGATCGATCTGGGTGGTGTCGCCCGTCACGACCATGCGCGAACCAAAACCCATGCGGGTAAGAAACATCTTCATCTGTTCCTGCGTGGTGTTCTGCGCTTCGTCAAGGATGATAAAGGCATCGTTGAGCGTGCGGCCGCGCATAAAAGCCAGCGGTGCAACCTCAATGGAGCCCACCTCAAGCATGGAGGCCACCTTGGGCTGGGGCATCATGTCATGCAGGGCGTCGTACAGAGGGCGAAGATAGGGGTTGACCTTGTCGGCCAGGTCGCCGGGCAAAAAGCCCAGCCGCTCGCCAGCCTCCACAGCCGGGCGGGTCAGCACGATGCGCTTGACCCTGTGCTGCTGAAACATGGAAAGCGCCATGGCGACGGCTAGGTATGTTTTGCCAGTGCCCGCCGGGCCCACAGCAAAAACAAGCTCGTTGCGCCGCAGCAGGTCAAGATAGGTGCGCTGGGCAACATTGCGGGCGCTAACGGTTTTGCGCGGGGTGTTGACGAATACGGCATCCTTGAAAATTTGTTCAAGGTTCAGGCCGGGATCGGCCCGCAGCATTTCATAGCTCCGGGCAATGTCCTGCTGGCTCAGGCTCAGGCCGCCGCGCAAAAGTTCGTACAGCTGCACAAACACGTTGCACAGCAGCTGACGCACGTCCATGTCGGGGCTTTCGATAAGAATGCTGGCGCCGCGGCTGCCTATAGAGGCCCCGCTGGCCGCAGCCAGCAGCTCAAGGTGCGCATTGTGCGGACCAAACAGCTGGTTTGCCAACGCAGGATCGTCGAATTCGACGGTCTCAAGCATGGAGGAATGTACTGCCATAGCCGCTCTCTAGCCTATTTCAGTTAGCCTGTCTATTGCTGGCTTCGACTACCGGATGTTTTTCAACATGGCGGGGTAACAGGTGCACGGCGGCTGTGGCATATCATTGTGGCCTGAAATATGCATATTTACGTAAAAACATGCAGTACAGCCCCAATTCCACACGATTTTGGGCAAAAAATGCCGAGGAGTCACCATGAGCAGCGTATCGGGCGTCAGCAGCTATACAAGCGCACTGTACCAGTGGCAAAACCAGAAGCTGAGCACCTCTACCTCTGACAGCTCATCGGCTTCGGGTTCCAGCAGTTCTTCAAGCTCACTGAGCAAGCTGCTCAGCGGCAACACGATGTCCAACCAGCTTTCCAGCATGGTTGAGCTGACCAAATACGCCATGAACGCCATGGGGCTCAAGAGCGACAGCCGCGTTACCTTCAGCCAGATTACCAAGTATCGCGAGCAGTTGAATACGGAGTTCAACACCGCCGTTTCGGAGGGGTTGGCCAAACTGGGCGTCAGCGATCCTTCAGGCGTTACTTTCACTCTGGCAGCTGACGGCTCACTTACCGCCGCCAGCGGCAATGCCAACGATCAGGCCAATGTGCAGGCATGGCTGAAAAAGAATACGACCATCGCCAAGGATTTGCGCACGGCCCTGACCACAGCGGGCATAAGCTCGAGCACTGCGGTCTCCATGACTGTGGACAGCTCCGGCAAGCTGACGGCAGCCAGCAGCACCGACAGCTCGAGCAAAGCCGCCATCCAGGCCGTACTGGACAAATCCACTCTTGGCAAAACACTGAGTACGGGCATGCAAAGCCTCGCTGTGAGCAGCGACGCCAAGTTTACCCTGCAAAGCAATGAGGACGGCAGCGTAACCGTGCAGAGCAGCGATGCCGCCACCAAGGCCGCAGTGCAGAGCTTTTTTGACAACAACCCCGCTCTGGTCAAAAAATTCAATCAGATTCAGGCGCTTTCGGGACTGGATGACGCCCGCAAGGCCATGCAGGTCTCGCCGTCCGACCTGCGCAAGCGCATTGAGGTGGAATCCATGGCCGCATGGTGGTCGGGCTCCGGCAACTCGTCCAACTCTTTTGGCACATATGCTGACGGCAGCCTTTCCATGCTCTCGGGGCTCAACCTCAACGTTTGAGAACTCCGGCAAATTTGGCCGCAAGGCAAAAGAACAGCGGAGCTTTCGGCACTACCGAAAACTCCGCTGTTCTTTCAATCTGCAAATTGTGGCCAGTTACAGCTTTTTGGCCAGCAGCTCGTTGACCAGGGCAGGATTGGCCTTGCCCTTGGTGGCGCGCATGATCTGGCCCACAAAAAAGCTGATGAGCTTGGTCTTGCCGCCCCGGTAGGCCTCAACCTCGGCGGGGTTGGCGGCAATAACCGCGTCCACTGCAGCCTCAAGCGCCGATGTGTCGGAAATCTGCGCAAGACCTTTTTCTTTAACATAAGCTTCGGGCATGACGCCCTGTTCAAAAAGATCGCCAAAGATATCGTTGGCGATCTTTGCGCTGATGGTGCCGCCGTCAACCAGGCGCACCAGTTCGGCCAGGGCTTCGGGCTTCATGACCCAGGCGGAGGGGTCGGCCGCGTTCAGCCCCCGGGTATTGCACTCGCGCAGCAGCGGGCCAAGTACAAAATTGGCCACTTTTTTGGGGTCGGCTTGAGCGGCGGCGGCTTCAAAAAAGTCTGCCAGCCCCCTGCTCTGCACCAGTACATCAGCCTCTGCCTCGGGCAGACCGGCCATGGCCACAAAGCGTGCAACCCGGACATGGGGCAGCTCGGGCAGTTCTGCCCGCCAGCGGTCCAGTTCTTCCTGCGTGATGTCTACAGGCAGGATATCCGGGTCGGGAAAATAACGGTAGTCGTGGGCTTCTTCCTTGCTGCGCATGGAGGCCGTGGTGTTTTTAACGGCATCATACAGGCGTGTTTCCTGCACAACCTTGTCGCCGTCGTCAAGCACGTCCTGCTGGCGCGAGATTTCGTATTCAATGGCGCGCTGCACATTGCGGAAGGAGTTGAGATTTTTCAGTTCGGTACGGGTGCCAAAGGGTTCTGTGCCCGCAAGGCGCAGTGAAACGTTGGCGTCGCACCTGAAGCTGCCCTCTTCCATATTGCCGTCGCACACGCCAAGGTAGGTCACAATGCTGTACAGGGCCTTGAGGTAGGCCACTGCCTCGGCTGCGGAGCGCATGTCCGGCTCGGAAACAATTTCCACCAGCGGCGTACCCGCGCGGTTGAGGTCGACGTAGCTCAGGTTTTCGCCCTGGACGTGAATATTTTTGCCCGCGTCGTTTTCCATATGGATGCGGGTAATGCCCACGCGCCGGGTGCGATCGTCCACGCTTATTTCAAGGTGCCCGTGCTCGCAGATGGGCAGTTCAAACTGCGATATCTGGTAGCCTGCGGGCAGGTCGGGGTAAAAATAGTTTTTGCGGGCAAAGATGGAGCGGGTATTGATGGCGCAGTTGGTGGCCAGACCGACCATGGCCGCGTAATGCACAGCCTGCCTGTTGGGCACGGGCAAGGCGCCGGGCATGCCTGAGCATACTTCGCAGACATTGGCGTTGGCGGGCTGCCCGAATGTGGTGGGGCAGGAACAGAACAGTTTGGAGGCCGTGGCCAGTTGCACATGCACTTCAAGGCCAATCACGGCTTCATAGGCGGCCATAGGTCAAATTACTCCCTCAAGCGGGGTTCAGCCCCGTAGTTGCGCGGCAAAAGCGCCGCTATGCGTTAACGCGCCCGGTAACCCAAACATCCGGCAGCGGATGCTGCCCTTGAGACGCCTTGGCGTCAATGGGGGATGCTGGCATCAAAATATTTACCAACCCCGTACTCTCCCCTGCGGAAAAACCGCTGCGGGTCGGGGCCGATGATCTGCATTTCCCTGTTTTTGGACTGCACATCAAGGGCGATGCGCATCTCCTTGGTGCAACCGGTGGAAAAGGTCGAATCCTTGCCCGACCACTGCGGTGGAACCTTGCGCCCAAGCAGGGCAAAGCTCTCCTCGATGTCTTCAACGGTCTGAAACCGCCACACGTCGATATAGCCGCTGCGCTGCACCTGCTCCCACATATACATGAGGTCGTCGCCGTCCATGCCTTCAATGAAGTGTTCGGCGGGGTTGATTATCAGGATATTATCCATTTTTTTACGCAAATTGTCTATAAAGGCGCGCACAAGTTCCGTGGCTGTCGAGGTTTCGCCCGGTATGCTGCCGATGACGCAGCTGTAAAACATCACCGTGCGGCCCTGTTCCCTGGCCTCGCGCATGCCTTCTATGATACTGGCGGACTGGGCTGCAATGTCGCTCTCGCTGAACTTGTGGGCGCGCTCGGCATGCCGGCGCAGCTTGATGTGAAAGCCATGGTCGTCATACCAGTAGCAGACCACGTCGCGGGTGTACTGGTGGCTGCTGCCCATGAGCACATCTGCCACGCGCCAGCCCTTGCCAAGGATAAGGTCAGCCTCTTTCCACGCGCGTGAAAAGGTCACGGAAACCCGGTACAGATTGAGGCGCTCTCTCGTACCGTCGCCGATTACCACAAGCCGGTGCTCGCGCAGCTGGCGCAGCAGCTCGTTTTTGCTTAAGCGCGGCTCGTGCAGAACCTTGCCCCCGCCAAGCATGCGGGTTATGGCGGGGTCAAGCTCCATGTCTTCCAGCGTTGGCGAGTAAAAAAAGAAACCCGACTTTACGGCAAAAATAACCTTGTGCCCCATGCGTATGAGGCTGTTGGCCACAGAAAGGTCAAAAACAGTGCCGCCGTCGGCATCGCACAAAAAAAGCACCGTGCCGGATTTGCCCGCGCTGGTTTCAAAAAACTGCCGCAAATGGGCGCAGGCTTCCTGCGTCATGTCCATGGCAAGGCGCACGCTCTCGACGCTGGGCGGCGCGTCTATCCATGGGCGGGACATGGCCGAGAGGCACAGCAGCCGCGACAGCTCCACATAGTTGAGCATTCGCCTGGCCGTGGCTATGGAGTCGGCCATGGCCACTTCAGGCATGGCTGCAAGGTTGTCGCGCACGGGCGCTTCGCCGAGCATTTCCAGCTGCCGCCGGGTGGAGATGCGGCGCAGATGCCGCCAGGGGTCGTCCAGCTGGTTGCCCTGCGCAAGCACAAGGTCGGTCATTCGTTTGACCAACCGCGACGGTATAAGGGTATGTTGGGCAATATACTGGTTGAAGCGAAAACGGCAAAACTGCAAAATCCGCCTGCGTTTTTCGCCCTCAGGGGTAAAGGATCGCACCAGGCGCATGATGATGCGCCACGAACGGTTGTACTGGTTGCGTAGTTCTTTGGGCGGGGTTGGCCTGCACAGCAGCTTGAAGGTATCGTCCGAGCACGGCAGGTACACCTGATTGCGCGCAAGGCTCACCATAAAGGACATCTGCTCCTGACTGGCGACGATATCCGGGTTCATGCCGTAGGCGATGTTGTTGTCCATCAGCATGCTATAGAGCCATGCGTCAAAACGGACATTTTCACCAAATCTGAAATCGCTCACCTTGTCGACGCTGATGGCGCTGCTCATGCGTTTTCTCCGCATTTTGGGCAATCCGCGCCTTGCAAGGCAAAGCCACGTGAGCGCAGCCGCTCAAAAAAGGTGGTTCCCTTGCCGAGAAAGTGCACGGCGTTGGGCAGCCCGGCAACCGTCACAAGGTCGCCCCGGTCGAGTTGCTGCCCTTCCTGCCCGTCAACAGTGATGAAGCAGTCGGTGGAACCCTGCAAAATCTGGAACGTACACTCGGTATTGCCCGGAAACACCATGGGCGAAATACTGTTGAGAAAAGGGCAGACGGGCGTAATGGCCACGGCGTTCATGGAGGGATGCAGCAGCGAGCCGCCCGCAGAAACACTGTAGCCAGAGCTGCCCACAGGCGTGGCCACAATAATGCCGTCGCCCCGCAGGGAACCCAGCCGCTCGCCTGCAATATAGACATCAAAAAGCACCAGGCGCGATAATGAACCGCGGCTCAAAACCACATCGTTGACGGCGCAACCGCTGGCGATTATTTCGCCGTGTCGGGTCAGCGACCATTCAAGGGCCATGCACGAGCGCACAGGTTCCGCACCGGTAAGGCATTCTTGAAGTTTATCTCGCCACTGCTCTGGCTGTGCGTCGGTCAAAAAGCCGATGCGCCCAAAGTTGATGCCCAGAACGGGCACCTTACGACCCACAAGCCGGCGCGCCACGCCAAGCATGGTGCCGTCGCCGCCCAGAACGACCACAAAATCAAGCGGGGTGACTGCGTAGGCGGGTGAATCTGTGCCTGCGCAGATCACGCCCGTAACTTCATGGCCCTGCTGGCGCAGCCACAGGGCAGCCTCCCCGGCAAGGGCGGCGGCCTTTTCATGCCGGGCCTTGTAAACCAAAAGAATGTGTCGGCAGGTTGCGTTTTGCATACCTTTGCAAGTTACGTTATCAAGTCTGTTACCGCAAGCCTGTGGGTGCTTGTCAGTTGCGTGGGTTTGACATAAATACAAAGGCTTCGACATCACGCTTCGGCAGTTGTGAGCAGCATGCACGATACAGCCCTTGAAATTATTGAACAGCACGCCAGCCACGGGGCACGCCTGAGAGAGGAGTTTTTTCTTTCCCAGGGGGCCTGCCTGCGGCAGGCGGCATTGCGCGCGGCGGCCTGTCTGGCTACCGGCGGCAAAATACTGCTCTGCGGCAATGGCGGCAGCAGCGCTCTTGCGCAGCACCTTGCAGCAGAGTTTGTCAACAGATTTTTTATGGACAGGCCCGCCCTGCCCGCTCTGGCTCTGTCCGCCGACGCCACCTCGCTTACGGCCATAGGCAGCGACCTGGATTTCAGCCAGATTTTTTCGCGTCAGGTAGAAGCCCTGGGGCGTCCCGGCGACATGCTGCTGGCCATTAGCGCCAGCGGCCATACCGCCAACATCACGGCCGCCATTACGGCGGCAAGGCATGCCGGGCTGCTTGTCCTGTGCCTGAGCGCCCCTGCAAGCGACATGGCCCGCCATTGTGATTTTGTTATCGAAACACCACAGGCGCAGCCCGAATTTGTTCAGGAGCTGCACCTTGCGGCCGGGCACCTTTTTTGCCGGCTGACGGACTATTATCTTTTTGAAAATGCTGTCGCGCTAACCCCCTATCTGCAAAGCCGACACACAACCGAGGTTTGACCATGCCCATCTACGAGTATTCTTGCCAAAAATGCGGACGGGATTTTGAAGAACTGGTATTTGACGAAACCCCGCCCACCTGCCCGTATTGCGGCTCCAATGACACGCAAAAGCTCATGTCGTGCTGCGCCCGGCGCAGAAACGGCGCGGAAGGCGGCGAGTATGCGGCGTCAACCGGCGGTGGCGGCGGCTGCTCGGGATGTTCCGGCGGCAACTGCGCAAGCTGCGGGCATTAGGCGGTAGGCATGCGCAAGTCTTTAGTCATCGCCACACGCGGCAGCCAGCTGGCACTCTGGCAGGCAGAACACGTAAAGAGCCGCCTGCAGGCCCTGAACCCGGAACTGATCGTTGACCTGGTCGTCATCAAAACCAAGGGCGACATCATTCAGGATGTGCCCCTGGCGCAGGTGGGCGGCAAGGGGCTGTTCGTCAAGGAAATTGAAGAAGCCCTGCTCGAAAACCGCGCTGACCTTGCCGTGCACAGCATCAAGGACGTGCCCATGGAGCTGCCGCAAGGGCTTATACTTGGCTGCATTCCCAGGCGCGAGGCCCCGACGGACTGCATGCTTTCGTGCAAGTACGCCACTCTTGACGAGTTGCCGCAGGGCGCGTGCGTGGGCACAAGCAGCCTGCGCCGTCAGGCCCAGCTGCTGGCCATGCGCCCCGACCTGCGCATTGAAAGCCTGCGCGGCAATGTCGACACTCGCCTGCGCAAGCTGCACGAAGGCGTGTACGACGCCATTATACTTGCCTCGGCCGGTATGAACCGCCTCGGGCTGCGCGCCCCCTGCATGCACGCCCTGGACCCGCACACATTTTTGCCCGCAGTGGGCCAGGGCGCCATTGGCATTGAATGCCGCGAGGACGACTACGAGCTCTTTACCCTGATGGCCGAGATAGAAGACACGCCCACCCGCGTGTGCGTCGAGGCCGAACGCGGCTTTCTTGCGGGGCTTGAGGGCGGCTGTCAGGTTCCCATTGCCGGTCACGCCCGTCTTGAAAACGACGAGACCTTTGTTCTTGAAGGTCTGGTGGCGGAGGTCGACGGCAGCCGGATACTGCGCGAGGCCCAGCGCGGTCACACCTCCCAGGCCCGTCAGGTAGGTCTTGAACTGGCCGACAAACTTCTTGCCAGAGGCGGCCGCGCCATTCTGGAAAAACTTTACCAACAATAGATCCCTTATGCCAACTATCGCTCCCCTGCCTGCGTCACGTCTGCACGCCACGTTTGATCCTGCCCGCATCCCCTGGGATTCGAGCAAGGATATTCCGCTGCCGCGTAACGGGCGGCAGAATCCCTTTCAGCCTCGGGCCATGCAGGCTCTTGACCTTGCCCTGCAGATTCAGACCCAGGGCTACAACGTTTACCTTTCTGGCGAGCCAGACCTTGGCCGCAGCCACATGCTGCTGAGCTACCTTGGCCCGCAGGCCAAAAAGGCCAAAACGCCTGACGATCTCGTCTACGTGCATAATTTTTCAGACCCTGACAGGCCCTGTCTTTTTGCCCTGCCCACCGGCATGGGCAAAAAGTTCAAGCAACACCTCAAGGAACTGATTGAGCACATCCGCGAAGATCTGCCCCGCCGTTTTGAGGCCAGCACCTTTGTAAAGCGCCGCGCAAAGCTGATGGACAACTTTCAGAACGCCCGCATGGGCCTGCTGCGCAAAATGAATTCCGTGGCCGTGGACAAGGGTTTTAACCTTGATATGGACGAGAGCGGCGGTCTTACCCTGCACCCGCTGGTGGAAGGCAAACGCCTGAGCGAAGAAGAATTCGACAAGCTTGACACGACCTTGCGCCTCAGTCTCAAAAGCCGGGGCGACAACCTTGTGCAGGCCATGTCGGGCTTTATGCGCCAGCTGAACAAGGCGGAAGAGAGCTTTCAAGACGACGAGCGCGGGCTTGAGCAGGACGCAATGAACCAGGTGCTCTCCTCGTCCTTTACGCCGCTTGAACAGCGCATGCTCAAGGCCTGCCCGGTCAAGGGACTCGACGCCTATTTTGCGGCCCTGCGCGAAGATATCCTTAAGAATACCGATGCTTTTTTGCAGCGCGACGGCGGCGCTGGCTCCATGAGCGACATGCACAGCGGGTCTTCGGCCGATGCGGTGCTGTACCGTTACGAGGTCAACCTGCTGGTGGACAACAGCGGCCTCGACGGCGCGCCTATTGTGGTCGAAGACCACCCCACTGCCGTCAACCTGCTGGGCTGCGTTGAGCGCGAATCTGAAATGGGCGCGCTGGTCACAGACTTTACGCTGATCCGCGCGGGCAGCATCCACAAGGCCAACGGAGGCTTTCTGGTACTGCACATCGAGGATCTGCTGCAGCACCCCAACGCATGGGAAGGCCTGCTCCGCGCCCTGCGCTCCAACATGGCCCGGATTGAAGACTTTGGTGAAGGGCCGGATACGCCCATCCGCACCAAGGGCATCAATCCCGAACCCTTGCCTCTGAATCTCAAGGTAGTGCTGATTGGCGACGAAGAACTGTACGAAGGCCTGCTCGTCAACGACGACCGCTTTGCAAAGCTCTTTCGCATCAAGGCCCACATGGCCGACTCGACCGAGCGCGGCGCTGCCACCATACGGGCCTACCTTGGGCACATTGCCACCATCATCAAGGAGACGGACCTGCCCTGCTTTGACCGCACGGCCCTGGCCTGGCTCATCGACCTTGGCTCGCATATCTGCGAAGACCAGCGCCGTCTTTCGCTGCGCTTTCCCGAGTTGCGCGAGCTTATGATTGAAGCGGCGGCGCTGGCCCGCATGCAAAAGCAGGAATACGTCAGCGCCCCGGTGCTCGAAGAGGCCTATGCCGCGCGCATCTACCGGGCCAACCTTGTGGAAGAAATCTACATGGAGGAATACGACCGCGACATGATCAAGGTGCAGACCTCTGGTCAGGCTATCGGCCAGGTCAACGGTCTTTCGGTAACATGGCACGGCGATTTTGAATTTGGCCTGCCGCACCGCATCTCCTGCACAGTGGGCGTAGGTCACGAGGGCATCATCGACCTCGAGCGCGAGGCCGAGCTTGGCGGCCCCATCCACACCAAGGCCATGATGATATTAAAGAGTTACCTTACCGATCTTTTTGCGCGAAAAAAGCCGCTGGTGCTCTCGGGCTCGCTCTATTTCGAGCAGAGTTACGCGGGCATCGAGGGCGACAGCGCTTCTGGCGCGGAGCTTGCGGCGTTGCTCTCGGCCATTGCAGATGTGCCGGTGCGTCTTGATCTGGCCTTTACCGGCGCAGTAAGCCAAACCGGACAAATCATGGCCGTGGGCGGTGTTACCCGCAAAATCGAGGGCTTTTACAACGTCTGCGCGCGGCAGGGCCTCACCGGCACGCAGGGGGTGATCATTCCCTACGACAATGTCGATCACCTCATGCTTGCGCCCAGCGTAATAAAGGCGGTTGAAAGCAAGCAGTTTGCCATCTACCCTGTACGCCGCATAGAGGAGGCCCTTGCACTGCTGACGGGTATAGCTGTAGGCCGCAGGCTCAAAAACAACGGCTTTACAAGGGGCAGCCTGTACGACATGGTGGATACAAGGCTTGAACAGTTGGGTGTGTATGCGCAAAGCGCTTTCAGGCGCAGCAAAAAAACCAAGGACGCCTAGCGGGACAACGGCTGTTCAACAGACAAGCGCGTAACCGCTACATTATAATAACCCCACACATATCTTGACTTTTGTCATCGGATGTGTCATGGGGTCAACGCATGGAAATTCCTTATGCCTCACTCTAACCCAGCAAAAGCCGTGATGAACAAAAACAAGAAAGAAGCGTTGCTGCAGGCCGCCAAAGACCTTTTTGGCGAATGCGGGTATGTGGAAACCACCTTCAAGAAAATCTCTGACAAAGCTGGCGTTGCCCTTGGTCTGCTTACGCACCATTATGGCAACAAGGAAAAACTGTTTCTCGCTTCCGGGCTGGATGTTCTTGAACGCTTTCTGGTAAAGCTGCGCGCCGCCACCGCCGAGGCCACATGCGGTTATGACGGCGTAATGCGTTTTTTGCAAGGCCTACCTCGATTTTTCTATCGACAAGGATTCCAACTGGTTGGTGCTTGTGCGCTGCTCGCCCTACAGCGACATGAAGACCAAGACCGACCGCGACATCATGGATTCCATGTTTTCTCAGGTGCACAGCGAGCTTGAGCGCGTCATGGCCAAGGGTGTGGAAGACGGCAGCATTAAAAAGCTGGACAGCAGGAGCACCTCGCAGGTGATCATCTCTCTGATGGTTGGTTCAAACCGTACCCGCGTGCTTACCCCCTATGCCGTGCCCACCCTTTATGAAGACGTGCTTGAGTTTATTTCGCGTTCCATCAAGGCATAACGACTTGTTTTTCGTATAAGCCACGGCCGCCGGTTGAACAGACCGGCGGCTTTTTTTACACCCTGTGCGCGGCGCGAGGGCGTTCAACTGCGGGATGCCTTGCGCGGGGGCCCTTTGGGGCTTTGCGGGGCTCACCGGGCAATAAGGCTTGCCGACCCCCTGCGCTTTGCAGTAAATACGAAATGTTCAGGGTACATTATCCGCGAGTGATCAGTCCAATCCGCCGCGCTTTCGCGCGGATTGCCGGGAGCTCTGGGCAGACATGCCAGGGCGCTCGTAGACTCAACCCTTTTTGAGGAGACGGTTTTATGCAAAGGCTTGCGAGCATCCCTCTGTGCTTTTTTCTTGCTGCGGGCTTGTTGGTCTCTGGCTGCACCAGCCAATATGGTGATCAAAAGACCAAGGTCAACTATTATCCTCAGTGCTACCAGCCTGTTAATCAGCTGCGGCAAGACGAAAACAGCACAGGCAAAAGCACGGCGGCTGGCGCCGTGGGCGGTGCGTTGCTGGGTGCGCTCATAGGCGGCCTGGCCACAGGCAAGGCCAGCGGGGCTGTCGCCGGAGCCGTGGCGGGCGGCGCTGCGGGCGCTGTTGCGGGCAACGTATACGGCAAATCCAAGGCGCAGGATCGTGATGCCGCCTATCTGCATCAGTACAGCCAGCAGCTCGGCAGCGAAACTGCCAGCATGAACCGCTCCACTGCCGCCGCCAAGGTTGCGGCCAAGTGCTACGACGAACAGTTCAAGCTTGCCGCCAACCAGTTCAAGGCCGGTCAGATATCGCGCATCGAATTTCAGGACAGGTACAACGAAATTCGCAGCGGTCTTGAAGAAACCTCGTTTATCCTCAACAATACGGCCACAACCATGGCCAAAAAGGACAGCGAATATCAGCAGGCCCTTGCCGAGCCCTATACATCGGCGCAGCCCGCAACGACCACGACCTCCAGCTCATCCGGCGCAGCCAAGTTCAAAAAGGGCGCTGCAGCCCAAAAGAGCACGCCCGCACCGGCTGCCAGCGCTTCGCGCACGCCGGAACAAAACAAGGTGGCCACCCAGGCTGCGGAATGGAAGTCCTCGCGCGAAGATCTTGAAAATACCCGCCATGACGTCAACTCGCGCATGTCCAGCTACGAAGAAACCGTCAACAACCTGCTTGGATAACTATGCCGCCGCGTTGCCGCCATTTGTCGTGGCGGCTGCGCGGTATTTTACTGCGCCGCATACCGCGCGGAGCCATACATGAACGAAAGTCAACAATCCGCACCGCCTGAAAACACGCCCAAGGCCCCAGAGGCCGGATCCGCCGTTGTTGCAGGCGCAACCGCCCTGCCCTGGTACCGCCGACCGCTGTTCTGGGGTGTTGCGCTGTTTCTGGGGCTTTTGCTGCTTGCAGCATGGCTGTTCTGGAAAGAATGGCAGGAGGCCGAAGCCTCAAAGGCGGCAGTGGCCGCACAGACGGAACAGTGGCGCGAGCACAACGCGGCGCTGGAGTCGTTCATGCAGCAGCTGCGCGCCCTGCTGGCGAAGGACCCCTGCGAGGTCAAGCAGGGGCTGGGCCTCATGACCCCGCCTGCCGGGGTAATGTGGCCGCCGCTGGCGGCGGGCGCAACCGGCGCTGACAGGCAGGGGGCCGGGCCGGTCGACGCCCCGGCGGCTCCTGCGCAGGACAATGCGGCTGGCAAAACGCAGACGCCCCCTGCCCCGGTGCAAAAGCAGACTCCCCGCAATGTTTCCGAGCTGATGGAGCAGGCGACAGTGCTTGTGCTGGCCCTGCGTGAGGAAGGCCTTTCCATGGGTTCCGGCTTTTTTGTGGCTCCCGGTTACGTGGTCACCAATGCCCACGTGGTGGGCAATGCCGCCAAGGCCGTGGTGATCAACAAGGCCATCGGCAAACCGCTTGCCGCCGTCGTGCGCATGGTCACTCACGACAACGGGCAGGACTTTGCCGTGCTGGGCGTTGACGGGGCCTCGGGCATTGTGCCGCTCAAGCTGGCGGCGGGCGTAAGCCGTACCGAGCATGTGAGCGCCTGGGGCTTTCCCGGCGCCGTGACCAACGATGATCCCAAGTTTGCCGCCCTGCTCAAGGGCGACGAGGCGGCCGCCCCCGAAGTGGTGTACACCGAGGGTGTGGTGAGCGTCATACTTGAGCGCACGCCTCCTCTCATTGTGCATACGGCCACAGTTTCGCAGGGTAACAGCGGCGGACCGCTGGTCAACGACAAGGGCGACGTGGTGGGCATCAATACCTTTATCAAACTGGACGACGCGTCGTACCGCCAGTCGAGCCTTGCCATCGTAAGCTCCAGCCTGTCGGCTTTTTTACACGGGGCGGGTGTTCCCATTGCCATGGCCAAGGCCAGTGACGCAGCCGGATGGCAAGCCATGAGCACCCGCATTGCCGTTAGTTTGCGCGGCCAGATGCGCGCGCTTGCCAGCCAGGGCATCTTTGCCACCGATTGTTATGAACAGCTTAAATCCATACTGCTGCAAAAGTTTGGGCCGGATCATGCGGCCCTGCTGGCCGAACCGCAGCACAACGCCGAGGGCAACAGCGTTGACTGGTACGCCGAGGGCAACGGCCCAGCCGTACCGCTGAGCGACCTTGCTGAACCTGAGGCGCAGGCCCTGCGCGCCCGCGCAGGAGCACTGGCTGCGGATATTGCGGGTCTTGCAAATGACCTGACAGTGGATGCGCAGGCGCGCCAGGCCATTTCAGGCCAATTGCTGCGTCTGGCGTTGCAGCACCCGACGGACGAAGACATCTGGTCTGTGGAAGGCAAGCCTGTGCTGATCAACTGGGGGTTTGCCCCTGGCAGCGTGGGCGCTCAGCCGCAGGATCTCACCCGGCTTGGCGGAGTGCTGCCGCCGCCCCCTCCGCCGGCACCCGTACCCGCTGCCGTGCCTGTCGCTGCGCCGCCGCGCGGCGGTTGCCTGCCGTGGCTGCTGCCGCTGCTGCTTTTACTGCTGTTGCTCTGGCTGCTGGGCGCTGCCCTTGGGCTGTTGCCCTCGCCTCTGCCTGCTGGCTGCATGCCCGTTGACCGGGCTGCCCTTGAGGCCGAAAAACAAAAATCCGCCGCTAATGAAGACCAGCTGGCCTTGCTGTGGCGTCAGCTGCAGGAGAAGGCCGCGCTCTGCAAACCGGTGACCCCGCCGGTGACCCCGCCGGTTACGCCCCCTGTGGCCCCCAAGGTTGAACCCAAGGTGGAAGAACCCAAGCAGCCCGACCCCGAAGTGGTCGAGCCCTTCCTTGGTGAAACCCCGGTTGAACCGCCCAAGGTGGCCGAAGCCCCCAAACCCAAGCCGCAACCCAAACCCAAACCGGAACCGGTGCAGCCGCCCAAAGAAGAACCCAAGCAGGTAGAACCGCCCAAGCCCGCGCCCAAAAAGAATGACAACCTTGCCATTCCTGAAGACGCGGCCAAAAGAACGACCTGAGTTTTCTTGAAGGCTGCTGGACCAGCGAGACCGGCCTGTATTCGCACCCCTCCAACGAGCCGATCATTGCAGAGTACTGCTTTGACAAGAACGGCCGTGGCCGCCGCTTGGTGCGCGAACGCAACGGGCAGGTGTGCAGCGGCTCCGCCTCGGCGCGTTTTCAGGGCAATCAGCTGCAGTTTGATTCCAGCCAGGCACGCTGCCCGCGCGGCGGAACCTATGTTCCGCAAAAAGTCGAGTGCAACGGCCAGGAAAACACCACCCAGTGCAAGGGCAGAGAGCTTGGCGGGGCCAATCTCAGGTGGGACGCCCGCTTTAAAAGGAAATAATGATGGATGTCATACCCCGTTACCTTTCGCCGGTCAGCATCATCCCTGGCGGCTGCCCGCAGTTTCTTGACTTTGCCATGCCTGAAGAGGCCGTTAAGCGGCTCAGGCGGTATTTTCGTGAAGAAAAGAAAAAAGAAACCGACGAGCAGACGCGCTATACCCACTATCTGCGCTGCCTGACTGAAACGGAAAACGGCTTTATCGACCAGCTGAGCGGCCTGCCCTGCGACGAAGACTACAGCGTTGAGGCCCGGCGCGCGCTCGATGCATGGGAAGGCCACTGGCTGCCCATCCCCTTTTTACGCACGCTCGACCAGCCCTGGCCCGACGGTGGCAAACGCTTTGAATGCGGCCCCTCCAACTGGGCGCGGGCGCGGGTTATGCGCTCTGAGCGTCACCCTGGCCAGCTGCGGGTGGTGCTGATGTTTGACACCAACGTGGAGGACCGCCCCGCCGAGGGCGAGCAGTACCACGCGCTATCACCGCAGGATGTGACAGCCCACGGGCACTTCATGCTTGCGCACCTCGTGCGCGACAATTCGTGGTTTCTTAATGCCGCCTGGGTGGACGAGTGGCTCTACGGCCTGTACGACGGCTGGAAACAGTCGCAGCACCGAGGGCGCGGCGCGTGGCACGACGGCTACCCCTATGTGCTTGAGCATCTGGCCTACTACCTCACATGGCTTGACGTGGTGCGCCTTGCGCTCAACGACCTTGCCGCCCAGGTCATCAACCCGGACCGGGACACCCCTGTGGACGTCGATCTAGTTCTCGACATCGGCAATTCGCGCACTACGGGCATCCTTGTTGAAACCCTGCCCCAGCGCATCACCAACCTCAACGACAGCTATCTGCTTGAGCTGCGCGACCTGAGCCAGCCGGAGCACATCTATTCCGACCCCTTTGAGACGCGTGTGGAGTTTGTGGACGCCGCCTTTGGCAACGATGCGCTCTCGCGCCGCTCCGGTCGGCAAACGCCTGCCTTTGCCTGGCCCTCGGCCGTGCGTATCGGGCCTGAGGCGGCCCGCCTTGCCACCCAGGCCGTGTGCGCCGAGGGTACAACCGGCATGTCCAGTCCCAAGCGCTACCTGTGGGACGAGCGCCCCTGGCAGCAAAGCTGGCGGTACAATACCGGCGGCAAGTCCGAGCCCATGGTCAGCCGGGGGCTGTTTCCGCGTCAGCTCAACCCGCAGGGCACGCCGCTTTCGTGCTTTGACGACCCCATGTTCAAAAAAAGCCCGGCCCTGCAAAAGCAACAGGCCGAACCCATTTTTGAATCGTTGTTCACACGCTCGTCGCTCATGCTCTTCATGCTGGGCGAAATACTGACCCAGGCGCTTGTAACCATCAATTCGCCCGCCACCCGCGCCCGGCGCGAGCTGCCCAACCTGCCCCGCAGGCTCAGGCGGCTTATCTTTACCGTGCCTACGGCCATGCCGGTGGCGGAAAAGCGCATCTTTCGCCGCTGGGTTACCTGGGCCGTGCGCGTCGTGTGGGATGCCCTGGGCTGGAGCCAGTGGTACTCGCCCCGCCAGCAAAACCGGGCCATCACGGGCGACTACCGCCTGAGCCCGCAGGTGCGCTGCGACTGGGACGAAGCCAGCTGCTCGCAACTTGTACTGCTGTACAACGAGCTGGCCGTCAAACAGCACGGCGACGCCCACCATCTCTTCCGCCTGATGGGCAAACCGCGCGAGGCCTGCGACAGGCATCCCTGCATCCGCATGGCTTCCATCGACATCGGCGGGGGCACTACCGACCTTTCCATCACCACCTTCGAGCTTGCCAGCGGCGAGGGCGATACCGCCCGCATCAAGCCGCATACGGAGTTCCGCGACGGCTTCAACATTGCGGGCGACGAGGTGCTGCGCGAGGTTGTGGCCAACCACGTTATTCCGGCCATTGGCCAGGCGCTGGCCCGCGAGGGTCTTGCCGAGCCTCGCTCGCTTCTGGGGCAGCTTTTTGGACGCGATTCCATAGGCATGTCGCAGGAGGACCGCAACACCCGCGTGCGGCTTGTGCGGCAGATTGCCGTGCCCGTGGCGCTGGGCCTGCTGGGCACCTGCGAAAACCCCGACCTGCGCGGCGCAAACTTCAACTGCGCCCTGCGCGACTTTTTTGAACCCGACCCCCTGGCCGACGCGGCAGCAGCCGAGGCTGCCGCAGAACCCGTGCGGGAGGCCGCCGCAGGCTTCAGCCCCGTAGCGCTGGCCCCGCGTCCGCAACCGGCCACCCTGCGCGATGTGGCAGGCATGGTGCGGCGCTCGGCTCCATTCATCCAGAACTTTAACATTCTGGATGTGCCCATTGCGGTCAACCAGGCTGCAGTGGAAGAAACCATTCGCAGCACGCTCGGGTCAACGCTTTCCGCCCTATGCGAAGTGGTGCACATGTACGACTGCGACGTGCTGCTGCTCACCGGGCGGCCCAGCTCGTGGAACGGCGTCATCGCCACCGTGCTTGCCAAGCTGCCCGTGCCGCCTGACAGAATCATCCCCATGCGGCGCTACCATGCCGGGTCGTGGTACCCCTTTGCCGACGCGCAGGGGCGCATTACCGACCCCAAAACCACGGTTGTGGTGGGGGCCATCCTGTGCGCCCTGGCCGACGGGCATCTGGAAGGGTTTTCTTTCGATTCCGGCGCGCTCAAGCTGACATCCACCGCCCGTTACATCGGCGAGATGGACATCAACAGCCAGCTTAAACGCCCCAAGGTCTGGTTTACCGTAGATGTTGAAAGCAAGGACGGCACGGATAAGACACGCCAGGTGGCCTTTAGCGGGCCGCTGTCCATCGGGTACCGGCAGCTGGATGCCGAGCGCTGGCCCACAACCCGCTATCATCTGCTGACATTCGCCACTGAGGAGGCCCGCTCGCGCGCATCGGGCCGTCTTCCCTACAAGGTCGAGGTAAGCCTGAGTGTTGCCGATGCCCTGGACGAGGACGATATCCGCAGCGAGACGGACAAGGACAGACGCAGCGAGGGCGAGTTCCGCATTGATTCCATTGTGGATTACCAGGAACGCAGCGTTGACAGGCGCGATCTCGAAATTCGCCTGCAGACCCTGAAACTGGATGAAGGTTACTGGCTGGATACGGGCATTGTCACCGACGCCGGATAATTGAGGATGGTTATGCAGCAGGATATGGATCTCGCGCGGCGATGCCGCGAACTGGCCGATACGTCGCGCTCCGCAGGGGCGTGGCTTCAGGACAATGCCGAGCTTGTCGGCAACGAGCGCGCAGCCCTGCAAAAGGATCTGCGCCACGCGGCCCGCTTTTTTGGCAAGTGCGAGCAGGCGGCCCGCCGCAAGATGTGCGTGGGCGTCTTTGGCCCCAGCCAGTCGGGCAAGTCCTATCTGATTTCGGCCCTTGCCAGCGATGCCAACAAGGTACTTCTGGCCGATTTTTGCGGCCAGACATTCAATTTTATCAAGGATATCAATCCAGAAGGCGGCAAGGAATCCACGGGGCTTGTAACCCGCTTTACCACCACGCCGCCCGAGGGCGTCAGCGAAGCCTACCCCATCCGCCTGCGCCTGCTGTCCGAGACAGACGTGGCCCGCGTGCTTGCCAACACCTATTACGCGGACTGCGACCACAAGGACGCCCCCAACGCCGAGGCCCTTGCCAAAGAGCTTGAGCGCCTGGAAGGCCGCGCCCAGTCCGGGCCAGCCCCCGGTGGCCTGACTGTGGATGATGTGGAAGAACTGCGCGATTATGTTAATAAAAACTTTATCTCGCGCCCACGGGTGCAGATGCTTCAGAACGGCTACTGGGTGCGGGCCATGGAGCTTGCGCCCAGACTTGAGCTTGAGGACCGCGCGCACCTTGTGGGCCTGATCTGGGACAGCGTGCCCGAATTTACGGCTGTGTACGAGCAGCTTGGCTCCGCCCTGCGTCAGCTGGGCAACCCCGCAGAGGCCAGCTGCGCCATTGACGCCCTCATCCCCCGCAGCAACAGCATTATTGATGTGGCCCGGCTGCAGGGCCTCAACGAGCCGCCCTCCGACATGCTGACCATTGTGGGCGCTCAGGGCCGCAAGGCTGATCTGCCACGTGCGCTTGTTACGGCGCTTACGGCCGAAATAACCATTTATATGCGGGAAAAGCCGGACGATTTTTTTGACCACACCGACCTGCTCGATTTTCCCGGTTACCGCGCACGTTACAAGTTCAGTGATTTGCGCGCCGCCCTGGACAGCCGCAAGGACATGCTCAAGGAACTTTTTTTGCGCGGCAAGGTGGCCTATCTTTTTGAGCGCTACCGCGAGGAAAAAGAACTCACCAGCATGCTGCTGTGCATCGGCCCCAGCACGCAGGAGGTGCAGGACCTGCCGCAGGCCGTGTACGAATGGATATGCTCCACCCACGGCGAGACGCCCGAGATGCGCGCCAGCAAAGCGCCTGCGCTCTTTTTTGTGCTGACCAAGATGGATATGGAGTTTGAAAAAAAGGCCGGTTCGCCCTCAGTGGAAACGCGCTGGACAACGCGTCTTGAGTCCTCGCTGGTCAACTTTTTTGGCCAGGTGCACGACTGGCCGCAAAACTGGGACGGCGTGCATCCCTTCAATAATGTTTTTTTGCTGCGCAACCCCAACTTTTTGTGCGAAGCTATTTTTGACTACGACGGTAGAAGCGAAACCGGCATTCGGCAGGAGCAGCAAACCTTTGTGGAAGAGGTACACCAGTCTTTTTTGCATTCCCCCCTGGTGCAAAAGCACGTGGCCAATCCCGAACGGGCATGGCAGGCTGCCATGACCCTCAACGACGGCGGCGTGAGCCTGCTGCGCCAATGCCTGCGCCCCCTCTGCAATCCAGAGCTCAAGCGGCAGCAGATCAGCGGCAGCCTTACAGAAAAATGCGACCGCGTGCGCACAGGTCTTGCGCCCTTTTACCGCAGCGACGACAGGGAAGAACTGCGCAGGCAAAAGGAACAGCTCTCGCGCCTGCTGGTTTCGCAAATGGCCAGAGTTGCGGAAAAACAGCTGTTTGGCGAGTTTTTGCGCAGGCTGCAGGTGCGCGACTTTGACCTGTACGAAATCTGCCTCAATGCCCGCCAGACCCCGGACGACGGTCAGACAGCAGCGCCAGCGCAGGTTGTGGGCGCGCGCGTGTCGGCAAGCGACATTCTGGGCGATATTTTTGGCGACGACGCGCCAGCGGCTCCGGCCAGCAGCGACGCGCAGGATGATCAGGCCAGGGACAGCGCCCAGGTTTTTGCCGGGCTTGTCATGGACCACTGGACAGAACGCCTGCGCGACCTCTGCAACGACGCCGAAGTCAGAAACCTGATGGGCCTGCCCGCCAAAGATCTTGACCAGTTTTGTCATGAACTTGCGCAAGCGGCGGCACGCTGCAAGCTGCGCGAAAATCTGGAAGCCGAGCTGCGCCGTACCTCGGCATTCAGCAACATGGCCCGCGAAAGGCTGATGTGGAAGCAGGTCAGCCTTGCGGCAGACGCCGTCAACGCTTTTGTCGACTGGTGGAGCTTTGACCCCCGCTTTAAGGATCAGGCGCAACGCACCGTGATGTTTGGCGGCAAAAGCGTGCCCCTGTTCAACCCGCCGCAGGAAATAAAGGGCGAGCCGCGCATTGGCGAGGAGGAATCTCCTTATGACCGTCTGTGGTACACCGACTGGCTGCGCGCCATGGCCTACAGCGTGATGGCCAATGTGGATTTTGACGGCCAGCAGAGCGTCAACCCCGAACAGAACAACCGCCTGCGCGAAATCTTGCAGGCATTTAAAGGATAGCGCATGCGTGCCAGCATTTCAGCCGATACGGGGCGCGGCCCCGGCAACGGCATCATCGAGATTTTTGACGCGGGCGATGTGACAGACCCCAGTTTTACCCTGCTGCGCGCCTCTGACGGCAAGTGTCTTGGTCCTCGCGGCTGGCAGGAGAGCGAATCGCCCCTGGCCCCCGAAGCATGGGACAACGACGGAGGCAGCCTGCGTCTGGCCGTGGGGTCTGCCGTGGTGGACGAGGTGGACAACCTCGACGCCTACCGCATCAGCCTGCGGGGCGTGGGCAGTTGCGCTCTGTCTGTCAAATCGCTCGTTTATTCGCACATTGCGGGTGGAGACGGCATGGGCGCTGCAACCGCTGCGCCCGCCCCCCAGCCTGAGCCTCAGCCAACAGCACCGCAGCCTGAGCCGGAACCTGTGCTCGAATCCCCAGAGCCGCCTTTGGCCTTTGACGTGCCGTCTCAGCCCGCCCCCCAGGAGGCTCCGCTCGAGATGGCCAGCGGACATGAGGGCAAATCCGGCGGCAAGGCCGGGATCGTAATCTTGCTTGTTCTTCTGGCCCTGGCCGCTGGCGTGGCTGCATGGTGGTTTTTACTGCGTGAACCGGAAAAAGCCCCCCTGCCCACTCCGCCCGCGCAAAGCCAGGATGCGGACAAACCGCACACGCCGGAGCAGGCGCAGCCCAAACCTGCCGATGCCGCCGCTCAGCAGGGCGCGGACGCAGCCAAACCCCAGCTCTCGCCGTTGGCATCCGCTCGCGAGCAGCTGCGTGGTCAGGCCTTGCCCGATGTGAGCCTGGCCATGGCCAAGCCCATGCGCAAGGCCGACGCCACGCCAGAAGAGAGCGACGCGGCATTTCTGCTGCTGGAAGACGCAGCGCAAAAGGGCGACGCCGAAGCCATGTTCCTTGTGGGCCAGTTTTACGACCCTGCCGGTACGTTGCCACGCGGCAGCATCCCCGCCGACCTTACCCAGGCCAAGCGCTGGTATGATCAGGCGGCGCAAAAGGGACAAGCCGACGCCAAGACCGCTCTTGAAAAGCTGAAGGAGCACGCCCGCGCGCTGGATGCCAAGGGCGACGCGGAAGCGCATTCTCTGCTGCAAAACTGGCAGTAGGGCTCCGCGATAAACTGACCCTGGCCCAACCCGCGTTGCGAAGTGGTTCAAGGTCTGCATCAGGTCTATAACGCGTATGGCGGGCAGGTACGTAGGGTCGGCGCGCATGGCGGCAGACCACCTGGCAGCCGCCAGAGCAACTTTATCGGTAATTGCTCGCATCCGTGAGGAGTTTACTATGCATTGCACCCTGATACGCCGTTGCTGCCTCATGGCCCTGCTGGTGCTGGGCCTTGGCCTCTGCCTTGCTGGCAACGTATCCACGGCATCCGCCGCGCCCCTGCTGCAGCAGGGCAAAAAAAACGCTGTTCCAGCGTGTGGTCAGCCACCCCGGCGCAACCCTGCTGGCCGAGCCAAAGACGGACGCGGCAGTAGTGCGCAAAAACGTGGTGCCCTTTACGGTGATGTACGTTTATGACCGTAAGGACGGCTGGATCCAGGTCGGCGCATCCACTACCCAGCCCGAAGGATGGATGGAAGCCGCCAAGTCAACGGACTGGAACCAGTCGCTCACCCTGCTGTTTACGCCGCGCACAGGGCGTGACCCGGTGCTGTTTTTCAAGACCGAGACCGGCCTCAACGAGCTGTGCTCCGCCCCGGATATGGAAAAACGCCTCGACGGGCTGGAGGCGCAGGCAGCCGCCCTGCGTCAGGGCAGCCAGCCAGTGCCGGAATCTCTGCCCATACTTGCCAGCGAGCCCGCTGACGCGCAGGGTGCTGTTTCAGAAAAACGCTTTTATCTCATGCCCATACTGGACATGAAGGACCCCTTTGACGGCGTCAAGTTTTTGCGCGTGGCCTCCATCGACCCCGGCAACGGCAACAACAAGGACGGCAAAAACGGCCCGCCCAAGACTGGCATTGCCCTGGTCATAGACACCACCATTTCCATGAAGCCCTATATCGACCAAAGCCTCAACGTGGTACGGCAGATATACGACAAGATAGAAAAAGACCACATGGCCGACAACGTGGGCTTCGCCGTGGTGGCCTTTCGCAACAGCACCAAGGCGACGCCCGGTCTGGAATATACAGCGCAGGTTGTGAGCGATTTTGCCACTGCCAAGGATCGCAAAAGCCTTGAAGAAAAGCTTTCAAAGGTGCAGGAGGCCAAGGTTTCGAGCCACGATTTTAACGAAGATTCGCTCGCTGGCGTGTACAAGGCCATTGAGGGCCTTAACTGGAGCGATTATTCCTCGCGGTTGATTCTGCTCATTACCGATGCCGGACCGCTCAAAAGCGGCGACAAATACGCTTCGGTGAGCATGGGGCCGAGCGAAGTCAACGACTTTGCCCGGCAAAAAGGCATCTGGATTACCGCCCTGCACCTCAAAAGCCCCGGCGGCCACGCCAATCACGCCTATGCCGAGCAAAGCTACCGCGCCCTGAGCAAGCTTTCGGGCAACCGTTCAAACTATCTGGTGGTTGCCGCGCCGACCCCGGCCAAAGGGGCGGAGCAGTTTGCCGCAATTGCCAAAACCCTGGCCTCCGGCATGGTGGATATGGTCAAAAACACCGCCGAGGGCAAAATAATGACCAAGCCCAAGGACGAAAAGCCGCAAACCGACTCGGCGGAGGATCAGGCCGCCAACCTGGCGGCTACCCTTGGTTACGCCATGCAACTGGAATATCTGGGCAAAAAACACGAAAATGCCGCGCCATCGGTGGTCAACTCGTGGATTGCCGACATGGACCTCAACCAGCTGGCCAAGAGCAGGCAGACTCCCTGCGTGGACGTGGCCGTGCTGCTGACCAAAAACCAGCTCAACGACCTGAGCTCGCAGCTCAAAGCCATCATTGATAATGCCGAGCGCACCAAAAAAACCGACGCGCGCGATTTCTTTCAGGGCGTGCTGTCTGCCTCCACCCGCATGGCCCGCGACCCGAACATGCCCACGCAGGGAAAAAATCTGGCAGAGCTTGGCGTGCTTTCCGAATTCCTGGACGGCCTGCCGTACAAGAGCGACGTCATGCTGCTGCGCGAGGAAGACTGGTACCGCATGAGCGTGGGCGAGCAGACGGCCTTTATCAACCGGCTTAAATCCCGCCTTGCGCGTTATGAGGAATACGACCGCGACCGCGCCAACTGGGAGAGCTTTGGCCAGTCAAACCCTGGCGACTGGGTGTACCGCGTGCCGCTGAGCATGCTGCCCTAGTCTGTTGCCGACACAACTCGCGTTTTAAACCGTTGAGGCTTTGGGGGGGCAAGGGTTAGCCTTGCCCCTGCCTGGGAGTTTTGATGTCCGACATGGTTTTCAGCCTGCACAACATCGCCAAGACCCGGCCCGGCGACGAGGGCTTTCGCCTGCGCATCGAGCAGCTTGATGTACAGCGCGGCAGCCTGCTGGCGCTGGTTGGCCCCAGCGGCTGCGGCAAAAGCACCGCGCTGGATATGCTTGCCTGCGCCCTGAGCCCCGACCTGACGCCCGAGGGCTTCGCCCTGCCCCACCATGCAAACATCCCTCAGGGCACGTTGCCTGTGGCGGCCAATGCCGCCCCCCAGTTTACCTTTTACCCCACGCAGGCAGCGCCAGCAGACATCCTGGCCGCATGGCGCACAGGCGGTACGGACGCGCTGGCCCTGCTGCGCCTGCACCATCTGGGCTATGTGCTGCAAACGGGCGGGTTGTTGCCCTTTTTGACAGCGTACGAAAACATCGTTCTGCGCTGCAAAAGCCTGGGAACCCTTGCCCGGCGTCAACAGGCCGTGGATACGGTTGTGGAGCGCCTTGGCATCGGGCATCTGCTTGCGCACTACCCGGCAACGCTTTCGGTTGGCGAACGCCAGCGCGTGTCCATAGCCGGAGCTCTTGCGCACGGCCCGTCGGTGGTGCTGGCGGACGAGCCCACAGCCGCCCTTGATCCCGGCCACGCGGCCAACGTGCTGCGCCTTTTTGCCGAGCTGGCCCGTCAGTTGGGCATCACAGTGGTGATGGTCACGCACAATATCGACCAGGCGCGTCAGGCGGGTTTTGCGCTGGCGCAGGTACAGGTTGGGCAGGATGCCGGCGGCAGCGTTTCGGTACTGCGCTGGTCCGGGGAGGCAGCCTGACATGGCGGCAAATACCTGGAAAACCATGCTGCGGCTGGCCTGCAAGGATTACTGGCACGAATTTTTGCTCTCCGCCTGCGCAGTTCTTGGCCTGGCTGCTGTTCTTACGCCGTTGCTGGTGCTCTACGGGGTCAAGTTTGGCGTGGTGCAAACCCTCACCGAGCGCCTGCGCAACGACCCCCGCAATCTGGAAATTTCACCCGTTGTCAGTGGCCGCTACACGCCGGAGTATCTGGACAAGCTGGCCGCGCACCCGGATGTGGCCTTTGTGCTGCCGCGCACGCGGTCCATTGCCGCCACCATGGATCTGAGCAAGGGCGAGGGCGACTCCCGCACGTTGGTTGTTACCTCGCTTGAGCCGACAGCAGAAGGCGACCCCCTGCTGCTGCGCTTTGGCGCGGCTGCTCCGTCCATGCCGCAAAACCCGGCTACTGATGCGATTGGCATTACCCTGTCTGCCTCCGCTGCGGAGAAACTGCACGCCAAGCAGGGCGACAAACTTAATGGAAAGGTTGAAAGACGCTTTCAGGGCAAGGTGCAGACAGCGCGTGTAGCCCTGCGCGTTGCAGCCGTACTGCCTTTGGCCGCCCAGCAAAAGGATGTGGCCTATGTGCCGCTGCCGCTGATGGAAGCCACCGAGGACTACCGCGACGGCCGCGCCGTGCCGGAGCTTGGCGCGGCAAACGGCTGGCTGGGCGACCCCCGCCCGCAAGGCGAGCGCATCTACCCCGGCTTTCGGCTGTATGCGCGCAGCCTCGACGACGTCACGCAGCTGCGGCAGGCCTTTGCCGCCCAAAAGCTCGACGTGTACACCCATGCGGAAGAAATCGAGCAGGTTACAGCGCTGGCGCGCGCCCTTAACCTGATATTTGCGCTTATATGCGCGGCGACGGGCATTGGCTTTCTGGCTTCCACGGCCAGCAGCGTCATGGCGGGCATCAAGCGCAAGGAGCGCATACTCGGGCTGCTGCGTCTCAACGGCTTTACCACGGGCAAGCTTTTGCTCTTCCCTCTTGCGCAGTCGCTGCTGACAGCCCTCATGGGCACGGCGCTGGCCGCCGGGGTGTACGCGGTGGCCGCCTTTGTCATCAACCGGCTGTTCAGCGCCAGCGTCACCGGCATGGAGCAGGTATGCCTGCTGCTGCCCCAGCATTTTTTGCTGGCCTTTGCCGCTGTTTCAGGGCTTGCCCTCCTGGCCGCCTTTGGCCCCGCGTTGCGGGCTGCCCGCATTGAACCTTCGGAGGTTATCCGTGAAATCTGATCTGCGCCCTTATTTTCATGCCCGCCCGCACTGGGCGTGCGCGGCTGCGGCCTGTCTGGCGCTGTTGCTGGCTCCCTGCCTCGCAGGCACGGCGCTGGCCGCTCTGGCCCGCAAGGCCGACGTAAGCGCTGCGGATGCATGCAACCCCAAGCCAGCGGATGACGACATCGTACTGCCCATGCCCTGCGGGCTGAGTATGGCCTTCAAGCTTGTCGCCGTACCCGCCAAGGGCCTGCTGTGGGATATGCCCATGCGTCCCGGCGTTGACGACACGGCACATCAGGACCGCGCTTACTATGACCGTCGCTACAATACGGCGCTCTCCGGGGCGTTTACCCTTGAAGATCTGCCTGCGGCCTGGCGTAAACAGGCTCCCCAGGGGCAAAACTATTTTTATCTGGTGGCCAAGTACGAGGTCAGCAACCTGCAGTGGCACGCGGTTATGGACAATGCCTGCCCCGACACGGCCCAGCCCGGCGCGGAAGCCGCCCGCCCCGCAACCGACGTAAGCTGGTACGACGCTGTGGACTTTACCCGCCGCTACACCACGTGGCTGCTGCAAAACGCCCCCGACGCGCTGCCCCGCTTTGCCGGTGACCAGCGCAACGTGGGCTTTGTACGGCTGCCTACCGAAACAGAGTGGGAATACGCCGCCCGCGGCGGCCAGACCGCAGGCAGCCAGCTGCTGTTGCAGGAAGACTTTTTTGCCCTGCCAGCAGGCGAAAACAAGGCTGACTACGCCGTTTACCGGCCGGAGCAGGGTCCCCGCGCCGAGAGCATGGCCAACATAGGCTCGCGCAAGCCCAACCCTCTTGGGGTCTATGACACGGCGGGCAATGCGGCAGAGATGGTTCTGGACGCCTTTCGCTTTTCCATGGCCGGGCGTTTGCACGGCTCGGCGGGCGGCTTTGTGCGCAAGGGCGGCTCGTACCTCTCAAGCGATGCGGAGATTCTGCCTGGCCGCAGGGAAGAAGTGCCCTTCTTTCTCACCGACGGCCCGGCCCATGCCCGCGACCTGGGTTTCAGACCCGTAATATCAGGTATCAATACCCCCGGCGGCCCCCGCCCGCAGGAGCTGACAGCGGAATGGAGCAAGGCGGGCGAAAAGCTTGCCCCGCTGGCGCAGGACGGCCAGACGGCCCGTAACCCTCTGGACGAGCTGGACCGACTGCTGGCAGCCGCACCCGACGATGCGTCGAGAAAAAACCTGCAGGATCTGCGCAATACCATCAAAGACAACAACATCATGCTTGAACGCCAAAAGCAGCTTGAGGCGCAATCGCTGCTGCGTACCGGCGTGTATATGATTGAAACCATACGAAACTATTCAAGCAGACGTAACAGCCTAAAAACGCAAATAGAAAGCATGGGCCGTGAAAAGGCCTCCGCCAAAGGCGCTGACCTTGAAAAGCTCAAGCAGATATTAGATACTGCAAACCGGGGGCTGGTCATGCTGGATACCAGCCTGGAGAAATCCCTCACCTTCTACCGCAGCAAGGTAGAAGATGGCGCTCTGCTAGCTCCTGAAGTCTTGTCCGCCGCCTATGATTCACTGGTAAAAGATTTTAACGGCAAGGATCCTTTCAATCAGAACATGCACAAGAATCTTGAGCTGTATCGGCTTCACATTGACATGCAGCGCAAAAACAAGGCTGTACCGCGTGATGCCATGCAGAAAGAAATTCTTGAACGCCGTTTTCAATAGGTAAAAGGAGAGAATCAATGTCTGACAAACTGCGCATTGGCTGGATTGGCACTGGTGTTATGGGCCTCTCCATGGCGGGGCATCTCCAGACCGCAGGCTGGCCGCTGACCGTATATAACCGCACCAGGGCCAAAGCCGACCCCCTGATTGCCAAGGGGGCCAAGTGGGCCGATACCCCCCGCGCCGTGGCCGAAGCCTCTGACGTGGTCTTTACCATTGTGGGCTACCCCCACGACGTGGAAGAAGTAACCCTGGGCGAAAACGGCGTACTGCGCGGTCTGGCCGCTGGCGGCATTGTGTGCGACATGAGCACCTCAAGCCCCATGCTGGCCGAGCGCATCGCCGCTGCCGCCAAAAAGCAGGGCTGCGAAGCGCTCGACGCCCCGGTTACCGGCGGCGACGTGGGCGCGCGCGACGCCAAGCTCTCCATCTTTGTGGGCGGCGACGAGGCCCCGTACAAGCACATTCTGCCCTGCTTCAACAAGATGGGCGCCAACATACTGCACTGCGGCGGCGCTGGCTTTGGTCAAAAGGCCAAGCTTGCCAACCAGGCAGCCATTGCGGGCGTGATGATCAGCACGTGCGAGTCCTTCCTTTTTGCGCAGGAGGCAGGCCTTGACGTGGCAAAATGGATGGAGCTTGTGGTTGCCGGTTCTGGCGGCAGCTTTGCCATGAACACCCTTGGCCGCCGCATGCTCAAGGGCGACTTTGCCCCCGGCTTTTTCATCGACCACTTTATCAAGGACCTGGGCCTCTGCCTTGAGGAATGCCGCCGCATGAAGCTTGTGCTGCCCGGCATTACCCTGGCTGACCAGCTGTACCGCACCATGCAGGCCAGGGGCCAGGGCAGCAAGGGCACGCAAGCGCTGGTGGAATGCCTTGCCGAACTCTCGGCCAAAAAGTGGAAGACTTGCTGCAAATAGTTTGAAGTACGGCCCTGTGCGGCCATATGCCCGCCCGGCTGCAAAGCCGGGCGGGCAACACAGCATGACGAGCCTGAGCCCACCTCTTTTGGGCAACCGTAAACAGGAGATCCGCCATGCCCCCCACCTGCTCCGGCAGTCCATTAAATGACCCAGCCCTGGAGCCATACCGTCCTTTTCTGCAACGCCGCATCCGCACGTATATGGCAGAAGCAGAACGCATCCGTACCCACTACGGGTCGTTGCATGCGTATGCCGATCTGCATCTCAGCCTTGGCGCGCACCTTGTCCAGACCTCCGCAGGGCCCGTATGGCGCTGGCGCGAGTATATGCCCAATGCCGAAAGCCTGTGGCTGACCACCGACCGGCTCAATTTTCAGCGCCACGCCAAATACCGCTTTACGCGGTGCTCTGACAACATTTTTGAACTGGAGCTGCCCCACGATGCCCTTGAGCACGGCACGTACGTGGAGCTGCGCCTGATTCCGTCGCAAAACGCCGCCAAATCCAACGGCAAGGCGCTCAAGCGCGTGCCTGCCTTTGCCGCATGGGTGGAACAGAACGCCGCTGTGCCGGAGCAATGGTGCGCCCGCCTGTGGTTGCCGCAGGCCCCCTACCGCTTTAAGCATCCACGCCCCGCGCGTGCGCCCTTTCCGCGTATTTACGAGGCCCATGTGGGCATGGCCCAACCGGCGCAGCAACACCACGGCGACAGCATGGGCAGCTACGAGGCCTTCAGCCGCGACATCTTGCCCCGCATCAAGGCCAGCGGCTACACGGCTGTGCAGCTCATGGGCATACTGGAGCACCCCCTGTACCGGTCGTTTGGCTATCAGGTGAGCAGCTACTTTGCGCCGTCGTCGCGATACGGCACCCCAGATGGCTTTAGAGCGCTTGTAGATGCCGCCCATGGTCTTGGTCTGGCCGTACTGCTTGACGTGCCCCACGGGCACGCCAGCGCCAATACGGAGCAGGGTTTGGCACAGTACGACGGCAGCCGGTACTTTTTTACCGGGCAGCATAACCAGTGGGGTACGCCCTCCTTTGATTTCAGTCAGGAGATGACGCGGCGTTTTTTGCTCTCCAACTGCCGCTACTGGCTGGAGGAGTTTCTGGTTGACGGTTTTCGCTTTGATGCGGTCGGCAACATGCTGTACCGGGACTTTGGCGAGGACGACGATTTTTCGCACGTGGGGCGCTGCTTTTACGACCAGCACAGCCAGCCCCGCGCCAATGTGGACGGCGAGCTGTACCTTAACCTTGCCAATGCCCTGGTGCACGAAACCTGCGGCGATGCCGTAACCGTTGCGGAAGAGTTTTCGGGCATGCCGGGGCTTACCTGCACGCCTGCACAGGGCGGTCTTGGCTTTGATTACCGCTTTGCCATGGGAATTCCCGACTATTGGGCCAAGTGCATAGCCGAGCCGCGCGATATGGGCAGCCTGTGGTACGAAATGACCAACCACCGGCCCTACGACCGCACCATCAGCTATGTGGAGTGCCACGACCAGCACATCAACGGCAGCGACGCCATGATCTGGCGGCTGCTGGGCAATGAAATGTACAACCGCATGGGCCTGCGGGATGAAAGCTGGAACATCTCGCGCGGGCTGGCCTATTACCGGCTTATGCGCCTGATGACGCTGTCCACGGCTGATGCGGGGTATCTCAACTTTATGGGCTGCGAATTTGGCCACCCCGAATGGCTGGACGCCGAGGCGTACGCCCACCGCCAGTGGGCGCTGGCCGACGACCCCACGCTCAAGTACCACGCGCTGGGCGACTGGGATAAAGAGCTGATGGAGCTTGTGCAGCGGCATTTGCCGGACTTTGCCCAGCCCCCGCTCTTTCGGTTTATACATGAAGACAAACGCCTGCTGGCCTTTGAACGGGGGCAACTGCTCTTTGCCGTCAATTTTCATGAGCTGAACGCCCAGCAGGACCTGCGCTTTGCCGTTACCCCCGGAAAATATATTGAGCTTGTTTCGTCGGACGAACTGCGCTTTGCCGGGCACGGCAATCTGGTGGTCAAAAGCCCGGCAACCGCGCATTTTACGAGCCCGCTGCCAGACAGAAACGAGGGGGATATTGCCCTTTATCTTCCGCCGCTTGTGGGATTAATTTTAAAAATTGTAAAATAATTTTAAAAAATCGTTGACAGGTCGGGTGGTTCCGCGTAGTTACTCTTCTCGCGTCGGGATGTAGCGCAGCCTGGGAGCGCACTTGAATGGGGTTCAAGGGGTCGAAGGTTCAAATCCTTTCATCCCGACCAGAGATTTAAGGGAATTCATGGAAACATGAATTCCCTTTTATCGTTTGTGAGACCTACCCGGCCCTGCCTTACCCATCTGGCTCTACACAAAAGCTCCGCCCAATTTCATACTTCACCTCAAGAAGTAAGATTCATCAACTGTCCTCATCTGCTTTTGATGCATTGACTGTATTAAACTATTTTTTACTGCTATTGTTATTGAGATAAAAAAAGTTTACTTTCATCATAAAAGTTATATCTGATTTGAAACAAAGGAGAACATCATGTTTAAGCGTGCCTTGCTTGCATTGGTTCTGTCCCTGGCTCTTGCTGCCCCTGCAGCGGCGGAAACCACCGGCGTGTATGCTGGTGCAAAATTTATTGATTCTATTCAAAGCACGGGGCCTTTCTCGCTCAGCGGGGATGTAAAAGGCATTGGCATAGGCCAGTATTCACAAAATTCTGTGGGCGGCGGCATTTTTGTGGGCTATGACTTCTACCCGCAGTTTCAGGTGCCCATGCGCGCAGAACTGGAATACGCAATCAGAAGCAACGTTACCAAAACATGGGATGCCAGCGGAGCTGACGGCACAGCATCTTTTAAAGGCGAATGGGGCCTGCAAACGCTGTTTGCCAACGCTTATTGGGACTTTCACAACTCCACGGCCTTTACCCCCTACATTGGGGGCGGCCTCGGCCTCGGATTCATCAAAACCAAGTACACTGCCGACGTTGACGGCGACGGCGATTCTGGCAGCCTGACGCAGCACGATACTGTTTTTGCCTGGAATCTGGGCGCGGGCTGTTCGTATGCATTTACCGAAAATCTGTCGGCAGATCTGGCCTACCGCTATGTGGGGCTGGGGTATACAGATATCAGCAAGCATGTTGACGACAACAGGGTATCTATCGGCAATACCCCTTATGCCAATGAATTCAGCCTTGGCCTGCGTTATACCTTCTAAGCGTGACAACAATATCTAGCGATTAGCCAAAGCCAGCGGGCCGGGGATTTCTCCGGCCCTTTTATTTTGAACTGCAATCTACACTTCTTCGGAGCAGGCAACAGCACAACTAAGGGCAGTGGTATGAGCGATGCAGTCTTTTGGGTCTAGCCTGAGGGGGCACACCCTCTTGCCTGAGCGCTTATATATCCGTCGGCCTTCTGCCTTGGCGTACTTACGCCATAAATTGATACAAAATTGTTTTCATAAAATCGTTAAAATAACAAATTCGTACTGTTTAAACTTGCGCCAATTCAAATAAATAGTAATATATAGAATAGTTACAAGTAAGTTTAGACATGGCACCAATCTTGCTGTTTGAGAGATCAAACAAACACGTGGAGGATTGCCATGTCCCGTATCTCGATCAACTGGCGCAAAGCGCTTACCTGCTGCGCCGCAATTTTATGCCTCGCCACCTCCGTACAGGCCCGCGAGACCGTCAAGGTTGGCTTTGTGGGTCCCCTTACCGGCGGCGTGAGCGCCATTGGTGTTGGCGGGCGCAATTCTGCCGAGCTGGCCGTCAAGGAACGCAACGAAGACCCCGACCGCAAATTCGACTACCTCTTTGTATCGTACGACGACGAGTGCAAGCCCAACATCGGCATTCAGGTGGCTACCAAGCTGGCCTCCGACCGCAAGGTTGCGGCTGCCGTAACCCACTACTGCTCCGCCGTGGCTCTGGGCACGGTTGATATCTATCACCGCTTTCATATGCCCGCCGTTGTCTGGGGCGCGGTGCATCCCGGCATTACCTACGGCAACGACTACAAGGAAATTTTCCGCACGCCCGGCACCATGATCAACCAGAACCAGGTTGCGGCCAAATTTATGAGCGACCAGGGCTACAAGACCTTTGCCATCATCCACGACATCACCGACTACGGCAAATCGCACAAAGACTACTTTACCCAGTTCATCACCGAACAGGGCGGCAAGGTTATAGAAACCTTTGGCGTTACCCCCGATCAGCAAGACTTCACCGCCGAGCTGACCAAGATAAAGTCTCTGCATCCCGACGTGATCTACTTTGGCGGTCTTGTGCCCGTGGGCGTGCGCGTGCGCTCGCAGATGGAAAAGCTCGGCATCGACGCCCAGTTTGAGGGTGTCTCGGGCATCAAGTCCGACGCATTTGTCACCGGCGTGGGCAACGAAGCCGCCGAGGGTACTTTGAGCTTTATTGAAGGAACCCCGCTTGAAAAACTGCCCGGCGGCGATGCCTTTTTAAAGAGCTACAAGGACCACGGCTACGCAGAATCGGCCGAAGCCTACGGCCCCTTTGCCTACGCCAGCATGAAGCTTGTTCTGGATACCATTGAAAGCACCGGCCCCAACCGCGAAAAAATTGTCGAAGCGCTGAGCGCCGTTAAAGGCAAGGATACCCTGGTGGGCAAGGTTACCTTTGACGATCACGGCCAGAACATAGAACCAGCCGTCAGTACATTTGTGGTTCAGGACGGCCAGTGGGTTTTCTGGAGCGACAGCGACTACGCCTCAGGCAAACGTCAGCTCAAGCATCCCAACAAGTAGCAGGTTTCAGACATGCCGGCCGGCGGGGGTTTCCCGCCGGACGGCGACAACGCCCAGCAAGGCAAGGACTTCCGCATGGACATGTCACTCTTCATTCAATTCGTCATCAACGGCCTTATGCTGGGCATGATGTACGCATTGGTCGCCGTGGGATTCACCATATTTTTCGGCGTACTTGACGTCATCGTCTTTTCCCACGGCGACACGGTGATGCTGGGCGGTTTTTCCGGCCTCGCCATGTATATGTATCTGCAGCACGTGTTTCCAGGGCTTGCGCCGGGCTGGTCGCTGCTGTGGGTGGTGCTTACGGCGCTGACCACAATGGCCCTGCTTGGCATGCTGCTGGCCAGCACCATGATCATGCGTCTGCGCTCGGCGCCCGCGCTCAACACGTTGCTGGCCACCATGATGCTGGGCACGGTGCTGCGCGAATCCATACGCCTGTTTTTTCCCAATGGCTCAAACCCGCAGCCTTTTCCGCATCTGTTGCCTGACTGGTCGCTGAATTACGGGCAGCTTTCGCTGCGATTTGACAATCTGGTGCTGTTCAGCGCCGGTGCGGCGGCTGTGGTGCTGATACACCTGCTCATCTCGCGCACGCGCCTGGGCATGGCCATCCGCGCTGTGGCGCAGGACAGCGAAGCAGCGCAGCTCATGGGCGTCAACTTCTCCCTGGTGGTGCTGACCGCCTTTGCCCTTGGCTGCGGCGTTGCCGCGTTGGCAGGCATTATGAACGGCATCTACTACAATGAAATCAACTTCAGCATGGGCCTGCTGCTGGGGGCCATCGGCTTCAGCGCCGCCGTCATAGGCGGTCTGGGCAATATTTACGGGGCTATCCTGGGCGGATTCATCTTTGCCTTTTTGCAGACTATCGGGGCGGTGGCCCTGCCGTTTTCAAGCGCTTACAAAGATGTCTTTGCCTTCAGCGTCGTTATTGTGCTTATGGCCTGGAAGCCCACGGGCCTTCTTGCCGAAAAATCCAGCCAAAGGGTCTAGCCATGTTATCCTTACGCAATACGCCTGCCGGGCCCCTTACCTGCGTGCTCACCGCAGCGGGCATAACGGCTTTTCTTGCCCTGTTTTTGCTGGCTGAAGAGCAGACCACCATTCTGCTCTATCTCGGCGCGGGGCTGATACTGCTGCTGGGCCTCAAGGCCAGCGGCCTGCTGGATGTGCTGCTGCAGGCCGCCCGCGACAACGAATCCCTCTGGACGCGCCTGATGCTCGCCATGAGCCTTGCGCTGATACTGATCTTCCACGACGACCATTACAGCCTGTTTTTGCTGGGCACGATCATGACGTACTCTGTTGCGGTGCTTGGGCTCAACGTGCAGCTGGGCTATGCGGGCGTCATCAACTTCAGCGCGGCCTCGTTTTTTGGCGTTGGCGGCTACACGGCGGCCCTGCTCATGGCCAATGCGGGCGTACCCTCGCTGCTGGCCCTGCCGCTGGGCGGTCTGGCCTCGGCACTCACGGGCTGCATACTGCTGCTGCCGGTGCTGCGCACGTCGGGCCACTATGCGGCCCTTGTGACCATGGCCTTTGCCCTGCTGTTCAGGGTTTTTCTTGAGGTCTGCCCCTGGTTTGGCGGCCCCCAGGGCATACCGGTGGAAGGGCTGAACGTGCTCGGCGCAAGCTTTATGGACGATATACGCATAGCCGGGCTGGATTTTTCGTTTTACGCCAAATACGACCTCTTTGCCCTGTTGATGCTCTGTCTGACCTTTGGCTTTATCCGCCGCCTGGAGCGCTCGTGGTTTGGGCTTTCCATGGACGCGGTGCGCGGCGACGAGGTGGCCTCGGCCTGCTTTGGCGTCAGCATCGCACGCTGGAAAATAACCGCCTTTACCATGGGCAATTTTATTTCGGGCATGGCGGGCGCGTTTTACGCCATGATGCTGGCCTACATAAGCCCGGCCAACTTTTCGTTTGCCGATTCGCTGCTCTTTCTTTCCATCCTGCTGCTGGGCGGCATAGGCAACAGCTGGGGGGTGCTGGTGGCTACAGCCTTTGTGGTCGCCCTGCCGGAAAAATTTCAGGTTATCCAGGAATACCGGTACCTCATCTACTCAAGCATCGTGCTGCTGATGATCATCTTTCGCCCGGCCGGGCTGCTGCCCCGCCGCGTGCGCAGCTACACGGGAGGCATGGCATAATGTGCGCCCATCTTCTTGAATGCACGGGCCTGTCCATGCGCTTTGGCGGGCTTATGGCGCTGCAGTCGCTGGATATCCATGTGGACAGCCACGAGGTCGTGGGGCTTGTAGGCCCCAACGGCTCGGGCAAAACAACATTTTTTAATGTTGTGACAGGCATCTACCACCCCTGCGCGGGCAAGGTCATGTTCAACGGGCAGGATATCACCGGCCTCTCGCCGCAAGAGGTGTATCAGGCGGGCATTGCGCGCACGTTTCAGCGCTCGCGCCTGTGCCTCGACCTCACGGTGTTTGACAACATCATGATCGGCAGCCACAAGATCCTCGACCTGTCGTTTGTGCACAACATACTGCACCGCAAGGCTTTTTTAAAAAAATATCGTGAATATGAAGAAACTGCAGCCGCCCTGCTGCGGGCGCTCAACCCCGACCTGCCAGGCAAGCTGCACCACGCGGTCAGCGAATTGAACATGATCGACCGGCGTCGCGTCGAACTGTGCCGCGCCCTGATAGGCAAGCCCAAGCTGCTGTTTTTGGATGAACCATCGGCGGGCATGACCCACGAGGAAACCCAGCAGCTCATGGACGAAATTGTGCGCATGGAGACCGGCGAGGCCAAACCCGCCATCGTGCTTATCGAACACGAGATGAACGTGATACGCCGCATAACCAGCCGCTGCGTGGTGCTGAACTTTGGTGAAAAACTGTGCGAAGGCAGTTATGAAAAGGTAACCGCCGACCCCATGGTGCAGGAAGCCTACCTTGGCACGGAGGTGTGTGAAAATGAACAAGTTTAAACCCCTGATGGTCGAAAACCTGCACGTTGCCTATGGCAAGGCCGATGTGCTCTGCGGTGTTTCGCTCGACATCCAGCCCGGCAAAACAACCTGCCTGCTCGGCTCAAACGGCGCGGGCAAGACAACCCTCATCCGCGCCCTGGTGGGGCTGACGCCGCCAAGGTCGGGCAACATCCAGTTTGCTGGCGTGGACATCACCGGCATGGCCCCGCACAAAATAGTGCGCATGGGCATATCGTGCATACCCGAAGGGCGGCGCGTGTTTCCCAAAATGAATGTGGAAGAAAACCTGCTCATGGGGGCGTATCAGGAGCCATCCGCCGCCAAGATACAAAACCGTCTGGCGCGGGTTTACGAAATTTTTCCCCGTCTGCGCGAAAGACGCGCGCAGTTTGCGGGCACCATGTCGGGCGGCGAGCAGGCCATGGTCTCCATCGGGCGCGGCCTGATGAACGAACCGCGTCTGCTGGTCATCGACGAGCCGTCGCTGGGCCTCTCGCCTGCGCTGGTCAGTGAAAACTTCAGGGTTATACGCTCGATCTGCGAGAGCGGCATCGCCGTTTTTTTGGTAGAGCAAAACGTGCGGCAAACCCTGGCCATAGCCCATCAGGGCTACGTGCTTTCGCAGGGGCGCATTGTGGCTGGCGGTACCGCCAAAGAACTGAAAGAAAACGCCGAAGTGCAAAAGGCCTACTTTGGCTGAACCCGGCAAGGAGGGCCGCGCTGGCATTGACCGGCAGGCGAAACGCACATGACATACGCACCATCTTCTGTAGAACTGGCCCAAAGCCTCGTACGCTGCAACACCATTTCTGGCGGCGACGAGCGTCAGGCACTGGAACCCCTTGCGCGGATATTGTCCGACGCGGGCTTTAGCGTTGTTTTTTGACGCCTACGACCCGTCCAACCCTCAGCGCTGCAGCCTCTCTGCCCGTCTGCGGCCGGATGGCGACCAGCCGGCCCTGTGCCTGTGCGGCCATATCGACACGGTGCCTCTGGGCGCTGCGGGCTGGCGCATGCCCCCCTTTGAGGGCCGGATACAAAACGGTCTGCTTTTTGGACGCGGCAGCAGCGACATGAAAAGCGGCGTTGCGGCCATGGTCTGCGCAGCCGCGCAAGCAGCCCGGCATATGCATGGCGATCTGGTCGTGCAAATATACGGCGGCGAAGAAACCGGCTGCGAAGGGTCCTTCCATATGGCGGCGCAGCCGCAGTTTTTGCGCAATATTGCTGCGGTTGTGGTGGCGGAGCCTACTTCATGCCGCCCGCTGTGCGGGCACAAGGGCGCGCTATGGCTTACCTGCAAAACCACAGGGGTTACGGCGCACGCATCCATGCCGCACAAGGGCGACAACGCGCTGGCAAAACTTCTGCCCTTCGCCAACGCCATGTGTTCCTTCCATCTTGAGGGCGACCACCCGCAGCTTGGGGCCGGCACATGCGTTATCTCCACGCTGCACTCTGGCTGCAACAGCAATTCCGTACCGGACAGCGCAGCCATGACTATTGATATCCGCACCGTGCCCCAGCACAATCATGACGACATACAGGCTGTTGTGGCCGCCATGGCCGGGCCTGACATCAGCACCACAACCACTCTTGACATCCCCGCCGTATGGACAGACCCCGACCAGCCGTGGATGAACCGCGCCTTTGACGTGCTTACCCCCCTGCTGGGGCACAGGCCGGATGTGGCCACGGTGCAGTTTTTTACCGATGCGGCCGCCCTGCGCCCCAGACTGCCAAACGTGCCCATGATGATACTGGGCCCTGGAGATCCCGCCATGGCCCACCAGATAGATGAATACTGCGCTGTGGAGCAGATAGAACTTGCGACAAAAATGTACGCCGCCCTGCTGGCGGACTGGGCATAAACGACAAGGCATGGCACTGAGGCAAACAGATAATGTTTTGAACCAATGCCGTTGCAATCCACGCCTTGTCTCGTGCCGCGCCTGAGCCGCTGCCGTATCCCGTCAACCGGCATCCGAGGAGGAACCATGCCCCGTTTCGCCCTGCCCCCCGTTCTTGGATTCGACCTGTTCCGCAAGGCCGATGCCGACACGCTGCTGCGCTTGTACAGGGAACTGTTTTTGCGCGTGGCCGCCAGCGAAGGAGAGCTGTTCATTTTTGCTGAGGGCGGTTTTCGTCCCAAAGTGGTGCTGGACGATCTGGATGAAGCCCTGCGGCGCTGGCCCGATGCCGCAGGCAGACCCCCGCTGTTTGGCGTGCCGGTGGGCATCAAGGATGTTTTTCGCACCAGCGGGTACGCCATCCGTTGCGGCTCGTTGTTGCCGTCGGCCCTCTTTGCCGGGGATGAAGCCCCGCTCGTGACCCGGCTGCGCGAGGCTGGGGCCATTGTTATGGGCATTACCGCCACAACGGAGTTTACCCATGCAGAACCGGCGGCCACGCGCAACCCCTGCAACAAGCGGCATACGCCGGGTGGCTCAAGCAGCGGCTCGGCCGCAGGGGTACGGGCCGGGTACTTTGCGCTGGCGCTTGGCACGCAGACCATGGGGTCTGTTGTCCGCCCAGCGGCGTTTTGCGGCGTGAAGGGGCTAAAACCGTCGCAAGGGCTTTTGCCGGGCCAGGGCATCATCAACTTTTCGCCCAGTCTGGACCAGCCGGGCTTTTTTTGCGCGACAACGCAGGATGCGGCGACCACGCTGTCGCTGTTTTGCGATACGCAGGCGCGGGGGCGCAAGGCCTCCACACTGTTTGTCGTGCCTGAGGGCGCGTATATGAGCGAGGCAGAACCGGCCATGCGCAGGGCTTTTGACCATTACTGCGACCGGCTGGCCCGCCTGCCGGGGGTGCGCGTTATGAGCATGCCGGTTTTTGACGACTGGCAGGGCGTGTACAACTGCCACCAGCAGCTTGCCGCAGCGGAACTGGCGCAGATGCATAATGCATGGTTTGCGGATTTTGGCCCGCTGTACCGACCAAAAACGAGGGAATTTATCGAATTGGGGCAAACTCTCGGCGAGGGCGTCATTGAGGCGGGGCGCGCATCGTGCGCGGGTCTGCGCAAAAAGCTTGATGACCTGCTGGCCGGTATGAAGGCAGACGCCTTTCTGGCTCCGGCAGCGCCGGGCGAGGCCCCCAAGGGCTTTGCCTCCACGGGTAACCCGGTCATGAATGTGCCGTGGACGCATGCGGGCCTGCCCGTACTGTGCCTGCCCATGGATACCGTGCGCGGCGGCCTGCCGCTAGGCGTACAGGCTGCTGGGCGTTTTGGCTGCGATGCGGAACTTATGGCGCTTGCGCCGCTGCTTGAAACCGCCGCCGCTCCAGTGAGCAGCAGCCCCCTGCCCTGACCATGCCCTCAAACAGCGTTATGAGCAGCGCAACAGTACGTATCGCGCAACCCGCCCGGCACTGCGCCCTGGGGTCCTGCCCCGTACTGGGCCTTGCCTGCGCTGATCAGCATTTGCGCACGAGATGCAGCGGCGGATGCCGCTTCAAGCTCGCCGCGCATGTCTTGCACGCATGTCCGGCACGCATGTCCGGCGCGCAACCCCCATGCTTGACCTCAGCGTAACCCGCTGCCCCGCTACTGAAAAGCGGAGTCGGCAACAGTCTGCCGGATGTTTTGGCAAGCTCTGCGCCGCTAACCTACACTAAAAAAATTTCAACAACGCAAAGCCATCAAAAACTATTATTAAAAATTTCATACAAATTTAACAGAATGTTTGATTTGTAGTTTTATTTGAAGCGCAACCGCTATAACTGCAGTGCAATATTTCACTCAGCCGGTTGCAGCAGATGCAACCCATGCAATAGCGCACGCTGATACACAACCATGTCATATTTTACTATATTATGTTTTGCATGAACAATTATGACAAAGTTAAAATTATATCAGCATGCCCGGCAGTATTCCCGATACTCTGCCGGGCAAAGTGGTTTACCAAACTTACCGGTTGCAGGCCTTTTATTCAGACAACAGATTTATATTTATGGACATTCATCAAAATATACAGCGCTATGGCCGCACGCGGGCCAGTCGTCCAGCCAACACACTATTATCCATAATAAGAATCTGTTGAATTGTTTATGCCAGTCATGTAAAAAATGGTCACAAAAGCACCCGGGTGCACCAAACTTGTCGCAGCAAAAAACTGATGCAGCTGTTTGTGTTAGCCGTTTAACTGTTGCTATATAGCTTTGGAATAAAGGGGCGATGCATGTCATCATCAACGGAAAGTTTCTGCTATATACCTCAATCAAACAATTATGAAATTTTCAATGCTGCGCATACTGCAAAAAGCCTGGTTAAAATCACCTGCTGCGTCCCATACCAGGGCAAGCTCAAAGATATTACGTGCTATGGGCACATTAAAGGCGTTGTAGGACGCGAAGCACACTTGGATATCGTTGAACGAGAGGTGCTTAACCGCCCCTGTAAAATATATGCCAACGAGTTTGAATATTTTTTTTGCCTCGACAAAACATATCCTCAACGTATGCGCCTCGGTTACCTTGGCACCGGCAAAATACTTAATGTTAAAAAAGATATGGACAGCAACATTGCAGCAATGCACCTGCGTTTTGCCGCCAAAAGTGTTGAGCGTCACATGCGCCGCGACAGAAGAATAGACTGGCGACCAGAATATTCAAAAGTTGCGGGCGTAATCCGGCTTGACACTATCCCTGAATCCAAACTGGATCTCAAAAACCTGATCCAGCAGCACTACCGCCTTACAAGCGGCAGCACGCAAATTATAAACATCTCTGCCGCTGGAGCCTGCGCATTGCTGCCCGACGAGGCGGAACTGAAGAGCCTGTCTACGGACACGTATCTTTTACTGTACATCATATCCGACAAGTTTGACATGATGAATGCCGCCTATTTCTTTTTGGGTAAAAAAATCGGCGTTACCAGCAGCGATGTCGGCAATATGCTGAAACTCAGAATGCAGTTCACTCACGAGCTTGACCTCACCACCAACATGTACCTCCTTGATTGGATAAATATTGTCCAGACAGGGTCTGACCGTCTCGGCAGTTTTATTGAAGAATACTGCGCTGGCGAAAACGGCGAGTGCGACTTTATCAACGGCCCATAGCTCGGGTCAGCAGCGCTATCTGCCTTGCATTGATGCAATATGCAAAGTTGCCGTTCGGCTTTATTGCCGACAGGCAACTTTTTTTTGCGTGCCAACCGTTTGCCTTCATTGCAAGCCATCATATCCCTATCTATCGAGTCAACAAGGAGGAATCTCGGCCATTTTGGCATGCTGTCACTATAAGACCGATTTTTTCTCTGCATTATTTCTTTGCAAGGCATATGGACACATAACGCAAGGCACAGTAGGCTTTACAAACTGATTCACTCATATTCATCCTGAACAAATCTGAGGACGAATCGGGTATGCGGCGGTTTTGCAATATCGGCTTTGAGGCCAGAGCATAAATATGCTCGAGTGTGCGGGCGCTGCCCTGAACAACTTTTTTTCTGCCCGGCATTTCACCCACATCCGCAAATGGGAGGAGCAGAATGCAGCTTAGAGTATCCACACGCCTGTGGCTGGTATTTGGCACCATTTTTTTTCTGATATTGCTCAGCGCCCTGTTTGTGCAGCATAGACTGAACCAGTCAAACGCCCTTGCCGACCAGACCAGCCAGCAAAGCATGCCCATGGCATTGCTGGCCGCAGAAATGAAACTGCAGACGGTGCAGGTGCAGCAGTTTCTCTCTGACGTATCCGCCACGCACAACCCTGGCGGATACAAGGAGGCCAAGGAGGCCGCCGACACCTTTCATGCGCACGCCGATGCCTTCAAGAGCAAATTTACGCAGGAGCGCAACGCAGAGGCGCTGGAAAATCTGGCTGGTGCCGTTAAGGCCTTTGACGCAATGTACGCCCTTGGACGCACCATGGCCGAAACCTACGTTGCGCAAGGTGTAGAGGCTGGCAATGTACTTATGGAAACGTTTGACGCTGCTACAGAATCTCTCACCGACGCCCTTGATCCTTTTATTGAAGCGCAGATGAGCGAGGCTGCAACAAACCTCGATTCGTTAAAGGCAGGCCTTGCCGCAAGCCAGCTGCTTCAATGGCTGCTGGCGGGCATATCCATTGCATTTGGCTCGCTGTGCGCTTTTTTTGTCATTCGTTCGCTCAGGCTGCAGCTCGGCGCCGAGCCTGCGGATGTGGCCGATGTGGCACAAAAGATCGCCAGCGGCGATCTTGAAGTTGACATGAGCCTGCGCAACGGCCGCACGTATTGCGGCGTGTTTGCCGCCATGTGCGAGATGCGCGACAGGCTCAAGGACAACTTTGCCCAGCTGGCAGCCCGTCAGGCCGAGGCGCAGCTACAGGCAGAGACAGCCCGCATGGCCACTGCCGAAGCAAATGAATCCAAAGCACTGGCTGAAAAAGCCAGAGCGCAGGGCATGGTGCATGCTGCGCAGCAGCTGGAGACGGTGGTTGATGCAATCAGCTCGGTTTCCGCAAACCTTTCCACCCATATTTCGCAGTCGCGCCTGGGCGCGGACGACCAGTCGGGCCGCGTACGCGAAACCGCATCCGCCATGGAGCAAATGAACGCCTCGGTACTTGAGGTTGCCAAAAGCGCCCAACTCGCTGCGGATGTTTCTGGCAATGCCAAAAAACAGACCCTGGGGGGCGCGCAAATCGTCAATGAGACGGTGGAGAGCATCAAAAACATCCAGGCAAAATCGCTGTCAATCAAGCATGATATGGGCGATCTTGGCAAACAGGCCGAGGCCATTGGCCAGATCATGAACGTCATTGCCGACATTGCCGACCAGACCAACCTGCTGGCTCTCAACGCGGCCATTGAGGCCGCCCGGGCTGGCGATGCGGGCCGTGGGTTTGCCGTTGTGGCCGACGAAGTGCGCAAACTGGCGGAAAAAAACCATGACCGCCACGCGCGAGGTAGGCGAGGCCATCAGCGGTATACAGCAGGGAACCCGTAAAAACATTGTCAGCGTTGAAGACGCAGGCGCGGCCATTGAACAGGCAAACGAGCTCTCTGGCCGCTCCGGCGATTCTCTGAAGCAGATTCTTGAATTTGTTGAACTTGTCCACGACCAGGTTCAATCCATAGCAACGGCCAGCGAGCAGCAGTCGGCAGCCAGTGAGCAGATCAACAGATCGGTTGAACAGGTTGCCACAATCTCTGCCGAAACAGCGCACAGCATGGAACAGGCATCGCAGGCCGTAGAGGCCCTGGCGCAACAGTCGCTGGCGCTGCAAAAGCTCATCCACGACATGAAGTCCTAGCGACGCGCTGACGTCCTATGCAACAAGGCCGCGCAGATTCTGTGCGGCCTTGTTTTTTATATGTAGCTCCTCAACCAGCGGGTGGTCCACACGCCGTCAGTAGAGAGTTAAAATGCTCCGGCTGCGATGACGGATGCAACAGGCGCATATTTTGCGATTCGATAATAAAAATATTTATTATTTGTAACACTATCAATCTTCTTGCAATATTTTTTGTATCTTAATATATTTAAAAAATAGGACTGGAATTACTTATACTAGTGTAGGCAAATACTTTTTCGCTGCAAGTAATCCATACAGCGCACAGGTATTTTGCAACTTGCAGAGGTAAAGCAATGCAGGTCAAGTCATAACACTCTACCTTACAAAAGGATATTTGCGCCAAGCAGCTTTTAACATTGACGAGTAAACTATTGGAAAAGGATGCAGCGAGCATGCAGCTTGCCCCCTCTGTCATCAACGCATAAAGGATCTGCCAATGACCAATCTTCTTGGTGAATTTTTTGGAACAATGATACTGATTACCTTTGGTGCCGGTGTTGTGGCCTGCGTGCTGCTCAAGGGCTCCAAGGGGCAAGGCGGAGGCTGGATTGTCATCACTGCGGGCTGGGCTTTTGGCGTCATGCTCGGCGTGTTTACCGCAGTCGCTCTGGGTGCGCCGCAGGCAGACCTTAACCCTGCAGTGACCCTTGCCAAAACCATGCTCGGCGTCTACGGAGCGGGTCAGGCCATCGCCACCATGCTGGTGCAGGTTGCCGGCGCCTTTACAGGCGCGGCCATTACCTGGCTTGCCTACCTGCCCCACTGGGCCCCCACTGAAGATCCTGGTCTCAAATTTGCCGTTTTCAGCACAGCGCCTGCCATCCGCAGCTTTGGGCAAAACTTTTTGTGCGAAGTAATCGGTACATTTATGCTGCTCTTTGGCATATTTGCCATCTTTCATGCCAACAACGGCACCTTGCCCGCAGGCTACGGCCCCTACATGGTGGCCATTCTCGTCTGGGCCCTGGGCCTCAGCCTTGGCGGCCCCACGGGATACGCCATCAACCCCGCCCGAGACCTTGGCCCCCGCATTGCCCATGCCGTGCTGCCCATCGCCGGCAAAGGGTCATCTGACTGGGGCTATGCCTGGATTCCTGTTTGCGCTCCCATGACGGGTGCGGTTCTTGCCTACATTGTCGGCAAGCTGATCGGCCTGATTTAATTTTGAGCAACTCCGTGCCGTCGGGCTGCACTGCGGCAATCATGCCGCCAGCCGGATGACGGCAAACTCCAACCAAGCTTTCGGAGGGTATTATGGCTCACAAATATATACTGGCTCTTGACCAGGGAACCACCAGCTCGCGCGCCATCTTGTTTGACCGCGACGCCAACATCATTCAGGTCGCCCAGCGCGAATTTACCCAGATATTTCCCCAGCCCGGCTGGGTAGAACACAACCCCAATGAAATTTTTGACACGCAGGCGCACGTGGCCAAGGAGTGCCTCAAACACGCAAACGCCCAGGGCAGCGATCTGGCCGCCATCGGCATCACCAACCAGCGTGAAACCACCATCGTGTGGGATAAATCCACCGGAGCCCCGGTGTACAACGCCATTGTATGGCAAGACCGCCGCACCGCCGGTTTTTGCGACCAGCTGCGCGCCGAGGGCAAGGCTGAAATTATTCGCCAAAAAACGGGCCTTGTACTTGATGCATATTTTTCAGGAACCAAGGTGCGCTGGATACTCGACAATGTTCCCGGCGCACGGGCAAGGGCTGAAGCGGGCGAGCTGCTTTTCGGCACGGTAGACACATGGCTTGTCTGGAACTTCAGCAAGCGCGGGGCGCATGTTACCGACCCCTCCAACGCCAGCCGCACGCTGCTTTTCAATATTCACACCGGGCAATGGGATGACGAACTGCTTGAAATTCTCGGCGTACCCCGCGCCATGCTGCCCGAAGTTGCGCCTTCGTCCAGCGTCATGGCCCAGACGCACCCCGAATTTTTTGGTCAGGCCGTGCCCATCGCGGGCGTGGCAGGCGACCAGCAGGCCGCAACCTATGGTAATGCCTGCATGACCGAAGGCATGGCCAAAAACACCTACGGCACGGGTTGCTTCCTGCTGCTCAACACCGGCACCAAACCGCGCGAAAGCAAAAACAACATGCTCACCACGGTTGCCTGGCAAACCCCCAAGGGACTCTACTATGCCCTTGAAGGCAGCGTTTTTGTTGGCGGCGCGGTGGTGCAGTGGCTGCGCGACGGCTTGGGCTTTATCCGCGATTCGTCCGAGATGGAGAGCCTCGCCATCACAGTGCCCGACAACGGGGGCGTTTACCTTGTGCCCGCCTTTGTGGGCATGGGCGCTCCGTACTGGGACCAGTACGCCAGAGGCACCATGGTTGGCATAACACGCGGAACCAACCGGGGGCACATCGCCAGGGCGGCCATAGAATCCATTGCGCTGCAAACCCTCGACATCATGGACGCCATGCAAAAAGACGCTGGCGTACCCCTTACCACACTGCGCGTTGACGGCGGCGCAAGCCGCAACAACATGCTTATGCAGTGCCAGGCCAACCTGACAGGCGTCGTGGTCGAACGTCCGGTCATTACCGAAACAACAGCCCTCGGCGCGGCCTACCTCGCCGGGCTTGCGGTTGGATTTTGGGAAAGCGAAGAACAGCTATGCGCCCAGTGGAAACTTGACCGCCGCTTTGAGCCCAACATGCCCGAAGACCGCAGGCAAGAGCTGCTGCACCAGTGGCACCGCGCCGTTGACCGCGCCAAAAGCTGGATAGAAGAATAGCAGCAAGGCGGGCTGCTGACGGCCCGGCATCATCGATGATTACCACAAAAGGTCGCCCATTGGGCGGCCTTTTGTGGTGCGGCTTAGCCAGTTGAGCGCAACAGCGCGCGAAACAGAGAACCACCCGCTATTGGTATGACCCCAATTATGTTTTCAAAATTTAAGCCTGGTGGGACTTTTTTACTTTGTCTACCTGATGTGGGTCATGCAGTGCAGACCATAGAGTGGTTTTGATTGCCCTTGAGTCTTGCCAGTAACTGCCGCTTGCCTGGGCATTTACGGCTGTCGTTGTGCACCGGGCCCCCTCGACTGCCGCCCACGCGGCTGCTGATGCGCGAGCTTCGCCAGCTGCGCCGTTATCATAGTCAGCACAATACGGAAGGTTCCATTTCAGGGTCAGATATATCTCACAGCCTTTGCCAAATTTTTTATCTGCTATGTCGCCAGAACTCCAGTCAATATATTAAATTATGGATATTTTGACATTGAAATTAACTTTCAAATTTGCTACTTCATGTTCACGCCTTACCCGGTAACCCCTTGTACCCTAACAATCTGTGCCATGCACGGCGTATCTTGCCGCTGGCAGTAAGGATAATCTCATGTTGTGCACTTCTCGCCTCAATCTTACTGAATGCGCCCGCCGGCAGGACCGCTCCACTCCCGACAGCAACACTGTCACCGAAATAATCCACCAGCTTGCAGAATCACTGGGCAAAGCCATCGACGCCAAGGATACATATACCCTTGCCCACTCAGAAGAAGTTGCCGTTATTTCGCAGACGCTGGCCCTGTCCATGGGGCTGGGGCATCAGATGGCAGACCTTATCCACGTAGCGGGGCACCTGCATGACCTTGGCAAGATAGGCGTGCCGGACGAGATTCTGGCCAAGACCTCTCCGCTTGCACCCAAGGAATGGCTGGCCATACGCAAACATCCTGACATCGGCGCGGACATTCTTGCGCCCATTGCCTGCCTGCGCGAGTGCGGCATTGTAGACATGGTACGCGCCCACCACGAGCGTTTTGACGGCAGCGGCTATCCACAGGGGCTGACTGGCGGGCACATACCGTTGGGAGCACGAATCATTGCAGTGGCAGACAGCCTTTCTGCCATGTTGCAGTCACGGCCATACCGGCAGGCAAAAACATTTGACGAAGCCTGCCGGGAGATAACGCGCGGCACGGGTAACCAGTTTGACCCTCAGGTAGTTGCTGCCTTTGCAAGGGTAAAAGACCGCCTGCGCGACCTTGTCGCCATGCTGCGCGTGGCTTGAGCCAACGTCGAGCAAGCCTTGCCAGCTGCGCGCTCGTCATGTGTTTGCGCGGATCGACCGCCCGGCCGCAAACCGCATGAACGTGTACACAGCGCGAGACCTGCTGGCTGGCGGGCCACGTAATACATTACGACTGCAAACAGGCTTAACCAGCTTTTAAGGGGCATGTCAGCCACCTTTAAGCAGTATGTCAGCCATGGTCAGCCCGGCAGCACATGCCTCAAGAGGCAAACTGTTTGACGGCAGCGCTGCAACAAGCTATTTTATCGTTTTGGCAAATGCTCGGCAGGCCCACTTCAGAGCATACATCCGCTCTACCCTGCAGCCACTGCCCTATCCCCAGGCGCAGGCGGCACGCTGTGCGCAAACCATGCAGCGCCCACGGTTTTTGCCGGTTGCCGCATGGGTCACAGCCCAATTTGCGGCGGCTCGCACCAGACCTTTGAATTTCAGGCAGTTTTTATGCAAACAAACATATCGTCGGCCATGAGCCGTGAAGCGCTCAGACGCCGTACTTTCGGCATTATTTCGCACCCTGACGCGGGCAAGACCACGCTTACCGAAAAGTTGCTGCTGTTCGGCGGAGCCATCCAGATGGCCGGCGCGGTCAAAGCCAAAAGGCCCAGCGCCACGCCACCTCCGACTGGATGGAAGTGGAGCGCGAGCGCGGCATCTCCGTGTCGTCCTCGGTGATGAAGTTCACCTACGCCGACCACATCATCAACCTGCTTGATACCCCCGGCCACCAGGACTTTTCGGAAGACACCTACCGCGTGCTTACAGCAGTGGACTCGGCCCTGATGGTCATCGACTCGGTCAAGGGCGTCGAAAACCAGACCCGCAAGCTCATGGAAGTGTGCCGCATGCGCGACACGCCCATTTTGACCTTTATCAACAAGCTTGACCGGGAAGGGCGCGACGCATTTGATCTGCTGAGCGATATTGAGCAGACCCTGGGCATTCAGGCCGCGCCCATGACCTGGCCCATCGGTATGGGCAAGAGCTTTCAGGGCGTTTACGACATCAAACGGCAAGCGATCCGCTTTTTTGCCGAAGACGGCAAAAAAACCTCGCGTCCCAAGGAAGCCCTGGTCATCAACGGGCTCAACGACCCGCAACTGCCCGAGCTGATTGGCGAAGACGCAGCGGAGCAGCTGCGCACCGAGATTGACCTGCTTGAAGGCGCGGGCTTTCCCTTTGACAAAGAGCTGTACCTCAAGGGCAAGCAGACCCCGGTATTTTTTGGCAGCGCGGTAAACAACTTTGGCGTGCAGGAACTGCTGGACACTCTGGTGCGCCTTGCGCCAGGCCCTATCCCCAGAGTGGCGGAATGCGCTACCGGCGAGCGTGTGGTCAACCCGCTTGAAGAAGACTTTTCTGGCGTGGTCTTTAAAATTCAGGCCAACATGGACCCCGCGCACCGCGACAGAATAGCCTTTATGCGCATTTGCTCGGGCCGCTTTGAGCGCGGCATGAAGGTAAAGCACCACCGCATCGGCAAAGAGGTGCAGCTTTCGCGGGCCATCACCTTTATGGCCCAGGACCGCGAAGGCGTTGAAGACGCATGGCCGGGCGACATCATCGGCCTGCACAACCACGGCACCCTCAAGATCGGCGACACGCTGACAACCTCTGAGCCGCTCAAGTTTACGGGCATCCCAAGCTTTTCACCAGAGCATTTTCGCCGGGTACAGCTGGCCGACCCTTTGCGCTCCAAGCAGCTGGCCAAGGGCCTCAAGCAGCTGGCCGAAGAAGGCGCTATCCAGGTTTTCAGGCCGCTTACAGACAGCTCGCACATTCTCGGCGCGGTGGGCGTGCTGCAATTTGACGTTATCATCGCCCGCCTCAAGGCGGAATACGGTGTTACCGCCGTATACGAACCATCGCCCATCTCATGTGCGCGCTGGATAACCTCAAACGACAGGGCCGCGCTCGAGTCGTTCAAGTCAGACCAGCAGTCAAGCCTGGCCTATGACGGCGACGACTGCCTCGCCATTCTTTCAACCAGCGAGTGGAAACTTTCGCGAATTATTGAAGAGTGGCCGCAAATCACATTTCACACTACGCGCGAAATCAGATAACTGTACAAAGACAGCAAAGCCAACAGCAAATAATCAGCGCACGTGGCAATTATCCCCTGTAAGCGGAAATTACTGCGTGCGCTGATTATTTGTATGGACTCATTACGCTGACGCGCAATATGCCAGCTGCCTGGGAATGGTTTGCATCATGAGACCGCGCTTGAAATGTTTTCAAACCGGGCATATATGGATTGCTGGATTATGCCGTAAGGCCAATCTTTCTGTTTGGGTGCTGCCTTCGGTGAGGAAGCCTACACGCCTGAACCCCGCAACTCCCAGTCAATCATCCATATGCTAAAAAAACTGCTGTTTTTATTGGTTATTTTTATAGCTATGCTCGAAGCGGCATCATATTTTTATATAAAATATGTGAATACCAACATCCAGATGCCGTCGTACAGCCTTGTGAACGTCAACAGCAAGTTCTGGACGTTCAGCGATGAGCACTTTGGCGTTTGGCACCATCCGTCGTCGACATATCTGCACAAAAAACCCTGTTTTACACAGAGTTATGCTTCCAATGCTTACGGTATGCGCGATAAGGAGCGCACCAAGGACGCAGAGCAGCAGCGCGTGGTAGTGCTGGGGGACTCCTTTATTGAAGGCTGGGGCAACAGGTCTGAAGACAGGCTCTCCAACCTGCTTGAGGCATCAACCGGAGCGGAAGTGCTCAATTTTGGCACCTCAGGCGGATTTGGCACGATTCAGGAATGGCTGCAGTACAAATACATGGTAAAGCAGTTCAGGCATGATGTCGTTCTGCTGGGCATTTTGCCCCCGCAACGATTTTGAGGACAACAGCCTTGAATTTTACTACACCCAAAAAACGGATGACTACAGGCCGTATCTTGTGGGCGACTACCCTGATTACAAGCTGTTTTACCCTGTAAAAACCTTGCCGCACCCCACCCGGTTTGAGGCTTTTACCAAAAGTCTTCAACTCTCGCTGCTGGAATGGAGTTGCCTGTACCGGGTGGCCATTTACCTGAACGATTTTAAAATTGAGCACATGAAGCTCGTGCCCCGTTGGGCTCCGGAAAACATCAGCGACCCCGCCGGCGGCTCCATGTATTATTCGACGCAAGAGAACGAATGGAATATCATGCGGTACAGCATTGAGCAGCTGGTGGCCGAAGCGGGCAACCGCAAGGTCATAGTGTTCACCATACCTGCATATCAGGATTTTGAGCACTACGACGGCCAAGAGCCGCCGCTGGCCCGCAAGTTGCGCGAGCTGGCCAACCGCATCGGGGCAACCTATGTGGACCTGATGCCCGCCATGGTCGCCAGGGGCGTCAAGTTTCCCGATCTGTACCTTAGCTGCGACAAACACTGGAATGCCTTTGGCAATGCCGTTGCCGCCGACATTCTCGAGCCTTACGTGCGTGCCGCGCTGCAATCCGCACCAACGGCAAGAGGTAACTGATGCAAGACCGCAAACTTTATTTCGGCTTTTTGCCTGCTGCCGTGAGCAACAAGGAATGCGCCGATACAGCCATGGCCATGACCCTGATATGTCTGCTGGCCGTAATGTACACACGCTCGCTCGCTTTGCTGCCGCTTGCCCTTGCACTGCTGCTGCTGGGCATGGTGTGGCCACGCGTTTACTCTCCCCTTGCCAAGCTCTGGCTGGGGCTCTCCCTGCTGCTGGGCTCGGTCATGTCGCGCCTGGTGCTCAGCATCATTTTTTTGGTGGTTGCAACGCCAATTGCCCTGGTCATGCGCCTGTTCGGTCATGATCCCATGCGGCGCAAGGCGTGGAAAAAGGGGACAGATTCGACCTTTGTTTCGCGTGATCACCTTTTGAAGCAAAAGACCTGGAACATCCTTTTTAGGCTTTGTTCCGTTGGAGATAGTGCATGGATTTTCTCAAAGACATGCTGCAGTTTTTTATGCAGCGCAAAAAATTCTGGCTGCTTCCCCTTGTCATCGTACTGCTGCTGTTTGGCGTGCTTGTTGTAATGACCAGCGGCTCGGCCATTGCGCCCTTTATCTATTCCGTTTTTTAAGAGTGCGCACCGCAACAGTTGCGCCTGTACAATATGGAGTTCTGCATGCCCAGAGCCATTCTTGGCATATCCGCTTATTATCACGATTCTGCCGCCGTACTGCTAGTTGACGGCAAAATTGTAGCCGCCGCTCACGAAGAACGGTTCTCGCGCATCAAGCACGACTCCGGCTTTCCCCGTCAGGCTGCGGCCTATGTGCTGCGGGAGGGCGGCCTGAATATTGCCGATCTGGAGGCCATTGCTTTTTACGACAAGCCCTACCTCAAGTTCGAGCGGCTGCTTGAAACCTACAATGGCTTTGCCCCTGCGGGACTGCGCAGCTTTCTTTCCGCCATACCGGTGTGGATCAAGGAAAAGCTGTTTATGCGTTCCATGCTGCGCGACGCCATAGCCGAGCTTGGCCCCGGTTCGCCCCGGATGCTCTTTCCCGAGCACCACCTTTCGCACGCTGCCAGCGCCTATTACCCCTCGCCGTTTGACAGGGCAGCCATACTGACCATCGACGGCGTGGGCGAGTGGGCGACCACGACTATCGGTCTTGGCGAAAACGCCCAGATACGCATTTTGAAGGAGCAGCAATTCCCTCATTCTCTGGGTCTGCTGTACACGGCTTTTACTGCGTACTGCGGTTTTAAGGTCAACTCGGGCGAATACAAGCTCATGGGGCTTGCGCCCTACGGCGACGGCGACATGGAGCTTGTGGCCAGACTCAAAAATGCCATTTGCGAAAACATGGTGGACGTACGCGACGACGGCTCCCTGCTGCTGAACATGGAGTACTTTGACTACGCCACCGGCCTGCGCATGTACAAACGTGCCAGGTGGGAAAAACTGCTTGGCATCCCCCCGCGTGACGCGGAGAGCGAAATCAGCCAGGAGTATATGGCTCTGGCCCTGGCAATCCAGCAGGTGACGGAAGACATCGTGCTCAAGCTGGCGCGCACGGCGCGCAAGCTGACCAGCTGCGACAACCTGGTGATGGCTGGCGGCGTGGCGCTTAACTGCGTGGCCAACGGCCTGCTGATCCGCGAGGGCATATTCAAGAACGTGTGGATTCAGCCCGCGTCGGGCGACTCCGGCGGCGCGCTGGGCGCGGCATATGCGGCATGGCATATCTGGGCTGGCAATGACCGCCCTTCGCCCAACGGCGTTGACGCCATGCAGGGGGCATATCTTGGCCCGCAGTTTTCGCGCAACGACATCATGCGGGTTGTGCGCCGTTTTGACGCGCCCCACAAGGAGTGCGCTACTGAACAGGAACTGTATTCCACGGTGGCCCGCCACCTTGCCGACGGCGCTGTGGTGGGCTGGTTTCAGGGCCGCATGGAATATGGCCCCCGCGCCTTGGGCGACAGGTCCATTCTGGGCGACCCCAGACGTCCAGAAATGCAAAAAAAACTGAACCTCAAAATCAAATTCCGCGAGGGATTCCGCCCCTTTGCACCATCTGTGCTTGAAGAACACTGCGCGGAATGGTTTGACCTTGAGGCTTTGTCGCCCTACATGCTGGTCTGCGCCCCTGTGGCGCAAAAGCACCGCACCACCCTGCCCGAAAACGTCCGCGAGCTGCCGCTGTACGACAGGCTGTACCTGCAGCGCTCCACGGTTCCGGCCATTACCCATGTGGACTGGTCCGCCCGCATCCAGAGTGTCTCGCGCCGCACCAATCCACGGTACTGGGGACTTATCGATACCTTCCATCGCGAGCACGGCTGCCCCATGGTGGTCAATACAAGTTTTAACGTGCGTGGCGAGCCCATTGTGTGCACTCCGCTCGACGCCTACACCTGCTTTATGCGCACCGAGATGGATTATCTTGTGCTGGGCGACATGATTTTTGACAAACGCGAACAGCCCGAATGGCAGGAAAATGTAGACTTCAAGTCCATTTTTACCCTCGACTAGCTGCCAGCATCCGTAACCAAGCAAAAGGGTGGACCTCCTCAGGAGCTCCACCCTTTTTTCGATATGTCGGCAGATTGCACTGCCCGTGCGATCAGTCGGATTTGTGCTGCCTATGCCTGCGCCCTGGGGCGCACCAGCCAGCCCGCGACGCCAAAGATGCAGGCAGGCGCAATCCAGCCCAGGCCCACGGATTCAAAGGGCAGGCTGGCCGTTATGGCTACCGGCAGGCCAAAGCTCACAAGCACGCTCAGGCCGCTGCTCAACAGCGCACCTACAGTGGCAAAGCGAAAAATGTTGTCGTTGCGGATGCACCTGTCAAACAGCGACAGCACAATGACCACCAGCGTGCCGGGATACAGAAAGGTAAGTATGGGCGCGGCAACGGCGATGATGATGTCGAGGCCCACGTTTGAAATCACCATGCTGAAAAGCCCGGTGCACACGGCTACAGCCCGGTAGCTTACCCGGCCCTTGCTGAACTGTGAAATAAAGGTGCCGGTTGTGCCTATAAGCCCCACCGCCGTGGCCATGCACGAAATACTCATGACCACAGCCAGCACCACGGTACTGGCACTGCCAAAAAGCCCGCCCACCAGATAGGCCGCCAGCGCGCCTTTTTCCGTATCTGCCGGGTACAGGCTCGAGCCGGTTGCCCCAAGGTAGCACAAACCGCCATAGATGACGAACAGCAGCGCACCAGCCACAAGGCTCGACAGGCCCACGGACAGGGCCTTGTGGCTGCCGCTGGTATAGCCCTTGTTTTTCAGCGCGGTCACAATAACAAAACCAAAGACCAGCGAGGCCATGACGTCAAGCGTCTGGTATCCGGCCAGAATGCTGTTCCAGGCCACGTTGGCGTCATGTACATCGGCATTGATGCGCCCCAGAGGCCAGGCAACAGCCGCAATCACAATAAGGATAAAACCACCGATCTTGATGGGCGAAAGATACCGGGCAATGGCATCCACCATATTTGACTCGCGGTAGGCAAGTACGGTGGAAATACCAAAAAACACCACGGAATAGAGCACCTTAGCCAGCGTTATCCCCTTGGAGGAATAGCCCAGCGGCGCAAACGAAATGGCAAAGGCGGTGGCCCCTGTTCTCGGAATGGCCAGCAAGGGACCTATGCACAAAATAATGGCGCTCATCATGAGCATGGCAGGCAAAGCGCCAAGCCGGTGGAACAGACCCTCTTTGCGGTCTATGCACGATGACGCAAGCATGGCGTAGATGGTCAGCAGCGCAAGCCCCACATCGGCGGCATAGTAACACAAAAATCCCGTGAACCACTGCGTGCCCGCCGTAAGGCCAATATAGAGAGGAAAAACCACGTTTCCCGCACCAAAAAACATGGAAAACAGCGCAGCGCCGACCACAAATGAATCACGCAGAAGTTTCTTGTTCATATGTTTCCGATAATCACGATAGTTAAGGGGCAGGAGTATGCGCCCAGGCACACGGCCAAAGCGTCAACCGCCGCCTCAAATATCAAAATGTAGGGCGGTAAGCCATATACATGTGTTGTCTTTTTTTGCCATACTGCGCAACTACCCGTAATTTTTGCATAAATACAAAGAGCACGCCGGGCGCAAAACGGCCCGGCTGTCCGCAAACAGACAGCCGGGCCAAAGCAGGAGGGTCAGTAGCAGACGCCCTGCCGTACTATATCTGGCCGGCTATTTCGGCACGGCAAGAATAACCTGCGAGGCCTTAACGATGGCGGTGACCTTTTTGCCGGGTGCAAGACCAAGCTTGGCAATGCTGCCCATGGTCACGATGGAGGCAATGGACGCGCCGCCGGGTAGGTCAACGATGACTTCCGCATTGACCGCTCCGGGCGTGACCTTGCTCACCGCGCCAGCAAACTGGTTACGGGTGGAAAGCAGATACTTTTCTGCATCATTCATCAGCAGCACAAAGCTGGCCTTGATAAGGGCCATGACATCAGCACCGGGCTTGAGGCCAAGATTGTTTGTACTCACTTTGGTGATGGAGGCGACAATAGAAAGACCGCCTTCAACAGCAAGTTCAACTTCATCATTTACAGCGCCAGAATTAACTTTGACAACCTTGCCGCAAAAAACATTTCTTGCACTGGTTTCCATATTTTTCTCCTTGAGTTGTGCGGAGTAAGTATCAGTCATCTGTGGGGAGAATTATCTCCGCTTTTACTGATGCAATAGTACAAGCATTGCCAATAAATAGCCAACCCAACACAACATGGCGTAATTTATTAAAAAAATTCATTATTTCATTATGTTGCATTATCACTATTTCAATTACCACGTGATGTAAAAAATATTTTTGCACAGTGTTTAGACGGCTGGCACACGCATGCAAATGACCTCATATGGCTTGCCCTCCAGAGCCAGACGCAGGATGACAATCCGTGCAAGACGCCGTACCATGCCTTGCCTATGTCGGGCGGCTACAGCGCCTACTCGCCAGTCTGCGGCCCTTTATCCACGCTGCGCGGCAAATGCAAACGGCGATGTCAGCCGGCAACGGCTCCGACAACAACTTAGACCTATGCCAATATCTGGAGAATCACATGAATACATTTGATGTTGTCATCATCGGCGGCGGACCAGGCGGCGCAAAGGCCGCAGGCATACTTGCCCGTGGCGGAAAATCCGTCGCTCTGGTCGAGAGCGGTCAAATGGGCGGCGTCTGCCTCAATTGCGGCTGCATCCCCACCAAACTGCTGCTCGGCGCGACCGCGCCCAAGGGACTTTTGCGCGGGCTTGAGCGGCAGCGAGTGGCCAAGGGCAACATTGATGTGGATTACGACGCTCTGCAAAAACGCATCCAGCGCTTTGTGAAGGGCACGTCGCAGGCTCTGGTCAAAAGCCTGCAACAGCTTGGAGTAACCATCATTGAAGGCCGCGCCGTATGCGCCGGTCCGGCGCAAGTTACCGTCGCCACGGCTGACGGCGGCAGCCAGAGCCTGCAGGCGGGGCGCATCATACTGGCGGGCGGCTCGCGCTCGGCGGCTTTTCCTGGCATGACGCCCGACCACGATGCGGTTTTGGACAGCACCGATATGTTGCGCGTGCCCGCAGTGCCGGAAAGTCTGATTGTGGTGGGCGCTGGGGCCATTGGCCTTGAAATGGCCGACTTTTTCAGCGCTATGGGCAGCAAGGTAACCATTGTGGAAGCCGCGCCCCACCTCGCCCCCACGGAGGATGCCGACGTGGGGCAGGAGCTGGCAAAACTGCTGGGCAAAACCGGCATCACCAGCATCACCGGGGTCAAGGCCTCATCGCTTAAAACCAGCAACGGCATGGCCGTGCTGGCGCTTGAAGACGGCAGAGAGCTTACGGCGGCCAAGGCTCTTGTGGCTGTGGGCAGAACGCCCAACACCGACGGCCTTGGCGCGCAGGATGCGGGCTGCAGGCTGCAGGCAAGGGGATATGTGGCCGTTGACCAGTGCCTGATGGCCGCACCCACGGTGTACGCCATTGGCGACATCAACGGGCAAACCCTGCTGGCCCATGCGGCGGAGCATCAGGGAGCCTACGTGGCACGGCACATACTGGCGACGGACACGGCTCCGTACGCTTCCGGCCCTGTACCCTCCTGCGTGTACGGCAGCCTTGAAATCATGCGCGTGGGACTTACGGCAAAACAGGCTCTGGCAACCGGCGGGCAGGTGGAGGTCTCAAAGGCGCAGCTCATGGGCAATGCCATTGCCCAGGCTGGCGGCGATGCCGCAGGCTTTGTGAAGGTTGTGTGGCACAATGGCGCTCTGGCAGGCATTGCCGCATTGGGGCACGGGGTATCGCATCTGGTGACCGCAGCCCAGCTGTTGCTGCTGGGGCAGTATCTCGGCGAGGCTCTCAACGCCTTTATGTTTGCCCACCCTACCCTTGATGAAGCCCTGCACGCGGCGCTGGAAGCCCCCAAAGAAGTCATCAGCGCCTAGATGTTCGGCCCCACCATTGCTTAATGTTACCCCGGTCAGCGCCATGCCGACCGGGGTTTTTTTCTTGCCTTTGCCAATTTTCACATATCAGATTAAGTATTATGTAAAATTCTTGTCAAACTGTAGTATCTTGTCTATCATAAAAATGTTAGCGTTAAGCTTATGCGAAAAATTTTTTGTGCAATCCTCATCCCCCCTATCAGGAGAGCATCATGGCGTATGTTGAACGTGTGTTAAATAACCTTAAAGAAACATATCCTCATGAACCTGTCTTTTTACAGGCGGTGCAGGAAGTTTTGCAAAGTTTGCAGCCCATTCTGTGCAAAAAACCAGAATACGCAAAAATGAAAATCCTTGAGCGAATTACGGAGCCAGAGCGCTGCGTCTCCTTTCGCGTGCAATGGATGGACGATTGCGGACAGGTGCAGGTCAACCGAGGCTACCGGGTGCAGTTCAATTCGGCCCTTGGGCCGTTTAAAGGCGGCCTGCGTTTTCACCCCAGCGTGAATCAGGGGCTGCTGAAATTTCTGGGTTTTGAGCAGATTTTTAAAAATTCGCTCACCGGCCTGGCCATCGGCGGCGCAAAGGGCGGCTCTGATTTCAATCCCAAGGGCAAGTCCAAGATGGAAATCATGCGCTTTTGCCAGACGTTTATGACCGAGCTGTGCAGCTATATTGGGGCAACCGTTGATGTGCCCGCTGGCGACATCGGCGTGGGCAGTCAGGAGATCAGCTTTCTTTTTGGGCAGTACAAGCGCCTTACCCGTCGCTATGAGGGCGTGCTTACCGGCAAGAACCTTCTTTTTGGCGGTTCACTGGCGCGGCCAGAAGCCACAGGCTACGGCGCCGTGTACTTTGCGCAGGCCATGCTTGAGGCGCGAGGACAAAGCCTTGAAGGCAAGGTCTGCACGGTTTCCGGCGCGGGCAACGTGGCCATCCACTGCTGCGAAAAGCTCACGCAGGTGGGCGCAAAACCGGTTACGGTTTCCGACTCGCGCGGCATGGTTTACGACCCCGACGGCATCAGGCTGGATGTGCTCAAACAGGTCAAGGAAATTGAGCGCGGGCCGCTCACCCGTTATGCGGAGCTGGTTTCTACCGCAACATATACGCCCGTCACGGCCTACCCCGAAGCACGCAATGCCGTGTGGAACGTGCCCTGCTTTGCGGCCTTTCCGTGCGCGACGCAAAACGAGCTGAACCTTGCTGATGCCAAAAGCCTGCTTGCCAACAACTGCGCCTGCGTGGCCGAAGGGGCAAACATGCCATCAACGCTCGAAGCAATGCACGCCTTTATCGACTCTGGTATTGCATTTGGCCCCGCCAAGGCCGCCAATGCGGGCGGAGTATCGGTAAGCCAGCTTGAAATGGCCCAAAATGCCAGCATGCAGCGCTGGACCTTTGAACGGGTGGACAACCAGCTCAGGCAGATCATGTACGATATCCACCACAATGCCGCCGCAACCGCCGCCGAATTCGGCCACGCTGGCAACCTGGTGATGGGCGCGAACATTGCAGGTTTCCGTAAGGTGGCTGACGCCATGCTTGCTCTGGGGCTGTAGCGTTCGCATTTACTGAGCTGGTCAGGATAGTAACAGCCCGTTGCGCTGCGGAACGCCTGCCGAGGCCCACTCTGCAGCGCAACATTTTTTTTGATCTGTCGTTACATGCCGCTGCCGCAGGGGCATGAGGCATCCCCTTGCCCAAGAGAGCGCTGCATAAGCACGATGTCTACCCATTGCCCCAGCTTGAATCCCACGCTGCGCAGTGCGCCCATGCGCTCAAACCCCAGGCTGGCGTGCAGTGCAATGGAGCCAGTGTTGCCGCTGTGCCCCACTACCGCCACCATCTGCCGCCAGGGCCCCTGCCCGCAACGAGCAATGAGGGCCTGCAGCAAGGCTCGTCCTACGCCGCGCCCATGGCAGCGGGCATTTACATAGATGGAATCTTCAAGGCAGTAGCGAAAGGCGGACCGCGAGCCGTAAAGCCCGGCATAGCAATAGCCTATCACTGAGCCCCCCTGCCTCGCCACCAGATACGGCAACCCAAGATCAAGCACCGCCTCGCGCCGACGGGCCATTTCGGCTAGATCCGGGGGCAGCTCTTCAAAGGTGGCCAGCCCCTGCAACACATACGGGGCATAGATGGCCTGCACTGCGGGCATGTCCGCAGGCTGGGCGTCGTCCACAATAAACTGCGGGCAACGCCCAGCTCCATCAGACTGAATTGGCAACTCCATTGCGCTGTTCCTGTCGGACGGACAAAAGACCCGGCCTACCAGCCGTTGAGATGAATCTTGTCCTTGCTGAAGCGGTCTGCTTCGGCAAAGGGTTGCGCCGGATGCCCCATGACCACAAGGCCAAGCATGTTGATCTGTGCCGGAACCTTGAGCAGGTCGCGTATTGGCTCAACGCGGTCTTCAAAGGGGTACATGCCGCACCAGACCGTGCCAAGATTGAGCCCGCGAGCGGCAATTAGCATGTTTTCAAGTGCTGCGCTGCAATCCTGCTGCCAGTAACCAGGGGCTTTGGCCTCTGCGGGGTTGGCGCAAACAACAATAACGGCCTGAGCATCCGCCGCCATCTTGGCATAGGGATGGCGCTCGGCAATGGAGGCCAGCAGGGCCGTGTCGCGCACCACCACAAAATGCCATGGCTGTTTGTTGTGGGCGCTGGGGGCGCACATGGCGGCCTTGAGCACAAGCTGCAAATCGTCATCGCTCACAGGCTCGGCAGTAAACTTGCGGATACTGCGGCGAGTAAACAGGGCTTCAAAAACGTCCATAACAATCTCCTTATGTTGGCTTGCGCAATGACTCCGGCGCATACCGCACGCATCACAGGGCCGCCAGTTGCGGGCTGTCGTTGCAGTGCATGGCCGCCGCAAGCCTGTTGGGGGCACCGGCTCACGACAATGCAGCCCAACGGTTTTTTGAACGGGAGCCAATCTAGAGCAAAGCCCCCTTTCAAGCCCGGATCAAACGGGTGAAAGGGGGCTTGTATGATCAATATGCCTGACGGGCGCAGGCCCGCAGGGCGCCTAGCTCATGTCCCAGTTTGGGTACATGGTCCAGATGCCGCAGGGGCAGATGCCCGAGCAGATGCCGCAACCGATGCAGCGGGCGGGATCAGAAACATACTCAAACCCGCCGCCAGTGGTTTCCTTACGGTCAATGGCCTTTTCGGGGCACGACTTGAGGCACATCTTGCAGTCGCGGCACGTGCCGCAGCTTACGCAGCGGGAGAACTCATCCTGCGGCGACGGCAGGTCGCGCTCGTGGCACTTGGCAAAGTAGGCCGTGTGCAGCCGGGTAGAAGGCACAAGCTGCTTCTTTTCGGGTGCGTAGGTTTCGCCCTTGACCCAGGCGTCGGCGGCAAAGGCCGCGTCCCGGCCCGTTCCGATGGCGTGCACCAGCAGGCCAGGCTTGATAACGTCGCCCACCGCAAACACGCCGTCCATGATGCTGAGATCAGCCTTGGGCACGATCCATTCGCGAAACTTTTCCAGCCCTTCCGGCAGGAAGGAAAGGTCAGGCGATTCACCAATGGTGATGATGACCATCTTGCCGGGAATAAGCGTGCCTTCCTGACTGATGATGCCGTGGTCGGTTACTTCCTTGGTCTGCACGGGCCAGACAAGCTTGCCGCCAAGGGCTTCCACATGTTCGATCTCGTGGGCAAAGGCGGCGGGTTTTTGCACGTCTATGCAGGTCACCTGCTTGGCGCCCATGGCGTATGCGCCCACGGCGGCGTCCATACCCGCGTTGCCGCAGCCGATAACAATCACGCTGTCAGGCACGGCGGGTTTTTCGCCCTTGTTGATAGCTTTCAAAAAGTCAATGCCGGCCACGATCTTTTCGTGCCCCGGCCAGGGGAAGATGCGTGGCACATGACCACCGGTGGCGACCACCACGGCGGCGTGCTTTTTGCGCAGCTCCGCAAACTTTTGGGCGTCCACATGACAGTTGGTGACAAAGGTCACGCCCATGTCCTCAATGCGCTTGAGTTCCTTGCGCAGCAAGTCATGGTTGAGGCGCGCACGCGGTATAACCTGCTCAAGCTTGCCGCCCATGACGGAATCAGCTTCGTACACGGTCACATCGTGGCCCATGCGGGCCAGCTGCCAGGCAGCCGTAAGGCCGCCCACGCCGCCGCCGATAACGCCAATATGCTTGCCGGTGCGGGTTTTGGGCTTTGCTACCTTGATGTCGGCAGAACAGGAGCCAAGCTTGCCGATCTGCACAGGGCTGTCGAGGTCGGTACGCGTGCAGCTTTGCATGCAGGGGTTGGGGCACACGCTGCCGCAGACAGAACCAGGAAACGGCGTGTAATCCAGCACCATGCGGTAGGCCTCGTCCACATTGCCTTCACGCAGAAGGTTAAGTCTGCGCTGGGTGGGGATGGAGGCCGGGCAATTGAATTCGCAGGGCGCGGCAAAGGCGGCGTTTTGCCACATGGGCACACGCAGACGATAATCACCGCGCGCCACGAGCCCGTTGACCATAAAGTCGTCGGGCGCAACGTCGCTGAAGATGCCGCTGGGTATCCACTCCTTGCCGCGAAACTGACCAAGGCTCACAACTTCCTTCTGGCCACGTTCTTCAAACGGCAGAGGAGTGATTTTGCGCCACTGGCTCCAGTCGCACAGTTCGTTGCGCAGGCTGGGCTGGTCAATGGCCATCAAAAAGTCATCCAGGCCGGAATCGATCCAGGCGATGTCTTCTTCATCCAGTTCGTTAACGCGTACGTCCGTGGGCAACTGCCCTATTGAACCGCGAAAGTACACCGCGCCGCCCACCATGCCCACGCACGGGCGTTCGCCCATGACAGAAGCAAGGCCCTGACAGTCGTGGCCGCAGACAACGGCCTTGCCGCCGCCCATAAACTCAAATGAAAAGCTGCCCACGCTCTTGAGCACCCACAGTTCCGGGGCGTCATAGAGGGGGTCGTGCTTCATGAGCGAGCCTGTGCGCGTGCCTGCGCGGCCGCCCACATACACTGTACCCGCCGCAGCGCAATGGGCCGCAGTGTCGCCCGCGTCGCCGCGCACAACAATGCGCCCGCCCGCGTTCAGCCAGCCCACGTCCGCCGAGGCGGAGCCTTCAACCAGTATCTCGGTATTGGGCAGGCACATGGAGCCCACCCGCTGACCGGGGTTTTTCACCTTGAAGGTGAGCTTTTTGCCTTCTCTGTTCCAAAGGGGGCCGCCGATATCGTGCTGGCCCGATGCCTCAATATAAAAGTCTGTCTCGCCCTTCTCCACCGCGGCTTCAATAGCCAGCAGCAGGTCCTGGGTGGACATGCGATTGTGTTCGTCTACCGTGCTAACGCGCAGCATGTTCTGCTCCTCGCCAATGTCTAACAGGCGTACTGGATATCCAGCTTGTCGGCCACAGCCTTGTCCGTGGTAACCAGGGCGTCGGAACGCCCAACCGGCAGCGAGCTGTTGCCCACAGGGGCCAGCAGCTTGCGCAGTTCGGAGTCAAAGGCCAGCATGTAGTCCACAATGTTCTGTGCGCCCCTGTCCACATCAAGCCTTTTGACCAGACGGGGATCCTGGGTGCATATGCCCGTGGGACATTTGCCGGTATTGCAGGAATTGCAGCGGCCATGTTCATTGCCGACGCAGCCCAGCAGCTGAATGAGAATCTTGCCGATGATAACGCCGTTGGCGCCCAGGCAAATCATCTTGAAGGCATCCGCTGCCGCGTTGCCGGTCAGGCCGATGCCGCCGCCGACCCAAAGGGGGATCTGCCCCTGCAGGCCATGGGCCACAGCCGCCATGTAGCAATCACGCAGCTTGGAAACAATGGGATGCCCCGTATGCTCGAGCGAAACCTCGTTGGCCGCGCCGGTGCCGCCCTGGATGCCGTCCATGAAGAACCCGCCGCAGATCTTGTAGGGGTCGCGCAGCAGGTTGTTGTACACAGACACCGAGGTCGCCGACGCTGCGCACTTGATGGCGACCGGCACGCGGAAGCCAAAGGCGGCGTTGAGCGAAAGGTGCATCTTCTGCACCGACTCTTCAATGGAGTACAGCCCCTGATGGTTCGGCGGCGAATGCAGGGTCGCCTTGGGTACGCCGCGGATGGCCTGAATGTGCGGGGCCACCTTGGCGGCGGGCAGCAGGCCGCCATCGCCGGGCTTTGCGCCCTGACCGATTTTGATCAGCACGCCCGCCGGGTCGGTTTTCATGCGGGGCATGGCCTTGATGATGCGGTTCCAGCCAAAGTGGCCGGAGGCGATCTGCAAGATCATGTACTTGAGCTGTTCAGACTCCAGCAGCTTGATGGGCATACCGCCCTCGCCCGAACACATGCGCACGGGCATGCCGCACTTTTCGTTAAGATAGGCGGCAGCAAGGGCAATGGCCTCCCACGCGCGGGTGGAGAGCGCGCCAATGCTCATGTCGCTGAAGATGGCGGGATAAATCCAGTGCACAGGCGGCGTACGGTCGGTCAGCACGAGGCTGTCGCCGTCAACACGCAGGGGCAGCTCCTTGGCAAGCATAACGCGGCCAAGGGGCGAACGGATGTCAAAGGTATGGCGCTCGGAATCCAGCGCGGGGTCTGTCATCTGGCTGATGCGGCCCACAAAGATGGAATCGAGCGTACGCGGAGGGTTCAGGTTGGTGCGCCCGCCCCGTTTGACCGGGCCATGGTGGCGCGCCAGCAAGGGAAACCGCGTATCCTGGTTGCGCACAGGCTTGATGGCCGCGTTGGGGCATATTTTTTCGCACATGCCGCAGCCGACGCAGGCGTTGGGAATGCTGGCCTTTTGCATGATGACCGGCCGCGCGGAGTGCTCCTGCGTCGGGTCGGGAAAGGCCTTGCGCGAAAGCGTAATGCTGCGGCGCATCATGCCTACTTCAATGGCGCCGAATGTACACGCAGCCACGCACGAGCCGCACATGGTGCACAAATCGGGGCGGTATTCTATCTTCCAGCGCAGGTCGTTAATGCTGACGTCCTGAGTTCTTACTGATTCCATCTCTGCACCGCCAGGTCGTTGTCAATAACAACCATCTCCCGCTCGTTGGGGTAGATGTCTTTGGAAAGGTCGCGTTCAGGCATGATGGCGTTCAGACCGCACACCTCGGAGGCGATGGCCACCATGTCCGAGGTGCCGCCCACAACAACGGGCCGCAGCTTTTTTGAGTCGCAGCAGGTAATCATCTTGCCGTCGGGCAGAAGGCCGATGATGGTGTTGGGGCCGTTGATCTCAAGATGCGCAAGCGATTCACGTATAAGGTTCAGCACCTTGCGGTCGGCGCGCTTTTCGACCTCCACAAAGGGCAGAGGCGTGATGACGTGCTTGTAATATTTGATGGGCCAGCGCAACTCATGCAGCACGTAGTGCAGCGTGTACAGAAAGTTTTGCGAGTCGGATTCAAACCCCACATACCCTCTGTGCAACGACTTCTGAAACTCTTTGTTCTTGGTAAAAAACGTGTTTTCACCGTTGGCGCACACGGTGTACCCCTGCAAAAAGAAGGGGTGCGCGGCATAACGCACGATGGCATAGTTGGTGTTTTGGCGGCACTGGGTCACAATATTGCGCGCAGTCAGGCGGCCATCGTTGTTCCATAGTCGAAAATAGACAGCTATGTCGGCAGGATCGCCAATTTCTTTAAGGGTCAGCACATCAGGCCAGAAGGAATAGACAAAGCCATTCTGCTTCTCGGCCAACAAAGCCCTCAGCTCAAGACGCGTGTCCAGCAGCAGGTCTTCGCGTTCTTTCTGACTACGCGTGCGGTATTCCTCGGGGTAGTCGTAGTTGCGAAAGACATAACGGGGCATGGCATTGATCTTTAGATCGGGGCGCTTGTCCACTTCGGGGACCCACTGAGCCACCTGAACAAAAGCCCTTTCTTCCATATAATCATTGACCAGCTGCACGCCCTCGGGGGTGCAGGCCAATGAAAGCAGGGGCTTGTCCTTGTAGTGGCTGAATACGCCTTCCAGATCCTGCATAACCATTGCAAAACCTGAATTGTCATGCCCTTCCTGCTGTGGCAGCATAAGATTGAGCGCCATAGAGGGGGGCACAGGCGTCTTGCTCTTGATGGAACCAATTCTGCACATAGCTGATAACCTCAGGAAAATGCGTCAGTTGAAGACCAGCCCGCAAACAAGGCTACAATGACGCGATGACCCTCTTGGGGGGGTGCAAAGTTGACAGACCTTTTGGCTTTGTCGGAAGACGTGGCCAAAACGCACCACAGGCGAAGCATAAGACTGCCAAACGACAGCCTCTGCGCTCCAACCGGCGGGCCCACACTGGCGGTTGCGTTCGGCCTCTGGCGCAGGGGGGAAATTGAGTTTGCTACAAACCCTTGCGATGGGCAAGAATAAAATGGGTTGAATCTGTAAAAAATTCGGCAGCATCGGCATAGTGCAGAAAACAGTAGTGAATAATATTTTTATCTGTAAAAACAGATGTTTTTATGTTATCGTCGCAAAATATACAATTTTTTTTGCAAAATTGACATATTGTCATAACAAAATATTGGCATTGTCCGATATTTTATTTAAAATCAGTGTAGTATCTCAAATAAAGAAAAACAGTTACCGGCGCTACAGTCGCGTTCATAATAGATTAAGCCAATAGCTATGCGAGGTTAAAGATGAATGTCAGGATGTGGCTTGTTACCATTTGCTGTGGTTTTGTCGTGGGCATGGCAACCCTTTTTTTCACAAACTCACACATGACCACGCTTGTTTTAACCGAAGTAACAATCCCCCAAATTTCCTCTGCGTTACACTCAAAATATGAGTATGGCCTTAAAAGCGTCGTTGACGTGGCGACGCAGGACATCACTGACAGGCTGAAGGGCGTCAACGACCCCAAGGAACAATACTCGCTCATTGAAAAGTACACGGACTATCAGCGTTTTTTCCCCAATGACGAGGGGTACTTCTTTACCTACAAAATCGACGGCACGCGCATAAACGTGCCCACCAACAAATCTCAAAACGGCAAAAATGTCATTGATCTCAAAGACACTGACGGCGTTTACTTTATTCGCGAGCTCATCGAAACCGCCAAAAAAGGCGGCGGCTTTGTATCTTACCGTTTTGACAAGCCGGGCGCTGGCGTGCAGCCCAAGCTGGCCTATACGCGCTTGATCCCCGGTACCGACGTTATCATCGGCACCGGCGTGTACATTGACAGCGTAGAGGCTGAACGCGCGCGCATCGCCAACCTTGTTTCCGAAAAAAACAATCATTACGATCATCTTGAAATGCTCGTCTGCGCGGGCATTCTTGCCGCCATTTTGTGCTTTGCCTGGGTTGTGGCCCGCATCATCTGCCTGCCGCTGCACCAGATCACCGTTGAGGCAGAAACCATCGCCAAGGGCGAGGAAGCCGTACGGCCCAAGCTCAAGGCAAGCTGTCCGCTCGAAATACGCAGGCTCAACGGCGCTCTTGGCATCATGATTCAAAACCTGCACGGGCGTATTAAAGAAGCAGCCGACAAATCCCGTCAGGCTGACGAGGCCCTGAACAAGGCCAAGGTAGCACAGGCCGCCGCGGAAGAAGCCTCCGCGAGGGCAGAATCTGCCCGCAAGGAAGGCATGCTTGCGGCAGCAAAACAGCTGGAATCCATCGCTCAGGCGCTCTCCTCCGCCTCTGCCGAGCTTTCGCACCAGATCAAGCGCTCGGACGAAGGCGCGGAGGAATCGTCCAAGCGCCTCGCTGGCGCGGCGACCGCCATGAACGAGATGAACGCCACAGTGCAGGACGTTGCCCGCAACGCCGGTCTGGCTTCGGGCGCGTCGCTTGAAACGCGCGACAAAGCCCTTGCCGGTGCAAAGGTCGTGCAGGATGCCGTAAACAGCATCAACGACGTGCAGCAGCACTCGCTGTCGCTCAAGGAAGACATGACCAGGCTGAGCGAGCACGCGCAGGCCATTAACCAGATAATGGGCGTTATTTCCGACATTGCCGACCAGACCAACCTGCTTGCGCTCAACGCCGCGATCGAAGCGGCCCGCGCTGGCGATGCAGGCCGGGGCTTTGCCGTTGTGGCAGACGAGGTGCGCAAGCTGGCCGAAAAAACCATGATTTCGACCAGCGACGTGGCCAAGGCCATTCAGGCCATTCAGGACAGCACCGCCAAGAGCATGACGGGGGTGGAAAATGCGGTGAACTCCATCGGTGTCGCCACCGAGCTTGCCGGGCAATCGGGCGAAGCGCTGCGGGGCATTGTGGAGGTCGTCACCGCTACGGCTGACCAGGTCAACGCCATTGCCGCCGCCAGCGAAGAGCAATCGGCAGCCAGCGAAGAGATCAATCGCAGCATTGTTGAAGTCAACGAGGTGTCGCAGCTTACGGCCGAAGCCATGAATCAGGCATCCGCCGCCGTTGCCGACCTCACCGAGCAGGCCAAAAAACTCGCAGCGCTTATTGAAGAGTTGCAAAAGAGCTAGCCGCGCCACTACGCGCCCTCGTACATGCAATGGGCAGTACCCGGTTTGTGCCAGCGCGCGGACCGGGTACTTTTTTATGCGGCCCGCAGTCATCCCTTTTGCCGCAATGCAAGCCAGCTGCGTCTTGCATTTTTGTGCGCATAAGGCCAGATTTGAGCACTATGCAGTTTACGGCTGCCTCGCTCGCGGGCAGGTGCTGTATACGCAACAATTTGTCCGGCCTGTCTCATGGGAAACATCTATGAAAAACCGTATTCTCATCCTGGTGGTAATGCTCTTGTGTGCTTGCGCCCGACCAGTCTCACGGCATGAATCATCCACTGACACCCTTGTTGCCACCAAGTACGGCGAGGTGCTGGGCTTTGTCGCCTCTGGCGTAAAAACGTGGCTGGGCATCCCCTATGCCGCGCCGCCTGTGGGCGAGCTGCGCTTTCGCCGCAACCAGCCGCCGCAACCGTGGCAGGGCGTAAAAAAATGCGTGGCCTTTGGCAACAAACCCATCCAGTACATGAACATGTTTGGGCTTGAGCGGTCGCGGGTTCCTGCCAGCGAGGACTGCCTGTACCTCAACGTATGGACGCCGCAGGCCGCCGGCAAAGACGCCAGACTGCCCGTATTTGTTTGGATATACGGCGGCGCGTACCATATGGGCGAGGGCAGCGACCCCATGTACGACGGCGCTTCCTTTGCCAGAGACGGGGTGGTCTTTGTCAATTTCAACTATCGGGTGGGGCCGCTGGGCTTTTACGATTTTTCCATGTACGGCAGCCGGTTTGAATCAAACTGCGGCGTGTCCGACCAGATCGCGGCCCTGCGCTGGGTGCGCGACAACATCGCCGCGTTTGGCGGCGACCCAAACAACGTGACCATAGCGGGCGAATCCGCCGGGGGCACGGGCGTGTACAACATGCTGGCCTCGCCCGCCGCCAGGGGCCTGTTCCAAAAGGCCATTGCCGAAAGCGGCGTCACCGGAAATACCGAATCCCGCCGCATGGTCGAGATGAACAATGCCATCTTTTTTGAAAAACTGGGCATCAACCCGCGCACCGACATAAACAAACTGCTGGATATGCCCGCGCAGGACATGCTTGCTGCAGCCGCATATACCCTCAAGGAGGGGCCGCGCCGCCATCCCGGCATATTCATGCCCGGCCCGGTCAAGGATGATCTGCTGCCCCTGCACCCATGGGAGGCCATGGCGCAGGGCAACGCCAGGGGGGTCAACGTCATCCTTGGCACAAACCGTAACGAAGGCACGCTGTTTGCCCTGCTGGGTCTGCTGCCCAAAGACTGGGGGCAGGTGGAAAAAATGCTGCGCGACAATGACGCGGCCAGCAGTATCCCCGCTGTGGCGGATCTTTACGCGGCGGAAAAGGGCACAAAAAAAATGACCTCGCTGGCGGGCGACCGCGCATTTGTGGTCGATATGGTCAAAAGCGCAGATGCGCAAAGCGGCTTTGGCAATACCTATGTGTACCGCTTTGACTACGCGCCTCTGCTGCCAGACCTGCTGGCGCTGGGCGCCGCCCATTCGGCGGAAATTTCCACGGCTCTCGCCACCAACGATCACCCTTTCTGGCTGCTCACGCCCTCGGCGCGGCGCAAGGAGCTTACGCAGGCCATGCACGGCGCATGGCTGAACTTTGTCAAGACAGGCAATCCCAACGGCCCCGGCGTTTCGCCGACATGGCCGCAATATGACCCGGAGCGGCGGCTCACCTACATCTTTGACCAGAGCAATTCTGTAGAAGCCAACCCGCACAACAGGGTCTATGAAGTGTGGAAGGATATTCAACTGTACCAGTAGGTTGAATCATCCGCACGTTGACACTCCCGGTGAGGATTCTTACCCTCCACGCGACAAAACAACTATTCGACGTTCATACGCCGAAGGTCAGGAGAAACACATGCAAGATGCAAACAGCCAGACCGGCGCTGATTTTTCGCCGGATGTTGACAGCATACCGGCAGACTGCGCCCTTGAAGAGCTTGAAGAACACCGCTACCTCATAGGCGGCCAGCTGCGCCACTGGACAGGCCCCATGCGCACGGTTTTTTCGCCGCTGTACGTCAACGGCCAGCAGCGCGTCATCGGCTCGTGCCCGGAGCTGACCGAGGCGGAATCCCTGGAGGCAGTGGAAGCGGTAGTCGCCGCCTGGGACAATGGCCGTGGCGCATGGCCCACCATGAGGGTTGAAGACCGCATAGCCCATGTTGAGGAGTTTGCCCGCCGCATGATGGACGTGCGCGATCAGGTGGTGCGCCTGATGGTCTGGGAAATCTGCAAGCCGCTTAATGACTGCCGTGCCGAATTTGACCGCACCATCGACTATATCCGCGCCACTGTGGACGCCCTTAAAGACCTTGACCGCGCCTCGTCGCGCTTTGCCATCGAAAGCGGCATCTACGCCCAGATACGCCGCGCGCCCCTTGGGCCGGTGCTGTGCATGGGGCCGTACAACTACCCCCTCAACGAAACCTTTACCACGCTTATTCCCGCGCTGATCATGGGCAACCCGGTCATCGTCAAGACGCCGCGCATCGGCAAGCTGCTGTACGCGCCGCTGCTTGAAGCCTTTGCCGAGTGCTTCCCCGCCGGTGTGGTAAACATACTCTTTGGCGACAGACGCGTGGCTATTCCCGCGCTGGAATCGGGCCGCATCAGCGTGCTGGCGTTTATTGGCTCGAGCAAGGCCGCAGATGCGTTGCGCCGTCACCACCCCCTGCCCCACCGGCTGCGCTGCGTGCTTGGACTGGACGCCAAAAATGCCGGTATCGTGCTGCCCTGCGCCGATATGGATTTGACCGTCTCCGAGGCGGTAACCGGGGCGCTGAGTTTTAACGGCCAGCGCTGCACCGCGCTCAAGATTTTTTATGTGCACGCCTCGCGCACCGAGGAGTTTCTGGCAAAATTCAGCCAGGCCATTGCCGCCCTGCCCATGGGCCTGCCGTGGAAACCGGGCGTCAAGATCACCCCGCTGCCGGTTCCCGGCAAGGTGGACGAACTGCGCGGTCTGGTGGACGAGGCCATTGCCAAGGGAGCGCGCATTGCCAACCCGCGCGGCGGCACCTACGACCGCACGCTATATTACCCCACCCTCATGGCGGGCATCACCGCCGACATGCGCCTGCATACAGAAGAGCAGTTTGCACCGGTTGTGCCTGTGGTTTCCTACACCGATGTTGCCGAAGCCGCAGCGGCCGTCATTGCCTCGCCCTTTGGCCAGCAGGCCAGCATATTCGGCACCGACCCCGATGCCGTGGCCTCGCTCATCGACCCCATGGTCAATCAGGTGTGCCGCGTCAACATCAACAGCCAGTGCCAGCGCGGGCCGGATACCTTCCCCTTTACAGGCCGCAAAGACTCCGCCGAAGGCACACTCTCGGTCAGCGACGCGCTGCGGGCCTTCTCCATCCGCACGCTGGTGGCGGCCAAGGGATCCGCCCCCAACAAACAGCTGATTTCAGACATCGTGCGCTACCGCAAATCCAACTTCCTTTCCACGGATTTTCTATTCTAAGCTGTGAAATTGCTGGATAACACAAAGCTAAAGTAAAGCATGAAGGGCCGCGCAAGCGGCCCTTCATGGCATGCAGCCCCCGCAGGAGCGATCATGCAACGTAAAACTTGTAGGTCTGCAAGACTTTTTCCGATCTGCTCCAGATATTCACGGGCCAGCAACGGCAAGCGCAACAACTCAGAAGGAATTGATTGTTATATAAAAGCACTAAATAGAAAAAATGGAATTCATATGTGAGGTATGGAATGGAAAATATTTTTTTGATTGGTGGCACAATGGGCGTTGGAAAAACTACTACGTGCCAGATTTTAAAGAAAAAATTGAACAATAGTGTTTTTCTGGATGGAGATTGGTGCTGGGATATGCATCCATTTCAAGTTACTGAAGAAACAAAACAGATGGTCATGGAAAACATCTGCTTTGTTATGAATAATTACATTAAATGCTCTGCTTATGAAAATATTATATTCTGCTGGGTTATGCATGAGCAAAAAATTATCGACAATATTCTTTCACACCTTGATACTACAGGATGCAATATACATATTATATCTTTAATCTGCGATAAATATGCGTTAAAAAAAAGAATAATAAACGACATAAATAACGGGATACGAACTGAAGAGGCAGTCAACATGAGCATTGATCGCATCAATTTATATGCAAAACTTAATACATATAAAGTCGATGTGTCTAACATTACACCAGAAGAAGCAGCAATTTTTGTCTTAAATAATTTTTAAAATTTTACAAAACGATTAATGTCTAACTACAATATCATTCTTTACTATTCACAGATGTCCTGTCTGCTTATGAAAGATGAAGGTAACTTTCTTTTACTCATTGCAAATTACTATCTTCTTTACCGCATTTTCAAATGACATTGTGTTTTCCTGCGGCAATGCTATTTCCATGGCAACATTGCTCAACCGCATAATATCATTACACGCCACTCCGTAACACCGAGTACCAATAGGCAGGTCCCGCCTTCTCCCACAATCAGACAGGCCGAGTGCTCACACGGCTGGTAGGGGAGCTCCACAGGCCCATATTCCCCGGTTAATTGAGGGATAGTCGTTAAAATACCAACGCCATACAAGGTGCCGTAGCCCTATTCCGGCGGCCTTGAAAAGCTGAACGGCCCACGCGCGGCAAATTCACCTGGCACGCGGCAATAGTGGGTGTTTACCCGGCCATCTGTAAAGTGGTGCAGTAAAAAGGCCGGGGCCTCGTCGGTAAAGGCATCGCCGCCAGTGGGGCAAAAGTCGGGCACTATATGCATGCACACCGGCGGCGCAGTGAGCGCCGCAACCCCATGCCACACGGTAAACATATACCTGTGCAGATGCCCGCAGCAAAGGCGCACGTTGGAGAATTTTTGCAATATGCGGCCAAGCTCGCCCGCGTTTTCGTAGGGCTCGTCCATCACGCCCAAGGCTGTGGCAAAGGGGGGATGGTGCGTAAACACCAGCGTAGGTCTCTCCGGCTGCGCTGCCAGCGTAGCTTCAAGCCAAGCCGCCACTGGCGCGTCAAAATGGCCGGAATGCGAACCGGGGCGGGTTCCGTCAAAAAATACCAGCCGAAGCGGATACTCTTCGACCGTATAGCACAGATACGGCGCAACAGCAGGATCTGCGGGGCAAAACCGGGCAAGCCCGGCCATGAAATTTTCACGGCTGTCATGGTTGCCGGGTATGGTGTAAACGGGCATTGCAAGCGTGCCCAGCGCTGCGGCCGCAAGCTCATACCCGCCAGTCTGCCCGTTAACCGATATATCGCCGCTCACCACAACGCAGTCGGGCTTTTGCGGCAAGGCGGCCAGATGCGCCACGGTCTTTTCGAGCAGCAGCGCGCCATCGGCGACATTGAATGCCAGCCCGCGCCCGGCCGCCACATGCAGGTCAGATATTTGCGCTACAAACATGCCAGCCCTCCAGCTTGTACAATTGAATATTTTTAATCACTCCAACCGGTTGTGGTCAAGCCTGCCTTGTAACAAAACTGTAACATATTCGACGGCAATGTAATAATCTGAAATGCTAGTCTTCTTGCCACAGAACGCAATTAGTGGTAATTAAACTCTAATTTATCCCAGAATTTTGCGATGCGGATTTGTGTCGCCAAGATTTTCCGCCTGGCTTTTTCCGTCACATAAGGAGCCGAAATTGTCCGCAATACGTCTGAAAAACGTATGTAAACAGTGGGGCGCCACCCACGCTGTGCAAAATGTTTCCTTTGAGGTCAATGAAGGCTCGCTGCTTGTATTGCTGGGGCCGTCCGGCTGCGGCAAATCAACGACCCTGCGGCTTATTGCCGGGCTTGAGAGCGTTACCGACGGGCGCATATACATAGGCGACCGCGACGTCACCGACCTGCCCCCGGCAGAGCGCCATCTGGCCATGGTTTTTCAGTCGTACGCCCTTTTTCCGCACCTCACGGTGAGAGAAAACATCCTCTTTGGCCTCAAGGTACGCAAAGTGCCCGAGGCCGACCAAAACAGACGGCTGGACAACGCGGTGGAAATTCTTGGGCTTTCCGGCCTGCTGCAACGAAAGCCATCGGCCCTCTCCGGCGGGCAGCAGCAGCGCGTAGCCCTTGGCCGGGCCCTGGTCGCCGAGGCCGCCGTGTGCCTTATGGACGAGCCGCTCTCCAACCTGGACGCCAAGCTGCGCCTTGAGATGCGCCGCGAAATCCGTGAGCTGCAGCAGCGCCTTGGCATGACCATGGTTTATGTCACCCACGACCAGACTGAGGCCATGAGCATGGCAGACAACATCATCCTGATGCAGCACGGGCACATTGTGCAAAACAACGCGCCCGTGGCCATGTACTCCCGCCCGGCCACCACCTTTGCCGCCAGCTTTATCGGCACCCCGCCCATGAACCTCTTGCGCGTAACCATGCAGGCCGGGCAGCCTGTCATTGCCGGCAGCAGCGGCTGCCGCGTGCCCGGCCCGGTGACGGGCGACTGCACGCTGGGCATACGGCCCGAGCATGTACAGGTGACGGAAGACGGCCCATGGGAGGCCGAAGTGCTGAGCATGGAGTATCTTGGTGCTGATTCCGTGCTGGCGTGCAGTCTGGGGCAGCAGCAGATTGCCGTTCAGGTTGCGGGCAACCCCGGTTTTAAACCCGGCCACAAACTGCGCCTGACCTTCAGCAGCGATGCCCTGCACTATTTTGACGCCAAGGATGGCGCGCGCATGGAGTGGGCGTAGCCCGGTATTTTTTCGGCAATGCCGGGCATCAGCTGACCATATCCAGACATGATCCGGCAGGGCGGCGCATATTTTCGTTACGCGTTTGCCCACGGTCGGTAACATTCAGGCGATAGTACGAGTGCAGCCCCCAAACCCCTTTGAGGAGAAATTCATGAAACGTATTCGCACGTTATTTATGACGCTTTTATGTTTTTGCCTGTGCGCTGGCAGCGCGCTGGCGGGCCAGACAAACCTGACGTTTTACTTTCCTGTTTCTGTTGGCGGCCCCATCACCAAGATTGTTGAGGGGATGACCCAGGAATTTATGAAAGAAAACCCCGATATCAAGATTACACCTGTATATTCGGGCAACTACCGCGACACGCTCACCAAGGCCCTTACCGCCCAGCGCGGCGGCGAGCCGCCGCATGTGGCAGTGCTGCTCTCCACCGACATGTTTACCCTTATTGATGAAAACGCCATCGTCTCCTACGACGAAATCCTGGGCAAGGACAACATGGCCTTTACCAAGGATTACTTTCCCGGTTTTTTGCGCAACAGCCAGACTGCCGGCAAGACCTGGGGCATCCCCTTTCAGCGCTCGACCATCGTGATGTACTGGAACAAGGAAATGTTCAAGGAAGCCGGTCTTGACCCTGAAAAAGCCCCTGCCACCTGGCAGGAGCTGGTAGACATGGGCAAAAAGCTCACCAAAAAGGACGAATCCGGCAAGGTCACGCAGTGGGGTGTGGCTATCCCCAGCACGGGGTACGCCTACTGGATGCTGCAGGCGCTGGCCATCACCAACGGCGTGGAGCTGATGAACGACGCTGGCAACAAGGTGTTTTTTGACGACCCCAAGAACGTCGAGGCCCTCAAGTTTCTTACCGATCTGGCCTACAAGTACGAGGTCTCGCCCAAGGGAACCATCGACTGGTCAACGACCCCGCGCGATTTTTTTGAGCGCAAAACCGCCATCATGTGGACCACCACCGGCAACCTCACCAATGTGCGCACCAATGCCAAGTTTCCCTTCGGCGTAGCCATGCTGCCCGCCAATACGCGCCTTGGCTCGCCCACCGGCGGCGGCAACTTTTATATTTTCAAAAACTCCTCGCCTGACGAACGCAAGGCAGCCGTCAAGTTTGTGCAGTGGATGACCACCGCCGAGCGCGCCGCCCAGTGGGGCATCGACACCGGCTATGTGGCGGTGCGCCCCGACGCGTGGAAGACCGCGCGCATGGAAGCCTACGTCAAGGGCTTTCCTTACGCGGCAGTTGCCCGCGACCAGCTGGCCCATGCCGTGCCCGAGCTCTCCACCCACGAAAACCAGCGCGTAACCAAGGCGCTGGACGATGCCATCCAGGCTTCCGTCAACGGCTCCAAAAAGCCTGACGACGCGCTCAAGGATGCCCAGCGCGAAGCTGACCGCATTCTGCGCCGCTACCAGAAGTAAACAGTGCGCTGCCAGAGGGGAAGCCTCCTCTGGCAGCGTCTTTTTCGGTTACATCTGATTTAAGAGAGCAGCCCTATGTTCAAACCGGAAACCATGCGGCAAATCAACGCATGGCTGCTTTTGCTCCCCGGCTTTGCCCTGGTAGTGACGTTTACGCACTTTCCTGCTGTAAGCACCTTTATCCACAGTTTTTTTATGGATGGCCGGGGCGGAGCGCCCGCCCAGTTTGTGGGGCTTGAGCAGTACCGTTACCTGCTGGATGATGAGGTTTTCCTCAAATCGCTGCGCAATAACATCATCTTTGCCTGCTGCACCATCCCCTGCTCCATGTCCATGGCCATGCTCATGGCCTTTCTGGTCAATGCGCGCCTCAAGGGGCAGGCATTCTTGCGCCTGTGCTACTTTGTGCCCACGGTACTGCCCATGATTGCCGTGGCCAACATCTGGCTGTTTTTTTACACGCCCGATTACGGCTTGCTTGAACAGCTGCGCTACTTTCTGGGTGCGACAACAGGCATAAACTGGCTGGGCAGCGAAGACACCGCCCTGTTTTGCGTTATCTCCGTTGCGGTGTGGAAGGATGCGGGATTCTTTATGATTTTTTATCTCGCGGCCCTGCAGCAAATTCCGCCCAGTCTGGGCGAAGCTGCCATGCTCGAGGGCGCCTCGCGCGCCTATTATTACCGCCGCGTGGTTATTCCGCTGCTTATGCCCACCACGCTTTTTGTGCTCATCAACGCCACCATCAACGCCTTCCGCATGGTGGATCATCTGTTTGTGCTCACCCAGGGCGGCCCCAACAACGCTACCTCGCTGCTGCTCTACTATATTTACGAGACCAGCTTCAAATTTTGGGACACGGGCTACGGGGCCACGCTGACCATGGTGCTGCTGGGCTTTTTGGGGTTTGCCGCCTTTGTGCAGTTTGGCATCATTGAAAAAAGGGTGCACTACAGATGAACGAACAGCGCAACATGTACGACAGCAGGGGCTTTTCGCGCGTGCTGGACACAACGGCCGCATGGATGCTCGCCATCCTGTGGGCGCTGCCCCTCTTTTACGCCATCTGGACGGCCTTTCACGCAGCGGAATTTTCCACCCGTTTCAGCCTGACCGCGCCGCTGACGCTGGAGAACTTCGTCAACGCCTGGAAGGCCGCGCCCTTTGCACGCTATTTTGTCAACACCATCATGCTGGTCACGCTGACCACAGGCATGCAGCTTGTGCTCTGCACGCTGGCGGCTTACGCCTTTGCACGCTACGACTTCAAGGGCAAGGGCATTGCCTTTGCGCTTATACTTATGCAGCTCATGATCATGCCCGACGTGCTGGTGGTCGAAAACTACACCACCATGTCCCGCATCGGTGTACTCGATTCCACCCTTGCCATCAGCCTGCCCTACATGGCCTCGGCCTTTGGCATCTTTTTGCTGCGCCAAACCTTTAAAAGCGTGCCCAAAGAGCTGGAGGAAGCCGCCGCAGTGGAAGGGGCCAACACCCTGCAGGTGCTCTGGCACGTGTACGTGCCGCTGGCCAAGCCCACCTACGCGGCCTATGCGCTGGTTTCCATCAGCACCCACTGGAACAACTTTCTCTGGCCGCTCATTGTCACCAATTCCGTCAACTCGCGTCCGCTCACAGTGGGCCTGCAGATATTTTCGGCCACCGAGCAGGGTGTGGACTGGACAATCATCACCGCGGCCACGCTCATGACGTCTGGCCCGCTGCTGGTGGCATTTTTGCTGTTTCAGCGGCAGTTTGTGCAGTCGTTCATGCGGGCGGGCATCAAATAGACCACGGCGGGCCGCAGCGTGCCAGCGCCTGCAAAGCGCCACGGCCCCTTTGAACCATGCAAAAAGCCCCAGCGGTCGCCATTACGACAGCCGTTGGGGCTTTGCTGTACGTGCGACAATCAGGAGAGCTTTTCTATACGCAGGGGGATGCCCTGGCGCACAGCGCTGCCCGAGTCGCTTTCCGTCAAGGCGGACAAGCCCTTGCGGCTGGGGTCGTCCGGCACAAGATCATTGAGGTTGACGCCTGCGGCGGCCCCCTTGAGCGCTGGAATGCGCACGCCGTCTACCATGATGTCCCCCGCGCCCAGAGCCTTGTGCCCAAAGCCGTGCTCAACGCCCACAACGCCGCGCATGATGCCGTCCGTAAGGGTGGCCTGCGCGGTCTCCGCTCCGCCGGGGGTAACCAGACGCACCATGTCGCCCTGGGCGATACCTGCAGCCAGCGCGTCGTCCCTGTGGACCAGCACCATGTTTACCGGTTTGATGGACCGCAGACGCGGCGAGATTATGGCGTACGAGTTGATGAGGTTTGACTTGAACGAAACCATCAGCAAGGGGTACTCGCTGCTCGTCCAGCGCGCCCGCAGGGGGGTTCCGTCCACGAATTCGGCGTCGCGCAGCCGGGGAACGCCGCTGTAGCGCTTGCCGGTCTGCGAATGCACCGCTGTTGCCGCTTCTTCGTTATAAATGCACATGGCCCGCGTCCAGCGGTTTTTGGTCGCGTCGCCGTCGTAACTATCGCTGGCGGGTTCATAACGGCCGCCTCGGCTGTAAAGGCAGGCCACCGGGCCTCGCTCTTCCGGCGCAAGCACGCTCTCGATGTCGGGCATAATGCGCCCTATGCCTGACAGTCTGACATCTTCCTCTGACGGAGAAGGCAGCGTTTTGCCCTTAAAAAAGGCCATATTGGCGGCAAGACGCAGATAATAGTCCTGCGGGGTGTTCAGCGGATGCAGCTCGCCCGCCGCATCGGGGATGGCCTTGGGGCCAAAACCCGGCAGATTCATGCGCTTGGCCGCTTCAATCAAAAACAGTTCCATGCACACGGGCTGGCCCGAGGCCGACTTTTGCTGGCGAGGCTCAATGGCAGGCCAGCGGGCAGTGGACATGCGCGTGAGCACGCCGCTCCATGCTTCGGCAAAGCCCCCCCAAACCTCGTACAGGCAGGGGTCTGGCACGAGGTAGTCCGCGTAGGCGTTGGTCTCGTTATGAAAGGCGTCAATGCCCACAATGAGCGGCAGATCTTTGGGATCCCTGAGCTTTGCGTCCAGCGCCCGCTTTAGTCCGCCGTGACCGTAAATGACGTTGCCCGTCCAGTTAATCCAGCACTTGAAGGTAAAGGGATAGCCGTTGGCATGCCCCAGCAGGTGCTCGGCGGGCAGGTTGGGCGCGGTGAGCGGAAACCACGGCATATCAGCGGGATACGGATTTTGCCCGGCCTCAATCTTTTGCCTGTAGGCCGTGGATTTTTCGTAGGCGGCCTTGCAGCGGTTGGCCGGAAACCCCTTGGGCTCCTGCTTGCCGGGGAAGTCAGCCAGATTGTACCGGGGGCCGGAAAACGCCGGGTTATGAAAATTGCCGGGCGCTACGCACAACCCGCCCTTGGCGTTGAGGTTGCCAACAAGCGTGTTGAGAGTCAGCACGGCAAAAGTGGCGTTCATGCCTGTGGCGGTCATCATGCCGCCGTGGGCGTCGGCAACGGCCTTTTTGCCGTGGGCGGTAAACTCGCGCGCCAGTTCAATGATCGTTTCGCGGGCGACTCCGCACAGGGCGGAATATTCTTCGATACTGTGCGACTGAGCTTCTTCGCGCAGCAGTTGCAAGGCGGTGGCAGCCGTTGTTGTGGTGCCGTCCGGCAAGGTGATGTCGCCCCTGAAAAACAGCTGCGCCTCAGCGCACTGATCGGCTGGCAGCACCCTGCCGTCCGGCGCAATCACAAGCGCTACGCCCGGCAGAGGTTTGCCGTCCGGCCCCTTGCTGTCCGCCTGGGGTGGCATGCGCAGTATTTTGCCCTGAGCTGCCCCGGTCAGACAGACAAGGTGAGTTGCGTTGCAAAAAGCCGCCTCACCGGCGTCTGTGGCGGCCTTGAGCGTGGGGCGGCTGAGAAAATGCGCGTCATAGCGCTCGTTATCGAGTATCCAGCGTATCATGCCCAGGGCCAGCGCCACGTCCATGTCTGGGCGCACGGGTATCCAGCGTGCCTTGTCGCGCACGGCGTCAGTGGTGGACAGACGCATTACGGGGTCAACCACGGCATAATGCAGCTTGCCGTTGGTGCGGGCCTCGGCCACCATGCGGGCGGAATGCTTGAAAGGGTTGCCCGCCTGCGCCGGGGCCGTGCCCCAAAACAGCGCAAATTCACAATTTTCAAAATCGGGCTTGCCGTGGGCGTTGGTCGCCATATCGTTCAGCACCAGGCCAGAACCCATGCGGAATGACAGGCCGCAATACGCGCCGTGCTTGCCAAAATTGCGCGTGCCATATGCCTGCACCCCAAATCGCTGAAAGAAAAACCGCTCGCGGCCGTCATCCAGCGCATAGGTGAGCAGCAACCTGTTGGCATGCGGCCCAAACTCCGGGTGTTTGGAGTTGGCGGGGCCGGGGGTTTCGCGGATGGCCTGCAGCCCGTCCACCTGTCCCTCGCCAAACAGATTGCCGCCGTCAACCACTTCTGCAACCAGCTGCTCGAACGAAATGGTCTTCCACTTGCCCTCCCCGCGCTTGCCCGCCCGCTTGAGGCAATGGGTGATGCGAAAAGGACTGGCCGAGGCGTCGATCATGGCCGCGCCGCGCCCGCAAACCGTTGAACGGCGTTCGTGCCCGGTGGCTTCCGTCTGGTCGCCCCTGGCGGAAAGTCCGCTGAGCGCCTTGCTCACAGGCGTGCTCATGGGCACGGCGTGCGAGGCCGAAAGCGGATTGTACGGGTTGCCGGCAACGCGCACCACCTTGTCCTGCGCGGCATCAATGTGCAGACGCACGCCGCACATGGTGCAGCAGCCCCAGCAATGGTTAAATGCAACGCGGCTGCCCTCGCCCAGCTCTACCGAGCCGTCTTCCGCCACGGTAAATTCGGGTTTGAGGGCATTTTTGTTGATGGGGTCGCGTACGGGGTCGCCCGCAGTGCCCTGCGTGATGCCGTTGATAAGCTTTTTGCCAAGGCCTGCGGTGGCCGCTGCAACCGCGCCCGCGCCAATGATTGCTGCGCCTGCGCCCAAGAGCTTGCGTTTATTGTTATCCATGTGTGTATCCGTTCATTTTGTGTTGGCACGGGATGGAGAAGGCAGCACCAGGGGCAACAGCACCGCCAGCAGCACCAGCAGCCCCAGCGTGCCGCCAAATGCGGAAAGCGCGTCGAGGGTCAGCAGGTCTGCAAATGCGTCGCGTGCGGGATAAAGGCTGGCATTGCGGCCAAATATTTCACCCATATGGATGATTTTCCACAGCAGCAAAAAGGCTGAGAACAGGGCAACCATGCCCCGCGCGGCCAGCCGGGGCACGCTGCCGCTGCCAAGCAGAAGGGCGCACAATGCCAGCAGGGTCATGATGACCTCCGGCCCATGCCACCACATGTCCACAAACTGGGCGTAGCCCTGCAGAACACCCACAAACAGCGACATCACCGCACACAGCAGTGTGCAGCCAAGACACGTCGCGCCAAGCTCAAGCAAGGGCACGGCATGCTCACCGCCACGGGCAAAGCTTTCAAAGCTCAGGCGCAGAACAGCCAGCAGGGTAAGACCACAGGCGGCGACAAACCCCGCCGCCAGCAAAAACAGTTGCGACCAGTATTCCGTCCAGAGCACCCGCCCTACGCAGGCCCGCACCTCGCCGGTGGCATAGGCCAGAGCCAGTATGCCCAGACACACGGCGACAGCGCCTACCAGTTTGCCCGGCCCCTGCCTGGTGCAGCTTTGCCGCAGCAGAACAAGCAGGCTCAAAAAGCACAGCGGCAAGATGTAAGCCCCCCAGGCTGTCCATGAGCTGAACGAGGGATGAACGGCAAATTCCCAGACACGCAGGGGTTGCTCCAGCGGCACAAACACGCCCATCAGCCCGCTGGTCACGGAGCACAGGCTTGTCAGGGCAAGCACATGCACAAGCGCCGGGTTAGCGCGTCGCAGTGCGGCCATGCCCGCAGCCACGGCGCTGACGCCTGCGGCGAGTATCATGGTAAGCGCCAAAGGTTCCCACGCGCCCCATTCCGGCGCTTGAACAAAGGGGACAAGATCAACTAGTTCGCGCATGTCATGACCTCGCCAGGGGGGTAATGGGCAACGGTTGGGGGATGGAATCCGCCCGGGTCAAGCACCTGCTGAGCCCAATATAGAACACATGAGGATCGGTTGACTTTTCTGGATAAAGCACGGCTACCTTGCCGTCATAGGCTGCAAGCATCTTGCTTACTGCGCTTTGCGGGTCGCGCAGATCGCCAAAAATTCGCGCGCCTCCCACGCAGTTTTCCACACAGGCGGGCAACAGCCCGGCAGCAGTGCGGTGCGCGCAAAATGTGCATTTGTCCGCCGTGTGGGTCTCGCAGTTGATAAACCGGGCGTCGTACGGACAGGCCTGTACGCAAAAGCCGCAGCCGATACAGGTTGTGGCGTCAATCAGCACAAGGCCGTCGGCCCGTTTAAATGTGGCCCCAACAGGGCATACGGGGACACATGCCGGTTTGTCGCAGTGGTTGCACAGCCGGGGAATAACCGCCACCACGGGTTCACGGTGCTCTGCAGGCACCCCGCCAAAGGCGTATTCACTCACGGTAGTGCGAAAGTTGCCGAGGGGAACGGCATTTTCCGCACCGCATGATACGGTGCACGATTGACAGCCCACGCAACGCCGTAAATCCACGACCATGGCATATCTTGGTTTGTCCTCGCCAGCCCCGGCCAGCGCCTGCCCTGGCATCAGCGAAGCAACGCTGACGCAGCAGAGTGAAAGAAATGTTCGACGTTGCATTACGCCTCCACTTTTTAACCGCTGAATTTTATGGCAACTAAAAAAATTCAGGGCATTCTGTTTATGACTGCCGGTGTTATCCACCGATGCAATTAAATTTTTGTATGTATGCCGCAATAGCATGTCAACATTGGCATTTTAGGCACAATCCGGGCATGCTGCAGGCTTTAGCTGGCTGTGAGGCCCAATTATGGACAGGCAAGGATGCCGCAAAGGCTTACAGCAAAGCCTGCGCGCAAAATAATTTTAACTCTGCGCAGGATGCGACAGCGCAAAAAAGCGTGCATCAGCCAGCAGCAAACCGGTTCAGTACACCTTGTGACAATACGCACGTTATTGGTGTGCGGCCCGCAGCCCGTTGGATGTACTGCCTTGTAAAACCTTGTCCAACGGGCTTATGTTTGGTTTGTCCCTAAATGGGTTCCAGCCGCGCCCATAAGAGGCATTGCCCCCTTAAACGGAACAACCACAGGAGGGTCTTATGGATGTTTTGAAAAACTCAGTAAAATTGCTGCTTGCCGCTGGCCTGTTGCTGGCCGGTAGCGCAGTTGCGGCCCAGGACAACGCAGCTTCGGGCCAGGAACTGTACCAAAAACTTTGCGCGTCGTGTCATTCCGCCAGCCCGGCCGCCATGAAGGGCAAACCCGTGGACGCCCTGCTGGCAGGCATGGAAAAGGTCAAAAACATGAGCAACGCCAGTGGAGCGGCTGCACGTATGCAGCAGGTGCTGCAACCCCTAAACCCGGACCAGACCAAAAGCATTGCCGTTTACCTTAATGGCTTGCAGTAAGGTATAATTGCCAAAATAAACATGTGACTGATTGCCTCCCCATTGCGCCGTGGTATGGAGTAATCGTCAACTGCGCAAAAAATTGCGCTTGCAATGTGCAAAATAACAGGGCATATAGCTGCCAACGCTATGCGGTTTCGGGCAGTTAGCTCAGTTGGTTGAGCACCGCCCTTACAAGGCGGGGGCCACAGGTTCAAGTCCTGTACTGCCCACCAAATAAATCAAGGGGTTGCGGTTAAATCCGTGACCCCTTAATTTTTGTACAGGTCATTTTGTACAGGTTTCGGCGGGGACGGAAGGGCTTCTACGGCAGCCTTTTTCTGAGAGTCACGCACATGCTGATAGTGCTTCCACACCATGGACGGACTACTGTGTCCCATGAGCGTGGCCACCGTCCCCACATCTACATCGGCGGCGATAGCCTCTGTCGCAAATCCATGACGTAGGTCATATGGACGTATGTGCCGCGTGATGCCAGCGATTCTTAGGGCTCCTTTCCATGCCGTTTTTATACTTTTGACCGGCTTCCCTCTGTACGTAATAACGTGCTCCATCCCTTTCTCTGCGTCAGCTGCCAGCCATTGCCGCAATATGGGCAACAGATCGTCTCGGATAGGAACTTCCCGCCACATCTCTGTAGCACCTTTATTGGCGTTGGGAACTCGGACCACTCCGCTGATCAGGTCAACGTCTTTCCAGCACAGCTTAAGCAGCTCGCTTTGCCCCACCCGCATGCCGAAGTGGTAGCCAAGGATGATCACCCTGCGCATGTGCTCAGGAGCCACCCTGTACAGCATATTCACTTCTTCTTGTGTCGGCGGGACATATCTGGCATGTTGAGACTGCGGAAGGACTGGAAACAACGGCAACGATTCAAGGCTCCCGTTTCGATACGCCCAACGCAAAACTGCCTTTACGATACCCATTTTCCTGCGGATGGTTGCCCACTTATTGCCTGTAGTGGTCAGCCATCCTTTCATTTCCTGTAAGCACTGCACATCAAGCTGCGGCAACTCGTAATCACCGAATCGTGAGAGTATGCCTTTCACAGCAAGCAACGTCCTTTCAAGATTCTGGACTTCCATCTGCTTTTCTTTGAGATAGAGGTACAGGACTGATTCAAGCGTATTGGCTTTGACCTGCTGAGGCTCTTCTGTCCTACGGAAGGAATCACGCTCGTATTTCAGTTGGTACTTGATGAAAGCATCGTGCTTTTCTGCATCCTCCGCTATGCTGAAAGCCTTGCTTTCACTTTTTCCCGTAAAGGGATTCGTCCAATAAACAACAAAGGGGCTTTTACGCCCCGTCTGTATCCTGATTGCCATAATCACACACCTTTGGCAGCTATTGGACAGGCTGCCCCCTGCTGATCTCAGCAAAAACCTCTGCGGCAGATCGTCCAAGAAGGGGACGCTTCCTTGGCAGTCTGCTTGAGTTTTTTGCCTGTCTGTTTTGGGCTTCGGCGTGCAATGTGTCCGCTACTTGGATAACAGCCGATGTTCTCCACCGCAAGCCGTTGCCCCGGCCACGCCCCCTGTCAACTGGCTTAACGCCGTACTTGTCCAGCGTTGCCCTGGCTTTTGACTCGCTCATGTTCAGGGCTGGCCCTATTTCTTCCTTAGTCAAAAAAAGTGGTGTAATCGGCGAGGCCATTATGCTACCTCCTCATAATTCTCTATGGCTGCATCGGGGTGCTTCTTTTTCCATCTGAAATTCCACGACCTGATAGCCGCAGACCTTGAGCGATTATTTCCAACCCAGTATGTGACGGGCACGCACCGGCATCCTGTCCTGAAGCATCCGATTGAGATCAAACTGCCTGTCCCTGCGACGGTCTTTGCAGGGCGACCACATTCTGCGCACGGTTCAAGGTCTGGCATGGTCCTTCTCCTGACATCGGTAATCTTTCCAAGGAACTGTTTTAAAAATTGCCTTGTGATTAACCCACCTAGCGAATCTGCGCTGTTCTACATCTGGTGGAAAGTTTGTCGTGAAATCACGGTATGGCTGCGCAAATGGGGTTACATTAAGCTCTTTTAGAAACAAAACTCGTTCCAGGGCATCCTCAACATCCCTAACAAGCACATAGCAAAAGTATTCTCGGTAATGGCCACCGGCCGCCCTGAGTAGGCGAACAGCTCTTTCGACCTCAGGCATTTGTGATTTCTGGTCGCAAGCCAACCTGATAAAACGTGTCCAACGAAGTGCTGCAAGGCGCCGAGCTATGGCATCATCTATCAGGCGAGCGTCTAATCCTTGGTTGAAGTCTACGCGCAGATCCATTCTGGCCATCTTTTCAATTTGAGCTATTCCGTGTGGGTGTGCGAGCACGTTGTTGTCCATCAGCTTCACATCACGATGGCGGCAGAATTCTGAAATGTCGGCATTGGCCCGTATGGCCCCCTCTTTTGCTGGCACAACGCACCATGGGCAAGATCGGATGCAGCCGCGCGTAAGAAATCCTAGGCTATAGTTGACGCCGTAGAACCCATAGTCTGGGCAGGTATGCTCTATCTCATCAGGCAAGTTTTTATTGGCACCATATCCTGTTCCACCTTTAACTGCCGATCTAGGCAAATACCTATCATCGGATGTCCAAGTGAAAACTTTGCTGGAATATATAACGCACTCCTTCGATCCTTTCGCACCGTGCAACATTGGCATGAATCGCTCTACTTTATCCCCTTTAGATTTGTGCCATGCCGCAAGTTTCATTAGGGCCAAATTTGGGAACTGCGTGCAGTCGGCATCATGAAGTGCGACATTCACTTTGCCTTACCCCAGAAAGCCCTGCGCGCATCAGCTATCAGGCCGTCAAAGACATCCTCGGCAGCAGCAACGCTGTCTTCGTTCGAGCCGTATTGCTCGTAGGCTTGTTGAGCTTCCCGCATGTGCTTGGCGGCATCCATAACCCGTTGGAGGGCCAGCGCCGCCCCGGCCGCCTGAAACTGCCAGGCGATCAGGGCGGTGCGCTGTGAATCTTCGAATGGGCGATTATTCCATGCAGATATGCTTTTGGCGCTTGCCTCCACCTGCGTCTTTCCGGACCGTAAAAAATAGGACTCAGCAATATCATCATTTACACATTGGCAAGAGACTGAAGCTAAGTATTCGCTTTCAGTATACCGACTTTCATTCAATGTGGGCATGACCCCGCAAAACGGGCACGGTTTCAGTTCTGGCATGGCTATTTGCCCTCCACTGACTTTCGGGCGGCTTCTTTCCATTCTTCTGCCGTAGCTTTGTTGCAGTGGATAATTGTACACACCGCAACGCTACATCTAGGATTCGGCCCTTTGTCCTCGCAGTGTTCTGCACACCGCCCCGCCAGCCAATCCACCATCTTTTGCAGCCGTGCGTTCTCGGCCTCGGCATCAGCCAGTTTCGCCTTGAGGTCGGGAATGATTTCGGTGCAAGCCTGATACACCGCAGAGAAATTTGCGCGAGTTTCTTGGACTGAGCCATCAAGCAATAACTCGGTTACCTCCAAGGCATTGAGCAGCCTCAGAATACGTTCATCTTCTTCGCTGGGCGTGCCGCACTCGTCTGAGGCTTCAAAGCGCCACAGGTCGCGTTCTTCCTTGGATATTTCAACGGTGCTCATCTGCTGGACTCCTTCGGCCTTAGCTTAAAAACCACACTGCACCCGTCCGCACGCCGCCAAATACGACCATCATTTTTTACTACCCCATACGACATGCACCGAACGGGATTGTTGTTCTTCTGGCATTCAGGACGCCAATCGCAATGGCGGCATATATTTTCGTTGCTGTCTGGACCAACAACGCTGGATTTAAGCACGGCGTAGTGCCCCGGTGGAGCGTCGGCTGAATTGAGAGTCGGTATGAGGTTTAGCTGCTCAGGCATTGCATGCCTCCTGTGGCCACGAAACTCTGTGGGGGTAATCGAATTGCCAGAATTTCAGTTTGCCAATGGCGGGCACTGGCGGCAGGGGCAGAACCTTACCGATCATCCACCAGAACTTTGAGCCTTGGTCAGCCCATTCTGATGGAGCGTTGTCAGTGCTCGACGCCAAGCAGCCGGTAAATTGCACAGCCCCAATGATGCAGCCGCAAAGTGTCGTGGGGTGCAAAATTTCCATGGGCCAGCCGCGCGCAACCATTTCAAGTTGGGCTGTATGGGGATCAAACGCGGGTTTCGCGCTTGAATGGATCAGTACGGTGCAGTTGCGAAACTTGTCCGGCAGCCGCCAATCCCTGTTTTCTATGTCCTTGTGTCCGCTGACGATCAGCGCCGCCCACGGCTGACGTATTGTGATGACCGGAAAAATCATTGCGGCACCTCGTCCCAGGTTCGCTTGTCGATGCTGCGGCCAGAGTTGGCCTTGCCGCATTTGAACATGCAGCCCATATGGCCAGGGGTGGGGCGTGGCGTTTCTGGGTGAGGCTTCTTTGTGCCGCACAAGCAATCAGGCGCCCATTCTCCCCAGGACTTGAAGAAGAACGGAACAGTTGCCTCCTGGCACTGGTCGCGCAGGCTGCGCACCCAGTCGGGGTTCATGGGCCGCGCGCCCGAGCCGGTTTCGCCACCAGCAATGACCCAGCCAATGCCGGAAAGGTCTACGTTCCCGAGGTCGGAAAGCAGCGGCTCAAAAGATACAAAGCGCAGGGCGGCGGGGATTTTGCGCAGCACGTCAAGTTTCCACAGTTCATCCCGGTTGCAGACCGTGACACCCAGCCACAGGTTCGGCAGAGGCCACAGATAATCTTGCCGCAGGTTGTCTCGGGTGCTGGTCATTTCCTGCGGGATGGTCTCAGCGTCGGCGTATTCTTCAAATGTCTCACTGTCGCCATCGCCAACAATTATCCAGCCATTGCCAGCCCTACCCCACCTTCGCAGCAGTGTATTAGGGCCAGCGGCGAAATATTCTGCCATGGCCTGCGCTCGCTTTGTGAGAATGATGAAGGTGTGGCCGTGCCCGTTTGAAAAGATGCAGTCGGCCATGATGGATGCAAAGAGCTCGTCGCGGTTCTCGGCTGGATAGTTCGGATGGAAAATGTCGGTCATGCTGCCGACAAACACCCTCTTGCCTTTGCCGGGCACCCGATGCGGGTACATCTTTTCGGAAAAGTTAGAATTGATTTTCCCCGTCCACTTGCCCCTTCCATCGACAACGCCTGCATAGACCTTTGCGGCTACAGGATTTTTTGACAGGCGGTGCGCAAACTTTTCAGCGTAGCAGTGGTCGCAGCCAGGGGAGCAGTGCGAGCAGCCCACGGCGGTGTTGGTGGTCGCGTCTGCCCATTCAATGCGCGTTGTTGTAGCCATGTTGCGTTCTCCTCATAAAAAGCGACGGCTCCGCTTTCGCGGAGCCGTTCAGGAAACAAGGGCCAGGTTCCAGGCTACACTTTTGCGAGGCGGCACCCGATGACCGTGCCCGAGGAGGAAGCAACGAGGTTGAAGGTGCAGGAGAACAGGCCTGCGGCTGAACCATCGACCCAGTCGCCGCCGGAGTAGAACACGTTCTTTTCGTCGGGCCATGAGCGCCACGTCTTGTCAGGGGCAAAGGCCGCAGAGGGCTCACCTTCGATGTCAGCGTCGGCAGGAATGAAGCAGTCAGACAGGGAAAAGAATTTTCCGTCAGCAAAGGCAATGTCCGTTGGCCAGCCGGTGTCGCTGGAAGCGTGGACGCCAGTGTTGATGTATTCACCAAGCCCCTTGGCATCCTCGATATGGATGACGTGCTGTTCATCGAGGATGATGCCGTCAATCATGGTTATGGAGTTGCCCCAGAGGTCATAAATTCCGCGCCAGCACAGCCCGCTTTCGCCGGTCTTTTTGAGACAATCGCACTGGACGTTGCCCATGCCGTATGCGGCCTGACTGTCTGTTGTGCCGGCCTCGATAATCATAAGGCGCTGAACGGCGGCCAGCATGCGGATGTTCTGCATACGCCATCCCAGGGCATCATCGCGGTTCCTGGCTGCGCAAGCGGCGCGCATGTCGAAGAAATCATTATTGCCAGCAGGCATTACGCCAGGCAGAGAGCATATTTCACCTTCCGCGCCGAAGCTTCCTTCGTAAGCACCGATCCAGAAGGCCGCTGTAGGCATTCCGACGTACATGAACGCAGAGTGCAGGTGAAAGCCGTCGGCGGGCTCGGGGCTGATCCAATAGCGGTATGCGGTTTTGCCATTCTCGCTGGAACGCTCCTGGCGCACATAGAACGCCGGAATGCAAACCATGTGCTGCCCGTCTACGATTGCAGGCTTAATGCCCGCATAGGTGGGGTGCTTTTCGAAGAAGTCGCTGCTCACTTCAACGGGGTTTCCTGCCGCGTCAATTCTGGTGCATTTGCGGTCGCCATTTCCGATTTCTATGCTGATGCCTATGATGCTCATTGTCCCTCCAAGGTGTTTTGTGTGGTAATCTTGAGCGAGGCTCCCCCGCCCTATTCCGCTCCCGTCCGTAGACGGGCGCGGTAAGGAAGTGGGGATCTATTTATGCGTTGTTCCTTCAACGCCGCGCGCCTGTCTGTCCTTGGTGCGGTGGTCAAGCCAGTGCAAAGCTTCTTCAATCTTGGTCAGGGCCAATTCATTCTCACGGCAGGCAAAGTCGCCAGCCTGAAATGATTGCAGCCGATTTCGGCAAATTTGGAGTAAATCTTCCATGAAAATGCCGTTCACGCCGTTCTCAGCCACTGGTCCTTTCTGGAATTTGACCAAAGCATACGGTGATTCTTTCGTTGTGGCTGTATCGTCTGGATTGGCGCTCGTTACCTGATAATTGTGGTACGCGCCTCCTGCGCCGGGATCGTCCAGAACCTGTATGATGGTGAACCTGTGCTGTCCTGCTTCGAGTATGTGCATTCGATTCCTCTTTGCGTTTATGCGACTGTGGGGCCGCTTGAAACCAGGCGGCGGTAGATTTCCATGGTCATGCGGATGTCTGTCATTGCGTCGTGGGCCTCGCCCTCGGGCTGAATACCGAAATGGGCGGCAACGGTTTCAAGCCGGAAGTTCGGGAGCTCATGACGCACGCCCATGAGGGCATGACCGGCCATGACGGACACGTCGATGCTGGGCCACCAGACGTAAGAGCCAAAGTACGGGTCGCCGCACTTTTTGAAGAAGGAGTGCAAGAAATTGAGGTCGAAAATGCCGTTGTAGCCCGCGAAGAAGCACTTATCGCGCTTGTCGTAGCTGTCAACGTGAGCAGAGAGCATTTGAACGAAGGAAACGCGCGCGTCATGCGGTGGCATGAACCCGGCGAGCTCCTCCCGCGTGAAGCCGTTCACGGCGAGTGCCGTGTCTTCGATAACGTCTTCAGCGAAAGGCCGAATTTTGTAGTCGAAGCTGCTGATTTCCTGACCGTTTATTTCAAGTACGCCAGCCAGTTGAATGATGCCGTTCTTGCCGGGGTCTGTGCCGGTTGTCTCTGTGTCTACCCAGAGTATCTTCTTGTCCCTCATGCCGGGCCCCTACAGTTTTTTGAATTGTTCGCACCCGCAGATGGGGCACTTTTTCTTTTTCGAAACCGTCCCGCACTTTTTGCAGGCGCGGGACGGTTTGCCGTCACTGAGCCGTTCGCCCTTGCATGATGCGTAGATGTGCGCAAAATTCTTTACTTTACGCTTCCCACGCCACTCTGGGCGATTCGGATCATCGAAGCCGCTCATTGGATGGCGGCTCCAGAAGCGGGCTGATGGTCGCCGCCCATGAGCGGGGGCTGTTCTGCCGATTCTTCTTCGACGGATTCCCCGGCCTGAAGTTCTTCTGCCGGTGTTTCATCGATTTCAGTGGGTTCAGGGGTTGCAACAGGCTTGTTCCCGGCAGATATCCAGTTGTCGTCTTCGGCGCTGGCTTCTGCCTGGGGGTTAAGCATGCAGGTGTTGCAAGGGGGCATATTGACGGCCATGCTCTTGTAGTTGCAGGTGGAGCACTCACGGCGAGGCGTCCAGTTGTCCACGCCGCCCTCAACGGTCTGTGAGCAGTTGGCGCATTCATCAGCTTGGGTGCCGTCGTCAGCGTTGGGCATGTGTCCGCAGTCAACGCAGGTGTGCCCCCAGGTCTGAGGCGTGGGCTCCGTCGTCCCGATCCTGTTGCGCGGGTCTTCACCGAGCGGTGCGGAATGCCCCTTGATGGAAGGCGGGCCGTCAAACAGCGTCGGGCGGCGTTCGTCTGCAGTCATGGGGCGGCGCATAATTTCTTCTGCGGCATCGTCGGCAGTGACGTACACGACTTCGCCGGAATCAAAGTCCTGGTAGACGTCACATTCAACGTCCTGTGGCTCAGTCTTGCCGAAGCGGAACTCCTCGGCAGCCCTACTCAAGGCCTCCTGGTGTTCCTCGATGCGGTTTTTAAAGCTCTTGCGCACGCTGGCGAGTTCATCTTCAAGCTGGTCGATCTTAGCCTGCGCAGCAGCCATTTTGCTACCAAGCTCCAGTTTGTCCTCGTCGGACAAGGGGAAAGCCTTTGTGCAGGTTTCTTTCTTGAGCCAGTGGACATCCCGGCCACGCAAGCACACCGGCAGCGTTTCACCGGGATCACATTCTTCAGAGGCTTCGGGGCCATCGTCAGAGGTGCAGGCGCTTTCGTCCGGCACATCGTCAGGGCAAAGGTCTGTTGGCTCCACCGCGCTGGCAAGAACGTTGCACAAAACGGTGTCGCCCACGTTGATTTCGCTTTCGTCGTGGGTAAAGGAAGCCGTGGGAATGTCGGCGGTGTTGGCGTGGCGGTCTTCGACAGTGGCCGTTTCGCCATCTTCCGAAAAGGCGTGGATGGTGAGAGTGATCGCCATTGTAGCGTTGGGATCAGGCTCAGGATCGGGCGCAGTTTCCAGCGGCTGTTCCTGCTGGCTGCCGCCACTTTCGGCAATCGCATACCCCTGCCCATCGACAAGGCCGTTGTCCTCTGCCAGCCAATCGGGAAGCGTCACTTCGACATTCGTGTCATCGCGTTCGCCGACGTATTCAATCTGGCTCTTGGGCAGCCAGACTTTATCGCCAGCACACATGAGCATGATAGCGTCCTCGGTCTCCTGTACGATATCGCCGCAGACCGTATACATTTCGGGTTCAGGGCGCGGGAGCGCCTTGGCTTTCTTCTTGGGCATGTTGTGCTCCTTAAAAATGGTTGCGCCCGCGACGCCATAAGAACGCCGCGGGCACTGTGGAGGGTGTGTGAGTTGTAGGGAAACTATTGGCGGGCGCGGGCACTGAATGTCGTGCACAGGCCCCTCAGCTTTGCCAATGCAAGGCGCACTTCACCATCATTGGCAGGGCTGTATGTGATGATGATGGACATGGTTTTGTCCGGCCCTGCTTCAGCCGCAGGGGCCGTGGTAACGGCGGGAGCCGCAGACGTTTGGGGAGCAACCCACCGTTTGGCTGCTGGGGCTGGTACGCTGCGTTCTTCCTGGCGCGCCAGTGCCCGTTGTGCTGCGCTGGTAATGTCCTTGCACACATCATCGAGGGGCGTTGACAAACTGGTGTGCCATTGGGTCATAAACTGCGCGACGGACAGTTCAAGATGGTATTCAGCGTTTGTCGCCTTAACCGCCTGTTCAATGGCCGAGGCCCGCTCTACTCTCGCCTGCTCTGCCTGCTGCTGTAACCGCAGCGATTCGATGCGCTGGTCAATGATGCCCTGGACAGCTTCGCGGATGGATTTCAGTGTTGTTGATTTGAGCAGCCACTTGTCCTGTATGGGAATTGCAAAGGCTTGGACTTCGCCCTTCCGCTTGTCCAGTTCTTCCGAAATGGCGTTCTGTACGACAGTGCGCTTATTCTCGCGCTCCTGCGAGACGAAATGCTGAACCTGATCGCTGAGGGACTTGTATGTGGCGTCAAAAATGGCCGTAACCTTTTTTATCTGCCCTTCAAACTCCTTAAGCGGCGCGCTGAGCTTTTTGACTGTCTCCTTGCGAGAATTATCCACGCTGATTTTGGCTTTATTCAAATCAGACATGCACACGCGAATTTCAGAAACCTGATCTTCGGTAATAACAAGCCCTTGGTATTTTCTCGTCATACCCTGCGCCCAAGCCACCAAGCCTGCGTAATCGAAACTTACGGCAGGCAGGCTTGTTTGCAGCTTCATACGCGAGTCTTCCATGGCTTACCCCTCCTCAGGAAGATCAACGGCCCATTCAGGGCAGCGGGTGCGCTGATTGCACTTTTCGCAATCGGCTTCCGTTACCATCGTGGCTCCATCCGTGCGCGGGCATGGGAAAGCATTGGGGTTCTGGCTGTTCTGCTGCTGGGGTTGCGGCGCTGGTTCCGTGGGAACCGCACGTTCTTCTTTCTGAACAGGGGGCTGTGCCTGAGCAGGTGCTTTCTCGCGTACATGGACAGGTTCCTTCGGCGTAATCTCGCCGGTATCCATGTCTATGTGTTCTCCGGGGGCAGCCTGGGGCAGCGTCGCCTTAATGTCGTCCATCGTCATTGGCTTAGGTTCTTCATCCAAGCCAAACGATCCTGGCGACATTTCAGACAGGTCGATGGTGTCGTGGATTTCTTCGGCGGTCTGAATGCCCATGAGCAGTTCAGGGGCGTAGAGCTTGCCAAAGAATGAGGCGGCGCGGTACCTGAGCATGACTTCCGGCATGGTCTTCCACTTGGAACCGTCCTTCCCATACCAGCCTTCAAGGACTGCCATTTCGATACTGACGGGAGGCGAAGAAATGCGCTCGCCGGTGGCCTTTTCAATGGCCCAAGCCACGCACTTCATATTACGAATGCGAGCATTCTTGGACACGTCCTTGCGGAAGTTGCGGCCATTCTGTGGGTTCTGCTCCCACACTTTTTCTGACCACTCAAAGTTCTTCTCCCCAAGGTCTTCGATCTCGAACCGCAAAGGGCTGAACTTGCCGCAAGCGTTAATGGCCGCCGTAATGAACTGCGAAGACCAGCCTGGCCGCCCCTCAACGATGTACAGATTCTGCATGATCATGAGCGGGTCGGCACCAAGGCGCTGTGACATGTTCAAGGCCAGCACACAGTTGGAAATGGCGTTGGGGTTTTGGGTTGGCTGCCCTTCCTGGTTGCCGTACTTGTCGCGCTTGACCCACAGGGATTGGTATTGTTTCGGTACCAGCGTCGAGTTGGAGAGCAGGTGTGCCGCTCTTTGCATGAGGTCAAGCCCGCCAGCCGTGAAAAAACCAATCTGGGTTTCAGCAGGGAGGCTGCGAGTTGATGCTTTGAGTTCTGCGAGGCTTGTTGGATTAACGCCGGGGCGCGGCGCTTGGGGTGCGGTTGCGGCCTGAGTCATGGTAGTTACCTCCTCCACCGGCACACATGATAAGCCGGGCAGTATTTTTCTCCGCAGATTTGCGATTTGGGGTTTCCGTAAAACAGGCCGCTGTGCAGCATGTTAGAAGCGATGGTGAGCAGCCCTGGACCTTCATCGCCCCCTACAAGCAGGGAGCGTGCGCCAGATATCTCCCCGATCCCTGCCCTTCGGCCTTTGTCGGTTTTTGCCACCTGTAGGCCAAAAATCTTTGCAGGGGCATCAATGGGCAGCCCTGTTGCCCTGGAAGCCATGAGCTCGTACACGCCCATCTGGGCGGCATGGCCCTTGGTATTAACCTTGCCATCGGCGGCTACAGCGCTCTTACCTGTCTTTATATCGCCAATGCCCAAGCAACCGCTCGTCTCGTAGATACGATCCAGAGTCCCGGTAAGGACCAGGGCAACGTCTTCTATGGGAAGATCGTCGCAGGTTGCCTCAACGGCAATGTAGGACTGCAGGGGGGCTATTTGCTCGCAGTACATCTTGTGCAGGGGTAAGGCGATGCTCTCCGCTTCGCGCGGGGAAGATTCCCCCCAATCCACCTCTTCATCGGGGTGGTGTATGGCGTCCACTACGGCACCAGCAGCTTCATCTGGCGTAAGGGGATTACCTTCAATGATCCGCTGGTCGAAAAGCGCGGCGCCGGCATGAACTGCAGTGCCAAGACGCGCGGCGTCAGATGCGGGCAAGTGCAACCCTTTGACGTATTTCGCCTCCCAGCGCGCCGGGCAATCAAAAAGCTCTGCCAGCGACGATGCGCGAATTTTGATGGCCTCAGCCTTCATTGTTCCCTCCCACGGCTAAATATTTCAATAAGAAGCCCTGACGGGCACCAAGACCTGATCTTGTCCATGATCTGCGCCCGCGTTCCGTTGAGGATTACGAGGCTTCCTTTGCGGTAAATGTACATCCTCATGTCATCCCCCCATGCGCTCGCCGATTGCGATGACGAGCGGAAGGGACATGACGCCAAACAGAACGATCAGAATGTCGCGCGCGCTCATTGTGTGGACTCCTTCTCGCAATCCTGGTCTGCCAATGGGCATTGATCTGGATCGCAAAGTTCTCCATTAAGTTTGCAACGGTATCCCGGTTCGTCGCCGGGGTAGTATGCCCCCTGGCAACACCCTGGGATGTCGTCACCAAAAGACCTGTGCCCACGGCTGTATTCTCCCAAGTGCTCGCACATGGCAGACTCCATTTGAAAATTGGTCGGGGCGACTGGATTCGAACCAGCGACCTTCGGCTCCCAAAGCCGCTGCGCTACCTGGCTGCGCTACGCCCCGTCGCTGAAAATGGAAAAGGCCGGGGGAAGGGAAACACCCCCGGCCTTCGATTGCCCCCATGGCAGTTGTTCTGTTCAGCGGCTATCCACCGGCCTTAACGGTGTGCCTCACTGCTACAGAGCCATGGGAGGATTGTTCCCTCGATTGCCGAGGGCCGCGGATGACCATTGATTCCTCCCTGACGGGTTCACCCGGTATGTGCATATGTGAAATGCCTGAGCATGATGCCCTGGCTAGGTGCCTTCTGAAAGCGTGAACCTCGACACATTCACTGGCCAGCCAGGTTCACCATCTCTGCTGTCTGTGGAATGCAGGCTGGCAAGAAGCAGTGTTTGCTCAGTCGCAGTCATCTGGTGCGGAGCTTCAGGAAGAAGCAAGTCTGTGGTTTTGTACCATCGCCCATTGCTTCCCTTGAAAACCGCCCTTCCCCAAAAGTCTTTGCCGACAAATTTTAGGGATACAGGCGAGGATTCGTTGGTGCTCATTTGCCCTCCCGGCATTTGATTTTGACCTTTTTCTTGAGCAAGCCGTTGCTCTTGGCAAAGGCCATCTTGAACCGTGCCTCCTGATCTGCGGCCACGCTGAGACATTCTTCCATGGTTCTGACCGGGCGCGCACCTTCAAGGAAGGTGGCTTGCCGTTCGACATGCAAGGACGTGTTGTTCGACAGGTAAAACGTGATCAGTAGGAAGAATGTTTTCATGGACCCTCCAAAATTGAAAAAGGCCGCTCCCCGATGGAACGGCCCCAGCGACGCGACATAGCTACAAAACGCGGCGCAAATTGATGGCAGGCCCCGGATTCGCACCGGGCGCTGGCCTCTACGGATTGTCTGGTCATGCGCTTGTTGCCAGAGTCCTCAGCTTTCCCCACGTTCGCCGTGGGCCGCACCTGCCGTAAACATCTCCATCACCGGCAGCGACCATTTGCAGGTAGTCCCGAAATTGGTCGCTGCCGGTGGGGAAAAATTCATTCAGTAAGCCCAATCGCGGTTTTGAGGTCGCGCTTTTCAGGGAGCATAAGTTCAAGGCCGGGAATAACCCACGTGTTGAGCCATACGCGCAAATGGTGGCTATTCATTGATTCAAACACTTCTCGCGAAACCTGACTGCTGTCTTCACAGCGCAACCTTATGATCAAGTTACGAACCACTTGTTCCTCTTGTGCATTAAGCATGACTGCCTCCACCTTTTAGAAGTTCCTTCATTGCCGCCAAGGCTCTCGTGCGGCCCTGGCGGTATATAAAAGAAATTCGTTGTGCCTGAATAATTGCCGAACTCGGTTGCAGGTTGTCACCCTGGGGGTTAGTCACCTCCCCCGAACCTCCCCGACGCCGTTAGATCTTCCGCGACGGATCTACAGAACCCGCCCAAGTGGGCATTTTTGACAACTTTTGAATGGCCTCTATTCGAGCTTACGGCTGGGCCTCTTGCTCCCAGCACCCGACTTGTGGCCGGGCCTTCATGCCGCCAAGTTGCTGCCGATTGAGAATTCGGTTCGCTACTCTGTGCCGAAACACGCGTTCGCAACCTCTTCCTCGTTGGCAAAATCAAAATAAGTCAATTTGACTTACTATGCAACAAAAAAATAAGTCAATTTGACCTATACTTTTTTGCTCGATAGAATCCTGGAAAATTAAAAGCCCCCAGGCGGGGGCAAGGAGGGCGACGGGTATGAGCGGAATTGACAGAGCTAATGAGATCGAAGGCGGGATTGGATCAGAAGGAGCGCAGGAGGGAAATATGAGGAGGGTGGAGTCTGCTATCAAGGAAGCCGTGATCTCCGCATACTGCAAGGAGAATGAGTTTCCTATCCAATTATTTGATGGGATAGAACCTGCCGAGAGTATTCAATTAAAAAGCTACGCACGGCGCATCGCCGAAGTTTTGACTGGAATTATCATGAAAAGAAAGGGTTCACAGCTTATCTGCTTTTGGACTCGTCAAGGATGCCCCGAACTTCCTCCATCGCAGGAGTGAGGCAGGAAATTATTGCGTCAGCCGCTTCCTGAGCATCCAACTCTGGGTTCATCTTCTGAATCAAGGCGGTGAACCCAGCAAAAATTATTGTATTGGTTACTTCGAGTTGGTCCTTAATTTCCTTAAACTGTGCATCTGTCATATCTTTTCTCCAATAAATAAAAATCACCCCAGCAGCGCCAGCACAGAGTTCTCATACTCTTGGATTCTGTCCGTCTTGGGGATTTCAGGAGGCGTAATCTGCTGCAACTTTTCTCCGTCTTCAGAGTAGTCTGGCGCACGCAAATAATACAATTGAGACACAACCGACAGCGGGTCCTGGATGGATTGAGGCCTTAAACTGTTTTCCCAATTTACTGCAATGACATTCAATTTTTTTATTGTTTCATTATCAAGCCTAGATGAAACCATCTTCAACGCCTGCTGAACATCTAACAAAGATGATACAATACTAGATCTTTCATTATCAATTTTGGCTGACTGTTCTTTTGTTTTCATCAATCTATTAAGTTTCTTTTCGTATAAGATCGAAAGGACCTTAGTCCAGAAATACGATTTTGAAATTCCAGGCTCCGTATTTTCGTCACGATACAACAATGCAAGATAGCCCATGGCCGTTTTATCGCCCTCACTAGCCAATGAAAGAGCAAGATTTTCATACTGCTTTCTATTTTCAGCGTAATAAAGATAAAAAGATAAAAGCGCCGACCTGCCAATCCTACTTTGGCTTGAACAGCGCACTAAAAGCTTTTCAGCCTCAATTAAATCTTTATTTAGGCATTCACCATTGGCTAGTGCACAAGCCTTATAAAATAAATATTCAAGTTCACCATATTTTTTTACTTTCTTAAGCTCTTTTAAAGCTAAATTACATTCCTTGTCATAAATGCATCTAGGAAATGTGAGTACGGAAACTATTGGATTATTTTTATCAACAGGAAGTGACAGCATCGCATCATCAATACAAGATGCTAAGGAAAAATTGGAAAACGAAAAAATAAATATTGCCGTTGCAACAATTATTTTCATAGCAACTCCAATCATTTCATAACATTATTGCTTAGTTTTTGTAGGAGGAGCTTCGCTCCACAGACTCAACTGGCGGGAGTCCACTGGATATCGCTTCCTCCTGCACCTTTTTTTCTTGCACGGGTTGAGGGGCAATCCTCGTACCGAGTATCTTAGTTTGGGCAACACCACATAGGTCTGTTATAGAAATGCCCATTGCGCAAGCCAAATCATAAGCATCCCGAACAGAAAGTTCCCGGGGCGGATCACCATTTCTGATTTTACGCCACTTTGTCCCGGCATCTTTTCTGTGGGGCCACGCCATCTCAGCCAATGGCTTTGCCTTAAGCCCTTTTTTCAATGATATCTCAATGATAACATCTACTAGGGCGCGTTCGAATTCATATCCTTTCATACTTTTACTCTACGTGAGTTAGGTCAGCTTTCAATCAGTCAAACCTTGTGTTGATAAATAAGTCAATTTGACTTATTAAAAACCAAGAGGAACACACTATGAACAATGAACTCGAGAAGGCTTTTGCTGCACTTCGTAAGAAGTATGGGACGCATTGTGCCGCCGCAGAACATTTGGGTATTTACCGGGATCACTACCGCAGGCTTCGTAACGGCCGGGCAAACATTCCCCAGCGCACCGCCGACTACATCCTGCTCAAGGCGAAGGAGGCTGTGGAGGATATGCCCGATATCAGTTCAACAGCGCCTGCCATACCGCACGAACCTGCGCAGTCTGCCCACCCGTAAGCTGATTCGCTGCATGTCCAACCGCCCTTTCGACGGCGGCATCCTGCGGCATATCGCCGGGGTAGCTTCGGTACAGAGGTGTGGGCATGAGCGGCGAGACAACGGTGACAAGCAGACGTCCGTGTTTGGGCGTGATGTGGGCTCGGAATAAAAGTTTGGATTCTGCCATGTCCCATAATGGCATGGCCAAAGGCTCATGAAACCATCTAATATCAGTGGAATTTGACCCTATGGACTACCAAACAATGAGCCACGTCGACGCCATGCGCGAGGCAAAAGCTGCCAGCGGCATGACGGACGAAGAAATTGCAAAGGCGGCAAACATATCTGTGCATGCGGTGCGGCAGTATCAGCGCCCGCGCGACGGATATGCCCCCGGCCTCGACAAAATTCCCACCCTGTGCCGCGTCATGGGCAACAACATCCTGCTCTCTTGGATTCAAGCCCAGGCTGACACCCGCGCAGACTACAATGACATTCCCCCTGCCACCTCCCGCGCCGAAGTGCTGACGGCGGTTGCCCGCGTGTCTGCCACTCTTGGCGACGCGCAGCGCAGGCTTGCCGACTCGGAGCACAGCGGCATTGACCCTGAGTGCGCCCGCGACGTGCGCGGACTCATGAACGATGTGATCGAAGACTGCCGCGTTGTGATGGCAAAGCTGCTGCCCATTGCCCAGTTCAAGGACAGGACACGTTGCTACCCGCTTCTGAGCAAGGCAAACAACGGCTCTAAATACCGCAAGCCCTGGTGGAGGTTCTGGTCATGAGCGATTGGTACGACACCTATCAGGCCCACGCCTCTTCCGACTGGGCCCCAACACAACTCAGCCCAGAAGACGAGCAAAAATTCCGCTCATGGATCGCCGGAACGAAGTGGTTTGCAGACGTTGCTGACGATGTTGCCGCCTCGGGCGAACAGTTGAGCAATGCAGATTTGCTTGAAGACATGATCGGGCCTCATGCCGATTACGACTACCGCGGCGCATGGAAGGCCGGCATATCTCCGCAGGCCTATGAGTACGACACGCGCCAGCACTGGCCCTCGGCCACCGAAGACGGGCAAATGCTCAAAAGCCCGCAACACCCCACCGCTTGGATGGAATATTTCATGCGCGAAACCGGCGAAGACCCAAACTCGCTTGGTCTGCGCAACCCTGACGAGGCGCGCGAGTACACACGCAGCGCCCGCAGAAAGGAGGCAAAATAGCTATGGACATGGACCCGAGAACAAAGGCCAAGCACATGCAGGCCGTGCGGACAATGGTGCATCTGCTGGAAGGACACATAAGCCAGCTGCCAAAAGGCAAGAGCTACCTCGATGTCGTCCTTGACGGGGCGAAGTCGGCAACGATCTTGGGCATTGAGAAGGTCAGCGTCGAAGAACGCGCAAGGGCCACGGCTGAGGCAGTTGCCCGCCTGGTGCCCAGGAAGGTTTTGAATCCCGTCTCGCCCGCGCACGCACCCCAGCCAGCCGTGGTTGGCCGTGGCATTGCCGCGCTATTTGAGCGTGTACCGCCTACCAAGCCCTGCGGCATAGAACTCAGCTGCCCGCGAGGCGACCAATGACCGGGCTCGTTGTCGATCTTTTTGCCGGTGGTGGCGGAGCTTCTGAAGGTCTCGCCCAAGCCTTGGGACGCGACCCTGACATTGCAATCAATCATGACCCAGAAGCATTGGCCATGCACAAGGTTAACCACCCAGGCACGCGGCACATGCTCAATGACATAACCAGAGTATTGCCCCTGGAAGCCACAGGCGGCCAATCCGTCGCAATTCTGCATGCCTCGCCGGACTGCACCCATTTCAGTAAGGCCAAGGGCGCCAAGCCCAGATCGCAGTTTATCCGCGATTTAGCGTGGACCGTTGTTCGTTGGGCAGAAGACACGCGGCCGCATTTGATCACTCTGGAAAATGTCGAAGAATTCATGACCTGGGGGCCGCTTGATCGAAATGGATATCCCATTAAGGAACATGCAGGCGACACATTTAGGGCGTGGGTCAAACGACTGAAACGACTCGGCTACAAGATTTCCTGGCGTTTACTGCGCGCGTGCGACTATGGCGCTCCGACCACGCGCCGTAGGCTATTTGTGGTGGCTCGTTTGGATGGCAAATCTCCGTCATGGCCAAAGCCAACCCACGGAGCGCCTGGCTCACCATCTGTTTTATCTGGAAGGCTTAAACCTTGGCGTACAGCAGCCGAGTGCATTGACTGGTCGATTCAGAGCCAAAGTATTTTTGGTCGAAAAAAACCGCTGGCAATCAACACGCAGAGGCGAATTGCGGAAGGGATACGCCGCTACGTTTTGGGCAGTACAGAGCCGTTTATTGTTTGCTGCAATCATGCTGGAAATTTCAGGGGTCAATCTCTATCCGACCCGCTGGCCACTGTGACAAGGAAGCTTGGCTTTGGGGTTGTGTCGCCAGTTATTTCAGGATGCGTTATTAACCCCAATCATGTGGCCAGAGACTACACCCCATTCAGGGGCCATAACATCCAAGAGCCGCTGCGATCCATCACAAAATCACCAGGGTTCGCTCTGGCCACGGCTCACGCTGCCCCCTTCATCCAGCATGTCCAGCATAGCAAGGCTCCTGGCGGCGTTATGCCTGCCGATGAACCTCTGCGTACCATAACGGCCCAGCCAAAAGGCGGCGGGCTGGCGGTGGTGTCTGCCGCATGCGTGGCCAAGCACTATGGCGGTGTTGTCGGTCACGGACTGCGCCAACCTCTCGGAACGGTGACAACCGTTGACCATCACAGTCTGGTGACTGCCAACATGATCAAAATGCGCGGGCTTAATGTTGGCAGCCCCGCAGACGAGCCGTTGCGCACCATATCCGCGCAGGGGCAGCATCACGCCCTCGTTACGGCCTGCATCAACAAGCATTTCGGAAGCAGTATCGGCCAAGATATTCACGATCCGCTTCATACCGTTGTTGGAAAGGCCAAGCATTCTCTCACTTCATGCCTGATCAAATACTATGGCACGGCCCTCGCCGCGCCCATGTCTGACCCCATGCACACGATTACGGCCAAAGCCCGCATGGGGCTGGTGTCTGCGGAAACGGATTCCGAGCCTGGCCGTTACGAACAGGTGTGCGCGTGGTTGCGCGAGTGGGGCGTGATCGGGCCGGATGATGAAGCCGAGATCACTTACAACGGCATTGTTTATCGGCTGACTGACATCTGCATGAGAATGCTGGCCCCGCGCGAACTCTACACCGCTCAAGGCTTCGGCCAAGATTATCAAATTTCCCCAGATATCAACGGCAAACCGCTGTCAAAAACTGCCCAGGTGCGTATGTGCGGCAATTCTGTTCCCCCGCAGTTCGTTGCTGCCCTGGTAGGGGCCAATGGACCGCAAACATGGGTAGAGGAAAAGCAGCCTGACATGCCTTTGTTTAAAGCGTGCGCCGTCGCTGTGTAGCGGAAGGAGATTTCATGGACATCACAAGATTCAATCCTCGCAACGTCGTCCGCGCAATAACTCTTTGCCGCCCGTATGTCGTCGCATACTGCGTCAAGGACCGCGACGGATGGCTTGTGCAGTATCCAGACAAGGCCGAGCCGGAACTGATGGAGAAAAAGGCGTTTGAGCGCAAGTTTTGCCTTGAGCACGCCTGCCCTCCCAAAGTTAAGGAACTCTTCGACGGGGTTTCCTCATTCAACCAGTGGCGGCAGAGACGCGGGGGGCAGTCATGGAATGGCTGAAATGGTTTGTAGGGGCCACCACAGATCCAAAATTCGCTGTGATTGCACGGCGATCTAAGCAAAACATGGCGTCTGTCATTGCAGTATGGGCCATGCTTCTTGAGCGCGCCGGGCAGGCTGATGAACGCGGAGAAGTTGAAGGCTTCGACTGCGAAGGCGCCGACATCGTGCTTGGCCTTGAGGACGGGGCTGCCTGCTCTATCTTGCAGGCCATGCAGGACAAAGGGCTCATAGCCAATGGATGCATCACCAACTGGGACAAGCGCCAGCGCCGTGAAGAGCCTGAGGCTGTCAAAGAACGGAAGCGCCTGCAGCGTGAACGGGAAAAGCTCGCCGCTGAAATGGCCGCCATTGAAAAAGCCAGGGCTGAACTGAATGAAAAGTCACACAATGTCACGCCGCGTCACGCTACGTCACAGGATGTCACGAATGTCACGCATAAGAGGAGAGGAGAAGAGATAGAAGAACAAGAGGGGGGGGATAACGCGCGCGAAGTGCCTGCTGTGTTGGAAGCAAACCAAGATGATCCTTCCCCGGCTCAGGGCGTTCCCAAGCGCACAGATTGTCCAAGCAAAGGCAATCCGCAGTGGGCAGCCTTTTCTTCCTGCTGGCAGGTCTATCCTGTGCAGCAGGGCAAAGAAGCTGCGTGGTGCGAATGGATGCGCCTGCACGGCAACGGGACGCTTGCAGATTCCTACGCAATTCGTGACGCAATCCTCCTGCTGACTCAAGAAGACAGTCGTTGGCTGCGAGGTAAAGTGCCCAATATGGCCAAGTGGCTTAACGCTAAGGGCTGGGATGATCAGCCTTTCAAGGAGCCAGCGGCCTCACCGGGAACAACGCCAAGGGATGGGCCACCTGTGGCTAGAACACAGGCACAGCGTAACAAGCAGAACCTGGAAGGACTCGCGGCGTTTGCGAATGCCGCCGGAAGGAGGATCGCAGATCATGGCTACGGAACAAATAGTCGCATTGGAATTGAGCACGATGGCGGTTCTTTACCGGCACCCTCTGGACGCTGAGTACGAGCTCCCATTGCTGGTCGAAAAGTGGACGGATCTGTGTGCTGATATACCCGATGAGGATTTTTCCGCTGCCTGTAAGCTGTATCAGCAGAAGGAAAAGTTTTTCCCCTGCCCTGCAAACATCATCAGCGTGTACGAGGCCAGCAGGCCAGCGCAATCCATGGCCGCACTTCCTGAACCGCCAGAAGACAAAACGCCCGGTCTGGGGATGTTGGTTGTCGCCGCCATTCGTGGAGACCGCGCGGCGCAGGAAGAACTTGGGGTTATCCGGCACAAGTGCGGGAGGAATATGCAATGAAATTCGTCATCCCCATCAAGCCCACCGCCCAGATGCGAACAGCCGTCGGCGCTATCAAGCTCGGCAACGGCAAGGTGCGCGGCAATGCCCACAAGAAGAAGGAGCAGGTAAGCAACGAGGAGACCATCAAGGCGTTCTTGGCCCAGCATAAGCCAGAACGCCAGATAAACTGCGCAGTCATGCTTGGAGTTAAAGTTTTTCTCCAGGTGCAAAAGACTGCGCCGGATTGGTTCAATGGCAGCACCAAAGAATTTCACGCAGCGGCGTTAAAGCACATTGTTCGACCCATCACCAAGCCCGACGCTGATAACTTTTTGAAGCAAATTCAAGATTGCATAACCCAGATGGAGATCTGGCGGGACGACTCCCTCGTTGTGGGCTACCTCAGCGGAACGGGCAAATACTACACCGACGGCACGCCACGTTGGGAGATTGAGATTCAGGAATTGAGCCCTGACAGCTATTGCATCCCCGGCACGAAGGCCAAAGTCTCCCGCAAGAAATCGGCCAGCACACCAGGCCAGGGAGCTTTGCTATGCTGAAAGATTTTATCATCCCTGCATTCTTTGGCTTCTGTATCCTCGTGGCCCTCACGTTTGCCGCCGAGCTTTGCACTGCCCCTGGAACGACTTCCGATGAAGACCTGGCCGCAAGGATTGCCCTCATTGACGCAAGGCTTCCCAGCTTGCGCTCAGACGTCCTCATTCAGCGCCAGGAGCGTGCGTTTCTGACTGCGCAGCGCAGGTGGATTGTTGAGCTCATGGAGGCGCAAAATGACCGCAGAAACTGAGCGCATGCCATGGCTCACAATCAGGTTGATTTTTGGCAACGGCAATGCCGCCCAGGGGCGCAAGTGCATTGAGGCTATAGCTCGCAGGTTGATCCATGCCCGCACAAAGCACCCGGCCAGTGAATGGGCAGGCAGGGGTGAGGAATATGGGCTTGAAGCCATCGAAGGCGAGGTAAAAGAACTACGGTTTGCTGTACTTCTTGAGGGCCCAGAGCGCGTTGAAGACGAAACGCTTGATGTCCTAGCAACTGGCGTACGCAAATTTAACCGCGAGGAAGCATGATGAGTCCTAAAAATTGGGCAAAATTCTGCCTCGTCGTAATCTGCGTACTATGCGCGTTCGGCTTGATGATGGCCGGAAAAGACGGATGGGGATGGCTGCTTTTTGTAACCATCCTGATTAGCGGGGATCGACATGACTGAAGCTGACGACAAAATGATCGGCCAGGGCGTCGGCTTTGAACGCACCCGCCGCATCACCGGCTACCTTGTGGGGAGCGTTGACCGCTTTAACAATGCCAAGCGCGCTGAAGAGCGTGACCGCGTAAAACATGGGCTTGGAGGGTATGACCATGGCTAGACTGTCTGAAGACCAGTGGCAGGCAGCCAGGGCCGAATATGAGGTGCGCGGCATCAGCCTCGGTGACGTGGCAAAGAAGTTTGGCGTCAACGTCAGCAGCGTGTCCCGGCGTGCAAAGTCTGAGGGCTGGGTTCAGGGGCAAATGCAAGAGCTCGCCAACCGAAAAGTTGCGGCAGTCAAAGAAATGGCCGCCGTAGAAATGCAAACGCAAGAGTTACCCTTGCGCACAAGGCACACCTTGCAAACCGTCGTGCAGGAGCGGTTGCAGGCTGAGGGAATGCTGGCGTCGCTGGATATTGCTCTGGCAGACCGGGCGATTGCCCTCGCCATGGAGGCAACGAGCCCAGACGATATTGAAACGCTCTCCCGCGCGCGTAAGAACCTTGCACCCTCTGTGCATGCTCCTGCCCCACAGACGACTGTCACTGTCACCCAGCAGACTGAGGCCAAGGCAGGTGCAGCTGCTGATGCAGTTGCGGCACCCGTTGCTGCCCCCACGCCCGACCGAGTTGTGCGCGCGGTGCTGGCCGGTGATCTTTCAGGGGATGATGACTGATGCTGTTTGCCAAGGCGTCAGAGTCCGAACTAGCCGCCATACGGCAGGCCTGCGAAGCTGATTTGCTGACATTCACAGCGGTCATGTTTCAGGCGCGCATGTGCCAGCCGTTTTTGGTCAACTGGCATCATGCCAAAATGGCTGACGAGTTGATGGCTGTGTACCGCGGCGAAACAAAAAACCTGCTGATTACCATGCCCCCAGGCGGCACCAAGACAGAGTTGGCCGTAATCCATTTCATGGCGTGGTGCTTCGCGCGTAGCCAAAGCTGCCGATTCCTGCACCTCTCTGGCTCAAAGGAATTGGCCCTACTCAACTCCGAAACCGTGCGCGAAATTGTCACGCTTGAAGAGTTTCAGGCGCTGTGGCCACGCCAGATTAAGAACGACAGTAGAGCCAAGAACCGTTGGAACCTTGAGTTTATGAACCGTACAACCGGCGGCCTGTATGCTGCCAGTTCCGGCGGCCAGGTGACGGGCTTCCGCGCCGGTTACATCCGGCCAGGGTTCAGCGGCGCAATCATAATCGACGATCCACTCAAGGCTGACGACATCTGGAGCAAGGCCAAGCGCCAAGCCGTTAACCGCAAGCTGACAGGTACTATCCGCAGCCGCCGAGCCAGTTCAGAGCATACACCCATCATCATGGTCATGCAGCGCCTGCATGAGGATGACCCGGCAGCCCATGCCCTTTCAGGGGATTTTGCAGCAGAGTTTAAGCACCTTGAAATTCAAGCGATCATTGACGAAGGGACTGAAAACGAACGCAGCTATTGGCAAGAAAAAGAAAGCCTTGAGTCCCTTAATGACCTGAAACAGAAGGACCCCTACACACTGAGCGCGCAGTATCAGCAGCGCCCCACCCCTGCCGGTGGCGCCATGATCAAGACATCGTGGCTGCAGCAATACTCCACGCCGCCAGCTGTGCACACCGTCCTGTATGTTTTGGATACCGCTTTGAAAGCCGCAGAGACCAACGACTTCTCAGTAATGAGCTTTTGGGGGCTGAATGGAATCAACGTCTATCTGCTCGACGTTCTGCGCGGCAAATGGGAGGTGCCAGACCTTGAGCCGTTAGCCATCAAATTTCTGGAAAGCCACAGGCCCAAAGGGTTTAATCGCGCAAGGATTCGTGGGGCAGTTATCGAAGACAAGGCCAGCGGAACGGGTCTGATTCAAGGCCTGAGGCGCAAAACAGCACTGCGCGACATCCCGATCATTGCGAAGCAACGCAGCACGGACAAGGTAAGCAGGGTAAACAACGTCCTGTCCTTCATTCGCGCAGGGCAACTATGGGTTCCAGAAACTGCCGAACATGCACCATGGCTGCCTGCATACCTTGGTGAGCTTGCCGCATTTTCGCCAGCAATGACCCACCAGAACGATGACCAAGTTGACGTAACCGTTGATGCCCTTGACGAACTGCTTCAGTCAGGTGGTGGAGTCAGCGAAGGCATGGACCTTTCGTAGGAGAATGCACACATGGCAAGACTTAGAAGCCTCATAGACGCAGTGACACGAGAGCGGTACGTCCGAGACGCAGCAACTGGCATTGCATACAGAAGGACAGCAGGAAGCCTTGTGTGGCCATCTGGGGAACGGAACGGATGTGTTGCCGTGCTGGCAGAAACACGGTCACGCCAGAACATCCTCGGCGGCCGGCACGACGTCCACCTTCTTGCTGAGGAATGCAGTGCAGACGTGAGCAAGCTCATATCTGCCGTAGAAAAATTCACCATGCTGCTCATGGTTCGCTCGTGGGCGACCCCACTCTCCGACACGCGAGCCTTCATGCTCGACGACACCAATGATGACCGTCGCAAGGTGCGCCTACCTATCATACGCTTTGACGATCCTCAGGGCTGGCACGGAAAGGGAGAGGGGCTTATGGCCTTTTACCACGCCCTTGTGCAGCGCCGCACGCTCTCCGAGAAGACTCTCTTCCTGGGGAAGAACTGTGAAGGCAGGAATAACATAGAGAAAATGCAGGCAGAGGACATGACGTGCAAGCCCACTGACTTTCCTGCTGCTGCCGCGTTGTGTTTTGCCCTGGCAGAGATTGACCTGAACCCCATGACCGATTGGGCTGATCGCGGAAACGTGTCGTCATATGGCGGCCCTGCCGATCTCATCGGGGGATATTAAGCATGGTGCTCGCCTACATACCTGTGCCGCTGAATTCCATGACCGACATCCGTAAGCACCTGAGTGTAGGCGAGGCAAGGGTCAAGGAATGGGTTGACGCCGGTGCACCAATCGCCGTTGAAGGGGACGGTGCAAACGCTCGCTACTCGTCGGAATTGGCAGCACTTCTCATGTGGAGGGCTGAATACAGTAAATTCATACGGTTACAAAAAACATCACAAAACGGCTAAAACCTGTCAACCCCCAAATACGCCCCCCAATACCCCCCCATACGCCCCCCATACGCCCACTCGGGCATAAAAGGCCATGCTACGCTTCCACGCAAACAGGAGCGTAGTCATGGCCAGAATTCCCTACCAAAAATCCCCTGCAATATTTGTCGGTGCAGCGCTTATCGCGTTGTTGCTGCATTCTGGCGTCGATCCTGACACCGCACACCAAACGGCGCAGCAGGCCATAAACACCGTCGCAAAGTACGAGGGCTATGTTCCTGTAGCATACCGTGATCCCGCAGGGATATGGACAAAATGCTATGGCGACACAACGGATGTTGTTCCCGGCGATACATACACCGCAGAGCAGTGCGCTGCATCGTTGAACAAGCATATTGTTGAAACATCTGAACCAGTCATGCGTTGCGTTCCAGATCTCGCCAAACAGAATCCAAAAGTAATTATTGCCTTTTTAGATATGGCCTACAACATCGGTCCAACTGCGCTTTGCAAGTCGAGCATAGCCCGTCACGCAAATGCTGGTGAGTGGACAGAGGCCTGCTATCGCATCGCGGAAATATACAAAACCGCGAAAGGCATACCGCTACAGGGGCTAGTTATCCGACGCACTGATGAATCTGAAATGTGCCTTCAGGGGCTCAAGGAAGGACGCTGATATGGAGCAAGACGTCTACGAACTGTATTACGCGGCGCGCGCAAAATTCTTGCGTATTGGCATCATCGTCGGCCTTGTTGCCGGATTTTGTCTTGGATTCTTTTGCAGGGGGCTATTCTGATGTTTGCTGCAATCACTTGGATATTGGGCCTTATCAAGGGAATTCCTGGCATAGGAGCCATCATTGAAAGGTTTACGGCTGGCAACGCTGAAGCCGAAAAAATCAGGGCACAGACAGAACTTGTTGAGGCAGAAGCCTTCAAAGAGGGACGAGTGGCTCCGCGATATATGAAGCAATACGTCTTCATTGGTGCGTTCACAATCGTTCTCGTATTGATCGTTGTTTCAGCATTCTTCCCTGAAGTGTCCGAGGTGACAGACAGCATTGTAGACAGGGTCGCCAAGGCCAGCAAAACCCTGATGGTGTTTTAGCCATGACGTATGAACTTTCATTGCTCATAAACACCTGCCTCATGGGGTACTTCCTGTGGTCAATACGCGCTTTTTTGAAATCACATCAATCACAGCATGAGCAGATTACAGAAGACAATAAGGCCCTCGTTAAAGCGATTGAAGGCCTTACTGCTGTTTACGCCAGCAAGGAAAGTGTCAGCAGGGCTCATGCCCGCTTGGATGACGTTGAAAGCACCGTAGACAACCACGGTGAGCGCTTGGCGCGCGTAGAAACCAGGCTTGAATCCGTAAAATAGGAAAACAGGCTATGGACACAGAACAACAGCAAGCCCCGAACATTGGCGCCCTCGCGTCTCAACTCATGGCTGAATTCAGCGAGGCGCAGCGGTCGCGCGCAATGGTGAATGAACGCTGGCTTGAGGATTTGCGGCAATATCGCGGCATCTATGCCGGTGATGTGTCCAAGAGGCTCAAGAAGAACAAGTCTTCGCGTGCGTTCTACCGGCTGACGACTGCCAAGGTTAATACCATGACGGCCAGGCTTATGGACTTGCTGTTTCCTCAGCGCACCAAAAACTGGTCCATATCCCCCACCCCCGACCCGATGTTGCCAGATGATGTCGTGATGGATGCCCTCAAGGACGAGATAGGCCAATCCGCACAGCAGATCATGGGCGAGATGATGCAAAAGCTGCAGGCGCAGAACGTAATCCCTGACGCATGGGCGGCACAAAACATTCAAACCGAGGCTTACAATCAGGCTTTTGCTCAGGCAGACACAGAGCCTGCAAGGATCAGGATTGCTCAGGATCGCGCCAAGGCCATGGAAAACGTGATCGATGACCAGCTGAAGGAATGCAATGCCAACGGACAGCGCCGCCCAAGCTGGCGCCAAAATTGCCGCACGATTGTCAAAAGCTCCTGCCTCTATGGCATGGGTGTCCTTAAAGGCCCCCTGATCGAGCGTGTCGTTACAAAACGCTTCGTTCCAACCAAGGATACCTCCGGCAACGTTTCGTGGAAGGAGCAGGAATACTCGCAGGATTTGCGCCCATATCATGAGGCTGTGAGCATCTGGGAAATCTACCCTGACCCCGGCGCGCGCCTTCCTTCCGAGCTCAGATATGTTTGGCAGATCCACACAATGGCTGACAAGGATTTGGCCGACCTGAGAAACTTCCCAGGATTTGACGCAGAGTTGATCAAAGACCACATGGCGGCCAACGAGGACGGCGACGCGCAGCTTTCTGATTGGGAAGTGCAGGTGCGCGAGCTCAATGACGACAATATTTCCAACGGCCAGCCACTTAAAAAGCGGTTTCGCGTCTACGAACGGTGGGGTTTTCTTTCCGGCAAAGACCTCGCGTCTGCTGGTGTCGAGATTGCCGCAGAGGACATGACCAAGATTTATTCCTCCTGCATCTGGATTCTAGGTAACTCCATTATCAAGGCCTCGGTGAACCCGTTGGAAGGCGTAGATATCCCCTACCACTTCTACCCCTACCAAGACGACGATTCATCGTTTTGGCCCGAGGGTATCGCCTACCAACTGCGCACGCCGCAATCCGGCATTAATGCTGCCGTCAGGGCCATGCAAGATAATGCTGGTGCATCTTCCGGCCCAATTTATGGAATCAACACGCAGGCTCTTGACGACACTCAGTCCGTTGACGAGATGCGCGCCAATAAGCTGTTCCTGTTTGCCAAGTCTGGCATCAACCTTTCTCAGGCATTCCAAGCGGTAACGGTCCCGTCAGCGATTGAACACAACATGACCCTGCAAAACTTTTGGCAGCAGGTTGGTGACGAGGTTTCCACGCCGCGCTTCAATCAGGGCGACGGCAACATCGCGGGCGCAGGTAAGACAGCCAGCGGCCTTTCTATGCTTATGGGCGCGTCCAACATCCTGCTCAAGGATCACGTCAAAGATTTTGACGACTTCGTTGTGGCTCCCTTCATTCGGGCCATGTTCCGCTGGAATATGCAGTGGAACCCGCGCGAGGACATCAAGGGCGACTTTGAAGTTGTCGCCTCTGGCAGTCAGTCACTCATAGCCAAAGAGGTACGCGCACAGCAGGTTCCGGCGCTGATCGGCTATCTCGGAATCCCCGCCTTTGAACCATACCTCAAGGCAAAAGAGCTACTTGAGGTTGCCCTTGAGCAGACAGACCTGCCAGCAGAACGGCTCCTGCGCTCCGATGACGAGGCAAAGCAATATCAGCAACAGATGATGCTCGACCAGGCCAAGGCCCAAGCTCAGGCCCAGGCCTCGGCGCTTGTTGAACAGCTTGAACGCCAAGGCCTGCCCCCTGAACAAATCCAGCAGCAGTTGTTGATGCTCCTATCGAAAACCGTTCCAGCCACAATGGGCCCAGGCGGCCAGCAGCCAGGCGCAGCAATGCCGCCGCAAGGAGCGATGCAATGAGCGCTCGAAGCTCAAAGGATGCGTCCATAAGAACGCTTCGCTCATGCAATGGGCAAGGTGTCTATACAGCACTCACAGATTTGCTGAGTTCAGTAATTGTCGAGGCCCATGAAGAGATGGAATCGGCAACTGACAATATCACCATTTGGCGCGCTCAGGGTAAGGCCACCGCAGCCAGAGACCTGATAGCCGCCATAAAACCGCGTGACGCGGAATAAGGAGGAGATCATGAGCCAGGTTAATGAAAACGATCTGCAGCAGGGAGTTGAAACCCCCGTTGACGACGAAGAGACCCAATTCGATCAGGGCTTTTCCCTCGGCGAAGACGAAGCAGAAGCCAAGGGCAGTGCTGAAAATGGCCAGGAGCAGGAAGCCAACAGCGAAGGAAATGAAGCCGCTGGTTCCCAGGAACCCGCCAAGGCTGATGAAGGCAAGCAGCCCAATGTTCAGAATGAACAGCCGCCGGCCGCAGAACAGCCCCAGCAGCCCCAACCGCAGATGGAACAGCCGCGCGAAAGCGCACCGGCAGAACCTGAGCCGCCGAAAAAAATTGAAGTCCCTGAAAACCTCACTGAGGAATTTGCGACCCTCAAAAAACTGAACCCGGCCGCAGCAGAGCTTGCGCTTGAGGACTCGCCAGAAGGCGAACGGCTCAGGAGCCGAATGGAAGAATACGGGGCCGAGATGGCCCTTGATCGCGCTGAAGTCGTTCTTGATAAGCGCAACCGTGATGTTGCCACGCGCAAGGCTGACTTTGAGCGCCAGCAGCAGGCAGTGCAGGAACACAATAATCGCTTCATGTCCACGCTCAAGCAAACGCACCCTGACTATGCGGCCATGATTACTGACCCGGCCAGGCGCGACGAAGCGGTCAAAAAGCAGAACGAAATCATCGAATGGATCAACGGCAAGCCATACGCTGAAGGCGCAAGGCTTATGCAGGTTGCAAAGTCGGGGCGCGACCCGAACGAAATATGCGCCCTGCTCACCCAATTTGAGAGCGAACGTCAGGCGAAGCCGAAGCTGGCTGATCCAACGGGAGCTCTCGCTGTGCCAGGAAGGGGTGCGCCCGCCGCGCCCGCAGGCATCGGAGATAAGGACGACTTCGATGCTGGATGGAACCTCGAAAAATAGTCCAAGAAAGCGAGTTCAGTTATGCCTATTACTACCACCGGCGACATCTCGTACCGCACTGCTGGTTACATGTCGAAAGAGCTTCTCAAGCGGGCTCAGCCCCTGCTCTGTGTAACCCGCCTTGGGCATCCCAAGCCGCTGCCCAAGAACTCCACACGAACCATCAAGTTCCGCGGCTATCAGCACATTGCCAGCCAGCCCAAAGTGTTGGTTGAAGGCGTGACCCCTGAGGCCAGCAAGCCTGAATTCAGGGATGTGTTCTGCACCGTTGAGCAGTATGGCGACTGGGTTGAATTGACTGACGTCATCAAGGACACCCACGAAGACCCCATTCTCAACGAATTCACTGACATGCTTGGCGAACAGAGCGCCATCATGTTGGAGCGCGTTACCATCGGCAAGGTGCTTGCCGGTACCAACGTTTACTACAGCGGGACCACCGGCGGCGTGATTGCGACGAAGCGCAGCAGCGTCAACAAGCCCCTGAACATCAACCTGCAGCGCAGCGTGCGCCGTGGCCTTGAACGGCAGTTGGCAAAGCCGATCACCAAGATTGTGAGCGCGTCTCCCAATTTCAACACGTCGCCTATTCCCCAGGGCTTTATCGCCGTTTGCCATACGGATTTGGACTCCGATATCCGCGACATGCCCGGCTTCATCCCTGTGGAAAAATACGCCCAGCAGCAGATCCTCCCTGGCGAAATCGGCACCGTGGAAAACATCCGCTACGTCGGCACCACGCTCCTTGAGCCGTTTGCTGACGCTGGCGCTGCGAGCGAAGCTGGCCAGAAGGCCGTTCTTTCTACGAGCGGTGCCTGCGCCGACGTCTACCCCATTCTCTTCTTCGGCCAGGACGCTTTTGGCGTCATTCCCCTGGCGCGTGAAAAGAGTGGTGCTTCTCCCATTACTCCCATGGTTCTTAACCCCGGCGTTCCCCGCAGTGGCGACCCCCTCGGTCAGCGCGGAAGCGTAAGCTGGAAGGCTTACCACGGCGCCGTCATCCTTTACGACTTCTACATGGCGCGCGTTGAAGTGGCCGCCTCCGCCCTCTAGGCAAAGGATCGAATCATGCCCAAGGACAAAGATATGACCAACACCCAGGAAGGAACCGAAACGGGTGCCGCCGACACCAGCGCAGAAGTGAAGGGCGTGGACGATGCCCCGTCTACCGATGCAACGGTTGCGCAGCGCGAACGGATGTCAACGAACCAGGTTCGCAAGGGACGCTGGGTAAGAATCGTTCTGGCAAGCGGCCAGGAAGAAGCCGAACGCGCCCCAGTGCCGATTGCCGTTAATGGCTACCAGTGCCTGCTCAAACGCGACGAGGAAGGGATTATTCCCGAATCCCTTCTGAACGTGCTTGAAGACGCAGTTGAAACGCGCCCGGTTGTCGTCGAAGAAGGCGGCTCCCGCAAAGTTACCTGGAAGAAGATCAAGCGGTTTTCGTACATGGTTGTCGGCTCTTACGACACCAAGGCCGAAGCCGAAGCGGCTGCGGAAGCTGCGAAGGACAGCCAGTAATGCGCGCCGCCGAGGTATTGCGCTTGGTTTCTGGCGCGCTGCAAGACCTCGAACCAGGCCTCGAATCAAGATGGCCTTGGGAAGGTGGAGACGACGGACGTATTGGACTCCTTGATTTCCTCAATGAGTCCATGCGTGTTGTCGTCATGCAACGCCCAGACGCCTTTGCGATTACAGAGCCTATCCGGCTCGAGCCTGGTATGCGGCAACGCATGCCGAGCAAAAAGCGCAACTCGGCATCGCGCAACGCTGCAACGCTTATTGAGCTTGTGCGCAACCTTGGACAGGACGGGGACACCCCTGGACAGGCCATTGTGTCTGCGCAGCCATCCCTGCTGCTGGCATGGGCCGATGCCACACGCGCTGCGCGCAGTGTGGAAAATTTCGCCTATGACCGTCTCACTAACCCCAACATTTACTACGTCTACCCAGCCGTGTGCGAAGACGCTGACGTGTGGGTCGAAGCCACATACAGCGCGGCCCCGGAAGCCATAACCAGCCCAGAGCAGGAGATTGGTTTGCCAGAGGGCTACGCAGCGGCGCTGAAACACCATATTCTGGCGAGTATTTTGTCTGGGGATAACGAAAGCAGCAACGCCAGCAAGGCATCCCTCCACCTGCAACTCTATGCGCAGATCCTCGGGATCAAGTTGCAGGTGGACGCCGGATGGCCAAAGGCAAAATCAACCGCGCCCGCAGGAGGTGCAGCATGATGAACAGAATGGAACAGCTTGGAGTCCTTGTGCCAAGGGTTCTGCCACAAGTTCTGCCGTGCCCCCGCAGCATGGTTATTGATGCCCTGCAATACATTGCGGGCGATTTTTGCGGAAAGACTGGCGTGTGGTCCATGACCCTGCAAGAAGACGCAATCAAAGGGGATAGCGGAATACGGCTCAATCCTCCAAAGGGCGTTGCTATTTCCAGAGTCGAGTCTGTCTACATTGATGGCTCGTACATTGACAAAGATGAGTATCGCTCAACGGCAAACGACATCCTGCTTGGATTTGTGCCACAGCGTGATGCCATTGCCACAATCATGTGCACCGTGAGGCCGTCCCGTAATGCGGAATCCTTACCAGAAGAGATTGCCGAGGAATGGGGCGACACAATCGCATATGGGGCCCTGGCAAAAGTTAAGGCCATGAGCGGAAACAATATCGAGTGGACAGATGCCCAAGGGGCCAAATTAGCCCTTGAACTATACAACGAGGGCTGCGCGCGAGCGAGGGCCAAAATGATACGCCGCAAGCACGGCGACAGCCTTTTTGTGGGGGATCTATGAGCAACACAATACCCACAGTCAAAGTAACCGCAAGATTCGTTGACCAGCTTGGCGCGCCTGTCTGCAAGGCTGTTGTGACCATGCGGCTTACTACAACGGAACGCTATGCCGGGTACATTGTTCCGCGCGAGGCGCGGGCTGTGACCGATGCAATGGGCGTTGCCGTGCTGCAGGTATGGCCCAATGAACTGGGCACTGAAAGCAGCGAGTATGCCGTTTCTGTCACATTCCCAGATGCTTGCGCTGCAAACAGCAGCATAGCGCCAATGCGCAGCATCAGGGGAAACTGCGTTGTTCCAAACGCAGATTGCAACCTGCAAGACATAATGGAGTTGCCCGCTTACGAGCCGCGCAGTGCTGGACAGGCTGTAGAAACAGAGGTCGCGCACTGGGCGTCTTTGGCTGCCCAGTATTCGGAAGGTGCCAGGGCTTCAATGCAGGGTGCGCAGTCCGTTGAGACCAGGCTTAATGCCACAGCTGACGTGGCATCTGCCTCGCGGCTGGCGGCGCAAGAGGCCGCACAGTCAGCAAGCGCATCTGCTACGCGGGCGCAAGGTCTTGTCGATGGAGTTTCAAGCACCATAAGCCACTTCCAAAACTCTGTTGTCGAACAAACAGCAGAAACAGTGGAACGGCTTACGGTTGATGCGACAACTTCCATCGGCCAGCACAAAGCCTCTGCCATCGACGAGATCGGCGCCAAGGTTGAAGCGACTATGGATGAATCCATAGCCACTTTGACGCAGGCCAGATCAGAATCAATGCAGGCCGTATCAGGCGCAAAGCAGGCTGGCCTTGATCAAATATCAACGGCCGGGGCCACTCAGCTTTTGGCGCTACGCAATGAGGCCGCACTCTTTGGCGAGGACTTTGAAAACCTCACCGAACGCGCGGAATCCGCAGCAAAGAAAGCCGGGTGTTCATCTGCCGCAGCGGCCAATGCTGAGAGCGTAGCAACATCCGCGGCTTCGCGGGCCGAAAGTGCAGCACAATGGCTTGAGAGGCACAGGGACGATGCCTTGTCTGCTGCCACCAGGGCCGTCGCTGCAGCACAAACCGTTGACGCGGCAGCAAACACAGCCACGGCCAAAGCAACCTTGGCCGTGAATGCCGCAGCGGAAGTGGCCACAGCTCACCAGTCAATATCTCAAAGTGAGCAGTCTGCAGCTGCCAGCGCACAGGTGGCCACGGCAGCGAAGAATGCCACCGCAGCAAATGCCGAGGCGGTGGCCACGGCAACTGCCAACATGGAACAGTCCATAGCGGCTGCGGCTGGCAAGCTTGTGAACGAAGACATTGTAAACGCAGCAGTATCCCAGGCAACTGCAAGCGCAACGGCTGCCGCGACAGCGGCAACCAATGCGGCAACGTCTGCTGGACAAGCTGCTTCTGTCGTCGAAACACACGCCGCTGAGGTCGCAACGGCTACCGCAAGGGTGGTTGATATCGCCGGACAAATGACCCTGGGGCTAAACGTTGAGAAGTCGACAATCGAAATGGCCGCATCGGTCATACGACTCACCGATCACTCAACGCAGCTTCAGGTTGATAACCTCACTGCTTCTGTGTCTGGGGTTGATATGGCCACTGAGCTTGCGCGCCTTTCCGGCAGGGTAACGCGCCTGGAACTGCAAGGGGCATCCTAAATACTGATCAGGCTGACCCTGAATTGATGCCGCTATTTCATAGCTGAGGCCAGTGGCCCCGGCTTCAACAAGCAACGGAGTTCATATGAGCCAAACCACAGAAGATCAGCCGACCAATGCAGAATTGGTTGCCGCTGTTACCGGCGCTGTAAGCGCTGTGCAGGATGCTCAGACGACGGTGGTGAATGCCACCAAAAATCTTACGACGCACCTTTCTGACCCCAACGCGCACGGCGCAGAAACGAAAGCAAACATTGAGGCCGCTGTACCCAAACCCATATGGGCAGGAACGCGCCTTTCCTTTGCGAGCGACAATGGCAGCATTGCAACGACATCTGTCAACCTCAAGGGCGAAAAGGGGGACAAAGGCGATAAGGGTGACGCAGGCACAGCGGGCACGACTGGCCCGCGCCCTGCCCATAAATGGGTTGGCACGTCCCTGTTCGTCCAGTCGCCCGATGGGACATACCCTGAAACCGGCACTGATCTTAAGGGTGAGAAAGGAGATCAGGGCGAGAAAGGTGACAAGGGCGACAAAGGCGACACTGGCATCCAAGGGCCAGCTGGCGGCCCCAAAGGTGACAAGGGCGATAAGGGTGATACCGGCCCGATGCCAGAACATCTGTGGGACGGAACGTCCGTCATGTTCCAGAAAGCGGATGGTTCGTGGCCTACCCAATATGTCAACCTCAAGGGCGAAAAGGGGGACAAGGGCGATACCGGCGCTGCTGGTATTGACGGTGCCGTGACCAACCTTTCGGACGCCATCAACTCCAGCGACAGCACCAAGGCGGCAAGCTCCAAGGCAGTCAAGGACGCGACGGACACGCATAACTCGGCTTCTGACGCACACGGGATCAACAATCCCGAAAGCGGCTTCCGCGCTTCAATCGTAGCCATTGCTGCGGCTCAGGCCCAAAAGGCTGCGGCTGACGCAGTGGCCAGCCTCGAAATTGTTTCTGCAAGCCCGATCTTTGGTATCTGCCGCGTTCGCACTGGTGGCGGTAGCGGCCTGTTCTTCCAGACTGACGACAAGGGCAACCCGCAAAACCTTGTTACGGATTATTTTGACCGGCACCCGGTTTACAGCGCCATCAAGCGCGTCATCGTTGACGGCCAGGTAATGAACGAAATTCCTCAGTTCTTCGTGAAGAACTACACCCCTACGGAAGGAACGTTTGCCAACTGCCCTATCACCATGATCTCTCCCGTTGCCGCTGACGGGTTCCACATCCACCCTGCGTTCATGAACAACAGCGCCCAGATCAGCAAGTTTATGCTCGGCTGCTACAAGGGCAGTTTGGACAGTACACTCACGAAGGTTCAGAGCGTCCCCGGCGTATATCCTGCCGTGTCCAAGGACTTCTCCACATTCAAGGCCCTTTGCACAAACAGAAACGTCAGCGGCGTTGCAGGCTTCATGATGCAGGATGTGTATCAGCGCGCTGCCCTGCAACTGCTCATGCTTGCAGAATTTGCCAATTCCAACATGCAGTCTGTTCTTGGCGCCGGGCACACAGCCGGTTCTGCTGCCGTGACGGTGGACAACGCCGCAAACCATAAGCCCTGGCGAAACTTCCACGGCGTGTACGGGAACGTCTGGGAAATGGTCGATGGCGTTCGCGCAGACGGAAGTAAAAAGCTTGAAATCTATCGCAATGACGGAACGCGGGCATATCTCGCAACGAATCTCACCATACCTGTGTTTGGCTCCGGCATGACCGGGTGGACGGTGGATATGCTGAGCGATGTGGCTGACGGCTACGACATGCGCGACGCCTTCATTCCCAAAACACTGGACGCGACAGAAACGAACGGCACCTACAGCGATGGCATGTGGGGCGCAGTGGCAAACGGCGTTTGCTATACCGGCGGCTGCTGGGGCGATGGTTCAGCCGCAGGCCTGTTCTCCTGCAACTTCAACTACGTTGCTTCCTACTCGGACGCGTACATCGGGTGCCGCCTCGCAAAAGTGTAGCCTGAACCCTGAAACACGTTTCCTGCTCTGGCCGCCGATAGGCGGCCATGGCCAGGGAAAAGGATTGCCATATGAAGATCATTTTTACCCACAACGAAAAGACCATCGAAATTGAATACCTGGGAACGGGCAATGGCGAAGCGAAGCTTTACGGCGTTCCCACCGATTACAGCGAAGACGGGTACTACGTTTCCGCTTGGCAAAAAACTGAAATCGAACCCGTCCCGGCCTGCGCCGTGAGTGACGCTCACCTGCTTTGCCACGTCAACATCGAGAAGGATCGGGAAAGCTTTGTGCTGAAAACTGTCAAGACCACCGAGGGGGCCGACTGCCATGCCTAAGACAGAAACAGGGATCAACCATGTGACCATGCTTGGCGGGATTGAGAGCGCCAAGGCTGTGAAGCTCAACGAAATAAACAACAAGTGCGAGCTCGCCCTGCGCAGCCTCACGGACAATTACCCCGACACGGAACGCCTGACCTTTGATCAGCAGAAGGCAGAAGCGGCAGCCTACCAGGCCAACAACACTGCATCCTGCCCGATGCTCACCACTCTTGCCCAGGCACGCGGGATAACGATTGAAGATTTGGCCGCCAGGGTTTTGGAAAAGGCGGCAGCGTTTTCAAAGGCATCTGGTGCGCTCATTGGCACACGCCAGAAGTTTGAAGATACGCTTGACGGCTGCACAAGCATCCAGGCCGTTGAATCAATCTTTGTGGATTACGCACTGTAGGGCTTGGCCATGAACCGCTTTCAAGTCTTGCTCCACAACGGACGGCAGATGTTGATCTCCATAGATCAGGGTGCCAACGCCGCATTCGGCCTCATGATTGCCACGCTCTGCATGATCCCTTTCATTCCAAAGGCCGGGCTGTGGTGGGCAGATGAAACAATCAGCGCCCATTGCTGGCGGTGGCATATTAACGGCGTGCGCAGTTGGCCACGCAAGGTTGTAGATGCTTTGGCGCTCCTGTTTGGCGACAAGGACCACTGCCAACAGAGCTATGAGAGTGAACGCCTCGGGCGGCAACTGCCGCCTGAAGAACGAACATCAAAATAAAGAAGGACACATGAGCGGTGAAAGCCTGGCAATGCTGGAAAAGATGGAAGACGTCAGCGCATATTCCAGAATCGCCATGCGACAGTTCCCACGCTACGAGAAGTTTCTTTTGGCCGCCGAGATCAGGACGGCAATCTCTGAAATAAAGCGCCTGCTCATACGGGCTGCGAAACGTTATTACAAAAAAACCACCCTGGAAGACTTGGACATTGAGCTTGAACTGCTCCGCTCTCTCATACGAGAGGCAGTAAAGCTCAAATACATAGACGTGCACCGCTATGAGGTCTGGTCTTTGAAAATAAGCGAAGTCGGCAAAATGACCGGGGCATGGATGAAGAAGGTGCGAAGCGCACAGGAATCCAGCGCGCGAACTGGTCAGAGAGGTGGTCGCACAACTTTCCCATTGAACCCGAACGACGGGTAAGTGGGATAAGGGCAGCGACCTACATCCGGCGGCAACTGGGACAATGGTTCAGCCGCAGGCCTGTTCTACTGCAACTTCAACAACGTTGCTTCCAACTCGAACACGAACATCGGGTGCCGCCTCGCAAATATAGCCCACAAGCCAGAAGGCGAATGCCCAAGGGTATTCATCCAGTGCTTTATTTGGGGCCGCTGTCCTTCTCGGTAAGCCGGGAAAAGAACAAAACCGTGGCAGGCGGCAAGTAGCTGCTGCAAAAGCGGCCTGCCACACCCTCAAGGGGTATGAACGTATGCCAAAGACAATCAGGGACATCTGGCCGCGCATAACCTGCTTCGACAATCTCGTTGCTGCCTGGGAGGATGCACGGCGCGGAAAGAGGTTTCTTCCGTCTGTCCTCAAATTCAGCGGCAGCGTTGAAGAGAATCTACTCGATATTCAAGGCAGACTCCTCCATAGGACTTGGCGGCCTGGCCCATGGCGCGAGTTCATATCCAACGATCCAAAACCACGCCTCATTCAAGCCCCGCAGTTTGGGGATCGCGTTGTGCACCATGCGCTCGTGCGGGTTATAGGCCCGGCATTTGAGCGCAGATTCATCAATGATAGCTACGCTTGCCGCAAGGGGCTTGGTAATTTGTCGGCCAGTGACCGGCTTACTGATTTTCTCAGGGCTTCAACGTCTGAAACGAGAAAGTCTGGGCGTAAAATTTACGCTCTCAAGGCCGATGTGCGGAAGTATTTCCCGAACATTGACCACGACATCCTCCTTGGCGTTTTGAAGCGCACAGTGGGCGACGAGGGCGCGTTATGGCTCATAGAGAAAATTGTCAAAGACAATGGATTTGAGCAGCGCGGCCTACCTATCGGCGCACTGACAAGCCAACTTTTCGCAAACGCCTACCTGGACGTTCTGGATCACTACGTCAAGGACGAGCTCGGCGTTCGTTTCTACGTCAGGTATATGGATGATTTCATCATCTTGCATACCGACAAGCGCCACCTTCACGATCTCCAAACACTTATCGGCTCTGTTCTTTGGGAGCGGTTAAAGCTTCAGTTCAACCCTAAGACGAGCATCTTCCCTGCGTCGCACGGAATTGACTTCGCCGGGTATCGCCACTGGGTATCGTACCGCCTCCCGCGAAAGCGAAATATCAAGCGGACTCGCAGAAAATTCAAAGAGATCAGGAAGCTTTATGCCGAAGGAAGGATGGACGTGGCGCAGGTAAGGTCAAGGGTCGCCTCTTTTGTTGGATACACAAAGCACTGCAAGGCTTCGAGAACCGTAAAGGGAGTTCTCGACGAATTAGTTTTGCAGCGCGGTGGAGGTGCAGAATGATTTTTTACGGGCTTCACTTTGTCGGTGACGACAAAGTTCCAGTTCAAGTGCGGATAAGCACCAGCAATCAGCAGATATGGGCGCGGTCAGCACCCAATGGCGAATGGACTGAATGGCGCAGGCTTGACGTAATACGAAATTTGGACGGCACCCTGGCAGAAGAAGTGACAGAGGCAACGCACGCAAAATCAGCTGACGCAGCGGGAAGGCTCAAGAACCAAGTGAAGATCACGTTCTCGGGTGATGTTTCTGGAAGCGTGAGCTTCGATGGATCTGCAAGCGTTGCGTGTGCATTGTCAATTGCAGGCCTTGGCTCATTGAGCAGTCGTATCTCAAGCCTTGAAGACAGAATCAACAACCTCGGAACTGGCAGCAATACCAACTACGGATCAAGCTAATGGCCACTATCACAATACCAACGTTTGGCGGCGAGATACCCCGCACGGCCCCAAGGCTGCTTGAGGACACACAGGCATCCGTTGCCGTTAACTGCCAATTGCAACGCGGAGCCCTTGAAGCCTTGCGTGGCCCGGTGGAGGTCGCAGGCTTGAGCGCCAGTTCTAAAACAATCTTCAAGCATGCCCAGGACGGTTGGCTGTCATGGCCCGGCGCAGTCGATGTGGTCAAGTCTGCCGTAACGGACATCTCTGGTGAAACCCCTCTTGGTCATCTTTTTATAACCGGCGACAGGGCTTACCCGACGCAATACATGAGTGGTGGCAAGATACACCGCCTCGGCATTCCAAGGCCTGGCAAGGCGCCATCTGTGGCCGTAACCAAGGGCGCGGCAGATGCTACCGTCGCCTGTTATGCCTTTGGCGCAAACTCAGAATCCGAAATACCGCCACGTTACGGGTATGAAGACACCCTTTCGACCGTTCAAGAAGACAACGTGAGCGTGGCTGTTACGGCTGAAACAGTTGAGGACACAACATCGACGGATAGCGGCATAGCCCGTTCATCCGCTTACTGCTACACGATTGTCCAATCCCTTGCAGACGGGATTTTCCAGCAAGAATCTGCGCCGTCACCGGCGTCTGAAGTTGTTGATGTGCTTGATGGGGACGGCGTGACCATCAGCGATTTTGAAATTCCAGAGCTTGAAGGTCTGGAAATTTCCCATATCCGCATTTACCGCACGGTATCCGGCACAACGACGAGCGAGTTTCATTTCCTAGTTGAGCTTCCACTGCCCGTCACATCCCATGTGGACACGGTAAATGACGTGGACATCTCCACTGACGTTATGGCCACAACGACATGGGACGCGATACCCGATGACGCGCGCGGCCTTATCAAGACTGACAACGGCATCTACGCGGCATTTCGCGGGAATGAGCTTCTTATTTCTGAACCGTTCTATGGCTATGTCTTCCCAGAGAGCTACCGCCTGACAACCGAGGACCCCATTGTGGCCCTTGGGCATGTCGATGGCACGATTGTCGTGCTGACCACCGGGCGGCCCTACCTGGCAACAGGCTCAGAACCTGAAAGCCTGCAATTCACTCACCTTCCCATTGAACAAAGTTGTGTGTCAGCGGGAAGCGTCGGCAGCCTGCCTGGCGGCGTTGTGTATGCAAGCCCTGATGGCCTCATGCTGTTCACCAGCAGCGACCAGAGCCTTCTTACTGCTCAGACCTTCACCCGCGACCAATGGCAAGCAATGCACCCTGAGAACCTTATGGGAACTGTGCATGACGGGCGGTATGTCGCTTTCTTTTCTGGGACGAATACGGGGATGCTTATCAGCGTCGGCGCAAAGGATTTGGTGCGCGTTGAACTCCCAGAAGATTGGAAGGTCCGCGCCGTTTACCACCATTCAGAGGACGATGCCGTTTACCTGGCCGTGGACACCAAAGAAGGGAGCCAAATCTACCAGCTAGAGGCTGGCGCGCCCATGACATACACATGGCGCTCAAAGCCCTTCTTCACTTCCTCGCTCCTGTGCATGTCCGTTATCCGTATTGAAGGTGATTTTTCAGCCGACGCTTCTGTTCGGGCATCCTTGTTTGGCCCAAATGAAAATAGGCCTCGTGCGCGCATGAAGGTTTCTGACAGCAGGGCGAAACGCCTTCCAACTGGCCGTGCTGAAAAAGTATGGAGCCTAGAGCTCACTGGGACTGCAACCGCCTATGAAGTTCGGATGGGCGGGAGTGTTGAGGGGGTTGAATATGGCAACTGATCGCGGAATCCCAGCTGTGCCTCGCGGGCTTGACCGCACCCTTACAAACTATCTGCAATCGCTGCAAAGCATTGTCTTGCGCCTATCAGGCATGGTGCGCGGGTCAGACGAATCTCGAGCGGTGCGCGTTTCAGATGGCTCGGTATCAACCGGCACTGCAACCGCGAGCATTGGTCAGGGATCGATCCTTACCCAGCATATAGCGGATAATGCCATTACATCGGCAAAGATTACGGACGGCGCAGTCACAGACACAAAGCTTTCCGCAAGTTCCGTAACGGGCAGAGCCATTGCCGCAGGCGCTGTGGAAACCATGGCCCTGGCCGGGATGTGCGTTACCGCAGAAAAGATTGCCGATGGCGTACTGCCGACGGTGGTTGATGGGGAAGCCGTTGACGGAGAGGAAGTGCTGATACCTGGTAAATGGCTTTCAAAGCCATGGATAATGCTTTCTTCCGTAAGCCAGCCCCAGGCAACGACAGGGGCATTCGGGGCAACTGGGCTCCAAGAAATTTTGGATATGGATGGAAAGGGAACAGGCGAATGGAAATTCACAGCCGCGGGCAGTTTTGCTTGGCTGGCACTGGGGAATGCGAATGAGCAATAACGACGTGTGCAAAGATTTCTTCATGCAATACCTGAACTATCTCGACAGTAACAGTGAGCTTGTAGTTCGTTGCGTTTACATGCGGATGGAAGACGAAAACCTGCTCAAATCAACACTTTACGGGATGCACAATAGGAACGTTGATGCGTTTGTAGCCCTCGTTCTCAGGAATGGCACCCTCCCTTATCTGCTTATGGATGGAGATCGCCTCATTGGCTTCGCTTGGTACGACGCCTTCGCAGCAAAATCGTGCATCGGGCATGTTGTGTTTTTCAAAGAAGCTTGGGGCAATGCACGCCAATTCGGAAAGCAAGTTTACAGGCAGCTTCTTTCATACAGCGATGGGATGGGTCACCTGTTTGACTGCGTGATGGGCCTGACGCCCATAAACAACCCACTCGCATGGCGCGGCGCGGTTGCTTGTGGGGCTTCAAAAATTGGCGTGATCCCAAAGGCGTTGTTCGACGCTGAAAGCGGTGAAAGCATTGACGCTGTGCTCACCGTTGCCACGCGAGAAATCATTGGCGCAGAGGCATAATTCATGAAGATATACACCAGAGTAGAAATCAACATGGAAACCATGGCCGTCACGCACGAAGAGTTCATCGAGTATGACGGATGGGTTTCACAGTGCGGCGGCGGTAGCGGTGGCGGCAGTTCCACCACAAACACTGTGGACTATGCGTATAACTCACGCATGGCCGCCCTTTCAGAAGAGCAGCAAACCTGGGCGCGCGATTATTACAATATGTGGTCTACATACACCAAGCCGTATGAGATCGCGCAGGCGCAGGCAAACCTTGAAACCTTGCCCCTGGAAACGAATCTCTACAAGCAGGCTCTTACTTCTGCCACGCAACTGCTGCCGCAGCAGACGGCAGCCGCCCAGAAGTTTTTGACGGCATCCACAACCGGCGTTGATGTCAATGAGCGCATGGCGCTGGCAACTGCGGATGCGGCCAACGCATGGAAGGACACCAAGGCAGCCAGCAACAGGGCGCAGGCAAGGCTTGGGGTAAATCCCAATTCCGGCAGGTACCAGGGCATTGCTGCTGCACAGCAAACCACGCAGGCCGCACAGCTTGCTGGTGCGCGGACGCAAGCCAGGGTTGGCGCGGAACAGGAAAACTATGACCGGCTGAAAAGCGCTGCGTCGTACAATGCCACTGGCGGCGTGTTGCAGGGCATCAATCTGCTGAAAAGCTAATCCGTGAGGTGCAATTATGCCTTTATATAGACCAGAAAATCCTTATTCGATGGGCCAAAAGGCCATGGGCCAAGCGAGCAGCACCATGGCATCGCAAACGAAGGAAGGGCCCCGCACTGAAGTCGAGGCATCCTCTCCGTCAGCCGGACAGATGGGCATGACAGGCCTATCTTTGCTTGGTGCCGGTGAGCAGGCATGGAAGTACGGCAGCAAGGGATATGATTTTTTGCAATCAAAATGGGGTACCCCCGATGCGGCTTCACAGGCCGCAAACGCTGGGTCTGGCGCTGCTCCTGCTGGGGGTGCTGTTCAAGCTCAACAAGCCGCGGATGCTGTCGCTCCCAGCGTACAGCTTCAGACAGGGGCGCATGCAGCGGCCACGGACGCAACATCGGCAGCAACTGGGGCAACAGCACAGGAAGGCATTACGGCAGGATCACAGCAGGCAATGCAGGGCATTGCTGGTACGCCTGCTGCTGGCACTACCGCCACAGAAGGCGGGGCATCATCTGGCGCATCTGCCGCATCAAGCAGCGCGGCGTACCCCTGGGCTTCTACCGCTGGCTCTCTCGCTGGCGGTGTTGGTGGTGGACTCGCGGGGCGCGAGCTTGGTAAGGCCATCGGCGGCGACACTGGCGGGAAGATTGGCGGCATTGCTGGCAGTCTCGGCGGCAGCTATCTCGGCGGTCTAGCTGGGTCTGCGGTAAGCAGCGGCCTCGGCGCGTCTGCAGGAACAGTGGCGGGAACAGCCGCAACCGCAGCTGCAACATCCGCAGCTACCACGGCGGCCACCACAGCAGCCGGTGCAGGGGCTGGCGTTGCCGCAGGTGCTGCTGGTGGTGCCGCAGCAGGGACAGCAGCGGGCGCTGGTGCCGGGGCGGCTGGCGGCGCTGCTGCTGGCGCAACGGCTGGTTCGGTGGTTCCAGGCGTCGGAACGCTTATTGGCGCTGGCGTCGGCGTCCTTGCGTCTTTTTTCCTCTAGGAGATTGTCATGCCTCTTTATAAGCCAAGCAACACTGCTGAATTGGCCCAATCTGCCATGAATGGCGCGACGCAGGCCGCAGCTGCGCAGACAAAGCAAACTGGAACTAAAACCGAAAAAGAAAGCAACTTCTGGGACGATCTCAACAAGGGAGCCGCAGCCGTTGCCTATGTTGGGCGTGGCCTTGACGGCCTCACAAAGGCCGCCGACGGCGCATGGAATATGTATGACAAGTACAAGCTCCGCGACGCCTACGATAACGTTGACAAGGCCTACAGCGAAGGTGGCATAGACGCCATTCAGAATAACCCTGACATGCAGGATTATTGGCATTCAAAGGCATTCGGACAGTTCATGCTAGACCGGGCCAGTAACGAAAAGGGTCGCCTGGAAATGATGCAGAACATGGATGCCGCTGCTGATAAGATGTATCAGGACTGGCGCATACAGGCCATGGGAGTTCGTCAGGCGTACACATCTGGCGACACGCAAAAATTCATGCCGATGATGCAGCAGCTTTCAACCAACTCTCCCCTGCCCTACAAGCTTGAGCCGACAAATGACGGCAATTTCAAGGTTCTGTTCCGCTCCGATGAAAAAGGTGGATGGGCAGATACCGGCAGGACGATGACGCAGCAAGAAGCCATGGGCGAGGTCGACAATGTGCTACGCGGCGAGCAGTCAATGCTCCGTGGCGTAGACGGCAAAACCGTGCCCGTTAACCTCGCCTTCAACAAGGCGGCCGTAAGGTCGTATTGGTTGACGCAAATAGGGAACGCAGAAAACAGGACTGACCCAAAGCGACAGATCCCACTCTACAACTCTGAAGGAAAGCCAACCGGCATCGGCATTGTCCAGAATCCCCTCGATGACTACAGCGTAGGGCCAAAGCTCCTTGTGTATGGGAATGGTGGTCGGCAGATCGGAACATTTGACGGGTATGATGGGGCAATGAAGGCTGGATATATCCCCTTTGCGCCCCCAAAGGGTAAGGGTGGTGCAAAAGGCGGGGCCGCTGGGGAAGGCGGTGGTTATTCTCTGACGCAGGGCGATATTGGTGCCCTTCAAAAATATGCCACCTCTGAAAACGAGATGGGTGAAAAGTCTGTTGATTATGAAAAAGCTGCGTTCCTAGAACAATTTGTGAGAACAACTGGCCTATCTCCGCTGCAGGCCATTGCCGCGTATGATGGAAATATCAAGCGTGCAATGGAGATGGGGGCAAGTCGTGGACAAGCAGAAAGGGCTACTATGTCTCTCCTTGCCCAGCGTATTTCTGGCGGGCAACGGGGGCAATCTCCGCAACATGGTCAATCAGAGCAATCTCCGCAGCAGTCACCTTCGCAGCAACAACAGAACCCCAAGGTTCGAGGAAGAATACAGGGTATACTTGGCCTTGCACCGCAAGAAGATCAGCAAGGTGGGGCAAGCGGTGGTTATGGCGGCGCGCCTGCAACGCTTAGCGGAAATTACCGCGACAATCTAGAACGCCAGGCAACTACTCGACAGGCACTCGCAGAAAGCGGCGATTACCCAACGGAAATTGTTGGGCTGCCGGGGCTGGGCATTAACAGCGGCGCTCTTGTTGAGGGCGACAATGTTCGCGGCCAAGGCATGCTGAGTGGCATTGGCCTCAGGCCGTCACCGTTTGGGCAGACAGAAAGTCAAAAATGGCGGCAGCATTTCAACAGGTAATCGAATTTCAAAGGAGATATCGACATGCCCAAACAAAAGGCCCCACGGCCTACGAAGACCAATACAGGCGATTACCTGCTTGATTTCGACGGGACAGATTTCAGCCAGTTCGGCGGCCAACAGGCGCAGCAGCAGGAAGAAGAACCTGGACTTATGAGCAAGATTGGCAGTTCTGCCCAGGCAATTGCTGAAGGTGCAACCATGCTGCCGGGCCAGATCGCTGATACGCTCAGGGATGCCTACCATGGCGGCGATGTGGATGTTACCGATACTGATGCCATTCGCGCGCGCCAGGCACGCGAGCAAGAGCGCGCAGACTACGGTAAAAAGTATGATGGCAAAGCCTTTGAGGGCGTAACCGATGCCATGAATTCCATGGGCTATTCCATGGGAACAATGGGTGCAAGCCTCGGCGCTGCGGCCCTGGCTTCCCCTGCCGGGCCGATTGCCGCTGGCGCAGCAGGCATGGCCGCCTCTGGCGCCATGGCATACAGGGCAACAAAGCAGCAGTTTTTGCAGCAAATGCTTGGCGAGACGGAAAAGGTTCTTGGCCGCCTGCCAACACAGGATGAGTGGGACAAGATCGCCACAGAGTTTGACGGCGAGGCAACGCGCTACGGTGCATGGGAAGCAGGCCCGGAAGCCCTGAGCAACCTCATTATGGCAAAAATTCTCGGCCCGCTTGGAAAGGGCCTGTTGCGCGGCAGCGTGGGCCAGGGCATCAAGAGGATTGGCGGCCTGTATGGTGAAGAGCTTGCCACAGAAACAGCAACCCAGATGGGACAAGGCCAAGAAGAGGCCAATGTGGGCTTGCGCGACACAGCGCCGGGCGTCTGGGATGCGTTCAAGGAAATCGGCCCTGCTACGTTCTGGCAGACCACGCTCATGGCTGGCGGCAAGAAAGGTGCAGACATGCTTGCCAACCGCATGCGCGCACGTTCGCAACAGGTTGAAAATAATGTCGACCAGACGCAGCAACAGGGGCAAGGCACAACGGGACTGACGAACCAAGCCGCATTGCCAATGGCGCAGGGGATATTTGCCTTGCCGCAGGGCGACGGCTCAATTCCCATGGGCAGCACAGATACGGGCCGGGGCCCCATTGCCGCAGGCGTTGTAGCTGGCCAGCAGCCAAAGCCTTTTCTCAGCGACGCTGACCATGCCGATACTGAGGCCTTTGTGCGTGCCTTTGAAGAGCGCGAGCGAAACAGGGATGACGAGGAAGCCCTTATCGAGTACGGCCAGCGTCAGGCCCGCTCGCCTGCTCAGCTTGCACTTGACCAGGGCGAAAACGTCGACCTGCTATCGCTTCCGCAGGGTAATGCGGCCATGGCCATGGGGACCGAAGACACCGGGCGCGGCCCGATTGCCCCGCCAACTGACTATGCAGGTCAGCCCATTGCGACCCCATATACGCCACGCCCCGCCCTTCCTGAACAGACTTCGCAATCTGCGGGCATGGGCCAGTGGGCTGGCGGGCGCTCGCAGCTTGCCTACGGGCCGAAGTCTGAACCGCAGATGATGCAGGGCTTGGGCATCATGTCGCAGCAGGGAGCACCAGTTCAGCCCCAGGCAATGCCCACCTCGGCACAAATCAACAATACACAGGCCGCGCCCCGTTCGGACACAACAGCCGCAGCTAATGCCCTTGGCATGCCCTCGCCGCAGGCTGTTCCACAGGAGGCCATGGCCCCGCAGAGGGCACAGGCTTTGCCCCCAATAATGCAGGGCATAGGCGCTGCGCCTGCGCAGCCAACACCCGCCCCACAGCAAGCGTTTACCAGCCAGCCGCAGCCAGAACAAAATTCAAGAGGTCCGTGGCTTGAGGTGGTTCATATTGGCGATTCTGCCCCTAAAGCAAAGCCTCGGCCGCAACAGAGTCAGCCTGCAGGGCGTGCAGATGACTCGCGCCCAATTGGAAAGAACAGCCGCGGGCAGCAAGTGTTCGAGGACAAAAATGGAGTGCGCTCTTATGCTGACGGCGGCGTGCGAGTTTCGCAGAGCGTTGGTGTTATCCCCGGCCATGGCATAACGTTTGATGGCCCTGACGCGCTGTATAAGAGCGGAAAGCAGGAGTACCTGACCAACGACGAGGTTAAAAGCCTTTCTGGTGGCACAAGTGAGCCTGAGAGCAAAAAGCCAAGCCGCATAGAGCTCATTCGCCAACTCCCCAAAGAAGAGCAGGCTGATGCCCGCAAGCTTCCAAACTCAAAGCTGTTGGAGCGAGTTCGCCAGCTTTCAGAGGTCAATACTGCTTCCGAAGATCAGCCGGGCGTGGTAGAATCTAACCATGCCAAGGAGGGCGAACATGCAGAAGCAAACGAAGGAAGAACGCGCGGAAATGAAGGAAAAGCTGAACCAGGTGTACGCAACCCTGACGAAGCCGTTGGAAACCCAGCTGATGGATCACATGAAGAAGTACACGCCGAACCAGGTGAAGGAATGGCTGACGGACGACGGGCCGAAGGCGCTCGCGGACTTCATTCAGGAACAGGTAGCGAGCGCGGAAAGCACGCGGGACGATACGGCGAAGAAGCTGATCGAAAAGGGGATGAGCGAGGGCGAAGCGTGGCCGATGGCGCGCGAAGTGGCGATGCAGGACTTTTGGCCACAAGCGGAACCCGGGCGCGAGGGGTAAAAGACTTTCGCATTTCCCCCGATGACCACATCGGAGAAGGTGGAAAGGTCGCCAAATTCAACGACAACCTTTCTGCCATTCGCACGCTCAAGGAAATTGAGCAGTCTGGCCGCCCAGCTACCGAAGACGAACAGAGAACCCTTGCCCGGTATGTTGGCTGGGGTGGCCTTCCAGAAGTGTTTGCCGAAGGCGGCAAGGCCGACCCTGCGCTGACCCGCAGGCGCGCCGAATTGCGCGAACTTCTTTCGCCAAAAGAATTTGAAGAAGCGCGCAGATCCACAACGAACGCTCACTACACTTCGCCTGAAATCATCATGGCAATGTGGGATGCCATTAAGCGTATGGGCTTTAAGGGCGGCAAAGTTCTTGAGCCTTCTATGGGCGTTGGCAACTTCATTGGCTTGATGCCTAATGACGTATACAAAAAGTCCCACGTCACCGGCATTGAGCTTGATGGCATTACTGCGCGGATCGCAAAGCTGCTGTATCCGAAACAGACCATTCTTTCGCAGGGATTTGAAACTGCCAAACTGCGTGACGGCAGCTTTGACCTGGCCATATCCAACGTGCCATTCGGCGACTACAAGCTGCACGACACCCGCTACGCGAAGCACAATCTCTTCATCCACGACTATTTCATCACTCGCGCGCTCGACCTTGTGCGCCCGGGCGGCGTGGTAGCCTTTATCACCACTTCCGGCTCACTGAACAGCGGGCGCTCAATGAATATGCGCCAGTTGGCCGCCGACAAGGCGCGCCTGCTCGGTGCTATTCGCCTGCCAGGCACATCATTCAGCAAGAATGCCCTCACGGACGTGACAACGGACATTCTGTTTTTGCAACGCCTTGGTGAGGGTGAAACCAACACCAGCCCCGCATGGAAGGATGTGGTTGATACCGACGTTGTTTCGGAGAAGACGGGCAAGCCGTTGCGGAACAACGAATACTATTCTGCGCACCCAGAAATGATGCTGGGGCAGCTGGCAGACGATAAGCTCTACCCTGGCAGGACGGCGCTTAAGGATGACGGCAGGGACATGCCGGCCGCTTTGGGTGACGCGCTGAAAACGCTCCCAGAAGGAGTGTTTTCTGGTGAAGGTCTGCGCCATGAGGATCAGAAAGCAACTGCCAATGTGCAGATGCAGGACGCCAAAGAGGGCCAGCTGCTGCTGGATGGCAAAGGCAATATCGTTCAGGTGTCTGACGGGGAACTGAAAAACTATCCGGCTGACGGAAAGAAAGCTGCGCGCATTGCCGGGATGATCGGGGTTCGTGATGCCCTGCGTTCAAACCTGCGGGCGCAGATGAACGGAGACGAAGACAGCATTGCGCACTCCCGCACGGCTCTCAACGACGCTTACGACGCATTTGTGAAGCAGCACGGCTTCTTAAATGACAATGCCAACCGCCTGGCCATGTCAGAAGACCCCGACTTTCCCCTTTTGCAAGCCCTGGAAAACAACTACACCAAGGGAAAAAACGGTGCGCCTTCCAAGGCTGAGAAGGCCGACATCTTCACCCGCCGGACAATCGCTGAACCCAAGATTATTGAGCACGCAGAGACGCCGCAGGATGCCCTGCACGCACAGCTTGCGGATATAGGCCGGGTTGATATTCCAGGCATTGCGAAAATGACCGGCCTTTCTGAGCAGGCCGTTATTGACGATTTACACGGAACCATCTTTCAAAACCCCAAGGGAACCCGGTGGGAAACCGCTGACGACTATCTCTCTGGGAACGTCCGCAAAAAACTTGCTGAGGCAAAGAAGGCCGCCGAAAAGGACGTGAAGTTCAAGGAGAACGTTAAGGCTCTAGAAGCCGTGCAGCCGCAGGATGTGCCGCCACAAGACATCCGCGTTGACCTGGGCGCCGGGTGGGTTCCCTCGGCGCGCGTTGAAGAATTTGCGGCAAAAGTCCTTGGCATATCGCCTTCAGACGTATCGGCACGCTATTCAAAAGAACTGGCGCAATGGTCGCTGAACGTCAAAAAAAGCGGCCTAAGCAATGAGTACGGGACGCCAGAGCGTAGCGCACTGGAACTGCTCAATGATTCGCTCAATCTGAAACAGGCAAAAATTCAGATCGACACGCCGGAAGGTGTGATCGTGAACAAGGAAGCCACCATTGCCGCCCGCGAGGCGCAACGCAAGTTGCATGAAGAATTCTCGCGCTGGATTCTGGAGGATGAAAAGCGCGCCGCTGAATTGGCCCGCATCTACAACGACACTTACAATGCCATGCGCCTTTATGAGGCTGATGGCTCGCACCTTGTGTTGCCCGGCATTGCCGATACCATAGAGGGGAAACCCTTTGCCCTGCGCCCGCACCAGAAAAGCGCCGTGTGGAGGATTATCCAGAAGGGCAACACGCTGGTTGCCCATGCTGTTGGTGCTGGCAAAACGTATGAAATGATTGCCGCAGGCATGGAAATGAAGCGTCTTGGAATGATCAACAAGCCGCTTTACGTCGTTCCCAACCATATGCTTGAGCAGTGGTCGCGCGAGTTTTTGCAGGCCTACCCTGCCGCCAATATCCTCGTTGCATCCAAGGCTGACCTTCAAAAGGAGAAGCGCCGCAAGTTTGTGAGCCGCATTGCCACTGGCAACTGGGATGCCGTGGTCATGACCCACTCTTCTTTTGGCCGCATTCCTATTTCAGTGGAGCGGAAAGAAAAACATATCCGCGATCAGATTGAGCAGTATGAATCTGCCCTGCGCGCCGAGAACGAAGAAAAGAAGGCTGGGCGCGGGCGTTCTGAAAACAGGCTTGTTAAGCAACTTGAAAAGCAGAAAATGCGCCTTGAAGAAAAACTTCGCACGCTGCTTGAAGACGGAAAAAATGCCAAAGATAACCAGGTGAATTTTGAAGAACTTGGCGTGGACTTCATGTTTGTCGATGAGGCCCATAACTTCAAGAATCTGAGCTACGTCACGCGGATGCAGCGCATTGCCGGTCTGCCCAATAGTCATTCCCAGCGCGCTGAGGACATGCTTCTGAAGACGCAGTACCTCGACGAATTGCACCCTGGCAGGAGCCTTGTGTTTGCCACCGGCACGCCAATCTCCAATACCGTGGCCGAAATGTACACCATGACCAGGTATGTAGCTCCGCATCTGCTGCGCGAATCCGGCCTTGAAATGTGTGATTCTTGGGCGCGCCAGTTTGGCCGCACTGTCACCGGCATGGAAATATCGCCGGATGGCCGGAACTTCCGCGAAAATACCCGCTTCTCGCGTTTCACAAACGTGCCGGAACTTTTGACCATGTTCCGCAGCTTTGCCGACGTGAAGACCAAGGAAGACCTCGACCTGCCGCTTCCTGACCTCAAGGGCGGCAAGCCTGAAGTTGTGTCTGTAAAGCCGTCCGAATCCCTCACGAATTATGTCGATGAACTTGTGGCCAGGGCTGAGAAGATACGTGGCGGTTCCGTTGATCCGCGCAAAGACAACATGCTCAAGGTGACAAGCGAGGGTCGCCTTGCTGCCCTGGACATGCGCCTGATTGACGACACGCTCCCTGCTGACCCCAATGGCAAGGTAGCGCGCGCGACTGACAACATCTACGACATCTGGAAATCCACATCGAAGGACAGACTCGCCCAGATGGTTTTCTGCGACCTCTCTGTGCCATCAAAGCAGAGGGCCAAAGGCCTGAAGGAGGCAGAAAACCAAGATCAGGACGGCGAAGCCGCCAAGCCTGAGGCAAGTCCTGATGATTTGCTGGCTGCCGCATCTCGCGGGTCATTCAGCGTCTACGACGAGATCAAGAACAACCTCGTCGACATGGGTGTTCCAGCAGACGAAATTGCCTTTATCCATGACTTCAACGGCGATAAGGCAAAGGCCCAGCTTTTTAAAGACGTGCGGGCGGGCAAGGTGCGGGTGCTCCTTGGTTCGACCGCTAAGATGGGAGAAGGAACGAACGTGCAGGAGCGACTTGTGGCTCTGCACCATCTGGACGCGCCCTGGAAGCCATCAGCCGTCGAACAGCGTGAAGGGCGAATTCTGCGCCAAGGCAACAAGAACAAAGAGGTGCAGATATACACCTATGTGACCGAGAACAGCTTTGATGCCTATATGTGGCAATTGCTGGAATCGAAGGCGCGCTTTGTGGCCACATCCATGCGCAGCGGTGTCACCGAGCGAGACATGGACGATATCAGCGTTACCGAACTTTCCGCTGCAGAAGCCAAGGCCGCCGCAACTGGAGATAAGCGCATCCTTGAAAAAGTTGGCCTGGACAACACCATATCTCGGTTGACCGTTCTGAAGCGTGAATTTGATCGCAACCAGTGGGCCAAGGGGCGCGAGGTAGCCGAATCTAAATCCCGCCTCGCCACGCTTACAGACATACTTGCTGCCGAAAAGAAAGATTTATCCCTGGCGGCAACGCTGACCGGGAAGAACTTTGCGCTCACCCTGCGCGGCAAAGAATACACGAAGTCCACGGATGCAGCCGCGGCTATAATCAGCATTGTTTCTGACAAAAGCATCCCCAGCGGCGCAGTCATCGGCAAGGCTGGCGGCTTTGATATTACCATGTGGCGCAAGGCAACGGGCTATGAGTTTTCCCTGTCTGGGGAATCCTCGTTCAGTACCGGCGACACAACATCATCCGAAGGAGCCGTGACGCGCATCGTCAAGGGAGCCTCGCCAGAGAACAGCGCCAGCAGGATTGCGGCAACCGAAGAGGCCATTGCCAAAACAAACCGTAGACTTGATGGGGCAACGAAGTGGCTTACGAACAACAAGTCTTTCGACAGGCAAGAAGAACTGGAAACGGCCTTGGCCAGAAGCCAGGAGCTCGATGACGAGCTTGGTCTGTCTGCATCCAAGGATGCCAGCGTGATCAGCAATGAAGCTGACAGCGACAATGATCTTATGGCCTCAAAGGTGAACCCTGGCGAATACCTCCCCCCCGTTGACGGGAAAAAGGGCATGCGCCTTGAAGACGTACAGACCGTTGCTGACAAGATCGGGAAGCTGGCAAAAAATGCGGCAGCGTCGCGTGTCGTGCAAGGTTTTGACGAACTGCCATATTCGATCAGGGAGCGTTATTCGGACGCTAAAAACAGCGTCGAGGGCGTTTTTGACCCGCGTTCTGGCGTGGTCTGGATGGTGGCCGACAACCTCAGTGATCCAACGCGCGCGGCCGAGGTGTGGGCCCATGAACAGATTGTTCACCATGGCCTGCGCGGGCTGCTTCCGGCTGATGCCAGAAGGCGTGTGCTTAACCAGCTTTGGCTTGGTGCTGGCGGCATGAAGAACGGCATGGTGAAGGACATTGCCAGCCGTTACGGCTTGGCCCCCACCAGAAGCTTGCAAGACCGTCAAACGGTTATGGAAGAAGTCATTGCTGCCCTGGCAGAAAAGAAGGGGCAGGGGCTTCTTGAGCGCGCCGAAGGCAACCTATGGCGCAGGGTTGTTTCTGCCCTGTACCGTGCATGGAACAGCCTCGTTCGCGCCGTTTCTGGGCGAGAAGGGGCTATGAACATGGACAACATTGATGCCTTGCTCTCCGCACTCGGAAGACATGTGATTGATGGGGAATCTTCCGGCATCACCCAGAAGGCCGGGCCGTTTGAACAGGCGGTTGCGCCAGCGTCGATGTCAACTGAGGGTGACGGCGGCGTTGAATTGGCTTCCCTTTCACCGAAAGACATTCTCGGCCTTACTGGCATAAAGGCCGCAAAGATTGCTGACGCACCAGAGATTCACCATATGTTCAAGAAGGATGACTTGAGCTTGATGCAGAGCATTTTTAATCTGCCGCATTGGATTGCCAAAAAAGCGCCGGCCTTTGCCAAAGTCTATGAACGGCAGTTGCAACGCTTGGATGATCGGTCATCCGCGCTCAAGGAAAGCCTTGAAACCGCGCCGAGCATTTTCGGCAAGGACAGACTCAAGCCTGCCGACATGGACAGCCTGAAAAAGCTGCTTTGGGAGCATGAGGGCCGGGACGCATGGCAGATTGACGCTTCCGGCGTTGACAAGTTTGTCACCAAGGAAACTCTGGCCAACGGGCGAGAATTAATTTCTGTGAACCCTGAATTTTATCGGGAGTACAAGAAATGGCTCGGCGGCCTGGAAGGCACAAAGGCTGCCAAGGACGCAATGCTTGAAATTCGCAAGAGCCTTGATGAGGACTTGGTGCGGGCTCATAACCGCATGGCTGCAATGTCTGAAATGAGCGACGACGCGATCAGGGAGTTCCGGCAAAGCATTGGCCATGTGCCGAACTACTTTCCTCACCACCGATATGGGAACTACTTTATTCAAGCGAAGATCGGTGATGAGGTTGTTTTTAGGCAGCACTTTGATGCACTGAACACCCAAGCGGCAAAACAGCGCGCCGCCATGATCGCTGCTGAGCAAAAAGAAAACTACCCTGGCGCAAGCTGGACGGATGGAAAGAATGACCGTCTGCCAGATGAAATTCTTGGCGCACCGATTGACACCGAGGCAATGGAGCAAATCATCCGTGCGGCAACATCGAAGATTGCGGACAAGGAACGTGCCGCCGAAATCAATGAACTGCTCACGTCTGGCGTTGCCGATGTGCTTAAGGCGCGTGGCTGGGGCGCGCACGGCATACAACGTAAAGGCATTCCAGGCTTTGAGCGTGAGGACATCACGCGGGTGCTCTACGACTACAAATCCGGCCTGAATGGCTGGCTTACCAAGATGGAGGCCGCAAAGGATTTCAGCGAGGCGTTGTCGGGCATTGATGCACGGCGCACTCCGAACCTTTGGAAGTACACGGCCCAATACGTCAAAGACATGCTGCGCAACTCTGATCGCGTGGACAGGATCACCGGCAATATCAAGTCTGTTGCCTTTGCCTGGTATCTTGGCGGCTCAATCAAAACTGCGTTTGTGAACGCCACCCAGAACCTTGTAGTGGGTGTGCCGCGCTTGCAGATGGATGTAACCGGCGGCGGCCGCCTCTGGCTCGATGGTGCGCAAAAAGCAATCATTGACCGGGTGACAGGCAGCAAGGGCAAAGGCCTTTCGGACGAAGAGGCAAAGCTCGTACATGAACTTTACGGCGAGAGCGTGATCACTGACGCTTTCATGGAAGAAGTGCGCGGGCATTTGCAGGGCTTCACCGGCGCTACGCTCTGGAACAAGTTCACTAAGGCATTGGGCCTGCCCATGAGCGAAGTTGAACGATTCAACCGGGCCAGTTTGGCCCTGGCCGCATTCCGCGCTGCGCGCAGCGGCAAGCTCAAGCAGCAGGCAAAAGAGAAGTATGGTGTCAGGGGCGAACAGGCGAATTATGACCAGGCGAAAGAATTTGCCACGGATGTAGTGCGAGATGCCCACTTTGTGTACGGCAAGTCCAACCTGCCAGAGTTCATGCGCAGCAATACTGCCGGGCGGTCAATGGCTTCGCTCTATACGTTCCGCACGTTCACACACAACATGATTTCCATGTGGGCATGGGCGCTGGAATCGCAAGGCAAAGAAGGCGCTGCGTTTGTGGCGAAAAGCATAGGGGCCACAATGGCCCTTGGCGGCGTTACCGCCCTGCCCTTCTACGCAACCATTATGGCCTTGTGCCAGGCTGCCACCGGAGACGATGACGATTGGACAGAAAAACTCCGCTCCTGGCTGCCCAAGAACAACTTGCTGCGGGATGCTGTGTGCTACGGCACGCCAGCCATGGCCGGGGTAAACATTGGCGGCTCGCTCAAGATGGAGACGCCTATTACTGGCGGCCTTGCCAAGGGTAAGACGCCCAAAGAAATACTTACCCAGAGCATTGGGGATATAATCGGCGTTCCATACGATTTGCTGATCGAAAAGCCCTCCAAGATGATTGAGGCTCACCGCAAGGGGAATACGTGGAGAATGATCGAAGAGGCCATGCCGGTTGCATTCAAGAGCGGCATGCAGGCTTGGCGGCTGTACACCCATGGGCAAACAACCATGTCTGGACGGCCAATAAATGACCCTGGAACGCCAGGTGCGCGCAAGCTTTCGTCAAGTGAGGCCATAGGCAAGGCTCTTGGATTCCAGCCAGTCAGTAGCACAAAGAGCTATGATGCGTATGCCGCATCGCAGCATTCGAAACAGGTGCGCGACGACAAGCTTGATGACCTTACGGCCATGGCGCTGAAAACAGTCGATACTGGGGACCCGGCGGGCAGAAAGGAAATGCTCAAGGACCTCAAAAATTGGAACAGTCGCATGAAGGAAGAGGGCAAGCCCAATATGCTCATTGCACCCAAAGAAGTTATTCGCAGGGTGAAGGCACGCAGGCGCGAGAACAGGCCGACGCCAAAGAACCTGCGCGAAAAGGCACGGCTGCAGGCGTCTTGGAACTAAACGCAACATTGCCAAATTGCGAAATCTGTCAATTTTGGGCCGGGGGACACAACGCCTCCGGCCTTTGCTTTTTTTGCCGGATCATTTAGATTTTGCTTCATGGCAACAATGATTGACCCTCTCGTGAAGCTCGCAGCGCTTGGGGCATACCCCCATCTTGAGGTGAGTACAGACGGTTCAAAAAATGTCACACTGACCTTTGCGAGATCATCAACGCATAAGGCGCAACAACAGGCACAGGCGTTGCTAAAACGCTATGGAAGGTTGCTCCTCATGCAACTGGACGTAAAGCCTAGTTGCATTCCAAGGACAGTTCAGCAGTTGGTTGCCAGTGGCAAGATCAGAATAGAGAACGGAAAATTCAAGTTGGTGATTTAAAGCCAGACATGGACGAGGTGGGATTGATGGCGGGTTCCTGTACAGGTATTTTGTACAGGTTGTATGTGGCATATTGTGGGTATTTTGTACAGGTTTTGGACACATTGCACGCAAAATACCACAATAAAAACAGAAGATTATGCTTAAAATAACCGCCCTTACAAGGCGGGGGCCACAGGTTCAAGTCCTGTACTGCCCACCAAATAAATCGAAGGGTTACAGCTTTTGCTGTAACCCTTCTTTATTTTTCCCAACACCATTCCCAACACGCGCACTAAAAAACAGAAACAACCAGTACAAGTCTCTCAGGCGAGATGCTCTTCTTTTTGGAGGAACTGAACAACTCGCAGCTGGTTCCTATCCTCACCCCCTCACCCCCTTCCACCATTTCGCTCTACTCACTTTTCGCTTGAATCATCGGTGCCACTCTAAACGCTGGCCTTCTGGAGTTGTGTAACTCTAGTGGGCCATTTTTTGTTTTTTCCAGGTATGGCTCGAGATGCCAAAACTCAAAAATATCCTAGAGCCGCGCGCCCTCGCCGTTTTTCAAAAATCGGCGTCATTGCACATGACTTAACCTCAGAGTACTCGCGAGAACTTTTTGTGGAGGAATAAGGACATGAACGAACGAAGCGCGGTGGTGAATGAAAAGGATCAAAATCAATGGCTGACTGAAGTAGAAGTTAGCCTACTCACGAAGTTAAGTTTGTCAACGCTTAGGGCGCATAGGTTTTACCGCAAGGGTATGCCGTACTCAAAGGTGGGAAGATCTGTGCGGTACAGCTTGGCGGATGTAGCGGCTTTCATGGAATCTCGTCGGGTAACCATTGAAAACGCGTAACTGTGAGAAGCTTATGCTGCATGCAAGGGATCCACCGTTACCGACGATATAGTTCACAAATCAGAAATGAAAATGATAACTTCTAACCCTCCTAGAATCGAGAGGCATCTTTGGAAGCTGATATGTCTAATAAAATGATTACCCTACCTGCGGGCAACGCCAGTGCCACATGCGAAGTCAATGATACAAAAATGATGAACTCAGAGGTGCGTGATGCGCTTTCCAATCTTAAAGAAGAGATGCACGCTATGTTGCAGCTCCCACCGGAAGATCTGGCTAAAGTCGACCATATCGAGTGGAAGCTGGATTGGAAGCCTGTGTTGACCTCCCGCATTTACCCCAAAAAAGACTAAGCCTATTACGAGGAGAAGCAGGGACTGCCTGCTTCTCCTGCTTTTGGAGGTAACAATGACTTTTGATTATCGAAAAATGGTCAAGGAAGCGACGGAAACAGGCCAACCAGTCACCAGAGTTCGCCATCTAGTTTGTCAAGGCAATACTTCTGCCCCGGTTGCAGCAAAAACTATTGATACAACGGCAAAGGTTGTGCCTTCACACGACTATTCACAAACACCTTCTCTTGATGTGCTTGACTATGCCCGGCGACGGAAGCTGCCGCCTTCCAAGACCATGATCTTTGTTTCAGCAAGCAAAAAAAAACATCCTTTCGAGATAACCCCGGAAAAGGTGGCTGAGACCATCCAGCAAATGGATCGCTTCGGCATTCCCGCATGCATGATGGACAGCCAGCAGGCTTACTTCTATATATCGCTGGTCGGCTACGAGTTTACTTCCCTGAACGGATGGACGAAAATTAGAATCATTCGTGCCGTTGGCGGCAATGATGCTGATGCCAGGTTTTGGCAGTCTCATTTACGCTTGGAAGATTTCTTGCCGTGGGTCGTGAAAAAGTTGAATCGTGGCCCTGTGATTTCAGCCTTGGTTCTGGGAAGACTGATGTGTTTGAAGCCGGAATTTTGTTTTAGCGCATTTCCTGAAACCACCCAGCAGAGGGCTCAGTACTCGAAGGAAGCTCAAGTTGAGGATGCAACCCCGAAGGGCATCGTTGTGGGTGCCATCAACTTCAAACGTCTACATATGGACATTCAGCGGGATCTAGACGACTCCATAATGCAGGCGGTGTGCCATTACTCTGATGGTAAAAATGACATATTTGCTCTCGCAGTCCGCGTTACTGGCGAGCAGGGCAAAGATTCACTAAAGATCGGCATGAAATCCGCCGTTGCGCATCTGCTGTCACGCGATATGATTGTTCGCCACCCCAAAGCCCCCGTGCTCATCTGCGTGGACATCAAAGTGGCTATTTCTTTTCGGGATGCAGCGCGTGAGGGACATGTTTTTGAACGAACTGGTGTGATCGTGTCGGGCTTTGCCGGTGGAGAAGAGACCCCAAAAGGCCTTCTGCTCAGTGATGTGGCTGGGCATTCCGTAACCATCGTCTCCACTCCTGGGCAAAAAGGCTGGGATGGGGTTGACCTGCTGGTCAAACGCTGCCTTGAGAATGGTGCTACTGACGTAAATGTTTATCCATGGCCCATAATGCAAGGGGGCGTTCCGGATATTTCCTCATATAAGCCGGGAATGCAGGATAACGTGCTTGCCAAGACGACTAACCTTGACACGCTGGAATTGCCTTCACAACTGGTTGCCCGCATCAGGCGCGAGGCCATTCCGATTGAAGATATGACATCATGGAAAAAGAACGTGCTGCTCCTTGAAAAAGCCCCTACATGCATAGAAGGAGAACAATCCTGCCAGACGGATTTTGAAATTGTCACGTTCGAGATGCTGCCTGATGTCGTTCCTAGAGAGGATGACGTCCCTGTGGCCGTGAGGCAAATGTTTACTCCGCAGTATACCACCTTGATTTGGGGGGCTTCAAATGCGGGAAAAAGCTGGCTGGGTATTGAACTGGCAACATCTTTGACCACGGGAACACCCTACCTCTATTTTACAGCCTCTGCTCCTTGTACGCTGTGCTACCTGGATGGCGAGGTCGGCTCTGACTTTAAGCCTAGGGTAAATCAGCTTCTGCAGGGGCGTGAAGAATTTCTTCCTCTTCTGAGAAAAAAACCTCTTTGTGATTTCTGCCAAGGGTGGGCTTAATATTCTTGACGGAGAAACGCAGAAAATCCTCATAGGCAAGCTGCAAAAATCTGGAGTCAAATGCATAGTCATCGACAATCTGCTTTCCCTCGCCCCGACAGCTTCAAAAAGTAATTCCACTCCGTTCTTTGATTTTATCCACAGGATAGAAAAGCTTGGTATTGGCGTCATTGTGCTGCACCATGCCGGTAAAACAGGCAAAGACTTCAAGGGGCCTGTAGATCTTGCCAGCCTGTGCCAGAATGTCATTCACCTTGAAGGCCGTGATCAGCTTGAAAAGGAAATAAGTAAAGACGATGAAGGCGATGATGAACCGTTAAGTCAGGATCTGACCGAGGCCCTTGAAGGCGACGGTCCTGTGGTACGAATGACCATTGAAAAATGTAAAATTGCCCCGGAGCTTGAACGCCGGAAGATGGTGTACAAATTGCCTGTTGGCGGAATCTGGAAGTTTGTTGAAGGGGATATGCCAGTGTTAGCACTGGACGGATCGGATGAATATCCTGAGAGGATTGGGGGCAAGCAACCTGCCGTTAACGGCAACCTCACAAAAAATCAGCAGACGGTCTACGCATTTTTCCAGCATCACCCGGAAAGGGATATCATGAATAAAGATATTCAGAATCTTCTGGGTGTTAAGGAAGGTGCAAGCCGCAATGTACTAAAGGATCTGGAACGGATGGGTTACATTGAACGCTTTGGTAAGGACAACCAGACCATCTATCGGTTGAAAAAATAGCATCCAGAGAAATTAGGGGTGCATGACTCAATGAAGGTTAGCACCATTTTTGCAAATCCCCGGCCTCACCGGGGATTTTTTTGGCGATACTATACTTGCATAGAAGGGCAAGGTATTGAAGCCTAAATGCCCAGCTTTTCAACCACATGCAATAGCCGCTTTGAAACAGGAAGCTGAGATGGACTGTTGCTTACTTGACAGGTACAATCATATCAGAACTCATATTTCTCCTTGCGTTGAATAAAAGCGCTCCGTCCGCCCTCCAGAATGCTGGCAACCTGATCACGAATCGTCGGGACATCAATAGAACCCTGTGCATCTAGTCCGAGGCAACCGTGGTTCTCCGCTGCCGTAAATACACCGATCCATTCAGCGTCGCCAAACACTGGGATGTTAGCGTTGTGTGTCGCAAACAGGAACTGTCGGCTGATCTTGGCTTCTCTGAGCTCGACGACGATCCGATCTGCGATGAAGGCGTTGTCTAGGTTGTCCTCCGGCTGATCCATCAATAGTGGGTCGACGTTCTCAAGCAGCAGCATGTGCAGGATTGCCGTGCACTGCTGGCCCGTAGAGAGCTTATTGAGCGGCCGGAATACCGGATCGGCTTGGCCGTGAGCGACATTCAAAAAGATGTCCACGCGATGCTCCAACTCCAAGGCCTCCAGCTCCATGAGCTGAGACGACTGGAGCTGGGTGAGTGCGTCGGCGACCATCTGCGTGACCCCCCAATCGAGTTGCACGTCGGCAGAGCCTTTCTTAATCGACTGGGCCAACGACAACGGGCTGATCGTCTCGGCGTCCTCTATGAACGCTAGCCGCTTTTCGCCCACACCGTCCAGCTTGCACCCAAGCAGGAATGCCATCAATGGCGTACGGTCAGCCTCTGGCACGATTTCCACCTTGAGCTTGCCTTCAAGTCGCCTGTTCAACTTCCTCGCGGCCTTCTGCAATGCCTGTATGCGTTGCCCACGCAAATCAGACAGCTCGGCCAACAGATTGCGCCGTTCCTGGCGTAAGGTCTCGCGCTGAGACTCGTGGGTAGTCGCCCGCGACTTCATGGGCTTGATGCGCTCGATCTCCCCCATCAACTTTTGATAGGCAATACCGACCTCTTGCCCGCTCTTACCAGCAGTGGCGGGCAACGTCCGCAGCGCCTTTTCCAACTCGGCATCGTGCTCCTGAATAGCCTGCTGCCATGCGCCGTGCTGGGTAGTGAACTGTCCTGCCCGGTCATCAAGCAAGGCCTGCATGACGGTCAGATGGTCGGTGAACCCCTTCTTGAGTCCATCCAGTGTGGCGCGCATAGCGAGCAACTGGGCAGCATCAGGCAATCCATCAAGGGCCTCGTCGTTGATGAAGTCGAGATCAGGCAATCCGTCACGCAGGCCTGAAAGCACGTCGCGAAAGCTTTGCACGCCATCGGTCGCGGTCTTGGCAATCTCTCGCTCTCGCGCAAGTAATGAGGTCTTGGCCAGCTTCTCCTTGATCCCCAGCTCGTCGAACCCGCGAAGCTGCTCTTCCAGTTTGGGCAAGCGCTCGATCTGTACATTCAGCTCGTCAAGGTTGGTCAGGGATTTCGTGAGGTTCTGCTGGTTGTCCTTCAAGCGTCTATACACGTCGGCGCTCTTCGCCTCGTATTCCCGGTCTTGAGGAAGAAAACGATCCAGCAACTGCATCCGGCTGGTTACATCTTGGGCCAGCTCGTAGATTTCGTTCTGCCCATAGATGTCGATGCCCGGCAGCAAGTCGCGCGGGAGCAGGGTGGAGACATTGCCATCAATGTCACGCACCATCGGCGGCTCGCCATGACGGCGCGATATGGTGTATTGCTTGCCGTTCTGGGCAGAAGACATCACTGTCAGATCAACCCGTCCGGCCGAGCGACCAAGGTTCTCCTTGATGATCTCATGGTGGAGCTTCTGAGCCTGCTTGCCTTTGGGTGGAAAGTCTAAGGCGAAGCGCAGGCATTCGAGTAAGGTTGACTTCCCCGTTCCACGGCCACCGATTACCGTATTGAGATGGTCGGAAAAATCCACCTGGACACCATCAAGATAGCCACCAGCCACCGTCATACGCACTACCTTGCCAACCGGGCTTTGGGCTTGCTGAGAGTTAAGTCGGACTCGCGATCCCGGGTCGAGGAAGGCAACCTTGAACGCAGCGAAAGTGGGTCGTGTCATCTTTATGAAGCACGTTGCGCTCGGCTGATCCAAGTCTTCAGGCTTGGCAACATCCTTGGCGTTGATTGCTGCTACAGGGCGCTCACGCCGGTAGCTATCGTCCTTGTTCAAGAACACTTTGCGGTAGAAGTCGCCTTCAATGCTCGTTAGGTCATCTATCGCCCCCGGGATTTGGGCCGCCCGTAACTTTGGGTGCTTCCATACGTGGTTCAGACGGTTTCTCAGCAGGCCGCTCTCTTGTGTGCAATGAGCCGCATAGACGAACCCACCGAGTCGATCAACTTCATCAATCAGTTCCTCCGAACTCAGGCGGGACGGCCGAATACCGTCGGCTGGGTCATGCAATTTGAGGTTACCAAGGTAGCGATCAAGCTGCTGCACCGTGGTATCCTCGGCGAAGAGACAGACGTAATGAGTCTTGTCGTTCGAGGCGATCTCGAAGCCGGGAAACACCGTGATCCCATGCGGCTTCAGCACGTTTCGTAGAGTATCGATGCTGTCGACGCAACCGTGATCTGCCAAGCCAATAACAGAGATATCCATCTCAAGGCATTTTCGAAGCAATGCTTGGTTATACCCATCCTCATCAAAACCATGATCGCCACCCCGGTACGCTTCGTTGTAGCCCACCGGGTTTACTTGTAACGCACAGCGCCAGAACCTTGCACAGGTAAATCGTGAAATATCGCTCATTTTCGTCTGTGCTCCGGTTCACCTTTGATAAATGGAGCCGTCTTGTTTGGAATGTCTGTAATTACTGAAATGGCAGACTCGAAGGCATCTTTGCACCCTTCTACGCCCTGCAGCATTGCCACTTCAATAAAACGCTGCGACGGCTCTGGATCGTCAGCACAAGGCTTTTGACTTCGATTTTCGGCCACGTTTCTTCCCCTTTCGCGCAGGTTCCTCATTGAGCTGTTGTTTCATACGTAAGACGTTTGCCAACCTCGCCCTTCAAAAGCCGTTCAGCACGTCCGCTGTCCTCAATTCAAGCGCCTTACGGTTGCTACACCGAAAATCGAATCGGCCAGGTACGCCAAGTCTACAAGCCCATCGTAGCCGCGCCAGCCGTCAGAATGGATAATGCTTTCGAGTTCAACCCGAGCACGGATTATTCCATAGAGTGTAGCCTTTGGCAGTCGGGGACAACCTATGTGTAGACTCGGCCATTTCGTTTGAACAGGCCAAAAACTATGGTTTTTCTTTTGGCGCAACGGCCTCGAAATCCCCTAACTCGGCGAGTGCCAAAGTAGCTTTCGTCAACCTCAACTTCGCCCTTGCAGAAATGGGCAATGCGCTCGCGAAATGCAGCTAAATATCTACTCACGGTATTTCTGTTCACACATGCGATTTCCGCAATCTGTAACGCAGCCAAATTAACGGCAGACAGACTCACAATTTGCCGGATTTTGGCCTCTGAAATTTTTGAACGAGTTGCATACTTTTTTTCATTGGTATACATAGCCTTATAGCCAATTATGAATGGCTTAGCTAGACAGGACCCACAGGTTTTTATGTCGCATGATCCCTCAACTTCATGCCGCAGATTCCTTCAACCTTCTTGCATTTTTCCCGCAGGCGATCCCTCATCGCCTCCCCTATTGCATCCCACATGAGGGATCTCGGAGTGGACAGTCAAATTTTTATCAAATAAAATAAGACTATTAACTAGATGGCGATTGTCTATTTCTACATAATCAACCACAAATGTATAGCACGCGAAATGTTGAACTGGCTGCCATTTTCATGGACGGACAAAAAGACGTTGTCAGTCAGGTATAGCCTTTGGGCCGATGGTGCCATAACGCCCAAGCATTCGTTGATTAATGGACGACACCTTTTCGGCTCTCTGTTGCACAGCAGGCCCAAGGGCCAAGGACTCATCTGCTGCGAATACCTCCTCACGACCTCATAACCTTGCCGCTGGCGCTAAACCAAAGAACAGCAGTAAAGGCTATGGCTCCCGGTCATAGCTCATGCTGACCGCTCACTCCGATAATTGCCGAATATGCTTGCTCAATCGGGCAAGACAAACCCCATGCCCTTGGCTGCGAAACTGTGGCTGGCATAAGACCCGCTCAAATTTAATGTCCTGAGAGCCTTAAAACTTCGTGCCTCAGCTTCTTACCGCACATGACTGCGAGACCCCGCACAGATGACGCTGTTCGACATTTTGACCTAATGCCTAACCTTTTCCTAACGTTATGAACTTCCGCACAGCTCGCACACGCCGCACAGCACAGAAGTACGCATTTCCAAAAAAAATTAAACAATACATTTCCGCTGGTTAGTATATGTGTAATAGCCCGATGCAGACCATTGTGGCCCTGAACGACTATCACACGCATACTCAGTAGGATTTATCATGGAAAGTTTGAATTGTTCACTTACGCCAACAGGGCAGAAGGAAAATAGGATAGTCTACGCGGGCCATGCCGACCAAGAGCACGCAGATTTTGCGGAAATGGCTCGTCAATGGCGCGTGTACCCTGCTTCAGAAGAAGGCATCAAAGAAGCTGTACGTGATGGGTATACTGCCATCTCAATCTTCGAGTTTAGCCACCCAGTGGAAAAAAGCAAAGCCCAGCCGATACGATATGGGGATATGGTGCTAGATTTTGATGCAAAGAAAGAGCTGCGTGACAACAATGGGAATTCTTTGGGCAAGGTTGGTGATATTGGCAAGGCCTTGGAAGCAGTGCGCACTTTTATCAAAATTCTTAATAAGTACGGGGTGAACCCCCAAGACCTGCAATATTACGCCAGCGGAGGAAAAGGGTTTCATGTTGTTCTCCCCAGAAAAGTCATTGGCTCGGAAGCGGGTGATATTGAACTGCCAGCCATTTATCGGCAGATGCTGAACCAGATTCTCAACATGGTCACAAATAAGGAACTGTGGGACGGTGCCACCCTTGATGCACTCAAAGAAAGTCGTAAATTTGTCCTAGAAGACCTTTGTATCGATCTAAACGGGTTCAAGGGCGGGAAAGGCCAACTCATCAGACTGCCCCATATTCAGCGGGCGGATGGAAATTACAAGGTGCCTGTCACATATGCCGAAATCATGCACAATGACGCTTCATTTTTTGAAGAAATCGTCAGGTCAGACCGGCATATTGAGGGTGAAGGCATTCGTGATGGTATCATGAGTGCCCCCCTGCTGGAAGAAACTTACTTACAAGCTAAAAAGTTAACTTGCCTTTCCAGCGACAGGCGTAATGCCAAAAGCCAGATTGCAAGCCTTGAAACGGATTGCGAGTTCGTGTCTTTCTGTGCCCAGCATGCGAGTAAAGTTACAGAGCCACAATGGTTTGTTCTCGCCAAAATTATGGCCCACTGTGGTGCATTAGGGCAAAAGTTATTTCACGTGTACAGCCAGCTTGATCCTCTGCGCTATAATGAGGAAGAGGCACGTAAAAAGCTGCGCAATGCATACAGCTATCCACCCGTCACTTGCAAGGAAGTCCAAAAAGTATTCCCCTGCTCAAGTGACTGCCGGGTAAAATGCCCTATGGATATTTATCGAAGAAAGCTTGCTTCTACCCTTGAGGAGGGAGCCTTTGCCGTGCTGGATGAGGGGCTTGTGTTTTACCCTGATGCCACAGACAAGACTGTCTTTGAGCTGGTCAGTTCCTATGTTGACGTAAAAGCCTCTGCTCGGGACGCCGAAAGTTGCGGATGGTCAAAAATCATCGAAGTCCGTGATCCAGATGGTGTGTTACATCAATGCCGCGTTCCTTTCACATCGTTAAACGGTAGTGGCGATGAAGCGCTTGTACTGCTCTCGGAAGCGGGACTGCAACTGGAACCAGGCAGGCAGGCCCGTCAACGGCTTCTTCAGTATCTCAACAAGGTAGAGCCTAAACAGCGGGCATTGATCGTTGAAAAGAATGGCTGGGTTGAAAAAGCCAATAAATTTGTGCCATTCGATTTAGGGGAGATTGATGTTTGCAGCGAATACCTTTGTTCACGCCTGCCAGTTGCGTCCAAGCTGTTTGAACAAAAAGGCACGTTGGAAGAATGGAAAAAGCATGTGGGCGTATATTGCAAGGGCAATCCGCTCCTGCAGTTGGTGACCGTTGCGGCCCTTTCTGGCCCCCTGCTAGCGTTCATGGGGCATTCTGGCTTCGGCATTCACATCTACGGCAATTCTTCCAGCGGCAAAACCACAAGTCTTCATATAGCGGGTTCCGCAACCGGTGGCGAGCTAAAATCCTGGCGAACAACAGATAATGGGCTGGAAGGTATAGCTGAGCTGCATAACGACAATTGCCTTTTGCTTGACGAAATCAGCCAGTGCGACCCTGACGTGGTGGCGCAGGTGGCCTATATGCTTGCCAATGGCCAGGGCAAATCACGCTCTTCAAAGACTGGCGTCAGTCGGCGTGTGCCCACATGGAATTTGATCTTTTTGTCATCAGGGGAGGTATCCATATCGGACCGTGCTGACCAAGGGTATAGAAACAAAGCAATGGCCGGACATGAAGTGCGCGTCATCAGCCTTCTTGCAGACGGCGGTTGTGATTGTGGCATATTTTCAACTGTCCCAGAAGGGATGTCGGCTGGAGGGTTGTCAGACATTCTTGTGCAAAACTGCAATCAATATCGTGGTGCCCCTTTGCGTGCTATGATTCAGCACCTCAAAGAGGGGCGGGATAAAATTTGTGATAAAATAAGCCAGGGTATTGATCAGTTTCTCATCGGGCTTGAACACACAGAATTATCGTCCCAAGCTAAGCGTGTAGCCAACCATTTTGCACTGCTGGCTGGTGTGGGTGAAGTCGCTATAGAGCTCGGCATATTTCCCTGGTCAACAGGGGAAGCAATGACAGCAATGAAGAGTTGCTTTGAATGGTGGCGACGGGACAAAAATGGTGCTGTCGATTTTGAAATTGAAAAGGCAACTGAAAAACTTTTGTCTCTAGCTCGCAATGGATTCTATGGAAAATGTGATGATGACTACCCAATAAAGAAACTCACGTCTGATGGAAAAGATTGTTTCTTTATCCCGCGTTCGTACGCTGTGGATGAAATCTGCAAAGAGTATCAATACAAGCCTTTTGTAGCAAATCTGAAGGATAAGGGGCTGCTGGCACTGACTAAGGATGGTGAAATTCGGGAACAATTCTGGCAGGGCGATAACAGCAACCGGCCTAGAGGTTTCGCCATTATCAGAAAAAATCTATATGACGATCCGGATACAACAGAAATTCATCAGTCTTTGGGCAAAAAAATTAACCACGAGGATAAAGACATGGACGATAATGTTTTCTGAGAACTATTTCAGAAATAGCAGAAATTATCGTGTGCGAAGTGTGCGAGTGTGCGAAAACACTCATAGCAGGGGCAGTGAAAATAATAATTTCACTGCCCCCTATATTATGCCCAATTTCATACTTTTCAACCCAATGAGGCCAATATGAAGGTAAGCCACTCCAGAGTCGTGGATATGTATGGTACCGACAGTTTTTTTAATGCGTTGGAAAAAGAACTTCCGCCGGTGTTCACTCGGGATGTAGCATCAAAGTGTATGGGGGGGCTGCTGACCCCTAAAACGATGTCCAATGCAGACGCACTGGGCACAGGCCCCTCAATACGAGTTCGACTGGGGAAAAAAATTGCATATGAGCGCACAAGTTTTATGCACTGGCTGCGTAAACGACTCAGCGCGTGATCCAGACAAAGTCCATAAGTATTGACACCTACTATGATTTGAATCAAATTTTATTTACACTCAGTAGCAGTTCGGTCGACCGAACTGCTACAATATGCTGTATTCATTTACTATCGGAGGGATTATGTCTGAATCTCAAAATTGTGAATTTGAAATCGGCAAAGTATACTCAATAGATTTAAGCAAATTGATGCCTAACCCTGCGCAACCCAGAAAGTATTTTGACGAAGAAGAAATTAAGGCCCTTGCGACTGACATTGATGCTAACGGCCTTCTGCAAAACATCACTTTTACTTGCCATGAGGGTAAGCTGATAATCATCTCTGGGGAAAGACGTGTGCGTGCGCACAAACAGTTGAAGAAGGAAACCATAGAAGGTAAATATATTGAAGGTGATCTACTGACTCTCGCCCTGATGGAGAATATACTCAGGTCTGACCTGACAGCTATTGAATTCGCTGAGTCTGTGGCTGCCTTGCAAAAACAGAAGAGTTGCTTAAATGATGAGATTGCTGAAATAATTGGCAAGAAGAAAAGTACCACAAGCGAAATACTAAAAATTGCATCGCTTCCAGAAGAGATTCGCAATGACGCCAGAACAAAGCCCCTGATGACCCGTGAGCGTCTTTTGAAGGTAGCACGCCGTAGAAATGCTGATGCTCAGAAAAAGATGTATGACAAACTGTGCCATATGCTTGAAAAGCCAGAGAACACACCTAGAAAATCTTCTGAAAAATCTCACGGAAACAAGAAATCCGGCAATCGTTTTGTCAATGCGCAGATCCGTATAATTGAAGGGATGACTGCGGAACTCAATGCATCTCACGAAAAAATGCTTTCAAAGATAAAGGCTGAACTTACGGATGAAGAAAAACAGGATCTGATAGCGGCGTTTAAAAACATGCAAGCCGCTATTAGATCTATGTGCGATAAATATAATCCGAGCATAACAGTAGAAAACACGGATAAAGGCCCTGTCTACATGAATTTAGCAGACGTGTTATCAGATCCAAATTTCTAGGAGTCTGACAAATAGTCATCTGTATAAATTTGACATAGTCATGAAGCGATATGGCACCCCCCACGGATGAAGAATTTGATGCGAACATGAAGGATGCACAAATGTATTCTTTCCAATGCTCTTTAAGGATGAGATATTGACCTGTATCCTTAGTATGTCCGGGATTATTGGTGCCACACTGCTGAAGTAGAAAATTCATCTACTTCCTTAACTTGTAGAAAAATATGGACTATTAGTTGTGTCAGCAGGATAGCGCAATGAAAATTGTTCTGTGCATCGCCGCACTACTGCTTTGCGGATTCTATCTATCAAAATACGCTTTTGATCGTCCTCCGTTGCGCGGTATGGGACAGGAAGGCACGGCTGATATGCCTGTGCTTGTTTCGCGAGCGCGGCCAGTCGTCACTTTTGCGCCAGCCAAGGATATGAGCTTGACCGCCGCGGGGTGGTGCAGCCTGAGTCCAGAAACACGCCTTTCCGTGCCAGGGAACGGTCGGCTGTGGTTTAGCGCCTACAAAAACGGCGTTGGCCTGCTTATTACGGCATTGGCTGAAGCTGAATCCCCCTGGCTCTGGGAGGCAGCACACCATCACCCCTTTCCGGTGCTGAGGGTCGGAACAATCCCCTACACGGGGGAAACACTGCATGAGACGTTGTATACGCTTTCCGCCGATGCCGACCCCTTTTACCCTCTGCAAGCTGCTGCCCTTAATGTCCCCTGCCTTGTGTACCGGGCAAAACTTCTGTTGGATTTCCAGCAGATGCAGGTGATTATTGAATATCACGAGCCTATAACTCAAGAACAAGCGCGAGATATAGCCTATGATCTGCCCTACCTGAACGCCTTTCAGGAACGCGGCAGAGCCGCATGCTCCATTGTGCTGCCGGGAAAGAGCAGTGAAAATGTGCTTCCAAGCCGCATTGAAAAAATGCCTGTAGCTGACAAAGCCATTTCACGAATAAAGCTTTCTCGCTGGACAGGGGAAATGCAACGTTTGGGAAAACTCTAAAGAGAAAAAATGGGGCACATTCAAATTGTTAACGAAAAATTCCGGGATGAATATTTAGATCAGAACGTGCTTCTTTCCCTGTATGATACCCGTGGGACGGTTGAGACATGGTGGCCGGATTACAACCACTACGACCACACAGCTCATTGGGCTGGCTAACTCCGGAAGAGTTCCGTGAAAAGAATACAGCCTGCAACCCATTGGGAATCAGTAACTTACAAACGGTATCAGCAGTGGGGTAAGGGCACACCGAATGGCAAGCAAAATTCAGAGCACGATACCGCGAAGCCAACTTGACCGATAGAATCAAATTCAGCACTTTTTTGGTAAAGGAGCGTGGATATGCAACTTAGCATCGCAGTACGCCCAATTAGTGCGGTCAAGGCGCACCTTACAGAAATCATTCGCACTTTCAGCGAAGAAGCTGCGCCGCCCGTTGTGATCACCCATAATGGCAAGGCCAAGGCCGTGCTCATGGGCATTCATGAATATGAGCGCAATCAGGAAACCCTTGCCATTCTCAAGGCCCTAAGTCTTTCCTGCAAGAGCTTTGCGGCTGGCAATGGACGCTCTGCTCGAGAAGTTTTCGCAGGCATGCGTGCAGTGGAGGAACGATGACCCTTTCCATTGGGGCGCACACCAGTAAGCCTTGCTCGCCTTAGAGGCGAGCAAGGCTTGTGTATCTACATATGTGCAGCGGCCAATGCCGAGCAGGAACAATCTGATACGATTCTAGGTAAACTTGATCAGGCCACCCTCGCTCTGGAAAGTTTCCCTCTGTGTAGCAATGTCCCCTCAGAACTTGAAATAGTGGACATCACCCGTTACCGTGAAATACATGCCCAGACATGGCGCAAAATCTACGAAGTGCTTGAAGCCGTGGTGCATGCCCATTAGGTTTTCGAATCTCGATGCAATGTGACAGGGCCATTTGCGCAAAAGATATTGCGGGGGCGTGCTACCCCGAGCACATCGAGCCAATTGCAATATGTAACTATTTAATACGTGTTCACCAGGGATTTTTTTCATGCTGAAGATGATGATGTTTAATACAATCGCCTTTATTTCGTCAGTTTTGTCACCGTTGGCTCTGGCTGTCGCCGCAGACCCCATTTTGAGTAATGGCAGTTACATCATTCAGATGTCCAATAGTGACATGACTGCGGCAGCCACCAGTGAAGCTGGCAATTCTCCCATGATTCTTTGGCCATATCGGCCAAGCGCAACGTGGGCGTTTCAGCATGTTGGCAACAACGTTTACACTATCAGAACGAACTCCACTCTTTTAAGCGGCAGTGGTGGCGAGGGTTCATCCGCCACCATCACCCGTGCGAATAAAAGCGATGAGCAAAAATGGAAGTTAAAACGCGTGGGTGCGATGTATCAGATCATCAACCAGAAAACAGGCCTTGCCCTGACGCTGAACAATGGAAAGCGTGTAAAGGGCAGCAAATTGCGCACAGAACAGGTAAATACTGAAGATGCGCAACTTTTCTGCATTCAAAAACCATCAGGCCCCCGCTACTGTGGTGGCTCTAATGGCAGAGATGACTACCCTGACAGCAACAAGTATGATAAGGAAATTAAGATAAAGTCATACACCAATAAGCCTAGTCGATAGCACTCGTTTTGAATAAAACGTTTGCGATCCTTTTTTTGTCCAGGAAAAAGAAAAGTACGAGCTTCTATATGCAGATGCCGGAAATGCTCGATAATGTGGGCAGAACCGTTAAAGATGAATTAACGGTGACCATAGCCAAGGGCGACAGACTGTCGATAGCGGCAGCTTGTTTCTCCATTTACGCATACCAAGCCCTTAAGAAGCAGCTTGATGGCATTGCTGAGTTGCGCTTTATTTTTACGTCCCCGACTTTTTTGCAAGAAAAAGCTCCCAAAGCCAAACGGGAGTTTTACATACCTCAACTTGACCGCGAGCGTTCACTTTATGGCACAAAATTTGAGGTCCAACTTCGCAACGAACTGACCCAAAAGGCTATTGCCCGCGAATGCGCCGACTGGATTCGCAAGAAGGCGCGGTTTCGCTCCAACCTAACTGGCGGCAACATCAGCGGGTTTATGAACGTGGTCAGCGCAGAAGCCGTGACCTATATGCCACTCCATGGATTTACCACGTCGGATATCGGCTGCGAGCGCGGCAACAACATTATCAACCCGGTCAATAAACTGTACGCCCCGTTGTCGAATGAGTATGTACGCATGTTCGACCAGATCTGGAATGATAAAAGCTTAATGCGGGACGTAACCGAGCAGGTTATCGACGGCATCACTGCCGCCTATAACGAAAATGCGCCGGAGTTTATCTACTTCGTGGCGATATACAATCTTTTCAATGAGTTTCTGGAGGATATCTCCGAAGATGTTCTACCGAATGAGGCGACGGGGTTTAAGGAAACAAAGATCTGGAACAAGCTGTATGACTTCCAGAGGGACGCCACACTCGCAATTATCAACAAACTCGAAAAGTTCAACGGATGTATCCTCGCCGACAGCGTGGGGCTGGGCAAGACTTTCACAGCGTTGTCGGTGATTAAGTATTACGAACTTCGCAATCGCACGGTACTAGTGCTTTGCCCGAAAAAGCTGGGCGACAACTGGCATACCTTTAAGGAGAATTATCTCAACAACCCAATAGCTGCCGACCGCCTGCGGTACGATGTGCTTTACCATACGGACCTGTCACGCGACTACGGCCTGTCAGGCAGTACCGACCTCGCCAAACTGAATTGGGGCAACTACGACCTCGTGGTCATAGACGAGTCGCACAACTTTCGTAATGGCGGCGATTATTCTGGTCGTGGAAACGACAAACGCGAGAACCGCTACTTCCAACTGCTGAACAGGGTTATACGCAAAGGCGTTAAAACAAAAGTTCTGATGCTCTCGGCGACCCCCGTGAACAATGACTTCTCCGACCTGCGCCACCAACTTGAACTCGCCTATGAGGGCAACCCCTCGTTGATAAACGACAAGCTGGACACCGCGAAGCCAATTGACATTATCTTCCGCAATGCCCAAACATCTTTCAACCGTTGGAGTAAGCTTAAACCCGAAGAGCGCACGACAGAGAACCTTTTGCGGTCCCTTGACTTTGACTTCTTTACGATGCTTGACAGCGTGACGTTAGCCCGTTCACGCAAGCACATAGAGATGTATTACAACACCGCAGAAATAGGCAAATTCCCGGAACGAATGAAGCCTATCACCCTCCGTCCAAAGATGACCGACCTCGAATCGGCAATTGACTACGACGATATTTACGACCAGCTAATGAAGCTGAACCTTGCTGTCTACATCCCGACGGACTTCCTTTTGGAAAGCCGTCGGTCGAAGTATGTAGACCCCAGCAAGAATATTGATCGTGCCGGGCGTGAAATCGGTATTCGCCGCTTGATGTGTATCAATCTCTTGAAGCGCCTGGAAAGCTCGGTCTACTCTTTCCGTATCACTATTGACCGTGTAAGGGCCGTGATAAACGGAACAATTGCCGCTATCGACGCCTATGTAAGTGGGACGCAGCGGATCATCACCACGCAGGAATTTTCAGAGGACGACCTTGACGGCGATGACCGCAACACCGAATTCTTTGAAATCACGGGCAAGAAACTGGATATTGATCTCGCCGATATGGACTATGTTTCGTGGCGGACGAAACTCGTCGAGGACTCTAAAACCCTCGAACAGCTATCTCTACTGATTGAAAACATCACACCCGAACATGACACAAAGCTGCAAACTCTTTTGAGGCTTATTACTGAAAAGGTGCAAAAACCATTCAACGTAGGTAACAAAAAGATACTTCTCTTCTCTGCATTCTCCGATACAGTTGACTACCTATATAAAGAAGTTGCGCCGTTCGTGCAGTCACGCTTTGGGCTGAATACGGCCATGATAACCGGCACGACCGAAGGAAGGACGACCGTCAAGCTGAAGCGCATCGATATGAACACCATCCTGACGCTGTTCTCGCCACTGTCTAAGGGCAAGGAACTGCTGATGCCCGACAATCCCGCTGAAATCGACATACTGATTGCGACGGACTGCATTTCGGAAGGACAGAATTTGCAGGACTGCGACTACTGCATCAATTACGACATTCATTGGAATCCCGTGCGGATTATCCAACGGTTCGGTAGGATTGACCGTATCGGCAGCCGCAATGACCAGATTCAGCTTGTAAACTTCTGGCCGAATATTGACCTCGACAAATACCTCGAACTCAAGGGGCGTGTTGAGACCAGAATGAAGGCTTCAGTTATGACCGCCACGGGTGACGACAACCCATCGACCCCGAAGAACAGGGTGACCTCGAATACCGCAAGGCGCAGCTTGAAAAATTACAAAATGAGGTTGTGGACATAGAGGAAATGCAGTCCGGCATTTCCATTATGGATTTAGGGCTGAATGAATTTAGGCTTGACCTGCTTGAATACGTTAAGCAGCACGGCGAATTAGACGGCGCTCCATTTGGACTTCATGCCGTGGTCGAGGGCAACGCTGATGCGCCCCAGGGCACGATTTTTATCCTAAAAAATCGTAATGCCAAGATAAATGTTCACAACCAGAACCAGTTACACCCGTTTTACATGGTCTACGTAGTGGACGGCGAAAACCCCGGCGATGAGCCAACGGTGTACATTGACCACCTACAGCCCAAAAAGCTGCTCGATTCGCTCCGACAACTTTGCAAGGGCAAGGAAAAACCGCTCGAAGAATTCTGCCGTGCATTCAATGCCGAGACAAAAGACGGAAGAAATATGCGGCACTACTCCGACCTGCTCTGCTTTGCCGTAAAGTCTATTGTGGACCTCAATGAGGACGACTCAATCAACAGTTTCATCTCTGGCAAGCAGATGTCCCTTGCTGCAGACTCAATTGACGGGCTGGACGATTTTGAACTGGTCTGTTTCGTGACCGTGAAGTGAGGATACGCCGATGCTAGGACTACCGAGGGCGACCGAGTTATCCAAAGCCCTCCCCAAAAAAGCAATATTCGACCGTTTCAAACCATCGCCCACCGACCGCAGGCTGTTTGACGAACAGATTAACCGAATGTCCATCGTCGCGGAAATATCGCCGCAGACAGTGGCATTGAAAGCTAGCGAAGATATTTCTGCAGTATATGTCATACTGGTGGCGTTGAAAACCAACCAGTGCGACAAGAAGAACATCGCGCTGCTTTCAAAGCTGATAGACCAGCGCATGTTGTTCGTGCTGCAATCAGGCGAAAATGCCAGGCTCGCCGTATACCACGCAGGTAGGGTACTGATGTCGGAAAGTACCCCCCTCACAGACTGGAAGCTGAACCTCAGTGGGCTTGACCTTGAAGCGGTGTGGGAGAACGCCATCGCCCAGATAGGCGGCATAGATCTCGCGGGAGGCAAAGCCCTCAACGCGACCATCGCCGAGAATGACCGACGAGAAAAGCTGACAAAACAAATTACAGCACTTGAAAAGAAAGCAATGACAGAACGCCAGGCCCGCAAAAAATGGGAACTTGCAGAGGAAATTAGGCGGCTCAAAATAGAATTAGGAGAAACAGCAAATGTCTAATCCAGTAAAACTCGCAATGAGAACTCCGTCCCTCGCGGACAAAAACTTTGCCGCGCTTGCCGCCTTATTCCCGAATGCCGTGACTGAAACGATGGACGAGAACGGCGCGGTCGTCCGCGCCATCGACAAGGACGTGCTGGCTCAGGAGATTAACGCCCACGTCGTCGAGGGCAGAGAGGAACGCTACCAATTCACCTGGCCGGACAAGCGTAAGAGTATTCTGCTTGCCAACGCGCCCATTGCCGCCGCTCTGCGCCCCTGCCGAGAAGAAAGCGTGGACTTTGACACTACCGAGAACCTCTACATTGAGGGTGACAACCTCGATGTGCTGAAATTGCTGCGGGAGACGTATCTCAACCGCGTGAAAATGATATATATTGACCCTCCGTATAACACTTCAAACGACTTCATATACGAAGATGACTTTTCGGAGACCGCTGATTCATTTTTGAGTCGTGATGGCCAGTTTGACGACCAAGGCAACCGCCTTGTGAAAAAACTCGACAGCAACGGACGATTTCATACGGATTGGCTGAATATGCTCTATCCCCGCTTGCGGATTGCGCGGGATTTTCTCACAGAAGATGGCGTTATCTTCATCAGCATCGATGACAATGAAGTTGAGAACTTGAAGAAAATTTGCAATGAAATATTCGGCGAAAACAATTTTGTCTCAGACTTAGTGTGGCAATCTACAGCTGGTTCAAATACTGGCACTGATATAGTTACTGTTACAGAATACATCCTTGTTTACACGAAAAACAGGAGCATGTTCGTATTCGATGGCAAGCCGTCTGGCGACGGTAATAGTTACTCACTTTCAGATGAATATGAGGATGAAAGAGGAAAGCATGCACTGGATAAAATGGATAGGCGACGAGTTGCCAACCATTATTCAGAAGCACTGAACTATGCTATCGAAATGCCTGACGGCACGATGCGCTATCCCGGGGGCAGCACCGAAAAATCTACCGAGGGATGGAATTATCTGTGGAGTAAGAAGAAAGTCGAATGGGGCATTGCCAATGGCTTTATTGAGTTCAAAAGAATGGTAGTGAATGGAGCGTTTACAATAAGCGATACGCAAAGATTGACAATGAGGGAAACCATGTCGAAAGAACTATACCTTATCGAAATCTTATAACATCCGACCAATGCAACACGGCACAAGGCACAACTGAATTGCGTTCACTGTTTGAATTCAGACCTTTTGATTTCCCGAAACCATCTGGACTAATAAGGCATCTTTTGGCGACTGCCATTCGGAGTGACAACGAAGCCATTGTACTCGACTTTTTCTCCGGCTCTGCTACGACTGCCCATGCCGTTATGCAGCTCAATGCTGAAGACGGCGGCAAACGCAAATTTATTATGGTGCAGCTACCGGAAGTGTGCGCCGAAGGTTCGGAAGCCGCAAAAGCTGGCTACACAAACATCTGCGAAATCGGCAAAGAGCGAATCCGCCGCGCCGGGGCTAAAATCAAAACCGACAGCCCTCTGACTACGGGCAGGCTTGATGTGGGTTTCCGCGTCCTCAAACTGGACTCTTCCAACATGAAGGGCGTGTATTACACGCCTGAAGAATACGCGAAGATGGGTTTTGACCTTTCAGGGTTTAAGGACAACATCAAAAAAGATCGCTCTGACGAAGACTTGCTCTTCCAAGTGATGCTTGATCTTGGTATCCCGCTATCGGCAAAAATTCGGCAGATCGGCGACGTTTACCATGTGAACGACACTTATCTTATCGCCTGCTTCAAGCAGGTCGATACCGCCCTGATTACGAAAATCGCCAAGCAAAAACCGTACTACGCTATTTTCCGTGACAGTAGCTTCACCTCCGACTCCGCGATGGTCAACTTTGAGCAGGTGTTCAACACCTACAGCCCGAATACCATAAGGAGGGTGCTGTAAGTGAAATTCCAATTTAAGATTCAGCCGTTTCAGACGGAAGCCGCCGAAAGCGTTGTGCGCGTGTTTGCGGGACAGCCAAATGTCGGAACGTCGAAGTACCGCCGCGATATCGGCAGCGAAAAAGAGCTGACCAATGACGAGCGCCTCTCGCGCAGGGGCTACTTAGCACTCACTTTTTCCACCTTGAGCGAAGAGGAAAAGCGGGCAGTCGAAGAAGAGTACGAAGCCGCCTTCCGCAATGAGAAGGTACAACTTTCCAAAGAGGAACTGCTGAAGAATATCCGCACCGTTCAAACAGCAAACAACATCAAATATTCCGACGATCTTGCCGCAGGGCTTGGCGCGGTGTCACTCGACGTGGAGATGGAAACAGGCACAGGCAAGACCTACGTTTATATCAAGACGATGTTCGAACTTCACAAGGCATACGGCTGGAGCAAGTTTATCGTTGTCGTGCCGAGCATTGCCATCCGTGAGGGCGTGAAAAAGTCTTTTGAAATGCTTGAAGATCACTTTATGCAGATTTACGGGCTGAAAGCCCGCTATTTCATCTACAATTCCTCGAACCTGCACCAACTTGACGAATTTTCGCAAAATAGCGGCATCAACGTCATGATAATCAACACGCAGGCGTTCAACACCTCGATGAACGAGGATAAGAGCGTCGAGGGCAGAAGCGGCAACGAGGCAGCGAGGATTATCTACACCAAGCGCGACGAATTTGGCAGCCGCCGTCCGATTGATGTTATCAAGCGAACCATCCGATAATCATCCTCGACGAACCGCAGAAAATGGGGGGCACGGCGACACAGACCGCCTTGAAAAAAAACTTCAATCCACTGTTTTCGCTGAATTATTCTGCAACTCACAAGACAAGCCACAATCTTGTCTATGTTCTTGACTCACTCGACGCTTTCAAAAAAAAGCTGGTCAAGAAAATTGAGGTCAAGGGATTTGAGCTAAAAAACCTCGGCGGTACAAATCGATATATGTACCTTGCTGCCGTAGTCATAGATCGCAAAAAGCCGCCCCGTGCAAGGCTTGAGTTCGAAGTCAGCCGCGCGGCGGGCTCGCCTAAGCGAGAAACCCACCTGCTCGAAGTGGGCGATAGCCTTTATACCGCTTCCAAGGGCCTGGAAGAATACAAGGGAATCTCCATAGCCGACATTGACCCGATTCGGATGACGGTGACATTTAGCAACGGTGATACGCTCACGGCTGGCGAAGCCACCGGCAACGTTAATGAAGATGATATCCGCCGTATCCAAATCCGCGAGACCATCAACTCCCACTTCGACAAGGAGGAAAAACTGTTCGAACAGGGCATCAAATGCTTGTCGCTGTTCTTTATCGGCGAAGTGGCGAAGTACCGCCAATATGACGCTGATGGTCAGGAAATCCTCGGTGAGTATGGCCGCATCTTTGAAGAAGAATATATTGCCGCCTTAAATGAACGGCTGACATTGTTCCCGACAGCGTACCAAACTTATCTACGCGGCATCGACACTGCCGACACGCACAAGGGCTATTTCTCCATAGACAAAAAAGGGCGCGCCATAAACAGCGCGGTCAAGAGAGGCTCTAACGAGTCTGACGATATTTCAGCTTACGACCTCATCCTGAAGCGGAAGGAAGTCCTGCTCTCGTTTGAGGAGCCAACGCGGTTTATATTTTCTCACTCTGCTTTGCGCGAAGGCTGGGACAACCCGAATGTGTTTCAGATTTGCACTTTAAAGCACTCCGATGACGCTACGACTAAGAGGCAGGAAGTCGGGCGGGGCTTACGCCTTTGCGTGAATAGCCTTGGCGAGCGTCAGGATTTGGAAGCCTGTGGCGATTCGCTGGTGCAAAGCGTAAATTTGCTCACTGTCGTGGCAAGCGAAAGCTATGCCGGGTTTGTCGCCGAATTGCAGAGCCAAATCAAAGCTGACCTCTACGATCGTCCGACAAAAGCCAGTGTTGACTACTTCAACGGCAAGATCATTTATCTCTCGGACGAACAACCGCATCCCCTTACAAATGCGGAAGCAACAGCGGTCTACAATTACCTCGTCCGTAACGAGTATGTGGACGATAACGGTGGCGTTACTGATACATACAGAGCCGCTGCCGAAACAGGAAACTTTGCCCCGCTGAAACCGGAACTCGCTCCGCTTGCCGAGGGCGTCCATAAACTGGTTCAGGCTATCTTTGACCCGTCTATCCTTAATGAAATGGCAGGCAATGGACGCGAAACAAAAATCAAAGACAACCCGCTGAACGAGAATTGGGCAGCATTCAAGGGTTTGTGGGAGCGGATAAACAAGCGGTATGCCTATGCCGTGGAATTTAATGGCGACGAACTCATTAAAAAGTCCATAGCCGCCATCGATGGGGAGTTGAAGGTCGCCCGTTTATCCTACACCCTTACTAAAGGGTCACAGGAAGGTACGGAATTCACTGTTGAACGCACTGAAACCAAAAATCTCGAACGAGCGCACGGCGGACTTGCAGCCTATGACATCATCGGCAAGATAGCCGGAGGCACAAATCTTACACGCCGTACGGTCACAGCTATTCTTGAGGGCATCAAAAAGGAACAGCTCTGGCTGTTCTGCGAAAATCCCGAAGAATTCATCGCCAAGATTGTTGTTATTATCAACAGGCAGAAAGCCTCCGTCGTCGTGGAGCATATCACCTATACCCCAAGTGCCGAGGAACCGTATTCGCAGGACATATTCAATATGAGTCGTGCCTCAGATGAATATGCCAAGGCGTTCAAGGCGAAACACGCCATACAAGATTATATTTTCACCGATGGCTCAACGGCTAACAGCGTTGAACGGCGATTTGCCGAGGACTTGGATGTTGCCGATGAAGTGATCGTCTATGCCAAATTGCCAAGAGGCCCTCGAGGGTTCTACATCCCAACGCCCGTAGGCAAATACTCCCCGGACTGGGCAATTTCGTTCAAGAAAGGGAAGGTGAAACACATCTTCTTTATCGCCGAAACCAAAGGCACAATGGACAGTCTTGAACTGCGCCCGATAGAGCAAGCGAAAATATCCTGCGCAAAAAACTGTTTAATGAAATAAGTACCACAGGTGTGAAGTATCACGATGTGGACTGCTATCAGAGTTTGTTGACGGTGATGGAAACGCTGTAAATAGTGACGTCATTATTGAAATGATCAGATCCATTCCTGCTCATTAGGAGGCGAGATGGCTGACAAGTTGAAGTCTTGGCGTGATAATGTGCTCAAATATCTCAATGAGATTTGCAGCCCCGATGGGAGGGTACCCGGCGATGTGGCGAAGAAGCTCGTTGAGGGCAGTGCATGGTGGGAATCCCACCCCTCTGGGCCTGTTCGTGCGCCAAGGCACGCTGACCGGATTAAAGGCTGTGAGAAAAATTGGTCTGTCGAGTTCGGGGCAAACTCATTCTTGGTGTCTGCGGCGGTTCATAGTTGCTGCCAGTGCATTCGGCGGTGGATTCAGCAGCAACAGGCACAGCCAACTTATGAGGCCTGGACAAATCTTAACAAGATGCTTCAGGACATTGTGCGTAGTTCAGTCGCAAATTATCGTGGGGACAGGTATTCTGGCTACGGACATGGCACGCAGAGTAAGCTGATTTTTGGAGCGCAAGCCATAGATGTGAATGACTTTGTGGGTGGCATTGCTAGGTATCTGAAGACTCCAGCCCTAAACACTTTTCAGAAACGCATGGCGTCAACACCGCCACAGGTCAAAGGAAACGTTAAGGCTTCCATAAATCCTACAATCTGCCCGCAATGCCGAACAGAGGTCAACGCGTCCAATTTAGAAAGTCATATGCGTGAGCGCTGTCCAAAACGCGAGGGCAAAACCGCCGCTGTTCCCACAATGTCAAAGCCTTCGATTAATCCTCCAGTCAATGCATCTCTGACCACCAAGCTTGGCTCGGGGTATGTGCTCTGCCCACGATGCCAGCGCCCTGTGAAGGCGGAGCATTTGAAAGCGCACCTAGAAAGGGCCGGCACGTGCTGTTCCCCAAAAAAATCTCGGAAAAAGACCTCATCAACGACAGATGCCTCACCAGTGCTGCAACAGATGCCGCGACCGCTGGGGAAAAACGAGGTCGTTTGCCCATGGTGCAACACTAGAATGAATAAAGCGACCCTCGCAAGTCATCAGTCTGACAGGTGCCCTAACCGCCCGTCACTTACTGCAAAAATCTCTGGACGTTAAGGATTGCCAATGCCCCTTGCTATTCAGTCAACAGTCATCCAGTTGAAACCATACAAGATTGGGTTAAGGCTGGGGAGATCTCCATTCTGAGATTCAGCTCCCCTTCGTCAGTTAGAAAAACCAATTTTCGCTCTGAGTTTTATCGTTTCGTCGTCCACTTGCTCGAACTTAACAGCTCCAAAACAAATGCGTGATTTTGCAGCTGCGCAAACGGCCATAGGAATGCCTCTTTTGGGCAGGAACGCGTTGCAGTCCAGTCGCCCAGTTTTCTCCCCTGCAAAATGTTTGCACTCAAAGCACTTAAACCACGCCACCATCATAATTTTGCAACTCCTCTATTACCCGTGTCTAATGGGATGGCCTCGCCCGAACAAATCGGCCATGCATAGGAAAAACAGACAACCATGCAAAGGAGGCCATCCCATTAGATAAAAGCCATTACCGGGAACTACTTTTTAAGCCAAACTTGCGTGAAAATCGTTCGACCTTATACCGCACTTCCATCTTTTGAAAAACATGTCTGGAAATCAATGATAGCGTTTGCGAGAAGAGTGTGGCTGCACAGTTCATGCTCAAAACACCCTTGATATACGATGTGTTAAACAGTTTTTATCGCATACATCTGGGAGATTTTGAACATGCTTCCTAACTTTTAGCTGACAAGATTGATTAATCCACATCATTCAATAGCTGGTTCAGCTCCAGGGTTTTTCCCTCGCATACGAACCTCGCCGCCTTTGCCAGGATCTCTGCCCTAGCCAAAAGGAAGGCTTCATAGTCGTTTTTTACCCGAGCACACCGCACATCGTCGGTTATGCCGTCATAGCCAACAGCCAGTTGGTGATAGGGTATGAGATGAGTTTTCAACCGTCGCTTCATCTCCTCTTTCCCAAGGGCACAGTTGTCCGCCCGTTCTTTCAGGTAGGTAATAGGATCCTTGTCCGAGATGGTGCGGTTTGTCCGCCAAGTCACCAGCGCACAGTTAAGCGCCCTGAAAATCTGAGCATCAGGGATACCCGCATCATCAAGCGTCGCGACCGGAAAGAGGTGATGATACTCTCGAGGATGTTCTTTGGATGTGATGGTGGCGACAGTCGCTCGCGCACCGTCGGCTAGGTCTTCAGCACCGCACTTGAGCTGCAGCGACAACAATCCACGGCCAAGGATGGTTTTGCGCTTCGGCCAGTCGGCCTGCAGCACCATTTCCTTCGTGGGAAGCGGATACGATTCCTGGTTTAAAATCGGCACAACATCCTCGGTGCCACGATCGCAAAGCACCTTTAGTAATCCTCGGTAATCCTGCAAAGCGCTCGATGTGGATGACTGCTCATAACGCGATGTTAGAAAAGCCCGCCAGAGGTATTTGCGCAAGAGGAGTCTGGCGTTACCCAACTTGTCCGGCTGCGTCGGCAGATGCTCCCAGAGCGCGGCGATAATGGGGATGGCAGTGTAGCTTGGAAGCCGCTGGGCGTCGAAAATACTCTCGTCTTCGAGAAAACTCACCATACCACTGATGCCTTTAACGACCGTTTCCCACTCGTTGAGCATCTGGGGGTAATCGATTCCCCGGTATCCCGCTTGGCTTGGGATGCGATCCTGGCGCAAAGCCACCACGTCCAATACCAGCCCCGGTAGGTCAGCGTATTCCGCTGCCCGCGGAACGGCTATGCTCAGGGCGTCCACATGTTCGTGTAGCGACTTCCCAGTTTCTTCTTCGACAAGCGCAACCACGATGTCGTAGGTGGATAGATGTACCGAATTGGTGTTCATTTTGATGAAGACGTCCAGCGCTACTTCCTTGGGCGTCTTGGCTGGCAGGGCCAGATACGGCAGATTGAATTCCTTTACCTTATCACGCAGCGCGATGATCTCGTCGAACAGCTTGTCTTTCTGCTCATGATCATTTTCGACAGCAGCAGCAATCCATTGACGAATCTCCGGGAGAATATCTTCCGGGCGCAACAAGGTGATCGGGATAAATCCTCGACCCCAGCACTCTTTCGGATCATCCACCCACATGGGGTAGTGGCTGCCATTCTTGTTCCAGCGGGCTTGGCCGTAGACATAAGGCAGCTTCGTGCCCTCATCACTGGGGTCATCCTCGAAGCCAATCAGGTAGCTTCGGTCCGAGTACTTATCGTGAAAACTGCGCCACAGGGCCGTCAACCTCTGTTGACCGTCCAGGAGTTGTTCCGTCACTTTTGCACCCGACTCCGGTGCGTCGACCATGGTGCGACTCTTGAATTTCTCCTCATCGCCGACCTCTAGGATCAGCGTCGCGCCTGAAGGCAGACCGCGTAAAACCGTCGTCAAAAATCCGGAGACCTCTCCATGTCCCCAGGCCAAGAATCTCTGGAACCGGGGCAACGTGATTTGTCGCGAACGAATTCGTTCAAACCATTCATGCAGAAATCTATCATGCGCATGCATGGGCAATTTTTCCTTGGATCGTCATCATGAGTTTTCTCCTATGTAAGTGCCTAGGTTGAGGTAATTCTGAGCCTTTGTCAGTCTCTTGACACGCAGACAGAAGTGATCCCCGTTGCTCAGGCAGGAAACCGTGGGGCTTTAGCTTACCTTTTTCCTCATTAAGCTGCCTTTAATAGCCATTGTTGATAGCAGCTCTCTAGAGTTGTCCCATCCAGGCTGCTGTGCGAGCGGGTCTGATTGTAAATGTTGATCCATCTGTAGATGCGATGTAGCTCTAAAGACGATATGGAAAAGGCCAACAAAAGAAAGGATAACCCCGCTTTCCATACGTCCGAAACGACGGAGATTGGACCCGACGCGGAACGTGCTGGTCATCCCCTCTCTGCAAAAATTGTTAGTAATACTGCGGCTGTTGTCAATAAAAGCGCGCAGGCCACTTCTCCAACTTCTGAATATGGAACAATGTTACTCATCAATTTTCAAGAATATATTACACTTACAAGAACACCAGAATAACATTTCAAATCACCCCAACAGCCCTGTCCAGCACTACGCCGGGCGGGGCTTCGTCGTTCTGTTATCATCAGAAGGAGTTCCATATGACCCCTTATCAATCCGAAAATATCACAGAATTGGCTAAGGCCCTGCTAACCGTTCAACGAACCGTGCAACCGGTTACAAAAGACGCTGAAAATTCCTTTACCAAAAGTTGGTACGCCAGCCTCAACAGTGTTATGGACGCCTGCCGCGACGCGCTCATCGAAAATGGTATCTGGCTGTGCCAGTATCCTGTGCCTGTGGAGCAGCCCAACTCCTTAGGGTTGGTTACCAAACTGACGCACGCAGAGTCTGGCCAGTGGCAAAGCTCCCTTGCAGTTGTTCCTCTGCCGAAGGCCGACCCGCAAGGGATGGGGTCGGCAATGACATACGCTCGCCGCTATGCTCTAACCGCCATGTTGGGCATGGTAACTGAAGATGACGATGGTGAAGGGGCTAAAAATGGCAAAAAATCACCCACACGTCCCAAACTGCCCGTAATTACCCCTGAATCACAAAAAGCACGCCAACGCGAACCATCCACCGCAAACAACATTTCAGCGCCCTCAAATTGCCCGTCAGCAAGCCTTGACAATCTCCCACCGCTAGAAGGCATCACCTACCAGCAGGTCACAGCTCAGGATGGGCGTCCATGCATCATTGCCACCGGCAACACACAGGCGAAAAAGGAATTGCTTACCGGTTCGGGCTTCCGCTGGAACCCGCAGAGAAAATTGTGGTGGAAGTATGTTGACGTCGCATAGCAAAAATAAAAATACCGAGTGAGAGGGCTGCCTGATGGCGGCCCTTTCGCTTTTATGGAGGCTAAACCATGGAACAGAAGGACCGCACGGAAGGATTACGGGCGTTAATTCGGCAAGGCCTGCAAGCCGTTGCCCACAAAGACACACTGGCCCATCTGGGTGACCGCACCAGTTACATTGGTATGAGCGACATCGGCCAGCACTGGGAATGCCCACGAGCTGCGTTGGCCAGAAAGGTGCTCCCCACCACAAACAGCCTGGAGCGTCTGCTTACGCTGCAGCGCGGGCACTGGTTCGAATCTGGGGTTGGGCAAGCTCTGGCATCGCAGGGCCTGCATGTATTGCCCCAGCTTGAAATCAGCTGGCAGCATCAGGGCGTGCCCATTAAAGCCCATCTTGATTTTGTGCTGGTCTGGGGTGCGCCCGTCAATGCCATACGCATTCTGGAAGTGAAGAGCACTGACAAACTGCCTACTTCGCCACATGATTCCCACCTGCTACAGCTACACGGACAAATCGGCCTTCTGACAAAAGCTTGGAATAAACCCGTCTTCAGCCTCCGAGCTGAGGACGGCACGCTTATGCATGACAAAATGACATTCTCTCAGATTTGTCGTGCCCATTTCGGCCTTGAGATGCCCACAACTGCTGCCAAGACAAGCATAGAAGCATGGTTGCTGTGCCTTTCCATGAAAGAGGTAAGGGCGTTTGGCCCCTATGGCTTCAATCAGGCCATGCTCGATACGGCCCTTGACCATGCGGCACAGCTGTGGGCTGAGCTAACAGCATTTCGTGCAGGGCACACAACTCTGGCACGTGTGGATTGCGCTCAAGGCTTTTACCCATTGTGCGCATACTGCGAACACAACAGCGGCTGCCCTAAATTCCCGCAGGGCGTGCAAATGCCGCAATGGGAACCAGCTCTGGAAAAGCTGGCGGCCCTCAAGGAACAGCGCACTGCCTTAGATAATGAAATCAAAGAAATGGAGACGGTGCTCAAGCTTGTTCACCGCCAGGCTGGCACACGAGATTGGGTAGACACTGGCACCTATCGCTTCCGCATGTCTGTGGCAGCAGGGCGCACCACTTTAGACAAGGATGCACTACGGGAGGAGTTGACCGAGATTTTTCACTCTAAGCACCAGGGCGACATCAACGTGGACACCTTGCTGGCCCGTTGCGAGCGCACCGGTTCACCTTTCGAAAAACTGAGCATTTCGCCCATAAACTAAAAAATGGGGTGCTCATGACCACCCCCTCACTTTTATCACGTTCCCCACAACAGCCCCGCCATGGGGCAGTTTTCGTTTTAAGGAGCTAGGCATGAATAATATCGACGACCTCAGTAACCTGCAGCCCACCGATCTTGATGCAGGCCAGGTATTCAGTGGCAAGCCCTCTGGCACCACGGTCAGGGGCTACGCCGTTCCCTCGGCCTACACCCCGGCCATTGACCACGACTATATGTTCCATGAGTCCAGCCGCGATGTTGTGGTCTGGTTTCTCAACGCGCAGGAACCGCTATACATTTTCGGTCCTACAGGCTGTGGCAAGACGACATGCATCAAGCAACTGGCAGCCCGCCTAAACTATCCAGTCTTTGAGGTTACTGGGCACGGGCGGCTGGAGTTTGCCGACCTGGTTGGTCACCTGACAGTAAAAAATGGCAGCATGACCTTCGAGTACGGCCCTCTTGCGCTTGCCATGCGTTACGGGGCGATAATCTTGCTGAACGAAATTGATCTGACCTCGCCAGAAATTGCAGCAGGCTTGAATAGCGTGCTGGACGGCTCCCCCCTATGCATTGCGGAAAACGGCGGCAAACTGATTGCGCCGCACCCCATGTTTCGTCTGGTTGCCACGGCCAATACCAATGGCGGTGGCGATGACACTGGCCTCTACCAGGGAACGCAGCGGCAAAACCTCGCTTGGCTTGACCGTTTCACCATCTGTGAAGTGGGCTACCCATCTGCTGATGTGGAAAAAAGCCTGCTTGCCCGGCGCTTCCCATCGCTACCCGAATCGTTGTGCGCCACCATGGTGGACTATGCCAATGAGGTTCGAAAACTCTTCATGGGTGAGGCTACCACCAGCAATCTGACCAGCACCATAGAAGTAACATTCTCCACACGCAGTTTGCTGCGCTGGGGTGATCTGACCGTTCGTTTTCAGCCGTTGGCCAACCAGGGCATACAGCCCATCACCTACGCCCTTGACCGGGCGCTGGCATTCCGTGCAAGCCGTGAAACCCGTGCCATGTTGCACGAACTGGCCCAACGCATGTTCCCGCAGCAGATGGAAGATGAGACCCCCAAAACAGGAACGCCTGAAGCAGAAATTCTGCAAGGCGAGCAAGCCCTACGCTTCATGCGTGGCCATCTGCACCACACACCTACGGTGGCCAAGCCCCTCGTTCATCTTCAGGTAATCCACAACCTGTCTGGCAAAAAACAGGACGGCAAGTTTTGGATCGGCGAAGCCAGCCCTGTGGGCCTCACGCTAAAGTGGGGCAAGCCAGATACCGTTGGACAGCAGCACTTTATTCCCGCCGAAAGCTGTGAAGGTAACAATTCCGTGATGGAGCTTGAAGCCCGCGCAGAAAAGAAAATCAAAGAAGGCTACTCCCTCAATACAACAAAAAGATCATTCTAGGAGGCTACTATGGCACAACTTGTTTCTGACATCCGTATTCTTGATAACTTGCTGGCCCTCAACCTTAACGTCAGCTTGTGGTCGGCCCGTCGTAAAATGAGCCAAGAAGACCTGGGCGGCGCAGAACTGCCCCCTGAAGATTTGGCCTCGCTGGGCTCAAAGCGCATTGCCGACCCGGAGAACCTCAAGGTGTTCGGCACGCTCAAGGCCCGTGCCTTCAACTACCTTGACCGGCACGGGGTGCGGTTCATGTCTGGCTGGGCCATACCCGAAGAAAAGGCCGGCGAGATCGTGCAGGAGCTGCTCAGCATCCGCACCGAGTTCCAGAAAGAAAAGGAAGCTTTTCTGGCTGACTATGACCAAAATGTGCAGGCATGGATTGAGAAGCACCATCAGTGGGGCGAAATTATCCGCAACTCCCTTGTGGGGCCTGACTATGTACGCGCCCGCATGGATTTTCGCTGGCAGTTGTACAAGGTGGCCCCGCTTGAGCAGCACGCAGACAACACCGCTGTGCTGGAAGCCGGGCTGGCGGAAGAGGTGCAGGGCCTCGGCGGCACCCTGTTTGATGAGGTAGCCAAGTCTGCCGATGATATATGGCGCAGGGTCTACCATGGCAAGACGGAAGTGACCCACAAGGCGCTCTCGCCGCTGCGCACCCTGCATGCCAAGCTCACGGGCTTGTCTTTCGTAGAGCCGCATGTGGCCCCAGTGGCTGACATCGTGCAGGCTGCACTGCAGCGCATGCCCAAGAAGGGCAACATCTCCGGTACAGACCTGCTGCTGTTGCAAGGGCTGGTCTGCCTGCTCAAGGACAGCGTGGCTCTTGTGGGACACGCTCAGAAAGTTATTGAGGGCTATGGCCCGGCCTTTGTGCTGGATGCCCTGCTGGTTGGTCCGGGCGTTATCCACGAGCTGGACGGCCCTGTTGGACAGATGGATGGCACCGTGGACGGGGATATGGATGATGAGCCCGTTCTGCCTGATATTCCTGTGGCAGATAGCGCGTTGTCGCATCCTGCCATACCCAGCCTGGGCCTGTGGTGACGCCATGGTACGCACAAAAGACGTTCTCAACTGTCTGCCCCTGCTGGCGTCCATCCTTGGCGACCGCTATGGGGTGCAGGTGCGTATCGGCGGCAAGGAAGCCTGCACCAACGGTAAGGTGATTCATTTGCCCGCGTTGCCTATGGATTGTGAGCCTGAATTGCTGGCGCTGGCCAAAGGGTTCACAGACCATGAGGCTGCCCATATTCGGCACACAGATTTTAGTGTGCTAAAATCTGCAAACCTTGATCCTGTGACCTTCAACCTGTTTAACTGTCTTGAGGACTGGCGTGTTGAAAAGAAGCTGTCGGGTCTTTTCCCCGGCTGCCGGAAAAACCTGAACTGGCTCATACGACGATTCTTTGTAGAGCAAGCACTACCAAGGGCCAGGGATGATTCCCCGGCCCTTGCTGTTTTGGACTATGTGCTTCTGACTGTGCGGGCTTGGGATGTGGATGAGGTGACCCCGGCACGCCAAAACGCGGCAAGCATCATGGAGCAACATTTCCCCAGCTTGAAAGAAGCTCTGGATGCCATCTTGGTCAAGGCTTACATCCATTGTCCAGATACAAAGGCAGCAGTCGAATACGCTCGACAAATTGCCAAATGCATCAGGCAGTGGGAACGGCCTCGACAGGCTTCAACTAGCAAACGCGCGAGTACGAACGACCAGGGAACCACTCCTAGGGCTACAGGGGAGGCCAACGATTCTGCCACACAAATCAACCAGCAATCTGAACCGGTCCAACCGTCGAGTGATTTACCACTCAAGGCCCTTTTCCATGCGGAGAGGCAGGATCTACCCCAGCAACTCGGCGAAATCATTGCGATTGAGCTTGCCAATAACAGCGCAGAATCCGCTGGTGACGCATTGACCGTGGCCGTGGAAGGCACCCGACATGCAACCCCCTTGCCAGCAGAGCAAAAGCTGCAAGCCCTTCAGGCCAGCATTGCGCTGCGTACACGCCTTCAGGGTTTCCTGCAGGCGCAAACGCAAAGGCGATGCAGCATTGGGCGCAAGGGCACACTGCACGTCAATTCGCTACATCGTCTGCAGGTTGGCAATGCTCGTGTTTTCCAAAAAGAGTCTGTGCACCAAGGTCTTAACACGGCTGTCCATATCCTGCTGGACGTAAGCGGCAGCATGGCTGGCGCACCGATTAATCTTGCCAATCGGGCATGCTTTGCCGTGGCAACGGCGCTGAGCCATATCCGTGGCGTGAATTCAGCCGTGACGGCCTATCCAGCAGTTTCGGTGACCAATTCAGTATTCCCAATCATGCGGCATGGGCAGGCGATGCCAGATGTGTTCAACATTCAGGCTTCTGGCGGTACACCCCTGGCTGGAGCCTTGTGGTGGGTTTTGCAAACCATGCTGCCTCTCAAAGAGCAGCGCAAGATGATTTTAGTTATCACTGACGGCATGCCGGACAACCCGCTCGCTGCAAACAATGCCATAGGGGTGGCCCAAAAACTTGGCTTTGAAGTTTATGGCCTTGGCATTCGGGATGAACACATCACGTATCTGCTGCCGCACACCAGCAGAGTGGTCAACAGCTTGTCCGAGCTAGTGCCTGCCATGTTTACAATGCTGCAGGCCGCATTGCTCAAGGGTGGTTCGGTATGATGGTGCCGCTTGATTTCAGACCTTTGTGCCGAACGGGAATATTCCGTTTCGTTACGCTTAACAAGAAACAGCGCATCCAGCGCTGTTAAATGCAGGAAGGATAAATGAACAACTATGTTAGCTGGATACCAGTTGTGATAGCTGTACTTCAGGCCATCAAAGATAACTGGGATGACTAGCCTCTACACGGGCTGGCATGCAGAAGGCGGGGAATCCCCGCCTTCTGCAACTTCAGAAGAACAGACGGAGCAAAAATATGTGAAAACCTGGATATTTATTGGGGGCATGGTGGCATGAATCGCAGGGGTATTTGGAGTAGCATTTACGGCCACAGAGCTATAGGCCAGGGACAATACGACACTTGAGGGCAACGACAAGTTGTCTTTGCCGGAAGGGAACAAAATTGAATTCATCTGCCCCATCAAGGTGTAAATCAAGCTAGTTGGAGCATCTCTCATGAATTATCTTTTAACCATGTTTTGTCCTATCAGGCCGCATACTAATTTGCGTAAATCTACGGGCCAACAATTTAATGACGTATCTGCACTTGGCTCAAGCCATTTTGGTATATATCCATCAATTGATTCAAGCCAAATGCTCGGCATACAACGTGCTCCATGTAGCGCACCAAGGATGGCTCCGCATATAGCGCTAGAGGCAGAAAATTTACTGTTCATTCTGGGGAATAACATGTTTGTCTTCATCAAAGCATATGGCAAACTGTCATTAAAAGCAGGATAACCAACATGCAGAAGATGCCAAAAAGTATTTTGCAGTATTGAAAAAATATAATTCTTCCAATTATCAAAATAAAAATCAGGTTCAAATTTTTTTGCTTTTTCCAAATAAAAAAGTATTTCTCTATCTACGTCACTGTCAGCCACGCAATTCAATATGTTGGCAAAGAGTTCATCTATGGTTCCCATATGAGATACAGAACAGGCGATAGAAATGGCCAGCACTGCGCAAGCATCGGCATATATTGGGTGTGGATGAGTCAACATGGCATCTTGCCATACTACAGTTATAACTTGGGACATTATCCGCTGCCCCCCCCAAATACCCAATGTGATGCTACGTAGCAAACCACTGACAAGCGTTGACTCGCTATCAAATGGCATCAAGCTTGTATCATTCAACAAATTTCTATTATTTTTCAGCCAATCTCTGTTCACTAGAGATGAATATGCAGCGCGCGCCTTATCAGGGAAGTAAGCAGAATCCACGACAAGCATACGGGCCAACTGCAGCATCATCTTTCCTCCTACATCAGGCCGACCAATTAAAGAATAGGCTAGACGGCGATCAGGCAAAGGCAAAATATACGAACTCACTGGCTGCTCTAGAGAGCCACCAGAAATAAACCCATAGATACAGCCCATGGCTCTGTCCACCCGGCGCAATGGAGAAAGAATACTCATTGCCTTAATTCCTCCCTAGTTGCTCATAGGTGCACCATAGATTAACTTTATTGCATCGTTTGCAATAAATCATTTGCAACGTTCATTCTGACCACCGCAAGCAGTAAGGGGAAGCTATGCCCGCTAAGACAAACGACAGAACATCTGCGGAAAAAATGCTTGATTTGTATTCATTGCTTGCACTTTCATCTCGAGAATGGTCATTGACGGAACTTGCTAATCACTTGCGGTGCTCCAAGTCGACTACTCTTCGACTTTTGACTAAGATCGAGAGCTTTGAAGGAATCCGTCTTATAAGCCGCTCCCGCAGCACTGTCGGCAGGCCAGAAAAATGTTATATGCTTGAAAGAATATTGCGTGATGGAGAAAAATCCCATTACAATGTAAGTGCAGAAGAAATGCGAATCCTACACTTATGCCGCGATATTGCACGGCCCTTGCTGCCAGAGAATGTACAAAAAACGATGGATGCAACCCTACGGCGCACTTCTGTGCTCGTGCCATCTGATGATATCTGGCAGGAGCCGCAATATCCGCAGCTCCGCATGGCCATGCTGGGTACTATTGATTACGACCCATTCCAGATTATTTTGCAAACACTTCTAAAGGCAATAAGCAAAAAACAGGTTTGCCAAATAGCCTATAAGGCACAAGACAAGCCTTCACGTGTTCATGAAATGGCAATTGTGGGTCTTTATGGCAGTCGACAGGCGTTGTATGCAAAAGGATGGAGCGTACAGGATAAAGGCAAATCAGAGCCATTGCATCCACTCTTTTTAGCGGTGCATCGGATGGAAGAAATTATTCTCACACGCCGGACGCACCAAATATCGTTAGCCCTCGATGATAAGCAGCATTTTGGGCTTATCGAAGACACCCCTTTTACTGTAAAGGTGTTCTTTGCCACAGAACTGGAAACATATATTCGTGAGCGTCGTTTCAGCACCGAGCAGCTAATTGAAAAGGTAGAAGACGGCATCGAGCTTACCTTCACGACGCACAGCGACATGGAGGTGATGGCCTGGATATTGGGCTTCGGGAGTAAGGCCAAAGCAATAGAGCCCGCTTGGTTGGTGCAGCGCATACGGGCGGAACTGGCTATGATGGCTAGTCTTTATAGCGGTTAAGATTTATCTCTATGGGCCTCAAGATACACTTTGATAGCCTGCACAGCCTGACCAGCCTTTTCTACAAGCTCAGAAATATCTAGGGAATCTTTTCCTCCCAAGGGGGGACATGATGCTTTGTCCAGACAATACTCTGTGTTGTCCGCCTCATTTTGAATCCAAGATTTATCCAACCTTAAATCGCTCACCCCTTCTAGCACACCCCCTTCAACAACGTTGTATAGGTAAACACAAATACAAAGCTTGAAAAAATTATCAATATTATCAAGATAGCAACCTACACGCAATTGCACATGCTCATCACCTTTTGAATAAAAGTCCCAATACAAATCGTGATACTTGCTATCCCAAACAAAGTCAGGGCTGAAGAGTTCTCCCACTCCTTTAGAACTCAAGTCTTTAACTTTTTGTGGAAAAAAGGTCCCTTCCAATGCTGGCAACCATACTTTCTGAAAAACATCACTCATGAATTGGAATAAATCCATTTTACAGCATGCAACATTCCGCTTTGCCTGATAGAATTGCAACACTTCAGCAAATTCAAATGGTGGAGGAGGAACACTATTTTTGTCAAATTCCATAAGCCTGGTTCGATTGTTGTCAGAAAAAAAGAAACGCACGCTCTCAGGAATTCCAGTTATTTTTTCAACGATACGCATTAGACACCCCCATGCACTTTATTAAATATACTACACCGTACTGATGCTCCAGCGCTATCAGGAAGACTTGTGACATATTCTTTCTGCAAATACTTTTCCCACTGCCTTAGTAAATTTTGCCAATACACGATACGCCAGGCATTACAGTCCCGTTTAAAATAACTTTTCTCTCTGACCTCTCGCTCACTAGAAGCGTACTGTATGACAAAAAAGTAGCCAATAGCATTAGAAAAATCATGACTAGTTACATTTTCTGGATGAGCTCTTTTTTCTAGACGAATTTTGGCTTGTTCCTCATAAATATCAAATGGGTTTTTGGTGTCAGAGCCAAATTTTACTTCTAATACTACGACTCTTGCAGTTCTGCCCGTACCCCATTCAAAAAGAATATCAATCCTTTTTTTGTCTCTTGCTACATCTTCTGCCCGTACTACGACGTCATCATGTTTGGGCAAAAATCTTTCTACGTTATCTATGTCGTTCAAAGAGCCACTTGACTCACAGAGAGCACGCAAAAAAGCGCGAATGCTCAATTTATCACCTTGTAATGTCGACACAATCAATCTTGTAATATCATCTTCACGCAACTGCCTATGCCAAAAAATTGGTGGAGTGCGTAGGGCATGGCCAGGCCAATCTTGTCCCAAGATCAAGTTTAAATCATTACTGTTCAAGCTTGCACCATATCCAGACGAATCAAAACCGATTTCTTTACATATAAGACACACAATATCACGAGTTTCTTCCACAAAAGCTGTATCAAATCGCCCATCAATAAAGCTCAGAAGAGATTGATTATAGGAAAAATTCCCGGGTGCTGACTGCAAAGTCTGTGACGCAATACGCAGCATTTGTTCTTTAAGCGCAGATGAAGAAGGCTGTTTATGATGTTTTTGCATCGCAAACTCCAATAAAACTCGACTTTAAAATTCCATATCGTGGACTAGCCTGAAATGATCATTCCATTAGACTCAATATACATTCCTGGCTAAACTCTTCTTTACTATCGAAGTCAGCTCTGAATTCATTTGGGGATCACATGAACTTGCACTACTGTGCGCAATTTGTGTCGTAGAGGCAAGAATACTCCATGGGAACCATAACGCCAAAAGCATTTTTGAACAATAAGGCCTTTATATTCGTGCTGCCTTTCAGCAATATGGTGTTTTCATCACTCACCAAGTGTTCGACGTATGGAAAACGAGGGATAAATTCCAATGCTAGTGTCTCCCATTCAAAGCCATAGGGAGCCTGAGCTTCAATTGCGCTCGAACATTTTGGTACGGCATCCCGACGCAGAGAAGCTGCCCGATCCTGAGCGGTCGGCTCTTGAAAATAGATCCAACCCATCCCCAGAATAAATATGGCCAACAGAGCCCAGCGACTTCTCTTTGCTTCAAGCCGTTTTTTCTCGGCTTCTATGCGCTGGTTTTCCCGAACCTGTGACCGGAGAGCATCATCAATCGGTTGCCCGCAATGAGGGCAATCATGAGCTTCAATTGCGATTTTTTTATGGCACGCCGGACATGTCATGATATTCTGTTGCATTTTTTGCTCCCAGCTAAAAAGTAGAGTTTCCTTCTGTCAGTGGGATTAATGTAGAGAATATTTATTCCAAAAAATGAAATTAATAATCAGCTTTTGATCTCGCCTTGCCACACGGGCTTGCCTAAGGTCAGCGTTGCTGAACGCAGGGAGGGTAAATGAACTACCTAAGCTGGATTCCAGTCGTTATCACGCGCTTCAAGCCATTAAGGATAATTGGGATGACAGAAGTGGGTTCACTTCTTTGGACCAGTCAACGGCAAAACTAAGGTGGACAGTTTTATTGGTTATGCCGCCCATCTAGGGCTAATCAGAGGTGGCACTCCCTCTGGTTTGTACTGCTGATATATCTCCATCGGCTTTCGGCCGTCAAAGGTCTTATGCGGACGCCGGTTATTGTAGAAGCCAAACCACCATGCCAGGACCCGGCAGAGCTCGCTCCCTGTCTCTATCTCTCGCAAATACAGGCATTCATATTTCAGAGAACGCCAGAGACGTTCGATCATCACGTTATCCATCCAGCGGCCTCGGCCATCCATTGAGATGCGTGCTCCGGCCTCCCTGAGCGTCTTCGTAAACTCGTAGCTCGTAAACTGAGAACCCTGATCCGTATTGAAGATTTCTGGTACACCGTAGCGATTCATTGCATCTTCCAGGGCGGCCACACAGAAATCAGCATCCATTGTATTCGACACGCGCCAGGCGAGCACCGCTCGGCTGTGCCAGTCCATAATCGCCACAAGGTACAAGAAACCGCGCCGCATCGGAATGTATGTGATGTCGGCACACCACACCTGGTTTGGCCTTGTGATCGCCTTGCTCCGCAGCAGGTACGGATACGTCTTGTGCTGCGGATGCGGTTGGCTTGTCTTCGGCTTCTGGTAAACCGCCATCAGACTCATTTTGCGCATAAGCCGTCGCACGCGATTACGCCCAATTAGATGCCCTTCATCACGCAGAACGTTGCGCATTTGCCGGGAACCGAAGAACGGCAACTCCAGAAACAATTCATCTATGCGCTTCATGAGCACCAAATTGTACGCGGACTCACCGATCGGTTGGTAGTAGTATGTTGAGCGTTTGCAGTTTGAGGATTTCGCACTGCCGCCGAACACTGAGCACTGGGTGCCCCAAGTCGACGATTTTACGCCTTCGCTCGCAGCTCAAATTTTGGCGAAGGCTTGCTGTAAAAAATCCTTCTCCACAGTAAGTTGGCCAATCTTGGCATGAAGCTCCTTGATACGGGCTTCATCATTCTGCTGAGCCTTCTGGGACTTGCCCGCAAAGCCAGCTGCAATCTGCTCCTTGGCCTGCTGTTTCCACTGAGAAATCTGATTTGGATGCACGCCATGCTTGCTGGCAAGCTCGGACAAGCTTTGCTCCCCAGACAGGGCATCAAGGGCAACGCGGGTCTTGAATTCGGCGGTGAACTTCCTTCTCGATTTGGACATAAAAAGCCTCCTTTGACTTCTTACGTCCACCTTAGCTCACGGTCCAGTTTTTCGAACCCACTTCTGACTAGCCGGTACTCGGCTAACAAATAGGAGCAAGAAATTGAGCAGTAAATTAGCATTTATTGGTGGCATACTGGCGGGGATCGCAGGAGTATTCACAGCGGCAGCGGTGTCGGTGGAATTGGAAAATCGGAGAGACGGCAGATGCAATGCCGAGGAGGAACCGAAAAGGCTGGCCTTGCCTGAAAGCGAAGGTAGATAAAATCACATTTGATTCTTGGGCAGGGAAACGGGGGCTTCCCGCTTCCTTGCCCATGCTATATTTTATTTTTCGATGATATAGGTCAAGTCGCAATATATGTGTTCCACAAACGAATTGCAGCAGACTCTCTGACAGACCATTGTAAGGTCAGGTTGACGAAACCTCCGTAAACAAGCCAGTAGATGTCGTGGGTACTTACTTCCGGCATTGAAGTCTCAAACCGCGGCATTTCAACTCATCTGTTACATGACAGTATGGGAGGAAGGTACCCCTTACTGCTCATGGACAGAAACAGCTATTGCCCGGTGCGAATGCAATTTAGATAGGGTGCTTGACATTGTATCTCAATCATTCTGTATCAGACTACTTAAATGCCAAAACAGCCATTTTTTCTATGCACTCTTGTGTTGTTTTGAGCCATCTTTTTAATGTTCCATTATCTTTGTCAGAAATGTAAGCATTATCGGATTTTTTGAAAAGCCTAATTGTTTCTATTTCTCGATATTTTTCTGATGATTTAAATCTACTTATTATGTCCTCGCAAGGTTCACCTGGCGAAGCCATAAAGTCATACATGAGAAGTCCGATGCAGCGTGCAGGTGTTGAATCAGAATGAAAGTTATCTGGGACTACGTGTTTCCTCATTTTGACCAGTCCTGCAACGTCATCAACCTGTCGAGGATCGCCATCAAGTATTTGCTCAATACCGATGTCTGTCATTTTGTGCTGGATCTCTATCTCTTTAAGCTTCTTTTCAAAATTATCATCACTGAACTGAGAATTGATTGAGAATGTAAATTTCCTGTTTTTCATCTCTTCTATAAAAGAGTCTCTTACCTCAGACATTGATCCTAGTGCAATTCTGAATGTAATAATCCGCGATATTTGTTCATTACTGCTACTATACGGAAGTGCTGGAATTGGCATTGAGCCATGCTTTATAAAGAAATCAAGAATATCATTAGAATCACATTTTCTATCGATATCCCAGAAATAATATCCAAATTTGTAAGAAAAAAACAAAAGTTCTAATGCAGCACAACATTCTTTTTTACTCAATGTTTTCAGCGGATAAGCGTTTGCCTCTCCAACGATTTTGCATGCTATTGCATTAACAATACATCTGAGCGTGAAATACTCTTCATCAATATAATGGGATAATATTTCAAGATTTTTTCTATTAGTATTGATCAAATTGTCATAATTTTTGTGTACATGTTTGGAAGTATATACAAACTTCCATGTGTCACCAGAGAGAAGATTGCGGATTTCAATATCCTCATTTTTTTTAATTTTTTTATTACTCCTTCTGCAATTTGCAACATCATCTTCTGGAATATTTTTCAGAATGGTTCTGAAGTCCTTAGGCATTGTCATCTTCTCCTACTCTGTGCATCCCTCTTTCAATTTCTGTGGGTGTCCTATTAATGATTGAATCCGCCACGCCAGCAGCTTGCTTCATTGCTTCATCCGCCAAATGCGCATAGCGTTGCGTCATTTGTGGGCTTGAATGGGTCAGAAGCTTCTGCAAGGTATATAAGTCAACTTTGCCACTTGACGCAAGAAAGCTGGCAAAATGATGTCGAAGCCCATGCAATGGACGAAAATCATCAGGTAAGCCCGCATTTTTTTTTACTCGACGGGCTATGCGCCGATAGTCCTTTCGCTGGCCTCCATCCCTACCTGGAAATACGAAGGAGCTTCCCGTACGCGATAGTTTTAGCAAGATTGTGCGGGCAGCTTCATTCATAGGTACATGTTCGGTAACGCCTTTCTTGGCAGATGCCCCACGCAATGTAATTATATTCCGAACAAAATCACAATCTCCCCATTGCAGAGCAAGCAAAGCACCTTTGCGCATGCCCGTTACCATAGCAAGCCGGATTAGAGCCGCTGCATCCTGATCCGACTCCGCGTCCAAGGCCTCAAGTAGATGCACGACTTGCTCCTTGGTTAGCATTTCTGTTTTTTCTCCATCAACATGGATAGACTCTATGGTAAGCCGCCCCGGATGCAAGGGCTGACAGAGGCCACGTTTGACACCAAAGTTTATTATTGCCCGTAGCTGAGAAATGACCCTCTGAATGGTACCATTGGATTTGCCCGCCTTGAGGCTTTCGGCTTTAAAGATGTCAATGTCTGCGGTGAGCATCTCTTCAGGGGTTCGTTGTCCAAAATGTGGTCCAATATGGGTATTGTATCGGCTAATGTCCCGCTGACGGCTTTTGTGTTCAGGATGCGCCTCTTGGTATGCCTCCCAAATGCGATCTAAAGTCCATCGATCGCGCTCAGCCTGTAGAGAATCAGCGAACTCCTTCCTTTTTTCCGTGTTGGACTTGTCCTTGCCACGTATTCTGTCCGCTCTTATCAGCGCAGCTTTTGCTTCGGTCATGCCACAAGAAGCTTTACCGACAGGTTCCTCAACTAGTTTAGCCTCGCGTCCGCCTTGACGGTAAACAATGTAGTAAGTACGCTCTTTGCATGCAGCATCAAGTCTGAAGTAAACCCCAGCATATTTTTGAGATTTTTCGCGTTTTGATTTTTTCATGGATATTCTCGGTTATGTGTTGGGATACTTTCTTTCCCAACACCATTCCCAACACAAATACTGAAATTCCGTAAAAAATGGTAGTAGTCAATGAAACGATTTTTTATAAAAAATCAATAATTATAGTAAATAAAGAAAATAAATAAAAATACATAGTGATATCATACGCGCCCTTACAAGGCGGGGGCCACAGGTTCAAGTCCTGTACTGCCCACCAAATAAATCAAGGGGTTATCCTTAACAGGATGACCCCTTATTTTTTTGGCGCATGTCTTGGGCACATGAGGTCATAATGTCGGGGAAGGATTCGATGGCGTTGATTCCTAGCTGGTTTGAAGAGTTAATAAAAATGCCCCGGAAAAGGCCCACGGAGGGTTTCACCTCGTGACTTCATCCGGTCATTGCAAAACTTGGAATATCCGGCTTAGCGGAGGCAATTCCACATGGGGAATGAGGCGCTTTCCCTCTTTCTCGTGGATGGATTGTTCCAGTAGACTTGATAACAGGAGCCCCCTCGTTACATCTGCGAATTAAGCCCATGCGATCAATGACAGCACGCCCGCCTCAGTGTAGGCGATGTCTGTCAGAAATGCTCTGGAAACACCAAGCTTATAGTGAACGGCGTCGTCAGATTCGGCGCCTTCCCAAGTGAGGATGAATTATGTGCAATGCTGAAATTGTCGGCCAGTACTACACTCCTGTTTGCGGGGACGCGAAGCATGGGGTTTACAGGAGGATAGGCTGCGGGGTATCTGAGAGGGGCTGAGGAATATCTGAAAAGGGGTTGACATCATCGGGAGGGAACATGTTTGAACATGTCAACGTACTAATTTTTTCTTTAATATTTTTTTATGTGTTTTTATAATTGAATTTTTTATTATAAAAGTTAGTATAAATATAATTTTTAGATGTATAATTTATGTAACTTTGTTCATATTTATTTTGTATACAAATTATAATCAATATGAAAAGATTATAGAATTATTGTCTCCAATTATTGTATCAGCAATTGCTGCATTAAAAATTAATGAAAATTCATATGAAAAAATTAAAAATTGTCTATATTCACACAAAATAATATTTATAATAGCAATTTTATTTAGTTTTATTCTAATATTTTCATTTCCTGCCAATGTAGTAAAAATTAGTAAACCTGATGAACATAATTCGATACATAAATACGTGTTTATAGGCAACAATGAAGGGAAGAAATGGTCAAAAACAATGGTTTATGAAGCCTTTCCGAATGATCCTTTGAAAATCACAGTTGGTGATGTGTATACAATCAATGCCTCTGACTTGGTAGTGCGTGATAAGCTTCCACTAGACGTTCTAGTGAGTACATATTTTGAGAATGGCAATAAATTATTTAAGTTAAATAGGGGAGATAAAATAAAAATAATTGGAATTCCTGTCGGATATAAAAGATACTCAACAACACAATGGTGGGTAAAAATAGAAAAAATAAAATAGGATACTCATATAATTGAGTTGGATACAATTGGCCCTCAACATATATGGCTAAGCTTCTTTATGAACATGCTGGCTATAATGCAGTGAAGTAAATGTCGTACAATTCGTTGATTTTCCAGAGAATGTACGCAAGCAATTGCACACATTTGCATACATCCCACACGGTTTCTTAAGCCCCATTTGTACATATTTTGGACACATTTGCACGCAAAAAGTTTATCAATTTAAGCATATTATATATAAATATAACGCCCTTACAAGGCGGGGGCCACAGGTTCAAGTCCTGTACTGCCCACCAAATAAATCAAGGGGTTATCCTTAACAGGATGACCCCTTATTTTTTTGGCGCATGTCTTGGGCACATGAGGTCATAATGTCGGGGAAGGATTCAATGGCGTTGATTCCTAGCAATAAGCGCGCGGCGCGCTTATTGCCTCGGCGTCAGAACGAATCCAGACCACCACACCGGACTTAACCACTGGCCCGCACCATTTTCCAATCCGTCAGAACGTCACCAGAGAGCCAGCCGTCAAGAAAATCGTCATGTTCGCGTTGCATGAGCCTTCCTGAAATAAAGAAGCCGCCCTAAGGCGGCAAAATGACATCCCAATGTGCGGCTTTGACGTTTGATCATATCGGGACTATTTATAGTAGATGAACAAAGAAAATCTTCCTATTATTCGTCCCTGTATTAAGTGCGGCCAAACGCCAACACTTGAAACTTCCCGGCCAGAGGGCAGAACCCACGACATTTTTCGGCTGGCCTGTGATTGCGGTAACTGCCCGCTGCAATGGTCTGTAAGTGAATCTGCGGCCATCAGGCTGTGGAATTCTTACGTCGCCTCTTGAAATATCATCGGCCCGCTTTCAGCCCCACGGGCAGGGGTTGAGGTAACTGCCGTGATATGTGTTGGCCTAGCCCTATAGGTTTTTGAAGAGCTCACACCCGCAAATTGGGCACTTCTTCTTTTATTGAAACCGTCCCACACTTCTTGCAGGTGCGGGACGGTTTGCCGTCATTGAGCCGCTCCCCCTTACAACTGGCGTAGATATGCGCGTATTTTTTTGATTTGCGCTTTCCACGCCATTGGTGGCTATTCGGCTCATCGGTGCCGCTTAAGGGCGTGGCCAGTATCGACAACCCTGTGCCGGTCATCACCCGATCGGCGTAGAATGGCCCTTTATGATGAAAGGCAGGCCATCAAACAGCGTCGGGCGGCGTTCGTCCGCAATACGGGGCGGCGCATGATTTCTTCTGCGGCAACTTCGGCAGTGACGTACGCTACTTGCCGGAATCAAAGTTCTGAAACACGTCGCATTCAATGTCTGCGGGCTCAGTTTTACCGTTGCAGGCTCTTCGGCAGCCTGGCTCAAGGCCTTCTGGTGTTCCTCGATGCAGATTTTAAAACTCGTGCGGACGCTGCGAGTTCATCTTCAAGCTGGTCAATCTTGACTTGTGCAGGGGCCATCTTGCCACCAAGTTCCAGATTGTCCTTGTCGGACAGCAAAAAAGCCTTTGTGCAGATTTCTTTCTTGAGCCAGTGCACATCCCGTCCCAGCATGCAAACAGACAGTATTCCGCCGTCCTTCCGCTCGTCTTCAAGGCCATCAACGGAGGCGCAAACGTATCGTCCGACACGTCATCAGGGCAAAGGTCTGTCGGCGCCACGGCACTTAACGATCCGGCTTCACAGATAACCGCCTCTCAAGGATTGCCACAAAGTTTTGCCTGGGTGCTACCTGGGGCTTGGTCAGGCGTTAGCTGTTTTTCATGTCCGCAACAAGACGGCTGAGCGTTTTCGACTGACTGACCATGTCAGCCACCGCCTTGGCGGCCTCATTCATGGCGGAGGCAGTTTGCCCGGCCATGGTGCTGACCTCAAGGATTGACTGGTTGATTTCTTCGCTTGCGGCGGATTGCTGCTCGCTGGCCGTGGCTATGGCCCGCACCTGATCGGCGGTGGCATCGGCATCGCTGACAATCTGGCGCAATGCCTCCCCGGACATGTTGGCAAAGCCCGTGGCGGTTTCCACCTCAGCCAGGGCGTTATCCATGCTTTTAACACTCTTTGCCGTGCTTGCCTGAATGGCCGCAATGGCGTCGCCCACATCATGCGTCGAAGCCATGGTCTTTTCCGCCAGTTTGCGCACCTCGTCAGCCACCACCGCAAATCCACGTCCGGCATCCCCAGCGCGGGCGGCCTCGATGGCGGCATTGAGCGCCAGCAGATTGGTCTGGTCTGCAATATCCGAAATAACGCTCATGATGCGTGAGATGGCATATGCATGCTCGTTCAGCTGGGTCATGTCGCCCTTAAGCGCCAGCGAAACCGTGTGGAGCGTGCCGATGCTCTGCAACGACTGCTGCATTATGCGCTGGCCGTTCTGGGCATTGCCCTTGGTCTGGTCCGACATGCCTGAGGCCGAGGAGGCGTTGCTGGCAACCTCCTGCACGGTGGCGTTCATTTCGGTCATGGCTGCGGCAGCTTCGCTGAGCCGCTGCGAAGAATTCGTTGCTATACGGTCCGACTGCTCAATCTGCAACGAAAGCTGATTCGATGCAGCAGAAATCACCGCCACAACTTCTTCCAGTTGCCCGGCGGCGACAAGCATTCCTTCTTTTTTGGCATTTTCGGCGGCAAGTCGGGCCGATTCGGCCTGTTGCGTGGCGGTGCGGGCAAGCCGAGTCTGTTCCTCAGCTTCGGCAGTTTTGCTGGTGGCTGTTTCTATCATGCCCCTGAGTTTGTCCACCATGGCGGACAAAGACTGCCCCAGCTTGCCCAGCTCGTCATTGCGGTTAACATGCAGGGTCTGACCAAGGTCGCCAGACGCCACTGTTCCGGCAAAATCCACGCATTTGCGCAGGGCGGCAAGGATGGGATTAACGACAAACAGCATGGCCACGCAGGCCAGCACAAGACCCGCAGCGCCAAATATGAGGCTGGATCTGGTAACGGAACCGGTGGCCCTGCTTATGTCGCCATCGTTGACGACAGCGCCAACAAACCAGTCCGCAGCCGCAAGCCTTTTGAAGGTCATGACCTTCTGATGCCCGTCAAACCTGTAGGATACGGTACCGCTGTCCTTGGACAGCATTTCCCGGCCCCAGTCAAACTGGCTCACGTCCAGCTTCATTATGTGCTTTTTTTCTGGATGGCTGATCATCTTGCCCTTGCCATCCATAAGATAGACGTACCCCTCGTGCCCGATCCTGATCGGCGTGATTATGCTCTCTGAGAACTTGGAAAGGTCAAGCCCCACAATCAGAACACCAAGAATCTTGCCTGCACGCCTGACAGGAGCCGCAATGACCGAAACCGGCTCGTTGTTGGTACGGCTCAAAACAGGCTCGCTGATGCATACCTCGCCCGTGATGGCTTTTTTGAAGTAGGCGCGGTCCTTGATAGATACGTTTGTCGGCCCCTGGTTGTTGGTAATGCAGGTTCCGGCGAGGTCATACAGCGTTACGGCTTCAATAAAACCGCAGGTATCTACTATACGTTGCAGAGCCAGTTTTGCGTCTTCCAGCGCTTTGCCTGTTGCGCCGCCTGGGAGCATCAAGGGGTCGAATTTTTCGTTTTCGCTTTCCAGCGCCGCAACGCCGCGCATGTAGCCAAGAAGATCATTAAGGCTCTTGCTTACAGACTGCGTGGCTATTGTACCCATGCCAAGCAGGCCACGCCGAACTTCTTCATTGGCTTCACGTGCAGAAAAATAGCTTGATATTCCAATGCTGAACACAAGTGTCATCATTGTTGGTATCAACAACTTTGCTCTTACACTGCCGATCATTTTTTTTCTCCAGGTATGTTCTATGGCAATAAACCCTTCATTGATGAACGTTATCAACCAAAGTGACGCCTTAAAAACCACTATCTATCAAATGCCGGTCTCTGCTGTACCGGCTTGCGCACAAGCATGCGGGCACTGAGGCACGTCCGCCCCAAATTCACCCCGCGTGGGCAGCAAGCCCGTTTTCCCTCAAGGGGATACGCTGCCCTAAGCCACAGAACTGCTGCGCAGTTTTTCCGCTATCCACTGGCGCAATAACGTCTTACGTACCTTGCCTGATGCGGTGCGGGGCATATCATCCAGAATTTCCAGATGCTCCGGAAATTTCTGTTTTGCGATGTCCTGGGTAAGAAAAAAATCAAAAACTTCCTGAAAGGTCAGTACGTCCGCCTTGTCGTGCAGCACCACATAGGCGCAAATGCGCTCCTGCAGGCGCTCGTCGGGCATGCCCACCACGGCGGCATCCTTGACCTTGGGATGTTGCAGCAGCACGTTTTCCACGGCGAGGCTACTGATATTTTCGCCGCCGCGCACTATGATGTCCTTGAGCCGCCCAGTGATGGAATAGGTTCCATCGGCATTGCGGCGGCACAGGTCGCCGCTGTGAACCCAGCCGTCGGCCTGCAGCACCTTTGCGGTCAGTTCCGGCTCATGCAGGTAGCCCATAAAGACGGCCGGGCTGTACGAAAACCTCCTCGCCCTCCTCGCCTTGCGGCACATCCCTGCCCTGCCTGTCCAGCACGCGCACCTGGATGCCGGGCATAGGGCAAAGCGCCAGACTGTCCATATGGTCAGAAACAGGCCTCAAGGGCGTACCCATATGCGGCACGCTTTCCGTCGAGCCGTAAACATTGAGCACGCGCAGGCCCATTTGCCCGGCAGTCTGGCTGAGGGGGATATTTGGCGGGCTGCCGCCGCAGAGAAAAAAGCGCAGGGATGAAAAGTCGTATTCTCCACCCTGTTCTATGGTCTGCACAATGTCGTAAAGAAAAGGCGTGGCGGCCATGGTGACGGTACACCGGTGCGCCTTTATGAGCTCAAGGGCGCTGGCAGCGGTAAACACATCGAGCAGAACCGATGTCGCCCCCATGACAAACGGCATGGTGACCCCGTGGTGAAAGCCCGTGGCGTGGGCCACCGGGGCGGGCATAAACATGGTGTCTGCCGCGTTGATGTGGAAAAAGGAGGCAAAACTTGTTTCGGCAAAAATAATATTGCGGTGCGAAAGCATTACCCCCTTGGGCTGGCCCTCGGAGCCGGAGGTGAACACCAGAGCCGCGAGGCTGTCAGGGCATATCCGCCCGGCGCGCAACGCCGCGTCCGATTCCGCCCGCGACATGGGCGAGGCCACGTCTTCTTCCACCATGTCCCTGAAGGTGGGCAAAACAGACCCCTCGCCTTTTTTGTCCACGGCTATGACCACCCGCAGCGAGTCAACCACCTTGCGCAACCGCACAGCCATTTCGCAATACTGCATTTTGCGGAATCTGCGCGGCACAAACAGCACCTTGGAATTGCAGGCAGACAGAATGTGCTTCAGTTCATTGTAGCGCAGGTTGGGCGGAATGGGATTGATAACCGCCCCAAGCTTGAGGCAGGCTACATAGATGGGTAAAAATTCGACCCAGCCGGGCAGCTGGCAGGAAACAACATCCAGCGAATTGATGCCGCAGTCAGCCAGATACCGGGCTATGCGCACGGCCAGCAGATCAACCTCGGCGTAGCTCAGCGCCATTCCCTGCGCATCAATGACCGCCGTTTTGTCCGGGTTTGCCGCAAGGCTTGCATGCCAGCAATCCCGCAATGTCATGTCTGCCATGGGCGTATAGACCGTATTTTTCTGGCTGTAGCCTTCCGCATCCATAATCCACCATTCCTGTTAAGGCCGCGAGGTTCCGCGGTCAGAAGTTTGCACTTCGGCGTAGGTTACGCTTCCCGCAACATCTTCCATGCGCTGCAGCCTGCCGAGCACTGCCAGATGATCAAGGTGCGCCACGGCCTCGCCCACTGCAAAACACTGCTGCTGCACCCTGTAGCTCTCCCATGTGCCCCGCAGGGCCCAGTGCATGCGCGCTGCTACGGCAAAGCCCGACGCGCGGCCCAGTTTGCCAACAATGGCGAGCACCTCGCTCAGTCTTCTTTCGTGGTGATTATGCAGTTGCCGCACGCGCACGTGGGTATCGGGGATAATGGCGCGGTGGCCGGGGTAGGACTGCTGTACGGGCAGGCGCAAAATTTTGTCGAGGCTGCGCAGATAATCGCCCAGGGAATCTTCCACATCGGCCCAGGCCGTAATATTGGGAGTGATGGAACCAAGCACGTGGTCACCGCAGATAAGAAAGTGCCGTTGCGGATCAAAAAGCGCCACATGCCCCGGCGTGTGCCCAGGCACGTCAATGACCATAAAAATGTAATTGCCGCAGGTGACAAGTTGCCCATCGCTCACCGGTGTGATGGGCAACGGTTCCGGTGAGGCGTAGATTCTACCCGGATGTGAGCGCAGCAGCTCGTCCAGCGCGCAATCGGGAAAGCCGTGCTTCCCCAGACTGCGCATCATGTTTGTCCAGACGTGTTCGTCTTCAATAAACCTGTTGATATGGTTGCCGTCTTTTTCACTGCAAAAAATGCGCGCTTCCGGCGTGCGCAACACCGAGGTGAGGCCGTTGTGATCGCTGTGCAGATGGGTGAGAAAAAAATCCAGCTTTTCCACCGGGACATCCAACTCTTGCAGAGCCTGACGCAGGGCTTGCTCGCACTCGGGCATGTTGAAGCCGTTATCCACAAGCAGGTGCCGATCATGGCCTCTGACCAGATACGCGTTGAGCTGTTTCAAGGGGCTGCCAGGCAACGGCACTTCTATGCGGAATAAACCGGGCAATTCTTCAAAAACCATGAGATACCTGCACTATTAAGGGGAAACAACGTTGCTCACCGTGTAGTTTCTGTTGAGTCCTGCGGCGGTTTTTGGCGAAACCGCCGCAGGACGGTTCCATGGCATTACGCGTACGGGCCTAGCCGTAGCGAAACTCGACCCCCATGGTTCCTTGCGGGTATTCCCACTTAGAAAGCACCGTGTTGCCAGCCACTATGCGGCAGGTGCCGCACTCAAGGCAGCCAGCGTAGTCAAAATGAAAACCGCCGTTGTCGTCGCGTTTGTACAGGCCCGCCGGACAGGCTTTTTCGAGCTTGGCAAACTCCCTGGGGTCGGGGTTGTCCACAAGAGTGATGTGGGCATTGCCCTCATCCACAAAAACTTGTCCACGCCCAGCTTCATATCGACATTGACTGTGCTCATAGCGACCTCATGACGTTGATGCCGTCTTTCAGCAGGTTGAGCAGGCCCACATTTTTGGCCCGTCCCCACAATTTGTTGCGCAACGGCGCAGAAGGGCCGTTGACGTTAAACATGTCCGCCATTATTCCGGCCGCCATATCGGGGTAGGCGGAAAAGATGCGGTTGTTGTCAAGGGTGTGGGGGAGATTGCGGTAGAGCTTCAGGTCTTTGAGCACAAAGCTGTCTTCCAGGGCCTGCCTGTAGCCGCCAAGACCGGCAGCGCTGAAGTCGTCGTGCTGATTGGCTGCGATGACCGCCTGCGCTGCAGCCTCGCCCGAAGCGATGGCCAGATCCATGCCGCGCACCGTGTAGCCCACATTAAGGCACAGGCCCGCAGCATCGCCCGCCAGCAGCACGCCGTCGCGCACCAGATCGGGCACCATGGCGTAGCCGCCTTCGGGCACGACATGGGCCGAGTATTCGACCAGCTTGCCGCCTTCAAGCAGGGGAGCCACAGCGGGATGACTGCGAAAGTCCTCGAGCATCTGCGGTACGGATTTGCCAACCTTGTCCATGTTGTGCAGGCCAAAGACAACGCCAAGGGAAACGCTGGAGGCGTTGGTGTACAAAAAGCCGCCGCCCATGTAGCCGTCGGAAGGCATACCGGCAAAGAGCCAAGCTGTGCCCTCGTTGCCGCTGCAGGCAAAACGGTCGGCCATCTGCTGAGGGGTGAACTCCAGCACTTCCTTGACGCCCACCGCGCAGGTGTGGGGGTTGACGGCCTTGACCATGCCCAGCTGCGTGCCAAGCAGCGAATTAACGCCGTCTGCCAGGATGACCGCACGGGCCTCCAGCGTTTCGTCACCAGCGCGAACGCCGCAGACCTTGCCGTCGCGAACGAGCAGCTCGTCCACGCGCACGCCAGGCACCAGCTGCGCGCCTGCCTCTTCGGCCTTGCTGCACAGCCACTGGTCAAAAGACGTGCGTAATACCGTATATGAACGGGAGGCGGCGTCCTGCAACCGGGGAGCCGCATATTCCACCGTAACCGCGTCGGTTTCGTTGAGCATGGAAATACGCTCGCGGGTTACTACCCTTTCCACGGGCGCTTCTTCCGCAAAACCGGGCAGCAGCTTTTCAAGGCTGTGGGCGTACAGCCGCCCGCCGGTCATGTTTTTGGCGCCCGCAAAATTGCCGCGCTCAATGAGCAGCGTGTCCAGTCCGGCCCGGGCTGCCGCCAGCGCCGCCGTGCTTCCCGCCGGGCCTGCGCCTACTACGATGAGGTCAACTTGATCTTCAGACATATTCTACCTGCTTGTCTTGACCGATGTCTGCGCATCACGCGCAGGGGTCGGGCCCCGGTCAGTTTTTCAGTGCCTTGGTCAGAGCGGGAAGGACCTTGTACAGGTCGCCAACAATGCCGTAGTCGGCAAACTTGAAGATGGCGGCATTTTTGTCCTTGTTTATGGCAACGATGGTTTTGCAGTCGCGCGCGCCCACCATGTGCTGGATCTGCCCTGAGATACCCACGGCAAGATAAACGTCGGCCTTGACCATGGCGCCAGAAACACCCACGTAACGCTCGCGCTCCATCCACAGCTCGCCTTCGGCAATGGGACGGGAGCAGGCAAGCTCGGCGTCTATGGCAGAAGCCAGACTTTTTGCCAGAGACAGATCTTCCTGCCGGGCAAAACCACGGCCCACGGAAACTATGCGGCGGGCCTTGGCGATATCCACGCGGGCGCAGGCCTTGGGTTTTACTTCAACAAGAGTTATGCGGGCGGCAGGCTCCACAAAGCCGAGCTCCACAGTTTCGCCCTGGCCGCCGGTGGCTGCGGCAGGCTCAAAAACGCCGCCGCCCACCGTCATGATGGTCACGTCCGACAGGCTCTGCCGTCTGCCCACGGCCAGACCGCCGTAAACCATGTGGGCGAGGCTGCCGTCTTCTTCGACGCCCATGACGTCGTTGACAACGGCGGCCTTGAGCAGTGCGCCAAGCTTGGCGGCCATGGCCTTGCCGCGCCGGTCATTGGGCAGCAGCACAACGCTCTTGCCCGCGGCCTTGATGGCGGCCGCGATGGAAGGCGCGTAATCTTCAAATATATAGCCCGATTTGGCGGGCAGCAGGCAAAGACGGCCCGCGCCATGGGCAAAAACGTCTCCCGCCTCTGCGGCGCTGCCGACAAACACGGCGCAAACCGTGTCGGCAAGGCTTGCCGCGCCAGGGATAAGGTCTGCAAAACGGGCGGGTTTGGCGCAGATCACAAATGCATTGGGTGCCTTGTTCATGAAATTGCCTCCTAACTGGCTGGCATGTTTGCGGGGGCTTGTCGCACGGCGACAATGCAATCCCCCACCGGTTTCATCACGGCGCGTCGAGGTGCACCGCCTGGCCGCCCAAACAAGGAGGAGGCCAGTTTCCGGGTACTGTACTTAGCGTTGCAGGGCCTTGCGCACATTTTCCACAAATGCGGCAACCTGCTCTTCCGAATCGCCTTCAACAACGTTGTGCAGGCGGTCGGCCTGTTCGGGCGCAAGCACAGACAGCATGCTGCCCACACCATGCAGATCGGCGCCGAGATCCTCGCACGAGACTGCGTTTGCAGGCTTTTTGCCGGCGGCCAGAATTGCCTTCATGGTGGGGATTTTGGGTACATTGATGTCGCTGGTGAGGCTGAGCACGGCGGGCAGAGGTATGCGCAGCACTTCGGTTTCGTCCTCAAGGGCGCGCTCGACCAGCAGCGCGCCCTGCTCGCGGGCGATGGACTGCACAACGTTGATATTGGCCGCGCCCAGCTTTTCACCCAGCAGAATGCCAACCTGCTGGGCGTACAGATCGCCGGAGCCTTCGCCGCACAGCACAAGGTCAAAACCGATTTTCTTGATGGCGGCTGCCAGAACCTGAGCGGTTACATCGGGCAGGGCTCCGGCCAGGCTGTCATCAGACACCAGCTCCAGACGCGCCGGGCCGCGCGAAAGGATGTCCTTGCAGATTTTTGAATTGGAAAGATTTTTTGCAGGCCCGGCGCTCAGGGCCACAACTTCGTCGCCCTCGCCTGCCAGGCACATGGCGGCTTCGATGGCATTAAGATCGTACTGGCTGATCTTGAGCGCGGCCTTTCCCGTGTCCACGGACCTGTCGGCGTTGACGACGATATCCTGTTCCTCAGGCACAATTTTGCAGCAAACGATAATTTTCATGGTGTGCTCACTTGGGTTCGGGGGTACGGCGCAGTGCAGCAGGCTGCAGTGTCTTGCGCGGCTTTTGGGCAATGGCGGGCGGCAGCGCTGGCGGCCGCCCCGGCGTTATCAGTATAAAAAAGCCCTAGCCCTCATATTCTTTCAAAATCTGCCGAGCGGCGATGTAGACCATGATCTCGTCAGTGCCGCCAGCCATGCGGGTAATGCGCACGTCGCGCCAAAGGCGGGAGATGCGCACGTCTTCGGTGTAGCCAACCCCGCCCATGACCTGCATGGCGGCATCAATGACTTCGCCAGCGGTTTTGGCGCAAAAGCGCTTGCACAGGGCGGAAGAAATACGCAGCGTCTCGTTGTTGTCGTTCTGCCATGCCACTTTGCAGACAAAGTTGTGCATGTTCTCGATCTGTATGGCCATGTCCACGATCTTTTCCTGAATCATCTGGAACTGGCCGATGGACTGACCAAACTGCTGCCGCTGGTTGGCGTAGCGCACGGCGTCTTCGTATGCGCAGCGAGCCATGCCGCAGGCATAGGCGGCAATGACTAGGCGTTCGATTTCAAAATTCTTCATCAAGTGGATGAAGCCGTAGCCTTCCTTGCCGACCATGGCGCTTTCTTCAAGCTCCACGTTGTCAAAGTACACTTCGCAGTTGCTGATCTGGTGCCAGCCAATCTTGACAAGGTCCTGAATTTTTACGCCGGGAGCCTGGGGATCAACCCACCACATGGTAAAGCAGCGCTTGGGATCCTTGGGCTCGGCGTCGCGGGCGAGCACAAGCATGTAGGGAAAGTCGCGCGCGCCGGTGATAAAGGTCTTTTGCCCGTTGAGGTACACCTTGCCGTTGCTGCGCGTGGCGGTGGTGGCAAGCAGATTGTTGTCCGAACCGGCCTGCGGTTCGGTAAACAGCAACGAATAGGCCGGGATGCCCTTTTGGGCGCTCTCCACGGTTTTTTCCAGCTGTTCCCTGCTGCCCCAGCTCACCATGTTGTGCACGCACAGGGCGTTGGTCAGCAGATAGCCAGTGCCGCCCATGCGGGCCAGCTCTTCAATGATCAGCATCTGGGTCAACATGTCAGCAGGGACGCCGTCAAACTCTTCGGGAACACCCAGGAGGGAAATGCCGTTTTCCGCCATGGCGGTCATGAATTCCACGGGAAAGCGGCGATCAAGGTCGCACTTGCGAAAATACTCGTCAGGAAAGTCGCGCTGCATCATTTCGCGCACGCTGGCAAGCAGCAGTTCCTGTTCTTCCGTAAGCCTAAAATCCATCTCAAACTCCTTTTCTGAAGGGCCGCACGCGTTGCCGTGCGGCCCTGGTTATCCTTGATTACGCGTTGCGCGTACGGGCAACGGCCTCACCAAAGGGGGCCACCCGCACAAAGACGAGCATCAGCGCTCCAAGTACGGCTGTGCCCGCGCCAAAGCTTAGGGCAAAATCATAGCCGTACTTGTCCACCAGCACGCCTGTGACCGTGGGGGCAAGAATGCCGCCAATCGAGGCAAAGGTGGCCCAGATTCCAACGAGCTTGCCCGCATGACGCTTGGAAAAAACGATGGGGATGGAATAGAACCCGCCCATGGTCAGGCAGAGAAAACCGTTGGAGGCCGAAACCAGCGCCGTGGCGGCCATGGTGCTGGAGGCCGTGGTGGCCAGATACAGCAGCACGGCGGAGGCGATAAGGCCCACGCAGGGCAGAATCTTGCGGCCAATGTTGTCGCCAAAGTAAACGGCGCACTTGTCGGCCAGCAGACCGCCAATGGGGTACGTAAACATGGCGGCAACATAAGGCAGCATGGACGAAACAGCGCTGCCCGTAACGGAAAGGCCGCGCCCGTCGGCAAAGTACGTGGGCAGCCAGGTCATAAAGAGGTAGAACAGAAAGTGCGTGCACAGGAAGGATATGGCGCCAAACCACACGGCGGGCTGGGCGTAGGCCTCCTTGGCGGTCAGCATCTGGTCCGGGTCATCGGCGGATACGGAGGCAGCCTGCGCAGCAGAAGCGGCGGCAGCGCCGTGAATGTAGTTGAGCTCCGAGCTGGAAATATTGGGGTCTTCAGCCGGGGACTGGTAGCCAAACTTGAGCCATATCAGCACCCAGATGGGCCCAAGAATCGAAAAGGCATAAAAGACCTTCTGCCAGCCCCAGGTATTGATGACCCAGGCCGCCAAAGGCATGGTCACGGCAAGACCGGCTGCCACGCCAATGAGCGAAACGCCCTGGGCCACCCCCGATTCCTTTTTGGGAACCCACTTGGCTATCATGCTGGTCATGGATGGCAGGGCCACGCCCTGAGCCATACCGCAGCCAGCGCGCACAACGATCATCAGCACCAGCGGCACGCCCAGAGGCAGCGGCGTGATAAAAACAAAGACGGACCACAGCACGGCAGCCACGCACAGCACCCTGCCGCCGCCAAACTTGTCGGCCAGAACCCCGCCCAGCACCATGGTGCTGGCATAACCAAGAAAGAAGGCCGTAGAAACAAGACCAAATTCAGTTTTTGACCAGCCGTAGAAGGAGATCATGGAAGGCCCGGCCATGGAAACGCTGGCTCGGGCCATATAGAGCACCGTGTAACACAAAAAGAACAGGCCAAGTGTCCACCATCTTCTGTTACCGATTGCATCAGACATAGTTATTTCCTTCGGCGCACGCCGCTGTGGCTATGGGGTGCAGGGCAACACCGCTGCACCCGGTTTTCTTGTTGAAAAAACAGTATCAACCCGAATGGCGGGGTTTTATGCCCCACGCCAGAACCATCGCCCGCCCAAAAAACTAGCCGCAGATGATGGCCTTATCCTGCTGCATCTTGCTGATGTCGGCGTCGGGGTAGCCGCAGTCTTTGAGCACCGAGGCAGTATCCGCACCAAGGCCACGGGCTATGACGGCATCAGGGTCGCCCATGCTTTCAAAGCGCACGGGGGTGGTGGTGATGACGCGTTCGTTGCCGCTGGGGTATGTAACCTTGCGCAGGCCGTCGATGGCCCATGCCTGGGGATCTTCAAGAATTTCGGAAGGCAGCGCGCCCTTTTCGCAGGGGACGTCATTTTCCTTAAAGATCTTTAGCCATTCGGCCAGAGGCTTTTTGCCCATGGATTCGCCGATGATGCCGATGGCCTTGGACTGTGTTTTGCGGGCCAGCACGTTGCCGATGGTGTTGATGTCTTCATCTTCGAAGACGTCTTCGCGCCCAAAGAGGCCCATCATCTTGCGGAAATACACGTCGTAGTCGGGCACGCAGATTATCAGCCAGCGGTCATCGCTGGTGCGGTAGGTATTGTTGAAGGGGTTTGCCACTTCCATGCGCGACTTGGGGTACGTGTTGCCGTACTGCGAGGACATGATGGGCACAGACATGGCCCAGAGGGCCTGATGAAAAAGCGAAGTGACCACGCGGTCGCCCTTGCCGGTCTTTTCGCGGGCATACAGGGCCGCGCAAATACCAGAGGCAAGGGTAAGGGCCACCTGATAATCGCCAAAGGCGTTTGGCTCGTTGATGGGCGAGGTTCCGCGTTCGTGGAATGACCCGAGGATACCGCCGCGCGCAACGTAGCAGGTCACGTCATAACCGGCGGTATCCTTTTCGGGACCTTTGTCGCCATAGCCAAACATCTGGGCCATGACTAGGCGAGGGTATTTGTCTTTCAGGACGTCATAGCTGAGCCCCAGTTTGTCCAGAGCCTTCTGGCGAAAGCTGGTGACCAGCACATCGGCATTTTGCAGCATGCTGTGCAGGGCCTGCATGCCCCCGGCGTTCTTGAGATTGAGCGCCACAAATTTTTTGTTCAGGCTGGTCATATCAAAGGACAGATTTTCGTCTTCCTTCAGGGGAATGTTGAAAACCGGCGCCTGACGGCGGTAGGGATCGCCGTCAAACGATTCTACCTTCCACACCTCAGCCCCCCAGTCGGCCAGAACGCGCAGCGCAGCAGGCGCCGCTGCATAGGTAGCCAACTCCACAACTCTGACGCCCTCCAACGGTTTGTGCCTTGTCATTGAACTCTCCATGTCTACATTTAAATTTATTTTACTATCCGCAATACACAGTTAAACACCTGTCTAAGATTGCTTACATTAACTTCATTTACGTAAAAAAAGTCAAATTTATAATCTTCAACAATAAGGAGGCAAACTTTTTGATATATGATCAAATTTTTTGCCCCAGCAAATTTTTTATATTAATTATTTTAAATGATTATAAAAAAACAGCTGACAGAATGGCCAGCTGTATATTAATTCGTTTCAACAAACTATCAGTTACTTTGATCAAAAATCAGGCGAATGTGAATTTTTTATCAAATTAAGTCGTGCAAAACCTATCTCAATTTCATTTTTTTGGGCCGCGCGTTGCAATAATAAGTCAATTATTTTTTTAACTATCTGTAATTTATTATTATATTTTTTAAGAATATGACAATTCCATTAAAATCTCTCCCACGTCTCCCACTGTCGATCTACAGCCCTACATTAATATAGTGTTATCCCCAGCCGTGTTTAAAACGTCTATATTGATTGAATAATCAATCAATATAGTTGCAAAATCGCGCATATGAACTTTTTTTCACGCCATGGCATTCATGCCCCGCTCATTTGCTTCACAAAAGGGCTTTTGTGAAATTTTTTTCAAAAAAACCACTTTCAGCGGCAATCATTTTGATAAACATCGTGCAATCAACACGGTCACGATTCTGCCTAGCACTCGTTAACATACTATAATATCATAATAAAATATAAAATTCTGAGATATGGCCAGCTGCTTTGATGCCGCACCTATAAAAATATTCAATATCAATCGCCCACCCATAATCAATTTGACCGAAAAAGATATTTTACTGATTATGTATTTCAGAAAAGTAAAGGTAAATATACACGGCTGCTCAAAGCAACATTGTATGTTTTTTTTCTAATAAACTGCAACATTATGTTAAGGAGAAATGAAATGGGCAAGTTGAGCAAGACTGAATTTGACGCCTACCTGAAGCAGATTCGTGCACTGGCGGAGGGCCCCTTTGAAGAATTGCAGAAAGAAATCGAAGTAACCAACGTTTTTCCCAAGGAATTTTACGAACTGGGCATCAAGAACGACCTTTACCGTTGCTCGGTACCCGTTGAATTCGGCGGATGGGGCCTCTCTGAAACCGAGATCCTTCGTATTCAGGAAGAATTCAGCCGTGGCCCTGGCGGCATCCGCATGCACCTGCACTACGCCATGGACCTGAACTGGCGCCCCCTCTACGACTACGGCACTGAAGCGCTGAAAAAAGAGCTCATGCCCGGATTCCAGGACCGCAGCGTGTTCACCAGCTGGGCCGTTACCGAAGAAAAGGGCGGCACAGGCGCCGACATTCAGTCCTTTGCCGTACGTGACGGCGACGACTACGTCATCAACGGCGAAAAGTTCCTCATCTCCCACACCGACTGCTGCAACTACTCTTACATCACCGTGGTCACGAACCCCGATGCCGACAAGGATCACCGCCTTTCCACCTTCATGGTGCCCTGCAACACCCCCGGCTACGAGCTGACCCCCATGCCCCACATGATGGGTTGCCGCGGCGCTGGTCACACCGGCCAGAAGTTCACCAACATGCGCGTGAACAAAAGTACCTGCTGGGCAAAGAAGGCCAGGGCCTCGAAATTGCCATCCACTCGCTCTCCGTTTCGCGCGTGCACATTGCCGCCAGCAACCTTGGCATGGCACAGCGCATGCTCGAAATGGCCATGAAGCGCGCCCACGACCGCGTGACCTTTGGCAAGCCCATCATCGAGCGCCAGGCCATCCGCATGAAGATCGCCGACATGGCCACCCATGTGCATGCACTGCGCACCATGGTTTATGACTTCGCCAAGGATTACGAAAACAACCCCAAGGGCGAATACATCGAAGAAAAGGCTGCCATGTGCAAGCTGTTCAGCATTTGGACCACCAAGGTGGTTTCTGACGAAATGCTCGAGATATTCGGCGGCATCGGCTACTTCGAAGACTGCGAATACGGCCCTGTTGAACGTCTGTACCGCGACTGCCGCGCCATGTGGCTGGAAGAAGGCACTCCCACCGTACAGCGCATCACCATCTCCCGGCAGGCAATCAAGCACGGCGGCGTTCTGGGTTACTCCGAGTTCGACGCCTAACAGACACATCTCCTCCACGCCCTTGCCAGGCGTGCTTCCACCAAAAGGCCATCGGCTCTGGCCGATGGCCTTTTGCAAAGTCTGCAAACCCAGCAACCGGAATATACACCATGTCTCAGCCGCCCTTCAGTCCCCTGCGCTGCAAACTGCCCCGTAAGCCATGGATAAAGCACGCGACGCTGCAATTCTGGCACTGCGAAAGCTGCGCGCGCCTGCTGCACGAGTACCTGAGCGAGGACAGCACGGCAGCCGCACTTGCGGCGTCATCGCGCGCTCCAGAGTGCTGCGGGCGACCCATGCGGCTCTTGCAGCCCCAATCGCCGCAAGACGCTGCAAACGCGCTGGACCTAGATTATGAGATTGTGGGGGGCCTTAACAACAATGCCGTAAGGGTGCGCTGGAACAATTCCGCCACGCCCCCCCTCTGGATAGCTCTGCAGACTTACACTGGCGTGTACCTCAAGCATGTCAGCGCCGCCAAACTGCCCCCTGTTGTTTTTCCTCTCTCTGACGAAGATGCCTACGCCTACTGCGACAAGGATGTCTGCGAGCAGTGTCTTTATTGCTGTAAAAAAGGCTGCGCAATCTACGCATACACAGGTGGCAGCAGCATATATGTTCTAAATATGGATAAAATTTCCCAATATTTTTTGCAAAAACTGCCAAAATAGCCTGATATAAACGCTATTTCATAGTAATTATGCGATTAATTACATTACAAGATATAAACTATTCGACAGTTCATAATAAATAAAAAAAGACTGGATTAATCACAGATACTGCAATGTTGGCAAAACATTGACAGTAGTACAGCCAGTCTTGCGGATTTGAATTTGCCAGAAATGGAATGCCGCGACAGGGGAAATGCGCGGTACACAACCCAAACGACAAAGGAGACCGTTCAATGAGGAAGATTCTGGTTTTACTGTGTGCCGCAGGCATGCTTTTGGGTTTCAACGCCGGGGCTCAGGCTGTTGATCTAAAAGCCAAGGGGCAGTGGGTTTTTGGATTTGATTACGGCCAGCACGGCAACTTTACGTCTGGCGGGTCAAAAAACACCGGCTACAACTCGCGCACGGACGAGTTCAGCCCATCGCAGCGTGTTCGCCTGCAAATGGATGCCGTGGCTTCAGAAAGCCTTTCTGGCACAGTATATTTTGAAATAGGCGACCAGACCTGGGGCAAGTCGTCGCAGGGCGCAGCCCTTGGGGCGGACGGCACCGTGGTTGAGCTCAAGAATGCCTACCTCGACTGGATTGTTCCGCAAACAGAGGCAAAGTTCCGCATGGGCATACAGAACTTTACCCTGCCCAGCTTCACCACCGCTTCGCAGATCATTTCGGCAGACGTGGCAGCCGTTACTGGCAGCTACCAGTTCAATGACAATGTTGGTCTTACCACCGTGTGGGCCCGCCCGTACAACGATAACTACAGCGGCTATCCCAACGGCTACCGGGCCAACTACATGGATAATGTCGATCTGTTCGCCCTGTCGCTGCCGCTGGGCTTTGACGGCGTAAAGGTTACCCCCTGGGCAATGTACGGCATGTTCGGCCCCAACGCCTTCCGCACCAGCGCCACAAGCTACATACCAGCCCAGACCAGCAACTATTATCTGGCTGGCCTTTATCCACTCTACGGCAGTACCCATAACCAGAAGCTGACCGGTTACGGCAATGCCGTGTGGGGCGGCCTTACCGGTGATGTGAGCGCATTTGCGCCCCTGCGTCTGGCGTGGGATTTCAACTACGGTTCCATCACGCGTGACGATCCGTCGTCCAACCGCGCCGGCTGGCTGGCCGACGCCCTTGCGGAATATGCCCTCGATTGGGGCATTCCCGGCATCCATGCATGGTATTCATCTGGCGACGACGACAATCCGGGCAACGGGTCAGAGCGCCTGCCCTACACCAACCTGGACGAAGGCGGCGCTGGTTCCTTCGGCACCTTCGCCTTCAACGGCGGCAGGCCCAACACCTTCCGCGACAGCACCATTGCCCACAACATGGGCGGCACTTGGGGCGTTGGTCTGTATACCCGAAATATCAGCTTTGTGGACAAGCTCACCCACACCGTGCGCGTTAACTACATTGGCGGCACCAACGATCCGGCCCTGCTGAAAAAGCTTGCCGCCAGAACCGGCGAATGGTTGGCCCCCAATGCCACGGTTCTGGGCAAGGAGGGGCTGTACATGACGCGCAACGACGGCGCCATCGAATTTAACCTGAACAACGAATACAAGATGTACGACAACCTCACCGTCTGCTTTGACATCGCCTATATCAAGCTGATGATGGACCAGAGCCGCACCGTGTGGGGCCAGAGCAAAATGAACAACAAAAGCGACGCCATGTACGACGCGTGGAACATTAACGTAAACTTCATCTATTCCTTCTAGCCTGCCAGGGTCGTTACCTCCTTGACGGCCCGGCAGTCACAACACGCAGAGCCAGGGCACATGTTTGCTAACCATGTGCCCTGGCTCGCTTTTACTGCATTGCGACGCGTGCAGGCTACTATCGCCGCGAAACTGCGCACCAAATGCGGCGGGGGCATTGCGCGCACCAGATACGCCCAATGCCCCCGCCGCATGGCAAAATGATCAGTAAACCGGTCAGAGCAGGGCAACCTCGGCGTCTTCAATGGTTTCGTTGTCGGTATCATCCTGCTGGTCGTCAGTAATTTCAAACTGTTGCTTCATGAAATTCAAAAAGGCCTTAACCTGCGGATACTGGTACGCGCCCGACTGCGACAGCACCATGTAGTATTGCCGGGGGCGGAAAAACCGCGACAGGGATACGGCCTGAATTTTTTTCGCAAAAATGGCGTCTTCCAGCACAAAACGGTCGAGCATGCTCACGCCAAGGCCTTGCGCCACGCAACGCACAAGGCAATCCTGGTGCAGAATTATATGCCGTGGGTTCAGCTTTACGCCATAGCGCTGCGCCTGACGAAGAATATTTTGCCATAGGCTCGAATGAATAGACGGCGCAACAATGGTCATCTGGGCAATGTCGGTCAGATCAAGCATATTTTCTGGCGGAAGTGTAGCCTGAGGCGAGGCAAAAAGCGTGATGTCCGTCCTGAACAGCGGGATGGCCAAAAAATCGTCCGGAATCCTCTCTGAAGACAGAATGCCCACGTCGACCTTGTTGGAAGAAATATCTTCAAAAAGCTTGCTCTCCAGCATCTCAGGAATAAGCCTGAAGCTCACCTCGGGGTACTGCTGCGAAAAAACGTGCACTAGATCCGGCAGAATATAGTTGTAAAACGAAAACATGCAACTGATGCTCAGCGGGCCTTTAACCGTTGCTGGCAGATGCGCCAATTGTCCACGCAAAGCGTCAATCTGGGAAAAAAGCAGCATTGCCTTGCTGAGCAAAAATTTTCCTTCTTCTGTCAGAACTCGGTTTGTCTTTGAACCGCTAAAAAGTTTAACGCCAAATTCTTGCTCAAGACTGCGAATCTGATATGTGAGCGCAGACTGGTTACGGTTCATCATTTTCATTGCAGCCGTCATGCTGCCGCACGTCGCTGTGTAATAAAAACCACGCAGCCATTGAATAAAATCGCCGCTGAACTCAGGAAGCATAAAACCCTCCCTTATAAAAACAAAGCTGTTGTTCAAAGATATCGAAGAAATAATAAGGTCAGACTATTCACGCAGACCAGAACAACAACCTGTTTCGAAATATGTTGCATCATGTGATTTTATTCTCACCCAAAGTACATGCATGGTCAAGGGAGCAATCGCCCAATTGCGATCGGCGAGCCGAAATTTTGGCGCCGTGGGCTTCAAAATATACGGATGCCTTCATGGGCCTCACTGATTTTTTAAAAAACCGTACTTGCCTGGGGCTGGCATCACCGACTGCATGTCGCATGAGTATAACCACTGCGCCATATTGAAAGGGTTGACGCGGCATTATCCTGCGCTAAAAGAACAACAGGGATAAAATGGCAGAAACCATCACAGCAAAACTCTGCAATGTTGTAATCTCTTATGATGTCAGCATGCTGGATGTAATATTAAAGCAATTTAACTCTCCAATATTTCAGCATAACTCGAAAAACATAAAAAATTCCATTATAAAATAAATGCTAACCGTTCATTGCACCATATATACATTACTAATTGCAATATATTTCAAATGCATCCATAAGCTTTTTTTGCAAAAAAAATACTGCTGCAACATGACAGGCAATGTTGCAGCAGTCGAAAGCGGCGGGTGTTCAACCTGCCCCGTATTTCAGCATCATGCCGTGCCGGAATACGGGGCGAGCAGCTCTAGCTGCTCCACTTGAAGGTAAAAACCTGCTCAACATCAGGGTGCAGGCTATGATGAACGCCGCAGGTATTGGCGGCCCGTTCCATCACGGTCTTGTCCTTGCTGCTGAATTGCCGGTCCGGCATGTTAAAAACGATTTCAATTTTCCCGATGCGGCTGGGCCCCTCGGTCGTCATGCTTTTGGATATTTCCATCGTTGTTCCGGTCACATTCAGGCCGTGGTTCTCGGCATATGTTGCAAGCATGCTCATGGCGCATGAGCACAAGGCCGCTGCGCACAGGTCTGTGGGCGAAAATGACTGGCCTGACCCGCCATGATCCGGGGTGGGCGTGGTGTAAATTTTAGTGCCGCTGAGGTTATGGACAAGTTCCATCTGCAGGTTGCCAAGATACGTCGCGCTGATATTAGACATACTGATCGCTCCCTGAGCTGCTAAATGCTAGAAATATAAAAAAGATACTTAATGCCCATTTTTATGATGTAGCCGTCGCAACCTTTTATAAAAATACCATTTATTGCTGAGGGATGGGGGCCGCTTGACGGCCCGGTCAGCGCCCTGGCCGGGCTTTCGCACCTGCCTGTCGCCTTTGGGGCAGTAGACGATCTGGCCGAAGCTGTCGGCGACAGTCCCCTTCGCGCTGGGGAATGAGCACCAGCGCTGCAAAAAAAACACGCTGCTACTGCGTTTTGCCGCAGACCTTCAGAACCGCCAGATCAGCGGCATCGTCCGCTACCGGGTCAAAGCTCGCAATATCACCGTTGACGTAGGCGACCTGATACAGCCTGTCGCTGTCTGCATCGTCGGCGCTGTCCCTGTCGCCAACGCGGACAAAGTACATAACCCCAAAATCGCCGTCTTCCGTCTTGTACGGCACGGCCTTATCTATCCTCATCCGTAACGATTCAGGATTGTTAAATCCATATATCATGCTGTTGCCTGCAAGGTAGGTTACGAGCACCTCACGCAGTGCATCGTCGTCCATCAGCTGATACTGGTCGCGCGGAATAAACTTTTCCGCCAGATTTTCATTATATGCGGCAATTTTTGCGGCATAGTCTTTTTCCGCAGCATCAATCGCGACAAACTGCCTGCACAGGGCGTCCAGCTTTTCCGGCTTTTTGGCGTTGCCTTCTATGGCTTTTGCCAGATCAAGACGGTACAGAACGTACTCTGGTGGCGTGGTTTTGTATTTGAGATTGATGGCGTTTGCCGCATCAAGGTTCTGAAAAACGTCATTATCAAACCTGCTTTGAAAATCCGTCATATCGCGGCTGCGGGTCTCAAGATACGCCTTGGCTGAATCAAAGCCGTATCCCGCGCCGCGCGTTTCGCCGGACGCGGCCGAGGCCGCCTGCCAGTGGCTCATGGCAACCAGCAATGCAAACAGTTGCAGAAGTAGTAGCGAGCGCTTCATGCAACACTCCTTCCCTTGCGGGCAGGTTTTGTGTGGTGGAGTAAACAGAAAAAAGACTGAAACCGTGAATGCAGGAGCCAGCCGGTCAGGCCTACGGCCTGGGGCAAAGCAGCCCCCTGCTTGCGGCAAGCACATACACAGGCCGGTAGGTCAGCCTGACGCCCTGCCCGTCCGCAAAGCGGGCACGGTAGGATGTTACAAAGGCCTCATATCTGCTTTTGCCCCATACAACAGACCGTATGCCTGTTACGCCCGTATGCCGCAGATGCAGCAACACGTCGCGCGGGCTGTCAAAATGCAGCGTCACCTCGCCCTGCTCCAGCACCTGCAGGTCAAAGTGCGGGGCGAGGTAGCCCCGCAGGGCTTTGGCCTCGCTATAGGCCAGCCCCACGCCGGTCAGCTCCGCGACCTCATGCAGGTTGCCGGGCAAAAAGCTGCTGAAGGCCAGCAGCCCGCCAGCAGGCAACAAATGCGCGCATCGGGCAAAAAAAAACGGGAGGGTCGTCAAACCACTGCACGGTAGAGGCACTGAGCACGGCATCAAACACCCCGTCAAAACAGAGTTTCTCGGCATTGCCCTCGCGGCAGGAGACTACACCGGGGTGGGCATCCATGATTTGTTGCAGTTGCGGGCTGATGTACAGATCGTTCAGCAGCAGGCTGCTGGGGCGCGCCTCAAGAATCCGCCGCGTAAGCAGGCCTGTGCCTGCGCCGAGTTCAAGCACGGCGGCCTTGGGCGCAACACACGGCGCAGCCAACTTCCAGAGGCGGTCGGCGATGCGCCGCTGCGCCAGCGCCTCGGCTTCGTAGCTGGCAGCGGCGGCGCTAAAGCGCTGCCTGATCAGTGCGGTATCCATGCTCATTACCCGGTCACAAAGGGAATATCCGGCATGTAGTGCGGCTCGTCCAGCTCAAGCACAGCCTGCGCCACAGGCGTTTCGGCCCAGGCCCGGCGCTGGTTTGCAACAGGAAATATCTTGTCTTTTTTACCCAGAACGGCCCTTGTCCAGGCCGTAAACTGGGGCCTTGCGCCCTCTGCCGCGCAGGCCCTGATGCTGCGCAGTTCATCCAGCAGTGAACCGACGCCGCGCAAAGGTCTGCGCGCCTCAAATACGGCCTTGTGCGCACCGCACATGCGCCGGTTAAAGCGATCGAGGCTCTCGGCGCTGAATTGTTCAATGGTGGCTTCGTATACGGCAACCGGTATGCCAAACTCGTCGTCAACGGGCCGCAGTGTGCCGTTGATGGCCACAGCCGTGCTGACGGCACAGCTCAAACCGGGCAAAACCAGCGATGCGGCGTAGACTCCCAGCGACCACGCCCGCACCCTCACCTCGCGGTAGCGCCGCCAGTCCACGCCGTCCAACGCCAGACTGGTGTAGTCGTAGCAGACGGCAAAGTCGCAGTCTGCCACCTGCGGCGATTCCGCCGCCCAGGCAAAGGGACGGCTGTCCATGCCCCACCCGGCAAAAAAAAGCTCCAGCGTGGGGCTGTCCTTGCGCCGCAAAAAATCAATATTCATGCAGCAGCCTGCCAAGCAGGGCAATCAGGGCCTCAACATCATCCCTGCTGGTCGCCGCCGTAAGCGAAATACGCAGACGTGAAGCACCGGCGGGTACCGTGGGAGGGCGTATGCCCATAATGTAAAAGCCCTCGCGCTGCAAATGCCCGGCAATGTCCAGCGTGCGCTGATTTTCGCCGGTGACGACGGGTACAATCTGCGACGTGCTGCGCACGGATTGCCCAAGGCTGTCCACAAAAGCGTGCATCATGCTGGCGATCCCGGCAAGGTGCGCCCTGCGCGCCGCTGCATCGGCAGAGGAAAACCTGCCCAGAACAAACCGGCTCCAGGCGATGTTTACCGGTGGCAGCGCGGTGGTAAAAATAAAAGGGCGCACAGTGTTGACCAGATACTCGCGCAGGGCCGACGTGCAGATGACGTACGCGCCCAGCGAGGCCCAGGCCTTGCCCATGGTGCCCACCAAAAAGTCAATGTCGGCTGCGCAGCCCTGCTCCTCGCAGCAGCCAAGCCCGTGCGCCCCGCGCACGCCGACGGCGTGGGCCTCGTCCACATAGAGCTGCACGGTCGGATAGGCTTTTTTGAGCGCAACCAGCCGGGGCAGGTCGCAGGCGTCGCCGTCCATGCTGAAGATGGACTCCGTCGCCACGATGATGTTTTCGTATTGTCCGGCGTATTTTTCGACCAGCGCTTCCAGCTGCGGGTAATCGTTGTGCCTGAAGCGAATGCACTTGGCTTCACTCATGCGGATGCCGTCGATAAGGCTGGCGTGCACGAGCTTGTCGGCCAGAATAAGCGTTTGCGCCGTGCACACGGCTGGCAAGATGCCCTGGTTGGCATGGTAGCCGCTGCCGAAAACCAGGGCCGCCTCAGCGCCGTAGGCGGCGGCCAGTTCACTTTCAAAGGCCTCCTGCTGGTCGCAGGTTCCCGTGAGCAGCCGCGACGAGCACGCGCCCATGCGCAGCGAGGCCACGTCCTGCTCCGCCCAGAATTGCTGCCGCAGGGCCGCGTCGTCGCCAAAAGAAAGATAGTCGTTGGAACTCAGGTTGATAAAGGGCGCACCGGCTTTTTGCCTGTTGCGCTGCTCCGCGTCTATGTTGCGCAGAGAGCGCAGGCTGCCGTTTTGCTTTTTTTCATCAAGCCACTTGAGGTATTGCATCATCATTTTTACCTGTCAGGCACAGAGCGCCCCGCCACGCGCGGAGGGGCCGGCCCCCAAATGCCAATAATGCCAGTAAACCGCTGCACAACTCAAAATCCAGAGTCGCCATGTGGCGGCAACATACGGCGTGCAGCGCGTAAAAGTGTATGGTCGCCCTCAACGCCCCGCAAGTCAATAATGCCGCACAAGGCCACATGCCTGCGCGGCATTGGCTTTGTGTGGAAACAGGCAAAAATGCAAATTGTTGCCTGGGGCCAAAACCCGCAGGCAACCACATGCTGACGGCAAACAGCCATTGCGCCGGGGTTGAACCTGCTATTTGGGGTATGGTTAGGTTTGTCGTCCTGCTCAGACGGTTATGCGTTGGCGCTGCTCTCTGAAGCGTTGATTATGCGGCATGCGGCGCAGGCCGCCCCAAAACCGTTGTCGATATTGGTTACAGTGACGCCGCTGGCGCACGAGGTAAGCATGCCCAGCAAGGCCGAGAGCCCCGCAAACGACGCGCCATACCCCACCGAGGTGGGCACCGCCACCACCGGTTGCGCAACCAGACCGCCCACCACGCTTGCCAGCGCGCCTTCCATGCCTGCAACCACAATAATGGCGCGGGCTGCGCGCACTTCTGGCAGGTTGCACATAAGTCGGTGAATGCCCGCCACACCAACATCGGCAATAATTTTGGCTCGCACGCCCATCATGCGGCAGGTCACCAGGGCCTCCTCCGCCACGGGCAGGTCGGAGGTGCCCGCAGTAACAATGGCCACCTCGCCCTGCTTCCAGACAATGGGCCTTGTAACCAGGGTCATGGCGCGGCCCAGGGCGTTGTACTCCGCATTGGGGCACACAGACTGCACGTGGGCCGCCATCTGCGCCGAAACCCTGGTGGCAAGCACATTGCCGCACTCGCCCACCCGGACAAAAATTTCGCCCACCTGCTCGGGTGTTTTGCCCTCGCCGTAAACAACCTCAGGAAACCCGTTGCGCGCGGGGCGCTGCAGGTCAAATTTTGTATGACCAAGGTCAAGCACAGCGCTGTCGCGCAGCATGTTCATGCCGTCGGCAACCGAAACGCTGCCGTTTTGGATATCAGTGAGCAATTTTTCCAGCGAACCACACGACATTGTTCAACTCCAACTCTGCGGGCTCAGTTGCCCGCAACCTTGCTTATGGCGGCATACACCTCTGCCAGAGGGATGCCGTGACGACGCGCCAGAGCCTTGCAGTCTTCAAACTCCGGCTTTGCGCGCAACACCTCGCCGTGCAGGTGCGCCTGCTTGACCCGCACATTGCCCAGGGGCGTTGCGACGGTGGCAAAACTCTGCTCGAGCATGGCCTTGTCGAGATCAACAGCCTTGACCCCGAGGGTGGTGGTGTGCCGGAACAAAAGCTCGGTAAATCTGGCGCGTTCCGCCGCGCCGCAGACAACCGAAATGATGACGCCGGGACGGCTTTTTTTCATGATCACAGGGGTAAAATACACATCCCCGGCGCCCTGCTCGATGAGCAGATCCATGGTGTCGGCAAGCAGCTCGCCGCTCATGTCGTCTATATTGCACTGCAGCAGGCAGGCCCTGCTGGAGACATCGCCGCCAGCGGCCGCGCCAAGGCCGGTAGCGCCTGCGTCGGTGCCCGAACCATGGCTGGCAGGGGCCGACACATGGACCTCGGCCAGCTCCACGCGCAGCATGTTGGGCCGGTGCGCATCGGGTCGCTGCGACTGGCGGTGCCCGATACCGTAGCCGGTTTTGAGCGTGGTCATAAGCGGCGCGGCGGTAATGGCCGTCGCCAGCGTGGCCACAATGGCCGCGCCCGTGGGGGGTTGTGGCCTCGTGCTCTACCCCCGCCCCGGGTCGTGGGCAGTCCGTGCAGTATCTCCGCCGTGGCCGGGGCGGGGACAGGCATCATCCCGTGAGCGCAACGCACAAAGCCGCTGCCAAGCTCAAGCGGCGACGACCAGACGGCCTCAACCCCGAGCGCGTGAAAGCAGATGGCCGCGCCCACAATGTCTACAATGGAATCTGTTGCGCCCACCTCGTGAAAATGCACGTCAGCAAGCGCCTTGCCGTGCACCTTTGCCTCTGCCTCGGCTATACGGGTAAAAATGCTCAGGCTCGTCTGCTTGACGGCGGCAGACAGCGAGCTTTGCATGATGATCGCCTCGATGTCGGCCAGGTTTCTGTGCGGCAAATGCCCACCGTGCCCGTGGCAGTGCGCGTGCTTGCGGGCATGGTCTGCGTCAACATGCCCATGGCCGTGCTCGTGGTCGTCATCATGCCCATGGCCATGCTCGTGCTCGTGGTCATGACCATGCCCATGCTCGTGGTCATGGTCTGCGTGGTCGTGCCCATGGCCGTGATCGTGATCATCTTCCCCGTTTTTCAGCAGCACATGCACCTGCATGCCCTGGATGCCGCTCCGTTTCTGGGGCAGGCATTCAAGGGCAAACTCATCCTCAAGGCCAAGCTTGGCCAGCTCATCCCTGAGGTAGTCGGGGCTGACTCCAAGATCAATCATGGCCGCCAGATTCATGTCGCCGCTGATTCCGGCAAAGCAGTCGTAGTAAAGAATTTTCATAAAACCCCGGTCATAGGAGCACATCTGCTGCACACGTTTGTCATGGCAAGCGCTGATGCTCCACGTTGTTTCTGTGAGGCAATATAGAAGTTTTGTCCGGCACAAGAAATAGACAATACGACCAAATTTTTGCCTAATCCTGCATACTGGCAAAAAAAATGGCCCCTCAGCAGCCCGCTTGCCAGCGCTGCGCCAGCGCCGGACACACGCCGAACATGTGCTGAAGATGCGGGGCCTGTGCCGCAAACCGGCCCGCCGACGCATCCTTTGCCAACGTCACTGCCTAACTGTCGTTTCGCCCTCTCCCTGTTGCCAGCACGCCTGTACACCCGGCTCGCCAACGCACGGCGAGAGGGCAGACGCCCCGTTTGTATATACAGCCATGCCCGCAACTGGCCAGTGCCTTGGGGCGGCGCTGTCGATACCCCGGTACAGGCTTTGCGGGTGCCGCAGGCGCGGAGCAATAAATTTATAACAAAATCTAATTATCTAATAAAATTATATATTTTTTGACACACAAAATCTACTAACGCCTACCAGCCTTATTTTATTAAATATTTTAAAAACGCTTACAATTCATGATTCATTGCCATGGTTTTGACATGCTTTATTTATTGCTATATTAAAAAAGCATAAAAATATAAAATATAATTATCACAATTGTATTTCTGCCATTATGATTTTGAACAATCAATTATCCAGGGTTTTATTTTTACCTACTACTGAACAGATATATATTCCGCTACACTTTGTCATTTGCAAATTTTGCACATGCTATAGACCACCTGTGAGATTACTATGCGCATCAAATACAAGGTCTGGAGTCTGGTAACAATTATAATCAGTACTATTGTTTGTGCTGATATTTACTTTGGCTACACAGGCATCGAATCTTCCATTCATTCAGAGCTCAAACGGGATGCTGAAGACATTAGATCACTGATCATGGCCATTCGCAGGGTTTATCAAAAGCAGTTTATAGAAAGTGGATTGCCCGTAACCGAGGCCACAGTTGGTTTTTTACCAGCACATGCATTGGCAAAAATTTCTGTTGAATTCCCCCACTGGAGCAGCACTGGTATTAAATTCAACAATGTAACAGACAGGCCGCGCAACCCCGCCAACAAGGCAAACAGCTTTGAGCAGGAAGCACTTGCCTGGTTTAAGGCCAACCCGCAGGAAAAAAGCCGTCTGGTCGAAATATCCAGGGATGGCAGCAGTTTTTACCACTACACAAGCCCCATCCGGATTGAAGAATACTGCCTGACCTGCCACGGCAGCCGCGCTGACGCGCCGCCTTCCATTGCCGCCACGTATGCCGACGCGTATGATTACAAGATTGGCGACATGCGCGGCATACTGAGCATATACCTGCCAACCGGGCAGCTGCGGTACAATGCGTATACCGCATGGGGGTATCAGCTTGCCTTGCGGCTGGTTGGCTATCTGGCGCTCCTGTTCGCTCTGGGCTGCCTGCTGAACAAGTATGTCATCAACCGACTGGCCCGGCTGGAACAAAACACCAGAAAGCTCGCCGCAGGCGACTACTCTGCCCGCGTAAAGAGAATAGGCCGCGACGAGATTGGCTACCTGGCCACAGCCATCAACGCCATGAGCCGAGAAGTTCAAAACCGCGACACAAATCTGCGCGAAAGCGAAGAATGCTTCAGGCTCACCGCAAACAGCATCAAGGATGCGCTGATACTGCTCAGCGGCGATGGCAAAATCATTTTCTGGAACAGGGCCGCCGAGCAGATCTTTGGCTACACGGCTGAAGAAGCGATGGGCCGTGTGCTGCACGATCTTCTGATTCCTGATCGTCATCGCGCAAGCGTGGCCAAGGGCTTGAATGACTTTGTCCGTTCGGGGCAGGGGATATTTTGCGGCACTGGCATAGAAATCAACGCCACCCGCAAAAATGGGCAGGAATTTGCCATCGAGCTTTCGCTGTCATCCATGGACACGCAGGGCAAGTGGATCGGCGTTGGGCTGATCAGGGACATATCGGAGCGCAAGCAGGTGGAAGCCGAACTTCAGGCTCACCGCGAACGCCTTGAGGCGCTGGTGGAGACGCGCACGCAAGACCTGATAATTGCCAAAAAACGCGGCGGAAGCTGGCAGCGTTGCCAAAAGCGCATTTTTGGCCAACATGAGCCACGAAATACGCACGCCGCTCAATGCCATAACCGGTATGATACATATTTTGCGCAAATCAGGCCTGACGACCAATCAGGTGGAAAAACTGACAAAATCGAGATCGCCAGCAGTCACTTGCTGGAAATCATCAACAATGTTCTTGAATTGTCAAAAATTGAAGCAGGCAAATTTGTGCTGCAGCATGTACCCGTGCACATCCCTACCCTGCTCGAAAACATTACTTCCATCCTGGGCCAAAAAGCGCAGGAAAAAGGCATTGAACTCATCACCGAGGTCGATCCGGATATCTGCCCCGTCTACGGCGACGACAGCCGCCTGCAACAGGCCCCTGCTCAACCTGACGACCAATGCGCTCAAGTTTACCGACGCGGGGCGGGTGACCGTGCGCGTGCGTGCAGAGTCGCAGACCAACAGTACCGTGACATACCGCTTTGAGGTCGAGGACACCGGCATTGGCATCAGCGCCGAGCAGCAGCCGCGCCTTTTTTCAGCCTTTGAGCAGGCCGACAACTCCATGAACCGCAAATATGGCGGCACCGGGCTGGGCCTGGCCATCACCAAAAAATTGCGGAACTGATGGGCGGCAAAGCCGGAATGGTCAGCGCCGAGGGCAAGGGCAGCACTTTCTGGTTTACCGCCGTGCTGCGAAAGGACGCGCCGCAGCTTGGCGTAACGGAGCGGATCAATGCGGGAGGGAAGCGGAGCGCACAATCAAGCAAAAGCTGGGCGGCAAGCGCATCCTGCTGGTTGAGGACGAGCCCATCAACCGCGAGATAGCGCAGGCCCTGCTGGAAGATGTGGGCTTTATCGTTGACCTGGCCGAGGACGGCGGCAAGGCCATTGAGAGGGTGCAGGCCGCAACCTACGACCTTATTCTCATGGATATGCAGATGCCGCACATCAACGGACTTGAGGCCACGCGGCAGATACGTTTGCTGCCGGAAGGGGCCACCATTCCCATTATCGCCATGACAGCCAACGCCTTTGCCGAAGACCGCGAACTGTGCATCGAGGCTGGCATGAATGACTTTATCGCCAAGCCCGTTTCTGTGTCGCTGCTCTACCAGAAGCTGTGCGCCTGGTTGCAGAAGGGGAAGTAGGAGAGAAAGGAAAATTTTTATACCCGGTTCAATTTGAATATCTTTTAATATACGGTTTTTCTCTCTTCCCTTAAATTTCGATTCTAAGCGTATATTTTTCTAGCCCCTCCATGACGCCTTTTAAATTCTAAACGCCTACATTCAAAATGTGGGGCGTTATTTGTGACTTTCCCCTGCCCTCCTGCCCCTACCATCACCCACTACGCGCCGAAGGCCCCCATGCGGGCAACCGTATAGGTAGGCGTGCGTTTTCATCATGAAAAGTCTTTCCCATTATCCCCCATCCGCTTTTCACATAGTCTATTTTTAGTGTTCCCAATTTGCCGAAATCAATATAAACGGGATGGCCCTTGTGCCCACAAACCGCTTTGGCGGTTGGGATAGTCAAACTCGCCTGCGGCTCGTTTAGATAGAATCGTACACTATTGAGTAACGTCCCTCACGTTCCTTAAACGCACGGTCGCCACCTTCAAGTAGTTCACATACGGCTTGGCGTATTCCAATTTTAGAATCAGCACATTCATTATGTTCCAATGAGCCTGAAAGATATGTAATCCTCGGATGTAGCTGTGAATCTTGTCGGTTTGAGGTTGTTATTATTATCTGTTCCGCATCAGTGGCAACAACTAAATTAGGATTATGAGTGATCAATATTATTTGCCGTGTTTCTTTTGCTTTACGAATATACGGAACAAGCTGCAAATAAATTGATGAATTATCTAGGTTGCCTTCTGGCTGGTCGATGATTAGTGGGCGCTTGTCATCAACATCCATCAATAGATACAAAACAAGGAGGGCAATCCCACGAGTTCCAGGAGAAAGATGTTCCAAGTAGGTACCGTCATACTTAATTTTGTAAGAAGTACTAATATGATCAATGGAATAGATCCAATCATAAATCTCCAGAAGACTTAGGCTGGATGATGCACAGTTTTGCATGAATTCGATAGGGTTTATTAACCTAGTAAATTCTGAAATTGCAGTTTTAATTTCTACAATATTTCCAGATTTCCATGCTTTTTCAAGTGTGCCAGATACAAATTCAATAATTTGTTGTTTTTTTTCTGCAGAGTGAGTTCTTCTGCCGTCAATAAAACTATTCAGCTTGTCAAGCCATGTTTGCAGGTCGATTTTGTATCCTGCCATTAGTTCAAACTTCATGCCCATATCAAAATCAGCTAAATGCTGTTGCAATGGGGAATAGAGTTTGTGCAGTCTCTCTATGTCCTCATTTAGTATCTGGAAATACTGAAGATAAGCTGTATCACGAGAACTTGCACATGACTCTAGCTCTTTTCCAGAATTATTTTCAATATAACTAATTTCATCTGTAATTTTTTTAATTTTTTGCTCTAAAGAGCTAATTTGTTTCTGGAGCTGTATTATATTTTTTCTATTTAATTCATCTTTGTCTAAAAATCCTTGCAATATTTCTATCACACCATCAATAGAGTGAAGTGTATCTTTATTTCTATCTATATTTTCCTCAGAATGTATATTTTCAGATGTTGCTGATTGTTCTTCACCTTTTATTTCATCAATCTTTGAAAGAATTTCCGTAATTTCAATATTTATATCTGCCTCAACGGAAGAATCCCAAACGGGAAATAGTTTGTTTTTAAATTGACCGGAAATATTTGAAGACGAAATTATTTTATTTAGTTGCTGAACAACATCATTCTTAAAACTTTTATATGCTTGCAAAAATGTGCTCAACTCTCGGTATTTTTTCAAACAAGCAGTGAGTGTTGCAGACAATTTATTCCGCTTGTCTTGGGCAATTTTTATATCATCAAGGACTTGTTGGTTTACAGATTTTGTGAGGATCGGCAGTTGCTTTTTGAGGCGCTCAATCTCTTCAGTTAATTGCTTGGCAAGTGCTACTTTACCATTTTTTTCTTTAATTCTTTCTATAATTCTGGCTAATTCTCGATTTGTTGAGCTAATCGAGCCTCTTGCGTTATCTTGTTTGCTTTGAGATAGTTTTTCAAGGCTAGCCCTAAGCTCTTTAAACGAAGAAAAATCTTCTTTTTCCAAGTCATCGAGATGCGAAAAAATTACTTCTTCAATGGCTTCTTGAAGTTCATTGCCTTTATGGTCGTTCGAGCAAAGCCTTTCAACAAAATCTTGTGAAAGATATCTTACTAACTGCTTTGTGCATTGAAATGGGGCATCTATTAGCGTACCATAGCTGCTCTGCCCAGTAACCCAATCCACATTAACTTTTAGGCCTGAAAGGTATTGCTTCCCCTTTGCTACAAAGGAAGACTGTGATTTCATGTCTGCAGAAACACCTGAAGCGAATGCAAGCAGCTCTGCAAGAGCAGTTTTCCCTGCCCCCTTTTCTCCAATAATTGTAACTAGTCCCTGGTTAAGCTCAATATCGGTATTATTGAACCAACTGTTTTTTTCAAAGCGGACTTGTCGTATTGCTTGAATATCATGTCGCTGTGGTGACGTTGATCCAATATGTACTCGTGACTCTGGTTCCCATAAGATTTGCCGTAAGCCTTCAAACGTTGGGTCGGCCTTAATCCAGCAAAACCTGTCTCCTTCAGGCTTAAAAAGAGATTGCAAGTCATGAGCATCAGACCCATGAAGGCAAGGCTTAAGTGAGCCATACATTTTAATAATTTGCTCTTTATCCGCTTTTTCACTTTTCCCTAGGTAATACATTCTGTCGGTTGGTGAAGAAGAAAAAATAAAATTAGCTTGGTGCAATAGGGTGTCGCGCATGGCACTAAATCCATCGCAAGGGAGCCCGCTGATGCCGTCTTTGCCATTTGCAATTCCTATGAGGCAATTATTTTTGAGCCATGCGTCACTAAAAATCCAATCAAAAAGAGTGTCAAAATGTGGTTTAAACTGCTCTATTCCTAATGTATATGCTCTTTCATCATCTATATCACCTGGCTCCAAAACCCGCCCATAGCGAATTAGTTCATCCCGACTGCAGCCAAAACTTCTATTATTATCTTTCGGGCCATAATTAACTTTAAGATCTCGAAGTGCCCTTTTAATTTCACTAATGTGATTACCAGATGTTGGATCTATCAAAAGATGAATGTTGATTGCTTTTTTGTCGCGTGTGTGTGGAAGAACTCTGAATTCTATATTCGGAATTATTAAGTCGATATTGCGGAGTCTTGAGTTTTCTTTTTTTGATATTTCTTGGTAAATTTTTTCGTAGCCATCAATTGTCATATAGTCTGTAATTCCAATTACAGATATTTTTTGGGCATCAGATAGCCGTTCTAGCTCATCGATGTAGGTGCTCCAGCTAACGCCGTTAAATGAAGAGCCCAATCTGCTTTCAGGTGTATGGATGTGAAGATCCCACCTTCTCCATTGTGAGCCAGCAGCATATTTTGACCGATTAATTCTAAGGGCATTCATAAAACACCTCGCTTAGTAAGCCAGTATTATTATTTTTATGGAAAGGCCGAGGCCTTTCAGGCGCAAAATTTAAACTGAAGGCAGACAGTAGCTGTCACAGAATTGGATAAAGATCATGTTGTTTACAATTGCTATCTCATGAAAAAACACATAATTATTACATATTTTTTATCTTTTTAATTTTTATTTTTAAATATAATGCCTAGGGTCACCCTCTCTACTGTTGATTATGTTGTTACGCAGACAATCTGTCTTACCCAATCTAGCATTGCTGCAATTGAGTGAAAACTGATAAAATTGTTCAACATTACTTTTTTAAAGAAGAAAGATCCTTGAGCGAAATTTTACATAAAACAAGGGAAAAGCGCCAGAGAACGGACTAGAAGTCTGCCATTATTTAACATGTAAAATGTCGACCAATAATTGAAAAAAATGGCTGCAAAAAAAGACGCTTATAGTGAACCTCTACAATATCCTAATATTAAAATATTTTTTTGACCAGAAAACAGAATTCAAACTAGCAACATTCAGATTGGGAAGAATTTGCTCTCCCCTGCCCAAGCGTAGGAAGGATACACCGCGCCCGGAGCGTTTTTACCGCATCTACGAATTCTTTTTATTTTTCAACAAAAATAGCATATTATAAGAAGAATTCTGGCATGCTCTTTTCTGCGTGTGGGGCTAGTGTGGGGCAAACAAAAAAGGGCTTACGGATGAATTCCGTAAACCCTTAAATTTTTCTGGTGCGCCCGACAGGAATCGAACCTGTGGCCTACAACTTAGGAGGTTGTCGCTCTATCCAACTGAGCTACGAGCGCAATCCGCATTTTGTAGTAATTCTTCAGGGTCATGTCAAGCTGGGCGTCTACGGCCTCACAGGCAACAAGCATCCGCGCTCCTGAATGGGCACTTCCCGCGCGCGAGCGGAATGAAATGCATGCCGTAGATGGTAAATAGCCATGTGCTGCGCACTCCCTGCGCGCAAGCCGAATAGGGTACGCGGGCAATGGTGCAGGATGTGCTACAGGCGCACTCCCTGCGCGCGCGTGGAATGGAATTCATAACCAGCAAGGTGGGAAGAAAAGCCAGCGCCCTGAAACGCGGGGTCTACAACTTAGGAGGCTGTCGCTCTGGCCACAGGGCTACAAGCGAGTTCCGTCTAAATTGGGAGTAATGCGCGGCAAGGCCGAGCCACAGCCGCTCTACCACCAGCCCACTACTCTGTTTCCGCCGCTTGCTAGTTGCGCCACCTTTTAGTTGCCGCCCCAGATGAGCAGGGCCAGTGCGCCCAGTGTACCCACCAGCACGGCATAGGCCTGCCGTGTGCGCAGCGAAAGCACCGCCCCAAGCAGCGCCGCCACATACAGGGCAGACCACGTCACCGCAGAGAGCGCCGGTACGGCGTGGTGCTCCGAAAGCCGCGTCAGCAGCGCAAATATCAACCCAAAGCACACCGCGTACAGCACCGCCTGCCACGCTGCCCGGCATAGCCCTGCCAGCAGGATCACCCGCCCCGGCGACATCCCGCCGCTGCCGTTGCACCAGGCGACCACTTCATCCACCATGGGGTTAAGCCCGATGCGCTGGCGCAGCTCGCACCAGCTGGCCGTGTAGGCCGCCATCATGGACAATATGAGCGGCAACAGCGCCGGGCCGGGCTGATCCAGCCCAAAGTGCCTGCAAAGGGGAAACACCAGCAAAAAGCTCAGGCTGCCGTAGGGCGGCACAACGCTGCCCAATTCAAGGGCATCAAGCCACAGCAGTTCTATGATAATGCCGAGGGGGAGCGCCAGCGACCAGTCGCCGGTAAAAAAACCGGCAAACAGGGCCAGGCAGATGGGGCGATCTATGAGGCCGACGATGCAGCTGGAACGGGCAGCGCCAGCCAGGACAAAAAAAAAGCGTAGGGAGCCCCGGCAGCGAATATGTCAGAAAAGTTGATCATTGGGGCCTCGAACGGTCTCAGTGGGGACACAGCGAAAATCAAGCTGCACAAGGTGGTTCTGTATAAAATGCAGGTCTTCCCTGTCCTGTGCGGAAAGCGCCACATGGGGCAGCACCTGTAGTTTGTCCGGTGCGTAGTGCAGGTTGCCCATGTTCAGCACCTGCATGAGCACACCCGCATCACAGGCGCGGCGTGCATCCTGACAGTTGGCAAACAGCACAAAGCAGTCGTCGCCGCACGAATTCAACGTGAGGGCCAGCTCCTTGAGGCTGATAAAATGCGTCATGACGCGGTGCGGTACGGCCAGCTCAATAATCTGCTGCCGTATGACGTCGCCCGCAAGTTCGTCGTTGGCTACCACCAGGTGTCTTGCCCCCGTGTAGGGCAGCCAGGCTTCGATTACCTGGCCGTGAACCAGGCGATTGTCCACGCGAAACCACATATCAGCTGTCTGCTTTGTCACGAGCTTTGTTGCGCAGCATGCTGCCCGCAACCACTATACCCTTTGCGCCTGCCTCGCCAGCAATGCGGGCCAGTTCGCCAAGCTCCTTGTCGCGCGAGGTAAAAACCTTGAGCAACATTGGCAGGTTAACGCCCGTGACAACCTCGACCTTGTGGGTTGCCAGCAGCGAAAGCGCGAGATTGGTGGGCGTGCCGCCAAACATATCGGTGAGAATGATGACCCCGGCGCCCTTGTCGAGCCGCTGGGTTGCGTCGGTAAGACGGCGAACGGTTTCGGAGACCTCGTGGGCTACGTCAACGCTGATGGAGCTGCAGTCGCTCTGCTGCCCAAGGATGAACTCTGCGGTGCGCAGCATGGCCGTGCCGTAATCGGCATGCGAAACCAGAATAATTCCAACCTGCGTCTTCTTGTTTTCGTCCGTCATGGCTACCTCACGCAACAGAACGTGCCAGCTTTTTTAGCCGAGTTCAAGATGTCGATGCTCCAGAAAAGCCGGATAATCCGCCTGCCTCAGCGCCTGCAAGATTTCTTCGGCCATGGCCACCGAGCGGTGGCGGCCGCCGGTACAGCCCACGGCAACCGTAATGCGGTATCGGCCTTCGGCCTCCATGAGCGGCAGCATAAAAAACAGCAGGTCCACAAGCTTGTCGCGGTATTCGCGCGCATGCGGCGAGTTAAAAACATAGTCGGCAACGGCCTTGTCCTTGCCGCTGAGGGGGCGCAGCTCGTCCACAAAATAGGGGTTGGCCAAAAAGCGCAGGTCAAAGACCAGATCGGCCTCGCGCGGCACGCCATACTTGAAGCCAAACGAAATAACGTTGACCCGTATGGCCCGCAGCTTGCCCTTGTTGCCGCTCCAGCGCTTCTGTATAGCCCGGCGCAGATCGTGGATGGAAAACCGCGAGGTGTCGATGACAAGGTCGGCCATTTCGCGCAGGGGGCGCAGGCTGCTGCGCTCGGCCAGCAGGGCGGCCTCGAGGCCCATGCCCCCCCGCTCCAGCGGATGCGGACGGCGGGTTGCGGCGTAGCGGCGTATGAGTTCCTGATTGTTGGCCTCAAGAAAAAGCAGCATGGGGCGAATATTTTTGCCCGCAAGCACGCTGAGACACTCGTTGATGTCTTCCACAAAATTGCTCTGGCGCAAATCCATGCCAAGAGCGATTCCCTTAAAGTGGCTCATGGAGGGGCGCGACATCATGTCCACCATCTCCATAACCAGGCTTACGGGCAGACCATCAACCACAAAGTGGCCCATGTCTTCAAAAACCTTGAGCGCAGTACTCTTGCCCGCGCCAGACAGGCCCGTGACAATACACACCTGCACGTCCGCGCCGGGTACGGGCGCGTCGGCGTCTGGCGTAACAGCACGGGTGGGAGCAAGGGGGGGCATTTGCGCGGAGTCCTTCATGACATTCGCCTCTTGTGGGTCAGATCACCGTTTGCAGCAGGGGTTGAGCGCCACAGGCTTCTGATGGACGTTGCCAAATCCGGTTCGCCCGTATTATCTGTTTGAAATATTTGCAGGGCGACCGCCGGGGAGCATTTGAAATGGGGCGAACCACAACCGGCCCGCCCCACTGTACCTTATGGATTGTTACAACACTGGGTCAATAAGGGCGTAGCCGCTGACCTTGGTGCGGTACACCACATTGATGCGGTTGTTTTCTGCATTAAAGAACACCAGAAACTCGCTGCCGATGGAATCAAGCTGCATGAGCGCTTCATCCAGATGCAGAGGCTTGGTGGCAAGACGGTCAGTACCGTCAACGGGCTGCTGCGTGTCCGCATCAGCATCAAGATTATAGGTAAACACGTCCACATCCGTATCGCGGGCGTGCCGTCTCTGGGCCTTGACGCGGGCCACCTGACGCTTGATCTGCGATTCAACCTTGTCGGTCACAAGGTCGATGGCGGCATACATGTCAGAGGTCTGCTCCGAGGCGTTGATGTGCAACCCTTCGCCGGTAACGGTCACTTCGCAGCGATGGCGAAACTTGTCAACGGTAAGCACAACTACCACTTCCAGGCCAGAGGCCTTGCCAAAAAACCGTCCCAGCTTTTCCATGCGACGACGGGCATACTTCTTGAGGTGTTCGGAGGCTTCAAAATTCTTGAAAGCAAATGAGATGTTCATATGTTCCTCCTAAGTAGGGTGCCACTCGGCGGGGAATCAGAAATGATCCTTGCGCCTTGACGAAGAGGGAATATCAAGCGCCGTGCGGTATTTGGCCACCGTACGCCGCGCAATATTGACCTTGAGACGCTCCTTGAGCATTTCGCCGATACGCTCATCGCTGAGGGGAGACCTCGTGTCCTCCTCAGAGATGAATTTCTTGATCAGCGCCTTGACGCTTTCCGAGCCAACCTGGCTTCCGTCGTCCAGCTCAAGCCCGCTGTTAAAGAAAAACTTCAACTCAAAGATGCCGTGCGGCGTGGCCACATACTTGTTGGTGGTTATGCGGCTTACCGTTGATTCGTGCATGCTGATGTCGTCGGCGATGTCTTTGAGAATAAGCGGCGCAAGCTTGGTGACGCCGTCTTCAAAAAAAGGCTGCTGGTGGCGCACAATACTTTCCATAACCTTGTACAGCGTGCGCTGGCGCTGGTACAGGCTCTTGATGAGCCACGAGGCGGAGCGGATTTTTTCCGTGCAGTAGTCTTTTTCCTGCTCGTTGCCGCCTATGTCCATCTGGCTCATGGCCGAGAGCTGCAGCTGCGGCAGACCGTCGTCGTTGAGCAAAATGACAAATTCATCGCCCATCTTGTACACAAATACGTCGGGACTCACATAGGTGGGCTCGCCGCCGCCAAAGCTGGCGCCCGGCAACGGGTCAAGACTCTGGATGATGTCCAGGTATTCCTTGAGCTCGTCCATATCGAGCTTGAACTTGCGCAGCAAGGGCTTGTAGCGCTTGGCCTCCAGGTCCTCCAGGTGCGACTCCACCAGTTCCACAAGGATGGGGTCGCGCGCGTAGTTGAGGCTCTTTATCTGTACCATCAGGCATTCGCGGGCGTCGCGGGCGGCAACGCCGACAGGGTCGAACCGCTGCACCTTTTCCAGCACAGGCAAAACGGCGTCGGGGGTTGTCTTGGCCATGTCGGCCACTTCGTCAAGGGTGGCCTGCAGATACCCGGCGGACGACAGGTTGCCGATAATGATCTCGCCGATGCCCTTTTGCTCTTCCGTCATGTCAGAGAGGCGCAGCTGCCACAGCAAATGCCCGTCAAGGGTCGGCTTGGCCGCATAGCGGGCCTCGAGAGGCGAAATTTCTTCGGCAAGCTCAAACTCGCGCGACTGCGAAAGGCGGGGGGTACTGGCAAACTCACCGAGATAATCCTCCCAGTCAGCGTCCTTGGCCAGTTCCTTGTCGTAGACTTCTTCCTTGGGGCCCTCGCGATCGTCGGGCTGCTCGACAGCAGAGGTGTCGTCATTGATCGTGGATTCTTCGAGAAAGGGATTTTCAAGCAGCTCTTGCTGTACAGTTTCCAGAAGCTCCACGCGCGAGAGCTGCAGCAGCTTGATTGCCTGCTGCAATTGCGGGGTCATTACCAGTTGCTGTGTCAGCTTCAGTTGCTGCCGTAGTTCCAGTGCCATGAGTGCTCTTTTGCCTCAACGTCCATCGGGCTATAGAATTATCTGTTTACAAGTAGTGTGCCATATGTGCAAAAATTATGCAATAGCTAACAGTTGCAAGCTCAACTTCACGTCGCAAAGAGTTTTGCGCGGCTCTGGTACCCCGCAAAAACAAGCGCTGACGCGGATTTTGCGACATTGCAAAAAACTGTCGCATACAAAAAGGGGAAGGCAAAAGCCCTCCCCTTTTTTGCGCGATTTTGCGATACCCAAGTCTGGTAAAAAACCGACGCCTGCGCCGCAACAGGTGCTGCGCGGGTTATACTTTGGCGAACTTTTTCGCCGCTCCGATAAATTCGCGGAACAGCGGATGCGCGTTCATGGGACGCGACTTGAATTCGGGGTGGAACTGGCAGCCAAGAAACCAGGGATGGTCCTTGAGCTCGATAATTTCCACCAGCGAATCGTCAGGGGCCGTACCGCTGAAAACCATGCCCTTTTCGGCCAGCAGATCCTTAAAGGCATTATTGAATTCGTAGCGATGCCGATGGCGCTCGTCCACCATGCCTTTTTTGTAAGCGGTAAAGGCCTTGGTGTCGGGCGCAACCTTGCAGGGGTATGAGCCAAGGCGCATGGTGCCGCCCTTGTCGCTGCCCGCGTCGCGCTTTTCCACATTCTTGGTGCGGAAGTCGAACCACTCGGTCATAAGGTAAATGACCTTGTGGTCTGACAGGGGGTTGAATTCTTCAGAGTTGGCATCGTCAAGCCCGGCCACGTGGCGCGTAAATTCGATAACCGCGCACTGCATGCCAAGGCAGATGCCAAAGAAGGGAACCTTGTTTTCACGGGCGTAGCGGATGGCGGCAATTTTGCCTTCAACGCCACGGTAGCCAAAGCCGCCGGGCACGAGGATGCCGTGGCAACCCTTGAAGGAGTCCGCCGCGTTGCTCTCGTCCACGTTTTCAGAGTTGACGTAGCGCAGTTCCACCTCGACACGGTTGGCCACGCCGCCGTGGATGAGGGCCTCGTGCAGGCTTTTGTAAGCCTCCTTGAGGTCAACGTACTTGCCCACAATGGCAATGGTAACCTTGCCCTTGGGGTTGGCGCAGTCGCTGATGAGCTTTTCCCAGGCTTCAAGGTGGGCGTTGCGCGCGGGCAGGCGCAGCATGATCGCCACCTTCTGGTCAAAGCCTTCTTCGTAAAACTTGAGCGGCACTTCATAGATGTTGTTTACATCAACAGAAGAGAACACGGCGTCCTGGTCCACGTTGCAGAACAGGGCGATCTTGCGGCGCAGTTCTTCGGGGATGCTCTGCTCGCAGCGGCACAAAATGATGTCGGGCTGAATGCCGATGGAGAGCAGTTCCTTGACGCTGTGCTGGGTGGGCTTGGTCTTGTGCTCGCCGGCGCTGCGCAGGTAAGGCACCAGGGTGAGGTGAATATTCAGGCAGTTGTCGCGCCCAAGGTCAGACCTGAGCTGACGGATGGCCTCAAGAAAGGGCAGGCCTTCAATATCGCCCACAGTGCCGCCGATTTCAATGATGGCGACATCCGGTGCGTCTTCGCCTTCAGAGAGGGAGAGCACCACGGTTTTGATCTCGTCAGTGATGTGCGGAATAACCTGCACGGTCGCGCCCAGGTAATCGCCGTGCCGTTCCTTGGCGATCACATGGTTGTAAATGGCGCCGGAGGTGGTGTTGTTCTTCCGCGACATGGGCACATTGAGATAGCGCTCGTAATGCCCAAGATCCAGATCCGTCTCCGCGCCGTCGTCGGTAACAAATACCTCGCCGTGCTGGAACGGGTTCATGGTGCCGGGGTCAACATTGATGTAAGGATCAAGCTTCTGGATGGTTACCGTAAGCCCGCGCGTTTGCAGCAGCGCGCCCAGAGACGCGGCCGCAAGGCCCTTGCCCAACGACGACAACACGCCGCCCGTCACAAAAATGTATTTAGTTTTCATGGCCTTCCACCTGTACTTGGGTATGTTGAGTGGTTCAACCAAACAGTTTTAACCTAAATTGAATTTTTTGGCTAGCATTGACTAAGTAAAACAAGCTAAGTAATGTGTTATTCCCTTTTCAGCGTGCGCGCCCAACAGGCGACCCGGAATTCTCGGCACTTGCATGCCAGATGCCGGGACAGCCGGGTTATTACAGGCAACACACGTACGGCTAAGCGCATGTGCCTGGCCGGAAATATCCGCGTTGCAAGCCAAGGAGGCTTCCCCCGCATGGGTACGGTCAATACACTGGTCATCACCGGCTACGGCACAAACTCTCATATGGAAACCGCCCACACCGCCCGTCTGGCCGGGGCCGACAAGGCTGACGTGGTGCATTTTTCCGATCTAGTGGCGGCCAAGGTTCGCCTTGCAGACTATCATTTTTTGGTTTTTCCCGGCGGGTTTCTTGATGGCGACGATCTCGGCGCCGCCCAGGCTGCGGCCATGCGCTGGCGCTACCTCAAGGACGACGCGGGCGCGGCCCTGCTCCAGAGCTTGCGCGAGTTTTTGGATGAGGGCAAGCTGATTCTGGGCATTTGCAACGGTTTTCAGCTGCTGGTCAAGCTGGGCGTACTGCCCGCGCTTGGCGGCCAGCGCTTTGAACGCCAGGTCTCGCTTGGCAACAACGATTCCGCCCGGTTTGAAGACCGCTGGGTGCATCTGCTGCCCAACGCGGCAAGCCCCTGCGTGTTTACCAAAAATCTTCCCCTGCTCTCCATGCCCGTGCGCCATGGCGAAGGCAAGCTGGTTGCCCGCGATGCCGACTGCCTGCGCCGCCTTGAGGCCGAAAACCTCATCGCCCTGCAGTACGCCGACCCCGCAACGGGCAAGCCCACGCAGGAATACCCGCTGAACCCCAACGGCTCCTCCCTTGCCATTGCGGGCCTCACCGATCCCACGGGCCGAGTGCTGGGCCTTATGCCCCACCCCGAAGCCTTCCACCACGTGACCAACCACCCCGGCTGGACGCGCGGCGAGCTGGACGCGCCCGGAACCCTTATTTTTGTCAACGCCGTGCGCTACCTGCGCGGCCAGTCGTAGGCATAAAAACTTTGTGCCGGGCCTGCCGCCGCTATGGGACACACCCGGCATGGATGTTATGAGGGGAGCGCCCTGCGGGGCCTCCCCTTTTTGTCTGCCCAAACTCCAGAGCCAGCCTGTTTTACCGCTGTGTTTCGCCGTTTATGTTGACAAAGACCCGGCAGTCCGGTAAGTAATCTGACTCCAAAGAGGGGCGAACCCCTTTGGATTTTCCTGCGCGCACGCGTCAGACAAGGTGCGAAACAACATTGCCACAACACGTTGCACATTTTTTTACGCCGTATTTCACGAGGCGCTTTCTCTGCACCAGCAAGAAAGTGCCTTTTTTTATGGTGGGTGATATCCATGCAACATACTGAAATTATTAAGGCGATAGAAAAAATAGCACCTCTGGCCGCTGCCGCTTCGTGGGATGTGTCGGGCCTGCAGGTGGCCGCGCACAGGCAGGATGCGGTCAAGATTGCCGTCTGCCTCGACCCCACGCCCGCCTCGGTGGAAGCGGCGCTGAAAAAAGGCGCGCAGTTTATCCTGAGCCACCACCCGCTGTTGCTCAAGGCCGTGCTGCCCAACAGGCTTGACGATTATCACGCGGTGCTGCGCATGCTTTTTCAGGCCGACGTGCCCCTGTACGCGGCGCATACCTCGCTGGACGTCAACGCTCACGGCCCCGCTGGCTGGCTGGCTCGCGAGCTTGACCTGAGCAACCTTGCTGTTCTGGAGCCTGTGGCTCCGGCAACGGACGATACGCTGCCGCTGGGCTTTGGCCTTGCGGGCGACCTGCCGCAACCCATGACCGTGGAGCGGATTGCAGGCATCATTGCCCGCAGCGCCCCGCTTGCCGCCGCAACAGTGAGCGGCCCAACGCCGAGCAGCGTTGCGCGCGTGGCCTACTGCACCGGTTCGGGTTCATCGCTGCTTGGAGCGGCGCAGGCTGCCGGTGCGCAGCTTTTTATAACAGGTGATGTCAAATACCACACGGCGCTTGCCGCGGAGATCTGCCTTCTGGATGTGGGGCACCACAGCCTTGAAGAAGAAATGATGCTGCGCATGAGCCGGTTGCTGCAAGAGCGGCTGCCTGAAGCGGAAGTGTTTTTTGTGCCTTCCGCCTCTCCGTTCCGCCCTGTTGCCCTGTCATGATTTTATAGGAGGACTCTTATGAGCAATGCCGTATATTTTGACCAGATCAAACAGCTGGTTGAACTGCAAAAGGTCGACGACGCCATCCACTCCGTCAAGCAGGACCTGAGCCGCGCCCCAAGCGAGCTCGACGCCCTCGAACAGCGCTATGCCGCCATAGAAACCCAGCGCAACTACATTCTCGACAAGCTCTCGCACCTGCAGGATCAGCAAAAGCGCCTGTCGCTCGAAATCGACGACGACTCCGCGCGCATCAAAAAAAGCAAAAACAAGCTCATGCAGGTGGGCAACCAGCGCGAATATCACGCAATGATGCGCGAAATGGACAGCATGGAAAAGGTCAACCGTTCCCGTGAAGAAGAAAAAATGACCCTTCTTGAGGAACTGCAGTACCAGAACGACGCTCTGGCCGAGATCGACCTCACCTACACCGCCATCAAGGCCGAACTTGAAGTCAAGCGCGACGGTCTGGAAGAAAAGCTGCAAAAGGGCAACGCCGCTCTGGAAGTGCTGAACGGCAAACGCGCCTCCGCCAGCAAAAACATTCCCCAGCCCGTTTTTATGCGCTACGAATTTATCCGCAGGCGTCTTGAGCACCCCGTGATCGTCGCGGTCAAAGAGGGCATTTGCTCCGGCTGCCACATTGCCGTGCCGCCGCAGTCGTTCATTGAGCTGCAGCGCGGCCAGCAGATTTTGAGCTGCCCCAACTGCCAGCGTCTTATCTTCTGGTGCGAGCATTTTTCGGTTGAAGACGCTCCCCAGTGCGCCCCCAAGCCGGTGACCATTACCGATTAATACGGACTTTCCCCGGCGTGGACCACACGCGCCCACGCCAGGGAAAAATACAACAGGTGGGAGTTGGACAGACCGTCGCTGCAGGCCGCAAGGCCTGGGGAGGAAAGTCCGGGCTCCACAGGGCAGAACGCTGGGTAACACCCAGGAGGGGCGACCCTCGGACAGCGCCACAGAAAGCAAACCGCCCCGCCTCGCGGCGGGGTAAGGGTGAAACGGTGGGGTAAGAGCCCACCAGATGCTGCGGCGACGCGGCATGCTCGGCATACCCCGTTTGGAGCAAGACCAAATAGGGAAGGTGGTCGGCCCGACCATTGCCTTCCGGGTAGGTTGCTTGAGGGTGCGGGTAACCGTACCCCTAGAGGAATGACGGTCTGGTGCGGGCAACCGCATGACAGAACCCGGCTTATCGTCCGACTCCCACTTGTTGATAAGGTGTGTACATGGCAGAAAGTTCCGGCATTTCGCCTGACGCGGCAAAACCCTGGGCGCTTGTACTGGCCGCTGGTCAGGGCAGCCGCATGGCACAGGTCACTGGCGGTAAGGCCAAGCAGTTTCTGCCCTGGCGGGGCGCGCCCCTTTTTTGGCATGCCGCCCGCGCCATGAGCCGCAGCGCCTGCGTTGCCGGTATTGTCTTTGTTTTTCCTGCCAGCCAGCTTGCCGAAGCCACTGAGCTTCTGGCCAATCTGCACAAAAACGACGATCTCGGCCTGCCGTGGGTTACGGCCTGCGGCGGCGATCTGCGCCAGGATTCCGTACGTCTTGGCCTTGCCGCGCTGCCGGTGCGCCCCGCAAGCGTGCTGGTGCACGACGCGGCACGCCCCTTTTTGTCCCCCGCGCTTGTGCGCAGGGTCTGCCATGAGCTGGCGCTGGGCGCTGCAGGCGTCATACCCGCAATTTCCGTTACCGACACCATCAAGACAGTGGACAGTGGCCGCGTTGTCGCCACGTTGCCGCGCGAGGGGCTTGCAGCTGTGCAGACCCCGCAGGGGTTTCAGCTACAGCCCCTGCTTGACGCCCACGCGCACGCCCTTGCAGCCGGGCTTGCCGTAACCGACGACGCCTCGCTGCTTGAGGCGCTGGGCCATGAGGTGCGTGTCGTGCCAGGCGAGGCCGCCAACGTGAAAATTACCCGTCCTGAAGATCTCGATTTGCTGCGCGAAGCGGCGCCTGCCCCTGTCGTCCGCACCGGTATGGGCTACGACGTGCACCGTTACGGCCAGGGGCGTCCCATGCGCCTTGGCGGCGTGAGCATCCCCGGCGCGCCTGAGGTGCTCGCCCACTCCGACGGCGACGTGCTGCTGCACGCCCTTGCCGACGCCCTGCTTGGCTGCGCGTGCCTTGGCGACATCGGCCAGCATTTTTCCGACAGGGATCCGCAATATGAGGGCATATCGTCCGCCATTCTGCTGCATCAGGTTCTGGACATGGTGCGCGAGGCGGGCTGTACCCCAAGCCACGTCGACATGACCATTGTGGCGCAGGTTCCCAAGCTCGCGCCCTACCGCGAAGAAATTAAAAAAAATGTCGCTCGGCTCATGGGGTTGCCCGCATCAAGCGTAAACCTCAAGGCTACCACTGAGGAACATCTGGGCTTCACAGGCCGTTCCGAAGGCATCAAGGCATATGCAGTTGTGACCGCGCTGGGGCGCTGATCCGCTCCGCCTCCCCTGCCATTACGATTCGACATTACAAGGAAGGACATGAACACCGAACTCAGCAGGCCATGGTTTGCGCACTACGACTCCTTTGTCCCACGCACTTCAGACGTGTGGAACAAACCGCTGTACGCCTTGCTTGACGAGGCTGCGGACAAATATCCCAATCGCATGGCCGTTATTTTTCAAAATACGCGCATCACTTACAAGCAGCTGCGCGAACAGGCCGAACGCTTTGCCGGTGCCCTGCGCCGCATCGGCGTAAAGACGGGGCACAGGGTGGCCCTGATGATGCCCAACATGCCCCAGACGGTGGTGGCCTTTTGGGGCATCATCAAGGCTGGCGGCGTGGTGGTCATGACCAACCCCCTGTATATGGAAAAGGAAATCATGGCCAACATGCAGGACTCTGGCGCTGAGCATATGGTGCTGCTCGACCTGCTCTGGCCGAGGGTTTCCGCCCTGCGCGACCGCCTGCCGCTCAAAAACTTTATTGTGACGGGCGCCGCCGACGCGCTTTCCTTTCCGCTCAACTGGCTCTACAAGCTGAAGAAACGCCGCAGCATAAAGGACCCCATACCCTACGACGGCAAAAACGTGCATGAGTGGAAGCACTTTTTCAAGGGCGCCGAGCGGTATTCCGCACCCATTGCCGACCCCCTGCACGACCCCATCATGCTGCAGTACACCGGCGGCACAACAGGGCTGCCCAAGGGCGTTACCCTCACGCACAGCAACGTGGGCACAAACTGCCGTCAGGTGCTGGACATCATCCACGTCAAGGCGGAGGACAAGCATACCTTTATTTCGCTGCTGCCGTTCTTTCATGTCTACGGGCTCACCACGGGCCTGATCATCCCCATTGCCCTTGCGGCCACCACACTGCCGCTGCCGCGCTACGTGCCGCAGGACGTGCTGCGCCTTATCGCCAGGTACAAGCCCACGGTTTTTCCTGGTGCGCCCTCGGTCTATATTTCGTTGCTGCAACAAAAAAATCTGGCGGACTTTGACCTGCGCAGCATCAAGATATGCGTTTCCGGCTCGGCCCCGTTGCCGCGCGAAATTTTTCGTAAATTTCAGGAGACGACCGGCGCGGCCATTCTTGAAGGCTACGGCCTTACAGAGGCCTCGCCCATCACGCACTGCAACCCGCTGGGCTTGCAGGGCCAGCGCCCCAACTCCATCGGCATGCCCGTACCGGGCACCGACGCCCGCATTGTGGACATGGAAGGCGGCTCGCTTACCCTGCCGCCCGGCAAGATGGGCGAGCTGATCGTGCAGGGCCCGCAGGTCATGCACGGCTACTGGCGCAAACCCGACGAAAGCGCCAGCGCCCTGCGCAACGGCTGGCTGTACACCGGCGACCTGGCGACCATGGACGACGACGGCTATTTTTATATTGTTGACCGCAAAAAAGACATGGTCATCGTGGGCGGCTACAATGTTTACCCCCGCGAGGTGGACGAAGTGCTGCTTGAGCACCCCAAGGTGCTTGAAGCCGTCAGCGTGGGCATCTCCGACGAGATACGCGGCGAGATACTCAAGGCCTTTGTGGTGCGCCGCCCGGGCGAAGAGCTCACCAAGGCCGACGTGATATCCTGGTGCCGCCAAAAGCTGGCTGGCTACAAGGTTCCGCGTCTGGTGGAGTTTCGCGACGAGCTGCCCAAGACCATTGTGGGCAAGGTTCTGCGCCGCGCCCTGCGCGAAGAAGAAGAGAAAAAAATGGCCAACCGCAAAAAACGGCGCTCGGCCGATCCTGCCCCTGGAGCATCCGCTTCGGGTGCTCCAGGGGCAGCCGAAAACAGCGACGATCCTGTGGGGCACGCCTGATGCGCATTATCGCGCAACGGGTTAAAGAAGCTTCCGTAACCGTCGATGGCCGTCTGGTGGCGGCCATCGACGAGGGAATCATGGCCCTTGTCGCCTTTGGACGCGAGGACGGGCCAGACTATCGCAACGCCCCTTCATATACGGCCATGGCCCGCAAGCTTGTGGGCCTGCGCATCTTTCCCGGTACGGGGGAAAACGCTCATAAGTTCCATGCATCACTGGATGAATTTGGCGGCCAGCTGCTGCTGGTGCCGCAGTTTACCCTGTACGCCGACTGCCGCAAGGGCCGCAGGCCGTCATTTACCGATGCGGGCGACCCCGCGTGGGCCAAGGACATGTTTATGGATTTCGTTCAAATGGTTGACGAAACTTGCGCCGTCAGCGTATCGTCAGGCATCTTCGGAGCGGACATGGATGTGCGCCTGTGCAACTGGGGGCCTGTGACCATTTTTCTGGACTCTGCCAACCTGTTTTCCCGTTAACGCAACTGCTGCCATACGGAGGAAATACAGCCATGTTTGAGCTGAAGGCGGAATCGCACACCGGCGTCACGGTACTGCGCTATTCGGGCAATCTGCTGCTGGGCGATGTGGCCCAGTTCAGCAAACTGCTTGAAGATCATTTGCTGGCGTCGGGTATTCGCCAGGTGGTGCTTGACCTGAGTCGTGTTGAAAAAGTGGACACCTCCGGGCTTGGGGTGCTTGTAAGCGCCAGCACCAAGGGACGCGGACGCGGACGCAGGCTGGTACTGCTGATGCCTGCTCCCCATGTGGCCGAGCTGTTGTGCAAGGCTGAGATTGAGGGATTTTCCCCACATTCGAGAGCGAAGAAGAATTGAAAGGCTATATTCCCGCTACTTGCCGAGTAACGATATTACGGGGTTATGCCCTTCAGCCCGACGGATGGTGCATGGTGCAATACTATCTGAGGCATTACTTCAATCCCGACTTCGATTATCTCAACCTGAAGCCAGGTGGAGATAACGGCGCTTCTGACGTGTACAGTCTGGGCTATGTCCAGAATGTTATCGCAGGCCAGGTGCTTGCGGAACTTGTACCGCTCGACAATGCCGAGGCCGGCTATGACCGCCGCTTTGTCCTCGACAAACCAGTCTTTCCCATGGGCGGCAACACCCGCGTTGATCCCAGCCATTCCAACTATCTGCTTGCCGCCGCCAAGGGGTATGTTTTTTACCTCAACGGCAAAATTACCGTCAAAGCCCTGCTCAACGTGCGCCAGGACGTGAGCTTTCAGACCGGCAACATCTTTTTTGTGGGCGACATGGCCGTGCACGGATCCGTGCGCGCGGGGTTTTCCGTACAGGGCAACAACGTGCGCATCATGGGCATGGTTGAGGGCGGCGTTGTGCGCGCCCGGCGCGATCTGCTCGTCGACGGCGGCGTTCGCGGCGGCGCAGGCAAGCACAGCAAGGTTGACGCTGGCGACAAACTCATGACTCCTTTTTTGGAAAACGTGGACGCCCGTGCGCGCGGCAACATGGTTATTGAAAAAACCTGCCTGTACAGCACCGTGTACGCCGGCAGCAACCTTGTGGTGCGCGACAAGCTCTACGGCGGCATCGTCAACGCCTACGGCAGCGTGTATGTGGGCGGGCAGCTGGGCAACAAGGCCGCGCTCTCCACAAAGGTGTATCTGGGCTACGACCCCATGAGCATCCGCCAGCTGGAAAAAATGGACAAGATTATCGCCCAGCTTTCGCAGACAATCACCCACCTCAACGCCATAGCCGGGCATCTGCCGCCCGAAACCAACGACGCCTCGCGCAAGTTGCAGGCGCTGCGGCTGCAACGTCGGCAGCTGATCAACCGGCGGGATGAACTGTGGGGCAGGCTGGCTCAGGACGAAAACTACATGCAAAACTGCCGCCTGCTCTGCCAGGGAATCGTCTACCCCGGCGTGGAAATTTCCATCGGGCGGGCGTTTACGGTTGTGGATCATATATACCAGTGCACGCTGTTCCGCCTTGTGGACAATGAAATCATTGCGGAACCCATGCAGCCCTCGCACATGAGTAAAAAGCGATGACCCTGCCTCACGCGCCGTGCTTACGGCGGTTTTTTCCCACCAGACCAGCGGCCGCCAACCTTCGGTCGCAACGGCGGAAGCCGTGCCCAACACTGCCTCCGACACCGTTCCAGGCGACGTGGAAGCCCAGATTGGCGAGCGCGTATTCTATATGCTGCGCCCTGGCGGCGCGGAGCGGGAGACAGCTGTTGTGGCCGGACAGATGCCGGAGCTGCAGCGCGGCTGCCTGCCCGTACTGCTGGGTTGCGGTCTTGGTCATGCGCTCGCGCGCCTGCTGCAGTGCACCGCTGGCCCTGTTGCCGTGGTGGAAAAAGAAACCGGCCTGCAAGCCATAACTCATGTGCTGCAAAACCTGCCAGCGCAGGAGCGCGGGCGCGTTACCCTCGTCACTGCGGCGCAGACCGCTGAGGCGCTGGCAGAGCTCACGCACTGGCAGATGCGCCATGGCGGCATGCGCCTGTTGCCCCTTGCCCTGCCCTTTTACCTGCGCCTTGACCGCGACTATTACGGCAGCCTGCAAAAAGAGCTGGCCGCCAGCGCCAGATTCGACTTCTGGAGCAAGGCCTCCGGGCCGCGATTTGTAAACGACAACCCCCGCGTGCTGCTGCTGACCAGCAAGTACTTTCTTATGGGCGAAATTGAAGGCGCCTGCCGCAAGCTTGGCATTGAGCACAAGCTTGTGGTCATTCGGGACGATGCCGTCGCCCGTACGGATTTTGTACAGCAGCTGCTTGAAGCCGTGGTGTCGTTCAGGCCGGATTGCTGCATAACGCTCAACCACATGGGCGTAGATGTGGAAGGCGTGCTCATGGATCTGCTTGCGCGCCTGCAGCTGCCGCTGGCCTCGTGGTTTGTGGACAACCCGCACCTCATCATCCACCTGTATTCACGCTGCGTAAGCCCATGGACAACGCTGTTTACCTGGGATTCGGACAATATTTCCTCGCTGCGCGCGGCTGGCTTTGAGCATGTGTTTTACTTGCCTCTGGGCACTGACCCTGACCGTTTTCACCCCTCCAAGGGCGCATCCGCACCCGCGTCGTGGAAGGCCGATCTCTCCTTTGTGGGCAATTCCATGCTGTACAAGGTTGGCGGCAGGCTGAAAAACGGACGTTTCCCCCGCGCGCTGCTGCTTTCGTTCCACACTGTTGCCCAACAGTTTATGGAAAGCGACCAGCGTTCCGTGGCTGATTTTCTCAAAAACTGCCAGCCCGATACCTACGCGCACTACCTCGCGTTGCCCGACAACGAGGCAAAACTGGCCTTTGAAACAGCCGTCACCTGGCAGGCGACCCGTCTGTACCGCAATGGTTGCGTGCGTCGTCTTTTGCCCCTGCGCCCGCTTATTGTGGGCGATGCCGGCTGGAAAATAGAATTTCGCCACGAGCCGCTGCAACCCCGTTATATGGACGCGCTGAGCTACTATTCGGATTTGCCGCTGTTTTACAGTCAATCGGTCGTCAACTTCAACTGCACGAGCAAGCAGATGAAGGGGGCCGTCAACCAGCGGGTTTTCGACGTACCCGCGGCAGGCAGCTTTGTGCTCACCGACTGGCGCGAGCAGATGGGGCAGCTTTTTGAACCGGACGAAATGGTCTGCTACCGCGATCCGGGTGAAGCCCCCGACCTTGTGCGCCATTATCTTGCCCACCCGCAGGAACGCCAGCGCATAACGCAGGCGGCGCGCAAGCGTGTGCTCGCCTGCCACACCTGGCAGCACAGGTTGCAGACCATGCTGCGGCACATGCGCGAGGTCTACGGAATTCCAGCGGAGCGCAACGCGGACAGCACCGCTGCCAGAGGCTGACAATGGCGGCTAATCCGGTTCTGGTGCTGCAACTGCACCGCATGGGCGACCTTATTCTGACTTTTCCGCTGCTTATGCGCCTGCGCCAGCTCTGGCCCGACAACCCTTTGTGGGTTGTGGCCGAGCCGGTTTTTTTTCAGCAGCTCATGCCGCTTGCGCCCGGCGTGGTGTTTTTTCCCCCTTCGCACTGCGGCACTTTGGCCCAGCAAAGTTATGCGGCCGCCATAAACCTGAGCAGCAGCCCGCTGGCGGCCCAGACCATGGGCGCGCTCAAGTCGCCCGTCAAGCTTGGGCCTGTGGACGACGGCGCAGGCCTGCACATCAAGGGTTACTGGCAGCTGTACAGGACCGCCCTGACGCAGAACAACCATGCCAACGCCTTTCACTGGGCCGACCTGCATCTTCTTGACCTTTCACCCCGGCCAAATATTGCCGCTGTCGGCCATTCGCGTCCTGCCCCTGCCGGTACCCGGCGCGTCGGGCTGGTGCTGGGGGCGAGCGAGGCGGCCAAACGTCCCGATGCGGGATTTTGGGCCAGACTGGCCGCGCGTCTGGCCAGTGCTGACCTGACGCCCGTGTTTTTGGGCGGTAAGAGCGAAGAAGAGCTGGGCGCGGAAGTTGCCCGTAGATGCGGGCTTGGTCAGGCCAATCTTTGCGGCAAACTGTCGCTGAGCGAGTTGGCGGCACTGATGCGCACGCTGGACCTGTGCATAACCCCCGACACTGGCCCCATGCATCTGGCCGACTATCTGGGCGTGCCTGTGCTTAACCTGTCCATGGGCCCTGTACACGCCCGTGAGACCGGCCCCTGCGCCCCTGGCCAATGGGTGCTACGGGCCGCCATGAGCTGCGTGGGTTGCTGGCAATGCACCCGAGGACGCCTGTATTGCAAACAGGCCTTCATGCCCGCCCCTGTCGCCAGAATCATTACTGATATTCATTCAGGCCTTACAAAGGCGCACGCCGCCGCGCCTGCCGCCTGCGCCGGTCTTGCCCTGTACCGTACAGGGCGCGACACCCTTGGCCTGCACACGCTCGCGCGCGCAGATGAAGCCCGGCATGCCTCCTGCCGTCCCCTGCTTGAAGACGTCTGGCAGGCGGTCTTTCTGTTCATGTATGATCCGGCACTGGAGCCGTTGCTGCGACAGCGCCTGACGCGGCTTCATGCCGGGCACCCCCAGCTTGCCAGCAGCCTTGCGGCCCGTTTTGCCCGGCTGTTTGCCCAGTGCGGCGAGCACCTTAAACAGAGCGGCATTTTGAGCGACGATTTCTGGCGCGGGCAACCCGGCATGATGCGCCTGTTTACGGGGCATCTGCACATGTTTTTGCAAAACGAGGGGTTTGGCGAACAGGGTTGGCGCACAGCCCTGCAACGCCTTGCGGCCCTGACCCCGCTTTTTGCCACCCCGGCCTGATACGGCAAGTCTTGCCCCCTCATCCACCCGCCTTATTTTTTAATACATTGAATTTACATAAAAAATAAAATTGGAACACTCCTTGAATAGTTATGGGCGCAAGGAGTGAACAATGCAGATTCTTCCCACAAGCATAAGCAGCAACCAGACCCTTTGGGACGCCGCCAGCAACAACCGCCCAGACGACCAGCACTCGTCTTCCTTTCTGGACGAGCTCAACAAGAGTCTGCGAGAGGTTGAAGAATCTGCGTCAACGCCTGCTGACTCCCCCGCGACGCAAGAAACCCCCATTTCCTCCAGCGCCTCTACCGCAAAAGCCGCGGTGCAGGTCGAAAGCCCCTACTCGCGCAGCAGCAGCAACGGCGTAACCTATACGCTGGACGAAGTCTGCTTTACCAAGCAGGAAGTGCAAACCCTGTACAAGGACCTGATCAAGGCCGGAGCCACACCCGAAAGCCTTGCCAAGCTGGCCTCTCTTGCCGATATGCCCGACGGCGCAACGCTGGCCCAGGTCAAGGCCAGCGTCAAAGGCGGCGGGGGCATACCCGTTCTCTCTGACGACGACAAGGCCAACATCACCTCGCTGCTCAAAAAGATCGACCCCTCCGGCATTCTGGACACTACTGTGCAGGCCATGATGATGCAGGGCAACGCGCAGCAGGCATACAACGCCATATCTACCTTTATGAGCAAGCTTGACCCGGCGGGCTCCATCGAGGTCTCCCAGAGTGAAGCTCTTTCGCTGGGACGGGGCCTTGGCCTTGGCTCGAGCAACCTGCAGACCCTGGCCAACAGCTTTGGGGGCAGCGCGTCTCTCACCTGCCTCAACGAGCAGTTTGGCGCTTTGATGGCGCCGGTTACAGACTTTTTTGCCACGCAGGCCGCAGCGCAAAAGACTCTGGATACAGCGCTCAAGACCACGCTGCAGCCCCGCATCAGCAAGGCCCGCACCCGTACGGAAAAGGAAAAGCAGGCCAATGCCCTGCGCAGCCGCACTGCCCAGCACAGCAAGGTGCTTATCGACAAGACTGTACAGCAGAAGACCAACAATATTCTTGGCGAAACCCTCGACGCAGGTCAGCAAGCCTCCGCCAACGACATAAAGATCGCCGCTCAAAGCGAAATGATTGGCAAGGAAATGACCAGCTCCAAGCAGAACGGCGGCAACACGGCTACGGACAGCAAGACCGCTGCAAACCAGCGCTCGCCTCTGGCGGAAAAAATTTCTGAAGTCGCCTCTGGCACGCAGACTGCCGCGCAAACGGGCAAGAACACTGCCGCCAATCAGACGTTTGCGCAGTCCGCTACCCAGCAGGCCAGGGCGCTGGACGACAAGGAACAGAAGAAACCCGCCCAGGGCGACACGGACAAGGATCAAAAGAACAAGTCGTCGTGGAGCGAGCTGCTTGGCAAGATAGACGCCCAGGCCGCCACGGCCGCAGGGCGCGGCAACATTGCGGCATACGCGGCCCAGCCTGTGCAAACCGCGCAGACCACTGCTGACCTGCAGGATGCGGCTGCGGTTGCCCCCATTGCCCGTCAGGTGGCCCAGCAGGTCGAACAGGGCATGCTCTCAAGCCTCAAGGGCGGCGGCACTCGGCTTGATCTGCAGCTTAACCCCCAGGAGCTTGGCTCCATCAATGTTTCGCTCACTGTGCGCAATGGCGAGGTAAGCGCCATCATTCGCTCCGAAAAGTCCGAAACCACCGACATGATCAACCGTCAGGTCGACGCCATTCGCAGCAACCTTGAGCAGCAGGGCATCAAGGTGGATAAGGTCGAAGTGCGCCAGGACACCCGCCAGGATCAGAACAGCGCCAGCTGGCAGGATTTTACCCAGCACAATGCGCGGCAGGAAGAAGATGCCCGCCGGGAAGAACTTGCCCGTCTGAAAAACCTGGCAGGCGTAAGAAATTCCACATCAAATTCGGCAATGACAACATTGGAACAGCCTGTGCATTCTCTTGGGAGCACGGCAATATATGCCACAAGCAACCTCAATGTGGTTGCCTGAACAAGGCCGTGAGGAGAATGACCTATGTCCACCAGCGTTGCATCCGCAATCACTCAGGCCAACAACGAGTTTAACGCCGTTGTCGGCAAGCAGTCAGGCGGCGCCAACCTCGACAAAAACGCCTTCATGCTGCTTCTGGTTACGCAGTTCAAGTATCAGGACCCGCTGAACCCCATGGACGACAAGGAATTTGTCTCCCAGATGGCTCAGTTCTCCAGCCTTGAACAGCTCATGAACCTGAATACAAGCATGACCTCGCTTACTGATGCCACCAATAACGAGCAGATGATCAATGCCACCTCCTACATTGGCAAGGAGGTGACCGTCTCTGGCAACAGCATAGGCAAGGTGACCGACACCACGGCCAAGACGATGTCCATAACCAAGTTCCGCTACGCGCCCAACGATGATGTGGCCAGCGGCACCCTCACTGTGCGTGATGCCGACAACAACGTCGTCTACTCGCAGGATATTGGTTCAAAGGCGGCTGGCACCACCTATGAATTTGACTGGAACGGCATGACCAGCGCCGGAACAGTTGCTCCAGACGGCGTCTACACGGTCAACCTGTCCCTGCTCAGCGCCAAGGGCGAAGCCGTACTTGCCGATCAGGTGGTGAACGCCAAGGTAACAGGCGTGGTCAACAACAATAAGACGGTCTACCTGGGCCTTGACGGCGGCCAGCTGATGGAACTCTCGAAGGTGCGCCAGGTTACCGTACCCACAAGCACCAGTACAAATACATCAACAAGCTAGAGATACTGATTGGTATAACGGGCAGGCGGCCACCAGCCGTGCTAGCCCAAAAAATATCCCCCTATCCCGAGACACGGAGGAACTTATGAGTCTTTCATCCAGCATGTGGACAAGCGTTTCCGGCCTCATGGCGCACGGCAACAAAATGAATATCGTCGGCAACAACATCGCCAACGTGAGCACTCTTGCCTATAAGGGCCAGCGCGCGGATTTCAGCGACTACCTGTACACCAACGGCGGCAGCGTCAGCGGCACAACGCAGATAGGCCAGGGCGTCAGCACGTACGCTGTTCTTGGCGACTATTCGCAGGGTTCCTTTGAATCCACCAACACCGGATCGGACCTTGCCATTGACGGCAACGGCTACTTCAAGGTGCGCAATCCCAACAACGAGCAGATGCACTACACCCGCGCCGGCGACTTCTATTTTAAACGCCAACCGCGCCATGCAGAACCCCCAAGGCATGATCCTGCAAGGCTGGGAGGTCGACAACACCAGCTCGTCGGTTGTCTTCAACTCCGGGTCCACCAGCATCGGCAGCACCACCGGGACTTCCTCTACATACAAGGGCAGTGGTTCGCCCAAGGATATCGTGCTCGACAGCTGGAACCTGCCGCCCAAGCAGACGCAAAGCGTCTCCTTTACCATGCAGCTTTCGCTTGACGCCGGCATGGACAAAACGACAAGCTCCACAAACCCCATGAGCGCGCTGTTCATGCAGTGGGACGGCACGTCCACCACGCCGCTTGCCGACTCGGCCTATGCGACGCAGTCGAGCCTCAAGGTATATGACGAAGGCGGGACCAAACACGACCTCACTGTCTACTACGACAAGGTGGACGCCAAAAGCGGTTCGTACACCATTCAGAATCTCCCGTCCGGCTATTCAATGTACGAATACCTGGTGACCATTCCCCCGTCGGAAGACAACCGCACCTACGGCGGCACGGTGACCTATGATGCGCAGGGCAACCCCATTCTTAGCGGCGGCACCCCCTTCAAAGGCACCAACAAGGCTGGCGTGCTCATGACTGGTCAGCTGATTTTCAACGCCAGCGGCCAGCTGGTCAACCAGACCGCCTATTCATACGGCGCTCAGGATACGCCCGCAGCCGACACGCCGTGCAACCTTAATCCGTCAGCGCTCGCCTCCTGGCAGCCCACCAAAATTTCGAGCAACGGTCTGCCCGTGTTCAATGCAAACTTTACGGGAACGCCCCTGTCCAACAGCGTGTCCGAAACAGCCGCCAACGGCGGCACGCCTTACAGCATTGCCGAAAAGAGCATCATTGAACTGAACCTCGGCCTCAAGGATACGGCCTCCGTACCCTGGAACAACCCTGGTACAGCCACATCTCTGGCAAGTCTCACGGTCTCTGGCGGCAACATCGACTATGCGACAAGGGCGGCAACCATGGCCACAACCGTGCGAGGCACATCCGCCAGCGTTGCGGCAGCGGGCAACTCCTCCGTACGAACCTCCAACGCCGACGGCTATCCTGCCGGCGTGCTGAACAACTTCAGCATTGATACAAACGGCGTCATTTACGGCAAGTACGACAATAATCAGACCATGGCCCTGTACCAGATCTCCATGTACGACTTTGACAACCTGCAGGGCCTGTACAGGGAAGGCAACAACCTCTATTCCGAAACCAAGGAATCGGGCGTTGCCCGGCAGGGCGTTGCTGGCGACAACGGCTTTGGCTCAACCAAGGCCTACAACATTGAACAGTCCAACGTGGACATGTCGCGCGAGTTTGTGCAGATGATCGCCACGCAGCGCGGCTTTCAGGCCAACTCCAAAAGCATAACCACCGTAGACAGCATGCTTGAAACAGTTATCGGCATGAAGCGGTAACCAATAGATATTACAGTTGAAAGAAGGCCGGAGGGCCGCAAGGCCCTCCCAGCGTTGGGGATAGCGCTGCAAACCTTTCTTTCCCGTGTCGGGCGTCGTCCATTGTGGGCGACGCCTTTTTTGTGGCAAGGCTGCAGTACTGCGGGCATAAAAAAACCGCAGCCAACACTACGGGTTAAAAAAGGCGGCCCAATGCCGCGCGCTGGAGAGTTTGCTCAGCGTACGTCGCTCACGCCCAGGGGTTTGTTGCCGATGGTGCCGCGCAGCCAGTCGCAATAGGCGGGAAAGCTGGTCAGCAGAATCTTGAGGGCATTTTCTTCCGCCAGGGCATAGCGGCGGGCAGTGACCTTGCCAGTGCCGACCCAGTGCTTGAGATGACGTGAAAGATCGACGTGCCGGGCAACCATGCATCGGGCGTGCATGCCCCTGAACCACTCCACGCCAATATCAAGGCAGACCGGCCCGCACTGCCGGTAAGCGCCGGGGGGTAAAATGGGGCCATGCGGCACGCACAGGGGGCGCGAGGCCTCCAGATCAAGCAGGCAGGCCCACTCGTTGATGCGGCACTCTGGCAGAGGCCATGGCTGCTGGTCAAAAATACCCGCAAACCCCACCTGATACGGCCTTGCAAAAATACCGCGCTGGTGCGCCAGAGCGTAAAGCTGCTGCAACTGCCCGTAGTCAGGCCGAAAATCCAGATACGCTTGCGGGCTGCAAGGCCCGCAGCCCATAACCTCGCGCGTCAGCTCCTCCACATGGGCCGGGCAGTTCCAGCACTGGCCAAGATGCCCCACCGCCACGGCGTTGCCCATCTGGCCAAGCAAAAAACCCAGTACATCCTGCAACACGAGCACATCATTGTGCATCAAAAAAGCTTGCGACTTGCGCTGTGCTCAAAAGCATATTGGTAGCGGATGCCGTACCGGTATGAAGCCTCATGAAAGCGCTCAGGATCCGCAGCCTTGAGATCAAGCCAATAATCAGGCTGAAACACCCGGCAACGCTCGCCAAGCTGACCGCTCAGGTACTGCGCCACCGCATAGGGGCTGACAATATCGTACTGCGAGCCGTATGGCTCAAACTGCAGCCAGATGTTGCCCACATGTTTGCCGCTCTGCCTGAGCAACGAAAGGAGGGAAAGGGCGGTCTGATACGGCTTGGCAAAAATATTCATCGCCACGTCGATCTTTTCGGCCTCGCCCGCCTCCGTTGCCGTATGCATCACGTTTTTCTGCATGATATCACGGCGGCTAGCCCGCTGCGGCAGAATCCGCAGGCGCGGGCCGCTGCTGTTGCTGCGGGTTGGGCGGACTTTTTGCTGGCGGCATCGGCCATAGCTATGGCCTGCTGCAGCGCGGCAGGGGAAACTTGCGACAGCGCAACCACAATCTCGTTGTCAAAGCCCTTGTCCTGCATCAGCAGGGCCACGGCTTCTGCTGGTTGCATGCCCGCACGATATGAGCGCGGGCTGACCATGGCGCAAAAAGCGTTGACAACGGCCAGGATGCGGGCATTGCGATGGATATTTTCGCCAGCCAGATGCTGGGGCAGGCCGGTGCCGTCCATGCGTTCGCCCATCTGAAACACGGCTTCCGGCACGGGAAGGTTAAACTGCATTTCGCGCAGGATGCGGAAGGCGTATTCCGGCGCACGCATGACTTCGGCCTGCTCATCGGGCGTGAGTTTGCCTTTTTTGGTAAGCAGCTCGCGCGGCACAAAAATCTTGCCCACCTGCGAAAGACGGGCGGCAAGGCGCAGGGTTTCCCTGTCCCTGTCGGGCAGGCTCATGGAGCTGGAAAGCAGGTCGGCCACATGCTCCATCTTCAGGGAGTGGCCGATCAGGTTCACATCCACGCTTTCAATAGCCCGCACAAGGGCGGCAATGCTGTTGGCCTGCCGCTCGCGCGCGGCCTCGGCGCGACGGCGAAACTCCGTAATATCCTGAAAAATTCCCACGCAGCCGCCCCGGCCTGCCGTGCCGGGGGTGTCGCCCTCTTCAAACGGAAACAGCGTCACGCGGAAGAGGCGCATATCACCAGCCTGCGGAATGGAAATTTCGATGCTGTCCTCCTTGCCGCTGCCGGTGACCTGGGCCATGCCGTCCATAAGGCGGGCGGCGGCATCTGGCGGCAACACCTCGCCCACCGGCGCATCCGCGAGCTCGGCTTCATCCCTGCCTGCCATCTGGCTGAAGGCGGGGTTGCACATCTTCAGGCGGCCATTTTTGTCCATCAGCATAAGCCCGGCCTGCAGCGAGGCGTTCACGCTGTCGAGCATGATCTTTTGCTGGCGGATGACCGCATATAAATGCTGAAAATGTCGCGCCGTCGCCCTGTGCGAGCGGCTCACCAGCGAAGCCCAGATAAAGGCCAGCAGCAGCGCCGTGCCAAGGCTGCCCAAAATGCCGAGCCCATATATCTGCCAAGCCTGACCTTCCACAACCACGTCAACCAGATCGGCCGGGGCTTCAAGGGTTACAAGCCAGCCAAGGCTTTTGGTATAGCTGCCAAGCGAATAGGCCTCGTCGCCCTCGACCAGTGCCCGCCTGCGTTTAAAAGCAAGGCCTTCGGCCAGCGGTAACGCCCGCACGGGTTCCAGAACGGCTTTGCCATCGCGCAGCAGCACGGCCTCGGTGCGGTTGTCCGCGTGTTGCAATATGCAGGTAATGTACCCGCCATACTGGTCTTGCCGCAGGGCAAGAAATCCCGTCAGCACTCCATCCATAGGAATGGTGGCAAAAAGCACGGCGACAGGGGCGTTTTCGCCGCGCCCCAGCACTTCGTACATGGGGTCGGCCAGATCCATGACCATGGCGTCGCCAAGAAGGCGCACCGGGCCAAAAACAACGGTCTTGTGCTTGGCGGCCCGCGCCACAAGGGCCACCTGAGCTTCGCCCAGGGGCGCATCATCCTTTTGCGCCACATAGGGGCTGCCGGCAGGCGAAACTATTCTGGCGGAAATCCAGTTTTTACTACGGGTAAAGTCGCGCAGCAGATCCTGCATGTAGCCCATCTGCTCCGCCATGTTGCGCAGCGACTCGTCGCCGTTGTCCATGGCGTCAGGCGCGGAAAGCCGCGCCAGCCCTTCCGCGCCCAGATTGCGCACATCCACCGCGAACAGGCGGAACATTTCGGCGCTGCTCACAAGCCGCGCCTGCTCGCTAACAGAGGCGTGCCATGCGCGTATGGACTCCAGCGACTTGTCCACCCATGACTGCTGCACTTCGCGCTGGTTGTTCAAAATATCCTGTGTGACGTTTTTCAGCTGCAAGGTGCACAGACCATACGCAACGGTTGCGGCCACAGCCAGCAGCGTCAGGCTCACAGCCGCCACAGCCGCCTTTTTGAGGCGATAGCGCCCGGCAACGGTCTGCTCGTCAAGTTCCTGCATTTTCATAGGCGTATCCTGTTGCATGGCACGATTGGCGCAGCGCGGCTGCGGGCCATGCCTGCAGCGCTAGCGAAGCGCGTCGTACGGTTTCAGCGTCTCTACTCTATTTTACGGCCCTTCAGATGAGCCCAGCGTCCAAATTCATTGACCGAATACTGGGGGCTGTATTGCCGCACCTTGGTATGCGACAGCACAGAATTACTCAGATTATCAAGCACAAAAGCGTCGTCGTTCAGGTACACGACCAGGACGGCGTGGGCAAGGTTGCGGATGGTGTCGCGTACAACCACAATACGCATGTTTTCGGGCGCAATGCCCAATTCCTTGAGAGTAAAATATTTGATGATGGAATAATCTTCACAGTCGCCGGATTTTTTCAGAAATTCAGCGGGAATTTCCCAATAGTCTTCCTGTCGCCAGTTGACGATGTCTTCCACATACGGCCAGGTATTCCAGAATGAATTGACATAGCGCAGCAACTCCATCTTGTTGTTTAACGGAGCCTTGGACTTAAAATTGTCCCAGGTGACGCCTTTTTTGAAGACCTTTCCGGGCACAAAGACAGGATCCATCCTATTGCGTTTGAGCAGATCAAGCCAGCCCGGCAAGGTGGACAGCGGACGTTTGAATTCAACTGTGCCAAAAAGCTGTATCTTTGGGTCGTGCGCTGTGGCAGCCTGCGCGGTTGGCGCAGTGGGTGCGGCGGGTGCGGCCTTGCTGACGTCTGTCTGGCCGGGCTGGGGTATTGCGGGTTGCGCGGTTTTTTGGCCCGCCTGTCGCCCGGCGGTGGAGGCATCGGGCGCACTGGCCGCATCATGGGGTTGCCCGCTGGCGTGATTGGCTGGCTGATTTGGCGCGCCGTCTGCGGCTACGTCTGGCGCAAGGTTCTGCTCATGGTCTTGCGCTAGATATGATGGCGCCTGTTCCGCTGTATGATCGGCGGGTTGGCCCCTCTGCTGATCAGAGGGCTGTGCAGGCTGCTGCCCGGCGGACACATCCGATGGGTCAGACAGCTGGCGGGGCTGCTGCTCAACGCCTGCGTTATTTTCATCACCTGCGCCGTTTTGCCCCGTATTCCCCCTTTCAACCCTGCTCGGGGGCGCGTCGCCCGTGGCCGAGTCAAAAGAAACAGCCGGGGACTCTGGTACTGCGGCATTGCCTGCATCCGCATTGCCTGCAATTACCGGAGTCTGCGGGTTAGCGGCCTCTGCCCAGGCGGGATTCCAGCCGTGCGTCCAGCACAGCAGATACGCCAACAGGGCCGCCATGCACCCAGCAAGAGCGGCGGTAATGATAAATTGGGGGGACCGAAGTTTGAGCATAGGCTCACCGAATACAGGAGTGCATGTTGCGGCATACTATACTGCCGCCCACCGCTCGTCCAGTGCAGTGCAGGTCTTTCGGCTTATTTTTCGGCATGCTGCGGATAAAATGACACGCAAAAGGGGCCGCCCGGCGACCCCTTTGCCTGAACCCCGATGGGCATATCAGCTATTTATCCGCGTCTGATCAGTGCGGCCTGCCTATGCGGTCGGCCAGCTGCCCCGCTGCATCAAACAGCACCGGGCGCGGCTCGTGCACCAAGGTAAAGCGCTGGGTGTCGGTCAGCTCCCTGAGCACCGCCTCACTCACAAAGCAGTCCGTCAGGTACAGCGTGTTGGGTATGTGCACCAGCCGCACCTCGTCCTGCGGGATGCTGCGCAGGCAAAACATCATGGTTTCCAGCGCTTCCTGCTCCGTATCGTACCATGTGGGCAAAAAGGCGCGTGTCACAAAGGTGGTGGTGAGGTTGTTGAGGTAGGTGGCCTTGCGGTCGACCTTGTCGATAAGCCGCTGGGTCACAAAGTCCACAAGCCCAATACCCGTGGCGTTGCCGTGCGATTCTTCCGAAAGGTCCATGACTGAAACATAACGGATGCTCGGGCTGGTCATTTCCGCCTCGCCCTGAATGCGCAGCCTGCCGATGATGTTGGTGTCCGCCCCCGTGCCGCTGAAGTTTTTGCCCATTTCTTCCACTATCAGGCCGTGCAGCCTGTCCACAGGCAGTGCGGGCATGAGGGTTTTTGACCAGGTCAGCAGCTCGATCTCGCGTTCGATCATTTCTTCAGACAGCAGGGCCTGGATGCGCGCGGTTTCTTCATAGGCGTTTTCCACAATGGCCACGCCGCCGATAACGGGCATCTTTTCAATGATAATGCGGCTTACGTCCACCAGCAGGCGCGGCAGCTGCGACTGCCCAAGGCTGTGAAACTGCCCCGCCCCACCGGGGCCGCCCAGCCCCACCACCAGCATCTTGCACATGCCGCTCTCCACGCAGCCCTTGAAGGACGTGTGCGTCTTGACGCGGTTGATGGGGATAATGGCGTCGACCGAAAAGGCGGAATCAAGCATGTGCGCGGTCAGACCGTCGGGGGTCTGCCCTATGCTGCGGCAGGTGGCGCAGGTAACCACCTTGGCCCCCAGCCGCTCTTCGGTAATGTTCAGGCTGTCCAGCACCTCTTTTTGCCCTTCGGGGGTACCGCCGCCGTGGCTGCCCATGGCCGCAAGCAAAACCGGGGTTGCGCCGCAGCGGCGTACAACCGCTATGGCCGCCTCAAGCATGACGCAGATATTCTGTATGCCCCGGCTGCCCACCGTGATGCCCACGGTGCTGCCCGCCTTGATGCGCGGGGCGAGCAGTTCCATCTGGGCAGTCATTTCAGCAGCGGCATCCCCCACCCTTGGTCTGACAAAAGACTGGCGAATACGCGCCATGGGCGGCAGGGGCCTGCGGGTTGTGGTCATTGTCTGCTCCTGTTTGCTTAAATAAGACCGATGACGGGAAACCACACCAGAGCCGTAGCAGCCCAGGCCAGCCAGGCAAATATGCCCACGGCAAAGGCTGCCTTGAGCTGCTCGCTGACAGTGTAGTAGCCAGCGCCAAACATGATGATGTTGCCCATAGTGTTAAAAGGCAAAAACAGCGCATACCCCATCAGGATGGCCTGCGGCAGCACAAAGCCCGCAATGGGAAAGCCAAAGGTCTGCGCAAGGCCGATGTAGATGGGTATCATGACGCCAGCCATGGCCGTGGTAGTGGACCAGATGACGTGACTGAAAATGGTAAAGCCCATGAGGCCGATCATGAGCGGCAGCATGTTGACGTGCGTGAGGCCCATGGCGGTGAGGCCGCTCTTGATGACCCATTCAAAGGCCTTGGTCTTCATGAGTACGTCGCTCAGGGTAATGACCCCGCCAAAGTACACAAAGAGCTCCCACGGTATGGACTTTTGCGCGTCCTTCCACGAGAGCACCCCGATGCCGGGCACAAGAATGAGCGTGCTGACCACAAAGGCCACCATGGTGGAGTTGAAATGGTGCCACATATCCGTCGACCACAGCACAAGGGCCAGCAAAAAGTAGAGCATGGCCTTTTTTTCGCGCCAGGTGGTGGGGCCCATGGCCGCCAGTTCTTTTTCTATGTAGTCGAGGCCGCCGGGGATGTCCTTCATCTCGGGCGGAAATATCCAGCGCACCACATACTGGCTGCCCACAAGCACAATCAGGGTGGTGGGCAAGGCCGCCAGCGCCCAGAAGCCCCATGAGGTGGCCACGGCAGCGCCGCCCATGGCCGTAATCATCATGCCGATGGCCACAGGGTTGGGTATGGTCGCCGTTAAAAAGCCGCCTGCCGTGATGTTGGAGGCAAAGGTGTTGGCAATAAACAGCGCCTTGCCAAAGTTGCTTTTGCCTGGCTCGACGCGGTAGGCCTGGGCGACGCCCTCCACAATGGGCAGCATGGCTGCCGTGCGGGCGGTATTTGACGGCGTGAGCGGCGCAACAAGCAGGTTGGCGATCATGGGCGATAGGATGGCCCCGCCCGGCTTTTTGCCAAACAGCCGCATAAGGTGCAGGGCCACGCGACGGGCCATGCCTGTTTCGGTCATGGCAATGGAAATGACAAAGCCTGTGATGAGCAGCCACAGGGCGGGAGAGGAAAAGCCCGACAGCGAAAACCCGGCATTATGCACCAGTACGCCATTTTTGACGGTTCCCTCGGCATTGCCCACCCAGAAATACAGCAGGGAAACAATGATAAAGCTGCTCGTCGCCACCGAGACGCTCAGGGTGATCCACAGCACCACCGCGCCGGAAAATATGCTCAGCAGCTTGTGCTGCGTTATATTCATGCCCTCTGGCGTGGGCAGCAGCCACACCAACAGGGCCACCGCAACCGCCACCACAGTGCCGTATTTTTTACCGTACTCCTCAAATCTGTTGGCCATGAAAACCTCCTCTTGCGCCAGCACGGGCGTCACCCAGGCGGGCGGCCCCTGCATCCATTAGGGTGTGCTTGCCATATGGGGGTCTGTCCCGCTCTACCGATCTTCCTCCAGAGTTACCACATCAAGCCAGTGACGCACCTGCCTGTTTTGCCCCGCCACCGACGCCAGCTGCATCACGCAGCCGCTGCAGCCGGTGACTATATGCCTGACATCAGGCGCAAAGCCTTCCATACATTTACGGGCCATGTCTGCGGACAGGTCCGGATTGCTCATTTTCAGTATGCCGCCCATGCCGCAGCACAGGGCTGTTCCCTTTTGCAGGCCGGGCAACCAGCTCTTGAGCAGCGGCAGGTCAGGGTCGGCCAGGCCCCAGTGACAGGGCTGATGGTAGCCAACAACCGCCGGGGCATGGCCCGTAGCCTTTGCCTGCGGCTCCACAAGCAAAGACGAAAGTCCTACGCATTTCTGCTTCCATTCCTTGCCTTCTTCCGCCGACATAACGGCTGTATAGCCGTCAAGGCTGTGCTTGCACGAGGCGCAAAAGCTCGCCATCAGGGGTTTGCCTGCCTTGCGCCAGAGTTCAAGATTGCGCTCGCGCACCTCGGCCAGCGCACCCAGCTGCCCGGCATGGTGCAACGTGCCGCCGCAGCAGGCAAAATCAGCAGTGTCCACAAGATCGTATCCCCAGCCCTGCAGCAGTTGACGGGCCTTGGCTATCCAGCGGGGACGGGCGTTTTTTGCCGTACAGCCGCTGAACAGGGCCACCTTGACGCCGTTGACCTTTTGCCGTGGCCGCAGCGCCACCCATGGGTCGCAGGGCGGCAGGTCAACCAGGGCGCGGGCGGTATCGACCGACGAGCGCAGCACGCCGGGTATGACCGCGTCAGGGGCAAGCATGGCGATTTTGCCAGCCATGGGCCACAGGGGGCCAACACGGCGTATCCACAAATCCCAAACAGCCTGCGTCCAGTGCGGATTGCGCGACCGGGCCTCGGCCAGCAAATCGCAGGTGGAGAGCTTGCGGGCGCAGGCCCGCTGGCAGCGTTCGCACCCGGCGCACAGACGCGCCAGCGTGCGTATGTCGTCCCAGGGCATGGAAGAATCGGGGTTGCCGCCAAATTCTGGGTCAATGGCCTCCAGCAGCAGCCGTTTGCCCTTGGGGGAATATTCCTCACGTTTATAGAGCGCGTACACAGGGCACACGTTCAGGCATTCGCCGCATTGCGTGCATCCGCGTTTCATGTCAGTACCCCTTGCCGGGATTAAGAATGCCGTTGGGGTCAAATACACGGCGCAGACGCTGCATGAGGGCGTGCTCCTTTTGCCCCAGCTGCCTGCCCACATCCTTCAGACAGCCGCCGCCGTGCTCGCCGGAAAGGCTGCCGCCAAACTCCAGGGCCGCCGCGTCAAGCTCGTGGTGGGTTTTTTGCGTGCGCCGGGCATCGTCGGGGTCGGAGGCGTCGTAGTGCAGGTTGGCGTGGATGTTGCCGTCGCCCGCATGCCCAAAACCGATAAGACGCTTGCCGTTGCTGGCCGCAATTTCTTCAAATCGGCGTACGGCCTTGAGTATGGAGCCGCGCGGCACGGCCATGTCGCCGCCGATGCGGTCCGGACCAAGCACGTACGATGCGGCCGATACCCTGCGCCGGTAGGCCCACAGCTTGTCTTCCTCTTCCTTGCCCACGCCTTCCATGCGCCACAGGGCATCGTCCAGCTGTCGGGCAAGGCGGGCGTTTTCAAGCGGCACGGTGTCCTTGCTGCCGTCCACCTGAAACAGCAGCAACGATTTTACGCTGTCGGGCCACGGCACCTCGCCGGTCTTGGTAAGGATTTCCAGCACGGTTTCGTTCATGAATTCCACGGCGCAAGGCAAAATGCCTGCGGCAAAAACCTTGCCCATGGACGCCAGAGCCGCATCCAGCGACGGGTAACCCACCAGTACCGAGGCAGAAGCCTCGGGCTTGGGCAACAGCTTGACGATAAGCTTGGTGATGATGCCAAGCGTGCCCTCGCTGCCCACAAACAGCCGCCCAAGGTCAAGGCCTATCACGTCCTTGTGGGTGCGTCTGCCAAATTTCACCAGCTCGCCGCCGGGCAAGACGGCCTCGACGCCAAGCACATAATCGCGCGTGACGCCGTACTTCACGGCGCGCAGGCCTCCGGCGCAGGTTATGACATTGCCGCCCACGCTGGTCGCCTTGCCGCTGGCCGGGTCAGGCGGGTAAAACATGCCCAGCTTTTCGCACTCGGCCTGAAACTGGGCCGTGTTCACGCCCGGTTCCACCACTGCCACAAAGTCTTCCTTGCTTATCTCGATTATTTTATCCATGCCCAGCATGGAAACAACAATACCGGGAACCGTAGGCACGCAGCCGCCAGAGAGGCTGGTACCGCGCCCGCGCGGGTGCACGGCCACGCGCTCGGCATCGGCCCAGCGCATAAACTCGCACAGTTGCCCGGCGTTTTGGGGGCGCACCATGGCCAGCACAGTGCCCGTAAGCAGGCTGGCGTCAGAGGCGTATACGCGCAGCACCTTGGGGTCGAACGACACGCCGTCCTTGAACAACTCTTCAAGAAACTTCTTATGCTCAGGGGTGAGCGAAGTTAGGTATTCCCCTGCCATGGTTTCCTCCAGTGATGTTAGCTTGCCGCACACGCAAATATCCCGTCTGGCTGGCCGCAGGTACGCAACGGCCGCCTTCTATTCTACAGAAATGTCAGCGTTGGCGTTACCCGAACATGCCGATCCACGTCCAGTAGGTGTAGACCATGATGCTCATAAAAATTGCGCCAAACAGGCTCATGACCGCGCCGGTCTTGATGAGTTCTGCGGGGGTGATTTCTTCCGTTGCAAGGCCGATGATGTTGGGCAGGTTTGAAACAGGCAGCAGGTACTGGTGCAGCATGTTCATGCCCACAAGCAGAACAAAAGGCGTGGGATCAATGCCCTGGGTTGTGGCATAGGCAATGACCACAGGGGTAAGAGCGGTGGTTTTGGGCCCTGCCCCGGTAAACAGACACTGCAGAACAAGCATGATCCAGATGAGAATGACAACCTGCAGCTTGATGTCAAAACAGGCCAGCGGGCTGAAAAAAGTGCTGGCAATCCAGGCCGCCGCGCCGGACGAAACGAGCACAGCCCCCATGGAAAGACCAGCGCCGTAAACAATAAAAATGTTCCAGGGAACCTTTTTTTCCGCCTGTTTCCAGGTCATGATCTGCTGCGGACCGGGCGCGATCATGGCCAGAACAGACATCATGGCGACCAGCGTGGGGTTGATGCGGTGAAAGGTATCCGTGGCCCACAAGGCGAGGGTCACCAAAAAAACGCCCATGGTATACTTTTCGACAAGACTCATGGGGCCAAGGGCATCAAGCTCTTTGCGCACATAGGTCTGCCCGGAGCTGATGTCGGTGATTTCCGGGGGCCACATCCACAGCAGGATGGGCACGGCCAGCAAACCGCACACAAAGGCCGGCGGCGCGCCGATTTTGAACCACTGCGCCCAGGTCACGGGCTGGCCGGTGGCTTTTTCAAGCAGGCTGGCAGTAATGGGGTTGGCCGCATGCGAGGTCATGATGCCAAGGCAGTACATGGTGCCTGTGATGGTCACCACAAATATGAGGCCCTTGACCATGTTGCTCTTGCCCTTCTCCGCCCCAAAGGCGTGCCCCATCTGGGCGATGATGGGCATGAGCAAAAGGGTCTTGGCCCCAAGCGAAGGGATAAAAAACGTCATTACCAACGTAATGAGGGCCACCGCCCAGTACATCTTTACCGGCGAGGCCCCCGCAAGACTTACCATGTTCAGCGCCATGCGCCGCGACAGTCCGCTTACTTCCATACCTGCGGCCATGACCAGACCCAGCACCACAATCCACACGCCCGTATTGGCGTAGCCGGAAAGCGCCGGGCCCAGCTTGGCCGCGCCTAGCAAAACAAGAAAGGTAACGATGCAAAAGCCGCTCTGGGCGTCATCGAGTGCCTGCGTCACCCATACGATAATGGCAAACACGCCGACCCCAAGCGCCGCCCGCCCTTTGGCATCCAACCCTTGCAGGTCAGGAACCAGAAAAGCAATGCCTAGCATGGCCGCAACTGCCGCTAGCAAAGAAAAGAGCTGCCTTATTTTCATACGCACCCTTGCTTTCAGGTTAAACATTATATCGGGCGGGCGCGCCCGCCCGAATCTATAAAAATTATCTTTTTATTACAAATAAATAAACTTACCCCCGCATAAACCTGGCCACGGTTTCGCCCAGTAGACCAAGTTCATGTATTACTTTAACTCCAGCGTCTTCCAGAGCCGCGATCTTGTCTTCGCCGCGACCTTTTGAGCCACTGATAATGGCCCCGGCGTGCCCCATGCGCTTGCCCTTGGGGGCGGTAAGACCGGCAATGAAGCCAAAGACGGGCTTGGGATAAGCGCTTTCCTTGATATAGGCGGCGGCAAGCTCCTCGCCATCGCCGCCGATCTCGCCGATGAGGCAGACAGCCTGAGTTGCGGGATCGTCGCGAAACATCTTCAACAAATCAGTGAAGTACAGACCGGGCACAGGGTCGCCGCCAATACCCACGCAGGTGCTCTGCCCCAACCCCTGCGAGGTAAGCTGATGCACTGCCTCGTAGGTGAGTGTGCCGGAGCGGCTGATAAGCCCGATGTTGCCCTGTTTGTGGATGTAGCCGGGCATGATGCCGATCTTGCACTTGCCGGGGCTGATGACGCCGGGGCAGTTGGGGCCCACAAGCTGTGTGCCTGTGGCCTTGAGTCGAGCCTTGACCCGCACCATGTCCAGCACGGGGATATGCTCGGTGATGCAGATGACAAGGCCTATGCCTGCGTCTGCCGCTTCGCAGATGGCGTCCGCCGCAACGGCTGAGGGCACAAAGATGACGCTCGCGTCGGCTCCGGTCTGCTGCACGGCCTCGGCAACGGTGTTGAACACCGGCACGCCAAGCACGCTCTGACCGCCCTTGCCGGGCGTGCAGCCCGCCACAACCCTGGTTCCGTAAGCCTGCATCTGCTCGGTATGGAACATGCCTTCGCGGCCTGTCAGGCCCTGCACCAGCACCCTTGTATGTGCGTTGACGAGTATGCTCATGCCGCACCTCCGGCGGTCAGGGCCGCAATTTTGTGAGCCGCCTCGCTCATGCTGGCCGCTGTTTCAAAGTTCAGCCCGCTTTCGCGCAGGATGCGACGGCCTTCTTCCACGTTTGTGCCTTCAAGGCGCACCACCAGCGGCAGTTTGAGGTCTACCTTGCGGGCCGCGTTCACAACGCCCTGGGCCACGATGTCGCAACGCAGAATGCCGCCAAAAATATTGATGAGGATGCCCCGCACATTGGGGTCGGACAGCATTACCTCAAAGCCTGCGGCCACCATCTGCTCGTTGGCGCCGCCGCCTGCATCGAGAAAATTGGCCGGTTCAGCCCCGGCCTGCTTGATGGCGTCCATGGTGGCCATGGCAAGGCCCGCGCCATTGACCATGGTGCCCACATAGCCCGAAAGGCGCACGTAGTTTACGCCAAGTTCGCGGGCCTTGCGTTCCAGCGGGTCGCATTCTTCAGGATCTTCAAGGGCTGCGATGTCTGGGTGGCGTTTGAGGGCGCTTTCGTCAAAGTCCATCTTGCCGTCCAGAGCCATCAGCTCGCCCTCGGCGGTGACGGCAAGCGGGTTGATTTCAACCAGCACGGCGTCTTTTTCCGCCGCCAGACGCACCAGATTCAGCAGCAGGGCTGTGCCCGCATTGACCTGTGCGGGCGTCAGCCCGCAGCCAAACAGCAGCGCACGCGCCTGGAAGGGCCAGATGCGGTGGCCGCCGTCCAGACGGGTGGTAAAGATACGCTCGGGGGTTTTGGCGGCGACTTCTTCAATATCCATACCGCCGTCGGGCGAGGCCATCACCGTGAGGCACTGCGCGCCACGGTCAAGCACCACGGCCAGATACAGCTCGCGGGCGATGTTGGTTCCCTGTTCTACCCAGGCCTTGTGCACTTTTTTGCCTTGCGGCCCGGTCTGGTGCGTTACCAGCTGCATGCCGATGATGCGCGCTGCGGCCGCTTCGACCTCATCAGGACTTTTGCACACAACAACGCCGCCGCCCTTGCCGCGACCGCCCGCGTGTATCTGCGCCTTGACTACCCATACGGGGCCGGGTATCTGCAGCGCCGCCTGCCGGGCCTCGGCGGGGGTTTCAGCCAGCAGCCCACGGGGTACGGGTACGCCGAACTGGGCCAGAAGAGTTTTGCCTGATACTCGTGGATGTTCATGCATATCCTCGAAGTTTGTTTTGAGAGGGGCGTAAACCTGCACGCTGCAAAGGGGCAGCGCACCGTAAAACGCCGCTTGTGCCCCTTGACCATGCGCAAGTCTGAGGTTTTGGTCCTCCCGCAGCGGATCAGTTTCCGCCACGGGAGGGTCATCAGCGCCTGACAGCCGCCTGCACAGCCGCCAGGCAGCGTTTATGGCAGCGACAGGGAGAGGGTGCGCCCCCGTCGCTGCGTAAAAACGCCGTCAGCGCCTGACCTCGCCAGCAAGGCCTGCGCCCAGATGCAGGGCTTTTTTGTTGTTTTCGTGGTGCACGGCGGCAAAGCGCGATTCCAGCACTTTTTCGATGGATTCAAGCCGCACGGCGCCGGTTATGGCCGCCAGCGCGCCAAGCACGCAGATGTTGAGAGCCTGTGTTTTACCGCCAAAGGTCTCCTTGACGCTGCGCAGCATGGGCAGGCCCACACGCTCGGCGTCGATACGCTTTGAGGGGTGCACGAGGTCGCTGTCGTACAGGCACATGCCGCCGGGGCGGATAAGTGGCAGATACTTGCCTGCGGCCTCGTCGGTAAGGGCCACAAGCACATTGGGCTGGTTTACCTTGGGAAAGTATATCTCGCTGTCGGAAATAATCACGTCCGAGCGGGTCGCGCCGCCGCGAGCTTCGGGCCCGTATGACTGCGACTGCACAGCCACCAGCCCTTCATACAGCACGGCGGCTTCTGCCAGCAGAATGGCCATGGTAATGATGCCCTGCCCGCCGGATCCGGACAGGAGAAAGCGATATCTTTCCATGACGTTACTCCTTGTGGGCCTTTGCGATGATTTTGGCGTATTCCGCGCAGTATTCGGGGCGGTCTTCCTCTACAAAAACGCCGCGCGGAATCAGATGGGGGTTTTCTTCCAGTTTTTTGGAGCCAAGCTGGGCGGTGTTGTCGCGATACCATTCGAGCATCTGCACAGCGCCGCCCATCTTGTTTTTGCGGCCAAAATAGGTGGGGCACTGCGTAAGTATCTCCAGCACCGAAAACCCCTTGTGGGCAAAGGCTTTTTTGAGCAACGTGACAATTTCCTTCACATGGAAGGTCGTGGTGCGGGCCACAAAGGTGGCTCCCGCGCCCATGGCAAGCTTTACGGTGTCAAACTCGTGGTCAATGCTGCGGTAGGGAGCGGTGGTCGCCAGAATGCCCTCGCCCGAAAGCGGAGAATACTGGCCGCCGGTCATGCCGTAGATGCGGTTGTTCATGATGATGGCGACCATATCGATATTGCGGCGGCAGGCGTGGATAAAATGGTTGCCGCCGATGGCCATGGCGTCGCCGTCGCCCATGGGAACCACCACGTTAAGCTCTGGCTTGGTCATCTTGATGCCCGTGGCGCAGGCCAGGGCGCGGCCATGCATGGTGTGCATGCTGTGAAAGTCCACATAGCCCGATATGCGCGCCGAGCAGCCGATGCCCGAAACCATGCACATGTTTGAGGGGTCTATGTTCATTTCCTGCACGGCGTGCAGCAGGTTGTTGAGGATGGTGCCGTGACCGCAGCCGGGGCACCAGATATGGGGGAAAAACCGTTCGCGGATGTTTTGCACGCTCATGTTAGAACCCCCTTCCTTCAATAACACGCATGACCTTGCCGATATCGGTGGGGTTGAGCATCAGACCGTCCATGCGATTCACCAGGAACACGCGGTCGGGACGCTGCACCACCTGCTTTACCTGTGTGGTGATCTGGCCCATGTTCATCTCTGCCACAAAAATATTGCGGGCATGGGCCGTTTTTTCACGCACAAGCTGCGCCGGGAAGGGCCAGAGCGTCTGCAGTTCAAGCAGACCGATGCGGTCGCCCTTTGAGCGGCGGGTCTCCACCAGATGCCGGGCGCTGCGGGCCGACGAGCCGTAAGAAATAATGACGTGCTCGGCATCTTCCAGATAATATTCCTTCCAGCGGGCCAGCAGGTGAGCGCGGTTTTCGATCTTGTCCACCAGGTGGTACACAAGCTTGCTGACCTGTTCGGGATTTTCAGTGGGGAAGCCCCAGATGTCGTGGTACAGGCCCGTGACGTTGTAGCGGTGCACGCCGCCAAAGTCGGACATGGGCAACCGGCCGTCTTCGCGGGGCAGGTAGGGGTAGTAGTTGACCCCGGCCTGAACCTCGGTATGCAGGCGCTCCACCACGGGCAGCTCGCCCGCGGCAGGTACGACCAGCTTTTCGCGCATATGGCCGATAACCTCGTCAAACAGCAGGATGACGGGCGTGCGGTAGGTCTCGGCCATATTGAAGGCCTCGACCGTGATCTGAAACACGTCCTGAATGCTCGACGCCGTGAGCACGATGATGGAATGGTCGCCGTGCGTGCCCCAGCGGGCCTGGTTCACATCGCCCTGAGCCACCTTGGTGGCCAGACCGGTGGAGGGGCCGCCGCGCTGCACGTTGACCACAACGCAGGGAATTTCAGCCATCACGGCGTAGCCGATGGCCTCCTGCTTGAGGGAAAAACCGGGGCCGCTCGTGGCGGTCATGGCTTTTGAACCAGCCAGCGATGCGCCGCAAACCGCGCACATGGAGGCTATTTCGTCTTCCATCTGAATAAACTTGCCGCCCACGCGGGGCAGCTGCTCGGCCAGATGCTCGGCCACTTCAGTTGAAGGGGTAATGGGATAACCTGCAAAAAAGCGCAGCCCGGCATACAGGGCCCCGCGCACGCAGGCTTCGTTACCCTGCACAAAGAGGATATCTTGCTGGCTCATGCCGCTGCCCCCTTGCCGGTTTTGGCCTTACCGGTCTTTTCAACCGTTACGGCCAGATCAGGACAATACTGTTCACACATGCCACACTCCACGCAAAGCTCGGGATTGTGACAGGCTTTGCCCTCATCATCCAAGGACAGCGCCTTTTTGGGACAAAAGGCTACGCAGATGCCGCAACCTTTACACCATTGGCGGTTGATGTTCACCATCATCATTCCCCATGCGGGTTTGTGCCGATAGCCGGCTGGTTATCGTAGCGCGGCCGGGCCGCGCAATCTGAGCTGTATCCCTGTTTTTTGGTAGCTGCAGCGTGTGCTGATGCTTTTTGCCTGTTTTTCATTATGCTTGCCCAAAAGCCCCCTGCCTTGCTTGCCGCTGCCTTGCCCGGTAGCGAAACCGTCTGTGCAAGCAGCGTAATCAGGACGCGCCTATACAAAAATAACAACTGCATTACGCTTTATTAAAAGTAAAATACATACATTTTTGTTTAACATTGCAATAGACTGTTTACATAAACAGTCTATTAAAACAGATAAAAAACAACTTTTGCACCTTTAGTACGCAGCAAAAAGTTTTTTACTGCGTAAAAAACAGCCAAACTCTTAAAGCAATGCCAAAACCATCAATTTTTCCCATGCCACTAATGTCCATTCAAGATATAAAAACAACCTTATTCGTCTACAAGACTCACCTAAAGCAATCTCTATGCCATCTGGGCGCTGCAAAAAAATTGTCAATATAATCAGGCTATGCCCTCGATGCGCCTGGTATCAATAGCATGCTATGCTGCACAGGTGACACATTTTGCACACAAGCTGACACATTTTGTTTCATTTTCGGTCATCCTGGTCAATCAGGACACTGGCCCACAGGCTTGAGCGCGCAAGCCTGACGGCAAAGCCCCCCCTGCTGATGCCAGACTATCCTATGCACCTGACAAATCTGCCTGATATTATTGATTAATACCAGGCAGATCAACAAACTCTCCATCATTTGGCAAAATGCGGTAGTGCTGGCGCGGCGTGCGTCAGGCGAAGACAAAATGGCTGGTGCGGTAGGCGGCAGGCAGCGCGCAAAACAACCTGCCAGATGGACAGGCAGTGGGACGGCCATGGCAGGCGTATGCGGCATAGGAAAAAATCTGGCGGGCAACCGGCTGATACGCCTGAGTCATGCGGGCAAAAGGCTGCCTTTTGGGGCGGGGAAAGGGTCGCTAGCGTATGCCGAACTTGCGCATTTTGCGAAACAGCGTGCTGCGGCTCATATGCAGCATAAGTGCGGCCTTGCCCTGATGTCCGTGGCTGGCATGCAGAGCCTGCACAATGCGCTCCCGTTCTCCTTCCACCGCGGGCGGGGCAGTTTCGGCGGACTGCACGTCCTGGCCAGGGTCCGCGCAGACGTTGGGCTGCTTGCGGCAGTCGGGCTGGCGGCAGGCAAAAGGCATGAGCAGTTCAGTCTCGATGGTGGCGGCGTCAAGAGTTTCGGGCATGGTGACGCATAACCGGTGGATAAAGTAGCGCAACTCGCGGATATTGCCCGGCCAGGCATACTGGCTCAGCATTTCCTGCGCCTTGGGGTCCATGACCTGCCCACGCAGCACCGTGTCGTCGCCCTGCGCGAGAAAATTGCGCATGAGCAGTTCCACATCGCCCTCGCGCTCGCGCAGGGGCGGCAGTGAAACCACCAGTACAGAGAGCCGGTAGAACAGGTCGGCGCGAAACTGGTTGCGTTTGACCCTCTCCCACAGGTTGGCATTGGTGGCCGCGATGATGCGCACATCCACGCAGATGTTGCGCGTGCCGCTGATGCGCAGCACACGCTGCGTTTCGAGCACGCGCAAAAGCCGCCGTTGCGCACGCAGATCAAGCTCAGCCACCTCGTCCAGAAACAGCGTACCGTTATGGGCCAGCTCAAACAGGCCTGGCTTGCCCTTGCGGCTTGCGCCGGTAAACGCGCCTTCCTCGTAGCCAAACAGCTCTGATTCGAGCAGCGACTGCGGCAACGCGCCGCAATTGATGGCCACAAAGGGCTGATCGCTGCGCGGGCTGGCATTGTGGATGGACTGGGCAAAAAGCTCTTTGCCCGTGCCGGTTTCACCCTGAATAAGCACAGGCTGCGCGGAAGGAGCAAACTTGCGGGCGCGCGCAACGGCTGCCGTGATGGAGGGCGAGATGCCGATGATGTCTTCAAACTTGTGCTGCGCCAGCATCTCGGCATGCATGGCGTCGTGCCGGATCTTGCTCTCCTTGGCGGCAATGGCCCGTGGCTCCTGAAAGGTAATGACCGCGCCGTGCACGGTATCGCCAACATGGATGGGAATGGCGGAAAACAGCAGCTTCCTGCCCTCCACTTCGGCCATTTCGTCTTCAATGCTGTTGCCGAGCAGCAGGCAGCGGTCGATCTGCGGCAGGTCGAGTATGGCGCGGTAACTGAAGTGCGTGATGTCGTTTTTGAGCCGCAGCATGCGCCGCGCCACAGGGTTGATGAGCAGCACGCGTCCCTCGGCGTCGAGCGAGACAATACCGTCGTGCGAATGCTCAATGACGGTCTTGAACTTGAGGCTCTGGGCCTGCTCGAGCTCGCGGGCGTAAACTATGCGCTTGGCCTCAAGCAAGGCCTGCCGGATGGACATTTCGTCGCAGACCAGCAGCTGGCAGCACAAGCCCATGCTCTCGGCCATGCCGATGGAGGTCTCGCCGCCGATAAACACATCCACCTTGTCGCGCACCGCCTGGGCAATGGCCTGCCGCATGTCCTCCCTGTTGCTGCCGCTGGGATAGATGCGCAAATCCACGTGCAGCAGACTGCTGAGGGCAACCAGTTCTTTCTGCAGCTGGGGGTAGACAATAAAACCAACGCGGGGGTTGGGCTTTTGGGCCTTGGTAAGCGCCTGATCAAGCACGTAGACCAAGTCCTGCATGCTGATGGGCAAAAAGACGAGAGGCGTACGTATGCCCGCCTCCACAATCTGGTTGGCAGACCAGCCGCGCGCCACAATGACATACGCGCCCTCTTCCTCCGCCTTGCGGGCAACGCTGAGAGAGCGGCTGAGGCCCGTAAGCTGCAGAAGAATTTTGTCCTGAATGCCCAGCTCGGTAGCAACGCGCTGCACGATCTGGTAGCTGGTGCTCTCTGGGGCAATGACAACAATAGGCGGCATGAAACCCTCTGATTACGCGCAGTTGGCGACACGTTAGCCTACGCGGATTTGTCTGCCAGCATAGCGCATGTCAAAATTGATGTCACGCGTGGGCGCGTAACGGCAAAACGGCGACTGCTCCCGGTTGCCGTTCTATCTGTCTGACGCGGGGGATGGGGCTGGTGCTGCGCGCCAACGGCGCCTTGACTAAATCAAGGCGGCGTCAGGCAACGAAGCTGTTTCAACCAGCGCCAGCTGGATACGTGCAAATAAAGACCGGCTGCCTTGCGGACAGCCGGTCTTTATTTGCACGGTGCGTTGCGCACCGCGTATATGCATCAGTGTTCCGGGGTTATGCCCCGGCGGCTTCGCCGATCAGCTGGCGAAAGCGCCCAAAGAGGTACTGCCCGTCATGGGGGCCGGCAGCCGCTTCAGGGTGGTACTGCACGCTCATGACAGGCAGGGTCTTGTGACGCAGGCCTTCGAGCGTGTTGTCGTTCAGGTTGATGTGCGTGGCTTCCACATCGCTGACGCCGTCCAGCACCACATGGAAGCCGTGGTTCTGGGACGATATTTCGATGCGGCCAGTGGTCAGGTCTTTCACCGGGTGGTTGCAGCCGTGGTGGCCAAACTTGAGCTTGTCGGTGGTGCCGCCAAGGGCGTGACCGATGAGCTGATGCCCAAGGCAAATGCCCGTAACCGGGAACATGCCCACAAGCTCGCGCACAAGGGCTATCTCTGCCGTCAGGGTCGCCGGGTCGCCGGGGCCGTTGGAGAGAAAAACGCCCTTGGCTCCGCTGGCCTTGGCCCGCGCGGCGTTAAAGTTCGGCGGCACGGCCAGGGGTTCAAAACCCGCTTCGCACAGGCGGCGCAGGATGTTCCACTTGATGCCGTAGTCGTACACCAGCAGGGGCAGGCCCGTGCCGCGCCACGCATACGCGCCGTCCGCGCCAAGGCTTACCTTTTGCGGCTGGTTGTCAAACCAGGCGTAAGGCTCCTGCGCGGCCACAAAGGGCACAAGGTTGCGGCCCTTCATGGTGGGCTGGGCGAGCACTTTTTCCTTCAGGGCAGCCGGGTTCAGTTCCCTGGTGGAAATCATGCCGCGCATGGCCCCGTTGATGCGCAGGTGGCGCGTAAGGGCGCGGGTATCCAGACATTCCATGCCCGGCGTGCCGTACTTTTGCAAAAAGGCGGGCACGGCCATGGCAGACTGCCAGTTGGAGGGCTGCTTGCAGCATTCCTTTACCAGAAAGGCGCTGCAGTGCACGCGGGCCGATTCCATATCAGCCGCGCAGATGCCGTAGTTGCCCACCAGCGGATAGGTCATGCAGACCATCTGCCCGTAATAGGAGGGGTCGGTGAGCACTTCCTGATAGCCAGTCATGCCCGTGGTGAAAATCACTTCACCACCGGTTTCAAAGTCTCCGGTAAAGGATTTGCCTTCCAACGTAAAACCGTCTTCCAGCACCAGCAATGCTTTCATAACTTACCCCCGCGCTTCCCGCGCGTAGTATTCCTGCAGACTTTCCACATGGGTCTCGGCCCGACGCGAACCAATGGCCGTGGCCGTGGCGCGCGCTGCGGCGATGGTGGTGCAGTAAGGGACCTTGTATGTCAGGGCCGCGTGGCGGATGGCCTTGGAATCCCTGGCCGTATGCTTGCCCGATGCCGTATTGATAACCAGGGCCACCTCGTGGTTGATGAGCAGATCAACGATGTTGGGCCGTCCTTCGTAAACCTTGAGCACTTCTTCCACCTCAAGCCCGTGCTCGCGCAGCACCGCTGCGGTGCCGCGAGTGGCCAGCAGATGGAAGCCAAGCCTGGCGAACATGTCGGCCACTTCTGGCAGGTAGGGCTTGTCGCGGTCGTTGACCGACAAAAAGAGCTTGCCCCCCCTGCGGCAGCACCTGACCAGCGCCCAGCTGGCTTTTGAGAAACGCCTCGCCAAAGTTGGAACCCATGCCCATGACCTCGCCGGTGGAGTGCATTTCGGGTCCCAGGATAACGTCCACGCCGGGGAAGCGCTGGAAGGGCAGCACGGCCTCCTTGACGCAGGTAAACCCGCCCTTGCGCATGCTCCAGGGGTCCAGCTCTTCAAGCGTTTTGCCCAGCATGGCCTGGGTAGCCAGGTACGGCAGGGGCACGCCCGTGGCCTTGGACACAAAGGGCGCGGTACGCGAGGCGCGTGGGTTTACTTCGAGTATATAGATATCATCGCCCTTGATGGCAAACTGGATGTTCATGAGGCCCACGACCTTGAGCTCGCGGGCAAGGGCCTCGGCCTGCACGGCGATACGGGACACATGGTCGTACGAAAGCGAGTACGAGGGCAGCACGCAGGCCGAGTCGCCGGAGTGGATGCCAGCCTCTTCAATGTGCTCCATGATGCCCGCCACGTACACTTCCTTGCCGTCCGACAGGGCGTCCACGTCCACTTCCACCGCATGCTCAAGAAACTTGTCGATGAGGATGGGGTGTTCCGGTTTTTGCGGAACCTGGGCGTGAAAGTACTCCTTGAGTTCGGCTGCGTCGTACACCACGGCCATGGCGCGGCCGCCAAGCACGTAGCTGGGCCGCACAACCACCGGGTAGGTGATGCGCTCGGCCACTTCAAGGGCGTCTTCAAGGCTCATGGCAATGCCGTTCGGCGGCTGCAGCAGGCCAAGCTTTTCAATAAGCGCCTGAAAGCGCTCGCGGTCTTCGGCGCGGTCAATGGCGTCGGGGCTGGTGCCCATGATGGGCACGCCCGCGCGCATGAGCGGCACGGCAAGGTTCAACGGGGTCTGGCCGCCAAACTGCACAATGACGCCCTCGGGCTTTTCCTTTTCCACAATGTTCATCACGTCTTCAAAGGTAAGCGGCTCAAAGTAGAGCCTGTCAGACGTGTCGTAGTCTGTGGAAACGGTTTCGGGGTTCGAGTTGACCATGATGGCCATGACGCCCGCGTCGCGCAGGGCAAACGAGGCGTGGCAGCAGCAGTAGTCAAACTCGATGCCCTGGCCGATGCGGTTGGGGCCGCCGCCAAGGATAAGCACCTTGCGCCGGTCTTCGACCTTGATTTCTTCGCCGCGTTCGTAGGTGGAGTAAAAATAGGGGGTATAGGCCTCAAACTCCGCCGCGCAGGTGTCCACAAGATAATAGGTGGGCTGCACCTTCATCGCGGTGCGCATATGGCGAATCTCGGCCTCGGGCAGCTTCCACATCTCCGCCAGCTGCCGGTCGGAAAAGCCGTATTCCTTGGCTTCGCGCAGCATGTCGGCCAGCGCCGCGTTGGCGGTGGTCATGTCGTTGGCAAGGCCAAAGTTGCAGATGCGCTTTTCCATATCCACGATGTCGCGCACCTGGCGGATAAACCAGGGGTCGATGGACGAGACAGCAAAGATTTCTTCTTCGCTGATACCGGCCACAAGGGCCTGACGCAGGGCAAAAATGCGCCGCGAGTTGGGCCGGTGCAGGGCTTCAAGGATGGTCTCGCGGTCGGGCAGCTCGGAGCGAAAGCCGTAGCCAAGGCCCGTTGCGCCGATTTCCATGGAGCGCAGGCCCTTCTGCAGGGCCTCCTTGAAGGTGCGGCCAATGCTCATGGCTTCGCCCACGCTCTTCATGGAGGTGGTGAGCTCGTCCTTGGCGCCGGGGAATTTTTCAAAGGTGAAGCGCGGAATTTTGACCACGCAGTAGTCGATGGCGGGCTCGAAGCTGGCCACGGTCTCACGGGTGATGTCGTTGCTCAGCTCGTCAAGCGTGTAGCCCACGGCCAGCTTGGCGGCGATTTTGGCAATGGGAAAACCCGTGGCCTTTGAGGCCAGCGCCGACGAGCGCGAGACGCGCGGGTTCATTTCGATAACCACTACGTCGCCGTTGGCGGGGTTGATGCCAAACTGCACATTGCTGCCGCCAGTTTCCACGCCTATCTCGCGCATGATGGCGATGGAGAAGTCGCGGATGTTCTGGTATTCGGCGTCAGAGAGGGTCTGCACCGGGGCCACGGTGATGGAGTCGCCCGTATGCACGCCCATGGGATCAAAGTTTTCAATGGAGCAGATGATGACGCAGTTGTCCTTGGCGTCGCGCATTACTTCCATTTCAATTTCTTTCCAGCCAAGCACGCTCTGCTCAATCATGACCTCGGAGGTGGGGCTGGCCGAAAGGCCGCTGGCTGCGATGGCTTCGAGATCTTCCATATTGTAGGCCACGCCGCCGCCGGTGCCGCCAAGCGTAAAGGCCGGGCGGATAATCAGCGGGAAGGGCAGCACGTTGCCGAGCTGGCGCACGTCTTCCATATTGCGGGCAATGCCGCTGGCGGGCATTTTGAGGCCGATTTTTTCCATGGCCTCGCGAAACAGCTCGCGGCTTTCGGCCTTTTCAATGACGTCGGCGCGCGCGCCGATAAGCTCAACGCCGCATTCCGCCAAAACGCCGCTCTTGGCAAGCCCAAGAGCGGCGTTCAAAGCCGTCTGACCGCCAAGCGTAGGCAAGAGAGCGTCGGGGCGCTCTTTTCGGATGATTGCGGCAAGGGTTTCCTGCTCGATGGGTTCCACATAGGTGGCGTCAGCCATATGCGGATCGGTCATGATGGTAGCCGGGTTGGAGTTGACCAGCACCACCTCGTACCCTTCTTCTTTCAGGGCCTTCACGGCCTGTGAGCCGGAGTAGTCAAACTCGCAGCCCTGGCCGATGATGATGGGGCCCGCGCCGATGACAAGAATTTTGTGTAAATCCGTACGCTTGGGCATTGAACTTTCCTGCGGATTTGGAGATCAGAGGTAATGACGCGGCACAGGCGCGCCGAATTGCATAAAACGATTGTTTTTATTCCACAGCTGGTATAAAAGTCAAGTTTTTCCTGTGGCCAATGAATACAGAAGCTTGCAAACCGTCCGCACGCTCGCGGCAGCGCACGCATTGCGGGCGCTGGCCCGCAGCCATACGCGGACAGGCGGCACAAAGCCCTTGCCTCGCACTTTTTTTTGCGCAATAATTTTTGCCTTGAATCCACAAGGGGAGCACCACATGCAAGATGTAAAAAAAGTCGTTCTCGCCTATTCGGGCGGGCTTGATACTTCTGTTATCCTTAAATGGCTTATCGAGACCTACCACTGCGAGGTCATCGCCGTTACCGCCGACCTTGGCCAGCCCGAAGACCTTTCGGGCGTGGAGGCCAAAGCGCTCAAAACCGGCGCTTCCAAGGCTTATGTGCTTGATCTGCGCGAAGAAATGGCCAAGGACTTTGTCTTTCCCATGATGCGCGGCGCTGCCCGCTACGAAAACCGTTACCTGCTGGGCACCTCCATCGCCCGCCCGCTGATCGCCAAGGCCCTTGTGGACATCGCCCGCAAGGAGGGCGCGGACGCCGTGGCCCACGGCGCCACCGGCAAGGGCAACGACCAGGTGCGTTTTGAATTTGCCGTCAGCGCCCTGGCGCCCGACCTTAAGGTCATCGCTCCCTGGCGCGAATGGGATCTCATGTCGCGCACGGCCCTCACGGCCTTTGCCGAAAAGCACGGCATAGCCATTTCGAGCGACGCCAAGCGCTACAGCATGGACGCCAACATGATGCACACGAGCTTTGAAGGCAGCGAGCTGGAAAACCCCGGCAACGCGCCCGACGCCTCGTGCCATCAGCGCTGCGTGCCTGTGGAGCAGGCCCCTGACACGCCCGAGCTCATCAGCGTCGACTTTGAGCACGGCAACCCCGTGGCCGTCAACGGTCAGCGCCTCTCTCCCGCCGCCGTCATCAAAACCCTGAGCGAAATCGCCGGGCGCAACGGCATTGGCCGCGACGACATGGTTGAAAACCGCTTTGTGGGCATGAAGTGCCGGGGCGTGTACGAAAACCCCGCCGGTACGCTGCTGTTTGCCCTGCACCGCGACCTCGAGGGCATCTGCATGGACCGCGAGCTGCTTGGCATCCGCGACATGCTGGCCGTGCGCTACTCGCAGTGCGTGTACAACGGCTTTTGGTATTCGCCCGAGCGCGAGGCCATGCAGGTCTTTATGGACAAGTCGCAGGAGTGCGTAACCGGCACGGTGCGCGCCAAGCTGTACAAGGGCGGCGTGTGGCCCCTGGCCCGCACCTCCCCCAACTCGCTCTTTTCCGAAGATCTGGCCACCTTTGAGGGCGGCAACTACGATCACAAGGACGCCGCGGGCTTTATCCGCCTCAACAGCCTGCGCCTGCGTTTGCACGCCGCTGTGCAGGGCAAGCTGGGCAAGTAGACTGAATACCCCGCGCCTCCCGGCTACGGCCTGGGCGCGCGGGGCTGCAAATATCGGGTGCTTTTCCCGGAGCCTGCGCCGTACTGGCCCGGCCTTTGGCGGCATCAGCCGCCTTGCGGAATGTTTACGGAGCAGGTTCCGGGGGAAGCTGCGTTTGCCTCTGGCTGCGCTGTTTCCCCCGATCCATTTTTTACTGAAAACGGACAGACCATGAAGACCAACCAGAGCTGGGGCGGCCGCTTTGCCGAAGGCCCCAAGGAAGCCGTGGCCCAGTACACTGATTCGCAGTCCTATGACAGGGCGCTCTACGCGCAGGACATCCGCGCTTCGCAGGCGCATGCCCGCATGCTGGGCCGTCAGGGCGTCATCAGCCAGAGCGAGGCTCGGGCGCTGGTCAACGGTCTGGACCGCGTGCGCGAAGAAATCGAAGCGGGCAGCTTTGTGTGGAAGCCCGAGCTTGAAGACGTGCACATGAATATTGAAGCGCGCCTGACCGAGCTTGTGGGCGACGTGGGCAAAAAGCTGCATACGGGCCGCAGCCGCAACGACCAGGTGGGTCTGACCTTTCGGCTGTTTGTGGCCGACCGGCTCGAAACATGGCGTCAGCGCGCCGCCTTTTTGTGCTCTGTGCTCGCCGACAAGGCTGCGGAACATACGACGGACATCCTGCCCGGCTGCACCCACATGCAGCCCGCCCAGCCAGTAAGCCTTGCCCACCACCTGCTGGCCTACGCCTCCATGTTCCGCCGCGACGCCATGCGCCTTAAAGACACCCTTGAACGCGTACGCGTTTCACCCCTCGGCGCTGCGGCCCTTGCCGGAACAACCTACCCTCTCGACCCGCAGAGCGTGGCCGACGAGGTGGGCTTTGCCGAAATTTACGCCAACTCCATGGATGCCGTATCCGACCGCGACTTTGTGCTTGAGGCCCTTTTTGACGGCTCAACAATCATGATGCATCTGTCGCGCCTGTGCGAAGAGATCATCCTCTGGGCCAACCCGGCTTTTGGGTTTGTGCGCCTGTCCGACGGGTACTCCACCGGCTCGTCCATCATGCCGCAAAAGAAAAACCCCGACGTGGCCGAACTCATGCGCGGCAAGACGGGGCGCGTCTACGGCGCTCTCACCGGTCTGCTCACGGTCATGAAGGGCCTGCCCCTAGCCTACAACCGCGACATGCAGGAAGACAAGGAAGGTTTCCTCGATGCCGACCGCACGGTTGAGGCATCGCTGCGGCTTATGGCGGGCATGCTGCAGGAGCTGACCTTCCGCACCGACCGCATGCGCGAGGCCTGCAAGGCCGGCTTCCTCAACGCCACAGAGCTGGCCGATTACCTTGTGGGCAAGGGCATTCCCTTCCGCGAGGCGCACCACATCACCGGGCAGGCCGTAGCCATGGCCGAAAAGGCGGGCAAGGGCCTTGAAGACCTCACCCTTGGCGAACTTCAGACTCTTGAACCGCGTATCGACGATTCTGTGTATGCGATTCTGGAATACGCCGCAGCCGTAAGCCGTCGCGAAACCCCCGGCGGCACAGGCCCTCGTTCGGTGGAAACCCAGCTCGAACAGATGCGCTACTGGCTTGGCCAGATTCTCGGCAAGGATAACGACTGAGCGAGGTAGACGCCATGTCCCAGTTTGATACCGAATTGCGGCAGGAGCAGGGGGTGGAAGCCCCCTCCCCCGTCTGCTGGCCCCAGTGGGCGGAAGACGCCCGACTGGACGACGCGCTGGCCGCAGCCGCTTACGAGGCTACCCCTGCGCACCTGCGAGCCGCAGTCAAAACAGGGCTGGCGCTGGCGCACATGCACTTTGGCGAAAGCACCGCCAGCCAGCGCAGCGAGGTGCGTAACACGCATCTGGGCTTCTGGCGGCGCGCAATCTCGCACCCAGCGCCCTGGGCGGTCATTGCCTTTACGCCCGCATACGCCGCTGCTGCCCGTCTTGCCGCCGCCTGCATACCCGCCCTGCTGGGCGGCGTGCCGCTGGTCGGGGCCGTGTGCGTGGGCGGCGCGCCCGCTGGCAACGCGCTGGTAACGCTTGAGCTGGCAGGAGTGGAAGATATTTTTGTCATGGACAGCGCCGGCCTCTGTACCCTGCTGGAAGAAACCCAGCCGGGGCCTGGCAGGCTGGTGCTGCTGCACAGGGGCGAACTGGACGGCGTGGCCGGAGCCGCGCGGGCGCTGGAACTGCCCTGCTATGAAGAACGCCGTTCGCCCGTGCTGTGCCTGCCCAAGCCTGAGGCCTTTGACCTAGAGACTCTGGCCTTTGCCCAGGCCGAGGCGCTGGACGCGGCGCTCGATACCTCGCTGCGCCTTACCCCCGACGCCACCTACCTTGCGCCAGTGGCGGCCCTTGGGCATTGCCGCGAGCGGCGCACCGGTCCCTTCCCCTACAGCGGCGCGCCAGCGTTCACGCCGGGCTGCGAGGGCTTCTGGCTGCATCCCGGCCTCACGCCCGACTTTTTCCGCGTGCAGCGGCAAGCCTTCGGGCTGCTCTAATCCACAGCGTTTGCGCGCCGAGCTCGGCGTCCGGTCGTTTACCTTCTGCATACGCCCATCGCCAGGGATACTTGCAGGCGGTCTGACCGGCCTTTCCCACCAGGAGAAGCCGTTGCGTCCATCCTTGCCCTGCGCCTGAAAAAGCCGTAATCATTCAGAGACATCACGTTTTGGGAGCAAAGCCATGCCCAGCATCAAGCATATCCGCAACATAGGCATTATTGCCCATATCGACGCGGGCAAGACCACGCTCTCGGAGCGCATGCTCTTTTACAGCCGCAAAATCCACCGCATGGGCGAGGTGCACGACGGCGCGGCCACCATGGACTACATGCCCGAGGAGCAGGAGCGGGGCATCACCATCATGTCAGCCTGCACCACCTGCCAGTGGGGCGAAGATACCATCAACCTCATCGACACCCCCGGCCATGTGGACTTTACCATTGAGGTGGAGCGATCCCTGCGCGTGCTGGACGGAGCCGTGGGCGTTTTTTGCGCCGTGGGCGGGGTTGAGCCGCAGTCAGAGACCGTGTGGCGGCAGTCGGAAGATTTTGGCGTGCCCAAGATCGCCTTCATCAATAAGATAGACCGGCTGGGCGCGGATTTTGAGGCCGTGCTTGAGGCCATGCGCCAGCGCCTGCAGGCAAACGCCGTGGCGATCACCATTCCCTTGGGCCAGGGCGAAAATTTTAGCGCCGTGCTTGATCTGGTCAATGAGCAGACCCTGACCTTTGATCAGGCTGATCAGGGGCAGACCATGCACCGTGCGCCGTTTACCGAGCAAGAAGCCGCCCTCGCCGCTCCCTGGCGCGAAACCCTGCTGGAAAAGCTGGCCGAGGCCGACGACGCCTTTGTGGACCGTTATCTCGAGGGCGCGTTTACCCTGACCGACGTCAACGCCGCCCTGCGCCGCGCCACGCTTGCCCGTACGCTCACGCCCGTATTTTGCGGCTCGGCCCTGCGCAACATGGGCGTGCAGCCCGTGCTCGACGCCGTGTGCAGCCTGCTGCCCTCGCCCGTCGATGTGCCCGCCCCGGTGGGCCGCGACGCCGAAGGACGCGACATTGTGGTGGAGGCAACGCCCGACGCGCCCGCCGTGGCCCTGGTCTTCAAGGTACTGCTGGAAAACGGCCGCAAGCTGGCCTTTTTGCGCATGTACGCGGGCCGCATCCATGAAGGGGAAAACCTGCACAACACGGCAAGCGGCAAGGACGATCGGCTGGGCCGCATCTACCGCCCCCACGCCGACCGGCGCGAGCAGCTTGAATGCGCCGGGGCGGGAGAAATCGTGGTGGTTGTCGGCCTGCGCTCGGCCCGCACGGGCGAGACCTATACCGCCCGCGAGCGGCAGCTTTCGCTGGAGAGCATCGACGCCTACGCGCCTGTGATCACGCTGGCGCTTGAGCCCCGCAACGCTGACGAAAGCAAAATTCTGGACGAAGCCCTCGCCCGTTATACCGAAGAAGACCCCACCCTGCTGGCGCGGCTCGACGACGACACCGGTACGCGCATGGTCTCCGGCATGGGAGAGCTGCACCTGGACGTGCTGCTTGAACGCATGAAGCGCGAATACGGCATCAGCCCCCGCGCGAGCAATCCGCAGGTGGTGCTGCGCGAAACCGTACGCAAGGAGGCCGAGGCGGCCGCTGTGTTTGACAAGGAACTGGGCAAGGAGCGTCATCAGGGTTCTGCGGCCCTGCGCGTGGCTCCGCGCGCCCGAGGCACGGGCAACACGGTTGAAGTCGGCAATTTTTTGCCGCAGGATGCCGCCGAGGCCCGCAAAATTCTGCCCAGGGTCTACCTTGACGCCGCCCTTGAAGGCGTGCGCGACGCCCTGCAAAGCGGCGATCTCACGGGCTACCCTGTGGAAGACGTGGCCGTCACGCTCACCGCTGTGGACAGGCAGGAGGGGGTGACCACCATCCCCGGTTGCCGCATGGCTGCCGGTCAGGCCCTGCGCGAAGCTCTGGCGGCGGCAACGCCTGTGGTTATGGAACCAGTGATGCGCGTGGAAATTACCGCTCCAGAGGACTTTTTGGGCGCGTCCATTACACTGTTTACGACCTGCGGCGGCAAGGTCGAGGATATGGAAGACCATGGCGGGCGCAAGACCCTGCGCGGTACAGCGCCCCTGCGCCGCCTGTTTGGCTTTTCCACCTCGCTGCGCTCGGCCACGCAGGGCCGCACAGGGCTGGTGATGACTTTTGACCGTTTTGACCTGCCTTGAGGAACCATGCAGCAACACGAATCAACACACGGCCAGCCCCGCGCCAAAAAGAGCCTTGGGCAGCATTTTTTGAAGCGCGAGGATATCTGCCGCCGCATCGCCATGCTGCTGTTGCCCCGGCCCGAAGATATGGTGCTGGAGATCGGCCCCGGCCCCGGTGCGCTGACCCGCGCCATTGAAGAACAGCCCCATGCTCGCCTGCTGTTGCTTGAAAAAGACAACCACTGGGCGGCAGAGCGCCAACGCCTTGGCAAGGCCCGCACCCAGGCGGTGCTGACCGACGCCCTGCGCTTTGACTGGCGGCGCATCACGCCCCAAACCCCCTGGAAGATCATCGGCAATCTGCCGTACAACGTGGCCTCGCCCCTCATCTGGGACATTGTTTCGCGCGCGACCGGCTGGCAGCGGGCGGCATTTATGGTGCAAAAAGAGGTAGGACAACGGCTGGCGGCGCAGCCCAACACAAACCACTACGGCGCGCTCTCGGTATGGGTGCAAAGCTACGCCCGCCCGCGCATGGAGTTTATTGTGGGGCCAGGGGCCTTTAGCCCGCCGCCCAAGGTAGATTCGGCCGTGCTTTCGTTTGATCCGCTGCCGCCAGAGAGCAGGCCTGCCCACCCCGAGGTGCTGGCGCGGCTTTTGCGCGTGTGCTTTCAGCAGCGCCGCAAGCAGCTTGGCGGCGTCTTTCGGCGCAGCGGCCAGCCCGGCCTTGAGGCAGCCCTGGAAAAAACCGGCCTCGACCCCAGCCTGCGGCCCGAAGCCCTTGCCAACAAAGATTTTCAGGCACTGGCCGCTTTTTGGGCCGAGCGGCTTGACAATAAGGCATAAAAAGTTTTGAGTTTACGCACTGTCCATTAAACGTAATGCGTGGCATTATTTGCCTCGCTGTATGCTGACAGAACAACTCAAGCCGGGGAAATTTTCAGGAGGATGTGCTGATGACTAAAGCTGATCTGGTTGAAAAAATCGCCGCCAAGGCAAATCTGACCAAGGCTGCCGCCGAACGTGCACTTAATGCTTTTCTTGGCTCTGTTGAAGAAGCTCTGGTTAAAGAATCCAAGCTGACCCTCACGGGCTTTGGCACCTTTGCTGTCGAAGCACGTAAAGCTCGCCAGGGGCGCAACCCCCGCACGGGCGACACGCTCACCATCCCAGCCTGCAAAATTCTCAAATTCCGTCCTGGCAAAATGCTCAAGGACTCCCTGAACTGAGTTTACGCCGTTGTGCCTGTGCATAACGGCTTTTTGCTTTTCGCCAACGTCAAAGGCCGTTGGCCTTTGTCGTTGACTTGCCGCAACCCGCAGTAACCCATTCGCCTATTGGGGATCTGCATGGTTTTGGATTGCGGCGCCGGGCCATTGAACCTGCCAGGCTGGTTGCGGAAAATATTTATTTTTCCGCACTGGGGGCTTGCCTTTTTTTCAAGGGTGAGCTACAAGGGCAGTTCATATTTTGAGGGCTTTGGTCATTGACCATGCCCCACCGCCGAAGGGGGTGATTTTCTTGCCCGGAGTTTTTCTTAACGACGACGACTATAACTTCGACATCGCACTGCGCCGCTTTAAGAAGCAGGTAGAAAAAGCCGGCATTCTCTCTGAAATGAAGAAGCGCCAGCACTACGAAAAGCCCAGCGTTATGCGCAAAAAGAAGAAGGCCGCCGCCCGGAAGCGGCTGATGAAAAAAATCAGGAAGATGAACATGGCCTAGGCGGCAACGCCTTGCGCCGTTTTGTCGGGCACAAGCCCGCCAATGCGGCAGGCCGCGCGGCATCTGACGCCGCCCTGTTCATTCGGCCAGTTATGCGGGAGGCCCCTCGGGCTTCCCGCGTTTTCTGCTTTTCTCCACCCTTCACCCCACCACCGCCATGACCGTCACCACCACGCTTTTTGAGCAGATCGACAAAGACTACGTCCGGGCCTACAAAGCCAAGGACAGTGTGCGCCTTACCGTGCTGCGCCTCCTCAAGACGGCGGTAAAAAATCGCCTGGTGGATCTCAAGCGTCCTGGCGGCAGCCTTGCCGATGAGGAGATGCTTGACCTCATCATCAAGGAGGGCAAGCAGCGGCAGGACTCTATCGACCAGTTTACGGCTGCGGGCCGCACCGATCTGGCCGACAAGGAAGCCGCCGAGCTTGTTGTTCTCAAGGAATACCTGCCAAAGCCCCTCTCGACCGAAGAGCTGGCCACCCTTATCGATGCCACCGTGGCCGAGGTGGGCGCTACTTCTCCCAAGGATATGGGCAAGGTCATCTCTGCCATCATGGCGGGGCACAAGGGCCGTGTAGACGGCAAGGCCCTGTCTGAAGCAGTCAAAAAGCGTTTGCAGCCTTAGGCGGCAGCCGCTTTTCCATTTGGGGAAAGCCCCGTTTCCGTGTCCCGTTTTGAGTTGGCATGCAATCTTGCGGGAGTCGCCTCGTCTTGGAACAACCAGCCTTGCACAGCTCTCTTGCGCCTATGGGGCGACGGCTCGGCGGCGCCTTGCGGCATTGCCGCCTGCGCAACCGCCCCAGTAAAGAATGCCGAGCTCTTGCACAAGGCTGACCTGCCCGACGGTTCACGACTTTTACGTACGCAGCACGGGCGCGCGCCCTTTGTGCTGCGCATACCCCAACGCTTTTGAGGCAGTTAACGCATGATCCACGCCCGCACGCTCACCGCTCTTGAATTTCACCGCATTGCCGAGCACCTTGCCTCCCTGTGTCTCTCGGGCGTTGGGCGCGAGCGCGCCCAGGCCATTGCTCCGCTGGAAAATGCGGATGCCGTGACGCTTGCCGCCCGCATATACGAGGAAGCCGCCGACTGGGCCAGCCGCCCGGCAACTGGCGGCGCGGTTTTTTGCGTTTGCTCCTTCCCTGATGTGAGCGGTCTGCTGCGCGCCGCGGCTGTCAGCCGCGCCCATGCCTTTCAGCCCGATGTGGACGCCTTTTGGGCGCTGCGTGAAGTACTGCGCCTTGCCAGGGATGCCCACGCCTCCATCGCCCAGCCCGAAGCCCCAACCCGCTGGCCGCATCTGCTGGCCATGGCCGACGGCTCTCCCCTGCCTGCGCAACTCACCGCAGCGCTGTTGCGCTGCATATCTGACGACGGTCTGCTGCGCGACGAAAGTTCGCCCGAGCTGTACCGCCTGCGCGGCGAGCTGCGCCGCCTGCACCAAAGCTGCATGCGCAAGGTCAAGGATTTTGCCCAGCAATACAATATGCTGGCCTACTTGCAGGACGAGTTTATGACGCTCTCGTCCGACCGCTACGTGCTGCCGCTCAAGGCCAACTTCAAAGGCCGCATGCAGGGCATCATCCACGACTGGTCGCAGACAGGCGAGACCTGCTATTTTGAACCCATGTTTCTAGTTGAAATCAACAACCGTCTGCAGGAGCTGAAGCGCGAAGAGCGCGAAGAAGAACGCAAGGTCCTCGTCTACCTGCGCACCCTGCTTGAGGCCGAGCTGCCCGGTGCGCGCGCTGCCCTCGAGCTGCTGGCCCAGCTCGACGTTTTGCAGGCCAAGCGCAGGCTTGCCGCTCTTTATGACGGGCGCTGCCTGCCCCTGACGCCAGTAGCCGAGGGCATTCAGCTGATTGAGGCGCGCCACCCCCTGCTGCTGCTCAACCGCACTGCCGAATGTGCCAGGGACAACGGCAAGGACGCCAAGGCAGCCGCCAGCGCCGCTGCACACAGCAAGGTGCGGCCTCTGGACATCGTGCTGCGCCCTGGCGAGCGTGCGCTCGTCATCACCGGCGGCAACGCGGGCGGCAAAACAGTGTGCCTCAAAACCCTTGGCCTTATTGCGGCCATGACCCTGAGCGGCCTGCCCGTGCCAGTAGGCGCTGGTTCGCACCTGCCCTGGTTCAGTCGCCTCGACGCCTTCATCGGCGACGAGCAAAGCCTTGCCGACAACGTCTCTACCTTTACCGCCCAGATTGAGCACCTTGCCAAGGCCTGGCGACACCTGGACGCCAGCAGCCTCGTGCTGCTTGACGAATTTGGCGCAGGCACAGACCCGGCCCAGGGCGCAGCTCTTGCACAGGCAGTACTTGACGAATTGCTGGACAAACATACCTTTGTTCTCTCGGCAACGCATTTTCCCGCGCTCAAGAGCTACGCCCTTACGCGTGAAGGCGCACGGGCGGCATCCATGCTGTTTGATCCGCAAAGCAAAAAACCCCTGTTCCGGCTGGCCTATGATCAGGTGGGCGCCAGCCAGGCCCTTGATGTGGCCCGGGAGCACGGGCTTGCCGAGAGCATTGTACGCCGGGCCGAGCACTATCTGCTGCAGGACGGGCAGGACGCCACGGCCCTGCTGGGCAGGCTCAACGACCTGGCCGCCAAACGAGAGGAAGAACTGGCCGAGCTCAAGCGCGAGCAGGATAAAGCCCGCCGTCAGACGCAGGATCTCAGGGAAAAGCTGGACAAGGAGCGTACACGCCTGCACGACGAGGTACGCACCAAGGCAGGCGAGCTCATGCGCGCCTGGAAGGAAGGCCGCGCCACACACAAGCAGGCGCTTAAAGAAATGTCGCGTCTGCGCGCCTCGCTGGCTCCCACGCAGGACGAAACGGCTGAGAACCAGTCTGTTTTGCCCCAGCCGCAGACGTTCGCGCCCGGGCAGCAGGTGCTGCACACCGTGTTTAACAAGCGCGGGGTTATCACAGACGTGGACGAGCGCCGTGGCCGCGTGCGCCTGGACATGAACGGCGTCAACCTGTGGGCCGAGATGAAGACCTTGCGCGTGCCGGGTCAGGCATCCTTTCCGCAAGGCCAGGCAAAAAGCGCCCCCAGAGGCGTTGTGGGGCGCACGTCCGACGATTCGGCAGCCTCATTGCGCCTTGACATGCGTGGCATGCGGGCCGATGTGGCCATGGCCGAACTTGAGCGTTTTTTGGACAAGGCCCTGCTTGCCGGTTTTGCCGAGGTAGAGGTGGTGCACGGCAGGGGCACGGGCGCGTTGCGTCGGCAGGTGCACGAATTTTTGCGGGGCTTTCCGGCTGTGGAGCAGTTTGCCCTTGCTCCGGAAGACCGAGGCGGCGACGGCATGACTATAGTAAACTTTCGCTAACATACGGGCGTGTGAGCCATGCAGTCGAGGGATGCAATCCGCGCCATCAAAGAGCGCATTAACATCGTTGACGTGGTGCGCCGCTATGTGGAGCTGAAGCGCAACGGGCCGCGCTGGGTGGCGCCCTGCCCCTTCCATCAGGAAACCAAGCCGTCGTTTTCGGTCAACGAAGATCAGGGCCTTTTTTACTGTTTTGGCTGCCACGCATCGGGCGATGTTTTTGATTTTTACAGCCGCATCAACGGGCTTGATTTTAAAGAAACACTTGAGCAGCTGGCAGCCGAGGCGGGCGTTACCATTGACCGGGGCCCGCGCGACCCCCAGCGTGACGGACAGGAGCGCAAAGAGCGCTCGGCGCGGCAGCAGATGCTGCGCATGTACGAGCTGGCGGCAGGCCATTTTGCCTCGGCCCTGAAAAGTCCCGAAGCTGATGAATGTAGGCGCTATATAGAAAAACGCGGTTTGAGCGATGAGATTGTACAGCGCTTTGGCCTTGGCTGGGCCAGGCGTGAATGGCAGTCGCTGGCTGATGCTCTGCGCAGGGCGGGTTTTGACCTGCGCATGGCCGCAGAGGCCGGGTTGGTGGGGCAATCGAACGCCGGGCGGCCTTACGACAGGTTTCGCGGGCGGCTCATCTTCCCCATCAAGAGCCTGTCAAACCAGATTATCGCCTTTGGCGGCCGTATAATCGCCGATGAAGAAGAAGCCAAGTATATCAACAGCGCCGACACGCCCCTCTATAAAAAGGGCGAGCACCTCTATGGGCTGGCGCAGGCGCGGCGGGGCATCGTCACCAAGGGCCGCGCGCTGTTGACTGAAGGATACATGGATGTGCTCACCCTGCACCAGTTCGGCTACGACAATGCCGTGGGTGTACTGGGTACGGCGCTGACGCCCGAGCAGATAAAACGCCTTTCGGGTTTTGCATCGCAGATGACGCTGCTGTTTGACGGCGACCGTGCCGGACGCAAGGCTGCGTTGCGCTCGTGCGAAATGCTGCTCACGCGCGGCCTTTCGTGCAGCGTGGTAATCATGCCCGAGGGCGAAGACATAGACAGCCTGCTGCGCGGCGCAGGGCCGGAGGCCTTTGAGGTTTTGCAGGCCCAGGCCCCTGACGGACTACGCTTTTGCGTGGATGTGCTCAAGGCTCTTGCGCCGCGCGAAACGGTGGAATGGGCGCGCAACTTCTTGCGCCAGCTTGATATCCCCGAGTTGATCAGCCCGTATATTTCACGGCTGGCGGCGCACCTGCAGCTTTCGGAAGCCGACCTGCGCGAGGGCCTCGCGGGCACGCGCGGGCAGCGCAAGGACGGACAGGCCCAGCCGGTATCGACTGCCCGGTCGCGACAGAATATACGCGACCGGCAAATAATGATGTTTGCCGTGCGCTACCCCCACCGACTGCGTGACATGCAGGAAATGGGGGCAGACCTTGCCCTGAGGTCTGACATAGCACGGCGGCTGTGGGACAAGATAGAAACCCACGGCCCGGAAGAAGTGTTTCATCAGCTTGACGAACGGGAAAAAAACTTCTGGTGCAAATGTCGCGGCCCGGAAGCCGCGCCATGCGACAGCGGCGAAAAGGAACTGGAATTGTTGCGACAGTCGCTAGACCGATATTACGCGTCAGCTCAGGCATCATCGCTGTCGGCGGCCATGCGGGCCAATACCGGCATAGGTGACTTTGAAGCTGATTTGGATTATCTTCGCGCACTTAAGGAAACCTTGGAGAAAGGGCATGAGCAATCTTAAAGATATCCAGCAGATACAAACCCTTATTGCCAAAGGCAAGGGGGCGGGCTTTCTGACCTTTGAAGAGGTCAACAAGGCTCTGCCTGTCGAAATGAGCACGCCTGAGCAGTTTGAGGAAATAATCGGCATCTTTGAACAGCTCGAAATCGTCATTGTTGATTCGGAAAAGGACGGAAAAAAGATTTCCGCCGCCGCCACCGAAACTGACGAAGACATTACCGAAGGCTCGCTGGATCTGACTGAAGACGAGGACACAGCAGACTATTCCTCGCGCAGCACCGACCCCGTGCGCATGTACCTGCGCGAAATGGGCGCCGTGCCCCTGCTCGACCGCGACGGCGAAGTTGTTATCGCCAAAAAGATCGAAATGGGCGAGCAGGACGTGCTGTACGCCCTGGTCGAAGTGCCTGTGGCCGTTGAAGAACTCATCAATGTGGGCGAAGACCTGCGACAGAACCGCGTCAAGCTTAAAGATGTGGTCAAAACCATTGAAGAGGACGACCCAAGCGAAGACGAAATGAACCAGCGCACCCGCGTTATTCTGCTGCTGGACGAAATTAAACAGACCTTCAAGAAAAAGCGCAAGATTTACAAAAAGCTCGATGCCTGCGCCTGCATGGACCGCCGCGTCACCGCAGTGCAAAAAGAAATCATCAGCTTTAAGGACGAAATCGTCACCCGGCTGAGGGACATCAAGCTGGAAAAAACGCTCATCGACCGCATCATTGAAACGGTCGAAGACTACGTACGCCAGATGCACAACTGCCAGCGCGACCTTTCGGCCTATATCCTTTCCACCGGGCGTACCCAGGCGGAAATTCAGGCAATGTTCGACGGCCTGGACAAGCGCGAGGTAAACCCCAACGATGCGGCCCGCGACCTCAAGCTGAGCGTGGACGAGCTGTTTTCGTTCAAGGAAATGATCATCGGCAAGATCGAAATTCTCAGCCGTCTGCAGGAAAAATGCTGCCACAACGTCACTGATCTCGAAGAAGTGCTGTGGCGCATCAAGCGGGGCAACAACGCCGCCATGCGCGCCAAGCAGGAGCTTATCCGCTCCAACCTGCGCCTGGTCGTGTCCATTGCCAAAAAGTACACCAACCGCGGCCTGCAGTTCCTTGACCTGATTCAGGAAGGTAACATCGGCCTCATGAAGGCCGTGGACAAGTTTGAATACCAGCGCGGATACAAGTTCTCCACCTACGCCACATGGTGGATACGTCAGGCCATCACCCGCGCCATTGCGGACCAGGCCCGCACCATCCGTATCCCCGTGCACATGATCGAAACCATCAACAAGCTTATCCGCACCTCGCGCTACCTTGTGCAGGAGCTGGGGCGCGACCCCACGCCCGAGGAAATAGCCGAGCGTATGGAATACCCGGTGGAAAAAGTCAAAAAGGTGCTCAAAATCGCCAAGGAGCCCATCTCGCTTGAGACGCCCATCGGTGATGAAGAAGATTCGAGCCTCGGCGACTTTATTGAAGACAAAAAGGCCGTTGCACCGGCGGAAGAAGTCATCAACACCAAGCTTTCCGAGCAGCTGGCCGCCGTGCTGGCCGACCTTACCCCCCGTGAGGAGCAGGTGCTGCGCAAACGCTTTGGCATTGCAGAAAAAAGCGACCACACCCTTGAAGAAGTGGGCAAGCTCTTTAATGTCACGCGTGAACGCATCCGGCAGATCGAGGCCAAGGCTCTGCGCAAACTCCGCCATCCCGTGCGCAGCCAACCTCTGCGGTCCTACTACGAGAACTGATTATTTCCGCGCAAGCCCGGCGGGTTACCTGTCGGGCTTGCGCGGTAGTTGTTGCCCCTGCGCATTGCGCCACACCGACAGCAACGGATGAGCATAGCACCCATGCTGAGCAAAATGCCAAAGTTTATCTGCAGGCCCTCTCTTTCGGGCGGCAAAAATCATACTACAATACAGGCCGTTGCACTGGTTGTCCTGTGCCTGCTGGCACTCGCGGCCTACGCCGGGCCAGCCCCTGCCGCCGAGCAGCTCGCCAACCCGCAGGGCAAGGTAGCCAAGTGCTTTGACGGCGACACCCTCAAGCTCACCGACAGGCGCACTGTTCGCCTGGCGGGCATAGATACGCCCGAGATGGACCACGGCAAAACCAGGCCGCAGTACTACGCGCGCGAGGCCATGGACCAGCTGTCCCAGCTGGCGCAGGGCAAGGAAGTGCGCCTTGTGGCCGTAGACGCCAAGGGCAAGGATCATTATGGCCGCATTGTGGCCGACGTTGTTCTACCCGACGGGCGCTCGCTTTCAGATACCCTAATTCGCAACGGCGCTGCCTTTGTCTACCCGCACAGCGACCTCAACCCCCATTTTCTGGAGCGGCTGCGCAAGTTCCAGCATGAGGCCATAGCGGCCCGGCGCGGCTTGTGGGCGCATCTGCTCACCCTGCCCGCCGCCAAAAAAACCTACCTTGGCAACCGCGAATCCATGCGGTTTTTCCCCACCGACTGTGCCGAGGTGCAGCATATAAAACCACGTAACCGCGTGTTTTTTGGCACACTTATGGACGCATTTATGGCCGGGTACGCCCCGGCCAGACCCTGCAACTTTTGGCCTACAGTAAAATGAACACCACCTCGCCGCTGCTGGAACAACAGGCCCTTGTCGTTTTTTCTGGCGGGCAGGATTCCGCCACCTGCCTTGCGTGGGCGCTCAGCCGCTTTCAGCGGGTGCTGACCCTGGGTTTTGACTACGGCCAGCGGCATTCTGTAGAACTCGCCTGCCGCCAGCGCGTACGCGAGGGCCTTGCGCGGCTCAACCCCCTGTGGGCCAGCCGACTTGGGCCGGATGCCCTGCTCAACCTCGATATTTTTCGCCAGCTGGCCGATACGGCCCTGACCTCGGACACGCCCATCGACGAGCACGGAGCCAACGGGCTGCCAAATACCTTTGTGCCGGGCCGCAACCTTATCTTTATTTTGCACGCGGCCGCCTGGGCCTATGCCAAAAACATCCGTCACATGGTGCTGGGGGTCTGTCAGAGCGATTATTCCGGCTATCCCGACTGCCGCGACGACAGCATCAAGGCCATGCAGGTGGCGGTAAACACCGGTATGGACGCGCACTACACCCTGCACACGCCGCTAATGTGGCGCAGCAAAAAAGACGCCTGGATGCTTGCCCGCGAGCTTGGCGGCGATCCCCTGGTAGACCTGATTGTGGAAGAAAGCCACACCTGCTACCTGGGCCAGCGCGGACAGCGCCAGCCCTGGGGCTACGGCTGCGGCGCCTGCCCGGCCTGTCGGCTGCGCGCCGCTGGCTATGCCGCCTATGCGGAGGAGCAGGCCGCGCAAAACCGGCAAAAGGATGACGCCTGATGTCCAAAAAACAGCTCAGCGCCGCGCAGGGCGTGCAAGCGGCCTGCATACTCTTTGAACTCAACAGCAAAACCGTTGACATCATCAACATGGCCAGCGGCGCGCACATGCCCGACGAATACCTTTCCGGCCCAGGGGCGGAGATGTTTTGCTCCGAGTGGCGGGCTTTTGTCCATGCGGTGGTCACGGCGGCCCTGATGCAGCATGCGCCCAATACCGTATTTTTGGCTTACCTGCGGCAGACGCGCAATCTGCTGACCGCTGCCGGCAGCAATGGCGCTCCGGCGGACGAACAGGCCGCAGAAGCCGCCGTCACCGCCTTTGTGGACGGCCCCTTTGCCCAGTATATGCCCCTGCTGGCGCAGGAGCAGCAGGTGCGCTGCCCCGAGCTTTTTTGCCAGCGCCTTGCGGTGCAGGCCGCCAACCTGCGCGGTCAGGCAACCCCGCCGGACGACCACGCCAAAGCCCGCCTTGCGGCCATTATGGCCATGGTCATCAGCGCTATATGGGACAAACTGGAACAGTACGACATTCAGCCGGAGTAACGCTCTGCCGCGTAATATCTTTCACTGTGCCGACGGTTCGCAGATGACCGGACCAGTCGGGCGCATTGCCGCAAAACCGACTTTACCCCAAAATGCATAACGCCGGGATTTTGATGCTCACGTACGCATGTACGCAGCGTTCAACATCCCGGCGTTTTTTTTAAAAAGCTCTCTTGCTGCCCTATTTTTTTTCCAGCAGTTCCAGCATGGCCTGGGCAATGTTGTTGGTGCGCAGGCCTACTAGCTCGCGCAGGCGCAACTGGCTGCCGTGCTCCACAAAGTGGTCGGGCAGGCCAAGGCGCTTGATGCGCTGGCCGCGCATGAGACCGTGATCGTTCCAGAATTCCAGCACGGCAGATGAAAAACCGCCAGCCAGCACGCCTTCTTCAACCATCAGGATGCGGTCAAAGGATGCGGCGATATCAGCCAGCTGCTCTTCGGGCAGGGGTTTAAGCCACACGGGGTCAAACACAAGAGGTTTTACGCCTGTCTGCCGCTCAACAATCGCCGCAGCCTCAAGGGCCGGGTGGGCGCGGTTGCCCACTGCGATGACGGCAAGGCCCTCGCCCTGCTGCAACACTTCGCCCCTGCCGGGGGTCAGCAGGCGGGGCGCTCCGTCCGGGGCAACGCCAAAGGCGCTGCCGCGCGGGTAACGCAAGGCGCAGGGGCCGGGGTGGCACAGGGCCGTGTGCAGACAGTGGCGCAGCAGATTTTCGTTGCGCGGGGCCAGCATGGCAATGTTGGGGATATGCCGCAGGTAGGCGATGTCAAATGCGCCGTGGTGCGTGGCCCCGTCCTCGCCCACAAGGCCCGCCCGGTCAACGCAAAAGGTCACCGGCAGGTTTTGCAGGCATACGTCGTGCACCACCTGGTCGTACGAGCGCTGCAAAAAGGTTGAGTACACCGCAAGCGCGGGCCTGTAGCCCTGACTGGCAAGGCCTGCCGCAAAGGTTACGGCGTGTTGCTCGCAAATGCCCACATCCACAAACCGGTCGGGAAATCGCGCGCGGAATTTGTCCGTGCCAGTGCCTTCAGGCATGGCCGCCGTTATGGCGATAATCTTGTCGTTATGCTCGGCCAGTTCGACCAGCGTATTGCTGAACACCGAGGTAAACGACGGCACTTTTGCTGTGGAAGCCACCGGCTGCCCTGTTTCAGGCGTAAACAGGCCAATGCCATGGTACAGGGTGGGATTTTTTTCCGCCGGGGCATAGCCCTTGCCCTTTTGGGTGCGCACATGCAGCAGTACCGGGCCGTCCTCAATGGCGGCCGCCATCTCGAGGTGACGGCGCAGGCTCGTGATGTCGTGCCCGTCCACCGGGCCAATGTAGTTAAAACGAAAGGCCTCGAACAGCATGCCCGGCGTAAAGAACGACTTGAAGCTCCACTCGCCGCGCATGGCGTAGACCGCCAGCTTTTGCCCGATGCGGGGTATGGAGCGCAAAAAATTGAGCACTTCCTTACGGGTCTGACGCACCCAGCGCTGCGAAAGAGTGCGGCTCAAAAACAGCGACAGCGCCCCCACGTTGGGCGAGATGGACATCTCGTTGTCGTTGAGCACCACAATGAGCCGCCGCCCCATATGTCCGGCCAGGTTGAGGCCTTCAAAGGCCTCGCCTGCGGTCAGTGAACCGTCGCCGATAACGGCCAGCACATGGTGCTTGAGACAGGAGAGGTCGCGGGCCAGCGCCATGCCCAACGCCGCCGAGATGGATGTGGAGGAATGCCCCACCCCAAAATGGTCGTACGGACTCTCCGCCATACGCGGAAAGCCGGAAATACCGCCAAAAGACCGCAGGGTGTGAAAGTTTTTGGCCCGGCCCGTCAGCAGCTTGTAGGCATAGGCCTGATGGCCCACGTCCCAGATAAGCTTGTCGTGCGCCACATTAAATGTAGCCAGCAGGGCCAGCGTCAGCTCCACCACGCCCAGTGAGGGCGCAAGATGCCCGCCGTTGCGTGAAACTGTCTCAATGATGCGGCTGCGCACCTCGGCAGCCAGTTGCGCAAGTTGCGCGTCCGAAAATTTGTTCAGCTGGGCCGGGTTTTCAATGCCGTCCAGCAAGGCGCTTTGCTCTGTCGTATCCATCTCAGGCCGCCCTGTTTACCGTGTAGTCGGCCAATGCCCGCAAAAAATCCGCCTCCGGCCCGTCAAACGAGGTCAGCGCTTTCTGGGCAGCCCGCGCCTGTTCACGCGCAAGCTCGCGGCTTTTTTCAAGCCCCAGCAACGCGGGATAGGTGCTCTTGCCCTGCTCCTCGTCGCTGCCAGCCGGTTTGCCCAGGGTTGCGGTGTCGGACACCACGTCGAGTATATCGTCTGCGATCTGAAAGGCTACGCCAAGCGCAGCGCCATACGCGGCTATGGCCTCGCGGGCGGGTTGCTCCGCCCCGGCAAGTATGGCGCCGCACAGGCACGACGCCCGCAGCAGCGCCCCTGTCTTCATGGCGTGCACGGCGCGCATCTGCTCAAGCGTAATGGAGGTAGCGCCGGTATAGATCATGTCCCATTCCTGTCCGCCCACCATGCCGGAAGACCCCGCCGCCAGCGCAAGCTCGGCAACAGCCGCAAGCACGCGTTCCGGCGCTTCGGGGGTACGGCACATGACAACAAAGGCGTCGGTAAGCAGCCCGTCGCCAGCAAGAATGGCCGTGGCCTCGTCGAAGGCCTTGTGGTTTGAGGGCTTGCCACGGCGCAGGTCGTCGTCGTCCATGGCGGGCAGATCGTCGTGAATAAGCGAATAGGTATGGATCATCTCGATGGAAGCGGCAAAAGGCATTGCCCGCTGCGGCGAAAGGCCGCACAGCGCCGCCGTGCTCAGGCACAAAACCGGCCGCAGGCGCTTGCCCCCGGCCTGGAGACTGTACAGCATGGAATCCTTAAGCCTCTGGGGCATGTCGCGCCCGTCAAGGCAGGTGGCCAGATAGGCTTCCACATCCTTGCCCCGCGCGTGCAGCAGGGCCTTCATGTCAGCAACGCACATCATCGCCTATTCCGCCTCCTCTTCTGCGTTCAGCCCGCCATCGGCCACTGCTCGCGTCTGCAGCGGCTGCGCCTGACCATCCTGCCAGATCTCAAGCTCGTGACGGGCTTTTTCCAGCTGCTCGCGGCAATAGCGTGAGCAGGCAGCACCTTCCTTATACAGAGCCATGCCCTTTTCCAGAGGCAGATCGCCGTTTTCGAGCGCCGCCACAATTTCCTGAAGCCGGGCCATCTTTTTTTCAAAAGTATTGTCAGTTTTGGCGCTCATGGATTTTTTTCCTTAACGGCGTTGGCGGTGGTCAAAAAAGGCTGCGGGTCAACCGACTCGCCCTGCACCAGGAGTGAAAGATGCAGATGCGGCCCGGTCACGCGCCCGGTAGCGCCCACCAGCCCCACAACCTGGCCCTTGCGCACCTTGTCGCCATTTTGCACCAGTATTTCAGAGAGGTGCAGATACGCGGTAAACACCCCTTCGCCGTGATTGATGTACACTACATTACCAGAGAAGTACAAATTACCCGTAAGCCCCACCTGGCCGTCTGCGCAGGCAAGTACCGGCTGCCCCTGCGGGCCGCGCAGATCAAGCCCCTTGTGCACGCCGCGCGGCTGGCCGTTGAACACCCGCTTGAGTCCGTACAGGCTTGAGACGTCGCCGGGCACAGGCCGCACAAAGGGCAAAACCCACAAACGTTCAGGCAGGCGCTGGGCCAGCGCCTGCCGCACAAGCTCCCTGTCGGCCTTGATGCGCGCCATCTCAGCCGCCGGAGGGTCAACGTATTTTTTATCCACAGTGATCTTTTGCACCGGGCGGTCTTTGTCAAAAAAAGTAATTTGGCGGGTCGCCGCTGGGGCAGCCTTGCCGTTGCCCGTGGCCACGGCAAGATCGCGCGCCGATTCTTTTTCTTCCAGCGGCACGGGCAGCAGCATGACAGCCTGCCAGCGGGGGGTAGCCCCGGCAGCAGTGTTGTTACTCACCTGCTCGGCCCTGGCCTCATAGGTTTTGCCCAGCCAACGAAAAGTAAACGTCTTGGCAGGCGCGTCGCTGACCGCCAAAGCGGGAAAGGCGTCGCCCCTGGCCACGGACTCTGGCGCGTCAAGTATGAGCGAGGGCGCAGCCAGTGCGGCAGTCCCTCCCAGGCAGATGCTCCACGTCAGCAGCGCCATGATGAGGCGTACAGGCACAGATACGGACATATCAGCTCTTCCGTCCTTGTTTTTGGGCAACCTGTGCGGCTTCTGACGCTGCGGATCGTTCCGCATCCGGCTGCACCTTGCTGACCACGGCGGCAAGGCTGCCGTCCGCCAGCCGCACCGATATGGCGCTGCCCACAGGGGCTGCCGCTACCGAGCGCAACAAACCGCCATCCGCGCCGCGCACCAGCGCATAGCCCCGTTTGAGCGGTGCAAGCGGGTTGGCCGCCGACAGCGCAAATTCCAGTTTATCCAGCTCGCGCCCCGATCGGGCGAGCATTTCCTGCCCTGCCGTTTGCAGACGCTGGTGAGCGGCATCGAGCCGTTGCTGTTGGGCTGTCAGCAGGCGCGGCATGGCTGACGCCATATTGGCCGCAAGAGCGTCAACCCTGCTGGCCAGCAAGTCCAGCCGCGCCGGGCTCAGGGCTGTCTGCAGCGCACGTGCAAGGCTGTCGCGCCGGGCCTCGACGCTCCCTACCCACTGCAGGGCGGCCCGGTGCAGGCGGTGGTGCAGGCCTTCAAGCTGCTCCGCAAGGCGGGCCTGATGCCGCATGGGCGAAAACCAGCGCAGGGCGCTTTCGTACTGACCAAGACGTTGCCCCGCCGTTTCAAGCCGCCGCCGTGCGGCCCGCACCAGGGCTGCCTCCGCCTCGTCCACCAGCTGAAAAAGTTCGGCCCGCGCGGGCCAGAGCAGTTGCGCCGCGTGCGAGGGCGTTGCAGCGCGCAAATCTGCCGTCATGTCGGCAAGGGTAACGTCCACCTCATGCCCGATGCCCGCCAGCACCGGCAGGCGCGACTCAAATACGGCCTCGGCCACGGCCTCTTCATTAAAGGCCCACAGGTCTTCCAGCGAGCCGCCGCCGCGCACCAGCACGATAACCTGCGCCCAGCCCTGCTCGTTGGCCTGCTGCAGCGCCCGCACAATGGCCGGGGCGGCCTCAGCCCCCTGCACCAGAGCCGGAAACAGACGGATGCGCGCCCCGCTGCCACGGCTGGACGCCAGCTCCATAAAATCGTGAATGGCCGCGCCCGTTGGCGAGGTGATGAGGGCCACCCGCTGCGGATCGTGCGGCAGGGGCCGCTTGCGCTCGCGGTTGAAATATCCCAGAGCCGCCAGCTTGCGCTTGCTGGCCTCAAAGGCCTGCGCCAACAGCCCCTCGCCCGCTGGCTGCATCAGCTCCACGGCCAGCTGGTACTGCCCTCGCGGGGCATACAGCGTAATACGCCCGGCGCACAGCACATCAAGGCCGTTGCGCAAAAGCTCCAGCGGCGACGGGCGCGGCGAATCAAAGACCTCGCCCGTCAGCGGGTCAAAGCCCTGGCTGGTCTGCCGTTGCATGTGGCGAAACCACACGCACTGCAACTGGGCGTCCGCATCCTTGAGCGTAAAGTAGACGTGCCCCGAGTTGGGACGGGTAAGGTTGGTCACCTCGCCCCGCACCCAGACAAAGGGAAAGCGCCCCTCGAGCGTTTTGCGCAGCTGCTCCGTAAGCTCACGGACGGACAGTATGGCTTCCTGCATAGTGCTCCGTGCAAGGCAGATATTGAGGCCTTGCTGGGGCTGCGTTGTCGAAAGGGCGCTGTACGCGCCCCTTCAACAATACTAATCAGCCCGGTACCCCCCCCATAGCGCGCATGACGCCGGTTGCCCGGCCCAATGCCGGAGGCGGGGGTTTTAAAGGCCAGGAATGTTCTTTTGCCTATCTGTTGGCAGCGTTACCCCTGCTGCTGTTCCCAGCCTTCGCGCACCTTGGCGGCCCAGGCCGTAAAGGCTTCCGTCATGGCGTCGGCGGGCAGCTCGCCCTTTTCGCCGCTACGGCGGTCCTTGCATTCCACAATACCTTTGGCAAGGCCCTTGCCGCCCACCACGAGCTGCATGGGGATACCCAGCAAATCCGCATCCTTGAACTTGACACCGGGACGTTCGTCGCGGTCGTCCATCAGTACATCCACGCCCATATCCCTGAGCATGGCGTAGATCTGCTCGACCTTGGCGGTGACCTCGTCGTTGCGCGGATCAAGGTTGAGCAAAATGCAGTCGTAAGGGGCCAGCGGCGGCGGAAACACAATGCCGTGCTCGTCGTTGTTCTGCTCGATGGCGGCTGCGGCCACGCGCGAAACGCCGATGCCGTAGCAGCCCATGATCATGATCTGTTCCTTGCCGTTTTCGTCAAGGAAGGCGGCGTGCATGGCGTCGCTGTATTTGCGGCCAAGCATGAACACGTGGCCCACTTCGATGCCGCGCGTCAGTTCGATGCGCCCACCGCAGCGGGGGCACTTGTCCTCGGGGGTGATGGCGCGCAGATCGGCCCAGGCAGCAACGGCAGCGTCGCGCTTGAGGTCCACATGTACAAGATGGGCGTCGGCGGCGTTGGCCCCGACCACATAATCCGTACCCGCCTGCAGCTCGGCATCGGCGTAAACGGGGATGCCCAGCCCCACAGGCCCGGCAAAGCCCACGGGGGCCTTGGTCAGCTCCTGCACGGTGGCGGCGTCGGCCATCACCACATCCTGCGCGTTAAGCAGGTTTTTGAGCTTGATGTCGTTTACTTCGCGGTCGCCGCGCACAAGCACGGCCACGGGCTTGCCGTCCACCCTGAAGAGCATGGTCTTGACCACAGTGGACGCGGCCACGCCAAGCAGGGCCGCCACTTCTTCAACCGTATGCGCGTTGGGGGTGGCTACCTTTTCTGCCGGGGCGCAGGCCTGGGTGCAGGGATGTCCGTTCCAGACCACCTCGGCGCGCTCGACGTTGGCCGCGTAGTCGCAGTGGTGACAAAAGGCAATGGTATCCTCGCCCGTATCGGCCAGCACCATGAATTCGTGTGAAAAGTTGCCGCCGATGGAGCCGGAGTCGGCCTCCACTGGGCGAAACTTGAGCCCAAGGCGCTGGAAAATACGCTTGTAGGCAGCGTGACAGGCCCAGTAGTTCTGCTTTGAGCCTTCTTCGGTGGCGTCAAAGGAGTAGCCGTCCTGCATGATAAATTCGCGCCCGCGCATAAGGCCGAACCGGGGGCGGATTTCGTCGCGAAACTTGGTCTGTATCTGGTACAGGCGCACGGGCAGCTGGCGGTACGAGCGCACTTCGCCGCGCACGAGGTCGGTGATGACTTCTTCGTGCGTGGGGCCAAGGCAGTATTCGCGCTCGTTGCGGTCCCTGAAGCGCAGCAGTTCCTTGCCGTAGTGCTCCCAGCGACCCGATTCTTTCCACAGGTCGGCGGGCTGCACCATGGGCATCAGCAGCTCTTCAAAATTGGCGACGGCCATTTCTTCGCGCACAACGCGGCTTATTTTTTCAATTACCCGCAGGCCCAGCGGCAGATAGGTGTACATACCCGAAGTAAGCCTGCGCACCATACCGGCACGCAGCAAAAGCTTGTGGCTGATTACTTCGGCATCGGCCGGGGATTCCTTGAGGGTGGGAATATAGCAGTTGCTGAAACGCATTACTGTGATTCCTTTTCGTTGAGCAGTTGTTGCAGTTCTTCCATAAAAGCCGCCAGCAGGGCATCCTGCCCCTTGACCGAGCGGATGACCTCGCCCTTGCGAAATATGATGCCCTTGTCGCGCCCGCCAGCAACGCCCAGATCGGCCTCGCGGGCCTCGCCGGGTCCGTTGACCACGCAGCCCATGACCGCCACCTTGATGTCGGCTGTGGATGTCGCCAGGCGGTCTTCCACCGCGCGCGCGAGCGAAAAAAGGTCAATCTCCGTGCGCCCGCAGGTGGGGCACGATATGATCTCCGGCCCACGAGAGCGCAGACCAAGGGCACGCAGAATTTCCCACGCCACGGTTACTTCTTCCGCCGGGTCGGCGGTGAGCGAAACACGCAGGGTGTCGCCAATGCCCTCATGCAGCAAGATACCCAGCCCCACGGCGGATTTGACCGTGCCGCGCATGAGCCCCCCCGCCTCGGTCACGCCGATGTGCAGCGGGTAATCGCACACTTCTGCAAGCTTGCGGTACGAGGCGATGGTATCGAGCACAGATGAAGACTTGAGCGAAATTTTGGTGTCGTAAAATCCACGGGCCTCAAGCATGCGCACATGGCCCAACGCGCTCTCGACCAGCGCCTCGGGGCAGGGGCCGCCGTACTGCTGCAGCAGGCGCTTTTCAACCGAGCCGGAGTTGACCCCCACGCGAATAACCGCGCCATGGGCCTTGGCGGCATCTACCACGCGGTCGACATGTTCCCTTGGGCCAATATTGCCGGGATTGATGCGCAGGCCCTCAAGCCCGGCTTCAAGCGAAGCCACGGCAAGGCGGTAGTCAAAGTGGATATCCGCAATAAGCGGCAGACGCGTACCGGCACGGATGGCGGGCAGGGCCGCAACAGCAGCCTCGTCGGGCACGGCCACGCGCACGGCCTCGCAGCCGCGAGCTTCAAGACGCTCAATCTGCGCCAGCGTGGCCTCGGCATCGCGGGTATCGGTATTGGTCATGCTCTGCACCATCACAGGTGCGCCGCCGCCAATGGAAAGCCCGCCCAGTTTAATGGCGCGGGTTGTGCGCTTGTGCATGCTGCCCCCTCAAAAACATCATGAAGCTGCGTCCACAGGCCGCAGCGTTCCGTAAACGAATCTTGTATGCTATTTCCCCTTGCAAGCCAAGTGCGCCGACAGGCTGCGGCGTATGCCGTTTGCCCGTCAGCAACCAGAGGTAGTAAAAATTTTGCCCGCGCCAGCCTGCCCGGCAATGGGAAAAAGTTAACTCTGGAACGTGTTTTGCAAAGTTTTTTGACCAAAGGCCGCGTGCAGACGTTTTTTCCGTCTGCACTCAAGTTTGCGGCCATCATGACGATAAGAATAAGGAATAGAGCTGCACCCAAGGCTGCGGGCAACGGCCCAAACGCGCCGGCAGACGGCCTGCAGCAAGGCAGGGCGTATCCCGCCGCACCGCACAGGGCGCTCGCGAACACTTATTGGGGTTTATATGCATATCATGCCGCGTCTGCTTATACTTTGCGCACTGTTGCTGCCGCTCGTACCCGGCTGCACCAAGAGTGGCCCGTCGGCCCTTTCGCCCGGCTACACTGATGCCGTGGAGCTCAAGCTCAAAAGCCGCGAGCTGGCCGAGCAGATGCTGGCCACCATGCCCAACGACGCTATACAGGGTTTTGTGGCCATGCCCACGGCTTTTGTTAACCAGAACAACACCTCGCAAAGTTCGCCCATGGGCAGGCTTATGGCCGAATCGCTGTTTTACGAATTTAACCAGCGGGGCTTTCCCACGCGTGAATACAGGCTCAACGGCGTCATCAACGTGCAGGGCGGGGCGTGATGATCTTGCCCTTGCAGCCAACCAGATGGTCTCCACCACCGGGCAAAAGTGGGCTGCGGTGGTTGTGGGCACATATTATGTAGACAAGGACGCCACCTTTATCAATGCGCGCCTCGTTCGTACCAGTGATGGCCTTGTGCTGCGCACGGGCCAGCTTGTGCTGGTAAATACGCCAATTGTGGAGCGCATGGCGCAGGCAGACACCCCCCCGCCGGTCAAGACAGCCGACAACAGCTCCACAGCAAAGGCCAGACCAGCCCCAACCTCGCTCTACACGCCTGCCAGCAGCATCAGCAGCGGCACGCTTACTATCAAACAAGGCCGGTAACGCCGGAATTGCCATGAAAACATTGTTGAACAGCATTTGCGCACTCTGCCTTGCAGCATCGGCAGCCCTGCCCCTGGCGGCGCTGACGTCGGCCCCGGCCCTGGCGGACAGCATGTCGACCTACAGCGGCCAGAGCGCTTCTGACGCACAGGCAAAGCGCGAGGCAACGGACCGGGCCAACTACCTTTACGACGCCAACAAGCACAGCCTGGCCTATCTTGACCAGGCCCGCCAGTTTCGTGAACAGGGACGTTATGAACTTGCGCGGCAGCGGTATCTTCAGGCTCTCTCCATTTGCGCCGATGACCAAACCTTATCTGTCATCAAAAGAGAGCTGTCTGGCATTGAACTGCTTTTGCGCACCATGCGCTGAGGATTGACATGAACCGCTTTTTTATCACCATTCTTGTACTTGCGGCCCTGCTGTTTCCCCTTACGGCAGCGGCGGCGGGCAATGTGCCCAAGGCTGCAGAAAGCCTCGCCAAACAGCTTGACGAGCAGCTCATGATGCGTTTTTCGGGCGACAGTCAGGACATGAGCCGCAAAGACCGCGAATCCCTGGCCAGGGCGCGCATCATGATCATGGGCACTACCCCCGTGAACATCAACAACCTTGACGAGGCCTCGCCCCTGGCCCGCCAGATGACGGAAGAAATCTCGCGCTGGCTCATCAATGCGGGCTACCGATTTCAGGAGCTGCGCAAGGGCCGCGACATACGCTTTGACAAGCTCAAGGGCGAGTTTATCCTCACCCGCGACGTGCGCCAGCTTTCCAGCTCCAGCGGCACAAGCCAAGCCGTGCTGGCGGGCACGTACATTGCCACCAGCGAGCAGGTGCGCTTCAGCATCCGCCTTATCCACACCTCAAGCAACGAGGTGCTGGCCATGGCCACGGCCACGGTGCCCATTACGGACGATCTGCGCCCCCTGGTGCGCGAGGCGGGCCCCGGCGACGGCCTGACGCCCACCGTGCGCACGCGCCTGCAGTAGGCCTTGCCCCCTGCTGCGGGTTGATCGTAGTATGGCCCGCAGGCTTCTTGCTTCACTTGCGCTTTGCGTCTATAACATGCCCGCGCCTGTCTGCATGACGGCGCGGGTTGCCTTTGGGGCAACGCATGGTTCCTGATTCCGTCTTGTCCGCAAGGGCAAAACCGTAGCTGATTTCTGAACCCAGGCCGCCGACGCTTTCGGCGGCCAGACCCGCGCGGGCACGCCGCCCACTGCGGGCTATACGCCTTTTTGCGCACGGCAAGGAGACAACATGTCGCTCAGCATTGGTATTGTGGGCCTGCCAAACGTAGGCAAATCCACCCTGTTCAACGCCCTGACCAAAGCCCAGAACGCTCAGGCCGCCAACTACCCCTTTTGCACCATCGAGCCCAACAAGGCCACTGTGGCCGTGCCGGACAAGCGGGTGGACGCGCTGACCGCCAAGGCCAAGCCCAAAAAGACCATCTACGCCAGCGTTGATTTTATCGACATTGCCGGTCTGGTGCGCGGCGCCAGCAAGGGCGAAGGGCTGGGCAACCAGTTCTTGGGCAATATACGTGAATGCGCGGCCATTGTGCATGTGGTGCGCTGCTTTGAAGATGAAAACATCACGCATGTGGACGGCGACGTTGACCCACTGCGCGACGTGGACACCATTGAAACGGAACTTTTGCTGGCCGACCTGCAAAGTGTTGAAAAGCGTCTGGACAAGCTGCAAAAGCTGGCCAAAGGCAGCAAGGACGCCAAGGCGGCCGCTGAAATAATGCAGACCCTGCTGGCCCAGCTCAACGACGGCAAACCGGCGCGCGGCTTTAGCCTGCCGGAAAACGAACTGTTCATGACCACATGGCGCGAGCTGGGGCTGCTCACGGCCAAGCCCGTCATATACTGCGCCAATGTGGATGAAGCCGCCGTGGCCGACGGCAACGGATTTTCCGCCACGCTTGAGTCTTTTGCCAAGGAGCGTCAGGCGGGTTTTGCTCGCATCTGCGCCAAGCTTGAGGAAGAGCTGCAGGGCCTGCCCGACGAGGAACAGGCCGAGCTGCTGGCCTCGTACGGCATTGACGAAAGCGGCCTTGTGCGCATCATCCACACCGGCTACGACACCCTTGGCCTATGCAGCTACTTTACCGCCGGGCCCGACGAAGTGCGCGCCTGGACGATCCACAAGGGCTGGAAGGCCCCGCAGGCGGCAGGCGTCATTCATACCGATTTTGAACGAGGCTTCATCCGCGCCGAAGTGATCTCGTACGACGACTACATGAGCCACGAGAGCGAGGCTGCCTGCCGCGCCGACGGAGTGCTGCGCGTGGAAGGCAAGGAATACGTCGTCAGCGACGGCGACGTCATGCACTTTTTGTTCAACGTCTAGCCTGCCGTTGATCTGCACCGTCCACCTGACCCAAGGGGTTGCAGGGAATCAAAAACCGGCTTTGCCGGCATAGTTGCTGTTTCAAACCCGCTGGTTCAACCCAGTGCCTCCGCTTGCCTGGGCCGCTGCATACTAAAAGGCGAGTTGCTGTCAAATGCAACTCGCCTTTAATTGTATGTACCCCCCCCGCTGGGCGGGGGCTACATACAAAAAAAGCCGCAACCCACGAGGGGTTGCGGCAAAAATGCGGACATTCACGCCCCGCTCTGGGAGGCCCCCAATGGGCCTCCCGGCGGGCATTTCAGGGCCGAAGAGGCAAGCCCTGAAAATCATGAGCCTTCTGGGGCGGCAACCAGCCAGCCCCTGCACCATGGCTGCGGTTACTAGTCAGCCTGCGTGCGAATGAAGGTTGGAATTTCAAAATCATCCTCGTCATAGGTGAAGTCTTCATGGCCGGGATTGTGCGCACGGCGGCGCGGCTGGCCTACAACTTCACGCTTCTGCAGGTACGAAGGACGGCTGCTGTTTTCATCATACCAGCGTTCCACTTCAGCACGGCGGGGGGTCTGCGGCAGGCGGGTTTCCGCACGTTCCTGCTCGTCCATCATGTTTTGCTGTGCAAGGCGCGAAGTGGCGCGGCGCGGTTCGGCAACCACGGCGTCCGGGCCAGGCTTGCGGAAGTTGGTGACCGTGGCGGCAGGGGCCTGCACGGGCTGGATGACCTGAGGAGAGTCAATGCCGGTGGCAATGACCGTAAGGCGAATTTCGTCGCCGATATTGTCGTCAAACACGACGCCAAAAATGATGTTGGCGTCTTCGGGCGTGGCATCACCAATGATTTCGCCAATTTCTGCGATTTCGTCAGCGGTGATGTCAGTGGGCGCGGGTGATGTTGTAGAGCACGGCCTTGGCGCCTTCAAGCGAAACATCTTCGAGCAGCGGGCTCATGATGGCGCGCTGCGCGGCCTCGCGGGCGCGGTTTTCGCCAGAAGCGATGCCCGTGCCCATCAGGGCCAGACCGGCTTCGGCCATGGTGGTGCGCACGTCTGCGAAGTCGAGGTTAATCAGGCCTTCACCCACGATAACATCAGAGATGCCCTTGACGGCGTAGTACAGCACATCGTTGGCTTTCTGCAGCATTTCGGAGAAAGGCGCTTTTTTGGGAGCAAAAGCAAGCAGGCGATCATTGGGAATGGTGATCAGGCAGTCGACATGCTGCTTGAACTCCTCAAGCCCGGCTTCGGCGGCACGTTTGCGTTTGGCGCCTTCAAAACTGAAGGGCTTGGTCACCACACCCACGGTAAGCGCACCCATTTCCTTGGCGGCCTGAGCCACCACAGGGGCCGCGCCGGTGCCGGTGCCGCCGCCCATGCCAGCGGTGACAAAGACCATGTCGGCGTCGCCGATAGCTTCACGAATGCTGCCCACGCTTTCCACTGCAGCCTCGCGGCCAATGGAGGGGTTGGCGCCAGCGCCAAGGCCTTTGGTGAGCTTTTCGCCCAGCTGCACCTTGACGGAAGCTCCGTTCTTGTTCAACGCCTGTACATCGGTATTGGCGCAAACAAACTGGACTCCGCGCAAGCCAGAGGCAATCATGTTCTGCACAGCGTTACCGCCGCCGCCACCCACGCCAATGACTTTGATCTTGGCATTGCTGGCCAACGAGGTATCGATATCATCTACGATAGACTGAGCCATTGCACCTCTCCTCTGTGCTGTCCTCAAATGCCCGCTTGAGGTTGTTATGAAATGTCCGCAAACCACTTTTTCATTCGCGCAAGTACGCCGTCAAAAACGCCGCTCTCGCTACGTGTGGTAAATTTTTTCTGCCCGGAAAGTTCCTTCTCCGCGCCGTAACGCAACAGGCCCACCGCAGTGGAAAACTTGGGGCTGTTGACCACGTCCTTGAGGCCCCCGATGTTGCGCGGGTAGCCGATGCGCGTGGGCAGGTTGAATATCTGCTCGCCCAGTTCCTGGCAGCCGTCGATCAGGGCCGTGCCGCCGGTAAGCACAACACCGGCGCCGATCATGTCTTTGTAGCCAGAGCGCACAAGGGTCTGGTCCACAAGGTAAAGTATTTCTTCCATGCGCGGCTCGCATATCTCGGCCAACACCTGACGCGAAAGGCGGCGCGGCTCGCGGCCGCCCACACTGGGAACTTCGATAAATTCGTCGTTGCGCACAAGGTCGGCCAGGGCGCAGCCGTATTTGAGCTTGATTTTTTCCGCAGAGGCGATGGGCGTGCGCAGGCCAAAGGCAATGTCGTTGGAAAGGTTTTGTCCGCCAAGTGCCAGCACGGCAGTGTGCTTGATGGCGTCGTTGGCAAAAACGGCGATATCGGTGGTGCCGCCGCCAAGGTCAACCAGGGCGACGCCGATTTCACGCTCTTCTTCAGTAAGCACTGCTTTGGCGGAAGCCAGCGACTCAAGGGCGATGTCGGCCACTTCCAGCTGGCTGCGATGGCAGGAGCGCACGATGTTTTGCGCGGATGAAACAGCGCCGGTGACAATGTGCACCTTTACCTCAAGGCGCACGCCAGCCATGCCGAGCGGGTCGGCAATACCGCGCTGGTTATCAACTATATATTCCTGCGGCAGGATATGGATAACTTCGCGATCGGCTGGGATGGCCACGGCCCGCGCTGCGTCGAGGGCGCGCTCGATATCGCGCTGCGCCACCTCGCCGCCTTTGACGGCAATGACGCCATGGCTGTTGATGCCCATAATATGGCTGCCCGCAATGCCCACATACACAGAGTGTATCTCGCAGCCTGCCATGAGCTCTGCATCTTCAACCGCCTTGCGGATGGACTGGACGGTCTGCTCTATGTTAACCACCACACCCTTGCGCAAACCGGTAGAAACACTGGTGCCGATGCCCACCACATCTACAAGACCCGACTCCGACAGTTCGCCCACCACAGCGCAAATCTTTGTGGTGCCGATGTCGAGGCCAACGATGAGCTCGGACTTGTTCATGCCATTCTCCTCAAAACGCCTTTCTCCGGGTCACGGCGGCACGCCGCAAGGCTTATGCCGCAAGCTTCTTACGCAGGTTGGTTAAGCAAAACCCAGACATTGCCGTTAACAGACCGAATTTCGCGCACATTGCGCAGCTCGTGCCTACGGGCCAGATCACCAAGGGTTAAACTTAACCGGGAAAGGTTGCCCTCCCAATCATCTGTGGCGATGGAGAGCCGCAGTTCCCTGTCTTCCAAATAAATTTCAATGCCCTTGCCTGGGCTAATGCTGACAGACGAAACTGCCCCAGCTTCCACCGGCAGCAAGCCGCTCTGCATGCCCTTCATCAGTCGCGTCAGGTACGGCAGGTCGTCTTCCGCTCCGGATTCAACCCGCAGAGTAGGCAACGAAAGAAAGTTTTTGCTTTCCACAGGGGCAATTATCTCGCCACGCTCGTTGGCGTAATACAGCACCCCGTCCTTATGCACCCAAAATGTAGGCAAGCGCTCTTTCAGCTTGATCACAAACCTGTCTGGCAAAAGTCGCTTGACCGAAGCTTCTTCAACCCAGGGCGTCTTGCGCAAATTTCGCTCGACCTTGGCGATGCTGACGGCAAGGCTGTTGTCACCCTCGCGGATGCCGCCGTACTGCAGCACCATATCGTGCGAGAGCCGCACGTTGCCTGTCACGTCCACATGGCGGGTGGTAAAAAAATCGCTGGTAATGGCCTTGTTGTAGAGCCATAGCGACGAATAGCAAACTCCCGCAATGATCAAGCCCAGACCGGCCAGCAGCACTGTCAGCGCTGCAAGGCTTTTCAGACCGCTAAAGCCCTTGAGCCTTTTAAAAATCCCCGCGACTACGCCCCCAATACGAACCCCGGAACCATTGCCGCTCTTTTTTTGCGGGCCCAGACGACCGGGTGTAGGAGTTGCGGGCCTTACGACCGTTTTTTTTTCAGGGCAAGAGGCATGGCACTATCCTGACCTCCGGTTCAAGCGCAATGCCGAACCGCTGCAGCACAGCTTCCCGGGCCTCTTGCAACAGAGCCAGGGCTGCCGTGGCGCTGCCCTTGCCTTCGTTAATCAAAAAATTTGCATGCAGGGTTGAAAAAGCCATTCCCCCAAGCTTTCTGCCCTTGAAGCCCGCTTCATCCAGCAGCCTTCCGGCAGACATTTCAGGCGAGGGGTTTTTGAACACGCACCCCGCGCTCCAGGCCGTCACAGGTTGTTTAGACTTTTTCTTAAAAAAGTTGTGACGCATGCAATTACAGATGCCATCCCTTTCAGCAACGGTCAAGCCAAATGTGGCTTCCAAGACGATAAAATCATTCTTTTTCCCGTTGATACTAAGGGTGCGGTAGCCGTATTGCAGTGCACTTGCGCTGATACGCTCAATAGTGTTGTTAATAACTACCTGTACAGAATGGATATTTTTGCATGTTTCCGTACCGTGGGAGCCCGCGTTCATGGCTACCGCCCCGCCCACGCTGCCAGGTATGCCCACCAGCCCCTCAAGGCCAGAAAGGCCGCGTACAGAGCAAAAACGCAGCAACCGCGCCATGGGAACGCCCGCGCCTGCGCGCACCAAAATTTTACCGTCAGCCTCGCCAGCAATCTCCGGCCCGTCGTAAAAAAAAGGCCGTATCAAGACCAGGGGCAGCTCGCCGTCCTGCGCAAGAATATTGCTGCCAGCGCCCAATACCAGGGGAGTGCCGCCCAGAGCCTTTAGCTTATCTGGTAGTAGATAAACATCCTCCCACTGCTCAAGCACAAGCTCGGCAATGGCGGTTCCGCCCACCCGCAGGGTGGTGCGGGGCGCAAGAAAAGGCGCGGGCATCTCACGCATGGTTCTGTCCCTCAATCCACGCGGGGCCAAGCCGGGTAATGCTGCCAGCGCCAAGGGTAAGCAGCACGTCACCCGCCTTGAGTATGCCCGGCAGGGCTGCGGCGATGTCGTTTAGCGTCTGAAAATACTCCACAGGCGTGGTGGAAACCTGACGAATGCCCTGCGCGAGGCTTTGGCCGGAAACCCCGGGGATGGGCTTTTCGGAGGCGGCGTAAATTTCGGTAAGCAGCAGCTGGTCAACGTTGTCGAACACCTTGCAAAACTCGCCAAAATGGGCCTGCGTGCGGCTGAAGCGGTGCGGTTGAAACGCCGCAACCAGACGCCGACCCGGAAAAACCTGCCGCGCGGTGGCAAGTGTGGCCGCAATTTCCGCCGGGTGATGACCGTAGTCGTCAACGACGGTCACGCCTGCCCGCTCGCCCTTGAATTCAAAGCGACGCCCTACACCGCCAAAGCCGTTGAGGCCTTCAACGCATTTGTCAAAGCTGATGTCTACTTCCATAGCCGCGCCAATGGCGGCAAGGGCATTGAGCATGTTGTGACGGCCCGGCTGGGGCAGGCTGACCTTGCCCAGCTTTTTGCCGCTGCGCCATACCTCAAAATTGTTGCGAACGCCGCACTCAAGCGGCACAGCGCGCAGTACGTTGTCTTCCGCAAAGCCGTAGGTCAGCACGGGGCGCTTAACCCGCGCGAGCAACGCGCGTACGCCGGGGTCGTCGCCGCAGACGATGTTCAGGCCGTAAAACGGCACATTGTTCATAAACTCCACAAAAGCGGCGTCGATGCCATCGCGGGTCTTGTAGTGGTCGAGGTGATCCTCGTCCACGTTTGTGACGACATTGATGATAGGCAGGAGGCACAAAAAGGAGCCGTCAGATTCGTCTGCTTCGGCTATCAGATATTCGCCATGGCCGAGGTGCGCGTTGGTACCGTAGGCGTTAAGCCGTCCGCCGATAATCACGGTAGGATCAAGCCCGGCAGTATCAAAAATGGACGCGGTCAGCGACGTGGTTGTGGTTTTGCCGTGCGTGCCCGCTATGGCGATACCCTGACGCAGGCGCATGAGCTCGGCCAGCATTTCCGCACGCGGAATAATGGCGATATTGCGGCGGCGGGCTTCGGCCAGCTCTGGGTTTTCATCGCTGATGGCCGTGGACTTGACGAGCACCTGCACGTCGCCCACGTTTTCCGCCGCGTGGCCCACGGCAACCTTAGCGCCAAGCTCCCGCAGATGCCGCACAACAGCCGAATCACTCATGTCAGAGCCGGAAACCTCGTAGCCCTGATTGAGAAGAACCTCGGCAATACCGCTCATGCCCGCACCGCCGATACCAACCATATGAATACGCCGAATCTTGCTGTTCATGCTATACCTTTAAAGAAAGTCTAGATAATTTGAAGGGTTGAGTTTTCCCACAAATATCGCCACGGGCGCACCGCATGCTACCCAGAGAAATGACTACGCTGTTTCTTCGAGAACGGCCACCACGCGCGCGGCAGCATCAGGCCGTGCGGCGGAAAGCGCCGCCGCGGCCATGGGCTCGCGTTCGCCGGGCATGGTCAAAAGCCGCAACAGTATGTCCGCCATGTGCTGTACGGCCATGCGGCCCTCGGGAACAAGCACGGCTGCGCCGCTGCGGGTCAGCACCTCGGCGTTGCGGGTCTGGTGATCGTGAATGGCATAGGGAAAGGGCACAAGAACCGAGGGCAATCCGGCGGCGCAAAGCTCCGCCACGGTGCTGGCTCCGGCGCGGCACAGGGCGACGTCGGCCCAGGCGTAGGCACCGGCCATGTCGTCAATAAAGGCGGAGACGCAACCGGGCGCATAGCCCGCGGCCACATAGGCCGCACGCACGCTGCCTTCGTCGGTGGTGCCTGTCTGGTGGCGAATTTCCACCCCTGCGCCACGAAATTCCGCAAGATTTTCCAGCATAAAGGCGTTGAGAGCGTGCGCGCCCTGCGATCCGCCCATGACCAGCAGGCGACGGCTCTGCCGCTGACGGTCGAGCTGGCCCACTTCGCTGACGGCGGCACGCACGGGGTTGCCGGTAAAAACGCATTTTTTCATGTCAAAGCCGCTGGTGTTGGGCAGCGAAATACAAACGCGCCTCGCCAGCCGGGCCAAAAAGCGGTTGCTGGCCCCGGCGACGGCGTTCTGCTCGTGCAGCACGCCGGGCACGCCCAGCAGCCTTGCGGCCAGCATGGGCGCAAACGCCGCATATCCGCCAAATCCAGCCACAACGTCAGGCCTGAAGCGGCGTATGATGCCCATGGCCTTGACCACGGCCAAAGCCATCTGCGCGCCAGCTCCCACGGCCTTGAAACCACGGCCAAGCAGCCCGCGCACAGGCAGCCCCTCAAAGGGGATACCCGCCTGACGCATCAGGCGTTCTTCCGGCCCATAGAGCGAACCCACAAACAGCAAGTTGGCATTGGGATTGCGGCGCCGCAATTCCTCTGCCACAGCCAGTGCCGGAAAAATGTGCCCGCCGGTTCCGCCAGTCGTCAGGAGGATGTTGTCCATGTGTCCGCCGTCCTTGAAAAATTCATAAGCAGGCCCACGCACAGCATGGTGGCCAAAAGGTTACTGCCGCCGTAACTCATCAGGGGCATGGGCACGCCCTTGGGCGGCGCAACCCCCATAACCACGGCCAGATTCATGACCGCGCCCATGGCAAGAATGGTGGTGATGCCAAAAGCCGTAAAGCGGTCGCGCAGGTTGCGCTGTCCCATGATGATCTTGTAGCAGCGCCAGAAAAGCAGCGCGAACAATATCATCACCACGCTCACGCCCACAAAGCCCATTTCTTCGGCCAGCACGGCCATGATAAAGTCGTTGTGGGCTTCAGGCAGATAAAACATCTTTTGCTTGCTGGCCCCCACACCCACGCCAAAAAAACTGCCCGAACCGATGGCCAGCAGCGACTGCACCAGCTGGTAACCAGTATTGTGAGCATCCTGAAAAGGATCAAGAAAAGCCAGCAGGCGGCGCAAACGGTAGGGAGACGAAATAGCCAGCGCCATTGCACCGCCGCAGGCCAGCGCTACGGAAAAGAACAGATAGATAAACCGCGTGCCGCCAGCAACGCACATAAAAAATAGGATGCTTGCCAGAACAACGGCGCTGCCAAAGTCGGGCTGCAGCAGCAGCAAAAAGCAGAACAGGCCTGTGACCGCAAAGGGCGGGATGACGCCTCGGCTGAAGGTTTTGATGAGATCCTGCTTGGAGCTCATAAAATACGCCAGATACAGGGCCAGGGCGATTTTGACAAATTCCATGGGCTGGATGGAGATAAAGCCCAAAGGAATCCACCGTTTTGCACCGTTGATGGCGGGCGTAAGCGGCGAGAGCGTCACCAGCAGCAGCAACAGCGCCAGAAAAAGAGCGGGATACTGCATGCGGTACAGCCAGTGCCGGGGCAGAAGCGCCGCGCCCCACAGAGCCGCGCCGCCGACAAGGGCAAAAATGACCTGGCGCTTGAAAAAGAAGTATTTGTCGCCGTTGACCTGCTCGGCAACTATGCCGCTGGCCGAGAGCACCATGACAAGCCCAATGGCAAGTATGATCAGCATGATGGTAAACAGCCACCAGTCAAAGGGAGCAAACGGCCCTTCTTCCGTAGCCCGCGCCATGGCGCTGTTAACCTTGGGGGTCTTGGATTTGCCGCTGAAGAGGTTCTTCATGACAGCATACCCACTATCCGTTTAAAGTCTTCGCCGCGTTGTTCGTAGTTTTTGTACAGGTCATAGCTTGAGGTGGCGGGTGCAAGCAGCACCACATCGCCGCTCTTGGCGTTTGCGGTCGCAAAGCGCACTGCCGGCTCCATGGTTTCGTACCAGCTTATGGGCACAATACCCTGCCAGGCCTTTTCAAAGTGCTCGCGGCTGGCCCCAAACAGCACCACCTCGCGCACCTTGGCGCGCAGCAGGTCGGCAAGACCAGCCAGATCGCCGCCCTTGAATTTGCCGCCGCAAAGCAGCCGCACCGGGCGGTCAAAAGCTTCAAGCGCAACCTGCAATGCCGATACCGTAGTGCATTTGGAATCATTGACGTACAGCACGCCACCCCCGCTCGCGCACCCGCTCAAGTCGGTGCGGCAGAGGCTTAAAGCGCTCAACCGCGCGAGCAGCGGCGGCTTCGGTCACGCCAAACAGACGGCAGGCCTGCCAGGCCGCTTCTTCATTGATGCGGTTGTGCGCCCCCATAAGGCAACTGTTGGTGAAGCGGTCAGTCGCCTTGACAAAAACCTTGCGGGCCTTGAGGGCGTACTGCCTGGCAAGACCGTGCAGATCCTCGCCAAGCACGGCCAGATCATCTTCGTCCTGACAGCGGAAAAGGCGAAACTTGGCCTCGATATATTCCGCCATATCCTTGTGGTAATCGAGATGGTTGGGCGTGATATTGAGCAGAATGCCCGCGCGCGGGCAAAAAGTGGTGCATGCCTGCAACTGGAAGCTGGAAATTTCAAGTACGAGCACGTCGGCCTTTTTGCTGCCAAGCACGTACTCTGAAAGCGGCGTGCCGATGTTGCCGCCAAGAAACACGGCGTAGCCCTGCTCGTGCAGCATGGCAGCCGCCAGCGAAGCCGTGGTGGTTTTGCCGCTGGTGCCCGTAATGGCCAACACCGGCTCGTCGTCCAGATACCGCCAGGCAAGCTCCATTTCAGCCAGAATTTCCGAAACCTGCGTATCCACAAGCCCTTTAAGCCTGGCCACCGGCATGCCGGGGCTGGGTACCACAAAGGCGGCGCCCTCAAACTGCGCGGCAGAGTGCTCGCCGAGCTGTACGTCAATGCCAAGGGCCGTCAGCTCCGCCAACAGGGCTTCCCTGCCTGCCATGGCCTTAAGGTTGCTGTCGAGCAGCCGCACCCTGGCCCCGGCGCGTCGCAGCAAACGGGCCGCCGCAAGACCGGAGCGCCCCGCTCCGACAACCACGGCCAGCTCGCCCGCCGTAATACGCCTGCCTCGAATTTTCTCCAGTGCCATATCCCCTCTCCTAGCGCAGCTTGAGAACAGAAAGCGCCACAAGACCCAAAAGGATGGAAGTTATCCAGAACCGGATGATGATTTTTGATTCAGGCACGCCCTTGAGTTCAAAATGGTGGTGCAAGGGTGCCATACGAAAAATACGTTTGCCGCCTGTCCAGCGAAAGTAACCCACCTGAAGAATAACGGAAAGGGTTTCGGCCACAAAAAGGCCGCCCACCACCGAGAGTACAAGTTCCTGCTTGCACAGCAGGGCCAGATACCCGAGTACGCCGCCAATGGAAAGCGAGCCCACATCGCCCATGAACACCTGGGCCGGATAGGCGTTGAACCACAAAAAGCCCAGCCCTGCGCCCACAAGGGCGGCGCAAAAAACCGTCACTTCGCCCACGCCGGGCATATAAGGCAGCAGCAAATATCCTGCAAAACGTGCGTTGCCTGTAATGTAGATGAATATGGAAAATACCAGGCAGGCCACGATGGAGGGTCCGATGGCAAGGCCGTCGAGCCCGTCAGTAAGGTTTACCGCATTGGAAGAGGCCACCATGACAAACACGCCAAAGGGCAGGTAAAACCAGCCAAGATCGACCGTCACCTCCTTAAAGAAAGGAATGGTCAGCTTGCTGCTGTAGTCTGGGTTGATATACAGGAGCACCATGGCGGCGCAAGCCACCATGAGCTGCCCGGCCATTTTGGCCTTGCCCGAAATTCCCTTGTTTTTGTGGTGGCGCAGCTTGGTCATGTCGTCCCAGAACCCCACGGCCCCAAAACCGGCAAAAACCAGAACAGCCTGCCAGATATAGGAATTATTGAGGTCAGACCACAACAGCAGGCTGATGGAAAGCGTAAACAGCATGAGCAACCCGCCCATGGTGGGCGTGCCAGCCTTGCAGGCGTGGGCTGCCACGTCTTCGTGAATGTACTGGCCGCACTTGAGGCTGCGCAACCAGGCGATAAAGCGCGGGCCTATAAGTATGGAAAGCACAAGCGCAGTGAGGAGCGCGGCCAACGAGCGGAAGCTGATGTACCGAAAAACGTTGAGTACCGTCCATTCGGACGAGAGGGGGACAAAAATATTATAAAACATGCAGCTAATCCGTTCTTATGGTCGTGTGCAGACCGTTATACCCGCCGCCTGCTGACGGCGCAGGATCATCACCATCAGCCCCGCACGGCTTCAGGCTCGGTCAGCGTTTGCAGCAGGCACTCAAGCCTGTTGCCACGCGACCCCTTGAACAAGGCCACGCCCCCGGTTTTGCAGTCGGCAAACGCACCCTGGGACAGCTCTGCCCATGCAGATGCAAAGGCCGCAGCGTCATACACCTCGAACCATGGGCCTGTATAGCCCCCGCAGGTCAAGCCTGCGCGGATATTTTCGCCATGGCCGCCTTTCCAGAATATTGCTGCAGGCTTAAGGTCAGCAAGGTGCCGTCCTAGCGCCTCGTGCTCTTCCGCAGCCTGAGAGCCAAGCTCCAGCATCTCGCCGAGCACCGGCACAAAAAGCCGTCCGGCGGCCCGCTCTGCCGCCGCGTCGAGCATGCGGCGCATGGAGAGCGGATTGGCATTGTACGTGTCGTCGATAAACAGCCACTTGCCCACGCGCGTCTGGTTAAAGCGCTGCACGGGCAAACTGCTTTGCGACAGGCCCTGGGCAATCTCTGCTGTGCTCAGACCCAGCTTGTGGGCTACAGCTGCCACGGCAATGACGTTTTCCGCCCCGTACTCGCCCCTGAAGGGGGCCGTAACCACGCAGCGCGTGCCGTCAAGCCACAGGTGGTACAGACCGCGCCTGTCGTCAGGCGCGTCACCCGCCGCGCTGGCTGCCGGGGCCGGTCCCGCGTACGACGCCCTGTACTCCACCGCCCTGCCTGCGGCGCTGAAAAAATGCAGCTCCGCCCCGGTTGCCCTGGCTTCGCGCACAAGTTCGGGATAGTCGGCGCAGACAAGGCCAATACCGCCGGGCTTCAGATTGGTCAGCAAACGCGATTTGTGCCAGGCAACGCCTTTTTTGCCCAGCCCCTCGGTGTGGCCAGCGCCCACGTTAAGGATAAGGCCAATGTCGGGGCGGAGTACGGACGACAGTTCTTCCATGTCGCCCTCATGGCTGATGCCAGCCTCCATAACCCAAAAATCTTCGTCGCCGTCGGTGGCCAGCATGGCGCGGGGCATGCCGATCTGATTATTGTTGTTCAGGGCGTTTTTGGCAGTTTTGCCGCGCACCGCAAGCACCTGCGCCAGCACTTCCTTGAGCGTGGTCTTACCGGCCGTACCGGTCACGCCCACGACCTTTGCGCGGGTTTTGTCGCGCCACAGAGCGGCTATGCCGCCAAGAGCCCTGACTGTATCTTCCACAACCAGCACGGGAACCCCCGCGCCGGGCAGGGGACGGGAGGCCAGCACTGCCGACGCGCCAAGCGCAACGGCCGCAGGTACAAAGTCGTGCCCGTCCACCCGGCTGCCGGGTATGCAGACAAACAGGGCCCCGGGCGCGGCTTCGCGACTGTCCGTAATGGCGGCAGTCAGCGCAATGTCGTCGTCAAGGGCGCTCAGGCCCAGATGGGCCGCTATTTCATTATACGTCAGGCGCAATGCAAAAACTCCCTAACTACTTCCTGATCACTGTAATGGTGTTTGACACCCTGGATGATCTGATAATCCTCATGGCCCTTGCCTGCAATAAGCAAGGCGTCGTCCTTGCCGAGCATTTTCAGCGCCTTGCGGGTGGCCTCGCGGCGGTCGACCTCAACCATCACCTCGCGGGCGGACGCAAGGCCGGGCAGCACATCCTGCAAGATGGCCTCCGGCTCTTCAAAACGCGGGTTGTCCGAGGTGAGCACCGCCACGTCGGACCAGCGCGCCACAGCCTCGCCCATGAGCGGACGCTTGGTGCGATCTCGGTTGCCGCCGCAGCCAAATACCGTAACAACGCGTTTGAATCCAGCCCCGCGCAGGGCCTGCAGCACGTTTTCGAGAGCGTCCGGCGTATGCGCGTAATCAACAAATACGTTAAGTCCTTGAGGATTTTCTACCCGTTCAAGCCTGCCGCTCACACCTGTAAAACTTTCCAGAGATTTGAAAGCTTCGGGTTCAATGCCCATTTCAAGGGCCACAGCCTGTACAGCGAGCAGGTTTGAAGCGTTGAACGCGCCCACCAACGGCGAGCGGAGCTCCCACTTGCTGCCTTCAAGGTGCATGCGCATATGGCAACCCTCGGTACCGGCAGAGAGCAGCTCGCCCCAAAGGTGGCGCTTGTTCAGTGCGCCCTTTTGCAGACCGAACGACAGCGCCGTGGGGCACAGTTCGAGCAGACGGCGGCCCCAGGGGTCGTCGGCATTGACGGCCATGGCCTTGTCGGGACGGGGCAATTCCAGGAAAAGGCGCGCCTTGACCTGAAAATAGCTCTCCATGTTCTTGTGGTAGTCCAGATGGTCCTGCGTGAGATTGGTGAAAGCCGCGCCCGAAAACGGCACGCCGCACACCCGCTGCTGATCGATGGCGTGCGAGGAGACCTCCATCACCGCCACATCGACGCCCGCTGCGGCCATGGCGGCCAGCATGGCGTGGACGCTCAGCGCGTCGGGCGTGGTGAGGGGGGCTGCCTCCGAATGGCCAGGCCAGCGGTAGCTGACCGTGCCCATGACGCCAAGCTTGTGCCCTGCCTGGGCAAACAGCTGCTCAAGCAGATAGGAGCAGGTGGTCTTGCCGTTGGTGCCGGTGACGCCAACAATCTTGAGGGGCAGTTCGCTGGTGCGCCAGCGGGCCTCGGCAAGCCGCCACAACGCCTCGCGGGGATCGCTGTGGTGCACGACACGGCAACCGCCCGCAAGAGCTGCCGCCTCCTCGGCGCCGCCAGGGCGGCAGACCACAACCGAAGCCCCTGCGGCCACTGCGGCGGGAATAAAACGGGCCCCGTCTTCATTAACGCCGGGCACGGCGACAAAGATGTCGCCGGTGGCAACCTGCCGTGAATCGACGCGCACCTCAATGCCGCCGCGTCTGCACTGCTCAAGAAGGGCTGCAAATTCCCGTTCCATACCAACCTCACTGCATATCAGGGGCTCATGACCCCGCCAATTATTCCGGCGGCGCGCGCCTATCAACCCGCAACCCCGCGCGTGAGGCGTGCGCCAGCCGGAAGCAACCTGCCAATGTTACCGTTCGGAAAGCCAGAGAATGTATTCGATATTTTTGCCTTCTTCAGGCCAGGCCACGCCCGGCGCGGGGGTTTGCTTGACCACCCTGCTGCCCGATCCCTTGAGTTCGGGCACTACACCGGCGCGGGCAAACAGCTCTACCGCATTGCGAACCGATTTGCCCATCACGTCCGGCACCTTGCTGCTGGCCTTGGCCAGATGCCCGGGCAGGCGCATGCTGTTGTCAGCCTGCTGCGGCGCGTCCAGCTTTCTGGGTTCGGCAACATACGGGGCGTCGAGGGCGGCAACCTTGAGGCCGCGCTGCCGCGTTTTGGTGACCGGGCCTTCGCCGGTTGCGGCGTTCTTTTCCGCCTCGGCGATCTTTGTTTCATTAAACATGCCCGTGTAGGTCACCATGCGCGATGCCACTTCCTTGAACACAGGGGCGGCCACAACGCCGCCGTACTGGTTGCGCGTGGGTTCATCCACCATGACCATCACAAAATACTTGGGCTTGTCGGCAGGGAAAAAGCCCACAAACGAAGCCAGACGCTTGCTGCCGTATGTACCCGACCGATGGTCGGCCTTCTGTGCCGTACCGGTTTTGCCGCCCACGTCAATGCCGTCCACGCGGGCGCGCTTGCCGGTACCGTCGTTTTCTTCAACAACATCGCGCATCATGTGCATGACTTCGCGCACGGCGGTTTCGGAGTACACGCGGGGGTGCACCTCATCAACCGCCCCGTCGTCGCGGGTGAGCCGCAGGGGCTTGTACACGCCGTTGTTGAGCAGCGTCAGGTAGCCCTGCGCCATCTGCAGCCCGGTGACGGAAATACTTTGGCCAAACGAGGTGGACATGATGTCCACTTCGCTCCAGTCGCGCGGAATGCGCAGGATGCCCCGGCTCTCGGAGACGGGCACGCCCGTGCGCTGCCCAAAGCCCAGCGCGTGCAGATATTTGTAAAATGTGGGAGCGCCCAGCGTCAGGCCGATTTTGGCCATGCCTATGTTTGACGAATAGCGCAGCACCTTGGACGCGGGCAGGGTTCCCTGACGCGAGGTATCGCGGATGGTGAAGTTTTTGGTCACCCACTTGCCGCCCTCGCAGTCAATAAGGGTGTTGGGCGTGACCTTGCGTTCCTGAATGGCGGCGGCCATCACAAAGGGCTTGAACGTCGAACCAGGCTCAAGGGCATCGGCGGCCAACCTGTTGCGGTACACCAGCGGAGAAAAATCTTTGTAGTTGTTGGGGTTAAAAAACGGGTACTGCGCCCAGGCCATTATTTCGCCCGAGGGCACGTCCACCACCAGCGCTCCGCCCCAGCGCGCGTCGTATTCACGCACGGTGCGCGCCACGGCTTCTTCAACAAAAAACTGCATCTGCATGTCTATGGTGAGGGTCAGATCCTGCCCCACCGGCTCGCTCTGCCCTTCTTCGTGCAGATAAAAGCGGCGGCCCATGGCGTCGCGCTGCACGATCTGGCGGGTGGGTATGCACCCCAGGCGCGAGTCAAGCGAGCGCTCAAGGCCTTCAAGGCCCTTGTCGTCCAGGCCAACAAAGCCGAGCAGCTGCCCCGCCATGTGCTTGAAGGGGTAAACGCGATCATATTCCTTGCTCAGGCCGATACCGCTGATATTGGCCTTGCGCACCGACTCGGCGGTGTAGTCGTCAACCTTGCGCTTGAGCCACACAAAGCGACGCTTGGTCTGCGCCAGCTCGTCGTACAACTTTTGCGGCTCCACGCCCAGGATGGGGCCGAGGGTATTGGCCATGGCCTGAAAATCGGTGATGTCCTGCGGACGGGCGTAAATGGACTTTGCCTCTACGCTGCGGGCAAGCACCTGACCATTGCGGTCAAAAATCATGCCGCGCCGCCCGGTAACCAGCTCTGTGGCCGTGTGCTGCCTGCGGGCGCGCTCCGCAAGGCGCGGCCCTTCCATCATCTGAAGATACCATGCCCGCGCCCACAGCCCGACCCACAGCATGCAGAAGATGCTCACAACCAGTTTGATGCGGGCGCGCGCCCAGTCCACATTGCCCATCCATGAAGGCGACGAGGCGATCTTGTCCGCCGATACGTTGCGGCTGGCCTGCGGTTTGGCGGGACGGGAGGGGGCAACACTGGATACGTTGCGCTTGGGAGAGCTGAGTTTGAACATGGCGTTTCCAAACTTGGCGTCGCCGTGATGACGCCGGGCTTTTTTTCCGGGCCTGGTCATGCGGGCGGCCAGGCATTGGAGCGTTCCGAAGTTTTTACTGTATTTCCATACGTCTGATCTGGCCGGGCTTTGGTTCGCGCATGCCGAACTCATCCGCCTTGCGGCGCAGCTCGTAAGGAGAAAGCAACCGCTCGCGTTCCACTTCAAGCTTTGCCCTCAGGGCGCGGCGCTCGCGGACGGTGTTTTGCTGAATGTTAATAAAATATGTTGTGTCCATGCGCTCGATGTTGCTCCACACGAGCACAAGACCCATGACCATGCAGCTCAGCAGCCCCAGCACCAGCGCCAGCAGCCAGCCTCTGCCGCCCTGTTGGCCCATGGCGGAGTTGCGCTTCATGATCCGGCAGCCTCGGCTATCTTTTCCACCGCGCGCAGCTTTGCGCTGCTGGAGCGGGGGTTGACCGCCTGCTCTTCGGGCGTGGCGGTTACGGGCTTTTTGAAAAGGATGCGCACCTCGGGCTGATGGTGGCACACGCACACCGGCACATGGCGCGGACAGCGGCAGCCCTCGGCCCAGTGGCGCATGGCCTGTTTGACTATGCGGTCTTCAAGCGAATGAAAGGTGATTACAGCAAGCCTGCCGCCAATGGGCAGATAGGCGAGGATGGCGTCCAAAAATCGCCGCAGCTCGCCCAGCTCGTCGTTAACGGCCATGCGCAGGGCCTGAAAAGTGCGCGTAGCTGGGTGACGGCGGGCCTTGGCCCGCCAGGCGGCGGGATAGGCCTTTTCGACAAGCGCCGCCAGCTCGGCGGTGGTGTCTATGCTGGCCTTTTGCCGGGCCTCGACAATAACGCGGGCAATGCGGCCAGCCTGAGGCTCTTCACCCAGCATGGCGATGCATTCCTTAAGCTTGGCAAAGCTCTCGCGGTTTACCCAGTGCCACGCGGAGGGCTGGCCGGAATTCTGGTCCATGCGCATATCAAGCGGCCCGTCGCCATGAAAGCTGAAACCGCGCTCCGCCTCGTCGAGCTGCAGCGACGACACGCCTATATCCAGCAGCGCACCGTCTATCTTGTCCCAGCCAAGCGTTGCCAGCGGATCGGCAAATTCGCTGTAATTGCAGTGAAAAAAGTGCGCCCTGTTGCCAAAGGGGGCCAAACGCTGCCGGGCCAGGGCCATGGCTTCCTCATCCCGGTCAAGGCCGCACAGCTCAATGTCGCTGGCCGTGCCAAGCACTGCCGAGGCGTGCCCGCCCAACCCGAGGGTGCCGTCCAGATAGCGGCCGCCCGCATGAGGTGCGAGTGCGTCGAGCGTTTCCACAGGCAAGACCGGCACATGCCGCACAGGTTCAGCGTTTTGATGTACAATTTCCGTCATGGTGCGGCCTACAGACTGAGATTTATGCCAAGTGCGGTGAGTTCTTCGGACACATCCTCAAGCGGCAGTGCATTGAAGCTGTCCTGATCCCATATTTCAAATTTGTTCAGCATGCCCACCAGCATCACATCCTTGTGCAGGCCCGCCTCGCGCATAAGCACCTGAGGGATGCGCACGCGCCCCTGAGCGTCGGGTTCAAGCTCCTGGGCAAGGCCCATGACCTTTGTCTTAAAGTGCGAGAGCCGGGGCGAAGGCATGGGAATTTTGCTGAGCTGCTCCGTGACCAGATCCCAGTCGGCGGGCATATAGGCAACAAGCCGTCCGTAAAAAGCGGTAAGCCAAAACATGCCAGAGCCGCCGTCCGCGGTCAGTCCATCGCGGTATTCCGGCGGCAGCATGAGTCGCCCCTTGGGGTCTAGGCTGCGGGAAAGGCTTTTAGTGAACAGTTTTTTCACAATTTCCCACTTTTTACTACTTGTTACCACTTTTTCCCACTTATGCACCAACCCCAGCATGGTGTCAAGCAATGTCGTGAAATTGGCTTCCTCTGCGGTTAAAATGGTTATGAACCTCCTTTTTTAACCCCTGTGCGCATGGTTAACCGGGTGGTAAACGGTGGTAAACTACCTCCAGGTTTACCACCCACCACCCCTTGCAGCGGACAAACACCCCCAAGGCGCAGTGCAAAACAAAATTCCGCGCTGCGACAAAACTGGTTCATTTACGGAGCATTTAGACTGAATGCCTTGACAATATGCGGGAAAACCAAGACTATTTGCTTCAAGCCGGAACTGTCGATTGTTTGCCTGCTGGCGCCCTTTGCGCCGTCGGTTTCAGCCAAAGGAACAGATATGAGAACAAAAATTGTCGCTACTATCGGTCCCGCCTCCAACAGCAAAGAAAAACTTCATGAACTGGCCGAGGCCGGGGTCAGCGTATTCCGCCTCAATTTTTCACACGGTGGCGCGGCAGATTTTGTCAATATCATCAAGAGTATCCGCGAGGTTGAAGCCGCACTGGGGCGGCCCATCACCATCATGCAGGACCTTTCCGGCCCCAAGATCCGCCTTGGCGTGCTGCCCGAAACCAGCATCACGGTGACCAAGGGCATGGAGCTGCTGCTCGGCCCCACCGACAAGCACACCGACGAGTTTCCCTACCTGCCCTTTGACCACGACGTTATCCTTGAAAGCCTGGAACCGGGCGACCGCATGGTGCTGGCCGACGGCGGCCTGCAGTTTGTGGTAACCGAACGGCGCGCCGACGGGCTTGTGCTGCTCACGGCCGACAACTCGGGCATTGTCACCTCGCGCAAGGGTCTGGCCCTGCCGGGCAAAGCCACCAAGGTGCGGGCCCTGACTGAAAAGGACAAAAAAGACCTTGCGGACGGCCTCAAGCTGGGCGTGGACGCCGTGGCCATTTCGTACGTGCAGACGGCGGACGACGTGCGCGAAGCCAAAGAGCTGATCGCGGCCGCAGGCAAAAGACTGCCCGTGGTGGTAAAGCTTGAACGCCAGAGCGCCGTGGACAATCTGGCCGAGATTCTGCACGAGACAGACGTTGTCATGGTGGCTCGCGGAGACCTTGGCGTGGAGTGCCCCCTGCCCCTGCTGCCCTCCCTGCAAAAGCGCATCATCAGCGCCTGCAACAAGGCTTCAAAGCCGGTTATCGTGGCCACGCAGATGCTGCTCTCCATGGTCAACAGCCCCGCCCCCACCCGTGCGGAAACCACGGACGTGGCCAACGCCGTGCTTGACGGCGCAGACTGCGTAATGCTGTCGGAAGAAACCGCCATGGGGAACTTCCCCGTCGAGACCGTACGCTACATGCGGCGCATCACCGACGAGGCCGAGCACCTGCTGCTGCTCAACCGCAAGCTTGAAGAACCCGACAGCGACAAGGGCATACCCGAATTTTTGGCGTATTCCGCCTGCCTGCTGGCCGACAAGGCTTCGGCCAAGGCAATTGTTTCGCACAGCCTCACGGGCAGCTCGGCCCGGCAGGTTTCTGCCCGCCGCCCCCCGCAGGACATTTACGCGCTTACACCCGACCCCGTTTCCATCAAGGCGCTCAACTTTGTCTGGGGCGTCAAACCCATATTTGTTGAAAATCCGCAGGACGAGCCCAGTCACCTTATCCGGGCCGAAAGCTTTATCCACAACAGCACGGACTTTGATCCGGAGGACTGTGCGGTTATCACTGCAGGTCAGGTCAAGGGGTCTTCAACCACCCCGCGCGGAACTAACCTTGTAAAAATTTACTGGAAGTAGCCCATGGCCCCAGAGCAACGGAAGGTTCTTGATGTTCCCATGAACATCAATGAGGAATACTACCAGATCAGTGGTGAGATTCTGTCGAGCTTTCCCAAATTCCGGCCGCCTGTTGATCTGTTCAGCTTTCGCGAGGACATTGCCGTTCTTGCGCCTTACAGCGTCAAGGGCGCTCGCCTGAGCAACGAACAGGTGGAAGAGGTGGCCAATTTGTGCGCTGCGGGCGATTTGTTTGTATCGCGCTCTGACCATCCCATTTATTCGCGCCACATCGTCAAGCAGCTTGACCTTGTGCTGCAGGACAACAACCTCAAGGAAGCGGAAATTGCGGATATCTGCATCCGCGCCCTGCTCATGCGCTGCAGCGATTTTTTTGAACAGCCCGTCAAGGCGCTGTTTGAACCGCTGTATCGAGACCTGATGGTGATTACAGAATACCTGTGGAACGACAGGCACCACATCAACACATTTATGCGCCGGCTGTTTCGCAAAAACCATCTGGCACGGCATTCCATCAACAGCCTGATTGCGGGGCTGTGGTTGTGGCTGCAGAATTCGGGTGAATATCGGCGCAAAGACCTGGACCGCATGGCCCTCGCCCTATTGCTGCACGATGTGGGCATGTGCAAGGTTCCGCCTTTTTTGCTCAGCAAGCCTGGCCCCCTGAAGCAGGAAGAAAGGGACAAAATCATTCTCCACCCCATCGTGGGCGTCAAGCTGATGCAAAAGATGGATGTGGCCTTTGAAGAGCTGCTGCGGGCCTGCTTTGAGCACCACGAACGGCTTGACGGCTCGGGCTACCCTCAGCGCACCAAGGGCAACCAGTCGACAAAGCCGGGCAGGCTGTGCGCGGTGGCTGACTCGTTTGCGGCCATGATCTGCGAGCGCCCTTTCCGAAAAGGCAAGGAGATCATGCAGGCGGTTAAAGAGCTGGCTAGCGACGCGCGTTATGATCAGGAAATGACCAACTCGCTGTTGACGGGCTTTGCCGCAGGAACCATCGGCCAAATGGTGGACATGGATCAGGTGGTGGACGCCCCGCAGCCGGAATAACCGGCAGCACCGGCACCACAGGAGTCTGTCAGGATATTTGCCGCACGCCGCTGGCTGCGGCGCAGCTATCACAAAAAAATTCAGGCCGGGTCAGACGCAACCGCACGTTGCAGCTGAACCGGCCTTGTTTTTTTGTACAGAACAGCGAATTTTCCACAGGTCTATTTGCCGGTAGGTCTGCTCGACGGGCACGCGAGCCGGGCCTTTGCTGGTCGGGGCCGACATGCTGGCGCAGGCAAGGTTGCAGATGCGCACGCCTCAAGCCAGGCAGCCAAGCTCGGCCGACACTGCAAGCCAGTTGCGCTCAAAGTATCACAGCAGACGGTGGCAGCTATTCGCGCATGACTCGCTAGCCCGCAAAAAAACACTTCTGGTTCGCGCCGAGCCAGACATGTGCCTTCAAGCATGCCGATAATCCTGTTCGTCTGCGGATCATCAAAAAATTTGGCCTGTTCTGGACAGATTTTTACGCAGGCGCAGCAACGCAGACACCCTTGCGCCACTTCCGCCGGGTTATTCTCGTTAATAATGCACATCGGGCACACGCTCACGCAGAGCCCACATCGGGTGCAGCTTTCACTGGTGTGCGGCCTGATGTCCGCCGGGGGCGGCAAAGCCTTGTAGGGCCTCTTGCCGGGCACAGCTGCCGCAGCCGATCCGCCTCTGGCGATGATGCGGGCCGTATCGCGGCCAAAGTTGCTCAGTGCGGCCATATCTGCCGCATCAGGTCGGCCTGTTCCCACCTTGCGGGTATAGCTGTGCTCCGCCACAAAGGCCCCGGCAGCAGGGACTGCAAATTTTTGCGCCAGCATCGTGTCCACAGCCTCCAGCAAGGCATCGTCATAGTGCCGGTTGCCGTACACGGCCAGGGGCACGACGCTTGCGCCCTGCCCCTTCAGACGGGACAAGGGCTCGTGCAGCAGCACAGGTATGCGCCCCGCATATACGGGAAAGGCAAAAACCAGCACATCACCGGCGGCAATACCGAGCGACGCCGCCCGTCCCTCGGGAAAAGTCCAGTCCCGATCCTGTGCGCGCGGCAGCGACAGCTCGCGCGACAGGGTGTCGGCCAGCTCGTGCGCCATGGTGCGGCTGCTGCCGGTAGGGCTGAAAAATACCGCGTAAACGCTTGCGCTCATCTGCTACCCACCTCTGTTGCATGAAAAAGCGGGCCGTTGCTACAGCCCGCTGGATAAATGCATGTATTCGGCGCAGTGCCTTGAGGCTCAACCAATTACCAGGCCTTGCCCTTGCTCTGCTCGTGCCCCACTATGCCGCCAGCCAGTGCGCCAACACCCGCGCCAGCCAATGCGCCCCACGCGGCGGATCCGCCTGCGATAGCGGCCACGCCAGCGCCGCCAAGAGCGCCGATGGCTGCGCCGCTGGCAATGCCCTGCTGGGTTTTGCTCATGTTGGTGCAACCGATACCGCTGGCAAAAACGGCTGCCAGCAGGGTGATGATCAATAATTTTTTCATATAAGCTCTCCCGAAAAACCCGTCAGTCAACGGATTTGCTATTACTTGGCATCCAGGCGGGGCTCGATGATCTCACGCCAGATCACATTCATGACCGGGCGTTCAAGACGCTGCGGGTTTGCCGCATACCAGGCGTCCACCAATTTGACGACCTCTGCACGGCTCACACCCTTAAAGGCCTTCATCCAGCCTTTTTCAAAGGGCGAAAGTGTGTACACCGGGCGTTTGCCTTCTTTTGCAGCCTTTTCCGCAATTTTGCCGTTGACAAAATATTCAACGGTTATGGCTGTTTCCACGCCAAAAAGAAAGGCGAGCTTTTCCGTTTCAGGGGTTTTTTGCCACACGGTGCCCGTAAACTGATCCACAGGGTTTGCCTTGAAATTTTCGGATTCAGGCATAATTTCCGTAGCGTGAACCGGAGCGAACGCCAGGACAAGTGCAAGGCTCAGAGCCAAACACAAAACCGACTTTTTCACGATATGCTCCTTGAGTTGAATAGCCCTTTGCAATGCCCGCTCTGCAGGTCGCTGCCGTGCAAGCGGTTCAGGCCGGGCGGCGATGCCGCTGGATACAGACCCCAATCTCTGGCAACAGCTTACCCAAAACTACGCTGATATATCAAGCGCGAAAAACAGGTTGCGGCTCATGGGCTGCGGGCGGTACGGAGCCAGCATGGAGGCCGCCAGACGACCGGAATCGGCAGGCGTAACGACGCACAACCATTTAAAATAAAGATACCCCGAGCTAGCATGACACGGGGTATCAATGGCGACAACAGCAATTTGCGCAGACCTGCTTGCCCCAAGTTTGCTGCTGCGCCAGAAACGTCCGCATTGCAATATTGCCCCTCACCCTGCCAAGCATCACATCGAAAAATCTGTGCCCCTGACATAGAAGCACAAGATTGAAACGTAGCAGGTTCACCAAAGAACAGATTATTGGGATATTGCGACAAGCCGGATTTTGTGCGGTTGGTCAATAGCGCAAAAGACGGCCTGGAAATTGCCGATAGTTATTTGCTTGGAAAAGAATTCAATTGACAGTGATGTTCTATTTCAGGCTGCTTTTTTCCTAAATAGTAATCATGTTACGGCAGATATGGAGCAACACATTACTCTGGCTATTCCTTTACAAGTAATCATCAACCTGGCCTAGGATCAATGCCATGCGTTGCATTGCTGGCAATGCGTAAATAGCGCTGCGTATAAATCCCACTTGCTTGTTGGATAATACGTCATCTGCTTCTTCAAATGTTTTGAAAAAGCGGTAGACATCGCCGTATACGGTTTTTCGATGCCAATTAATCAAACAGGAAAAAGCACGCTTGTCACTTCTGGCGACAGGCGGCATCAAACCCTCACGGGACAATTCGTCGAACACCATTTTGTGATGTTCTCAGTTGTCTGGAATGTTTAATACGACCTTGCGAGCTTCCGCATCCAGCACTTTAGCGATGATAAAAATGCCTATAATATTAAAAATGAGCCGCAACGCCATAAACCGAAATCCAAGTGTGGCTGTCTCAAACATGATGAGTGGAATTTTTGTGGAGGACCAGGCCCCAATAAAAATAAAGATATTGAGGAGACGTGCCCCTTTTTTCATCATCACGCCCGCCATTGGAAAGGCTGCGTATAACGGACCTGCGGCGGCAGAGCCCAGAATAAAGCCCAAAAGCATTCCTCTAAAACCGGAATTGGCCCCCATGTATTTTATCATGGTTTCCCGGTCTACCCAAACATCCAGCAAGCCCAGCAATACAAAAATGGGCGGCAGAAAGGTGAGCATCTCCAAAACATTGTCTTTAGTGACGGCAATGGCTTTTTTACCAGTATCTGGAGCCAGGATTAAAAGAGCAATTCCCACACATGAAAATACAAGAAACATCCTATATCGTTTGAGTAAAACAATCATAAAATTGCCCCCAACAAGAAAGAGGCGGCAACAGCATAAATAAAACTGAGAATATTTCGCTCAATTGCCAGACGCTTGCCAAAATATGTTGCCTCAAGGGGAAGCGTAACAACGCCGACCATCATTAACGTTGTCAAAAACATAGCAATTTGTCCGTATCCTGCGCCAGCAGCCAGAAGCGATGCGGCCAGTGGAAATGCAATAAAGCCTGGAATTAACGTAATCGAACCGATTACGGCGGCTATAGACATGCCTATGATTCCAGAATCTGCCCCCAGCAATCGCGTGATTGTTGCCTCATCAAGTATCGCCAGAATGAACCCGATCAATAATAGGATAGAAAGGAACTGCGGCAGAATATTTTCAAAGGCCTTACATCCCTTTTTGAGGGCCTGAAAGGTTTTCTGTTTACTTTTAAAATACGATAAGCCTAGCAGTAAAATAGTACCAGCATACAACACTATTGTTGCCATGTGTTACTCCTTAGGCATACTCGGGGCCATGGGTAGTTGCACCTTGTCTGCCATAATTTGCGTACCGTGGCAGAAAAACTTCACTTCCGCTGAGCAGGAATCACCACTCAAATGGCAACAGGAACCTTCGACGCCCTTGCATGGCAGACGGTTAGTGTTGGCCAGCCTTTCAATGTCGCGGGCCAGAAGGTGGAGCTTTTCCCTGTCAATGTCGTAATGCATGTAATAGCCGCGCTTTTCTCCGGTAAGCATGTCGGCCTGCTTGAGCACTTTTAAATGCTGCGATACGGCGCTTTCGCTCACCTGCAACTTTCGCGCAAGCTCTGATACGCAATAGCTGTGCTCGAGCAGCAAAGAAATAATTTTGCGGCGGGTATCATCTGCCAATGCGCGATATAATGGGGCCGTGTTCATCAATATGCCTATTTTAATTAAGTATGCACTTAATTAAAATGATAAGTACAGCTTGTCAAGCAGGTTGGAATTTACTGGCAGGCTCACAATTTCGCCTGCAATATTAAAAAAACGAATCAGACTGCCCTCCCACCGAAAAAGCATGCCAGTGAAAGTTAGTGCTCATGACATGGGTGCACAAGATTGAAAGGGAGCAGATTCACCGAAGAGCAGATTATTGGGATATTGCGGCAAACTTAGGCAGGAGTGCGCGTTGTCCATGCTGGCAGAATGGCATCTGGGATGCGGCCTTTTACAAATGGCGCAGCAAGTTCGGTGGAATGAATATCTCAGACGCCAGACAGCTGCGATAACGTACGGTATTTTTCGCACATTGAAAAAATAGAAGTAGCCCGCCAAGTCGGTTAGGTTTGGTTATCACCAAACAACCACCAAACCAACGTGGAGGGCTACAGATGGAAGCTATCAGGACGAACGGTAAAAAGAAAGTTCCGGTGATTGCTGTCGATGAAGAAGAATTACGCACGCACGTTTCCGAGGTTGTGCGCCAAAGTGTCGAGGAGACTTTGAATGGGCTGCTTGATGCGGAAGCTGACACCCTCTGCCAGGCCCGACGCTATGAGCGTAATGCCGATCGAGCCAGTACTCGCGCTGGTCATTATGAGCGCAATTTGCAGACCAAGGCCGGCATGGTTCAGCTCAAGGTTCCCAAGCTGCGGCACATGCCTTTTGAAACCGCGATAATCGAACGGTATCGGCGGCGTGAAAGTTCTGTGGAAGAGGCTTTGGTAGAGATGTACCTGGCTGGCGTGTCGGTGCGTCGGGTCGAGGACATTACCGAGGCTCTTTGGGGCAGTCGAGTCAGTCCAAGCACAATAAGCGACTTGAATCAAAAGATTTTTGAGCGGGTTGAGGAATGGCGCAATCGACCACTTGAGCCGAAATCCCCGTACATTTTTGTGGATGGAATATGGCTGAAACGCTCTTGGGGCGGTGAAGTTCAAAACGTATCTGTGCTAGTAGCCATTGGCGTGAGCACCAGCGGCTTCCGTGAAATTCTCGGCGTGGCAGAAGGATCACGTGAGGATGCAGAAAGCTGGCGGCAATTTCTTCGGTATCTCCGAGAGCGTGGCCTTAAACAGATAGACCTCGTTGTATCTGATAAAAGTCTTGGCTTTCTGGAGGCGCTAGGAGAATTTTACCCTGATGCCAAATGGCAGCGTTGCGTGGTGCATTTTTATCGCAACGTACTGCATGCGGTTCCTCGCGGTAAAGCCAAAGAAGTTGCTTTGATGCTCAAAGCTGTTCATGCCCAAGAGGATAAAGAAGCCGCACGCCGGAAATCTGTGGAAGTGATAAGCAAATTACGGGCGCAACGTCTTGAGAAGGCAGCCAGAATAGTGGAATCCGGCTGTGACGAAACGCTTTCGTACTATGATTTCCCCGTAGCCCATTGGCGGCACATAAGGACGAACAATCCGCTTGAGCGTTTGAACCGTGAAATTCGCCGTCGAACCAGAGTAGTGGGCAGTTTTCCGGATGGTCACGCTGCCCTGATGTTGGTGGCTGCCCGCCTGCGCTATATGGCAGGCCAACAGTGGGGTACGCAACGGTATCTGAACATGAACCAAGAGATATCGGTTTAAAACCAGGGCATTCGATGCCAGGTACATTCCAGGCTTCATCGATTGGCTGCTACAAAATGTGCGAAAAATTCTGGACACTACCGCTTGCAATGGCTAGACAAAGAGTGAACTTGCCCTATGACCGCGCCGCAGACGGCGCGCGCGTGAATGTGATGCGGGCTGCGGAAATGCTCAGCTGCTCCCGTTCGTGGGTATACAAGCTGATAGAGGCCGGACACCTCAAGGCATTCCGCATCGGCAGCCGCAAAGGATTGCAGATTACCGTGCGGAGCCTTGAGGGGTATCTAGCAGAGCGGGTAATAGAACATAAAATATCTGGTTAGAAAATAAAAACACATCTATCATATCGCTGCCATAGCACCAGAGAGAATGTTACATATTATAATAACCACGCTTATCTTTTTCCAGAACAGCAAACAGTCCACTGCCCGAAGTTTTCGCTGCTAACCGCAGTAAACCAGTATCCTTGTTTAAATCAGATACAATATTGTGCATGACCATTGCGCAAGGATTAAGGGCACTTTGATCAAGATATTCTTTGCTCAAATAATTTTGAAACTTTGCCTTCGGAAATATCGCAACAGCCCATAACACAGAAGCCGTAAAATTTAAAATTGTTGGCATATCCATCATGCTAGAAAATTGAGAAAAAATTAAGACACTAGATATTTGTGCTAAAACTGAAGATGATAGCCTTTCACGAAAAACTTCATGACTTGCAGCAATGTAATTATCATATAATTTACCAACCTTATCTCGTCCACTCCCCTCTTTTGATATCTCATTTTTTATTTTCATTTTATATTTATACATTTCCTTCATCAAATCGGAATCAAGCGTCCATTTCATTTCTGCAACTTGATCTTTTGTGAATACTTTATTTTCACATTCAACAAGAAACAATCGCTTTCCTGATTCGCGACGAATTATATCTAGCATCATATCATCAAGAGGGATTGCATCTTCACTTGAAAATTCATTATCCAATTTTAATATATTTGAATATTCGTTATCTTTAATATTATAATTTGTTCCAAATGAGGCTGTAATTGGCGCAGTATAGAATAAATGACACCCTCTGAGATAATCATATAATTTTATTGCAGCCATACAAGCTTTTGAAACAGTTTCAGTTGTTTTTTTAGTATATGCCTCATCAGAGGCCTGCTTTGCAATAAATATCAAGCTATCAATCTCATTTATCATCTTATCATTCAAAAACTTAGATACAGATTTAATATACCCATAATGCCAAGATGCAGCGACAGGAGAAACAGGTTTCCCCCTAAACATCGGTTTGTTTTTTTCATCTTTCACTATTTTATTGATTATATCAAAATCGTCAGTTATCGAGTTAACATGCTCCATCAAGGATTGTTTTTTGGAAGCCTTTCTAAAAATAGCCTCGCGCAATGCGCCTGTGATATGCAAGCCAGTGTAGTGTTTATCATTTTTCTTATTCAAAAAAATCTGCAAATTTTTCTTTGCGGTTGAACTAGCTTCAATTTCTTTAAAATTAGTTTTCAATAATGATTCATAATCGCGAAAGTTGAGCATAATATACTTATTCTCAGCAAGATAGTTAAGGGCATCAATAGTCATTCCATATTCTTTTTGGGGATTTTTGAGACCAGACAAAGTTAAATCCACTATAAGCTTTGGCTGCCACTGCAATTGTGCCATAAGTGGTTTTCCTTCAACCCAACTACCTACTAGAGATTTATCAGTATCTGCCATAAAACTGTAGGCAGGAAGAGAAAAAAACGTTCCTTTTGCAGAATTATACAAATCAGAAAGAGACTTACAATCACCTTGTTTAGATAGCTTGTTTTCAGCAAGTTCCCTGTTGTCAGCATAAAGCTCTCTCAATTGATCACCAATAGACCCCATGATATCCCCCTATTTATTGAGAAAAAGATGAAACAACTAGCTTAAAGAGCCGCAGTCCAACCGTCTTCGCCGATGATCTTGATGTCGCGACCATCCTTGTTCCAGTCAATGGCTTGTTGGATTTTGCGGCCAAAGGATGAATGCGCCCAATCCTCGCTGCCCATCAGGCCAATGACAAGGTAATCCAGCTTTACGGTCACGTTGCTCTGGGGAATGCCGCCCGCATCCCGAACAGCATTTTCGCAATCCTTGCGCATGCCGAAAGCAAATTTGCCTGTGAAGCAGAAGGTCTTACCGGGGATGATGATTTCCGGCTCGGGCTTGGTGAGGGGGAGAGTAGTGGCAAAAGAGGAGATGTGCTCTGCAATGGGCTTGCCGCCCACCAGGCTTTCAAGCAGAGAGAACAGCTCTTGCCGCTCATCAGCATCAATCTTGCCATCGGCAAGCATTTCACCAACACGCTTGTTGATCACGTCAAACGGCCATGAATCGAAGGTGCTGTTCTGCTCCAGCCACTGGACCAGAAAGGCCGATTCCTGCTCGTTCACCACACCGTCTGCGATCAAACCTTTGGCGATGCCAATCAGCTCAGAAGTAGCGCGATCCTCAAGCCGCCCCGCGTTGCAGCAAGCCTTCTTGTCCATCCTGCAATCCTTACCAAATGAGTTGTAAAGCGATATTTATGACCGAATTAATTGTTGGCATTTACAAAGATTTTTTGCAAGAGTTTGTGGGGGGCAATTTACCTCAACTTGTAGCCCTGCGCCTTATCCTGCGATGCCACCGCAGTGCTTTGCCTTGTCATGTTCAAGGGACAAAACCCAAACCTTAGTAGGCTGTTGAGCAAAAAATAGGCCGGGCGCTCTGCCCGGCTTAAACAATGGAGGTTCCCATGCAAACAGGTATCTACGGGTTGCAGTACTCAAATAACCGTGATGGAAATGCGGGGATTTTAGTGATCACTGCCGATGGCAAACTTGCAGGCGGTGACCCTTCGTTTACATACACGGGCGAATGGCGGCAGCAGGGTGAGGATATAACTGCGGTTCTCCATGCCAAAAAGCATAGACTCGCAATGTTCGCTTCTATCTTTGGCCCGGTGGAAAAGCTCACCATTGACGGCAACGGAGCCATCGGCGGCATGGGATCGACAGCAACAACTCCCATTCAGCTCACCGCCATAGCCCGTGAGTTTCCGGGGATAAAAATAAATGCGGTACTAACGCTTCTCGAAGCCATGTAACAACAGCAACTCGCTATAGTGCGGCCAGATTATTCGCTGATGTCTGGCTGCACTATCAATTAAGATCGGTTGTTACCCATCATATTCACGTCCACTCAGAAGAAACATTTTCCCATGCTCTGGAATCTGTATATCGTCTGTTGAAATATTGAGTTCGTTCGCAAGCTCGTCAGGGGAAACAGGCCTGCATTTGAAGTTTACTTTTTTGTCCTTCACCGCAGTACGATAAACATTCAAAAATGTTGTGTCCGAGGTCAAAAAATAGTCGAGATTGCTACACTCTGCAGCCCAAAGATGAAAGGCATCCCGGGCGCGCTTCCTGTGCACCGCCTTGCATAGATTCTGAAAGACCTGCAAATTCTTTATATTCTCGCGTTCAAAGTCGGTACAGCGTGGGTGCCGAAGCGAGACTTGATACATCTTTTTGGGATCTGCTGCCAAAAGAAAATCCATGAATTTTTCAATGACCTTCGGTCGGGCTTCCTTTTGCGACTTGTCTGGGCGATAATCTTCAAAAAGCCCTATCTCAACACCTCCCGGCCCTTCTGGCACATCAAACCATTTTTTTCTTTCAATTGGTGAAGGCACTGTAGCAAATGAAATTCCCCGGAAAGCATAGCTACTTGAGAGGTTCTCTCCTAAACTTTGATGCCCGTGGGCCCACTCCATCGTCAACTCGCTGTATGGAGTAGCCCCCATTTCGACCGGACACCCCTCTAACTCGGGAGGAGGTGCTGGAACTATGGCTGGAACTAGTGCTAAAACAAGTTCAACGGTGGAGATAGTAAACATAACGCCCCGTCGTCGCTGGTCTGTCGGTGAGAAAGTTCGCCTGATAGAGGCCAGCATGGCCCCTGGTCAGTCGGTTTCTCTGGTGGCACGAGCGTATGGCGTTGCTCCGAATTTGCTTTACCGCTGGAGAAAACAGATGAGTGAAGGCGGCAAAACAGCCATTGAAGCCAATGACGAGGTCGTCAGCGTTGCCGAAGTAAAGACCCTGAAAAAGCGAATCCGTCAGTTGGAGCGTGTTCTTGGCAACAAAACACTGGAAGTGGAAATCCTCAAAGAAGCCGTTCGCATTGGTCGCGAAAAAAAACTCATCTCGCGGCTGCCCTTGTCCGGCGTGGAGGATTTCCAGTGAAAAGGGTCACGGACGCCCTGGCGGTGTCTCGATCCAACACCTATGAACGTAGCCGCAGACCACGGCCTCGCCCGGAACGATACAGCAAAGCAGAAGACGCATTCCTTCTACCGTTGATCGTCGAACTTTTGGGCGGACGCCAGACTTACGGCTATCGGCGTATCCAGCGACTGCTTAATCGACAACTGGTTGCCGGTGGGCGCACTCCGGTCAACCATAAACGTGTGTACAGGATAATGAGGCAGAACAACCTGTTGCTGGCACGGTTTACTGGCAGCCGATCAGACAAAGCCCACACGGGCAAGGTTTCCACACTACAAAGAAATCAGCGTTGGTGCTCTGACGGGTTTGAAATTGTCTGCGACAACGGTGAGCGGGTGCGCGTTATCTTTGCCCTGGATACTTGCGACCGGGAAGTGATGGCCTATTCCGCCACCACTGGCGGGTACAGTGCTGACATGGCGCAAAGCGTCATGCTGGCATGCGTTGAAAAAAGGTTTGGGGATGTCAAAACATTGCGGCCAGTTGAATGGCTCTCCGACAACGGCTCCTGCTACACGGCAAGAGAAACAATAACTTTTGCCGCCGCGCTGGGCATCGTCAGCAAGTTTACTCCAGCTCGCAGCCCCCAAAGCAACGGTATGGCTGAAGCTCTCGTCAAAACATTCAAACGGGATTACGTCTTCTGCAACGATCGATCGGATGCCGAAACTGTGATGGCGCAGCTTCCCGGTTGGTTTGAAGACTATAATGAAAATGCCCCACATAAGGCCCTGCGGATGCTCTCACCTCGTGAGTTTATCCGTTCATTGCAAAACTTGGAGTGTCCGGTTTAGCGGGGGCAACTCCACTGTATGTGTAGCACCCAATTTCCTTGCGGTGTGCCGCCTCAGCAATAGCGATAATAAAGGGAAGGAACATTTCCTGCTTCGGCTTGATCTTTCTACGCTCAAAAACCAACAGTTTATTGGCTGTACGTATTTCACAGCCAGTGTCTTCTACCAGCTTGCCACACATTGGGTCAGCATCGCCAGTGGATTGGACGTTGGTGTCAATCATAACAGTAGGGATTTTTTTGCCAACATTCATAGGTCACCCTCATTGTTATACATTATTATTCTCTTAAATATCTTCCAAATATTGTATTTCTTCCATTTCACGAACAATACCATCATACCCACTAAAAAGCCTTGATGCAGAATACCCCAAGTGGTGTACATATGAGAATATAAAACTGCTCTGCTCAGCCGGAAGCAAAATTTTATACATGAGTGGAATATTAAATTTATTATTTTGTAAATAATTTTCGACAATACTGTCGACAGGAGTCCTATCAACGCTCAAATAAGCGTCAGTTTTAAAATCTGTATTTACAACAACATAAGACAGTACACCTCTTTGCTGCTTTATGTTGTTATTCATACTATAAGAAGGTACTATAAACTTTATCTTTATATCTTCAACAAGCGACTGAATTGTTTCAATATTTATTGCATATATAACTAAAAATTTTGATTTATTTATCGTGGTTATTCCACCTCTACTTGCAAAATATAGCGCGACATTAATATCATATGTCCAATCTAAAAATCTTGTTGGAATACCATGGTGCTGAGCCAGACATGACAACTCCAAGAGTTCCGGTAGAGGCCACTCACTGCACCTCGGCGTATTTAAAAAATTTTTGCAAAAGTTTTCATCGTATGAATTCCAAAATTCTTCAACAACAGGGGTCTGCAATCCATTATTATTTGATAACTTAAAAAAATTTTTCAGTGCCATCAATTCAAGATAAAATTGAATAACTGAACTGTCTATTGACGCGTCAGAATTGTTTTTATTCCAGCGACAAAAGTGATCCTGTCGGCCTGATATACTGTATAATCGTAATTTTTTATAGTTTTTTTCTCTAAGAGCACTTGGAAGTAACAAGTATTTATCTGACGATTGTCCACGAAAAACAAATCCTTTTAATTTATTCCACAAATTCCCGCTAGGCAGTATATCAGCATAAAATTTTTTAAAATCACTATACTTAATTACTTTTACATTGCTCATGTGCGCCTCCTCTTGAAAAACGTCACATATTACTTATATATATTTCACTTACAACCCATCATCACCCTACCTGACATCTCATCATAGTTTTATTGCTTCATAAATGAAAGTCAGGCAATTTTTTATAGTAGTTGACACCCCTTCTTTCTTTTGGCAAGCAGACAACAGGTGCTCAAAACACCTAAAACGCCAGCGGTGGCCGCGTTCCGTCAAAAACGTGGTTTTTTTGCGCCTGTGGTCTATCCACTGAGGGGCTTATTCGGAGTTATCTCCGGGCGTGGACGATATACAATACCCGCAAGGGAAAGTAGTCCGCTGACTGGCGTCAGTTTTGAGCACCCGGAGTTTTTGTGTTTTGCGAGCTCCAATCAAAACCTACGCCAGAGGTTACCATGTCTACCCATTCCCTTGCTTCGGCCCCAGCGCCAGATGTTATCCAGCAGGAAATTCCCAATTTTTCGGAACGGCTCCGCCCCCTGATCGGTCGCTTGCGGCTGGTGAGCGAGTACATTGAGTACCCGGTTAACCACTTTGACGCAGCTGCGGACATTTGCGGCGAATGCGCCGAGGTGCTTGAGCAAGTGCTGCAAGAGATTGAATCCGCGCAGGAGGAGATACGCAGCCGTTACTGCGTGGGGGGGCGCGTTGTGGTACGCTTCAGCGCCGGGGAGGTGGAAAATGCCTAGCCCTGGCGTTATACCTTTCGCCTTTGATTCCGCCATGGTTCGCGTGGTGCTGGACGATGTGGGTGAACCGTGGTTCTGCGCCAAGGATGTGGCCCTTGCCATGGGCTATCAGTGGAATGGCGTTTCTCGCATTGCGCATGTGCCAGAGGAATGGCGAAGGGTCACATCCGTTGTGACCCTTCAACGCGGCGAACAAGAATCTTGGTTTCTCTCTGAACAAGGCCTGTACTTCTTTCTTGGTCGCAGCGACAAACCCGGCGCTCTGCCCTTCCAGAAGTGGCTGGCCGGCGATGTGTTGCCCACCCTGCGCAAAACTGGCGGCTACGCCCTACCCCCGCATCCGGCGCAGGAATCCCCTGCTCCCCGCTGCGCCCTGCCTGATGTGCCGGAGATGTACCACCTGCGCCCTACTCTGCGGCAAAGGCTGTGGCAAGATGCCCTGCAAACTGCTCGGTGGACAACGCAGGCTCAGACGTTGCGGCGCAGTGGTTTGCAGCCCTGTGCCGCGATGGTGGTGGGTCACGCCCCGCGCGACGGTGTGGACGAAACCACGCGGCGCATCCTGCAATTTGCCGACGAGCGCTGCCGGGCAGAGCACAACGGCAGGGTCAGCGCCGCTGCCCTGTATGATGCCTTTACGCTGTGGTGGTGCTCCCGCTTTGACGAACCAGCGCCCAGCCAGCAGATGTTTGGCCGTGTCATGTGCGGGCGCTATGTGCAGCGCAAGCGCGGGGGCAAAAGCTGCTACTTTGGCGTGCGGCTGGCTGCCAGGGGGCGCAATGAAAAACGAAATCGCGCTCGATACCCCCTTGCCGCCGACCTTATCCCCCCCCCCCCGGCTCGCCTATGCCGAGCTGTTCAACCAAGGCGGGGCCGGGCAAAGCCGCCTTGCTCACGCTGGTGAAAGACCTGGACCGGAAACTGGCGGCGTGTTTGAGCAGGTTAACGCCAGGCACCCACCGTGCGGGTCACCCTACCCTCGCTGGGATAACCGGCTCTACCTCAAAGACGGGGGCATGGCGTCTCCAAGAAAAAATGGGCATACCAATTAAAGTTGGTATGCCCATCAGGGCAGCTTTTATTTTCCGACCAAAGAAAAGAAGAGAAGGCCCTGTGGAAGGATTGTTAATTGGCTTGCGGGATTTTGCAATCGAAAAAGTGGTCAGCCACGTTCCCCCGGTGTTTGAGGCCAGATGGACGGGCAAGAATACGTGCCCGCACTGCGGATGTGAAAAGCTGCGTATCAAGGACTCATTCTGGCGGACGATCCGTAATATTTCCATTCATGGAAGGGCGTCACGCCTGTTAATTCGCTGCCATAAATACCGATGCGAAAGCTGCGGCAGATATTTTAATACCAGACTTGCAGGCATAAAAGTGTGGAGCAGAACAACAGAGCTGCTTAAGCGCAACATTTTTCAGGCCTACAACAAAGGTGTTTCCTGTAAAGACATCGCCAATGAGCACCGCATCGGCGTGGCCAGCGTGGAGCGCTACTACCACCAGATGATGCAGCACAAGAGCAGCCACTGGGCAAACCGCACATGCCCGCGCATTCTGGGCATTGATGAGCATAGATTTACGCGCAGACAGGGCTTTGCAACAACGTTTTGCGACTTGGCCCGCCGCAGGGTCTTTGATGTGGTTAAAGGTCGTAGCGCCGCTGATATGCGCGACTTTTTGCAATCGCTGCAAGGCCGCCATAAAGTTAAAATGGTCTGTATTGATATGAATTCTGCGTATCGGCGACTTGTGCGGGAATGGTTTCCCAATGCGCGCATTGTTGCGGACAGATTTCATGTTATCAGGCTGGTGAATCAACACTTTTCAGAGCTGTGCAAGGCAATTGATGAAAAACAACTTGCTTATGGGCGAGGCGGTATGATGCGTCTCTTGCTGACTCTCCGTGATCGATTAACAGACTCACAGAAAGAGCGATTACGAACATACTTTGCTGACAGGCCGGACATTGAATCGCTGTACGAATTTTTGCATGACACAGCTGATTTATTGCGTGTGCGGGCGCAAAGTGTCGATTCGTGCCGCAGGTATGCGGCTGAATTATTAGATAAAATTGAGCAACTTCGAAAAACTAGCTTCGCGCCGTTGCGTACCTTGGGCAAGACGTTGCATAATTGGCGGGAAGAAGTGGCCCGAATGTTCCGTTTTACCCGGAATAACGGCATCACAGAAGGCTTTCACCGAAAAATGAAGTTGATCCAGCGGCGTGCGTATGGCTTTCGTAACTTCGAAAACTACCGCCTGCGTGTGCGCGTTTTGTGCTGCTGAAATGGCTGGGGAATCGTTCAGAAACCTGTCGGAAAAACTGCCCGCTGAAGGGGCTTGCCCCCGTCTTTGGTGTAGAGCCGGCTTGCCCCCGTCTTTGGTGTAGAGCCGGAAAAAGTAATGCCCCACGAGATAGCAGCTCGTGGGGCATTTTGTAACCAAGGCATTGTAACCAATGCCATACAGTAATAGGGCAACTACGTTAACCCTTTGAATTCAATTGGCGTCCCCAAGGGGATTTGAACCCCTGTCGACGGCGTGAAAGGCCGTTGTCCTGGGCCGGCTAGACGATGGGGACGCGTCCTGAGGGGTGTATGTACGTCAAAAGCACAGAGGTGTCAAGCGGCAAATCAAAATCAGCATACATTTCAGCCCAAAACATTTTGTTTAGGGTTCACAGGCTCCAGCAAGGATGATCTGAAGCACTTCTGCCCGCTCGGTGCACGGGCGACTGCGGGCATGAAACAGTTGCAGGGGGCAAGGACAGACCGCTGCACATGCTGGCATTAACCAGAGCGTTGCCGACAGTTGCAGGAGCGTCAGGGAAGCTCCCTTGGGGACCACCAAATTATAAAAACCGATCTAAACCGACGCCGAGGGATAATCTCTCAACCCAAAGGATCTACCGCCATTGCCAGCTCGTAGCCACTTACAACTGGCGGACCATAGTGGTAATAATCCCCCATGCGACCACCACACACAGCAGACCTGTCAGTGGCCCGCACAGCCAGTGCGCCGTCATCCGGCGCTGCAATGCAACCCGGTTATCCAGAGCCTGTACGCGGCGGATTATCATATATAATGGTCGGCAGACTTCACCGCACTGCAGCGCAAAAGGCACGGCAGCCCGCCCTATGCAGTTGCCGCCAGTTGCTTACCTGCAAGTTTGGGGCGGGGCAGATATACGCCACTGGCTGGGTACAGTCCCGCGCTACCCTGCGGGCCATAAACCCCTGACGCATTGCAAGTTTGCCCCGGCCTGAGGTATAAGCAAGCCATGCAAAAATCCGGCGCTACAACCTCCCGTTCAGGCAACGTATCTCGCTCATCCTCCAGTGTGGACAGCCACCGCGAAGAGCAGCTGCGCCTCCTGTTGGACCTGTCCAACGTGGTCAACTCGGCTACCGATGTGGGCGTGGCCCTGAACAAGGCGCTGCAGCTTATGGCAGAGCACCTGCACATGATGCGCGGGGCCATCACGCTTATCTCGCCCAACAGCGGCGAAATCCGCATTGAGGCGGCCTACGGTCTCAAACCGGCAGAGGCCCGCCGAGGCCGCTATGTGCGAGGCGAGGGCATCACCGGACGAGTTATCGAAACCGGGCGCTCCATGTATATATCTAATGTTTCCGAAGAGCCGCTGTTTCTGAACCGCACGCGTTCACGCGATCTGGGCAAAGAGGGCATTTCGTTTATCTGCGTGCCCATCCGCCTCAACGATCAGGTTGTGGGCGCGCTTTCGGTTGACCATCTGCTGGTGGACGACGCCACGCTTGAAGACGAAATGCGCCTGCTCACCATCATTTCTACCCTGCTTGGGCATGCAGCCCTTGAATCACAGGGACGCATGGACGAGGAAGCCTCCTCCCCCCTACGGCCGCGCGGCTTTGTGGGCAATTCTGAAGTAATGCAAAAGGTTTACGCACAGATAGCCCAGGTGGCTCCGTCAAGCACGACGGTTTTTTTGCAAGGAGAATCCGGCACGGGCAAGGAGCTTGCCGCGCGGTCCATCCACGCGGGCAGCACGCGCGCCAACAAGCCCTTTATCTCGCTCAACTGCGCCGCCCTGCCTGAAAACCTCATTGAAAGCGAGCTGTTCGGGCATGAACGCGGGGCCTTTACCGGGGCCAACGCTACCCGCAAGGGGCGCTTTGAACTTGCCAACGGCGGCACGCTGTTTTTGGATGAAGTAGGCGAACTCTCACTCATGACCCAGGCAAAACTGCTGCGTGTGCTGCAAGAGAGGGCCTTTGAGCGCCTGGGCGGCATGGAAACCCACTACGTTGACGTGCGCTTTATCACCGCCACCAACCGCGATCTGGAAAAAATGGTTGAAGAAGAAACCTTCCGACGCGACCTTTTCTACCGTCTTAATGTGTTTCCCATATTTTTGCCGCCTCTGAGCTTCCGGCCAGAAGACATCCTGCCGCTGGCCAACCATTTCATAAAAAAATATGCGCTGGCCAATGGCCGCAGCAGTGTGCGCCTGTCCCTTTCTGTAATGGATATGCTGCAGCGCTACAGCTGGCCGGGCAACATCCGCGAGCTGGAAAACGTCATGGAGCGCGCCGTGCTGCTGCTCGGACGCGAGGGCCTTGTGCTGCCCCAGCATCTGCCCCCTGCCCTGCACGGCAACCGCGCCGCCGCCGCTACATCGGGACACGCGCCGGGCCTGCTCAGGCAAGGGCTATCTGGCAGCTTGCAGGAGCAGCTTGACGAGCTGGAGCGGGCATCCATTACCGAGGCACTTGAATACAGCCAGGGGCAGATGGGTAAAGCCGCCGCCAGCCTGGGTCTGACAGAAAGAATCATGGCCCTGCGCATGAAAAAATACGGCATCACTTACAAGGCTTTTCGGCCTGTGTACCGTAGGGAAGAAGAGGCATAGAAAAAAACGAATCTACCGAATGGTATTTTTTAAAAATGGCAAAACGATCCTCAAATCTATAAAATTAGCAAAATATTTTAAACTGTTATATAATTAGCTTCTCAAACAATCCAACTTGACACAATAATTTCTACATTTTTGTACAATCTTTAAAAATTTCTGTAATACTCTGAATTTAATAATTTTTTACGTACGCCCCCAAGACGCTGCCACACGGTGCATCTTGGGGGCTATTTTTTTCAACACAAATGTAGAAATTATTCTCCCCTGCCAATCGCCCGCATTCCCTCCCCTTACCCGGCCAAACAATTAAATTAAAATAAATCAATATATTATAAAAATTGAACCCCGTCAGTAACAGCTTTGGCACAATTCATGCCTATACAGGACATTGCTGCGGTGCTGTATCGCGGCGGTGGGCATGGCGCCGCCCACAGAGGATGAGGTTTTTTTTAAACGCGGAACGGAACGACGGAGACCCAGCCCGCTGCATCGTGCAGCACGTTGTCTCCCGCGCCGGATCCGAATACGCTGAAGGATGTCCGTATGAACGCCTCGGATACTGCATTTATTCTGATCTGCGCCTCCATGGTCATGCTGATGACCCCGGCGCTAGCCCTCTTTTACGGTGGCCTTGTTCGCTCCCGCAATATTTTGTCCACCCATATGCACAGCTACGGCGCACTGGCGCTCATCTCTGTACTTTGGGCCATTGTGGGATACACCCTGGCTTTTGGCGAAGATGTGGGCGGCATAATCGGCGATCTTTCCTACCTCTTCCTCAAAGGTGTTGGTGGTGAATCGGCTCCTGCTGCCACGCAGCTGCCCCACACGGTATTTATGGGTTATCAGTGCATGTTTGCTGCTCTTACCGTGGCGCTTATTTCAGGCGCCTACGCTGAGCGCATCCGCTTTTCCGCCATGCTTGTTTTCTCTGGCTTGTGGCTGCTCTTTGTTTACTCCCCCATGGCCCACTGGGTGTGGGGCGGCGGCTGGATGAGCAAAATGGGCGCCCTTGACTTTGCTGGCGGCGCGGTTGTGCACATGTCTTCCGGCGCGGCGGCTCTTGCCTGTGCCCAGGCTCTTGGACCGCGGCTTTCTACCGGCGCTTCGCACGCCACGCCCAACAACCTGCCCTTCACCCTTCTTGGCGGCGGCCTGCTGTGGTTCGGCTGGTTCGGCTTTAACGCTGGCAGCGCCCTGGTTTCCGGTCCCCTTGCTGGTCAGGCCCTTGTAACCACCCATATGGCTTCTGCCTGCGGTATTCTTGGCTGGATGCTCGTTGAATGGATTCGTACCGGCAAGCCCACGAGCCTTGGCGCCATCTCCGGCGCGCTGGCCGGGCTTGTGGCCATCACCCCCGGCGCGGGCTATGTTGAAGTGCTGCCCGCCATGCTCATCGGTTTTGTCGGCGGCATCATCTGCTACGGCGGCGTGCTGCTGAAGAACAAGTTTGGCTACGACGACGCACTTGACGTGGTGGGCATCCACGGCGTCGGCGGCACCTGGGGCGCGCTTGCTACCGGCCTGTTTGCCTGCGCCGCCATCAACAACACCGACGGCCTGTTCTACGGCAATCCCGGCCAGGCCTGGATCCAGATCGTGTCCATTGTGGCTACCTGGGGTTATTGCTACATTGTTTCCCGAATCATCCTCTATGTGGTTGACGCTGTAGTCGGCCTGCGGGTTACGCCTGAAGAGGAATTCACCGGCCTCGATTTGAGCGAGCACAACGAACGCGGCTACTCCCTGTAGTCAACGGGAAACAGCAAAGGAACGACCTATGAAAAAGCTAGAAATCATCATCCGGCCCAGCATGTTTGACAAGGTTAAGGACACGCTTACCGACATGGGCATCCACGGCTTGAACTACGTTGAAATCAAGGGTTTTGGTCGCCAGCGCGGGCATACTGAAGTGTATCGCGGCACGACCATGCAGGTGGACTGCCTGCCCAAGATCAAGCTCGAAGTGGTGCTGCACGACGACATGCTCGAAACGGTTCTGAACGCTGTGGTTTCCATCTCCCGCACAGGTCAGGTCGGCGACGGTAAAATTTTCATCAGTGACGTTATGGATGCTATCCGCATCCGCACTGGTGAACGCGGTGACGAGGCTCTGTAGTCCGGGTTTACGTCTGTGTTAAGCAACAAAACGATAAAGGAGACGCGGGTATGAGTTCCCCCCGTAAAAAGGCATTGTTCAAAGTAGTGAACACTGCGCCGGTTACCCCCAGCAGTGCTGATGAAGTGGGTCGCAGTGCAGAAGATATCTTTGGCCGTTATGTGTTTGGCATCGCTACCATGCGCAAGCGTCTGCCCAAGGATGTGTTCAAAAAGCTGGCCAAGACCATCCGCGACGGCGAACGCCTGAATCCCGAGATTGCCGACGTTGTCGCCAACGCCATGAAGGATTGGGCCATCGAAAACGGCGCCACGCACTACACGCACTGGTTCCATCCCATGACCGGCCTCACTGCCGAAAAGCATGACGCCTTTCTGTCGCCCACCGTCGATGGTCAGGTTATCAGCGAGTTCTCCGGCAAGATGCTGATCAGCGGTGAGCCGGACGCCTCATCCTTCCCTTCCGGCGGCATCCGCTCCACCTTTGAAGCCCGCGGCTACACCGCGTGGGATCCTTCCGTGCCGGTATTCATCATCCCCTCTCCTTACGGGGCTGCCCTGCACATTCCCACGTACTTCTACTCGTATTCGGGCGAAGCTCTTGACCGCAAGATCCCGCTCATGCGCTCCATCTCGGCCCTGTCGCGTCAGGCCATGCGTATTCTCAAGCTCTTTGGCAACGCCTCGGCCAGCTATGTGCGCGCCAACGTAGGCCCCGAGCAGGAATACTTCCTGGTGGACAAAAACCTGGCCGCCCTGCGTCCCGACCTGCTGCTGGCTGGACGCACCCTGCTGGGCGCGACCTCGCCCAAGGGCCAGGAGATGGAAGACCATTACTTTGGCTCCATTCCTTCCCGTGTGATGAGCTTCATGCAGGATCTGGAAAACGAACTGCGCTCGCTGGGCATCCCGGCCAAGACCCGTCATAATGAAGTGGCCCCCGGCCAGTTCGAAATTGCCCCGGTCTACGAAGAAGCAAACATCGCCTGCGACCACAACATGCTGTGCATGAACATGATGCGCCACATGGCCGGCAAGCACGGCTTTGTGTGCCTGCTGCACGAAAAGCCCTTTGCTGGCGTCAACGGCAGCGGCAAGCACAACAACTGGTCCATCAGCGATTCTGACGGCGTAAACCTGCTCAACCCCGGTTCCACGCCGCTTGACAATGCCCAGTTCCTGGTATTCCTGGCCGCCGTGCTGCGTGCCGTGCATCTGCACAGCGCCGCCCTGCGCCTTGGTACCGTGGGCGCTGGCAACGACCACCGCCTTGGCGCCAACGAAGCCCCGCCGGCCATTCTGTCCGTCTACCTTGGCGAACAGCTCACCGACGTGCTCGACACCATCGTGAACGGCAAGGGTTCCAAAAACAAGAAGAGCGCGGTCATGGAAGTGGGCGTTTCCACCCTGCCTCCGCTGCCCGTGGATCTGTCCGACCGCAACCGCACGAGCCCCTTTGCCTTTACCGGCAACAAGTTTGAGTTCCGCGCAGTGGGTTCCTCGCAGTCCGTGGCTCCGGTCAATATCGCCCTGAACGCGGCCGTGGCCAGCGCTCTTGACGACATCGCCACCGAGCTCGAAGCCTCCGTCGCCGGCGGCACCGAGCTGAAAGCGGCCCTGCAGGCCCTGCTGCCCCGCCTGTTCAAGGAGCACATGCCCATCGTCTTCAACGGCAACGGTTATGCTGAATCCTGGGCCGAAGAAGCCGCCCGCCGCGGCCTGCCCAACTACAACAACACCGTCACCGCGCTTGAGCATTACAGCGATCCCGACGTCATGAACGTCTTCCTGCGTCACGGCATCCTGACCGAACGTGAAATCCTTTCGCGCCAGGACATCCTGCTGGAAAACTACAGCAAGACCGTGTGCATCGAAGGCAACCTGATGGCCGACATGATCCGCTCCTCTGTGCTGCCGCCCAGCCTGGACGCCCAGATCAAGGCTGCCGACGCGGTTGTTAAAACCCGCGCCGTGCTCGGCGACAAGGCTGCGACCAGCGAAGAAGAATACTTCAACGAGCTGCGTGGTCACATCGTTGCACTCCAGAAGGGCGTGACGGTACTTGAAAAGGCCGTGGAAAAAACCCAGTGCACCGAAGGCGCGCTGGAACAGGCCAAGGCAGCGCGTGACGGCATTCTGCCCGCCATGTGCGAATGCCGCACCCATGCAGACGCTCTTGAGCGCCTGGTCGATGACAACCTGTGGGTTCTGCCCAAGTACGCGGAACTGCTCTGGGCTCACTAGGTCGTTAAGAAATAGTTGGGGGCAGGGGGTCTCATCCCGGGGGGGAAGATGGTCTCCTTGCCTCCGGCCCTTGCGGTTTAGCCGCAGGGAGCCACGGGCCTCGCCGTTCGCCGCAACGGACGGCGAAGGCCAGTGGTCATCAAGCGGAGAGTCTGGCGGCTCTCCGCTTTTTTGCGCCCCGGCGTACCGCGCACGCGCGCCCTGCGGCGGCAAGGCCGCACTGTGTTTACTTTTGCCTTGAATCAGAATAAATACTTATTTGTGATACTGCCAAGATAATCATGGGCAGCCTGTGTTGGCCCCCCGTAGATAAGGAGTATATATGGCTGCGACACTGCGCTTTACAAAAATGCAGGGCATCGGCAACGATTATGTCTACGTAAACGGCTTTGAAGAACGCGTCGAAAACCCCAACGACCTCGCCCGCCAGATCAGCGACAGGCACTTTGGCGTGGGGTCTGACGGCCTCGTGCTCATCATGCCTTCCGGCACCTCCGACGTGCGCATGCGCATGTTCAATTCGGATGGTTCTGAGGCGGAAATGTGCGGCAACGCCATTCGTTGCGTGGGCAAGTATGTTCACGACCACGGCATTCTGTCCAAAGACGTCATACGGGTTGAAACCCGCGCCGGTGAAAAAATCGTCCGTCTGCTTTTTGAAGGCGGCGAAGTATGCGGCGCTACGGTTGATATGGGCGAGCCGGTGCTTACCCCGGCCAACATTCCCGTGCTGGTCGAGGGCGATACCAGCGCCCAGCGTTTTGTGGCCCGCCCGGTCGAAGTGGACGGCGCAGGCTACGACATCACCGCTGTTTCCATGGGCAACCCGCACGCGGTTGTCTTTATGAAGGGCATAGACGACCTGGACCTGCCCAAAATAGGCCCCAACTTTGAGCATCACCGGCTTTTTCCGCAGCGCACCAACACGGAGTTTGTGGAGGTCATCTCTTCCACCAAGGTAAAGATGCGCGTGTGGGAACGCGGCGCGGGCGAAACCCTGGCCTGCGGCACTGGCGCGTGCGCCGTGGCTGTGGCCTGCGTGCTCAACAAGCTGACAGGCCGCGAGATTGACGTGGAGCTGAAGGGCGGCACCCTGCACATCCACTGGGACGAAATTTCCAACCACGTTTACATGACCGGCGGGGCCGTCACCGTCTTCACCGGCACTTACCACATCTGATTCAGAGGAATGTGATGACCAGCGTAAACAGCAATTTTCTCAGGCTGCAAAGCAACTATCTTTTTGCGGAAATAGCCCGCAAGGTCGCCTCTTTCAAGGAGGCCAACCCCGAAAAGCGCGTGATCAGCCTGGGCATCGGCGACGTTACCCGCCCGCTTGCGCCCGCAGTGATAGCTGCACTGCACAAGGCTGTGGACGACATGGGCGAAGCATCCTCGTTCCACGGTTACGGCCCGGAACAGGGCTACGCTTTTTTGCGCGAGATCATCGCTGAGCACGACTACAAGGCGCGCGGCGTAGACCTGAGCGCTGACGAAGTGTTTGTGAGCGACGGCGCCAAATCAGACGTGGGCAATTTTCAGGAGCTGTTTGATCCTGACAGCATTGTAGCTGTGACTGACCCTGTTTATCCCGTCTATGTCGATTCCAACGCCATGGCGGGCCGTTCCGGCGAGTTTGACGGCAAGCAGTGGAACAGGCTTGTGTACCTGCCGTGCCTCAAAGAAAACGACTTCGTGCCCGATTTTCCCAAAACCAGGCCCGACATGATCTACCTGTGCTACCCCAACAACCCCACGGGCACTGTGCTCTCGCGCCAGGTGCTGCAGGGCTGGGTTGACTACGCCCGCCGCGAGGGTTGCGTCATCCTGTATGACTCCGCATACGAGGCCTACATTACCGACAGCTCCATCCCTCACAGCATTTACGAGCTCGAAGGCGCTCAGGAAGTGGCCGTGGAATTCCGCAGTTTTTCCAAAACAGCCGGTTTTACCGGCCTGCGCTGCGCCTATACCGTAGTGCCCAAGGCCCTGCAGGTCAGCGACGGCAAGGGCGGCAAAATTGCGCTTAACGGCCTGTGGAATCGCCGCCAGTGCACCAAGTACAACGGCTGCCCCTACATTGTGCAGCGGGCCGCTGCCGCCACCTACAGCCCGGAAGGCCGTGCACAGGTCATGGACGTTATACACGGTTACCAGCGCAATGCGGAAAAGCTGCGCACCGCCGTTACTGGCATGGGGCTCTCCGTCTACGGCGGCGTCAATGCGCCCTACATCTGGGTGCGCGTGCCCGACAGCATGACCTCGTGGGGCTTCTTTGACCATGTGCTCAACAGTACGGCCCTGGTCTGCACGCCTGGCGCAGGCTTTGGCGCGTCCGGCGAGGGTTACGTGCGCCTCACGGCCTTTGGCTCGCCTGCCGATACGGAAGAAGCCATCAAGCGCCTTGCTTCGCTGAGCTAGACCCGGCAGCCGCGCTGCAAGAGGGCGACGCCCGAACACCCGTGCAGCCCGCGTAAAAAACATATGGCAAAGCCCGTTTCCGGGGAATGACGATCATCCCCCGGAAACGGGCTTTTGTCATTGTTCCAGCGGCCCACGGCCAATCTACTGGTTTAAAAGTCCTCGCCGTACTTTTACGTCCGATTCACTCATATTATATTTTTTGACCACGTCTTTTTCGTCAAAAAAGACCACAAGCTCTTTCTTTTTACCGCTCGAACTGGCTGCAAAAATGCTCACCACGGGAATATAACTGGTTGCATCAGCGCTTATTTTGGCCAGTTCATATTTCCAGATTTCCATTCCGCTGTCAGTGTAAGAAGTGTTGAGGGGCGAGCCAAACATGCTCTTTACTTCGGCTTTTGTAGTTTCGCCGGGTTTAATTTTGTCACCAACGGACGCTTCCGTTTCCTTTCTCAGGCTGTCGTTGCCAGCTGTGGCGCAACCACAAATACTACCGCAAAGACACAGCAAAACACACAGCATCGACAATCGAAAAAAGATTCTGCTATTCATTGTAACTCCAGTTAGACTGTTTATCCGTATAATTTAAGCTATTCACATAACTATCTGTGAACAGCCAAATATAATCTGAACACCACAAATACCTGTCGAAAATACAAGAGAGAGTTTTTGCGTATAGGCTGCATATACTACACCATCAGCCTTGCTTAATTAAAAAACACAGCTGCGATAAAACCTGTCAAACAAGATAAATAGAGATGTTGGCATCTGAATCCAGCGTGTTGCATCGCACAGATCAATTTTTTAACAACACACTAACACATTGTAATGTTTAAAAACTATTAGATACCGCTACAACTGATCGGTTTTTATATACTACCAGAGAGCAGGCCTCAACGCAGTAATCCACTGTGATTACCTGACTGAAACGGTGTTGCTGAATTTTCGTTGCATTATCCAAGCAGCCAAACACGACGGCAACAAACCGGGTTGCGCCACTGCTTATGGGTATTTATGTTAATATACTGGACATTAACGCGCACTACCCAATAGCAAAAAAGCCCGTTCCACACGATTGCCATGGGCAACCCTGTTGGAACGGACTTTTTTACCGATAATATATGCAAAAATAAAAAAAATATTTTGCAGGTTCGGGAGGCGTCAAACCGGAGCATGAACATGGATACAGGGGGCACATTGCTGCCAACCAGCCGCGACCACACGAAAAGTTGCCTGAAAAAACAAAAAAGGGCTTACGGTGGTTACCGTAAACCCTTGATTTTGCTGGTCGGGATGGCGCGATTTGAACGCGCGGCCTCAGCGTCCCGAACGCTGCGCTCTAGCCAAGCTGAGCCACATCCCGTCGAGGAAGGGAACATAAGCGAGACAGAAAACTTTGGCAAGTGATTTTTTATTTGTAAAAAAACAATGCCTGACGTAGCATACCAAAACTAGTGAGAGAATTTTTTGGAGTGAGCCTACCCTATGATTAGTGTCCTTGTGGTTGATGATTCAACCTTTATGCGCAACACAATTACTTCGCTCCTGGAGCAGGATTCTGAAATCAAAGTCGTGGGTACGGCCCGCGATGGCCAGGATGCACTACAAAAAGCCGAGGAGCTAGACCCGGATGTAATGACCCTTGATGTGGATCTGCCGAGACTGGACGGCCTGGGGGTTTTGCAGCAGCTCATGAAAACAACGCCCATGCCCGTGCTGATGGTCAGCTCGCTCACGCAGAGCGGCGCGGAAAGCACACTGAAGGCACTGGAATACGGCGCGCTTGATTTCATACCCAAAACCATGAGCAGCGACCGCGAAAATTTTGCGGCTGAACTGCAAAAAAAAGTACGGGCCATTGCGCGGCGCAAAACCATTATCAAGCTCAAGTACCGCCGCATCAACCAGATTCAGGTTACGGCTCCGCGTCCGCAGCCTTCGCAGCCTGCTGATTATGTTCAAACGCCCTGCCCCGGCCCGCGTGATCTGGTCGTCATCGGCGTTTCAACCGGCGGCCCGCCGGTTGTGCAAAAGATTCTTTCGGCGCTGCCTGCGGACCTTCCGGCCTGCATTCTCATAGCGCAGCACATGCCGGCGGCGTTTACCAACCCTTTTGCCAAACGCCTCGACAGCGTTTGCCAGATTGGCGTTACAGAAGCCAAGGACGGCGACAAGTTCAAATGCGGCCATGCCTATGTATGCCCCGGCGGCAAGCATATCGGCATACGCATGCGCGGCCCCCTGCCGGAAATTTTTGTGGCGGAGGAGCCCCGAGACGCGCTTTATAAGCCTTCGGCAAATGTGCTTTTTGAAACTGCGGGCAAAGCCATGGGCAGGCGCACATTGGGCGTTATACTCACCGGCATGGGCTCAGACGGATGTGAAGGCTCCAAGGTGCTTCGCGAGAAGGGCGGATGCCTCATGGCCCAAAATGAGGCCTCGTGCGTGGTTTACGGCATGCCCAAGGCGGTTGTGGACAACAAGCTCGCCAATCTCATACTTGATGTGGACGATATTGCCAACTCTATCATCACAACGGTCAGAGGCTGACCCTATCGCAGCAGGACATGACTATGAACATGGAAAATCCCCAGCACAAAGCAATTCTTGAAGCCTTGCAATCAGGCGCTAATGACGCGATCCGCGACGCGGCGTTCAGCGCGGGCGACCAGGGCATGCAAGATGCCGTTCCCATGCTCTGCGAACACATCAAGAGCCCCAGCGTGGGCGTACAGGAAGCGGCGGAATACGCACTGCGCAAAATTCGCGGCCAGCAGGTAGTCATTGCTCTGCTGCCTCTCCTGCGCAGCGACGAAGCCCCTGTGCGCAACGTGGCCATGGACATTCTGCGCGAGATCGGCTCGGACAGCATCGAGAGCATCCAGCCGTACATGCAGGACGACGATGTCGACCTGCGCATCTTTATAACCGACATTCTCGGCTACTGCCGCACGCATCAGGCCTGTCTGCTGCTGTGCCGGGCCCTGCTCAAAGACCCTGAGGTAAACGTGCGCTACCAGGCGGCGGTCAGCCTCGGTACGCTTGCCTTTCCCGAGGCCGTCAACTCTCTGTGCCAGGCCATGCACGACGAGGAATGGGTACAGTTTGCCGTGGTGGAAGCCCTGGCAAAAATCAAGGATTACTCCGCTGTCAGCGCCCTTGTTAAGCTGCTGTCGCAAGCCTCGTCTCTGGTCAGCTCGGCCATTGTGGACGCGCTTGGCGACATGGGGGACGTAAAGTCCATCCCCCTGCTTTTCAGCTCGCTCGAAAACGTCCGCGAGGCCCTGCGCCACAAGATTGTCAAGGCTATTGTGCAGATTCTCGGCGGCAAGGGCCTGTCGCTGCTGGCGGTAAAATCGCAGGAGCGGTTGCGCACCTACCTGCTTGATGCCCTTACCGATAATGATGAGGATGTCCTCATGGCGTCACTGCAGGGTCTGAGCGCCATCGGCTCAAATGATTGCACCGAGGCCGTCATCAACATGGCCGCCGGGCTCGACAAGGAACGCCAGGACGAACTGTACGAGGCGGCAATCAAGGCCATTGCGGCCATTGGTTACAACGATTCCATACGCGCGGCCCTTGTCAGCGAGGAAGAATCACGCAACCTCCTGGCCATGGAGGCTTGCCACCTCATGACCGACCACCGCTGCGTGGGCGACCTCAAGGATCTTTTCTGGCGCGTCAGCCCCGAGCTGCAACGCATGGCAGCTGCAGAGCTGGCTCTGCTTGGAGACTGCAACGACGCCCCCTTCTTCGTTACCGTCATGAACGATTCTGAAGATGCCGAGGTGCTCAAAAGCGCCCTGGTGTTTTTTGGCAATCATCCCACCTGTCCCGATGTGGAAGACCTCGTCTTTGCCCAGATAGACCACAAGTACGTGGACGTTAAGGAAATGGCGCTGGAAGCCTGCATCAACCTGCACAGCCCCAAGCTCAACGAACTTTTCAAGGAACGCGCCCGGAGCGACGACCCAATGCAGCGCATGATGGCCGTGTATGCCCTTGGCCGTTACAGCATTACCGAAAACATGGCAGAAATTACCGCAGCGCTTGACGACGAATCTCCCCGCATCCGGCAGGTGGCCGTGGAGGCATTTTTGAACCTTGGCGAAAACGCAGAAGAGAGTTTGCCCCTGCTGCTGCCCCGCTTGACCGATGAAGACAAGGATGTTCGCCTTGCAGTGGTCGACCTGCTTGGTCAAATCGGTTCTCCAACAGTGTTGCCATACATTCTCAATGCGCTTAACGATGACAATGAATGGGTGTGCATTCGCGCCATCGACGCGCTCGGTATGCACCGGGTTGCCGATGCCGTGCCCCTGCTTGCCCAGATGCTTGAAAGCGCAAGCCCCATGGTTGCCCTCAAGATCGTTGAGGCTCTGGGCAAAATTGGCGGCAATGTGGCCTTCAGCGTGCTACTTGGCATGATGAACCACGAAGATTCGGAAATTCAGCATGCGGCGGAAGAAGCGTTGGCAACGATCCAGGCCGAACAGGAGTAGGTATGTCTCAACCCCCTACGTTATTTCCCAAAAGCCCGCTCGGCGCTACGCCGAATAGCGGCAACGCGCAGACCTCTGCCGGTGCCGCTGCTAACCCGGCAGAACAACGTCCCCGGTTCGGCTCAACAGTACCAGGGGCCGCGCCGACAATGCCCGCTGCCAAACCGGCCACGCCCACGCCGGCTTCACCTTTCAGGTCGGCCATGCCCCCGCTGGGTGCGCAGGCCCAACCAGCGGGTGCTCAGGCGGCTGGCTCTGCCTTTCGCTCGCCCACTGCCCCTGCAGGCACGGGCCTAGGCAGTGCCGCCACTGGTATGCGTCCGCCGCTGGGGCAACCGGGATTTGGTCAAACCGCCAGACCTCCGCTGGGTTCCACGCCGGGCTCCACCCTGCCCCCCCGTACGGGCGTCACGCCGCCAGCGAGCGGCATGGCGGCTCCGCGCCCCGCGCAGACCCCGCCTGCCACAAGCGCACTGCGTCCACCGCTTACGCCCGCTGCCGCATTTCGCTCGCCCACACAGGCAACCGACAGTGCCCGCGCCGCATCGCCCTTTCGCAAGGACCTGCAGATTTCTGACGAAGAATTTTTGCAGCTGCGCGACTTTATCTACCAGCAATGCGGCATTTTTATTGCCGAAAACAGAAAGTACCTTGTTGAAAACAGGCTCTCCAACCGCATTAAAGAACTGAACCTCAAAAGCTACAGCGATTATTACAACTTTCTGCGGTTTGACGGCAGTCGTCGCACCGAGCTCAACAAGCTGTTTGAGGTTGTCACCACCAACGAAACCAGCTTTTTCCGCAATCCGCCGCAGCTTGAGGTGTTTCAAAAAAGCGTGCTGCCCGACATCCTCGACCAGTGCCGCAAGGCAGGCCGCAAAAAGCTGCGCATTTGGTCCGCAGGCTGTTCTACGGGTGAGGAGCCCTACACCCTCGCTATCATTCTGTGCGAGGTGCTCAAGGGCGAAATTTCCAGCTGGGACATCAAAATCACCGCCAACGACCTTTCCGAAGCCGTTCTGGCGGCGGCGCGCCGCGGCGTCTACAACGATTACGCCCTGCGCACCACGCCCAAAGAAATTGCGGACGCCTACTTTATCAAAGAGGACGCCCAGTACAAGATCAAGCCGGAGCTGAAAGCGCTCATTTCTTTTGGCCAGATCAACCTCAACGACAAGGAACAGCTCCGCCGGGTCGAAAAGTCGCAGATCGTCTTTTGCCGCAATGTTATCATCTACTTTGACGATGAAATGAAGCGCAAGGTCATCAACGCCTTTTACGACAACCTTGAAATTAACGGCGCTTTGCTTATCGGGCACTCCGAATCGCTGCACAACATCAGCCGCGCGTTTCAGCTTGAGCACCACAAGGGAACCATCGTCTACAGAAAACTGAGCTGATGCATGACAAATGTGCGCTAAAATACTGGCTATTGCCAATCAGAAAGGGGGCGTAGGCAAAACTACCACATCCATTACCCTGAGCAGCGCCCTTGCGCGCCAGGGCAAAAAAGTTCTTGTTCTTGATCTGGACCCGCACGCATGCGCCACACTGCATGCGCGCATATACCCAGAGGGCATCGACTGCAGCCTGCACGATCTTTTTCTTGCGCAGGAAGAAGCGTGGCCCGACATATGGCCCCGGCTTATCCATTCTGACGCCCTGCCGGGAGTGGATGTGGCCCCTGGCAGCATTCGGCTTTCCGAGCTTGAGGTTGATTTTCGCGAGCGGCAGGCCAAGGGCAGCGTGCTTTTGCGCAGCCTCGGCCAGATACGCGACAGGTATGATTTTATTGTTCTGGATTGTCCGCCGCACGTGGGCATACTGCTGGTCAACGCCCTTGTGGCCTGCGACCTGCTGATAATACCGATACAGACAGATTTTCTTGCGCTGCACGGGCTCAAACTGTTGTTCGATACGCTGCACACGCTGAACAAGGCTCTGGGCAGGGCCATCCGCTACCGGGCGGTGCCCACCATGTACGACAAGAGGGCCAAGGCTTGCACACGGGTTTTGGAACTGATGCGACGCAAAATGGGGCAATCCATGTTCACTACCGTTATCGGCGTTGACACGCACTTTCGCGAGGCAAGCGCCCAGGGTTGCACCATTTACGATATTGACGCCCGCTCAAGGGGCGCGGGTGGCTATGATTCACTTGCTCAGGAAGTGGTAACGCTATGGTAAAAACGCCCGAAGAATACTTTGCCGACCAGTGCCTTGCCGTGCCGCAGGCTGCCGACGCAACCCTGAGCGCGGCGGAGAAGGCTTTTGTGCAAAAATATCTTGGCAGCGATACGCTGCAGGATATGCCCGTACTCGAGCCGGAACAGGTGCTCGCCGGACCAGCGGCCCTGTCGCCAGACCACGACGCCGAGCCACGCGCTGCAAAGCGCGCAGGCGCGGAGGCCTCCTTGCCTTCGTTGCGCACACGGCTTGCAGCGCAGGAACAGGTGCAGATGGTTTCGTTTTATGTACGCGAACAGGTTTTTTTACTGCCTGTTTCAGTGATTGTGGAGGTGCTGCGCTACATGCCGCTGACCCGGCTGCCCATGGCGCCCCCGTTTATTGCAGGCGTAGTCAACCTGCGGGGCAAGGTAACCCCGCTGCTGCATCTCGACGCCTTGCTGACAACCGATCAGACCATGCGCTACACGCAAAAAAGTTTTATCATTGTTTGTGGAACAGATGATATGCAACTTGGCTTAATAATTGACAAAGTTCACACCATGTATATGGTTTCAAAAGACAGTATAAGCTGGAATATTGAAGCGCAACTGGGCGAAGGTGCAGATTTTCTGTGCGGCCTGGCCAATATCAATGAACGACTCCACGGCATTATCGACCCGGAAATGATTGTCGACAAGCTCATTGAAATATAAACCGCCAAAGTGGTTGGCGCGTTTGCATGATCGACTTGCCAACAATCTGAATAATCTCTAGAGTTCGGTGAATTTTGTACGGCAGCCAACATCAGACGGACAGGATCACACACATGAAAAAACATATTATGGTCGTAGACGACTCCAAAACTATCCGTAACCTGGTGGCCTTTGTTCTGAAAGGCGAAGGCTTCAAGGTCAGTACTGCCGAGGACGGCCTGGACGCCATTGAGAAGCTCTACAGCCTTGAGCCTGTAGACCTCATTGTTTCGGACGTAAACATGCCGCGCATGGACGGCTTTACGTTTATCCGCACAATACGCGCCCAGGATGCCTATAAGGATATTCCCATTATCGTGCTTTCCACAGAAGGTCAGGAAAAGGACATTCAGACGGGCATGAGCCTGGGCGCAAACCTGTACATGGTTAAACCGGCTCAACCTGAAAAAATGGTTCGTAATATAAAGATGCTTCTGGGCTAGCCGATAAGAAAGACAGTATATGTCCACTTCGGACAATAGTGTGCTTTCAGCCATATAAAGGTATAGGTTATGAGCCAGGAATTTTTCGATCCGGAACTTTTCGCCGACTTTATCGCGGAAGCCAAAGAACATCTCGAAACCATCGAGCCCAATCTGCTTGAACTTGAGAAGGCTCCGGACAATCTGGCACTGCTGAATGACATTTTCCGCCCCATGCACTCTCTCAAGGGCGCGTCGGGTTTTCTGGGGTTGAACCGCATCAACCAGCTTGCGCACAAGTCCGAGAACATTCTGGACGAGCTGCGCAAGGGCACCATGGTGGTGACCTCGGAAATCATGGATGTCATCCTGGCTTCCACAGACGCCCTGCGTCAGATGATAGATAATCTTGAATCCACCAACGCCGAAGGCGATGTGGAAATCGACCATATCATGGCGCAGATCGAAGCCATCATGGCTGGCGAAACTTCGCCCCAGGTGGCTGCCGAGCCCGCTGCCGAAGCGGCCCCCGCTAATGCCGTTTCCGCTGAAGCAGTTGCAGACGACGCTCAGGCCGCCAAAGAAACAGCCCCCTCACTTCCGGCAGAAGACAACGCTTCAGCCGCTGACGAGCCAGACAGCGAGGCGGCCCCCACGGGCAACGGCAGGCAAAATTCCGACGCTCCGACCATGACGGGCAAGGAATGGGTGCTCACCCTGCCCGACATACCTTCGTATGCCCTCACCGCGTTTGGCGAGGGGCATCTCAAAGATTTTATCGACGAGTCCAACGACACCATCGAAAGCCTGACCAACGGCCTGCTCGATCTGGAAGAAAACCCCGTTGGCCGGGACGAACTGGTCAACGATATTTTCCGCTTTTTCCACAACATGAAGGGCAACAGCGGCATTATCGGCTACGCAGAGCTAAATGCCCTTACCCACGAGGCGGAAACCCTGCTCAACAATGTTCGTCAAGGCAAAATTACGCCGACCCACGAGCTCATCGACCTGCTGCTGCTTGTTGTCGACGTGCTTGAGGCTCAGGTGCAGCGCATCAACATTGAAGCGGGCACCGCCACCCCCTTCAATATCGAGCCCGTGGTCAAGCAGCTTCAGCTGGCCCAGACCGGCGGCCCCATTTCGCTGCCGCAAGAGCTGCTCGACGCGCAGGCCAGCCAGAACGGCGCCGCGGGCGGGCAGCATGAAACTGAAGCAGAGCACGCAGATGAACCGGCAGCCCCCGCCAGCCAGGAGGAGCACGCCCCGGTTGAGGTGGTCATGCCGACCATCATTGCCGTCGGTGCTGAAAATGACGACATCGACGCCTTCCGCGCCACAGTGCGCCAGCAGCTTGAAATAATTCATGCCGCCCTTGAAACACTCAAAAAAGACGGCAGCCACAAAGATTCCATCGACGCACTCTTCCGCTGCCTTGTGGCGGTCAAAAACGCCTGCGGCTTCATGGACTTTGAAGAAATTAAGGTCTATGCCGAGCGCACTGCGGGCATTGTGGATCAGGGGCGCATCAGCGGTATTGATTTTGGCCTGATGGTGGACCTGCTTGAGCAGGAAGTTGCCATCATCAAGGACATGATACAGCAAAAACTGGACGGGCTTGCACCGTCGCCTGCCCCCGCAACGGAGGCAAAGCCTGCCCCGGCTCCTGCGGCCCAGGCTGACGCGCAGCCCGCAGCGCCTGCCAGCGCGGCCAAGCCTGCCGATGAGCCAGCCCCGCACGAGCAGGATGAGCAAGCAAACAAGCATGAGCCTGCTGCGCACGCGCCTGCGGCCAAACCGGCGGAACACGCCGCTCCGGCCCCGGCGGCTGCAAAGCCAGCGGCTGCAAGGACAGCGCCCGCCAAGCCAGCTGCGCCCGCAAAACCTGCCGCACCGGCCAAGCCAGCTGCGCAGGCGGCGGCCCCGACTCAGGAAAACCACAAGGGTTCATCCACCATACGCGTTGACCATGAGCGCCTTGACCATCTGATGAACCTCATCGGCGAGCTCATCATTAACCGCAACCGGTACACCCTTATCGCCCGCTCGCTTGAAGACAGCGGGCACGATGTGGATATTTCACAGGTAGCCCAAAGCCTTTCTGAAACCACCTATGCCATGGCCCGCATTTCGGACGATTTGCAGGACACCATCATGAAGGTGCGCATGGTGCCGGTTTCCTCTGTGTTTTCGCGCTTCCCCCGCCTGGTGCGCGACCTTTCGCGCAAAAGCGGCAAGGAAGTCGACCTGATCATGGAAGGTGAGGAAACAGAACTGGACAGAGTGTGGTGGAAGTTATCGGCGACCCCCTTGTCCACCTCATCCGCAACTCGGTCGACCACGGCATTGAGCCGGAAGACGTACGCCTGGCCGCTGGCAAACCCGCCAAGGGCAAGGTTACGCTGCGCGCCTTCCACAAGGGCAACTCTGTGGCCATTGAGATTGAAGACGACGGCAAGGGCATAGACCCGGTAAAGATGCGTGAAATAGCCGTGCGCAAGGGCCTCATCACCTCTGAGGAAGCCGCCCAGCTCGACGATCGCGAATCGCTGGAGCTGATCTTTGCCCCTGGTTTTTCGTCGGCGGAAAAAATCACCGACATCTCCGGTCGCGGCGTGGGCATGGATGTGGTGCGCACCAACATCAAAAACCTCAAGGGCAGCGTCAGCACATATTCCGAGGTGGGCAAGGGCACACGCTTCACCCTCAGCCTGCCGCTTACGCTGGCCATCATTGACGCGCTTATGGTCAATGTTTCCGGCCAGATGTATGCTATCCCCCTTGATGCTGTCTCTGAAACCACCAAGATCGAAGCCGAGCGCCTCACAGACGTCAAGGGCCGCAAGGCCGTTACCCTGCGCGGCGAAGTGCTTGGCGTTGTCGAGCTTTCAGAAATGCTGGGCCTGCCCCGCACCGACCCCCTGCCCGACGTTCTCTCTGTGGTAGTCATCCACGACAACGAACGCCGTCTGGGCCTCGTGGTCGACCGCCTGCTTGAACGCCAGGAAATCGTCATCAAGCCCCTTGGCGCATACCTTGGCGACCTCAAGGGCATTTCGGGCGCGACCATCATGGGCGACGGCTCGGTCATCCTGATTCTTGACCCGCACGAAATTTACATCCTGGCCACATCCAAGGCATCGTCCATGGGATCAGGCGACCAGGCTAAACAGGCAATTTCTGCCAGAGTGTGAGTGACAGGGGGCTACGGCCCCCTGTCTACTTTTCAGCCTCATCACGCAGGGCATACCATGATCGAACTGTTGAGCAACCGTCGCAGCATACGCAAGTTCACCCCGCAGGCGGTGAGTGAGCAACACATTGAAAAACTCCTCGCCGCTGGGCTGCTCGCACCCTCCTCCAAGGATACGCGGCCAGTTGAGCTGGTGGCCGTGCGCGACAGAACGGTTATTAAAGCCCTTGCCGCCTGCCGCGACTCAGGCACCATGCCCCTTAATACGGCCTCGCTGGTTGTGGCGGTAACGGCCAATACCGGCAAGGCTGACGTGTGGGTTGAAAACGCCTCCATTGCGGCCATTCTTGTGCAGCTTGAGGCCGAAAAACTGGGGCTTGGGTCAACATGGGTGCAGATGCGCCTGCGCACCAACAGCGGCAAGTCCGCCGAGGACGAAGTCCGCAAAACACTGGGCATCCCCGCCAATTACGGTGTACTCTGTCTGCTGGCCATTGGACATAAGGACGAAATCAAGCGACCCCCGCCAGCTCGACGAGGCAGATTGGGCGCGCACCCACAGCGAGCATTTTTAGGCAGTTTTTGGGAGTCGGTTGCACAACTAACACGCGGGCAGAAGCATAAGATGCACCCCAGCCATGTTCCGCGGCATGACGGCTGGACGGGGTCGCCTTATTTTGAGAAAAAGTCTTGCCTTTCCACACTGCATGAGCTATATGACCTTTTCGCGCGGTTACGCCCACATGCAACGCTGTCATCTTTTCGGCGCGGGCTTTGTTTTATGCCGCATTTGAAATGAACTATTTTTTTGCATATACGGAGGAATGTATGAGCAAGGAATGCATCTTTTGCGGCAAAAAGCCCCAGGTCGGCAATCTTGTGAGCCACTCCAACATCAAGACCAAGCGCCGCTTTAATCCCAATCTGCAGCGCGTGCGTCACCAGTTCCCCGACGGCAGCGTGCGGACCCTTTCCGTCTGCACCCGTTGCCTGCGTTCTGGCGTTGTGGTTAAGCCCACGGTGCGCAAACAGGCTTAATTGCCTTTTTTTTGCAGTTCTTAGCCCCGACAGGTTTCTGCCGGGGCTTTTTTGCTTATGCGCACACCAACACCCAAGGTTTTTGCTTTTTCACGCTACTGGCGCATCCGGCGCAGGCCCAACAGCCTGCCCCTTGACTGGCGTCCTGTGGCCGGGTCGCAGGGCTACACCCGCTATACGAGCTTTCGCGAATGGCTGCTTGTGCTCAATGCCTGCGGCATACCGCACCAGACAGCCCAGATGGGCGGGCGGGAATACATTTATGTACCCGCGCTGTACGAAAATATCGCCCTGACAGAGCTTGGGGCCTTTTACCGAGAAACAACAATGTCCGCCCCAGAGCCGCCGCCGCTCAGGGTTTTTCCACACGCTTTTTTGGCGGCTCTGGCCCTGCTGCCTGTCATACTTTGGCACGGCTGGCGCATGGGCTGGTGGCATGCCCCACAGCCGCTGCCGCTGCCCGAGCTGTGGAGCGGCGCGGGCGGGCTCGACATCGTGCGGGTTCGCGTTTTTAACGAATGGTACAGAACCGTCACCGCTCTTGGCCTGCACGCCAGCCTTACCCACCTGTGCGGCAATGTGGCCTTTGGCTCCATATTTCTTACGCTTCTGGCACGCCTTACAGGCGTCGGTAGGGCCATATGGCTTACGCTGCTTGGCGGGGCGCTGGGCAACGCCCTGACTGTGCTGCTGCGTCCGCATCCGGTGCTGAGCATGGGTTTTTCTACTGCGCTGTTTGCCAGCATTGGCGCTATTGCGGGTTTTATGGCAAACCAGCAAAGCGGCAGGCGCAAAGCCATGCTGCCGGTGGCTGCGGCAGCCGCCCTGCTGGCCATGCTTGGCACTGAAGGCGAAAATACCGATTATGCCGCCCATCTGGCCGGTCTGGCCTGCGGGCTGGCGTTGGGCGCGTTTGAGGCCTGGCGGGTGCGCAACCACCATACTGGTCTGGGCCAGTGGAGTGCGGCCGCGGCAACGTTTTTTGTGGTATGCGTCGCGTGGTGGCGGGCCTTTGCCGCCATAACCGGCTGACAATGCAGAAGGGCCCGGACGAGCATGCTCGTCCGGGCCCTTCTGCATTGTATTTGCGCGCACGACAGGCGGCGGGCGTCTTTGCCCCAAAGGCCGCGTGCCTTACTTCGACCCGCAGCCCGGCCCGTCTTTAAACAGTTTTGCCGTTCTTGCTCAACTTGTGCAGGGTACGACCCAACGGAGCCTCCCTATGAAAAAGCAGCAGGGGCAGTATGGCCCCGATGGCCAGAGCGCACATGATAAAAAAGGCCGTCAGCCCGTTGTAGACAACGCTCACCAGCACAGTCTCCCCCTGGGTGGTCCCCGCTGTATTGAGAAACTTCAGGGTAGCCAGAATAGCCTTATAGGCAAACATGCCGGGTATCATGGGCAGCAATGCGGGGAAAACAAACATCTCGGCCGGGGTGTGACACCGGCGCGCGATGGGCATGCTGCAAAAGGAAATGATCAGCCCGGCGCAGAGTGAGGCGCTGGCGATGCCCACATGCGCCTGCAGCAGCAAAAAACGGCTCATATGCCCTGTCGCCGCAAGCAGCCCGGCCATAACGGCAATACGCTTGGTCGGCCGCGAAATGGCCGCAAAGCCCACGGCGGCAATCGCCGCAAGCAGCCCGTCAGCAAGACAATCCACCAGCATCATAGTGAATCCACCCCCATCAGCAGCATGGTTGTGGCCAGCCCCAAAGCAATGCAGATGATGAGCGTGCTGGCCTGAATAAGCCGCGAGACGCCCATAAGCACATGCCCGTCAAGGATGTCGAGCATGGCGTTGATAAGGGGGATGCCGGGGATAAGAAAAAGCACGCTGGCGGCAATGGCGGTCTGCGGTGTGCCGCCCAGCTGCAGCACTACGCCCACAGACGCCAGCAGCGATGCTGCAAACGCGCACAAAAAAAAGGTAACCTTTACATCCAGGCCCCAATGCAGCAGCTTTTGCCGCAGATAAAAGCCCAGTAGTGTCGCGCAAAACACCAGACCCATGGCTGTCAAATCGCCGTTAAACAGGCCGCAAAAGGCCGCATTGGCGCACGATACAAGAAAGCGCAGCAAGACGGGGTTGATGGTAGGCACCGCGCAAATGGCGCTGAAGCGCTGGCGCGCCTCGCCAAGGCTGAGGTTTTCGTCAGCGATGCTCCAGCTCAGGGCATTGAGAGCGGCTACCCGCTGAAAATTGGGCGCGCCCGACACAATGGAGCTTACCGCAGTACGGCGCTCAGCCGGAATGCCCCCCTCGGCAGGTTTGATGACCGAAAGCATCAGATGCTTGGGAAAAATGGCCAGCTCAACTTCAAAACCATATGCGCGCGCAATGCGGCAGGCGGTGCGGTCCACCCGTGTGGTCTGCCCGCCTGCCCCAAGCAATGTTGAAGAAAATACCTGAATAAATTCAATAAGTTCTTTAGCTGTAAGCACGCCAGGCGCATTGCCCGAAGCCCCGGCGGCCATGCCGCCGGCAGCGTCCGCCATTGCCCTGTCGCCCTGCAGAGCGCATGGCGTAAACATAGACAGTTCGTTCAGACTGCCCTGCCTGTTTGTCAAACCCATAAACTAGATCCCTGTTTCATTATCAAGAAAAACCCAATGCAGCATGCGCTTGTGCACACGCAGCCGGTATTCTGCCTGCTGCACGAGCAGCGAGGCCTTGCTTGCCAAGATGGCGTCGTCAACCCCAATGGCCGCCACGGGCGAGGCGCTCAGCATCAGATGCACGTCGGTCGCCGCCTTGGACAGCAGCTCAGGCCCAACGCGCCAATGCGCACGCTCCTCATCCGTCAGGCCGCTGCGGCAGCCCGCAAAAACATAATTGGCTCCGCGTACGGCTTCTTCGGGGCTATCCACAAAGGTAACAGGCGTGCCCAGGCGGGCGACGGTTTCTTTGAGCGGCCCTGCGTCGCTGCGCGAGGGCAGCGCCACCCGCAACGCAAACGGAAACCAAGCCGTGGCTTCGATGAGCGAATGCAGCGTGCCGTTGACGCAGCCCATCCAGCCGCAGCTAACGCCATTGAGATAGCGCGAATTGCGCAGCATACAAGCAATGTCTGCAAGGGCGTGCGCGGGGTGCGCGTCAGGGCTGCCAGCGTTGATCAAGGGGAAGCGCAGACACGAGGCCTCCATGTCCCACCCGCCCACGGGCATGCCGTACATATACAGGCAGTCGATATAATAGCTGAAAACCGGCAGAAGCTGTTCCTGATAATCGCTCATTTCGGTACGCCAGCTGCCACGGTTGCCTTCATAAACAACGGCGCCGCCCATCTGCCGCACAGCCGCCGACACGCAAAGCCGCTCGGGCAACGAGTGTTGCGAAAACATCAGCAACGCTACGCGCTGAGCCATAAAATCAGATTGCGACTTCGGTTCCGGCATGCCCAAAGCCTGCTGCACCAACAGCCAGGAAGCCTTTTCGCCAAGGCTTTTGATACTCAAAATATGTCTTGCCATATATCCTCCGTGACGGGCGTCACATACAGATTCTTTGGCCCGTGATAATGTCTTATCAAAGCAATAAATTTCTGTCCAGCAGGGCAAATACTAGAGCCGGCAGCTGACAAGGGTTGCCGCCAATGGACAGGTTTTTCTTTAACATTATGAAAAAACAGCACATGGCTATTTTTGTCGCATTAATACCCATTGTGCACTTGTGATTTAATCCACTTTTCTGCTAAATTACGAGGGCCCACTTGCAGGGCCTACAGGAGCAAGAATGAAAGCTTTTCTTTTTGATCTGGACGGAACGCTGATTGACAGCCTGGAAGACATCGGCCAGGCCTGCAACGACGTTCTCGCCAGCCACGGCTACCCCGTGCATCCCCTGCCAAAGTACAGGTATTATGTGGGGCGCGGCTTTCACAAACTCGTCAGCGACGCCCTGCCTCAGGGCGAGAGCACGAGACTTTCCACAGCCGAGCTCTGCGCCCTGGTAGCGGAGGCACGTGCCCAGTACGGCAACAACATGTGCGTGCGCACCCGGCCCTACGACGGCATTACCGAGGCCCTGCTGGCTCTGGCCGAGCAAGGCCATGCGCTGGCGGTGCTTTCAAACAAACCTGACGACCTCACTGTCGCGCTGATCGGCCGCTATTTTCCCGAGGTGCCTTTTGCGCTCGTGCGCGGAGGCCGCGATGGCGTGCCCCTCAAACCCGAGGCGGATGCGCCCCTTGATATGTTGCGTCAGATGTCGGTTTTGCCTGCCAACAGCTTTTATGTGGGCGACAGCAACGTGGATATATTTACCGCCCGCAATGCGGGTATGACCTCAATAGGCGTAGCCTGGGGTTTTCGCGGTGCGGAAGAACTGCGCGCAGCCCAGGCCGACCATGTTATCGACGCACCAGAGGCGCTGCCGCGCCTTGCACGGGAGGCATAGCATGAAGCGTCCCATCATTGAGATCGATGAAGAAAAGTGCAACGGTTGCGGGCAGTGCGTACTCGACTGCGCCGAGGGCGCTCTTGCCATCATTGACGGCAAGGCCAAACTGATAAGCGATATTTACTGCGATGGCCTCGGCGCATGCCTGAACTGCCCAGAGGGGGCGTTGCGCCTTGTGGAAAGGGACGCGCCGGAGTTTGACGAAGAAGCCGCGCTTGCCGCCAAGGCAAAACGCGAGGGAGCGCAATTGCCCCAGCATCGGCCCCACGGCGGCTGCCCTGGCAGCATGGCGCGCACGCTCACGCCGCTTACCGGCGGCCCGGCCCCTGCGGGAGCAGCTGGCGACCTGCAGGCGCAGGTGCCCACATGGCCCATCCAGCTGCGTCTGCTGCCGCCCAGCGCACCTTTTTTGAAGGGTGCCAACATATTGCTGGCCGCGCACTGCGCGGGCTTTGCTCTGCCCAACCTACATGCCGACTGGATGCGCGGGCGCGTCCCCATTATTGCCTGTCCCAAGCTTGAGGATAACGAAATTCTGGCGGAAAAGCTCACGGCCATCATCCAGCACGGCGGCATAGCGGGCATTACCGTCCTGCGTATGAGCGTACCTTGCTGCGGAGGTCTCGAGCGCCTGGTGCACCGGGCGCTTCAAGCTGCCGGCAGCACCTTGACGCCGGAGACGCATATTGTACAATTGTAAAAAAATAAGTATACTTTTGCATGTACCTGAAGGGAACATGTAAATAATTTATTGAGGCTCGCCTTGACAAAACATAGTGTAGTGCTATGTTTTCAGGGCGAGCCTCAATTGTCCGTAATTGCCGACAAACTCAACCCCACAGACGGGACTCGTAACGCGGCGGAGCACAAGGGCCGCCTAGACAGACCGCTTTGCTGAGAAGGATCATAGACATGCCTATCAAGATTCCTGCGGATCTTCCCGCCTGTGCAGCGCTTGAGAGCGAAAACATCTTTGTGATGACGGAAGACCGCGCCGTCCAGCAGGACATACGCCCGCTGGAGATTGCCATAGTCAACCTCATGCCCACAAAAATCGCCACAGAGACCCAAATGTTGCGGCTTTTGAGCAACTCGCCCCTGCAGGTCAACATCACGCTGCTGCGCACCGAGGCGCACGAATCCAAAAACACGCCGACACAGCATCTGGAACGTTTTTACAAAACATTTGGCGAGATCCGCCACGGCAGCTTTGACGGCATGATCGTGACAGGAGCGCCTGTGGAGCATCTGCCTTTTGAAGATGTGGATTACTGGCAGGAACTGCTGGAGATAATGACCTTTGCGCAAAGCCGCGTATATTCCACCCTGTACATTTGCTGGGCGGCGCAGGCGGCCCTGTACCATTTTTACGGCATACCCAAGTACACGCTGCCTTCAAAGCTATCGGGCATTTTTGACCACAACATTCTTCAGCCGGGCTGCCGCCTGTTCCGGGGATTTGACGACACGTTTACGGCCCCACATTCGCGGCATACGGAGGTTCGCGTCCAGGACGTCAGCAATCAGCCAGCCCTGCGCGTTCTGGCCCAGTCGCCTGAAGCGGGTCTTGCCCTTGCCGAAAGTCTCGACCACTCGCAGGTCTTTATGACCGGCCACCTTGAATACGACAGGGATACCCTGGATGCGGAGTTTCGACGCGACCTCGAGCGGGGCATGAACCCGCAGCCGCCCAGCCACTATTATCCCGACAACGATCCCAGCCGCCCGCCCCATGTCAGCTGGAGGGCGCACGCGCATCTGTTTTATTGCAACTGGCTCAACTACTATGTTTATCAGGAAACACCCTTTAGCCTTACCGCTATCGGCCGTAACCGGCAGGGCATGTAAGCACCGCTGCACACTACAGGGAAACGAGGATGCCAATGCGATTTTCTACCAGAACCCGTTATGGATTGCGCTTTTTGCTGCGCCTGGCGGCACAGCCGCAGGGCACGCTTTTGCAACTGGGGCAAGTGGCCCGCGAGGAAAACATATCTTCGGGCTATCTGGAGCAAATAGTACGGGCTCTGCGCCCCATGGGCATTCTCAGGGCCGTACGCGGCTCAGGCGGGGGATACTCTCTTGCCAAACCCCCGGCTGACATTAACATAGAAGAAGTCTTTCAGCACCTTGAAGGCGAAATTTCCCCTGTGCGCTGTCTGAGCAAGAGTCGTCACTGCCAACGCGAGGGCCACTGCTCCACACGGGGCTTCTGGACAGAACTGGATGGTCACATCCGTTCCTTCCTGCAAAAGCGCACCCTGCAGGAAATAATCGACACAGAGAAATGCTCCGTAACGGGAGGGCAATCATGTGGAATTACACTAAAGCCGTTCACGACCACTTTCTGCATCCGCACAATGTGGGTCCTCTGGATGGCGCCAACGCCATAGGCGAGGTAGGCAGCCTGACCTGCGGTGACGCCCTTAAGCTCTACCTCAAAATCAACGACCAGCATATCATCGAAGGCGCGAGCTTTGAAACCTTTGGCTGCGCCAGCGCCATTGCCTCAAGCTCTGTGCTCACAGACATGGTCAAGGGCATGTCGGTCGAGGACGCCCTTAAAATCACCAACAAGGACATTACCAACGCCCTTGGCGGCCTGCCCAAACAAAAAATGCACTGCTCCGTCATGGGGCAGGAGGCCCTTGAAGCCGCCATCCGTCAGTGGAAGGGAGAGCCTCCGGTTCCCCACGCCCACGAAGACGGCAAGCTTGTGTGCAAGTGCTTTGGCATCACCGATGCCCAGATCATACGCGCCATTACCGAAAACGGCCTTAAAACAGTTGAAGAAATCACCAACTACACCAAGGCTGGCGGCGCATGCGGCGAATGCCTTGATGAAATCGCCGAGATACTGGCCGTTCAGCTCAAGCAAAAGCCGCTGGTCGAGCTCAAGCCCAGACCGCGCCTTACCAATGTGCAGCGCATGCAAATGGTGCTGAAGACCATTGAAGAGGAAATTCGCCCGCAACTTGCAGCCGACGGCGGCGACATTGAACTTGTGGATGTGGACGGTATGCGCGTTGTGGTTTCCCTGCGCGGGCGTTGCGCCCAGTGCCGCTCCAGCGAGGTGACCATCCGCGATCTGGTGCAGCGCATGCTGCGCGAGCATGTAGAAGCCGACATCGTGGTTGAGGAGGCCTAACCGCCATGAAGACCATCTATTTTGACAACAATGCCACCACAGCGGTTGCGCCTGAAGTTCGCGAAGCCATCCTGCCCTACCTGGGCGAATTTTATGGCAACCCTTCGAGTATGCACACCTTTGGCGGGCAGGTGGCGGACGCGGTTGAAACCGCCCGTGAAAACATGGCCGCCCTGCTGGGTGCAAACCCGGACGAAATAATCTTTACCTCGTGCGGGTCTGAAAGCGACAACGCCGCCATCTGGTCGGCCACCCAGACCCAGCCCGAAAAGCGCCACCTCATCACAACAAGGGTTGAGCACCCTGCAGTGCTCAGCGTCATGCAGCACTGGGAACGACAGGGCTACCGCGTCACCTACCTTGGCGTAGACAACAAGGGCCGCCTTGATCTGGATGAATACGAGGCAGCCCTCACCTCTGACACGGCGCTGGCCTCCATCATGTTTGCCAACAACGAAGTGGGCAACATATACCCCATCCAGAAAATGGCGGAAATGGCCAAGGACAAGGGCATTCTGTTCCACACCGACGCCGTGCAGGCCGTGGGCAAAACCCCCATTGATCTGGGCCATCTGCCCGCTGACATGCTTTCGCTCTCCGGGCACAAGCTGCATGCGCCCAAGGGCATTGGCGTGCTCTACGTACGCAAGGGCGTTCGCTTTCGTCCGTTTTTGCGGGGCGGGCATCAGGAAAAAGGCCGCCGCGCCGGTACGGAAAACGTGCCCTATATTGTCGGCCTGGGGGCAGCTGCCAAGCTGGCCGCTACCCATATGCAGGAAGAACGCGTCAACGTTGCCCTGCTACGCGACAGGCTTGAAAAGGGCCTTGTGGAACGCATCCCCGACTGCATGGTCAACGGCGATGTGGAAAACCGCCTGCCCAACACCACCAATATCGCCTTTAAAAACGTGGAAGGCGAGGCCATCCTGCTGATGCTCGACAGGCTGGGCGTGTGTGCAAGCTCCGGCTCGGCGTGCACGTCGGGCAGCCTTGAGCCCTCGCATGTGCTCCGCGCCATGGGCGTGCCGTTTACCTACGCGCACGGCTCCATACGCCTTTCGCTCTCGCGCTACTCAACGCAGGAAGAAGTGGACTTTGTCATCGAAAACTTCCCCGACGTGATCAAAACCCTGCGCATGATTTCGCCCTTTAAAAACTAGCCCGGCTGTTGACATACCCAATAGCAAGCAATAACTCATGTACAAGACAGTGCCGCTCCCCAGTACAGGTGCGGCACTGCTTTTTTGGGACACGGCGAGTCGCTGGCAGCTGCAGGCCTGCAGTTGAAAAATGCACGGCCGCAGCGCGGCCTGACGGGCCATATTTTTTGCGTACTGCAGCCAACTGCCTCATACGGCTATTGCCGCCATGTCGCTATTGACCTACCGTTTTTGACTTGAATAGCCATCTTTCGATGGGAGAATACGTTTCATGCGGTCCATTCGTCTTTTTGATTTGCTGATGGGTTTTTCGCGCGCACTCGACATGGTTACGCCAGTCCTTGCGGGTCATCATTTGCGCGTTGCCTTTTTAAGTCAGATTATTGCCGAGCGGCTGCGGCTTTCCGCCTCCTCCCGCAGGTACATGCTTATGGCCAGCATGCTGCACGACATAGGGGCCATACCGCTTAAAAGCGAGACCAAAGACCTTGTTTTTGAACACAACAAGGCACTGCACTGCCGGGCTGGCTGGGCCTTTTGCAAAACAGCCGGGCTGCCGCGCCCGGTTTGCGACATGGTGCTGCACCACCATACGGAATGGGACAGTTACGCCCCTGAGGACCAAAACGCCCTGCCTGCCAACTGCATACACATGGCTGACAGGATTGATATTGCCCTGCGCGGCAAGCAGTTTGCAGACCTGCACGGCATCTGCCGCATGTTGCAGGCCAAAACCAGTGAATACGCCCCTGAAAACCTCGCGGCGCTGGAATTTGTTGCTGACGATGCCGCTTTGAACAGCCTTGTGACCAGCCCCCAAAAAATGGAACAGCACCTGGCCTCAACCTTTGGCATGGTTGTTCTTGGCCCGGTGCAGCTTGTGGATTTGTGCGGTCTTTTTTCGCAAACCATCGACTCCAAAAGCCCCTTTACAGCCACGCATTCCATGGGCGTGGCGCACACGGCCCGCATGCTGCTCAAACTCAGCCGCATGGCCGATAGCGGCGACCTTACAACCATGTTTATCGCCGGGCTGCTGCACGACATAGGCAAGCTGGCCATTCCCCTGGAAATTTTGGAAAAACCCACGTCCCTTACCCCTACAGAAATACTGCAAATACAGCAGCACGCCCAAAACAGCCTGGAACTTTTGGGTTCCATACCTGGCTTTACCTGCGTGCGGGAATGGGGGGGGAGGCATCACGAACGCATTGACGGCACAGGCTACCCCGAACAAATCAAGGGGAGCTGCCTCTCCCTGCCGATGCGCATTATCGCCGTGGCGGATGTTTTTACCGCGTTGACGGAAGACCGCCCTTACCGTCAGGGCATGCCCCTGTCCAAAGCCATGGAGATCATTGAGTCCATGGCCGAGCTTAACTACCTCGACGCAGATGTGGTAAGCCTGCTCGCCGACAATGTGGCTCAGGTAAACAGGGCGCGCATCCGCGCCCAGCGCCGCGCGGCTGCAAATTTTGTGGTCATGCGCAGATTGTGCGGCGCGACTGCTGCGGCCTGATCCCTTGCCGCATTCCTGCCACCTCTGCCCATAGGGGGGAACAAGTGGGGGCCCTCTAATTTTTCTGCTTATTGCTCCCATTGCAGGTCTGCTCACCCTACAGCCCACGCCGCCTTTTTCGAGCGCTGCGGTTATCCTTTCACTAGTCTTTTCCGCCTGCGGGCTTGTGCCGCGTTACAGGAACCTGCTTCCCCTGCCGCAAACTCTCAGCCGCAGTATCCCAAAAGGCAGACGAGGCCCCACTGGTCATACCACTGCATGCGATGTTATACGCGTGCGCGAAGACCGCCTGGATACGTGGGGTGGGCGCACTCAGACGCGACCTTAACGAGGCCCGGGATACCGTCGAAAAACTGCAGCGTGAAGTGCAAAGCCTGCGCAACGCCGCACCGAGACCGCTCAGGCCCAGATCTGCACTGTCTACGCCCAACCCTGCGGCCCCACGCACGGGCAAAAAAAAAGCCCCGCAGATGCGGGGAACACTGGTTTATGAAGGCAGCTTATTAAGACTGCCCCTGCCTGCGCCGTGCAAAAAATATCACGCGGATGTTTCTGCGCTGGGGTTGCCCAGCACTGATGCCTTTTGCGGAAGCCATTCAGCTACGGCGCAGCCCTGCGGCTATCCGCTCTCTGTCGGCTCGGTCAAGCAGCCGCTGGTTAGAGCTGCCCCTGAACTGCAGCTCAAGATCGCGCAGGTCTTCCATGTAAGGGCCGTCCACAAGAATATCCGTCAGATCCAGCAGCCGGTCTGTCCAGGGGTCGTTGCGCGCCAGCAAGTCCTCAAAAACATAGCCGGTGTAGGTCACCACGCTTTTTCCCATGGCTCTCGCGCCCGCTGCCACGGCGCAAAGCGCCTCGGCCTGGGCAAAGGGTTCGCCCCCCGACAGCGTTATACCAGACAGCAGCGGATTTTCCGCCATCTGGGCAAGGGCGGCCTCTGCCGTCAGCAGAAAGCCGCCCTCAAAGCTGTGCGTCTGCGGATTGTGACACCCCTTACAGTGGTGCGGACAACCCTGCGTAAATAGTACATACCGCAGCCCCGGTCCGTCCACTATGGATTCCTCCACAATGCCCGACAGCCGCATGAGCGCGGTTTTGCATGATTCAGGCATGCTTGACGCGGTCGTGCTCTTCAGCACGTTTGGCATTGTTGAAACGGTCAAGCGTTCCCACAAGGTAACCAGTGATGCGGCGGGTGCGTTCAAAACCCACATTCTGCCCAACCAGTTTCTGTGCGGGTTTGGTTTCCGCAAACAGACTCGACTTCATCAGCATGTGCTCTCTCCTTGCTCTAAGCAAAAGATGGTGAAAAAAATGTATGTTACCGCTAGTCCCACTTGGGGGTGTGCGGGTATTTTTTGCGCAATTGTTCAAGCAGTTCGGCGCTTACGGCCTCGCCTTCCTTGCGCCCGCAACGGGGGCAGACTCCGTTGATCACGCCCACGTAACCGCAGACAGGGTCGCGGTCGAGAGGATGGTTGATGGAGCCGTAGCCAACGCCGCTGTCGTGCATAAAGCGGATAATACGTTCAAATGCCTCAAGATTTTTGCAGGTGTCGCCGTCCAGCTCCACATAGGTAATGTGGCCTGCATTGGTCAGGGCATGATAGGGAGCCTCAATCTGTATCTTTTTAAAGGCCTTGATGGGGCAATACACCGGCACATGAAAGGAATTGGTATAATAATCCCTGTCGGTGATGCCGGGGATGCTGCCGTACTTGGCCTTGTCGAGCGTGACGAAGCGTCCGCTGAGGCTTTCAGCGGGGGTGGCGATGAGTGAAAAATTGAGACCGGTTTTTTCCGCTTCTTCGTCGCAGCGCTTGCGCATCTGGGAGATGATTTCAAGCCCCAGTTTCTGCGCTTCTTCGCTCTCGCCGTGGTGTTTGCCCACAAGTGCCTTGAGCGTTTCGGCAAGGCCGATAAAGCCCACCGTCAGCGTACCGTGCTTGAGCACTTCTTCAATGCTGTCGTCCCAACCCAGTTTGTCAGAATCAAGCCAGATTCCCTCACCCATAAGGAAAGGATAGTTGCGCACCTTTTTGGCGCTCTGGATCTTGAGCCGGTGCAAAAGCTGGCGAAAAACGAGGTCGATCTTGTCGTTCAGCAGGGCGTAAAAACGGTCTATGTCGCCCCGCGCTTCCAGCCCCAGGCGTGGCAGGTTAATGGACGTAAAGCTCAGGTTGCCGCGCCCGCAGGTTACCTCCCGGTCTTTGTCGTACACGTTGCCGAGCACGCGCGTGCGGCAGCCCATATAGGCCACCTCGGTATTGTAGTCGCCGGGGTGATAGTACTTCAGGTTAAACGGAGCGTCGAGAAAGCTGAAATTGGGGAAAAGCCGCATGGCGGATACTTCCATGGCCAGCTTGAACAGGTCGTAGTTGGGATCTTCAGTATTGTAGTTGACGCCCGACTTGACCTTGAAAATCTGCACGGGAAAAATGGAGGTTTCGCCGTTGCCCAGCCCGGCCTTGGTGGCGCGCAGCAGGTTTTTGATAACCATACGGCCCTCAGCCGAGGTATCCGTGCCGTAGTTGATGGAACTGAAGGGGACCTGCGCCCCGGCGCGAGAATTCATGGTGTTGAGGTTGTGAATCAGGGCTTCCATGGCCTGATACGTGCGGCGCTCGGTATACTTGAGGGCCTCGCCCGCAGCGTAGGCGTGCGCACGCGCCACAATGTCGCGCTGATCTTCGGGGGCAGCCGCTGTCAGGGCAGCGCCAAAATCGTCGCAGGTGCCCAGGCGCGGGCCTTCGGGCAGCAGACCAATGAACCCTCTGGCGGCATCAATGGCGGCCTGTTCTTCAAGCCCGTTAATGATGCGTAAAAAGGCGGCAAAGGCGCGTTCGTATTCCTTGCGGTAGGTTTTGACGACGCCCTCGGCCATGGCGAAATCAAAATGCGGCACGCTCTGGCCGCCGTGCATTTCGTTCTGGTTGGCCTGAATGGCGATGCAAGCAAGGGCCGAGTAGCTCTCTATGGAATTGGGCTCGCGCAAATGCCCGTGCCCCGTGGAAAAACCGTTTTTAAACAGGGGGATCAGGTCTATCTGGCAGCACGTTTCCGTGAGCATGTAAAAATCTTTGTCATGAATATGGATGTCGCCGTTGATATGCGCGGCCGAGGCATCCTTGGGTAAAATGTAGTTGTCGATAAAAAATTTTGAGCCTTCAGAACCATACTTGAGCATGGTTCCCATGGCCGTATCGCCGTCGATATTGGCGTTTTCGCGCTTTATGTCCTCCTGCAGAGCAGGAGAATAGGTAAGTTTTTTATAAATATCCATGAGATACGATTCCGCATTACGGATCTTCGTATGCTCTGCGCGGTAGAGAATGTAGGCCTTGGCGCTTTTGGCGTAGTCGTACTGGATGAGGGTTTCTTCAACAACATCCTGAATTTCTTCAACATGCTTGAGGCTGCGCGACTCCAGCTTTTTGCACACCTTTTCGGTGACAAACAGCAGGTCGGTGGGCGACATGTCTTCACCACCCACAGCCTGGTTGGCCTTAGTAATGGCATTGAGAATCTTGACGGAATCAAAAGGCACTTCCGTGCCGTCGCGTTTTATTATGCTGACGAGCATGCAGTTCGCTCCAACTTGTGGGCCATGAACAAAAAGGCCGCCCGGTCAAAACGGGCGGACGGGCCATTGCTGGCCCATTTGTGATGATTCTTCCGCAAAAGCCCGTTGCAGAGGATTCTTTTTCTAAGGACTGTTGAAAGTAGGTCTTCCGACTTGCCTACCGCATTTCGGCCTTCCCAGATTACCCAGTGGCATGTAGTGAAATGCGGTTTTGAACAGGCTCACGGCGGCGGGTCCGCTCCCGATTTGCACGGGCATTCCCTATTAAGCTCCATGGCGCTTTCAATGTCTAGAAAATCTCAAAAGACTTGCACTGTGTCAATAAATGCGCAAAAAAAACATGTCCAAGGTTCAAAGCAACGCACTGGTTAAATTACTGAAATTTGTTGTTTGCCCTTATTTTCACCATGTACAGGCCGCACAATAGAGGGGCGGTGACAAAATTGTTCGCCCTTGTAGGCTGCCGGATCACTTCAGGTGACCTGCTGCATCTGTGATGTTGATTGCGCTCACGAAACATTTCGCCATGCACGCATGGCACACTTGTCCGCATGACGCTGCCGCTCCTGACACGGCACTGCGAACGCAGCCGATGCCAGTGCGAGCCTTCAGTAGAAGGCAGTTCCAATAAGCGCAAAAATGAACCTACTCTACCCCCGCCCTATTTTCAAGACGGCCCCCCCGCCGCTTGGGAACTTAGGGAAAACTTGACATTCTAATTTGCCCGTAAATTGCCAAAAAATCAGTCTGTAAAAACTTTTTTTGTATGATAAACTGAGGGTTGGGCAAATTTTCATTTACTCCCCCTCACCCGTTGTGCCCCGCGCCAACTGCCGCCTTTGCGCATCCTGGGCACAACGCGTACTGCCAGGGCCAGCCTGTCGCTGCAAAAAAAACGAGCCGTACGGCTTGCCTCCTCCCCGCCAGATGCGGAAGGACGGCCCAGCCATACGGCCCGGAACAGGCGTAATCGCCGCCTAGGGCAGCAAGGTCATGTTATACAGATTTTTTTCATCGAGATATTTTTGCGCCACGGCCTGAATATCCGCCGGGGTCAGTTTGGCCGCCTTGTCGATGAGCGACTTGCTGAAATCGCGCGGCAAGCCCAGCACCGCATCTGTCGCGGCAACTCCGGCGCGGGCGTCAAGGCTCTGCTTGTCGCGGTAGTACTCACCAAGCAGACGGTTGGCCCCGGCTTGCAACAATTCCTCGGGCAGGGGTTTGGCCTTGATGTCGGCAATTATCTTGGCAAAGCCCTCGCGCGCCTGCGCGACCCTGTCGGGGGTGGTGCCGATATAAAAAGCCATCATGCCAGCCTGTGGCATGGCGCGGTAAAAGGCCGTGACCGTGTACCCAAGGCCCTGCTCGTCGCGCATCTGGCTGAACAGCAGGCCGCTTTGCCCGGAGAGCACCGACTGCAGCAGCATGAGCGCGGGCGCGTCGGGATTCGTATAGGGCACAGCCTTAAAGACCTGCAGCACGTGCGCCTGGTTGCGGCCCGGCAGGTGCAGGTCGAGGCTGCGGGCGTCGCCCCACGAGGGCGTTGCCAAGGTAAAGCCCTTGCCGTCAGGCGTGGGCAGGCTGCGGGCAAAGGCCAGCACGGCCTCGCGGTCAAAGTCGCCCGCCACGGCAAGCACCCAGGGCTGCACCAGCTGTTTCTCCCAGAACCCACGCACATCCTTGGGGGTAAACTTGCCAAGGTTCGCCTCCGTGCCCAGGCTGTCATACCCGTAGGCCTGCCCGCCGGGAAAGAGGAAGGGATTGACGCGGGAGAACAGATACGCGGTAGGCCTGTCCGCACGCTGGCGGATGGCCGCTTTCATGTTCTCCGCCTCGCGCTTGATCTCCTTGGCTTCAAACCGGGGCTTGCCCAGAACGTCAGACAGCATGGCGAAATAGTCGGCATTAAAGCGCGCGGGGCCGGTCACCGAAACGGTAAAGGTCTGCAGGCCAGCCTTGGCGCTGAGCGAGGCGGCGCGGTCGGCAAAATACTTTTCAACGGCCTGCGCGTCCAGCTTGCCGCAGCCGTCGCCAATCGTGCTGGCCGTCAGCTCGGCGAGCCCCTGCTGCTCGGGCTTGAGCAGCGCGTTGCCGCCGGGCAGCATCATGTCCATGGCCACATAGGGCACGGTTGCGTCAGGAATAAGAATAACCGTGCGGCCCTGGCCCAGGTCGACAACTTCCTGCTGACCGGCCGATGCCGCGACCTGCTTTGCCGCCTTGGCGGCGGCAGCTCCGGGCCAGTTTTTTTGCAAAATCGCCTCAAGGTCGGGCAGCTTGACGTTTTCGGGCGCAAGCACGCGCACCCTGACCAAACCGGGGTCAAGCCAGAGGTCAATGGCCTGCTGCACCTGCGCCTGCGACACATTGCGCTGGGTGAAACGCAGGTTTTGTTCCGCCTGGTTGCCGCCCAGCTCAAACTGCACAGTACCCAACCAGGCCGCCAGGCCGTTGAGCGTCTCCGCCGAACGGTCAAGGCTGTCCTCAAGGTTGTAGCGGGCGCGCTTCAGGGCTTCAGGCTTGAAATCTGCGGCCTTGAGTTTGGCAAGGTCAGTGGTCATCCCCTGCCAGAAGGCCTCCAGCTTTTCCGGCGCCATGTTGGCGGTGACGTACAGCATGCCCGCGCGGTCAAGGCTCATGTTGCCCACGCTTATGCCGTCCACGAGCTGCTTCTCGTATTCATACTTGCGGCTCAGCAGCGAGGTTCCGTCGCCGCCCAGCAGGTAGCTCAGCACGTCGAGGTCCACAGACCGCAGGTCGCGCAGAGAAGGCGCGGGAAACGCCATGCCGAGGTAAACCTTGTTCCAGGGGCCGCGCACCACTTCAACGCGGGGGCCGCCGGGGGCATTGCGCAAATCTACCGCAGGGGGCGCAACAACGTCGTTGGTGTTGGTCAAACCGCCAAAAAGCTCCTGCGCGTGCTGCAGCACGGCCTGCGGGTCAACATCGCCCGCCACCAGCAGCAGCATGTTTTGCGGCTGATACCAGCGCTGCACATAAGCGCGCAGGTCGCCAGCCGTAACGGCTCGCACGGTTTCCTTAAAGCCGATGATGGGCCGCCCGTACACGGTATTTTGCAGGGTCGAGGTTTGCAGGCTTTCAAACAGCCTGCTCATGGGCGAATCCTGATCGCGCTCAAGCTCGGAGATCACCACTTCCTTCTCCGACTCCAGCTCCTTGGGGTCAAGAGATGCCTGGAAGGCCATTTCCTTGACCACATCCATGCCCATGCGCCAGTGCGCAGCGGGCATGTCGGTCATGAACCAGGTTTTGTCAAAGCTGGTCGCAGCGTTGAGGTAGCCGCCAAGGGCCTCCACATCACGCGCCACCTGCCCCTTGGGGCGGTGGTCTGTGCCCTTGAACACCATATGCTCAAGCAGGTGGCTGATGCCCGCCTGTTTGACGTCTTCGTTGACAGAGCCAGTGCGCACATACAGACGGGTCGCCACCAGCGGAAAGCGGGTATCCTTGATAATATACACAGAAAGCCCGTTGGGCAGACGCGTCAAAACCTGCTGCTCTCCCGGCGCGGCAGAGGCCGCGCCAGCCAGCAAGGCCAGCAGCAGGGGCAATAACAATAAAATGCGTTGCATGGTTGCTCCTGAAAAAAGATTACAATCCGCACCATCACGGCAGACAACGAGAGGTATACGGTCATGAACGGGATTGCTGTTGCACCAACTGAAATAATAATACCGTCAGCACGGCGATGCAAGTCGCCGTCAGGAACATGCACCCAAACGGCAGCCGCGCTCATGTAAATCTGCTCGAGCACAAAGAAGGCTGCAAAAAAAGCCGACAGTCACACGACTATCGGCTTTAGCGCTGGCAATGCAGCGCAAAACAACACTCCCAACCGGCTGCCCTGCCCCGGCAACAGCCGGAGCAAAACCGCTAGCCTCCCAGGTAGGCTTCCTTGACTTTGGGGTTTTCAAGCAGCTCTTGCCCAGGGCCTTCAAGTACCACGCGCCCAACTTCAAGAATGTAGGCGTAGTGCGCCACCGAGAGGGCCGCAAAGGCGTTTTGCTCAACCAGCAGCACGGTTTTGCCCTCTTCGTTGATGCGCTTGACGATGTCGAAAATTTCACGCACCAGCAGCGGGGCAAGGCCCAGCGACGGTTCGTCGAGCATGAGCAGGTCAGGGCGGCTCATAAGCGCACGCCCCACAGCCAGCATCTGCTGTTCACCGCCAGAGAGCGTGCCGCCCTTCTGCCAGCTGCGTTCCTTGAGCCGGGGAAACAGGCTGTAGACCCACTCGATATCGTGGGCGATCTCGGCCTTGTCGCTGCGCGAGTAAGCGCCAAGGTGCAGGTTTTCCTCAACCGTCAGATGAGGCAGTATGCGCCGCCCTTCCGGAGAAAGCGAGATACCCTTGCGCACCATGTCTTCCGGCTTGAGCCCCATGAGCGAAACCGGAGCATCGCCCTCGTGGCGGGTCAGCAGAATGTCGCCGCTGATGGTTTTGTTCAGGCCGGCAATGGAGCGGATAATACTGCTCTTGCCCGCGCCGTTGGCCCCGATAAGCGTCACAATGCTGCCGCGCGGGATATTCAGGCTAATGCCCTGGACGGCCTGGATGCCGCCGTAGCGCACGTGGAGATTACGAATTTCAAGCATGATGCACCCTGTCCATATCTGTCGGTCTGCTTCGGGAACAGATTCCCGTTGCCAGTCTTTTTTGCTGCGCCCTGCCGCACGGTTCCGCCCCGCAGGGGCGACCGGCAGTACGGCGCAGCCGATAGCGGGCATGCGGAGCCATACGCCCCGCAGCCCGGCCCACGGTTATATAGCTTTTTCCAGCGAGGCGTCCTCGCCAAGATAGGCGCGGATAACCACAGGGTTGTTGCGTATGGCTTCCGGATTGCCTTCAGCGATAAGAGCTCCGTACTCCATAACCCAGATGTACTGGCACACGCCCATGACCACCTTCATATCGTGCTCGATAAGCAGGATGGTGAGGCCGAATTCATCACGGATATGACCAATAAAATGCATGAGCTCAAGGCTTTCCTGCGGGTTCATGCCTGCAGCTGGCTCGTCGAGCAGCAAAAGTTTGGGCTCGGTGGCCAGGGCGCGGGCAATTTCGAGCCTGCGTTGCGCGCCGTAGGGCAGGCTGCCGGCCTGATCATCAAGGTTGGCGCTCAGGTTCACCCTATCTGCCAGCCGCTTGCTTTTTTCAACAATGGCAGCTTCTTCTTTATAAAAAGCTGGTATGCCCAGAGGAGCCATCCACCAGGGGCAGTGCCTGCGCACGTGACAGCCTACCATGATGTTTTCGAGCACGGTCATCTGCTGCGAAAGGCGGATATTCTGAAACGTGCGGGCCATGCCCAGGTTGCAGATTTGCGCGGGGCCAAGCCCCTTGACGCTCTTGCCGCCAAAAATCACGTCGCCTTCCTGAGGGGTGTAAAAACCGCTCAGCACGTTAAAGGCTGTGGTTTTGCCCGCTCCGTTGGGGCCGATAATGCCCGCAATGGAGCCCTTGGGCAACGCAATGGAAAGATCGCTCACGGCGGTAACACCGCCAAAACGCATGGTTACGTCTTTGGCCAGCAGCAGTGCGCCCTCGTAATTGGGGGCTTTGGGCAGAATGAACTCGCTCATGCCTTGCCCCTCCTGAAGAATGCGCCAATAGTTTTCCAGGTCAGCTCCCTGGTTCCCATGATGCCCTCACGCCGGTAAAGAATAATTGCCAGCAGCACCAGCGAAAACACCACCATGCGCATGCCGGGGATGCCGGGAATTTCGATGAACCCCAGATTTATGGGTTCTTCAATGGCGCGCAGCCATTCAAGCAGGATGGTGATGACCGTAGCGCCCAGCAGGCTGCCCGTCAGTGAACCAAGACCGCCAGCCACAACGAACATGAGCACGTTGAAGGTCAGCAGAAAGTTGAACATTTTTGGGTCGATGGTCGAAAGGTGCGTACCCAGCAGCGCCCCGCCCACACCGGCAAAAAACGCGCCGATGCAGAACGAGAGCACCTTGTAGCGAAACACGTTGATGCCCATGACCCGGGCGGCAATTTCGTTATCGCGTATACAGCGCAGCACGTTGCCGAAATTGCTGAATATCAGCCGCGACAGCACAATGAGCGTAAACAGCGTCCAGATATAACACGAGAGCAGATCCGCATGCCCGGGAATACCCTTGATGCCCAGCGAACCGTTGGTCACCGAGGTGGCATTGACAATGATGACGCGGATGATTTCGGCAAACCCCAGGGTGGCTATGCCAAGATAGTCGTCGCCGAGGCGCAGCACGGGCACGGCGATGATAAAGGCAAAGATGGTGGCCACCAGCCCGCCAGCCAGCACCGAAACCCAAAAAGGCGTGAACAGCTCAGAAAAAGGCCAGATGATGGGTTCGAGAATCCACATCATCTCTTTTTGCTCGGGGCTCAGGATGCACAGGGCCGATACATACGCGCCGATGGCGATAAAACCCGCGTGCCCCAGCGAAAAAAAGCCCGGTGAAGCCGTAGATGAGATTGAGCGAAAGCGCCAGGATCGCGTTGATGAAGATGAGCTTGGCGATATAAATCTGGTAATCGCCGAGAAAACTTTCTGCCTGGGAGAGCACTAGGCCAAACAGCAGCATGACCATGATGCTCAGAAGTGTGCTTCTGTTCAGGCGCATTAGATTTTCTCCTCCATTCGCTCGCCCAGCAGACCCGTGGGCTTGAACAGCAGCACAAGCACCAGCAGCACAAAGGCAAAGGCGTCTCGATAACCGGAAAGCTCAGGCATGAAGGCCACTGTCATGATTTCTACAAAGCCCAGGGCAACGCCGCCGATAACCGCGCCCTGAATGGAGCCGATGCCGCCAAACACCGCAGCGATAAAGGCCTTGAGGCCCGGCATGATGCCCATGTAGGGGTGCACCTGCGGGTAGCGCAGGGCCCACATGATGCCCGAGGCCGCCGCCAGCGCGGAACCAATGCCAAAGGTAAGGGCAATAATGTTGTCCACGCGCACGCCAAGCAGCCGCGTTGTTTCAATATCTTTTGAAATGGCGCGCATGGCGAGGCCGGGCTTGGTGCGGTAAACCACGTACAGCAGAATGCCCACAAGCACGATGGTCATAGCGGGCACAAAGGCCGTGAGGGGCAGAATGCGTATGCCGCCGAGCTGCCATTCGGAAACCAGCCACTCCGGCTGCAGCACGGGGCGGGGCTGACCGGTAAAGATAACCACGGCAAGGCTTTCAATAAAAAACGACACGGCAATGGCGCTGATAAGCGCCGAAATTCTGGGAGCATCGCGCAGGGGTCTGTAGGCTATCCTTTCCACAAGGATGCCGAGCACGCTGGCGCCCAAAACGGCGACCACAGCGGCTACGCCCCAGGGCCAGCCGAAGGCGAATGTGCCAAAAAAGACAAAGTACGCGCCGAGCATCAAAATATCACCGTGGGCAAAGTTGATCAGGCGCAGGATGCCGTAAACCATGGTGTAGCCGATGGCGATTAGCGCATACAGCGACCCAAGGGTCAGGGCGTTGAAACAGTGCTGCAAAAACATGTCAAGGCTCATGGGCCACCTCAGCGCCTCGCAACGGACAAAAGGCCACAACAGGCCCCCCCGCACGAACAGCGGCAAAAAAAGGAAAAAAGCGCCCCGCAGCGATTCCCGCTGCGGGGCTGATCAGATGCTAATTTATTTGGGGGTTACTTCGCCCACATAAACGCGCTTGCCATCCTTGTATTCAATGATGCCCACGGGCATTTCAGCGTCATGGGTCTTGTTGATGGTCAGCAGGCCCAGAGCGGTGGGCAGATCCTTGGTTTCCGCAAGAGCCTTGGCAATGGCCTTGGGGTCGGCGGAATTGGCGCGCTTGATGGCGTCAATGATCAGGAAGTAGGTGTTGTAACCAAGAGCGCCGTTGACGTTGGTTTCCTTGTCAGGATAGGCAGCCTTCCAGGCGTCGGTGAAGCGCTTGGCGGCGGGGCTCATGTTAGGCATGGCCGGGTCGTAAGGGAAGGTGGTGTGCAGGAAGCCCTCGGCAGCCTTGCCGCCGAGCTTGAGGGTGTCGGGGTTGTCCATGGCGTCGGCGCCCATGAGGCGGAACTTGGCGCCAAGTTCGCGGGCCTGCTTCATGATGATGGCGCCTTCGGCGAAGTACGCGGGCATGAAGACGATGTCAGGCTTTTTGGCGATAAGTTCGGTCAGCTGGGCGGTAAAGTCCTGGTCGCCGGAGCTGTACTTGAGGGTGCCCACAATTTCGCCGCCGAGCTTCTTGAAGTCGCGGGTAAAGAAGCTGGAGAGGCCCACAGCGTAGTCGCTGGTCATGTCCATGAGCACGGCGGCCTTGCGGAAGCCGAGGGTTTCATAGGCATAGGTAGCGGCAGCGGCGCCCTGGTAGGGGTCGATGAAGCAGGCGCGGAAGTAGTACTTCTTGCCCTGGGTCACGAGGGGGTTGGTGCACGAGGTGCCCACGCCGGGCACGGCGGCCTTTTCGGCCACTTCGGCGCCGGCCATGGCCAGCGAGGAACCGTAGCTGCCGATGAGGGCAACGACCTTGTCGCGTTCCACAAGGCGCTTTACGGCGTTGGCCGATTCGACCTTGTCGGACTTGTTGTCGACCACCACCAGCTCAACGGGGCGATCAAGAACCTTGGGCATTTCCTTCTGTGCAAGACGCACGCCCTCAAGTTCGAGCTGGCCGCCAAAGGCATTCTGCCCGGTCAGGGGAAGGTACACGCCAATTTTGATGGGGGTGGCATCGGCGGCAAGCGCCTGGCCGGCAACGCCGAAGGTCAGCGCCAGACCAGCCAGCGCGGCAAGAAATTTACCCAGTTTCATCCTAACCCTCCAAAGGTTGTGCGTTCAGAGCGGCCTTCTACAAGTATGGCCGGTCGCTCCATACTATAGCCGAGTTGCCTTCCGGCTGCAATTGCAATTAGCTGCCTCTGCGGCAACTCACAGACAACATGCGGCATAACGCGCAAAAAGTCGCGCGTCCGGCCTTGAGAATCTGTCCCACTCCGCCGTCAGTGCCAGCCCGGGGACAATGGCCCTGACAACGGGAATGTCAAAATCCTTTCTGGTCAAATCCACATACAGAGGACTTCTGCCATGCGCCGCAAGCACCGACTCAAGCAGCCGACGATTGGCACGGGGGGAGGGCAGGCTGTAATCCGGCAAGTCCTCTAACACACGAACGGGCAGTCCGGCTAGTCCTGATCCCGAGGGATGCGGGGGCTTGCCCTGAGATGTTGAATACGGCCAGGGCGTTTCTGTCAGCGCGGCCAGCGCGGCGCGCCCGCCGCACAGGTTTGCGCCCGTGGCCCTTGCGACCGATCCGTCGCGCCCGGTCACAAAGCACTGATACACAGGCAGCCCCAGCTCGGTGGTCAGATCCTGAAACTGCACCCGGATGCCGCAGGCTGCGTAATCATCAAGCAGCGACTGCACCAGCTTGTCGTTGCTGCGCAGGGTAAAGCAGCGCGTGCGGCTGTAGGGAGTGGTTGCCTCGGCGTCGCGCTCGGCAACTTCCGTCAGGGCCGCCACCACGGCTTCGTCCATCATATTGCCCGACGCAAGCCCGGTGGAGCCGCCAGCCAGAAACAGAGCCTGCTCGTCGAGGTTGCAGAACAAAAAAACAGCCTGTGCAGGAACCAGCACCGGAGAGCCCGACACGTCGCTGGCGGCGAGCCAGTGCAGCGGTGCATTCTGATAGGGGGCCTCAAGGGGCAGCAAATTGGGGTCCAGCGCAGCCCTGCCCTGCTCCACCAGCTCCGAAAATCTGGCCACAGTCAGGGGCAGATCAAATTTGCGGTTCAACACCATTCCCGCGCAGGCTTCAGCGCCTTTTCCACTATTGCAGGGGCCAACGCTCACATAAGCGCTTGCCCGCTCCACAATTTCCATGGCGTACGAGGCCCTGGCCGCTGCCAGCGAAAGCCCGCGCCCGTAAGCCGTCGCCTTGCCCTTAAGGGTGTGGCGCACCGCACCGCTCTGCACCGCAATATCCACCTGCCAGCCCCGCAACAGGGCAATAGGCGAAAGCGATGCCTCGTGGCGCATCTCCGGGCCGTCAACAACGCCGCTTTCCATCAGGGCGTCCATGGCTCGCAGATAGGTCTCCTGCGCTGGCGGGCGCTGCCACGGGGCCCAATCCTGCGCCGTGAGCACCTGGTGCTGCCGCGCAAGAGCATCGGCGTGAGCCGCCATGCGCCTGCCCACGGCGTCGAGCGCTTCGGCGCTAAAAAGCGGCGCTATGCCCGCCTCGTCCAGCCGGGGCAAGGTATGGTGATCACAGATATTGGCGCGAAAAAGGGCGCTCCAGGCGGCTGCGGTCGCATGATCGGGCAGGGTCGCGGCCCTGAGGTACACTGCGGGGCTGTACGCGGCCAGACGCGCCGCCGCGTCAGCCGGAAGCCCCCCGCCCTGCCGCGAGGCTTCACCCCCAAGCAGGGCGCACTCAGCCAGCAGGGCCGCCAGCACGGGTCGGGCAAACACGTCGTCTGCCGCATCGTAGCAGCTGGCCGCAAGCGCGTGCAGCTCATCCTGCGGTTTGCCCGCCAGCTGCCGCAACAGATGCAGATGCAAAAAATCATCCATGGGTGCTGCCTCTAGCCGGGCAAGAGCCTGCTCAAAGCTCAACGCCAGAGGCGGAATACACGAAAAATAGCCCGTAGTGGCCTGGGTCTGCTCATGAGTGTAGGCATAATCCAGCACGGTCAGCTCACTGGTTGTGCGTGCCGGATGCGCAGAACTGTTGTCTTTCATACCTTCCCCGGTCTTGAGGCGCTCATGCGAGTTGTCCTTGTCGGAGCCTCACGGCGTTTATATTCCTACAAAAGCGCTCAGAAACTCCATAAAAAAAAGCGGGCCGACATGCGACCCGCCCAAAAAAAAGGAAGCCCTCCCAAGAGAGGGCTTCCACAAAGGCATATTAACGCTTGGAGTACTGGTACCGGGCGCGGGCAGCACGCAGACCGTACTTTTTACGTTCTTTCTTACGGGCGTCGCGGGTAAGGAAGCCAGCTTTCTTCAGCATGGGGCGCAGGGCCGGGTCAACCAGAAGCAGCGCACGGGAAATACCGTGGCGCACGGCTTCGGCCTGACCGGTGACGCCGCCGCCGGCAACATTGATGCGGATGTCAAACTTGTCGGCCAGCTTGGCAAGCACCAAGGGCTGACGGATGATCATCTGCAGGGTCTTGCGAGGAAAATAATCCTCGAAGCTGCGCCCGTTAACCGTGATGCCGCCGGAACCGGCGTAAAGTCGGGTACGGGCCGTGGCGGTCTTGCGGCGGCCAGTGCCGTATTCAAATTTCTCGCTCATGGCTCTTTACTCCTTAATGCGGCAGCGTCAGCGGCTGGGGATTCTGGGCCGTATGCGGATGTTCGGACCCGGCGTAAATCTTCAGTTTCTTCAGCATGGCGCGGCCCAGACGATTCTTGGGCAGCATGCCTCGCACCGCAGCGGTAAGCACACGGGCGGGCTTGTCGGCCAGCATGTCGCCGAGTTGGGTGGTCTTGAGGCCGCCCACCCAGCCAGAGTGCCGGTAGTACTTTTTGTCAGTCATTTTTTTGCCGGTAACTTTAATCTTTTCGCAGTTTACAACCACGATAAAGTCACCGTTATCCATATGGGGAGCGAATTCGGGCTTGTGCTTGCCGCGCAGGCGGTGGGCTATCTGGCTGGCCAGACGGCCGAGCACCTGATCCTGAGCGTCAACCACGAACCATTCACGGTTGATGTCTTTGGGGGTGGGGCTGAACGTCTTCATCGGAGTGACTCCTCACATCTGCAAATATCAGCGGCCGTTAGGCAGCAAAAAGATCCATTGCGCGATGTGCCGTCGAACGGGGATGACGACAATATCGCAGTAAAGGCAGCTTCAATACTATAAACACCAAAAGCTGTCAAGCATTCCACCCCTCAAAGAGATGAAAAACCGACCAGTCTGGCGCGCACAGCGCAGGGATATGGCAGATTGCAGTGCAGCCGCCAGCAGGCGCGCCCAGACAAGAGCACGGCCTCTCGCGCCGTGGGCACAGATCAGCACATTCCCGGCATCAGTGTTGAAGCCCTTGAGCTTTACCTCACTCCCTTCTATAGTGCAAACTGTTTTTTTGCGCAGTCATTTTCTGGGAGGGATTGCATGCCCGTAATTCGCAAGAATCTGCTCCAGCTCATTTTTTCCGGCGCGTATCTGCTGCGCTGGAACGACAAGCTGCGGCCCGTAGAGCTGCTTGAAACCGACAAACAGGCCCATAAAATGTTGCTCGCCTGCGTATTGTGGCACGAAAATTCGCGCCACATGCCAGACCCCCAACGCGTGGCCCTTGCCACGGAAGTTATCGAAGGCGGCCTGTTCGACTATTTTTACCGCCTCATCATCACCGACGTTAAGCCGCCCATCTACTACAAAATCAAGGAAAACCCCGAGCAGTTCCGCCAGCTGACAGCGCATGTGCTCGACAAGCTGGAACCGGCCCTCGCCCCGCTCGGCCCCTTTTGGGAGCGCATGCGCCAGTGGCACGCCAACCCCGACGACGATACCCCTGCCCGCCGTATTCTCACCGCCGCGCACCTTTTTGCCTCGCAGTGGGAATTCAAGCTCATCGAACCGCTCAACGCCCCCTTTGACGATGAAATGGGCGACATTGGCCAGTCGTTTCCTGACCGGCTCGATACGTTTGCCGAGCTACACGGCCTTGCCGCCATGCGCACGCCCGGCACGGCCCTGTCCCGACTGGCCAATCTGTGCGGGCAGCTGCGCTTTCAGGTACGCTGGACGCAGGCCCCGCGTATCCCGGCCACGTCTGTCCTCGGCCACATGTTTATTGTCGCCAGTTACGCCTACTTTTTCAGTCTTGCGGTCAACGCCTGCCCGGCGCGGGCCAACAACAACTTTTTTTGCGGTCTGTTCCACGACCTGCCCGAGGTGCTCACTCGCGACATCATCTCGCCGGTCAAGCAATCCATCTCGGACCTGCCAAAAATTATCAAGGAATACGAAGATAAAGAGCTTGAGCGGAGGGTTTTTGGCCCTCTGCGGCTCGAGGGCTTTACCTCGCTGGTTGAACGTATCGAATACTATCTGGGTGCTGCCGTGGGCTCCGAATTTCAGGAATGCGTGCGCGAAAATGGCGTTGCCCGCGCGGTTGACGGCTATCAGGCTCTTGCGGCCTGCAACCATAACGAGATGGACCCCAAAGACGGGCAACTGGTAAAGGTTTGCGACAATCTGGCGGCTTTTATTGAGGCCCACAGCTCCATACGCAACGGCGTGTCCTCCCCGCACCTGCTGGAAGCCTGCGTGCGCCTGCAGACGCGCCTGCGCGAAAATTCACCCAACGGGCTGGGGCTCGACGCCCTGCTGGCCGACTTTGACTAACACCACAACGCCATGAAAATTTTACCCCTCTCTCTCAAGGCACTGCCGCTTCTGGCGGTGATGACGGCCCTGGCCTGCCTGCTTGCCGCCAGCCCCCGGCCCTGTTTTGCGCTTGCCATTTCCAAAGGGCTGCCCTTTTACGCTCAGGACATGGAATTCTACTACGAGCACCACCGTGTGGAGGCCCTGCCCGGGATATTGCGCACGTTTGACGCGCAGGGGGTGCTGCGCGACAGCCTCAAACAGATTATGCTGGCTGCGTTTATTGGGCAGGTGCTGCGCGACGACCCGGCCGCGCGCCAGCGCATCTTGCCGCCCGCCCCGACCCTGAGCCGCGATGGGCGGCGCACGCTGGCCTGGGCGGCCCATTTTGCCCAGCTGCCTGACGAGGCGGCCCTGCTCGCCAATCTGCTGCAGCCCTCGGACAACCTGTTGCTCGACCAGATACGCCGCAGCCCCAGCCCGGTGACCAGCTGGGATATTTATTCCGAAAAATCTGTTCTGCAGATGTATTGGGCGGCGTTTATGGCCTCTGGCAGCAACGAATTTCTTGATGTCATCATTCGTGCGGCCCTGCACTATGCCCGCCTCAACGCCGAGGGTCTGCGCAATGATGATACGTTTTCAACAAGCGCCGCTGCGGCTGCCTCGCTGTATGAATTCACCCCCCGTCACGCGGCCGTAAAAAAACGCGTCGAGCAATTTTTGCAAAAGGCTTCTGGCCCCGAAGCCGAAACACTGCGCATCATCCTGCGCAAGTAGCGGAGCACGCAAACGGCACGGCTGCCATGCAGGGGTGCCCAGGCGGGCAGGGGCACGATTGAAAAATGGGACAGACAGCACGGCCGCGGGGCAGTTTCCCCTCTGCCAGCCGGGCTGAAATGCCAGCCGGCAGGCTGGACTGACAGTCGGCCGGTAAAATCGAGCCGGTAAAATCAAGCAGGCAAAACACATGTCGGCTGGGCCGCTTTACCTGCAAGCGTACCAAAAGGCTCCACCCCTTGCGGGATGGAGCCTTTTATCATTGAGGCAGGCGGTTGGGCCGCTCCGCTCTAGCCCTTTTTCATGTGTTCGATCAGGTCGATGAGGCTTTTCGCCTGCGCGCGCAGCGAACCGAGCTCCTGCATGGCAACCTGCATGGATTGCGCGGTGCTGGCCGCAATATGGTTAACGTCGGCTATGGACCGGTTTATTTCCTCGCTGGTGGCGGACTGCTGCTCGCTGGCCGCGGCAATGGCCCTCACCTCGTCGGCGGTCTGATCTACCATGCCCACAATCTCTTTGAGGGCCTCGCCAGACTTGTTGGAGTAATCCGTGGCGGCGGCAACATTGTCAACGGCCTTTTCCACCTGCTGGATGCTCTGCCCCGCGCTCTGCTGGATAGCCGCAATGGCGTTGCCCACGTCGGTGGTGGAAGACATGGTTTTTTCCGCCAGTTTGCGCACTTCGTCGGCCACAACGGCAAAGCCGCGTCCGGCGTCGCCCGCGCGGGCGGCCTCGATGGCGGCGTTGAGCGCCAGCAGGTTGGTCTGATCGGCGATGTCTGAAATAACACCCATGATCTGGTTGATGGCCTTGGCGTGGTCATCAAGCTGGGTCATGCCTTCCTTGAGCGCTTGCGACTGGCGTTGCACTTCCTGAATGCCCGTCACAGCCCTTGAAACGATCTCGGAGCCGACTTCTGCCTTGTGCTTGGCCGCATTGGAGATATCCGATGCACCGCCAGCATTTTTTGCTACTTCAAGCACGGTTGAATTCATTTCTTCCATGGCGGTGGCGGTTTCGGCCAAACGGCTCGCGGCATGGTCAAGCGCTCCGCCGGTGCTTTCGACCTGCTCGGCGATATCGTTGATGGAGGCGTTGAGCTGCTCCACCACGTTTTCTATCTGGGCGGCGGCGCTCATCATACCCTCGCGCTTGGCCTGCTCGGCCATGGCCTGTGCGGCGCGGGCATCTTCCATGGCGGCCTTGGCCTCTTCGCCCATCTTGCGGGCTTCGTCAGCCTTTTCGCTGGCCTCAAGCACGAGTTTGCGCAGGTTGGTTTCCATCGTGCGCAACGAATCGGCCAGATGCCCCATATCGTCGCGGCTGTGCACTTCAAGCTGCGCCTCGGTATCACCCCCGGCTATGGCCTGGGCGTACGCGGTAATTTTGCGCACCGGCGCGCTGACCTTGAGCCCTAAAACAAGGGATAAAATCAGCTGAAAAACAAGCAGCCCAACGCCAATCCAGACAGAGTTGCTGATGGCGGTCTTTTCAAGCCGTTGCAGCTGGTCAATGGGCATGCCCACAAACCACATGCCCACAATCTTGTTGTTGGCATCCTTTACCGGCCAGTAAGCCGAATTGTAATCCACGCCAAGGATGTTGTTGTGCGCAAATACGGTCTCGCCCCGCTGCAGCACCGCCGCTAGTATCTCCGGCCCCTGCAGTTTTGTGCCCACAGCCCGGTTGCCGTCATCCTTCAGGATGGTGGTCATTACACGGGTGTCGCCCTTGAAGATGGTGACGTTAACGCCCGATATGCTCTTGAGCCAGTCAAGATAGGCAGGGGCCACCAGCGACGTGCCTATGGAAACGCTGCCCACAAGCTTGCCGTCGTGCATTACCGGGTAACTGGCGCGGATGGTAAAGGGAACCTCGGTGCCAGCCACAACGGCAACAGCAGGAGAACCCTTGAGGGCCATGACCACTGTTTCCTGATTGGTGACGCTGTCGCCGTGCTTTTTGGAATGCCCGCGCGCTATGACCATACCTTTTTCATCAGTAATGGTCATAAAGTCCGACCCGGCCTTTTTCATCAACACGATGCCGAGTCGGGACGCCGCTTCGGTGTCTTTTTCCGCCACTGCCTTATTAAAATCATCGTTTTCCGCAATAAGGTCAGCGCATTGCAAAAATTTTTGCGAAGTTGTTTCGTTGGCAGCGCTGATAACATGCTGCATCCTTCGGATGCCCTTGTTCAGTTCGTCTTCAATCGGCACTTTCATAAAATTGATTGAGACAAAAAGCACAACTCCACAGCATGTGATCAGCGCACCAAAAAGCGACCCGACATATGTGTGCGCAATAGTCCAACGCATGACCTTCTCCTTGCCAAGAACGTCTACCACCAAATTTTTCCGTGTCACTGTGCCCGTCGCTGGATGGGGGAAGCCAACAGCAGGCGTACAACCCGCCCAGCAACCCAGCCATCGGTTGCAGGGGCATATGCGTGGAACAAAAAACAGTATGTCCTCATAGAGCATTAACGACTTGAAAAAAAAAAAGAATAGGGCAATCAGCAATATTTGTTACAGGAAGATAACTTTTTATTCATATAATCGATAATGCCATATTTACAGTAACAGTAACAGATATGCCAGTTGGGTCAATGGGTTTTATCCATCAGATGCGGATACTTAAATTAAAATCTGTATAAATCCGGTTCGTTATGAGCACGCAAATTCCGATAGTTTGTGATTTTTTTTCCAATCGCCTTTTTCTCCCTTGCGGCAACTACGCTGCACGGCGACCCCAAAATCCTCAACCTTACGGCGACCTGCAAAAAAACGAAAAAGGCCTGTTTCTGCCCCGCAATTGCAGCCATCGGCGCAAGCGGAGCAGAAACAGGCCATGAACAGCCAAAATAAAAAAACTACTCTGGCAGCTTGTGGCGCACCTGGCGGCACACCCCCATAAGGGCATCGTATTCGTGCCGCAACAGTCCGGCGCGGCTGAACAGCCGCCGCCACGGCATAAGAAAATAATCGGGGTTGTCGCCGTGCAGATAATCAAGACGCAACAGCATGTCTTTTAGCGATTCCATGAGCCGCTCCTGCTCCGCCGCCGTCGCCACCCGACCGCCGCGCGGCGTATCCGCTGTCCTTTCGCCGTGTTGCAGGGCGCGCACGGCATTGGCGCAGGCATAGCTGAGCAGCAGCACCGCCTGAGCAAGATTGAGCGAGCTGGCCGCCGGGTCGGTAGGGATGGTCACCAGCCGGTGGCAGTGCATGATCTCGTCGTTATTGAGGCCACGGTCTTCCGGCCCAAAAACCAAAGAGACCCGCTCGCCGTTTGCCATGGCGACAGCGGCCTCGCGCGCGGCCTGCTCGGGCGAGAGCAAAGCCTGCCGCCAGCCGCCTGTGCGTGCGGTGGTTCCAAATACCAGAGAGCAAGGGGCCACGGCCTGCTCGACATTTTCATGCACTTCAACGGCATCGAGCAGGTTCTGTCCCTTGGGCGTGGCGAGGGGACGGGCTTTTTCCCTGTCCCACCGCTCGGGGTCTACCAGGCGCAACGTGGGGCAGCCCATGTTGACGCAGGCGCGCGCCGCCATGCCGATATTTTCGGGAAAGCGCGTTTTTACCAATACAATTTCAAGGCCTTGCAACAGCATTAGCAACCTCAGCACAGACCCCGCAGCAGGTTCAGGAGCACCTGTGTGGAGGCATCGGGAGAAAGAACCGGGGGCAAGCCAGACGGTATCTTGGGCCAGATGCGCCCTGCGGCCAGAGCCAGCATGGCTCCGCCAGCACCGCACTTGCACACCGTGCCCAAAAAACGGCCCATCATGGCGCCAAAGGCGGCATCCAGCGCTTCGCGCAGAGGGCGGCCTTTGAGTCGCTCAACGATAAAGCAGCCTGTCCATGCTCCAGCGAGCGCGCCAATGAGCGCCCCAAGCCCAAAAAACAGCGGGGCAAGCAGTATGGCCCCCGCTATGGCCCCAACCATACCCGCAAAAGTGCCGGAAGAGCTGGAGCCATAGCGTTTGGCCTTGAGTATCTGCATGCCCATTTCCAGAGCTTCGCCCACCAGGGCAATGCCCACCATCATGATCCAGAACCACATATCCATGGAGGCCGTGCCCGGATGCACCACCTTCCACAACGCCACAAGCCCCAGCAGCACCCAGTTGGCGGGCAGCCCAAAAATATTGAGCAGCAGCACAAAGCACAGCAGCGTTATGAACGCCCCGGCGAGCATAGAGGCCAGGGGAAAAGGCAGAAAATCCATGCGGTCTCCTCTGATGACTACTTTTTGTTGCGCAAATCCTGCAGACGCACAGCCTTGCCCTCTGTGCGGGGCAGGCTGTTGCTCTCCACAAGCTCGACCTTGGGCGTGACAAGGATTTCGTCGCGCAGGCGCGAGGCAATGGCCTTTTGCAGGCTTTGCAGCACGCGCATGTCTTCTACAAAATGCTCGTCCCGAATTTCAATCTGCACGCGCATGACGTCGCCCAGGCCGTCGTTTTCGAGCAGAATCAGGTAACTCTGCCCCACTTCGGCAAAGGTCATGATGACCTGCTCGATCTGCATGGGGTAGACGTTGACGCCCTTGATGATAAACATGTCGTCCGCACGGCCAAGGATGCGGTCGATGCGGCGGTGCTTGCGTCCGCAGGCGCATTCGCCGGGTATAAACCGGGTAAGATCGCGGGTGCGGTAGCGCAAAATGGGCATGCCCTGGCGGCACAGGCAGGTCATGACAAGTTCGCCCACTTCGCCTTCGGGCATGGGCTCGCCGGTTTCTGGGTCTACGATTTCGGGGATATAGGCGTCTTCCCACAGGTGCATGCCGCTCTGGTGCGTGCATTCAAAGCCCACGCCGGGGCCGTTCATTTCAGACAGGCCGTAGGAGTTGTAGGCCTTCATGTCAAAAAGGTCTTCAATACGGCGGCGGAATTCCTCGGTATAGGGCTCCGCGCCAACCAGGGCGATGCGCAGCGGAAACTCGCGCGGGTCTTCACCCATGGAGCGCAAATGCTCACCCAGAATAAGGGCGTACGAGGGCAGGATGTGGGCCACGGTGGTACGAAAATCCTTGGCGAGCTTGATCTGCCGCCGCGAGTTGCCAGCACCGGCGGGGATGGTCATGCAGCCCAGGCGCTCCGCGCCAAAATGGATGCCCAGACCGCCCGTGAACAGCCCATACCCGGACATATTCTGAAAAACGTCGTCACGGCGCACGCCCACCATGTGGATACTGCGCGCCATAAGGTCGGCCCAGGAATTGATGTCGTTCTGCGTATGGCAGATGGCTACCGGCGAACCGGTGGTGCCGCTGGAGCAGTGCATGCGGACAATCTCGGACTGCGGAACGCACAAAAGCCCAGTGGGATACTGCGAACGCAGATCCTGCTTTGTGGTGAAGGGGATGCGCCGCAAATCATCCAGGCTGCGGATAGAATCGGGCCCGATACCAGCCTCGTCCAGACGCTGACGGTAAAAGTCGCACTTGCGCGTCTGCGCCACGGTGCTTCTAAGCCGCGTAAGCTGTGCCTGCTCAATATGATCCCTGCTCCAACACTCCGCCTCATCAAAAAATTCCATGCCGCCTCCTCAGATTCATGCCGCAACGCCCCTTGGCGCAATGGCTTGTAATGCACACCCACCCGCCGTAACGGGCAACAACACTATTCTCCCAACCGGGCGTGCGCCCACCCCCAGACAAGGCCGAAACATCCGGCGATCATCATATCGCCGTGCGGGGCCAAAAAACGCCCATACCCCTGCAGCATGGCGCGCTTGGGCCCCGTAATATATGTGGGCTCATAACCGCCAGCTTCTTCGCAGTACGGGCCAAAAGCCGTACCGTGCCCGCCGCTGGCCTGCACTTCTTCCGCCGGCAGCCAGTGTTTGCGAAACTGCTCAAGGTCGCCCAGCAGCTGCTCAAGGGAGCGCATGCCCGTGTGGTGCTCGTAAATGCCGCGCACCTGCCCCCGGTACACCAGCGCAGCCACGGTATGCCCGTTGCCCACGTTGATGACCGTGATGCCCTGCCGATAGCTGCGGTCCATAACCTCTTTATCGCACAGTGCGCCAAGCAGGGCGCTAGCCCCGGTATCCGCAACCGGGCCGCCTGTTTTTTCGTGCAGGGGCACAAGGCGGGTCAGCGCGGGGGGCGGGGTTTCGTATATCCAGCGAGCCGGGTCGGACGACGTCGCCAGCAGATCCGTCCAGGCGCGCATGCGGGCCTGACGGTTGCCATGCGTATGAAACCCGTGATCCTGCGCGGCCGCAATCACCAGATGCGGCAAGGGCAGACCCGCGTGACGCAGCAGCCCGCCCCAGAATTCGGGCGAATAATCTGTCAAAAATACAGGAACACTGCCCTCGGGACAAGTGGAACACACCTCGACCCCCAGGTTGCGCACCACTTCCTCGTTGTCGTGGATGCCGCGAGTGGCCGCCGCAGTGGCGCTGACAGCAAAGCCCGCCGCAAGATGCTCCTTGATGGCCTGGGTAAAACCGCCGCCCATGTTGCCGCCGTAAAGCCAGATGCTGCGCTTGAGCAGTGTCAGCTCCCTGATGCGCTGGGCCACGAGCCGCGCTGGCGCGGGCAATACAAAGCGAGGCCAGTTTTCGCATTCAAGGCCGGGGCGGGCCAACAGGGCGTCCTGCGTGCCGCTGCCTATATCAACGCACAGCACAGGTCCCGCGCCGCGCAAAAACTTTTGTACGATTTCGTCCATTTTCACCTCTCAAGAACGAAAAAATCTACCTGCATCAATCATCAAGCGCAAGTCTTCGCGACTTTTTGAAAAAAAAGCTTGCCAAGGATTTCAGATTACGATAGTTCATCTTCTCGCGCCGAGGTGGTGGAACTGGTAGACACGCTATCTTGAGGGGGTAGTGAGAATTCTCGTGCGGGTTCGAGTCCCGCCCTCGGCACCAAGAAAAGATAAAGGATTACAACAGCTTGTTGTAATCCTTTTTTTGTTTGCCCATAGCTTGAAATGCGCCTTTCAGGCCTTTTGCCCCTTCCACCTCGGTCACAAGCGAGTCGATTTATGGCGCAGTCTTCTTTGGTCCATCATCTCCGTTCCGGCAAGCGCCCAGCTTCATTTACCTAAATTGACCTTACGCCGCTGCGTATACCACCTGTAAATTAGTGGTTCCCATTGGGGCACAGGAATATCCGTCTCGCGGAATTTTTCCGGCGTCAGCCAGTCCAATGAGCGGTGCGGTTGGCATGCAAAAAATTATCTTCAATTTCGCCGTTGCTTCAGCCCGTACAAGGTAAAGTGACATAGTAATTTACCGTTCCACTGGATATCTGCTCACTCATTGAGCAGTATTTCCGCCATATTATCCAACTTGTCTTTTACACGTTGCCAGTCAGGCAACAGAGATTCCAGCAAAGCATAAAAGGCTTTTCCGTGATTATACTCCCGCAGGTGGCAGATTTCATGCAGCAGCACATAGTCAACGCAACGAGCAGGAGCTTTGATAAGGTGCGGGTTCAGCAGCAGAAGGCCCGCAGGGGAACAGCTACCCCACTGTTTTTGCATGGATTGCAGGCGAAAGGCAGGGATGCTGTCAAGCCATGCAACATTCTGTTGCAGTGCCACAAGGCGTTTTTGAAAATACGCGGCGGCATGCTCCCTGTACCAGTCGCGCAGCAAAATTTTAACGCGCTGACGCCTAGCGGCCTGCATGGCCTTGTCCTCACAGGAGGTCAAGATTACTGGCCTTCGGTGCGCACTGGCATCTTCATGAATTCTCAAAAATTGCGGTTGCCGGATGGTGACTGTTAAATACGCGCCGGAGAGCTTCACTCCGTTTTTTGCAGGCTGTTTCCCTTGCCCGAGCTTGCATCGCAAGGCAGCCGCATCCAGAACCACGACCTTCAGCATGTAACGCCGTCCCAGATAAAAATGGCTCTCCCCGCTTACATAGTCTCGTGGCAGCACATGTTGCCGTCGCGTTTCTATTTCCCGCAGATGCCCCACAATCCACTGGGCACGGGCGCGCACGGCCTCGCGTATCGCATGGCTGTCCGCCTCTTCCGGTGCTTCCACCTCGACCAATCCGTCAGGATGCACATGAATGCGCACACGGGAGTGCCTGCCCGCATGACGCCGGATGACATAATGAATGCTGTCCGCACCATAATGGACAGTTTGCACGGCTTCGTTCACGCTTTTTTCCCACCCGGGGAGAATGCCCGGTTTCCATAGCGGGTGGATTTGATAATGCCGTCAATAACTTTTTGGGCACATTCAAGGCCAAGCCAGGAATACAGGCGCGGCAGGAGCCCTTTGGTAATCTCCGCTTCAATGTCTTGAGGATTAAGAGAATTTTCGGCAATGGCCAGTGAAACAATACGCTCTGCGGCCAATGCCTCTTCCACAAGTTTGTCTTGCGGCTCTGGGGCTTGCGTGCTTTCCGCCATACGAAAAATACCAAAAATGCACGTGCCCTTTCCTTTTCACGCAATGCTTCGGGGATATCCGCCATTCGACGCTGCCGCACCCTCTCCTCAAATTCCTGAAACAGGGCAAATTGCTTGTAAGGGTGGTTGAACATCTCCTCAGCCTTGGCAATGGCCTCTTTCAGCAACTGCGAAAAGTATTTTTGAGCATAGGGGTCAAAGGCCAATTCCTGATCAATGCTCTTGCGCACACGGCTCTTGATGATGTCCGTTTCGTTGCGCAACTTTTCCTTGCTCCATGCAGAAGGGTCTTGCACCTTGCCCAGTTCATCCACAAGGTAATGATCTTCCGCAACGGAGATGCCTTCCCCCATCACATGTTTGTCCACAAGTTTCCGGATTTGTTCTTCATATATACTGTAGTCCACAGTTTCTTGGGCGTCGCGGCGGGCAATTTTGCGCAACTCGATAAAAAAGGCCAGATCTTTTTTATACATGGCGACGGTTTTTTCACCAAAAGCGCCGTCTTCATAAAAGGAGCGGGAAGCCAGCGCCACCTTCAGGCAAAGGCCAAAGGCGGTAAGAGCCTGATAAAAATCTTCACGAATCTTCTGGCGGGTATCGTAAAGGTCGCCATCTTCGCCGGGATCGGTGGCATACTGCGGGGTAAGCACCTGCCGGAACTGCTGAATGTCCTTCTTATTGCCCACATCATTAAAAATAGCCCACAGGGCGTCATGCAAAACCGGAAGTCGCTTATATTCGGTGTTCACCTGATGGTAGAGGCCCTCAATGTCTTTAACCTCATAGCCTTCCAGCGTGCGTTCTTCCAAAAGTTGATACCCGGCAACCGCAGTGTCCAGCTTGGCGAGAATTCCCCTGTAGTCAATGAGCAGGCCGTATTCTTTGGCAGGGTGCAGTCGGTTCACCCGGGCGATGGCCTGAATGATATTGTGCCCTTCCAGCGGCTTATCGATATACAGAACGGCATTGCGCGGCTCGTCAAAACCCGTGAGCAGTTTGTCCACCACAATGAGGATGTCGGGCGCGCCGTCGGTAGCAAAGTCTTCAATGACGCCGCGTTCGTAATCCTGCGGGGGCGTTTTACCCACGGTTTTCTTGTACCATTGGTGCACCAGCGGCAGGGCTTCGTCGTCCTCGTCCACACTTTTGTTGCCTTCGCGGGTGTCTGGCGGCGATATGACCACGGCTGACGTGACCCAGCCGGTTTCGTCCAGATGCTGCTTGTAACGGATAGCCGCAATCTTGCTGTCCGTGGCCAGTTGCCCCTTGAGTTCCGGGCCTAAATCGCGCACATAATCCTTAAAATGCTTGGCAATATCCCAGGCGATCAATTCAATGCGGTTGTCGGAACCGTATACGGTGTCCTTGTTGTCGAACTTGCGTTTGATGTCGGCTTTTTGCTGGTCGCTCAGGCCGTCAGTAATGCGCTCGAACCATGCGTCAATGGCTTTTTGGTTGATGTCCAGTTCCGGCTTGCGCTCTTCATACAAGAGTGGGCGCACCGCTTCATCCTGCACCGCCCTTTGCATGGTATAGGCATGGATGATGGGACCGAACTTGCTGACGGTTTTTTCCTTTTTCAGCAGCGGAGTGCCGGTAAAGGCGATATAGGCCGCATTGGGCAGGGCCGCGCGCATGCGTTCGTGTGTTCCGCCCTGTTGGCTGCGGTGGCCCTCGTCCACCAGCACGATGATGTCTTCACTGGGGTTGTGGCATTCCTTGAGCTTGGCTGCGGAATTGAATTTCTGCACCAGGGTGAAAATAATGCGCTCTACCCCCTTGCCTATGCGCAATGCGAGATCGCGCCCGGATTTGGCCTTGGATTTTTCCGCGCTCTTGCTGGCAATGGCTCCACCATAGGCCCCGGCATCCTGAAAAGTTCCCGCCAGTTGTTTTTCCAGATCAACGCGGTCGGTGACCACAATGATGCGACATTGCGCCAGGGCTGGATGCAGCAGCAAAGCCTTGCACAAAAAGACCATGGTCAGGGATTTTCCAGACCCCGTAGTGTGCCAGATGACACCTCCCTGGCGTCCGCCGCCTTCGCGGGGTGCCTTATGCTGCTGAATGCGTTCCAGCATGCGCCGCACGCCGAACATCTGGGGATAGCGGGCCACCACCTTGCCCTTTTTTCTGTCAAAGAGCGTGAAATAGCGGATGATCTCCAGCAGACGCCCCTTGCCGAGCAGGCTGACCAGCATGGTGTCCTGCTCCGTGGCTTGCATCGGCTGCGACCAGAGTGAGTGAAAAAAAGTCCGCATGGCGTGGCCGTCTTCACGCCAGTCAAAAAGCTTGTGCTGTTCTTCCTGCGTGGGGATGCGGTTTTTTCAGGTTTTCCACCTCCGCCGGGGGGATTTCCTCCTCGTGCCAGCGTTGCCAAAACGTATCTATGGTCTTGGTAGTGCCGTATTTGCCGTCCGTGCCGCTGATCGCCAGCAAAAGCTGGGAATAGACGAAAAGCAGAGGAATTTCGTCATACTTCTGGTTGCGAATATTCTGGCTTACCCCTTCGTCCACCATATTTTTGTTGGGGTTGCCGGACTCCGGCTTTTTGGCCTCCATGACCACCAGGGGCAGGCCGTTGACAAAGGCCACCATATCGGGCCGCCGGGTGTGCAGGCCATCGGCGCACAGCACTTCCATTTCTTCCGTTACCACAAAGCGGTTGTGCGTTGTGCCAGTGGCGTCCAGTCCGTTCCAGTCCAGCAGGGGGATGGTGGCACTTATTTTTTGGCCGTCCACAAATTCCGTGACCGTCACCCCCAGACAGAGTTTGTCGTAGATACGTTCATTGGCGGTGAGCAATCCTTCCTGCATGGGGGGTGAGCACACCTCGCGCACAATCTGGTCCACAGCATTGGGGGAGAGGGGGTAGTGCTTGCCCTTGTAGGAAAAGCGCCGTGTTTGCAAAAAGGCCACAAGCTCGTCCCGCAGGATGACTTCACGGTTGTTGCCGCGTTTTTTCAGACACTCCGCCGGGGGGATGTATTGCCAGCCAAGGGCCATGAGCATTTGCAGGGCGGGGATCTTGGCGATGTATTCTTCTGACATATTGGGAACGGTGGACATGGTTCCCCCTTATGCGGGTGTTGCACCCGCGTTGCCCAAAGTGTCAGGCATGACGCGGATTTTTCCGGTGAGCAGTTGCTGCATGAGGGCCTTTTTCTGCTGCTGCAGATGGGCGAGCTTCACTTCGTATTGGGCTATGAGCGCATCGGCGGCGGTGAGGATTTTGGCGATGGCTTTTTGTTCGTCGAGGGGGGGTAATAGCACATCGACATCTAAAAGCGCTCGTTTGGATATCCCCAAAACCGATATGCCCGTTGCAGCTTTTTGTAGCCCTTTTGAAACATGAGGGATGTGCTGTATATAACCTTTGAATCCATCAAGCAGAAATTTTTTATTGTCACGTAAAAGAATAGTATGAAGCCCAGCAACAATATGCCTGCCTCGAAGGTTTTTAATCTCCACTGATTTCCCTATTCCCTGATAGTCCTCTGACGCATCTGCCACCAGCAGATCGCCTTCTTTCAAAAGTTCAATTTTGGTAAGTTTATTTTTGGATATTTTTGAAATAGATAGCTGATTGCAATCAAGAAAATCCGTAGTCAACTTGTGAATATCTCCATAGTGAATGTACCCATATTCGCCGTTTTCGCTCAGATCTGCTCTTGGATTATTTGCGTTGCATAGTGTGGTAAATAATTCACTGAATTTATATGATTTCCACGTCGTTACAGAAGACACAGTGTGCTGGTTCCCAATGAGAAGCTGCTGCATCAATGCCTTTTTTTGTTGTTTGCTGTTTTCAAGCAGCTTTTGAGTGCAGACTATGGCGGCATCCCATGAAGAAAAAATTTCTGACATTTTTTTTTGTTCAAGTAGTGGGGGCAGCGTGATTTGCAGAGAAAGGAACTTATTTTTTGAAATGTTTTTCATGCTTCCACTAGTTCCAGAAGCTATTTTCCTTAGACTCTCGCGCATTTCTTGGAATGATAGCAAAAAAGAAAACCACGTTGCGCTGACAAGCGTTTTATCTATTTTTACCTGCCAAAGTTTATCTGGAAGAAATGTATTTTCTGGCGCAGTTGCTACGTATGCGCTTGAGCCTACTAGAGAAGGTGTGTTACTTCTGTTTATGATTATCGAACCGTTGTTCAGCCGTTCCTTTAATCTTTTGATTTCATTTTTATTTAAAACTGGCTTTTTTTCATTTTTATCAAAAAAACCTGAAGATACGCAGCTTGTTTTTAATATATAGTGCTCAGCCTCGATGGTAACTTCAGTTGAGGCGTTAACGGAGACTCCTGACCCTAAATGAGTTATAAAATCAGAAATTCTTTTTTTCGCCCACCCCTTTGGCAACTTCTCACTCATCCCCCACCCCCAGCACAAACCAGTACGGCGCAAAGCTCTTTTCCACCAGATCGCATACCTGTTCCACAAAGGGCGCATAGTCACCCTTTACCGCCACGGTATCCAAGTTGGCGTAATATACGCTGCGTTCTTCCACTGGCACGATCACCACGGGAAATCCCGCCCGCATCAGCTCCAGATTCATGAGCAGCCGGGCCGTTCTGCCGTTGCCGTCCACAAAGGGATGGATGTTCACAAAATCCGCATGCACACGGGCGGCACGTTCCACGGGGTGCAAACTCGCCGCCGCGCCTGCGCACCATGCGCAAAAGGCTTCCATGTGTTCCCGCACATGCAGAAAGTTTGGCGGGGTAAATCCCGCGCCGCTGATGAGCACGTTCTGCTGCCGGTAACGTCCGGCATTGGGTGAATCCACGGATTTGAGCACAATCTGATGTAAATTTTTTATCTCGGCTTCCGTAAGTGCGCCGGGTTGCCCGGCCAGTTCCACCACATAGTCAATGGCTTCCCTGTGATTGATGGCTTCCAGATGCTCGCGCATGCTTTTGCCGCCAATGGTTACCCCATCTTCCAAAACAACCTTGGTTTCGGAAATGGTCAGGGTGTTTCCCTCAATGGCGTTGGAGTGATACGTGTACCGCACCACCATATCGGCGTGCAGGTTTTTAACCATCTCCGAGGCCAAAGGACGATGGGCGTCAAGCTTGGCCTTGAGGGCATCCAGCCGGGTGTAGGTGCTGGCAAGTTTTGGCAAGGGGCCGCTGTGCCCCGGCGTCAGGCTATTGAACATAACCCAGCTCCTTGAGGTATTTTTCCATTTCCCCTTCCAGCCTTTCCAACTCCGCTTTCAGGCCCGCACGTTCCGCCAGCAGGGCGTGCATGTCTATTTCCGGCTCTTCTTCAAAGGTATCCACATAGCGGGGGATGTTCAAATTGTAGTCGTTGGCCTTGATCTCTTCCACCGTGGCAAGGTAGGCGTATTTTTCCACACTTTGCCGTGCGCAAAAGGTTTCCACGATCTTTTGTATGTCCTGTGGGCGTAAGGCGTTTTGATTTTTGCCGTCAGCATAGTCGCGGGAAGCGTCGATAAAGAGCACCTTGTCGTCAGCCTTACGCTTGCGGAACACCAGAATGGCAGCCGGGATGCCCGTGCCGAAGAAAAGCTTTTCCGGCAGCCCGATGACTGCATCAAGAAGATTCTCGTCAATAAGCTTGGCCCGAATTTTTCCTTCCGCCGCGCCGCGAAAGAGCACACCGTGCGGAGCCACCACGGCCATGCGCCCCACAGCGGGCTTCATAACTTCAATCATGTGCAGGATAAAGGCGTAATCGCCCTTGGTGCGCGGGGGCAAACCACGCCGAAAGCGTCCGAACTTGTCGTCTGCCGCGCTGTCTTGCCCCCACTTGTCCAGTGAGAAGGGTGGATTTGCCACCACCACGTCAAAGTGCTTGAGCTTGTCGTTGCCGTCCAGCAACAGGGGATTGCGCAGGGTGTCGCCCCACTCCACCTTGTGGTTGTCTTCTCCGTGCAAAAAAAGATTCATCTTCGCCAGCGACCAGGTGGAGCCTATGCTCTCCTGTCCGAACAAGGCATATTTGCGCGCCCCTGCCTTGTCGCGCACTTTGTAGCCGCATTTCATCAGCAGCGACGCGGAGCCGCAGGCCGGATCGCAAATTTCGTCACCTTCCTGCGGGTCCACCAGTTCAGCAATAAGTTGCGAGACTTCCGCCGGGGTGTAGTATTCCCCGGCCTTTTTCCCGGCGTCGGAGGCGAACATCTTGATCAGGTATTCATAGGCATTGCCGATGATATCCAGTGTGCCCACGCGGCTGGGGCGTAAGTTGAGGGTGGGTTTGTTGAAATCTTCCAGCAACAGGCGCAGGAGATCGTTTTTTTGTGTTTCTTCCCCAAGTTTGCCGGAGTTGAAACTGATGTCCTGAAACACCCTGTCCAGTTTGGTGATGTTGGCTTCCTCAATGGCGTGCAGGGCCTTGTCGATGCGCTCGCCGTTGCCAGGCTCAAAGCGTTTTGCGTAGAGAGAATAGAAATCCGCTCCCATGGGCAGCACAAAACGTTCTGTTTGCAGCATGGCTTGCACCATTTTTTTATCGCCGAACTCTTTTTTGTAGGCATCGTACTTGTCCTGCCACACGTCGCTCAGATATTTCAGGAACAGCATGGTCAGCACATAGTCTTTATATATCTCTGAGGAAATTGTACCGCGAAACGTGTCGCAGGCACTCCATACCGCTTTGTTCACTTCATTCTGGTCAATCATGGTGGTCATACAGACTCCTTATACAACGCGGCAAGTTCCTTACCGGCAATAGCGGACAGAAGATTGTGACAATTGGCAATGCCGGATTGCAGCACCGCAATATTTTTGTGGATGCTCTCCACGGCGTCTAGAAGCGTCTTCTGACGATTTAGCGGCAGCACAGTGATGGGCATGTCGGCAAAGTCGGCACGACGCATGCTTTTTTGTGCGCTCCCGGCTTCCACATTGTTGTAATAGCGCTGTGCCTGATGTTGCCCTAGCTGCCACGCGAGAAAGGCTGGCAGGATCATCCGGGGTTGCGTCACACGTACACGAAAGAAATGTAGCGCTGCCAGTGACAAATCCGGAGGATTGGCGAGCAATGTTCCGTAATAATTGCCGCCGCGCATGACAAACAGGATATCGTCATGCCGGAGAAAATAGCTCTCCATGTTGGCTTCATGCTGAACCCGGACGGTTGATGCCCAGTTAACTCCCATGGCGGGGCTCACGTCCCTCATCTGAACAACCCGGATTTTGCCACCGGGGTCGTCGCTTAGGCCAACGCGGAAGGGATAACCGGCACTAATTTCGGCAACATCCCGCAAAAAAAGTGTTTTTTTCATATCTATATGCCATTTTTGCGTAAAATTGTCATATTCAAGCGGTAGCTCTGGCATCTTATGGCAGTCATGCGCTTCATCCCCAAACTTTGGCGGTTTCGCTATCATAAAAATGTACTTCCAGGGGATACCTAGGAGACCTGGAATCCCTGAGTGCGCTAGCTGCCTGGGCCGCAGCGATGGTTTGTTTGTTACCGGAACTTTTCGGCGAGCCGAACAAACTGACGAACAGCTTGCGTATATTTATATTTTTCACAACGATGTTAATGAGATGTTCGTCATTTGGGGAAAGCGAGACGCCATAAAGGAAAAGAGAATTCTGGATACTGCTGAGGCTGCGCAATCCCTTGCTCAAATAGCCGTGGTGATAAATTTTATCCAATTTTTTCTGTGAAGACCCTTCCGCAACAAAAAGAGGAAACAAATTCTTTGCGATGGCTTCCCTTGTTTGTGCAACAAGTGCAATGTCCGTTCTATTCCATGTATATTTTTGCAATTCATGCCCGCCGTCAAACAAGTGGAGCGCTCCGTGAAGATAGTAAATATTTTGATTATGCGCCGAGTCATCCCACACGACATATCGCGCATCAGCATTGTCGCGATCTGTTCTGAACCCGTCATCAAAGCTGATCATTTGTTTGGTCATTCCGTGTACGAGTGTCCAGTACAGGAGGATGTCGTAATTCAGGGTAAAAATTCTGCCATCACTTGGGGCGGCTCGAAAATTGCGCAGAAAATTGATACAGGCTTCATATTGCTGATCTGTAATATCGCCAGGGCGTTCGGGGTGTTGCCTTGCTATGGTTTGCACCAGCACGTCTTTAATTTTTGCGGCGCATTGGCGCATCCGTTTGCTGATGGGCGGGGCATCCTCTGTGAATGCGGCAAGCACCAATGCTGCTCGCTCGAGAGCTTGCACAGCTTCTTCAAAATCTTCGGAGCCAATGGCATCGAAGGTTTGTCTGACCTCAGGGAAGTTTGAAAAATCAGCTTTTTCAAATAATGAGCCATAGCGAAAAATGTGGGGCCGAATTGCCACACTGAAACCATTTCCAAGCATGAGATGGCGCTTTTCCCCCGCATTTGCAAGAGAATCTTCAAAAGAAAGAATATCCATACTGCCTCCGGCAGGGTATGGAGCCGCCTTGAACCTCAGAACAAAACCATGTATTCTTTTTAACCCGATCGAGGTTTCGCCTGAGTACCTGCAGCGGTTCCGTTGTGGGCAGGATCACCTCACCAAACGGCTGGATGTTGGCGCATCCGGTCGTTTGTTTTTTGAGGCGTTCAACCATGATGCTTGCCTAACCTTTGGGAGGGAACGGGTCGTTTCCGTGGCTATCCGACTGCCTGATTCGACCGTCTCTGCCATGAATTTGCAGTTCCGTCCCTTGGTTGCCACTGATCTGGCGGGCTATTTGAATAGCCTCCTGCTGGGTTGAAGTGACGTGCGAAGGCTTGGAGTTGCCATCGCGCTGAACCTTCCAGTCTCCATCTCCTGTGGGGAGAACTCGGTGAGTGTCTCTAGCCATTTAATCCTCCTTGTTTTTGCACCAATCTCAGTGCTGCTTAAACTTCTATCGACGATTCGCACATACGTCAAGCTTTTTTGCAACAACTGAATTGGTGCAATTTTTAGTGCAACCTCTGAGGAGGTGCGCCAGCGCACATACAATGTAAATTTTCATGTTTTATTCTGAAATGTTGTGCAGATTCCTCCAAGGCAGTCTTCCTTTCTGTCGCCCTGTAACCTCTTATTTAGCGTTTGCAGGCATACCAGATGGCTCGTGTGAAGAGCTGCGTTGCCCCTACCCCACTGCGTATATCGCTTGTAAGTTATTTGTTTTCACTGAGTTACAGGCTATATTCTTTTCCCGAAATTCTTCCGGCGTCAGCCAGCCCAATGAGCTGCGCGGTGCTGAATGGAGTGAGTTTGATTTTGAAGCCGCAATGTGGGTTATCCCGGCAGAGTTGATGAAAATGAAGCGGCCCCACACTGCTTCCGTGACCCGCCAGGGTATCTCTTTGCTGAATGACCTGCGCAACACTGCTGAAAACGGACGGTTTTTTCCAAGCCAGTTTAGCCGCCAGCCGCTAAACTGCGCTTCGTGCAAGGTAATGCAGGATCAAACGCAGGGGCTCTGGCCGATATATTTTGATTTACATATGCATATTATTTGTGGTGAATAAATAATAATTGCGTTCTGTGGACTGGTAGATAATATTAATTGCATATAATAATTATATTGATTATTTTTTTATAAATTATAGAGACAGTAATTATTAGCCATGGTAATATGGCGACAGTCTAAATATAGATAGGAGATTTTATGGATTATCTATTCAAATTGGCCGATGTGGCACTCAAGAGCGCTGGTAAAAAAACATTTACCCTTGAAGATGGGCACAGTATGACAATTTCTTCGTCAGGTGATGGAAAAACCATGAAAATTGATATTGACGACGGGGAATCGTACAAAACCAGGGGAAGTAACAGCTTTATCTCTCAGATAGTAAAGATTTTAAAAAACAGAGGGGTTGCATGGTGGGATGAAACGAAAGAAGGGCAAGACAATGTTTACAACGTTCTTTCAATGTATGAACAATTTGAAGATGTTCCTCAGCAAGAACGCCAGGATATGCTGGGTAACAACTGTTCTGTTAACTCACATTAATAAATCGCATTTGTACATGTTTGTAAAAAAGTCGACAACTCCACAATTTAGTCTATTTCATAACCTTTTACTTTGGTTACGCGGGTCAAAAACTCCCTCCTTCTTCGCGGGGCATCCCAAGCCAGAAAGAGGAATGGAGAATTATCAATGAACATAAGCTCAAAACAACGTGTCGAGATGGAACGTCTTTTATTTAATTGGAAAAAATATCTGGATAGTATCCCACCAGCATCGAATGATTTAAAGTTGCACAAGTGGCTTGGAATGAACACCGCTATTGTAAAAAAAGATAATTTTAACAAGACGTTGAGTTCTTTTGTTCATGACATGAGGACGCGTCTTGATGCGTTGCCGTAATAAACATCGGTAGAAAGAACATTAGGGCCGGGGAAACGTGGCCACCTCTCAGCTGAGTCGGTAGCGATAGCCATAGACGCAAAATCCGTCATGAGATTCGTCAAAAGTATCTGAGTGGGCAGCAGTGGCAGAAAGGGCAAACCAAAGACACTCCAGCCATACTGAACATGTGTGCTAGTTTAGACTTGATCTGACAGCCACTCCTTTTTGACGGCGTTGCCTGTCCGATTAATTACGCTGTCCGACCTTCACTTGCCAAAGCGTATTTTCCTCAACGAGTGTCCGCATGGGCGTTCTGCCGCAGCAGATCTTTTCTTGATGAGTTCGTTCTGCATTGCAATGGCCTACCCAGTCATCCAGGTCAGCCTGCAATTCTTCCAAGGCTGATACAGCTTGCGCCGAAACCAAACCCGATAAAACTCGTTCAGTATTGTTTTATGGAACAGTTCGCAGATGCCGTTTGTCTGTGGGTGTCGGGCCTTGGCTTTATAGAAGCTTGCTACGACAATATAAGAATATGCCAGAGTTATATTTGCGCATATGCCTGTCGCAGCGTTGATCAAGGGTTTCTCCAGCGCAGCATGATCTGACCAAATGCCGCCGAAACATCTGCGTACAGAGTTTCCGCATCTGCTCCAAAGGCGCGTTGCCTTTTGCTTGCCAGGATAAGGACAGCGTGCAGGCCGTGCTCGGCATAGAATGGTTTGGCAAAATATGAGCGCACGCCCTGCGGGGCAAACAGGGCCCAGTCAATGGATTTTACGCTGTCCAGGGTATCCTCGACAATCAGCGAGCTGAGGCTGTAGCGCTGTATATCCTGGGCAATTGTGCCTTCGTAGGCATGTAGGGTTCCCCATTCAAGGCCATCAAAAGCAGACCCCACGCCATAGACGGCCACTCTGCCGTTACCCATCTGAATATGCGACAGCAGCAGCCCGTCAACTTCGGGTTTGCAAAGCCCGTGCAGTTTTTCAAGCGCCGGGCGCAGATCGCCGGTGCAAATCGCGAGCGCTCCATCATCCTCAAGTTTCACGGGTTTGGCATCAACATTGACCAGCGCGGCACGCACCACCTCCTTGCCCGGCTCGCCCCAGAAGGTGAGGCGTACGTGTGCAGAAAACAGCCCGCGCTCGGCATTGCCCAGCAGCAGTTTACCCGACCACGCATCCCGCTCAACAGCCTTTTCCATCGCGGTTAAAAAAGCTTTCATCACAGACGGCGGCACCACATCTTCGAGCACAAGCGCGCGCTCCGCCTGCTCCTCCCCCCAAAAAAGCATTTGCGCTGCGGTGTTGACGTCGCACAGCCTTTGCTTTTTCAGGTCTACGGTAAATACCGGGTAATCGGCATCGCCCACGCGCATCTGAAGCTGCGCATTGTAGCAGGCAGAATTATAGCCGCCGGGCAAAAACGCCTCTTTCAAAAAACCGCTGTAAACATCCTGTTCCGGCTCTGGCCAGCCCTGCAAAATAAGCGGCGTGCGGCCATCGTCGTATTTCAGCCTGAAGATGGCGGCGGCAGGCCGCCCGGCATGGATCATGTCCCAAAACTCCACAAGCAGCGGATAATCCTGTTCCATTACCGCCTGCTTTCTGAATGCGGCATTTTTCAGCAGCTGCGGAGCATCAAAACCCGCGCCGCGCCATCGGGTAAAAACCTCAAGACGCGACTCGCGCTGGCAAATGCTCCACAATAATCCAGGAAACCCCTTGCGCCATTGGAGAAAACGCGCCATGCCAGATCCCTTTGTTGACAATAAAAACACAGCCCGGACGTATTGGCAGTAAAATAGACGCTAACCATGAGCAAGACTTTTTTACGCACAGCAGTGGTCTGACCAATGACATAAATATAAATATGTCTTTGCTATTTCACCCGTATAATCTGCTTTTTATTCCCACAATTGTACACATACTTTTATAGTGGTCATACCAAATAAACAAAAATACATCATGTTTTTCGTTATGTTAAACATATTACGAAAATTTTTTTCGTTTATATTGCCAAAAAATTCACAGGCGCGCACAATGAAGTCATATAAAAGTACTTGAATACGCTTTGCCTGGAGGACGCCCATGATCACGCCAGCAAACGCCGAAAACCCGCTGGAACACGCCCTGTTGCAAGGGCGCTGGTCGCTGTTTGAACGCCTGCCCGCCGAGCGGCACCTTGCCGAAGAGCTTGGGGTCAGCCGCGCGACACTGCGCACGGCCCTGAGCACCCTTGTGGGCAAGGGCATTCTGGAAACCCGCCGCAACAAGGGCACATTTGTGCGTGCCCTCCCCTGCAACCCTGGCGCCGCGAGCCTGGCCGACAGCCTGCGGGCCATGAATATCGTCATGACCCCCTTGCTGGCAGCGGTATCTGGCTCATTTGCGCCATCAGTCATGCTGACGATCGAGCGGCATCTGCCCTCCATAGGCATGGCGCTGCACAGCGGCGACATGCGCCTGCTGGCGCAGCATCACCTCAAATTTTTCTCCATACTTTTACGGGCCATCGACAACGCCCGCCTTGCGCAGGCCGGCGCAGCCACCCTACCCGATGTTGGCGCGCTTGCGCGGCTGCTGCAAGAGTGCAGCCAGGCACGGCTTGAGGAGCTGTTCAAGCATCTGGCCCGCACGCTGCACGGTCTGCGCCATGCAGACGCGCAAGCCTGCGCATCTTCCGTTTCGGCCTACGCAACATGTCTTTTGCAAAGCCTTGAGGAAGAAGAATGATAGACCAGCAAAGACGCAATTTTTTACGGGGAAACTGGCGCGCGGTTTCCCCATGCATACCGGGCGAGGATTTCGATGCAGAGGTTTTGTCCTGCAACGGCGAGGCGCTGCTGCCGCCGGAATTTTCGCCCGGCATGTTGCGGTTTGAAGGGCAGCGGCTAGGGCTGCCCGTGGATAGTATGAACGAGGATGCACTGATTCGAGCAGTTGCACAGGCAATGCGCGCACAAGCGCGCCCCCCCGTGGAAACGGAAACCCCGCAATCTTGAGGAGGGTTCTATGGCTGACCACGATATTCCCTATCTTGAAGAGCGAAAGCTCATCAAGCGCTGGCACGGCCCTTGGCCAGTATTGGCCAACATGGTGGTAACGCTCGCCATATTTGCCGTAACCTGGTGGATTTTTCAGGATCCACGCGGCATCATGCGCTTTTATACGCCCTATGTGGGCTACAACTATTGCCGCTGGTGGCTCATTATTCTTATCTGGATGGCCTATATATTCGATTTCTGGCCGTTCAAACGCAACTGGATACGCAATGCGCACCCCCTGCAAAAGGGCCTTGTGCTTTCGCTTGTGTCAGTAGGCGTTATGATATTGATGATCCACGGCTTTTTTGAAAACATTCTGGGCAATTTTGCTTTTGCCTATTTTAGCCCGCATCAGTTGCAAAAGCTGCCGGGGCTGACCGAATTCTACTCCACAGAATATGCGGCCCAGGCCTGCATGATGTTTGCCGTTATTGCCTCGTGGATCAGCCCGGCCTGGATTGTGGCGTTGGAAGGACGCCCCTGGCAGAACGAGGGCCAACCAGTCAGAGGCTTCAGCATATGGCTGGGCACGTTCTGCCTGAGTCTGGTCATCTACTTTATGACCATGCACAACCACATGGGCATTCTGTATTATCCATGGCAGTACTTTACGGCCATTACACCGCCGTACTGGGAATCGTTTGCCCAGACCGTTTCCGCCAACTTCCATGTGGCCTGGATCATGTGCTGCACCGTTGTGGTGTGGTTTGTGGAAGGCATATGGGAGCGCTACCCCTTCTGCCTTATCAAAAGGCCGGGGCTGCGCCGTTTTGTGACGTTTTTTGGCATCATAGCCATCTCCGTTTCGCTGTGCTTCTTCTTCTGGTACATGCAGGAACTCGTATGGGGCGACGCCATACGCGGTCACCGGCGCGATGCCGCCCCCGACTGGCGCTGGCTGCACGTGGGTGAAACGGCCATCTTCTTCCTTGTGCCGGCGTTATTTCTGCAATTCTATTGCGGCAACTGGCCCAACAAGTTCAGCACTCCGGTAAACGTACTTATCCGTACAGGGCTGGTGGCCCTTGGCGGTATCGCTGTGTACTGCCTGTACTACAAGTACGCCCACTTTGTGCTCGGCACGCAAAAGGGCTTTTCTCACCCGCAGCAGTTCCCCATGATACCCATGATCTGGCTCATCGACATCTGGCTGATCAACTGGTGGTTCATGGACGGCTGGCCCGGCTGGAAGCGCGAATTGCGCACCAGCGAGGAGATCGCCGCCAACGAACACGCCTTTGCCGCCCAGAGCGCCTGGACCCCGGCCATGATCCCCGGTCTTGTGGTGGGCATTCTCGCTGGCGTTATTCTGTACTTTGCCATAGTGGCCGCGCTGCCATGGTTCAGCGCACACTTCACCCTTGTGCAGTAGGGAGAACAACATGGACAGACGAGAATTTATCAAGGGTGCCGCGTTAGGTGTCAGCGTAGGGGCCATTGGCGCCATGGGCGCGTATTCATACTCACCCATGCGCAGGGCCTTTCTTAAGGACGTAAAGCGCGGAACGGCAGACATCGGCGTATGCAAGGCAATCAAAGTTACCAATATCTCCGAGACGAGCTGGTTTGACAACGGCATCTTCATGCAGGATGTCACCGGCGCAGGCGGCCTGCTGGTAGACCAGTACACGTTCAACTGGCCCCCGTTCGGCAACGGCAAGGGCATCGGCAAGGGCAGTTACGCCGACGGCATGAAGCTGATCAAGCACCTGCTGCCCAACAGCTCGAAGAAGCCTGGCAGATCGTACGCGAAAACAGCGTGCATTCGGAGAATGCCGGTGGTTTTTCATGCCTTGTTGAAATCGAGGCCATGGACGGCAAGGTGACAAAATACCTTTTTGACACCGGCTGGAATTACCTGTGGATGGACACCTGCTACAAGCGCGAAGGCATCGACACCATGCTGGCAAACAATGAAATTGCCGCAATGATCCAGACGCACGAGCACATGGACCACTACTTCGGCCTGCCCGCCGTAACCAAATACAACCCGAATATCCATATCTATACGCCCAACACCTTTTACCCCAACGGCAAGCAGTATCTCAAAGACTGCGGCCATGTGGGCAAGTGGACAGAAGTACCCAAGGGCCTGCACAAAATTCAGGAGGGCGTAGCCCTCTACGACTTTGACTGCCCCATCATCTTCAAGGTGTTTGGCGAAATGTCGCTCTACTGCAACGTAAAAGATATTGGCCTTGTAAGTATTACCGGGTGCTGCCACCAGGGCATCATTCTTTTTGCCGACACAGCCTACAAGACCATTGCCTACGAAAACGACCAGTTCTACGGGCTATACGGCGGCCTGCACATCTCGCCCTTTGACGACTGGGACCCCAAGTACGACGATCTGGTGATAGGCCTTAAAAAGTGGGATCTGCAACGGGTGGGCTGCAACCACTGCACCGGGCTTATCACGGCCCAAAAGTTTGTGGATGCCGGTTACCCGGTTGTGAAAGGCACGGCGCGGTTTCGCTCCAAGACAACAAACTACCTCGGCAACGGGGACGTCATCAAGTTTCCCTCGTAAACGGCCCGGCCGGGGGGAGGCATATCAGCCCCCCTCCGGCCAGGTTATGAACACAGCCTACCGCGACGGAGAACAGCCATGCGCCTCGACACGCTATTACCGCGCCCCCTCTCGCCAGAAACAGATGCAGAAAGTCCATCCATACTCAACTGCCTGCTCTCCGGCATACACCTTGACCGCAGACGGGCACGGGGGCTGGGCTGGCGAGGGGTACGCCCCTCCAACCAGCTGTATGCCGCCTGGACATGCCGGGTGGCTAATTCTCCACACGTCTACGGCCTGGTTTTTCAGGAAGAACACGCGGATGCTTCTTTTCTTTACGGCACGTTCACAGCGCACGTTTTCCCCGATGCGGCAGATCCCGTCCTCGACACGTTTCCTCTACAGGCCCTGTCGCTGGCCCTGGGTGAGAGATACGAGGAAAGCGTGCGCAATCTCTCACTGCACGCGCCAGAGCTTGCCCCTTTCTGCATGGGTAAATTCCAGCTTGTCACCGCGCTGGATGGTACGGGCCTAACCCTGTCCGTATCAGCACCAGCCAGATACCGCCAGATTTCCAAACAGGGAATTACCGCTCAAACCCCTGCCGCATCAGGCAGTAACGCCGCACAAGCCGCGCAGTCTTTGGAGTGGATTGTTCCACCCGGCGGGGTGGAATACGATGTGCCCGCATTCAGGCTGCTGCTGCGGCTCTTTACAACGCTAGCGGCCACTGTCAGCACACTGTTTGACGAAGAGCCGCGCATGAGGCTACACATGACGCCGCAGGCGCAGACGGCCGCAGACCGAGAAAATACCCTCCCCCAGGTTCTGTCGCTGCAAGCGCAACTGGGAACAGGCCCGCAGGCTCCGGCCCGAGCAGCTTGCGGCAGCAATGACCGTGCGGTGGTGGTAGCCGCCCTGTCCGCTGACGGCAAGGTTTTGACGCACCTGCCCGGCCGCCAGCGCCAAAGGGCTGCATGCGCCAACACAGATCTGCCGGTCATGCACATACTGACCGGTTTTCTCGGTGCGGGCAAAACCACCTTTCTGCGCCGCTGGCTGGATTATCTCAATGGCCGGGAGCAGTACGCCGCCGTCATACAGAATGAATTTGGCCGCATTGGGCTTGATGCTTCCCTCACTCGCGGAGAGACGCATGTGGAAGCGCTGGACGAAGGTTGCGTATGCTGCTCGCTTGCAGACAGCCTGCGGCCCGGCCTGCAACGCCTGCTGGAAGCGGCCCCCGCCGAACAGATAATTCTTGAAACCACGGGCCTTGCCAACCCCGCCAACGTGCTTGAATCCATGAAAGATCTTGACGATCTGGTGCGGCCGGGGCTGATCATAACGGTCGCCGACGCGCTGACATGGGACGCACCCTGCTCTGGCATCAGCATGGCGCAGGTAGAACAGGCCGATGTCATCATTGCCAACAAGGCCGACGCCGTCTCCCAGCAACAGCTTGAGGCAATGATGCACGATCTGCGCCGCCGCAATTCCAAAGCCGTTATCCTGCCCGCCGCGCAGGGCAACATATCCTTTGCCATCCTGGACTCCCTGCACACCGCATGGCTGGACGCTCAGGGGCTGCCGCCCTCGCGCATCCCCCGTCTGCGCCCCATGAACGCCTTGCGCAACCTCAACCATGCAGACGAGGGTTTTGCCTCGTTTTGCCTTAACCTGCCGCAGCCGGTCAGTGTAAAAGACATAGAGCGCATGGTGGATTGCGCTGGCCCCGGGCTGTGCCGGGCCAAGGGCATTATCAATCTCTGCAGCGATGGAACCGTTATGCCAGCCGTTGCCCAGTACGCTGCGGGCCGCCTGGAATTCGAAGAAGCCCCCGATGGATCTGACGAGCGGTACATGGTCTTTATCGGGGTTAACCTGTCGCCGGTTGACGCTCCCAGTCAGAGCGCCCCGACCGCCTGCTGAAACGGCGGCTCCACCAATTACGGTTGAGGCGCAAGACCGCCCGCCACAACAGCATAAACACTGCCGGTACTGCGTGCCGGTTGCGTCAAGGAGGCAGTAATGAACATCATTGCACTTGGTGGATGGATGATGTGGCCCCTGCTGGCCGTTTCCATTCTTGCCCTGACGGTGATTGTGGAACGCCTGCTGCTGTATGCATCATGCGGCTTGCCCGATGACGGGCTTAGGGCTGCCCTGCTCAAAGCCTCGTGCAACGGCGATGTGGACGCGGTGGCGCAGCGCATGGCCGCAGTACCGCTGCTGCAACCGTTTGCCGGGCTGCTTGCAGTGGCAAGCCCCAACCGCGAATCGTCCCTGCATCTGGCTGGCGAGCAGATTCTTGAGCAACTGGAACGGCGGCTCGGCCTGCTTGGCGCCATTGCCCGGCTGGCTCCGCTCATGGGGCTGCTGGGTACGGTAAGCGGAATGATCTCCATTTTTTCGCGCATCGCGCACGCCACCAACGGCGTGGACATGAGTATGCTTGCCGACGGCATATGGCAGGCGTTGCTCAACACGGCCTCCGGCCTGTGCATTGCCATTGTTGCCCAGTTTTCGCTGGCTTTTTTTCATGCCCGCCTCAAAAATATTGCCAGCATGCTTGATGCTGCGGGCAATGCAGCGTTGATGCAAAGCGCTCCCGGCACCGGCGACGCCTGCTGAATTGTTTTTTTCGCGGCACGCTCTGCGGCACCATCTGCGGCGCCATCTTCTGACGCAGACATGCCCGGCAAATTCCCTCTTGCTGCTCAAAGGAGGCAATGCAGATGCTTCGCCTTTCCCGTCCGTTGAACGCAACGTATGAGTACGACCTGATCCCGCTCATAGACATGCTATTTATATTGCTTATATTTTTTGTTATTGCTGCGGCATTTGCGGTTCGCGGGCTTGAGGTGGATCTGCCCGCGGCCAACAGCAGCAAAACGCTGTCAGGCAGGGTGATTGAACTGCGCCTTACCGCTGACGGCGATATTCTTTGCGAAGGGCAGCCCCTGCCCCGGCAGGAGGTCAGGAGCAAAATGCACGAGCTTGTGCGCGGCTTCAGGAGCAGACCAGGCAGACTTGTGCTGGCCGCTGACCCCAAGGCGCCGGTAGAAAGCCTGATATTTCTTGTGGATGAAGTGCGTATGCAGGGCGGGGAAAAACTGCTTATCGCCACCACAGGGCACCCGGCAACGGACAAGCCATGACCACCACCGAGCGATTTTACGCCGCGCTTGCCATTTCGTGCCTTGCTCACTGGGGCATGCTCCACCTGTTTGGCGCAGTCTCCGCGCAAAATTCGCTGGGCACGCCAATAACCATCAGCATGGATTCTCTTGGGCTTGGGGCTTCACCGGAAGGCGGCGCCGGCATCAGCATGGAGGCCGCCCCCAACCGGGTTGAACCGCAAAATACGGCAGACAAAAGGCGACAGGCTTTTTTTGCCTTTCTGGACGACCTGGATGCGGCAGTACACGCCCACCGCATGGATGGAGGCGAAGAGGGGCTGCTTGGCGTTGCGGCCTACGCTTTCACCGTGCACCCTGACGGCAGCTTTACCGAGCCGGTGCTGCGGCAGACATCGGGGTCTCCTGCTCTTGATGCCGCGGCGTACCGGGCTGTTTGCGCGGCCAGCGGCAGCGTGAAGCGCCCGGAGATTCTGGGCAACGGCGATATCCCCGTTATTCTGCATGTAAAATACCAATACGACTTGCGTTAGCGCAGACCCCAGCAGTCCCCCCTTCACTAGCCATGCGATCAAAAAACAAGTTCACCGCAAGGTTCAAGACCCGCGCCGCCCCGGATGCCCTGTCCGGGGCATACGCCTTGTCCGGGCCCGCCAGCAATTACGACGTGCACCCAATCAGGTTATCCGTTGCATGCCGCAGGCCAGGGGACAGATTGCAACCGGCGTTGCGTTGCCTAAAGCTCTTGCCGCCGTGGGCAAGTACAGTTTCATAAAAATTATCAAGTTTAATTGTCCCGGTGGAATAAAGCGCCGTGTCAAATTGCCGATAAGAAAGAAGTGCAACGATGCATCCCTTTCGGCATGGAGAGCAAAATATGTTTAAAAAGTGCAGCATTAAATGGAAAGTTCTTGGCGTAGCCCTGATCGGCCCGCTGGTCATCGCCGTGATCATGGCATGGGAGCGGGTGGACGACATTCATAGTGGAGCGGAAGAAGCTATTGTGGAAAAAAGCCGCACCATTGTGCTGATGGCTGAAGCTATCCGCAATGAAATGGGCCACAAACTTGAAATAGGGATCCTGAAGCCCTTTGACCAGTTGCCAGCCGACAAGGTTCTTGATGCTGTACCTGTTGTTACGGCCATGCGCATGGCCGCCCAAAATTCAAAGCAGGCTGGCTACGAATTCAGGGTCCCCAAAGTGCAGCCCCGCAACCCCGTCAACACGCCCACGGAACTCGAGCTCAAGGTACTGAAACAGCTTGAGGAAAAAGGGCTTTCGGAAGTTGTCATCCATGAGCAAGGCAAAATACGGTTTTTCCGGCCAATCAGGCTTACCAAGGAATGCCTTTTTTGCCACGGCAACACCGCTGGCGATAAAGACGTTGTAGGCGGCACCAAGGAAGGCTGGAAAGAAGGTGAAATCCACGGCGCCTTTGAAGTCATCAGCTCGCTGGAAAAAGCCGACACCCAGACTGAAATGGCCAAAATCAACGTCACAATGTGGACAGCCGGCACGCTTGCCATACTGGCCGCAGGCGCCTGGATACTGCTGCGAAGCGGCATTATCAACCCGCTTGAGCGTATACGTAAATTTGCCGCCGCTGTTGCTCAGGGCGATCTTAACGCCCGCCCTGACGGCGAATTCCATGCCGAGCTTTCTGATGTAAAAGAAGCCATTGAAACAATGGTGGACAACCTCAAGGTCAAGATGGACGAAGCTGAGGACAGGGGCAAAGAGGCCGCCGCGCAGGCTGTCCGCGCAGAAAATGCCCTTGTCGAGGCAAACCAGCAGGGAGAACGCGTTTCAACCCTGTTGAGCCAGATGCAAACCGTTGCCCGCCAGGCCATAAAAATCGCGCAGCAGGTTTCGCAGTCGGCAGAAGCCCTTGCCACGCAGGTTGGCCAGGTTACCGCCGGGGCCAGGCAACAGCAGACCAGGTCCTCTGAAACCGCCACGGCTATGGAAGAAATGAACGCGACGGTTCTTGAGGTCGCGCGCAGCTCTGCCAGCTCTGCTGCCAGCGTTGATCAGGCGCGCACCATGGCCTCGCAAGGTGAACGTGTGGTCATTGAAGCTGTAGAGGCCATACGCGCGGTGCGCACCCAGACCAGCGAGCTGCAGGGCACCATGTCCTCACTTGGCAGTCAGGCCGAGGGCATCAGCCGCATCATGAACGTCATTTCAGACATCGCGGACCAAACCAACCTGCTGGCGCTCAATGCCGCCATCGAAGCGGCTCGCGCGGGCGACGCCGGGCGTGGTTTTGCCGTTGTTGCCGACGAAGTGCGCAAACTGGCGGAAAAAACCATGTATGCCACCAACGAGGTCGGCTCCGCCATCCAGTCCATCCAGGTTGGAACGCAAGCCAGCCTGCAAGGCATGGAAAAAGCCGCCCAGGCCGTGGAGCAGGCCACATCGCTTGCAAACCAGTCGGGCGAAGCTCTCAAGCAGATTGTCGTCCTGTCGGAAGACAACTCCGACCAGGTTCGGTCGATTGCCACCGCTGCCGAGCAACAGTCGGCCACCAGCGAAGAAATCAACCGCGCGGTCGAGGACGTCAGCCGCATTGCAACCGAAACCGTCGACGGCATGGCGCAGGCCAACGCGGCGGTGGCTCGCCTTGCGGAGCTTGTGCGCGATCTGGAAAACCTCATCGACAAGCTTGAAGCAGCGGGCAAAGGCGACAACATGTAAGAGCGGCAGCCTGTCAGTCCTTCTGGGCCCTTGCAGGCCAGGCTTAAACACGGGCGGCGTACATACTCTGTCTGCCCCGGCCATATTACACCCTGTTCATAAGCAAAAACGGCGAGTTACTGTCAAAGGTAGCTCGCCGTTTATTTGCGTAAACCGAAGGCCTAATTTTAACTTTCGCTGCGGAATCAGCCGTTATATCCGTTATGCTGCATGTGCCAGACCCGGCAAGGAGTGCGGTTTTTTTTGAATATCTCGTGTTACTTTTTTTAAAAAAATAATATTTTATGTTAATAGTCTGTAAAACAAGCAAATTATTTACTCGCAATCGTCCGTCATGCATGGTTTTGCAAACTTTTGCGAGTGGTCCCAATTTAAGATGTGTAATTAATATACTAATATGATTGAATAAAAAACGCCTTTAATTGTACATTTTTGAACAGAAGCATGTATTTTTTTTAACAATTATTGACACAAACTTTCAGGGGGAGTAGCATTTAACTTAATTTATAAATTCACAAACGACTATTGCTTTAATTGTTTGTGGATTGATCAAGTATATCTTTTCGTAAATTTTATTCCTATTACAAGGAAAAATTTATGTCTAGCAGCGAACTTATTGATATTGTCTACATCATGGCGTTTTGTCTTGGCGGCATGAGCTTTGCCCTCGGCCCTTTTATCATTGTATTTTTTCTTGCGCCCCGTATTACGCGCAACACAGTGGGCAAAACACGGCAAATAGTTGAATGCGGCATTGACCCCATTGGTGATGCCTGGATCAAATTTGGCGCTGTGTACTATCTGTACTCGCTGCTATTCCTCGCCTTTGCGGTTGATATTCTCTTTCTCTTTCCTGTTGCTGTTATCTACAACAAAACCTCGCCTGTCAGCGATTTTTTGACCTTCGCGGAAGTTCTTCTGTTTGTGGGCATCCTGTCCCTTGTCATTGTCTATGCGTGGAAAAAGGGAGTGTTCCAATGGCAACGGAAAATATATTCGGATCGGTAGTCCACTTTTCGAAGCTCGATGTGCTGCTTGACTTGTGCCGTGCCAACTCGCTCTGGCCCATGACCTTTGGCCTTGCCTGCTGCGCCATTGAAATGATGGCAACCGGCGCGTCCCGTTTTGATCTGGCACGTTTTGGGGCTGAGGTGTTCAGGCCGTCGCCAAGACAAAGCGACGTGATGATCGTCTCTGGCACCATCAATAAAAAGATGGCCCCTGCCGTGCAGATTCTTTACGACCAGATGCCCGAACCCAAGTGGGTCATCGCCATGGGCAACTGCGCCATTTCCGGCGGGCCATTTGTGTACGAGGGCCAGTACGGCGTTGTGGAAGGCGTGGGCAAGCTGTTTCCTGTGGACGTGTTTATTCCCGGCTGCCCTCCCCGGCCTGAAGCGCTTATCGAAGGTATACTCAAGCTTGAAGAAAAGCTCACCGGCATCCGCCGCTGGCCGGTGGTGACGCCCCCCGGGCTGCCTGGCCCCGCTGCGGCGCAGGCCGAACAGGCCAAAACCACAGCCGCGGCGCAAACGGCACAGGACGCGGCGGGAGGGCAACAGTCATGAACGCGGACACCCTTAGCGCGCAGCTGGCAGCATTGCCCGGAGCCGTGTTGCGGGCCACCGAACACGCGGCTGTAGGTTATGACCTCTCTGTGACGCTGCCGGAAAGCTCGCTGATCGCCGCCGTAACCATTATGGACAAGGCCGGATACTTTATTGAAGGCATGACCGGGGTGGATTGGCTTGGCGAATGCGAGGCCTTGCGCAAAGAGGCCGAAGCCAAGGCCCAAAAGGCTGCCGAAGCTGCGGCCGCCAGCAGGGCTGATGCCGACGCGCCGGGGGCGGACGCCGCCAGGCCCGCCCCACCTGCTGAAACCCAAGAGCAGGGTTGCCCCCCGCAGCAAGACGAGCTTGAAGTGGTGTACGACTTCAACCTCTATGCCGCCCGCCACCGGGTATGCCTGCGGGTGCGCACGCCGCGCGCAAACCCGCTGATCCACACCATTGCCGAAATATACCCCATAGCCCACTGGCACGAACGCGAAATACACGAGTTCTTTGGCATCGTCTTTATCGGGCACCCATACCTTATCCCCCTGCTGCTGCCCGAAGACGCGGAATACCACCCATTGCTCAAGGACTACAGCGCATGAACTATCTTGCCCAAAGTCCCACCGACGAGCGGTTTGTTCTCAACCTTGGCCCGCAGCACCCGGCCACGCACGGCGTTTTGCGCGTCAAGATGGTCATGGACGGCGAGTACATCGTGGAGGCCGAGCCTGTGCTTGGCTACATCCACCGCATGCACGAAAAAATGGCCGAAAACCGCACCTGGGCGCAGTTTATGCCCAACACGGGCCGCATGGATTACCTGCATGCCCTGGCGTACAACCACGGCTACGCCTGCGTGGTTGAGCGGGCCGCCAGCATTGAAGTGCCTGAACGCGCCGAGTTTATCCGCGTAATCACCAACGAGCTGAACCGCGTTTCAAGCCATCTGCTCTGGTTTGGGGCCTTTGTGCTTGATCTTGGCGGTTTTTCGCCGCTCTTGTACGCCTTTGACGATCGCGAGCAGATTCTTGACCTGCTCGAAGCTGTCACCGGCTCGCGGCTCACGTACTGCTACTTTCGCTTTGGCGGCGTGTACAACGACGTTGACGACGCCTTTGTCACAGGCACGCGGGCCTTTATTGCGCGCATGCGCAAACGCCTGCCCATGTATCACGCCCTTGTCTCCCAGAACCTCATTATCCAGCAGCGGCTTGTGGACGTGGGCATCGTACCCGCCGAGATGTGCCGCAAATACGGCGCAACCGGCCCTGTGGCGCGGGGCGCGGGCATTGCCTTTGACGTGCGCAAGCACGAGCCATACGGCGTCTACGACCGCTTCGACTTTGACGTGCCGGTGTACCCCGAAGCCGACTCCATGGCGCGCTACAAGGTGCGCATGGACGAAATTGAGCAGAGCCTGCGCATCATCGAACAGGCGCTCGATCAACTGCCCGGGGGGCCGGTTATGGCGGCCAAGGTTCCCAAAACCGTCAAGCCGCCCAAGGGCGATTATTATCATGCGGTGGAGACGGCGCGCGGCCTTTTGGGCATCCACGCCGTCAGCGACGGCAGCGGTACGCCATGGCGGCTCAAGTGGCGCACGCCCTGTTTTTCAAACCTGCTCGTTTTTGGCGAGGCCAGCAGAGGAATGCTGCTGCCAGACGCCCTGGCGCTGCTCGGCAGCCTTGATCTGGTTATTCCCGATATTGACCGCTGAGGAGAACAGCCATGACGTTTTACTCCGAAATGCTGCGTCTTCTTGGGTATCTGGTAGGGTTCCTTGTCTTTGTGGCGCTTAACGCCGCCTACCTTGTGTGGGTTGAGCGCAAGGTGGCAGGGCACATACAGCGGCGCGTAGGCCCCAAGGAAGTTGGCCCTTATGGCCTGCTGCAGCCTATTGCCGACGGCCTCAAACTTATGGCCAAGCAGGTGTTCATCCCCAGAGATGCCGACGGCGTGCTGTTTTGCCTCGGCCCCGTGCTGGTGATGACCCCGGCCTTCATGAGTTTTGTGACCATCCCCTACACCGAGGGCCTTGTGGCGCGCAACCTCAACCTGGGGCTGCTGGCCATATACGCCTTTGCCTCGGTAAACGTGCTGGGCCTGCTGCTGGGGGCCTGGGGCTCGCGCAACAAGTACGCCGTTATCTCCGCAGCGCGCGTGGTCTCGCAAAACGTAGCCTACGAAATACCCATGCTGCTGATTGTGGTGAGCCTCGTGATGGTGACCGGCACCCTCAACCTCAGCGAAATCGTGGGCACGCAGTCCGGCGGGTTCTGGCACTGGAACGTGCTGCGCCTCTCGGCAAGCCCGCTCATGCCCGTCTCGTTCATCATCTTTTTTATCTGCATGCTGGCAGAGACAAACCGCGCCCCCTTTGACATGGCCGAGGCGGAAAGCGAGCTCATCGCGGGCGCGTTTACGGAATACTCGGGCATGGGCTTTGGCGTGTACTTTATGGGCGAGTACGCCAACGTGGTGGTGGGCGCAAGCCTGCTCACCCTGCTGTTTCTTGGCGGGTGGGATTGCCCGCTTGGGCTGTGGCCGGGGGCGCACTGGTTTGCCATCAAGCTCTACGCTGTCATCTTTACCGTCATATGGGTACGCTGGACGTTTCCGCGCACGACCTTTTACGGCCTGCTCAACCTTTCGTGGAAGGTGCTCATACCAATTGCGCTCGTCAATCTTGTCATTACCAGCGCGCTGCTCAAGGTGATGTAGCATGAACGCATACTTTAAAAATATCTTTGCTGGCGGGTGGAGCCTCTGTGTGGGCATGGGCATAACGCTGCGCTATTGTTTCAAGCCGGTGGTCACAAAGTCGTACCCGCGCGAGGTGCTGCCCATACCGCCGCGCTACAGGGGCCACATCGACCTTGTATACGACCCCGAAACCGGCACGGACAGGTGCATAGTGTGCGGGTCGTGCCAGAAGGCCTGCCCCTCGGGCTGCATCGAGCTTGCTGGCGAAAAGCTGGAAGGAGCCAAAAAAAAGACCCTCACGAGCTACAAACTCAATTTTACCAAGTGCAGCCTGTGCGGCATGTGCGTGGAATCGTGCCCCACCGGCGCGCTCACCTTTTCTCATGACTACAATCTGGCCGGTTTTGACGAGGCGGAGTACCACTTTGACCTTGTACGGCGACTCAAGGAGCGTCCCTGATGTTGAGTCATGAAAGTATGCAAACGCTGGCCGAGGGCATCTTTTATTTTTTCGTGCTGGTGACCTTTTGCGGCGCGATACTGGCTGTTTCAGCGCGTACGCTCATACGCCGCGTGGCCGGGCTTGCCCTGTGCTTTACCGGCGTGGCCGGGCTTTACTACTACCTGTCGAGCCCCTTTGTGGCCTTTATGCAGATGCTTGTGTACGTGGGGGCGCTGTGCGTCACCATAACCTTTGCCATCATGCTGGCCGAAACCTCGGACGCCAACCGGGCCCCGCGCCGCCACAGGCTCAGCATGGTTCTTGGGGCGGCGGCCAGCTGCGCCATCACAGCCGTGCTGGCGGCGCTGTCCATCACAGCCACCTGGCCCGACATGCCGCAGGCGCAGATCGAGGGAACCATCGAACGCATAGGGCAATCGCTGCTGAGTACGTACTCCATGAGCTTTGAGCTTATTTCCGTGGTTCTGGTGGTGGCAATGGTGGGGGCGCTCGCTCTGGCCCGCCACGGGAGGGACAAGTGATGCACTACGCCAGCCTGAGTCAGCATCTTGAAACCTATCTGGTTATCGGCGCGGCCCTGTTTGGTCTGGGGCTGTTTGGCATGGCCATGCGCCGCACGTTCATAGGCATGCTCATCGCCTCCGAGCTCATCCTCTGCGGGGCCTCGGTCAACTTTATGGCCTTTGGGAGATTTTGCGCGCCGGATACGGCAACCGGGCAGATCGCTGCCCTGTTTGTCATGGCCATCGCGGCGGCGGAAGCGGTTATTGTGCTTTCCATCATCATTGCGGTGTACCGGCTGTACCGATCTGTTGAAACAGACGCGCCGTCAGACCTCAAAGGGTAAGGGGAACAGCGTATGGATATAGTTGAATCCGTCAGACCCCTGGCCGCCATACTTACAGCACTGGTCGGCGCGTGCCTGATAATGCTGGCAGGGCGTCGGCCCAACCTGCGCGAAACGGTTTCGTTCGTCACGGCGGCGGTCATGTTCTGCATTATCGTCTCCATGATCGGCGATGTCGCGCCCGCCCCCCTGGGGCGCGGCCATACGCTGCACCTTACGGTTTTTGCCATTTTGCCGGGGCTGTCGGTGAGCTTCAGGGCCGATGCCTTTTCCATGGTTTTTGGGCTGGTCGGCTCGTTTTTGTGGGTCATCACCGTTTTTTACGCGGCAGGCTACATGCGGGGCCTCAACGAGCACGCCCAGACGCGCTTCAGCGCCTGTTTTGCCCTGACGCTCTTTGGCGCCATGGGCGTGGCCTTTGCCGACAACCTGTTTACGCTCTACCTGTTTTATGAAGTGGTGAGCATTTGCACCTACCCCCTTGTGGCCCACCATCAGGATGCCGAGGGATACGACGGCGCGCGCAAGTACATTGTGTACCTCACAACCACGGCCAAAGGCCTGGTGCTGCCTGCCATGATCGTTATCTACGTGCTGACGGGCAATCTGGACTTTGCCCACAACAGCCATTCGGGCATCCTGCAAGGCGGGGCCAGCGATGCGCTGGCAACCGTGCTGTACGTTTGCTGCATTCTGGGTTTTGCCAAAAACGGCATCATGCCCTTTCACCACTGGCTGCCGGGGGCCATGGTCGCTCCCACGCCTGTCTCAGCCCTGCTGCACGCGGTGGCGGTGGTCAAGGTGGGCGTGTTCTGCACCACGCGCGTCATGCTGTTTGTGTTTGGCACAGACCTGATGAAGGCCCTCAACCTGGGCATACCCACGGCCTACTTTGTGTCCTTTACCATCCTTGCGGCTTCGATCATCGCCCTGACCAAGGACAACCTCAAGGCTCGGCTGGCGTATTCCACGGTAAGCCAGCTTTCGTACATCATTCTGGGCGTGGCCTTGCTGACGGTGGACGGCATACAAGGCGGCATCGTGCATATCGCCAACCACGCCTTTTCAAAGATCACGCTCTTTTTCTGCGCCGGCGCGATCTACGTGGCGACGCGCAAAAAGTGCATTTCTGAAATGAGCGGCCTTGGCCGCACCATGCCCTTTACCTTTGCTGCCTTTGCCGTGGCCTCGCTTTCCATGATCGGCGCGCCGCCTGTGGCCGGTTTTGTAACCAAGTGGAAACTGCTGGTGGGCGCCATGGAAATGCCCACGCATTCCATGGGCATATTGCTGGTGCTCCTGGCAAGTACGCTGCTGAACGTGGCCTACTTTGCGCCGGTGACCTACAAGGCCTTTTTTGGCAAACGGCCAGAGGGCGAAGAAACGGGCATCCGTGAAGCCCCGCTGAGCATGGTTGTGCCCATCCTCATAGCGGCTGGCGTTTCCGTGTTCATTGGCATTTACCCCGATGCCATCATGTCCTTCGTGAAGGTGGTGACAGGATGATAGTGAACATCATCGAATTTTTCCGCGCCCGGCTCAAGGCGACCATCCGCGTGTGCCTGGTCGTGCTGGCGGCACTGGTGGCATGGGACGCCCTGTTTGTTTCAAAAGAGCATGTGCACACCTTTGTGGAGCGCATACCCGGCTTCTGGGCCGTGTTCGGCTTTGTGGCCTGCGTTGTGATTATCATCGTTTCCAAGTGGTTCGGCCATTTGGGCATCATGACCCGCGAGGATTATTACGATGACTGAATCATGGATACACCCCTCCGCCGTTCTGCTGCTGGGAGCGGCAATACTGCCGCTGCTGCCCAGGGCCGTACGCCGCGTTTTAATCGTACTTGTGCCTGTGCTGGCCTTTGGCGCGGTGCTGCTCATGCAGGGACACAACGGCGTGTACGGCGTTGTGCCGTTTATGAACTGGGAGCTGACCTTCGGCAGGGTTGACGCGCTGAGCATGGTGTTTGCCTACATCATGACCCTCATGTGCGTGATCGGCTCCATCTACGGCCTGCATGTGGAAGAAGCCGCGCAGCACTCCGCCGCATGGATCTACGTGGCGGGCTCGCTGGGCGTTATCTTTTGCGGCGATTACCTGACGCTCTTCCTCTTTTGGGAGATAATGGCCTTTTCGTCCGTATTTCTGGTGTGGTTCAGGCGGCGCAAGCAGTCGCTGGCCTCGGGCTACCGGTATCTGCTGGTGCACACCGCAGGCGGCCTGCTGCTGCTGGCGGGCCTTGTGCTGCGCTACAAGGCCACGGGCGACCTCAATTTTGGACCCATCGGCGTGGCCGACCCGCAGCTGTACACCTACCTGATCATGGCCGGGTTTATCCTCAACGCGGCCGTGCCGCCCCTGCACGCCTGGCTGCCCGACGCATACGGCGAGGCTACGGTGACGGGCGCGGTGTTTATGTGCGCCTTTACCACCAAAACCGCCGTGTACGTGCTGGCGCGCAGCTTTGCGGGCATGGAAATACTGGTGCCGCTGGGCGTGTGCATGGCCCTGTACGGCGTTGTGTACGCCGTGCTTGAAAACGACGCACGCCGCCTGCTGGCCTACCACATCATCAGCCAGGTGGGCTACATGGTGGCCGCAGTGGGCATAGGCACGCCGCTGGCCATCAACGGAGCCTGCGCCCACGCCTTTGCCCACATTCTCTACAAAGGGCTGCTGTTCATGGGCTGCGGCTCGGTGCTGCACATGACGGGCGTAAGCAAGTTTACCGAGCTCGGCGGCCTGTACAAAAAAATGCCCAAAACCTTTGTGTTTACACTGGTGGGCGGGCTTTCCATCTCGGCCTTTCCGCTGTTCAGCGGCTTTGTGACCAAGGCCATGATCGTGGCCGCCGGATTTGAAGCCCACAACTACTGGGCGGGCTTTTTGCTCACGCTGGCCTCGGCGGGCACATTTTTGCACACGGGCCTGAAGGTTCCGTACTTTATCTGGTTTGGCAAAAACAACTGCTCGCAGAAAACATGGGAGCGCGCGGGCGACCCGCCGCTCAACATGCAGGTGGCTATGGCCGTGGCGGCATTTTTGTGCATCTTTATCGGCTGCTATACGCCCTACCTTTACGACATGCTGCCCTTCCCCGACGTGGCGGCGCAGTACCACCCCTACAGCGCGGCGCATATCTCTGAAACTTTGCAAATACTGCTGTTTACGGCGCTGGGCTTCTTTTTGCTGCTCAAAAAGCTTACGCCAGAGCCCACCATCAGCCTGGATCTCGACTGGTTTTACCGCATGGGCGGCAGGCTGTTTTACTGGTTTGCGCGCAAGCCCGTGCAATCGTTGGACAACGCCGTGGGTGAAGCCTGGAACCGTCAGGGCATAGTGCCGCTCATGCGCACGGCGCGCTTTTGGTCATGGTTTGACTGGCACGGCATTGATACGGTGGTTGACGGTACGGCCCGCGGCGTGCGCGCCCTTGGCGGGGTGTTGCGGCTGGTGCAGAGCGGCAGCCTACAAATCAACATCATTTCCATGGCCGCAGTGGTGGCCCTGGTGCTCACGCTGCTGGCTTTTGTCTGAGCCGCGCAGAAAGGAGATCGCCGTAATGGATTTTCTGAGCATGAACACCCTGGGCTACCCCATCCTCAGCATTCTTGTTTTTCTGCCGTTGGCAGGGGCTGTCATTGTGACCCTGCTGCCGACAGAAAACAGCGTGAAGATGTGGACGCTCTTTGTCACGCTGGCAAATGCCGTCATTTCGCTGCCGCTGTTTATGCGGTTTGACCCCACATCCGCCTTGTACCAGTTTGCGGAGCACCACCCGTGGATTGAGAGCTTCAACGTCAACTACACCCTGGGCGTGGACGGCATCTCGCTGCTGCTGATAATGATGACGACCCTCATCATGCCGCTGTGCGTGCTTGGCTCGTGGAGGTACATCAAAACCCGCATCAAGGAATTTATGGTCTGCCTGCTGGTCATGGAAACATCCATGCTCGGCGTTTTCATGGCGCTGGATCTGGTGCTGTTTTACGTGCTGTGGGAGGCCATGCTCATACCCATGTACCTGCTCATCGCCGTCTGGGGCGGCCCGCGCAAGAGCTACGCTTCCATCAAGTTCTTTTTGTACACGCTAGCTGGCTCGGTGTTTCTGCTGGTGGCCATTGTGGCCCTGTACATCAATCAGGGCACGTTCAGCATACCCGCGCTCATGGGCCAGCAGTATTCCGAGCGCTTCCAGCTGCTGGTGTTTCTGGCGTTTTTTATAGCATTTGCCATCAAGGTTCCCATGTTTCCCTTCCACACATGGCTGCCCGCAGCCCACGTGGAAGCCCCGACCGCAGGCTCGGTGATTCTGGCCTCGGTGCTGCTCAAGATGGGCACATACGGTTTTTTGCGCTTTTGCCTGCCCATTACGCCCGGGGCGGCCATAGGCCTGCTGCCCGCCCTGCAGTGGCTCTCCATCGCGGGCATCATCTACGGTGGTCTCACGGCCCTTGCCCAGCAGGACATGAAAAAGCTCATCGCCTACTCCAGCGTTGGGCATATGGGCTTTGTGACTCTGGGCATATTTGCCCTCAACCAGCGCGGGCTTGAGGGCGCGCTGCTGCAGATGATCAACCACGGCGTCACCACCGGAGCGCTGTTTTTGTGCGTGGGCATGGTCTACGAGCGCTCGCACAGCCGCGAGCTTGCCGACGCCGCCGGGCTGGGCAAGTTTATGCCCATCTACGTGACGTATCTGACGTTTTTTTCGCTGTCGTCGCTGGCCTTCCCCGGCACAAACAGCTTTGTGGGCGAGTTTCTTATCCTTGCCGGAGCCTTTTTCAACAACAAGATTGTGGCAGTATGCGCCGTGCCGGGGGCCATACTTGCGGCGGCGTACATGCTGCGCATGCTGCAGCGGGTAATCTGGGGCGGCACCAACAACCCCGACCAGTCGCATATGAACGATCTGGGCTGGCGAGAGGCCGTAACCCTTGCCCCGCTGCTGGTGTTTGTTTTCTGGATCGGCCTGGCCCCGGAACCTTTTTTGCGCGTCATGAGGCCGAGCCTTGACCATCTGCTGGCGCAGACCGGCTACCATGCCACAAGCGCGCTGGCTCTTGCGGAACTTGTCGCGCGTTGACCGAACCCCAAGCTCAGACATAAGGCCTAAGCATGAACGCACATCTTTTTGCACCGGAACTGGTTCTTCTTGCAGGCTGCCTGCTGGCATTCTGCATGACAATGACGGAATCCCGGACGCAAACCCTGCGCCTGGTGGTTCTTTGCGTGGGGGCGGCCTTTGCCGTCGCCTCTTTCGCCAGCCTGTTTGCCAAGGGAACCTTGTTTTACGGAGCCTACAAGGTTGACCTGTTTTCGCAGCTGGTAAAATGCGTAATGTCTGCGGGCTTTACGCTCATGCTGCTTTTTGGGGCGGACACCAAGGGTATTTCTGTACGCATGCGCCCTGAATATTATTTCTTTTTGCTCTCAAGCCTGTTGGGGCTGACATTGCTCTCAAGCAGCGTGGAGCTCATCACCCTGTTCATCGCCCTTGAGCTGTCGTCGTATTCGCTCTACCTGCTGGTGCCCATGCGCACGCCCTCGGACAATATGCGCGCGCCCATGGAGGCGGCCATCAAGTATCTGCTGTTTGGCGTAACGGCCTCGGGCATCATGCTCTTTGGCATGAGCTGGATTTTTGGGATAGCGGGCAGCACCTATCTTGAGCAGATACTGCCAGCCATGCGCTCGGCCCTGTCGCATGCTGACAGCCCGCATGCCTTTGGGGCACAGGCTGCCGCGCTGGTGGGCCTGCTGATGCTGTTTTGCGGCATGTTTTTCAAGCTGGCGGTGTTTCCCTTTCACTTTTGGGCGCCCGACGTATATCAGGGCGCGTCCAACGACACCACGGCCTTTATCGCATCCATGCCCAAAATTGTGGCTGTGGCCGTGCTGGCGCGGTTCTGCTCGCTGGCCTTTCCCGGCGAGGGGCACATTGCGCTGCTGCTGACGGGGCTTTCCATCGCCTCCATGTTTTACGGCAACCTCACGGCCCTGGTGCAGACAGACGTAAAGCGCATGTTGGGCTTTTCGGGTATTGCGCATGCCGGGTACATCCTCATGGGCATGGCCACCATGCAGGGCTGGGGCATCGCCACATCGCTGTACTACGCCACAGGCTATCTGTTCATGATGCTGACTGCCTTTCTGGTGCTGTGCACTGTCTCCCCTGACGGCAAAAACCTGACCGTCACCGATCTGAACGGCCTTTCGCGGCGATCCCCCATGCTGGCCTTTGTGCTTGGCGTAAGCATGTTTGCCCTGGCGGGCATTCCGCCTTTTGTGGGCTTTATGGGCAAATTTCTGCTGCTGACCGGCGCGTGGCGGGCGGGGCATACGGCGCTGGTGATTATTGCGGCCATCAACACGGCCATTGGCATCTACTATTATCTGCAGGTGGTGCGCGCCGCGTACACAGAGGCGGCCCCGCACAATGCCGAGGCCATTATACCGCACGCAGGCGCGCGCATGGCGGGCATATGCCTTGTTGGCCTGTTGCTGGCTCTGGGCATAGCGCCCGAAAGCATGATCCGGCTGGCTACGGAAGCCGTGCTGGCGGCCTGGTAGCCAGACAGGGACAAGCCGCACAGCAAAAACCTGCGACATAGGCTCGTAAACAACCCGCATGCGGCTGTAAAGAAAGACGCAGCTGGCATACCCACCGAGAGACATCGCGACAGCACAGCGCCGGGGTCGCCCGGCAGCATAAAAAGGAATTGGGCCTTCAGCCCAATTCCTTTTTGCGTGTGGACCAACGCCCGACGGGCTATCCGCCCCATAACAAAAAACGGGTCCGCCTTCGGCGGCAATTGCCAGAAAGCGGACCAGTCACAACGGTTAACACCGTTTGTTACAACACTATGTTAATCACATACGCCCTCGTGTTCAGGGCCTTCGGGAACTGTGCAGGCCTGCTGCCGTTTACCGGTTCCGTTGCATTCAAAACACTTGGAGTCATCTTTGTTCTTGCCGCTGCCGTGGCAAGCCGGGCACTGGGTGTACTCGTCTTCTTTCATTTTCTGGGCCATCTCAGATTCCTCCTTTGAGAGTTGTGCTCTATACAGATTGTTAGCACCTCGACCACGAGGGCACAAGGCCGACCTTATGCTCTGGAGCGGCGCATACCGCTCAGGCATTGCCGATCAGCAGACCGGTGAGAAAAACAAGAACGCCCCCCAGCACCACCTGCAAAGCGGCGGAAAGCACAGGGGTATCCATGTACCGCGACCGTATCCAGGTTATCGCGGCAAGTTCCAGCACCACCACGACCAAGGCCGCCATGAGCGCCGTATGATAATTGACGATAAGAAAGGGCAGCGTATGCCCTATGCCGCCGAGGGTCGTCATGAGGCCGCACACAAGGCCTCGCACCCAGGGGTGCCCACGGCCTGTTATGCTGCCGTCGTCTGAAAGCGCCTCGGCAAAGCCCATGCTGATGCCCGCGCCCAGCGAGGCTGCCAGGCCCACCAAAAAAGCCTGCCACGTATCCTGCGTAGCCGCCGCAGCCGCAAAGACCGGCGCGAGGGTGGACACGCTGCCGTCCATAAGCCCGGCCAGCCCTGGCTGTATGACCTGCAGGGCGTAAAGGCGGCGCTGCGTGGCTTTTTCCGAGTCCACAGCCTCGGAGTTCAAATGCTCGCGCGAAAGCCGCTCGGCGTTAACCTCGTGCCTGCGCTCGGCCTGGGCCAGATCGTCCAGCAGCAGACGTATCTCGGCATCTGTGGCTCTGGCGGCGGCTTTTTCATAAAACTGCCGGGTCTCATACTCCATTGAAGCCGTAAACCGGCGCACGGCCTCAAGGCCCAGAGGCCGCACAAGCCACAGCGGCTTGCGCTGCACAAAACCTTTTACATCCTGCCTGCGGATAAGGGGGATATGCCCGCCGAACTTTTTGCGGCACAGATCTGTAAGCTTTTGACGATGCACGGTTTCTTCCGCGCCCATGCCGGAAAGCAACGCCGCCGTGGCCGGAAAGTCGTCTCGCAGGGCATCGGCAAAGTCCGCGTAGATGCGCTCGTCTTCTTCTTCAAGCGAAATGGCCAGAGCCAGAATTTCCTGCTCACTGAGATCAACAAATTTTTTCATGATTCCTTACCACTACGGCAGCTCTCTTCATAAGACAGGACAAGCCCGCGTCAAACGCCAGATGCCCTTACGCGCCGGTGCCGGGCTGATGCCAGCACCGGCGCGTGGAGTTGTTTGGCGCCGCTAAAGGCGACTAAAACTCCGCGTCAATATCCACAATGCCCGTCACCTTGTGGTTGACGAACTCCTTGATGCCCAGCCCGATCAGCTCGCGCCCGTAGCCGGAGCGCTTGATGCCGCCAAAGGGAATATCCGCCTTGACCATGGTGGGGTGGTTTACAAAAACCATGCCCGTTTCAATACGGTCAGCCACTGCTCTGGCGTGTTTTGCGTCTTTTGAAAACACCGAGCCGCCCAGCCCAAAGGGGGTATCGTTGGCGATGCGCACGGCGTCATCGTCATCCCTGGCGCGGAATATCATGGAAACAGGACCAAAAAACTCCCACAACCTCGCCGGGTTGGCATCGGCCACGCCGGTAAGGATGGTCGGCTGCACAAACGCGCCCCTGACCGGAACCTTGGGGCCAACCTGCTGCGCCTTGGCCCCGGCGGCCACGGCCTTGGCTATTTTGTCGCGCACAAGGTCAGCCGCGCCCTGGGACGAAAGCGGCGCCAGCGTGGTGGCAGGGTCCATGGGGTCGCCAGCCTTGAGCGCTGCGACGCCCTTGGTGTATTTTTCCATAAACTCGTCGTAAATTTCGTCGGCCACGATGATGCGCTTGGACGAAACGCACACCTGCCCGGCGTTCCAGTGCCGCCCAAACACCGCCCACTTCACGGCTTTGTCCACATCCGCATCGGCCAGCACCACAAAGGCATCCGACCCGCCGAGCTCAAGCGTGGATTTTTTCAAAGCTTTGGCCGCCTGCGAGGCAACCACCCCGCCAGCTTCTTCCGAACCGGTCAGGGCCACGCCGTGCACGCGGGGGTCGTTAAGAATCATCTCGATCTGCTCCCTGGTGGGGTACAGATTGATAAACGCCCCGGCGGGCAGCCCGGCCGCATACATGAGCTTTTCAAACCGCGCTGCGCTTTGCGGCACATTGGAGGCGTGCTTGAGCAGCATGGTGTTGCCCGCTGAGAGCTGCGGGGCAAGGATGCGGGCTATCTGATAGTAGGGGAAGTTCCACGGCTCGATGGCCAGCAGCACGCCCAGAGGCTCGTGCGTAACCCAGACCTCGCCCTCGGCCGCGTCGCGCAGGGGCAGCTTTTCGGGGGCGAGCAGCTTTTGGGCATTTTGCGCATAGTATTCAAATATTCTGGCCGAAAGTTCCACCTCTGCCCGTGCTTCTCCAATAATTTTGCCCATTTCAAGGGTCATCAGAGCCGCGTGCTCTTCCATGCCCGCCCGCAGCAGGTCGGCCGCCTTTTGCAGTATTTTTGCTCTTTCCCCAAACGAGGTTTTGCGCCACTGCAAAAAAGCGCTGTGGGCGCTTGCGATGGCTGCGGCTACTTCCGCATCGGTTGCTTCGGGAAAGGTCTTGAGGGTTTCGCCAGTGTAGGGATTGACTGTTGCGTATGACATTGTCTGCCTCAAATTTGCTTCGCTCCCAGCCAGATATCCAATGGAAACCTATGGTCAGAAACGTGTATATGAGCTGTTTCAGGCGGCTTGCGCCACCTGCCTTTTTTCCTGTCAAAAAGCAGTTAACACCGAGAGCTGCTTTGGCAAGATGATTATTGAAATTAATTATCAATAAAATATTGAGATCACGGACTCCCGCAGCGCAGGCAATTCAGCATGCCAGCGCATACGTAGCAATGGCGGCGGATTGGCGGCGAATTGGCAACGCACTGGAATGGCTGGCATAACCGCGCCACGCAAAAAGCCGACCCACAGGGGGTCGGCTTTGGCTGGTTGCTGCGACGTTGCGCGCGGAAGATGCGGCCTACAGAATATACTGGCTCAGATCCTGGTCGTCGCGCACGTCTTGCAGATGCTCTTCCACATAGGTCTTGTTTACCACCACCTGTGCGCCGGGCATCTCTGGAGCGTCAAACGAGATGTCGGCCAGAATTTTTTCCATGATGGTGTAAAGCCGCCGCGCGCCGATATTTTCCGTGCGGGCATTGGTATCTTCGGCAAAGGCCGCGATTTCTTCCAGACCGTCATCCGTAAAGCTCAGGCGAATCTGCTCTGTGGCCAGCAGGGCTTCGTACTGCTTGGTCAGGGCGTTGTCCGGCTCTTTGAGGATGCGCAAAAACTCTTCCTTGCCCAGGGGCTGCAGCTCCACCCGCAGGGGAAAGCGCCCCTGAAGCTCGGGTATCATGTCCGACGGTTTGCTGAAATGGAACGCGCCCGCAGCGATAAACAGGATGTGGTCGGTGCGGATCATGCCGTACTTGGTGTTGACCGAGCTGCCTTCCACAATGGGCAGCAGGTCGCGCTGCACGCCCTCGCGCGATATGTCGGAGGTACGGTTTTGCGACGAGCTGGCGATCTTGTCGATTTCGTCAATAAAGATGATGCCCGTCTGCTCCACACGCTCGCGGGCCTTGTCCACCAGGGCCTCCTGGTCCACCAGCCTGCCCGATTCTTCCTGCACCAGCACGGCAAAGGCGTTTCGTACCTTCATTTTGCGGCGGCTGTGCTTGGGCGGAAAGGCCTTGCTGAACATGTCCTTGACCTGGCCGCCCATCTGCTCCATGCCGGGGATGGCAAAAAGATCAACGCTGCCTCCGCCCTGCTCGGTCACTTCCACTTCCACTTCGCGGTCGTCCAAAAAACCCAGGCGAAACTGCTGCAACAGCTTTTCGCGCGTGGAGGTTCGTTCGTCCAAGCCAAACGAGCTGGGCAAAAGCAGATCCATCAGGCGCGATTCCGCAGCGGCCTCGGCAGCCTTGCGCACGCGGGCGTTTTCCTCATCCCGCACAAGGTTGATGCCGATTTCCATAAGGTCGCGCACCATGGATTCCACATCGCGTCCCACATAGCCCACCTCGGTAAACTTGGTGGCCTCCACCTTTACAAAAGGCGCACCCGAAAGCTTTGCCAGACGGCGGGCGATTTCGGTTTTGCCCACGCCCGTGGGCCCCATCATGATGATGTTCTTGGGCGAAACCTCGTCGCGCAGCTCCGGCGCCAGGTGCTGCCGCCGCCAGCGGTTGCGCACCGCAACGGCCACCATGCGCTTGGCCTGCTCCTGTCCCACCACAAATTTATCAAGTTCGGCAACGATGCCGCGAGGTGTCAAAGTGCTCATCAATCGCTCCTGCTGAAAACACATTCTTATTAAATATAGGCACTGCCGCCCATATGGCAATGGACGGAGCGCCGTTTTGTCCATAGGCAGCCTGCCGCACGGCTCACCAGCTCTGCGGCAAAATCGCTGCCAGCGCGGCGACGTCATCACAGTTGCTCTTGCGAAGAATTTTGGCCAACGATACACTGAATTAATGCTGGGCAAAATTATTTCCGCATATTTTAATAATAATAATCATTGACAATAAAGCCTTGATGCCACAGAATCCAAGAACCCTGAAACAATAAGGAGTTCCCTATGAATACAGTCACTTTTAAAGGCAATGTCATGCATCTTGAAGGTTCCCAGCCTGCCGTCGGCGGCAAGGCCCCCGATTTTACGCTGACCGCCAACGATATGAGCCCACGCAGCCTCAAAGATTACGCCGGCAAGGTGCTGGTGCTGGTGTGCGTTCCGTCGCTTGATACTCCGGTGTGCGATATGGAAGTGCGCCGCTTCAACACCGAGGCCGCCGCTCAGTCAGACAAAGTGCGCATTGTGGCTGTCAGCCGCGACCTTCCCTTTGCACAGGCCCGCTGGTGCGGAGCAGCTGGAGTAACCGCAGTTGAAACTCTTTCGGACTACCGCACCGCCGCCTTTGGCAAAACCTACGGCATCCTGATCAAGGAGCTGGACCTGCTGGCCCGCTCCATATTCGTGGTAGGCACCGACGGCACGCTGGCCTACAGCCAGCTGGTAAACGAAGTTACCCACGAGCCCGACTACGCAGCCGCCCTTGAGGCCGTGAAAAAGCTCGCCTAACAGCACCCTGCCTGTACGCAAAACCGCCTTCCCCGTAAAACCGGAGAAGGCGGTTTTTTGCATTCTCATTGCAGTCAGCGCACGAGGTGCGGTTATCCGCGTCTGCGCTCTCTCGTCTGCGCAGCCACAAGGCTCAGCCCAAACCAGCAGCAGGCCACAAGTATGATCGTAGCGCCGCTTGCCGTGGCCAGCCACTCCTGCGCCGACAGCGCAAGCCCCGCAAAAGCTGACGATGTGCCCACCAAAAGCGCCCACCAGAACATGCCCCCGGCCGAACAGGCAAGGTTGCGGGCGGTGGCGGCAGGCACGATCAGCATGGCGGTAACCAGCAGCACGCCCACCGCCCATACCGAAAACATCACCACCAGCGCCAGCAGGCCTGCAAACGCATACTGCCACAGGGCCACCTGCACGCCGTGAACCCTCGCCATGACAGGGTTAAGGGCAATGTACAGCAACCTGTTGTAGCCAAAAGCCTGAAACACCAGCAGGGCCGCAAACAGCAACGCCAAAAAACCAATCTCGCCGTCGGTGATGGTGAGGATATCGCCGTAAAGAAAACGCTGCATATCCCTGCCGATGCCCTCGGCTCGGCTCACCACGGCAAGGCCAAAGGCCACCACGGCAGAAAAAACAATACCAATGACCGTGTCGGACGAAAGATCGCTTTTGCGGCGCACTGCCATGATGCCCAGCCCCACCAGAATGCCAAAAAGAGGCATGGACAGACGGGGCGGCACAGCCAGTATCAGGCCAAGGGCCACACCGGCAAAGGCCGAATGCCCGATGGCGTCTGAAAAAAAGGCCATACGAAAATTGATGACCTCCACTCCGAGCACAGAGGCCATGGGGGCCAGCAGCAGCAAACCCAGCAAGGCCTGCTGCATAAAACGCATCTGCAGACAATCGAGCGGGATCATGGCAATCAGCGAGTAGACAGGGCTGAGATCAGGCACGGGGGTCTCCCTGACTTGGCGTCTTTGCACCGCTGCGGGCGGCCTGACGGGCGGCCTGGCGTCGCGCGATGGCCGAATAATTGGGCAGCAGCCCCTCGGCTTCGCTTACAGCGCCGCACTGCGGGCAGCCGGGGTCTTCGGGATCGCACTGGTCGGGGTACAGGTGGATGGGCACGCCAAAAAGCTCCATCAGGGTTGACGAAATGAGCGTGGCGCGGGGTGCGCCCATGGCGCACACGGTCTTGTTGAGACAGATGACATGGGTGGCATAGTGCGCCACCAGCGGCAGGTTGTGGCTGACCATAATCTGCGTAAAACCGCGCTCGCGGCGGGCTGCATCAAGCATTTCCCAAAACAGCCTTTCTCCGCGTATGTCAACGCCTGCCGCCGGTTCATCAAGCACCAGCAGCTCAGGATTACGCCCCAGCGCGGCCGCCAGCAGCACCCGCCGCAACTCGCCGCCCGAGAGGTCGCCCATGCGGCTCTGCTCGAGATGCTCGGCCTTGACCATTTGCAAAAGCCTGCGCCCTTCTGCCCGTGCAAAGGGGCGCAGGCCCAACCACAATGGCTGACGCTGGCAGCTTAACGCCATAAATTCGCTCACGCGCAGGGGCAGGCTGCGGTCCATGCTCAAAAGCTGCGGCACATAGGCCATGCGCGGTTGCCGTCTCGCGCCAGCAAACTGGATGCCCCCCGTGTACGCAAGCTCGCCGATAAGACAAAGCAGCAGCGTGGTCTTGCCTGCCCCGTTGGGGCCCACAATAACCGTGCTGCCGCCCGCTGGCGCGGTGGCGCAGATGTCGTCAAGAATAAGGTTGCCCCCCCGGCTGAGGCATACATTCTCAAAGCAGACCGAGGGGGCAAGCAAGGTGTTATTTGGCAAAATACTTCTCAAGAATCGTGCAGTTTTTCGTCATTACCGTTTCATAATAATCAAGCGGGGCGTTGGTCGGCCCGGAAGCCAGAGGGTCAAGCTGCACGGCGGGCACGCCCGTCTCTGCGGCAAGGGCCCTCACGGGCTTGTCTGAATACTGCGGTTCGCCGATAAGCACAACAGGCTTTGATTCTTTGATTTTTTTTACCAGTTCAAGCAGACGGGCCGCAGAGGGCTGGGCTTCTTCGTCTTCCTGAATAACGTCCACGAGGTTCAGCCCGGCATCACGCACGAGGTAGGCCATGCCGTCGTGCAGGGCCACCACGTTTTTGTTGGCGGCATTGGCGCCCACAGCTGCCATGCGCTGGGCAAGGGTCTCAAGCCTGGCGGCATAGGCCTCCGCCGCTTCGGGGCAGTTTTTGGCGGCGACAGGCTCGGCCGCAGCAAGGCCGCGGCCTATGTTGCGAACCATGGCAGCAGCCTGCAGCGGGCTGGAAAAAATGTGCGGATTCGCTCCGCCATGCTCGTGCCCATGCTCGTGCCCATGCTCGTGCCCATGCTCGTGCGCTGCTTCATGCCCCTTGTCGTGCGGCTCATGCCCCTTTGCCGCCGCAGCGGCATGGTCAGCCCCGTGGGCTTTATCCGTACCGGCATGCCCGGCGTCGTGGTCGTCGTCCTGGTCTTCAGCAATGGGGCTGATGCCCGCGCTGCTGTCAATAACCTTAATCTTGCCAGCCGATGCCAGCGGTTTTTTCCAAAAAAGCTTCAAGTCCCAACCCGTTGATAACCACAATGCGGGCCTGCGAAAGCTTTTGCATGTCCTTGGGCGTCAGGGCGTAGTCGTGCGGGCAGCCGGTCTGGGCCGGTATGAGCAGGTCAACCTGCACATCGGGGCTCGACTGGGCGACGGCGCGGGGTAAGCAGATATACAGGGTAGGTGGTGGCAAGAACGCGCACCTTTGGTTCCGCTGCTGCAGCGCCGGTAACCGCAAACATGGTCGCCAGAAGCGCGCCTGCCAGCATAAGGCCATATTGTTTGCCCTTACCGGACAATACAGAAAGACATTTGCACATAGCATTGACTCCTGTTTATGAAGTGCACTGCTCCAATAAGACCCGTCTGCGGGCATGTCAAGGGCGGAAATTTAAGAGCGGCAACAATCTGTCAGCGTGCCGGAACCCAGTGTTTAATAAAACTGCCGTCTTCAATTTCAAAAAATGCCTGCATGAGTTCCTCATCAGTATTCATGACGATGGGGCCGCCCCAGGCCACAGGCTCGCGCAGCGGCGCACCCGAAACAAACACAAAACGGCATTGCGCATCGCCGCCCTCAAAGGCGACGGCATCTCCCCCGCCCAGCAGGTAGGCATGACGGGCCAGCAGCGGCGTTTTGCCATCCAGCAAAAAACAGTCGCCGTCATAGACATAGGCAAACACCGTGTGCGCGGGGTCGGTATCCACCTGCCAGCGCGCGCCCGGTTTGAGGCATACATCAAGAAAGCGCACATCCACATAATCGCCCTGCGCAGCGCCCCGCGTGTCTTTGTATGAACCCGCCACCACCGCCACCGAGGCGTCTGCCTCCTCCACGCGTGCAACCATGTCCGTGGTGATGTCGCGGTACTTGGGGTCAACCATCTTGTGCGCTGCGGGCAGGTTGATCCACAGCTGCAGGCCAAGCATGCGCGGCGAGGCCAGCGGCATCTCCTGATGCAGAATGCCGCTGCCTGCTGTCATCCACTGACAGCCGCCATCACGGATGACGCCAGCATTGCCCAGGCTGTCCTTGTGCTCGATGGCGCCGTTGACCAGATAGGTGAAGGTCTCAATGCCCCGGTGCGGATGGGTGGGAAAGCCCTTGATGTAGTCGTCGGGATTTGTCGAATCAAAGGCGTCAAGCATAAGAAAAGGGTCAAAGGTCTTGACCGTGGGCGATCCCAGCACGCGCACAAGGCGTACGCCCGCGCCGTCAACTGTCTGCCGTCCGATGACGTCCTGAACTATGGTCCGTAAACCCATATGGACCTCCCGGCAGGCGGTGGCCGCAGCTGACCTGCCCTCGACCGTGCTTGATTTTTTTACCCTGCCCAGTATGGTTGCCGCCTTGGCGGGCAGGCACTGGCACAGGACGCCCTTTTAAGGAAAAAACGTGCAAAAAATACTTTTCAGCCTCATGCTGTTTGCGCTCTGTGTGGCGCTGGCCCCTGCGGCGTTGCGGGCCGCACCCGACGCGCCCCAAGCTGCAAGCCCCCCGCAACAGCAAGAGAGCTCCCCGCAAAACCCGCCAGCTGCAAGCGCCCCGCATTTACTGCCGCCACTGCGCCAGCTTGTAACCTCGCCCTTTGGCAACCGGCGCATGCCCGGCTGGCTCAGCAGGCGCGGCGCGGTCATGCGCGATCATGCGGGCATTGATATCCGCGCCAGGATGGGCTGGCCCGTCACAGCCTTCAAACCAGGCAAGGTAATACGCGCCGGGGACAACGGCCCGCTGGGCATCTCTGTCGACATCCGGCAGGACGACGGCATGACAGCCCGCTACGGCCATCTGTCAAAAACCCTGGCAAACGCAGGGCAACGTGTTGATGCTGGTGAACCGGTGGGCCTTGTGGGCTGCACCGGCAGGACCACTGGGGTCCATCTGCATTTTGGCCTGCTGGATGCCACGGGCAAGGCCGTTGACCCCATGCCGTTTTTGCAGACAGCCGACCAGGTATTGCGCCCCGACCCGGCCGACATCCCCCCGGTACTGGAAGCCCAGTCTTGCGGGCCGGTGCTGCGCGGCCCCGATGGCCGCCCCTCGCGCATGGGCGATGTGCTGAAAAACCTCGATAATTACACGCCCCCGCCCATTCCATCCTGGAACGAACGCCCTGGGGCGCAGTAACTCAGCCAGCGCTGTGCCGCCGCTTGCGGGTCTGGCCTGTCTTATTTTTCGACGCTGGCCACAGGGCCGCTACCAGCACAATCTGCCCGACCACAAGTACGGGGTCACGGTCAAAAAGCCCGGCGCAAACCACCAGCGCCGCGCCGATCAGGGCGGCTGCACGATTTGGGCGGTACACGCCCGCAGCCTGCAAAACCGCGCCAAGCCCCAGCAATGCAGCAAACAGCAAGGCTGGGAGCGTTTGTCCGGCAAGCGGCAGCGTGACCGGCGGTGCGGACAGCACCTCCGCCCGCGCCGCGGCAGCCAGAACAAAAACCGTCAACGTCGCGCCTATTCCCAGACCAGCGCGCACCACTCGCCGTCGATAACCCGGCGGGGTTTGGGCAGGCATTGGGCCATGTAGGCTTCTTCAACGCTGTCGGCCTGGATCTCGAGCAGGCCCGAAAGCACCAGGCACGCACCGGGCTTGCAGGCCCACACAATGCGCGGGGCAAGGTCGATGAGCGGCCGCGCCAGAATGTTTGCCAGCACCAGATCGTAGGTGCGGCCTTCGAGCGCATCAATGCTGCCAAGGCCGACCTCAAACCCGTCGATGCCGTTTATGCCCCGGTTTTCAATGGCATTTTCCACTGCCAGCATGTCAATATCGTAGCCCTCGCCGGTCAGGCCGCTCTTGCAGCAGGCAATGCCCAGCACGCCCGAGCCAGTGCCAAGGTCAAGAAAATGCTGCCCTGCTTTGACGCGCCCGGCGTCAACCAGATCGCTCAGCACAGTGAGACACAGGGCCGTGGTGGCATGGTGCCCCGTGCCAAAGGCGCTCTTGGGCTCGATAATAATTTTTTCCCGTCCAGGAAAATCAGGGCTGTCGGCCAGCCAGGGCGGCAGCACCACAAACCGCTTGCCGCAGGGCACCGGGGTAAAAAACTGCCGCCAGGCGGCCAGCCAATCCTGGTTTTCAATGGCGGTCAGCGAATACTCCGCAGCGGGAATACGGGCCTGCAGGTCGCTTTGCAGGTTGTTGATAAATTCGGGATTTTCGCAATGCACGCGAAAGCGGGTTTCGCCCGTGGGCAGGGTTTCTTCTTCCCAGCCAAAAGGCACACCCAGAGTCAACAGGCCGGTGGCGCGGTCAGCGTCTTCTTCGGCCACTACCATTTCCAAACGAAAAATCTGCTTCATAATCCTCTCGCTCAGTGTTTGCGGCGGGGCCACTGGCACACCTGCCGACCTAGCCACAATGCCAGACTTCCCTTGCCGGGTCGAGTCCCTTACGGCAACAAGAAAAGCTGCGTAAAACATACTAAATCAATAAGGATTGCCATGTCGCGCAAATGCGGGTATGGTGCATGACTTATCAATGCCTTTGTATTCCCCATTGCAAGGAACATCCATGTCTGATCCTCAGTGTCCGCCCCAGGCCTCACAGGAATCCGGGCCGCAGATTTCTGCGGCGCACGCCGCAGAACTTGCAAGCCTGCTTGACCGCATCCGCACCGATTTTGAGGTGGAGTTTGAACCGCTGCACGTGGACGAAAACCCCCTGCAGGTGCTCTCCATACAGAACATGAGCGAGCATCTGGACAAGCTGCTGCAGCGCAAGGCCATACATGATCCGCTCAAGGATCTGCCCCTGTGGGCAAAGCTGTGGCCCGGCTCGTTTGTTCTGGGCCGCCTGCTGCGCAAGTACGAGCCGCAGGGCAAAAGTCTGCTTGAGCTTGGAGCGGGCTGCGGCGCGCTCAGCCTTGTGGCCGCGCGCTACGGGTTTGCGCGGGTGGTGTTGAGCGACGTGGTGGAGCAGGCCCTGCGCTTTGCACGGGCCAACGTGCTGCGCAACGGCCTGGGCGACCAGATCGAGGTCACCCACGTGGATGTGACCGCGCCGGGGCGCGACCCCCGTTTTGCGGGCGGCTTTGACATCATCGCCGCCTCCGAGATTCTCTACCTCGACGACCTGCACCGGCCCCTGGTCAAGTTTGTGGACCGTCACCTGGCCCCCGGCGGCAAGGCCTTTTTCTGCACCGATGTGGCCCGCGCCAAGCCCCATTTTGGCAAACTCGCGGCCAAGACCTTCAAAATTACCGAAGGTCGCATCGGCGTCAAATCACAGGACGAAAACGGCGAGGAACAGCGCCGCCTGTACAGCATTTTTGATTTTGGAGCGGCCATGAACGAGCAGTTGCCCCGCATAACCCTTGCCCCCTGCCCCAAGGGCTACACACGCGACCTAGACAAGACCATGACCCCCGCGCAAACCATTGCGCGAGTGCGCGAGCGGCTTGATTCGTCGCGGCTTGATATTTTGTCCAAAACACGCCGCGTAGATGTGGGGCGGCTGGGCATACCGGTTTTTTTGAGCGTATGCGGGGCTGATGCCCGGCGCATCATGCCCACCCGCAAGCAGATGGGCAAAGGCTCCTCTGCCGAACAGGCCGAGGCCTCGGCGCTCATGGAACTGATGGAACGCTTTGCCTTTTTCAGCTTTTGGGAGCAGCGCCCCCACATGGTCAGCGCCACATGGAGCGAGGCCGAGGCCCGCTTTGGCAGCGACCTGCTGCCCCTCGAGGCCATGCTGCGCTCGGTGGACGACAACCTGTCGCCGCAAAACGCGCGGCGCGTGCTTGACCTGACAAGCTGGCAGTTTTACCCCGCCACCCGTCTGCTCGACGGCAAGACCGTGTGGCTGCCGCTCGACTGGTTCAAACTGCTGGGTGAATTTAACGGAACCTCTGCAGGCAACAGCCGCGAAGAATCGCTGCTGCAGGGTCTGAGCGAACTCATCGAGCGCCACGTCTGCTGCCGCGTTGACCGCAACCAGCCCACCACGCCCACCATCGACCCGGCATCCTGCTCGTCCGACCCGGTGCTGGCCGGGCTGCTTGCCGCCTTTGAGCGCGAGGGCGTGCGCATGGTGCTCAAGGACTTTTCGCAGGGCATGCCCCTGCCCACGGTCGCCGCCGTGGCCTGGGATCCCAAGACGTTTCCCCATTCGTCTGAGATCGTCTATACGGCGGGCACTGCGGCCTCCCCGGCCAAGGCGGCCATCCGCGCCGTCACCGAGGTGGCGCAGCTGGCTGGCGATTTTTGCACCCGCGCCTGCTACGAGGCCTCCGGCCTTTCAAAGTACACTGAGCTGGCGCAGATCGACTGGCTTATCGAAGGCCCCACCGTTGCGCTCTCAAGCCTGCCCTCGGTTGAAAACGCGGATATTTGCGAAGAGCTGCTCACCGCCCTGCGCGGCCTTGCCCCGTTGGAACTCTACGCGGTTGAGACCACGCACCCGCGCCTGGGCATACCCACGCACTACAGTATTGTGCCCGGTCTGCAGTTTCGCGAGCGCGACCGCAACCAGAGCCTGGGGCTCTTTGTGGGCCGCAAACTGGTGGAAGAAGCAGACGCGCAAACAGTACTGCACGGCTTGAAAGTGCTTGCGGACTGCTACCCCCGACGCGCACTTTTTGCCATTTTTTGAAGGCATGCTGGCCTTGCGGGCAGAAGACTTCGACACGGCGCGCAGCGCCTTTGCCGCTGCGGTTCCCCTGCAACCCGATGCGGATTCCAAGGCGCTGGCCGCCTTTTATCTTGGCTATACCGACACGCTGCAGTGCCGCTGGCAGGAGGCCCTGCCCGCACTGGCCACCGCAGCCGGGCTGTGCCCCGACATGAAGGAATACGGCAATCTGCTCGGCGTGGCCCACTTCAAGACGGGCGACTACGCCAAGGCGGCCGAGGCTTTCAGGGCGGTGCTGCGTGTGGACAAGGGCTCGGCCATGGATCTGGCCAACCTTGGTCTGTGCGAAAAATTCATGGGCAATGCCGAACAGGCGCGCGAATACCTGAGCGCCGCGCTGGAGCTGGACGCAAGCCTGGACTTTGCCCGCACCCATCTCGCCGAGCTGGGAGATTAGGCAGGGCATCCGCCCCTCCCGCATGGGGCAGAGCGCATACCGGGCCCTGGGCTAAGTTGACGGCCTGCAAGGCATGGCTGCCGCGCCCCGTTTTGCGCACCAAATGCATCCGCGCCGGAATTTTGATGCTCGCGTACACACGTACAGCGCATTCAAATTCCGGCGTTTTCTTGTGCCGCGTAAAGCGCGCAATGACGCACTCAGGCAACACAAATGTGCAATTATTGAATAAATACGAATTTTGCTTCAGCATGGCTCTGCGGTTATACTTATGGACGGCCAGAAAAAAATGACGCTCACCCCGCATGGGGAACGTCAGGGGCGGCAACGCTCCGCCGAAAGGGGAGAAATGTAGTGAGCTTTGCAGTCAAAGAAATTTTTTATACGTTGCAAGGGGAAGGCTTTCACGCTGGCTGCCCTGCCGTATTTTGCCGTTTTTCCGGTTGCAACCTCTGGTCGGGGGCGGGAGGAAGACCGCCAATTTGCCAAATGCCGGTTTTGCGATACAGACTTTGTCGGGGCTGACGCATCGGGCGGAACATTTGAAAACGCCACGCAGCTGGCCCGTGTGATCTGTTCCTTTTTTCCCAGTTTTACGCATGCGGGCTACCGGCCTTACGTGATCCTCACAGGCGGGGAGCCAGCCCTGCAGGTTACGGACGAGCTGGTGCGGGAGCTGACCCGCCACGGCGCACAAGTTGGTATGGAAACCAATGGCACGCTGGCGCTGCCTGACGGGCTGGACTGGATCACCGTCAGCCCCAAGGCCGGGACCAAACTGGTTGTTGTCTCCGGCAACGAGCTAAAGCTTGTCTGGCCGCAAGAGGGCATCGCGTTGCAGGACTTCGAGCAGCTGGACTTCGACCATTTTTTTCTGCAGCCGCGCGACGATGCCGGTCAAATGCAGGCAACACAAGACGCTGTCAGAATCTGCCTTGACCGCCCCATGTGGAAGCTCAGCCTTCAGACGCATAAATTTATTGGAATTCGGTAGGAGACAATATGGATATTTTCGTTTCTATGACGTTTGACGCCGCGCACCGTTTACCCAAGGTTCCGGCCGGGCACAAATGCGGCAATTTGCATGGACATACTTTTGCTGTTGAGGTGTATGTTCAGGGCGATGTGTCCGAGTCCAACGGATGGGTGGTGGATTTTGGCGACATCAAGGCGATTGCCAAGCCGTACATTGATCAGCTGGACCATACGTATCTGAATGACATTGAGGGGCTTGAAAATCCGACCAGCGAAAATATCGCTATCTGGATTTGGGGCAAGCTTGAGTCCCAGATCAGGGGGCTTTCAAAAATAGTGGTCAAGGAAAGCCCCACGTCTGGCGCTGTGTACACCGGCAGGTAACGGAAAATACAGACAAGATTTAAGGGCTGCGGTGCATGAGCCTGGCAGGCTGATTTACGCAAACCCGGCTTTTACGGCCTGGAGGCATGATCGACGGGCTTTTGTTGCTCGCATACCCGATCGCCCTACGCGCAAAATTTTGGCGATTCCTTTTAAGACCACCAAAAGCGTATGCGGCGTCTGGTTAAAGCGAAATCAAAGTCGAAGCGGAAGCGTACTCTGGCATTTACGCGGCGCGTAGGGAAATCGCCTGAGCGAGCGCAGCGAGGGAAGGAAGCTCCCGCAGCAAAAGACGCGTTGCCCTCGCACCTGACAAAAATGGAAAGGCCCTCTGAGGGGTGTTCCCGGGGGATGCAGGGGGGACGAGGAGGTGGCGAAACCCCATAACCGGCCCCGCCTTGCTGCCCGCCGCACAGGCGGCCCAAAAAACGCCCCCTAATCCCACAAAACCCTGGTCAGCACCACGCAATCAGCCACCATACCGGGTTCAAACTGCTTTCCCTCGCCATTGCTGATGGTAACACGCACGGGCACATACAGTTGCGGGCTGGAGGCGGTTTCCTTTACATCCTTGCTGCCCGCAGTTGCATTGGGCGGCAAAGGCTGCGGTTCAAGACGGTCGTAGATGCGCCCCTCAAGTTTGATGCTGTTTTGCAGGCTGATGGCGCACTTTTGCCCCGGTTTGAGCGCGTTGGCGTCATCCTGGGTAAAATAGGCCACAATCCAGAACGATTTTTGCGCTTCCGCGCCCTCGGGCAAGAGCAAAACGACAGGCTCGCCGCGTTGCACGCTTTGCCCCGGCATGGCAAGGCCGCGCAGGATGCGTCCGGCCTGCGGGGCGTACAGGTTGCCGTCCACCGCCTGCTGCGGGGCGGCGTTTGCCAGCGCACCCAAGGCTCCCGCGACATACTGCGGCGCGTAGCGGTTGCGCGAGGCCATCTGCTTGTAGCGCAGGGTTTCCTCCCGCACACGGGCAAGCTCCTGATCTATGGCGGCCCGCACAAGGCTTGCCTGCTCAAACTCCACTATGGCCCGCTCCTTGGCCTGCCGGGTATGAGCCTCGGCCTGTCTGGCAGCGGCATAGCGCGATGCGCCGACGGCGCGCTCGCCGCCCTGACTGTCGAGCGAGCGCAAGGCCAGCTGGGCGCGCACATGATCCGCCACGCGATCTTCACGGTTTTTTTGTCTGAGGTCTTCCTCATGGCGGGCAAGGGCTATGCGGCGCACCATATCCTGCTCGGCATCCTGCGCCTGCCTTACGCGGGCGGCGGTTTCATCCATGCCGGGAGGCCCCGCCATGACGCGCAGGTTGGCTCCCTCGCTCCCAGCGGCGGCGAGCTGGCGCGCGTAGTTGCTCGCATCAAGCCGGGCAACTACCTGTCCCTTTTTGACGTGGTCGCCCTCGCGCACCATCACTGACTCCACCCGGGCGGGAAATTCGGAAGAAACCGTGTACACCATACCGTCAAGCATGGCCCATGTGCTGCTTATCCTGCCTGCCTCAAGCCACCACCAGCCCCCGGCTATCAGGGCGGCGATCACCCACAAGGGCAGCAGACGCACCAGCAGACGGCCATGCTTTTTCAGCGGGGCCTCTGGCATTTGCAAATACATCGGTTCAGGCATGGCTAGTCCTGTTGGGTTGGAGCATTTTCATGACATTATCATAAAAACATGCAGATACTGTACCATCCTAACCGCAATGCCCTTTACAAGCCGAACGCAGACGCTTACAAAGTCTGCATTCACGGAGAGCGCGGCTGCCTGCCGTCAAAACTCCGCCAGGGGAGTTGCACACATCATGGTTTTATCGCGAATCTGCGCCCTGCTCTGTCTGGGCTGCCTACTTGCTGGCTGCGGCACTACCCGCCCTGTCGTCGTGGTGGAAAAAGACGAATTTATGAAAATGGCGCATAACATGCCCAAAGAGCTGCAGGCTCGCGACCTGCTGGACAAGGACGGCTCGTACACGGCCCCCATGTCCTTCAAGGGCCTGAAAGACTATGGCGATATTCTGTTCGCCCGCCTCTCGCCCGACTTTATGCTGCAAAACGACGCAGCGCACGATGTATATCTTGGGGCCACGTTTTCGGCCACCATCCTGCCTGACAGCCGCGTGCAGCACTTCCCCAACGGTTTCAACATAAACCATGCCACGCAGATAGTTAAAGTCAAGATGATCGGCATTGCGGACTGGAACGGGGACGGACAGGACGAATGGATTGTTTCGTGCTACGTGGAACCCAAGCGCGGTGGCCGCACCCGCATCTATTATGTGCTTGTGCCCCCGCCGCTCAACAACGAAGAAAAGCTCAAGGGCACCGTGGCTGCCGTGTATGAATGCTTTGGCCTTTCTTGCACCCTGTACGTGCGCGACAGCAAGGTTATTCAACGCGACTCCGCCGACCCCCTTGCACCGCCCACAGAAGTGCATGACGTTGTACCCGGCCTGCAACCCGTGACTACGCCGCCGAGCAAAAATCCGTCCAAGAGCGGCGGGCTGGAAGAACGCAGCCTGTAAGGCCGCGTTGCGCAACGGCCTGCTGCCAGCCCCATATTGCAAAAGGCTGCCGGTCTCATTGACCGGCAGCCTTTTTGCGTAAAGACGCATCAATCACCTACGCGCCAGTTCGGCATGCCTGCAAAAAGAGCCCGCATACCAGGCATACGAGGGCAGATGCAGCTGTTGACATGGCAGCCGCATCCGGCGCGGCGCGGCCTTACCGGCTTGCGGGCGCGGCCCAGCCGTCAAATTTCAGCCGCCGGGCGAATCCGCCACCACTGGCTCAGCGCCGTGCGCCCCCTCGACGGTACGACACTGCCGCGACATGATTGGTCGCAACCATCACTGCAACACGCATCGCCCCCAAAGCCGTACCTGAGGCGGCAACCCCGCGCGCTTGCCGCCGATAAACAGGAAAACGCCCGGCGCATAGGCCCGCAGCTTAGGCTTGGCGCATAGGCATAGGCCTGGGGCGTTGCAGCGTCGTGTTTGCGCACGCCGCAAAAAACCCCGCCGGAGCAGGGGTTCGACTCCTGAGAGTCTGCTTCCCTGCCCCGGCGGGGCAAAGTCATATCAAGGTAAGCTAAAGCTTATTTGAAAGCCTTTTCAAAGTTGGGCACAACCTGCTTTTTGCGGCTCATGACGCCGGGCAGCCACACGGACTTGCCTTCGGGCTTCACGCCAAAAGCCTTTTCCACCACGGAAGGATCGTCGGAAACGATCAGCATTTCAGAGCCTTCCTTCATGATGTCGGTAAGCAGCAGGAACACGCTGTGACGGCCTTCGCCCTTCACGCGGGCGATTTCGGCCTGCAGGCCAGCCTTGACGGGTTCCAGAATGGAAAGGTCGACCACTTCCAGCTGGCCGATGCCAACCTTCTTGCCGCCCATGTCAAAGTCCTTGTAGTCGCGGAAGACCAGGTCCTTCATGGAGGTGCCTTCAACGGCGCTCTTGACCTTGAACATTTCCATGCCCAGAGCCATCACGTCGCTCACGCCAGCGATTTTGGCCAGTTCTTCAACGGCCTTCTTGTCGGCGGGGGTGCAGGTGGGCGACTTGAAGATAACGGTGTCGGAGAGAATGGCGCACAGCATGCCGCCAGCGATGCCCTTGGAAATTTCCACGCCGTAGAAGTCAAACATGTTCTTCAGCACGGTGCAGGTGCAGCCCACGGGCCAGATCCAGGCTTCGAGGGGCGCGGAGGTGGTCACATCACCAAGCTTGTGGTGATCAGCGATGCCGAGCACACAGGCGGAGTCCATTCCCTTGGGGGCCTGAGCCAGATCGGAATAGTCCACCAGGTACAGATTCTTGCCAGCCACGTCGGCAACAACCTGAGGAGCGGTAAGACCGAACTTCTTGAGCACGAATTCGGTTTCAGGAGTGGGCGCGCCCTGAGCGGCAGGGGTAACGTCCAAACCGCGCTTGCTGTACAGGTCGGCGGCGGCAATGGCAGAAATGATGCTGTCGGTATCGGGATTCATGTGACCAATAACTAATGCGGACATGACAGTCTCTCCTTCCGGGATTGTTCGGGTATGCGGTTCAGTGCGACCGCTTTGTTCTCTTTAGCACAAAGTCCTGCTCATGCCAAGGTCTTCTCGCAAAAAAACCCGACACAGATAATCTATCGTTTGGATATGAATATGTAACATTTTAAAATTAAATAATATTTTTTAGGTCGTGAATTATTTATTTTTTCGATGCTTTAGGATGGGCCTTGTCGTAGGCCTCCATCAGGTGCTCAAGACTCACCTGCGTATAGCGCTGGGTAGTGGTCAGCCTGCTGTGCCCAAGCAGCTCCTGCACGCTGCGCAGGTCGGCACCGGCTGCAAGCAGATGCGTGGCAAACGAATGCCGCAGGCTGTGGGGCGACACCGTAAAATCAAGCCCGGCCCTGCGGCAAAGGCGTTCGATGATGCGCGCCGCCTCCCTGCGGTTGAGGCGCGAGCCGCGTGAGCCCACAAACAGCGCCTGCTCGTCGGCCAGGGCCATGAGCGGGCGCTCGTCAAGCCAGCTCTTGAGGCTGTCGCACGAGGTGTCTGAAAGCGGGGCAAGCCGCTGGCGCGACCCCTTGCCCATGACCCGCAGCACGCGCGACGAAAGCTGCACGTCATCCACATCAAGGCCCAGAGCCTCCGAAATACGCAAGCCAGAGCCGTACAGCAGCTCGGCCAGCGCCAGATCGCGGCAAAGAAGCCGCTCTGCTTCGGCGCTGTCGGGCATGGCCCGTCCCTGCCCGGTGTTGCTCGCGGCGCTGTGCCCGGCATCAAGCAGGGCAAAGGTTTCGTCCACGTTGAGGGCGCGCGGATGGCGTTTTTTCCTGCCGTGGATTACGCACCTGCGCTGCAACGTTTTCCGTCACCCCGCCGCTGCGCTGCTGAAAACGAAAATACGATCGCGCTGCCGCCAGCTTGCGGGCCATGGAGCTTTTGGCCTCGCCCAGACGGAACAGCCAGGCCAGATACGCCTGAATGTGCCGCTTGGTCACGCCCTGCGGCCTGCCCAGATCAGCCTGCTGTCCGCGCAAAAATTCCGCCAGTTGCCCAAGATCGCTGCCGTAGGCCTTGAGCGTGGCCTGCGATGCGCCCTTTTGCACTTCCATCCAGGTCAGGAATGCGTCAATGAACAGTTGTGCGCGGTCCGGGCCGGGCTTGCCCTGTCCGGCATTTTTTCTTTCTGCGGATTTACCCGCCGCCCCAGCGGATGCCTGCGCGGATGCCATAGCTGTTGATTGACTTGCAGCCAGATCGACCGATTGACCAGCGGCTGCTTTGCGGCCTCGCCCCCGCATTTTTGGGTGCGCCTTGCCCGCCGCTCATGGCGTGGCCTCATAGCGCGCTCCGGGCAGACGCCGCACCTTGCCAAGCATTTCCAGCCCCACCAGGGCGGCGTTGGCCGCCGCAGCGCTGAGCCCGGCGGCATCGGCCAGCACATCGGCATGGGTGGGGCCGTGCTGCAACAGATACTCAAGAAGCCCCGCGTTGCCCCCGGCGTTGACGGCATGCTCCGCAGCGGCGCGCTCCCCTTCATTGAGCGGCGGCGCGCAGGGGGCGTCAGCGGCCCTTTGCCCGGCACTGCCGCAAGCCGCATCTGTCGCTGCAGCCTGATGCGCAGAAGACCCTGACACAGCGTCAGGCGAGGCAGCCAAAGGAGATTTGGACAAAGATTTTGGCGCGGGTTTCGGCGCAGGGGGCGGCGCGGTCTCCGGCGCAGAAACCTCCGCCTGCAGGCCCTCCTCCTGCGGAGGTACACTGTCTTCATTTATGCCAAAGGGCCGCAGCTGCCCGGCCAGATCGCGCAGCACGTCCTCGGCGCAAAACACGGCGTGCGCGCCCTGCCGCACAAGGTCCTGGCACCCCAGACAGTGCGTATCCAGCGCAGGCCCCGGCACGGCGTAGACCTCGCGGTTTTGCTCCAGCGCCAGCCGCGCCGTGATCAGGCTGCCCGACCTTTGGGCGGCCTCCACCACGAGCACGCCCAGCGAAAGACCGCTGATGATGCGGTTTGCGGATGGGAAAGTTGCCCGCGAGCGGCACAGTGCCGGGCGCAAATTCCGAAACAAGCAGCCCCCGGCGCTCCATGGCGTCAAATACCGCAAAATTTTCTGCAGGATACAGCACGTCGATACCGGTTCCCAGCACGCCGATGCTGCCCCCCACCCGCGCGAGGGCGGCCTCGTGGGCGACCCTGTCGATACCAAGAGCCATGCCCGAAACAATGGATATGCCGCAGGCCGAGAGGCAGCGCGCCATGTATTCCGCCACGGACCTGCCGTGCGGGGTCGCCTTGCGCGAACCCACCACGGCAAAGCCAGGCGATTGCAGCAATGAAAGGTCGCCCCGGCAATACAGCAGCACGGGGGCGTCGATGACGGAGCGCAGCAGCGCGGGGGTACTGGGGATCAGTCCAAAGGACAATGGAAGCGGAAAGGTCGCGGGCGCGGTCCCATTCATCCCGGGCGGTAACGCGCCACGAGCCTGTGGCCAGCTCGGTTGCCTGCCCCTTGTTGACGCCCGCCTCGTTCCACAGCTGGCGGCCCTGCACGGCGGCATAGGCAGAGCCAAAATGCCGCACCAGCCGGGCTGCCGTGCGTGCGCCAAGACCACGGCAGTGCCGCAGGGCAAGGCTGGCCCAATATTCCTTGCGGGCGGCTTCGTCCATACTTGCCCAGCTTTTGCCCTGCTGGGTCATGCCGCCTCCGCTGCAAAAATCCAGGCCCACACGCCGCCCATGCTAACGGGCCAGCCCGCGCGAACGGGCAATGCCGGCGGCTTCCGAACCAGGAAACTGCGACAAAAGCTTTTTGTATGCCTGGGCGGCGCCTTCCTTGTCGCCCATACGGCTCAGGGTCATGCCGGTTTTCAGCAGGGCATCGGCGTTTTTATGGTGGCTGGGCCACTGGCTGTTGACCTTTTGAAACTGCGCCAGCGCTTCCTTGTATTTGCCCTGAGCGTACAGGCCCTCACCTATCCAGTATTCCGCGTTAGCGGCATAGCGGCCCTGCGGATACTGCTGCAAAAAAGTCTGAAAGCGGCTGATGCTGTCTGCGGCCCGGCCCGCCATGGCGGGCTGCAAGGCGGCCTTGTAGGCGGCATCCTCGCCCTTGCCGCCCTTGGGCAGCGCGGAGGGCTGCGCCTGGGCGGCGGCGGGCGCGGGTTCGACAGCCGCAGGGGTTGCCGTTGCGGCGGGAGCCGCAGGCGCGGACGCAGCGGCGTTTTTGGCAGCGGCCTTGCCCTTGCCGGTTTTGCCCGTTGCTGGCGCGGCAGCCTCGCCCGGCAGGGGCGGCAGGCCCAAACCTGGACGCTCCGGCGGCAGGGAAAGGTCTGCATTGGGCACGGCAGGCACAGGAACATCCGTATTGCCCCCTGCCGCAGCAACGGGCGGCAGCATGGGCTGCACAGACGCAGCCTGTTTGTTGGCTGACGACGCAGCTTCGGGCGGCAGCGCAAACCCACCGGCGGCAGTGCTGGCCCCCTTGGCGGCGGCTTGCGGCTTTTCTGCAGGGGTGCTCTGGGGTGCGGCCTTGGCAGTCGCCCCCATGGCTGGTTCAACCTGGGGTTTGGCGGCTTCACGTTGCGGGGCAGCGGGGATGGGCCTGATTGTGGCCGCAGGATCCGCAGGGTTGATGGGGGCTTGCGCGGCTCCTGCCCCGCCGGATTTGGCGGCAGGCTGCGGCGCGGCCTGAGCTGCAGAGTGTACTGCCGGTTGTACTGTCGAGTGCATGGCCGGTTGGGCTGCGGTCTGGCCCGCCCCCTGAACCGGGGGCAACTGCGGGCTCGCGACAGGCACAGGGCCGTGCGCTGTAAGCTGGGCTTCCGGCTGGGCCTGCGTGGCCAGCACGCTTTTATGCGGCTGGGGCGGAATGATGGGCACCACGGTCATGCCGGTCTTTTGCCCGCCACGGGTGCGCACTTCGTAAACCCTGTTGTTGAGCTGGGCAACCTGGGTATCAAGCGTGGTTACGTTCTGTTCCAGCGTGCGCAACCGCTGATCGGTTTCGCGCAGCAGCTTCTGGTTGGTCTCGCTTGTAGACTCAACATGACGCACCTTGTCGGAAGAAGCGCACCCCGCAGCCAGCGCAAGGCAAGTCAGCGGCACAACGATCAGTGTTTTCATCCCAGTCTCCAGCACAAGAGTATTCTTGCGTTGAAATATCACATACTGCGTCAAAAATCCGCAACAGACGCCCATGATAAATTTTCGGCAACAGCGGTTTACCCCATTGCAACAAAAGCAGACGTCAAACCGCGTAAGCAGCCAAGCTTTCTTGTGCCTCAAGCCCGGCCATATTTCAAGAACTCTTGCAGCGGCTGCGTTTTTCAGGCAAGAACAGGCTTGCTCACGCTATTGCGGCACACTACGTATGAATGAACAGGGCATTGCGGCGCAAAAAAAGCTGCCGCGCCGCCCGTCGCGTGCGTCTTGCAGCTGCAGACAACCTGCAGAAAACATATGAACCGTTTTTATCCGGCATCAAGCCACACCGGAGGCGAAGCCTGATGAATTTTTTTCAGGAAATGACAGCGACCTTGACCACATGGATGAACGCGTTGCGGCATCTTGGACAATCCTTTCCGCTGGCGGGCATGGGGCTGGACATCCTGAGCGTGGCCCTGCCGCTGGCCGCCTTGCTGGCCTTTGCGGGTCTGGGTTTTATGTCAGCCACGGCGAGGACTCTGGCGGTGACGCGCAAGCGCGTCTCATACGAAAAATGCGCGCGCCAGCTGGCCCTGCTGGCTCTGCTGCTGGGCTGGACGCTGCTGATCTGCGGCCGGGTCTGGCTGTTTTTTACGCAAAGTTCCTACACGCCCGACTCGCTGTCCGACTTTATGGTCGAGATGAGCTGGGTCATGCTTGGGCTGGCGGTGCTTTTTAACAGCCTGTATTTTGCCCTGTGGAAATTTTTGATCAAAATGCCCATGCTGCATGCTGGGCTGGGCGTTGTAAGCGGCATCCAGGCCTGCATCGCCACGGCTGCCTCGCTGGCAGCGACCCGCATGCTTGCGGCTCTGGCGCGCCCCGACGCGGATATGCTCACCCTTGGGCATATCTATGTACCGGGCTTCGGAACCCCTTTCTGGTGCGCCCTTTTCTGGTCGCTGCCCCTCATGCTGGCGGTCGCAGGGGCCATGGGAACCTTCTGGCTGGTGCTGCGCCGCAAATACGACGACTATGGCCGCGACCACTATAATACCATGCTTCCGTGGTGCGCCACGTGGGCGCGCAATGCCTGGGCGGTATTTTGGGTAATCCTGCTGGCGTCCTCGGTATTTGACGTGCAGCGCGAATGGCAAAACGACACATTTACAGTTATGGACGCCTTGATTGAAAGCGCCGAGCTGCTGCTATGGCTCGCGCCCGCCCTACTCTGGACCCTTGTGGCGCGCAGCGCAACCCCCATGCGCCACAAGCTGACCCTGCTGGCCGCCCTGGTGCTGGCCGTGGGCGTCATGCTGCCCTTCTACCTCAATATGACGGAAATCAGCCTGCCGGTATCCCTGACCGACGGCATCGACTAGCCACAGCTCCCAGAGCTGATGACAAAAGCAAAAAACCCCGCCTCACTGGCGGGGTTTTTTGCTGGCTTGCGCCGCACAGACCATATCTGCGCGGTTATTTTTTACCGTACTGCCTGCGCCACTCGTCAAGAAACAGCAGCGAGGCCTCGGTTTCGGTCAAGGCGCCGCTGCGGGCGCGAAGGGCGTTTATGACATCGTCAAACCCTGCATTGGGGCCAAGCCCCAAGCCCTGAACCACATTAGCCAGCTCGCCCCTGAGCTCAGGCGTAAGCACTGCCTCCACATCCGGGGGCAAGGCCTCGCGGGCCGTCTCCGCCTGAGGCCACGCGCCAAGCCGCTGCTCCACAAATGAAAGCAGCGAGGCCATGCGCTGCTCGTAAGTGTGGTCGCGCAGCACTCGGGCGCGGGCGCGTTGGGCAAAGGCCCTGCGCTCTTCGGGATGCGCCGTAAAATGGTCGATGGCGGCATAAAATTCGTCCAGAGTGCCAAAGGTTGCCAGTTCGTCCTCAGCAAACAGATCCGGCATGAGCGCCCGTCTGTCCACAAGCTGAAAAGCGCCCATGGCCGCCAGCTCAAATGTGCGCGGGTTGACAAAATCCCCCCCGCTCACCAGTTCGGCCGTGCCAAGACTGGAATGCAGGTTGAGGTTCACGCGCGTGGCGTTGTAAATCTTGACGCTTTCCTCTGCCGATATGCGCGCGCCGCCGCGTTGCACATGGCTGGCAAGCAGGGTTTCGCCGTCCCAGTCCGACCCCCATATTTTAAAGTCGCGCCCGATGAGCCGTCTGAAAGCCAGCCGCCGGTTGGGATAGCCCGCGCCCAGAAAACCAATGTCCGCCCCGTACTCGCGCCGATCCTGATCGCTCAGGCTGAGCAGCTTGTGAAAATCGGGCTGCGCCGCCAGCGGCAGGTACAACGCGTTGTTCTGCCCGATGCCAGTCAGCATGGACAAAAACGGCTCCTTCTGAATGACGGCAAAAACATCGTAGAGGGGGGCGTAGCCCTTCCAGTAGTCAAATATTTCGTGGTCTTCCACAAACCACATGGCCGTGCGCACGCCCGCCCGCCGCAGGCGCTGCAAAAGGCTGCGCCCCAGCGGGGCCTGAGCCATGGCAAGCACCAGGTGCGGCTCCTGCTCCTGCACCTGCGCCCACACGGCCTGCGACACCACCTGCAAAAAAGAATTCTCCAGCTGGGCCGTCTGCGCCGGGGCCAGACCAAGGCCGCGCAGACCGGTAAAACCCGCGTGCAGCAACGGGGCCTCAAACACGCGCACGCTGTGCCCCAGAGCGCCGAGCGCGCTGGCGCAGTATCTGCCTATGGGCAGCGAGCCGCCGTACATGGGCAGCACCACAAGGATTCGCAGAGGAGCGGCAGGCATCAGCAGTATCTCCCTGGCGGCAACATCCAGTCCGCATCGTTATAAAGCCACGGGTCAAGGTCGGCGGACTGCAGGGCGGCAGCAGCGCTGCCCGCTGGCTCAGCCGACAGGTGCAGACGCGCCGCCAAAAAATTGCGCACATACCGGCGCTCTGCCGCATGCGGGTCGTCGCCCGCCAGCAGCGAGGGGTGCGCCCCGAGGGCATCCATGCCGGTGCGCCACAGCTGCAGACCGGCGGGGAGCTGCGGCCATTTTTTTGCATCGGCCCCTGCAGAGGACAAACCGGATTTTATCTGCCCAAGCACAGCCGCAAGCGAACGCAAAAGCTCCACCTGCGTCAGGGGCTGCCCGCAGGCGACGTCGTATGGGCAGGGGGCGGATTCAAGGCACGGACCGCAGGCGCGGCAGGTCTGCCACACATGGTGGCCCTCGCCGTAAGGGCCGGTTTCGTGCAGCCAGGCGGAGGACAGAAAAAACGCGAGCACTGGCACGCCAAGGTGCGCCCCAAGGTGCATGATGCCCGTATCGGGCGTGATCAGCGCGTCCAGCCCGGTGACCGCAGCCGCAAGGGCGGGCCAGTCCGTCTTGCCGCTCAGGTCTTCAACCATGGGCAGCATCTTGGGGGGCAAATGCCGCAGCAGTTGCCGTGCGGCGGGTTTTTCCGCCGTTGAGCCCAGCAGACGCACGCGCGGGCCGCCCAAGGCCCCAAAGGCCGTGCGCACCACCTCAGCCAGCACCGGCACAGGTAGCGAGCGGCGCGATTCACGCCCGGCCAGCACAACGCCCAGCCCCTGCCCGCCGGGTGCGGCTGCTGGGTTAACGCTGCGCGGGTCAATAGGAGCCTCGGCAAAATGCCCCCAAAAATCCACCAGATTGAGCGGCGCGAGTGCGCGCCGCTCGCTGAGCCTGAAGGCCAGCCGCGCCCACGGCGAGCGGGTGACGCCCCCTGCGGCGGGGCGGTAGCCGCGCACGGTCTGCGGCTCAAAGACACGGCACAGGGCCGCCGTAACGCCGGAAAAATTGCAATTGTACACGGCGTCAAAATGCATGCCCCGCCAGCGGGCCAGTGTTGCGGCGTTGCGGGCCAGGGCCTGCTCCTCGGGCTTGCCGTGCACCGCAAGGGCGTGCAGCTCGGCAAAAGGAAAAAGCAGCCGGGCCAGAGGCGTCAGACCCGCGTCCACGGCAAGGTGAACCTCGCCGCGACCCGCCAGACTCATCAACAGTCGCTTGGTCTGCACCAGATCGCCAAACCGCGCCGCCTGTATGACCAAAAATTTCGCCATGCCCTTCCTGCGTGTCTGTTAATCGCCGTTGCCGCAAACAAGCTGCCAATTGCGCACAATCTAAGGCAATACCGCCACCTAGGCAAGCAAGGGGCGGCGCGCTGCACTGGCCGGGTCAACCGCAGCCACGTTGCAAATACGTTGAAACGCAGGCCCTTTGCAAAATATTTCGGGCTGCTGTATGCTGGTTATCAAGATTGTTTCACCCATTGGATCACACATGCGCACACAGCCCCCCGCACCGCTCTACCCCATATTTATCTCGCTGACGGGCATTCGCTGCCTGCTGGTCGGCTTTGGCCAGGTGGGGCAACGCAAGCTTTCAGGTCTGCTGGCCTGCGACCCGGCGTCTGTGCTTGTGCTTGATCTGGCCGAGCCTGCGGCGGAGGAAGCTGACGATGCGTCCAAACTGCTGCGCGACCCTCGCGTGCGCTTTGAGCGCCGCGCCTGCACCAAAGCCGATCTGCAGGGCTGCGCGCTGGTTTTTGCCGCCACGGGCAGCCCTGCTGAAAACAGCCGCATTGCAGACCTGTGCGCCGCAGCGGGAATATTGTGCAACAGCGCCAGCAAGCCAGAAGAAGGCTGCTTTCAGGTGCCTGCCGTTGCCCGCCGCGCGCCGTTGGCGGCGGCGCTTTCCACCGGCGGCGCAAGCCCCGCCCTGGCCCGCCGCTGGAAGGGCGAGCTTGAGCGCTGGCTTGAGCCCCGCTCGCGCATGGCTGCCCTTATGGGGCGGCTGCGGCCTCTGGTCCTTGCCTTGGGCAAAGATACAGGGCAAAATACCCGATTGTTCCGAAAGCTGGCCGAGTCTTGCCTGCAAAAGTGGCTGGAAGAAAACGACCAGGAAAACTGTCGCCGCTGTCTGCAGGCGGAACTTCCGCCCGCATTGCACGCTCATATAGCGGAGTTGCTGAATGATCTCCCCTGAATTTTCCACCGCCGTCACCCTGTTGCTGTACGGCTCCGCCAGCGTGGCGGGCCTTGCGGGCATTGTTGCGCGCACCGCCCTGTGGCGCAAAATCGGCTGTTCTCTAGCTGTGGCAGGCTTTGCCTGCCAGACGCTCATGCTGTTTCTGGGCTTTCACAAGGCCCTGCCCGGCGGCTTGAGCGCTGGCGCGTATTTTCAGCTGATGGCGTGGTTTGTGGTGCTGTGCGGCATTGCCGCCTGGGCCAAGCTGCGGCAGGAGATACCGCTGGTATTTGCCGCGCCGCTGGGCCTCATGCTGTTTGCCATGTCGGCCCCGTATCTGGCCGCTGTGGTGCAGGTTCCGCCCTCGCTCAACACCTCGTTTTACGCGCTGCACATCGGGGCGCTGTTTTTTAGCCTGGCCCTGCTGGCCCTGGCCTTTGCCGCCGGAGCGCTGTTTTTGTTCATCGAAGGGCGCATAAAAAGCAAACTGACCATGAAGGGCTTTTGGCTTGATATGCCCGCCCTGTCCATGCTCGACAAAATCAACGCATTTACGACCATGACGGGTTTTCCGCTTTACACGCTGGGCATCGTATCGGGGCTTATCTGGGCCAAGCCTATTTTTGGCGGCACGGTTACGGGCGACCCCAAGGAAGTCATCAGCATTGTGATCTGGCTGTTTTACTCCGTCTTGTTCCACAACCGGCTCACCAAGGGCTGGAAGGGCCGCAAGCCTGCGCAGCTGGCAGTTTTTGTCTTTGTTCTCTGCCTTTTTTCAATCATTGTGGTGAATACCTTTATGGAAACCCACCACGCATTCATCCGGCGCTGACCGGGCTACCGCCATGGACTGTGATATTTTTCTTGTCGGCCTGAATCATCGCACTGCCAGCGTGGACGTGCGCGAGCGTTTTGCCCTGGTCAATCATTGCGATGAAGAACATTGGGCCGTGCCATGTATAGGCGCGGTGAGCGAAAGCGTGATACTTTCGACCTGCAACCGCGTGGAGCTGCTGGCCGCGGGCAACGGCGACGTGGCCGGGCAGATGCTCGAAAACTGGGCTGTTGCCCGGGGGGCCAAGCCCGAAGAGCTCAAGCCCTACGTGTACGTGCACAAAAATCTGGAAGCCGTGCGTCACCTGTTTTCAGTGGCTTCAAGCCTTGACTCCATGGTGCTGGGCGAACCGCAGATTTTGGGCCAGCTCAAGACCGCATACCGCAAGGCGGTCAAGTGCCATGCCACGGGGGTTATTCTTAACCGCCTGGTGCACAAGGCTTTTTCTGTAGCCAAACGCGTGCGCACCGAAACAGCGGTGGCCTCAAGCGCTGTCTCCATCAGTTACGCCGCTGTGGAGCTTGCCAAACGCATCTTTGGCGACATGAACACCCACAAGGCCATGTTGGTGGGCGCTGGCGAAATGGCTGAGCTGGCCGCCATGCACCTGCTGCAGGCGGGCATTGACGAAATACTGGTGGCCAACCGCACGCTGGCGCGCGGGCAGGAGCTGGCGAAGCAGTTCAAGGGGCGGGCCATCGCCTTTGAAGACATGGCCCAGCACCTCACCGAGGTGGATATCATCATCACCTCCACCGGCTCGCAGGAGCCCATCATCCGTGCACGCGACATACGCGCCGTGCTCAAGGCCCGCAAAAACCGGCCCATGTTCTTTATCGACATTGCCGTGCCGCGCGACATCGACCCCGACGTCAACGGCCTCGACAACGTCTACCTGTACGACATCGACGACCTCAAGGAAGTGGTGGAAGAAAACCTCGCCACCCGCCGCGACGAGGCCGCCAAAGCGGCGGACATCGTCAACGAGGAAGTGCTGCTTTTTTCGCGCTGGCTCTCAAGCCTTGACGTGCAGCCCACCATTATCGATCTTATCCAGCGCGGCGAGCGCATGGGGCAGGAGGAACTGGCCAAAACGCTCAAACGGCTTGGGCCTGTGAACGACGAAACCCGCGACGCCCTTGAGGCGCTGGTGGGTGCGCTGGTGCGCAAACTCAACCATGACCCCATCATGTTTCTCAAGCGCGGCAGCATGTCCCAGGAGGGCAACGGCCCGCGCATCAGCATCACACGCCGTATTTTCAATCTGGACAAAACAGGCTGTCCCTACTCGTCGGAGGAAAACTGATGCGCTGGTACGGAATTGACGACCTGACGGAAGAAGACACCGCAAAACTGACCGCCACGCTCACCGAAATGGAGCTGACATCGGGCATGGAGGGCCTTTTTTGGCTGCCTGTCCCCGCCGACTTGCTTTCACCCGTGCAGCAAGAGCATGAGGAAAGCTGCGGACCCCACGTTATGGGGCTGGAGATTGAAGAAAACTTTGTGCGACTTGAGCTGCTGGTACGCGCACGGGGCCGCATGCGCTGCGAATGCGTGCACTACGCATCGCCCGAACTGCGCGACCGCATGATCATATGGCTTGAAACGCTGCTGAAAGATATGGGCATCAATCCCGCCTAGGCGCGGATTATTGCTGCGGCATCGGGGGCGGCGCAAGCCGCCCAGACCTGATCTACCACGCAGCCCCTGCAACGAAAATCCATTCCACCTATCGGCCCCCGACAGGCACGCCCGCCTCTGGCCCGCCCCTTTGCACCCCAATCCGGCAAGGCCCCCTCCATGGCCAGCTCCGGCGACGCAGCAGATACTCCATGACAGAACCGCTTTTGCCGACATTGCAAAACCTTTCCGCCCAAACGGCCCGTCTGTGCCTTGAGGTGGAACGGTTTTGCCTTGTGCGGCTAAGGCTTGCGCGCGGTTCAACGCTGCTGCTCGCCCTCTCTGGCGGGGCGGATTCCACAGCTCTCGCGTTTGTGCTGCACCTGCTTGCCCCACGCCTCGGGCTGACCCTGCACGCCATGAGCGTCGACCACGGCCTGCGGGAGGAATCCGCACAGGACGCTGCATCTGTACTGCAATTGTGCCAACGGCTGGGCATTGCCTGCACGGTGCGGCAGGCCGACGTGCGCGGGCTGGCCGCAAGCGGCGGCATCGGCGTTGAAGACGCCGCACGCAGGCTGCGCTATGCCCTGCTGGAGCAAGAGAGAGCCGCCCTGGGAGCGGATTTTATCGTCCTTGGCCACCACATGGCCGACGTGAGCGAGGACATATTGCTGCGCCTGACGCGCGGCACGGGCTGGCCCGCCCTTGGCGGCATGGCAGCCCGAGACGACGGGCGACGTCTGCTGCGTCCATTGCTGGCCTCTGACGCCCACGCACTTAAAGACCTGCTGCGCGAGTGCGGCCTCAGCTGGTGCGAAGATGCCAGCAACCAGAGCCGCCAGTACAAGCGCAACAGGCTGCGCCTCGATGTATTGCCCCTGCTGCGACAGGAAAACCCGGCGCTCGACCGCACCCTGCACGATCTGTGGCAACTCGCCCGCATTGATGAAGATTACTGGAATAAAACGCTGGACGCGGCTCTGGTTGCGCACCCATGGATTGTGGGAGAGCCTGCGGCGGAGGTGCAGAAGGATCAAAGCACTGCCAGCGGCCCAAGTCTGACCCTGCCAGCGAGGTTGCTGTCAGAGCTGCACCCAGCTGCTCGATTGCGCCTATATATGCGGGCTGTGCGTTGGTTATGCCGTCCTGCGACTGGGAAGGCAGGCGTGGACTCTGACAGTACGGGCCAGCTTCACGGCCAGGCCCGCGCCCGTACCCTTCTGGCGCTGGACGACGCCCTTGCCAAGGGGCGGGGGGAACACGCGGTTTCAGTTGCCTGGCGGGCTGGTGGCGTCCCTGAAGGGAGGGGAGTGTTGTTTTTGGGCGCTGCGCGGAGCGTGGCTAACTTAGTTTTTTGAGTTTGCGCCCTGGGGGCACGGGGTTCCGCCTCCCGGCGCGCGATTTCGGAACGGTGAAGTGACGCCTGCGCGACGTGAGATGATTAATTTTTGCAGCCCTGCGGGCATGACACCTTTCGCCTGGCAGGCGATTGGGACGCCTGCGCGGCGCGAGCTGATTAATTTTTGCCCCCCCTTCGGGCGCGACATCTTTCGTCTGGCAGGCGATTGGGACGCCTGCGCGGCGCGAGCTGATTAATTTTTGCCCCCCTTCGGGCGCGACATCTTTCGTCTGGCAGACGATTGGGACGCCTGCGCGGCGCACGGCAAGGCGGGGCCGGTTATGGGGCTACGCCCCCTGCGCGGCCCCCCTTGCATCCCCCCCCGAAGCACCCCCAAGAGAATTATCAATTCCCGCCGAACGACGAGGGCAACGCGGCCTTTGCTGCGGGAGCTTCCTTCCCTCGCTACGCTCGCTCAGGTGATCTCCCTCCGCGCCGCGTAAATGCCATACCCAGCCTACGCTCTGGTTAAAGTCCGCTTCAGCCAAACACCCGTGGTGCATTGGCTGGTTGAGGATAATGCCTCGCCCCCCATTCCTTCCATTTTACGTTCTAGCGTCACATATATGTTTTCTAGCGACGAGCAAAAAACTACGCGGCATGCACATCGCTCACGGCTGCACCCAGTCCAACCAAAATGAGGCGTAGAACTGGCAAATTAGAAAAAAATGCTCGCCATCAACAGCAGATCGTCGCGCCGTTTTCCTTATACTCGCCGGAGCAGCGCGGAGGCGATGGCTGGTGATGGGCTATTTGCAAAATACGCATTTTTCGACCTGACAAGGAAAAATCCTATTTTTGAGCACAGCGTAATCATGTACGTTAGCATCAAAAACAGGATATTAACGCAGTTCAGGCCAAAAAAGTCGGGGTTGCGTAAATCGACCCGACGGGCTCACCCACCCCGCCGCCAAACTCTAACTCTCTTTATGCCTTTCCTTGCCGCACGCATGGCTAAACATATTCCTGCCGCAAGATGGATCTTGTTCTCAGGCAAGAAAGGCAATGCGACTTAGAGGGAGTGTGTCTTCCACACAAGATTCTAAACATGCCCGGCATGGCGGGGATTTTTGCTTTCTGGCAAGGAAAAACGGTTTTTTATGCAGGGAGTGTACTCTTATGGTACTCGACCGGAATAAAAAACCGTTTTGACGCAGCCAGAAACAAAAAGCGCCCCATGCCGGGCATGTTTAGTGGGCGGAGCCCCAGTCACGCCCCCTGCCCCCAGTCCACGACAAGAGGTACAGACAAAGCCGCGCCCCCCGGCGTAACCCCGCTCATAAGCGCCGCCACCCGCTCGCCCGCAGCGGCAGCCGCGTCCGTGGGCACTTCCAGCAGCAGTTCGTCGTGCACCTGCAAAAGCAACCGCGCATCAAGCCGCTTCAACTCTGCATCATGGGCCACAGCCAGCATGGCAAGCTTGATGATGTCGGCGGCTGATCCCTGAATAACAGTATTGATAGCCTGCCGCCGCGCCAGGGCATAGTTCTGGCCGTTGGCGGAATGGATGTCGGGCAACAGCCGCCGCCGCCCGCCAAGGGTCGTCACATAGCCCTGCCGCTTGGCAACAGCCTCGATTTCTTCATAAAATTCCTTGAGGCCGGTGAGGCGCTCAAAGTAGCGTGCAATGAATTCCTTGGCCTCGTTGGAGCTGATTTTCAGCTCCTGCGCCAGTTTTTGCGCGCCCATGCCGTAGATAAGACCAAAATTGATGGTCTTTGCATTGCGCCGCTGGTCAGGGCTGACCTCGCCTGGCGGCAGGTCGTACACCAGTGCCGCCGTGCGGGCGTGGATGTCCTCGCCGTTGCGAAAGGCCTCAAGCAGCGCGGCGTCCTGCGACATATGGGCCAGCACGCGCAGCTCAACCTGCGAATAGTCGGCGGAAACCAGCAAATTTTGCGGCCCGGCGATGAAACACGAACGCATGCGCTTGCCCAGCGGCCCGCGCACGGGGATGTTCTGCAGGTTGGGGTTGCTGGACGAAAGCCGCCCCGTGGCCGTGGCCTTCTGGTTAAAGGTCGTATGGATGCGCCCGCGCGAATCCACAAGGCGCGGCAGCGGGTCCAGGTAGGTAGAACGCATTTTTTCCAGCTTGCGAAACTGCAGGATGATCTCGACCACAGGATGCTGCCCCGCCAGTTTTTCCAGTGTTTCCTGACTGGTGGAGGCCTGCCCACCACGGGTTTTGCGCGGTGAGGGCAGCTTGAGGGCGTTAAAAAGCACCTCGCCGAGCTGCTGCGCCGAGCGGATGTTGAAGGTGGTTCCCACTGCGGCAAAAACCTCTTGCGTGAGGCGGTCAATCTCGCTCTGCACGTCTGAAAGAAAAGTCTGAAAAGCTGCAGCGTCAATGGCCACGCCGTGCGCTTCCATCTGGGCCAGCACGGGCGTGAGCGGCAGCTCAAGCGCCCGGTAGAGTTCAAGCAGGCCATCGGCCTCCAGCCGCTGCTCCATAACTGCAGCCATGCGCAGAGCCATGCTGGCAGGGCCTTTGCCGCCCTGCCCTTCACGCAGGGGCGCGCCCCAGCGCACCGCCAGCCGGGGCCAGCCGTAGTCGCTTTCTTCGGGGTTGATGAGGTAGGCTGCCAGACCCAGATCAAAGAAAAAAGGAGGGGTGGCTTCGGTTGGCAGCTTGCGCCAGCAGGCGGCGGCAATCAGCTGCGCCTTGAGGTCAGCCGTCACCAGTCGCAGCGCCCCGGCAAGCCAGGCGCACAAATCGTCTGTGGAGCCGCCCCAGCGAAAATCGTCGCTGCCCGCCACGGCCACATGCGGGGCCTTGCCCTGCCCGCCGGGCCAGACCACCGCCACCTCGCGCCCGTCGCAGGGGGGCAACAGCCCGGATTGGCCTATGAGCGGAGCTTCCGGCTCGTCGGCCACATCAAGCAGGCTCATCTGAGGGCCAGCTCCGGCTGAAGGACGCGGCTTTGCAACGGCCTTGTCCGCTGAGGCGTCCAGCAGGCCCGGCTGGGCGGGACGCGATACAGCAGACTGCAACGCAAAATCGTTGGGGGATGCCGCGTCAGCGGGCACAGAGCCTTCTGCCGGTCTGGCAGTGCTGCCCGCGCGCTGTGGGGCGGCCTCGGCCATCGCAGGAGCGCGTTGCTGCAGACGGGCCAGAGCGGCCATGTCGCGCCGCAGGGCGTGCAGCTCAAATTCGTCAGCCATAGCCGCGCACTGGGCTTCGTCCAGCGGGGGCTACGGTCATGTCGTCAATGGTCAGCTCCGTGCAGGTGTCGAGCGAGAGCGACGTAAGCTGCCGCCACAAAAACATGTTTTCAAGGTGATCGCGCAGCTTGTCCTGAATTTTTGGCGAAAGCAGCGCAAAATGATCGCGGATGTCCTCAAGCGTGGGGCAGATTTCAAAAATCTTCTGCGCCGTCTTGGGGCCGATGCCCGGCACGCCGGGAATATTATCGCTCGTGTCGCCCACAAGGGCCTGCACATCGGCCCACTGATCGGGCCGCAGGCCGCTCTCTGCCGTAAAATCGGCGGCTGAGAGCAGTTTTTCTTCCTTGGAGGCAGGGTCCCACATGTAGACGTTGGGGCCCAGGCACTGCTTGAGGTCTTTGTCGCCGCTCACGATAATTACGGGCCTCTGGGCCGAAAACCGCGCCGCCAGCGAGGCAATGCAATCGTCGGCCTCGCAGCCGTCCGAAATTTCCACGGGTATGCCCAGCGCCTTTACCATGCGCACAATGGGTTCCATCTGCCGCACCAGATCTTCAGGTGTGGCGTCGCGGTTGGCCTTGTATAGCGGAAACAGATCGTGCCGAAAATTTTTGCCCTTGCCGTCTTTGACAAACAAAAAAAGGCCGGGGCGCTCGTCGCGCAAAATGCGCAGCAACACGCGGGTTACCACCACCAGCGCGTTGGTGGGAAAACCGTCGGAACGCTGCATGTTTTTGTTGGCAAAAAACCCGCGGTAGATAAAGGCGGAGCCGTCCATGAGAAAAAGCGGCTCGGCAGAGAGATTGAGGCGTTGTTTCAGCGACATGATTGCCCGGTGGTTTGGGTTTTCAAAAAGATTGCAAGACGGTGCGCAGGCATGGACGCTTGCGAAGAATTTGCGCTACGCGTATAGTATAGTGATGGAAACAAGTCCGCAAGTGACCGTATCTGTTCAGGGGCCGCTGTTGCGCGTGTGCGTTGGCGGGCGCTGGAATATGGACGAACCCTGGCCCAGGGAGGCAGCCGCCGCCCTGTCCCAGACCGCCGACCAGCGCATCCGCGAAGTGTGCCTTGCCAGCGAGGCCCTTGGGCAGTGGGACAGCACACTGCTTGTCTTTGTGGTACAGATGGTCAAAGCGGCGCGCGCCCGCAATATCACGTTGCGCACCGAGCTGCCCGAAGGACTTGAGCGCCTCATCAAGCTGGCCTTTGCCGTACCTGCCAAAGAGGGCTCGGCCCGCAGCAAAAGCACGGCGGGCTTTGTGACCCGCGTGGGCGAGAGTGTGCTGGCATTGCCGCCCAAGCTCACTGATTTTCTTAATTTTCTTGGCGAAGTGGTGCTTTCCATCTGGCGGCTGTTTTTGGGCCGGGCCAAGATGCGCCCCATGGACCTGTTTGCGGCCATGCACGAATGCGGGGTGGCAGCCCTGCCCATCATATCGCTGACCAGCCTGCTGTTTGGCCTTATTCTGGCCTTTGTGGGCGCGGTGCAGCTTACCCAGTTTGGCGCGCAGATATACGTTGCCGGGCTGGTGGGCATAGGCATGCTGCGGGTCATGGGCGCCATCATGGTCGGCGTTGTCATGTCGGGCAGGGTGGGCGCGGCCTATGCCGCCCTTATCGGAACCATGCAGGTGAATGAAGAGGTAGACGCCCTCTCCACGCTTGGCATTTCTCCCCACGATTTCCTGGTATTGCCGAGGGTGCTGGCCCTCATGGCCATGATCCCCCTGCTGACCCTGTATGCAGACCTGATGGGCGTTATTGGCGGTTTTTTGGTGGGCACGGCCATGCTGCACCTCAACCCGCTGGAATACGTCAACGCCACCATCCAGATGGTTCCGTTCAAGCATGTAATTATCGGTCTTGTGTACGGAACGGTTTTTGGAGCCATTGTGGCAGTGGCCGGGTGCTATCAGGGCATACGCTGCGGGCGCAGCGCCCAGGCCGTGGGCCAGGCCACAACCACCGCTGTTGTGCAGGCCATTGTGGGCATTATTGTGGCCACAGCCATCATCACCATCATCTGCAACGTGCTGGAAGTGTGACATGCCCGACGCCGCGCAACCTTCCATCGATCTTTCCCGCCTGAGCGCCTCCGAGGAAGCCTCCGCGCCTGCGGATGACGGCATACGCATACGGGTGCGCGACCTCACGGTGGGCTTTGGCTCGTTTGTGCTCATGCGCAACGTGTCGTTTGACGTGCGCGTGGGCGACATATTTATGGTCATGGGCGGCTCCGGCTGCGGCAAAAGCACGCTTCTGCGCGTGCTCATGGGCCTCAAGGAACCGCAACAGGGAAGCATCGCCTATAACGGCGAAGACTTCTGGAACGGTACGGAAGAAAGCCGCCGCCGCATCATGCGCAGCACAGGCGTGCTGTTTCAGGGCGGCGCGCTGTGGAGCTCCATGACCCTGGCGGAAAACGTGGGGCTGCCCCTACAGCAGTACACTGACCTGTCTGAAGACGAAATCAGGGAGCAGGCTTCGCTCAAGCTGGCGTTGGCGGGTCTGGCCGGTTTTGAAGACTATTACCCCTCGGAGATCAGCGGCGGCATGCGCAAACGCGCGGGTCTGGCGCGCGCGCTGGCCCTTGACCCGCAGATACTCTTTCTGGACGAGCCCTCCGCAGGGCTTGACCCCGTAAGCTCGCGCCTGCTGGACGACCTTATCCTCGAGCTGCGCGACAGCCTGGGCACGACCTTTGTCATTGTTTCGCACGAGCTGCCGAGCATTTTTACCATTGCCCGCAACAGCATTTTTCTTGATGCGCAAAGCAGAACAGTCACCGCCAGCGGCAACCCCAGCGAGATGGTAAAGAACCCCTCCACCGACCAGAGCGCCATGCTCTTTTTGACCAGAGGCGGCATGCGCGAGCATACTGAAGCACAGGCCGACGACGCGCAGGCGTCAACGTCACACAAGGAACAAGCCCGATGAACTCGCAATCATACAAGACGACTGTTGGCGCCTTTGTGCTGGGGGGCCTTGCCCTGCTGGTCATGGGCATCATCCTGCTGGGCGGAGGTCGCCTTTTCAGCAATGACCTTGAATACGTCATGTACTTTGACGGCTCGGTCAGCGGGCTTTCTACCGGCGCGCCGGTGGTGTTTAGGGGCGTGCCCATGGGCAGCGTTACGCGCATCAACCTGGTGGCCAACTCGCGCGACTCCAACGTGACCATCCCCGTTTACGTGCGCATCGACGAGCGCAGCTTTGTCCGAGCCAGCGGCACGGCCACGCCTTCGGAATCTTTTCAGCAGGAGATCATCCGCCGCATGGTGCAGCGGGGCCTGCGGGCGCGCCTGCAGCTGCAAAGCCTCATCACCGGCCAGTACCGTGTGGAGCTTGATTTCTATCCATCCACGGCGGCCAACTTCCGCTCCGCTACGCCGGACATGGAAATTCCCACCATCCCCTCGCCCATCGACACGCTGCAGAGCACGCTTTCGCAGATGCCGCTTGAGCAGATGGTCAACTCACTGAGCGCCGTGCTGCAAAACCTGGCTCTGGGCCTGAGCGACGACAAGCTTGGCAAGGCGCTCACGGCTTTTACCGAAACCTTTCAGGAGGCCCACGGCATTCTGCATGCTGGCTCCATACGCAATAATACCGAGCAGGTTCTCAACAACCTGAGTTCTGCCAGCGCCTCGGTGCAAAAAGAGCTGCCCGCCACCATGATCGCCTTCCGCGAGGGCATGCAGAGCATGGCCGTCGCGGCGGATCAGCTGCGCGTGGCCACGGCGTCGGCCCAGGGCATACTGGGGCGCGATTCGCCCACCATGAACGACCTGCGCCGTCTTCTCAAGGAAAGCACCGATGCCATGCGCGCCATGCGTGCCCTGGCCGAAACGCTTGAACGCAATCCCGAAGCGCTGCTCCGGGGTAAGCAAGGAGCACGCTGATGCAACGCAATATCCTTATACTCTCGCTTGTGCTGCTTGCGCTTTTGAGCGGCTGCGGACGCAGCACGCCCACGCGCTACTACCTGCTTGAAAGCGCGCTCGACCCGGTCAAGGCCGACAGCCTGCCCAGCAAAAATCTGCGGGTCGCGCAGGTTACCGTGCCGGATTATCTGGACCGCAACAGTATTGTCAGCCGCGTGAACGGACAGACCGAGCTGGTAGTCTCGCAGTTTCACGCCTGGGCCGAGCCTGTGGCGCACGGCGTACGCCGGGTGGTGCAGGAGGTGCTTACCCCTCCCATGCTTGCGGCCGGGTTTAATGTGCTGGCGGCAGGCGACGACACCAGGGCGGACTATGTGCTGCTGATCGACCTGCAGCGCCTGGACGGCAACTTTGACTCCGCCGCCGTGCTTGAAGCGCGCTGGACGCTTAAAAACCGTCACGACGACGTGATCGCCCGCGGCATCTATGCCGACGCAGAAGCGGTAAACGGCAAAACCTACGACACGCTCACCGCAGCGGAAAGCCGCATGGTGCGTCGCATGGCGGAGCATCTGGGCAACCGCCTGCCGGAACTGACACGGAGCAAACCATGACCCGGGCCGAGGATGCAGACGACCCTGCGCGGGAGCAACGGTGCAACAAAATTCTGCTGGTGGACGATGCGCCGGAAAACCTGCGTATTCTCAGCGAATGCCTGCGCGACAAATACACCATCATGTTTGCCAAAAACGGGCCGGACGCCCTGCGGCTGGCGCGGCGCCAGCCGCCGCCGGACCTCATCCTTCTGGACGTGATCATGCCCGGCATGGACGGCTATGAAGTGTGCAGAAAATTGCGGGACGAAACGCAGACGCGCGATATCCCCATTATGTTCATCACCGCCCAGAATGAAGAAACCGACGAGGCCAAGGGCCTCTCGCTGGGCGCGCAAGACTACATCACCAAACCCTTCCGCTCGTCCCTTGTACGCAACCGCGTAGCCAACCAGCTCAAATACAAGCGCTATCGCGACCACCTCAACGACATGGTGTTCGAGCGCACGCACCAGCTGGCCCTCACCCAGGAGGCTACCATTCACGCCATGGCCAGCCTGGCCGAATGGCGCGACACCGAAACCGGCGCCCACATCAAACGCACGCAAAATTATGTAAAGGCCCTGGCCCTCTACATTTCCCAGCTGCCCAAGTACAGGGACGAGCTGGACCAGGACTCCATCTCGTGGCTTTACCTCTCCGCCCCGCTGCACGACGTGGGCAAGGTGGCCATTGCCGATACCGTGCTGCACAAGCCCGGCCCCCTCACCGACGAGGAGTACGAGGCCATGAAGGAGCACACCACCCACGGACGCGCAGTGCTGGCCTCTGCAGACAAATTTTTGGGCGAAAACTCTTTTTTGCGCATCGCCAGCGACATTGCCTATTGCCACCATGAGCGCTGGGACGGCAAAGGCTACCCGCGCGGGTTGTCGGGCACGGAAATACCGCTTTCGGCACGCCTCATGAGCGTGGCCGACGTTTACGACGCGCTGCGCAGCAAACGCGTGTATAAACCCTCCATGCCGCACGAGACAGCCGTGCGCATCATTGTGGATGGCCGGGGAACCCAGTTTGACCCGGACATTGTGGACGCCTTTGTCGCCCTGCAGGAAGACTTTCGCAATATCGCCAGCAAGTATTCCGACATGTAGGGCGGCGGCTGCGCACGCAACCGCCGCACCCTGCCGGGGCTACCGCCCCTCATGCTCGGCAAACACGTCCCTTGCGGCAAAAAGCCCGTTGAGCGCAGCGGGAAAACCCGCGTACACGGCCATCTGCATGATGACCTCCATGATTTCCTGCCGCGTGCAACCCACATGCAGGGCGGCGGCAATATGCACGCGCAACTGCGGCGCGGCATTGCCCATGGCAGTCAGGGCCGCCACCACGGCTATTTCACGGCTTTTCAGATCCAGCCCTGACCGCGAGTAAATATCGCCAAAAGGAAACTCCACAAGATACCGTGCAAAATCCGGGCTGATGGCCCGGACGCTTTCAAGCACCTCTTCTCCGCCCCTTCCGTCCACACGTTCCAGCATGGCAAGCCCTGCGGCATAACGATCATTCTGCATAATAATCTCCTTTAAGGCCGCTGCACTGCGGCCACTGGCGAATATGTATGCTGTTGCGCGGCCTTTGCCTCTTGCTGATTTGGTGATACCTTTAAGGTATGGCAAACGATGTATTTGATACGCCGGACTGGCGGCTGCTGCGCTATTTTTCTATAGTTGCCCAAGAGGGCAGCATGCGCCGCGCCGCAGACAGGCTGTTTATGACCCAGCCCCCCCTGAGCCGCCACATGCAACGTCTGGAAGAGATGCTGGGCGTCACCCTGTTTACGCGGCACAGCAAGGGGCTGTCGCTGACCGCCGAAGGGCTGGCAGTGCTGCGCATAGCCCGCCCCGTGCTGGAGGCGCAGGACGCGGCGGCTGACCGTCTGCGCAATCTCGGACGCAGCGATGCGGCAAAAACGGACAAGACGCTGACCATCGGCCTGACGACCGCTTTTGAACAGGGAGTTTTTTTGCGCTTTATCCAGCATGTGGAAACGCACTGGAGCGGTGCAACGCGCTTTGTGCGGCAGTCGTCCCCCCGGTTGGCGCGGGACGTACGCCGGGGCAAACTGGATGCCGCCCTGGTGGCCCTACCCCTTGACCATGCGGGCATACGGCTTTGCCCCCTGCCCTATGCCGAACCCCTGCTCGCGGTTTTGCCCGGCGGACGCCGCGACGCACCAGCCATGGCCCGCCCGGAGCAGGAACGTCTGTCCCTGCAAGGCCTCAGCGACAGGGCTCTTTTCTGGTTCCGGCGCGAGAGCAACCCCGCCTTTTTTGACCACATGCGCGGCGTATTTGCACAGGTGGGGTTTGCGCCCGCGCATCTCGAAGAGCCGGAAGAATACGATGTGCTGCTGGCCCGCATTGCACAGGGCGAGGGCATGGGGCTGTTGCCCCGCTCGTTTTCCGCCATCGGGCGCGACGGGGTGGAGTTTTGCCCGCTGGCCGAGGCAGGGCTATTGCAGTTGCGCCTTGGGTTGGCGCTGCCCCTGCGCGACGGCGGCAACGGCGCTGCCGCAGATGCCCTGGGGCAGGATGCCGCGCCGCCAGCCGAGCGCATGCTTGCGGACGCCGCCCGCTGCCTGGGCTGAAACAGGCCCTGAAAAGGCGCAAGGGGCTGAGAGGTGGCGGGCTGAAAAGGCCCGCACCGCACAAAAAAAGCCCGGCAGCCAAAGCCACCGGGCAGAATGCGCACTGCGCAAAAAATACTTACTGCTTTACCATAACCTTGGCGGGGCGCAGCAGGCGGTCGCCAAGCTTGAAGCCGCGCTGCATCACGCGGGCCACAGAGTTGGGCGCAAAATCGGGGCCGGTCTTCAAAGCCCACTGCTTCGTGCACGTTGGGGTCAAACTCTTCACCTTCTTCGCCCAGAGGCTTGAGTCCGTGCTTTTCCACCACATCAAGCAGTAGTTTGTGGGTCATGGCCACGCCCTGCAGCATGTCCTTGCAGGCTTCGTGCTTGCTGCCGTAACGCAGGGCCAGATCAAGGTTGTCCAGCGTGGGCAGCAGGTCGCCAAGGACCTTCTCCGCCGCGTAACGCATCTGCTCTTCATGCTCGCGCGTGAGGCGTTTCTTGAAATTGTCCATCTCTGCGGCGGTGCGCAGGCGCATTTCGTTCAGCTCGGCCTTGCAGCGCTCTTCGGCGCTTTGTTCGGCTGCCGCGTTGTCGGGGGCGGCTTCGTCGTGCGCTGCGTCGGCAGCATTTTTGCCCGCGTTTTGCCCAAACAAAATGCCGTCTTCTTCAAGAAAACCATCTTCAGGCTTTTCGGGCTGGCACTCTGCCCGCTCGTCGGCGTGGCCGCCCTGTTGTCCGTATGGATGGTTTATTTTATGACGCTGCATGCTTCCTCCTGAATCGACCCCTGACGGGTCTTGATGCTTTCAGTTAAGTAAGTATGCTTATCCTCCCTGTCAAGGCGCTGCCGTAACAGCACAAAGTTTTGCGCTGCCCCCGCGCCGCCGCCCGCCATAGCGCCTCTGGCTGGCCATCTGCGCCTCGACATTCTGCGTCGGCTTCTGTATATTGCTCGCACCAGAAGAGGAACAGCACTATGACATGCCGAATTTTGACGCTGCAACATGAACAGGAATGGCCCGCGCTGGCCCAGTGGCTGCAGGGGCGACGCAACCCCGGCAACGGAGTGGAAAGCGCCGTTAACGACATCATCTCTGCTGTGCGACAAAAGGGCGACGACGCCCTGGTGGAGTACACGCGCAATTTTGACTGCCCCGATTTCGCCCCGCCGCTGCGCGTCAGCGAGCAGGAAATTGCCAAGGCGGCCGCCTCGGTAACTATCGAAAGCCGCGAGGTTATCGGCGAGGCTGCTGCCAATATACGCTCTTTTCACGAGGCCCAGGTTGAAAAATCCTGGTTCCTCACCCGGCCCGACGGCAGCATTCTGGGTCAGCAGGTTACCTCGGTTGACGCGGGCGGCTTGTATGTGCCCGGCGGCCAGGGGGGCAACACGCCCCTTGTCTCCAGCCTGCTGATGAGCGCCATACCCGCCCAGGTGGCGGGCGTGCCGCGTCTGGCCGTGTTTACGCCGCCGCGCAAGGACGGCACGGTCAACCCGCATATTCTTGCGGCCGCGCACCTGCTTGACATCGACGAGGTCTACCGCGTGGGCGGGGCATGGTCCATTGCGGCCATGGCCTATGGCACGCAGACCATCCACCCCGTGGACGTCATAGCCGGCCCCGGCAACATCTTTGTCACCACGGCCAAGCGTCTGGTGCAGGGCACGGTGGGCATAGACATGATTGCCGGGCCCAGCGAAGTACTGGTGCTGGCGGATTCGTCGGCCAACCCTGTGTGGCTTGCCGCCGATATGCTTTCGCAGGCGGAGCACGACGCCCTGGCCTCGGCCATCTGCATTACCGACGACGCCCGTCTGGCCGACGCCCTGCAGCAGGAGCTCAAAAAGCAGTGCGCAGCCCTGCCCAGAGCCACCACCGCAGCCCGCGCGCTTGAAGACTGGAGCGCCATTGTGGTTACGCCCAACATCTCCATAGCTGTGGCTGTGGCCAATATGGTGGCCCCCGAACACCTTGAGCTGTGCACCCGCGACCCATGGGCCGTGCTGCCGTTTATACGGCACGCAGGGGCCGTGTTTATGGGCCAGCACAGCCCCGAGCCTGTGGGCGACTATTTTGCCGGACCCAACCATGTACTGCCTACGCTGGGAACGGCGCGGTTTTCCTCGGCCCTTTCGGTGCAGACCTTCTGCAAAAAAACCAGCATTGTGGCCGCTTCTTCAACCTTTTTACAGCAGAATATGCAGTCCATAGCCGCCCTTGCCCGGCTTGAGGGCCTGGAAGCCCACGCCCGCTCCGTTGAAGCGCGTGGGAAAAATAAAGGGCTGGAGGAATCAGGAGCCATCATGAAAGTCGTGGTAAAAACAGAGATCAGCGCCTACCCTCTTCTTTCACGCGGGAAAGTGCGCGATATCTACGATGTGGACGAAAAAAACCTGCTCATTGTCACCACTGACCGCATGTCGGCCTTTGACGTGATCATGAATGAACCCATCCCCTACAAGGGTGTGATCCTTAACCAGATCACCCTGTTCTGGATGGAAAAATTCAAGGATATCATTCCCAATCACCTGGTTGAAAGCGACGTTAACCGCTTCCCCGCTGCCCTGGCCCCCTGGAAGGACGAGCTTGAAGGCCGCGCCGTTATCGTGCGCAAGGCCAAGCCCCTGCCGATCGAGTGCATTGTGCGCGGCTACATCACCGGCTCCGGCTGGAAGGATTACAAGGCCACCGGCACCCTGTGCGGCTACAAGCTGCCCGCCAACCTGCGCGAATCGGACAAGCTGGAACCGGCGCTGTTTACGCCTTCCACCAAGGCCGAACTTGGCAAGCACGACGAAAACATCAGCGTAGCCCAGGCTGCTGAACTGCTTGGCGCAGAAACCGCCGCCCAGGTCGAACGCACCACGCTTGCCATTTACGAGGCCGGGCGCGCACATGCCGCCAGTCGCGGCATTATCGTGGCGGACACCAAGTTTGAATTTGGCTTTATCGACGGCAAGTTGCACCTCATTGACGAAGTGCTCACGCCCGACTCCTCGCGCTTCTGGCCTGCCGACCAGTATCAGCCCGGTCAGGGCCAGCCCAGCTTTGACAAGCAATACCTGCGCGACTGGCTTGAAAAACAGCCATGGAACAAACAGCCCCCGCCGCCCGCCTTGCCTGAAGAAATCATCAAAGCCACGGCGAACCGCTATCAGGAAGCTTACAACATCCTGACAAAGTAAAAAATCAAGCGCGTCCGGCACATCAGTGTTGGACGCGCATTGGCGTGAAGGTCTCGGCACTTTTTTCACAAAGTTTCGGGTCTCTTCATCGACCTGTCGTCCTCTGTCCGACAGCGCCGCGTTGTTACATGCGGCGGCTTTTTTTCGTCTGAACGGACGCTGTCGCTATTTTAATACACCTCTGTCCGATTTTTCGGTTTGCATTTTTTCAGGAGGCTCCATGCTGCTGCAAGGAAAGAAAGCTCTTATACTGGGTTTGGCCAACAACAGAAGCATCGCTTACGGCATTGCCAATGCCCTTAAGGAACAGGGCGCCCGCCTGGCGTTCAACTATGTGGGCGAAGCCATCAAAAAGCGTGTCGAACCCCTGAGCGATGAGCTCGGCGGAGAATTTACGTTTCAGTGCGACGTTTGCGACGATGCGCAGATTCAGGCTGCCGCCGACCTCGTCAAAGAAAAATGGGGCGACCTGGACATACTTGTGCACTCTGTGGCCTTTGCCAACCGCGAAGATCTGGGCGGCCGCTTTGTCGACACCTCGCGCGAAGGCTTTCGTCTGGCCCTGGATGTTTCGGCCTACTCGCTTACCGGTGTCTGCCGTGCTTTTGAGCCCCTGCTGCACGAAGGCTCGTCGGTCATAACCATGACCTACCACGGCTCTACCAAGGTTATTCCTGGCTACAATGTCATGGGCGTGGCCAAGGCCGCGCTTGAGGCCTCCGTGCGCTACCTTGCGTGCGACTTTGGCACCAAGGGCATCCGCGTAAACGCCATCAGCGCAGGCCCCATCAAGACCCTGGCAGCCTCTGCGGTTTCCAGCATGAAGGATCTGTGCAGCATTGTTGACCGCAACGCCCCCCTGCACCGCAACGTCACCACGGGCGACGTGGGCGGCACGGCCCTGTACCTTGCCTCTGACCTTGCCCATGCCGTGACCGGTCAGGTGGTCTATGTGGACAGCGGTTTTCAGCACCATAGGCGTGATGGGCTAACGGCTTCTGTGGCTGCCCGCCGCATTTGCGGCGCTGGCGGCAACACCTGAACGTGCGCACGCGCACTGGCGCGGCCTCAGCTGCCTGAAGCCGTCAGAAGGATCAGATTATGGACATCCTGACACTGAACGCACTGGGTATCACCGTCATGGCTATCTTTGGCCTGTGGGTCTTTTATCGTGCCGCCCAAATTACAAAAAAACGGCGGCAGGATGAAGAGCGCAAAAACAACGACCACAAGGACAACTAAGGCCAGGCGCATCAACGCAACGCACGCATGATTATGCCAGGGCCCGCACGGCAATCGCCTGCGGGCCCTGTTTCAGTCCGCGCTGGCGCAATTTAAGCTTTTGGCAGGCTTGCAAAACAGGGCTGCACCGGTCGTAAAAATTGCAACAAACTGCCCATATTCATTTTTTTTGCTTGCAATTGCTCACTGCCTGCTATATAGGTATTCGGCTTTGAGCGGTGAACTTCACCGAATGGAGAGGTGTCCGAGCTGGTCTAAGGAGCACGATTGGAAATCGTGTGTACGTTAACAGCGTACCGGGAGTTCGAATCTCCCCCTCTCCGCCAGATTTCAAGGGGTTACTGAAAAACAGTAGCCCCTTTTTTGTTAACTGGCCGCCGCAGTTTGCAGTACTGGCTGAAAGCATCCCCACAAGCCGCCGCAGCCCGTCAGGTACAGCGCATCGTGGAACGATATTGCCATCACTTCGGCATTTGACATCTCGTTTTATCCCTCTCACGCCAGCCAGATTAGGCCAAAAACGCGCACTGTCGTGCGCGGCTCTTTATCTTACGGGCCTCAAATCAATCTGGCTCGCCTGCCCGATACAGAATGCATGAATACACTCAACCAACACCTCTATTTGCTGCTGAATGCTGGCGGCAACGCTTCCGCCCTCGCCATCCAGACTGCCCGCCTGCTGGCTGAGCTACCCGTGGGACTGGGCATTGTACTTGTGGTCATAGCATGGTGCAGGCAGAAAGAACGGCGGTTTTTTACGCTGCGCCTGCTCCTTTCAGTGACGCTGGCCATGGGCGGGGCAGTTGCCGCTCGCGCGCTGTTTTACAATCCCCGACCTTTTGTGCTGGGCCTTGGCCGCATGCTGATTGAGCACGAGGCCACGTCGTCCTTCCCCAGCCTGCACGCTACATTTCTGTTTTCTCTGGCCTTGCCGCTGCTTGTCATGCATGGTTCGCGCAGTATTGGCCTTATGGTTTTTGTGTCGGGAATCACGGTCGCATGGGCGAGGATATTTGTGGGGGTGCATTACCCCTTTGACATGGCGGGCGCAGTTGTGACCGCTGCAATGGCGACAGCCGTAGCCTGCGCCACTGTAAAAAGAGCACGGCCGCCCCGCATTGTCTATCTGCAACGATAGCGCTGCCGCTGGCGGCAACAAACGCCCAATGGTGAACAGACTTCAGCCCCACCCCGTGCAGATACTGCACCGCAGGCACTATGGGAGCACTAGGCCTGCGCATACAAGCAACTACTACAAGCGGACGCTGCGATGCTCACCTACGGCGTGAACCAGTGCCCTCATACAAGGCAAGAACCTTAAAAATATCGTTCTGGTTTTGCGCAAGCTCATCATGTGCGGCATCGGCCTGCTGCTTGAGAATTTTCTCCGTCCTTTTCAAAAAGGCCTCAGCGCCTTTGGTCTTGTAAGTTTCTTCGCTGCCAACGCTGATGTTGACTGTTTTTCCATCGCCAACAGGCGAAACCAGCATTTTTTGTCCATCATACAAAATAAAAACTTTTTCATCTTTGCTTTTGAGCACATTCAAGACAAGCCTTAACTTATAATTCATACTTACTCCATTTTTTTGCGCTATCGATTTAATATAATACAACACTATAATTGTTGTCTAAAAATAATTTTTGAAAAATAATTTTAAATCGCATATCTAGCCGAACCATTTGATAATAGTGCAATAAAAGATGTTTTTATTCAAAAATAACCATTATTTTAAAATAATATTTATTGACATTTCTTTGACTCAGCCCTACTTTCACCTATCACTGATTGGGTATAGTAAATTTTTCGCCAGAGACTTTACATGGGTAAGGCTTCAAGCAGAAAGTCTACCTCCCGTAACCCCATGGAGTCTATAATGGCTACTTCTATTTATGTCGGTAATCTTTCTTGGTCTGCCACCCAGGACGGCGTTGAATCCCTGTTCAAGTCCTATGGTCAGGTTCTTTCCGTTAACCTGATCTCGGACCGCGAAACCGGCCGTGCGCGTGGTTTTGGCTTTGTTGAAATGGAAGACGGCGACGCCGTCAACGCCATCGCAGCCCTCGACGGCAAGGAAGTTGACGGCCGCGCCCTGCGCGTCAACAAGGCCGAGCCCAAAAAGCCCGCTGCCCGCCGCTGGTAAGCACACCAAGCATTGACTATGCAGAAGGCCGTGAGTAATCACGGCCTTTTTTTTGCATCCTGGCCCGTTGGCGGCACAGACCACGACAAGCCCCATCATAAACGATCCACAAATTACAAACCGTTGCCTGTCGGCAGCGGTATAAAACAAGGGCCGCTATAAAACGGCCCTGATTTTATCGCTTGGTTTTAAAAAATCGCCGCGTCGAGGCGTTTCCGTAATTCATTAGCAAACGACCGCAAATTATTACTAAAATCATCTTTTTTTACTAACGATGTATTCATTCCCAGCCATTTATGCAATTTCAAATCATCTGATGCTGGCGGCAAACTATCAAGGTAATTATTCCAACCAGATAAAATTCGTTCTATCTCAGCACGCTGTTTTGAGTTAATCTGCAAAGTCTATTCTCCTATTCCTTTTCAAAAAAAAAGTACCTCCTTTGCCGGGCAAGCAACAAACTGGTTTGCCAGGGCAAAATAAAATACAGGTTTATCTGCTGAAGCAGAAACAAAAATTTTGTGAGCGTTGATTGCTGCCCAGACGAGCAACATTGCCCACAGCGGAGCCTTCGTTTTTATACAAGAGAGCACCTGACAATGGTGTCCTGCCCCGCTTGCATTTCATCCCAACCGGTCACGCTTTTGTTTTTCAGAATTGCCCCCAATTTTGCTGATAACATCATTTGCTCCTTTTGTTTTATGTGACACTGTCATCAATGTTGATTTCAGTGTTTTTCCGTCGCCAGCAGGAGTGATTGTCATTTCATGACCATCCTCGATAGTAATTTTTTACTACCAGCACTGTTACGCGCTATGGAGGTCAGCTCATACAATCCATACCCCCCACCTCGCACAAATGCTGTATACAGAATAGCACCACAAACAAAAACAATCTTTATAATTATATAAAATTTAAAAAAATTATATAGAATCATATTATAGTCATACAGCTTGTTTCGCGGATATTGATCAATCTTGCCAGCGTCAGCCCCTGCCCAGACGCCTTTCCCCCGGGTTTTGCCCGGGTTCAACCGCACTGTTATTGGCCTTGCACCAAACAGAGCTCCTCACTGCCAGTACGTACGCGCCAGCCGCTTTCTGCTCAGCGCTGGAGCTGCAAGGGTCGTTGAAATAAGTACAGTGACCGCTGCCGCAGTTGACGAATTGCGTTCAGCCCTCGCCATAGGTGCATAAATTCCCCAAATTCCATTACGGGCAGCACCGCGCATACGCCAAACTGCGGGCTTTTGCGCCGCCGACCATCTGAGGCTGCAAAAAGCATAGTGACGCCGTATCCCCCCCCCTGTTCACGTTCCGAACCGTGCTCGCAGTAATGCAGCAAAATTTCCTATGAACACAATCATGAATAAATAAATTTTGTATGCATCCTGTTGTCTATTTGCCTCGATATTTATTAACTCTCTATAATCATTATAGTTATTACAATAATTACCGCCTTAGGCATTTCGATTACATATTCTGAAGTACAAATATAATTTAGACTTAAATAGAATAATATAAATGTATTTTTCACAAAATATCAGTTATATATACAGCAATGCAGCAATATAAAAGCATTATGCACGACAACTGTTAGTTACGTGCACGCATTCACATTGCAATTCTTTTGTGCTAACATATAAGTATGCCAACGGATTTTAGCTTGATACCGTGAGCTGGCAAGCAAAACTGTTTTTGCTAATTCATCTCACATTTTCATTTTCTGCATGATTATCGTTTATCTGACCACCTACTGCTTGCTTAAGTGTTGCCAATTTTGTCAAGTTGCGTAAAAGATTGGTGGAAAAATTTTTAATGATTTGTTAAAAAAATAATCAAGTAATCACGGCTACATGGAAACTAGCACAGGTTACTGCCGCCACGTAATGGGCGTGCTACCGGCCCCAAGGCATAATCATTTGGCCGGACATGCCGAAAGGCTATAGGCATTGCAGAATTCGCCAAAAGATTACAGTGAGTTGGCACTTTCTGGATTCAGGATGTTCAACCAACGGCAGACGCCAATGCCTGCTGCCGTGTCCAGGCAGCCTATGGCAGGTAACAACAATTCAAGAGAACGTGCATGATGTTATATTTCCGCTCAAAACCGCTAAAGATTATTTTTCTTGTTTGTATTATGCAGTTTTTATTTATTTATAATATCAGCAATGCTGCCGATAAAAAAACATATATCGGCTCTAAAAACTGCGCCCCATGTCATGAAGATCAGTATAGTTCGTTTATAAAACATTCTAAAAAAGCCCACTCATGGAATTCCGTAGCTATCATGAAGCCAAAACTCAAGGAGCATGAGCTGCAAAAATGCTACGAGTGCCACACCACAGGCTACAATAAGGGCGGGTTTAAAAGCATAGAAAGCACGCCTGATCTGGCGGATGTGGGGTGCGAAACCTGCCACGGCCCCGGCAGTGAACATGCGGAAAACCAGGATCCACAGTCCATTACCAAAAAACCTGCCGTCGAAACCTGCACGGCATGCCACAATTCCGAGCGGATCCAGGATTTTAAATTCAAGCCGCTGATGTTTTCTGGTGCGCACTAGTCGGGGGTAACAATGCTTTTATCCAGATCGCTGAATTTCAAGATTACCTTATCAATTGTGGCTATTACTTTTCTTGTAATCACATGCATAATGGCCCTTGAGTATGTGGGCGTAAAAAAGATGATGACCGACGAAATCCGCACCGGGGCACGGATGGAGACCGGCCTCATCTACATGGGCATCGAAAAGCCCATGATTGTCGGCGACAACAAGGGCACTGCGGATGAATTTACAAAAATCAAAAAGAAATTTGGGCACATTACTGCCTATATGACCTCGTATACGGGCAACATCACATACAGTACCGACGAGAGTCTGGCGCGCAAGGATTTTGCCGCCGTAGAGGCGGACAAAGAGCTGACCGACCTGCATGCGCGCGGCCTCAAGCTGCCGCTTGATGAATCCGTATTTCTGGACCAGAACGGCAAAAAAATTCTCGGCAGCGTGTTTTCCATCACCAACCAGCCGCGCTGCCACCACTGCCACGGCGATTCCGAGCCCATCCTGGGGCAGCTGGTGATGAAGCTTGATGTCACCGCCGCCTGGGACGCCATGGAAAACCACCTGCTGAAAACAGCCCTCATGGGCGCTGCGGGGCTTATTGCCCTGATCGTCTTTACCGTAACGGCCATCAGGCATTTTCTTATCCACAGGATTTCGCGTCTGGTCACCAGTGCAGGGCAGGTTGCCGAGGGCAACCTGGCTGTTGCCTTTGACCAGGACGGCAAAGACGAGCTGGCCGCGCTCTCTGCCGACATTGGCAAGATGGTGTCGCAGCTCAAGGACAAGCTGGGTTTTTCAGAAGGTGTGCTCAAGGGCATAGCCACCCCCTGCCTCATTTTGGGCGCGGACAAAAAAATACTCTGGCTCAATCAGCAGCTCTGTGATCTGCTGGAAAAATCCGCCCCGCCGCAAAGCTTTTTGGGGCAAACATCAGGCAGCTTTGTGTGGAATGACCATGCCCGCGAAACCACGTCTGTGCGGGCCATCATCAATAAAGAAAAAATTTTTGAAGAAAAGGAAGTCCCCACCGCCAAGGGCAACCGCCGCTATGTCACAATCACGGCTACGCCTTTTTTTGACATGGACAACACCTTGATGGGTTCGGTGACCTTTTGGAACGACATCACCGAAATCAAGGCAAAGCAGCGCCAGATCGAAAAAAATGGCGCCATGGTCGCCCGCGTGGCCGAAAATGCCGGTGAGATCGCAACGCATCTGGCCAAGATATCCGACCACCTGCTCACAAGCATTGGCCAAACCAGCGAGGGCACGGCCAGTCAACAAACCAGGATACGCGAGACCGCAGCCGCCGTTGAAGCCATGAACGCGTCCATTCAGGACGTTGCGCGCAATGCCGCCGACGCCACAGGCAAGGCCGCCCAGGCCCGCCAGCGCGCCCAGAGCGGTCAGCAGATCACCGAGCAGTCCATTCAGGCCATTGCCGACGTGCGCAAACACTCCACCACCATGGGCACAGGCCTGCACGATCTGGGCCGCAAGACTCAGGATGTGGGCAAAATACTTGGCATTATCAGCGATATTGCCGACCAGACCAACCTGCTGGCGCTCAACGCGGCCATTGAGGCCGCCCGTGCGGGCGAGGCAGGGCGCGGATTTGCCGTGGTGGCGGACGAAGTGCGCAAACTGGCCGAAAAGACCATGCAGGCAACCATGGAAGTTTCGGCGGCTGTAAAGGGCATTCAGGACAGCGCCCACTCCAGCATTGCTCTCATGGACGAGACCCACGCCAGCGTGCAGCAGGGCGTTGCGCTGGTAAGCCAGGCTGGCGAAGCCCTGCAGGAAATTGTAACACAGGTCATGCAGACCGCCGACATGATAGGCGTTATTGCAGCCTCCGCCGATGAACAGTCGGCGGCTTCAGAAGAAATCAACGGCAACATCAGCAATGTAAACGCCATCGCCATGGATATTTCAGACGCCATGTCGGCCCTAGGCGTCACCGCCAGAGAGGTTGCCCAACTGGCCGCCGATCTGCGCAAGACTATCGCGTCCATGAGCAACAACGGCGGCTCCTAACCTGACCGCCAGATCCAACGCTTGTTCTAGGGCGGCAAACACAGGTTTGCCGCTTTTTTTCTGCATGCTCTTGACACTGATCAAACAATGTTGAAATATCATTGTATGGAAAGCAAAACCGCTGCAAGCATATTTGAAGCCCTCTCATCAGAGGTACGCCTGGATCTCTTCAGGCTGCTGGTCAAAAACGCCCCGGACGGCCTTGTGGCGGGCGACATCGCGCGGCAGTTGGGCATCCCCTCCACCAACCTTTCCTTTCACCTCAAGGCTGTTGTACACAGCGGTCTTGTGACGGTTGAAAAAGAGGGGCGCTTTATGCGTTACAAAGCCAATATCGCCCTGATGCTTGAGGTCATAGCCTACCTGACGGCAGAGTGCTGCTCTGCCAACCCTGGAGAATGCCAACGCTTCCGGGCTGCCAGTGGTGTAATGCCAGGAATTTTGCCCAGCATATTACCTGACCGCTAGCGGATGCATATTTTTTTGTTTTTAAATATCAACATTTCAACAAATATCAAAATATGAGCGCGCCATGAGCAAACAAGACCAACAACAATGCTGCTGTGAGACAAACAGCCTGAAAAATCCAGGCGCATCATCCGGGCCTAACTGGAACAGCAAATACGCCCTTGCCATAACCGCCCTGGCGATATTGTGGGGGATGGCCTACGTGGCAATACAGCCTGCGGCCCACTGGCTGGCCGTCGGCGTTTTCGGTCTTGCGCAAGGTTCGCCCATGGCCGAATCGGTGGAATTTTTCTTTTACGACACGGCTAAAATTCTGCTTTTGCTGACGGCACTCATCTATGCCATTGCCTGGGCGCGCGCGGGCCTCAATGTGGAGCGCGTGCGCGACTACCTTAGCGGCAAGGCGCGCGGGCTGGGCTATTTTTTGGGTTCGTCGTTCGGCGCCATAACGCCCTTCTGCTCCTGCTCCAGCATCCCGCTGTTTCTGGGTTTTACCACGGCCAATATCCCGGTGGGCATTACCATGTCCTTTCTCATCACCTCGCCGCTCATCAACGAGCTGGCGGTGGTTTTGCTGTGGGGGCTGCTGGGCTGGAAGATAACCGTGGCCTATGTGGTCGTGGGCATGATAGCGGGCATTATTGGCGGCTACCTGATGGACGCCTTGCACGCCGACCGCTGGCTGCACCCCGCCATACTTGAGGCCATAGCCAGCATGCCCGCGCAACCGACCCCGGTTACGGCTTCCGCTCCCGCCCGCAAGATATCCCTGCGCCAGCGGCACGACTTTGCCTGGGGTGAGACCTCGTCCATTTTCAGGCGCGTATGGAAGTGGGTGATCATCGGCGTGGGTCTTGGGGCCGCCCTGCACGGTTTTGTGCCCGACAACTGGTTTGCGCAGCATCTGGGTGCGGGCGAATGGTGGTCGGTTCCGCTCTCTGTGCTGCTGGGCATCCCCCTGTATTCCAGTGTTACGGGCATTATCCCCGTGATGGAAAGCCTCCTGGGCAAGGGGCTGCCCATTGGCACGACGCTGGCTTTTTGCATGAGCACCGTTGTGGTCAGCCTGCCCGAAATGATCATGCTGCGGCAGGTTATGACCCCCCGTCTGCTGGCTGTTTTTGTGGGCTATCTGCTGACTATGTTCACCCTGGTGGGCTGGCTGTTCAATTTTCTTGGATCATTCACGATGTAAAAACAGGAGAACGCATATGGAAATCAAGGTATTCGGCCCCGGCTGCACCCGCTGCGTAGAGGCTGAGGACGTGGCGCGGCAGGCGGCGGTCCAGACGGGGGGAGATATTACGGTAAACAAGGTGACTGACTTCAGAGCGATCATGGCCGCGCGCATCATCTCCACCCCTGCGGTCATGATTGACGGCAATATAAAATGCGCGGGCAGGGTTCCCAGCGTCGAGGAAGTGAGCCAATGGATTGAAGAGGCCAGAAGCTAACCCTTTAGATCCGCATGGATATTTTCGGCCCGCCGCGCCCGGCAACCCGCTTGCCCCGCACGGCGGGTCACGCTATTGTGCGCATTGTTCAGGGTGCAGTTTCGCACACTTTCAACAAGGCCCAAAAAAACCATGCACTATCCGCACATTGCCCTGCTCAAGACCGTGAGCCTTTTCCTGGTTGTGGTCATGCACTGCGTCATGTTCTTTGCCACGCCCTTTCCCTTCTGGAAGCTGTACGCCGATGCGCCGCAGCCCTTTGCCGACCTGCTCACGGCCATCTCGGGCTCAACGCTGATTCAGTGCTTCATGCTGGCCTCGGGCTTTCTGTTTGCTGCCGCGTGGGATTCCGGCAAGCGCACCCCGCTGCAGCACCTGTTGCACCGTGGCCGCAGGCTCTTGCTGCCCTGGTTTGGCGTGGGCATGCTGTGGGTAGCGCCGCTGTACTGGCTTTTTGCCATCCCCGCCTTTGGGCACCCGGCCGACGCCAGCCTGCTGGAAACGTGGAAAACCGTAGCCCTCGGCCTGTTCACAGACCATCTGTGGTTTTTGCTGGTGCTGTTTTGGGTGACAATTTTCTGGATTGCCGCCCTGGCGGCTCTGAACAAATGCGGGCGCGACACGGTTATTGCGGGCGGGCTGACGGCCCTGGCCGCAGCACTGTGCCTGCAAAACTACGGCGGCTGGCTCAAATGGTACTGTCTGTGGGAAGCGCCCTCGTTCATTCTTTGCTACTATCTGGGCATTGCGGTTTTCAGAAACCACGAGACGCTTGACGCGCTCTGCCGCAGGCGGCCTCTGGCCGTGGGCGCCGGTCTGCTGGCGCTGATCATGCTGCTGTGGCCGTATGCCCTTGCCCCTGTGAGCGGCTGGGCTGTTTCACTGCTCTGCGCCCTGCTTGGCTATCATCTGTTTTTGCTGGCAGGCGGCATCTACCCCTGGCTGCAGGCCTTGGCGCCCTATGCATGGTTTGAGCGCAACGGCTTTCGCCTGTATCTTTTTCACCTGCCCACGCCGCTGCTGGTCTTTATGTGGCTGTACAAGCCTCTGCAGCTGCCGCCCGTGGCCTTTATCGCACTGAACGTTGCCATAACCCTGGCGGTGACGGCGGCCATTGTTGCCGCCAGCCGCAAGCTGGAGGCCCGGCTGGGCCTCAGGCTGTAGCGGATTGCCCCGCACAGAAGGCACACCTTCCCCCGCATTCCCAGCTCCGGCGTGCGCGTTGCGGCGCAACGCTCAAAACTCATTACGGGAGAGCCGCCATGATGGGATTCATTAAACTGCTGTTGTCGTTTGCACCGTGGCTGTCGTTTTTAATCATTGCGCACGGCAGCATGTTTCGGCTGGAGCTTGGCCTGTGCGTCGCCCTGGGCCTCAGCATTATCATGGGCGTGCTGCGGCTGCACAGGGGGATAATTCTGTGGGTGGGGCTGGCCTTTTTCAGCGCGGCGGCAGTGCTTGTGATCGGTTTTAAAAACATGTGGACCGTGCAGTACATGGGCGTACTGGCCAATAGCTCGCTGGCTCTGGGAACCTGGGCTGGGGTTGTCACCGGCAAGCCCTTTACCCTTGAGTATGCCAAGGACCACACCGCCCCGTCGTTGTGGAGTTCGCCCTTCTTTTTGCGTTCCAATACCATCATAGCCTCGGCGTGGGGCGGTGCGTTTACCTGCAACGCCCTGCTGGCCTGGCTGAAAATGAAGCAGCTCTTTTTTTCAGAACTTACCTGCGAGCTGCTCTCCTACACGGTGCTCATTGGCGTGGCCGTGTTTACGCAATGGTATCCGGCCTATCTGCGGGGTTTGCGGGCAAAGCGGACAGGGGCCGCATAACGGCGAGCCGCCATTGAGCCAGCGCGCCCCAACCCTCAGGCCGCCCACGCGGATCGCGCGATATCATGGCCCGCGCCGCATCGGCGGCAGATTGCATATTGACAATAGGGGCGAAGGGGAGCATGCGCTTTAACACATCATGCATCGGCCTGTCGGCAGGCCCGAATTTTTGTAACATTCAAGGATATCTTGCCATGAAGAAGACCGCACTGATCCTTGCCCTGTTGATGAGCACATTTATGCTCACCGCCTGTGGCTCCAAGTACATTGCCGTTACCAAGGATTACACCATTTACATCGGCACCAAAAAGCCCGTGATTAATCCCGAAAACGATTCCGTGAGTTTTGAGGACGATACAGGCAAAACCCACACCATCCCCCGCGAAGACCTCAAGCAGGTTCGTCCCCTGCCCTAATAAGCATCAATTTGCCTAGCCGGGGCGCGGCACAGAGCGCAAAAAGGCAGCCGCCCTACAGTCCAATGGACCGTAGGGCGGCTGCCTCAGTTATGTGTTGAAAAACCTTAGAACACGGGCACGATGCCGCGTTCAACCAGGTTCTTCTGGATATACGCCTTAACTTCGGGCGACAGCACGGCCTTCATCAGGGCCTTGGCCTTGGGGCTGTCCTTGTCTTCGCTGCGCACAACCACAATGTTGGCGTAGGGCGATTCGCTGCCTTCCATGACAAGGGCGTCGCGCGAAGGTACCAGACCGGCTTCGCCGGCAAAGTTGGTGTTGATGACGGAGGCTGTCACGTCGTCAAGGGTGCGGGGCAGCTGGGCGGCGTCAAGCTCGTGGAACTTGAGGCCCAGGGGGTTCTTGGTGATGTCGGCTGCGGTCACAAGCGCACCGGGCTTGATGGCGATGACGCCGTTGGATTCAAGCAGACGCAGGGCGCGGGCCTCGTTGGTGGGGTCGTTGGGCACGGAGATGCTGTTGCCCTTCTTGAGGTCGGCCAGCTTTTTGATCTTTTTGGAGTACACGCCCAAGGGTTCGATATGCACCTTGCCGATAGAGACAAGGTCAAGTTTCTTTTCCTTGTTCATGTTGTCGAGGTAGGGCTCGTGCTGGAAAAAGTTGGCAAACAGCTGCTTGCTGGCCAGGGCCATGTTGGGCTGCACGTAGTCGGTAAATTCCTTGATGACAAGGTTGTAGCCTTCCTTGGCCAGCAGGGGCTTGGCCGCCAGCATAATGTCCTTATGCGGGAAGGGGGTCACGCCGACAACGATGTCTTCAGCGGCGAACGAGGGGGCGGCCAGCGCCAGAACCATGGCCAGAGACAAAAGCAGACGTTTCATAAGCGCTCCTGCAGGATAAAGTGGATAAAATTCACACGCCGCCGGGGCCTAGCGCAATATCTTGTACAGAAAGTTGCACACGCCCTGGATAAGCAGCACGAGAAGACAAAGAATAATGACCGAATACACCATGATATCGACCTGAAAGCGGTTATAGCCGTATTTGACGGCCAGGTCGCCCAGCCCGCCGCCGCCCACGGTTCCGGCCATGGCCGAATACCCCAGCAGCGTAATGGCGATAACAGCCACGTTGAGCACAATGGAAGGCAAGGCCTCGGGAATCAGCACGCGAAAGATGATCTGCGTATTGCTGGCCCCAAACGACCTCGCGGCTTCAATGACGCCCCTGTCCACCTCGAGAAAGCAGGTTTCGATGAGCCGCGCCACAAAGGGAGCGGCTGCGATGGTCAGCGGCACAATGGCCGCCGCGCTGCCTATGGAGGTGCCCACCACAAGGCGGGTAAAGGGAATAAGGGCGATGAGCAGAATGATAAAGGGGAACGAGCGCAGCAGATTGACCACAAAATCCACTGCCTGATACACCGAGCGGTTGGGCTTGAGGCCGATGGGGTTGGTCACAATCATCAATATGGCCAGCAAAAAGCCAGAGAGCAGTGAAAACAGCGTGGAAAGCAGCACCATGTCCAGCGTTTCCCACGTTGCCGTAACGATCTCCGGCAGCTTTTCCAAAAACCGCTCCCACAGCGGGTAGTAGGCCGCAAGGGCGCTTGTGTTCTCAATCATGCTGCTCACCCGCGTCTTCAGTGTAGGCCAGAATTTCCCAAAAGAGGTTCTGCGTCTTCAGGTAGTGCAGCACCGCATCCAGGTCTTTGTCTTGAACATTGATGATAAGAAAGCCAAATACGTCGTCAAGGTAGCGCTCGAGCTTGCCGCCAACGATGGAAAAATCAATGCCCAGGCTGCGCGCCATCTGGGTGATAACGCTCTGCTGCGAGATTTCGCGCGGAAACATGAGACGGATGTTGGTGCCGCCGGGGATGAGCGTGTACTCGTCCTCGACCATGGCGTGCATTTCCTTGGTGGGCGACAGAAAGAGCTTTTCCGTCTTGCCCATGGCCACGGTTTTGCCGCCGTCGAGCATGAGCAGGCTGTGGCAAAGGCGTTTGACCACTTCCATCTGGTGGGTGACCATGATGATGGTGAGGTTGAGCCGTTTGTTGATGTCTTCCAGCAGGTCAAGGATGGACGAGGTGGTCTTGGGATCAAGGGCGGACGTGGCCTCGTCGCACAACAGCACGCGGGGGTTGAGCGCCAGCGCACGGGCAATGCCCACGCGCTGCTTTTGCCCGCCGCTCAGGCTCTGCACGCGCTGTTTGGCCCTGTCGGCAAGGCCCACCAGCTCCAGCAGCTCCATAACGCGCTGCTCGCGCTTTTCCACACCCCACAACGAAAGCGGAAAGGCCACGTTGTCAAAGACGTTTTTGCGCGACATGAGATTAAAATTCTGAAAAATCATGCCCATTTTGCATTGCAGCTCGCGCAGGGCCGTCCCCTCCAGCGAGGAGACCTCAACGCCCATAACGGTGACACTGCCCATCTGGTAGGGTTCCAGGCCGTTAAGGCAGCGTAGCAAGGTAGACTTGCCCGCGCCAGAATGCCCCACAATGCCGAAAATTTCCCCCTCATGCACATGCATATTGATGTCTTGCAGCACGAGGTGGCTTCCGTAGAGCTTGCCAAGATTGGTTACCTGAATCATGCGATGGTTCCTGAGCCTGTTTTCGGTGTCGCCAGACAATGCGTTATTTGTCGGCGAAAGTAAAGAATTCACGCAGGCGAAGCATGAATAACCCGGCATCATAGACCAAGGCGGCGCTCAAAATCAAGCAGCCTGCCGGGGCCTCGTGAGGCTGGCTGCAACGCGGCCGGCGCAGCCCAACAGCCCGGCAGATATGGCCCCTCCTGCGACTGCCCCTGAGCGGCTGCACCAACCGCAATGTCGGCCAGAAGACTGACTGACTGCGGGCAGAGGACATATATTGACGGCCCATGCGGGCGGTATGCCATGTCAGTTGTTGCTGGCAGCCTGTACTGGCGGCTTGTGACGGCGGCTTGTGACGGTGGTCATGGACAGCCGCCGCCAATGGTGACACAACCTGCGCGTAAAAATAATCATTCTAGCAACTTCAAAGGATGCCAGAGCATGACTCAGACAACAGAATCACAGCCCGATGCGACAACCGCCGGGCCTGCCCATACCCCCTCCCCTACCGACAAACATAACTCGCGCCTTGGCCCCACCCTGCTGCGCCGGGGTGTACAGGGCGCGTTTGCCATCTTTCTCGCCTGGGTAGGCTGGAACTTTTACCTCTATGTGCAGTGGGCCACTGGCCAGAGCGAAGTGTTCACCCCCAAACCGCCCTCTGTGGAGGGATTTTTGCCCATCAGCGAGCTGATGGCCGCACGCCGTCTGTTTGCAACAGGCCAGTGGGATGCCGTGCACCCGGCGGGTCTGACGCTGTTTCTGGTCATCGCGCTCATGGCCCTGCTGTTTCGCAAGGGCTTTTGCGGCTACATCTGCCCGGTGGGCCTTGTATCCAACTTTGTGGGCCGCCTTGGCGAGCGCCTGGGGCTTGGCCGCACCCCGCCGCGCGTGCTGGAGCTGGCGCTCCAGTCCGTCAAGTATATTCTGTTGGCCTTATTGTGCTATTTCAGCCTGTTCGGCATGAGCATGGATGAGATCAACGCCTTTATGGGCGCGCCATTCAACATGGTGGCCGATTCAAGCATGCTGTTTTTCTTTTTGCACGCGTCCGCTGTCACCCTGACGGTGGTCGGCGTGATTGTGGCTGCTTCACTGGTGGTGCGCAACGCATGGTGTCGCTTTTTGTGCCCCTACGGCGCATTTTTGGGCCTTATCGCGCTGGCTGGCCCTGTGGCGGTGCGCCGTCACGCCGAAACCTGCACAAACTGCCGCCGCTGTCAGCGCGCCTGCCCCTCGGCCATTGCAGTGCATCAAAAGACACGCGTCAACTCGCCGGAGTGCCTGGGCTGCACGGCCTGCATAGAGGCCTGCCCGCAAAAGGGCTGCCTTGAGCTCTCCGCAGCTGGCCGCCGCGTACCCTTCTGGACAGTTGCCGCAGGCTGCGTCGTACTGCTGCTTGGCGCGTACGTCTGGGCTGTGAGCACTGGGCACTGGGCTTCCGAAATTCCTCCGGCCATGCTGCGGCGCTTTCATATGCTCCAGTTTGGCGGATAACGGCACACAGACCGCTGAAACGTAAAACAGACATGGCGGCGAGGGAACTCCCCTCGCCGCCATGTCTTCATCATTTGTCAGGCAATGTGCCCTTGGTTTTTACCAGACCGGGGCTTCCGCCGGGTCGCGCTTGATATGGCAGGACTGGCAGTCGTTGGCACGGGGTTTTTCAACCTTCATACGGGTATGACAGTCCATGCAACGCTGGTGGTAGGCCGCCTTGAGCAGGGGCCTGCCGTCGGGCATGGTCGTTACGCCTGCGGGCAGGCTTGCCGGATGGCACGATACGCACCTGGGCGGCGTCATGCCCGGCTTGAGGCGCGGGCTGTTGTGATGGCAGGCGGCGCATTCCAGGCCGTCCTTGGCGTGCATGCCCTGCAGTCCAGAGGCCTTGCGTCCAATGGCCGCCCGCAGCTTTTGCAGATGCTGGGCATGGGCAAAGTCCACCGGGCGGTATTCCTTGCTCAGCAGCTCAATGCGCACCTTCTCGGGCAACCCGTCCGAAACCGGCCCCAAACTGGGCGCGTCAGACACGTTGCCTGCCGCATTGCCAGAGTCTGCCGGGGCAGCAGACGGCCCTGCGCCGGGTGCGAGCACCTTTGCCGCCGCGCTGTTGTCCGCAGGTGCGGGCTTGGCGGCGTTTTTGTCGGCCAGGCCGTTGCTTGCGGCAGTTTTGTCGGGCGGCGGCAGCAAAATGGCCGTGGGCGCAAGGGGAGCTTCGACGGTCGACGCGGCTTTATCCGCAGGCTTTGAGGCGGTATCGGCAGGCAGCAGTATGGCCGATGGCGCAAGCCTTTCATCCTGCTGCGCCGCAGGGGCGGCCTGGGTTTGCGGCTGCGTGGCAGCCTCAGCGGCAGGGGCCGCAGGCTGTGGCGCGAACAGATTGGTGGGCAGCATCAGCCCCATGGAACCCTTAACGCCGGGGGCGGCGCGATGGCAAAAAGCGCAGTTGCTGCCGCTTTTGCTCACGGGCCTTGGGGTATGACAGCCCGCGCATTCGGGCGCGGAGGTCGTCAGGCTGGTGTGACAGCTCACGCACGAGTTTTTGGATGTAACAGAGTGCATGGCCTGAGCCAGCGGAATGTTTTTGCCCTTGGGGTCGCCGTTGGGCGTGTGGCAGGTAATGCACGACTGCTTCACGCTGGTGTGATGGCAGTCAACGCAGTTGAGCGCCCTTTCGTGCAGGCTGTGGTCAAAGGGTACAGCGGGCATGGCTGTGGGCCATTTGGATCCCTGAGGGTACAGGGGCGCAAGGGGCTTCTGCGGGGGCGTCATCTTGTCGGTCAGCAGCACGCCCGTGGGCCGGTCCATGGTCATGATGGCCGGGCTTGCCTCAAAGCGGGGCAAGGCGTCAAAACGGGCCTTGTCGTGGCAGGTGGCGCAATCCACAGGCCCGTGCGGCTGCTTTTGCTCCATCAGCGAGACATGGCACTTCATGCACACTTCGTGCGCGGCAGCCCGCAGGGGCGGCGGAGTGTAGGCGGCATCCTTTGTGGCCAGCGCCGAGCCGGGACCGCTGGCGTGACAGGTACGGCACGAATCAACCGTGGGCGGCAGCATGGGTGAAAAGTCCTTGGCATGGTGGCAGGCCACGCAACGCTGGGGGTCATTTTCGGCCAGAATTGCTCCCTCGGCCAGACCCTTGGGCGGCTTGGCGGGGAAGGCTCCGGACGTCAGATGCCGCTGGTGCAGCGAGGCGTCCATCTGCGGTTTAAAGGGCTTTTGCGCGGGCAGCTGCGCAGCATCAGCAACTGTGTGGCAGGTGCGGCACTGGGCCTGGGCCGGGCCAGCGCCCTTTTGGGCATGGCACGAAGCGCAGGCAGCATGAAAGGCCAGCTTGCGCTCGGCCTGATCGCTGGAAGCAACACCGGCAAACGCGCTGAATACCGGCGTCTGCATGATGTTGACCGGCAGCCCGGCGCTGTTTTTTTCCACGCCGGGGTCGGCGGCGTGACAGCTGACGCAGGCGTTGGCCTTGGCGTGAGCCGCGTGGTCAAAGGGCACCACGGGCATTTTAAGTTCCCTGGCGCGTTGGCCGCCAAGGTAGATGACATTGCCCGCCAAAGGCGCGGGTTCGGCAGCCAGAGCCCCCGAGGCCGAGCACCCCAGCGCCGCGGCAGACAGTGCGCAGGCAACCGCAAGCCGCATGGCGTACGCATAAATCGAGGCAGTACTGAATGTGGTTCGCATTAATTCCCCCTTGGGGACTTTGATCTGAAAAACCATCAGCGCAGCAACCGTGCAAACCGGCAACGAGGTGCGCACCACAAAAAAACATGCCCGGCAACCAGGTGAAGCAGCAGCCAGAACCCATACCCCGGCAGGCCGGAGCGGGCCAGCAGGCCCGAGAAGGGCAGCAGCACCAGCAGGGTCATAAGGGCCCAGTCGGCGCGGGTGGCGGCACAGCGCAGGTCGGCCAGCAGCAGATGGCGCAACGGCAGGGCCAGCGCCCCAAGGGTCAGCACCACGGCAAGGCCGTCGGCCCAGCGAAAGGCCATGCCCGGCCAGTCGAGGCCAAGGCCCCGCCCGATGAGCACCGCGTGGCCGGGGTTGAACACCACGACCACTGCGGCGATAAACACAAGCCAGAACACGGCGTCGTTGACCAGCACGCGCACAGGCCACTGGCCGTGCAGCAGGTCAAGCGGCACGAGGCGGGCACGCCAGCGCGCCGCGCAATCGCACGGCTGGCAGCCGCTGGCCCGGCACTGGCGCAGGCGCAGTGCGCACCCCGCCAGACAGCCCAGCAGCGATATGAGCAGGCCCCAGCCAGAAAGAAACGAGATCAGCGTTGTCATTGCTAGCTCCAGGCTAATCCTTGCCGTTCAGGAAGAGGTAAAAGCCCAGCAGGCCGAACAGGGCAAAGCAGATGAAAATAAACATCCAGCCCGTGCCGGACATAAGGGAGGCGTAAAGCGAGTAAAATACCGTCTGCATGGCATCCTCCCTGTCAGGCTTCGGGTTTGTAGTCGGGGTGATCGCGCAGCACGGGCATTTTGGCGCAGATAAAGCGGTACACGGTCACAAGCCCCACCAGCATGAACAGCGAGAGCGTTATTTCGCCCAGCGAGGGAAAGTACTTGAGGTGCGTGGGCAGATTGTAGTTGTAGGCCACAAGGCTCACGTCCATACGGTTGAGCATGACCCCAAACACCGAGAGCCCAGCCGCCAGCCGGATAAGGCCGTAACGCCGCTCGCGCACGCCCACGGCAAACATGAAGGCAGGCACGATGACCAGCGCCATTTCGAGCAGCCACAACAGGCCGTAGCCGCTGAAAACATGCCGCCAGCCGTTGTCGAGGGTAAGACCGCCGATCTTGATGACAAAATAGCCCATCAGCAGCAGGGAGGCCCCGCGCGCAAGGCTCAGGCTTACGCCGTCAAAACTCTTTATGTGGTTCTGGTCCATATAGCCGTGCATACCGGCGTGGGCCAGCGTGCCCTCAAATATCACCATGCTGAGTCCCGCGTAGAGGCTCGACACAAAGAAGTACACCGGCAGCCACGAAGAATACCACAGGGGGTGCATCTTTGACGGAACCATCACATACAGGCCGCCCAATGAGGACTGGTGAATGGTGGAAAGAATGATGCCCAGCGCCACCAGCGGCATGACAAGCTTGAGCAGCATGGCCCGCAGCTTTTTAAGCCCCAGCCATTCGCAGGGGATCACAAACCACAGCACGGCCATGACGCACAGGTAAAAGAACTCGCACACGCCCACGGTGAACAGCAGCGAGGTGGTGCCCTGCGAGACGAACACGGGGTACGGCAAGCGCCAGGGCTGGCCTACGTCGTAGAGCAGGTCGGCAATGACAAAGGCGTAGCCAAAAAATGCCGTGGTCAGCGCGGGCCGCCACATGGAGCGCAGGTTGGTAAAACCGAAGATGTAATACCCGGCAGCCAGCGTAAAACCGCCAGCCGCAAGGGCTACCCCGCACAAAAGATCAAAGCCGATCCACAGACCCCAGGGGTAATAGTCGTCGAGATTTGTGACCGCGCCGATGCCCCAGCCAAAACGCATCACCGTGGCCACCGCTCCGCAAAACAGGATGACGGCGGTAATGATGTTGCCCGGCGTGTTGAGCAGGCCCAGCGTATTTTTAAGCAATTGCGAGGGCTTCAGCATTGTCCGCCTCCCTGACCCTTTTCAGGGTTTGCGTCAGTGGGCTTGCGGCAGCAGGCCTGAGCCGGGGTCTGCGCCCCGGCATCGGGAGCGCCCTGCTCCCCTGCCTGTTGCGCGCCCTCATGGCGGGCCTGCTCGACCATTTTTTTGTAGTGTTTGCTCATGGAGTATGCACCGCCCAAAATAACCGGCCACACGCCAGCAATCACAGCAAGTGAGCCAAGCATGCCGCGTGTGAGCTCCGGCGCTGAGACGGCGGGAACGTCAGGCTGCCCAAGCTCCGCGTGCGGCACGGGCGAAAGGTACAGCCAGTTGGTGCCGCCCATCTCGTGCTCGCCGTAAATGTGGTCCTCGTACATGCCGGGGTTGTCCATGATGCGGCGGCGGGCCAGCTTGACAAGGTCGCTACGCCTGCCAAAGACCAACGCCTCCTTGGGGCATGCCTCAACGCAGCCGGGCAGCAGCCCCTGCTTGAGGCGCGGGGCGCACATGGTGCACTTGTAGACCAGCGGGTTCCAGGCGTTATTGTAGTCGTAAGCCGGTACGTAAAAAGGACATGCCATCATGCAGTAACGGCAGCCAACGCACAGCTTGGGGTTATAGACCACCGGGCCCTGCTCTGTTTTGACAAAGGCTTTGACAAAACAGGCGGACGCGCACGCAGGTTCCTGACAGTGGTTGCACTGCAACTTGCGAAAAACGGGCGCGTGGCCTTGCGGCTCATATTTGTTGACCACGGTATAGGCCGTAAACGTGGGCCTGCGGGTCTGTTGAAACACCGACGTATCATCGGCGGGTTTATCCAGAGGGGGCAGCACGTCGGCGTTTACCTTCTGGCAGGCCTCCTCGCACTTGCGGCAGCCGATGCAGCGCACCGAATCGTGCAGCACGCCAACGGCATCGGGGCTTCCGTCATAGGCAAAGCGGGCCGCCCCGGCAGTGCCGGGAAGCGCGGCTCCCGCCACGCCTCCAAGGCCCAATATCTTCAAAAACTGTCTGCGCCGCATGGCGATCCTCCCCTGCTTGCGCATTGCGTCATTTCATGCCCCGTTTCTGCCGTGGGGCAAGCCGCCAAGGCGGCGCCAAAACACGCACCCTGCGGCCTATGGGCTGGCAATAGCGCCCACATCCTGGTTTTCAGCCAAAAAGGCTGCGTAATCCTCATCAAGATACCGGGTGGAGTACAGATACACTGTGCCCACGGAGCTTTCCGTAAACCTGATGTCCGCGTATTCCGGGTCTGCCGCCATCTGGTTCAGGCACTGCTGCAAGGCCTCGGCCTCTAACAGAAATGGCGGATATTCAAATATTTCAAGGGCCACAGGCCGGGGATAGTCGCGCGAGCTCTCGCGCACCACACTGGCTATCTGCACCATCCTGTTGTTGCCCGTAGAAAGTATACGGGCGTACAGGCTGCTCATTTGCGGCTTGTAATGATAATATTCCTTGCCGTCCCAGGCGGTAAAAACCGCCACGTCGTCATCCTCCGCCGTCAGCTCAGCCAGCAGGGCGGCAGCGTATGCGCCCTCCACCACGCGGGGGGCGGCAGCGACCGGGGCGGATTCCGCCACGGGTGCTGGTTCAGTCGCCTGCGCGGAGGTTTCCGCCGTAGCGGCCAGAGCCTCTGCAGGATGCAGCAGCGAGCCCAGCAACTGTCTGCGACTCAGCAGACGGCGGGTTTTGCGCAGACCCGGCACTTCCGGGTCGGGGGCCGAACCGGGCTGGGCTTTTTCCATGGCCTTGATGCGGGCCATGTCAGCGGCCACGTTTTGCGAATCCGGCCCCTCAAAGCGGGGGTCGGGCAGACTGTTTAGCTCTTCGCGCACCTGAGCGACGGTAACGGGCGGCGCTGCCGCCGCACGTTCCACAAATGCCGCCAGCAGTTCGTCGACGGTCACAAGGCGCTCGTCGCTGCTGAAATCGGCCAGCGTTTCCACCAGCAGCACCTTGTCGGCCTTGCGCTGGTTTACCAGTTGCTGGTCCTCGGGCTGCGCCGCCTGCTGCGCATTGGCGGTGGCGGGCTGTTCCACCTGGGGGGCAGGGCCGCCCCCACCAAGGGGAGCGACAGCCTGCGCCTGATTTTGATCGTTCATAAGCTCTCCAAGGTTACGCGCCGGGAACCAGCTTTTCCTTGGTCATGGTGTCGGCCACATCGTTGAGGCCCAACGAACGGTAATGGGTCGCGCCGGGCAGGCCGGTTTTGACGTCCCAGCCCTGCACTTCGTAGAACAGGTCGAGGCTCTTTTCGATGTCGGCCCTGTCCATGCGGATGGTGCCCTTGGTGAAGGGAGCCTTGTTTTTTTTGTCTTCAAACAGCCAGTTTGGGTACTGGTCGTGCTTTTTACGCATGTCCGTGGTTTGCATCTGGCGCACAGTGTAGGCGCGGTGCAGGTTGAATGCCCGCTCGGCGCAGCGGTCCAGTTCCTTGACGTCCAGATTATGGCCGGTAAGAATGCGGTAATACTTGCTTTCAAGGCTGTTATCACCCATGTAGCCATCCTGCTTGTTGGGGGTGGAGATCCACGGCCCCATCCAGTTGCAGAACGAAAGCATGTCGTGCAGTTCCTTGCGCTCGATGGACCACTTGGCGCGGATCATCTTGTACTTGTTGGTGGGCTTGTAGTCGCCGATGGCGTCCACCGCGTCGGCGGAACCCCAGAAGTGCTCGGCAAGGCGCTTTTGCACTTCAATGGGCAGACCGCTGCGCACAAAGTTGCAGTTGGAGTGGCACATGGGGTCGCGGTTGTACTGGGTGTTGATGACGCACCCGGCCTGACCGTCGTCCTCGTTGGCGTGGTGCTTGGGGTGGCCCATCTTCCAGTAAACAGTGCGGTGGTCGTCCTTCCACTTTTCTTCGGAAATGCCCAATTTTTCGAGCATGTAACCTGTGCCCATGCCCAAAAGCTGGCCAAATTCGCCTTCTTTGTAGGCAATGCGATGCACGGCGGTTTTGATGAATTCGGGGTTGCAGGCGTCCACCATATCCCACGGAATGGACTTGTATTCGTCCGCGCCCAGCTTCTGCTTCCATATGCCGTCTTCGTACATGGTGCTGAAGTCGCGGAACAGCTGGCCGTAGTTTTCCCACACGCCCAGATCATCCATGAGCTCAATGCCCACAAAACCGGCCTGACGCGCCAGATCGCTCTTTTTACGCGAAAGCTTGGGAAACCACTCACGCCCGCCAAACATGCCCACGCAGGTATTGAACTGAATGGGGCTGACGCCAAACTTGCTGGCCGTGTCCTCGTCCTTCATCACGGTGTAGCAGCGGATGGGGCATGAAAAACAGCCGTTGTTGCGCACGGTGTACTGCCACACGTTGTCGCCCAGAAAGTAGGCGGCATTGTTGGTGCGGTACGAGATACGGTTGAGCGAGCGCACATCGCCCGTAAGCGTAACCGAGGCCTCGGATGCGCCCCAGCGCTTGCCCGGCGCGCCCACCCAGCGGGAACCGGCGTCCCAGTACTCAAAAAGCGGGCTGGGGAAGTTGGGAACCACATGCTGGTTGTTGGCGCCGATGATGGTGCGGTGGTAGTTGATGAGCTTTTCCCAGTCGGCCTTGTCGCCCGCGATGTGTACGGGCTGGCTGCCCTGAAGGGCAATGGCCTTGAGCATTTTGGAGCCCATTACAGCGCCGATGCCGCAACCTGCTGTATGGGCGCGGCTGTTGACCACCACGGAATACGGAACCAGATTTTCACCAGCGGGCCCGATGGCGGCAACGGTATTGTCCGCCCCCACTTCCTCACTGATCACGCGTGTGGTGCGGCGCGTGCCCTGCCCCCAGACATGGCTCGCGTCCTTGAGCCAGGCCTGCCCGTCGCGCACGTGCAGCCATACGGGGCGCTCGGCCTTGCCTTCGATAATAAGAAAGTCGTAGCCCGCGTATTTAAGATGTTCGGCAAAATTGCCGCCCATGTGGCCCGAGCCGATCAGGTGCTGCGGCCACGAAACGGGCATGATGGTGGTGACTGCGGTACGCCCGCTGCACAACGCGCCCGTGCCGGCCAACGGCCCCACGGCAAAAACGATTTTGTTGGCCTCGTCATAGGCCCTGGTCTTGGGCGGCACCTCATCCCAAAAAACCTTGTAGCCCAGCCCCGTGCCGCCAATAAGGTCAAGATACTGGTAGGTGTCCTCAACAGTGATGCGGCCCGTGCTCAGGTTGACCCTAAGGCCCTTGCCCTGATAGCCGCCGAATTTTCTGGCCATAAATTCCTCCAGCTCGCAAAAGGAGCATACTTCCTGTAAATGCCCGCGCTGCGCCGTGCTGCCCGCAGCGCACCGGATGCGCTACTGCTCGTACTTGAGGTTGCGCGGTCCGCCGGGCGATTCCACATGGCAGGCGTTGCACGCGGCGCGGCGGTCATCGGGAATCATCATCGAGAACGATCCGCGCGTGGTGGCCTCGCGGGTACGGTCGCTCCAGGGCACATAGCGCAGGGCGGCTGCCGGGCAGGCTTCCACGCACTTGGGCGCGCCGTTGCACAAAAAGCACTTGTCGGCCTTGCCCTGCTCCTCGTCAAAGGTCATCACGCCCCAGGGGCAGGCCTTCTGGCACAGGCGGCAGCCCACGCAGCGGTCTTTAAGCACCATGCGCGTGCCGGTTCCCTTTTGGGCAACGATGGCGTTTTGCGGGCAGGCCGTGGCGCAGGGCACCGGGTGCGGGCACTGCTTGCAGGTATCCTGAATAACCAGCGAGCTTGAGCCGTAGATGCCCTTGGTGGCGTTTTCCAGCCCGCCGTCAGGCCCAAACATGGCGTTGCGGCTTATTTTGATGCGCGCGAGCTTGGGGTCGGCCTTGCCATTGTTAAATTCAGTGCAGGCAAGCTCGCACCGCTGACAGCACACGCACAGTGTGGGATCGCCCACAATCATGCCTGCCGATTTTTCCATAATTACCAGCGGCGAGGCCTTCATGGTGGCCAGGGCCTCCGAGGCCTGCAGCGTGGCCAATCCAAGTGCCGCGCACGAGGTTACCTTGATGAATCCGCGGCGCGAAAGATTTTCGAGCAGCAACTCTTCATCGGCACGTCTAAGTTTGCTCAACATATCAGCCATACAGCGCTCCTTGTCCTTATCGACAACGGCATCACGGCAGCATCAGCTGCCCGTTTTCATGATATATGTGCATGCTGCCGGACTTAACATTGCCCAGCAGAGTCAACCCGGTAGCACGCGCCAGATCCACGGCGCGCGACATGGCGCGAGAAAGGGAGGCAAAAACAGGTACGCCCGCGCGAATGGCTTTTTGCGCTATTTCGGAGGCGATACGCCCGCTGCTGACAATCATGTGTTCAGCGGGGTCAAGGCCTTCCACAAGCATGTAGCCCACCAGGGTATCAATGGCGTTGTGGCGGCCAATATCAAGGCAGTAAAAAACCATGCCCTGCCGGTTGAGCAGGGCCGCATTGTGGCAGCCGCCGGTCTGGTGAAACACTTCGGAGCGTTCTTCCAGCTCTTGCGCGCCGCGCAGAATAACCTGCGGATCCCAGGAAGGAGACTGGGCGCGGGGTATGGTGGCCAGCCGTTTGGCCGACATGGGCAGGTTCCAGCCCATGGCCGAAGTGATGGTGAGTTTTGGGGCGGCCTGCCCCGCATGCGCAGCCGCCTTGCTACAGCAGGGGGTCTGCAAAAGCACATCCACCCGCACTTCTTCCGCCCCGTCAGGCGTTGCGCCCTCGGCGGGCAGGGGCGTTACGTCCACACCGGCCAGATCGCGCAGGCTGTTGATAACCCCGCACGAATAGAGAAACCCCGGCACGAGGTACTGCAAATGCTGGCCCGAACAGGCCACCCGCACAAAAGGAACCCCGTTGACGTGCATCGTCAGCGTCTGCTCACGGCACGACAAAAATACCGCCGGTTCAACCTTGCCTTTGCTGTACGTCAAAATATCATAACTACGCACAGAGGCCGGCGGCGAAGCCAGCGGCAATAACACCCCCGCAGTCATGTTTTTGAGCTGAGCCATAAACCCTTCCTTGTCTTACATCCAAGCCTTGACCTATGCGAGCAAGGCAAACCTGCCGACGGGGCAAAACTGCCCCGAAACGGCGTGATGACCAGCACTCGCCCCGCCAGAAGAGGTGGAGGTTGCAGTTAAAGCTTGTTCTTTTTTTCACACGGTCACCGCACAAGTCAGGGGGCGTGTGTCTTAACTCTGCAGAATATCTGTTTCCTGGGGCTGGCGGAGATAAAAACCTAAACCAGATGCGCCCGTAAGCGGAGGGGGGCTGCCGCATGGAAGACGAATTCTATACGCGCAACCTATTGATTACACGTGGATATTTACAAATAGCAGTCATGCTTTTTGCTAATTGCGTGATTAAAGTCTAGGGAAATAGTTTGTTGTCGTCAACCCTTCGAGAACATTTTCACTATGCCCGTTTTTTTCACAACAATCTGTAATTATACATTATTTACAAAATCATTGTAACTTACTATAGTTATATAAATCAAAACCTGTTGCGCCGGGGCGCTCCGGCAAGGAAGTTTTGCGCATGTCGCTGTATTTTTGCCTGCGGGAAACTGCGGACATTGCCGCCTTTATCAGCGGGACCGACGCCTTGCCGCAGGAGAATATTCCTGCCAGCGAGGCTTTTGGGAGAGTGCTCGGGCAAAACGTTTACGCGCCCTTTCCCTGTCCTGCCCGCAACCGCTCCACCCGCGACGGCTACGCGGTGCGCTCCGCGGATGTGGCCGGGGCCAGACCGGAGGATCCCGTGCTGCTGCGCCTGGCGGGAGAATGCCGCATGGGTGCAATGTGCAGCAAGGCCCTGCAAGCGGGCGAAGCATGGCGCGTATACACAGGCAGCGACGTGCCTGAGGGCGCTGACGAGGTGGTCATGCAGGAGGACGCTGCACCTGCAGGCCTGCCCCTGGCATGGAGCATATCGGCAACCGCCATTGCTGTTTACCGCCCCGGCGCGGCGGGCCAGCATATGCTGACTCGGGGGGCTGACCTGCCTCAGGGCGAGTTGCTGGCCCAGGCCGGAACAAAGCTAGGCGCTCACCATCTTGCCCTGCTCGCCCAGTTTTTTCAGCACCTGCCGGTACACAGACGGCCAGTACTGGGCGTACTTGCCACAGGCGACGAATTTTGCCCCTCAAACCCTGCAGCAGCGGTTGCCGCTGGTCAGTGCAATACCAATGCCCTGCTGCTGCAAGCGCTGGCAACCACACTTGGCGCGCGCTGCCAGCACCTCGGCACAGTGCCCGACAATATTGATGTTCTGCATAAGCACCTGCGCGCGGCCCTGCCAGATGGCCCAACCCCCTGCGATGTAGTGGCGGTGGTTGGCGGATCATCCGGCGGCAAACGTGATTTCAGCGCACAGGCCATTGCCGCGCTGCCGGGTTGCCGCCTCTACGGGCACGACCAGCGCGTGAGCAGCGGCCGCCCGCTTACCATTGCCCGCGTGGGTCAGACCAGCGTTTGGGGCTTGCCGGGGCATCCTCTGAGCCTTGCGCTGGCCGCACAGGTTTTTCTGGCTCCCCTGTTGCAAAAGCTTGGCGGTCAGCAGGCCGCGCCAGGGTTTATAAACCCTGCGCCCTCTGTGCTGGCGCGCCTTGGGCTGGCCCTGCCGGTGGAGGGGACAGCCCCCGCCCACTACCCCGTCATGCTGCGGCGCGGCCACGGCCGTCTGACAGCCTGGCCCGTGCCCGCAGGCACGGGCAAAACCGCCGTGCTGCGCGACATGCACGGTTGGATAACCATGCCCGGTTGCCCGGATGCTGCCGCCGGCACAGCCAAAAGCGGCCTGCGGCGCGGCGCGGCCGTACGGGTACGGCTTTTTGCCTGACGGCCCGGCTTGTCAGGGGGCCTGGGCGCGGCTACACTGACCCAACCCATACAACAACGGTAACAAGCATGCCCTCCCGCCTTCCGGCCATACGGCAGACCTTTACCGCACCGGGCAGGTTTCCCTACCTTGAAGTGCGCACAACCCTTGAAAGCACCCAGCCCTATGCCGAGCACTTTCATTCGGCCTTTTCGTTCGGGTTTATCCTTGAGGGCGGCACGTGCTTTACGCTCCTGGGGCAGCCGCACACGGCCCTCAAGGGAGATATTGTGCTTATTGCCCCAGGCCTGCCGCACAGTTGCAACCCCCTGCACGATCAGCCCCGCAGTTATCATATGGCCTACCTTGACGCCGCGTGGTTTGCGCAAAATATCTGCCGGCCTCTGGGCTTCGTCGATGCGTATGCGGTAGTAAAAAACGTGGTGCGCGACCCGGCGCTTTTTCGTCTGGGGCTTGCCGCCATTGAAGCTCTTTGCAGCAATACAGAAACAGCGGATCAGTCCCTTGCCGCGTGGTTTGCGCAGCTTCAGGCCAGCCACGGCTGCCTTGCCGCTGTGGAATCCCCTGGCGCGCACGACAGCAAGCCCACCACGACAGCGCTGCTCAGCGCCCCTGGCGCTGCGGGGCGGCTGCTCGCGGCTGCGGCCAATACGCCCAACGCAGATCGTGCGCCTGTTACCTCGCTTGCCCGGCGCGCAGGCCTGCGGCGCGAGAGCTTCTCGCGGGCGTTCAGGCGCACTGCGGGGCTGCCGCCCAAGGCTTGGCTGCATTGCCTGCGGCTTGAAAAGGCGCGCGCCCTGTTGCGCCAGGGCAAAAGCATTGCCGAGGCCGCCCTGGCCGCTGGCTACGCCGATCAAAGCCACTTTCACCGCATGTTTGTAAAATTTTATTCCGTCACGCCGGGCTGCTATCAACGGGGACGGTCACATTCGTACAATACGCGCAAATAAAAAAAGGGTGATCTGCCACGCAAGGAGATCACCCATGATTGCTTCTGCATCCACACTGATACCCGCTGCCTTTCCCGCGCTGGCCCTGGCGCACTTTCTCGCGCTGCTCAGCCCCGGGCCGGATTTTTTTCTTATTCTCGGTCACGCCGTGCGCCACCGTCTGCGCGGCGCGCTGTACATCTGTCTGGGCATCGCCCTGGGCAATGCCCTGTACATCTGCCTTGCGGTTTCCGGCTGGTCGATCATGCGGCAGGTTCCCTCCCTGTACCGCATCATAGAGCTGGCAGGCGCTGGCTATCTTGCATGGCTGGGCTTTTTGCTGCTGCGGGCAAGCCGCCAGACGTCCGCCGGGGCAGCCGGTCTTGCAACGGCCGAGGCAATCCCGCTCTCCCCAGGCAGGCAACTGCTCACCGGGCTGGGTTCTGCCCTGCTCAACCCCAAAAACGCCGTCTTTTACCTCACGCTCATGACGGTCATTCTGGGGCCCACCGCCACCCTGCCGCAACAGACCTTTGCCGGGCTCTGGATGACCCTGCTGGTCTTTGCCTGGGATGCGGGTCTGGCCGCCGCCATATCCCTGCCCGGAGCGCAGCGGGCACTGGAAAAGCGCATTCCGTTCATAGAAGGGCTGGCTGGTCTGACGCTTGCAGGCATTGCCCTCTGGCTGGTGCTGCGGCCATTGTTTGCCTGAAAAAACCGCAATAATGCAGGAGGCCCGCGTTGCAGCAACACGGGCCTCTGTTAGCATCTGTCGCAATATCAAAGCACCCTAGGGCGCATAGGGATCAAGCTGGATTTCCACCGGCGAGGTGATGGTCAGCTCGTGCTTGACCTCGGCCTTGCCGCCCGCCGCCACATCCACATTCCAGAACAGCAGATGCTCCTGCGCGTCCTGCTGGGCCTGCGGCTTGTCGCGATAGGTCACGGCAACGCCCTGATCGACCAGCATGGGCATGGGCCGCTCAAGCCGCACGGTCACGGCCTTGTCGCGCGTGTTGCGCACGGTGTATGTCCAGCCCCATGTCCAGGTGCGGCTTTTGCCTATAAAGCCCTTTTCGCCCCGCTGGCGTACATCGGCCGATGCGGCCACCTGCACGCGCGGGTCTGCGCCAAAATACAGCGTGGTCTCGTTGCCGCTGGCGTGGAACTTCCCTGCGCCCACGCTCTGCCCATCTACGCTGAACTCCGCATGACCGTCTGGCCAAATCTGGCTTTCGGGCAATGTGGGCCGGGCCATCAGCCACACCCGGCTTTCCCCCGTAGAGGGCCGCGCCAGCCATTGCAGAGGCGCCTTCCACTCCGACTCCAGCACCAGCAGTCGCGCGCGGCCTTCGGGCAGACCTTTTTCGCCCAGCTTCCAGCTGGCGTACACGCCGGTGACGTCGGCCGCCACAGGTGCGGCGGCGGGGGCGGCTTCGGGCATTGCGGCATCGGCGGCCATCATCATGCGAGGGGCCGCCTTGACCAGCGGCTGGGCCACGGGCTGCGGCTGCGAATCGATCACCCAGCGCGGCAAAGGGGCGGGCTCGCGCGGGCCCTGCCCGCGCGAAACAAGGATCAGCTGCGCATCAGCCCAGTCCATTCCCGAAAACTGCCACACCTCGGCCATAAAGCGCACATTAACGGCATCGCCCTTGCCCTTGTCGGGCTGGGCGTCAAAACAGTACACGGCTCGCCAGCCGCAGTTGCGCAGCGTGTAGCTATAGCGCACGGGCAGGGTTGCGGCGGAGACGTTTTTTTGCAGGGTGACCAGCACGCTCTGCCCCATTTCCGGGCTGGGCGGCAGTTGCTGCAATTCCTGCTTCAGCAGAGCCAAGCGGCGCTCCAGATCGGCCTTTTCGTAGCTGAGGGCGGGCACAACCTCGGCCAGACGCTTCTCGCGCTGCGTCATGTCCTGAAATCCGCCCTCCGTGGCCGGGGCCTCCCAGAGGGCCAGCTGGGCCTTTACGGCCTCGAGCTTGCCCGTAAGGGTCATGACGGCGTGCTGGCGCTCCTCGCGTACTTTGGCCAGATCGCCGCTTTGATCAAGGGGTTGCGGCACGCTGGTCCAGCGCACGATGGTATGACCCGGTACGGAAATCTGAAAATTTTCCGCTCCGGCGGGCAGCACCACGCGCACCTGGCTCAGGCCATTGGCCGTGAGCACAGGGGCCTGCTGCTCGACCTCAAGCAGGCCGCCAGACGGAGTGATCCGAGCGGTGCGGGGAGGCGTTGGCGCATTGGACAGGCCTGCGGCCTGTGCGCAGAAAGGGAGCAACCCACTCAAAAAACACAGCATCAGAGCTGGCAGCGCATGCCGCCCGCTGGCAGATTTGCGGCAAATGCCAAGACCGGAAAGAAAAAAACGCAGGGGAGAAAGGACGGGGTGCGACATCGGCCCTCCAGCGTTATCCGCCGCAAATGAAGCCGCCGCGCCGCAGGATGCGGCGCGGCGGGCGGGCGGCTAACGAGTCAGTTTGCGGTACTTGATGCGGTGCGGCGTGTCGGCATCCTTGCCGAGCCGCTTTTTACGGTCTTCTTCGTAGTCCGTATAGTTGCCTTCGTAAAACACCACGCTCGAATCGCCTTCAAAGGCCATGATGTGCGTGGCCACGCGGTCGAGAAACCAGCGGTCGTGGCTGATGACCAGCACGCAACCGGCAAAGTTGTCCAGCGCGTCTTCAAGGGCGCGCATGGTGTTGACGTCGATATCGTTGGTGGGTTCGTCAAGCAGCAGCACGTTGGCGCCGGACTTGAGCATGCAGGCCAGGTGCACGCGGTTGCGCTCGCCGCCAGAGAGCACGTCCACCTTTTTTTGCTGGTCCGCGCCGTGGAAGTTGAAGCGCGTGCAGTAGGCGCGGGCGTTGACTTCGCGCCCGCCCAGCTTGATGGTTTCCGCGCCGTCGCTGATGATTTCGTACACGGTCTTGCCGGGCGTGAGCGATTCGCGGCCCTGATCCACATAGGCAAACTGCACGGTTTCGCCCACCTTGAGCGTACCGGTGTCGGGCTTTTCCTGCCCCACAAGCATCTTGAACAGGGTGGTTTTACCCGCGCCGTTGGGGCCGATAATACCCACAATGGCGCCGGGGGGGATGATGGCGTTGACGTTTTCCATCAGTTCCCTTTCGCCCATGCCCTTGCTGACGCCCTCAAGCTCAAAGACGACCTTGCCCAGGCGCTGTCCCGGCGGAATGTAGATTTCCAGATCAGGCGCGCGCTTTTCACTTTCGTGCGAGAGCATGGCCTCATAGGCGTTGAGGCGCGCCTTGCCCTTGGCGTGACGGCCCTTGGCCGACATGCGCACCCATTCCAGTTCGCGTTGCAAGGTCTTCTGGCGGTCGGCTTCGGTTCTTTCCTCGTTGGCAAGGCGCTTCTGCTTCTGCTCCAGCCAGGAAGAATAGTTGCCCTTCCACGGAATGCCACGGCCACGGTCCAGTTCCAAGATCCAGCCCGCCACGTTGTCGAGGAAGTAACGGTCATGGGTGACGGCGATAACCGTACCGGGGAACGTGGAAAGAAAGCGCTCAAGCCACGCCACCGACTCGGCGTCAAGGTGGTTGGTGGGTTCGTCGAGCAGCAGAATGTCGGGCGATTCAAGCAGCAGGCGGCACAGGGCCACGCGGCGGCGCTCGCCGCCCGAAATCTGGGCAACGGGCATGTCGCCGGGCGGGCAGCGCAGGGCGTCCATGGCCATTTCGAGGCGCGAATCCAGATCCCAGACGTTTTTGGCGTCCATGAGCTCCTGTACCTCGGCCTGCCGGGTGATGAGAGCGTCCATCTCGTCCGCTTCCATGGGTTCGGCAAACTTGGCGTTGATTGCTTCAAACTCGCGGGCAATGGCCGTGAGGTTGCTCACGCCGTCTTCAACCACCTCGCGCACGGTGCGGGTTTCGTCCTTCAGGGGCTCCTGCTCCAGGTAGCCGATGGTATAGCCGGGGGCCAGAACGGTCTTGCCGTCAAAGGCCTGATCCACGCCCGCCAGTATCTTCAGCAGGCTGGATTTACCCGCGCCGTTCAGGCCAAGCACGCCGATTTTGGCCCCGTAAAAGTACGAAAGCGAAATGTCTTTCAGCACTTCCTTTTGGCCATGGCGCTTGGTGACGCGGATCATGGAATAAATAATCTTGTCCGGTTCGTTGCTCATGATGCTCCTCAAAATTTGGTGACGCTTCCACCCCAGACGGCGTGACGCCATGCCAGGGAAAAGCGCGCGCCAAATGGGCGCGCTGGATTGATGCCAAACCTGCAGTCAGGCCGACCCCAGGCTTGCGCCGCCAAACGGCAGCGCCGTCAGGCGGAAAGCGCAAACACCCCGCTTCGCTCGTCCGGCAGACGTTTGCCGGGACAGCTCGGGCCTCCAGGCCATAAACGGCCCACAGACGCGGTAGGCGCTTGTGCAATATTTGACCGTATCCGTTCGCGTATTCTTTTTCAAGTGTGCAGCCGCTCAGGCAAGGGCGCGGCCAGACACGCCGCTGCGGGTCCTGCGCAGCTGAAGAGCGCCTTGCCAGGAGCCCGCCCCAAGCGGCAAACAATCGCCCTGCCCCATGCGGATGCGCCGGGGGCCACGCCATGCCGCGCTGAACAGCGGTTGCACGCATATATGCAAATATTCCAGACTGTTTACCGGCCATAGGCGGCAGCGCTGCTTGCCACGCGCTGCGCTCTCTGCCAGTATGACCTCAGCCCGGCGCACCCCCCCCATATGACGCCGTGCTGCAGGAGGTTGCGGTTGACCTGTCTTATACTGCGCGTTGGCAACGCCATTACCCGATACATGGGCGTGTTCATTCTCGCATGCTCGGCCCTGGCGTTGTGGAAGCCAGACCTGTTTAGCTGGGTGGCTCCTTACGTTACGCCGCTTTTGGGCTGCATCATGTTTGGCATGGGCATGACCCTGCGGCTCAAAGATTTTGCCCTTGTGTTCTCCCAGCCGCGCGCCCTGCTGCTGGGCCTTGTGGCGCAGTTTGTCTGCATGCCGCTGCTGGCCTTTGCTCTTTGCCACGTGTTCGCCCTGCCGCCCGACCTGGCCATGGGCGTCATCCTTGTGGGCACAGCCCCCGGCGGCACGGCCTCAAACGTACTTACCTTTATTTCAAAGGGTGACGTGCCGTATTCCGTAGCGCTCACCTCGGTGACCACCGTGATAGCTCTGGTGCTCATGCCGTTGCTCACATGGCTGCTGGGCGGCGTGTGGGTCCCCGTGGACATGGCCGGGCTGTTTGTTTCCATTCTCAAGATCGTGGTGATTCCCGTCATCATGGGCATTGTGGCGCACCGCTTCTGCGCGGGCCTGACGAGCCGCGCACTGCCCTTTTTGCCGCCCATCTCCGCCCTTACCATTACCCTGGTGGTGGCGGGCATCATAGCCATCAACGCCCGCAGCATCATTGAGGCCAGCGCCGACATTTTTCTTGTGGTGATATGTCACAACATTTTGGGTATGGCCTTTGGCTATGCAGCCGGGCGCATGTGGAAATTTGACGAGGCCCGCTGCCGCGCCCTGTGCTTTGAAGTGGGCACGCAGAATTCCGGTCTGGCTACCGCGCTGGCTCTGGCGCATTTTTCACCGGTATCGGCCATAGCCGGAGCTCTGTTCAGCGTGTGGCAAAATATCTCGGGCGCGCTTGTTTCCAATTATTTTCACGGCAGAGAGCCCCGGCAGCGTCCGCCCGCAGGGCAGTGACCCGAAAGACCCAGCCCCCTGCCGACGTGGCCACCCGGCAAAAGCGCACCATGCGCTTTGACTACCGCGCGCGCCTGTGCCAGTTTGTAGGCAGCCGCCGCCGCTGACAAGCGTGCCGACGACTTTTCACGTTCAACCCCTTACACTGCAATCGATGAAGGAATCGCCATGAGCAAGGAAGTCATCAGCACCAGCAATGCCCCCGGAGCGGTCGGCCCCTACAGCCAGGGAATCAAGACCGGCAACCTGTTCTTTTTTTCCGGGCAGATTCCCATTGACCCGGCCATCGGTAAACTGGTGGAAGGCGATGTGAAGGCACAGGCCGAGCAGGCCTGCAAAAATGTTATGGCATTGTTGCAGTCGCAGGGGCTCACCGCTGCAAACGTGGTTAAAACCACGGTGTTTATTACCGACATGGGCAATTTTGGCGTAGTTAACGAAATATACAAAAAATACTTTACGGCCCCCTGCCCGGCGCGGTCGTGCGTTGAAGTCAGCAAGCTGCCGCTGGGCGCTCAGGTAGAAATTGAGGCCATTGCCGCCCTGTAGCCTGCGACCGCAAAATTCCGGCGGCAATAACACCGCACCAACCGCAACGCGGCCCTCTGCATCTGGGGCCGCGTTGTTTTTTGCGCCTTGCCCGCCGCCGCGCCAGCTGGCCTGCAAGGCCAACATTCGTTCATGAGCTTGCCCTTGCCAATTTACAGAAGTTATAAAATAGTGGATTATACAAGGGATAAACGGCAGATGCGAGGCGCACGGCATGGATACCCCACAATCCGATACGGCAGGGCAGTTTACCCTGCAAATGCAGAAGCTGCTTTTGCAGCACTGCCTTGGCGCGTGGCCACGCCGGGGGCGCACCCTGCTTGAGGTAAACTGCGGGCAGGGCGACTTTTTACCGCTGCTGTGGGAATGCGGCTTTGACATGACCGCCACGGAACTGAACTCCGACATGCGGGCCAGTGCCGGGCGCATGGCCGACCGGGCCGAAGTGCTTGCCGCCGCAGACGACCACCTGCCCTTTGACGATGAGGAATTTGACTGGGTTGTGCTGCACCTGGTTTCGCCCGGCGCGGACAACGCGCGCAGGGCCATTGCCGAGTCGCTGCGCGTTGCTTCTGCCGGTGTGGCCCTCACATTCTGGAACGCGGCTTCGCTTCCTTTTTTGCTCCACTGCCTCCGTGGCCGCAAAACCGACTGGCCCGGCCCGGCGTTTTGCTGGTGGCAGGTATGGCGTATGCTCAGGGGCCTCTCCGCTGGCAGCATCAGCGGTGCAAGCGTGCTTGCGGGCCCGCAGTCAACGTGGAACGCCGCGTGCGGCCTCTCGCGTTGCAACAGGGTTTTGCCCTGGCTGCCCATGGGCGCATGGGGCGTCATACGCATTGACCTGGGCAAATCCCGCCCGGTTACTCCCCTGCCCTTGCGGCTTGGGCGCAGGCGCATGCGCCGCCCCGAGCCCGCCATGGAGTGCGGGCACAAATCCCAGACAAAAGCCGTCAACACTGAAAGGGAAACACCATGAGTCTGCCCTCTGTTGCCCCTCTTGTTGCCTTTATTCGCAAGCATACCCTGCTGCTGGCAGCCGTGCTGCTTATTCTTCTTGCGGCGGCGGGCGGGTACAGCGGCTGGCAGCATTACCAGTTCAGGCAGACAGCCGAGTTTGCCTTTTCGCAGATCAAGGACAGCCTGCACCCAACCAAGCCCGCCGACCTTGCCCGGTGGGTCAACTTTGACGGGCTCACAAAGCCGCTGGCCAAGGCCGTGGCGCAAAAATACCCCAACCTGAAGCAGGGCCCCAACCAGCTGCGCGACATCAACGACATGCTGCAGGTCGGCCTGCTCAAACAGGCCCGCGCCAAGGAAGAACCCGTCAAGGACGAGCCAGATGAAGCCGTGCGGCTCAAAACGCCTCTCTATGTGCTGCCGCCGACCTTTTATACCCAGCTCAAGGAAACCCTGGCCCTGCAAAACCCCACAGAAAACACTGCCCTGATTGCCGCCAAGGTGCACCACCCGCTCATGAACAAGGAATTTTCGCTGCTGCTGCGCATGGACAAAACCCCTGAGGGCTGGCGCGTGGACAATCTTGTCAACGCCGATGATCTTGTGCGTCAGTTCCGTGAATACCAGATGGAACGCATGATCGCCCAACGGCAGATAATTCTTGACAGAAATGCCAACATAAAGAAACGCATCGAAGATACTCTGCCCATCAAGACCTGTTCAGTCAGCGCAGGGATGATTTCAGACGGGCGCACGCTCCTGGTGGTGGTAAGCGTACTGGGCAAAAATACCGGTGCGGTGGCGGTCAACAACATGGACCTTTCGGCAAAAATCTGCACGCCCGACGGCAAGGAACTGCTGCACAGGTTTCTCAACGCAGTGCAACCCACGGCCCCCGGCGAAGACCTGGACCACAGCTGGACCATCGAAATGGACGGCGCAAGCGATCTGGGCAAATCCATTCTGGCCGCGCGCAAGCTCAGCTGCGAATCTTTCTGGAAAACCCTGGGCTTGGCCAACGGAGAGGTGCTGCACCTCAGTCTGCAACCGCCGCTGCTGGAAGAATTTCAGTAATTTTCACAATCACCTGCTCACAATGCCCTTTTCTCGCGCATGCTAATATGTCATAGTGTCGCGGTTGGCGGGCCGGGCAAAACGACCCGCGCCGACCGCACATAAACTCAAGGAGCCGCAACATGTCGGGCCTCAGCCGTTCCATACACCTTACGGTGCATATCCATAAAGATCCTGCAGCCATGGCCGAGCGCGCCGCCCACATCCTTGCGGCAGCCTGCGAAGAAGCCATCGCCGACAGGGGGATCTTTCGCATCGCCCTTTCGGGCGGGCAAACCCCCACTCCGCTTTTTCGCCTGCTGGCGGCCGCAGACTGGGCTGACCGCCTTCCTTGGGACAAAATGACATTTTACTGGGTGGACGAGCGCTGTGTCGGCCCTGACCACCCGGACAGCAACTACGGCCTCGCACGCCGCGAGCTGCTCAGCATGGTTCCGGCCACGCATTTTTTCCGCATGCGCGGCGAGGAAGACCCCGTTGAAGCCGCCGTCAAATACGAGCAGCAGATCCGGGCCGAGTTCAATCTCGGTCAGCACGAACTGCCCCGCTTTGACTTTATGCTGCTGGGCATGGGCGAAGACGGCCACACGGGCTCCATCTTTCCCAATTCGCCCGCGCTGGCCGAGCGCAAGCGCCTTGTCATCGACCAGTACGTGCCCGAGCGCAAGGCCGACCGCCTGACGCTGACGCTGCCGGTCATCAACAATGCCCGCTGCTGCATGTTTCTTGTGACCGGCAAGGAAAAGCACGACGTGCTTTCGCGCGCGCTCAACCTGCTGGCCGAGCCGACCCTGCCCGCGCAAAAAGTGCGCCCCGGCTTTGGCGAACTTATCTGGGTTGTGGACGAAGCCGCCGCCAGAGGCGAATAAGCCCGCCCGCTGTCACGCTTATCAGGCAAAACCCCACCCGCATGCGGGTGGGGTTTTGTTGTCTGTCTGGTTGTGCTCCCCGCCCGACTCTCCCCATGCAGCGTGCAAACCAGCCCCTATGGTGCGGCGGGGGCTCCGTCGCCAGCTGGCGCTGGCTCCGCCGCAGGGCTGGCTTGCCGCTGCGCGGGCGGGGTCGCCGCATCCTGCACGGGCAGATGTTCCTGCCCCTGCAGCACGCGGGCCTTGCAGATTATTTCCGGCCTGTATTCAAAATGCATCAGGTCATATTCGTGCCATTTGCCGCCCCAGATAAAACCCTCGTTTTCAAAGGCCGCCACAATGGACGCTGGGTAATTTTTTTGCAGGGGATGCGGCCGCAGCTTGCTCCACCGCCAGTACGTGGCGATGCCGGGGCTGATGTCAAAGGCAATGCCAAAGGCGTGCGGGCTCAGACGATTTTCGCCCGCTATGCGCCGCCATGCAAAGCCGCCGTCCATCTTGAGCAAGGCCCTTAGCCTCGGCTCGTTGGCAACCTGCGGCGACAGGACGGCGTCGGCCCGGTTCATGGCCTGCGCGGCCGCTGGCGAAAGATGCAGACTCTGTCCCATCAGCCGGGCTTGCACAAGATGACTGCTGACTGTCTTGAGATTTGCGCCGTAGAGAGCCTGCATCAGATCATACGAGCGCCGCCGCCCGGGCGAAACCCCAAGCGGGGTATCGGGCCGCTCCGGCTCCAAGGGGTAGGGTTCGGCCATGCTCGTGCGCACACTCACGACCCACTCCGATTCATGCCCGTTCGTCAGGGCTTCGGCGTCGGGGGCAGCCGCATACAGCACGCGGCGTCCGTCGCCAAACATCAGCCATTGTCCCTGCGCGTCAGCCGTCATACCGGTGATCTGGGGGTAGGCCCGACGCAGGCAGTACATGTCGATGCGCCCGGTTTCGTCCAGCTCTGCGGGGGCAGGGGATGCGGGCACGGGCTCAGCCGCCGGAACTGGCGAGGACTCCAGCGGCAAGTCAGGCAAAGACGCCGCAGCGGCATGCGCGACAAAGGCGCAGCAAAAAAAAATATAAAGCAGCAATATTCGCATCCCGGCAGACTATCCAACCCCGGCTTGTCAAGGCAAGCGCTTTTGCGTACACCTGCGCCATGTTTGCCTGGAAATTCTATCTGGTCACCTTTGGCTGCAAGGTCAATCAATACGAAACCCAATCCCTGCGTGAAGCCTGGCACGCTCTGGGCGGTGCGGAATGCAACGCCCCTGCCGAGGCCGACGTAGTGTGCGTCAACAGCTGCGCCATCACGGCCAAGGGCGAAAGGGACGCGCGCAACGCCGTATTCAGGTTGCGCAGGGAGGCTCCGCACGCGCGCCTGATCCTTACCGGCTGCGCCGCCAGGCTTTTTGCCGATTACAAACCACGCCCAGGGGCCATCTGGGCCGCGCCTGACCTGCTGGTTCCGCAGGAGGAAAAAAGCCGCCTGCTTGACGGCCCGTGGGCCGACCTTGACGGCGACAGCGCACCCCGGCCCTCTGCCGACGAGGCAACCGCCGACGTTACGGCGACGGCACCGCAGACGTTTCCGCCTTTTCAGATTTCGGCATTCAAACGCGCCCGGCCTGTACTTAAAGTGCAGGACGGCTGCGCCCACCGCTGCACCTACTGCATTGTTCCGCTCACGCGCGGCAAACCTCGCAGCCGCCCGGTGGATGAAATTGTCGCTGAGGCGCGCCGTCTGCTGCAGGCAGGGCATGCGGAGATAATGGTTTCGGGCATCAATCTGGGCCAGTATGGCCGGGATGCCCAAACCGGCGATTTCTGGAGCCTGTTGCGCGCGCTCGACGCAGCCCTTGCCCCCGAATTTGCGGGCACGGCCCGCCTGCGCATCAGCTCGCTGGAACCCGGCCAGCTCGACCAGCAGGGGCTGGAAGCCCTGCTGGCCTGCCGCATGCTTTGCCCGCACCTGCACATCTCGCTGCAACACGGCAGCCAACGGGTACTCAAACGCATGGGCAGGGGCCACTATACCCCCGCCATGCTCGAAAACGCCGTTGCCGCCCTGACCCGGCAGTGGTCGGTCATGGGGTTGGGAGCGGATATCATTGCGGGTTTTCCTGGCGAGACGGAAGAAGACCTGCGCCAACTGCTTGAACTTATCGACCGTCTGCCCATGAGCTATGCGCACGTATTCCCCTATTCGCGCAGACCAGGAACCGCCGCAGACCGTTTTGACGGGCAGATTGCCCACAGCCTCAAGCTTGAGCGGGCTGCCCGCCTGCGCGAGGCCGTGGCCCGCAAGCAACAGACATTTTTGGCCGCTCAGCTCAAGCTGCCGCGCATGTTGGTGGCCGCAGACAACCCACAGGCATTTGCGGAACCAGCCCTCGCCGCGCCTGCTGGCGCAGACGAGGCCCCCATGCCCAATGCCGCAGGCAAGCCAAAAAAGAACAGCATCAAGGGCGTCAACGAATACTACGCGGCCTGCGCCATACGCCTGCCAGCGCAAGGCAAAAAGCCCGGCGCGGGCGCGGGGCTTTTGCCCGCGCGACCGGTAGCCCTTGCGGAAAAAGGGCTGGTTGTGGAGCTGATAGAATCAGAATAACGGGCTGTCGAGCCGCCGCCTGCCCTGCAGCGGCAGCCATGCAGCAGCGCAACGCATAAAATAAGGAAAGAAACAGGCCTGTTTCTTTCCTTATTTTTATTGCACGCAAAACGCGCTGACGCGCGCTGCGGGCCCAAGGTCAAATCGGGTTCAGACCAGGGGCAAGCACACTAGATGCTGATCTTCGCGCCCAGCAGTTTGACAAATTCGGCAATCAGGGCGGGGTGGGCAGGCCAGGCCGGCGCACTGACCAGGTTGCCGTCAACGGTGGCGCTCGAAAGGGTTTCGTTAAAATCGCACCAGGTCGCGCCAGCGTCCACCACGTCGGGTTTTACCGCCGGGTAGGCCGTGCAGCTGCGGTTTTTTCAGCACGCCAGCCGAAACAAGTATCTGCGGGCCGTGGCACACGGCGGCAATGGGTTTTTTGGCGTTGTTGAATTCGCGCACTATTTCCAGAATGCGCGGGTTAAGACGCAGATATTCCGGGGCGCGTCCGCCAGGAATGACGAGACCCGCGTAATCGGCGGTATTTACCTTGTCAAAGTCATAGTTGATGCCAAAGTTGTGCCCGCGTTTTTCGGAGTAGGTCTGGTCGCCCTCAAAATCATGAATGGCCGTGCGCACGCTTTCGCCGGTTTTTTTGCCAGGGCATACGGCATGCACTTCATATCCAAGCATCTGCAGCATCTGGAAAGGAACCATGATCTCGTAATCTTCAACATAGTCGCCAGCCAGTACCAGAATCTTTTTCATATGTTCCTCCAAACGGGGAGCGGCCCGTTAACACGGTCGTCACGACCGGTTGTTGCGCGGCGGCCGGGCGGCAAAAGACCGCCCTTGCCTTGACCGCATATATACTTATATATGCACACAAAGCATGTGGGCAAGCCCCAAGGTTGCCCACAGATGCTGATCCGCCCGCTGCGCCTTGCAGCACGCGGATATGACCACAACAAGCAAGATACCGGCGCAAGCATAACGCGCAGTTTGTTGCGGCATGCGGCCGCAACGGTTTCATTACGGCAACAAGTGAGGAGTAAAACCATGCCCATGTATGATTTTGTCTGCACGGCCTGCGGCAATAAATTTGAAGAACTCGTTTTTGGCGACGAGGTTCCGCCTTGCCCCAAGTGCGCCTCACCCGCCACAGAAAAGCAGATGTGCGTACCAAGCCCCCTGAAGACCGGGGCTTTTCCTTACAAGCCCGGCCCGGTACGGCCCATGGGCACAGGCATGCCGCCCTCGTGCGCTGCTGGCGGCGGTTGCGGCGGCTGTGGCGGAAATTCTGGCGGATCTCAGGCATAAGACGCTGATTTTAAAAAATAAAAAAAAATATCCTCAGCGCCGGGCCCAGGGCATTTGTTGCATTCGCAAGCCCCTTGCTCTACACTGTCGCATACTTTTAGCAGGAAGGAAGCTATGCTCCGCAGCATGACCGGCTTTGGCCGCTGCCTGGTGGAAAACGACTACACCACCCAGCAGTGGGAGGTTAAAAGCGTCAACAGCCGCCATCTTGACCTCAAGTGGCGTCTGCCTCTCTCTGTGCGCAGTCTTGAGCCGCGGCTTGAAAAAGTCGTGCGCCGCTATGCCTCGCGCGGACGTGTGGATGTAAGCCTGGTTTTGCAGTACGCGCCGGGCAATGTGCCAGCCATGCGCTTTGACATGGTTCAGGCTGCCGCCATGATTGACAATTTACAGGCGCTGGCCAGCACAAGAGGCGAATCTTATGTTCCCGACTTCAACGCCCTGCTGCAGATACCCTCGCTTTGGGGCGACAGCGGCGAAGAGCTGGACGAAGAAATGGCCCTCTGCCTCGAAGAAGGCTTGGCTCTAGCCCTGGAAGACTGGAACGAAGCCCGCTCCGCCGAAGGCCGCGCTCTGGCCACCGACATGCACTCCCGCATACTGCGCATGGAGGAATGGACGGGCCTTATTGCCGAACGCGCGCCCAACATCAAGGAAGAACGCGCCAACGCCCTGCGTGAACGCCTGAGCGAAGCCCTGGCCCAAAACGGGCAGGAGCTGGAAGAAGGCCGCTTTTTGCAGGAGGCCGTCATCTTGGCCGACCGTCTGGACGTGAGCGAAGAGCTTACGCGGCTCAACACGCACCTGTCGCGGCTGCACGACCTGCTCCAAACCGGCGGAGACGCCGGGCGCAGGCTCGACTTTACGCTGCAGGAGTGCTTCCGCGAGATCAACACCTGCGGCAACAAACTGCCCGACGTGCAGCTGTCGCGCATGGTGGTTGATTTTAAAAACGAACTGGAAAAATGCCGCGAGCAGGTCCAGAATCTGGAATAACATGCCTCGCGAACGACTTATCAATATCGGTTTTGGCAACTATGTGCTGGCGGGCCGGGTTGTGGGCATTGTCAGCCCTGCATCCTCGCCCATGAAACGCCTTCGTGAAGACGCGCGGGCAGAGGGAAGACTCATCGACGCCACTCAGGGTCGTAAAACGCGCTCCATACTGGTGACCGACTCCAACCACGTCATACTTTCCTCCATCCAGCCCGAAACAATCAGTCAGCGCTTTGCGCAAGAGGAAGGGGACTGATGCCCCGCGAAGGCATAGCACTGGTGCTCAGCGCACCGTCAGGCGCAGGCAAGACCACGCTGGTCAAACGGCTGCTGGCGGAGTTTCCGCACGTTGGCTACTCGGTTTCGTGCACCACCCGCCAGCCCCGTCAGGGCGAGGTGGACGGCAGGGACTATATTTTTTTGAGCCGTGAGGAATTTGAACAACGCCGCACGCAGGGATATTTTGCCGAATGGGCCGAGGTTCACGGCAATTTTTACGGCACGCCGCTCGGGCCGGTAAAGGACAGACTGCACCAGGGACAAGACGTGCTGTTTGATATTGACGTGCAGGGCGCTGCCCAGCTCAAGCTTTCGCTCTCTGAAGCCACGTTTGCCTTTATACTGCCGCCCAGCCTGCACGAGCTTGAAAACCGCCTGCGCGGACGCGGTCAGGACGACGAGCCGACCATCGCACGCCGCCTCGAAAACGCGCATGCGGAGATTCTTCAGGCCCGCTGGTACGATTCGGTGATTGTAAACGACGATCTGGATCAGGCCTATGACTGTCTGCGCGCGGTCTATGTAACCGCCAGCCTGGCCCCGGGGCGCAACCCGCATCTGCTGGACGAAATTCTGGCCCGATAGGCTGACCGGCAAATATCCAACCGGCGTAAGCCCCCGGCACATGCAACCTGAAACCGTATGCCGCACCCGTCCGGCGGGTTGCGACACCGGGCCGTCATACCAAGGAAACACCATGCCCACGCTGCAACACGCGCCGCAACTGGCGGTAGCCCTCGATTTGCCCGAAAAAAAACGGGCCGTCGCCCTTGCCGGGCAGCTGCGCGGCACGGTTCCCTGGTGCAAGGTGGGTATGGAGCTTTTTACCCATGCAGGCCCCGGTCTGCTGGAAGAGCTGACGGGCATGGGCTTCAAGGTGTTTCTTGACCTCAAGTTTTACGACATACCCAACACCGTGGCGCAGGCCGTCAAGGCTGCGGCGGCGGTGGGCGTAAACATGCTTACCCTGCACTGTCAGGGGGGCGAGCGCATGTGCCGGGCCGCAGCAGAGGCCGCTGCGGGCATTGCCGGGCCACGTCCCCTGCTGTTTGGCGTAACGGTGCTCACCAGTTTTGCGCCGGGCGAAATGCCCGGCATCGATGCCCTGCCCGCTGATTTTGCCCTGGCTCTGGCCCGTCAGGCCGGGCCGTGGGGGCTCGACGGGGTGGTCTGCTCCGGGCACGAGGCGGCGGCCATCAAGGCGAGTTGCCCCGGCCTGCGTTGCCTGTGTCCGGGCATCCGCCCGGCGGGTTCCGCCGCCGGCGATCAGCGCCGGGTCATGACCCCCGCCCTGGCCGTGGCCGCTGGGGCCGATTATCTTGTTGTGGGCAGGCCCATCACGGCGGCGCCCGACCCGCTGGGCATGGCGCGGCAGATTACGGCCGAAATGGCCTCAGCTCTCATATAACAGCAGTATTGAGGAACAGCATGGCAGGTCAAACGCCAAATAACGCGCATCCCACCAACGGCAAGGCTGACGTTCGGGGGGTCTTTTCCACCCAGGAGGTTCGCCGCGTCGGCACCGGCACCACGACGCGCAAAACAGTGCAAAAGACCTTTTGGTTTGTTGAACAGAACGGCAAGGAAATCGACTGCCAGCCGCTCAACACCAACTATGTGCCCAGCGGCCCCAAGCGCAAGATCACCCTGGACGAGCTGATTGCCAAATTTTCTCCCGAGCCCGAGTTTTACCTCAACTCCGTCTTTCCCAAAATGCAGGAGATGCAGCGCAACGTCGAAAGCGGCGACACGCACCGCGAAAAGGGCGAAACCTTTGCTGCGGAATATGAATACGCACGGGCGCTCAAGGTTGACGAAGAAAACGTACGGGCCAACTTTGGCATCGGGCTTACCTACCTTGAGCGCGGCGACAACGCCAAGGCGCAGGATATTTTTCAGCGGCTGGTAAAACTTGAAGCCACGTTTGAGCCAGAGCACAAGCACCTGTTCAACGAGTTTGGCATCAACCTTCGCAAAAACAGGATGCTGCAGGAATCGCTGGAGTACTATCATCGGGCGCTTGAGCTTTCGCCCAACGACGAGAACCTGTACATGAATATCGCCCGCGTGCAGCTTGAGCTCAAAAACCTTGTCGAGTGCGTGGACAACCTGCTGAAGGCCCTTACCCTGTCGCCCCGGCACGAAACCTCGCTCAAGTTTCTGGCCTGGCTCATCCAAAAACAGCTCGTGCCCGCCGACAGGCTGGACGGCGTGCGCGCGGCGTTGCAGGCCGCGCAAAGCGGGGCTGCCCGGCAGCCCAAACCGGCAGGCCGATAGCGTGAAAAACTGGCTGTTTCGCGAGCCTGCGCGCAGCGACTGCTCCATGCCGCCCCGGCAGTGGGCAGACGCTCTCTCCATCTCGCCCCTGCTTCTTGAAATTCTATGGCGACGTGGCCTTTCCGAAAGGGAGGCCATAGACGCTTTTTTGTCCGCGCGCCTCAGCTCGCTGACTCCGCCCGACCAATGGCCGCAACTGCCAAAAGCAGCAAACCTGCTGGCAACGGAACTGCTGGCTGGCAAAAAGCTGGCCGTGTGGGGCGACTACGACGTTGATGGCCTCACCGCCGCCACCCTGGTGCTGGATGTGCTTGAAAGCCACGGCATCACGGCCAGCTGGCATATCCCGGACAGACGCAGCGAAGGCTACGGCCTCAACGTGAAGCATATTGAAGCGCTGGCCGCCGAGGGATGCGGTATTCTGCTTACGGTCGACTGCGGCATTTCTGACTTCGCGCCCGTCAAACGCGCCAGGGAGCTGGGCATGACCGTGGTGGTCTCGGACCACCACCTGCCGCCCGCCGAGCTGCCCCCGGCCAACGCCATCTGCAACCCCAAGGTCTGTGCGGCCGAGGATCTGCCCTACCCGCACCTTGCGGGCGTGGGCGTGGCATTTTACCTCATGGGAGCCGTCAACGCGGCCCTTGCCCCACACACGGGCAAAAAGCACAACATGGGCGACAGCCTTGACCTTGTTGCCCTGGGTACGCTGGCCGACGTGATGCCCCTGACGGGAGAAAACCGCGTGCTCGTTCGCGGCGGGCTGGGCCGCATCGCACAGGCGCACCGCCCCGGCATGGCCGCCCTCAAGGTTGCCAGCGGCATAAACGCGGCTGCGGCCCTGAGCGCTGGACAAGCGGTATTTCGGCTTGCGCCGCGTATCAATGCTGCCGGGCGCATGGGCAAGGGCGAGCTGGCCCTCAAGCTGCTGCGCGAAAAAGACCACGCCGCAGCCGCGCTTATGGCCAAGGAGCTGGACGAGCTCAACCTCACCCGACGGCAGGAAGAAGAACGCATTTACGCCGAGGCAAAAAAACAGGCTTCTGACCTGCTGGCGCGCGGGCCGCGTATGGGCCTTGTGCTGTACGGCAAGGACTGGCACCCCGGCATTGTGGGCATTGTGGCCTCGCGCATTGTGGAAGACTATTACCGCCCGACCATCATTGTTTGCGAAGACCAGGGCAAGCTTAAAGGCTCGGGCCGCTCGGTGCGCGAGTTTGATCTGCACGGCGGCCTGACCCGTGCAGCCGACTGTCTGCTGAATTTTGGCGGTCACAGGCAGGCTGCCGGTGTACGGCTGGAGCCGGAACGGCTTGAAGAATTTCGCGCCCGGTTTGAAGCCGTGGCCGAAGAGGCTCTGGGCCCCACGCCCCTGCTGCCCACCCTGACGCTGGAATGCGATCTGCCGTTCAGCCATGCAAGCGACCATGACTTTCTCAAGGAACTTAAACTGCTGCAGCCCTTTGGGCCGGGCAATCCGGAGCCTGTGTTCCAGTCGCCGCCGCTGCTGGTCAAGGAGCGCTCGTACCTCGGACGCAGCCGGGAGCATGTGCTGTTGCGCCTTACAGACAGCGCCAGCGGCATCACGCTTTCGGCCAAGGCCTGGCGCATGGCCGACGAGTTGAAAGAATCACTGGTCAACAAGCATATACGCGTGGCCTACACCCCGCGCATAGATACCTTTAACGGCATCGCCTCTGTGGACATTGCCATCAAGGACTGGCGCCCGGCATAGTCGGCGCTTTTGCCCTCATAACCGGCAGCCCACATATCAACGGCGCTGCCCCGTAAAAAACCGCTAAAACAACCGCCCGCTTTTTGCGCCTTGCAAGCCTGCTCAGGCCCTCGCAAAATCATTCAGGGGATTTTGCAAGGCCATAGGCAGTCACTACAGGCTGCCTCTGCCCCCTCAGCGCACCTCACGCCCCTTTTGCTGGCGCAAAGGCATACCCAGTGCCGGGCGTTAGCCCTGCTTCATTTCTGCAATCAGGTTGCTCAGGGCATGCGCCTGCCGCGTCAGCTCCGTCACGGCCTTGGACGCCTCGTCCATGGCAAGGGCCGTATGCCCCGAAATATCGTTGATTTTTACTATGGTCTGGTTGATTTCTTCGCTTGTGGCCGACTGCTGTTCACTGGCCGTGGCAATGGCGCGCACCTGATCGGCGGCAAACTCGACGCTGTGGACGATATGCGCCAGCGCCTCGCCCGATTGCGCGGCAAAATCAGAGGCGACCTCAACCTCGCGCAGGGCAATTTCCATAACATCCACGCTTTTGGCCGTGCTTGTCTGTATGGCCGTTATGGCGTTGCCCACGTCATTGGTGGAGGCCATGGTTTTTTCCGCCAGTTTGCGCACCTCGTCGGCCACCACGGCAAATCCGCGCCCGGCGTCTCCCGCCCGCGCCGCCTCGATGGCCGCGTTGAGGGCCAGCAGGTTGGTCTGGTCGGCAATGTCCGAAATCACGTTCATGATGCGGCTTATGGCCTGGGCGTGGCCGTTGAGTTCGGCCATGTCGTTTTTGAGGCCGTGCGAAACCTCGCGCACCTGCCCAATGCTCTGCAAGGCCTTTTGCACGATAGCAGAGCCGCTTTCGGCGCTGCCACGCGTTTCTTCCGACGAGGAGTATGCCGCCGAGGAGTTGCGGGCCACCTCCTGCACCGTGGCGTTCATCTGGTTCATGGCTGTGGCCGCTTCCGCAAGGCGCTGGGCAGACTCCGAAGCGGCTTGCTCCGACTGCCCTATCTGCTCTGAAAGCCGGGCCGAGGCCGAGGCAAGCCCGGACGCCACGCCTTCAAGCTGTCCGGCTGCCGCCAGCATGCCCTCACGGCGGGCGTTTTCCGCCTGTCGGGCGGCTTCCGTGGCCTGCGCGGAGGCTTCGCGGGCTTGCTCTGTAGCCTGCTGCGCGGCGGCGGTTTTTTCTTCACTTTCGCCCAGCAGACGCTTGATGTGGCCGAGCATGCGCTCCATGGCAAGCGACAGCACGCTGAATTCGTCGCCTCTTTTTTCAGAGGTGCGCAGCAGCCTTTCTTCCGCGACTGTACACTCAAGCCGCCCGTCGGCAATGGCCTCGGCCAGGCCGGAGAGGCCGCCAATAAGGCGCACCATGCCCCGCACGATCAAAAAGATGACAATGCCCACGGCCAGGGCGCACCCCATGGCCAGCAGCACATTGTTGACCAGCATGTCGGCAATGGGCGCGAAAAGAATCTTTTTGTCCAGCTCGAGGCACAGTATCCAGTGCTCTTCAGGCATATCAGTGTAATACAATATTTTTTCGCGCCCATCGCCGTTCACAAATTCGAGTCTGCCCTTTTTGTTTTTGAGCACCTCAGACACCCAGGCCCCGCTCTCCTTCTGCCCGATGCGCGCGATATCCGAGTGCTGCACGATAACGCCGTCGGTATTGACCACAAAGGCCATTCCCGCATCACCCAGATCAACCTTGTTTGTGGTGGCCGCAGCCAGCCTGTCGTTGTCCGTGCCCCCGTATATGACGCCCACAACCGTGCCGTTATCCACAATGGGCATGCCGATGATGGTGGTCATTTTTTTAGTGGCCACGCTGACCAGACCGACGGAACTGACCTGGCCCTTCATGCCGTTGATAAAATAGGTGCGCTTGGAAAAATCGTCGCCGATGGTTTTGCTGAATTTTTGGCTGTCGCCCTTTTTGCTGTGCACGATCACCTTGCCGTCCGGGGCGATAAGCCCGCAGGTGGCAATGTTGCTGTTGACGGCGGTAAAGTTTTTGAGGGCGTCTATGGCGTGGAGAAAAAGCTCGTCGTTATGGTCGATCACTCCGTTTTTGGCATAGGAAGCCAAAAAAAGACGAAGACGATGGTTTTCGGCAATCTGGGCCAGGGCTTCCTTCATGGACTGAAAAACAGCGTTGAGCCCTACCTCCTGCCCCTTAAGGATAGCTGCAATGTCTTGACGCGTCTGCCTGCGCAGGGAGTTTTCCGACGTATTGTGGCTAATGCCAGCCACAAGAGCGAGCCCCAGAATGGACGGAATAAGGATGCACAGCGACATCTTTGTCAACAGGCCCAGCTTCATGCTTCCTCCTGCGTTTTGACGCCAGATCGCGGCAAGGGGGACGTTTTACCTAATATTCGTCACAAATCTGGCATCCAATAGGGCGGACGTTGCATATTGGCATCATGCCTCAAATTGAAAGATACTAAAGTATGACCAATTATGGCCGCATAGGCAATGGGGCTGCAAAAATACAGGATTAGGCAAAAAAAAGTCCCCCGTCCGGCAAAGGGCGGGGGATTGCATGCGTACAATAGAATAAACGCGATCAGGGCATTGTGTATACACGTTCGGTGTTAAAAATATTGCCTTCTTTTTCCAGCCCCTGTGCGGCCGCCTTGCTATACCAGGCGGCGGCCTCGGACGGGTTTACGCTCACGCCGACGCCGTATTCATAGCAGGCGCCAACATACCGCTGGGCCTGGGCAAAGCCCTGGTCGGCTGAGCGCTTGGCCCAGGCAAAAGACTGCTCCGGATCCTTGGCAAAGCCGTAACGTCCCTGGCTGGCGTACAGGGCGAGGTTAAACTGCGCCTCAGCATTGCCAGCATTGGCCGCGCGGGACATCAAATCGGCAACGGCTGCGTCGTTTTTGGGCACGCCAGCTCCAAGCTCGTACAGATAGCCCAGCTGCACCTGCCCCTCGGGGTAGTTCTGTTCTGCTGCAAGTCGAAACCACTTGGCGGCGGTTTCCATATCCTGGGCGACGCCCAGGCCGTTTTCATAGCAGCGGGCGAGCAGCACCTGAGCGCGGGGATTGCCGTCGCTGGCCAGAGGCTGCACCATTTGCACAACTTTATTGTATTGTCCGATATTATACGCGGTCCAGGCTTCATCCAGCGTCTGTTGGGCGGATTTGGCGGGAGCGGCCAGCACCGTGCCAACCATGCCTGCCCCCAGGACAAGCACTGCGGCCAGCAAAATTGCAGAACTCAGTTTTTTCATAACACGTCTCCTTTGCTTCCGGAGTTGCTTCCGGTATCGCACGGGCAGACAGTAGTACCAGCAAGGCCGTATGGCAAGACCGCCCCTTGACGCGGCTGCAGGCAGAAGGCACAAACAACGGCAGGCGCGGGGCTTTTGCAAGCCCGCTTTATACGCCAGCGAGGAGATGCTGCATGAATGTTCCCCCTGACTCACCACGGCATGACCATTCGGATAATTACGGGCACGACGCCCCGGCCCTGCCTGAAGGCACCAATGCCCCCAAGGGCGAGCCACGCGTGGTTGATGTGGAAGTGCTGCAGGGGCGCGAAGATTCAGGGCGGCAAGACGGCGCGCACGGCAACGGCTGGAACGGCAATGCGGGCTTTGGCTCCCCTGGCAAACCATTTGGCGGCGGCGCGGGGCATACTGGCAAAGGACGGCAGCGCTTTCAGGGCAGATTTTTTTACCATGAGACCTTTGGCTCTTCGGGCAATCTGGGCGGCATAAACTTTGGCCGCGTGTGGACCGGCTCACAGGACCAGACGGGCTGCCTGCCCCCCTGCATCACCTTTGCCCTTTTTATGGTCTGCCTCGCCCAATTTGGCTTTCTTGCGGGCATTGGCTTTGTTTTTTTTCACACCATCGGTTCGGCCATGGGCGTGTTGCGCGATGTGCGACAATTCAGCACCGGCCGCCTGCCCAACCCCTGGGCCTGGCGCCTGTGCAACTGGGGCCTTTCGTTTTTGCTCACCGCATGGCTTGCCGGAGCCTTCCACTAACCGTCAGCCGCCATGCCCGCCACCGATGCCGCAACCAACGCCGTATGGCTTGTGTATCTGCTGGAGTGCGCCGACGGCACCCTCTACTGCGGCATAACCACCAACATGCAACGCCGCCTGGGCCAGCACAATGGGCAAGCGCCCGGCGGCGCAAGGTATACGCGGGGGCGACGCCCTGTACTGCTGCTCGGCAGCCGGGCCTGCAGCGGCAAAAGCGAAGCCCTGCGGCTGGAGCAGGCCGTCAAGGCGCGGCCCAAAGCCCATAAACTGCAATTTCTGCTGACCGGAGAGCTGGTTTCATGCTGACCCCCGACGCGCTGACGGCCTTTTTTGCTACCGCCCTGCTGCTTGGCATTGCGCCCGGGCCGGACAATATTTTTGTGCTCACCCAGTCCGCCCTGTTTGGCGCAAGGGCGGGCATGGTTACAACCATGGGGCTGGTCACTGGCCTTTGCGTGCACACAACAGCTGTGGCGCTGGGCGTGGCGGCCATTTTTCAGGCCTCCGCCCTGGCTTTTACGCTGCTTAAAACGGCTGGCGCGGGCTACCTGCTGTGGCTTGCCTGGCTCTCGTTTCGCGCCGGGGCCTCAACGGCAAAAATCGGCCGGAACGACGCCGACGGCGGCTCTGCCAGCGCGGCATTTCCCGGCTACATGGCGCTCTATCGGCGCGGCATAGTGATGAATGTCACCAACCCAAAGGTCTCAATATTTTTTCTCGCTTTTCTGCCGCAGTTCTGCGATCCCGCGCGGGGCAGCGTGGCTTTGCAGGTGCTAAGCCTTGGCGGCCTGTTCATGCTGGCCACCATTGTCGTTTTCTGGACAGTCGCCGCCCTTGGCGGGCGGCTGGCCGTGTGGTTCAACCGGTCGCAGCGCGGGCAGATCATCATGCAGCGCGTGGCTGGTTGCGTTTTTGTTGCGCTGGCGGCGGCCTTGCTGCTCAGCAGCCGCTGATTGCCCGGTCAACCCCGGCAAAATCAGGTGCACCGATGCGCAAAGTATCCCCTGCGACCTGTGCGCGGCCATTGTGGAGTTCTGCCGCGCGTCTGGTATGCGCCGCTGAAGGGCTTGCCGGGCCGAACGACGATATGTATTGACATGATCGAGCAGTGAAGGTATGAAGTCCGACTTTCGAGGTATCACATGCAGAACTATCGCATCTCTCTCAACGACCTTCCCCCTGAGGGCAAGGAATTTACCATGGACGACCCCGCCATCTGGCAGGAACCCATGGAAGAATTCCAGTTGGATTGCCGCATAAGCAAACCGCTGTGCGCCCGCATTCTGGTATTGCCCATGGACGGCGGCTGGCTTGTGCGCGGCACTCTTGAGGGCGAAGCTGTTCAGCCCTGCAGCCGTTGCGCCGAAGACGCTGTTGCCGCAATCTCCGCCCGTTTTGAGGAGTTTGAAAGCATCCCCGGCATGGGCGAGGACGGGGAAGAAGAAGGCGACGACATCGCCCCCATGGGCGAGCTGGAAGATGTCGCCGAAGGCCGCATAGTATTTGAACGCAACTCCCCCATGCTTGATCTTGCCGCCATCTGCTGGGAAGAATTCATGCTGGCGCTGCCCGTAACACCCCTTTGCCGCGAAAACTGCAAAGGCCTGTGCGCCGGGTGCGGGGTTAATCTTAATGAAGGCATGTGTGCCTGCACAGAAGAGGAAGGCGACCCCCGCATGGCGGCATTGCGCGGCCTCACTCTGCACAAAAACTAGACAATCACAATTTTTTTTACTAATCTGCTGTGTCTTGCGGGCGGGCATGTGCGCCAAGCCGCCAATCCCGCACAAACATTCCGCAAGACAGGAAAAGGAGACTACCATGGCCGTTCAGCAAAACAAGAAATCCCGTTCCCGCAAGGGCATGCGCCGTTCCCATGATCGCGTGGCCGTGCCTGCCGTTATCTACTGCTCCTGCGGCGAACCCACCGTTCCGCACAGCGTGTGCCCCAACTGCGGTTCCTACAAGGGCCGTCAGGTGATCGCCAAAAGCGAAAACGAATAATGAACGAGCGCCCCATCATTGCCGTGGACGCCATGGGCGGGGACTTTGGCCCCTCTGTGGTCGTTCCGGGAGCTATTGAAGCCGCGCGGCTTTATGATCTGCATGTCCAGCTTGTGGGTGATACCCCCAAGCTGGAAGCCGAGCTTGAAAAACTCGACCTTAACGATGTGCATTTCGACATAGTTCAAGCCGATGATGTGGTGCACATGAATGAAAAGCCCTCGGACATTCTGCGCCGCAAAAAAAACGCGTCCATCCAGGTAGCCTGCCGTCAGGTCAAGGATGGCGCGGCGGATGCTGTTGTCAGTGCCGGGCATTCCGGCGCTACAGTGGCATGCGGCATGTTCATCATGGGCCGTCTGCCCGGGGTGGAACGCCCTGCGCTGGCCACGTTGCTGCCCACGGAAAAAAATCCCGTGGTCGTACTGGACGTGGGCGCTAATGTGGATTGCCGCCCCTACCACCTGTTCCAGTTTGGTCTCATGGGCGACGCATTCGCCCGCGACCTGCTGGGCTATGCCTCTCCGCGCGTGAGCATCCTCAGCATTGGCGAAGAAGAAGGCAAGGGCAACAGCCAGGTCAAGGAAGCCTACGACCTGCTGAAAATGGCCCAAAACCTCAACTTTGCGGGTAATGCCGAGGGGCGCGACATCTTTGTCGGCAATATCGACGTGGTTGTCTGCGACGGTTTTGTGGGTAACGTGGTCGTGAAGATGAGCGAAGGGCTGGCTGCCTCGCTGGTGCGCATGCTCAAAAAGGTGTTTACCTCGGGCCTGCTGCCAGCCATTGGCGGCATGCTGGCCAAGGGCGCCTTCAAGCGTTTTGCCCGCACCATTGATTACGCCGAGTACGGCGGCGCGCCATTGCTGGGCCTTCAGGGTCTGGCCATTATCTGCCACGGCCGCTCAAGCGCCAAGGCCATGACAAACGCCATCAAGATGAGCGGCACCTTTGTGCGCAAAGGAACCAACAGTCGCCTCGGCGAAACCATTCTTGCCAACGAGGAACTGACACGTTTCTCCCGCGCCATCTAACCATACGGTATTTCTATGAATCCACTCTGTCATCTGCTCGCCTTGAGCGCCTATGTGCCGGACACGGTGCTGACCAATACCGATCTCGCCAAGGTGGTGGACACCAACGACGAATGGATTGTTACCCGCACCGGCATCAAGCAGCGCCACAGGCTGGACGATGCGGACAATGCCTCGGATCTCGGCCTCAAGGCCGCCCGCAAGGCGCTTGCCGAGGCTGGGATTGAAGCCACGGAGCTTACCCATGTGGTTGGCGCAACCTGCACCCCAGACGTGCTCTCTCCCTCTGTGGCGTGCATTATCGCTGGACAGCTGGGCACACAAAAGGTCATGGCTTTTGACATCAGCGCGGCCTGCTCGGGCTTTTTGTACGGGCTTTCCATCTGCCGTGCCCTGCTGGCTCAGGACCCCGCCGCCAAAATTCTTTTTGTCTGCACCGAGGCGCTTACCCGCCGCGTCAACTGGGCGGACCGCTCTACCTGCGTGCTGTTTGGCGATGCAGCCACGGCCTGCATTGTCAGTTCTTCAAGCCCGGCCATGGCCGAGATTGAAGACGTGGTTTGTCACAGCGACGGCGTGCAGCGCGACCTTATCGTGGTTGGCGGCGGCACCCGCTGCCGTTACGGCCTGGGCGAGCCCGTAGGCGAAAATTTCTTTATTACCATGCAAGGCCGCGAAACCTACAAGCACGCCGTGCGCAATATGGTGCATGTCTGCGAGGAATTGCTTACGCGCAACGGCCTTACCGGTGCGGATGTGGACCTGCTGGTTCCGCATCAGGCAAATATGCGCATCATCGAGGCTGTTGGCAGCCGCCTCGACCTGACAGGCGAGCGCGTGTTCACCAATGTGGAAAAATACGGCAACACATCTTCCGCATCCATCCCCCTGGCACTGGCCGAGGCGCGGGCCGAGGGACGCATCCGTCCCGGCAGCCGCGTTCTCATGACGGCCTTTGGCGCGGGCCTTACCTGGGGTGCGGCTTTGTTACGCTTTTGAGGCAATGCCTCAGCGGGATTGCCGCGCTGAGCAGTGCCATGTATACTGATTATCAGTCGGGCGAAGCCGTGATCCGTGAAGCCATGCCGACCGGAGCGCGCAGCAGCGAGTCTGCCGCGCAGACGTCCAAACCCTTTATCCATACGACTCAGACAAAGGCGAAATGAGCATGAGCACAGCGCAATCCATCCCTGCAGCCGGAGTGCCGACAGCCCTGGTTACCGGCGGTTCGCGCGGCATTGGTCGGGCCATTGCCCAAACCCTTGCCCGTGACGGCTTTCAGGTTTTCCTCACCTACGTCAGCAAACCCGAAGAAGCGGAAAAGGTCGCGGCCGACATCTGCGCCGCGGGCGGCAAGGCTTTTGCCTTTGCCCTTGATGTGAGCAACAGCGAAGCTGTGACCGACTTTTTTGCTGCCCATATCAAGGACAAGGTTGATCTTGCCGTGCTTGTGAATAATGCTGGCATCACCAAGGACGGCTTTCTTGTTCGCATGAAGGACGAAGACTTCGACCGCGTTATCGCCGTCAACCTTCGCGGCGCGTTTGTCTGCACACGCGAGGCCGCCAAAATAATGAGCAAGTCCCGCAAGGGGCGCATCGTCAATATTTCTTCCGTGGTGGGACAGATGGGCAATGCCGGGCAGGCCAACTATGCGTCGGCCAAGGCCGCCCTGCTGGGGTTGACCAAGTCCTGCGCCAAGGAACTGGCCGCCCGCCAGATTACGGTTAACGCCGTAACACCGGGTTTTATCGAAACGGACATGACCGCAACGCTCAATGACGATGTGCGCGCAAGCTACACAGACAGCATACCGCTCAAGCGCATGGGCAGCGCCGAAGATGTGGCCGAGGCCGTTGCATTTCTCGCTTCGGACAAGGCGGCTTACATCACCGGTCAGGTGCTGGGAGTGAACGGCGGTATGTACTGCTAGGCTTTAACTACGGAAGACTCCCGGCTTGCCGGGGTTAAGCAGACCACTAATTTATCTGGAGGATACCATGTCTGAAGTTACAGAAAAAGTTAAAAAGATCATCATCGACCAGCTCGGCGTGAGCGCAGAAGAAGTGAAGCCCGAAGCTTCCTTCGTTGAAGACCTCGGCGCCGACTCCCTTGACCTGACCGAACTGATCATGGCCATGGAAGAAGAATTCGACATCGAAATCGCCGATGACGACGCCCAGAAGATCCTGAAAGTTCAGGATGCCATCAGCTACATCGAAAACAAGCAATAGCATCTGCTTGTTTGCAGTATATGAAGCGCGGGGGGGGCTGCCCCCCGCCTCAAAGGAGCATGCATGACCCGTCCCCGCGTAGTAATCACCGGCGTAGGCGGCGTTACGCCCCTCGCCAATGATATTGAGAGCACCTGGAAAAAACTGCTCGCAGGCGAGTCGGGCATCGCGCCCATCACGCTGTTTGACGCCTCCGCCTACGATTCCCGCATTGCTGGTGAAGTGAAAAACTTTGTCGCCGAAGACTACATGCCCATGAAGTCGGCCCGGCGCATGGATCGTTTCACCCAGTTTGCAGTAGCCTCTGCCAAGATGCTGCTTGAAGACTCCAAGTACGAAATCACCGACGCAAACGCCTATGAGACGGGCGTTATCCTGGGCATCGGCCTTGGTGGTCTGCATACGATCGAAACATACCACAGCAAGCTGCTGGAATCAGGCCCCCACAAAATTTCGCCCTTCATGATCCCCATGCTTATTTCCAACATGGGGCCGGGACAGATATCCATCTTCACCGGCGCCAAGGGTCCGAACATCGTTACCACCACGGCCTGCGCCTCGGCGATTCACGCCCTTGGCACGGCCTACAGCGAAATGGTCCTTGGCCGCGCCACCGCAGTTATTTCCGGCGGCGTCGAAGCTACGGTCACCCCTCTGGGCGTGGCTGGCTTTACGGCGCTCAAGGCCCTTTCGTCGCAGTTTAATGACGAGCCCACCAGGGCTTCACGTCCCTTTGACGCCAAACGCGACGGCTTTGTCATCGGCGAGGGCGCCGGTCTGCTGCTGCTTGAAACGCTGGAATCCGCTCAGGCGCGCGGCGCCAAGATATATGCCGAAATGGTCGGTTATGGCGCTTCCGGCGACGCCTATCACATGACCGCCCCCTGCGACGACGGCGCAGGCATGGCCCGCGCCATGCAAAACGCCCTGCGCGAGGCAGGCATTGACGCTTCGGCCATTGGCCACATCAATGCCCACGCCACCTCCACCAGCCTCAACGACAGCACCGAGACCAAGGCCATCAAAACCGTCTTTGGCGCGCATGCCGGCAAGGTCAAGATTTCGGCCACCAAGTCCATGACCGGGCATCTGCTCGGCGCGGCCGGCGGCATCGAATCAGTGTTCACCGCCCTGGCCCTGCGTGATGAAATGCTGCCCGGCACAATCAACCTTGAGAACCCTGATCCCGCCTGCGACCTCGACTACATGGCCGACGGCTCCAAGCACATCGCCTGTGAATACGCCATGTGCAACTCCTTTGGCTTTGGCGGCACCAACGCAAGCGTGATCTTCAAGAAGTGGCAGCAGTAACCGGCAACGTTATTACCGGCTTCTGCCCCCCCGTTTGATAATCCTCTGCCCGCCGTTGTGGCGGGCAGAACATTTCAAAAGGATGCGACGTCATGGACGAAATCCTGCTGCAAGACCCGGAACTGGCGCGAGCCATCACGCTTGAATCCAACCGCCAGATGAGCAAGCTTGAGCTCATCGCCTCTGAAAACTTTGTTTCGCGCGCCGTGCGCGAAGCCCAGGGCAGCGTGCTCACCCACAAGTATGCCGAAGGCTACCCCGGCAAGCGCTATTACGGCGGCTGCGAATACGTGGACATAGCCGAGACGCTGGCTCAGGACCGTGCCAAAAAGCTCTTTAACTGCGAATACGCCAACGTGCAGCCGCACTCCGGCTCGCAGGCCAACATGGCAGCCTATCTGGCCTTCATGAAGCCCGGCGACACCATCCTTGGCATGAACCTCTCGCACGGCGGGCATCTTACCCATGGCAGCCCCGTAAACTTTTCGGGCCGTCTGTTCAACATCGTTTCATACGGCGTGCAGCGCGAAACAGGCCGCATCGACTATGACGAAGTGGCCGCCCTCGCCCGCGAGCACAAACCCAACGCCATCGTGGCGGGCGCCAGCGCCTACCCCCGCGCCATTGATTTTGCCCGCTTCCGCGAGATTGCCGACGAGGTCGGCGCCAAGCTGGTGGTAGATATGGCCCACATCGCCGGTCTTGTGGCCGCCGGTTTGCACCAGAGCCCACTTTCGTACGCCCACATCACCACCACCACCACGCACAAGACCCTGCGCGGTCCTCGCGGCGGCATGATTCTGTCTACAGAAGATATGGGCAAAACCCTGAACAGCCAGATTTTCCCCGGCATTCAGGGCGGTCCGCTCATGCACGTTATCGCTGCCAAGGCCGTGGCCTTTGGCGAGGCGCTGCGTCCTGCCTTCAAGAGCTACCAGCAGCGCGTGGTCACCAATGCCGCCGTGCTCGCCAAGTATCTCATGGATGCCGGGTACGAGCTTGTTTCCGGCGGCACGGACAACCACCTCATGCTGGTCGACCTGACCAACAAGGACATCACGGGCAAGGACGCGGAACACGCTCTTGATCTGGCGGGCATCACCGTCAACAAGAACACTGTGCCCTTTGAAACCCGCTCGCCCTTTGTGACATCGGGCGTGCGCCTCGGCACTGCCGCCCTGACCACGCGCGGCATGAAGGAAGACGACATGCGCACAGTCGGCGCGTTTATTGTTGACGCCATCGACAAGCGCAACGACGAAGCCGCCCTGGCCAAGATCAGCAAAAATGTTGAGGAATTTGCCCGCCAGTTCCCGCTATTTGCCTGCTAACGGGCAGACATCAGGGCGATTTTTTCGCGGCGGCGGCCTTTGATGGAAACATCGGGCCAAGGCGCAGAGAACCGCACCCCCTTTGGCAAAGCCCCGGTTTTGAGAAAAACAGGGGCTTTGCCGTGCAGGACGGGGTATACCATAAGGCAAAAAGCACCGCGCCCGCGATGGATTTGACGACCAGAGCCGCCAGCACAGCCTGACGCGGCAGCACGGCAAAAGGGACCAACACGACAACTTGGCATTTTGCCCGGCCGCCTGTACACTGCCCTGAATATATAGGTGGGTGCTTTATGCAGCGAATGCCGTGGCCGGAATATTTTATGAACATCACGTACCTGGTGAGCGGGCGTTCAACGTGCACCAGGCGCAAGGTGGGCGCTGTGGCGGTAAAGGACAAACGCATCCTTGCCACGGGGTACAATGGTGCGCCTGCGGGGGTTCCGCACTGTCTCGAGGTGGGTTGCCTGCGCGAACAGCTGGGCATTCCGTCGGGGCAGCGGCACGAGATATGCCGGGGCCTGCATGCCGAGCAAAACGTCATCATCCAGGCGGCAGTGCACGGCATCAACATCAGAGGCGCTGAAATATACTGCACTACGCACCCGTGCGTGCTGTGCAGCAAGATGCTGATAAACTGCGGCATCCGCCATATTTTTTATGCGGAGTATTACCCGGACGACCTGGCGGAGCAGATGCTCAAGGAAGCTGGGGTGATCGTGGAAAAACTGGACTTTACACCGCCTGTCATCAGTGCCCAAGCCGGAGTAGGCAGCTATGTCTGAAATGGATTACGTCCCCTTTATGCGTGAAGCCATCGCCCTTGCAGAACAGGGCCGGTGGCATACCTGCCCCAATCCTGCGGTGGGGGCTGTGCTGGTGCGAGACAACAAGGTTGTGGCTCGCGGCTGGCATCACGCTGCAGGGCAGGATCATGCGGAAGTGGACTGCATCAAGGATGCTGCCGCCCGTGGCGTAAACCCGGCGGAATGCACGCTGGTCGTCACGCTTGAGCCATGCTGCCACCATGGCAAAACACCCCCCTGCACCGACGCGGTGAGGGCTGCGGGCATCAAGCGGGTTGTGGTGGGCCTGGCCGACCCCAACCCCCAGGCCTGCGGCGGAGCATGCCAGCTGCGCGCAAGCGGCCTTGAAATTATCGAAGGCGTGTGCGAGCAGGAATGTCAGGACCTTGTGGCCGATTTTCTGGTTTGGCAAAAGCACAAGCGCCCCTATGTACTGCTGAAAATGGCCGCCACCCTCGACGGGCGCATCGCCACCCGCAAGGGGCAGTCAAAGTGGATCAGCTGCGAAGAATCACGCAACGAGGTGCAGGAGCTGCGCGCGGGCATCGGCCTGTGCGGCGGAGCCGTTCTTGTGGGCGGCGGCACGTTTCGCGCCGACAATCCCCAGCTTACCGTGCGGGGCGAAAACCAGCCCCCCCAGCCTCTGGCATGCGTGCTCACCTCGCGCCTGCCCCAGCCCGACGCCGATTTTCACCTGCTGAAGGACCGCCCCGAGCAGACCGTTTTTATGGTTTCGCCTGCAGCGGCGGCATCTACCACTGCCAAGGCCCTGCGCGACATCGGCGTACGGGTGCTGGCGCTTGGCCCCGGCATGCACGGCGGGCCGGATTTTCCCGGTTTGCTGCACACCATGTGGGAAGAACTCAACTGCCCCTACCTGCTTTGCGAAGGCGGCGGCCATCTGGCCCTGAGTCTGCTTGAAGCCGGGCTGGTGGATGATTTTCGCCTGCATCTCGCGCCCATGATTCTGGGCGATGAAGATGCTTTGCCGCTCTTTTCCGGCCGCGCGCCCCTCAGCCTTGAAGACGCCCTGCGCATGCGCGTGAGCAACACGCACCTGTGCGGCACCGACATTCACATCCACCTGCGGCCGCTGGAAGCCGCCAAGGCGTAGCGGCATGTTTACAGGCATCATCCAGGGACAGGGCGAGGTTCTGGCGCTGCGCGACAGCGGTACGGAACGCAGGTTTACCCTGCGGCCCCTGTTTACCCTGCCCTCCATTGTGGATGGCGAATCCATTGCCGTAAACGGCGCGTGCCTTTCTGTGGAAACGCACGGCGAAAACGTGTTTACAGCCTATGCCTCGGCGGAGACCCTGTCGCGCACCACGCTCGGCAGGCTCAAGACTGGCGACATGGTCAACATAGAAAGGGCGCTGGCCATGGGCGACAGGCTCGGCGGGCATCTGGTGAGCGGGCATGTGGACTGCCTTGCCACAGTGCGCAGCGTGACGGGCGCGGGCCAGTCGCTATGCTGCCGCCTCGTATTTCCCAAAGAGTACGGGGTCGAGGTCATCGCCAAGGGCTCGGTGGCCCTTGACGGCATCAGCCTTACCATTAATGCTTGCGGCCCGGATTTTCTTGAGGTCAACATCATCCCCGATACGCAAAAGCGCACCACCATGCGCAACTGGCGGACCGGTACGCTGGTGAATATGGAAACCGACCTCATCGGCAAGTATGTGCGCAGTCTTTTGGGAGCCTGGGTTCCCGGCGGCAACAGCGCGGCAAAAGAGACGGAAATCGCGGCCAAGGCTGGCGGCCTGAGCCGTGAGATGCTGCTGCGCAACGGATTTATCTGACAATAATTTCCCATTATCAAAAAATTACTATAAAACGCGTTTGCGCGGGCAGTTGCGCCGCCGCGCCAAGGAGTAGCCATGAGCACTGTTACCACCATCGCAGGCCAGTTGGATGCCAAAGGCCTCAAAGTGGCCATTGTAGCCACCCGCTTCAACGACTTTATCGTCGACCGCCTTGTGGGCGGCGCGCAGGATTATCTGGAGCGCCACGGTCTTGATGCCGCCAACATCACCCTGGTGCGCATCCCCGGCGCATTTGAAATGCCGCTGGTCTGCCAGAAACTCGTCAACTCCGGCAAGTACGACGGCGTGCTGGCTCTTGGCGCGGTTATACGCGGCGGCACGCCCCACTTTGAATATGTGTGCGCCGAGGCCAGCAAGGGCATTGCCCAGGCCATGATGCAATCCGGCATCCCCATCGGTTTTGGCCTGCTCACCTGCGACACCATCGAACAGGCCATTGAACGCGCTGGTTCCAAGGGCGGCAACAAGGGTGTGGAAGCGGCCGCCGCCATGCTCGAAACCATCCGTGTAATGGAGCAGTTGTAATCCATGGCAAAAGGCAAATCAGCCACCCGTCGAGGCGAACGCGAACTGGCCTTTCAGGTTCTGTACGGCCTTTCCTTCACCCCGGCCAGTGATGTCGACGATCTGCGGCGTATTTTTCGCATTTCTCCCGACTACCTTGCCCGCTGGCAGGGTCAGGAACCGCCCGTCCATCCCTCTGGCTTTGCCTGGGAGCTGGTGGAGGGCGTGTGGAGCAAGAGCGACGAGCTTGACGCATCAATCAGCAATTTTTCGCGCAACTGGCGCGTCGACCGAATGGGTCGCGTCGAGCTGACCCTGCTGCGGCTGGCAGTTTACGAAATCATGTTCCGCGCTGACGTACCGCCCAAGGTCGCCATCAACGAGGCGCTGGAACTCAGCCGCCAGTTTGGCGAAGACAATGCCAAAAGCTTTATCAACGGCATCCTCGATGCCGTGGCCAAGGCTCTGGAAACCGGCGGGATCATGCGTCCCGCCGCCGATTCGTCCACCATATCCGAGTAACCCGGTAAAGCCCCATGACGCACGAACGCTATAATCCGCAAGCTATCGAAGAAAAATGGCAGGCCCGCTGGCAGGCCGACAACGCCTTTGCCTGTACCGACAAAAGCGACAAGCCCAAGTACTATGTTCTTGAGATGTTTCCCTACCCTTCGGGCAATATCCACATGGGCCATGTGCGCAACTATGCCATTGGCGATGTGGTGGCGCGCAGCAAGCGCATGCTGGGCTTTAACGTGCTGCACCCCATGGGCTGGGACGCATTTGGCCTGCCTGCGGAAAACGCGGCCATCAAGCACAACACCCACCCGGCCAAGTGGACCTACGCCAATATCGACAACATGCGGGCCCAGCTCAAGCGCCTGGGGTATTCCTACGACTGGGATCGCGAGATAGCCACCTGCCGCCCCGAATACTATCGCTGGGAACAGATGTTCTTTTTGCGCATGCTGGAAAAAGGCCTCGTGTACCGCAAAAAAGCCGCGCAAAACTGGTGCCCCTCGTGCCACACGGTGCTGGCCAACGAGCAGGTCATCGACGGCCTGTGCTGGCGTTGCGACAGCCGCGTGGTGCAGAAGGATCTGACACAGTGGTTTCTCAAGATCACGGCTTACGGCGACGAACTGCTGCAAGACCTGCAGGGGCTTGAAGGCGGCTGGCCCGACCGCGTTATCGCCATGCAGCGCAACTGGATAGGCAAATCCACCGGCGCGGCCATAACCTTTGGGCTTGAAAACGCCGCGCTGCAGGCCGAGGGCGTCAAAGGCATCGACGTGTTCACCACCCGGCCCGACACGCTCTTTGGCGTGACCTTCATGACGCTGGCCCCCGAGCATCCGCTGGTGGAAAAGCTCATTGAGGGCTACGACAAGGCTGACGAAGTACGCGCCTTTGTGGAACGCATCCGCAATATGGACCGCATCGACCGGCAATCCGACTCGCTGGAAAAAGAAGGCATCTTCACCGGCGCTTACGCCGTGCACCCCTTTACCGGGCAGCGCGTGCCGCTGTGGCTGGGCAACTTTGTGCTGGCCGACTACGGCACTGGCGCGGTCATGGGCGTGCCCGCGCACGACCAGCGAGATTTTGAATTTGCCCGCAAATACAGCTTGCCCGTGCGCGTGGTCATCAGCCCCAAGGATGAACAGATCAACGCCGAAACCATGACCGAGGCCTACACCGCCGAGGGCTTCATGGTTAACTCCGGCTCTTTTGACGGAACGGCCAACGAAGACGGCAAAAAGGCCGTGGCCCAGGCGCTGGAAAAAGAGGGCAAGGGCAAGGCCACCACGCAGTTCCGCCTGCGCGACTGGAATATCTCGCGCCAGCGTTACTGGGGCGCGCCCATCCCCGTCATTTATTGCGACAAGTGCGGCGTGGTGCCTGAAAAGGAAGAAAACCTGCCCGTGCTGCTGCCCATGGATGTAAAAATTCGCGAGGACGGACGCTCTCCCCTGCCGGAAACGCCCGGATTCGCCTCGTGCGTCTGCCCCAAGTGCGGTGGCCCGGCCCGGCGCGAAACCGACACCATGGATACCTTTGTGGAATCCTCGTGGTATTTTGCCCGCTACACCAGCGCCCGCAATACCGAAGCGCCCTTTGACGGCGAGGCCCTCAAGTACTGGCTGCCTGTGGACCAGTACATCGGCGGCGTGGAGCACGCCATACTGCACCTGCTCTACTCGCGCTTTTTCACCAAGGTGCTGCGTGATCTGGGCTTTTTCCCCGCCGGGCTCGACGAGCCTTTCGCCAATCTGCTCACTCAGGGCATGGTGCTTAAAGACGGCAGCAAAATGTCCAAATCCAAGGGCAACGTGGTCGCTCCTTCGGACATGATCGACAAATACGGCGCTGATACCGTACGCCTGTTCTGCCTGTTTGCCGCTCCCGCCGAGCGAGACTTTGACTGGTCCGACTCGGGCATTGAAGGCGCTTCGCGCTTTATTGGCCGCGTATGGCGCCTGTTTGACGATGAAAAAGACCGACTGCTGCCCCTCAAGGCCTGCCAGTCCACCGCGCAGGACGCCCAGAGCGAAGAAGCCCGCGACCTGCGCCGCCGCGAGCACCTCACCGTCAAAAAATGCAACGAAGACATGGGCGACCGCTTCCAGTTCAACACGGCCATCGCCGCCGTGATGGAACTGGTCAACGCCATGTACCTCTCGCGCGAGAAGCTCGGCGCAAGCGAGGGCGACCGCCGCGTGTTCTCGTCGGCCATGGCCTCTGTGCTCACGTTGCTCTCGCCTATTACGCCGCATGTCTGCGAAGAGCTGTGGCAGCGCCTGGGGCATAGCACGGCCCTTTCGGACGAGCTGTTGCCCAGGTGGGACGAAGCCGCGACCGTTCAGGACATGCTTACCGTGGCCCTGCAGGTCAACGGCAAGCTGCGCGGCACGGTGCAGATTCCCGCCGCTGCCGACAAGGCCGCCATGGAGCAGGCCGCGCTGGCCGATTCCTCAGTGCAGCGCCACATTGACGGCCTCACTGTGCGCAAAGTGGTGGTTGTGCCGGGCAAGCTGGTCAACATCGTCGCCAACTAGGGCACGAACGACATACCATGATTCCTTGATCCTTACGGGTGGAGGGGACGCGTTTTCGCAGCCGAAAAACGTCCCTTCCACCTGAAACCTCTTCCCCGCAACACATTTTGCACTTATATTAACTGCATTGGCAGTTCTGGCCCGACGGCAAAGCCCCCCATGCGTTTTGCGCCGCCACCCGAGACTGCCCTGGCAGTCTTTTTTTATAATTTTTCAGCCTACGGAAGACCATGAGCGCGGCACATCCCGGATTCACCTTTCTTGTTTGCCCCGACGGGCAATTGCTGCGTGCGCGCATGGAGCAGATGCTCGCCTCGTTTCCGCCTGCGTCCGGCCAGTGGGAGCGGCACGTGTACTGGGGCGACGAGGAACCCTCCCCCCGCTTTTGGGAGCAGCTGACCCTGCAGGGCCTGTTTGGCGCGCCCAGGGTGCTGGTGGCGCGCCAGGCGCAGCTGTGGCCCGCAGCGGTATGGAAAAAAATTTCGCACGCGCTGGCCCGCCCCTCTGAGCAATGCTGGCCTTTTTTCTGCATGGAGGTGGCATGGGACAAGGGGCAGCCCAAAATTCCCGCCCACATCGCCAAGCTGCGCTGCATGGCCTTTGCCGACCAGCAGGGCTGGATATGGCGGCAGGACGGCCTGAACGAGCGGGCGGTCAAAAAGCATGTGCTGCAGCGCTCGCATGAGCTTGGCCTGCGCTTTGAGCAGGATGCACTGGAGCAGTTTTGCGCCTCAGTGCCGCCCGACGCCCAGGCCATCGAAAACGAGCTGCGCAAGCTGCAGCTGTTGCGCAATGCCGCGCAGGATGCTGCGCGCACCGACGCGCAAGCCCCGGAATCCGGCAACATAACCCTGGCCATGACGGCCACCGCAGCCTGGAATCCGGAATGCAACGTTTTTGACTGCATCCGTCACATGGAGGCGGGCAACCTTGCCGCGGTCTGGAAGGAACTTTCGCGCAGCCAGGACGGCGACAGCCTGCTGTTTTCTCTGCTGGCCCTGCTGGCGCGCGAGCTACGGCTGCTCTGGCAACTGTGGGCGGGAGAAAAAGTGCGCGTGCACCCCAACGAGGCAGCTTTTAAAAAGCAGCTGGCTACCCGCCTGGGACCAGCCGTGCTCGCCGAATGCATGTCCACGGTTATGGATGCGGAGCTGCAGGTAAAGAGCGGCCGCCGGTCGCCGGGGCAAAGCCTGGATTACCTGGCCGCGCGCATGACGGATCTGTTTGCCGGGGGTCGCGCACGCGCCTGACGCAGTGCGGGCGCTGCGAGGGCGGGCTCCCAAGAGCGGCCCCTGACTGATCGGGTTTATGGTCGGCGTGCGCAGACACGACTGACAAAATACAGTTTTCAAATTCTGCTCGGATCAGCGCGCGTCTTAAGGTTTGCAGGCATGCGCCCGCCTTTCGACGCACCTGCCCCTTGCGCAACCTCCAAGACTGCTTACCTTATGACAGCAAAGCCAATATCCAATCCGTCCACGAGTCTCGGGCATCGTGAACGGCTGCGGCAAAGACTTGAACTCGAACCTGCGGCAGTGGCTGATTATGAAGTACTTGAACTGCTGCTTGGCTATGGCCTGACCCGCAAGGACACAAAGCCGCTGGCCAAGGATCTCATGCAGAGGTTCGGGAGCATTCGAGGCGCGCTGGACGCACGGCCTGAAGAACTGCTTGAAGTTCCCGGTTTCGGGCCGGGGCTTGCGGCCCTGTGGCGGGTTCTGGCCGAGACACGGGCGCGCTACGCGGCGGCAGAGCTGCGGCAAAAGGAAGTTTTGGCCACGCCGGAGGCTGTGGCGCGTATGGCTCAGGCCAGACTGGGGACAAACCGGCACGAGGAGTGCTGGCTGGCCCTGGTAGACAGGCGCAACCGCCTGATGGCCTGGGAGCGCTTGCGCAGAGGCGGCATTGCAGAGGTTGCGATTTACCCGAGGGATGTTCTTGAAGCAGCCCTGCTGCGAAAGGCCAGCGGCATCATACTGGTGCACAACCACCCCGGCGGCAATCCGGGGCCGTCGCAGGAAGACCGCCTGCTCACAGAAGAGCTGCAAAGACTGGCCCCCCGCATGGGGCTGCGCTTTCTGGATCACGTCATCGTTACAGATGGAGACTGCTACAGCATAACGCAATCACAACGCATTTGAATCGAAAGCAGTCGGGGAGAATATATATGGCTGACATCAATGAAAAAGACATTTTGTTGCACCAGGGCGAACCCGTCGAGGCAGAACCTGCCATCGATGCGGATCAGGACAAGCCGGAGCTGAGCGCACACGAAGCGCTGGAGCGCGAGGGCGGACTTAACACCGCCGCGCAGAGCATCCCTGATACCTTGCCCGTATTGCCCGTGCGCGACGTGGTGATCTTCAACTATATGATTCTGCCGCTTTTTATCGGGCGCGACAAATCCGTTCAGGCGGTGGACGCAGCCCTCAAAAACGGACGGCATCTGCTGGTCTGCGCCCAAAAGGAAGAATCTACCGAAGATCCCAAACCGGAAGACCTCTATGAAGTTGGCACGGTGGTGCAGGTCATGCGCATGCTCAAGATGCCCGATTCGCGGGTAAAAATTCTTGTGCAGGGCGTAAGCCGCGCCCGCGTTACCGGCTACCGTCAGGTTGAGCCTTTTCTTGAGGCCCGTGTGGAAACCCTGCCGGAGCAGATTCCGGTTGTGGACGCCACGGTCGAAGCGCTGCTGCGCTCTGTGCGCGAGCAGAGCGAAAAGGTGCTGACCCTGCGCGGCCTTTCGTCGCCCGACGTGCTCGCCGTGCTGCAGGGCGTGGATGATCCTGGCCGTCTGGCCGATCTTATCGCCGCCAACATGCGCATGAAAACCGCCGACGCCCAACGTATTCTCGAGGCGGAAAACCCCATCGACCGTCTCATGCTGGTCAATACCCAGCTGCAGCGCGAGGTGGAGGTGGCCACCGTGCAGGCGCGCATCCAGAGTTCGGCCCGTGAGGGCATGGACAAGGCGCAGAAAGATTACTTTCTGCGCGAGCAGCTCAAGGCCATCCGCACCGAGCTTGGCGACAAGGACGAAGACGGCGAGGAAGATCTTGAAAACCTCAAGCAGGCCCTCGAAAAAGCAGGGCTGCCCAAGGATGTGCGCAAGGAGGCCGACAAGCAGCTGCGCCGCCTCTCGGGCATGCACGCCGATTCGTCCGAGGCCAACGTGGTGCGCACCTACCTTGACTGGCTGGTGGATCTGCCGTGGAAAAAGTTTTCGCGCGACAGGCTCGACATTGTTCATGCCAAGCAGATTCTGGACGAGGATCACTGCGGACTCGACAAAATCAAGGACCGCATCCTCGAATTTTTGAGCGTGCGCAAGCTCAACCCGCAGTCCAAGGGTCCCATCCTGTGCTTTGCGGGCCCTCCCGGCGTGGGCAAAACCTCGCTTGGCCGCTCCATCGCGCGGGCTATGGGCCGCAAGTTCCAGCGGCTTTCGCTGGGCGGCATGCACGACGAGGCCGAGATACGCGGCCACCGGCGCACCTATATTGGCGCCATGCCGGGGCGTATCATCCAGGCGCTCAAGCAGGCGGGCACGCGTAATCCTGTTATCGTACTGGACGAGGTGGACAAGCTAGGCACGGATTTCAGGGGCGACCCCTCCTCCGCCCTGCTGGAAGTGCTTGACCCGGAACAGAACAACACCTTCAGCGATCATTACCTAAACGTGCCCTTTGATCTTTCCAAGGTCATGTTTTTGTGCACGGCCAACCATCTGGAGACCATCCCGGCGGCCCTGCGCGACCGTATGGAGGTTATTTCGCTGCCTGGCTACACCATGCAGGAAAAAGCCCAGATCGCCCGCATCCATCTGCTGCCCAAAAAAGTGGCGGACAACGGCCTGGCCGCAAAAGACGTGGAGCTGACCGAGCTGGCGCTGGAAAAAATTATCAGGGAATACACGCGCGAGGCAGGCCTGCGCAACCTTGAGCGCGAGCTTTCGTCCATCTGCCGCAAACTGGCCCGGAGCAAGGCCGAGGGCAAAAAGCCGCCCTTCAAGGTTGACGAGGCCGATGTGGAAAAACTGCTGGGCGCGCCCCGCTTTATTGAAGACGAAAAGGAAAAGAAGCTCATGCCCGGCATGGCTCTGGGCCTGGCCTGGACCCCGGCCGGCGGCGAGGTGCTTACGGTTGAGGCCACGGTCATGAAGGGCAAGGGCGGCCTTACCCTCACCGGCCAGCTTGGCGACGTCATGAAAGAAAGCGCCCAGGCGGCGCTGAGCTACATACGCAGCCGCGCTGAAGACCTCGGCGTGGACCCCGACTTTGTGGGCAAGTACGATCTGCACGTGCACGTACCCGCAGGGGCAACCCCCAAGGATGGCCCCTCGGCAGGCGTGACGCTGACAACAGCGCTCATTTCTGCGCTCAGCGGGCGTCGGGTACGCGCCGACCTGTGCATGACCGGCGAGATAACCCTGCAGGGACGAGTGCTGCCCGTGGGCGGCATCAAGGAAAAAATTCTGGCGGGCGTGACGCGCGGCCTCAGGCATGTGGCCATCCCGCACCAGAACGTCAAGGATCTTGAAGACGTGCCCAAGGAACTGCTCAAGCGCATAACGGTGCATCCCATCCACCATTATGACGAACTGCTGCCCCTGGTTTTTGAAACCAAGGGCGGACGCGGGGGTAGCTCCTCGGCTGGCAAGGGCGGCGCAACAAAGGCGGAAGAACCCGCCGCTGCTGCGGCCAAACCTGTCAGCGGCAGAGGCCGCAAACGCCCTGCCGAAGCCGGAGCCTGACCTGCGTGCGGCTCAGACAGTATATTGATGAAGCTACCGCGCAATTGACCAGGGCGGGGGTGGACAGCCCCCGCCTTTGCGCGGAAGTCCTGGCCCGCGAGGCCCTGGGCGGCGATGCCGCAAGCTCAGCACGGCTTTTCTGCATTCTGGCGGCAGACCGGCAAATTGAATCGGACGAGCGGCAAAGACTGGATGCGCTGGTCGCCCAACGCGCCACCGGACAGCCCCTGGCGCAGATCATTGGCCGCAAGGAATTCTATGGGCGCGACTTTGTAGTAACCCGCCACACGCTTATCCCACGGCCAGAGACAGAGCTGCTCGTCGATATGGCGCTTGAGCTGCTGCCCGAAGAGCCACTGCATTTTGCGGACCTTGGCGCGGGCACAGGCTGCATTGGCCTGACCCTGCTGGCCGAGCGCCACGCCTGGAGCGGCCTGCTTGTGGACATCTGCCCGCAGGCCATAGCAATAACCGCCCAAAACGCCAGCCTGCTGGGCCTTGAGGGCCGGGCCGCAGCTGTGAGGGGCGACATGTGCAGGCCTCCGCTCAAGGCCCAATCGTTGCGTCTGCTTGTGAGCAATCCGCCGTATATTGCCGAGGCCGAACGGCACATGGTCATGGACGAGGTGTTGCACAACGAGCCCCATAGCGCGCTGTTTTCGGCCAACAACGGGCTGTCACACCTGACGGCCGCCATACAGGCGGCGGCTTTTGCCCTGCAGCCGGGCGGCTGGGTGCTGCTTGAGCACGGCGCGGAGCAGGCGCAGGCCGTTGCAGGGCTGTTGCGCGCCGCGAGTATTTTTAAAAAAATTGAAAATAAACGGGATATTGCCCAACTTAACCGTTGCACATTGGCACAAAAAGGGCTATAAGGCCAAATCGTTTCTGCGCTAGTGCCGCAGAAAGCGGTAAAAAGCAGCACGGCTCACCATAATTTGAAAAAAATTGAGCCAAAGCGAATTTTTTGCTTGCAAAGCAACATGAAAATCGCTAATAAGCTGTGTTGCCGCTGGCGTAGCTCAACTGGCAGAGCAGCTGATTTGTAATCAGCAGGTTGCGGGTTCGAGTCCCATCGCCAGCTCCACAAGAAGCTGAACGAAGATCGGACCATCCGACTTTGCGGCAAGAGTGGAGGGGTTCCCGAGTGGCCAAAGGGAACAGACTGTAAATCTGTCGTCGTAAGACTTCGGTGGTTCAAATCCACCCCCCTCCACCACCACTTTTCCGTCGCCAAATACTGGACGGTTGGTGGCTGGTTTAATAAAAACTGCCTTGGCTGTAGGAGACAGGAAGCCTGTCGGGGAACTACGGTAGCGTGCGGGAATAGCTCAACGGCTAGAGCATCAGCCTTCCAAGCTGAGGGTTGCGGGTTCGAATCCCGTTTCCCGCTCCAAATCCTGCCTGATTCCGCCTCCCCCTCAGTCACCTTGTCCGCCAATGCACGTTCCCTGGTGTCCAGGGACTGAATGCGGATAGCGGGCCGCCCAACGGAACTTCCCACTGCCGCAGCCGTTACGCGAGGAGCAGGCGTTACAGCACGCTCGAATTCAACAAAGAATTTAGTAACGCAGGTAAAACGCAAACATTTTTTTCTCCAGGGAGACGTACAATGGGCAAGGAAAAATTTGAACGCAAAAAGCCCCATGTAAACATCGGCACCATCGGCCACATCGACCATGGCAAGACCACCCTCACCGCCGCCATCACCAAGATTGCCGGCTTGAAGGGTTCGGGCAAGTTCATTTCTTATGACGAAATCGACAAGGCCCCCGAAGAAAAGGAACGTGGTATCACCATTTCCACCGCACACGTGGAATACGAAACCCCGAAGCGCCACTATGCCCACGTTGACTGCCCCGGCCACGCCGACTACATCAAGAACATGATCACCGGCGCTGCCCAGATGGACGGCGGTATTCTTGTTGTGGCCGCCACCGACGGCCCCATGCCCCAGACCCGTGAGCACATTCTGCTTGCCCGTCAGGTCGGCGTGCCCCAGCTCGTGGTGTTCCTGAACAAGTGCGACCTGGTCGACGACGAAGAACTGCTGGAACTCGTGGAACTCGAAGTTCGCGAACTGCTCTCCAGCTACGACTTCCCCGGCGACGACGTTCCGGTTATCCGCGGTTCCGCCCTTAAGGCGCTGGAATGCGACAACCCCGACGCGCCCGAGGCCAAGTGCATTCTTGACCTGCTGCAGGCCTGCGACGATTTCATTCCCGAACCGGAACGCGACATCGACAAGCCCTTCCTGATGCCCATCGAAGACGTGTTCTCCATCTCCGGCCGTGGTACCGTTGTTACCGGTCGTGTGGAACGCGGCATCCTGAAGGTCAGCGACGAAGTGGAAATCGTGGGTATCAAGCCCACCCAGAAGACCATCTGCACCGGCGTTGAAATGTTCCGCAAGCTGCTTGACCAGGGTCAGGCCGGCGACAACATCGGCGCCCTGCTTCGCGGCACCAAGCGTGACGACGTGGAACGCGGCCAGGTTCTTGCCGCTCCCAAAAGCATCACGCCCCACAAGAAGTTCAAGGCTGAAGTGTACGTTCTCTCCAAGGAAGAAGGCGGCCGTCATACCCCGTTCTTCTCTGGCTATCGTCCTCAGTTCTACTTCCGTACCACTGACATCACCGGCATCATCAACCTGCCCGAAGGCGTGGAAATGGTTATGCCTGGCGATAACTCCCAGTTCATCGTTGAACTCATCGCTCCCATCGCCATGGAAGCCGGTCTGCGTTTCGCCATCCGTGAAGGTGGCCGCACCGTTGGCTCCGGCGTGGTGACCGAAATCATCGAGTAAGCATATGCGAGTTAACATCATTCTGGCCTGCACCGAGTGCAAGCGCCGCAACTACAGCACCCGGAAGAACAAGAAAAACACCACCGGGCGGCTGGAAATGAAGAAATATTGTCCCTGGGACAAGAAGCACACGTTGCATCGCGAAACCAGGTAATACAAACTTCCGCCGGGGGGCGTTAAGCCCCCCGGACGGTGCGCAGGGCAGTAGCTCTAACGGCTAGAGCGGCGGTCTCCAAAACCGCATGTTGGGGGTTCGAATCCCTCCTGCCCTGCCATTTTTTATCTCCGGATTACACCATGGCAAAAAAACAAGCTCAAGCTGCCGACCTTAAGGCTGACAAAGGCCCCAACCCTGTCGTACGGTTTACACGCTACGTTGAGGATGCCAAGGCCGAATTGCGCAAGGTTACCTGGCCTACGCTGCAGGAAACTCGCAAAGCCACCTTGGCCGTTTTGGGCTTCGTAGCCGTGATGGCTGTTATTCTGGGGCTGGTGGACTTTGGTCTGTCTTCCCTGATCAAGACCCTACTGTCCTGAAGGCCAATATGAAAGACCCTGTTATCGACGAAACTTCCGAGCTCTGCAAAAAGGCTCGCTGGTACATCGTGCACACCTACTCTGGTTTTGAGCAGCGTGTGCAGAAGACCATTAACGAGTTGCGCCGCACCGGGCAGGATGAGGGGCTTATTGAGGAAGTTGTTGTGCCCACGGAAAAGGTCATCGAACCTACCAAGGGCGGCCAGCAACGTACCTCTACTCGCAAGTTCTACCCCGGGTATGTCATGGTTCGCATGACCATGACGGATCTTTCCTGGCATCTGGTTCAGTCCATCCCCAAGGTCACGGGGTTTGTTGGCGGCAAAAACCGTCCTACCCCGATGCGTGAAAGCGAAGCCCAGCGCATACTCGATCTCATGGAGTCGCGCCAGGAAACGCCAAGGCCCAAGTTCAACTTTGACCGCGGCGACGAAGTACGCGTTATTGAAGGGCCGTTTGGCGGCTTCAATGGCGTTGTGGAAGACGTCAACTACGACAAGGGGAAACTGCGCGTTTCCGTTTCCATTTTTGGTCGTCAGACCCCTGTGGAACTGGATTTTGTGCAGGTATCCAAAGGTTAATGACTTGCCCCCGCGCGGCCGGGTTCACCCTGACCAGCGCGAGCAGCGATGAAGGATAACGCAAATGGCCAAGAAAGAAGTTGCCAAAATCAAACTGCAGATCCCCGCAGGCGCGGCTAACCCCTCGCCGCCGGTGGGCCCCGCTTTGGGTCAGCATGGCCTGAACATCATGGGTTTCTGCAAGGAATTCAATGCCCGCACCATGGAACAAAAGGGCACCATCATTCCTGTGGTCATCACCGTGTATGCTGACCGCTCTTTCACCTTCATCACCAAGACCCCTCCGGCCTCGGTGCTGATCATGAAAGCCGCCAAGATCGAAAAGGGTTCCGGCGAACCCAACCGTAACAAGGTTGGCAGCCTGACCATGGCTCAGGTTGAAGAAATCGCCAAGCTGAAGCTGCCCGATCTGAATGCTGCCAGCGTTGAAGCTGCGGTGAAGTCCATTGCTGGCACCGCTCGCAGCATGGGCATTGACGTTAAGTAAGGCTCCTTTTACGCCGTGAGCGCCACTGGGCGCTCGTTGCATATACGGCCCAGCCTTACGGCTTGACGGCATACGCCTGACGGCCATCGTTGAAATCAATTGTACTGCCGCCTTTGCGCAAGACAAAGTCCGGCAGGAGATGCAAAACGAAAGGATTATCTCATGCCCAGACATGGCAAGAATTTCCGCAAGGCTCTTGAAGGTAGCAACCTTCAGGAACGCTTCAGCATTGAAGACGCAGTGAGCAAATCGCTCGGCGCTTCATTTGCCAAATTTGATGAAACTGTCGATGTGGCCGTTCGCCTCGGCGTTGACCCCAAATATTCTGATCAGATGGTGCGCGGCGCTGTGACCCTGCCCCACGGGCTTGGCAAGACTGTGCGCGTTGCCGTTTTCTGTAAGGGCGAAAAGCAGGCCGAAGCCCGCGAAGCCGGTGCTGATGTTGTGGGCGCGGAAGAACTGGTCGCCAAGGTCAAGGAAGGCTGGCTCGAATTTGACGCCGCCGTCGCCACCCCTGACGTTATGGCCCTTGTGGGCCAGATCGGTCGCGTGCTTGGCCCCCGTGGTCTTATGCCCAACGCCAAGACTGGCTCCGTCACTTTTGACGTAACCAAGGCCGTCACCGAACTCAAGGCCGGTCGCGTCGACTTCAAGGTTGACAAGGCTGGCGTGCTGCACGCTCCCCTTGGCAAGGTTTCTTTTGGCCCCGAAAAGATTCTGGGCAACCTCAAGGCCCTGCTTGACGCCGTCAACCGCCTTAAGCCTTCTGCCGCCAAGGGCAACTACATGCTCTCCATGGCAGTGTCCACCACCATGGGCCCCGGCTTCAAGGTCGACATGGCTCAGGTTAAAAAATTTCTTGAGGGCTAATAAGCTCTCAAGTTTGTGGGTGCACTGTTTTGCAGTGTGCCCACAATCTGTCTAAGGAACCGGAATTCGAGTCGAAGACGACAGGTGGGCGAAAGCTCTTAATACCCTGTCTAGACACATCTTCTTTGGCTCGGCATTCCACCTGGCAACCCCGAACGTGAGAGGTATCACGTGAACAGGTCTGGAAAAGCCGCTATAATTGAAGCCGTTAAGGCCCGTGCCGACAAAGCTTCTTTTGCGGTTATCACGGACTTCAAGGGCATGACGGTGGAAGAGCTGACGAACCTGCGTGTTTCCCTGCGTACTGCAGGCGGCGAATATCACGTCGTAAAAAACACGTTGGCCCGCATTGCTCTTACCGACGGTACGCACGACGCTATCAAGGACAAGTTCCATGATAACTGCGGCGTGGCCTTTGGGTTCGATGACCCCGTGGCGGTGGCCAAGGCGCTCAGCGATTTTGCCAAGCAAAGCAAGCTCTTTGAGCTGCGCTGCGCCAGCCTGGACGGCAAGGCTATGGATGCCGCCCAGATTGACGCTTTGGCCAAGCTGCCCAGTAAGGAGCAGCTGCTCGGTCAGTTGCTCGGCACCATGAACGCCGTGCCCACCAATTTTGTTTCGCTGTTCGCCAACGTGCTGCGTGGCCTGCTCTATGCCCTCAAAGGCATCGAAGATCAGAAAGCCAACGCTGCATAGCAATCAGCCATCGAACTATTTGAACTCAAGCCAAAGATCAGGAGACTTATCATGGCCGTTACCAAAGAAGAAGTTGTTGAATTTATCTCCAATATGACCGTTCTTGAACTCTCCGAGTTCATCAAGGAACTGGAAGAAAAGTTTGGTGTTTCCGCTGCCGCTCCCGCCGCCGCCATGGTTATGGCTGCCCCCGCTGCCGCTGCTGAAGCCGCCGAAGAAAAGACCGAATTCGACGTGGTCCTGAAGGAAGCTGGCGCCAACAAGATCGGCGTCATCAAGGTTGTGCGCGCTCTGACCAGCCTGGGCCTCAAGGAAGCCAAGGAAAAGGTCGACGGCTGCCCCTCCACCCTGAAGGAAGGCGTGTCCAAGGATGAAGCCGAAGAAGCCAAGAAGCAGCTTACCGAAGCTGGCGCCACTGTCGAAGTGAAGTAAGTTCGGTTTTACCGTACTTTTGGGCGGAACCTTCGGGTTCCGCCTTTTTTTGTGTCCTTTTTCTTGCGACAAACAGCAGTGAAGCTGTCTGTCCCCTTGTCAAAACTGCGTTGTCAGCACCTCAGCCATTTTGCCATACAACTTTTCAGGCAGCCATGCGCACGCAGCTGTTTTGCAGTGCGCATGGCATCGCTGCCAATGAGCCGGGCGGTGGCTGCATTCCTCTCTTGCCGCCAAAGGGGACAAACATCGATTATCCCGCTGTGTTGACATGACGGGATGTTCTGATACCCATAAGAGTGAAATAGATCATGTAACGGAAGTTGCTGTTCACAACCGTTGATATTTTTGCGGCCTTTGGCCAGATAGAACCACGGTCGCCGCAACCCGGAGCCGCCATGAACAACCGCAATCTGCTCTACGCCCTCGCTCTGACCTGTCTTTTGCTGGTCTTTGGCGGGTGGTTGCTCACTTTTTTTCACCATGGCGCCGCAGTCCGGCAAAGTCCTTCTGCTCAGGTGCTGAACTCGCTGCACACAGGGCGAGCGGCAGAACCGCAGTTTAACCCTCCGCGTCCGCAGGATGCCCCAGAGGCCATCCGCGACGCCGTCATACTTGGCTACAATATTTTAACGGACACGGCGCAGTACGCACCTGGGCACGCGGGCAACGAGCTGACCTGCGCTACCTGTCATCTTGAAGCCGGGCGCAGCAAGAATTCAATCAGCCTTGTGGGCGCAGCCGCTACCTACCCGCGCTTTTCTGCCAACCATAAAGGCAGCATTGACCTCGCCCAAAAAGTGCAAGACTGCTTTGCCCGCAACCTCAATGCAACCCCGCCCGCGCTCGACAGCCGCGACATGCAGGCCATACTTGCCTATCTGCAATGGATTTCAAAAGACATTCCCGTGTACGCCAGCATACCTTGGGCTCTACCTGCTGCCCTGGGCGGCAGCCACAAGGCTGATGCAGTCAGCGGCGCACAGGTCTATGCCGACGCCTGCGCGGCCTGTCACGGCGAGGCGGGCGACGGTTCGCCCCCGCTGTGGGGCAAAGGCGCGTACACCGACGGCTCATCCTTGCACGACATAAATACCTTTGCGGTCTTTACCCACCGCTTTATGCCGCCCGACGCCGCCACGCTCACGCCGGAAGAGGCGCTCGACGTATCCTCCTACGTAAACGCCCAGCCTCGCCCTGTATTTTCTGCCCAGCCCGCGCAAGGAAAGTAAACCATGAACTTTCCTATCCTGCATATTCCTGTGGTGGGCGACGGCATGACCATTGCCCTCAACGCTGTACTGCACGTCTGCATCAGCCATGGGTTGGCCATCGGCCTCATGGCTATGCTGGTTACCTTTCAAACACTCACATGGCAGGGCAAGGGAGCCTTTTGGGCAAAGATTGCACGGCATGTGCTGGGGCCGCTGGTCATTGTGACAACCTCCATAGGGGCCGTTACGGGCGTGGGCATATGGATTCTGACCGGCAGCCTGGCCCCCGAGGGCATCGGCGCACTCATCCATCTCTTTTTCTGGCCATGGTTTATCGAGTGGTTCGCCTTTACAGCCGAGGTTATCCTGCTGCTGTGCTACTACTACCTGTGGGACAAACTTGCGGAGCGCAAACCCGGCGTCCTTGCGGCAATCGGCTGGGCCTATGTGGCCACGTCTTTTGTTTCAGCCGTGCTTATCACGGGCATTCTGGGCTTTATGCTTACCCCTCAGGGCTGGCCATGGGCCCGCAGCTTTACCGAGGCCTACTTTAACCCCACATTTGTCCCCCAGTGTTTTTTGCGTGTCGGGGGCGGCATCGCTATTGGCGCGCTGCTGCTGCTTGCCTGGGTCGCCTGGCGCTTCAAGGGCACGCCCGACGAACGCGGCAGGGCGTTACGCGCCTGCGGCATCGCCCTGCTGGCTTCGCTGGCGGTTACGGCGGCCGCAAGTTACGTGTATTTTTTGCGGGTTCCCCTGACCTACCTTACCCACTGGAAGTTTGCCGTCGCCACGTCGCACCTTTCGCAGCTGCCCGATTTTCTGCCTGCGGCCAATACCGTTGCGGTACTGGTGCTGGTGCTGGCCGCTCTGGCAGCCCTGAGCCGCAGCCCCCTGCTGAGCCGCGCCCTGTGCATACCGGCTGTACTGCTGAGCCTGTGCATGGTGATGGAATTTGAACGTGTGCGCGAGTTTATTCGCGGGCCGTACCTGATGCCGGGCTATATGCACGCCAGCCAGATAACCCTGATAGAAAGCGAAGCCCTGGCCGCCGACAATCAGCCCCTGCTGCCGCGCTTGCGCTGGGTCAACACCAGCGCAAGTCTGCCCCCTGCGGCACAGGCAGCCAAAACGCTGTTTGCCGCCAACTGCGGCGTCTGCCACGCAGAAAGCGGCGTCAACGGCATTGATCAGCGGCTGGCAGGCCGCTCGGCAGACGGCATCAACGCCATGCTGGGCATAACGCAGCGGCTGGCCCCGTACATGACGCCCTTTGTGGGGTCCGAGCAGGAGCGCACGCTGCTGACCGAGTATCTGTTCCAGCTTTCGTCCAACTACTCGCGCCGCACGCAGCAGGCAGCCAGGGAGAAGTAGCCATGCAGCAATGGACTGACCTTTTCCTCAATATGCCCTTGCCCGAAAGCTGGATGCGAGGCCTGCTGTTTGTCACCTTTGGCCTGCACCTGCTGTTTGTGCTGCTGATGCTAGGCACGGCAGTACTGAGCCTGCTGTTATTTTTGCGCGACATTTTACGTCAGCCCTCGCCCGCGCAGCACTGGAACGAACACGTCGCGCATTCGCACATGGGGCTCAAGAGCCTGGCTGTGGTGCTGGGCGTCGGGCCGCTGCTGCTCATGCAGGTAAGCCATTCACACGCATTTTTTACCGTTACCGGGCTTTTTTCGTATGTATGGATGGCCATTATCCCCCTGCTGATCACGGCCTTTCTGCTATTTGACGCCTTTGCCCACAAGCTGGGCACCAGCGTGTGGCTGGCCCTGATCTGCGGCATACTGGGCGTTGCTGCGCTGCTCACGGTGCCCGCCATCTTTACCGGCGCGCTGACCCTCATGGAGCGGCCCGCGAGCTGGGTCGACTTTGCCGCACGCGGCATAAGGCCAGATACGGTCTGGCTGCCCCACTGGATACTGCGCTATCTGCATGTGTTGGGCGCAGCGCTGGCCTTTGGCGCGGCCTTTCACCTGTTTTACTCGGCCAGGGACGACGCCCCCAGGGCCCGGCTGCTGCGCAAATGGTTGCTGGGCGCTCTTGCGGCCCAGGCGGTGCTGGGCCTTGCCCTGCTGGCAACCCTGCTGCCGCAGCTCACCGTACCGGTGCTGACCCTGCTTGGCCTTGGCATGCTGGCTCTGGGGATGGCGCTGTGGCTGCTGCGCCCGGATTGCGCCGCTGCCGACTATCGCATGCTGGCCCTGCTGCCCGTGATTTTTACATCCATGCTGCTGGCCCGCCAGCTGCTGCAGGGCGAGGCCATGGCGCCGACGCAGGCGCAGGCCCTGGCCGAACGCCAGCAGAGGGCGAGCGAGCTGGCCCCCTTCAGCCAAAAGGCGCTGGAGGCCTTTGCCGTCAAGCTGCGCACCGTCTACGACAATGGCGACACCATTTACGACGGCGCGTGCGAGCCCTGTCACGGCCTGGACGGACGGGGCGTGGGGCCGGAATCGCACCGCCTGCGCATCCCCGCTGCGGATCTTGCCGCCATGAAAATTGACCGCGACTACGCCTACGAAATGGTGCGCGACGGCACTCCGGGCACGGGTATGCCCTACTTTCGCATGTATGACCGAGAAAAGCTGGAAAGTCTGCTGAACGCCATGGACATGCGCTTTTCCATGTTTGCGGCCACGCCGCCTCCCGAGCGCGATATCAGCCCCGCTTCGCTGGCGGTCTGGATAGCCACCTGCGCCAGCTGTCACGCGGCCAACGGCAGCGTAAGCGCCGCCGGTCGGGCCATGCAGCCCCCGCCGCCGGACTTTCGCCGCAGCAGCGTAAGCCACGAACGCGCGCTCAAAATCATCACCGAGGGCTACCCCGGCACAGGCATGCCCGCGTACCGCAATCAGCCCGCCGCCGTGCGCGATGACCTGGCCATCATCTGCAACAGCTTTCGCGCTTCGCACGCCAAACAGTAAACCAGCTGGATTTGAGAACGCTGACAGCCCGCAGCTCGGGCGGCCCCCTGTCGCGGCATAGCAAAGCCCCCGCTCCTTATGGAACGGGGGCTTTGGTTATCCGGTCGTGTTCAGACAGCTCGTTGAAAAATAATTCAACGAAAATAACGAGTTACTGGCACTGTTTGCCTGCGGCTTTTTTGGCTTTTTTGCGCAGGCGGCGTTCTTCTTCCTCAAGCAGAGCACGCTGCTTGTCAAAGGGAACTCAGCCGCAGTTCAGGCGGTCTGTGGGCAGCCAGCCTTTTTTGAGGGCCAGGAGGTACAGAGCGGCAATGCCGCCGAATACCAACAGAAGAATGAGTGTATCCATACTACCTCCGCCGCGTTACCGGGCCCAGGGATAAAGCCCTTCCGATCCGTCGGCTGCGGCCCTGGCTGCGGTGGCGCGGGTTGCGTACATGGTGGAGATACGCAGCCATGACTCCATGATGCGCTGCTGCGAAATTTTGCCGCTGTCCACAAGCCCCTTGAGCACTGCAAAGGCTTTGCTGGGCAGGTCTGCATCCCAATATAAGTTATTACCGAACAGCAAAATGTCCACCCCCGCGTTTACCGCCAGCAAAACAGCCTGCTCCATGCCGTAGTGGTCGGTGATGGCCTTCATCTGCATGTCGTCGCTGATTATTACCCCCTGCCAGCCCATACGGCCCCGCAGAAGGTCTGTAACCACCGCGCGGGAGAGTGTGGCGGGGTACTGCGGGTCAAGCCCCTTGTGGTACAGATGGCCAAGCATGACCATGCCCGGCCAGCCATGGGCAAAGGCCTGCGCATAGGGCGCGAGGTCGGCCCTGGCGTTCCAGCAGCGGCTGATGTCTGTCAGCCCCAGATGCGAATCTTTTTGCGCGCCTCCCTGACCGGGAAAATGCTTGAGCGCGGGGATAACCCCCTGCTGCGCAAGCCCCTGCCCAAAGGCCAGCGCGTGCGCCGCAACCTTAGCCGGGTCAGGGCTGAAGCTGCGCTCAAGCGCCCCGATGGCAGGGTTGGCGGGGTTGCTGTTTACATCGGCCACCGGAGCCAGATCTACCGAAATGCCGTAGCCCGCGAGCTCCTTGCCCAGCGCCCGGGCTATGGTGCGGGTTTTGTCCGGTTGCGACGCGCCCATGCTCTGCGCGGAGGGCAAATCCGCAAATCCGCGCTGCGGCTTGAGCCGCCGCACGCGCCCGCCCTCCTGATCCACCGCTATCAGCAGGGGGCCGGGCGAGACCGCCCGCAGTGTTGCCGTGAGCTGCCTCAGCTGCTGGGGCGAAACTATATTGCGCTCGCCGCCGGTGGTAACGTCACGGTCAAACAGGATAATATGCCCCACATGCCCACTGCGCACCTGTTCAAGAAAAGCATCGCCCTGCGGCAACTCCGCTCCGCGAAAGCCAAGCATGAGCATGGAACCAATCATGATGTCGAGCGGAGGGGGAACCTTGGCCGCCGCAGTCTTGCCCAGCGCAGCCGCCACAGCGCCGGGAGCGCCAAAGGCAGCCGTGCCGCCCGCCATGCCTGCCGCAAGGCAGGCAACCAGCAGCACAAAAGCAAGCCGATTTGCCGCCCGGATCACGTGGGCAAGAGCAACGCGCAGGACTCTGCCCGCCGGGGGCACCGCCCCGTGTGCAATGGCAACCAGCGGCCGCACCTTACGCCTCCGGGTCCAGGGCAATATAGGGAGCCTGCCCCTGACAGCCAAGACACTGTGCGCCGTGTTCCAGTGGGTAGGCCTCGCCGCAACGCGGGCAGACGCCGATAGCTCCCACGGGGGCATGTCCCAGCAGCGCCTTGTCCATCTGTACGCGCTGCACCTTGCAGATACTGTGCCCTGCGTCTTCAATTTGCCGCTCCAGTTCGTTTATATCCTGGGCATACTTGGGTTTTTCTTTCATAAACCAGCCGCGTATCTCGGGAAAGGCGTACAACCGGGCCGGATCAATGCTTATCCGCACGCCCACGCCGTCTTTTTTGTTGTAGAGTGAAACCGCGTAGAGTCCCAAGTCGCGGATGTGCAGCCGCCTGTTGCCGGTGCTGCACAGGGTGAGCAGCTGCACGGCGTCAGGCAGGCATTTGCCGGTTTCAACCAATGCTTCAAAAAGGGTGCCCTCAGGCAACAGGCCCTTGCCAAGCTCCACCATATAGCCGCCAATGAGCATGCCAGGAGCCGCGCAGCCGTGAAAGTCTTCTGCAATTTCATGAAACTGTAAAAACGTATAACTACCTATGTTCATGAATGATCCAGAATGCCGCCCGCAGGCTGCGGGACAAAAGTAGGATGCGCAGACACAGGCTGCCTGCGCCTGCATGGCAATGCGTGCACCTTTTCAAATGTCACCAATTGCCGTGCAGCGTCAAGGGCTGCGCGGGCGCTTGACCGCGCAAGGCACGGGCTGTATCCGTTGTGCATAGCCCAACATGTTTCGGGCGTCCTTTGAAACTCAACGAGCGGCTCGCCCGCGTGAGGCACGACACATGCAGGCCCTCATACTCATCGATATTCAAAACGATTACTTTCCTGGCGGCAACATGGAGCTGTGCGGCAGCGAAGCTGCGGCAAACAGCGCCGCCCAGCTTCTCGACGCATTTCGCAGGGCCAAACGGCCCGTTTTTCATGTGCAGCATATCTCGCTGGCGCCCACTGCCACGTTTTTTTTGCCCGGCACGCCGGGGGCGCTTATTCATAAAAGCGTTGCCCCGCATGCTGGTGAAACAGTGGTGGAAAAGCACTTTCCCAATTCCTTTCGCGACACGGCCCTGCTCGACCTGCTGAAGGCGCAGGGCATTGCCAGCATTGCCCTGGCGGGCATGATGACCCACATGTGCGTGGATACCACCACCCGCGCCGCCTTTGACCTTGGCTTCAGCTGCAGCCTTGCCCACGACGCCTGCGCCACGCGCGACCTTGAGCACAACGGCAAAACCGTTTGCGCTCCAGATGTGCAAACCGCCTACATGGCGGCTCTGGGCCAGGTTTTTGCCCAGGTGCGGAGCACGCAGGAGCTTTGCTCGATGCTTGACTGAACCGGGGCCAAGCCGGGGCCAGCATCCGCCCGCTCTACACTGCCGGGCATTTGGCCTCGCAGGACTTCGGTCCGCCTTCATGAGGGAAAACACCATGACCCAAATACTGTCACGCGTAGGGGCCGCCGCCCTGAAGCTGGCCCTGTGCGCCAGCCTGCTTGCCGTTTTTTGTCTGCTCTCCCCGGCCTGCCCGGCGCAGGACGCAGCAGGCCTTGAGCTGTTGCTGCTGCACACCAATGACCTGCATTCATACCTTGCGGGCAGGGATGCCCACGGCAACGCCTGTCTGCAGTCCGAGGGCTGCACCGGCGGGCTGGCCCGCCTTGCCACCGCCATGCAACAGGCCCGCGCCGCCCATGACAATGTGCTGGCCCTTGACGCCGGCGACCAGTTTCAGGGAACCCTGTTTTTTACAGCCAACAAGTGGCCCATGCTGGCCGACATCAATACCCTGCTGCCCTACGACGCCATGACGCTGGGCAACCACGAATTTGACGACGGCTGCCAAGCCACCGCCGGATTTGTACGGGCGCAGCCCTACCCGGTGCTGGCCGCCAACCTCGACGCCCGCCCCGGCTGCCCGCTGCGGGGAGCCCCAGTGCGCCCCTGGATCATCAAGGAAATACGGGGCGTAAAGGTGGGCATTGTGGGCCTGGCCAACCCCAGCGTGCGCACGCTTTCGGCGGCCTGCCCCGAAACATGGTTCTACAAAAGCGATGCGACCCTCAAAAAAGCCGTGGCGGAGCTTGAAAAGCAGGGCGTCCGGCACATAATCGCCGTCACGCATCTGGGCCTGCCCAAGGATCTGGAGCTTGCCCGCAGCGTGGACGGCATCGACATTATTGTGGGTGGACATACCCACGACTATCTTGGCCCCGGCTCGTCCAAGGGGCCGTACCCGCTGGTGGAGCATTCGCCCTCCGGCAAACCAGTGCTGGTCGTTACAGCTGGGGCGCTGGCCAAGTACCTTGGACAGCTTGAGGTCACCTTTGACGCGCAGGGCGTGCCGGTGCGCTGGCAGGGCGCGGCCCTGCCGCTTGACGCCTCAATCGCGCCCGACCCGGCGGTGGAGGCCAAGATCGCCCAGTATGCGCAAAAACTGCAGGTCTTCACATCCGTCACCGTGGGGCAAAACAACCTCAACGCCCCCGACGGTCTGCACCAGTGCCGCGTGGGCGAGTGCCTCTCCGGCCTGATCGCAACAGAGTCCATGCTCGAATACGGCCGCCCGTACGGAGCGCAAATTGCCCTGGTCAACGGCGGCGGACTGCGCGCGCCGCTAAGGCAGGGGCCGCTGAACATGGGCGACATGCTGGCGGTGCTGCCCTTTGGCAACAAGGTCATTATCCGCGACTTCACCGGCCAGCAGCTGCTGGCGGCGCTGGAGCACGGCGTGGCCGACTACAAGGGCGTGAGCTCGCCGCTGCTGCACACGGCGGGGTTGCGCTACGTCTATAATCCTGAGCTGCCTTCGGGCAAGCGCATCGTCAGCGCGGAGCTGCTGGAAGCAAACGGCGCCGCGCACGCCATCGAGCCTGCGACACGGTACCGGGTCGCCCTGATCGACTATCTTGAGCGCAAGGGCGACGGTTACGCCATGCTGGCCAAGGGCGCGCCCGTGGAAGCTCCGGACGCGGCGGACGTGGATGTGCTGGCTGCGTACATCAAAAAGCACAGCCCCCTGACCGCCCTGCCGCCAGACAGACTGACGCGCCAGACACGCTGAATCTGGCCGCATTGCCTGCCGCCAAGCTTGCCAAGGGTAACCGGGTTGGGCAATGTGGCAAAAAAGTTGAGGTTTTATGAATTCCCGCGACCTTATCATGGTCATGACTTCGCTGCTTTCCATGGCGGCAGGCGTCTTTCTGCCCCAGGTGGCGGAGCCGCTTGCCGCCATGCCGCGCCTTATCCTCATTTTCATGCTCTACATGAGTTTTCTGGCTGTGGGCATGGAAGCGCTGGCGCGCGAGATACGCCACATGACGGGCACGCTCTGTTTTTTGATCATTCTGAGGCTTATACTGCTGCCCCTGCTGTGCCTTGCGGTTTTTTCGCCTGCTCATGCCCCAGTTCGCGCTGGGAGCCTTTTTGCTGGGCGCGGCCCCTGTTGGAGTTATGGCCGCTGTTTTTTCGCTGATGGTCGGGGCCAATACGGCGCTGATTCTTGTAGCCAACATAGCCACATCCCTGCTGTTGCCCGCCAGCCTACCCGCCTTGCTTTCCGCCACCGACGCGGGCTTGCGGCTGCTGGGGCTCACCCCCCTCGACATGCCGGCGCATCTTGAGCTGGGGCACATGAGCCTTTCGCTCTGCGTGACCATTCTTGTTCCCTTTGCCGCCGCGCACATCACGCGCATACATCTGGACGGTCTGCGCAATCTGCTGCAACGCTGGCAGTTTCCATTGCTCACCGTGTCTATTATCGTTTCCAACATTGCCATTTTCAGCCATTACGGCGACCTGCTGCGGCAGTCGCCGCAGCTGCTGCTCAAGTCGTTGGCGGCGGCCTCGCTGCTGTGCCTCATCATGACCCTGGCCGCCATGCCGCTGGCCCGGCGTATGAGCAGACAGGTGGGCATGGCCTTTCTTATCTCGTTTGGGGTCATCAACAACGTGCTGGTGATGATTGTGTGCATGGAATTTTTCAGCGCCACAGAGGCGATCATGTCCGCCGCCTATCTGGCCCCCCTATACGTACTGCTGTTTTATTACCGCCTGTGCAGCCGCAGCGGCAAAAAAGCCTGACACTGCAGCAAACGGCGGCGTATTTACTTCTACACCCGGCCGAGGTAAAAGCAGACAGGGGATGGGGTTCCCCTTGAACCGCATTTGCTGATAACTCCTACCAGGGCCATGGCGTTGGTAGACTTTTTTGCGACCGCGCCAAAGCGCGGTTGCTTTTTTTATCCAACGCCGGGGCATTACCGCTGCCGCGGCAAACCGCAAACACGGACGGAGCGCTTGCCGGACAACGCGTCCCCGCACCGCATATCAGGTTGACATCATGGTCAAAAATGTTCTTGTGATTACGCTGGGGGCCGGGGCAGGGGCCTGCCTGCGCTGGGTGCTTTCCATGCTGCTCAATTCCATTTTTCCCGCTGTCCCCTTGGGTACGGTGGCCGCCAACTTTCTTGGCGGCTTTGGCATCGGGCTATCACTGGGCGTATTCAACAGCCTGCCCGGCCTGGCGCCCGAGTGGCGGCTGTTCATCATCACGGGCTTTCTTGGCGGGCTCACGACCTTTTCTACCTTTACGGCGGAGATAGGCACGCTGCTGCAGGAGCAACGCCTTGGCATGGCGGCTGGGGCCATAACCCTGCACGTTTGCGGGTCACTGGTATGTTTTTTTATGGGGATGGGCACGGTGTCGCTTCTCAAATCCCTTTTTCGCTAGAGCGCTTCACGCTTGAAAAGGCCCGCGCAACACAATTTCTGCCTGTCTGGTGCTGGCGGCAAGGTATGCGTGACATTTACCTTTGAAACATGGTTTCACAGGTAACCTACTTCAGGAGTAAACCATGAACGGGTACAAACTGACCTTTTATACGCAACAGGGGCGCTCGCACGGTCATCTGAGCATTGCGGAATGGCTGCTCAAGGAGGCCAAGGCCATCGGCGTCGAGGGAGCAACCTTTGCCGCCGCGCAGGGCGGTTACGGGCGCGACGGTAAATACCACAGCACGCGCTTTTTTGACGTGGGCGAGCAGCCCGTTGAAGTGACCATGGCCGTAAGCCCGGAACACAGCGAAAAACTCTTTGCCCGCATCGAGCAGGAAAACCTGCAGATATTCTACATGAAGATTCCCGTGGAATTTGGCATCACAGGCGCGGCAAAGGGCTAGTTTTGCCTGTCGGCAAAAAAACACACCCGGTAAAAACGGCTGCAAGGCTGTTTTACCGGGTGTTGCGTTGCAAATTGCCTCAGAGCCTCAAGCCTGATCAAGGCTCCACTGGTCTTCCACTGGCAGGTCCGCAAGGCGGCGGCGCAGCATGTCGAGGGCGTGACTTGAAGCCAGACGCCGCGTCCACTCCCGGCCCAGATACCGCCCCTGCGGGCGCATGACGCGCACCCAGACGTTGCACGCATCGCTCAGGGCAATGTACACAAGCCCCACGGGCTTTTGGGGCGTGCCCCCGCCAGGCCCGGCCACGCCGGTAATGCCAAGGCCGTAGTCGGCGCCGCTGTACTCGCGCACGCCCCGCGCCATGGCCTGCGCCACCTCAGGACTTACCGCGCCGTACTTGCACTGCATATCCTGCGGCACGCCAAGCAGACGCTGCTTGGCCTCGTTGGCGTAGGTTATCATGCCGTAGCCAAAGACATCAGAAGAGCCGGGCTGGTCGGTAATGCGCTTGGCCAGCAGCCCGCCTGTGCACGACTCCGCCGTGGCAAGCGTCTGGCGCAGACTCGCCAGCTCCGCCACCACTACGGCCTCAAGCCCCGTAACGTCAACCCCGTACACAAAATGCCCAAGTAATTTGCGCACTTCGGCAACCATGGGCGCGGCCAGCGCTTCGGCTGCGGCGGCGTCCTGCGCCTTGGCCGTCACCCGCACAAACATTTCTGCCTCGCCCGCATAGGTGGCCGCCGTAGGGTTTGCCCCGCCGGTGAGACTGGCTATGCGCAAGGCGGCAATGCCCTCGCCGATACCAAAAGTCTTGACCATAAATGACGAAATAACCGCCCCGCTCATGCGCTGCAAAAAAGGCGCGGCGCTGTCGTGCAGCATGGGCAGCAGTTCGGAAGGCGGGCCGGGCAGCATGAGCACCCATCGCCCATCGCCCGCAGGCGTGGCGCAGCCAGGCGCAGTGCCCGCCAGGTTGGGAAAGGCCACAGCCCCGCGCGGCAGCATGGCCTGCTTGGCCTGATTGGCCGACATGGGCCGCGTGCCAAAATATTCGCGCAACCGGGCCATGCTGTCGGGGTGTTCCTCCAGCGGAGCGCCGGTCACAAGGGCCACGGTCTCCTTGGTCAGATCGTCCTCTGTGGGGCCAAGCCCACCTGTGGTTATCACCACCTCCGCACGCTGCAGGGCCTCGCGCAGGGCCGCCTCAAGCCGCTGCGGGTTGTCGCCCACAGTGTGCACCTGTAAAAGATCCATCCCCAGGGCAGAAAGCTCGCGCGCCACATGGGTGGCATCGGTATTGACCGTATGCCCCAGCAAAAGCTCTGTGCCCACCGATATGATTTCCGCCTTCATGCGGCCTCCGGTTTTGTAGACGCGCCGTGCCCTCACAGACCGGCACTACGTTTAATCCAGCATCGTAGTCCCGCCGCATGCTCCGCGCAAGAAGGTTGCCGCAGGGGAAGCCGGGATATCCCCCGGCTGGACGCTTGACAACCTTTGACATCTGGGCCAATCCTTTTTCACAAATTCTTACCAATTTACTAAGAAATAATTTCCCGGCTACAATACCTAACACTGCAACTGAATCAGGGGGGCAGCCATGAGCAAGGACAAAAAACCGCGTTTTGAGACCCTGCAGGTTCATGCGGGTCAGGAGCAGCCAGATCTGGCAACTGGCGCACGGGCCGTGCCCATTTATCAGACGACATCCTTTGTTTTTGACAATTGCGACCAGGCTGAGGCGCGGTTCAACCTCACGGACGCTGGCAACATTTACAGTCGCCTGACCAACCCCACGCAGGACGTCTTTGAGCAGCGCGTTGCGGCCCTTGAGGGCGGCGTGGCCGCTCTGGCCACAGCCAGCGGCGCGGCGGCGGTGAGCTACGCCCTGCAGAATCTGGCCAGCGCGGGCGACCACATCGTGGCGGAAAAAACCCTCTACGGCGGAACCTACAACCTGCTGGCGCATACACTCAAATCATGGGGCATAGACACCACCTTTGTGGACCCGGACGAGCCCGGAGCTTTTGAGCGCGCCATCACCCCGCGCACCAAGGCCATCTTTATCGAAACCCTTGGCAATCCGCACAGCAACCTTGTGGACATTGAAGCCCTGGCGGCGCTGGCACACGGCAACGGCATCCCCCTGGTGGTGGACAATACCTTTGCCACGCCGTGGCTGTTGCGGCCCATTGAGCACGGGGCGGACGTTGTAGTGCACTCGGCCACAAAATTTATCGGCGGCCACGGCACAACCCTTGGCGGCGTGATTGTTGACGGCGGCAAGTTTGACTGGGAGGCGTCGGGCAAGTTTCCCCGTCTGTGCGGGCCTGACCCGAGCTACCACGGGCTCAGCTTTGCACGGGCAGCGGGCGAGGCCGCCTTTGCCGTAAGGGCCAGGGCCATACTGCTGCGCGATCTGGGCGCTGCGCTGTCGCCACTCAATGCCTTTATCCTGCTGCAGGGGCTGGAAACCCTTTCGCTCAGGGTCGAGCGCCATGTCAGCAATGCGCTGGCCGTGGTGAGCTACCTTGCTAACCACCTCAAGGTTGAACGGGTCAACCACCCAAGCCTGCCCGACAGCCCGAGCCATGCGCTGTACCAGCGGTACTTCCCCAGGGGGGGCTGCTCCATCTTTACCTTTGAGGTCAAGGGCGGCGCGGCCGAAGCCAGATCTTTTATCGACAGGCTGCAGGTCTTTTCGCTGCTGGCCAACGTGGCGGACGCAAAATCGCTGGTCATCCACCCCGCTTCCACCACGCACTCGCAACTCAACGACGCCGAGCTGGCCGAGACAGGCATCAAACCCAACACGGTCAGACTTTCCATCGGCATTGAGCACGTGGATGACATCATCGAAGACCTCGCGCAGGCGCTGGGTTAGCCCCCTGGTGCATGCAAGTTGAGCGCCCTGCCGCATCGAGCGTCGGGGCGCTTTTGCTTGCGGGCCGGGTAAAAGACCATTGTCTTTTCAGGGGCCATTGCATACAACTGGCTGATTCAACGCACATGCCCAGCGCCCGTTTTTTCCACCTCTGGAGAGATTGTCGGCGCTTACTGCGGGCACGCAATCAGGAGACGTTCCATGTTCAAAAAATTTGCGGTATTGCTTTTTTTTATGCTCCTGGCCGCACCAGTGCTGGCTGACGAAGTAAGCACAAAGTATATTTCGGTTGATCTGCCCGACAACTGGAAGGCGGTAATGCCCCCAACCGAAAACCAGGGCGTCACCACCGTTATTTTCAGCAATGCCGCAGGCAACTCTACGGTAAACTTTGTGACCGGCCCCAACGGCGGCGCGGATCTCAAAACCGTGGCCGAAACCTTTGCCACCCAGTTTAAATCGCCCAAGCCGCCAGTGGAAAAAAACGGCCAGTACACCTTTGCCTTTACCCAGCAGCAAACGCCGGGGCAGTCATGGGTGGCCGCCACGGGCGACTTTTTTATGGTCACCACCATCACCGGCGACCGCAAGCTAGGTCTGGCCTTTATCAAGCGCTATGTAAAAAGTACGGAGTTTGCTAACCTGCTGCCCAAGTAGCGTAACTGCAACAACCGTCCATGGCGGCGACCCGTCCGCACAAGAAAAATGGCCTGACGAACTGCCGTCAGGCCATTTTATTTATACATAACCAATTGTTGCAGAGCTAGTCGCCACAGCCCTGCCCGCAGGCATTCCATACCCTTTTGAGGCGGCGCACCACGGCACTGGAATACAGGTCATTGTTGCGGTCGGCTGCCCTGAGGTTGTCGATCAGCTCTTTGCTGCGGCGCAGGGCCACCTTGACGGGTTCGTAGGCGGGGGTCTTCCTCAAGCACGACGTTGTAGCCGTCCATATCCTTGATGCGGTAGCGCAGGGGTATCTTCCAGTTGCGCACGCACATGTTGTACAGGTAGTAGTTGACCAAAAACATGCCCACGCCGCCGTCCAGATCATTGAACAGCAGCCCGTGCTCACGGCTCTTGTCCAGCTCCGTGTCTTCGTACTCCGAATTGTCAAAGCAGCCGCAGTGTTCAAAAAAATGGCCCACGTCGTAGCAGTACTGCGGTATGCCCGCGCATTCGAGCCGGGCCCCGTAATCGCCGTCGTCCGCGCCGTAAAGGCCGTAATCTTCACTCCAGTAGCCGATGGTGTCGGACACTGGCTTGGGGATGATGGTAGCGCCCCCCGGCACATTGCCATGGCAGATGCCAAGAATGCCGTCGGGCGTGTGGAGTGTGCCGGGATCGCCCGTCAGCTTTTGCTCTTCAAAAATCGGCCCCACAATGGACAAGGGGTTGCCGTGCGCCCACAGCCTGAAAATATTTTCAAGCCAGTGGGGCGTCGTGGCCACCATATCGTTGTCCAGCTTCATGTAATACTGCGCGTCTACAGCGCGCCAGCCGATATTGCAGGCGCACGATACGCCCATGTTGCGCGGCAGCAAAAAAAGATTGTCGATAAGCCCGCTGGTGCGGAATTCCACCAGCCGTTCACGCAGGGCAGGCTCGCTGCCGTTGTCTACCACCGTAATCGCAAAAGGGATGCCGGGCGCTGTTTTGCGCAGGGCCAGCAGTGTTTTTTGGGTAAGGTGATACCTGTTGAACACAGGGATGGTGATATTGAGAAGGGAGCCGCTCATGGGCATTCTCCTGCCGTGCGTCCGCGCTCATACCTGAATGCGGCGCGTTAGCGAACCTCTTCCGCAAGCCAGCGCCGCATAAAGGCCTGCCCGGCGACTCGCGCCTGCGTCCCCAGTTTTTTGGCGTCCTCCCTGATGGCGCGAGGATCAAACCCGTTAACGCCAAGCTCGCAGCAATGGCCCACAAGCCAGGTCTCCATAAAGACCGCGTCCATTTCGGCATGAAACTGCAGGGCAAGCTGCCCCGGCCCGGGACGAAAAGCCTGATGCGGCGTTATGGCCGTCGAAGCCAGCAGATCGCAGCCCCGCGGCAGGTCAAAGGTATCTCCGTGCCAGTGCAGTACGGGCGCGCCTGCGAGCTCCGCCAGGGGGCCGCTGACGCCCGCAGGGGTCAGCTCAACCCGTCCCCAGCCAATTTCCTTGGCGGCACCGGGGTACACATCGGCATCCAGGGCGCTGGCCATGAGCTGCGCCCCGAGGCAAATGCCCAACAGGGGCCGCCCAGAGGCAAGCCTGCCAGCCACAAGCGCCTTTTCTTCCGTAAGGAAGGGATACAGATCGTCCTGATACACGCCGATGGGGCCGCCCAGAATAACCGCCAGATCAGCGTCCTTCCACAGCTCGTGCGTCAGGGGCACAACCCCAGCCTGCGCATAGCTGATGGCGAACCCCGCCTCTTCGAGGGGCTGCGCAAACACGCCCAGATTTTCAAAAGCCACATGCTGTATGACAACGCAACGCTTCATACTGTCTCCCAATGCTTAAATGCCGTGCACTCAACGCACCCAAGCATAACTCGGGGCCGGGGGGCACATCCCGCGCCCGCCAGTTGGCGGGCGCTCTGAACGCCAGGGGGAAGCTGCGCGCGCTCAGCAAACCAAAACAAAACAACCTGCTGTCTGTCAAACCCGGCAGGCGAGGTCTGCCATCTGACTGCCACATCGTACCCAGCTTGCAGATGAAGCGCAAGAATGACCCGGCGTCCCGAAAAAACAACTTGCTACCTTTTTATTTTTTTTGTTACTACACAACCAGCACGTCATGACATTGCGGCAACCCCACCACCTCAACAACAGGAAGCTTTTTATGTGGAAATCTTGCTGCGCCAGCCTTGCCTTGCTGCTTGTGCTGACGACACAGGCCCAGGCCCACTTCGGCATGGTTATTCCGTCCACGCCAACGGTTACGGACAAAAAGGACGCCAACGTACAGCTGGAGATTTCCTTTGCCCATCCCATGGAAATGCAGGGCATGGATATGGCCGCCCCTGCCGCAGCTACGGTAACCCATGACGGCAAGACCGAGGACCTCAAGCCCGCGCTCAAACCCGCCACAATTTTGGGCCACAAGGCATGGCAAACCACCTTTGGCATCAAAAAGCCCGGCGTGTACCAGTTTGCCGTGGAGCCCGCGCCCTACTTTGAACCGGCGGAAGACAAGTTCATTGTCCACTACACCAAGACCGTGGTGGCCGCCTTTGGTGAAGAAGAAGGATGGGACGCCCCCCTTGGCCTCAAAACGGAAATCGTGCCCCTTACCCGCCCCTTTGCCAACTATACCGGCAATGTTTTTCGCGGTCGCGTGCTGCTTGACGGCAAGCCTGTTGCTGGCGCGGACGTGGAAGTCGAATGCTACAACAAGGGCAAGGCCCATACCGCCCCCAACGAATTGTTTGTAACCCAGGTCGTCAAGGCTGACGAAAACGGCATCTTTACCGTTGGTATTCCATGGGCCGGGTGGTGGGGCTTTGCAGCCCTGAGCACCTCCGCTGAAAAGATGGAATACAAGGGCGAAGCCAAGGAAGTGGAACTTGGCGCCGTGATGTGGGTGAATTTTGCCGCTCCCAAAACCAAGTAAGCATCATGCCTGAAAAGGCTGATCACGGCCGAACCGGAATCTGCCCCTTTCCGGTTCGGCCTCTGCGCTAGCGGACAGACCAAACAAAGGACTGACCATGCACATCGCCGAAGGCGTTCTTTCTCCCGCCGTACTTGCAACCGGGTACGCCCTTACCGCCGCCGGAACAGCTATCGGATTGAAAAAGCTCGATTACGACCGCCTGATGACGGTGGCCATTCTGGCTGCGGCCTTTTTTGTCGGCTCGCTTATCCATGTTCCCATAGGCCTGGCCAGCGCCCATCTTATCCTTAACGGCCTGCTGGGAGTGCTGCTTGGCTGGGCGGCCTTTCCGGCCATACTTGCGGCGCTGGCCCTGCAGGCGCTGCTGTTCCAGTTTGGCGGGCTTGTGGTGCTGGGCGTCAACACGTTCACCATGGCCTTTTCGGGCGTGGTAGCGGGCTGCATATACCGGGGCCTGAACCGGGCCTGGCCCTCCCCCACAGGGCAAAAGGTCGCCGCCTTCTGCGGCGGCGCGCTGGGCGTCATGGGCGCGGGCCTGCTTACAGCCTGTGCTCTGGCCTTTAGCGAAGAAGGCTTTGCCACAGCTGCGCGGCTGCTGTTTTTGGCCCATCTGCCCATCATGCTGGCCGAGGGGCTTATTACCATGATTACCGTGGGTTTTATCGCCAGGGTACGCCCGGAAATGCTGCACCTCACCGCAGCTTGAGACGGCCAGGAGTTTACATGCATCATATCTGCATCCGCACAGCGTCAAAATACGCGTTATTTGCGCTGCTGCCCGTACTTGTCATGATTTTCGCCCTGACGACGGCAGACAGGGCTTTTGCCCACAGGGTCAATATTTTTGCATGGACAGAAGGCGACCAGATTATTGCCGAATGCGGTTTTAGCGGCGGCAACAAGGTCAGGCAGGGCCAGATTGCCGTCTATGACGCAGCCACAGGCGCAAAACTGCTTGAGGGCAACACCGACGACGAGGGCGGTTTCCGTTTTCCCATCCCCGCCGAGGGCAAGGCGCACGGTTTGCGGCTTGTCGTCAAGGCGGGCGAAGGCCACCAGAACGAATGGACCATGGAGGCGGCAGAACTGACCTCAGTGCAGGCATCGGCGCAACCTGCAGTCGCAACGGCCACGACCGCGGCAGCAGGCCCCTCCCCAGCACAGGCGAGCCCTGCAGGCAAGCCCCAGACCGGGGCGCAGGCTGTGGGCACGGCAGCTGCGGGCCTCAGCGCCGCAGAGGTGCAAAGTATCGTCAACGCGTCGCTGGACGCCAAGCTTGGCCCCATCCGCAAGGAACTTGCCGAAATGCGCGTGGCGCGCCCCGGGTTTACCGAAATTTTTGGCGGCATCGGCTGGCTGGTGGGACTGGCGGGCGTTGCCCTTTACTTCAAGGGACGTCGGGGGTAAATGCTTGGAGTGTTTGACCAGCCCTTTGTACGTCCCTCGCTCATTCAGCGCATTGACCCCCGTGTCCGCATGGCCTGCGCAGGGGGGCTTGCCCTTTGCATATCGCTGCTGCACACCATTGCCGCCTGCTGTTTTGGTCTGGCCCTGGGGCTAACCCTGCTGGCTGCGGCCAATCCTCCGCTTCGCCCCTTGCTGCAGCGCCTGGGGGCCATTAACGTTTTTGTGCTTTTTTTGTGGTGCGTCACCCCGCTGACCACGCCGGGCACGCCTTTGGCGCAGTGGGGGTTTGTTGCCGTAAGTGCCGAGGGCGTGCGGCTTGCCCTGCTGGTGAGCATAAAATCCAATGCCATCGCCTGCGCGTTTTTGGCGCTGGTCGCCACCATGAACGCCCCCACCGCCGGGCATGCCCTTGAGAGGCTGCACTGCCCCCCCAAGCTTGTCTTTCTCTTTCTGTTCACGGCCCGATACGTGCACGTCATCGCCCAGGAGTGGCGCACGCTGCTTGTGGCGGCACGTCTGCGCGGCTTTCGCTCGCGCACCAACATGCACACCTACCGCACCCTTGCATCCCTGCTTGGCCTTTTACTGGTGCGCAGTTACGAGCGCTCTCTGCGCGTGCGCGAGGCCATGGTTCTGCGGGGGTTTTCCGGCCATTTCAGGTCAGTGACCACATTTAGGGCGCAAACGGGCGACGGCCTTTTTGCCCTGGGCCTGCTGGTCTGCATGGCGGGAATAATCGCAGTTGAATGCCTGGGAGGCCTCAATGTCTGATCACCATCACCACGCGGCCATTTTCAGCCTTGAGGGCGTCTGCTTCAGCTACGGACGCAGCGGGGCGGTGCGTCAGGTGCTTTGCGATGTGGATTTTTCGCTGCAGCCCGGTCAGCGCATCGGCCTTTACGGCCCCAATGGCAGCGGCAAGACAACGCTGTTCAGGTGCATAACCGGGCTGGCCCGGCCCCAGAGCGGCCAGGTGCTGTTTCATGGTGCGCCCCTGCGGGACGAAAAAGATTTTTACGACCTGCGCTGCAAGGTTGGCTTTGTACTGCAGCACGCCGAGGACCAGCTGTTTTTCCCCACGGTGCTCGAGGATGTGGCCTTCGGGCCACTGAACCTAGGGCTTTCCGCTGACGACGCCAAGGATTGCGCCGTGGAAACCCTGCGCAATCTGGGCCTTGCGGGTTTTGAAAACCGCCTCACGCACCGCCTCTCGGGCGGCGAAAAAAAACTTGTATCGCTGGCAGCCGTTATGGCCATGCAGCCCGAGGCCCTGCTGCTTGACGAACCCACAAACGGTCTGGACAACGAAGCCCGCCAGCGCATCATTGATATTTTGGGCAGCCTTGACACCGCCCGCATAACAATTTCTCACGACTGGGATTTTCTGGCCCAGACCTCTACCCAGTACCTCACCATCGCGCACAATCGCCTGAGCGCCTGCGCACCCTCTTTTGCCCACGCGCACATGCACGCCCACCCGTTGGGCAACGAGCCGCACGAGCACTAAGCCGCCATGTCGCCTTTTGCGCAATGCGCAATTTTGTGCGCTTTGCACATTCTCATCGCATCAACCACAGTTTTTATCTATCCCTGTATATAAAATTCTCGCTAGCTATTTTTTCTGAGCCGAAGTATTCTCTTGCGCATAGGCATATACCAGCGCATAGAGCTTTTATGTTGCAAGCCCAAATCCTGCCCCCAAGGATTTTCATGCGAATACTTCCATTTTCTCCGCATCAGCCCCTTATCGAACTGGACACTCACGATGCCATGTGGGAATGGCATGTGCGTTCTGACCAGCTCTACTTCAGCCAGGGCGCACAGCGCATAATTTGCCTGGAGAGGCAGCCGCGCTGCATGGAGGACTTTCTTTCCGCCTGCCTGGAGGAAAAACGGGAGGGCCTGCAGATGTCCTTACAAACGTTTATTGAAGGGCACATCGGCGCGTATGTAGAATTGTGCTTTCCGCTCAAAACCATTGAGGCGCGCACCCAGCTGGTAACGCTCTCGCGCAACGGACTGGGCCGGGCCGAACGGGTGGTGGGCTGTATAAGCGCCCTTGAACGGCAAGCTGCCAATCTTTTGCCGTCAGCACGGTTTTCCATGCTGCAGCTCCCCACGCCGCACGCGACGCAGGACCATGCCCGCCTCATGCTGGCGCTCAATGCTTCCGGCGACGGCCTGTGGGACTGGGACGCAGTCACAAACGCGGTTTATTACAGCCCCCGCTACATCGAAATGCTGGGCTACACCCCTGAGTCGTTTCCGGCGACCCTGAAATCTTGGGAAGAAAAAATCCACCCCGAAGACTACGCGCATGTGGTGCCCATTCAAAAAGACATCATCGCCTCGCCTGCGCACGGCGACACCTTTGAATGCACCTACCGCATGCGCAGGGCGGACGGCACCTGGGCCTGGATTCTCGGACGCGGCAACGTCACGCAAAGAGATACCCGCGGCCAGGCCACCCGAGTGGTGGGCCTGCACACCGACATCAGCGCCAGCCAGGCCGACAGGGCGCACCTTGAAGACCTTGTGCGCAACGATCCGCTAACCGGGTTGCGCAGCCGCACGTTTTTTACCATGGCTGTTGATGATATGGAGCAGCGGGCCGTACGGCCTGTGGGGGTGATAGCGGCCGACATCAACGGGCTCAAGATGATCAACGACCACCTCGGCCACGAGGAGGGCAATGCCGTGCTCTGTCAGGCGGCCCTGCTGCTTCGCGGCGGTATTGATTCCGAAGCCTGCGTGGCGCGCATGAGCGGCGATGAGTACGCGGTGCTCTTGCCCGGCTGCAACCTGCAGACCGTGGCCGAAATCGTGTTTACACTTATGCGCCGCTTTGACCAGCATAACGAAAACCTGGGGCACACCCCTGTACTGCTGGCCATGGGCTCGGCCTGCGCCGAAAACATGCAGACCACCATCGCCGCTGCCATGGTGGAGGCGGACAGAAGCATGCTGCGCCACAAGCTTACTACAAGAACAAAAACACGGCAGCAGATCAAAACATGGATTGAAAACCGCACCAATACCAGAGTTTCCTTGAACGATAGCAGGTATCTGTAACGCGGCACCCCCTACGCGGGGCACCCGGCGCCGCCTCATGCCCTTGACGCACGGCTGGCTTTACGCCAAAGTATCCGCATGTCGGAAGATAACCCTCCCCCTACGCAGGCCCAGGGCTCTGCCACAGGAACAGGCACCCATACAGTGCTTGAACAGCCTGTGGTGCAGGAGACCGAAAGCGGCCAAAAGTTGTTACAGTTCCTGCAAAGGCGGCTGAACCTGCCCCCCACCCTGCTTCACCGCTGGGTGCGCACTGGTCAGGTGCGCATTAACGGCAGCCGGTGCAAACCCTTTGCCCGCGTACAGGCTGGCGACATCGTCCGCCTGCCTCCCTTTGCCTTTAAACTGGCGGAAACAGGCACAACACCAGGCGATCAGCAGCCCCCGATCAACGAGCCCGCCTCAGGCAATGCCGGTTCGCCCCCCCTGCCGCCCATGATCGGCACGGACGGATATCTGTGGGCCTTCAACAAGCCTGCGGGGCTGCCCACGCATCCCGGCACCGGGCATGAGGACAGCCTCAGCTCACGCCTTGCCGCCTATTTTACCGATGCGCCGTTTCGGCCCGTGCCCGTGCACCGGCTGGACAAGGAAACATCTGGCGTTTTGCTGGTAGCGGCCTCTTACGAGGCGCTGGCCAAGGCCCAGGAGGCCCTGCGCGCAGGCGAGCTGGCCAAGGAATACGTGGTCTGGGTGCAAGGGGCCTGGCCCTGTGAGGAAACACAGCTTCTGCGCCATTTTTTGCGCAAGGACAGCGCCCAGGGCTATGAAAAGGTACGCATTGCCGCGCCGGGCGAGCCCAACAGCCGCGAGGCCCTCTGCCTGGTGCGCCCCCTGCGCGTCGCGCAGAGCCAAAGCCTGCTGCTCGTGCGCCTGCTGACAGGCCGCACGCACCAGATACGCGTACAGCTGGCGGCCATGGGGCATCCCGTGCTGGGCGACCCCAAGTACGGGGCCGCGCCGCGCCGCCATGTGCCGCGGGGGGCTTATGCTCTGCCCGCCCCTGCCCGCGCCAGCGGAGCGGACAAAAAAAATCCGCAACCGGAAGGCCTGATGCTGCACGCCCTGCGCGTGACCATGCCATGCGGCCGCATTTTTTCGTGTCTGCCGTCCTGGGTTGGCGAACATGCGCTGACGGATTTGCCCGATCCTGTTACTACCGCATCCGCCCCGCAGCACGGGGACGGGTGTGGGGCCTTCCCTTTGGCGGAACAAAGTGCTACTAATAAATTTTTACGCCAGTAAAAACCGTCATAAAACCCAACTGTCACTGGCCGCCAGGGCAACTTGCCCGGCGATGCACGCCAGCCGCCGCAGAAAGCACAGCGCTTCGTGGCGCTTTCCTTCTGTCGGAGCGCAAGGCCCCATGACGGCGCACTCCGCTTCACGCACGCAATCTCGCCTGGCCTGCCCAGGCGCACACTAAGGTATTCCTATGGCAGATACATTGCCCCGCGTCATTCTGGTGGGCCGCCCCAATGTGGGCAAGTCCACCCTGTTCAACAGGCTTATCCGCAGCAACCGGGCCATCACCCATGACCGGCCCGGCATCACCCGGGACCGCATGGACGGCGTAGTACGCCGCAGGGACACTCCGGTCTTTGGCATTGTGGATACGGGCGGCATCACGCTTGACGCCCATGCCGCCGTGGTGGAAGGCCCCGAGGGCATCCGCGGCTTTGAGCGCGACATACTTGCGCAAACCGAAGTGGCTCTTGTCGATGCCGCGGCCGTGGCCTTTGTGGTTGACGGACGCGACGGCCTGCTGCCGCTGGACGAGCACCTTGCGGCCCATATACGCCGCAAGGGCCTGCCCACACTCTGCGTGGTCAACAAGGTCGACGGCGTGGAACGCGAAGACGAGCACATGGCCGAATTCCACGCGCTGGGCTTTCCCCTGCTGGCGGTCTCCGCCGAGCACGGGCACAACATCACTGCCCTGGTGGAAGAACTGGTAGCAATGCTGCCCGAAAAGACCTCCACCGAGCCACCGGCCCCGCCGACCCTCAAGCTGGCCATGCTGGGCCGCCCCAACGCGGGAAAATCATCGCTCATCAACGCCATTTCGGGCACGGAGCGCATGATCGTTTCCGACGTGGCGGGCACCACCCGCGACAGCGTGGACGTGCGCTTTCGTCGCGGCGACCGCGACTACGTATTTGTAGATACGGCTGGCGTCCGACGCCGCACCAAGATTACCGACAGCGTGGAAAAATACTCCGTCAACTCGGCCATCAAGTCGAGCACCAAGGCCGACGTGACCCTGCTGACCCTCGACGCCGCCGAAGGCGTGAGCCAGCAGGACAAGCGCCTCATGGACATGCTCAATACACGCAAGACGCCCTTTATGGTGCTGATCAACAAATGCGACCTGGCCCCCCGCGAATCGCTGGACAGGCTTAAAAAGAACGTGGCCGAGATGCTGGCCTTTTGCCCGCATGTGCCGATTCTGAACGTCTCCGCCCTCAAGGGGACGGGCCTGAAAAAAATTCTGCCTCTGGCGGCGCAGATTCACGAAGAATGCAGAGTGCGCGTCCCCACTGGCAAGCTCAACCGCGCCATGGAAGAAGTGCTCGACAAGCACCAGCCCCCCGTGGTCAAACGCGTGAGGGCCAAGTTCTTTTATCTTACCCAGGCAGAAACCGCGCCGCCGACCTTTGTGTGCTTTGTGAGCGACGCCGACCGCGTGCCCGAAAGCTATACCCGCTATCTCGAACGCGCGCTGCGCAAGATATTTGGCATCACCCATGCTCCCATGCGCCTGCACTTGCGCTCGAGCCACAAGAAAAAATCAGAAAAATAGCAACAACAGGGGGCCAGCCTGACAACAGGCTGGCCCCCAACTGAACAGAGCCCATGCGCGCGGCAAAAAAAGCCCCGGACAAGCCGGGGAAAAAGTATGCCCGCAGGCAAACGTGCTGGTAGGTAATGGCGGAGACGTATAGGGGTCGAACCTACCACAGACCGCAAGGCCTGCCACCGGTTTTGAAGACCGGGCGCCACACCGGTGACGAAACGTCTCCGCATGGGCGCACCATAGGGTAAAAGCCCGCCGCCCGCAAGGGGCGCGAGCAGCCGCCTGGCGCCACATGGCGCTGAAAGCCGCAGTGGGGCGGGTTGCCCCAGGCCAACGGACGCATTGACTCATGCACGGTTGTTGCTCCATTGCCAATCACATTTTGTGCATTATATTGAACAAGGCAGGCTCAGCCGAAACGCCTGCAATAATGGGCCGCAAATGCTTACGAACATTTGACACCGGCCGCATGCAGGTAGTATTTTCGTAGCTGTGCTGGCCATATATCCGGCCTGGCCGTGCGCCCCCGCGCGCGGAAAACGTAACGGAGGCAGTGTTGAATCAGATAAGTCGCAACCTGATGCTATGGGCAATAATTGTCCTGGCGATGGTCATGCTTTTCAATATGTTCCAGCAGCCGCAGGGGATAACCCAGCGGGTGCCCTACTCGGATTTTCTCAGTCAGGTGGACAACGGACAGCTTTTGTCCGTGACCATTCAGGGCCATACGCTTACCGGCAGGACCTCTGACGGCAAGACTGTGCAATCGTATGCGCCGCAGGATCTCGGTCTGGTAAACCGCCTTATTGAAAAAAAAGTCGAGGTAAAGGCCGAACCGCCTGAAGAGCAACCCTGGTATATGACCCTGCTGGTTTCGTGGTTTCCCATGCTGCTGCTCGTGGGCGTGTGGATTTTCTTTATGCGCCAGATGCAGGGCGGCGGCGGCAAGGCCATGAGCTTTGGCCGCTCGCGAGCGCGCCTGCTCAATCAGGACAGCGCCCGCGTTACCTTTGCCGACGTGGCCGGCGTTGACGAAGCCAAGGACGAACTGTCGGAAGTGGTGGAATTTCTTTCCAACCCCAAAAAATTTACGCGCCTTGGCGGGCGCATCCCCAAGGGCGTGCTGCTCGTGGGCCCTCCCGGCACGGGTAAAACCCTGCTGGCGCGAGCCGTTGCGGGCGAGGCCGGGGTTCCCTTCTTTTCCATCTCCGGCTCTGACTTTGTTGAAATGTTTGTGGGCGTGGGCGCTTCGCGCGTGCGCGACCTCTTTGTGCAGGGCAAAAAAAACGCTCCCTGCCTCATATTTATTGACGAAATTGACGCTGTTGGCCGCCAGCGCGGCGCAGGCCTCGGCGGCGGGCATGACGAACGCGAGCAGACTCTGAACCAGCTGCTGGTGGAAATGGACGGCTTTGAAAGCAACGAGGGCGTTATCCTTATTGCCGCCACCAACCGCCCTGACGTTCTTGACCCTGCCCTGCTGCGGCCTGGCCGCTTTGACCGTCAGGTTATGGTTCCCACGCCCGACCTGCGCGGGCCGCCGCCGTATCCTTGAAGTGCATACCAAGCGTACGCCCCTTGCTGGCGACGTGGATCTGGAAGTGCTGGCTCGCGGCACACCGGGCTTCTCCGGCGCGGATCTGGAAAACCTGGTCAACGAGGCTGCCCTTCAGGCCGCCAAGCTCAATCAGGACCGTCTGGACATGCACGACTTCGAGTATGCCAAGGACAAAGTTCTCATGGGTCGCGAGCGCCGCAGTCTTATCCTCTCCGAGGAAGAAAAGCGCATCACCGCCTACCACGAAGGCGGCCACGCTCTTGCGGCCCGCCTGCTGCCTGGCTCCGACCCTGTGCACAAGGTCACCATCATCCCGCGTGGCCGTGCCCTGGGCGTTACCATGCAACTGCCGGAAGAAGACCGCCACGGCTACTCCCGCACGTTCCTGCGCAACAACCTTGTGGTGCTGCTGGGCGGCCGCGTGGCGGAAGAAATCATTTTTGAAGACATAACCACCGGCGCTTCCAACGACATCGAGCGTGTCACCCGCATGGCCCGCAAGATGGTGTGCGAATGGGGCATGAGCGAAGCCGTGGGCACGCTTGCCATCGGCGAAACCGGTGAAGAAGTATTTATCGGCCGCGAGTGGGTGCAGAATAAAAACTTCAGCGAAGACACAGCCCGTCTGGTCGACTCGGAAGTAAAGCGCATTGTGGAAGACGCGCACAGCCGCTGCCGCAAGCTGCTTGAGGAAAACCTTGACGCCCTGCACCGCATTGCCAAGGCCCTGCTTGACCGCGAGACCATCACGGGCGAAGACCTTGAACTGCTGATGGACAATCAGGAGCTGCCCCCGATGGACAGCAACGGAAAGCCGGTGACCACCAACACCAAGGCCTCCAAAACCGCCAAGCCCGGAGCGGACTTTGTCATTGAGCCCGACACCGGCGCTCAGGTGGAAAAACAACCCGACGGCACAGCTTCTGACTCTGCTGCCGGTTCAAACGAAACTGGCCGGAACAGCAGTAACGAAAATGATCGATAGCAATCGCCACGTCTCTCCTTGCGAGAGCGCAGGCTGGCATATTCTTGGGGGGGCGGGCGTTAAAGACGCCCTCCCCCTTTGGCGTTATGGGCATAGTAAACCTGACGCCCGACTCCTTTTATGACGGCGGCCGCCACAACGGCCCCTTGCCCGGCATCAGCCATGCCCTGTCCCTGCTTGATCAGGGAGCGGACATTCTTGACCTTGGGGCGGAATCGTCCCGCCCAGGCGCCGCCGAGCTGCCGCCCCAGCAGGAGACGGAACGTCTGCTGCCGATCCTCGCCGGGTTGCGTCGCAACGCTCCCGGAGCCGTCGTCTCCGTTGACACCTATCATGCAGCCACCGCAGCAACCGCGCTGAACATGGGGGCGGCCATCATCAACGATATTTCCGCCTGCGCCTTTGACCCGGAGCTGCTGGACGTGCTCGTGCAGTACAAACCCGGTTATGTGCTCATGCACAGTCAGGGGCGACCGCAAACCATGCAGCGCAACCCGCAGTACGCCGATGTGCGCCGCGAGGTGCTGCAGTTTTTTGAGCGCGAGATGTCGCGCCTGGTGCGAGCCGGGCTGCCGGAAAACCGCATAATTCTTGACCCCGGCATAGGCTTTGGCAAAACGCTTGAGCACAACCTTGCCCTGCTGGCACATCCCCAAGACTGGCTCTCCCTTGGGCGGCCAGTGCTTATGGCGCTTTCCATGAAGTCCGTTTTTGGCGGCCTTCTGGGCCTGCCGCCGCAGCAGCGGGGTCTGGCTACCGCCACCGCCACCGCCATGCTGCGCGAAAAGGGTATTTACTGGCATAGGGTGCATGATGTGGCGGCCGCCCGCCAGGCCATGACTGTGGCCATGGCGCTGCGGGCCTGCTGAATATCAACCGTCAACCTAGCGAGCCTGTTTGAATGGTGCGTTTTTTTACAACTCGCCCTTTTTTCGGCATCTTGCTGTTGACGCTGACAGTAAACCTACTATTGACTTGGGTTTTGGTCGACCGCAAAGAGCAGGTTGAACGGATCAAGCTTGAAAGCATCGCCCGCGCGCAACGCGATGCTCTGCACAACGAACTGCAACGCCTTGTCTATAAGGTTGAAGCGCTCGGCGCTCTTGCCGTGGACCGTGACGGCCATATTGTGGAATTTGAGCGCGTGGCTGCCGCCCTGCGCGACGACAGCATCGTTCAGGCCTTTGCGCTGGCCCCCGACGGCATCATCAATGCGGTGTTTCCCTGCGACCCGGCAAACAGCATGCTTGTGGGACAGGACATGCTTTCCGGCAGCCTTGGCAGCAACGAGGCCGTCACGGCGCGCCACGCGCCCCGGCTTACTCTGGCCGGTCCGGTTACCCTGCCGAACGGAGGGGCCGCCCTTGTGGGACGCTTGTCCCTGTATCTCAACGATGGGCAGGGCCACGCCAGATACTGGGGCACGGCCGCCATTTTTTTGCGCTTTCCCGAGGTGCTGGCCGCCTCAGACCTCTATATGCTTGGCAACATGAACATGGCCTTTGGCCTGTGGCGAGCCTGCCCCCAACCCGACGAAAAACGTCTGATTGTCGGCAACATCAAGTCAGAGAGCGGGCCTGTCAGCATCGAAGTGCCGGTAAACATCCTCAACGCCAGATGGTTCATCCGCGTTGCTTCAAACGAGGCATGGTACACCTCGCTTGAGACATGGCTTTATGTTGCCCTGAGCATACTTCTGAGCCTGTTTCTCTCCGGTCTTGTGCAGCGAAACCATGACCTCTCCGGCATACGCACCTATCTTGAAGCCATCGCCTATCGTGACCCCCTTACAGGGGCGCTTAACAGGCGAGGACTGTTTGACGAGCTGCAGCGCCGTATAACCTCTGCGCCAAAAAGTAAATTCGTATTATATTACATTGATTTAAATAATTTTAAAGCCATCAACGACACCTATGGACATGAGGCCGGTGACCGAGTATTGCAACTCTTCACAGAGGTCGTGCGCGCTCACGCCCATCTGACCCATATATTGGGACGCATCGGGGGCGACGAGTTTATACTTCTGCTCAGCGGCCCCCCGGTTTCGAAACGCGACGAGGTCGCCTTTGACTGCATGCGCAAGGCTCTTGCCAATGGGTTGCCCTCGCAGAAGATTCCCGGCCCCATCACGTTCAGCATGGGACGGGCCGTATACCCTGACGATGCCCAAACAGCAGACGCCCTGCTCTCCTGTGCGGACGCCGCCATGTACCAGGAAAAGGAACGCGCAAAAAACGGCTAAGGCAGACGGACCCGCTAAACCCGGCTCTGCTCCGCACGGGATGCTCGCCCGAGCCGCCGCCTGACAAATGGAGAAATCGCTGCGCATCACGAGGCCTGCACGTTGCCCTGCGCTGACATGTTGCAGTGCCCCGCCCAAGACTGTGCGCTGCGGTTGCCCGATACACATTGCTGCAAGGAACACACCGTGTTTGACCATATTGCCATAGACTGGCGCGACATTATGGACATCGCCGTGGTCAGCATTCTGCTGTACCAGGTCATCCAGATGTTGCGCGGTTCGCGGGCGCTGACAGTCCTTACGGGGCTGGGCCTGCTGACGTTGCTGTACTTTTTTTCAAACGCCATGGGGCTTTACACCCTCACATGGCTGCTGCAGCACATCTTTAGCTCCCTGTTCATCCTCATTGTGGTTATTTTTCAGGCCGACATCCGTCAGGCCTTGGGCGAGATGGGCGCACGCCCGATATTTCGCCGCTCCAAGCTCAAAGACGTCGGCGTGGAAGAGGTGGTGACCGCATGCGTCGAGATGGCCCGCCTGCGTGTGGGCGCACTGATTGTTATCGAACGCAGCATGCGCCTTGGCGACATGATCAAACGCGAGGGTGTTCGCGTTGACGCGCAACTGTCGCGACAGCTGCTCATGAATATCTTTTACCCCAAGGCTCCGCTGCACGACGGCGCGGTGGTTATCAGCCGCGGCAGAATAACCGCTGCCGCCTGCATACTGCCCCTGGCGGAAGCAAAAGGGCAGAATTTTGGCACACGGCATCGCGCGGCCCTGGGAATCGCACGCGAAAGCGACGCCGTGGTGATTGTTGTTTCTGAAGAACGGGGCGAAATTTCCGTGGCGCTCAAGGGCGAGCTTATGCGGGCCCTTGACGCTTCACGCCTCAGGCAGGTGCTTGATGAAATCCTCTGATCCCTCGCGCCGCCCGCCGCATCTGCTTTCCATGCTGCTGGCGGTGTTCATAGCCGTGAGCATGTGGTACATGGTAAGCGTGCGCGACCGGCTGGAAGCGCAGATCGAAGTAAACCTGGATTATTTTGGCATTCCCGCCAATCTGGTAGTGACGGACGGTCTCATCAACAAGGCTGTTGTGCGCCTGCGCGGGCCGGAAACCCTGCTGCGCTCGGTTACGCAGCGCAAGATTATTCAGGCCGTCGACCTGTCTACCATCAAAAGAGGCACCACTATCGTACCACTGTCGGCAGAGCATCTGGGGGCGGGGTTTCGCGCGTTTGAACTCATCGACGTGCAGCCGCCCCGCATTGTGGTCAAGGCCGACAACCTGCAGGAGCGCAGCGTACCCGTGCGGGCCGTCGTCGATTCGCCCCTGCGCGGCGGCGCCCTGACCGTGGAAAACGTCAGCGTGACCCCGGCTACGGTGGCGTTGCGCGGGCCGGAGTCTGTCGTTTCGGCCATATCAAGCGTGCCCCTGACCATCATGCTTGACCCCAAGGCCGCAGGCACAACCGTGCACCAGACCATCACCCTGGACACCCCGGGCATGGTCACGGCCAACCCGCCTTCGGTCAAGGTGCAGTACACCATCACCAGCGGCAGAACAGTAGTGTCGCGCCGCTGCAAGGTTGAGCTCGCCAAGGAAAACAGACCATTCTTTATCGTGGAGCCCGATGAAATAGCGGTCCTGGTAGAGGTGCCCGACGCACTGGCCAAAAACAGCCATTATCTGGGCGAGATGGAAGTTTCGCTCATCACCCCCGATATTCCGCCTGGCGAGAGCGTCAAGGTGCCCCTGCGCTTTAAGCTGCCGGAAGGCATGACTCTCTTGAACCCCGTTACGGAAGAAGTTACGGTAACAAGAAAAAAGAAATAGATTGTCACCTCGCGGCAGGGACATTACGGTCCCGCCCGATGGCTGCAAACCGCCGTTGCGCCCTGTGGCGATTACCGCGGCACAAAAACAAAGCGCTGCCCCGGCACCTTGATGCAAGCGTGAAAGCGCAGCGTGAACGCATACTCTGGTAAGGAGATTTCATGGCTGAGCGTCTTTTTGGCACAGACGGGCTACGCGGCACGGTAAATATCGCCCCCATGACCGTGGATGTGGCCCTGCGGCTTGGTCTGGCGGCGGGCGTGCGCTTTCGGCGCGGCGACCACCAGCACAAGGTGGTTATCGGCAAGGATACGCGCCTTTCGGGCTACATGTTTGAATCAGCGCTTACCGCTGGCCTTTGCGCCGCGGGCATGCACGTCATCATGACCGGCCCCCTGCCCACCCCGGCCATATCCTTTCTGACCCGCAGCATGCGGGCTGACCTTGGCGTGGTTATCTCCGCCTCGCACAACCCCTTTCATGACAACGGCATAAAATTTTTTGACGCCGAGGGGTACAAACTGCCCGACATGACGGAAGACGAAATCTCCGCCATGGTGCTTGATGCCGACTTCAAGTGGCCATACCCCGAAGCGCGCGGCGTGGGGCGCGCCACCAAGATTGAAGACGCCGGGGGGCGGTACATCGTCTACACCAAAAGCTGCTTCCCCACGCAGCTGACGCTCTCGGGACTGCGCATCGTGGTTGACTGCGCCAACGGGGCCAGCTACAAGGTTGCCCCTCTGGCACTTGAAGAGCTGGGCGCCGAAGTGTTTCGCATTGGCACCAAACCAGACGGAACCAACATCAACGAGCACTGCGGCTCCCTCTACCCAGAGCTGGTGGCGGCCAAGGTGCGCGAAGTGCGGGCCGACGTGGGCCTGGCGCTGGACGGCGACGCCGACCGCCTCATCGTGGTGGACGAGCACGGCAACATCATCGACGGCGACCAGCTCATGGCCATGTGCGCTCAGGCCATGATGGCCCGGGGCGAGTTGCCGGGCAACCTGCTGGTGGCCACGGCCATGAGCAATATGGCCCTGGAAATTTTTATGAAAGACCACGGCGGCTCGCTGCTGCGCACCAAGGTGGGCGACCGCTACGTCATGGAAGCCATGCGGCGCGAAGGCGCAATGCTGGGCGGCGAGCAGTCGGGGCACCTTATTTTCCACAAGTACAGCACCACCGGCGACGGGCTGCTGGCTGCCCTGCAGATACTGCGCATCATGCGCGAAAAGGACAAGCCCCTCTCTGAGCTGGCAGGCAGGCTTCAACCCTTTCCGCAAAAGCTCATCAACGTGCGTGTGGAAAAACGGCTGCCCTTTGAAGAGCGCCCCGCCATTGGCGAAGCCGTCGCCAAGGTCGAGGCGGAGCTGGCTGGACGCGGCAGGGTACTGCTGCGATACTCTGGCACAGAATCCCTCTGCCGCGTCATGGTGGAGGGCGAAAACCCCGACAAAGTCAAAACCTTTGCCGAGGACCTCGCTGTTGTGGTAGAACGAGAGTTGCGCTGATTTTGTCCCAAGGACGCCCTGGCGACACCGGATATCTTGACAGGCGGACACGTTGCAGCATTGACGTAGCCCGTTTATTGTTTGCAACGGCTTGACGCCAGTCCAAATTGATTCGTCTCCCCCTTTGGAGGTATGCATGAAGAATATTCGTAAAGTTGTTATTCCCGTGGCCGGTTGGGGAACCCGCTCCTTGCCTGCGACCAAGAATATTCCCAAGGAAATGCTGCCCATCTACAACAAGCCCGTCATTCAGTACGTGGTTGAAGAGGCCCAGCGCGCCAATATCGAAGACGTGATCTTTGTCACCAACCGCGACAAGACCGTCATCGAAGACCACTTTGACTACAACCTGCAGCTTGAGGGCGTGCTTGAACGCGCCGGCAAGCTGGACAAGCTGGCCGAGGTGCGCAAAGTGGCCGAGATGGTCAACATCATGTCCGTGCGTCAAAAACGCCAGCTGGGCCTTGGGCACGCGGTGCTGTGCGCCCGTGAGCTGGTGCGCGACGATCCATTTGCCATCATGGTGGGCGACGACCTCATGTTTGGCGGCGCGCCCGGCATCGGCCAGCTTATTGAAGTGGCCATGGCGGAAAAAATGCCGGTCATCGGCGTTATGGAAGTGCCGTGGGAGAAGGTCAGCCGTTACGGCATCATCGACGGCGACGAGGTGACCCCCGGCGTGTTCCGCGTTAAAAGCATGGTGGAAAAACCCGCCCGCGAGGACGCCCCCTCGCGCATGGCCATTGTTGGCCGCTATGTGCTTACACCCGACATTTTTGACTACCTTGAAAAAGTCGAACCAGGGCACGGCGGCGAAATACAGCTCACCGACGCCCTTCAGGCCATGGCCCAGGAAAGAGGCATGATGGCCGTGCGCATGTCCGGCATGCGCTTTGACGCGGGCGACTGGGCCGAGTTTCTCACCGCCAACATCTACTTTGCCCTGCAGGATGAAGAACTGCGCTACGATCTGCTGAAGCTGCTCAAAAACTTTGTGCAGTTTCACTAGAGCCAGCAGAGCATAACCAGATCCCCAAAGCCTCCTCCGGTTCGCCGGAGGAGGCTTGCCATTGGGGCCGTATTGCGTAACTCTGCCCCATATGTACGCCACAGTCGCCCTGCTCACCCCGCCTTACGCCAGTCTTACCTATCTGCTGCCGTCCGAATTTCCCGCTGACTTCTGGCAGCCGGGCCTGCGTGTGGCCGTGCCGCTGGGCAGGGGCGAGCGCGCCGCCCTGCGCGCGGCCGTGCTACTGCGCCTTAGCCCCACAGCCGACATCCCCAAAGGCGTTGACTGCAAAGAACTTGGCTGGCCGCTGGAAAACGCCCCCCTGCTCTCACTGGGGCTGCTGGAGCTGGCCGAAGATCTGGCCCGGCGTCAGGGCCTGTATCCCGGTCATATTCTGGGACACGTACTGCCGCAGGGGCTGCGGCTGGCCCGGGCGCGGCTGCGAAGCATCAAGGCCGGTCAGGCCACGGCATGGACGCTGGCCCGCATCCGCGAGGCCACGCCAGAGCAACGTCAGGAACTGGCCCAGGCCCTGTGCGACGGGCAAGCCCGCCTGCTGCCGCCGGGAGCAGACGCCGCCAGTCAGGAATTTTGCCTGCTGCGGGTCGATCCCCCCTGGCCGGTGCGGCCCTCGGCCAAACGGCAGATTGAAATTCTCGAGTATCTGCACCAGCACGGCAGCGTCAGCCGCAGGCGGCTTACGCAAACGCTGGGCCAGGCTGTCGCTCCGGCTCTGCACGCGCTGCTGGAGGCAGGGCATGTCAATCTTTGCCGCGACAACGGGCTGGACGACGACAGCATCGACGCGACGGAGCAAAGCCTGCTGCCGCCGCCCCCTCCGCCATTTACGCTCAACGACGACCAGGCGACCGCGCTTGAGAGCATGCTGCAGGCCCTGCAAACCGACGAGGCAGCCTCCCGCCTGCTGTTTGGCGTGACCGGCAGCGGCAAGACCGCTGTGTATCTTGAGCTGGCCAAGGCCTGCCTGGCGGCGGGCAAAAGCATACTGCTGCTGGCCCCTGAGGTGGCGCTGGCCCATAAACTGCGCCGCGATGCCACATGCGCCCTGCCAGACGCCCCGCTCTTTTTTTACCACGGCTACCAGTCGCCCGCACGCCGCGAGGCCACATTCAGACAGCTGGCCCAAACCGGCACGCCCTGCGTTGTTGTGGGTACGCGTTCCGCCCTTTTTTTGCCTGTGCCGCATCTGGCCTGCATTGTGCTCGACGAGGAGCACGACGGGTCTTTCAAGCAGGATGAAAGTCTGGCCTACCAGGCCAAGGAAGTAGCCTGGTTCAGGATCGCCCAGACCAGGGGCCTGCTGGTGCTGGGCTCCGCCACGCCCGACCTCAAAACTTTCTACGCCGCCGAAAACGGCCATCTGCCCATGCTGCGGCTGCCGCGCCGGGTGGGAGGGCGCGATCTGCCCCCGGTGGAACTTGTGGACATAAGCTCCCTTTCGCCCGCCGCAACCAGTATGGACGGCCTGCTTGCCCCCCAGAGCGAGGAAGCCCTGCGAGAAACCATCGCGCGTGGCGAGCAGGCCGTGGTACTGCTCAACAGGCGCGGCTACGCCCCATTGATGTACTGCCTCGACTGCAACCGCACCCTGCGTTGCCCCCATTGCGAAATCGGCCTCACCTACCACAAGGGGCTGGAAAAACTCGTCTGCCATTACTGCGGCTACAACCGGCCCTTTCCCTCGCCATGCCCGGAATGCGGCGGCATGAATTTTTTGCCCATGGGCGAGGGAACTGAACGGCTGGCCGAGCGGCTGAGCGTGCTGGCGGGCGGCCAGGTGCTGCGGCTCGATCGGGACAGCACCCGACGCCCCGGCAGGATGGAAGAAATCCTCGCAGCGTTTTCGCGTCAGGAGGCCCCCATCCTTGTGGGCACGCAAATGCTCTCCAAGGGACACCACTTTCCGCTTGTGACCCTGGCGGTGATCGCCGACGGCGACCTTGGCCTCAACCTGCCCGACTACAGGGCAGCGGAGCGTACCTTTCAGCTGCTTGTGCAGTCCGCCGGGCGGGCGGGCCGGGGGGATAAACCCGGCCGCGTGCTCATCCAGACGCGCGACGTCAGCCACTACTGCTGGCAATATGTGCGCACCGCCGACTATGAGGGCTTTTATCAGGCCGAGCTTGCGCGCCGCAAGCTGCGCCGCTACCCGCCCTTTGTACGTCTGGCGCTTATCCGCATTTCATACGGTATCACCGAGCAGGCAGGGCCCGCCGCGCTGGGCGATCTGGCGCACGCCCTGCGGGGTAAGGCTACGGAACTCGGCGTGCAGCTGCTGGGCCCGGCCCCTGCGCCGCTTGCCCTTCTTAGAGGACGTAAACGCTTTACATGCCTGGTAAAAGGGCAGGAATGGCAAGCCATCCGCTCGCTGTATTTTTTTGCCCTGGCGCAAAAGGCTTCGAAACACCTGCGACTTTTTCTTGACCTTGATCCAATAAATATGTTGTGACAGCCCATTACTGTTGCCGAGGGCGGCCCAACAGCCGCGCCTGTCCGCGTGGCACGCAACTATTCCTGCAAAAAAGCATGCCGGATGGGCTGTCGTGCGCTTTTTTTTGCAGCTTTAGGGAGGATTTGATGAAGGTTTTTCGTGCTGTATGGCTGGCGCTGGCCCTTGTGGCGTGCTGCGCTCCCGTGGCTTGGGGTGAAGGTTTTGCTCTCAACGAATGGAGCGCCAGAGGCCTTTCCCTGGCTGGCGGCATGGTTGGCCGTGCCGATGACGTTTCCGCCATTGCCTATAACGCAGCAGGCATTACCCAGCTACCCGGCACGCACCTGATGGGCGGCTTTGCCCTGATCAGCCCCGCAGGCAGCATCACCACCCAGTCTGGCGGCCGCGAAACCAACACCTATACCAAACCCGCGCTCTGGAATGCCCCGCATGCCTATGCCAGCCATCAGCTGAGCGACAACGCATGGATCGGTCTGGGCGTTTTTTCGCGCTTCGGCCTGGGCAACAGCTATGCCGGCGAATGGGCGGGCAAGTCCAATGTCTATGACATCGGCGTGCAGACCATCTCCTTTGTGCCCACGCTGGCCATCAAATTCAACGATACGTTTTCCGCTTCTGTGGGCGTGGAAGCCATGAACGCCCACATGTACATGGGCAATAAAATCTATACTGTTCCTCCTTCCAACCCCGGCAGCCCTTTTTACAACGACATGCAGCTTGAGGGCAACGGATGGGGCTACGGCGCCCACCTCGGCCTGCACATGCGCCTCAACGACCAATGGTCGGTGGGCCTCTCGTACAAGAGCCAGGTGACCATGAACATCAACGGCGATGTGGAGTTTGCCACCAATGGCGGAAACCTGGCCGCCCGCACGCTGCATTTGCCCCAGGCCGCTGACTGTTCAGCCAACACGGTGCTGCAGCTGCCCGACTCCGCCGCGCTGGGCGTTGCCTACAAGCCGCTGGACAACCTGAGCTTTGAACTGGGTGCGGTGTGGACCCGCTGGTCGACCTACAACGCCCTGAACATCTATATGGACAACGGCTACGACTCCATCAACAACAAGGAATGGCGCGACGGCTGGAACTTTAACGCCAGCGTGGAATACAAGCCCCTTGACTGGTGGGCCCTGCGCGCGGGTTTTGCCTATGAGACCCCTGTTGTCAACGAACGGCACGCCGACTTCATGATCCCCACCAACGGCCGCCAGATGCTGAGCCTTGGTACTGGCTTTAATTGGGACAACTGGACCGTTGACCTTGCCTACGCCCACTTGTGGATCAACTCGCTTGACTACGGCACCACCGACGCTGCCGGTATCTCGGGTTCTGCTGGCATCACAGGCGGCAACTCCAAGGATGTTTCCGCAAATATATACATGCTTTCAGTTGGTTACACGTTCTAAAAACAGGGTTGCCCTGGTCTGCCAGCTGTAATTCTCCATTACGCCTGTCGGTTGCAGTACCGAAAAGGACCTTGCCCGGCTGTTTTGTCCAGACAGCCGGGTTTTCTTTTTAAAGGGCACAACATCCGGGATTGCCCGACACAACAGAAGTAACACAAACGTCATGCAGCAAGACTGGATCAAATATACATTACAGGTACTTGCAATATAGAAAAAATATTGACATTTTCTAATGATTGTTTCAACTTTAAAGCTGCCTTCTTTTTTGAAGGAAAGTACCTAGGAGGACTGTCATGAAACGCTTTATTCTTGCGTTGGCGCTGGTGCTGAGCTTGGCACTGCCCAACATTGCCGCTGCCGAGGGCAACGGTATGTATCTGGCCCCCAAATTTTTGATGAGCTTTCAAAACTCTGGCCAAATTGAACGCTCCCGCGCTCTGGCCGGGTCGGGCGTAGACCAGTACAGCCAGTTCACCCTTGGTGGCGCTCTGGCCCTGGGCTACGACTTCTGGCCCCAGCAGATGCTGCCCCTGCGTGCCGAACTTGAATTCGCCATGCGCGGCAACAACGAAAAAACCTGGAGCGACGGCGGAGCCCTCGTCAATCAGGTCAAAGGCACCTGGAACAGCTCGACCCTGTTTGCCAACCTGTTCTGGGACTTCCACAACGATTCCATCATGACCCCGTATGTGGGCGCCGGTCTTGGCATGGCCTTCAACTACGCTGGCTATGACTTTACCGACAATGCCGGCAACAAGTTCTCCGGCGACGAACGCTTCACCAACTTTGCCTGGAACGCGGGCGCCGGTGTTGCCTTTAACATCAACGACCACTTCACCATCGACGCGGGCTACCGCTTTGTGAGCCTTGGCTATAACGATGTGAGCGTCACCTCTGGCGGCAACAAGTACGACGTGGGCAACCGCCCCTATAACAACGAATTCATGCTCGGCCTGCGCTACGGCTTCTAGTCGCAGCCTGATCCTGCACCAGACAAAAGCAGCAGTGCATCCCTGCAAGGGGATGCGCAAGCGTGTGGGCGTGATTGCCTTGTTGTGAAACACCGTTATCTTGCACTGCGTCCAGCACGAATAAAAACCCCGGCCTTTGGCCGGGGTTTTTGCGTTGCGGGCCTGTCGCGCCGCCCCGGCGTAATACATAAAACAGGGTTTGCCCGCCAACGCGCAAGCCAAACTGCAAACATTCCACAGCAGACCAGCCCGATAGAGAGCCTCCGAGCCAGGCAGAATGGACCGACTATGGCCAAACCCTCTCAAAATCCATAGTCCGGTCAGGCCGCGCCCCAAGAGGCAACGCAAATCCCGCCCGCCCCATTTACGCTGCCTGCGCAACGGGTTGGAACTTTCTGGATTTTCTTTAAATTCAGCATGTTTTAAGAATCATGTTCACTAATGACATCTGAAGCGCCCCGCAGAAAGGGGCGAAAATTTCTTTTTCCCCCTTGACAATCTGCCTGACCGTGCAGTGCGCATGGTTTGGCATACCTAACTTAAAAAACAAAGAATAAATGAGTAAAATAGAGTAAATTAAAATTATTTTTGTTGAAAACTTTTTTTAGTATTGTGGAAAATATGACATGAGGCCAAAAAAGCCTTGCGGCCTAAGGAGATCCCCCTAGGGGGCTGCAGGCCGTATACTCAAAAAAATTCGATATTCAAGCATATTAGGAACAAATTGGCTTGGGGATAAGAAATTGGCTCCCTGCCCTAAACAGCTCGTAATCCTCAATTGCCCCAAAATCTTATTTTGGGCTATAAGGCGGCATGCGCGAACAATGGTCAGAAATTTCTGAAAATCTCAAGAAAATGCTACATTCCGGCGTTTTCAAGGTCTGGATTGCACCCCTGCAGGCACAAGTGCACGCTGGGGGGCTTCTGCTCACCGCGCCCAATGCCTTTGTGGCCAGCTGGCTTGAAGGCAAGATGCTCCCCACCCTGCGCGAAGCCGCGGCCCCGGTCTTGGGGCTTGCCCCCGCCGCTGTTGAAGTGCGCATCACTTCCGCCGCTGACGCCGCACAGGCCCAGGAAACCGCAGACGCAACAGCCCAAGATTCACCTGAACAATACCGCATGCAGCCCCAATTTTCCAGCGCGGTGCGCGCCGCCGACGACAGCATGGGCCACGGCGAAACCGCTTCGCTGGCACACGCTTCTTCAGTGCTAAGTTCGGCTTTTTCGGGCCTCACGGCAAACGGTGGCGCGTCCGCCAGCCAGCAAGAAACAACAGCGCTCACTGCCCCTGCCCGGGTGCAGGTGCAGGGCACACTGCCCATCAGCAGCGCCCCGGCCTATAGGCTGGCTACCAACTGGCGTTATTCTTTTGCCGACTTTGTTGTTGGCCCCAGCAACAATATGGCCGTCGCGGCCGCCCAGGACGTAAGCCGCAGCAGCGGCTGCGTGCGTACCCTCTTTATGAATTCCGCTCCAGGTCTGGGCAAGACCCATCTGGCCCAGGCTGTGGGCCGTGCCATTGCCGAAGAACGCAGCGGAGCTCGCGTGGGCTACCTGACTGCAGAGGATTTTGCCTCGCGCTTTGTGGCCGCCTTGCGCAGCCACGACATTGAAAATTTCAAGACCCGCTTCCGTGACCTTGACGTGCTGCTGCTTGAAGACGTGCACTTTTTGCAGGGCAAGGAAAAGATGCAGGACATGGCTCTGGCCGTTGTCAAAAATCTGCAGGCCAAGGGCGGCAGGGTCATCTTTACCTCGTCATTTTCGCCACGCGAACTGCAACGGGTGGACAGCCAGCTGGTTTCGCATTTTTGTTCCGGTATCCTCACCGACATTGGCCGTCCCAACGAAGACATGCGCCGCCATATTCTTGAGCGCAAGGCCAAGAGCTTTCAGGTTTTGCTCCCCGACTCGGTGTGCGAGCTGCTGGCCTGCCGCCTGGACGGAGACGTGCGCCAGATGGAATCGTGCCTGAACAGCCTTATTTTCAAGGCGCGTCTGCTCAATTGCGGGCTTAACCTTGATCTGGCCATGGAAGTGCTCAGCCAGTACACCGAGATTTCGTGCGGCCCAGACCTGCAGACCATTGTGCGCCTTGTATGCGAGAGTTACGGCCTCAACGAGCGCCAGCTCAACTCGCGCTCGCGTCGCAAGGAGTGCGTGCTGGGCCGCAACACAGTGTACTATCTTGCGCGCAAGCACACAGAGCTTACTCTTGAGGAAATCGGCGACAAGTTCAACCGCCGCCATTCCACGGTTATCAAGGGTATCACCAGCGTGGAACGCGAGCTTTCAAAAGAAACCAGCCTTGGCCGCCAGATCGCCAGAGCGGTAAAACTTATCGAACGTAATGCGGGCATGGGCGCGTAAGCGCCCATGGGCCTGCAGCCCTCCCTGCCCCCGTATCTCTGCATTATTCCCGTTTTCGCCCATTAGCAGCCGTTGCCGCCAGCAACGGCCCCGCTCCCTTGCGGTCTTGCTTCTGCCGCATCACGCTTTTTACGTAAACCGTGTATTCATTGATACATACCTGTGAGCCCCGTATGCTCTCAGACAGGTAGAGCTTGACGCTGCCGCCGCGTGATGCGGCCTGCAGAACCGCTGTTGCGCAGTCAGGACCGGGGCATGCTTGAAGTAAACATCAGACAAAAGCAGGGCAATTTTGAGCTGCGGCTGGGTTTTCACCTGACCGAGTGTGGCATTGCCGTTATTTTTGGCCCTTCCGGATCTGGCAAGACAAGCCTCATCAACTGCATTGCCGGGCTTGAAACGCCCGATGCGGGCCATATCGCCTGCCACGGCGCGACCTGCTTTGATGCCGACCAGGGCATCAACCTGCCGCCGGAAAAAAGACGCCTTGGCTACGTCTTTCAGGATGCCCGTCTGTTTCCGCACCTCTCCGTACGCGACAATCTGCGTTTTGGCATGCGTTTTAACGTCGAGCCACGTTTCGAGGCCGCTCCGGGCGTTGACGATGTCGCCGACCTGCTCGACATAGGCCCGCTTTTGCACCGCCGCCCAGCGCACCTCTCGGGCGGCGAAAAACAGCGGGTCGCCATTGGCCGCGCCCTGCTCTGCAGGCCCCGCCTGGTGCTCATGGACGAACCGCTGTCGTCGCTGGACATGAACCTCAAGGAAGGGCTTACGACCTACATTGCGCGTATCCCCCGACAATGGCATGTGCCGGTGCTCTATGTTACCCACTCGCCCGAAGAAGCCCTGGCCCTTGGCGACAGCATGCTGCTGTTGCGGCATGGCCGTCTAGAGGCCCAGGGCGAGGTTGACGTCACACTGGGCAAGGCCCGCCAGGTGGGCCTGTTGCCCTACTCACCCCTTAGTCTGTCAGGAGCCCTGCATGAAGCCTCTTACCGTGCATGACCGGTTTTGCCTGTTGGTCGCGCTGGCCGCGTTCAGTCTGTTTTTTGTTCAGGCGGCCTACGCCGGCGGGCCTTCGATCACCACTGGGCTGGGCTACAAGCCCATGGTGCAGCAGCTGTGCGCGGCCTACGCGCAGCAGACGGGCACGCACCCTGCAGAGATGTACAGCGGCAACATCGGGCAGATCATTGAACAGGCCAGGGCTGGCAGCGGCGTCAGCATTATTGTTTCTGAAAAAGCTTCACTGCAGGAATCCGGTCTGCCTTTTGCCGAATTTCACCCCCTTGGCGAAGCCGTACTCGTACTGGCCTGGCGCAAGGGCCTGCATCTTGCCTCGCCGCAGGATCTCAGCAAGCCGGAATTTGCCAAAATCGGCTATCCGGACGCCAAGGCGGCCATCTATGGCCGGGCGGCAGTGGCTTTCATGAAGGGAAACAATCTCCTGGAACCGCTTAAGGACAAGCTCTCCATGCTTTCAACCGTTCCGCAGGTGTTTTCGTACCTTGTTTCGGGCGATCTTGACGCCGCTTTTGTCAATGAGGCCGTGGCCCGCAAGCAGGGCGACGGCGTCGGCGGCTGGATGGAAGTGCACGAGGGCTACACGCCGCTGCTGCTGGTGGCGGGCGTTGTGGCCGGGCAGGAAAACAACGCCGATGTGCAGGCTTTTTTGCAGTTTTTAACAACGCCCGACGCCCAGCGCATTCTTGCGGGCAGCGGCCTGCGCCCGGCCCATGCCGCTAAATGAGCTGTGGCGCGCCCTGTGCGCGCCAGAAATCAGCTTTTCCGCGCTGCTGACCCTGCGGGTCTGCGCCGCCTGCCTTGCCCTGCATGCCCTTACGGCCATACCCCTTGCCCGTCTGGGCATGGCCCAAAATCCCTGTCTGCGGCGGGTGGTCAATTTTGTCATCACCCTGCCGCTGGTCTTTCCGCCCATGGCCATGGGTTTTTTGCTGCTCATGTTCTTTGGCCGCAACGGCTGGGGCGGCATGGCCCTGCAGCAGACCTTTGGCGTCAGCCTTGTTTTTTCGCAGGGGGGCATCATCCTGGCCTCATGGCTGGCAGGGCTGCCCCTGGTCGTCAAGCCCGTACAGACGGCCCTGGTCAATCCCGAGCTTTTGCGTTTTGAGCAGGCGGCGCGCGTCTGCGGCGCCTCGCCACGCAGCTGTTTTTTTCTTGTGACGCTTCCACTTATCCGCCACGGGCTGGGCGCGGGCCTGCTGCTGGGCATCACGCGGGCCATGGGCGAGGTGGGCATCAGCCTGATGCTGGGCGGCAACATTGCCGGGCGCACCAATACACTCTCACTTGAAGTTTTCAACGCCGTCTCCACCGGCGAATTTCAACGGGCGGCCATGCTCTGCGCCGTACTGGCGATCATCAGTCTTTTGCTGTACCTTGGCATTGAATGGTGTCAAAAACGATCGTTTTAGGGCACGCGGCACTGAGGGGCTTTTACGCGGCAGTGCCAAACCTGCCCCGACATTTATCAGGAGCGCGGTATGCACTTTCACTGTCCCGACAGCTGGCTGGACACACTGCTGGCAGACGACTGCCCCGGCCTTGACCTTACTGTCGAACTGCTTGGCATCGGTGCGTCGGCGGGCGTCATGCGGCTTGCCCCAAAGGCGGATTGCGTGATCAGCGGCGTTGAGCAGGCGGAGTTGCTCATGCGCAGGGGGGGCCTTGACGTCAGCCGCACCGCCGCCAACGGCGACCGCTTGCAGGCCGGGCAGCAATGCATCGAGGCCAGGGGCAAGGCCGCAAATCTGCACCGCTGCTGGAAGCTCGGCCAGACCCTTATGGAATACATGACCGGCATCGCCACCCGCAGCGCCCGCATGGTCGACCAGGCCTGCTCGGTAAACCCCGACGTACGCGTGGCCGTTACGCGCAAGAACTTTCCCGGCGCAAAGACCATCTGCCTTGAGGCCGCCATGAACGGCGGAGCAACGGTTCATCGCCAGAACCTCTCGGACAGCATCCTTGTCTTTGAGCAGCACAGGGTTTTTTTGCCGGGTACGGAGCAGACCTCGCTGCGCAGCCTGGCGGCTATGATGGACAAATTGCGCGCACGAGCGCCCGAGCATAAAATCAGTGCCGAGGTCGATTCGCTCGAACAGGCGCTGCTTGTGGCAGAAGCAGGCATCGATATTGTGCAGTGCGAAAAATTCGCCTATGAGGCGCTGGCCGAAACCGTCGGCGCGCTACGCTCTGTGCGTGAAGACATTGTTATACTGGCGGCGGGGGGCATTAACGGCGACAACGCCGCCCAGTTTGCGGCAACTGGTGTTGACGTGCTGGTCACGAGCTGGCCTTTTTTTGGCAAACCGGCGGATATCAAGGTTGTAATGGAAAAAGCGCCCACCGAGTCATAACCTGCGGAGCAAACCATGCCTTTTATCAATATCAAGGTTACCGGCGGGGCCGAAGCCCCCACCGCAGAGCAGAAAGAAGAACTCATCAAGGGCGCTACGGAGCTTTTACAGCGGGTGCTGAACAAAAACCCCGCCACCACAGTTGTTATTATTGACGAAGTTGCCACTGACAACTGGGGCATCGGCGGCGAAAGCATCACCAAAAGGCGGCGCAAGCAGTAGCTGCCCTATTGGACGTATGGTCAAGCGCAAAAAGGCCAGACGACAAGACGGCAGCCCAGGGCATCAACCCGGGCTGCCGTCTGTGCATACGGTTGCCTGCGCCTACAGCCAGCTCACATCCAGGGCCTTGCGCGGCGGCCTGAAGTGAGGCGCAAGCATGGGAAAGCCCATCATCTGCGCTGCGTAGACCTGCTCGTGCTCCTGCAGGCCCGCAAAGGCATGCAGGTCGTGCGCCTCGGGATGCCCCAGCGCAAAGGTGACATAACCGCCCCAACAGCAGCCCACATGGTGAGCGTGGGCCACCAGCTCAAGATAGGCAGCCGCAATGGCTGCGTCGGCCGGGCCCCAGTGCCCCTTGGGGGCAACAATCAGCGCCAGCTGCGGGGCATTGCGGCATATGACGTCGTAGCCGGCTTCCCAGGTGCGCACCAGGCTCTCGGCATGCGCGGCTCGGGCAGTTTCCGGATCCACTTGCGGCAGCTTGCGCATCCAGTCGATTACCAGCGCCGCCAGTTTTGCCGTCTTTTCACGAGATTCAAGCACCACCCAGCGCAGCTGCTGCGAATTTTTTGCCGTAGGCGCAAAGCGGGCCACGTCAAGAATGCGCGTCAGCAGGTCGCGCGGCACGGGTTTGTCCTTGAACGTGCGGACCGAGCGGCGTGAAAAAACGAGTTCTTCGACCTGTTCGGCGCTCGGCATGAGCTGCCGCCGCAAAGGCTGGTTGTCTTGCGCGCGCATGCCGGGCGCAGAACAGGCATTGGCCGGGCAAAAGGCCATGCACTGGCCGCAGCCAATGCACACTCGAGCCTTGTGCGCCGACATGGAGGGGAATTCGCCCACCTTGGCGTCAATAATCTGAATTGGGCAAACCCTGGCGCAAATAGCATCCTTGCGGCACAGGCTTGTATCAACGGTAAATGGATTCATACGCTCCTTGGCGCTAAAACGCGTGGTCAAAGCTGCAAATAGTAGCGCTGCAGCATGGGAGCCGCAGCGCGGAATATTAATGTCCTCACTTGGCGGCACGCGCCGCCCTGCTCCAACCAATACGGCATGCAGCTGTAAAAGGCAAAATCTGGTGCGCGCACGCGCCTTGCTGCCCGCCACGCCTTGCCCATAGCTGGCGCAACAGCGCCCGCAACCGACGCCCAACCACGGCTGACTGCAACAATCAAGCACACTGCGCGTTGAGCGCCATTCTGCTAATTTCAACAGTTAATATACTCTATTTATTGTGCAAGTCGCTTGAGAATAAATTCTCACCCCTGAGCATTACCATCTTGAAACTTGTTTTTTTACACCAATATGTTATTATAGAAAACATTCTTGTTGCTGAAAGTTTCTATATGTTGCCTAAAACTCTACCAAAATTGCAACATCCATGCTTCATCATTGCCGTTCAGCAGGTCAGAACCATAATAATTTTTTCAAACCTGCCGATAAAGCAATCAAACTATTGCATATGGAGTTTTTATGCAATTACGCGCCAAAGTATGCACGCCTATCGCCGCCATCACTCTTGCCATAGGCATTAGCTGCTATTTTATAATTCAAAAACAATTTGAGCAGCTTAACGATACAAACATACAAAACCTCGTGGAGGCCCGCGCCTCGCAGATGCAGCAGGCCATTGAGCTGTGCAGCGAGCAGGCCATGCGCATGGCTGCCCTGGTGAGCAGATTGCCCGAGGTAGAAGCCGCTTACAAAACCGCTCTGGCGGGCAACATAGATGACGAAAACAGTGCGGCCTCGCAAAAGGGCCGCGAAATGTTGCGGACTTCGCTGGCCCCTATGATTGACGGCTTTGCAGCTGTCATCGGTGAAAAACCGCAGATACACTACCATCTGCCCCCCGCGCGCAGTTTTGCGCGCCTGTGGCGCGACAAGCAGACAAAAAAGGGCGGCAAGTGGGTTGATATCTCGGACGATCTTACATCCTTTCGCCCCACGGTGCTCGACGTAAACAAAAACGGCAAGGCGCTGAGCGGGGTGGAGATAGGCAGCGGCGGTTTTGAAATCCGCGGTCTGGCCCCGGTTACCGGGCTGGCTGGCAACCGTCTGGGCTCTGTGGAAGTGCTGGTCAGTTTTACCCATGTGCTTGACGGCCTCAATTCAGGCGCGGGGCAGACCGCACTGCTCTACATGAACGCCGAACATCTGAAGTTTGCCACTGGCCTGCAGGATAAAGACAAATACCCCATTGTCGCCGAATCGTACGTACTTGTGAGCGGCACAAAAGAAGGCAAGGCCGAAAGGCTGACGACCAAGGCCTTTCTGGACGCCAGCCGCAAGGACGTCACAACCCTGATTGTCGGCTCTTCCATGCTTTCGGGCATGCCCGTTACCGATTATCAGGACAAGCAGATCGGCATCCTTGTTTTCAGTACCGACCTGACCAAGCAGCAGGGCATAATGAGCCGCGCGGGCATTATCATTGCCGCCGCCTTTCTTACCCTGCTGGTGGTGCCGCTTGTCATGACAGTTTTTGTGCTCAGCGTTACGGTATTGCGGCCTGTGCAGAGCATACGCCAGACAATCCAGGAGATTGCCGAAGACCGCGCCGTGCTGGCCCACCGCCTGCAGTATGCCTCGAACGACGAAATCGGCACGCTGGCCGCATGGTTTAACCGTCTGCTCGACAAGATAGAGAGCATGCTCGCAGAGGTGCAGGGCTACAAAAACCTGCTGGATGCCGTACCTGACCCCATTTTTGGCGTGGACGACGATTACCGCATCATCGTCGCCAACACTGCCACAGAAACGCTGCTCAAGCAGGACATCAGCAAACTGAAGGGGCAGTTTTGCCACGACCAATTCAATACGCCCGTGTGTCAGACAGACGACTGCCCCATTGCGCAGTCAAAGTGCAGTGGTTCGTCGGTGCTGGCGGGCATCATCGACATCGGTTCAGAGGAAAAACCCCACTTTATCCAGCCGGTCAGCGATGTGCTGCGCGACGGTCAGGGCAACAAGGTAGGTTATGTGGAAATTGCCCGCGACGTCACCAGCCTGGTGCTCAAGGAGCGTGAAGTTGAAGTAGCCATGAGCCACATGCGCGAGGTCAACTCGGCCATTGCGCAGGCCTCCAGCCGTCTGGCCGACGCCGCGGCGCTCTTGACCGACCGTTTTGAAAAAGTCGCCGAGGGGGCTGATGCGCAAAACAGCCGGGCGCAAGAAACCGCCACCGCCATGGAGGAAATGACCTCCACTGTGCACGATGTGGCGCAAAACGCCTCAGCCGCAGCCGACCAGACCGAAGGGGCGCGGCAAAAGGCCCAGGCGGGCGCTGGGGTTGTCGATGAAGCCGTTGCCGCAATTTCGGAGGTAAATGAGCACGCCTCCGAGCTGCTCAGGGAGATGGAATCGCTCGAGACGCGCACAGAGGGTATTGGCAGGATAATGGGCGTTATTTCAGACATTGCCGACCAGACCAACCTGCTGGCGCTCAATGCCGCCATTGAAGCGGCCCGCGCGGGCGATGCGGGCAGGGGCTTTGCCGTTGTGGCCGACGAGGTGCGCAAACTGGCCGAAAAGACCATGCTGGCCACCAAGGAGGTGGCCGAGGCCGTCACCGCCATCCAGTCAGTGGCGCGCGACAACATGCAAAAGATGCGCGAGACGGTCGACACCGTCAGCCGCGCCACCGACAGGGCCTACCAAAGCGGCTCGGCGCTTACCGAAATTGTGGAAATAGTCGGCAATGCAAGCAGCAGCGTGCACTCCATCGCTGCGGCGGCGGAGCAGCAATCGGCTACGAGCGAAGAAATCAATCAGGCCATTGTGGACGTGAAACATGTTGCGGAAAGCACCCACATGCTGACCAACGAACTGCACAACACCGTTGCAGAGCTTTCGCACCTGGCAGAACAGCTCAAGGATCTTTCGCAAAAATAGCGCTTGTTGCAGGCCCCAGACCAGCACGACCCGACGGCGATCAGCCAGAAACGGCTGGACTGGGGCCTTCTTGACCTTTTGGGCAAGATACCCTAGGCCCTTTTTAGAAGGTATCGGCGCAGCCCTCGCCAAACATACACATTTGCGCCCCTAACCTCGTGCAAAACCAGCCGCCCCACGCATCACGGGGCAGAGCAAGAGCGGTTTGCAAACACACCTGCCCAGACGCCCCTATCAGCGGCATATCCATGCCTGTGCCTCTGCATACTTCATTTTCAACATGGTCGGCACTCGCCTACCGGCGGCCCTGTTGCGGCCACTGCCGCACCCTCTCCATCAAGGTTATTGAGGTTTTTTGATGAAAAATGTCGAACGCTTGCTTCAGGGAAACGAATTTTTTCAAAAAACTATTTTTGCAAGCATGAAGAAGAGCTGCTTGAGCTGGTCTCCAGCGGCCAGCACCCAAAGGTGCTGTATATAGGCTGCGCCGATTCCAGGGTTATCCCATCGCTTATCACCAACACCCCCCCTGGACAGCTTTTTGTGTTGCGCAACGTGGGCAACTTTGTAGCTCCCTACAAGCCAGACGAAGACTATCACGCCATGGCAGCTGGCATTGAATACGCTGTAACAGCCCTTAATGTTGAAGAAATCATCATTTGCGGCCATACGTATTGCGGCGCTATCGCGGCCCTGTACAAGAACATCCACGGCGAGGCCTTTGTACACACGCAAAAATGGCTTTCGCTGGGCAAAAAGGCCAAGGAACTGGCAACCCTCGCACTGGGCAAAAATGAGGAACAGGAAAAACTTTTGCGCCTTACCGAAAAGCTTTCCATCATTTTTCAGATTGAAAACCTCATGACCTACCCATGCGTGCGCGAAAAGGTTGGCAAGGGCGAGCTGCACGTGCACGGCTGGCTGTACCACATCGAATCCGGTGAAATAAAATACTACGACCCCGACGAGCACGACTTTCTGGCCCTGAAAAGATAGCGTCCGGCAGACGCAGCAGGTGCGCCGGACACGCGCATTGGTACAGCAGCGGATTCCCAGCCATGGGAGTCCGCTGCTTTTTTACGCATCACCCGCTGGTTTCTGGCATGTTGGCCCGCTTCAGCTTCCGCCCTGCCCCCAGCCCGCCTGCGTGGCGGCAAGACCGCACAAAGGCTCGCAGGCAACCAGTGCGCATAAAAAACCATATAAATCAAGCCAGATATAAATTAATTAGCGGGCACGACAGCCCTGTATTTACACAATCTGCTTTTTATATTTAAATGAAAAGGAATAGAAAGTTTTTTTATAATTGCAGCAACATGCAAGGAACTACTTCCATGAATAACGATTTGATAAATCAATTTATGACGTGGAATGGTCCTGTAAATATTCCCTGTTGCCTCATCCAATGCACAGTAAATAACTCATATGCTGTAACAGCATATAACACCGCCTTTTTTAATTTTTTAAAAATTGATGGCAATATTGATTCTCTTGATAATGTTATTAAAATTAAGCAGCATTTAGACAACATTATTTTTAATAATGGCGCAAAAGAATGGACGGAATACTGTGAAGAACTAAATGTATTTATTGACTGCCAGTGTCAGTTGATCAAGGAGAAAGCGTACGCGCTGTGGATTACTGCTGCAGAACACAAATCGACTGACATTCTCGGCAATATCCCCATCGGCATTATCCGCATGCGAGTCGCTCAGGGGTCACTTGGGTTGCACTGTTCATACATCAACAGCAAGGCCCTGAGCATGATCCCCACATCGGGCCGCGATGCGGGCAATCTGCTTCAGACAAGCAAGATCATGCATGTCCATGATGCTGACGCGAGCGCCGTGGAACAAGCCGTGGCAGCCTTTATTGGCGGCGGCGACGGGCATACGTTCGAGTGCAGGCTCTGCCCGCCAGAGGCCCAATGCCGCTGGATTCGCGCCCGCCTTGCGTGGATTATCCCGCAAAAACTTTTGCAAATCGCCTTTGTCGATATTTCCAGTGAAAAACAGACCGAGGAACACCACCGGCAAAACCAGCTGCTGTTGCAAAAAATTCTCGACACCACGCAGGCGGCTATATTCTGGAAAGATGCGGAAAGGCGCTTTATCGGCGTTAACAAAGCTTTTCTGGAATATTACGGCTTTGATTCAGTAGACGTTTTGCGGGGAAAAAATGATGAAGACATGGGCTGGCACAGCGACCCTGACCCCTACAAAAATGACGAATTGCGCGTTCTGCAGGGCGAAACAACCACTCGTGTTCCCGGCATGTGCTTTTGCAAAGGCGAAAACCGCCATATCGTTGCCAGCAAAAGCCCGCTGCTGGAAAATGACAAGATCACGGGCCTTGTAGGCAGCTTTGAAGACGTTACAAACGAGGTCAGGCTGCGCAACGACGTTATTGAGCTGAATTCACGGCTGCAGGCGGCTCTGGAAAATGAACGGCAGGCCAACCACGCCAAGTCGGAATTTCTGCTGCGCATGAGCCACGACATGCGCACCCCGCTGACCACGATTATTGGTTTTTCAGACCTCGAGTTGCAAAAAAGCCATGGCCCTGACCTCATCAGGGTTTTTTCCACTATCAAATCCTGTTCCAATTTTCTTCTGGCCATCCTTTCGGATATTCTTGATCTGCAAAAAATCTCCAAGGGCAAGGTTGATATCAAGCCGACCATCTGCACTGGTGCGGAGAGCGCCAAAAATATCGAGGCGATAATACGCCCGCAGGCAGAGGCCAAAAAGATAAACTTCATCGCGCACTTCAACTGCGCTTCCACAAACTGCCATGTTCAGATCGATACGCGCAAGGTTCAGCAGATCATCGTCAATCTGTTGAACAACGCCGTCAAATATACCCAACCCGGCGGCACCATCACATGGAGCACGGTCATCAGCGGCGAAGAGGGGGACAATCTTTCAATCACCCACGTCATCTCGGACAACGGACCGGGAATCAGCAAAAAATTTCAGACCAGGATGTACACCCCATTTACGCAAGAAAGTTCTTCCCCAAGCTCGGGCAGCGGTCTTGGTCTGGCGATTGTGAAAAAGCTGGTCGACCTTCTTGGTGGAAGCATTGCCTGCAACTCCGCTCCCGGTCAGGGAACAACCTTTACGGTTGTTTTGCCGCACAAAAAGGCGAATAGAATTGATATTACAGAATATTACGCGCAAAAAAACCGACCGACAGACACCAACGGGCTTAAAGGCAAAAAAGTCCTGATCTGCGAAGACAACACCATCAACAGCCAAATTCTAAAAGAACTGCTCGAGGGCGAGGGCATGAGCTGCGACATGGCGGTCAATGGCCGCGAAGCCGTAACCATGGCCCGCAGCACCCGTTACCACATCATCCTGATGGACATCCGCATGCCCCTCATGGACGGATATGAGGCCACGCGCGCCATACGCGATTTTGACATGGACACGCCCATTGTGGCCCTGTCCGCCAATGCCTTGTCAGACGAAAAACAAACTGCTTTTGAATCCGGCATGGACGATTTTCTGGAAAAAACCCATCGTCCTCCCCCGGCTATTTTCAACCCTGGGACAGTTTCTCTCCTCCCCCGTCTCAACCCCATAGCGGGATTTGCACGGAGGTGCGAGCCCGCGCATGACGGCGGGCTTTTAGCAAATCCATATTGCCCCCGCCTCGCAGGCGTTGCAGCAGCGCATCCGTCTCCACTGCTCTGACAGTACTTGTCAGACATTGCCCAGTGATTATTCTTATATACACGCTTGGATGAGCTGTAACGTGCATACCGCAAAAGCAGACAAGAACGATATGGTATTATAACGCAAACCAAAAACATAAGGGGCTGTGGGCATCTTGTTGCCCAGATAAGCTGTTTTTTTATTTCAGCCCTCAATGCTTTGCAGTTTGCCCATATTGAGGTATTCTGCATATGTATAGAATACCAAAATACATACAGCGGCAAAGGCAAAAAAACAGGGTTCGTCCTCCGCTGCAACCGGGGGCCAACGCCCAAGGAGGCCAATGATGACATCCGTTAAAAGCATCAGTGCCCAGGCCCTGCTGCAAAAAGACATAACACAGGCTCTTGTGGTCGATGTGCGCACGCCCATGGAATTTGCGGAAAAACGCCTCGCCCACCCTGCTACGCTGGCCCCGGTTACGGAGCTTGAACCGCGCGATGTCGCCCTGCGCAGCGGAGCCTTGCAAACTACCCCCATTTACACCCTCTGCGCCAGCGGCAGACGCGCGCAAACTGCGGCAGCAAAATTTGTCGATGCCGGTTTTGCAGACGTCACCGTTATCGAAGGTGGCCTAGGGGCATGCAAGGATGCTGGCTTTGCAACCGTTGGGCAGGCCCTGCCCAAGACAGGCGAGACCTCGCCCACGCTCGACAGGCAGGTGCGCCTTGCAGCGGGCGCGCTCACGGCGGCATTTGTTTTGCTGGGCCTTTTAGTGCATCCGGCATTTTTGCTCGGTGCGCTCTTTGTTGGTTGCGGGCAGGTTTTTTCGGGCCTGACCAACTGGTGCGGGCTGGCCCTGCTGCTGGCACGCGCGCCCTGGAACAACAAGGGCTGCGCAGGCGCCGCCTGCCCCATCGGCGCGGGCAAAAGCCCTGGCGCAAGCTGCCAGTAGCCCCGCCTGCGTACAGAGCCACACTTTTTTCTTCAGTCTTTTGCAAAGGAGTTCGCCATGTCCGCACCAAACGTGCGCGGTTTTTTTGACCCCGCAACCGCCACCTGGACATATGTGGTCTGGTCCGACACCGACACCCAGCGCCGTTGCGCCGTTATCGACAGCGTGCTGGATTTTGACCTGCATGCCTGCCGCACGTCCACGGTTTCCGCCGATACTGTCATCGACTTTGTCCGCCAGTATAATCTGGTGGTTGAATGGATACTCGAAACGCACATCCATGCCGACCACATTACTGCCGCCAGCTACATCAAGGAAAAAATGGGCGGCAAGATAGCCATCAGTAAACATATGCTGGACATCATCACCACCTGGACGCCCATTTTTCAGACGCAGGAGGACACCCCGGCGGACGGATCCGCCTTTGACCACCTGTTTGAAAACGACGAGGAGTTCACCATTGCCGACATGCCCGCCAAGATAATCCACACCCCCGGCCATACCCCGGCGGACACGACATATATTGTGGGCAACGCGGCCTTTGTGGGCGACGCCATTTTTCTGCCTGACGTGGGCTCCGGCAGGTGCGACTTTCCTGGCGGCAGCGCGGATGACTCCTATGATTCTTCGCGCAGGCTTTTTGCCCTGCCCGACGACACGCGCATTTACGTGGGGCACGATTACCCGCCCGAGGGTGTACGCGGCCCGCTGTGCATGGCCACCGTAGGCGAGCAAAAAGCAGGCAACGTGCGCCTCAACCTGCAGATAAGCAAGGCGGACTTTGTGGCAAAACGCCGTGCCGACGATACGGGCAAGGCGGTGCCGCCTCTGATTTTGCCCTCGCTGCAGGCCAACATGCGCACTGGCAGGTTTGGCAAGGCCGTCAACGGCATGCAGTACGTAAAACTGCCCCTCAACCGGATGTAAGCCTGACTGGGCAGGCCGCGCCATTGAAGGATGCGGCAGCCATAAAACGTCAAGCCCCTCCGTGGCGCCAACTGCAGCGACACGGGGGGGCTGTATTTCCGCCATGCAGTTCAGGCCTGACATGCGCTGGGCAGTCAGACCCGACAATGCTCGCTATTTATGACCGTACACGGCCCTTGCCAGCGATACTGCAAACGGCCCGGACATGCCCGTGGGGGTGGTGTTGGTAAGCGCCACAAATGAAATTCCGTTTGCCCGGTCCATAAAAAAGTGGGTTCCGTAAGCACCGCTCCAGCTCCAGGTTCCGGGCCCGGCGGCGTATTCCGCCTTGCCAGGCTGCAGCAGCACAGCCGCTCCAAAGCCAAAACCCCAGCCGGGTGTGACAACCTCTGTCGTTTTAGCGGCTGTTTTGTCCATCCGGCGAGAAAAAACCGGGCCAATCTGGTCGGCGGTCATGGACTGGGCGGTTTCCGGCATCAGGATGGACCCGCCGTTGTTGCGTATGGCTTCAAGAAATTTGAGGTAGTCCCCCGCTGTTCCCACCAGCCCAGCCCCGCCCGACGGGTAGGCCTGCGCATCCAGCGCCCGTCCGGGCGCATAACGCGTTGCCGATACGCCGTTGGGCACAGTCTCCGTCTCTGCCATGCGGCGGAGCTTGCCCTCGTCCCACACATAGGCGGCGGCCAGCATGTCCGGCTTGTCGGCCACAAAGCCCGTGGAGTGCATGCCCAAAGGCCCGGTGACAAACTTGTTTACAACCAGCGGCAGGGTGTCGCCCCCCGCGCGGGAAACAACCTCGCCAAGCACATCAATGGCCAGGGAGTATTTCCAGCTGGTGCCCGGTTCGTAATACAGGGGTGCCCCCGCAAGCCGCCAGACGTTTTCCTCAAGCGTAATCGGTGGGTTGTCCAATCCGTCGGAGACCTCCGCCTGGGCCATGGGACCGTCCGGGGGCTCCAAAAAACCGTAAGAAAGCCCGGCCGTATGCGTCAGCAGCTGCCGCACGGTTATGGTCTGCTCCGCCTTGCCCTCAAACATGGGCGTAAAGGAAGGTACCCAGCGGGTGACGGGATCGTCCAGCCCCAGGATTCCCCTATCGATCAGGGCCAGCGCGGCAGCGCTAACAATGGGCTTGCTCATGGAGGCCAGACGAAAACGCGTATCGAGGCTCATGGGCGTGCCGTTTTCAAGGTCGGCCATGCCCACGGCCCGCTGGTACACCACCTGACCGTTGCGGGCGACGACAACAACCGCGCCGACTATTTTTTTCTGCGCAACGGCCTCGTCCAGCACGGCGTCTAGGCGTTTTGTCAGTCCGGAATCAACAGCGCCGGGGGCATCTGCCCAGACGCTGCAAACGCCGCCGCAGAGCCCCAGCACGCCCGCAACCGCAACAAACAGCCACACAAAAAACAAGGCACGAAACCTATCCGCAACCCCACGCCAACGTATCGGCCTATTACGCATGCAGCCTCCCAAGACAGACTCAACGCCTGTCGAACTCTGCCGATTGAGCCATGTTTGTCAGCATATGTAAATACCGACGAGCCTGGCAGAGGCTTAACAAATTAAAAGCGTTTTAGTATGATACTACATAAGCAGGAGGACAACATGAATCCACTCTTCTCTCCCATCAAACTCAAGGGGCTCACGCTGAGCAACCGCATCATCGTGCCCCCCATGGACCAATATTCGGCGGATTCGGGCATGCCGGGACACTGGCACGCCATGCACTACGGAACTCTTGCCGTATCCGGTGCTGCCATGCTGATTGTGGAAGCCACCGCTGTGGAAGCGACGGGGCGTATTGCGCCGCAAGACCTGGGCCTGTGGAATGACGCCCAGGAAGCAGCGCACAAGGCCATGATTGACGCCATCCGTTCGTATTCCGCCATGCCGCTGGGCGTCCAGCTGGGGCACGCAGGCCGCAAGGGCGCAACCAGCCGTCCCTGGGAAGGCGGCAAACCCCTGACGACCGAAAACGGCGGCTGGGGAATATGCGCGCCTTCCGCCCTGCCCTACGCGCCGGGGCACCAAACCCCAGCAGAGCTCACCAGCGGAGATATCGCCCGCCTGACAGAATCCTTTGCAGCCTCTGCAAAACGGGCTGTACGCGCAGGCTATAACGTCATTGAACTGCACGCGGCCCATGGCTATTTGATGCACGAGTTTCTCTCTCCGCTGAGCAACCACCGCACGGACGCCTACGGCGGCTCCCTTGAAAACAGAATGCGCTTTGCCCTGGAGGTGCTGGCGGCCGTGCGTAACGCCGTTGCCGACGACTTCCCTGTGGGCGTGCGCGTTTCGGGTACAGACTTTGTCGAAGGCGGATGGAACCTGCAGGAATGCGCCCTGTTTGCCCAAACCCTGGAAAAAGCCGGTGCGGCCTATATTCACGTTTCTGGCGGCGGACTTTCGCCGGATCAAAAGATCAACCTTGCGCCCGGCTATCAGGTGGAGCTGGCGGCTACGGTCAAGGCAGCCGTGACCAGCCTGCCCGTCATAGCCGTTGGCCTTATTACCGAGCCGGAACTGGCGGCGGGCGTAGTGGTTACAGGTCAGGCCGACATGGTGGCCATAGGACGGGCCATGATGTACGATCCCCGCTGGCCCTGGCACGCCGCTGCCGCCCTGGGGCAGACCATTGCCGCGCCCCCGCAGTACCTGCGCTGCAAGCCGCATAATGTAAAAGACCTTTTTGCCTGAGCCAGCTATCAAGCCAGACCATTTAACCGCAGAAGGCCCCGCATCTTTAGGTGATGCGGGGCCTTCTGCGCAGTTGACCGCCGGGCACTATGCACGGGGCTCATAGCTGCAGGTCAAAACGGTGAAAGGTTTATCCGGCTAGGGCTTGTCCACGTTGCGAGGCTCGGCCTGCGTTTCCGCTTGGGGCTGGGTAGTTGCCGGGTTCTCTGCGGGCGCCACCGGGGCAAAAACCTGCGTCTGCGCCGGAGCCGCAGCCCGGCGCAGCTGCCAGCGCGTAATGGTTCTGTTGCTGAACATACGCAGTGGAATGTAAAAAAGGATAAACCAAAAGACCATGCTCGGCTGATTGCCAAAAAGCGGCAGGCTGAAAGGCAGCTCGGGGCTTATCAGGCCAAAGCGCAGCTTCATCCAGGCCAGCACAATGGGCACAGGCCACAGCGAGGCCACAAACAGGGCGTTGCTGAGCGAAAAATAATACCCAAAGGCCTCGTGCCCCTGACGGTTCACAGCCTTAAAGGTCTCCTTGCCAGCGTTCTGCAGGGCCGACTCGCTCAGTTCATGGTAATGGCGCATGTCGTCCTGCAGCTGCTTCAGGCGCTTATGGTGCATACGATGGGCCATGCGCAGGGTGGCAATGCCAATGAGGGCCGTCAGCAGGGCAAGGGCGGCTGTTCCTAAAAAGTAGGCAGCTTCGGGCTGCGGCACCAGGCGGTACGGCAGTACAAAAAAAGGATCAAGCCAGACCAGGAGTTCTTCCATATGTTCAGGGGCTCCGTTATCCGCGCGGGACAGTGCGCACCTGCGGCACACGGCGCGGCAAGGGTTCAAAAGCAAGCACTGCACCCCCTTGGCAGGCCAGGGAGATGCAGTGCTTATGCATAATTTCAGCTCAGATCGGGCAGCGCCCGAAGCTTAGCCGAACATCTTGATGTTGAAGAAACCGCGCAGGATGTAGTCGGTGCCCACATACAGGGCCAGCACGATGAACAGGCGCTTCAACCAGATATCGGAGAAGAAACGCGAGGTGTAGGGGCCAACAATGGAACCCACGGCAATACCGGCCAGTTCAAGACCAACCAGATTCCAGTCCACCAGCGCGCCGTGCAGCATGAGGGTGGTGATGCCGGTGATCATGCTGAGCAGCACGGCCAGAGCGGAGGTGCCTGCAGCCAGATACATGGGCAGCTGGGTAACGCTGGTGATGAAGGGTACCAGCAAAAAGCCGCCGCCCACGCCCAAAAAGGCCGCGATGCTGGCGATGACCACGCCGCCGATAAAGGGCAGCAGGGGATTAAAGGCAAACTCCACGCCGCAGAAGGTAAACTTACAGATGGTGATGGAGAACTTGATGAGCTTCACGCCCGTGGGGGCGGCAACGCCTTCGGCCTTGGCCTTGGCGGCAGCTTCAAAAGCCTTGGCGGCTTCCTTGGCCTTAGCCTTGGAGCGCTGGCCAGCGGGGGAGGTTTCCCACATCAGGTACAGGCCAAGCACAAGCACGAACAGACCAAAATAGCCCTGATAGGACGAGAAGTTCAGCTTGCCGGCGGTAAGAGAAACAGCACTGAAAGCGCCCACAATGGAGCCGAGACCCAGAGCAAAGCCCAGGGGCAGCACAAGGCGCTTCATGCGGTAGTAGCTGAAGGTACTGATAACAGCGGAGAGACCGGCCAGCATCTGGTTGGAGGCGCGCACCGAGTCGGTGATCGACTTGTTGAGCGGGGTCTTGCCAAAAGACTTGGCGTACGCGCCAAGACCGTGCACGCTCATGTGGCCCACGCCAGCCATAACGCCGCCAAAAGCGCCCACGGTGGAGAAAATCCAGCCCACCCACAGGGCCCAGCCAAAGGCCAGGATCATGTTGACCTTGGGGCCGCCGGGAATACCCAGATAGCCGGGTTCTGCCTGCATATTCAGGCTTTCAGGGGCAGTTTCCACCTGCTTGGCAATGGCATTGGCAAGCACGCTGCCGTCCGCCGCCATGGCGGCACTGGCGGCCAGCACCACCAGCGTGGTCACTAGGCCCAAGAGTATCCATTTGTTTTTCATTCCAACTCCTCCCGATCAACGTCGCGCACGCGCAACGGATTATAATGCCGGAAAACGCCCCTCAGAAGCGGATTCCTTAAAAAAACACATGTACCCACAAAAACAGCGTCTGCGGAAACACGCCCCACAGCACCGCACCTGCCAGACAGCACAGAAGGGCAGCCCTCACGCCCGCACCACCCGAAGCTGTCTGCACGGGTGCGGTGTGATTTGCCGGGGCTTCCTGCGTGTACATGCGCCTTGCCACGCCAAGATAATACCAGACCGAGATGGTGCTGCTGACCGCAGCCATAAGCCCCGTCATGGTATAAGCTGAAAAAGGCCTCTTTAAAGAGCATGAGTTTGCCCATAAAGCCCGCCGTCGGCGGGATGCCCGTCAGCGAAAAAAGAAAAAACAGCATGCCTGCAGCCAGGGCCGGATGCCGCGCGGCAAGTCCCGCGGCGTCGGCCAGGTCTTCCCCAGCGTCGGCCAGGGGGTTATTGCCCAGTTTTTGCCCGTACACGGCAAGGTAGCCCATGATGGCAAAGGCCCCATGTTCATGCACAGGTAAATGGTCAAATACGCTGCGGTCGCACGAAGCCCGTCGGCGGTGCAGACGGCTATCCCCAGCAGGGCTTAGCCCGCATAGGCTATGGCCGAGTACGCCAGCATGCGCTTGAGACCTGTTTGCATAACGGCGGCGATATTGCCACCAGCATCGCCAATACGGCCATAAGGGCCAAAGCGCCGCTCCTCTGCTCACAAGCGACGGCAGGGCCATGACCAGCACTCGCGCAAGCACGGCAAAGCTGGCCGTTTTGGCCGCCACAGACATAAAGGCTGGCACGTTTGTGGGCGCACCTTCATACATGTCGGAAACCCAGACATGAAAGGGCGCGGCTGCCGCCTTGAATCCCATGCCTGCCAGCATGAGCGCCAAAGCAACAACCAGGGCGGGCATCTGCCCGCTTGCAGCAGCAGGCAGCGCCGCGGCTATCCACGCCAGCTCGGAGTGCCTGGTAAGCCCATACAGCAGGGACATGCCAAAAAGCAACAAAGCCAAAGCGAAACTGCCCAGCAAAAAATATTTGATGGCCGAATCGCTGCTGCGCAGGGCTGCCAATGCGTAATATGGCAAGGCCAAAAGCTCAAGGCCCAGATAGAGCACAATGAGATCACCAGCCGAGGCCATAACGCACATGCCCAGTGTTGAACATACTGCAGGACAGTAATATCCCCCCTGACGCATTTGGGCATGTGAAAAAAAAATTTTCGCTCATTAACGCCTTAAAAGCAAGTGCCATTACGCAAACTGCTTTAAGCAGCGCACCAAAGCCGTCAGCGCAGAACATTCCGTCAAAGACGGTCACTTCACCGCCTGCGGAGACAGCTACTATGGCAGCAAGCGCCGTTATTGCGCCAACTACGGTCAACCATTGCAGAAAAGCCCTTTCATGCGGAAGGAACATGTCTCCGCACAGCAGACCGATGGCCGTGACCAAAAGCGTCAGATCCTGCAGCAGGGCCGAAAGAGGCGCAACGGATATGGCTGCCATGACAGCTCCTAGGGCGTTGCCCTTGTGCCGCAGGCACGCGGCCCTTCGCCCGCCCCCCGGCCGGGGACCGAAATACGCATTACGCTGGCGACCATCGGCCGCCCTGCCTGGTTTGCAGAAAAAGCTGCAAAAGCCCACTGGGTCTCTGCCACCAGAGGTTCCACCGAGGCGTGCATGTATTCCAGAAGCGCATTGGGGAAAAAACCGATGCCGACAATCAGCAAGGCTAGGGTCAGCAGTATGGCAGCCTCGCGCTCGTCCAGCCTTTTACCAGCCAGTCCGCCGTACGCCCTGATTTTGCGTCAGGGTAAAAAAAAGCCCCGGGGTCACAAAGCCCATATGGCTCACCGAACTGAAGGCGATGAGCCGCTTTACGTCCGTCAGCGCAAGGCAGACCAGCGCGCCGACAGACAACATGGCGCGCTATGATGCATTACAGACGGCAAAGGAGAGTTGCGCGGAAGAGACCACGTGGGCTGCAGAGAGGTAAGCCGCCGCAACGGTGCGGCGAGAGCGAAAAAAATGCGAAAGAATCAGCCGACAGTGGAGGCAAGGGCGACGATTTCTTCAATCTGGGCAGACGTCAGCTCCTGCAGGCTAAAGCCTGGTCTGGCCAGATAAAACCCCTGGGCCAGATCAAAACCCAGGGCAATTACGGTTGCCAGTTCTTCGTGTGTTTCAACGCCCTCTGCCACCGTCAGTATGCCCTTGGAGCGGCAGTAGACGAGGATGTTGGACAAAAACTCACGTTTGGAGGCAGAGGCCTTGTGTATGGAGCGGATAAAAAAGCTGTCGATCTTAAGAATTTCTGGCGAAATATTGAGCAGCCGCAAGGCGTTGGAGTGGGCGCAGCCAAAGTCGTCAATGGCGATAAAGGCCGCAACCTGCGAGCGCAGCTCGCGTATTTTACGCGTAAGGCCGTCCTCGCTGGTGGCTGTCTCAATGATTTCAAACACCATGTTGCGGCTTATGGCCTCGTAGCGCGGGTGCAGCTTGCTCAGCTCCGCCACGTCCAGGTATTGCGCGGAGATGGCGTTGAAAAAAATCCTTTTGCAGCCCAACGAATCGAGGTGCTCGCCCATCCAGTTAAAAATCATCCTGAAGGTCAAATACTCCAGCTGGGGCAGCTTTGACTGCGCCTCAGCCAGCTGCAACATGTCGAGCGGCGAGGCAAAATGCGGCGTCGTGGAGCGCATGAGCGCCTCATAACCGTAAATGGAGCCATTTTTGAGGCTGACTATGGGCTGAAAGGCAAACCGTATCAGCTGGTTTTCAAGCAGTTCGTCCAGGCGCTCCTGACGGCTGAGAATATTGGCCTTGGCCCGGTATACCTCGGGGTTAAAGCGCATCAGAGTGCCGCGGTTGAAGTTTTGCACCTCAAACATGGCATGGCTGGCGTAATTCATCAGCACGTCGGCGGTCATGGCGTCGCTGGGGTACACCGCCACACCAAGAGACGCGCGGATGCGCACAATTTCGTTGGGCAGCTCTATGGTGGTGTTCAGCAGAGTTTTGCGGTTGTCCTGCGCAAAGCGCAAGGCGCTTTCTTCGTCGTCAAAGCTGTGGGCGTATACGGCAAACTCGTTGCCAGCGGTACGGGCCAGCAGCACCGAGTCGTTTTCGCACATACGCAGGGCTTCAACCACCTTGGCAATGTACAGGTCGCCGCAGTCATAGCCGTGAGTGTCGTTGACGTATTTAAGATTATCGAGTCCACACGAAAAGAGCACGCCAAACTTGCCCGGCTGCATCTGCAGGGCATCGCGCACGCCGCTGACAAAGGCCTTGCGGTTCATCAGGCCGGTTTCCACATCGTGGTTCTGGTCATGCTCGACCTGCCGTTTGCAGGTCTGCGCCTGATTGACAAGAAAATTCAGGCCGTCGGACAGGTCGCCCATGTCGTCCACTGCGGACATGGGGTACCCGGTACTGAAAATAAGCAGCTGGCGCGCCAGCCGTTTAAGCTTGGCGTGCAGGCTCTCAAGGTGCGTCGAAAGATTGCGGCACGATTGCGGCGGGCGGACAGACAAATTGCCATCTGCCAGCTCGGCGGCGTAGGCGGAAAGGTCGGCGCAGGCGCGCGTGAGTTCGCACAGCTTGGCCGCCCCCGGTTGCTGCCTGCAGGCCTCAAACTGGGCCAGGGCGGCAGCAAATTGCCCGTGCAGCAGACTATCAAGCCCGGTTTCAATATCCATGCACGCGCCTCAATAATGAGCCTCAATAACTGTGGGAGCAAACATCTGCCGCATCTGGCCCGGGCACGGGCTACACATCAAGTTCAGCAAAACCGGTTACCTGTGCTTTGGCTATGCTCGTGACCACCGCCGAGCATACGGCATCAGGATCGCAACCCCTGGGCAGGTGCGCAAGCACCTCGTCGTTGAGCGTTGCGGCGGCATCAAGGCTGCCGCGCGCCAGACAGTTAGCCGCTGCCAGCAGGTGCGACTCCATCCTGTAAGTAGTGGCAAGCTCTGGCGAATGGTGCAGATTTATGGGTTCAGTAAGCACCAGTGGCAGTTTCCAGTGGTGCAGCACCGCCGCTCCGAGGAGCGCGTGGTCCATGCCCCACTCGGCATTTTCCGCTTCAAAGCTGCTCATTGATTCCGCCTGCTCCATCTCGACTACTTTTTCCCATATGTCTGGGCGGGCAGCTGCCAAAAAAACCTTGCCCACATCATGCAGCAAGCCCGCTATATAGGCCTCGTCCGGCACCATGACCAGGCGCTCGCCAGCTCTGGCGGATGGCCCGCACACGCCTGACGCGCCGCCCAAAACCTCAGTGATGGCTCTGGCGATGGTCGCCACAGAGAGCAGGTGATTCCAGAACCTTTCCGTGTCAAAGGCCTTGGGAAGCTGCGCTTCGCGTATAAACGACGACATGCCCACCATCAAAACCAGCAGACGCACCTCGCGCAGGCCCATGATGCTTATGGCCCGTTGCAGGGTGGAAACCTTGAATTCAAGCCCATATGCCGCAGAATTGGCCACGGCAAGCACACGCGTCGTCAGCCGGGGGCTTTTTTCAATCAGGGCAACAACAGACTTTACGGAAGCGTTGGAGCCCTCCTGGGTAACCGCAAACAACAAGGGCAGCAATTTGGGCTCAAACGGCAGCATTGGTGGATTTTGCAAAAGCTTTTGCAAAAACAACCTGGAATCTTTTTGAGACTGCATAACAAAATCCTGCCGGTTTGCTGCCCGTGCACTTGGTAATACGACCTGTCCAGCCTGCTCGCCTGAACTCCATAGCTCTCATATACGAAAACCCGGGGCAAAGACAATAGGCACTTAATTTTTAATAACTAATACCAAATCGTCCTTAAACTGGCAGGCCAAGATATAAAAACAGATATTAAGCCTACGTCTGCACTGCCCGTAAAAAAGGCATGGCCCAGCAAAATCCTGGGCAACATATCCTTCAGTCCCACTCAAATCGGCTTTCAATAAAGCCTGCCCTAGCCATCTGTGTAAGGCGCGTGGGCGAGGCACACAAAACGATTACATGTTCACTGTAGCACAGAAATAAATAATTCCATTTACTCACCACCACATAAGCATGACAACTCTAGCATGGGCTGCGCTCCGGCCTGTCGGCATGCGGGCATAAAAAAATCGGGTCATGCACGCTCACAAGGGTGTGGCGTTTTTTACATATCCTGCGGCAGGTTGCCGCCGCTACGTTTCGTGTAGAGTTTTGGGCTGTACCCCGCATTTTCGTATCCGGCCTGGGGGACAAAAAATAAAAAAATGCCGAAAAAAAACAGTCTTGCAGACGTAAGGACGACTGTTTCACTCCGACAAATAAAATTCAAGAAAAAACTTTAGGGGAAAACAAAAAAAAAATTCACCACTCTTCTGAACAGTTTTTTGGGCGTTTCTAGCGCGCATTTTTTAACCAAACGAGCAAAATTCTGCACAAACTGAATCAAAATGCCACATTTTTTGTATCGACAACAGTTTTACAACATTATCAAGAAATACCCCGAAACATTTTCTAAATTTTTTGTAGATACTTTCTGAGCATCTATTGCCGCTCCAGATACTCCAGAATCAGGGTCGCCACATGGGGGACCAGCCCGGCTGAAAGCATGGACTCGTGGGTTCCCTCCGTCCAGCGCAGGTCAATATTTTCCTTTTTCAAAAAGCGGCTCCAACCCTGGTAATCGTCCTCAATCAATATTTGCGGATTGTTGGCAAAATCCAGCGCCCGCACCAGCAGCACCCTGCTGTCCGATGGCGTTGGCCGTTCGTAACGCGCCGCCGCCAGCGCGTTGCCTCGGTAGGTCAGCAGCAGGTTGTCCATCTGCACAGAGCTGAAACCCGCTGGCAAAAGACCACTTTTTTCACCGCATTCCACAAGATACTCGAGCTGCCGCGCGCGCGGCATGACGCGCAGTTTTTCCGGGTCAAATGCCAGCCCCTGCTGCAGTATGGTCTGCAGCAGTTCTATGTCGTCCTTGGCCGCCATCTGCTTTGCCCGGCTGTTGTCAGCCACGGAATCAAGAATGATGACCGGTTCAGGTTTGTTGCCCATGGCGGCGTACCTGCAGGCCGTCTCATAGGCCAGCACCCCGCCAAGGCTCCAGCCGCCAAAAATGATGTTCTGGCTTTCAACCTTGAGTATTTCGGCAAGGTAATACTCCGCAAGCCCCTCTACAGTGTGCAGTTCGGTGGAAAGGGCGCTGCGCTTCTGGCTGAACCCGGCCGCCTCGACCGCGTAGACAGTGTACTTGTGGCCCAGCAGCCGAGCCAGATCGCTGTAGCAAAAAAACGCTGCCCCCCAGGGGGTGGAACAAAAACAGGTTTTTGCCGCCCTCGCAGTGGCAAAGCCTGATGACGGGGCTGTCGCGCTTTTCGGTTTTGCCGTCCAGCAGTTCGGCCAGCCGCGCTATGCTCGAATGCGTAATCAGCTCATTGACCGCCACATGTACGCCCAGCTCTTTTTCAATCATGGCGATAAGCCTGATGGAAAGGATGCTGTGCCCCCCAAGGCTGAAAAAGTCTGCGTCGGCGTCTGTTACATCCACACCCAGCAGGCGCTTCCAGATTTCGGCCAGTTTTTCTTCCACCGGTCCGGCGGGTTTGCGGCCGCCCTGCGTTTTTACGCCGCCAAGGGGCGAAGGCAGGGCCTTTTTGTCTATCTTTCGGTTGAGCGAAAACGGCAGCTCCACCATGGGGACAAAATACTCCGGCACGCAGTAGGCGGGCAGCTGCTGCTCAAGGTAGCTGCGCAGCACGGCCATATCCACCTCGCCGACCACATAGGCGGCAAGGCTTTTTTCCACCCCGGTGCGAAAGCTGTCCGCCACCACGGCCACCTGCCGCACGCCGGGAAAATCCGCCACGGCCTTTTCCACTTCGCCAAGTTCTACGCGGTTGCCGCGTATTTTTACCTGCTGGTCTTCGCGCCCTCGGTAATACACAAGACCGTTCTGCACAAAGCCGTTGTCGCCCGTGCGGTAATGGCACTGGCCGTCTTTTTCCACAAACGCGCCGGGGCCCGCGTTGTCCAGATATCCCCGCGACACGCCGTCGCCAGAGATCCACAGCTCGCCGGTGACGGAATCGGGCACCTCACGGCAATTTTTGTCCATTACAGTGATGCGCACGCCCTGCAGCGGTCTGCCGATGGGATAGGCGGTAAAATCCTGATAATTGTGCACGTCAATACGAAAGGCGCTGCTGTCAACAGTGCATTCCGTAGGGCCATACACGTTGTACAGCACCACGCCCTCATGGCCGGGCATGGCGTAAAACTTGCGTATAACGTCGGGCCGCAGCACCTCGCCCGCCAACAGCAGCGTCTTGAGCGACAAGACTTCGCGCCGTTCGGCCAGCCAGTCGACAAGCACGTTGAAAAAGGCCGGGGTCATGTCGCACAGGTCAAGCCCGCGCTGACGCACGCAGGCGCAGAAAAGCGAAGGATTTTTGCGCTCCTCGTCGGCAAGCGCATAGAGGCTCTTGCCGCAAAAGATGGAAACCGCCAACTGCTGCACAGAAGCGTCGAACGAAAGCGGCGCAACCAGCCCCACGCGTGCGCAGCCCGCCGCGTAGGGCCGTAATGCCCGCAAAATATGCATAAGGTTGCGGTGCTCGACCACCACGCCCTTGGGCGCGCCCGTGGAACCGCTGGTGTACACGATGTACGCGGCCTGATGCGCCTCGCAGGCAGGCAACGGCTCACCTGTGGGCAAGGGCAGATGCCGCGCCGCAAAGCGCGAGGGCTGCACGGGCCTGCGCCCGCCGCCACGGCGAATGACCACATCGTACCGGAAAGCCTGGCCGCCTGCAGGGTCACAAGCCTGACCCAGGACGCAGGGCGTAAAGGTCACTTCCACCGGCTCGGGGCACTGGGCGGCCCATTCCGCAAAAAAACGGCGGGGAACAAACAGCTCGCCAGAGGCGTCGTGTCGCAGCAGGCCCGTCTGGTTGCCCGTGGCAAGACCGTACGCCTGCAGGGCGGCCCGCAGGTCGTCCTGGGTTTCCAGATCGCGCACCGCGCCCACAAACAGTGTGCCGTCCGGGGCCAAGAGCCGCAGAGCGGCCCCAAGTACCCTGCGCAGATAGTTGTAACCGGGAAAGTTCTCCACAACGCCATTCAGCACGACAGCGTCGAACTCCTTCCCTTCAATAAAACGTATGTCCGCCGCTTCCATGCGGCGGGCAGTGACCTTTGCCCCCGACTGGCGGCAGGATACCCGCTCAAGCTCGTTGCGGGCCAAATCCACAGCAGCATATTCCGTCGCCGCCGCTGCAAGGGTTTGCGCAACCAGCCCCGAGCCGCTGCCCACATCAAGCACCCGCAGGTTGCGGCTGTGCGCAAGCCCGCATTTTTCAAGCACGGCTGCGGCCATGGCAGCCAGATGATCCGCCGGGCAGGGGGTAGCGTCAAAATCGCTCTTCCAGCCCATGTCGCTGCCCGCTTCAGCCACCTGCTCCCAGTATTCCGTGCTGGCAAGTCCTGAGCCTTTTTCGGCGGCGTCCTCGTATTCCTGCTCGTCAAGGCAGAGCACATGCCGTATGCCGGGGTTGCGATAATGGAAATATTCGGCGTCCCGCAGGCAGGCGCTGTCGGCGATGATCAGGCTTGCGGGCCGCAGCATGGCCTCTTTGCGCACCTGCGGCTGTTCGCTCTCGACCGGCAGGTACACGGCCCCGGCCCTCATGACGCCAATAGCGGCCGCCAGATACCGCGCGCCCCGCGCGCAAAGCACGCCCACCACAGCCTCGGGCCCATAGCCGCGCTCCATAATAAACCGCGCTATGCGCTCAGAAAGGACATCCAGCTCGCCAAAACTCAGGGTGCAGCCCCCGCCGGCAAGAGCCTCGGCATCGGCATTTTCTGCGGCAAGACTGCGAAACAGGCTTTCAAGCGAGGCGTGCTCCGTTTCGGCCTGTCTGGTCTCTGCGGGCGCGGCGCTGGCTGTTTTTTTATCCGGCGCGGTAAAAGAAAAATCAGATAGTTTCATTATGCAGTCTCTTGGGTGATACCTTCAAGAAAACGCCCGTAATACTCCAGCCAGTCCCCGGCTGTTTCTGCGGAAACCTGCCTGGGGTCGTACGCAAAACTCAAGGCGAAGCCGTCGCCCTGTTCCTGAACCTGGCAAAAAGGCCATAGCCAGCGGAGGGGAGGTCTGTGAGGGGAGAATCTGCGCAGGCGTAGCCCGCCCCGGCGACCGCTGCGGCGGACGCAACTGGCGCGGTTGATGCCAGGGGCGTGCAGGCGAAACCCAGTCGCAGACCGGGCCGCGCCGCCGCGCTGGGTTCTGTGGAACCAGCGGCTGCGGCCCCCGACGCCAGACCCGCCTGGGTATGGGCCAGCAGGTCGTCAAATTCCATACTGTCGTTGAGCTCAAAGGCGACGGCACGGCCTGGCGGCACGTCGATCGTCAGTCGCGCGCGCTGGGTGACCCTGCCCACCAGCACCGCAAATACCGCCAGCATCACAGCCTCATGGCTCGCGCCCTTTTGCGCCGCCAGGGTGCATATCGCCCTGCGCAACGAGGCCGCAACCGTAGTTTGATGCCGGGCAAGCCCGGCCCTGTCGCCATCGGCGGCAGGCAGGGGCGCAGGGGCAAAGCGCAGCGTTTCGTCCAGAGCGCTGGTGGTCATGAGCTCAAGAATGCGCACATAGTCGCTGGCCATGCGCCGCACATCGGCCTCGCTGAACAGGTCGGCGTAGTACTCAAGGGCAATGCCTATGCCTGCGCCCGTGTCGCTTGCAAAGACTGAAAGATCCGTCTTGCTGGCGTGTTTGCTGAAACGCAGGGTTTCAAACAGGCCCTGCCCCTCGGCGGCAAATTCAAAATTCATGTACGAAAGTATGATCTCCGACAAGGGCGATCTGTCCGGCCAGCTTGTCTGCCGCAAATCGGCCAGCAGGCTGTTGAGGATATAGCCCCTGTGGCGCATGGCCTCGTTGCTTATCTGTCTGGTGGCCCGCAGATGCTCGCCCAGCGGACGGGCGGGGTCCAGGCTGAAGCGCAGGGGCAGCACAGAGGCCAGCATGCCCGCGGTATTGAGGTGCTCGCCGCGACCGTCCACCGACACGGCGACAACCACATCCTGCGAGCCTGTGTAGGCTTGCGCCAGCAGGCTCCAGGCGCAGAGCGAAACCTGATAGTTTGTCAGCCCCTCTTTGCGGGCCAGCGCCTTGATGCCCTGCACCAGTTCTGGCGCGAGCTCAAACTCGTACATGCCGCCCCGGCCCGTATGCACACGCGGCCTGGGATACGACGCGGGCAGATCAAGGCGCGGCAGCTCTCCGCTGTAAATTCCCTGCCAGTAGGCCGCCGCCTCGGCATCGGGATGCGTGACCTGCCGCCAGGCGATGTCCTTCATCTGCGCGGTCACCGGCTCAAGCGGCAGGCCGTGATACAGGCGGTAGAGATCAACGTTGAGCAGCGACATGGTTCTGCCGTCGCCAAGGGCATGGTGCACGTCAAGAAACAGCACTCTTTCGCCTGCGTCGGTCAACAGCAGGCAGGCGCGGAAGCCCCCCTCCCTGCGCAGATCAAAGGGCCGGATAAGCGCATCCTTGCGCGCAATATCTGCAACACGCCTCTGCTCCAGCTCAAAACCGGCAAATGGATGAATAACCATGGCCGGGCGCTCCGCCTCAAAATCGCAGAAGGTGGTGCGCAGCACTTCGTGCCGTTCCACCAGCCGCGCCAGGGCCTCCTGTAGCCGGGCCACGTCCACATCGTGCGGCATAACAAGAAATACCGGCAGGTTAAAGCCAAGGTCTCCCTCGCTGACCATGTCTGCATACAGGATGGCCAGCTGCTCGTTGCCCACGGGATACCTGTCGAGCGCGGGCGTTGCCTCCACGGCTTTCTGTTTTTGCTGCGCGGGCTGTTGCAGAGCCTGGGCGCGGTCCACAATATCGCCCAGGGTATCGCTCTCAAGCAGGTCAGACACGCTCAGGACCAGACCAGCCTCTTTTTCCAGCCGGTTGACAATACGCGTGGCGGCAATGGAATCGCCGCCCAGATCAAAAAAGTCGTCCTCCCGGCTCAACGGCTTGTCATAGCCCAGGCAGTCGCGGATAATTTCAAGCAGCGCGGCCTCGCCCACGTTGGCGGCGGCCCGCGACGGGCTGACCGAAGCGGCGCTGCTGGCGGAAGCAGAACCCGTAGCCAGGACGGATTCGCCTGCTTCCGCAGACCCGCCCTGCCCCGCGGCCCGGCCCTGGCCGGGCAGATTGTTGAGTTTGAAATCCGCCGCGTTTTCGCCGCTCATGCCCACGACCACGGTTGCCTCGCCGCTGGCAAGGGCTGCCGCCAGCACCTCAAAGGCCTGCTGCGGATCAAGCATGCCCGAGGCTTCCGGCCCCTGAGCCAGACCCTCGCGGGCAGCCATGCCCACGCCCGACCAGGTATTCCAGCAAATGGACAGGGCGGGCAGGCCCAGGCTGCGGCGATAGCGGGCAAAGGCGTTGAGATAGGCGTTGGCCGCCGTATAGTCGCTCTGCCCCGGCGCACCCGTCAGGGCTGTGCGCGACGAGGCCAGCACAAAAAAGGCAAGTCCATCGCCAAGGGTGGCCTTGTGCAGGTTCCAGGTTCCCGCCACCTTGGGGGCCAGCACAGCCTCGTAATCCTGCCTGCGGCTGGTGAGCAGATATCCCCTGCCCGCCACGCCCGCCGTGTGGATAACACCCTGGATGGGCCCCACTTCACGGCGTATCGCCGCAAAGACGGCCTCGACCTGCGCGGCGTCCGTCACGTCGCACTGGTACGCCGTAAATGGTCTGCCGGAAGATTCCCCGGCAAGCATATCGGGCGGCAGCTGACCGCTGCGGTGCAGCAGCACCACGCGCGCGCCGCAGTGCCCGTTAATCTGCCGCGCCAGCGTGCGGCCCATGCCGCCAAGGCCGCCGGTAATCACCACGCAGCCCTTGCCGGTAATGACCGGTCCGGCCCCAGGGCCGGATGCAGGTGCAGACGGCAATTTGACAAGCGTGCGCACGCGCGCCGCGCCCTCGGCAGCCGCCACATAGGGCCCGTCAATGCGCCCAAGACCTGCCGCCAGAGCCAGCGCTGCAGATGCCGCGTCGGCCGGTGCCTCAAGCTCCACATAGGCGCATGAAATACGGGGTTCCTCCCACGGCAGGCAGAGCAACGGCCCCTGGTGCAGCGGCCCCTGATGCAGCGTGTCGGGCGGAGTATCCGGCACAAAGGCCCCGCCGCCCACAACCGTCACCCGCAGGGGACGGCGCGCACCGCCGCGGCAAACTTCCTGCAGCAGGGCGCAGAGCGCCCAGGCGTTGTCCTGTGCTGCATCCGGCGAGTCGGGCAGGCAGAGCAAATGATCAATATCCGCATCCAGGACTTCATTGGCAAGCGCGCGGGCATCGTCCGCCTGCACGGGCCAGATGCCCTGCGCCGCAACCTGCGAACCCAGAGCCCGCTTCAGGGCTGGCGCAAGCACCCCGCCCTGCCCGCCAAGCAGCATGATTTTTGTATGCCCGGCGCTCAAAGGGGCAAGGTCGGCATTTTCCCAGCCCAGCGCGTACAGCTCAGGCCTTGGCCGTTCGTCCGCAACCTGACGCAGGACCATGAACACCAGCCCGCTGAGTTCCACCAGCACCTGACCAGCGGTATCCGTCACCACGCAATCAGCCGTTATCATGCCCGGCTGGCGGTCGGTAATGCGTGTAAGCGCGTACACTTGCGGCGTAATGGCGCTGTACAGGCGCGCCGCTTTGCATGCCGCAGGCACAAAGCCGTGCACATCATGCAGGGCAAGACTGGCGGCAATATCCATCATGGCCGGATGCCAGCGGAAGGTATTAAAATCGCTCCTGTAGGCCTCAGGCAGGCAAAGCCTGGCCAGCAGGGTGTTGCCGTCCTGCGAGAGCCAAAGCCGCTCGCGGCACTGCCACCGGCCGCTCACATTGAGCTGCGGCCCATTTTGCGGCGCTGTGTGCGGCTCGGGCTGCGGTTCCGCCTCGCGCAGATTTTTGCACAGCGCTTCCACATCCAGCGGCGCGGGGTGGGTGGGCGGCGCGGCCATCGAGGTCAGCCGCGCACTTGCGGCTATGCTCCAGTTTTCAGTGTGCCCTGCGCCGGGCTGGCTGTTGTGCAGCTCCACGGTCAGAGAGTCGCCCTCCTGTCGCGTCAGCAGCGCCACGCGGCAGCCGGGGCCGCAGATCGCAGGTTTGCGCCAGCGCAGATCGCCAACGCTCAGAGGGGCAGCCCCGCCGACCCAACCCAGGCAATCCAGCAGGCCCATGCCCACCAGCAGGGGGGTACCGTCAATGTTGTGCTCTGCGGCGGGCCAGAAATCCGGCCTGTCCACGGCAAGGGCAAAGGCCTTGCCCGTCGGGGTAACCACAGGCGCAGACAGAAATTTTGCCGTAAAACGGGGCCACAGCGTTGCCCCTGCAAGAGGAGCCGCGGGCAGGTGCAGCCTGTACACGGGTTTTTCCGGCGGCCACACGAGGTTTGCCCCGGCAAGGTACGCGGCGGCGGCAGCCTGGGCTTCGGCCCGACCGGCAAAAAACGCGCCCCCGACCGTCTGGGCGGTGCCCTGAGGGGCGTCCGCCTGACAAGTTGCCGCCTGGCGAGTTGCCGCCTGTCGAGTTGCCGCCTGTCGAGTTGCCGCCTGGCGAGTTGCCGCCTGTCGGCCAGCGGCGGACACGGTCACGGCGGTCAGCCCGGCTTCAAGCTGCTCAAGCAGATCCTGCCGCGAGCTGGCAACGGCAACGGCCCGCACGGGCAGCGCGTCGCGGCCGGTCATCAGCGTGGCGGCAATGGCGTGCAGGGGCCAGTGGTTGTTGCGCGCAACCGCCGCAGCCGTTGCCTGGACATAGTCATGCAGCGCGGCCTCATCCTGGGCGGAGAACACCACGCATTGCCAGCTGCCGTCGTCCTGCGGCAGCGGCCCGGCCTGATGCTCGGCCACGATAACATGCGCGTTCACGCCGCTGAGGCCAAAAGAGCTGACCCCGCAACGCCAGGGGCGCTCCTGCTCTGGCAGCGGCTCAAGCCTTTGAGCGACGCGCACCGGAGCTGCCTCAAAATCGATATGCGGGTTGGGGCGCTCAAAATGCGGCTGCGGCGGCACAAGACCGTTTTCGATGCACAGAACGGCCTTGGCGAGGCCTGCAGCGCCTGCGGCGGCATCCAGATGCCCCAGATTTCCCTTGACCGAACCGATGAGCGCTTTTTGCCGCCGTGCGGCTCCCTGCCGGGCAAAAGCCCTGCGCAGGCCCTCAATTTCCACAGGGTCGCCCAGCACGGTTGCCGTGCCGTGGGCCTCAAAAAACTGGATGTCGGCCAGCGAAACACCCGCATCCTGCGCCGCGCGGACTATGACCTCGGCCTGAGCCTCTGGATTGGGGGCGGCCATACTGGAGGATTTGCCGTCCTGATTGACGGCGCTGCCGGGGATAAGCGCGTGGATGGCGTCGTGGTCGCGCAGGGCCGCGTCCAGCGGCTTGAGCAGAAACACCGCCGCGCCCTCGCCCGCGCCAACGCCTTCCGCGCCTGCGTCAAAGGTTCTGGTGCGGCCCGAGGCCGACTCAATGGCAAAGGCCGCATCGGCCTTGACGGGCAGGTCAATGACGTGCGCGCCGCCCACCAGAGCCAACGCGCACTCGCCTTCGCGCAGGCTGCGGCAGGCCTGGTGCAGCGCCGTCAGCACCGACGAGCAGGCGGTATCCACGCTGGCCGCAGGGCCGTGCCAGTTTTTCATGTAGCTCAGGCGGGCCAGCACGTTGGAGGGCACGTTGATAAGGTACGTCTGCTCCGCCAGATCGGGGAAGGCTCTGGTCACTGCCGTCTGGAAAAGACGTACCGGGCTTGCCCCCGCAAAAACGCCCACATCGGCGCTTTCTAGGGCGCTGCCGCCATAGCCCGCGTCGTCCAGCGCGCGCAGGGCTGTTTCAAGAAACACGCGTTGGGCCGGATCCAGCAGACTTGCGTCATTGGGCGAAAGCCCAAACCGCCGGTAGTCGAAAGAAGAAATATCCGAAAGATACGCGGCCTCACGCAGCCGGGCTTCGTCAAAGGCAAGCCCCACGGCATCAAATATCTGCCGTGTTTCACTGCGGCGCTTTTCGGGCATGGGCACATTCATGTCCCTGCCGCTGGCCAGGTCGCGCCAAAAGCTCCCCAGATCGGCGTAATCGCCCAGCCGCACGGCCATGCCGATGATGGCGATGGGCGCAGAGGTTGCGCGGTGGGCCACCGCCGCCGCATCCGCAGGATGCGCCCGTGCGATGAACGCCGCCTGCGCACGCATGGTGCTTTCAGAAAAAAGACCGGCCAGCGTAAATATGCCCGGCCACTGTTTGTCGAGCAGGGTGTGCAGCCGCACCAGCAGCAATGAATTGCCGCCCGCTTCAAAAAATCCCAGATCAGGTCCGGCCGCAACCTCGGGCATAACCTGGCGCCACACGCCTCGCACGGCTTCAAGCAGCGTATCTGGCAGTGATTCTGCCAAAGCGTCAGCCCGAGCATTGCCGCCAGATGCAGCGAGCCGTGCGGCGTCAGCCGAGCGCGCGGGCAGGAGCGTGCCCTGCAGACGCTTGCGGTCGGCCTTGCCCGAGGGACTCAGCGGAATGTCATCCAGCACATAAAACAGCGAGGGGTGCATGTATTCGGGCAACAGCCCCGCAAGCTCTGACCGAAGGTCCGCAAGCTGGAGCCGCGCGCCGCCCTGCGGCAACAAAAAGGCCTCCAGCGCGGCATATTCGCCAATGCGGCCAGCCCGCACCACCGCCTGCGACACGCCCTTGCAACGCGCAAGCGCCGCCTCGACCTCGCCAAGCTCGATGCGGAACCCGCGAATCTTTACCTGATCGTCGTTGCGGCCTAGGTATTCAATACTGCCATCGGCCAGCCAGCGCCCCAGATCGCCCGTGCGGTACATGCGGCTGCCGGGGGCAAAGGGGTCGTCCATAAAGCGCTGGGCCGTAAGATCGGGCTGGTTTACGTAGCCTTTGGCCACCTGCACGCCCGAAATATAAATCTCGCCCGTTACCCCCAGTGGCTGGGGCCGCTTGCGCCCGTCAAGCACATACAGACGGGTATTGCTGACCGGGCGGCCAATGGGCACGGCGTGCGGCGGCGTCTGCAGGCAGGGCTGCCACGAAACATCCACCGTTGCCTCTGTGGGGCCATAAAGGTTGTGCAGCTCTGCGTGCAGCTGTTCCGCAGCTGTCAGGGCGTTCCATCTGGCCACCAGCTCGCGGGGCAGGGCCTCGCCGCTGGTAAACAGATAGCGCAGGGTATGGAGTTTGCTCGCCGCAGCCGGGTAGGCATCCAGATAATCCAGAAACGCCCGCAGCATGGACGGTACAAAATGCAGCACCGTGACGCGGCGGGTTTCTATGGCCTGCGCGATGAGGGCGGGATTTTTCTCCGCACCCGGCCCCAGCAAGGCAAGGCTCGCACCCTGCCAGGACCACCAAAACAGCTCCCAGACCGAAACATCAAAGGCAACCGTGGTTTTTTGCAGCACCACGTCGCCCTGACCGATGGCAAAGCGCGACTGCATCCACAGCAGGCGGTTGGCCACGCTTGCATGCTCCACAAGTACACCCTTGGGCCGCCCGGTGGAGCCGGAAGTAAAGATCACATAGGCAGGGGCGTTTGGCGGCAGCGGCTGCGCCGTCGGGTTTGCCCCATGCCCGGGCTTGGGCGCATGCATAACCTCCGGGGCAGGCGTGAGCACCTGCTGGCCGCACTGGCGGAACACCCCGGCAAAACGTGCATCGCAGAGCACTGCGCACGAGCCGAGGTCTTCCAGCACCGGGCGCAGCCGCTCCGCAGGCATGCCGGGCGCCAGCGGCACATACACCGCGCCAAGCCGCAGCACGGCAAAAATGCAGGCCATCATCAGGGGCGAGCGCTCAAAGCACACGCACACGTACTGCCCGCTCTCCACGCCCTGCCCGCGCAGCCATTGGCTTACGGCCTCCACCTGCGCGTCAAAGTCCGCATACGACACAGCCGCGCCCGCAGCGTCGATCACAGCCGGGGCCTCTGGCGTTCGCGCCGCCTGAGCGCAAAAACGGCTGTCCATATCCGCCTGCAGATCAAATGGCTCGGCCGTGTCGTTAAAGGCGGCAAGCTCTGCGCGTTCCTGCTCCGGCAAGATATCCAGATCAAGCAGCGGGCTTGCGTCGTCAGCCAGAACAGCATCCGCCAAAATGCGCAGACGCTCGGCCATGCGGCTGACCGTGCGCTGGCTGAAGAGCTCGGTGCAGTATTCCAGATGCACATCGTAGCCGCCGTCCGCGCGCTCTTTAAAGTAAAAACTCAGGTCAAACTTGCTGCACTGGTGCGGCAGGCCAAGGGCCTCCATGTGCAGGGGCGCACGCCCAAAATCGTTCCAGCTGGCGTCTTCCAGCGCGGTAAATACGTCAAACAGCGGGTTACGGGCCGCGTTTCTCTCTACCTCCACGGCCTCTATGACCTTTTCAAAGGGGCAGTTTTGCGCCGCCAGCGCGTGACGGAATGCTGCGTCCACCGTGCGCGCCAGTTCCGCAAATCCGCCATGGGCGTTCATGCGCGTCCGCACCACGAGCGTGTTGACAAACAGGCCTACAAGACCCTGAACCTGCTCGTGCTCCCTGTTGGCAGCCGGGCAGCCCAAGATGACGTCGTCCTGCCCGGTGTGGCGCAGCAAAAAGGCGTCCACCAGCGCCAGCAGTACGGGAAAAACCGTCAACTCCGCCTGCAGCGCCCAGCGCTTGATGGCCTGACTGCGCTCGCGCCCCAGATCAAAAATCAGCACATCCCCTTCAAAGCGTTGCACGGGGGGCCGGGGGAAATCCAGCGGCAGACGCAGGCGCTCGGGCAGAGGTGTGAGGTCGTTGCACAGCTGCTCCAGCCCGCCTGGTTCGCGCTGCGAATCCCACAGGGCGTAACTGGCAAAATCCAGTTCCAGAGGTCGCCACTGCGGGGCCGCGCCCTGCAGCACTGCTTCGTAGGCTTCGTTGAGCTCGCGGGTAAAAATCTCTCCCGACCAGCCGTCAAAAATAATGTGGTGAAAACAGAACAGCAGCACATGACTGTCGTCACCCTGCCGGAACAGGGCCACGCGAGCCAGGGGCCGCTCCGCGCCCAGCGGCAGCGTCATGCCAAGATAGACGGCCTCGGTAAAGGGCGTGTCGTAACACTCAAGCCGCAGGCCGCCCGCAGGGGCGACCGTCTGCTCCGGCGCGTCCAGCGCCACGCGGATGCGCAGGGCGTCGTGCCGCTCTTCAAGCAGGGTCAGGGCATTTTGCAGGGCCACGGCATCCACCGGGCCGCGCAGGCGCGCGGCAAAAGGAATCACATATACCCGACCGCTCTCGTGCAGCTTTTGCATAAACCAGATACGCTGCTGCGCGGGCGACAGAGGGTAGCGCTCCAACCCCGCCATACGCGGAATAACTGCATCCGGCACTGCCAGAGCGCTGATGCGCACGGCCAGGGCACGGGGGCTGGGGTAGCCCATGACGTCTTCAATGCCGATGGCAACCGACAGGCTTTTGCTCAGGCTGGCAAGCAGACGCATGGCCGAGATGCTGTGCCCGCCAAGCTGAAAAAAGTCGGTGTCTACAGAATCAACCGGCTGGCCCAGTACTGCGGCATAGGCCTCGCGCACGGTCTCGGCCAGCGAGGCAATATCCTGCCCTCCGGCTACTGCAGCGGGCGCAATGACAGCCGCTGCAATTTCACTTGCTGCAACGGCACTGGTGGGCGCGGCTTCGCGCTGATCGGGCACATCCGTCACAGCAGCTGCGGCAGCAGCCTCAAGATCAAGGCATGGGCGGCCCCCGCCTGCCACAGCCGCCCGCAGCACCGCATGCAGACCGTTGCACAGGGCAAGGATGCTGTTGTGCGACAGCCGCCCGGCATCGTACAAAAAGCGGAAGCGCAGCCGTGCGCCGGGGATAACCGAAATACCCAGAGCGTAGGGGATTTTTTCAAAGCCGCGCATGTCGCACAGCTCAACGCTCCCCTCGTCAAAGCTCGTGTCCACGGGATAGTTTTCAAAAACCATCAGATGGTCGAGCACGTTTCTGCCCATGGCCGCCAGCGGCACATAGCCGTAGCGCATCTGCTGCAGGTTCTGCTCTTTGACATAGGCCAGCAGCTCGCCAAACGGCTCATGGGGCCGCCAGCGGGCGCGTAGCGGCAGGGTCTGGATAAACAGCCCCACAGCGGATTCGATGCCCGCCACTTCTGCCGGTCGGCCAGAGGTGACCACGCCAAAAACCACATCGCGGCTGCCCTGATTGACAGCCCCAAGCACTATGCCCCACAGGGCCTGCACCAGGGCGGAAAGGGTGACGGACTCGGCCGTGGCCAGCGCCTGCAGACCGGTGGTCAAAGCCTCGTCCAGCTCAAGCTCCAGGGTTTGCGGTTCGGTAAATTCGGAGCTATCGCCGTCGTCCTTGGCCGTGACGTCTCCCGCCACGCCTGTGGGCCCGGAAAAATCCTGCAGCAGCCCGGCCCAGTAGGCCCGCGCTGCCCGCTCGTCAAACTGCGCCCGCCAACGGCTGTAGGTCTCAAGCGGAAACGGCTCGGGCAACCGCGTGCTTATGGACCCGCCTTCGGTTTTGGCCAGGGCAAAAAGCTCGCGCAGCAGCACGCCCATGCACCAGCCGTCCATCAGCAGATGATGGAAGCACCAGCTCATCACCGCGCCGTCGTCTCCACGGCGGAAAAACCTTGCCCGCAGCAGAGGCCCGCGCTGCACGTCAAAGCCGCGCTGACGCTCCGCCCGCAGCAGTGCCTGCATCTCCGCCTCGGCCTCGGCCTCCGGCAGGTGCGAAAAGTCGTGGTATTCCATGCTGGTGCGGGTTTTGCGCAGCACCAGACGGTAAAACTCGCCCTCCACCGGCATGGGAAACAGCGAGCGCAGGCTTTCGTGCCGGGCCGTGAGCAGTTGCCACGCCCGCATGAGCGCAAAGATGTCCACCTTGCCGCTCAGGTAAAACTCCACCTGCTGGGTGTATACGCCCGACTGCGCCAGCATCGACTGGTACAACAGGGGCTCGTGCCCGCCGTCTGGCTGGGCGATGTGCTCCACCTCGTCAGCCGTGCAGCCGCTGGCGGCAAAGATGGCGTCAAGCGTCTGCTGCGGCAGGTAGGCGGGCAGGGTCTTGAGGGCCTCGCGCCAGCTGTCGAGCAGGTCGCCGACCCAGTCTGCGGGCAGACACTGGGGGCTAAACCAGGCATCAAGATGCAGCACGCCCTGCAGGTCAAAAAATACCGAAAGCTCCAGCGGCGCTTCGGCCTGCATCTCGCTGTGCACAAGCCCGGGGACAAGCCCCGGCGCAAGCGCTGAAAGCACCAGCTCGGCCTCGTCGTCGGGCTGGCCCGTCATGCGGCCCAGATAGTTGAAGGCAATCTGCGCCGTATAGTCGAATGTATCGGGCTCATCCTGCCGCAAGTATCCATATGCGTTGCAGTTTTCTGGGGTGAAATACTGCGCCAGCCATGGCCCCACGGTTTCGCGGGCCTGGGCGCAGGTGGCGGCAGGTTCAAGGGGCATGGGACATACGGCGGTAAACCAGCCAAGGCTGCGGCTTGCGTCAAAACCGGGCAGGAGTTCGTCGCGCCCGTGGCTCTCAAGCGTTACCTGCACGGTGGCCCTTTGCCCCTGCGCATGCAGGGCGCAGGCCAGCGCGGCCAGCAGATCGGCCTTGGCGTCGTGCGAATATTCAAACCGGAACCCCTCAAGCAAAGCAGCCGCGCTGACGCGCTCGGCGGCTTTGTCCCGCCCCTCGGGCAACCTGGCGCGCAAGGGTTGCGCCGGTACGGTGCAAGCTGCAAGCCAGAGGGCGCGCTGTTCTTTGGTGGGGAAGACCCCGGACGCGCGCAGGCGCTCAACCTCGCGGGCGCGCAGGGCAAGCCCGTGGGACTCGCGTTGCAAAGCGCCTGTGCGGCAGTATTGGATAAAATCCTGCCGCAGCGTTTCAAGCGACAGCGCATCCAGCGCAAGATGGTGACCCGCCAGCACCAAAAACCGTCTGTCGCCCTGCCGGGCAAGCACCGCCCCCAGGGTGCGGCCGTCCTCCGGGTTCAGCCCGGCGACAATCCGGGCCGCGACCCTCGCGCAGCAGGGCCGTCGGCTCCACCGCCTGTCCGTATTCGCGGCACTGCAGGTGGATGGCCTGCGGCTCGGCGAGCACCGTTGCGTGGTCTGGCGCAAAGGCCATGCGCAGGGCCTCGTGGTTTGCGGGCAGGCTGGCGAGCCATGACTCAATGCCCTCTGCCGACACCTCGGCCCGTATTTCCAGCGGCAGCAACATAAAAAACTGCCGCCAGTGCAGGGGATGCGCCGCCGTAAAATGGCGGGCAAAGGGCAACAGTGTAACCCGCTCGCCAGGTGCAACCGGCGTGTAATCCACGTTTTGGGCTGGCACTGGCGAGCTGACGCCGTCTTGCAGCAAGGCGCATATATCCCCAAAGCGGGGCTTGCGTAAAAAGTCGGCCGCGCTCAGGGCGGTGATGCCGCTGCGGCGCAGAATGCCCGTTATCTGGATAGCCCTGATGGAGTCGCCGCCCTCGCGGAAAAATTCGCTGTCGTCGTCTACGGCTCCTGTGGAGCCAGGGCGCAAAATTTTGCGCCAGGCATCGGCCAGCATCTGCCGTGGGTTACGGCGGGCAAGGCCCGCGCAGGCGCGGCGCATGCTCTGCGCAAGATCTTCAAGCAAGGCCTGGGCATCCGCCACGCAGCCAGCGTCGTACTCAAGCACAATGCGCGAGGCGGCCCCGGTTACGAGCGTAAAGCTGGCTGTAAGCTTGCTGGCCCGCAGCTGTAGCCCAAGCCTGCGAACCTCGATGCCGGGAGCGCTCAGCGGCTCAAAATGCGCGTGCGTGGCCAAAAATTCGGGCACGATGTCGGCAGCGCCGTAACGGCTGTGCTCGATGGCCTGGCGCATCTGCCGGGACGCTTCAGCCAGGACGGCGCGATCTTCCTGCCCTTCAAGCCTTACGCGCAGGGGCACGGTGTTGACGTAAAACCCGGCTGCGCAAAATTCGTCCTGTGTTTCTCGCAGACCCATGGGCACGCCGAGCAGCAGCTCCCTGCGCCCAAAACGCCGACAAAGGGTGCGCCCTGCCAGCGCCACAAAACAGGCCAGCACACTCGCGCCAGCGTTTTTTGCCAACATTTCAAAGCCGTGCGCTGTCTCCGCATCAATATCAATGCCCGTCATGGCGCCAGTGCGGCTGGCGGCCCCGGCTGCCGCATTTACCGGGGCGACCGGCGGCGTAAGCACCAACTGCCAGTACGCGGCATCCTCCGCGCAGGCGGGCGACGCCGCGTAGGCGCTCTGCCTGCGGCAAAAAGCCTCCTGCGCCGCGAGCTGTCCGCGTACAAGCGGCTCGCCGCGCAGATGGCGCAGGGCATTTTGCAGCAGTATCTCAAGGGTTTCGCCATCGCCCGCCACATGGTGCACCAACACCAGCACCTGCACGCAGTGGGGCAATGTGGCCGCCACCAGACGCACCGGCAGTTCCACGCGCAGATCAAAGGGCGTATGAATCTGCTCGTCAAAAAAAACAGCGGCCTCGCGCTCGCTGGCAAAAGCCACGCTGCGCAGGAACACCTCGTCCTTGCCGCTCTGAAAATGGGGATTGTCTATATCACCCGCCACCGTGCAGTGAAAAAGCTCCTGGGCGTTGGCGGCCCGGCGCAGCCCCTCGAGGAAATCCGCTGTTCTGTCGCCGCGCAGCTCAAGCAGAAGAGGCATATTGTAATCAATTGAGCCCTCGTTGACCTGCTGGTACGCCCAGATACGGTACTGGCCCATGCTCATGGGCGCGGTTTCGCGGGCGCCGGTCGATTTGACCCGGCCATTGCCGAGCAGCGCCTCCACATCAAACAGGGTTTCGCAGCTCGCAAAACTGCGAAAGGAAATATCCACATCAAAGGTTTTGCGGATTGAGTGCAGCAGGGACATGGCGTTGAGGCTGTTGCCGCCCTGATCAAAAAAGCTTTTGGCGGGGTTGTAGGTACGGCCAAGCACTCGCTCAAAAATGCTCACAAGGCCAGCATCCACCTGCCTTTCGCCGCGTGTCTGCGTTTCGCCTTGCCTGGCGATAGCATGCAGGGCCTTACGGTCAATTTTGCCAGTGGGGGCCACGGGCATGGCCTCAAGCACATGCCATGCGGAGGGAACCATGTACGGCGGCAGGTTGTCCCGGCTCCACGAAACAACAGATTCGATGGCTGCCCCCGATTTGAGCACAAAAAACGCGGCAAGGCTGGTCTGACCGCCAGCATCCTTAATTGCCAGCACGGCAGCCTGGCTGACGGCCTCGCAGCTTTCGAGCAGGCAGGCCACTTCGACCAGTTCCACTCGGTTGCCGCGAATTTTTACCTGATCGTCGGCACGCCCCAGCAGCAGAATCTCCCCCCGGGACGACCACAGGGCCAGATCGCCCGACGCGTAAAACCGTGCGCCGCCCTCCTGCGGCAGGCGTACAAACCGCTGCCCGGTCATATCCGGCTTGTTGTGGTAGCCAAGGGCAAGGCTGTCCCCGCCGATCCACAGTTCGCCCGCCATGCCCGCTGGCAGCTCGCGCCCTTCGGCATTGCGGATGGAGAGCGTCACATTGGGGATGGGCCGCCCTACGCCAATAGGCTGCGGCTCAAAAGGCGAAACCTCCTTCATGGCAGCGCACACGCAGGTTTCTGTAGGGCCGTAGGCGTTGAAATAGCGCAGTGATTTGGCGTAGTGCAGGGCGTCAGCCGCCACAGGGGGTTCGCCCGCGGTGATGAGCACGCGCAAACCCGGAAAAGGCTCGCCCTCAAAAAGATTGAGGTACGAGGGAGGCAGGGTTGCCACGCTGATATCATTGTCGATCATGTACTGTCGCAGGGTCCACGGCGCGTTGCGGCACGGGTCGCTCACAGGATAAAGCCCGGCCCCGGCCAGCAGGGCCATAAAACATCTCTGAAAGCGAGGCGTCAAAAATGGGCGGCGCAAACTGCAGCACGCGGTCGTCCTGCTGCACGCCAAAAAGCTCTATCTGCCCCTGAATCATGTTGGCAAAGCCGCCGTGCGGGGCCAGCACGCCCTTGGGCTTGCCCGTAGAGCCTGACGTATAGATGAGGTAGGCCCCGTCGCTGGCTGCTGGGGCTTGCGGCAGAGGGATGATGGCCGACTGCCGGTACGCCGCATTGTCGAGGTCAAGGGTAATGTCCGCCCCTGCGTCTTCTATTATATAAGCCCGCCGCTCAGGCGCCGCCTTGGAGTCTATGGGCAGGTACGCAGCGCCCAGCCGCTGAATGCCCAGCACGACCTCCGGCAGATTGGCCGTGCGCTCGGCCTCCACCGCCACAATGTCGCCCCGCCCAACGCCCTGCTCCGCCAGCCATGCGGCGCAGCGCAGGGAATTTGCGCGTACCTCGGCGTAAGAAAGGGCATTGCCCCACTCGTCCTTTACCGCCGTGCGTTCGGCAAACTTCTCTGCCGCAGCGTCAAAGAGTTCGGGCAGGGAGCGGATGTCGTACCGCCTTGCAGGCCCGACGCGCCACTGCGCCAGCTCGCGCTTTTCTTCATCCAGCAGATAGTCGAGCTGCGGCGGTTCGACCCCGGCCGCCAGCTGACCGATCACGCACTCGACCCGAGCCACAAAGCGCTCCACGTCCCTGTCGCTCAGGTGGTTGCGGCTGTTGCGCACGGTGAGCGAAAAACAGCCCGAACACAGCTCCTGCATAACCAGGATGCCGAAAAGAATCGGCTCTTTGGCGCTGTGGCGCTGCGTTGCCTCAACAATGGGAAATTCCGCCGTGCCGGGCGGCGTGTTGGGCAAAAAATTGACAAACGTATCAGCCAGAAAGGCAAAATTGCGGCCTTCAAGCTTGCGCGCCGCCAGTTGATACGGCGTACGCACATGGCGGTAAAACGAGGTGTTTTGGGCGCTGACGGCCTCAAGCAGTTTGGCGAAGGTTTCGTGAGCGGCAACGTTGACCAGCAGGGGCGGCAGCGACATCATGGCGCCCTGCCTGCGGTGCAGCACCTTGCGCTCGCCGTAAGCCACGGGGGCAAGGGCGACGATGTCTTTTTCGCCGCTCATGAATGAAACGATCAACGAATAAATGCCCGTAAAAAAGACCGCGGGGCTGACCTTGTGCGCGGCAATAAGCGCCGAGGCTTCACGCGAGGCTTTTTCAGAAAGAACGTACTTGTGATGGCGGCTATCGCCCAGCACGTCGGGGCGACCCGGCAGGGCGCGCAGCAGCCTTTTTTCGGGCAGGCGGGCAAGGTGCTCCTCCCAAAAGGCCATATCCTTCTGAAAGCGGGGCGAAGCGCAGTGCGCCTGGTCTTCGAGATAGGCTTCGTCGCAAGGGCACGGCTCGCCGAGGTCGGGAGTTTCACCGCGAGCAAGGGCCGTGTAAACATTGGCAATAACCGCAATATGAAAAAAGATGGCCAGCCCGTCGAGCACGACGTGCGAGCACTTGATGGCAACGATGCAACTTGCCGGGCCTGTAAGCACCAGCGCATAGCGGATAAGGGGATTCTCTACCGGCTCTTCAAAGAACTCGTCGATCATGCGGTCGGCGGCAGCGCTGGGGTCAGGCTGCGAGGCGGCATCAAGAACCCGAAAGTCGGGTTCGTGTTCTTCACCATCTATGAGAAAGCGAGGTTCTTCTTCGTCCTGACACAGAGCGGCGGCGGGCAGGGGCGTGAAGTGGAGCGTACGTCGTATGGCCTGACGCAGCAACCCGGGGTCGAGCATGGCGTCTATACGGTAGCAACCCCTGATGGAAGTTTCTGCATAGTCGGACAACGCCGCCTTTGCCGAGAGCCACAGTTCCTTCTGACAACCGGTTAAAGGCACAAACTTTGCCATTCCGTCCCCCACTGCGGCTTTTCGATCATAGCGCCATGCCGGGCAAAATAGCCTACAGTGAACATATTGGCAAGTTTTACATATACTTTGGACAATTTTTGCCGTAAATTCCCACCAGAACGCAAGACCCGTCCTCTGGTTTTTTTCTCCATGAAACCTCCAGGCAGGCAACGGTTCTTTCATAAATATAGCTTCGCAGAAATCCAGTCGCAAACCGAGGCCAGAATAATGCTCGCAGAACCTTGCTGGAAATGCATGGATTGGAAAAAGGAACTTGCCAACAATGTTGTCAGCATCGACCAGCTGAAAGAATACGCTTCTTTCAGCCCCGCTGAGGAGGCAACCCTGCGTGAAGTAGCCAAAGTGCATCCCGTCAACATTCCCCGTTATTACCTGAGCCTCATCGACAAAAACGACCCCCGCGATCCTATCCGGCGCATGTGCTTTCCCGATGCCGAAGAACTGGTGGTTGCCGGGTCCATGGGCGCGACCACTGCCGACCCCTATGGCGACGACAAGCACGACAAGGGCAACGGCGTGCTGCACAAATACGACTGCACAGCACTGCTGGTCACCACCGAATGCTGCGCCATGCACTGCAGGCACTGCTTTCGCCGTCGCATCGTGGGGCACTCAAACCAGCAGACCCTGCGCAATTTTGCCGGAGCGCTGCAATATATTGCCGAGCACCCCAAGATCAACAACGTCATCCTGTCGGGCGGCGACCCGCTGACCCTCGCTACCCCGGTCTTGCAAAAAATGCTGGCCGGTCTGGCCGAGATAGACCATGTGGATTTTGTACGCATTGGCACGCGCATACCCGTCACATACCCCCTGCGCCTGTTTGACGACGCCCTCATCGAGGTTCTGCGCGCTTTTGCCGAACGCAAGGCCCTGTACATCGCCACCCACTACAACCACACCCGCGAGATAACCCCCACATCTACAGAAGCCATAAAAAGACTGCGCCTGTGCGGGGCCGTCATCAACAATCAGGCGGTGCTGCTGCGGGGCGTAAACGACACGGCGCAGGACATCGCCGGGCTGATGAACCGCCTGCTGGCCATCGGCGTAAACCCTTACTATCTCTATCAGTGCATGCCGGTATCGCGCGTGCGGCACCATTTTCAGCTGCCGCTCAAGCAGGGCATCGCCATTGTGGATCAGGCCAAGGCGCTGCTCAGCGGCTACGGCAAACGCTTCAAGTACATAATCGGTCACGACATCGGCAAGCTTGAAATTTGCGGCATCAGCGACGGCAACATTGTTCTCAAGCAGATGCACGCCCGCATCGGCCATGAGGAACAGGCCTCGCGCATCATCATCCAAAAACTCGATGACGACGCCGGATGGGTTGATCTGTAGGTCTAACAATATGCAACACGCTGACACAACTCTGTTTTGCATTCCGCATGCGGGGGGCAATGCCGCCTATTTTGCGCAGTTTGGCGCGCTGTTTCCTGCTGCAATCGAGGTCAGGCCGCTGGATCTGCCGGGCAAGGGCCGCCGTTTTCGCGAGCCGCTGCCCACCAGCATGGAGGCCATGGGCCGCGACCTTTTTGCCCAGATGCGTCCTACAGCCGTCAACAGGCCCTACGCCATCTTTGGGCACAGCATGGGCGGACTGCTGGCCTTTGTGTGCGCACGGCTGGCAAGCGAAACCAACATCCCGCTGCCAAAAGCTATTTTTATTTCTTCGGTGCATGCGCCGGACAAAATCAATACGGGCATTCCCGGGCCGGTGTCGCAGCTGCCGCCGGGCAAGCTGTGGGACCATGTGCTGCGCATGGGCGGCACGCCGCCAGACGTGGCGCATTCCAATGAATTTCGCAGCTATATCGAACCATTGCTTGCGGCGGATTTTGCCGCTGTGGAAAGCTGGCAGCCAGCCCCCTGCCCGCCCCTGCCCATGCCCATACACATCGTGCTGGGCAGCGAAGACATCATCACCGAGGCCGACGCCCTGCACTGGCAAAAGCTGTCTGCCGCCCCGTGCACCGTGCGCACCTTCAACGGCGGCCATTTTTACCTGCAGCACCACTGGCAGGAGCTGGCCGAACACCTCACGCGCACGCTGGCGGCATAACCATGCTGGCGCGCCTGTTTGGTCAGTGGGCCGTGCCGACCGCAGAGCCGGGTACGGTTTTGTGCGTGGGCCTGCATCTGCAGGATATGGCTGCCTGGCCCGACTGCTGCCGCCCCTTCACCACCGTTTGCGAACAACGCGCGGCAAGACGCTTTGCCCAGGTTGCCGACGCGGCCCGCCACCTGGCGGGCCGGGCGCTCGCGCGGCGCATGCTGCACGCCCAGACGGGGCAAAGCATGGTTGACGACTTTGCCCGCAACCCTCACGGCAAGCCCTTTTGTCCGCTGACAACAGCTGAGTTTTCCATCAGCCATTCGGGCGACATGGTGTGGGTGGCCGTGTGCCGCAGCACCCCTGTGGGCATCGATGTGGAAAAAATGCACCCCCTGCCGGATGCGGCCGAGCTGACCGGCCAGCTGCACCCGCAGGAACGGCAGGCCCTGCTGGCATTGCCCGAAACAGAGCTTGAAACGGCATTTTACCGCTGCTGGACGCGCAAGGAGGCCCTGCTCAAGGCCGTGGGCACGGGGTTGAGCACGCCGCTGCAAGACTTTTGCGTGCGCATTGACCAGCAGAACGACAGCTGGGTGCTCCGTGCGCCCACGTCGGCGACCGGGCAATGGACCTGCCGCGACCTAGCCGTTGCAGACGGTTACCAGTGCAGCGTGGCCGCCCAGGCCCCGCGCCTGCGCATAGAGGTGCATCATGTCTGACCGGCTGCGTCGCATGCGCAAAAAACACGCAATCACGCCGCATTCGCCCCCAAATTCATGTGGACGATACCGCTTTTCCTCTGATATATTGAAATATGCGCGCATGGCTTTACGCCCGCGTCATAATTGGGTTTACACTTCCAGACAGCTCAAGGCGTCGCGTACTGTCCTGGCAGAGCCGCCGTGCTGCGGACGCACTGCGTTATCGAGAACGCGTCAAAGGTATATTGTTCCATGAGCAGCCGCCTCAGATCGTTACTCGCCATACTTGCCGCAGCGCTCGTTTGCGTCATGACGCTGTGCGCCGGAGTGCAGGCCGTCCAGCTGGGCGCGACAGCTGTTTCAGCGCCTGCGCTGCAGCCCGGCCAGTCCCAGAGCCCGGCGACATGGCAAGAACCCGGCCGTCCCATGGTCGCAGCCTATTTTGAGGCTGGCCCCTACTGGGAATTTAACCTGCTGCAAAAAGAAATCATCAAGGCTCTGCAACAGCGCGGCGTTGCGGCGCGTATCGTGTTTCCCGACGACCTTCACATCAGCCCCGGCTGGGACGCCCCCAACAGCGTGTACCGCGCCGAGGCCCGTAAGCTGATGTCCAACCCCGCCATAGACGTGATCATAAGCATGGGCACAGAGGCCACCAAGGCCCTGCTGGCCGAAAACAACGGCAAAACCCCCATCATGAGCGTGGATGTGGCCGACCCTGCTGGCGCGGGCATTGTTGACCCCGCTACCGGCAAAGGGGCAGCCAACCTCACCATCCGCTACACCAAGGACAAATGGTTCAAGGTCTTTGCGCTGTTTCACGAGGCCCGGCCCTTTCGGCGTCTTGGCATCATGTACCACGACAGCCCCGAGGGGCTCTCGTACTCCAACGTGCGCGAAGCCCGCGAGGTGGCGCGCGACCGCGGTTTTACCCTGGTGGAATACCCTTTTCTCGACAAGGCCGAGAGCGTTGAATCGTGCACAAAAGGCGTAAACAGCCTGTTGAGTCAGGGCATCGACGCTTTTTACATCTCGGCGCTCAACTGCTTTGACTGGACGCAGGCCAACCCGCAGGGCATCTTTGACACGCTCAACGACAAGGGCATCAAGACTTTTGCGCGCGACGGCAGCGTGCATGTGAGCCGGGGCGCGCTCATGGGGCTTTCCACCCTTGATTATGTCCCGCTGGGCAAATTTTATGCCGACCACATGGCCGCGAAGCTGGGCCTTTTGCCGCCCAACACGCAGCTCGAGGAAGCGGCCTATACGCCCAAGATAGCGCTCAACCTTGTGACGGCGCAAAAAATGGGCATGGATCTGCCGCTGGTTCTCCTTATTTCGGCGGACGAACTTTTTGACGCAACACTGGCTGGCGTTGATAAAACGCCCGCCGTTCAATAACTTTCCCGTAACCCTGAAACCGATTTCATCGAGGTTGCACATGACGAAAGATACATTGGAAAACACTGTTGACGGCGCTGAAGATCAGGCTGCCTGCCAGACGGAAGAAACCTGCGAATGCGCCTGCCCGTCGGTGGAATCGGTGGACGCCATCATTCGCAAGCGCGTCTACGGCGCCATTGGCATTGGCTTTGTGCCGGTGCCGCTGGTGGATTTTTTGGGTCTCTCCGCCCTGCAGCTTGAACTGATCCACGCTCTGGCCAAGGCCCACGGAGTCGAATTTAAAAAGGAACGCGTCAAATCCATCATCTCATCGCTCTGCGGCGGCATTCTGACCACGGCAAGCGTGCCCCTGGCCGCCTCTCTGCTCAAGAGCCTGCCTGTCATCGGCATCACAGCAGGCGCGGCCACCATCAGTCTCATGGGCGGCACAACCACCTATGCTCTGGGCTGGGTTTTTGACCGCCACTTCAGAAAGGGCGGCAACCTCGTTGATTTTGACGCCGAAGAAGCCAAAACCTACTTCAAGGAAAAAGTTGAAGAAGGAAAGACGATTATCGGCAAAATCAAAAAAAAGGTTAAGAAAGAAGCTGCGGTCGAAGCTGAAGCGCCCACCAAGGAAGCGAGCACCGACGCGGCCTAGATACGGCCTAGATACGGCAGCCCCTGACCGGTTTCGGGAATCTGACGCAAGCCGGAGGGCCAGACGGCTGGCCCTCCGGCTGCCTTGCGGCGGACAGAAGCCGCACGATATCGGCAGCCTGCAGGATTTATAAGCCATTTTTGCACTCATGGCCGCTCAGCGGCGGAGCGCATATGTTGTGTTTGCCCAAAAACCGCGCAACAGCCGGGGGTGGCAAACAGACCGCCGGGCATGCCGCACGGCGCGGCACACCTGAACACCGGGGCCACAGAACCACATGCTGCAACTGAAAAAATCGCTTTTTCTCAAACTTCTGTGGGAGCAGGCCGGCGACGAGGGCAACAAGATTGTCGCCGCGTGCCTTGGCTCTGGCATCATGCAAGGGCTTGCCGTTTTTTCGGTTCTGCAGGGTCTGGAAGAGCTTTCGGATGACGGGCTGCAGTTCCATACCTTTTTGGCCTTTCTGGTCAGCCTTACCGCATTTTATTTTTTGTTTCGGCACATTACGGGACGCTCGGCGCAGATTGCCCTGCGCGGCATCATGGAGTGGCGCATGCGCATTGCCGCCAAGTTGCGCGGCGTTTCGCTGCTGGAATATGAAAAGCTGGATAAAAACCGCGTTCAGTCCGCCCTGCTGGATGGCCGCGAAATGGTTGTCGAAGCCGCCCGCATGCTTGTGGCGGCCTCGGCCAATACGGTTATGGTGGCGCTTTCGTTTGTAAAAATGGCCACCGTGTCCATACCCGGCACTCTTGGCGTTTTTGTGCTGCTGGGCATGGGGTTCTGGATTTTTTTACACCTCATCAATAGCGTGCATGCGCATATGGGGCCTGCCATGCGGGCCGACCAGCGTTTTTGCGCGGGTCTGCGCGACCTGTACGCGGGCCTGCTGCAGCTCAAGATGCACAAACCCAGAACAACTGCCCTTTTTGGCGAGCAGATCATCCCCGACCTCTCCGTCGCCTCTGAAGCGCGCGACGCCACCGAACGCAGGCACGCCCTGGGCATTTCATTTTTCGCCATGTTCAACCTGCTGATACTCGGGCTCATACTGTTCATCATGCCCAAGGTTCTCGGGCTTGAAACCTCGGAGACATCCTCGCTGCTGGTATTGTGCATGTTCAGCCTGAGCCCCCTCATCAGCCTGATCACCTCTGTACCCATGATGGCCAAAGTCGAGATGAGCCTGCAGGAGCTGGCCAGCGTGGAGGCGCAGATCGATTCTGTAACAGAGCCCTTTGAAACCTCTGGCGCTGACGCCCGCTGGCAGCAGCCCGACCCCGCCGTGCCCGACTTTACCTCCATCTCCATGCGCCAGGTGCGCTTTGACTACCGCGACCGCGCCGGGCTGCGCCTGTTTGGCATCGACGTTGAATCGTTTGAGCTGCGCAAGGGCGAAATGGTCTTCATACGGGGCGGCAACGGGTCGGGCAAATCCACGTTCATGAATGTGCTGGCCGGGCTGTACGCGCCCCAGGCCGGAGAAATGTTTTTGAACGACGCCATGCTTTCAGACGTAAACATGGAGTCGTACCGCAACCTCTTTACCATCGTGCCCACAGATTACCACCTGTTTTCGCGCCCCTTGGGGCTGCGCATTACCGCCGACCAGCTCACCGACGTACTGCGCACCCTGCATATGGAAACCAAGGTAACCCTGCTTGAAGACGGCACATTTTCTACACTTGATCTCTCCGCCGGGCAGCGCAAACGCCTGGCCCTTGCCTGCGCGCTGCTCGAAAAACGCCATATCTACCTGTTCGACGAGGTCGCCGCAGACTTTGACCCCGTGTTTCGCCGGTATTTTTACGAAGAACTTTTGCCGGACATCATCCGGCAGGGCGGAACCATCCTGGCCATATCCCATGACGACCGCTACTTCCATGTGGCCGACAGAGTGCTGACCATGCGCGAAGGCGGATTTGTGGAAGACCCCTTTGACGAAGGGGCGTCGGCATGAATTCCCCGCTGACGTATCTGAGCCAGCGCCTTGGGGCGCTGCTGTGCCTGTGCCTTATCCTGTGCACGCCTCTTGCGGCAAAGGGTAAGGACCTTACCGGCAATTCAAACATCCAGCTGGTGCGCGAGCTCTACAACAACGTGCGCGACACTCTGCCCTCTGAAATAAACGCCGCCGGAAACACGCAGACCATACAAAACAGGCTCAGATGCTACGAAGAAAACCACGACTACGGGCAGCGCATACAGATCTGCAACAACAAGTATGTCAAGGGAATCGTGCACCTTGCTCGTAAATCCATTCATTCTCGCCCCAATCTTGGAGAATTTGTGCTCAATGTTGATCTTTGCCCCATTCTTTACAACATCTGCATGGGGCAGACGCAGGATGACAAGGAACGCTGCATCCTGTTTGAACGGCAGTGCATAGATTATACGCTTGATATGTTCTGGCGCGGCTCTGCGCGATATACACAGCAAACCTATCGGTTGAACCAATGAAAAGCCTCTGTGCAAGCATACGGGACATGGTGCGCCGCAACCGCATAAGGATCATCTGCGCGGGCGTGGTTACCACGCTGATCATCCTTTTTCTCTGGCCGAGCATCGTCATTTCCATCAAGCCCGGCGAGCTTGGCGTGCTCTACGCGCGCTTTCGCGGCGGCACGCAGCTGCAGCAGACCTACGACGAAGGACTCCACCTTATCCAGCCGTGGAACATCATGTACATCTATGATGTGCGCGTGCAGGAAGAAACGCAGAACATCGATGTGCTCACCGTGGACGGTCTGACCATCAACGTGCAGATCTCGTTGCGCTTCCAGCTTTTCCGCGACCGCCTGCCCGCGCTGCATCAGGAGATAGGCCCCAACTACCGCGAAAAGGTTGTGCTGCCCATCATGAATTCGGCCGTGCGCCAGACCATCGGCAGCTACCGGCCTGACGACCTCTACTCCACCGCACGGCAGGAGCTGCAGGACCAGATGCTTGTGGACGCGGTGGAAGAAATGGGCCGCATCCCCATTCTTATTCAGGGCTTTGTGGTCAAAAGCATTACCCTGCCCGAAGTGCTGCGCAACTCCATCGAGCGCAAACTCGTGGCCGAGCAAGAGTACCTGCGCTACAAGTACATTCTGCTTGAGGCCCAGCAGGAGGCGCGCCGCAAGATATTTGAAGCCGAGGGCATCAAGGCGTATCAGATGCTGGTCAACGAGCATATGACGCAAAACTTTTTGCGCTACGAGGGCATTCAGGCCACCAAGGATCTTGCCTCGTCGTCCAACGCCAAAATTGTTGTTATTGGCGGCAAGGACGGCCTGCCCGTCATCCTCAACGCTGATTCGCCAGCTGGCGCAGCTCCGGTTGACCCGGCAAGCAAACCCGCCGCCCAGGGCGCGGATTCCAGGACGGCCACGCAAACAGCCGGCAACCAGGATGCAGCCCAACCAGAGGCAGCAAAACCCGACGCTGGCAAACCCGACCCGTCAAAGGGCGCGCAGGGCAAAAGCACAGATTCACGGTTCGATGCCTCCAGATCAGCCGCCCCCAGGCCAGATACTGCCAGATCAAACATAGGCAGACCCAATGCCGCTCGCCCGGATACCCGGTCAGAGGCCCGGCAGGACAAGGGGACGGAGCAATCCCCGTCTGACGGGGTCGGCTGGATATCCCCGGGCGAAAGCGTGTCAGACTACATTCAGCGGCTGGACAAATCACTGCTGCAACCCCACCGGGGCGGCCCGGTGAGACAGTAAAGGAGGCCCGTCGTGCCACTGTTCATTACCATCTTTGTTTTGAGCCTGCTTATAGGGCTGCTGGGCATCAATTCACGACTTGGTTTTTGGGGCAACTTTTTTGCCAGTATCCTGCTGACCCCGCTTGTGGGCCTGCTGCTTGTGGTCGCTTCGGGCCGCAAAAGGCCCACGCACTGCTGACCCGCACAGGGTCTGGCGCAAACACGCACTCTTTTTACTCCGCGCGGTAGGCATGATTTTTTTTGCATCGGCACGTAACTCTTCCATGTCATTGCGCCTCAAGCTCTCCCGCCAGGTTTGCCGCATGCACGCGGCGTTTGCGCTGCTTGCGCTGACGGTTTGCCTTGCCCTGGTCAGCCCGGCCCTGGCCAACCCGTCCGTCATGCGCATCGGCTACCTCGAGGCCGGGCCCTTCTGGCTGTTTGACAATACTTGGAACGCCTTTCGCGACGGCATGGCCAGGTACGACGACATGCACTGCGAATACCCGGCAAATGCCCGCTTGAGCCCCGGCTGGGAGCCGGAACACATGCGTCGCCTGCCCGAGCTTGCCCGGCAGCTGCTGCAGCGCAAGGATATTGACCTTGTGGTGGGCATGGGCACAGCCGCCGTCAAGGCGCTGCTGGCTGTCAACGATGGCCGCCTGCCCATACTGGGCATGGGCATGGCCGACCCCATTGCCGCCGGCGTGGTCAAAAGCGCGCAGGATTCAGGCGTGGACAACTTTACCTGCCGGGTGGAGGTTGACCGCTGGTCTTCCATGTTTCGCGTTTTTTACGACGTGGTGCGGTTTCACAAAATGGGCATCATGTTTCAGAACAGCCAGGAAGGCCGCGTGTATGCGGCCCTGGGCGACGCCCAGGCCATTGCCTCGGAGCTGGGCTTTACGCTGGTGCTCTACGACGGGCTGTCCTCTGCCGAAAGCCCGGACGAATGCCGCAAGGGCCTGGACGAACTGCGCAAGCAGGGCATGGACGCCTTTTTTATCGGCCCGCTGAACTGCTTTGACCTCGGCGGCGAGGGTATGGCCCCCCTGCTGCAAAAGCTCAATCAGTGGAAAATCCCCACCTTTGCCCGCGACGGCTCCGAATACGTCAAGGCCGGGGCGCTCATGGGCTTTTCGACCTGGAACTTCGGCCCCAGCGGCATTGCTCTGGCCGGACAGGCCCACGCCATCCTCAGCGGAGCCAAACCCCGCGACCTGCCCATGCTCGACCAGTCCGAACCTTCCATCGCTCTCAACCTTGCCACTGCCAAGGCCATTGGCTTTGATTTTCCCTTTGACGTGCTGGTAACGGCCGACGAACTGCACGAAACCATCAGCCAGCCGCACCCCGGCACGCCGTAAGGATCGCCCTGTGCTTATCCGCGCAACGCGCAAACTGCGCATCAATGCCCTGCTTCTCGGGCTTGGGGTCCTGCTGGTTACCCTGGGGTTCAACGTGCTGCTCTCCGTTTCAACGCTGAATACCCTGGCAACCGACATGGTTCTGTCGGGGTACCGCAGCGGGGCCGAGCGCCTCGCCCGCGACATAGAACGCGGCATGCGCTTTGGCAAACCGCTGTCCTCGTTCGCGGGCATGGAAGAGATGCTGGCGGAGCAGGGGCAGAACACAGCGGGCATAAAACGGGTTATTGTGGTCAACGCCTCAGGCGAGGTGCTGTACGCCCAACCGGCGCTTGACCCTGCCAGCCCGCAACCACGCAGGCTCGACCCGGCTGCCCTGTTGCCCGACGACGCCGCGAGCCAGCAGGCCGCTCTCAAGACCGACCAGGGCTACCGTCTGGCCATCCCCCTGCAGAACAAAGCTCCTGTGGGCTGGCTGGTGTTGGACATTGACGGCAAACGCATCAACGCGGCTACCGAAGACTTTTTGCGTTTGTCGTCGCTGCTGCTGGCGGCGGCCTGCATTGTGGTGGGGCTGATTCTGGCTGGCCGCCTCGGCCTGCTCACCGGCCAGCGCACCGTGGGCACAAGCCTTTCGGGCATGACCAGAATGCTGCTTGTCATCATCGGCACGGCGCAGCTGCTCTATGCCTGCAGCACGCTGGCGCTGTTTGACACCTACGTCAAACAGGCCGTCCGAACAAAGGCCGACATACTGGCGGAGGCCACGGGGCGCGACTTTGAATACCTCATCCACAAAGGCGTGGATATTGCCAGCCTGCGGGGCAAGGATCAGGCACTGGAGCAGCTGCTGGCGGCCAACAACGAGCTGGCCGGGGCCATGTTGCTGTCTCCCGACGGGACGGTCATTGCCTCTGCCGGGCATGTGCCCGACACCTCGCTTGCGCTCGAAAAATCCCTCAATACATACTGGCCCAGCCGCTTCCACCAAAAACAGGAAGTGCTGCGCCTACAGCTGGCCCTGCGCCCGCAGGCCATAACCGCGCGCATATCCGCTCTGGCGCTCGACCTCGGCGCGTCGCTGCTTATCAGCTTTTTGCTGCTGCTCGAGCTTTCAAAACTGTTGGGGCTCATCGCCCAGCGCACCCTGCCCCTCGGCGATATGGCTAACGAGCTTGAGGGCACGCACCGGTCACGCGCGGTGCAGGCTTTGCGGGCTGCGGGGTTTGTGTTCTTTTTGGGCTACGATATGGGCATATCGTTTATCCCGCTTCTGGCCCGCCAGCTTTACGAGCCTTTCATGGGGCTGAGCCGAGATGTGGCCATTGGCCTGCCCATCTCGGCCGAGATGGTCAGCGCGGGTGTGGCATTGCTGTTTTCGGGCGGATTTTCGCTGCGGTACGGCTGGCAAAAGGTTTTTGCCGCCGGCACGCTGGCGGCTGCCGTGGGGCTGCTGATGGGCGGCATGGCCAACAGCCTGCATCTGCTTATTCTGGGACGCATAGCCGCCGGTTTTGGCTTTGGGCTGGTGCTCATGGCCGGGCAGATAGGCACCCTGGGCAAGGCCAATGCCGGGGCCGGGCTTACCAGCGTTTTTGCGGGTATCTTTTCGGGCAGTATTTGCGGCTCCGCCGCCGGGGCCATGCTGGCCGACCATATTTCATTTCAGGCGGTGCTTGCCACGGCGGCCTGCACGATATTGCTGGCCCTGTTTACTGTTATGCTGGGCAAGGAGCCCGCCGCCGCGCAGGATGCAACCGGGGCCGCATCCCCGGCCAGGCCAGCTCTCGGGCATATGTTTTCCGGCTGCATGCAGCTGCTGCAAGACCCGCGCATGCACCTTGTGCTGCTGCTGGTGGGCATTCCCGCCGCCATGTGCCTGACGGGTTTTTTGCACTACCTGCTGCCGCTCAGGCTGGCAAACGCGCATGTGGACCAGTCGGACATTGGCCGTATATTCATGCTCTACGGGCTGTGCTTTATCACTGCCGGCCCGCTGCTGGGCCGGTGGATAGACCACAGAAAAGACAAATCCATATTTCTGACCCTTACAGGCCTGCTGTCTGGCATTACGCTGCTGATCGCTGCAAAGGGCACGGGCATGGCCGGAGCCGCCGCCGCTGTCATAACCCTGGGGCTTGCCCAGTGCCTGGCCGCCCCGGCTTCCATGATCTGCATTCTCACGCTTGCCTCGGCCCAGAGGCTTGGCAGGGAAAAAACCGCCTCGGTCTACCGCGGGCTTGAGCGCATGGGGCAGGTGGCCGGGCCGGTGATATTTGGCCTTGCCGTCAGCGTCATGACCTCAGCCAGCGCACTGCTGCTCATGGGCGGCATTGTCTGCGCGCTGGCGTTGCTGTTTCACCTGCTGTGGAAACTCAAGACGGCATCGAGCTGATCATGTTGCCCAGACCGGCCCCGGCATCGGCCTCCCGGCTTGCCGCCGCACTGGCGGCGCTGCCTTTGGAATGTGCCTGGGTTGCGGCCAGCGACCCGGCCAGCGCCCCGGCCCGCGAACAGGGCAGCGACTCAACCATGGCCCGCAGCTCAGGCATGGCGGCATCTGCCAGCCCGCCGGGCAAAAACCACGACAAAACCTCGTGGTAATCTTGTGACCACACCAGCGGTGCGACCTTTTTTGTAAACCGCCTAAATTCTTCTTCGGTAGGATAGCTGAAATACTGCCGGCCCTCAGGCCGCTGGGCGTATGTGGTCAGCTCCTGCCCGGATTCCAGCTGCGGCAGATGACGCAGCAGGGTGTCAATACCCGCAAAATAGGTGTGCACAAAGTTCCACAGCAGGCAACGCCCATAGTCTATGGGCCACCAGCCTATTTCCACAATAGGACCTGTATCCAGCCCGGCGTCGAGGTGAAACAGCGTGCAGCCAGAGCGGGCGTGCCCATGCTCCATGGCCCGGAATGGGCTGCACAGCCCCTGCAGGTCGGGCAGCGCGCCTGGGTGCATGCCATAGGTGCCGAGGCGGGGCATGTCGATAACTTCGCTTGGAATGACGTAATCATACCGGCAGGATATAATCACGTCCGGCGCAAGGGCGCGCATGCGCTGCCGCGACTCGGCAGATTTCATGGGGCCCCACATCTGCATGGGGATGCCGTAACGTTTTTGCAACCCCAGATACGTCTGACATACGGCGCTATTGCCTTGGGGAAAACGGGCTTCGAGCCACGGCAGTATATGGTCGAGCACCATGCCCCGTTCGTGGGTCACGAGGCATTCCGCATAGGCATTGCTGCACTCGGCATCAAGCACGTAGTCTGACAGCACCACAAAAACTTCGTGCTTCGGAACCAGACCAGCCAACAACCTGTTAAGGGCCACACAACCGGCAAGATCTTTTTTGGCGCATACAACAATTTTCACGGCATATCCTTTAGTAGAACATTGCTGTGCATGCTACGCCGCAACCTTGTGTATGAAAAGGAAAAATCGTTTACCTTATGCGGCGCCGTCATTCCACCACAAAATTAAAATAGGTATCGGGATAGGGTTCGTTTTTGAGGGTATAATGCCACCACTCTTCTTCGTACCGCTTAAAGCCCGCCTGCTCCATCACCCCCAGCAGCACGGCCCTGTTGGCCTCTTGCTGCGCAGTCAGCCCCTTGGCCCCGTGGTGCGAGGCTTCGCCAAAATGGTCAAAGGTCGTGCCCATGTCGACCTCCCTGCCGCTCTGCCTGTCCACCAGGGTCAGATCAACGGTGCTGCCGCGCGAATGCCCCGAACGCGTGGCCACATAGCCGAGGTCAAACACGCGGGCCTTTTCCACCTGCGGGTAAAAGATGGACTTCATGCGGGTGTCGGCGGCGTCCATGCCCCAGCGCACAAAATGGTCCACTGCGGCCTGCGGGCGGTAGGCGTCAAAAATTTTCAGGGTATAGCCCTTGTTTTCCGCGCTTGCGGCGGCCTTGCACAGGGCCTTTGCCGCTGGCTCCGTCAAAATGGCCTGAGGCCCGACGTAGCCGTCAATACGCTTGCCTACAAAATTGTAGGATGAAAAATAGCGTATTTCCAAAATCACGTTTTCGCACACGTCGGTCACATGCACAAAACCCTCATGCAGAGCCGCGTGAGCCTGCAAAGGCAGCAGCAGAGCCAGAGAGAAAACCAGAACCGACAGCATCCCGGACCAATTGCACTTGCGGCTTGCACTCATGGGACTTCTCCTCTTTTTCCGCAGGGGGGTAAAATAAAAAAACTGATGGTTATTGCACCCTATTATGCCCTGAGCGTCAATGCATGGCTTTTTGACCTTTTGCTTTCAACAATGCATAATTGGCTGATGAACATCACACTACCAGGGAGCGCAGCATGAAACTGCTGGAAAAAGCCCGCGCGGCCGGTTGAGCCGCCAAGCTGGCTCCAGGGGCCCTGGAGCGACTTTTGCGCGGTTTGCCGTCTGCTACGCGCCCTGACCTTGAGGCCAGGGTTCTCGCTGGCCGCGCCAGGAACGAAGACGCCGTGGTGCTGACCGTTCCCCCTGGCTGCGCGCTGGTGCAGACCGTGGATATTCTTGCGCCCATCGTCAACGACGCCTTTGCCTTTGGCCGCATTGCGGCGGCCAATGCGCTGTCTGACGTCTACGCCATGGGCGGGCAGCCGTGGAGCGCCATGAACGTGGCCTTTTTCCCGCAGGCGCTGGCAGAGGACGACCCTGAGGGCATCCTTGAAAATATCCTGCGCGGCGGCCTCGACGCGATGAACGAAGCAGGCGCGGTGCTGGCGGGCGGGCACACAGTGCAGGACGACGAACTCAAGTACGGGCTGGCGGTTACGGGCATCATCGACCCGGCGCACATGGCCCGTAACGACGGACTTAAACCGGGGCAAAAGCTGCTGCTCACCAAGCCCCTTGGCACGGGCGTGCTGGCCACCGCCGTCAAGGCCCGCTGGGATCATGCCGAAGAAAGCGAGGCCGAGGTGACACGCTGGTGCTCACGCCTTAACAGCGTGGCTGGGGCCGTTGTGCGCGACCTCAAGATTGCTGCGGCAACAGACATTACAGGTTTTGGCATTGGCGGCCATGCCCTTGAGATGGCCTTGGCCTCTAACGTGACCGTGGTGCTGCATGCCGAGGCATTGCCCCTCATGCCGCACGCGCTTGAATACGCGCGCGACGGCCTCATACCTGCAGGCAGCCATCTAAACAGAAAATACTGGGCCTGCTCGACCAGGGTTGACAATACGGTGGATGAGGCGCTGACAAGCCTGGCTTTTGATGCGCAGACATCGGGCGGGCTGTTGCTGGCTGTTGCGCCCGAGCTTGTGGGGCAGGCCAGCCAGTTGCTGCTCGCCGGGGGAGATCTGGCCTGCGAGGTGGGCGAAGTGACCGAAGCCGGAACGGACGGCGCGGCATTGATCTTACGCTGACATCTTGCCCTTTGCACAGGCCCGCTGCCGCTTCAGGGGCACCTGCCCTGAAGACTCAAGTTTTTTTTGCATAATTGCTTGCCCAAACGCCATAACGACTTATTATAGACAAAGATTTTCTGCTAACGCCTCTCCGCACGGCAGAGCGGCCCCCATAAGCGCCCGGCAAGGGGTGTACGGTTCACGGCTTGCAGCCCACCGGCAAGTGTGCTATGGAAACACGCTTTGCGAGAGTGGCGGAATTGGTAGACGCACTGGACTTAGAATCCAGCACCATTGGTATGGGGGTTCAAGTCCCCCCTCTCGCACCAACTACCTCACCAGAAAAGGAGTCCCTCGTGGAATATAGCGCAGAAGACATTTCGCCGGTCAGAAAAAAGGTCGTCATCACCACCGAAGCCCAGGAAGTGGAAGCAGCCATCATGGGCGCCGTGGCGCTGTACAAAACGTCGGTGCAGGTGGACGGTTTCCGCAAGGGCAAGGTTCCGGCGTCGGTCATCGAGCAGCGCTTCCGCGACAAAATTTATGAAGAAGCCCGCCAGGACCTGATCAACGTCCACATCAACGACGTTATGCAGAAGCTCGACGTGACGCCCGTCGCCGGAGTGGACGTCGACGCCAAGGGTACCTTTGAGCGCGGCAAGGGCTACGAATACAGCATCGAATTTGAAACCCTGCCCACCTTCGCCCTGCCCCCCTACGAAGGGCTGGAAGTCGAGCAGGAAAAAGTGGTCGTGGACGAAAAAGAAGTTCACGAAGTCATCGAACGCATCCGCCGCGACCGCGCCCAGCTCGTGCCCGTTGAGGGCACAGGCCCCGCCGTGGACGGCCAGATTGCCACTATTGACTTTGCCGCTTACGAAAACGGCCAGCCCATTGAAGGCGTAAAGGCCGAAAGCTTTGATCTGGCCCTTGGCGAACGTCAGGCCCTTGAAGACTTTGAAGCCCTGGTCAAGTCCATCCACTATGGCGAAGAAGGCGAAGGCCAAATCACCTTCCCCGAAGATTTTCTGGCCAAGGATCTGGCTGGCAAAACCGTCACCATGAAGATACGCGTTCACGCCATCAAGGAACGCAAGCTGCCCGAACTCAACGACGAGCTCGCCAAGACTGTCGGCCTTGAAAGCGTCGACAAGCTGCGCGAAGCCATCACCGGCAGCTACACCCAGAGCCGCGCCAACCTCAACAAGAGCGCCGCGCAAAAGACCCTGCTTGACCGCCTGCTGAAGATGGTCGAGTTTGAACTGCCCCCCACCCTTGTTGACACCCAGGTGCGCACGCTTCTGGGCGACATGGCCGCTCGCATCGAGCGTCAGGGCCGCAGCATTGATTCGCTTGGCAAGAGCATGGAAGAACTGCGTGCGGAAGTGCAGCCCCAGGCTGAAGAACTGGCCCGCGCTCAGGTTCTGCTGCTCTCCATAGCCAAAAAAGAAGGTCTTGACGTTACCGACAATGAGGTCAACACTCAGATCTACCAGATGAGCATGCGCTCCGGCGAAGACTTCAAGACTCTGCGCGAAAGCTACGAGCGTTCGGGCATGATCTTTGTGCTGCGTGACCGCATGCTGGCAGATAAGGGCATGGATCTGGTGTACGCCAAGTCCAAGGTGACCGAAGTGGAGCCCAAGGCTCCAACCGCCGAGGCCGACGCCGCGCCGGGCGCACCCGCCAGCGCCCAGAACTAACTGAAGTATAAGGGAGGCGGCCTTAAGGCCGCCTTTTGGTTTTATTTTGCGGCCTCGCCGCAGCAACCGGCCCACAAGCCGCGCCAAGAGGCTTATATGTCGCTTGTCCCCATGGTTATCGAAACCACTGGCCGCTCCGAGCGGGCCTATGATATTTATTCGCGCCTGCTCAAAGACCGTATTGTACTGCTTGGCTCAGAGGTCAACGACACGGTCGCTTCCCTCATTTGCGCCCAGCTGCTTTTTCTTGAGTCGCAAGACCCGGAAAAAGAAATTTACCTTTACATAAATTCCCCCGGCGGCTCCGTCACCGCTGGTCTTGCCATTTACGACACCATGCGCTTTATCAGCTCGCCGGTGGCTACGGTGTGCATGGGCCGCGCCGCCAGCATGGGCGCTTTTTTGCTGGCTGCGGGCAAATCTGGCATGCGTTTTGCTTTGCCTAATAGCCAGATCATGATTCACCAGCCCTCGGGTGGTTTTCAGGGTCAGGCCACAGATATCGAAATCCACGCGCGCGAGGTGCTGCGCCTTAAGGAACGCCTCAATCGCATGCTGGCCGACAATACGGGACGCCCTTACAAGGACAATCGTCAAGGCAACCGAGCGCGATAACTTTTTGACGCCTGAAGAAGCCAAGGAACTCGGCATTATTGACCGCGTGCTGGTATCGCGGAACGAGATGGCTCAGGAAAAGAGCGAGTAATATGGCCAAGAACGATAAACCCACGGTGAGCGAACCTCTGCGCTGCTCCTTTTGCGGACGCAGCGAGCTTGAGGTGCGCAATCTCATCGTGCAGGACGGCGCAAGCATCTGCGACAAATGCGTCAAAGCCTGCAACGAAATTATCGCACGCGACCAGATGGAAAGCCCGCAAAGCGATGAGAGGCTTCTTTCGCCCCAGGAAATCAAGGACCCGCCTTGACCAGTACGTCATCGGGCAGCACGAAGCCAAAAAGATCCTTTCGGTAGCGGTGCACAACCACTACAAGCGTGTGTTTTACGCCAACGCCCTGGGCGATGATGTGGAGCTTGAAAAAAGCAACATCTTGCTTGTGGGCCCCTCTGGCAGCGGCAAAACCCTGCTTGCCAAAACGCTGGCCCGCGTGCTGCGCGTGCCTTTTGCCATAGCTGACGCCACCACGCTTACAGAAGCGGGTTACGTGGGCGAGGATGTGGAAAACATCCTTGTGCAGCTGCTGCAAAATGCCGACTACGACCTCGAGGCCGCCAGCAAGGGCATCATCTATATTGACGAAATCGACAAGATTTCGCGCAAGGGCGACGGCCCCTCCATCACCCGCGACGTGTCGGGCGAAGGCGTGCAGCAGGCCCTGCTCAAGATCATCGAAGGCACCGAGGCCAATATTCCTCCCAAGGGCGGGCGCAAGCACCCCCAGCAGGAATTTATCCGCATGAACACGGGCAACATCCTGTTTATCGTGGGCGGCGCTTTTGTGGGCCTCGACAAGATCGTGGGCGGGCGCATGAGCGGCGGAGCCATGGGCTTTGGCGCCAAGATGCGCGCCAGCAAGGAGCTGCCCCTTGGCGAGCTGCTCGACAAGGTGCACCCGCAGGATCTGGTGAAGTTCGGCCTTATCCCCGAATTTGTGGGCCGTATCCCCATCATCACCCATGTGGACGAGCTGGACGAGCCGGATCTGGTGCGCATCCTTACCGAACCCAAAAACGCTCTGGTGCGCCAGTACCAAAAGCTGTTCGGGCTTGAGAATGTGGACCTGCGTTTTACGCCCAATGCCCTAAAGGCCATTGCCGCCAAGGCCATTGAACGTAAAACGGGCGCACGCGGTCTGCGCAACGTGATGGAGCGCACCATGCTCGACATCATGTTTAAGCTGCCCTCCCTGCCCAATGTGCGCGAATGCCTGATTAATCAAGCTGTTATTGATAAAGGCAAGGAGCCTGTGCTGCTGTTTGGCGACAAGGCCGACAGCGCCGAAGCTTCCACGGCCCAGGCCGGGGGCGACAAGGCCTCCTAGCCAAGGATCCGCCCCCGCCCTACGCCACACGCAAGGGCGCGGACGGAAGCCAGCAGCGGCACGGCCGCTGGGTTACAGCGGGTTTGTCGCAAGCCAATCCGCATTGCAAAGCGGCTGCAAGGCGGCCTGTTGCACACTTGCCGACAAAGCGGCACAGTACGACAGCAAAAGGCCTCGCCACTGGCAAAAAAATTCGGGGCAGTTCAGCTTGAACGCTCCGGCAGGCGCATAAGCGGCCTTGCGCCCCACGCGCCCAATTTGCGCTCATTGACGGCCAGAAGGGCATGACTTTCACCCCTGATGCGCGCAGCGTTGCAGGGGTAACCGCTTTAAAGTTCCGCCGGGCGGCGCCGACCGCCGTCCGGTTTTTTTTCAGGGGAAATATATGACAGACGACATGCGCGGCTCTGACGCCTACACTGAACTGCCCATCATGCCTTTGCGCGAGGTGGTCATGTTCCCCCGCTCCATCATGCCCCTCTTTGTGGGCCGCGAAGCCTCCATCAAGGCCATCGAGGCCGCTCAGAGCACGTACAGCAAACAGATTTTTCTGGTGGCGCAGCGCGAGCCCGAGCAGGAAAAGCCCGACGCCCAGGACCTTTCGCCCGTGGGTGTGGTCAGCAAAGTGCTGCAGATGCTGCGCCTGCCTGACGGCACCATCAAGGTGCTGTTTGAAGGCGTGTACCGCGCCACCTGGGAAAACCTGCACGAAGACGAACAGTGCGCCATGGTGCGCGTGCACCGCCGCGCCGAAAGGCAGAGCCGCCCCGAAGAGCGCGAGGCCCTTGTGCGCGCCGTGCACGAAGCGCTGGAAGAATACGGCAAGAACAACAAAAAAATTTCGCAGGAGGCGGTGCTCTCCATTCTGGCCCTGCAGGAGATCGGCCCCCTGGCCGACGCCATCATCCCGCACCTCAAGGTAGATTACCGCAAAAAGCAGGAAGCCCTTGAAATTGACGACGCCACCCAGCGCCTCGAGCTCGCCTATGAGCTTTTGCAGGGCGAGGTGGCCCTTGCCACGGTTGAAAAGCGCATTAAAAACCGCGTCAAGGTGCAGATGGAGCGCAACCAGCGCGAGTACTACCTCAACGAGCAGATCAAGGCCATCAACAAGGAAATGGGGCGAGACGACGACCCCCAGGCCGAAGTTGACGAAATAGAGCAAAAGCTCAAGACCCGCGATATGCCCGAAGAAGCGCGCGAAAAGGCTCTTTCCGAAGCCCGCAAGCTGCGCAGCATGCCCCCCTCGGCGGCAGAATACACGGTTGTGCGCAACTATGTGGACTGGATTCTTGACCTGCCCTGGAACGACCTCAAGCAGATCGACATCAATCTCGACAAGGCGCGCGAAATTCTGGACGGCGACCACTACGGCCTCGAAAAGCCCAAGGAACGCATACTCGAATACCTTGCCGTGCAAAAACTTTCGCACGGTCTCAAGGGGCCGATCCTCTGCCTTGTGGGCCCCCCAGGCGTGGGCAAAACCTCGCTCGCCAAGTCTGTGGCTCGCGCCACAGGGCGCGACTTTGTGCGCCTTTCGCTCGGCGGCGTGCGCGACGAGGCCGAGATTCGCGGCCACCGCCGCACCTACGTGGGCGCTCTGCCCGGCAAGATCATCCAGTCGCTCAAGCGGGTAAAGTTCAACAACCCCCTCTTTTGCCTGGATGAAGTGGACAAGATGACCTCCGACTACCGTGGCGACCCCGCCTCGGCCCTGCTGGAAGTGCTTGACCCCGAGCAGAACAATACGTTCATGGATCACTACCTTGATCTGGAGTATGATCTTTCCAAAATCTTTTTCATCACCACGGCCAATTCGCTGCACTCCATCCCCGTGCCGCTGCTTGACCGCATGGAAATAATCGAGCTCAACAGCTACCTTGAAACGGAAAAGCGCCATATCGCCCGCCGTTTTCTGCTACCGCGCCAGCGCGAGGAGCACGGCCTCAAGGAGGGCAACATCCGCGTGTCGGACAACGCCATCCTCGAGATTATCCGCTCCTACACGCGCGAGGCCGGGGTACGCAACCTTGAGCGCGAAATCGCGGCCCTCTGCCGCAAGACCGCCATCAAGCTGGTGGAAGACGACAATACGGAAAAATGCGTCAGCATCTCGCGGCAGAGCCTGCCCGCCTTGCTGGGCGTGAAAAAATACCGTCACGACGAGCGTGAAACCGAGCCGCAGGTCGGCGTGTGCGCTGGCCTGGCCTACAACCAGCGCGGCGGCGAAATACTGCTGGTAGAAACAAGCCTCATGGCTGGTTCGGGCCAGGTGGTGACCACCGGCCAGCTGGGCGAGGTCATGACGGAATCGGCCAAGGCGGCGCTTTCGTATGTGCGCTCGCGGGCCGAAGTGCTGGGCCTTGACACGCGCTTTCACCGCAAGGTCGACATCCATGTGCATGTGCCAGCAGGCGCGACGCCCAAGGACGGCCCCTCGGCGGGCATTACCCTGGCTACGTCCATCACCTCGGCCCTGCTGGGCATACCCGTTCGCAACGACGTGGCCATGACGGGCGAAATATCGCTGCGCGGCCGGGTGCTGCCCATTGGCGGCCTGCGCGAAAAGCTGCTGGCCGCGCGCCGCAGCGGCATTAAAAAAGTGATCATGCCCCACGACAACGAAAAAGACCTCAAGGAAGTACCGGACGAAGTGCTGCGCGACCTCGAGATCGTCTTTGTCGATCATGTGGACGAGGTGCTGCCTCAGGCACTTGCGGCCACCGCCGAAGAGATATTCTCCGGCAGGGCCACTGCACAGCCCATTTGCCGCACCCTGCGGCCCGAAAAGCACGAAGACGACAAAAACCAGCCCGCGCAGTAGCGGCACTGGTCATTGCATTACTAAAAAAGGGGGCGCAGGCCCCCTTTTTTAGTATCCGTCAGACAGTACGAAAGACGCTCTTCCGCGCCCGGCACGGTTACGGCTCAACAGCGCGACTCTCCGCCGCCACCTTGCGCAGCAGCGATTCCATGTTGGCCACCGAGGTCAGCCGCATCTCGCCGTTCACCGGTGTAACGCGGCCCGTCACGTCATACGACTCGCCATTGCCGCCGTCGTGCACCACAAAGGGCACAAGCCAGCCGTCGCCGTCGCGGCGCGCCTGTCCTACGCTTTTGATTTCCTTGCGCCCGGTGGAGGCGTCGGCAAAAAGCGGGGCCAGCAACCCCTGCGCCGCAGTGCCAGAGGGCTTTTTACCCGCAAAGGCCCCGGACGAAATGCCGTTGAGCACAAAGGCCCGTGTTTCGTTGAGCAGCAGGGAGCGCACGTTGCCCTCCTTGGCGGCCGCCTGGGTAAACAGCAGGGCAACCATGGGCGGCAGATCCTTTGCGGCCTCCGGGTCTTGGGCGCGGCGAACAAAAAGATTCAACGCCTGCTCAAGTATGGCGTCCACATCCACCTGCCGTTCAAAGGCGGTCACGTCCGATTTGTCCACCGCAGCGCCCGCCTCAAGCACGCACTGACGCGGGTCGGCAGCGGCAAGGGCGGTACGCGGCTGCCATGCAACCGCCGCGCACAACAACAGGCCTGCGCAAAAAATGGTCATGCGGGCACAGGCCCCGCGCACTCCAGGCGTTGCTGCCGGGCAGCCCCATAAAATTCAGCATAGTTCCTCCGGCAACTGTCCCTTGAGCGCAAGGGGCAGCCCGCAGCTTACAAAAAGTACGGTGTCGCACACGCGGGCCAGCGCCTGATTGGCCAGCCCCAGCGTATCCTGAAAACGTCGGCCAAGACTCGACATGGCGACCATGCCAAGGCCAGCCTCAACACTTACCAGAGCAAGCGGCAGCGGGCAGTCTGCAACAACAGCCGCCAGCGCGTCCACGCGCCCAAGGATGTCGGCTTCCGTCATGTCGGCGGCCATGAGGTTGGCCACCCACAGGCTCACACAGTCAAGCAGCACCACGCCGGGCGAAGGGGCCTCGGCCTCGGCTCCCTTCGTCTGACCGGCTCCAGCCAGGCCAATGCCGGACAGCAGGCCCGCCGGGTCAAGCGGCTCTTCGCTGCACTGCCAGCCCTGACCGCGCTCCGCCTTGTGCCGGGCGATACGGGCGGCCATTTCCGCATCATCGGCGCGTCCCGTGGCAAGGTACAGCCTCCACGGAGCCTGCGCCTCGGCCCAGCGCTGGGCCAGACCGCTTTTGCCGCTGCGCGTGCCCCCGACAAACAATACGGCCTTGCCCATTACTGCTGCCCGCCGGGCCGAGCTGCAGGGGCACGCAACGCACCGTTCTGCCTGTTTTCTGCTGGCAGCGCCGGCACGGCCTGAGGCGCGGTCAACGCGGGGGCGCTATTGGCCGGAGGGGTCAGCGCGGGCGCGGTTTGCACCTGCGCGCCAGTCTGTCCAGCCCCCTGCGGAGCGCTTTGCGGCATGGATTGGGGCGCAGACTGGGGCGCAGCCGGGGGCGCAGACTGGGGCGCAGACTGGGGCGCTGTCAGATGCGTCCCTTGCTGCATGCCCTGCGGAGCAGCCGATCCCCCTCCTTGCGAAAAAGGCGCGCCCGTCGCCGTTTGGGCGCTACGCCGCGCCAGATCGCGCAAGACGCCCGCCGAGGCCTGCACAGCGGCAAGAGCCTGGGGGTCGGCATGCAGGCGGCGGTCAACCCACTGGGCCACAAACAGCAGGGAATCATCATCCAGCGCCTGCCCGCCGCCCTGACGGATGGCCGCCACCAGGGTGCGCTGATGGGCGGCGCGTTCTTCCAGCGCCCGGCGATAACGGGCGCTCAGCCCGTCAACGCGCATCTGCGCCGTAGAAATCTGAGAACCGGAGGCGTTGTTTTCGCGCAGTTGATCTACGGCAAACACGGCCTCGGCCATCTGGGCGTTTATGTCTACCGCCACCTGCGAGGCTTTGTCCTCCTCGCGCATGCGGGCGGCGAGATTGGGCACGGAGGCCACGCCCTCCAGCGCCCCGGCCAAAAGCACAAACCGCCCGGCCATGGTCATATGCAGCTGGCGCACCTGCTCAGGCGTAAAACCCTTGGCGGCAGCATCGCGGTTGACGGCATCCAGAAAACGGTCTGCATAAAGGCTGTAAAGGCCGCGCAGCATGGTGGGCTGAAAGGCGTACCGCAACAGCGCGTCGCGCCCGCCCTTGCCGTCTGACGTGCCCGCGAGCTTGACGCCGTAGCGCTGGTTGAGCGCCTGCACGCTGAGGTTCAGCGTGCCGCTCTGCGGGCCGGGCTTAAAGCGGGCGACAATAAAGGCCGCCAGATCTTCCACAAACTCCAGCCGCACGTGGCTGTCTTCGGTAACTTTTTGCGGCATCTGCACGCCGCCCTGCTGACCAAACTGCCCGGCTGCCGACCCGTCCACAGGCGCGGCTACGCTGCCCTGCACGGTCTGCCCGGCCAGCGTGCCCGGCGAGGTGGGGGGGCTGACTACCGAGACGGGCGGTGGCGGCGGCCCATCGCGCAGCACGTCACCCACGCCGGCCAGGAGCGTACCGCTGGTGGCGTTGTCGATGACGTCAGCGGCCTTTTCGCGCCACTGGTCGCGGGTCGATTTGTCCCGCGTAAGCCAGATGGCCGCGCCGCTTACCAGTATCACGGCCAGCAGCGCCAGCACCACCGCCTTGCGTGCGCCTGCGCGGGCAGGGGACGGGCTTGGGCATGTTCGTGATGTCCGGCACGTTCAGCGTTTTTTTTTTCCAATTTCATAAATTCTCCTAACAAGGCGATCCGTCCTGCTGCGGCGAGCCGCCTCAAAAACGGCGTACAAAGCCATCATTTCCGTTTATTGCGCGTAAATGCTAGCATTGCTTCCCTGCAGTGTGAAGACATTTTCCAGAGAGTTTCTGGATACCTGACGAAACAGCCTGCATTGCGCCTCAGAGGGCGTCAGGGTATAATGACACAATAACCACGTAGCATTGCAAGAGAGGCGATGTATGCTTACCCCTCCAAACATCCTCACCATTGCCGGTTCTGATTCCGGCGGCGGCGCAGGCATTCAGGCAGATATCAAAACCATCATGGCCCTCGGCGGCTATGGCATGAGCGTTATTACAGCCCTGACCGCGCAAAACGGGCTTGGCGTTACGGGCATCCATGCGCCCGATGCGGACTTTGTGCTGCTGCAGTTGCGCACAGTGCTCGAAGGATTTTCCATCAAGGCGGCAAAAACCGGCATGCTGTTTTCAGCGCCCATTATCCGCGCAGTGGCTGGCGAGCTGCGCAGCCGCGATTTTCCGCTGGTTGTCGACCCTGTTTCCGTGAGCCAGAGCGGCAGCCGCCTGCTGCAGGAAGATGCCGTCGCCGCGCTGGTGGAAGAAATGCTGCCCGGCTGCGACCTGCTGACCCCCAACCGCCCGGAGGCGGAGATGCTCACCGGCATGAGCATCAACAGTCTTGAAGACGCCGAGGCCGCAGGTGAAAAACTGCTGGGCATGGGCGCGCGCGCCGTGCTTATCAAGGGCGGGCACATGGAGAGCTCCATCGTTGTGACCGACTGCCTGTGCGTACCCGGCGAGCAGCCCAAACACCTGCCCCAGGCCAAGGTTGAAACCGCCAACAACCACGGCACTGGCTGCACGCTTTCCGCCGCCATCGCCACCGGGCTTGGACGCGGCCTGCCCCTGCAGGCGGCCGTGGCCAGAGCGCAGGAGTTTCTTAATCTCGCGCTGCGCAAGAGCTATGCCCCCGGCAAGGGTTGCGGCCCTGTAAACCACGCTGCGGCCCTGAACATCAAATAACCGCCAAGACCGCGCCATTGCCGTCAGGGCCTGCCCTGCCCGCACCAACTGGGGACAGGTTGGCCCGCTGTTTGCAAATTCAGCAGATGGACAGTACGGGCGTCAAAAACAAGGCGGTGCGGCGTGCCCTTTCATTTTAAAATGCAAAAAGTGCTCGACTACCGGGAGCAGCTTGAGGAAGAAGCCAAGGTTGATCTGGCCCACAAGCAGAAACTTCTGGAAGAAGCGCGGGAGCTTTTTGAACGGCTCAAGGCCGAACTGCGCCAGAGCGAAGACCACCTCTTTGAATCAGCCCTTGTTCCACAGCAGGAGCGCTGGCTGCTTGAGCAGTACGTCAAGGGGCTGAAGGGCGACGTGGCCCAAGCGGCCCTGCAGGCCCGCATGCAGGAACAGCTGGTGGATGAAGCCCGCAAGCTGCTTGCCGCCCGCGCCATTGAACGAAAACTGCTGGATAAGCTCAAGGAACGCCAGAAACAGCAGTATCTTCGTGAGGAACAACTGAAGGAGCAACGCGTCAATGACGAAACAGCCACACTCCGCTACAAAGCTCCGGCTCTCTAAGCTTTTCCGCTGGCTGGCGGTGCTCTGCTTTATAAAGCTTACCATCCTCGGCCTGTTGCTGCTGGATGTGCCCACGCCGTCCTGGCTTGGCGGATCGCCCAGACAGGACGCACCCGCCGTGGTCGAAACCGGCCCCCATGGGGGGCAGGAAGCCGCACAAACCGCCGCAGCGGCGGAACCGCCATCCTCCGGCATTGCCCAGAGCGTCAGCTCATCGCTGTCGGCCCTGGGATCGTCCCTTGATGCGGCCATTGCCACTGTAACGGACAAGGTCGAGGCTGGCCAAAGCGCCCCCCAGGGCGCGGCCGCCGCCCGCATTGCCGCTGCTGTCAAGCCGCAGGGCGGGCATGCAGCCAACCTGCCCGACGCCGCCATGCCCGCTCCTCTTATCCGTGCGGCGGCCTCCGGCGGCGCAGCAGCGTCGGCTGCCGCCAGCGCTTCCAGCCAGACGTTTTCGCCCAATCTGCCAGAGCCGCAGGCTCTGCCCGCCCCGCAGGCAGAGGCGGGAACCTCCGCGCCCTCCAGCAGCCTGATTGTTTCAGCCAAACCCAATCGCGCCAGCGAATCAGAATGGCTGGACGCCCTGGGTCTGAGCCATCTGCCCATCCCTGGGCTTGGCAGCGTGCAGGCCGCCCACGCGGCCGCTCTGGACATGCCTGTTCCGCAGGCTCCGTCCACCGGGCAGTCGCCCTTTGCCCCTGCGGAGCAGACCGCGCCGCTTTCAGTACCTGGCGCGCCGCCCATCCCGGCCAACATACCGCGCGGGCAAGGCGCAGACGGCGCTCCCCTGCCCCAGCGCAGCGCCGCAGGCGGCAATGACGGATTTTTGCCAGCCCTGCCGCAAGGTCAAAATACCGGCTCGCTGCCCGTGCCTGCGGTGCAGACGCCGCCCAACGCCTACGCCAACGACCCCAACAGCAAGGCCCAGGATCTGGCGCGCCAGCAGCAGGACATCCTTGTGCTGCGCCAGCAGATGGACCAGCGCCTCAAGGATATTCAGGATACCGAAAAAAAGATGCAGGACATGATCCGCGAGGCCAGAGGCATCGAGAACGAAAAGATTCACCGTCTGGTGCTCACGTATTCCATGATGAAGCCCAAGGCTGCGGCCAAGGCCCTGGAAAGCATGGACGAGCGCGTGGCCATCCGCATTCTTTCCGGCATGTCGCCCAAGCAGTCGGGCGAAATACTCACTTACGTGTCGCCCGCCAAAACCGCTAAACTGACAGAGCTCATCACCCGCATGAGGATCCCCGACTGATGCGCCTCAAACTTCTGGTGGCCTATGTAGGAACCCGTTACAGCGGTTGGCAGATACAGGAAAAACCCAGCCCGCCCCCCACCATACAGGGCGAGCTTGAGGCGGCCCTGCGCACCATTGCCGGGCAGAGCGTGCGCGCCTACGGATCGGGCCGTACAGATTCGGGCGTTCACGCGCACGGACAGGTTGTGCACTGCGACGTACCCGATACCCGCACGGGGCTCGACTGGCGCAACAGCCTCAATGCAGTGCTGCCGCGCGACATCCGCGTGCTGCACGCCCAGCAGGCGGCCCCCGATTTTCATGCCCGCAAGGACGCCCTGCGCAAAACCTATGCCTACCAGCTGTGGCAGGAGCAAACCTTTATGCCCCCGCAGCTCACCCCCTTTGTCTGGAAATGCGGCCCCCTCAATGTTGACGCCATGCACGCGGCCCTGCCCCACCTGCTGGGGCGTCACGATTTTGCCGCCCTGCGCAACGTGGGTACGGACGTGGACAGTACGGAACGTACTGTGCTGCAGGCCGAACTAAACGCCATGCCGCCCTGTGAATATTACCCCCCCCACGCGCCCATGCTGCGCTTTGTGGTCACGGCTGACGGCTTTCTCAAGCAGATGGTGCGCAATATGGCGGGCCTGCTGGTTGCCTGCGGTCAGGGCAAAATTGCCCCGCACAGCGTACCAGCCCTGCTCGCGACCCGCGACCGCCGGTCTGTGCCGTCTGTTACCGCCCCGCCGCAAGGGCTCGCCCTGGTAAACGTGGTTTACCCCTGAAAGACAGACGCCCTTTACAGAATTTGCCTGCGCAACACAAAGGCCCCCGCTCAAACTGAACGGGGGCCTTTGCTGTATGGTGTTCCGGCTTGCTCAGATTATTTCGCTGAGGCCAGATTGTTCCTGAGCCTTGAATTTTTGTTGCAGCATGAGCGGCAATGATTCCGGATCGGCGGGGTCAAATTCAAACATCACTGCCGTGCCGAAGCAGGAAAAATACTTGCTGCCGTCGGGGTGAAAGGCCACGTTTTCGTTATAGCCCACAATGGCCTGAGCGCCCTTGTTCATGGCGCGCGCCGCCATGCCAAAAAAGGCCTCGTCCGAATCAAACCCCCGGCAGCACACCAGCCCAAGCACCTTGGCGATGCGGCGGCCCTCCACCTGATGCGTCGTCACCACAGGAAAACGTCCGGCAAGAAAAACCTCGCGCACTCGGTCGCTGGCGTCAGAAGCGCCCGCTGGCCTCTCCGCCTTGCGGCTCTTTTTCTCGTGGCCTCCCAGCAAAAAGAACATGCTGAACCTCCAGATCAGATGGATGTTCGGGTGCATGACACCCGTTGCGTTCAATTTGCAAATGGCTTGCCAATGATAATTTCATGTTAAATTACAACATATTATATATTGTACACGCACCACAGTCAGGGTATTGACGCACAACTCGGGCACTGAGCTTCAGCGCATCTGGTTGGCGTCGCGTACAAAGTCATTATAAGCGGCGCGGCTGGCCAGAGCGGCGTTGTTCATTTCAAAACGCAGCGGGGCGTAAAACTCCGCTTCCAGCCCGTTGTCAAAAAGCTCCGCATACCTGCTTGCCTGCTTGAGAAAGCCACGGTAGCGGCGTTCCAGATCAGGCGCGGCCATAAAGGGCGGGCGGCCGCCGTCGGCCAGAGCAGAAGCCAGTTCTTGCCGCAGGTTCTGGAGGGCCTCCCGGTCGGGCTTTTCGGGCGTCAGTAATGTGGCGGTTTTACCAAAAACGGCAAAAATGCGCTCCGCAGCCTGAATCTGCCTCTTCAGCGGATGACCGCGCAGCAGCATGTCTTCCGCCGGTGCGGCTTCGCCCTCCACAATCTGCATAAACGCATCGCGCGCAACCACAAAGGCGGCATGCGCCTTGGCTATGCTTGCGCCAAGCGAACGGCCTTTTGCCCCGTCATCCTGCACCTCTGCGTCTTCCACATATTTTTCAAGCTGGTGGTAGTCGGCCCGCATGCTGGCGATGGCCTTGTTCATGTCCTGCACGCTGGCCGCCATTTTTTTTGTCTGCTCGGGCGTGAACAACCCCACAGGCGGCACAAGACGGCGGGCCAAAGCGTCGTCCCCGTCAGGGTTGATGGCCGGACGTTTTGCCAGCTGCCACTCAGCAAGATAGTACTTGGTGTAGGCGATGAGCACGTCGGCCTGCGCGTAACGACCCGCCGCAAGAGCCGTGGAGGCGGCATTGGAAAAAGCCACCAGACGGTCGGCCCGATCCAGCTCCGCAGGACTGGGCGGCGGGCTGGCTTCTTGCGGTTGCTCTACAGCGGGCGGGGTTTCCGCCTTGGGCGCAACAGCAGACTGTTCCGCCGGTTTGCTGTCGCCTTCTTCTTTCTTGTCCGATTTACAGGCGGCCAGCAGCATGGTCAGACTCAAAACCAGCATCAGGGTACAAATGATGTTTTTCATAGGCGGATATGCGTAAACGTCCCGCTCGGCTGGCGGGACGTTTATAACGGTTTGCAAAGTATTGCGAATATGCAGCGCGGCTGTTGTTCAGGCCCTAGCGGATATCCAGGCGTCAAGACCCGTGAGGTCTTCGCCCCAGGCAAACGCGCCGCCCTTGAGCTCCGGCCCCACGCCGTAAAACTGTGTGCCCACGGTTTCTGCGGCATCGCGGTCTGTGGGGGGCGTCGCCCACCATCAGCACGTCTGCGGGGTCAAGCTTCTGCCGGGCCACAATCTGCCCCAGCAGCACGGCCTTGGCTGGCGGCGAGCCGTGTATGCCGTCAAAATATCCAGCCAGCCCGCGCTCGCGCAGCACAGCCAGAACTTCCTCCTGCGGTGCGCCGGAGCAGACGAACATGGGCAGCTTGCCACGCCAGGAGTCAAGAGTCTCCTGGATGCCCAGTATGAGCTCGCAACGGCGCAGCTCATCCAGCACGTATTCCGCAAAGCGGTTGCCAAGGGCTTCCGACTCTTGAGGCGTGATGGTTTTTGCCCAGCACCTCGGCAAAAAACCATTCAAACTTTTTGTAACGGCTCACGCCGCCGTGCACCTTGTGGTACATCAAAAAGCGGTCTCGCGCCTCGGGGCCAAAGGGCTCCATAAGGCGGCCAAAAGCACGGGTCTTTACAGGTACGCTGTCGAGTATGACGCCGTCGCAATCAAACACAAGGCATTGCAGTGACATAAAATTCCTTAATCAGTTCGTGTTGGGCAGCGCGTAGAAATTTGCGCCCGTCAGTCCCATTGCTGCTGGCCGCCCTGGCCACGCATGCCGATAAGCTTGGCAGGCACGCCGCCCACAATGCTGAAAGGGGCCACGTTGCGGGTAACCACAGCTCCCGCGCCCACCACCGCTCCACGGCCAATGCGCACGTCGGGGGGTAATGACGCAGTTGGCGCCGATCCACACGTCATCTTCAATTACAATCTGGCCGGGAACATGCCCCTGTTGCATGATGGGCACGTCCTTGCGGGCGATGCAGTGGTTTGCCGCGCGGATAACCGTGCCCGGCCCCACTGCGGTATGCGCGCCGATTTCGATGCGCCCCGCATCGGCTCCCACATGCACGTTGGGCGAAAGGGCCACGTTGTCGTGCAGCACAAGCTCGCCGTCGCTAGCCGTAACAAAACAGCCGCGCCCCAGGCGTACGCCGTTGCCCAGATGCATGTTGCGGCAACCGGCAAGGCTCAGGCCGGTGCCAAAACGCGCCGACCCGCAATGTCTGAAGAGCCACCGCCAGGCAAGCAGGCGTGCGGCCAGCCCCAGCGGGGTGGGAATCCAGGCGAAGGCGGCAATCCACAATTCTTCAAGCGCTGCGGCAACCCTGCTGCCGATGCAGGGCGCACCGTGGTGCCCCTGCTGTGCGGCCTTGCCCGCCGACCGGCCTGACTGCCCCGCCGCTGGAGTGTCGGCAGCGCCGCAGGGTTTTGCTCCTGCGGCGCACGCGCATTCACAACCGGAAACGGGCTTGTCCCCTTGCTCAGGGGAAGACTGGAGGTTGCCCGCCATTTATTTGCTGTATCCCTTCATAAGGTCGTCGCCTTCCATCAGACGGGCCACGCGGGCCAGGTCTTCCGGTGTATCCACGCTCCAGGTGCGGCAGTCGGTGGGCACCATGTGCACCTTTTCGCCGTGCTCAAGGATACGCATCATGTCCACGGATTCGTAAATTTCCAGCGGGCTTTCGGGCAGTTCGTTAAAATGCAGCAGATAGTCGCGGCGGAAGGGGATGATGCAGACCTGCTTGCGCATGGGAACCTTGTCTGAACCCTTTTTGCGCGAGGGGATGGGCTCGCGCGAAAAATAAAGCGCGTTGTTGAAGTGGTCGACAACCACCTTCACTTCGTTGGGGTCTTCAAATTCCTCAAGGGTGTCCATGTCGGCCATGAGGTTGACCACGTTGATGGAGGGGGTCGGCCAGCATGGGGGCCACCCGCGGCGTCGATCATTTCGGGGCGCACCATGGGCTCGTCGCCCTGCACCATCACCACGATGTCGGCCTTCTGACCGGTGGCGGCCTCAATCTTCAACAGGGCCTCGGCGGTGCGCGTGGAGCAGCGCACATGGTGGTCGCCGGTCATCACGCTCTTGAGCCCGGCGTCCTTGCAGTAGTTTTCGATAATTTCGTCGCAGGTGGCCACATAGGTGGCGGTGAGAGTCTTGCTCATGGCCGTACGAAAGGCCACATGTCCCACCATGGGTACATTGTGGATGAGGGCAAGCGGTTTGCCGGGGTAACGGCTGGAACCCATGCGTGCGGGAATGATGGCAATAATGTTCATCTACGGCTCCTTGTGGCCTCAAAATAATTGCTGTGGTTTCAAAAATCGCATCCGAATCATCGCCGTGCGGCCATGGACGGCCCCCGGCGCAAACCTGCCCCTAGGTCAGGCCCTAGTCGTCAGTGGGTACGAGGTATCCGCCTTCTGAAGCCAGTTCGGGGTGCATTTCCTTGTGTTCTTCTTCCATGACGCGCAGGATGCCCTGCCCCAGATCAACCGTAAGCGGCGGAACCAGCTTGCGGCCCACCTTGGGCATAAAGGCGTAAGGCGTGACCTGATAATGACCGCTGTTGGGGTCGTTTTGATAGCTTATGGTCAGCTCTTTGCCCAGCATTTCGCCGATCATCTTGAACAGGTCGCCCACGCGCATGGGCTGATTGCCCGAAATGATGATATTCTGGTTTTCAAACTCGGGGTCGAGCACCGCAAGGGTGGCCGCCGAGGCGTCGTCCACATGCACGTATTCGCGCAGGGCCGAGGGGGCGCCGTAGTAAGTGATGCCGCCGGTGGACAGCGCCTCGTAGACAAAGCGGTTGATGGCGTTGCGCCGGTCGGAGCGCGGGCCATACAGCGAGCCGTAACGCAGGATGGTGTACGGCAGGTTGTGCATGGCCTGATAGTTTTCAATATACAGCTCGCAGGCCTGCTTGCTGCAGCGGTAAAAACCGCCGGACTTGCCGTACACGTACAGGGAACTGGCAAAAACGTAGCGCTTCACGCCCGCCTTGCGGCAGGCTTCAAGCACCATGACGTTGCCAAGCACGTTGATGCGTGCCGTGTCCACCGGGCGGTTGTTGGCCTCGCCGATGTCGGCGATACCCGCGTAGTTGAAGACCATGTCCGCGCCGGCAACGGCCTTGTTCACGGTTTCTTCGTCCAGAATATTGCCGGCAATCATGGTCTGGTCGGGGCGCAGCCAGGGCGAGGGATGCAGATCGACAATGGTGACGGCATGTCCCGCTTCAGAAAGCTTGTCGCAGATATGCGAGCCCAAAAAGCCAGACCCGCCGAATACGGTAATTTTCACAGTTGTTCTCCCTAATTGGGGCGCTCAGCCGCCCGCCACAAAAAGACCGAATCAATGCCATATGCGATAAAACGGCTGCCCGCCGCAATCTGCCGGGTGAGCTCCTCCGGATCGGGCTGCACGATATGCAGGCCCATACGCGCCCCGGCGCTGGCGCACCCAGCTGCAATGCGTGCCATGGCCGCCTTGAAGTCAGGGTGGTCAAACTGACCGGTGAGGCCCATGGAGCCAGAGAGGTCGTACGGGCCAACCATGATGGCGTCAAGGCGCGGATGCGCCAGAATGGCTTTGAGATTGTCCACCGCGCGGATATGCTCGATCTGGGCTACCAAAAATATTTCTGGCGCCCGGCTGGCGCGGTAATCGTCAAACTTTTTGCCAAACACGTTGGCGCGGCAGTAGCCCACGCCACGGTATTCGGGCGCGGTTTCGCCCGGTTTGCGCCAGCTGTCCTGACCGGGGTACACCGAAAGGTCAATGGCGCGGTCAAGCTGCTCGCGGCTCTCGATCATGGGGAAGATAAGCCCCTGAGCGCCAGCCTCAAGCGCAGCCTTTATCTGGGTTTTGCTGGCCTCGCCCAGACGGGCGAAAGGCGCGGCGCCGCCGCATTCGATGGCGCGGAAGATATCCGGCAGGCCAGTACGGCCAAACGAGCCGTGTTCCATATCAACGGCAACCCAGTCGTAACCGGCGCGGGCCATCAGCTCGGCCACGTCGGGCGAAGGCAGTTGCAGCCATGTACCCACAGTGGCTTTGTCAGCCGCCAGCCGCGCACGAATTTCATGTACAGTCATATCAAGCGGCATGCCGCCGCAGGGTTAAAGTTTGCGAAAAACGCTCTTTACTATACGCCCTGCTTTCAACGTGCGCAATACAGCCTGCGGGGACTGCCCCGCATATGAGCCCGCATGCGCCTGCGGCAGGGACAAACAGGCCCTCAACCAGCAGAGGCGCACGGTTCCAGATGGCCCTCAACGCAAACAGCCGTGCGCGAACGGTGATATTGTACAAAAGCCTGTGGAGGCGGCATGGAATTGTTAATTATTTATCAAGGAGGGAGCACATAAAGGTCGGGACTTGGCGTTTTGCATCAGTCATGCTAATAAAAAGCCCCCCGTCGGAAACGGAGGGGCTTAGTAGGGAACCTGACTGCGGCAGAACAGTCTGGTTCGCAGGAGGAGGCTGGAAAACCAACAAGAATGTCAGCGTTTTTTGACGCTGGCACTTGTATGCAAAACTCCGCAGCTGGCAGAAGTCTGCGGATGTTGTACTCCATTCTCCGCCGGAGCTCCTGGATCGAAAGATTCAGGAGCTTTTTCATTTTGGCGGGACAGCCCAAGACAAACGGGCAAAAAAATGCGCCCGGCGGCGTTTTGCCTTTGCGGCAAGGGTCTTTATGAACTGCCGACAACATAGAATGGAAGAAATTTTAGGTCAAGGAGCTGCGCAATTTTTCACATATTTTTTTATATTTTATTTTTTCCAACATTGCTAATCTGTTAAAATATCAGTGTAAAAGGATCGACATTTTTTCGCCCCCCGCAGCCCGTCCTTTTGCGGCGTTTAGGCCGCTGGCGACGAGCTTGCCTGATTGTCCTGCCGCCGCATCCCCATACACGCACACCCCGCCAGCGCTCGCGCCGACGGGGTGTGCAGTTGCATCCGAGTTGATCAAAACCAGCTAGAACGGCCAGATATTGTCCATAAGCCGCGTGAACCAGCCGGGCTTCTGTTTGTCGGCCAGAACGCCCTTGCCGTAATATTCAATACTGGCATCGGCAATCTGGGTGGAAAGAACGCTGTTGTCCGCACCGACATCCTTTGAACGGATCATGCCGCGCACAACCATATATTCTGTTTCTTCGTTTACCTTGATCTCGCGAGCGCCCTCAATTTCCATCAGACCGCCGGGCAGCACGCGCAGCACGCGCGTGGCCAGGGAGGGTGGTGACGTAGTTTTCACGCTTGGTCTTGCCCGTTGCCGTCAGACCGCTGACAGACCCCGTATTCAGCACGGGCAGCCCCACCGCCGGTTGCGGCCCAACAGGTACAAAGGGGACAAAACCCGCGTGACCACGGTTAAACATTGCCGAAACCTGGTAATCGTTGGAGCCGTTTTTGGAGGCTGAGGTTTCGGCCTTGTTCTGGGCCTTGGTGTTTTCCACCAATTTGACCACCACAATATCTCCCACGCGGCGGGCGCGGCTGTCTTCAAACAGCGTATCTGACTCGCTGGCGGCAAAAAGCGAGCCGGGGTTGTTGGCCGCATTTCCCTCCTGCCGGTATTCCTGCGGCGGGGTCACCGGTGGGTGCAGGGCCGGCCGCCGGGTGGGACTGCCACCGCAGGCGACGCAAAACAGATAGGTCAGCGCCAGTACGGGTATCAAGTGACGTGCCTGCATTTTCCTCTCCTTCACCTTTGAGCGCTAGTGGATTTCCACAGTGCTGCCATCTTTTACAATGGCGTAGACCTGTTTTTTTGTTTGCAGATTTCGTACCGCTATGGTTGCGCCCGGCTCGCCGTCGGCCAAAGCCTGGGCCTGCGTGGCTATGCGCAGATTACCCCTGCGATATACAAGGTTGACCACGTCGCCTCGCTTGACCATCAGCTGGCTCACAAGATCACTTTGCAAAATTGGCTCGCCCGTATTGAGGGAGCGGTTAAGCTGCCAGGGGCCGCCGCGCCCGTCCCAGGGCAGGTCGCGCAGCTGGCTGGCGTTGACCTTCATAAAGGTTACCGACTCCGCAGCCAGGGCCTCGCCCTTGTTCATTGGACGTGAAGCCGCCGGGGCCGTTATCCAGAGGGTGAGATTGACCGTGCCCGAGATGCGCCGCAGCACGTTGCCGTCTACCTCCTGCACGGCAAAGCGCAGGGGGACGCGCCCCGGCGAGAGCTTGCCCGGCTCAAGTTGCACCCGCTGCTGTGCGTGGGCCAGAAAAATATAATCCGGCAGGCGAAAATCGCTCAGCTCCACCTCGCCCGGCATAGCCGCAAGCTGGGGCGTCAGGCTTTTGACAACATAGGAGCGCAGGTCTTCCTCGTGAAACACCAGGCCGCCGCGCTGAATCACCAGTGAGCTGGGCAGGATGCAGCGCCCGGCCACTTCCTTGCCAAGCGCCTGCCGCAGGGCGTGAGCAAGCCGGGAGTTGTTGATCTGCAAAGGCTTGCCTTCTTCGGGCGGCGCTGGCCAAAGCTGCTGCGTGCGCAGCTGCCCCCAGATATCTGGGGCTATCTGCCCAAGCGGAACGGCAATATCCCCCAACAGCACCATCTCTGAATTGGTGACTGCGGCCGACAATATTTTGAGCCGCCAATCGCCGGGGCCAAGCATGTTGAGCTGGCCATCCTGCGCCATGGGGGCCTCGCCCGCCGCAAGCTGGTTGCGCGCTTTGGCGGCGCGCTGGTCCTGAGCGTCTTCGGGCAGCGGCATTTGCCCCGCCTGGGTCTGCTGCGGCGTGCGCAGCTGGGTCACAATCTGGTTGGGCGAGCGCCGGTGGTTGCGATCGTTATCCTGCCATGTGGCGCCGGAAACGCCACTCTGCGGAGCCGCATACGCCGTAGGCGCAGGCGGCAGCAAGATCACTCCCCAAAGCATGGCGCAGGCAAGCCAACAGGCAGCACCGCGCGGAGCCTTGCGTGTCTGCGCCCCCGCATGCAGCCCAAGGCTGCCCAATATTGCCCTTATGCCCCGCAAAAACCGCATAACGCACCCCTAACTGCGCTTGAGCTGTACAGCGATGCCCAGCATGGAATCTGACGTCTGAATGGACTTGGAGTTTACTTCGTAAGCGCGCTGGCCCACGATCATGTTCACCATTTCGTCCACGACCTCGACGTTGGACATTTCGAGAAAGCCCTGAGCCAACGTGCCCACATTGTCTGTGCCGGGCACGCCTTCGGTGGCGTCGCCAGATGCCTGGGTCGGCGTGTAGAGGTTACGCCCCCGAGCGTCGAGACCAGCCGGGTTTATGAAGGTGTAGAGCGGAATTTCCGCCCCGGCCAGTTCCTGCCCCTGCGAATCAAGAGCCGCGATGTGGCCCGAAGACGAGACGGAAATGGTCTTGGTCTGCGCGGGCACGGCAAACTGCGGCTGCAGGATGTAGCCGTTGGCCGTGACCACCGTGCCGTCCTGATTGAGTTTGAACGAACCGGCGCGCGTGTACATGAGCTCGCCGTTTACATCCACCTGAAAAAAGCCGTCGCCTTCAATGGCCACGTCCAGCGTGTTGCCGGTGTTCTGAAAGTCGCCCTGCGTAAAAAACTTGTGCACGGCAGTGGGGCGTGTGCCCATGCCCACCTGTATGCCCACGGGCAGACGGTTGTCGCCCTCGGTGACGGCGCCAGCCATGCGCATGGTCTGATACATCAGGTCTTCAAATTCGGCCCGGCTCTTTTTAAAACCCGTGGTGTTGACGTTGGCCAGGTTGTTGGAAATAACGTCGATATTGAGCTGTTGGGCCACCATGCCGGTGGCGCCTGTCCAAAGCGATCGCATCATGGGAATTTCTCCTTGTACTAAACCGACGAGGCTGCCGGTTGCCTGTAAAAACAGTCAGCTGCTAGCCCTGACGGCGGCCAACTTTTTCGTTGGCGGCGCGGTCCAGCGTATCGGATGTCTGCATTACCTTTTGGTAGGCTTCAAACTGCCGCTGGACTTCAATCATGTTGACCATTTCGGACACAACTTCCACGTTGGCGGATTCGGTGAATCCCTGCTCTACACGGGCGCCAGCGTCGTAGGCATTGCCCTCGACAACCTGAACTCCGTCGCGCGGGCGAAAAAGGTTCCCGCCCATTTTTTCCAGATTTTGCGGGTTGTTAACGCTCACCAGGGTCAACTGGTCAATGACGTTGCCGTCGGCAAGCACCTGACCGTCGCCGCTGATCTGCACATGCCGCGTACCGGGCGGAATGCCGATAACACCCCCCGCCCCTTGCACGGTGTAGCCCTGCGGCGTCATGAGGATGCCGTCGCCGCTGAGCACAAAGGCTCCGTTGCGCGTCAGGTACTGGCCCGTGGGCGTATTGACCCGGAAAAAGGCGTTATCGCCGTTGATGGCAACGTCCAGATCATTACCGGTATATTGCATGGCCCCCTGCGAAAAATCCGTATTTGATACGGCTATACGCACCCTGGCAGCATTCATGGGTTCGGGAAACAGAGGCGTCGATTTGAGGTTCAAAATCGGCTCCCGAATCTCATCAAAGGCAAAGGTTGGCATAGTGTCCTTGAACGACAGGGTCTCCCGCTTGTAGCCGCGAGTGTTCACATTCGCCAAATTATTGGCGATGAAATTCATGCGGTGTTCTGTGGTCAACGCGGCAAAAAGCCCGCTAAACATGCCTGCTTGCATAAGCAGCTCCTTGTGTTGGCAGCAGCGCCGAAAAGTTGCGCCGCCGTCTACCCCGAGCCTGACGACTCTTGCCAGAGCTTTTTGCAATATGCGGGCCAATGCCTTTGCCAGGAACAACCTGCTGCCGGAACAGGTTTGCCGCATGCGGCAATACCGCAACCAGTTGCGCCGCATTGCCGACAGCAACCAGCAGGGGACGGCCCCGCAAGCGAGGGGCCTGCAGCTGCTTACGTCAATCTTGCTGATTATGGTGATACGACAGCCCCACAAGCGAGGGGCCTGCAGCACGCCGAGGGCAAGACAATACGAAAAAATCGGCCCTGACAGCCGATTTGAACCGAAGCCCCCTTCTATCTGCCCCGATGCCATGAATTTTTTTTGCCGAAATCAAAAAAAAGGCTTGCCAGCCTCCCCACGTTAGCGTAAACACATTTTCGCGCCGAAGTGGTGGAATTGGTAGACACGCTAGGTTCAGGGTCTAGTTCTCGCAAGGGAGTGGGAGTTCGAGTCTCCCCTTCGGCACCATAAGAAAATCAACGGGTTAGAAGAAAAAGTCTTTCTTTTAGCCCGCTTTTCTTTTTCCCCCACAGCAATTCTCCCCCACTATGCCCCCACCCCTGGAAATTTGCTAAAATTTCTTGGGGTACCCACTTGTCGCTGCCCCCACCTTTCGTGGGGGAGACTCTCTGCGCTTGCGGCGCGTCCTTCCCTTACAAAGCTCACCTTGTCAAAGCTCTTCTTGGTCATTCGTCTCGAATGCCCAAGGGGGGCTTTTTTGTTTTCTCAGTCCCAGTCTCCTTTCACGGTACACGCTCCCTCACAAAAAATTCGCCCCCCTCCCGTGTTCACGGAAGAAGGGCGAAACCTCGCGCTCTTGTGCTTGTGGCTCTACGCCACAGCAGCAGGGGAACTTGCGTCATGCAGGTGCGGGGTCGTCGTGGGTGGTGCCCACGGCCTGACGAGCCAGCCGCTCAGACAATCACCTCAAGCAAAGGAAACACGTTGAGGAAAACCAAGGCCTAGAAAGGCGAAAAGCCAATACGTTGGCGCGTATCGGCTTATCAGCAGAGTGAAATCTCTCTTTGCAGTGAGATGACACTAAACCGCAAGGTTCCTCTTTGTCAAGTGCATCGAGTCTGCTTGTTTTTGCTTTTTTTCGGCCTACCCCGCTTGGGGAAGAGAGCGCGAACCATGCAGACATTTGCACCAAGAGGACGGATTCACGGGCCGATTTTACCGCAATTTGTGTTGGAAACCTCAATCAGTTTTGGAGCCAAAATTATGTATGCCCTGCTGTGCAATTACGCTTCGGACAACGACCGCTGCTGGCCCTCCCAGGCCAAGCTGGCCGCTCGGCTTTCGTGCAGTGTGAGCAGCGTTAAGAAGTACCTGGCCGAGCTGGTAGGAATCAAGCTCGTGCATGTTCGGCGTGAGCAATACCGCTCATCCGTTTATTATATGTTGGAACCGGCTGCGTTGAAGTCGGTAAGCCAAGAGGCAAATCCTGCCTGCCGTCAGGCAGACTCTGCCTGCCCACAGCCAAAAGTTGGCTACATAAATACTCTTAACAAGCAAAGAGAAATACAAAATCCCCCCTTACCCCCCGTGCGTTCTGCGTTGCCAGATTTTGCGGCCTCGCCTCTACCTTCCGTGTCAGGGGGAGGGGGTGTGTCTGTCTCTAATTTTGAAAAAGTATGGGAACTCTACCCCAAAAAAGAGGCCAAGGGCCTTGCCCGTTCTGCCTGGCTACGTCTCCAGCGAGAGGGCTTGTTGCCGCCTTTGTCTCGAATTGAATCCAGCATCAGGCATTTCATGACCTCGGAGACCTGGCAGCGTGAACAAGGCCGCTTTGTGCCGCAGATGAGCAACTGGCTAAAAGGTCAGCGTTGGCTGGATGATGACGTGATGGCAGCCGCCAATGAGGCAGAAGCCAGACAGCGATCTGTCGCTGCCCTTCAGGCTATGCAGCAAAAAGAGGAAGCCAACAATGCTGCACGAGCCAGAGAGCGCGAAGCTCTCAGACCCCGCTTTGATGCCTTTGCCAAGAGCTTTCAAATTCACGACAAGCCCTGGATCAGGCCAATGGCCTTTGGTCTGTGGATGCACCTGCACAACACACATCGTGCGCCCACGCCTTCTGACGTGCCTGCCGACAATCAGCTTGGTATTGGCGAATTTCTGCAAGCCTTCAAGCGGCGTTGCGAAGAAGCGGCATGGCGGAAACCTGTCGTGCCGGAACGCACGGCACAGACCGCGTTTGGGGCGTTCACTGAGCCACGAGGCAACAAGCTCACCGCCTTCGGTGCTCTCTTGCCGCATCACCCAATGTTTTCACGACAGCCTGTGTCTCCGGCCCTGGCCAGAGCCATGTGACGATTGCAAACCAAGGAGATTTCAGTGAAACGACAACACATTTTTCGTCTGCTCCCGGCACTACTTGTGCTGCTCTGGGGAAGCATGGCCTGGGCGGCGGAACAGCCGCCTGTGCCTGTGGCACCACCTGCCCCCGTCATCGGGCAGCAGGGCATTGTCCTAGGTCAAACGGACGCTCAAAGACCTACAACGGCAGATCCTGTCACGGCTACCCCGGCTGTGCCTCCAACTCCAGCTGCGCCTGCCGTTACGGCTGCTTTGCCCCAGGAAGGCAAAAAGCCCGATGCCCAAACACTGTTTCAAGAAAGCCTGCGTCAGATGATGCCGCTGGATGACAGTCAGATTCAGGAGTACCGGGAGCGGTCGGATCAGCGCGAGCGGGCTTTGCTGCCGGTGTCGCCTTCACTGGCCTCGCGTACAGCGCGGGTGTCGCTGGAACCTGGCAGTGCGCCGGTGCGGGTGTTCACCACGGCCAATATTGCCACCTCGCTGCTCATCCACGATTCCACGGGGCAGCCCTGGCCCATCACTTCCGTCACCAACGGTGGGCCTTCGTTTTTCCAAGTTCTGCGCCCTGAACTGCCGGACGGCAATCTGTTGAACATCACGCCCATACAGGCCTACGGCACCACAACCCTGGTCGTGACGCTGGAGAAACAGGACATTCCGCTGGTCATCCGGCTGGAATCGGATTCTGTGCGCGGGCCGGAGCGCAAGGCGGACGCCCTGGTGCTCTTTCAGATTTCCCAGCATGGCCCACGCGCCAAAGTGCCGGTCATTGAGGACATCAAGGAAACCGTGAACTCCTCCATGTTAGCCTTTCTGGATCATGTGCCGCCAGCAGGGGCCGTTCGCGTGCGCATGGAACCCACGCCGGACAAGGTGCAGGTCTGGAAGCTCGGCGCAAATCACTACGTCCGCACCAGTCACAGCATGATGTGGCCTGCTTGGACGGCGGTGGTCAACGGCGCGGGCAACATGAAGTGCTACGAGGTGCCTGTTACATCACGGATCATGCTCTCCGTGGGCGGCACAATGCAGACCCTGGTGCTGAAAGACCCGGAACCCGGCAAGGGGCATGGGGAGGTGAAGCCATGAGCGTCACCAGCACGGAAAAGAAACGCCGTTTCGTCATGTTCGCCCTTTTGGGAGTGGCTGTGACCGTTGTCCTTGCGGTGGGCTACATGGCGCTGTTCGCGCCGAAAAAGCCTTCGGCTTCGGCCACGCTGGCCTCGGCCCGCACGGATTCCGTCAAAGGGCAGGCGGGCGGTGAAGGCTCGGAAGAGTACAACAAAAAGCTGGAAGCTCACGACCAGCAAAAGGCCAACAGTGCCCTTGCAGCGGGCGAGAGCTTTATTCCCACGCCTGTGGGCACCAAAACCCCGGCAGTAACACGAAAGCAAGACACACCCCCGCCTCCCCCGCCGGTCACGCCTCCGCGTGTGGCTCCTATACAGGCTCCGCGCACGGACAACACCCTGCAAAAAAGGATGTTGGAAGACCTAGCGGCTCTGGATGCCAAATTATCCTCGGTATCTGTGGAACAGGGAAAAGTCGTTTTTGTGCATGATTTTTCCAAGGACAAACCCCTCCCTGCCCCTGCGTTTGTGTCCAGCGATGGGGAGTCACTGGCATCCAACACTCTGACTTTGAAGCCTGGCGATCTTCTCTACGCCGTCATCGACACTGGCGTAAATTCTGACGTTCCTTCTGCCGTCATGGCCACGGTGGCTTCGGGCAAGCTCAAAAACGCACGTCTCCTTGGCAAGTTTCAGCGTTTTGAAGAACGGCTGGTACTCGCCTTCACCAGAGTCATTCTGCCGGATGGTTCGGATGCCCAGATTGAGGGCTATGCGGTTGACCCGGCCACGTCTGAAGCCTCTGTGGCCTCTTCGGTGGATACGCATTTCTTCAGCCGCTGGGGAGGGCTTATTGCCACGGCCTTTCTGGAAGGTCTGTCCAACGCCAAAAAGTACAGCGGCGCACAGAGCACCATCTACGGAAGCTATGGGGGCGGGATGAACGGCCAAACCACGGATCAGATGGTCTGGAACACTTATAGCCCTGCGGATCAGGCCTGGATTGCGGCGGGCAAGGTGGGAGAAAAGGCCGGGAAAATCTTTGAGAAGAATTTTGAGCGGCCTCCCACGGTCTACCTGGAAAGCGGTACGGTGGTGGGCATTCTTGTGCTCAACGTGAAGGCGAGGTGATGTATGGAGAATTACGTCGCCAACGTCATTCCGCATTTGCAGCAATGGTGGCCCGTGGTCATTGTGCTGGCCTACCTCATCGGCATTGCCTTTGCGATGGTATCGCTGGCGCAGAGCATTAGCCATAAGCACCGTTTCAACCGCAGTACCGCCGTCTGGTCACTGTGGGCTGCTGTCCTGCTCCTGAACATCCCCGCGCTCATGGATTCTCTTGCTATGACCGTTTTCAACCAGACTTCGGAACAGGCCTTGAGCTATTCGCCTCCGGCATCGCCGGGCTCTGTCTACATTCAGTTCGCTGTCTACGGCATCGCCACGGTGGGCATTATTGGCATCATTCGGGGGCTGTGTCTGCTCAGAGATACTCCCAACCAAAGCATGAACTTGAGCCGCTGCATTGTGCATCTCTTCGGCGGCATTATCGCAGTCAACCTCGTCACCTTCCTGCGCGGCATCGGGGCCACGCTGGGCGGTGATGTGCAAACAACCATCGCAAAAATCATCGGGTAAATAAGGAGAATTGTATGAAAACCTGTTTTTCTCTTGAAGCTGTTTCCCCTGTCCGCTTCACAGCAGCGGCTCTGTCTGCCGCCGCTGTGTGGCTTCTCGTGCCGGAGTTGGCCCTGGCTGCCGTAACCTTTGGCGACATCGGCCAGAACGTGGCGGACAGTGCCAAGGGGGTAGCCAAGGGCGTTACAATGGCGGGTTTTGCCTCCGGCGCGGGCATGGGGGTTTGGGGTTGTATTGACCTTTATAAGGCCAGCAAAAGCCAGTCTGGTCAGTCGGGCAACTATGCGCCGGGTGTTGCCAAGGTAGTCATTGGTGCTCTGGCTCTTGGTATCGGAGAGTTTCTTGGTTCCGGCTCGGCCACACTTTTCGGCTCTGACCAGACTACCGGTCTTGATGAACTTGGGCTTCGGTAAGCGGGGGGCATATGAACTGGTTCAAAAAGAAAAAACCTTTACCGGAAGATGTGCAGCCAGCACAGCCTTCGGAAATGGTAGAAACAATGGCAGAGGCAAGCGAAAGCCCGCCTCCGACCTACACTGCCGAAACCATCATTGGCGGCTTGGGCTGGTATCGCAGTCAGTACCAACGCGCCATGAAATTGGCCGTGGGACTGGTGCTCGTACTCATTGTGTGCATTGCGGTCATTGCTTTGCTCATCGTCCGGCAGCCCACACCACGCTATTTTGCGGCAACGCCCGATCTTCGCCTGGCTCCGCTCATTCCTCTGGATAAGCCAGTTCTCAGCCAGCAAGGGCTTTTGAATTGGGTCACAGAAACCATCAGCAATGCTGTGTCTTTGGATTTTCTGGAATGGCGGGAAAAACTCTCTAATACCAGAGAAAACTTTGAAGAGGCAGCCTACAAATCATTTCTGGCGGCCCTCCAATCTTCCGGCATTCTGGACATGATCCGCGACAAGCGGCTTTCCGCCTCTGCCGTGGTCACTCGTGCCCCGGTCATCAGCGCATCGGGCCTGGTGGGCGGCATCATGACTTGGAAGGTCGAGTTCCCCCTCATCCTTTCCTACGAATCCAGTCAGGGTGTGGAAAGCACCCAGCGTCTCATGGCCACGGTGCTGGTGGCCCGCGCATCCACAGTGCTCACGCCGCGCGGCGTGGTCATTCAGCAAGTTGTGCTGAAGAGGGGGGAATAATGAAATTGTTCATCCCTCTTCAGGCGTATGCGCGAGCAGACGCCCGCTACGAAGGCGTAGGCGGAATTCACTTCCACCGTATGCGCCGGAGTAGGCGCAATCATTTCATAAGTAGGGGGGAATAGCGATGTTGGACTCCCTCGTACACGGCATTGATCGCGGTATCCGCGCCTTATCCGAAACTTTTTACGGCCCGGTGGGCAGCTACTGCAAGCTGGAAACGGTAGACAGGGGCGTACTGGTGGCCGATGACGGCAGCCTGATTACTGTCTTGCGTCTGGAAGGGGCACTCAAACAGGTGGGGGTGGATGAATATGCCACCATCGTGCGCGGCCTGACGGAAAAACTGCAATCCACGCTTTCGAGGCCAGGTCACTGCATTCAGGTGGTGTTTGAATACGACCCAGAAGCCAGCGGAGGGCGTATCCGCGAAATGTTGCTGCCCTCGCGCCGCACTGCCCAAAACCTTGGGCTGCACATCGGCCCCTTGCTGGAAAATTGGGGGCAGGCTCTTGAACGGTATTGTTCGCATGAAACCTGCTGGATGATCTTGTGGACGCGGCCCGGCGTTCTGTCGGAGGGCTTGCGCAAAACCGCGCTCCAGGAACGTGCCGCTTCCATGCGCAAAGCGCCCATGCAGCCGGGTTGCCAGCAGATTTCTGCCGCCATTGCCGCCTTGCATGATGCACATAGCGGTTTTGTGACCGGTGTGTTGGACGCCTTTCGGCAAGAAGAGCTTCTGCTCTATCCGCTGACGCCACATGAGGCGTTGCGGGACATCCGCATCTGCGTTGACCCGGAGTTCACCAGCAGAGAGTGGCTGGCTCGCATTCCGGGGGACGCCTTACCTCTACGCCTGCCTGATCCTCAATATGAAGGGGGTGCGCGCTCATCTGCGCTTTTGCATAATGTAATTTACCCAGATTTCAAAACCCAGCTCTGGCCGCGTGAGGGGCATTTGCTTTCCCGCAGTGCCATTACGGTGGGGGATCGGGTGTTCGGCCCGCTCATCATGACCCTCATGCCTCAGACTCCCAAGCCCTTTCAGGAGTTCTTCCGGGTGCTGTCGCGGCGGGATGAACGCCTGCCGTACCGCATGTCGTTTTTGCTGGAGCCGGGCGGCCTGCACATGGGCATGAAGCCTCTGCTTTCGGGCATTCTGGCCTTTGCCAGTTCGGACAACAAACGCTTCAATAATGCGGTGGCAGCCCTGACCGCTTTGGATTTGGGAGGGGTGTGCAGTGTGAAGTTCCGCATCTGCTGCGGGACTTGGGCAACTATTGGCACGGCGGGGCTTTCGGAAAAAGAGGCCCACCTGCAACTGCGGCGGCGCATGGCAGAACTCACCAAGGCCATTCAGGGCTGGGGCACCACGGACGTGTCCGAAGCCGTGGGCGATCCGCTGCTGGGCCTTGCTGCCACAGTGCCCGCCATGATGCCGTCAAGCCCGGCTCCGATCACTGCGGCTCCCTTGCAGGAGGCCATCGGCATGTTGCCGCTGCGCTCTGCCTCGCCCTGGAAGGAAGGTTCGCTCCTGCTGCGCACCCAGGACGGCAAGCTTTTTCCCTTTGCGCCCAATTCTTCGGAACAGGCGGCATGGATTGATTTGGGGGTAGCCCCAATGGGCGGGGGGAAATCGGTGTTCCTCAACGCCATGAACTTCGCCTTTGTAACCCAGGCCGGGCTTTCGCGCCTGCCGTGGGTCTCCATTATCGACGTAGGCCCATCCAGTTCGGGATTAATCACGCTTATTCAGGAGAATCTGCCGGAAGGCAAAAAGCACATGGCAGCCTATCACCGGCTGCGCATGACCGAAGACTTCGCCATCAATCCTTTTGATACGCCGCTGGGCTGCCGCCAACCGCTGCCATCGCACATGGCCTTTCTGGTCAACCTGCTGACCCTGCTGTGTACCCCGCTGGAAAATACGCCACCGGACAAGGATGTGCCGGGGCTGGTACGCAGGGCCATTGAACTGGCCTATGAGGAGCTGTCGGACAAGCATCAGCCAAGACTGTACCAGTCCAATGTGCTGCCGGAACTCCATGAATTGCTGATGTGCGAAAACATCGTGCTGAACGCCATGCCCTCCTGGTGGGAGGTGGTAGACGCTCTCTTTGAACGCGGTTTTGTGCATGAAGCCATTCAGGCACAACGCTATGCCGTGCCGCTGCTGGGCGACCTCACCACACAGATCAACCAGAATCAGGGCATCCTCAATACCTATGAAGAAAAAACCCGGCGTGAGGCCTGGCGTTCGATTCTCGACGCCATCACCGCCTATGCCGTGCTGAAAGAACCCACGCGCTTTGATTTGGGTGACGCGCAGATCGTCAGCCTTGATCTGGATGAAGTGGCCACACGCGGCGGGCCTGCTGCGGAGCGGCAATCTGCCGTCATGTACATGCTGGCGCGGCATGTGCTGGGGGCGCGGTTCTTCCTTATGCCTGATGACGTGAAGCTCATGCCGGAACGCTATCAAGACTACCACGCCGAACGCATTGAAGCCATTCGGGAAGATCCAAAAAGGATTTGTTACGAAGAGGACTATCGCAGAAAAATATCATCCGTTTTGATATAAAACATATTGATAATACAAGATAAATTTGAAAATTTGGATATACATGGATTTTCTTGGACGCATGGACATACCCCATTTTTGGGGGTAGCGTATGGGGTAAATCAATCTCAACACGGAGGATTACCCCAATGGCATTGACCGATACAGCCCTCAGAGCCGTAAAGCCCGGCGACAAGGCGCAAAAGTTGTTCGACGGCAAGGGACTTTTCATGCTCGTGTCCCCCAACGGCACAAAAGCATGGCGGTTCAAATACCAGTTTCACGGCAGGGAAAAACTCATTTCCCTTGGCCTGTACCCCACCGTCAGCCTGAAGGACGCCAGAGAACGCGCCGAACAGGCCCGCAAGACGCTTGAAAGCGGTATTGACCCGTCAGAACAGCGTAAACAGGAAAAAGTCGCCTACCAGAACACTTTTGAACTGGTTGCTATGGAATGGTATGAGCAACAGCGCGACAAATGGAGCGAAGCATACACCAAGACCAACCTTTGCCGCATGAAGCGCAATCTCTTCCCGGCCATAGGCTCAAAACCCGTCAACACAATTTCCGCGCCGGAAGTATTGGCGATACTCCGAAAAATCGAAGCGCGGGGAACGAGGGACATAGCGCATTGTGTGCGTACAATCTGTTCGTGCGTTTTCCGCTACGCCATTGCTACCGGCCGCGCCGAGCGCGACCCGGCGGCGGATCTGAAAGGCGCGCTTGCCCCGCGCATACGCCGAAACCTGCCTTCGCAGACCACGCCGGAAGCCGTGGGCAATTTGCTGATTGCCCTGGACAACTACCCCGGAACTCTTGTTGTGCGGAGCGCCTTGCAACTTATGGCGCTCACGTTTTGCCGCACCGGCGAACTGCGCAACGCCGAATGGCGGGAAATTGATTTTGATGACGCTTTGTGGCGCATTCCGGCGGAACGCATGAAAATGTCCCGCGACCACCTGATACCCCTGAGCCGCCAGTCCATAGCGATACTGCGGAGAATGCAAAACTACTCCGGCAATGACGTTTATGTATTCCCCAACTACAAAACAGAAAAGCGGAGCATGAGCAAATCAGCCCTGCTTGGGGCAATACGGCGCATCGGCTTTGACACTGATGAAATGTGCCCGCACGGCTTCAGGTCTATGGCCTCCACCATGCTTAACGAGCTTGGCTATAACGCTGACTGGATAGAACGCCAGCTTGCGCACGTTCCAAGAAACATCATTCGCGGCATATACAACCGCGCCGAATATCTGCCTGAACGGCGGAAGATGATGCAGGAATGGGCCGACTACCTTGATGAATTACGCGAAAAAAACGCGCAACAGTCTTGGTGGTGTATGAAAACAATTTTTGAAACAACACCCACAACCAACGGAGGAAAGTATGTCACAAACCATAAACGAAGACGCGCTTTTGCGAATCTCGCAAGTGCTGGAGCTTATACCCATAAGCAGAAGCGCATGGTGGCAAGGTTGCAAAAGCGGCAAGTACCCAAAGCCGATAAAAATCGGCCCCAAAACAACGGTCTGGAAAGCCTCGGACATTGCCAAAACGCTCAGGGAACTGACGGGGGAACAACAAAAAGCGGAGGAGAAAAAGGACGAAAAGCAGAAATGAAAATTGCCCCTGTTTTCGCCCGTCACGCCCGCAACTGTGCCGGAAGCGGCGGCTCTGTCAAGGCAACCCGCTATGCGGGCGGGCTTTGCCCGGCCTTGACATTCGCCGCCGTGCTTCCGGCGTTTCCGCTTCGCGGGCGACGGGACGAAAAAACGCTCCGCAGGGGGCTTCCGAACAAAAAAACTCCACACAAGCAAAAGGCAGAAAGGCCGAAAGGCCGAAAGGCAAAATACGCTCACGCCTTTTCTGAAACCGCTTTTACCCTTCACAGTTAAAAATAACTGCACTTTTTCCCGCCGGGCAGGTCAGTAGTCACGGCAGTATCAGCCTGAGCCGTGACCATGCTTTCCGGTTCAGGCTTGCCCGGAATTTCCGGCATATCCCCGACCGTTTGCGCCGCTTCCACCCTCGCCTTGCCCAAGCAGAGCTTTCATGCGCGAGAGCGGAGCCGATATGCCCGCTTTGGCGAGAGTGTCCCTGATTCATTCAGGCTGTAACCTTGCTCCACGGCCTTGCGAATATCCGCCGCCAGAAACTCCACCGTTTCCGCTCTGGTCTTTCCGGCGTTTTTCACCGCCAGCCCCCGCAATGATTTTTGCGCGGCCTGAATCTGTTCCATTGTGTAGCGTTGCGCTTTTCCCATTGCCTTATCTCCTGTTGCGAAACTGATTTTTGCGAACAGACATATCATAATTGCGACTTTATTTTCAAGTACCAAGGGCAAGACGGCATTGTACAGTAATGCACAGAAAAGACTGTAGCGCACAAATATGCACAGTAACTTTTTTATGAAGTGAAAATCATGTTTCATCATACAGAAAATGGCTATTGTACTCAAAAGAATAATACCGTCCATTTGCCTTTTTTGCTTGCACATAAAGAAAAATCTCATATATGTTCCAAACAAAATTCAGCGGAAAGCGTCATGCGCTGATTACTGGATTGAATGGAGGTTGTTTTGCATAACGATTGCGGTTTTTCTTCACAAGTTGGTAGCTGTCTGACGACAGCCACACACCTTGCCAAAGGCTGCGCCTCTGGACTCCACAGCGCATTCGGCGCTTCGCTTCTCACGCGCTGAAAAGGCAGGAAAGGCATGAAAGCAAAAGACAAGACCCTCGCGCGTTTTCAGTGCCGCCGGACGCTCAGGCTTACCGGCGAGGAGGACGCGCGTTTGAGCGGACAGGCGGCAATCGCCGGAATCTCCGTTTCCGAATACATGCGCCGCCTGTTCTTTGGGGGCAGACCGCTTGTCGCCAAGACGGACGGCCAGACCATCCGGGAGTTGCGGCGACCTTGGCGGCTTGCTCAAATACAATTTTGAAGCGGTCCAGGGAAAAAGGCGGGAGGAATGAGCTTGCGGAATTGAGCGCGACCCTGAACGCCATACGGGCGGTCATTGAGAGATTGAGCGAAAGATAATGATCCTGAAAAAGCTGAAGCGCACCAATTTTGAGAAGCCCAAGGCGACCATGATAGCCGCCCTGGTGGACTACATCTTTGCCGAAAGGACGAATACGGCAACGACAAGCTGATGTATTCAGGAGCGTGACTTCATCACAGGGACTTTGGCGGCGCAAAAAAATGAAATGATTGCTCTTGCCGAGGAATCCGTACAAAGCAAAATGCCGATTGCCCACTGGGTTATGTCCTGGCAGGAAAACGAACTGCCGAGCCATGAACAGATTGACGAGGCCGCGCATATTTTTCTTGAACGCATGGGTTTACAGGAACATCAGGCGTTTTACACCCTGCACGGGAACACCGGCAATTATCATGTGCATATCGCCGTCACCGGACAAACCCCTACACCATGAAAACGGTTCAGCCGCACCGGGGTTTTGACATTGAGGAAGGCCACAGGATAGCGGCCCTCATAACCCACAAGCAGGGCTGGGCAAGTCAGGAAAAAGCCCGTTATCGCGTCAACGAAAAAGGCGAGATAGTGCGCAATATAAAGCAGATACCGTTTCTTGAAATGCCGCAAACCGTCAAGCCCACGGCCAAGGCCGAAGACTTTGAAAACGCTACCGGCGAAAAATCGGCCATGCGTATCGCCCAGGAGCGCGGCCACAAAATCATCAAGACTGCCGGAAGCTGGAAAGAACTGCATGAAAAACTGGCGGCGGTCGGCTTGCGCTTTGAAAAGAAAGGGTCAGGCGCAATCGTGTTTGTGGTGAAACAGCCGTCAAAGCCTCGTCCATAGACCGCAATTTCGGCTTGTCCAGGCTCTGCAAACGGCTTGGCGAGTATAAAGCCGGAGTGTACCCGCCGGAAGCGGAGGACATGCCGAAAATTGAGCCGGAGCCGGTCAGCGAAGTTTTCATCGAGCAATGGCGGGAGTACCGGCAGGCTCGCGCCGATGAAGCGGAGCGCCGGAGAAGCGGCAGGAAGCGCGTTGCCGCCGACAGGCGGCGAATACGGGAGCGACAGCGGGAACAGCGGCGAAAGAGCCTTGCCGCCCTCGCGCCGCACGGCCTCCCCATGCTGAACATTGCCCGGCATTTTCTCAAGGAGCAACAGCGGGAAGAAAGGGAACGGCTACGGGAAGAAGAAACGCCCAAGCCCACGCCGCTGGGCAGCTTCAAATATTGGCTTGGGCGGAAAAGCAACCGCCTTGCCAATCTCTGGCGCTTCAGGAAGCGCATAAGGCCGGATATGGAAGTCAGAAAATTCGAGTTTCCCAAAATCGGCAGTCTGGCCGCGCCGTACCGCGCCTGTCTGGAAATTCTGCAAAAGGAAAATCCGGAGCTATCGACGCTTCCCGCATGGACAGCCTGCTTGCCCTGCACATGCGCCTTGCCGGATACACCCCGCAGGAAACCGCCAATGAAATGTACAGGCAGGCCCGTCCGCTCCGGCGGGAGAAAGAAAACCGCGACTGGATAGACTATGCCCGGCGCATGGTCTGGTACGCCTTTGGCGCACCCGGAGATATTGACCTTGCGGCGGCCAAGCCCACAAAAGAACTCATACAGACGTTTCAGAGGGAAGCGGAGCGGATTGAAGCCGAGCGGCAGAAACCCAAGCCGCCGGAAGAACAGCCGCAATACCGTATGAGAATGCGCTGAAACACGGAGAGCGCCCTCAAACAAGGCGCTCTCCGTGTTTTATCTAAAGCCGGTAGGCTGGCTTCAGACACTAAGACCATCACTTCACGGCGCTTTTCAAATCTCCGTACCCCTCTTTGTCCATGTCGTCATAGTGGATGAACCGTATCGCCAGACTGTTGATGCAATAGCGCAAACCGCCACGGTCTTTCGGGCCGTCGTCGAAGACATGGCCGAGATGCGAGTCGCCGACCCGGCTGCGTACTTCGGTGCGCAGCATACCGAAACTTCTGTCTTTGTGCTCGGTGACCACCACCGGCGAGATGGGCTTGGTGAAGCTGGGCCAGCCGCAGCGGGAGTAAAACTTGTCGGCGGAAGAAAATAGGGGCTCGCCGGTTACCACGTCAACATATATGCCCGGCTCTTCATTATCCAAATACCGGCCTGAAAAGGCCCGTTCAGTGCCGTTTTTCTGGGTTACATTGTATTGTTCCGGGCTGAGCAGCTTTTTCAGCTCTTCGGCCGGCGGCTTAGAGTAGTTGCTTGCGTCCAGCGAGTCTCTGTCGCTTGCAGGAATATCTTTGAGACTGTCAAAGCTGATATGGCAATAGCCGCCTGGGTTCTTTTTCAGGTAATCCTGATGGTATTCCTCGGCCGGATAGTAATTTTTCAGGGGTAGAAGCTCCACAGCCAGAGGCTGCGAATATTTGCCCTGTATCTCTTTCCAGACCTTTTCCAGAACCGGCTTGTCGGCTTCATCGGCGTAATACAGGCCGGTTCGGTACTGGCTGCCCAGGTCGTTGCCCTGCTTGTTCACACTGATGGGGTTGATGATCTTGAAAAACTGCTTGGTCAATGTTTCCAGGCTTACTTTGGCCGGGTCGTAGCTGACGTGCACGGCCTCGGCATA